>Ga0209810_1000010_pt1 | contig 836385 bp, 806 predicted proteins | sample Coa_R1_7_FD_187159 | JGI IMG/M metagenome (GOLD analysis project Ga0209810, IMG submission 187159) | Surface soil microbial communities from Centralia Pennsylvania, which are recovering from an underground coalmine fire - Coalmine... | ecosystem: Environmental > Terrestrial > Soil >... | reverse complement strand
TCAGCTCCTCGCGCTCGGCTCGAGTAAGCCCTGGCCGTCTTCCTTCTTCGATCTCTTCCTGCTTCACCCAGTTGCGAAGGCAGGTCTCTGTCAGATCGAGGTCACGAGCAATCTGCCCGATACTCTTGCCGCTGGAGTGAACGAGACCGACTGCCTCGCTCTTGAACTCCCTGGTGAACTTCCGTCGTCGGCGATGCTCCATGTACGACTCCTTTGATGTGATTGGACCACACATCGAAGGTGTCTACCGAATCGGGGGAAGCCCACGCTTGGGCAAGCACGTGCGAGCTGCAGCGAGTTCCACTACGTTCGCGACCGCGTCTTTGTTGAGGGGATACCACTCTTTGAACACATTTCGACGAACGGCGAGAAACAGATGATCCGTGGCCGTGTCCGGGGGCAGGGAGTTCGCATATTTCACAATTCGTGTCAGTAACTTCGGTGCCACCGGAACACGCCGCTCTCGATTTCCCTTGCCGCGGACGTGGAGGTATGCGCGATGCCCAGATCGCACGACATCGCGAACCCGTAAGCCGGCAACCTCGCCAAGCCGAAGTCCGCAGTCACCAAGGATCCGAATGATCAGCTTGTCGCGCTCTCGGCGACATGATGCTTCGAGCTGAGCGATCTCGTCGCGCGTCAACACATCACGCCGCTTGCGGCCGACTCGGGGAATGCGCGGCTTTGCCACGACGTGCTCGCCGTCGGCATCTGCCCAGGTTAGGAATTGCCGGACTGGACGGACGTATGCACGCACGCTGTCCTTCGTGATTGGTGTGCCTCGTGGCGTCGTCCGGCCCAACAGGTCGGCGCTAAAGGCGTCAAATACGCGGTGGTCGAGCTCGTCGACGCGCTCGACCCCGCGCTCCCGGCACCATGGGAGCAGAATTCGGCGGAGCGCGAGTTCATAGCTGCCCCGGAGGGTGGCTGGCGAGAGTCCCGCCGCTCGGCAGTGGTTGAGGTAGTCGTCGACGAGGTCGGCGAGCGGTGTCGTCGCGGGGCGGAGGACGGAGAGTTTGGCCATGGCGTTTCTCCTGGGTAGTCGATGGACGTTCGCGAAACGTCTCCATCGGTTTTCCCGGGAAAACTGGTCGTCTAGGACCCACTGTATGGGTGAAGATTTGACGCTGTTTTGCGTCAAACGCACCTACCCTTGAAATGGCCCAAATCCTTGAGAATTCCGGCGAATCTCAAGAAAACAGCCGACGAAGAGGGTCGAACTCTTGACCTGCTGTTTACGAATCAGCATCCGGGAATGAAACCGTCAGTTTCGTTCCGAATGAACTTGATATCACAACAAAGCTGTGAGTCGCAACCCGACAGGCCACACTGTGTCGGTACGTTCCATTTCGCTTGCGTTGCGGCGACACTCCTCTAATCGATCGTTGGCACAGCGCGCGCAGGCACGTCAATGTCATTGGTCAGGGAGTGAATTACCAAATGGGTGGATATCAGGGAGCAGACAGATGCCCGGGTAGTGGAAAGCCGCCTCGCATGATTCGCGATCTCGGAGAGGGCGACTGGCACCTAGAGGAAGGCGAGTGCCCGGTGTGCGGATTCATGTGGTGTGCGATCAGCCGGTCCGGCACGATCGTGGCGCACAAGCGTCGGGATCGGCAACCGCGAATAGTTGATGTTCTCCGGATGATTCAGTCGGCGGAGGACATCCTTACGGAAGCTCGGAAGTCGATGGAGAAGATGCAGGGCACGTACCTCTGCAGCCAAGATGTCGGATGTCCCAACGCGGAGATAGAAGGCCGTCTCTAACCGTCGCTTAGGAAGGCCGCCATCCGCCTCCAAAGAAAAAGGGTGAGGAGGCTCGACCCCACTACTATGGATCAATGACCAACAGCGCCCGGTTACAAACATGAGCCTCGCCGCACCTCCAACCAACCAGGAAAAGGACACACATTCCGGGAATGGAGCGCATCACGGTCAACCTGCGCGGGTGATTGACCTTTTCTGTGGTGCCGGCGGAATGACGCTTGGCTTTGCGACCGACAGCGATTTAGGGTTCGAGCCGGTTTGGGCCAACGATATGGATTCCTCGGCCGTTGCGACCTTCAACGCCAACTTCGGCCACCATGCAGTTGCGGGGGACATCATCGAGCTCCTTGAGAAGGGAGTGGATATTCCCAGAGCGGACGTGGTGATTGGGGGCCCCCCGTGCCAAGGGTTTAGTTTGCTGAACAGAAATCGTGTGAACGACCCGCGCAAGCACCTCTGGCGCCCGTTTCTTGATGTCGTCGGCCGCTCCGGCGCTTCGGTATTCGTCATGGAGAACGTGCCTCAACTCATCGGCTCCCCTGAACATCACGATATTGACGACGCTGCTAGGGAACTAGGCTTTCGAACGACGGCGAGAAAGCTCCTTGCCGCTGACTATGGCGTCCCTCAGTTGCGGTGGCGCGCGTTCGTGATCGGAGTCATGGACATCGATCCGCGGCAGATCTTCCCGCCCCCCAAAACCCACTCCGGCATTGCGAACGGGACAATGACCCTGTCTTTGCCCGGAGCTTCAGGATATTCGGAAGGCCTTGCGTCTCTGAAACCGTGGCGCACCGTACGCGACGCCATCGCCGATTTACCTCCACCTGTTGGCACGGAGATTCGCCCGGATGCTCCGCCGCTTGATCTTCATTTCGGTAGGAATCCGACGCCGTTAAGTCTTCGGCGCTACAAGACCGTGAGCGAGGAAGGTATGAACAGGTTCGATCTTCAGCGTCTTGCTCCGGATATCACTCCGGACTGTTGGATAAAGAAAACTTCCGGCGGCACGGATCTGTTTGGTCGTATGTGGTGGGACAAGCCATCGCCGACGATCCGTACCGAGTTCTTCAAGCCCGAGAAAGGCCGCTACCTGCACCCGTCAGACCACCGGCCAATTACTCACCGTGAAGCAGCACGCCTTCAAGGGTTTCCCGATGACTTTGAATTTGTTGGATCCAAGACGGAGATCGCCCGCCAAATCGGTAATGCCGTGCCCCCACCACTAGCGGCGGCAGTCGCACACAGCGTTGCGTCGATACTTCAGTTACGCGCGTCAGAGGCGCGTGCCTGAGCAAACTACATCCGAAAAACGAAGCGCGCTTATGGCGCGCGTACGGACACGCGACACTGATGCGGAGCTGATTGTCCGCCGGTACCTCCATCGCCTCGGGTACCGCTACCGACTGCAGCAGCGTGATCTTCCCGGGACTCCAGACATTGTTTTGTCCCGACGAAAGAGCATTATTTTCGTGAACGGATGCTTTTGGCATGGACACGATGCGTGTCCTCGTGGTTCGCGCCCCAAATCAAATGAGGACTTCTGGGAAAAGAAAATCGCAGCGAACATCGCTCGTGATGCTGCGGTAATCGCTCGTCTAGAGAACGACGGCTGGCGGGTGCAGACAATTTGGGAGTGTGAGACCAAGAACGAGCTCACGCTGCGCGAGCGCTTATGCAAGTTCTTGGAGGGCAGCCGCGCTTAGTCCGAGTCGGCCAGCATGACAGCCCCTGGACTTAGCCCGCCTTCACTTTCCCATTTGATGGGATGACCTTCTTCGCGCAACACGCGTAGTCGCGACTCCCAATCCGAGGTCTTTGCAACGTAGTCGAGTTCTTCACCTGTTACAGCTGATCCTCGATACGCCTCCAGGAACTTCAAGATCCGTGCGGTGGGCGTTTCCGGCAGTCTACGGATGGCGTTTGCTTGTTGCCATCGTTCCTTCAACTCTGGATCGGGAGCGGTTGCCTCTAAGACGTATTGACCGGGCTGCAACTCCGGCCGGTTCTCGCTACTGGAAATGGGCCAACCTTCCTCGACTCGAAGCTCACGAATTCGCCGCGCCCACTCGAAAATGCCCGCGACGCCGCTGATCTCATCCTTGTCAACGACTTTTCCTTGTGTAAGCAGAAGGTACCGAAGAATTCGTTCACGCGCACCGGAAGGCGCACCTGCCTCTATTGCTGCCTTATTCACGAGCGCACGAACTTCGCTGTGTCGTCTGCCTAGCTCGGCGAGCAACAACAAGCAGTCGTCTCCGGACAACTCTGTGATGTCCTCAAGCAACTGTTTCTGTTGGTCAATGGCTCTTATGGCCTGGTTGATATGGGAACGGGCATCACTCATTTGTTTCCTTAACTCCCTTCGGGGGACAACGGCGGCCACTCGCATCGAGTTACAGATGCGGCCTTGCGGCCCTTGCTATTGTGGACACCATAATTGGCCTAGCGTGGCGTTTGAGGACCGCCCTGGCGGTGGCGCTTCGGGTGGAAGGGGGAGACTTATGGCGACGGAAGCTGCGCTTGATCAAGCTTCCATCGTAGGCGGGTCGCTGGTTGAGTGGAATGGCCAACTCGGCGTGATCCAGAGTGTGGACGGCAATCGTCTGTCCGTGCGGTTCGACTCGGGGGAAAACCAGTATTTCACACGCCAGTCAGGAGTCTTGCAGCGAGTTCAGTTTGAACCCGGTTCGCAAGTGCAAATGATCGGCGACCCACAAGTCGGCGTGGTTCTGGGCGCGGTGCCGGAGTCACACGTTCCTTTATGGCGCGTCGCATTTCCGGGAAGGGTAACAACCAGTCCGGAGTCGAGTCTGCGTCCTGCCGTCATCGTCGATCCTTTGGAGCGCATGAAGCGCGGTGTCCTCGACACTGCCTCGGAATTCAACCTCCGTTCCGTCGCCGAAGACTACTGGACTGCTCATCTGCATAACGCACTCGTCTCTCTGGCTCATGCGCGAGTCGACTTAAAGCCTTATCAGGTTTCCGTCGTTCATCGTGTCATCTCACGCTATCCACATCGCTTTATGTTGTGCGACGAAGTCGGTTTAGGTAAGACGATCGAAGCGGCGATGATTTTGAAGGAGTTAAGGGCCCGCGGTCAGGCGGCCAGAACTCTCATCCTGACGCCAGCAGGACTAATGCGCCAGTGGCAGTTCGAGCTTAAGACCAAATTCAACGAGAGCTTCGCTATTTACAGTTCTCTAACCCTGAGGCATCTTCGCGACAAGGGAGTTTCGAATCCCTGGACGGATCACGATTCTGTGATTGCTTCGCACACATGGGCTTCATACAACAACCGCAGGATCGAAGAGATTGCATCGGTCGATTGGGATCTCGTAATCGTCGACGAGGCACACCACGCGCGGGTAAACCCGAACGGCACGAGAACACAACTATTCAAGCTTGTCCAAGAGCTGATCGCTCGGAAGGAGTATGGCCGGCGAGCAGCGCTCCTTGTGACGGCAACACCGCTCCAACTGCACCGAGCCGAACTGTACTCGTTGGTGGAGATGCTGGACCCGGTTCTCTTCGCTTCACAGGCCGACTTTGAGTCGCATATTCACTCGCTCGGGGGGCTAAATCGCACAGTGGAACTGCTGGAGCGAGGCGACCTAATTCGCCGGAAGTCCGACATGTCGGACGTGCTTCACGATGTTGCACGCTTCTTGGAGGTGTCGACTACGGAGGCCGAAGCTCTTATCGAAAACGAAGGGGCGCTGGAGGTCGCATCGATGCTTCGCGACAGGCATCGCCTGAGCGAGGTTTTGATACGTAATCGGAAAGCAGTTCTGGACGGTTTCCAACCGCGCAACGCACACCGTTGGAAGGTCGAACTCTCCGAGCAGGAGCAAACGGTTCACCGACGCATGGAGGTAATCCTCGCCGAAGGCTTCAGGGTGGCGGAGGAAACCAACGAGCACGCTGTGGGATTCCTGATGGTCACATGGCAGAAGTTGCTTTCCAGCTCTTCGCAAGCGCTGTTGACATCCCTGCGCAAGCGAAGAGAGCGCAACCACACCGGGGCAAAGAAGGGAGGGCTCGGACTCGACGAGGCGGAGCTGGAATTTGCCAATGACAGCGAGGCGAGCGCGATCGTGAGCCAACTGGCAGCGCCGGTAGGTCGTCACGACGAGGGGCTGGATGAAGTCATCTCACTGTTGGAACAAGCAGGGCCCGACACGAAGGCACTCGTACTTTGTGATGGTGTTCGGGAGATTCTGCAGGAAGAAGCCGACGCCAAAGTGCTCATCTTCACGGAGTTCCGAGAGACTCAAGAGATGTTAGCCGACATGTTGGCAGACCTCGGAACCGTAAATATGTTCCATGGCCAGATGAAGGCGGAAGCCAAGGACAGAGCTGTGGAGAGTTTTCGTGACAGAACAGGTCCACAGTTCCTTGTCAGCACCGAGGCGGGGGGTGAAGGCCGGAACTTTCAGTTCTGTCATTTCGTCGTTAATTACGACTTGCCCTGGAACCCGATGAAGGTCGAACAACGGATTGGACGCGTAGACCGAATCGGGCAAGAACATCCGATTACGATTTTCAACCTATACGTCGAGGGGACTATCGAGGGGCGCATCCTGGACGTTCTTGACCGACGCATCAAGATCTTTGAAGAAGCGGTTGGCGGACTCGATCCAATTCTTGGCGATACGGAGTCGGATATCCGGGCCGCCCTGCGCTTGGCCGAGGCGAAGCGCGACGAGGCACTAGAGGCGCTGGGTAAGCGGCTTCAAGAGAAGATCCAAGAAGCAAAAGCCGCAGAGGAGAAGCTGCACGATTTCATCATGCAGGACAAGAGCTACTCCGCGGAGATCGCGCAAATGGCACTGCAACAAGAGGCGCCGATCACCCAATCAGAATTCGAACGGTTTCTAATCGAGCTCTTGAAGTCGGTTAACACGTACCTTTATCGGCCTGAACCGAACGGCGAACGCCGGGTCGTGTTCCATGCGCCGTTTTCCGTTGAGTATCGAGCCTTGCTTAACGGTGAGGAGGCTCGGCGAGTTTGCTTCAACCCAAAGCAAAATGTGGACTCCCAGGAAGTGGAATATCTGGGTTTTGGTCACCCGATCGTCGACGCAATCGTGAAACGTGTGACCGACCACAGATACGAAGGTTCCGCGGCCGTTCGATCCCTACGCGACGAGGATGTCCGTCCTGGCTGGCAGTTCAATTGGTTAATGAAGGTGGGCGGTGTTAGCCCTAAAGCATTTGTCTTCCCCGTGTTCGTTGACGACGGCGGGCAGCTAGATGTGGACGAGGGGCGGCGATTACTCCTGCTGTCGCGAGACTTTGGTCCGGAGAACAGCTCCGATCAGCCCTCCCTCGCTACGCTGGAGCTGGCTAGTTCGGTGGCCCAAGGTGCGGCCATAGTTCGCCAACAGGATGAAGTCGAACAAGCACGGCTTTTGGCCGAGCAGCGTGCCGACGTAGAGGAAAACAGACTCAGGGCCTTGATGAATCACCGATCTCAAGCGGTGCGCGATCGCATCAACGCGTGCACCGGTACTCTTGAACGGCTCGAAGCATCGAACGATTCGCTCCGAATGCGTGCGGTGCCTCTCTGGCAGGCGAATCTCGCTCGCGCTGAGGCCGAGATGGAGTCCGTCAAAAATGACTTCGAAAGTGCGATGCTGGAACTCAATCAGCGACGTAGTCCGACGGCCGAGTTCGCGTTGTTGAACGTTGCGCGAATCGAGCAGGCCTCCACATGACCGAGCTAATTTTGGCCGACCCCGAAGTCAGTGACACGACGCCCGGCGCGACATTTCCCGAGTTTGCGGGAGACACGATCCGCGAACGTCTGATAAATGCTTTGAAGGTCGACATCCTCGGACCGGAGAGCCCTGAAGAAGAACTGAATCAGTCGCCGGCGACTAGATACCCTGTGGGAATGTTGGCGCCTCGTAACACACGGCCCGACCCGCTCGAGGACGAATCGATGGAGGCGGCTGCGGACGATGAGACTGCCGATGACGCGACACCTCCCGTTTCACTGTCCCTAGCTCCCTCCTCGATTGGGCTGTCGTTTGTCGTTCCTCGGAACTCAACCAACGTTGTCGTCGAAGCCTCGTGGGGCGAATACACAAAGCACGAGGCCGACGACGAGGTTCCAACAGAACTTGCCACCGATATCGATCGCGACGATGACCCGGACGAAACCGCCAACAGGAAGAAGAGAAAGCAGTACAGGTGGCGCCGGACTCCACACACCGGAACGGTAACTATTACCGGGCTTGAAGAGGGGAGGGCGGCTCCCGTTGTCGTTGGGGATGGCGCACACATCGAATGGATGGCTCGATTTGTCGGCGACAGTGCGGTCGTGTCTGTGTTCCTGGTAAACATCCGGGAAGCACCGAGTGGGCGACGTCCTCCGGACGAGGATTGGTTGTATCAACCCAGACTTCGAATTCATGCAAGTGGAGTCGAAGTATTCGAGCCGCGTCAGCTTGCTGCAAGCGACTTACTCGATGTGTCTGCAGCAGATCCGGACATTGCCTCAGCAAATCTTGTCTACCGCAAGCGAGTCGAGTTCGCGACCGGCCATGGTGTTGCAGCTTCCTGGACGCTCTCATCTCGCTGGGACAGAGCCGTGGAGCTGAGCACGGAGATCGTTCCTCAGCGCGAGGTTCCGATCGTCAAACCCTTTATCCCCCAGGACTTCGAAGAGCCGGACATGGAGCGTTTAGCTGCATGCCCGAGCGGCGATGATGTAATCGCGCTTTTACAACCGCTTCTCGATTCCTACGAGGACTGGATTGAGGATCGCCGCAAGGAGAGTGAGTCCATTCAGCCCGATGGACTTCGCAAAGTGGCTGGGGATCACGTAACTCTGATGAACACGAGTCTCCGTCGGATGCAGCAAGGGCTTGATCTAATCGGATCGCGTGATGATGTCTTTCGCGCCTTCACGTTTGCCAACTTAGCAATGGCAAAGCAACGGCAAGCATCGGTAAGAGTTCTTCGCCGCCGCCGCGGTCAAACCGTGACAGAAGACGTTGCGAAGAAGTGGAGACCGTTCCAAATCGGCTTCATCTTGCAAAGCTTGGCGGGCATCGTCGACCCGGCAGCACCCGACAGGGAACTCGTCGACTTGCTTTGGTTTCCCACTGGAGGTGGCAAGACGGAGGCCTACCTGGGGCTAACCGCATTTACATTGGCGTTCCGTCGAATACGGCTGCAGTACGACCAGTTCGACTACGCGGGCATGTCGGTGCTGATGCGCTACACGTTGCGGCTGCTGACAATCCAGCAATTCCAACGAGCCACAGCGTTGATTTGTGCTTGCGAAAGCATTCGACTAGAGAACGAAGAGCAGTGGGGGGTCCTGCCGTTCACGATCGGCCTGTGGGTTGGTCGGGATGTAACACCGAATGATTACGCCACTGCAAAAGAGGCCTTGGCGTTGCTCAAACGGGATGAGCAGGTTTACTCGTCGAGTCCCTACCAAGTGGTTTTCTGCCCATGGTGCGGCACCGACATCACGCCGAACGACTACAGAAGCGACGACGACCTTGAGAGAACATTCGTCCACTGTTCCAATCGCGAGTGTTTGTTCGCGGCTGGCGTATCCGAATGCGGCATTCCCGTCCTCGTCGTTGATCACGAGATTTATCGAAATCCGCCGTCACTTCTGGTGTCGACGGTGGACAAGTTTGCTCAGATGGCATGGAACGGAAGCATTCAATCTTTGTTCGGACGCGTAAGCGAAGTTTGCCCGCGCCACGGATATATTTCGGCCGGCGAGAACCATCCTTCACAGCATCACGAAACCAAGGGCTGGCCTAAGGCGGTGGTGCGGCCGGTTGAACGTTGGCTCGCGCCTCCGGATCTCATCATCCAGGACGAGCTCCACCTCATATCCGGTCCCCTTGGGACTCTTGTGGGAATCTACGAGTCGGTAGTTGACGACTTGTGCCGAACAACAGTGGGCGACGCGCTCGTGGGCCCGAAGGTGATTGCCTCTACGGCGACCATTCGCAGATCCAAACAACAGGTTCGTGCCCTGTTTAACCGAAGTGTGAGCGTCTTTCCGCCACAAGGACTTGACGCGTCGGACTCCTTTTTTGCCAAGGAGTCGACGGACGTTCCCGGCCGACTCTATGTCGGCGTCTTCGGCCCCGGGAAGTCCATAAAGACGAATCTTGTACGCGTCTACGCTGCACTTCTGTCTCGTGCCGAAGAGGAATTCACGCAGGCGCCAAGCCCCGAGTCCGACGCTTACATGACCCTTGTTGCTTACTTCAATTCCATTCGAGAGCTTGGTGGGGCCCTCCGACTTGTCGAGGACGACGTTGTCGCCAGAATGCGGGTGCTCCGACGTAGAAGATTCGGACCAACCCGCATTCTTTATGAAAAACCGGAACTGACGAGCAGAATGCGGAGCACGCAGATTGCCGACACGCTCAAGAAGCTAGAGCGGACGTTCCTCGAGGGCCGAAAATCCTCCCAATATCCAATCGATGTCCTCCTTGCGTCAAACATGCTGTCTGTCGGAGTTGACATTGACAGGCTGGGACTGATGGTCGTCAGTGGACAGCCGAAGACCACGGCCGAATATATCCAGGCAACCAGCCGAGTAGGTCGTGTGCATCCGGGTCTTGTAGTCGAGGTCTACAACTGGGTGCGCCCCCGAGACACGTCGCACTACGAGCGTTTCGAGCACTACCACGATACGTTCTATCGGCATGTCGAAGCGACTAGCGCCACTCCCTTCTCTGCTCGCGCTCGTGATAGAGCTCTTCCCGGCGTCCTTGTCTCGTACGCCCGGATGTCCGATCCAAGCTTGTCTCAGGAGTCGGGAGCTAATCACCTGGATCCTGCCGACTCGCAAATCGAACGCATGATCGCCGATCTGTCCGACCGAGCTTTCGATATCACCGAGCGAGATGACGTTCGACAGGACACTGAGACTCAACTCCGCAATCTGCTCTCCGAGTGGTCGCTCGCGAAATCACCTCCGAGTTCTCGCCCACTTGTGTACAGCCGCCGGGGTGCCAGCCGAAAAACTCCGGATGCGAACACGATCTTGATGCGCCAGATGGAGGAATCGGGCGGGCAGGGTTTGTGGCGCGTAGCAGGATCCCTCCGTGAGGTCGAAACCGAGGTGGATATCGTCTTGTCCGACGGGCCACCGGAATGAAAGTCAAAGTCGGGCAGTTACGACCGAGTCAACTGGTAAGCCAGTGGGGTCCCGGCTCCCTCGTCGATTCGCCCACCATGTCTGTGGTTGTCGCCGGCTCGGATGAGTGGAGTAGTCGCACCTCGAAGAGATTGGACGAACCCCGTTTGGCGGCCCAGCTCCAGGTCGACGGGTTTCGCAGACCACCCTGGTACAGCCGAGGCGAAGATATAGGCGGTGTTCCATCCCGAGTCTTTCCGGGCTTCCTGGTTTGCCCCCGTTGCAACCGACTCGACCGCTACGAGCGGTTCGAGTTCGACGAGATCGGTCGACAATTCCGCTGTAAGAATCCGGAGTGCAGCGGCGCCGGCAAGGCGATTGCTTATCCCGCGCGCTACGTTGTTGCATGTCCGAACGGCCATCTCGACGACTTCCCTTGGCATGCCTACATTCATCCTGCCGAAGTCGCATGTGACCGAGAGCTACGGCTGGAAGATAGCGGGCAAACAGGTGCAATCACCGATATCTGGGTGAAATGCAAGACTCACGGTGTACAGAGAAATCTTGGACAAGCCTTCGGTCAAGCAGCTCGCTCGAAGTTGCCCGACTGCTCGGGGCGTCGCCCATGGCTGGCCGACAGAGATCCTGTTCCATGTTCGGAAAAGCCGCACGTCGTCCTTCGTGGTGCGTCTAATGTGTACTTCCCCGTTATCGAGTCTGCGATCTCTATTCCGCCATGGTCGGATCCCATCCAAAGCGCGATAGGTGAACAATTTGAACTGTTAGCCAAGATCGACACCTTACAAAAGCTAACCGCAGCCCTAGAGCTCATCAACGTCCCAGAGCTTCAGCAGTTCCATGTCGAGCAGATTTGGGACGCTCTCACCAAGCGAAGATCGGGAGTGCAAGCATCGCGCACTTCGCTTCGCTGCGAGGAGTGGCAGGCCTTCAAGACGCGCGCCATAAAGAACGACGTAACTTCTCAGTTCCGCTCTCGTGCCGTATCCAACCCCGAAGGCCTCGAAGGGATCGTGAAGAGCGTCGTACTGATCGAGCGCCTTCGCGAAGTACGTGCTCTACGCGGGTTCACGCGAATCGACGCGATCACGGATGTGGGGGATCTCGACGACGTGCAATCCGTGGATGCGAAGCTCGCCCCGCTCTCACGCGAGAAACTTCGTTGGCTGCCCGGTGTGGAACTGCGAGGCGAAGGCATCGTTATCGAGCTGGAAGAGCAACGGATTAGGGAATGGGAAAGACGCCCGGCTGTACAAGACCTAGCAATGCGCAATGCGGCGGCTGAACAGGCTTGGCGAAGTGCTCGGGGTCTCGAAGAGGGACGGACAACACCAATGCGCTACATCTTGCTTCACACCTTGTCCCACTTACTGATACGGCAACTCTCACTTGACTGCGGCTATTCGTCCGCCTCATTACGGGAGCGAATTTACTGCTCAACCGACGACTCCACCCAGATGGCTGGAATATTGATCTACACGGCCACCAGTGACTCGGACGGGTCGCTAGGCGGACTTGTGGAGATGGGCATCCCGGAACGGCTCGGCCCAGTCCTGATTGAAGCCTTGGAGGGAGCGCGCCTCTGCGCAAATGATCCCCTCTGCGCGGATCGCGATGTGGCCGGTACGGCCGCGCACCTCAACGGCGCGGCATGCCATGCGTGCCTACTGGTTAGCGAGACATCCTGCGAGCGATCAAACCACTATTTGGACCGAAGTGTGCTCGTGGAGACCATCAGGCATGCCGGATCTCATTTCCTCGCTACCTGAGCTGGTCGCCCAGTTCGTCTCAGGGACTCCGGCGAACGCGGTGACAAGCATCGCGGCTGGACTTGCGGATGACAGCATAAGTCTCGACTCATCTTCAGTGGGTATCGCGTCGCTGCGAAACGTGTCACCTCAAGTGGCACAGCGAAGCGCACTGATGTTTCGTCAGCTGCCTGACGGAATTTCGCCCTCTGGTGTAGCGACACTTCTTGCAACGGCGAACGAAGTTCGGAAGATTGCCCAGCTCGATCGCGAAAAAATCGACATCGCATGGACGGGGCCGGATGCAGACGGGCCGTATGTGAGACCAACGGAAGCTGTTCTCGATGAAATGCTGCAGGGTGTGCGCGAGTCGGGCGAGGTGCTGATTGTGGGCTACGCCCTAATCGTCGCGCACGAGTCGCCGATGTTGAAGGTGGTAGAGCAATTAGCCTCGGCATCTCGAAGCGGCGCCCTAATCACAGTTGTTCTGCATAACGATGGTGCCGAAGCCAACAGAAAGAACTTGCTAGAGCACTGGGACATGAACGTTCGAAAGCCGGACATATATACGTGGAATCCACCCCCCGACCACCCCTACACAAAGTTGCATGCGAAAGCTATCGTCGTCGACCGATTGGACTTGCTCGTCACTTCGGCAAATCTAACCTTTCACGGTCTTCGCCTAAATCTGGAGTTGGGCTTGAGAGTTAGGGGCCCGGAAGCGAATGCCGTTGCGCTTCGATTTGACGAACTCATCGCATCGGGTGCCCTCACGCGCTGGTAGGCACGCTCGCATCCCGGAAAGGCGCAGGTACCAGCAAATCGGTACACGCACTCGGTCTTGCCACGTCTGGAGCCGCCTACGTGGATGCCGCGTAGCGTTCGTCTCTCCGACAGCCTGGGCGCACCCGAAGGGCTGGATCACCCACCGACCACGGCTTGATCCCGGTGTGTCGGCATGATCAGCTATGTCGTTTCGCCAGAAAGATGTCGACGAATTACTGGTACAGACTCGACGCATGTGTGCACTGTGTTGGGAAGCGCCCTTCGTACAGCTACATCACATTGAGGTCACGGTTCCTCCCGACGATGACATTCGCAATGCTATTCCGCTGTGCCCAAACTGTCATGACAAGGTTCACGCTGGCTACAAGAGCGGACGCACAACACGTCAGATGACACCCGCCGAGCTGCGTGGCCACAGAGCCGCCCTCATCGACTACGTTGCCGGAACTCGACCCCGAATCTCTATTCCCAACCACGGGCAAGGTGTCGATGAACGGCCCAGCTTGACTTCTTTTGAGACGAATCACGACCGCATCATGGATGCCGATAACTCTCGGGGTGACTTGGGTTTCGTGGATTCCGAATCTCCCGAGAGAAGAGTCACTGTCGACGGTCGCACTATGACTGTTGCTCAGTTGGTTCACAGATTTCTCGAGGACGCTGAGGCAGCGGCTTGTCTCACCGGCTCTCCGCAATCGGGTCTGACTTCCGTGGGCAGGTATGTTGCAGATCAGGCCGGCAAGCGCGGTCTGGCAGCCGCAACCATTGACTGCAAACTGCTTGGGGCGACTGGATCGGACCTACGACTCATGCGGCGAGAAGTCCCGCGAAGAAGCTGGGATGCGGAACTACGGAGTGTCGACCAGCGATTGGTAAATGACCTAGCTACCCAGTGGGGAGTACGGGTTACACGCGGAACCACACTTTTTGAACTCTTTCGAATCTCGACAGGCCAGCCTCGTCTGCTGCTCGTGGACAACACCACGGCTCTGGACTACGAAACTGCCCACACCCTTATGCGTCTCCTGCGCAGCCTATGGGAGCACCATACGCGTCGTGAAAGCCAGTTTCATATTTGGCTCTCTATGTCATTTAGTCGGTTCACAGACACGAGGGTCAGATTGTTCTCGTCGACACGAATGTTCTCCGCGGAAGCGCATCTGCTGTGGCTCGACGTGGTTGAAGTCGAAGCTCTCGTGGAGCGAGCAGGTCTGAGGCCAGTCAAAGAGTTAGCGCGTCTACTCCACAAACAGTACGGGGGTCAGCCGTTCCTTACTGCGACCGCGGTACACCAGATCTTGAATTTCGACGATTCGAACCCTCTGAGTCTGTTGGACATGGTTTACGAGCAGGCCGTCCTCGGACGGGGTCCATTCCGGCACCACCATCAAGTCCTCCGGAGCCTTGTGTTCGACGACGATTTAATGAACGAAGGAGCGACCGCGGAGATTCAGGATTCCATACTTAGAGTGCTTCGGCGCCATGGAGGCAGCACGCCGAGTCGCGATGTACTCGACTACTTGGTCGGAAGCGGCCTCGTTCGACAGATGTCCGACTGGACGCGTTCTCCCGCCCGAACTGAGCCACCCCTGGCAATGTCGTGCTCGCTCTACGAAGAGCTATTAAACAGGTGGGCTGGCGACGGCCACATCAAAGAGATGCAACCACCGGCAAGAGCACTAAACAGACCCAGGCACATTTCCCCACATCATTGAACTCATCAACACGCGACGCAGCTCCCGCTTCTCCCGGTGCGCGTGTTGACGATTCGACCATTAAGGTGCAGCAACGCTTTGCGGCACGACATGACGGAGATTAGACCCCAAGGGTCTCGAAACCATGTCCAATGCACGCAAATCGGTGCAGGTTATCCAGTTGCACGTTGCTGACCTGGATTTCCCAGATGGCGCCCTCACCCGCGAGCTTATCGGCTCACCACGCGATCGGGACTTGTTCGGTAACCCCGCCCCCTATTCCCGCGGCGCTGGTCAACAGTTCGGGCTACACCTGTGTCCACCTGTGGTCGGTCCGGAACTCCGACTCCAATACTTAGATCAGCCGCTAGGTGAAAAACTCCAAATTGCCATGCGCCCAATTGCAGCCTCAGACGGAGAGCCTCGAATCTTTGTACTGGCCCACCGGGTCGGTGGTCTCTCCCTCGACGCTACCCGAGCCAGGGGAGACGATCATTGGGGGCCCGAGGATCTATTTGTGTTTTGCACTGGGTCTACACGTTGGGATTGACATGACTTGACCAGTTATCAGATCGACAAGACCACTGGCTTCGACCGGGCACATCTCGGCGATCAGGGTGAACTCTGGTTCGCGGCCGCCTTGCCGCGCGGCTGGGTTTGGCAGCCGCCCCGACGTGACGTGGGCAAGGACGGATTGATTGTTATTCGCGATCATTCACAGTTGCACAATCTTGAGTTCTCCGTCCAAATCAAGACGTCCGAACAGCCGAAGATAGCTAATGGACTCTTGGTGGTACGGAACGTCCCACGGGCGTCGGTGGAGTATTGGTTTGCAAGTCCTTTGCCAACACTCGTCGTTGCCGTAGACGTAAAGAATCGACAGGGCTGGTTTGCGTGGCACCTGGATCTCTTTGACGCCCCCCGTGAGCTATACGCGGCCAAGAGCGCCTCATTAACGCTTCGACTTCCCGAAAGCAACCGGCTCGACGAGGCTGGGTGGGAGCAGATTAAAGTCAGGCTTCGGCTTCACTACGGGGCTCTACACAGGGCGATTGCTGGCGACGCCACAAAGGCCGTAGTGTTGGCCGCGGTACATCGCATTAGCACTATGGCCGGGAACTTGGTTCGCATCGGCGCCAATTCGGTTCCCGATCCACCCGTGACCCCCAAGGAGGGAGTGACTCTTCTCTTGGAACAGTTTGAATTGCGCGGCGTGCTGGATACGGTCACCGAACTGCTGGCCAAGATCGAAGTGGACTCAGACTTTCACAAGCAGCTTTCATTCTGGCTCTCGTCCTTTGAGGGACGGGCGTCTGCAGCACATCCAAGCTTGAAACACCTTCCACGCGATAGGGCAGAACCTCTTCCACGGGATTTCAAACTTGTGTTCAGTCCCCAGACGCTTCTTGAAAACAGGTCTCAGATAGTTCTGGCGATCATTGATTTAGTCACGATGCTCACCTCCGCTCACCCCGAACGGGACAGGAGCGGGAGTCTTCGATAAACGGGGAACTCAGATGAGACACGAGCGTTGGTTTTCCCTATGGGTCAGTACAGCAATCGGTACAGCAAAACGGTGCGTCTTTCCGCATCCAGGGGCGTCTGCCATAGAGAGGAAATGGCACAGTTACGCCACATCTGGAGGGTCGTGGAAACTCCAGGATGGTCCAGATTCGTTCTTTAATCCGTCGGTCCTGGGTTCGAATCCCAGCGCCCTCACCAATCTCTCCGTCCCGCCCACCCACGGCCGGACGGGATTTGGTGTTCGTTTGTCGACGAGCGTTCGCGATGAGGCGCCGCCGCTCCCCCGCTGTCGTGCGAACCCGGTGGCATAGCATAGGTGTGTTCTCGAGGTCCAATGTGAGCCCGTCCGTCTCACCATCCCTCTCGATGCTCTCCGCAGCCGGCCTGTCGTACGCAAGCCCGACCCAGAAAGCTCGAGTGATCACTGAGCTCTGGGCTGGGACCCGCCTCTACTGTGCAGCATGCCCCTCGGATGCAGTCGCTCAAACGCCAAACAACAACGCCGCGTTTGACTTCGTATGCCCGGTTTGCGAGGCTACGTATCAACTAAAGAGTCAGTGCAAGCCTATACGTGACCGGATCGTCGACGCGGCTTACGGCACGATGATGAAGCACATTGAATGTGGTCGTGCGCCTAACCTTTGGGTTATGCAGTACGAATTGCCCGGGTGGTCTGTGAGCAATCTCCTGCTCGTTCCGTCCTTTGCCTTTTCAGCGTCCTCGGTCGAGCCGCGCAAACCACTTGGTTCGACCGCCCGACGCGCGGGTTGGGTTGGATGCAACATCGTATTACGGAACATACCTGTCGACGCACGAATTGATCTGGTCACACGAGGGCAGTGGCAGAAGAAGGACGATGTGCGGGCGTCCTTTTCTCGGATGAGGGCCGTAGCGACCGGTGATGCGGAAGCTCGTGGCTGGACGCTTGATGTACTCGCAGTCGTTCGTACGATTGGAAGAGACGACTTCAGTATCGACGACGTTTATGCCCACGAAGCGATCCTTCAACGACTTCATCCCAACAACCGCCATGTCCGGGCTAAGATTCGTCAGCAGCTTCAAATTCTCCGGGATAACGGGTTCATCGCGTTCACGGCCCCGGGCCAATACAGGGTGGTTAGCGGATAGCCGCGGAGCGGGGGCTAACCTGTCGTAGCAGCTGGCTTTGCGGCTCGCACTCTACAGGCCGCCGACCGTTCTACGACGCGCCCACTACGTCTCAGGCGTAACCCGGGCTTCCTCCCACTTGCGAGACAGTCTTGTTGTGAGGTCGGGGCTGCAGGAGCTGCAGGTGACAACAGCGATCGGGGCAGCTCGTCGCGGACCTCAGGCGTCTAAAGGCTAGACACAAACCCAACCATTGCAGTCGCGGAGGAAGCCATGACCGACACCACGGGCGAGCCAACCGAGAATCTTACCCAGATCCTGCAAGAGCTGACCGCTCGACTCGAACGCCAGGAAGCCGAGCTGCGGCAACTGAAATCCTCTCAGCCGGCGAATGCTGAACCAGCCGGCCAGCTCCAGGCCCTGTCGCACGCCGGCGGAATCAGCCGGTCGCGTCTATTCCGGATCGCCGGCGTGGGAGCGGTCGCCGCGGCGGCCGCCGGCGTTGAGATGACTTCCGGAGGCACCACCGCTTTCGCCAAGAACGGCGACGCCGTGAAGGCGGGCGGCGTGACCAATGCGGAACGTGGCACGATGGTCAACTACAACGGCACGGCCGGGTTCGGTAACGCGGTTCTTTCGGGCAACGACTCGACCTACCGGCTGCATACGGACCTTCCCTTTCGGGCCGGCGTCGCGGGTCTCGCGGGCGCCGGCAGCACTGCCGGGCCGGGCGGCCTCAGCAACGGGGTCCTCGGGCTCACCGATAACGGCGCCGGAAACGGCGTCGTCGGCGTGAACAGCAACCTCGTAGATGGAGATGGGGCCGGCGTGCTCGGGAAGAACGACAGCACCAATGGCAATGGCTCCGGCGTCTCGGGGACCCATGCCGGCGGAGGACCGGGCGGGTCCTTCAGCTCCACCAGCGGCATCGGCGTGGTGGCGATGGGTAGTACGGGTCTTCAGGCATCCGGCTTCACCCAGGCCGTCTACGGTACCTCCCACAACACGTCGGACAACGCCGCCGCGATTCAGGGCGAGCTTACTTCGTCCATCTCGGGAGATTCGTCGGCAGGCGTGTACGGGAAGAATGACGCCACCAACGCCAGTGGGTGCGGTGTCAGGGGCAGCCATGCCGGTGGCGGATCCGGCGGACTCTTCAACTCCAACAGCGGCATCGGCGTCGTGGCCATCGGCAGCACCGGTCTTCAGGCATCCGGCTTCACCCAGGCCGTGTACGGTACCTCCCACAACACGTCGGACAACGCCGCTGCGATTCAGGGCGAGCTTACTTCGTCGATCTCGGGAGATTCGTCGGCAGGCGTGTACGGGAAGAATGACGCCACCAACGCGAACGGCTGCGGCGTGAGAGGCACGCATGCCGGCGGCGGGTCGGGCGGACAGTTCAGCAGCGCGGCCGGAGACGGAGTGACCGGAACGTCCAGCGGCATCGGAGCCGGCATCCGAGGGAGCAGCGCCGGCGGCCGGGGCGCCATCCTTTCGGGACACCACGCCCAGCTTCGGCTCATTCCCTCCCACCGGTCTTCGCACCCGGCGTCGGGCGAGGCGGGCGATCTATTCCTCGATGCCAACCACCGCCTGTGGCTGTGCCTCGGTAAGAAGCACTGGAAGCGGCTGGCCTGAGGGGCTTGTCCGTGGCGGTGGTCGAGAGTCGACGGTAAGCATGGGACACTCTCGACCGTGACGGCGGCGTCACGGGATTCGCCGCCGCGCCGGATTACGGAGGGGCCTCAACCACCGGCTGTAGCGTTCACAGGGCACATCGCCACGCCGTCGCGACCAAATGGGGCGGTCGACACTGGGTATCTATCCGCCGAGTTGGTCCACCCTACTTGTCTCTGAAGTGGCTCACGCGTTTCGGCAAATCCCGAACCGTGGGCTGTGTGACTTCCTTCCACGCCAGCACACTCCATCTGAGCCGACCATCCATGCAATCCAGGAGTTCTTGAGCCGGATCGTGCTGGATTCCGAGGCGACAGGTATCGACGCGACGAAGACGCCTCAGGCGTTCGGGGCGCTCACTGCGACTTCCCGCGCCCGACGGGTGAGTGCTTCATGCCAATTCACAAACCGGACCCCGGCTGCCGCCGCGTCCGTAAGGGCACCAGCTACGATTTGCTTCCGGAAGGCACCGAGCCGCTCAGCGCGAAACTGTTGTATGCTTACGGCCAGCGAACGGTCATAGAGCGATCCAAGCTTCCACCTGCGGTCAAATCCATGTTCCGCCGGAACGACGGTGCCGTCGCTCTCGATGATCAAGGGATGTAACAGGAACGCGAATGGCAGCGACTGGTATTCGCAGTCGCCGATGTCGCGCAAGCCCCCCGCCGGCAAGGCGTCCACGTGGATGACGACCGACGGGCCCACCACTGTCTGGAGTCTTGCCGCTTCGACAACTGCCCACTGAAGTTCCTCTTCGTCTGGACGGTGTTCGCTCATCTGCCTGCCGCGACCAGCAAGTTCGAGCGGGTGGACCTGTAGCAGGGCGGCTCCCTGATCAAGGGCAAAGCGGGCGATCCACTCGAGCTCAGACAGGTTTTGCATCGTCAGGGTGAAGATGAAGCCAAATGGAAGCCCTGCGGCGCGCACCTGTTCCAACCGCCTCGCCATCTGAAGGAAACTTCCCCGTCCGCGCATGCGATCGTGCGAATCGGGAGTACCGTCCAGGCTTATAGCAAGCAGGTCCAGCCCGCGAAGGCTTTTGAGCCGCCGCGCGTTTAACAGCGTTCCGTTCGTGGTCACCGTGGCGGTCATGCCGAGGTTGCGGGCGCACTCAATGAGCTGCGATAGTTCTCGGTACAGCAGCGGCTCACCTCCTGAAACGGCGAGCACGTTGTACCCCTCTTGGGCCGCATCTTGGATCGCGCCCAGAAGGAGGCCAGTCTCAAGCTCCTCGGTCACTGCTGGACCGGAGGACGAGTAACAATGCAAGCAACTCAGATTGCACCGCCCGAGGGGGTGCACCTGTAGCACTCGCGCCGAATCCATGCGGCTATGCAGCGGCACCTGGCCCGAAGGCCGGTTATCGCCCAGACGCGAACCGTACTTCGACGAGATCTACCGCAGGAATTCCATAGGGGAACACAACGATCTGGCGTACTGCGCCCTCGGCAACCAGCCTGTTGATGAGGTCTCCGACGGCGTTGGGACGTACGTGAAATGAGCCCTCGAGCCAGTCCACGGCGGGGATGCCTCGGACCAGCCAGTCCACCAGCTCTATGCCCTCCTCATTGGCAAAGCCCGCAAGTCGGTCAAGCTGGCTCTCAGAGATCTCAGCCTTCTTCAGGTGCTGCAACTTGTCGGATCCGCGCTCGCTTGTCAACTTCCACCTCCGGAGTCGTGATGGCCCTGGCTCATCCCAGGCTAGCGAAGGAGTCCATCTTAACGCAACTAGGCGCCGGCCGGTGAGATCGTGGTCGCGTCGGGCCTTCAATAGAACTCAGCTGGGGACGCGTAACGACGGCGCAAGCGCCTTGGCCTGGTCCCTCTCCCCACGCCAGCTAGTGAGACTGCCTCAGCTGCGCCCAGGCCCCGCTTGGTTGGATTTGAACGCTCGTGCGCCCATGGCCGAGCTGCACGGCAAGCTCGGGTGCTCAAAATGGTGATCCGGCCAGGAGCCTTTCGTCCATGCCCGCATCGCGAGCCCGAGCATCGACGAGGCGCCACACGTCGAGCAGCGCATCGAATCTGTCCGCCGCGCTAGGGCTGACACCACCTGCGACCTCCATCGCCGTAACCAGCTCGGTCGCCCCGGGGTCGCTCCGAAGGACGGTCATGAGCCACTTCTCGGTTGGGTGAGGGTCTCCTCCTGCCAGTATCCAAAAGCGAGCGGCGGTGGAAAGACAGGCCGCGGCCGTCAACTGTTGCGCAAGCTTGTCCTCGCGCGGCAGGGTCGACACCGCTTCGTTGCGCGTCCTCCGGAACTCTCCATACGCTGCAGCGGCAAGGTCGAGCGTGCGCTGATCAAAGCTGTTGGCGACGTGGGCGACATAGGCCGGCCCCGTTCCGGCGGCGTCACTCAGCGCCACGGCGTACCGCAATTGGTACGCCCATTCTGCCAGGCTGACCTCCTCGCGTTTTGCTCGGATCGACGGGCCCATGACCTCGATGTCAACTGCGCCCACCCGACGAGAGGCGACGTGGAAGGTCAGGTCTAGATTGCCTGTGGGCGCAGCTCGCTCGACACCAAACACGTCGTCGATGCTGCCAGGGATGACATCCGCCTCACCCGCGTCGTCATCCCAGAACAACACAGTGTCCCAATCACTCAGATCGCCCGCGTGGCCGGTGGCGCGACCCGATGAGGTACCAGTCGGCCTTCGTGAGCAGCTCAGCCATGGCAGGGTTGCCGGCTCCCTTTGCCCGTAGCTCGTCGATTGAAGTGACCACCGGCCATTATCCGTTTGCTCAAGCGAGGCGAAGCGCATCGGCATCAGAACGGTCCCGGCCAAGGAGGGAACGTGATAGGCGTGAGCCGCCTGGTTACGTCGGTTGGACCCGGCGCGCCGCCTGCAGATTCGTCGTCAACCGCGTCGCTTACCAGGGGGCCGCGAGAGCCGCGACATGCCTCGGCTATCTGCGTGAACCGGCAACAGGGGTGTCCGAGGCAAGCGGATCGACCGCCGCGTATCGGCTGGCATACTCATGGCATGGACCAGCGCGTGTCCGTCATCACTCTTGGCGTGAGCGACACGACTAAGGGCAGACAGTTTTACGAGAGCCTCGGCTGGCACGGTATGTCACCCGACGGCGACGTCGTCTTCTTCCAGGCGGGGTGCATAATCCTCGCTTTGTGGGGTCGAGACAAGCTGGCTGACGACGGCGGGATGGAAGATCGGGGCGGCTGGGGAGGCATCACGCTCTCGTACAACGCGGCCTCGCCTGAGGAGGTGGATGCCGTGCTGGCGCAGGCCAAGTCCGCCGGTGCCACGATTCGTCGCCCGGGCGCCACAACGTTCTGGGGAGGCTATGCCGGCATCTTCGTTGACCCTGACGGCCATCCGTGGGAGGTCGCCCACAATCCGGGCTGGATCCTGGCAGACGACGGCAGCGTTCATCTGCCGTGATCCGGTTGGACCGGCGGGAGGATGGTCCGGGGTCTCGCTCAGGAACGGGTACCCGGGCTCGCCTCATGGATCCCAGGAACCCTGAACCAAGGGGCCACAGACGCAGTAATCCACAGAACTGAGCAGTCCACGGGGCTAGAATGGCCGGCCCAACCGCCTCTTGGGGATGGTGAACATGCGCGACCTCGTACTGCAGATGGGTGTCTCAGTCGACGGATACGTGGCCGGGGGCCCCGAACGGAAGGGACACGTGGCCCGCCCTGCAGAGCATGCCGACGTTACGGCCTGGAAGGTCGAGCGTCTACGGCGGGTTGGACTCCACATCAGGGGTCGGGTGACCTACGAGCAAATGGCGGCACACTGGCCGACGGCCGGCGGCGTCTACGCTCCCCTCATGAACGATATCCCCAAGGCCGTCTTCTCCAAGACGCTCAGGTCCGCCGACTGGCCTGAGTCGCGGATCATGAGCGGCGATCTGGAGGAAGACGTCGGCCGGCTGAAGAATGAGCCCGGAGGCGACATCCTGGTTCACGGCGGCGCCGCCTTCGTCCAGGCACTGTCGCGGCGCCGGCTGATCGACGAGTATCATCTCGTCACCCAGCCGGTCGCACTGGGCAGCGGCATGCCGATGTTCGCGGACCTAAGGGAGCCCTTGGACCTCGATCTCCAGGAGGGCCAGGCCTTCCCCGACGGCACTCTCATCAGCGTGTATCGCACGCATCGGACGCGCATCCGGTCATAGGACCGTCGCAATGCCCTCCTCCGCTGGGGGTCATCGAGCGGCGGCTGCGCCGTGTGGGCTGACGCAGAAGAAGGCCGCGGCGCCCTGGCTCGGGTCCCTGCCGCTCTTGAGCGAACGGCCGCCCTAGCGGGCCGTTGCCGCCAACCTGGAGCCATGTTCTTGTGAGGTTCCGGCGAGCGAGACTCCGGGAGCCGTGGACTGCCTCTGCGATGTCGTGGGCCACATCAGACAAGTTAGGAGACATCGGAGTAACGGGCCAGGGGTACTCCTCTAGCATTGGAGGCCAAGACCTCCGATCGAGTCCTGCGGCTTCCCTTGGCAATAGACGTTGTCGACCAGCCACGTCCCGTGCTCGTTGACTTCGTGGACTGTGAAGATCGGGCCGGCAGTGCCCGCCGTCCCGTTCGGTGGGTACTGCCACCGGACCTCAACTGTGGCATCGGAGGCGGTCTGCTTGGTGATCGCCCAGGTACGTGGCCAGACTGCATCCTGGAACGGGATCACAGGGAAGGGAACTGACGGCACATTGCAATCTCCGCCCCCCGCGGCGCGTGCGTGATTGATGCACGAGTTGAGCTTTACCGTGACCGTCTTCGCCAGCCCGGCTGTCACCGGGCACGCAGCGGATGGCGGCCACGAGTAGTCCGACCAGTTGCTGCCGGGGCTTACCGGCCTCGCTGGGTAGCAGGGGCTCGGCATCCCGGGCGGCGGGTAGAGGTTGAGGGCCGCATGGTCTGGAGTTGGCCCGAGCGGATAGTCGGTGTTGTAGTGGAATCCCACAACGTCGACGACCTTTCGGTCCGCGATAGATCCTTGGTAGGTGTCCGCGAAGGCCAGGATTCGGCCGATGTTGAGGCTCAGGATCCTCTTGTCGGCCTGGCTCACAGAGGTCCAGTCAGGCAGGCACGGCTGGCTGTCAGCCAGAATTGAGTACTCATGATAGAGCTGACAGAAGGGAACGCCGGCTTGAGCCGCCGAAACGATGTGGCCCGCAGTCTCCCCCTCGGAAGGATCCAGGTCGATTGAGATGGTTTGAATCTCCGTCATGAACTGGTTCGGCGGCGCCGCGAAAAGGACGCTGCGCTCGCCGTTCGGAGCGTTCGCGTGATTTCCGTCGGCGTCGTAGACGTTGAAACTGATGAGCACCGTGCCGGGCGGGGCGCCGAGCTGCGAGAGGCTTGTCTCGCAACCGTAGGCCCCACCGGAAGAGGGAGCGGTCACGGTGCACATTGTCTTCCATGGACCCGACTGCGGGCCGAGCGCAGGCCACCACGCTGTGAAGTCCACGTGGGACACGGTCGATCCCGATCCCGGCGAAGCTCGGGCAGACAGCCTTAGGACCGGCGATACCGTCCCCATCCCGTTGGTCGGCGCGAGCCACTGGCCTCCAGGAGGGAGCGCCCCTTTGAGCGCTGGCGGGGTGCTGGAGAAGGACACTTGACCAAAGCTTCCGCCAGTAAAGGCCGCCCGGAACTCGTCCCAAATCGTCTGCAGAGCGTCGGCAACGCCGAGAATGATAGTGATTTTCGCAAGGGCGGATTCTGCAAGATGAATTCCGAGGAGTCCCAGCGCTTTGGACACGGCAGCACGCTTCTGATGATCAGATGCGAGGTTCGCGATGTCTCCGGCCGCGGAGAGGAGATCGCCTTGCGTCAGATCCTTCACGAGGTTTGTGAAGTCTGGTATTGACGTGACGGTGTTGACGGCCTGAAGAATGCTTGAGGGAACTCCCTTGACTGCACCGCCGCCGAGAGTGTCAGCGATGATCTGCAAGGCGTTCAGATCGAGAGCCATGGCCGCCCCGCCGACGCTCTCCCAGATACTGGCGCTCGCAGTTATCGGTTGGACGTCATAGACGCTCGGATCGAAGGTCGCGTTCCAGACAGCCTCTGCGTCTGGCCCAAGTACACCGGCCACAACGTAAATGCCTCCCCTGCCCATCGGCCCCGGAGTAAGCCTCACGTGCCCCGTAGCCTTCTCAGCCCAAATCGGTACCCAGAAGTGGTTTAGGTTGTCGACCGCGAGTTCGGATCGTCCATCAAGGAGTTTCCCTTCGATCGCTCCGAAGCCGGAGGAATTGTCCACCTTGATGGGAGGAGCGGCGAGGGCAGCAGGTGCTGTGGAGGGCAGGATGAACGGCGATATCAGCATCGTCAATGCCAGACCGACAAGCCAAATCAGGCGCGTCGCGGAGACCAACCTCACCCTCCGTCCAAACCGTGAATTGCGAACAAGCGACCAGACGACATGTGAGCTTCAAGATTGAAGGCGTGGCCATTGAGGTGGGTTTGGTACCTGTATGGGCGGCCCGTCGCAGGATCAGCCGGCGCCGAGGTGAGGCGCCGTCCTCCTTCGAGCGGAGCGAACGTAGGGAAGAGCAAGGCAAGGCTTCCCGAGTACTTCCCCCGCGTCCGGTAAAACTTCTCCTCCGCAAGACCGAGGATTATGAGGTCGGCAACACGGCGAACGTCCGGCGCAAGCTGGCCGGACCGTGATAGAGCTCTCGCCGTCGGATTTGAGACGAGACCCTGATTCGCCAGACCAGCCGCGGGCGACTTGGATGCACAAGCCGATAGAGAGGACGACACAGCTGCGGCCAGGACGGTAGCGGCAATCGCGCCGCCAACTGAGGAGTGCCGGAGGTAGCGCATTCTCCCTTCCCAGGTACAATCGTACCCGATTACAATCGGGCGCATCAGCGCGATGGACTTCTGGAGTCGGCGGCATCCGAAAGGCGGGGCGGTGCTGGGACGAGAAGGGCTCGGCCTGCTCCAGCTTCCGCTGACCGCCGCCCCGACATTGCGAAGTACGCGACATTGCGAAGTACGCGGCATCGCGGCCCGTGCACTCGTAGCCGACACCACAGTTGGTTCAAAGGCGGCGCACGGGCCCGTACCCCTCCACGCGATGTCTGCGCCGCCGGACGCTCCCAATGCGGCGGCATGAGGCAAGCTTGGTCGCCGGTTGGGTCCTCACCGGCATCCGGCCTCCAATAGAATTCAGCTGGGACGCCGAGCGACGGCTCAGGTGCCTGTGTAGTCAACCCCGACCGTCACTGGGCGCGGGTCGAAATGAATAGGAAGTGAGCTATGGCGGACGAGGAGCAGCGGGCCGACTGGAACGTCGCCGAATGGCACGGCCAGATGCTGATTGATCGCGATGGGGAAAGGATCGGCAAGCTCGAAGACGTCTATGTCGACGTCGAAACCGATGAGCCCCAGTTCGGCACGGTCAAGGAGGGGTTCTTCAACCGGCACCTCACCTTTGTGCCGCTAAAGGTGATCCACATTGGTCCCAACGGATTGCAGGTGGATGTAACCAAAGAGCAGATACGATCCGCGCCGGACCTGGATCTCCACGGGGAAGAGCTGTCTCAGGCCGGCGAGTCGGCGCTGTACCACTATTTCGAGCAGAACTACACTCCGCCGAACACAGAGAGCGGCCGGAGGCTGGCCCGACGCTGAATCCGGGTTCGCGTGTCGGGTTGACGCCGACGAAGTGCACATGCCATAGGCCGGGCGAGATCGAAATGCCTGAAAGCGAGCAGCCGGCGAATCTCCCGAGTGGCGCATGGTCAACCTGACCGCTTGCGGTTGGTGGTGCGGGCACGACTCGATGTGCTCATGCCTACCACTCGCAGAGTCAGCGAACCGGCAGTGACTCCGGTGAAGCGCCGGTCCTTGCCTCGCCGGCCATAACCGCCTCAGCAGTCGGTGTGAGCGGCACAGGCTCCATCCGTTGGGGAACGGTTCCGTCGGGAGCCGGACCGACCGCTTCGCCCGCCCTTTGCGCATCGCGAAGGCAGCCGAATGCCACCACTTCGGCGCCCATCACCAAGATGAGCGAGAAGAAGTAGATCCAGACACCCAGCACCACGATGGGCGCGAACAAGGCGCCGTACCGGTGCGGGTGAAAGAGGATGGCATACAGCGGCCAGACGTAGCTGAACGCTTGGAACAGAACGGCCGCAACCAGGGCTCCCTTCCAAACATTGCCCTTCTTGAAGCGAGGCTCGACGTTGGGAAAGACGCTGTAGAGCGTGGTGAACAGGAGAACCGCCGCGAGCAGGCTGATGATCGTGCCGATCGTGAATGAGGTCGCGGCCGGCAGTGGAGCCCGTGCAAGGGCCCGGTCCAGCAGCGCCCCGAGTGTGGTCGTGATGAGGATCACCAGCATCAACACGGTGAACACGAGAATCATCACGATATCGATGATCTTCTCTCGGAGGATGGGCCGTCCGCGGACCTGGAAGATCGGTTGGAACACCGTGGACATGGCCCCGCCGATATTTGATGCGCCCCACGTGATGCCGGCGATGCCCAGAATGCTCAGGAGCCCGCTGTGTTGGACGGCGACATGAATCAACATGCGCAGTTCGCCCTGGGTCAGGGAGTGCTGCAGGATCTGGCTCAGTCGTTTGGTCAGCTCTCGGCGCCGGACGGCGCTCTGCAGCAACCAGCTGGCGATGGCGATGATGGCCACCAGAATCGGGATTACCGAGCAGAGAATGCCCCAGCTGACCACCGAGGCCAGCATGGTGATGTTGTCCTTGTGGACCTTGGTTAGGAAGGCTCTGGTGGAGAACTGTTCAGGCATCGCACGGTTGGTGACCAGCGCCCAGAGCGGCTATTCGAGGTGAAGTAGACGTCGCCATTGGCGAGGACTGGCTTGGAACGCATGGGCCCGCCGGCTTTGTAACTCCAAAATGGATAACGGCCGGCCTCAACGATAGAGGTACGTCAGGTTCTGCTTGTTCAGCCTGATGGCGCCCGTGTATCCATACGAAGCGACGGTTCCCTCGGGTAGGTCCGTGGGCGTTGAGAACCCGACGTTTCGGAAGTACGGAAGGTTCTGTCTGAGACGGAACCCATCAATGGGCCCTTGTATGGGGAGCCACCCCGCCACCTCGTCGAACCCGATTTCCTGAATCTGCCGAATGGATCCCAGCTCTCGCCGGTTCATGGCTTTGGTTGGGACGTGACTGCAACGGCCGGCGGCACAACCGCACCAGGCGTTTCGCCGTCTGGGTATCGCGCCGTCAGCTGTTCCTTGATAATTCGGACCGATTCCGTCCGGCGAGGTTTGGAGTTTCCACCTCGTTTCATGTTGCTCCTTCTGGAGACGGCGGAGTTCTGCTGCGGTCGGGAGGGACGACGCCACCCTCGTTGGCCCAGCGGCCAAGATCTTCCTCGAGCCGGAGAGCCCTCTCTTGCTCTTGGCGATCAGCGAAGAGGGCCGAGCCTCCGGCTTGGAGGGACGCCGGCGGCTCATTCAGACGGTTTGCCCGGTCGAAGCGCCGGGCACCTGCACGCGCCTTCCCCGCTGCCCCTTGGGCTTCGATCTCTGAGCAGTGGGCGGTGTGTCGCGTAATGAACCATCGTCGCACATCGGCTGCCTGGTTGTCTTGCCGCTGCTGCTCGATGTCGATGGATTGGCGACTGAGTAGGCGGACGGTCGGCACTGTGAGGAGCCTGGGATCGACCGGCCGGGCAACGGGGTCCGAGCCTTCGGCGGTGTTGGGAAGCGCCTGCCCCTGCACCGCCGTCCGGACGGAGCCGACTTTCCCGGAACTCGAGTGGATGGTGCCGGCTCATTTTTGATCAGAACGCGGACGCCGGATAATGACGAACGACAAGCGCTCAAGCCATTCATCCGGCGAGTGCTGGATACCGTGGGGACGCCAGTTGATGAGCGGGATTTCTCATGCGGCCCGTATCAATGAGAAGGTTCACGGTCGGTGGCCAGGGTCTGGGTGGGCTCGCGGGTCTGACGCCCGCTTGCCGGGTCCCCGGGTGCCTGCCGGTGCCCGGCCCCTCGCAGACGCCCGGCCCACCGCAGCCCAGATTCGTGTCGTCTTGCCGTCGACCCAGGGATATAAAGGTGTGATGAGCATGACCGCGGAGACCAAGACCAGTCCCATCCATTTCGAGGCGACGCTGCAGCGCATCGACGAGGCGACCATCCTCCGCCTGCCCGCTGAGGCGAGCAAGAAGCTGCCCTCGCGGGGCCAGGTGGCCGTGGAGGGAACCATCAACGGCCAGGAATTTGGAACCGTCGTGGAACCAGACGGCGACTCCGGCCATTGGATACGGGTCGACCGGACGCTGCAAGACAGCAGCGGCGCCGCGGTGGGCGAGAGCGTGACGCTGGAGATTCTGCCGGCCGGGTCATGGCCGGAGCCGACGGTTCCGCGGGATCTGGAAGCGGCGATGGCGGCGGCCCCGGAGGAGATCCAGATGCTCTGGCGGGAGATAACGCCCATGGCGCGGTGGGAGTGGGTTCGGTGGGTCAATGCCACCAAGAACTCCGACACACGACGGCGGCGCGTCGAGGTGACCATCTCCAAGATGAGCAGCGGCAAGCGGCGTCCGTGCTGCTTCAATCTGGCCGCCTGCACCGACCCGGATCTGTCCAAGAACGGCAAGCTGCTCGAGCCGGTTGGCGGATGACGCAAAAGGTTGTCGCAGGCCTCACCATGTCGCTCGACGGTTACATCACCGGGCCCGACGACCGGCCGGAGCAGGGGCTGGGCCGCGGCGGCGAGCGCTTGCATTACTGGGTGTTCGGCGGCCCCTGGAGCTATGGCGATACCCGAGGAACGCCGCACGAGGTCGATCAGCGCTATCTCAGTCGCGCCTTTGCCTCCGCGGGAGCGCTGATTGTCGGACGGACCATGTATGAGGTTGCCGGGGGCTGGGGAGACGAGCCGGGCTTCGGCGTTCCGGTCTTCGTGGTGACGCACCGTCCGGCGGAGCGGCTCGTCAAGGGCGACACGAGCTTCGACTTCGAGACCGGCGGCCCTGAGGTGGCACTCCGGCGTGCCCGCGACGCCGCCGGAGAGAAGAATGTGGTCATCATGGGCGGCCGCGAGCTGCTCGCTCAATACCTCGACGCGGGTGTCGTCGAGGAGTTCGTGCTCACCATCGCGCCGATTCTGCTCGGATCGGGAAAGCGCCTCTTCGAGAGGGTGACGCGCACCGATCTCGAGTTCGAGCGTACTGAGGTGATCGAGTCGCCGTTCGCGACCCACATCTGGTACCGGGTCCGCGGCTGAAGCCCACCGCGGGCCAGGGCGGGCGATGACGTCCAGAAGTGCGGACGGCATGCAAGCGGCACCTGCGCAGTTCGTCGTTCGACCCTATGCGCCGGCTCCAATGCCCTTCCACGGGAAGTCCCCTCATCGGCCGACGCGGTGCGCCGGCCGATGAGGGCGGCTCATTCGAGACTCCACCGGGCGTGATGCGAGCCGCCGGTAACGGGGGGACACATGTCCATCGACGGTGAACGAGTTTCCGCGGCCGGTGAGCTGCTCGAGGAAGCGGCAGCTTCGGCCCGGTTCTCGGGTGCGGCATTGGTCGCCCTCCACGGCACGCCGGTTCTCGAACGCGCGTACGGCTTCGCCTCCAAGGGGCTGGAAGTGCCCAACCGCACCGACACCGTCTTCAACATGGGCTCGATGACCAAGATGTTCACGGCCGTGGCCATCGTGCAGCTCGTGCAGGAGGGAAAGCTGCGGCTCGATCAGGTTATCGACTCGGTTTTGCCCGGTTATCCACGGCCCGTGGCCGAACGAGTGACGATCGAGCATCTCCTGACCCACACGTCCGGCCTGGGGTCCTTTTGGAACGCCAAATTCGAGGCGGCGCGGAACTCGCTCCGGACGGTCGCCGACTACCTACCGCTGTTCGTGGACGATCCGCTCGGCTTCGAACCGGGGGAGCGTTTCGGCTACAGCAATGCCGGCTACATCGTCCTCGGCGCCATCGTCGAGCAGGTGTCGGGCATGACCTATGACGCCTATCTCGCGGAGCGCATCTGCAGCGTGGCCGGTATGAACAACACCGGCGCGTGGGCCATCGACCAGGATGTGCCCAACCGGGCCATCGGCTACGTCCGCGCGGAGGAGGGCGAAGCGGGCCAATTTCCGAGGACGAATCTGACGACAACCACGGTTAAGGGCAGCCCCGCGGGCGGCACGTATTCGACGGTGCACGATCTGCTGCGCTTCGCGCAATCGCTGCGGCGCCATGAGCTGTTGAATCCCGAACACACTGAGATGCTGCTGACGCCACGCGTCGCGATGGGCCCGGGAGGCGGGGCGTGGTATGCCTATGGTTTCGGTTGCCACACCTACGGCGGTGTGACCATTGTGGGTCACAACGGCGGCGCGCCCGGCGTGGGAGCGCAGCTGGACCTGTACCGCCAGTCGGGGTACACGACCGTCATTCTGTCAAATGACGACGCGGGCTTCTCCATGAAATTGGTGCGGTCGATGCGCGAGACGCTGACCGGCTGAGGCACCCGCCTCAGGGGATCGCCCCAGGTGAGGAACCGTCCTACGCCGAGGGTGCTGTTTCGGTTCACAGGCGGAGGAGCGGAGAGTGGGGGTCCGATCCACGACAACATACTGGTTGTCGTCCCGAATCTGAGCTGCGCTCTGACGAATCTGCCGTGAGCCGTGAAGCCGTGGGGCGGGCCGGCCATCGCGCCCGCCCCCACATCGGCCTTAGAAGACGATGGTTACCGGCGTCCTCTTGTATGCCGGCAGGTAATCGTGTGAGGGACCCGGAAGGTCGCCGCCAAACCACACTCGGACAGGGTTCGGTGACTTGAAGGCGCTCACCGTGTGTATCGTGCAGCTCGCGCTTCCGTTCACGTGGGTGGGGCCCGTGTCGCAGGTCTGCGTGTGGTTTCCGCGGCCGATCTGCATGCGCAGTACGCGTCCACTGATGGGTGTGCCAGTGCTGGACCTCAGGGTAGCGGAAAGCGTTACGTCCCGGCCATGGGTGATCGATTGTGGACCGCTGTAGGTCACGGTGGACGGGGCCAGGGTGACCGTGTACGAACTGTTCACATAGTCGTAGACGATTCTGTGACCGGGTTCCGACAGGCCGCTGCAGGAGAAGATGTTGTACGAAGGCTCCCAGACCTGGTTGTGCACGTAGAAGCCGGCCGGGCTAGACGCGGTGGCGTTTGTCTTGCAGGTCAGCGTGCCGGTGACCTGGCTCGCTTCGGTTGCAGGATTGAAGGTGATCCGACTGTCGGTGGGCGGGAGTCCGGAGAGTGCCGGGCTCGTGCCGTAGATCGCGCCAGCATTGACGCGGACGGCAACGGCTGAGGGATCGTTGCTGAAGATGCTGATTGCGCCCGCGCCGGCCTTGCCCGGGACAGACCGGCCCAGGATCCCGACTGCCCCGATGCTCCCGTTTTGACTCAGGGCCAGGGAACTGCTGAAGAAGTCATTCTCTGCCGGCTGGGGCAGGCTGATCCCAGACGCAGGTGTCCAGGCGCTTGGGCCGCCGTGCAGCTCCTCAGCGCCGCCCGCCTTTGTCTGACCGTTCAACGTCTGGTACCACTTCGAGTCAAGGATGGTGCTCCCGTCGCTCGAGAAGGCCGCGGTCCAGGCATTAGGGTTGTCGGACAGGTTGACGGTCTGCACATCGCTCCAGCTTGTCCCATCGAAGCGGGCCAGCTCGCCAGCTTCCGTGCGACTGGCGGGGAGCCAGGCCGTAGCGAACGTGGTTCCGCCGGTGGCCGTCATCGCAGTCGAATTACCGAGACTCTCAGTCCCGGGGATGGTGAGCTCGACCGGCGGGCCCCAAGTGCCTCCACTGAAGTGAAACGCCTCTTCGGCGCCCCGTGCCCAATCCCTGATTCCCGTCGTCGTACCGGCCCGGCGCCCCGACGACGGCCGTGTTCCCATCGCTGCTGAGGGCCACCGAAGAGCCGAAGAGGTCGCCGCTGCGCCCTTGCTGGCCGCCAGTCGCCTGGCTGCCGAGGTTGAGTTCGACCGGCGGACCCCATGTGCCCGAGCTGAAGCGGAAGACATAGGCGGAGCCCGCACGTGGCTGGCCATTCACCGCCCGCCCCGGCGCTCCGATCAGGGCTGTGTTGCCGTCGGCGCTGAGGGCCAGGGCGTTGCCGAACCAGTTGCCGTCGCTGTTCGAGCCGGCGCCGACGGCGGCCGATCCCAGACTGAGCTGCGTGGGAGTGCTCCAATGGCCGTTGACGAACCGAAAGACCTCAACGGCGCCTTCGCCATCCACGTTGCCCTTGACGTGACGATCCACGGCGCCGACCAGCGCCACGTTCCCGGAGGCGTCCAGGGCGACCGTCCAGCCCAGGTGGTCGCCGCCGTGGTGAGTGTCGGAGCCACGGGCCGCAGCCCCGAGATCGAGCTGTGTCGCCCCGCTCCAGGTGCCCGCCACAAGACGGAATACCTCGGCGGCCCCGGCCTCATGCTTGCCGTTGACGACCCGGTAGGGGGCGCCGGCGAGCACGGTGTGGCCGTCCGAGCTGAGCGCGGTCGATCGACCCAGGTTGTCGCCACTGCCCGCCTGGGTGCCCAGGTCGAGCTGCGTTTGATAGACGAAGTGACCGGTCGATGATGCGGCAGTTGCAGGTGTCGTGATCTGCCCCGAGAGGGGCGTGCCCGCCACGGCCGAGACCGGCAGCAGCAGGGCGATTGCGCCCATCGCCGTGAGGCGGAGGGCCAAAGATCTCCCGCGTGTGGAGATCGAGCGGATTCCAGCGGTGGGGATGGTATGGTCGTGATCTTTCATCTCGTGCGTCTCCTGTTCAATCCGTCGGGTCTGCATGGCCGAAGCGACAGTCCGGTCCGCTCCTCGTCGTGGCGGGCGCAGCCCCTGTGCTCAGTAGAGGGGAACTTCTGACCCTGCTCCCTTCAGGGCCGCTTCCATGGGACACTGTTGGTTCAGACCGATGTGGTCGCAAGTGCGGAGGGGTGCGAATGAGCCGGGCCCTCTTGGTCCACCCCTACCTTACCGGAGGGCGACCGCATGACCGCATCGGACCGCGAAGGTATTTTTGCCGCGGCGGCGATGTATTCCCTTCTCGGCCGAGAGCGCTTGAGAGGACCGTGAGTCAGTTGGAGAGCCGGGTCGTCGAGCCCGTGCCGCGATTACCTGAGGGTTGGACAGACGATCTCGGAACAATCACTCTGCCGACGCGGGGCCTCTTCTCGAACTATTCCGGCATGTACCCCACGCAACGCGGGCAGACGCCTGCTAGAGTGAGTCAAGTCCGGGTGTTCCGGAACCCACCACTTGACGATCCTCTCCACGCCACCTCGGCGACGTCCTCAAGTCTGGTTCGTACCGACCGCAGAGGGGACGTAGCGCTCAGGTCGTTTTCCGGCCGAGAGGAAGTCATAGATGCCTTTTCGAGAGATAGGCGTGTCCGAGCACGCCTGTTCAGCCCTGGCCAGACAGGGAATCGTCGAACCGAACCCGGTTCAACAAGCCGCCATTCCGCCGCTCATGACCGGTCGTGACGCCGTCATTCACGCGCCCACGGGCTCGGGTAAGACGCTCGCCTACCTGCTGCCGCTTATTCGGAGACTCAGCCAGGGATCGGGGTCAGGCCCGCGAGCGCTGATCGTCGCTCCCACACGGGAGCTGGCAACACAAATCGACGCCGTCCTCAAGGGCCTGGGGACACGGCTCCGCAGCGCGCTCGTCTTCGGCGGGGTGCCCTACGGCAACCAAACCCGGGCGCTCCGGTCGCGGCCGGACATCGTGATCGGGTGTCCCGGCAGGCTGCTCGACGTCATCGGTCGCGGAGCCCTTACGCTCGGCCGCGTTGAGTACCTGGTGCTGGACGAGTCGGATGAAATGCTGGACCAGGGGTTTGCGCCCGACGTCGAGCGGCTCATCGCATTGACGCCCGCAACGCGCCAGACGGTGCTGGCATCGGCAACCATGCCCGACTGGGTACGCACCATGATCGCCAGGCACCTTCAAGCGCCGGAGATCATTCGCGTGGAACGGCAGGTCGAGCCGGCACTGGAGCATGCGCTGCTCGCGGTGAGCCAGCCGGCGAAGACGGAAACACTTGACCGGCTGTTGAGCCGCCACAACGGCCAGGCCATCGTCTTTCATCGCACCAAGCATGGGGCCAAAAAACTGGCACGAGACCTGAATCGGCTCGGCCACGCCGCCACGGAATTGCAGGGAAACCTCACCCAAAACGCCCGTGATCGGGCGATGACCTCGTTTCGTTCCGGTCGTAGCTCCGTCCTGGTCGCCACGGATGTGGCGGCGCGCGGCATCGACGTGGCCGAGGTGGGCCTGGTGGTCAATTTCGAGCTGCCCCAGACGGCCGAGTGGCTCACCCACCGCGTGGGTCGAACGGCGCGAAACGGCGTTCGGGGTCGCGCGCTCACCTTCGTGACACCCGAGGATGCGGTCAAGTGGAGCAAGCTGCGCCGGCAGGGCGCTCCTGACCTGGCCCATGTCGACGTCGGCCGCCTGCTCGACAGCGGCGAGTGGTCGTGCCGGCATCAGGAGACCCGGCCACGGGCACGCTCGAACGGTTTCCGATCCGGCATCCATCGTGATGGGCCGGCTGAGGAGCACACCGGCTCTAGGACCACGCGCTCGCAGTCCGGGAGCCAGCGCTTCCGGTCCCGTCGATCAGGAGGCGGAGCAACGCGAGGACGGAGTGGCGAGAACTCATCCTCGTCCGGCACTCAGCGACACGGCAACCATGTCCGGCCCCTGGCCGGCTCGTCGAACGGCCGGCAGAATTTCACCGGAAAGGCAAGCGCCATGCATTCAGGTCGAAGCCGCGTCGCTTTCGAATCAATCCGTGAGGCGGTGGCCCGATGACGGCGGCAGTCTACGGGTCAGATCTGCTTCACCGCAACGGTGAGGCCATCTCGCGCCGGGCCGTGGCCGGATTCTGCGCTCGTTATCATGTCGACCGGCTCTCGATCCTGCCGTCCCAGCCCTCAATGCACGGGGGCACAGAGAGCGCGCAGCCCATGCTGGTCAGCTTCGATCCGACCAACGTCCCGGGGAAGTTTGCCTTCCTCTATATGGCCATCGAGCTGAGCAGCATGATGGGCCGGCGAATCGACCTGAAAACCGATGCGCCGGCGCTTCGGGGACCGGTTGGTCCGCTCTCCATCCCGTCCGGCACCACGGACATCTTTCGGGCGGGGCAGCCGGCGGCCGAAGCCTGACCTTAGGCGGGCCCATGGAGTGGCCCGCGCCGCCGACCCGCCGGTGGGATCATGCGTCATGACGACGAGGCCTGACTTCTCGGCGGATCGCGGACTCTGGAGCCTGGAGGGCCGTGTCGCTCTGGTGACCGGCGCCTCGGCAGGGTTGGGTGCCCGGTTTGTACGGGTTCTCCAGGTGGCCGGCGCCCACGTGCTGGCGACGGCGCGGCGGGGGGACCGTCTCGACGAGCTGGCCGCGGAATGCGGTGAGCGCGTGGAAACCATGGCCGGCGATATCACGGATGGCGGGCACCGGCGCAAGCTTGCGGAGCGCGTGCGCGCCCTGGGCCGGCTGGACGTCTTGGTCAACAATGCCGGAATCTCGGACGGCGGACCAATCGAGGACCAGTCACTCGACGAGCTGAAAGCGGTCATCGACGTGAACTTGGTCAGCGTTCTGGACATCTGCCGGCTGATGGCGCCGTTGCTGCGGAAGGCGCCGTCGGCGAGTGTCATCAACGTGTCGTCGATCTACGGAATCGTCGCCTCTCGGGCGCCAATGGCCGGATACAACGCCACCAAGGGCGCGCTCATCAGCCTCACCCGCAACCTGGCGGCCCAATGGGCGGAATACGGCGTCCGCGTCAATGCCCTGGCGCCCGGCTTCTTTCCCACCGAGCTGACCGGCTTTCTGACCGATGAAGAGCTGGCGCAGCGAATCCGCACGCGCACCTTGTTGGCGCGCCTACCCGAGATGGAAGAGATCGATGGCCCCCTGCTGTTCCTCGCGAGCGACGCGTCCAGCTACATGACGGGCCAGGTGCTGGTGGTCGACGGAGGTTGGACGGCTGTCTAAGACTCTGGCCGGCGGGTGCGGGGCCTTACGCGTTTCTGAACCTGGTGGGCGGTGCCATCCCTGACAGCTAGTGGCACCCGACGACGACTCGTCTTCGGATCTGACACGCACCGACGTGCGGAGACCGCCGGCTTGTGATCCGGGTCGGCCGTCTGACGCTCTGACCGGTGATGCCGGAGACGGCCCGCCTTGTGATCGACGATGGCGTGGGCTCAGGCAACAAGCAGACGGGCGCCCAGCTCAGCCTCGTCGATGGCAAGTATGGCTTGGTTGCGCTCGGCCCAGCGACCCGAGGCGAGGTCCGCGGCCAGGGCTTGGACCGCCCGCTGTTCCGGGCCGGGTCCCACCCTGGTCCAAACCGATATCCCGCGCCGCACCCTCTCGTCCAGGTATGCCTCGGGTCGCCGCCAGTAGGCCTCGAAGAAGCCGTCAACGCAGTCCCATGGAATGGGCACCGGGTCGATTCGCGCTCCGATTGCACGCGCCTGCCGGGCCAGAGAGGGCCTGCCTCTGACCAGGTTGGCGACCTCGGGCAGATAGTCGCGGGTGAGCCAGAACCGGCGACGCCAGGCGGTCTCACTGGTGTCGAATTGGAACACGACCACGCGGCGAGCGACGCGCCGCATCTCGAGCAGGCCTGCGATTGGGTCGGGCCAGTGATGGACCGTCGAGACGGCCATGGCCGCGTCGAATGACTGGTCCGCAAAGGGAAGACTTTCGGCGGCGGCAGCCACGCAGGGCGCCGCGCCGGCAGGACGCTGCGCCCGCATAAGCGCCGAGGGTTCCACGGCCGTAACGTCACGGTCGGTCGGCTCGTAGGAGCCGGTGCCGGCCCCGACGTTCAATACCGTTCGGGCATCGCCGAGCGCCGCCCAAATGCGCGCGGCGAGTCGAGGGTCGGTCTGTCGCGTCGCCGTATAGCCGGCTCCGATGGAGTCATACAACGGCTGCGCGGTCATCTCGGGGCGTTGCCCTCAACGGCAAGCCAGCAGAGTAATACGTGGGTGTCCAGGAGGACGTCGAGGACGGTCACCGTCCCCAGGCGGCCAATTCATCTTCGGGGACTGGCTCAAAAAACTCGGGATCGACCGTGACGATGCGACGCATGGCACCAAACCGTCTCCGTCGCTCGTGCGCGTGGAAGAGGACCAGCTTGGCGACGAGTGGTTTGCCCCGCACGAGGATAATCTCCTCGCCGGCCTCAACTCGAGCGACGAGCTGGGAGAGCGTCGTCTTGGCGGTTTGAATGGTGACCGTTTTCATACTTCGCTGAGCCACTATAGCGAAGGACGAGCCTCAGAATGGTTCGGAGCGTTAGCTGGGGAACGTCTCTTCGGTGAAGTGTCGCTCGCTGGGCCCCTACCTCGGCGCCTCGCCTTTTGAGCCTCCGGCCGCCGGGAACCGACTCGGACGGCGAATGGCAAGAGGGTTTGGAGCCTCTGTCGTTTGCGGAACCGGCTCTGACGGCGAGTCCTAAGAGTTTCCAGTGTTGACCGCTATCGGAACGGAGCAGGGCGGCCGTCACGGTAGCCTGAGGAGCCTACTCCATACAGGAGATCGACCGGTGCAACGCTGGTGACATCGCGACTCGTCGCCCTGGGTTTCGATGCTCATGATCCGCCGGTGCTGGCGCGCTTCTGGGCCGCCGCCCTTCGTTGGGAGGTGGAAGAGGCAGCCCAGAATGAAGTCCGCCTGGCGCCCACGGACGGCACCCGATTTGGTATCCACTTCCTTGCGGCATCGACTCCCAAGACTGGGCAGAACCGCCTCCACCTCGACCTCACCACTGAATCCCTCGAGGATCAGCAGGAGTCCGTGGCGACGCTCCTCGAACTGGGCGGCCGTCACATCGACATCGGTCAGGGGCCGGAGGAACGGCACGTCGTGCTCGCGGACCCGGAGGGCAACGAGCTGTGCCTCATCGAGCCCGAGAACCGCTTCCTTGCCGACTGTGGACGTTTCGGATCCATCACCTGCGAGGGAACGCAGCAGGTGGGGTACTTCTGGAGCGCCGCACTCGGATGGCCGCTGGTTTGGGATCAGAACGAAGAGACGGCGATTCGTGGACCGGACGGCACCGGTCCGCTCATCACTTGGGGTGGCGGCCCGCTCACACCGAAGCGGGGCAAGAACCGTCTGCACCTGCACATTGCGCCCGAGGAGCCGATGGGGCAGGAGGCCGAGGTTAAGCGGCTGATCTCGCTGGGCGCGAGGCGAATCGACATCGGCCAGTCCGGCGTCGATTGGGTGATCATGGTCGATCCCGACGGCAATGAGTTCTGCGTGTTGAGGCGGGCCTCAGAAGACTGAGGCCCGCCTCGCCGAAGGCTGAATTGTGGGTGCTAGTGCCGGGCTAGGACGTCGACCGTGTTGGTGTTGTCGTTGACGTAGATCAGCGACTCGTGGTCGCCGACGCGACCGATGGCGATGCCGAAGATCGCCCCCGGTGTGCCCGAGGTGTCGAGCTGGCGGCTGGTCACAAAGCTGTGGTTGCGGGGATTGATCTCGACCACTCGGTTGATGTTGGACGGCGTCTGCGGCGGCCCGGCGGCGTCGCCGTTGGACGCTACGATGTCGCCGTTCGGCGCCCATGCCAGCGCGAGCGGTCCCTCAAACGGTGCGCCCGAAACGATGGTGCGACCGGCACCGCGATCGTGGTTGGTTCGGTTCACGCCGGCCACAAATTGCAGCCGGTTGTTTCCGGTGTCGGCGACGTATAGGCCAACCTTGCGATTTCCGCCATGCCGATCGGCCTTGCGGCCCGAGTTATCGCCGTCATTCTTCCCGGACGAGAGCAGCAGCCCGGTTGGGCCGACCAGGAGCGCATTGGGATCGGTGCGGTGCAGGAAGCCAGAGGCGACCTGGGTCATGGAGAGAATCTTTGGTCGCGGGTTTCCGTGGACGGAGACGATGCGGACGCGGATGCGCGTGACCGTGCCGCTGAGAACGTCGCTGACATAGAGCGTCGGCCGGGGGCGGGAATTGGTTGCCGTCATATCCCATGGCCCCTGCAGGAGGGTGGAGCTGGTCAGGTTCAGCAGCACCTTGCCCGATCTGCTGAGGAAGATCAGGCTGCCGTCGGAGACGGTCGCGGGAGTGCCATCCGTGGTCGGCGTGTTGCCGACAACCACGATGCCCGATCGCAAGGCCACGAGGGCCGTCGTGAGCCCGACCGGTCCCAACGTCGACGGGGCCTTGAAGAAGGTCGACACGGCCCCGGAAGGGGTCACGGATACGATGGTCGTGCCCTCGCCCTGCTTACCGGCGCCATTGTTGAAGTTGCTCACCAGGATGTCACCGGCCGACGTCCGGCCTCCCGAGGGAAAGCCCTTGGGAACGAGGGCGACGCCATAGGGATTGCCGTCACCGCTGGCGGGAACAGTGCTGGCGGACTCGGGAGACGCGGCCAGGGAGCTCAGGAATGAGCGGTGATGCCCGCCGTCGTGACCACGCGCTGCGAGCGTGACTGATGGAGCGATCAGCAGGATCGACAAGAGGGCTGGGAGCAGCAGGAATGTTCGTCGATATGACTTCATCGGCTTCCTCCTAAATGGGAAATTCCCTCGTCACGTGCTCCTACGACCGCGGGTTACTTTGACTCGCCCTGGCCGGTCGGTGTTTTTGTCCGTTAGGCAGCCGCCGGGCGATATCAGGGGTTGGGACGGTATGGGCCTTGGATGGCCGCTGCGGCACGGGAACACTGGCCCGTCCGAGGACTGCCGGGCACGGCCACTCGCGAGGCGGAACTCCGGTGCAGCGCGGGCCATAACGCGGCTAAGCGCGGGTGTCCCCCAATGGACTGCGGATGCGTTCTTCTTACGGGAGGAGTTTCCTGCCTCTTCGGAGTGCCATGGCCCGCCAACTGAGGATGTCGATCCCTTTCCTGCCGCCTTGTGTCCTCCTCCTCGTGATGATGACTGCCTGCGGCGCCACCGGCTCTCACCTCGCTCACGGCGAGCCGGGTAAGGTTGAGCCTCACCCCCACGCGAAACACGCTCGGCTGCGTGCCACGGTTTCCGGCGTGGCGGCCCGGTACGTGGGACCGCCTGTCGCGTCCCAGAGGGCCGTCCGGGTGAACGTGATTCGTATGGCGCAGGGCGGCAAGCTGGTTACGCGGGCGACGGCCCGTCAGCGCAACGGAGGCCACTACCGGCTCAGACTGGCACCAGGCACCTATGTCATCCGCGCCCTTGGCTCGCATGACCCGGCCAGGCGGGTGACATTGGCACCGGGTCAAGCCGTCCGTCTCGACTTTCCCGACTACTGCTTTTGAGGTAGAGTCAGGTCGGTCGGGCTGGACTGCGCCGGGGCCTTACGCGCCGGTGCGATGCTGGTATGGCAAGCGTGCGCATGCCCGAGGAGCATTGAACCGAGAATGGGCGAGCAGTGCAACGGAGTAGATCAGGAGCGGGAGCCGAGGCAGGCATTTCATGACGAATTCGTCGTCGGACCAAGCCGACCCGGAGGCCTGGAAGGCCTACTACCTCGATCACTTCCGCCAGAATCGGGATGCCATTTTGGAGGCGGCCGCTCTCGGCTTTGACGCGCCCATCAAGGGATGTCCCGGCTGGGACGTGGCGGGGTTGACCGGCCACATGGGCCGTGTCTACACGTTCTGGCTCAAGTGGGTCAGCGAGCGGCCGAGGGGGTACAGCCGAGAAGCGTGGGCCGAGCTGATGGCGGATCGCGACATCAGGCTGCCGGGGTATCCCGCGTGGGAGGCCGCGGGGTTTCCCAAGGATGAAAGGCCGACAGGAATCGTGACGTTCGCTCGCCAAGTGGGTGAGGAGCTGGAGACTGCCCTGGATGGACTCGGACCGGAGGAAACGGTCTGGACGTTCATTCCCTCACAACAAACCGGCGCCTTTGTGTTTCGGCGCCTCGCCATGGAGACGGCCATTCATCGTTGGGACGCCGAGGATGCCGCGGGCATCGTCAGGCCGATCGACGAGAGGCTGGCTCGAGACGGCATCGACGAGATGCTGATGATGTTCCGGGAGGACCCCGGTTACGAGGAGAACTCAGACCGGCGCCGTGGCCAGCGGATCCTGCTGCGCGAGGACCCCGGACCGGGTCGCTGGCTGGTGTCCTTTGCGCCCGAGGGCATGACGACGACCTCAGAAGAGGCGCCCGCGGACGTGACGATCTCCGGCAGCGCCTCGGACCTGCAGCTCTTCATCATGGGCCGGCGCTTTCCCGATGAGATGCGCATCGAGGGCGATCAGGACCTGGCGGCCGCCTGGGGCAATCTGGCCGGGAGGTTCTGAGAACCGGCCGGGCAATGGCCTGACCCCGGACTTCGGACTCGCACAGGGCGAAAAGTCACAGACCCAAGGAGACTACGCACATGAGTGATGGGTCGACGCCGGCCGACTTCGACCGGCTTTGGAACTTCGAGGACCCGGCGGGCACGGAACAGCAGTTTCGGGCGCTCTTGCCCAAGGCGGAGGCGGGGACGGATTCGAGCTACCTGGCCGTGCTGCTCACCCAGATCGCCCGTACCGAAGGCCTGCAGCGCCGGTTCGAGGATGCCCACCGCACTCTGGATCGGGTCGAGCCACTCCTTGCCCGGACCTCGCAACGTGCGCGAGTTCGGTATCTGCTCGAGCGCGGCAGGGCCTATAACTCCGCCGGCGAGGTGAAGCGGGCGCGTGCATTCTTTCTCGATGCGTGGGACCTCGGGCGCCAGTGTGGAGAGGACTTCTATGCCGTCGACGCGGCGCACATGATGGCGATCATCGAGAGTCCGGAAGAACAGCTCGTTTGGGCCGATCGCGCCATCGAAGAGGCGGAGGCCAGCGATGAACCCGGTGCTCGGGGCTGGCTCGGTTCGCTCTATAACAACCTGGGCTGGACGTATCACAGTCTGGGCAGGTACGAGGAGGCGCTGGCCACCTTCGCAAAGGGCCGTGAGTGGCAGGAGACGGCCGGACGGGAGAAGGGAGCGATCATCGCCGCCTGGACGGTCGGTCGTGCCCTGCGCTCACTTGGTCGGTACCAGGAAGCGCTCGACGTGCATCGAGCGAATCTGGAGCGGCTTGAAGCTGCCGGCGACTCAGACGGGTACACGGAGGAGGAGATTGGTGAGTGCCTTCTCGCCATGGGCCGTGAAGACGAGGCCCGACCGCATTTCGCGCGGGCATTCACAGCCCTCAAAGAGGACCCCTGGCTCCCTGGGGACGAGCCGGAACGGTTGCGCCGGCTGGGCGAGCTTGGAGGGGTGGTCGAAGTCTGACGCAGGGGGCTAGCCGGCGGCCTGGTGGGATCCTTCCGGCGCGTGCAGCTCCGCGACGGCTGGGTCCGGCACCACGGCGGGCATGTCTGATGCGTCCGAACCAGAATCTCGGCGCCGCGTGGCAAGGGCCAGGCCGGCGACGATGAGGACGAAGCCGCCGATTTCGCCGGCCGTGATCCGCTCGCGTAGGATGATCGCTCCGACCGCGAGGGCCACCGCGGGATTGACATAGGTGATGAACGTTGCCCGCACCGGCCCCACCTCCGCGATGAGCGCGAAGAACATCAGAAAGGCCGCGACCGTGCAGACGGCGCCGAGGGTGCCGACGGCCAGAATGACCTTGCCGGAAAGGCCGCCGGACGGGAACTGGGCAATGCCGAGCGGCGCGTAGACCAAGGCGGGAACGGCCAGGGAGAAGGCGACGACCCCCTCGGCCGGAACGCCCTGGAGTCGGCGAGAGATGATCATCGGACCGAGCGCGTAGCCCACGGCCACCAGGGCCAGACCGGCGATGCCCGCCGCATCATGCCCCGTCACGTTGAGTCCAACCACGGATGCCACGCCCAGGAAGCCCACCAGCAGGCCCACGAGACGGCGGCCGGTGAATTGCTCCTCCGATCCGGCCAGGCGAGCCAGAATGACCCCAAACAGAGGAACCGATCCCACCAGCAAGCCGGTCAGTGAGCTGGAAACGTGGGTCTCTGCCCATGACAGAACCACCCACGGAATGGCCACTTCCACAGCCGTGTACGCCAGCAGCACGCGCCAGTGCGGACGCACGGCTGCCAGGTTTCCCCGATAGGCCCCGAAGGGCAGGAGAATGGCGGCCGCCACCACGCACCGGAGAAAGACGAGCGTGATGGGAGTCAGCTCGCCTACCGCGACCTTGATCAGAAAGTAGGGAATGCCCCAGATCACGCTCATGGCCGCGAAGAGCAGCCAGCCCCGCTTGGTCAGCGGAGAACGCCTGGGTCGGATCTGCGAGTGCCGGTAATCTGGACGTCCCGAGTAGAGGTTGAGTGTTCAAGCGATGCCGGCGGCAGGCCCATTCTAGGAGGGCCGAACGGGACTGCACTCAGGACCCCTCGGCGGGGTAGTGCAACGGCATGAGCCGCCCCACGGGTCTCGCGAGTCATGCCGGCTCCGCCCTGATCAGGCCGCGATGGTTCTCCGCTGCTTGGCTTTGAAGGCCAGCTCGTTGGGCGGTTTGGGCTTGCTGATGTGATACCCCTGGGCCAGGTCGCAGCCGAGGCGGGAAAGGAGGTCGAGCGTCGCGGCGTCTTCGACGCCCTCGGCGACGATGCGGAGGCCCAGCGAGTGGCCTAGGTCGATAGTCGATCGCAGGAGGTGCCGGTCGTTTCCTTCACTGGAGCTGAGCCCGACCACGAATGCCCGGTCGAGCTTCAGCTCCTTGACGGGCAGATTCCTGAGGTAGGCGAGGGAGGTTGCACCGGCACCGAAGTCGTCGATGGAGACGCCGACCCCCAGGGCCGCAAGGCTCTGCATGGAGGCACGAGCCGCCTCGATCTCGGACATTACCCAGTTCTCCGTTATCTCGACCACCAACGAAGATGCCGGCAGCCCGTGGCGGTCGAGCGCTTCCGTGACCATGGCGACCAGGTTGGGGCTGCGCAGGCTCGAGGGGGAGACGTTCACGGAAACGGTGAGCTCGAGGCCTCGTGCTCGCCAGAGTGCGCACTGCGAGGCGGCCCGGTTGACCACCCAGCGCGTCAGCCCATCGATGTCGCCCGCTTCCTCCGCAACCCGAAGGAAGTTGATCGGAGCCAGCAATCCGAGTCGCGGATGCTGCCAGCGGAGCAGTGCCTCGAGCCCGGCCAGGGTTCCCTTGCGGAGGTCGAGCTGCGGCTGGTAGTAGAGCACCAGCTCATCCTCCTCGATGGCCGTGCGAAGCTCCTGGAGCAGCTGCATCTGATCACGTCCCAGGTCGATCGCCTCTTCGTAGCTGGCCACGCGGCGGTTCTCCGTCTTGGCTCGATACATGGCGACATCGGCGCAGCGCACCAGGTCTTCACTGGTCTGAGCGTCGTTGGGCGCGACGGCGATGCCGATGCTGGCGCCGATCGTGGGGCTCACGTGATTCAGCTGGAATGGGTGATCGAGACATGCCGAGAGCCGGAGGGCGACGGTGGTCGCGCCCTCGAGATCGCTGTTGGAGAGAATCACCCCGAACTCGTCACCTCCCAGACGGCCGAGCACATCGCTGTCGCGCAGGGAACCGGCGAGGCGTGCCGCCAGCGCCTTGATCAGCTGGTCCCCGGTAGCGTGACCGAACGAGTCGTTGATCTCCTTGAACCGGTTGAGGTCGACGAACAGGAAGGCAAGCGGCGCATCCGAGAACCCGCCCGCTCGTTTTGCGAAGTAGGAGTCCAGCAGTCGGAAGATGTGGCGGCGGTTCCAGACGCCGGTCAGCTCGTCGGTTGCCGCCTGCTCGTGCCGGAACTCGCTGATGGCCTGACTTTCCTGCAGGAGCACAAACGAACGGATGCCTGCCGCGAGGAGGGTGAGGGCCGCCAGCAGGAGTGCGACTCGATCGATAAACCCGATGGAATCCACAAACTCCACTGTGAGCGCCGCGGCCGCGGCCAGGTTGGGCAGCAAGAGCCGGGCTCGATGCTCCCGGCTTGGGGACCGGATCCGGCCATTCCCCACCCAAACCGCCACCGATGCCAACAGCAGGCCGAGCGGCACCAGCGTCGCTTGCACGGCGCGAGCGACACCCGAGTCTCCCCACGTCCCTTCGACGATGTGAAGCAGACAGGCCGCCAAGACCACGGCCATGCCGGCGCCCAAAACGCAGGATCCCACGTGGGTCTCCTCGGACGTGGTCGCGAAGCACGCGGCGAGGACGGCGGCCAGTGTAACGAGCGAAAGCAGGTAGAGCGACCCGCCGGCGTCCACGGGTGCGGACGCCTGGTAGGCCACGACGCTGCAGACGGCCGCCGCACCGAGAGCCGCCGTGCCTCGGTCGATCCATTGAGACCAGCGGGACGCCCGCAGATCGGTCCAGCGGAAGATGATCAGACCGGCGATGACCAGGGGAAAGAAGGCCAGGTGAAGGGCGGCGGCGATCAGGGGGCTGAACACCAGCAGGCGCTGTTGGAGGAGGGTGGTGGCAACGTCACCGGCCGCCCAGCACAGCAGCGCCGGTCCAATCAGGCGAACGATGCGCGGCGAGGGACTCACTTCATATCCGCTCAAGCACGCCACGGCCACGGCCGCCTCGAGGACGTCGATGCCCCAGGGAACGACCGGCGACCACGCTCGTCCGCCGTGCAGGCTCACGAGAATGGCGTACCCTGCCATCCCGGCGGCGACGATGCCGTAGCAGCCCCAAAGCGCGTAGGCCCTATGGAGGCGTGGAGTCCGGGCGCGTTGTACCGACCACGTCTTGGTCGGAGCGATTTGCTGCTGGATCACAAAGCGAGAACCCCATGAACCGGACGGTAGCCGTCGTCGTGCGCCCGCGGGAATGGAATGAAGGGGCGCCTGGAAATTAGGATGATTGCTGTCATTAGGTCCACACCGCCTAAGGGTTGACAATGGCCGGACCGGGGGATACGACGAGCGCAACTATTTGCGCGGGCGGCCGCCAGCGGCCTCTGACGCGATCGTTTGGGTAGTCGGGTTCGCCCGGGGTTGCGGGGCCTCGTCTATCGTGGTGAAGTTGTCACGGAGTTGAGCCGCTGCCGGTTCCGGCCGGAACGCCTCGGCAGCCACCTCTCCGGGGCCCCCATCCGGATCGGCCGGAGGAGTGTCCACAGATGGGCGGCATTATGTATGGTGCGACAGGGGGCCCGGAACAGACGCTACGAGCCGGCCGTCAAGGAGTCGACGAGGATGGAGGTGAGGGGCCGCTCAGGCGGCATTCGGCGGCCGGTCATGCAGGAGCGCATCATCATTGCGCTTCTGGCCGTACTTGCCATGGGCGCCTGGATCGTCACCATTCAACAGGCGCGGGCCAACTCCATGGGTATGGGGGCCACCATGGGCATGAGCGGGCCCCTGTTCCTGGGTGTGTGGGTCGTCATGATGGTGGCCATGATGTTTCCCAGCGCGGCGCCCATGATCGTGCTGTTCTCCCGGCTCGCGCATGCCAGAAGAGGGCGAGGCCAGGCCTTCGTGCCCACCTGGGTGTTCGTGATCGGGTATCTGGCCGTGTGGGCAGCCTCAGGTATCGCCTTCTATGCCGCCGCGGTGACCATTCAGTCGCTGGCAGGGGACAGCGGATGGATCGCCGAGAATGGCGCTCGCATAACCGGCGTCCTGTTCGTAGCGGCCGGGGCCTACCAGCTCTCACCGTTCAAGAGCGCCTGCCTCTCCAAATGCCGTTCGCCGTTTGACTTCATCCTCAAGAGTTGGCGCGATGGGTATGGCGGGGCAATTCAGATGGGCGTGCAACATGGATTGTTCTGCCTGGGCTGCTGCTGGCTGCTCTTCGCCATCCTCTTCCCGCTCGGCATCATGAGTGTTCCCGCCATGGCGGTGCTCGCGGTGCTGATTCTGGGTGAGAAGACACTTCCGCAGGGCATGCTGCTTGCCCGCGGACTGGGCATCGCGCTGTTCGCCTACGGGCTGGGGATCATAGTCGCGCCCCACCTGCTGGTTCACGCCTAAGGCGCCAGGCGCATATATTCAGGGCGGCATCCTCAAATGGAGCTCGCAGACTCGCCGCCGAGATCAACGACGAGTGCCTCGAGTTGGTCACGTACGTACTGCTCAATGGCGAGCGGCGCCTGGCTACTGATCAGCCGGCACGCGAGCCGGCTGCAGTCGCTTAGACATGCAGCGGTAGCTGCGGCGGCTCGAAGCAGGCCTCGCGCATCGAGGCCGGCGACCGTTTCCTCGATCTTCGAGGGCAGCTCATAGCCGGGCTGATCGAGAAGGCTCGTCAACCCGAAGACGGGATAGGAAGCGCGTTGGCAAGTCGCCCATAGCCGCCAGATCTGACGACGGGCCTCTTCCAGCTGCTCCCGGGCCTCCCAACCGGACCCTCGGCGCATATACTTCACAAAATTGCTCAGCGCGATCCAGCCGAGAAAGGACCATTCGCAAACGTTCTCCGGACCGGCATTCAAGATGTCCGGCTCCCGTCGTTCGCCCCGAAGACCATGCGGATCATAGAGAACGACCGTTCCAGGAGGAACGCCCTGGGGTTGTCTGGCAGGTACGGCAACCAAGTCGACCTGAACCTGGTCCGCGTACTGCACGAACAGTCGGAGGTGGTCGACGCTTCCCCATTCTTGGATGCGATGCTGCAGCAGGTCGACCGTCGAACCAATCCCTCGGAGTAACTCCGGCAGATCGTGGGAAGCGCTCGACCACGCCGCCTGGTCCACGCCCAGTCCCAGATCAAGATCAGATAACTCGTCCCCGCTGCCTCTTGCCACCGAACATCCGAGCTCCAGCCATGCCCAGCGTGTATCTCGGGCGATGGCCGCGAGAAGTCTCTCGAGCAGCGCTCGCTGCGCACCCGAAGCCGGCGGAAGAGTAGCCAACCATTGGCTGGCGCCAACCTTCATGGGGATGTGGACTTCATCGGTGAAGACGGCCGGCAGGTATGACGAGGCTCTTCCGGTTGGCGGTTGGTACCGGTGATGCCGGCTTGGCCCGGCAATGGCGTCTGGAGCAGCTGTTCATCGTGGGACGGTGACCCGGCACAAATTCGATTGCGCCACATCCACTCGCTGGATCCATTCTGGAGTTCGGAATGAGGCCGAGTACACGAAGCCCACCTAGAAAAGCCGTGAACATGACCCGCGACCAGAGGCAATCGACGGCTTGCCGGTGCGCCGCGTGCCCGGTTCGCTTCGTGGTCCAGATGCCAGGTGTCTACCCAACGTCGAGGTGGTCGAGGAAAGCGGCGACCTCCTGGAAGGCATTCTCAGCCGCCCGGACCTGCCGGTACAACCCACTGAACCCGTGCACCATGCCCGGATACTCGTGGTATCGCACCGGCACGCCGGACGAGCGCAGGCGGTCGGCATATGCCGCTCCGCAGTCCCGGAGCGGATCGTATTGGGCGGTGATGATCAGGGCGGCGGGCAGGCCCGATAGATCCTCAATGAGCAGCGGCGCGGCCCGGGGATCGAGGGCATCGGCCTGCGACCTCAGATAGTGGTTCGCGAACCACTCCATTTCTGGGGGAGTGAGCCAGGGGCCGTCCTGAGCCGTCCGGACGGAATCAAAGTCTGGAGAAAAGGAGGTCACGGGATAGATGAGGATCTGGGCGCCGATGTCCGGCCCGCCCCGTTGTCGAGCCAGGTAACAGAGGGACGCGGCCAGATTACCGCCGGCGCTGTCGCCCGCGACCGCCATCCCGATCGCCCCGATTCCCAGCGGCGCCCGATTGCGGTCTATCCACTGCACGGCGGCGTAGGAGTCCTCCAGGCCGGCTGGGAACTTGTGCTCTGGCGCCAGGCGGTATTCGACGGAAAGCACTGGCCGATCCGTCACGTTGGCCAGGTGCCGGCAATAATCCTCGTTCTGCTCGATGCTGCCCAGCACCCAGCCTCCTCCGTGGAAGAAGACCACCGGAGTCGCATCCCTGCGGCCCAAGGGCCGGTACAGACGGATGGGGACCGACCCATTTGGACCGGGCGCGCTGAGGTCAGCCGTTTCGCCGATGGGTTCGAGGGGCTCCACTGCCAAGGCCCCGGCTCGCACCTGTTCCGGGGTCAGGTCGAGGATGCTGGGCCCGTCCCATACCGCTTCGCCCAGAACGACTGCTTCCAGTTCGGGATCGAGCCTCATTCCCGGAGGCAGTCGGGAATAATGCAGAGGTCGGTCGCGCGAAGCACCGGCCGTTGCTCGCGGCGTCAGGGCGCGGCGTTGTTGAATGCGCCGACCGCGGCATAGCGACCGGAATGGTCGAAGCCGATGGAGCCCTTCACATTGAAGCGCTCCGAGGCGTACAGGCCCAGGTCTTTGGTTAGGATGCCTTCGGGCATCAGCAGCCGCGGATGCACCTCGTTCCCCGTCACCGGATTCTTGATCGGTGTGATGGTCAGCTCGGCGACATGGCCGATGCGGTAGCCTGAGCGCTCCCCGTCAACCTGTACTTCATAAGGAACAGGAAAGGGACCGCTCAGCTCATAGGTGTTGATGAAGATTTCCCAAGGGCCACCGGCACGCCCGTGGACAATCTCCGTGAGTGCGCGCCGTTGGTCTTCGTCGGCACGGTCGTCGATGTACGCCTCGGCCTTGCCGCCACCCTCGTGGATGGCGCCGGGCCAGTCGGCGAAGATGGAGAAGTTCAGGCCATCGAGCCGCGTCGAGCCGAGGTGGCCGGAGTCTACATGCCACGTCCAGCCGCCTTCGCAGTCGCCGGTCGTCGGCCGGCCATTGACGTTACAGGGACATCCGTAGTCACAGTTGCAGGCGATGATGAGGGTGCCGTCAAGCTGCAGTCCGTCAGTCATGGTGCCAACCTCCCTTGGGAAAGGCGGAACGTGATGAATGACAAGATTATAGGGTTCCCGTGCCCGTTCACGTCGGGACGGGCGTACCCAACCAGGTGACCCGGCCCGCCCCCAAGCCCATTCAGGTTCCGGGTGAGACCGCTCGCCGCTTCCTGGCCGCACGTCACCTCCTGGCACCGGCAAGATCGGTCAGAGGCGGCCCGGAGGCCGTCATGGAAGTTGTCCGACGGTTGGGGTCGGTCCAGTTCGATCCGTTGGCGGTCGCCGGCCGCAACCATGATCTGGTGCTCCACGCTCGCGTCGCCGACTACGACACCCGGTGGACCGAATCGCTTCTGTACGAGAAGCGCAGTCTGTTCGAGGCCTACAACAAAGGGCTCTCCCTCCTGCCTGCCGACGAGCTGCCGTGGTATCGTGTCGCCTGGACGCAGGCCAGACACTCGACCGGAATTCTGGCGGAGAACGCCGAGCTGGCCGATCGTGTCGTCGAACGGATTCGGGCGGACGGGCCCTTAACGGCCCGCGACTTTGAGAGCGGCAGAACGACCAACTGGTTCGGCACGCCCATGAGCGTGTCCACGGCGGTTCTCGACGGACTGACCGCCACCGGGGTGCTCGGCCTGGCGAAACGCGACGGCAACCGCCGCGCGTTCGACCTCGTCGAACGACTCTATCCTCCTGCGCTGCTCGCCCGCGAGGTTCCTCGAGAGGAGCAGATGCGGCACAAGTTCCTGTCTCGCTATCGAGGCCATGGCTTGCTCGGGGTGGCGAGCCCGGCGATGCTCGGACTCGGTGACGCCGGAGAACGCACGGCGATGCGAGAGCGACTGATCGCCTCCGGCGAACTGGTGCGGGTTCAGATCGAGGGGGTCCGCCGCGCCAGGCATGTCTTCGGCGAGGAAGTCGACCTCCTGCAAGACCCGCCGGATCCGGTGCCGTCCGTGGCCTTCATCGCTCCTCTCGATCCGCTGGCTTGGGATCCGAAGTTTCTTCTCGAGTTGTATGGCTTCAACTGGGTCTGGGAGGTCTACCTCCCGCCGGCCCGCCGCCGTTGGGGGTACTACGTGCTGCCGGTTCACTATCGCGACCGCATGGTCGGCCGAATAGAGCCGCGCATCGATCGACCCAATGGGCGGGTCAACATCCTCGGGTTGATGTGGGAGGAGGACTTCGATCCGGCAGCCGAGGAGGGGTTCGTGGATGCCATGCGCGATGCTCTGCACGCGTACATCCGCTTCGCGGGCGCCTCGGAGCTGAGCTGGCCGCCGCACCTCGATCGAGAGAAGTCTCTCTTCGACGTTCGGACCTAATCCCAAATAGCCGGTCGGCATTGGCCGAGATCTGGACCGAGTGGATTACCCGCGCTACCTCGCCCCGGCCGCGGCTCCCGTCGACAATGCCTCCGCCAACAGCCGGTCCTCGGACATCAGGCGGCCCACCTTCCAGGCCGATTCGTATTCCGCGTCCCCAAGCGCGGCTCGAAGCGCTTCGACGGCGGCTCGGTAGCGTGCCAGGTCGGCGGGATGATGGCTGTACCTGACCTCAGATCGTAATCGCTCCGCTCCGCCGTAGAGGCGGGCGGCAGCGCCGAGGTCGCCGCTGCGCTGTCGGATCGTCGCCATTGCTTCGAGGCCTTCCGCCAGGTGGTCACGCTGACCGGCTTCCGCGAATATCACGAGTGCCTCGTGAAGCAGATCTGCCGCCGTCTCGAACCGACCAAGCTCCATCTCGGCAAGCCCCAGTCCCCCGAGGGACTGCGCCATAAACAGACGATCTCCCAGCTCGCGGGTCATCTGTAGGGCTTCCTGATGGATTTGTCTGGCCTCCTGGTACTTTCCCTGCCGAAATGCCATGCCGCCTCGATTGGCCAGCATGATGGCCAACTTCTGACGATCGCCGATGCTTCGGTAGAGGGCGATCGCCTGATCCGACAGCTTCTCGGCACGACTGAACTCTCCTCGCTGCATCGCGATCGTGGCCAGATTGCCCAAGGGCATGGCTTCGGCAAGCACGCTGCCGGCCTGTCTACCCAGCGCCGCGGCATGTTCGTAGTACCGCATCGCTACGTCGTAGTCGTTCTGAATGTGGGCCACCGTTCCCAGATTGTTCTGTGCGGCTGCTTCGCCGCGGATGTTTCCCTTCTTTCGCCAGCCCTCCGCGGCCCGCTCGTAGAGGTCCCGCGCACGCGGGTAATCGTTCTGAATCCAAGCGAAGCGCGCGGCGCAGCTCCATGCGTCCGGAGGCACCTCGAGGTCCGGCTGATGTTCGGCTTCCGCGAGCATGCCGTCGATCAGGGCTCGTCCATCCCGGACGAACCCCCAGAGCGACCAGATCTCCATCATGCTGCCCGCGATCTCCAAGGCGTCTGTCAGGCTTCCGGAAGCGCGAAGCCAATCAATCGCCGCGATGATGTTCTCCCGGTCGTCGCTCAGCGTGGGTGCGACATCCGACGGTCCGTGTTCTCGACACCGCGCGCATGCCGCGGCCGCCAGCTTCCTGAAGTACAGAGCATGGCGTGCCCGGACCATCTGGGTCTCTCGCAGCGCCTCTGCCGCTTCCCTGCTGAAGTCGCGGACCGTCTCCAGCATGTGATATCGAGCTTCACCTTCCTCACGCCGTAGTGGAACGATGAGATTGCTCGCCGCCAATGTGGTGAGGCGATCTTGCACGTCGGCAGAGTCGGCGACGGCTTCGGCGCCTCGGGCCGTGAAGCTACCGACGAACACCGAGAGGGCTCGAAACAGAGTCTGCGCTTCTGGAGAGAGGAGGTCATAGCTCCAGGCAACCGTCTCGTGCATGGTCCGGTGCCGAGTCGGAGCATCTGCCGGGCCCTGGAACCCGATTCGGGTGGATGACAGGCGGTCAATCAGTGTGTCCAAGGACATGTGCCGGAGCTGCGCAGTGGCGAGCTCGATGGCGAGCGGCAGACCGTCCAATCGCCGGCAGGCTTCGGCCACTCGGGCGGTTCGGGAGTCGGTCAGCTCGAAGGCCGCCCACACGGCTTGCGTTCGCTGCACAAAGAGATTCACGGCCGAGTACCCCAGGGCTGCCTCGGCGGAGAGGTGGTCGTCGGGTTGAGGAGTCTCGAGCGGCGGAACGTCGAGGAGCTGCTCACCGCGGATACCGAGGGCGGTCCGACTGGTGACCAGTAACTTGAGGCGGCGGCAGGCGCTGATCAACTTCGACACGAGCATTTCCGCTCCGCGAAGCTGCTCGAAATTGTCCAGCAGCAAGAGCAGCTCCCGCTCGCCCAGTGTGGCAACCAGAAGCTCCAGCGCAGGACCGGACCCCTCTTTGACGCCTAGGCTCCGGAGGATCGCGGACGGCAATTGGGCCGGATCCGTAGTCGCCGCCAGCGGAACGAATCCCGCCTCGCACTCCTCGCTCCAGCTCGCTGCCACCCGAATGGCCAGCCGGGTCTTTCCCACTCCACCCGGTCCGATTAGGGTAAGCAGCCGCACAGCCGGCGAACGCAGAAGGTGAAGTGCTGCGGCCTCCTCCCGTTCCCGGCCCAAGAGCGGGGTGAGATCCGTAGGTAGCGGTGTGAACCGAAGATCGGACTCAGCTGGTTGGCCCTGCCGCCTCCGGCGGGGAATGGCGGCCACGAGCGTCTTCCGATCGACCTCGGATAACTCGAGCGCTGAGAGCAGTAGCTCCAGCGTCGCGGCCTGCGGCGTCGACTTCCGTCCGCGCTCCAGATCACTGATGGTTCGCCGGCTCAAGCCGGCGCGCTCGGCAAGGTCCTCCTGAGTGAGGCCCACATCTCGTCGATGGCGTCTCAGAAGGAAACCGAAGGATTGATCAGAGGTGATGGTCATGGCTGTCGGAGTCGCGCCTTCTCTTGCTCCCCTGGGTTGAGCATGACTCCGGCGCGTCGTTCGAGCATAACAACCAGGGGGCCAGCGGTGGAAGCGCCGGGCTTGGTTATGTGGTCGAACCTCCCCTCTCTGGCCGGCCTTGTCGCGTCTCCAGCCTTGGAAGAGGAGCGGACGATTCGGACTTACGCGGTCGTGCTCGGAATGCCCGCCTCAACCGTGAGCGGCCAAGGGGGCCTCATGAGTCATGATTCGGGAAGCCACTCCGTGATGACTCGAGGGCTGGCGTGGATGCATACCAACCGAGCGGGCGCTTCGCCGACGTTCTGGAACCGGTGGGCGGTGTTGGCGGGCGAGACCACGATATCGCCCGACTCTGCCTCTCCGGTCTCGCTGCCGATCCAAACCTGGACGGGGCCCTCGAGAACGACCCACGTCTCGTCATAGGTGTGCCGGTGGAGCGCCGGTCCACCGCCCGGTTCCGTATCCGAAAAGATGATCGAGATCTTCGCGGGACCATGCCGGGAGCCTTCAAAGAGATCCGACGGCAGACAGCTGCGGTTGGTAACATACATGATTCCTGACTCCTCCATACCAATGCTCGGTGAAGGTCGCTCTCCTTTCACGGTAGGCCTTCTATCCTTGGTTCGGAACCGACTGATTGCCTGCCGCTGGCGCCCGGGCATCGCTAGAGCCATACGAGCTTCATGGCCCGGCCGATCGGCCCTCTCATCTGCTGCCCCTCGGCCTCGATCTCGTCCAGAACCGGTCTGGTCACTCCTGGCAGCGTCGCGATGCTCAGCCGGTTGCTTACCCGGCCCCACGCGCCCACGATATTTCCCGCCATGGTTACCCGACCCGAGAGGCTGTTGAGCAGACGGCTGGCATGCCTGCCTCGAAGCGCTTCGACGCAGTCCTCGACGGCGTCCATTCCGGGGATGAGCCGCGAGTCCAGATAGAGGTAGGGATCACTCGGCGGCAGGAACCTGACCCCGTGAACCGGCTCAGCATCAGTGAGCGCCGGCATGTCCGCCGCAAGGACGAAGCGTCGCTCACCACCGAAATCAACTTCGAAGGTCTCGTCCTTCATTTCACTCCAGGTTTCGCGCGCGTCCTCCAGGCTGGTGCCGGACCACTTTGCGAACTGGACGGTGGCAGCGGGTGCGTACCAGTGCAGGAACCGTCTGGCCAGCTCCCTCCGGGCGTCGGAATCCATGTCGGGGGGGTGGTTCGGGATGACGGTGGTGCGACTGGCGTCCCATCGAATCAAGAACCTGCCCGTGACCTGACTCAGTCGGTAGCTGAAGCCTTGGACTCGTAAGAGGTCTTGTTGCCCGGCCCTGGACCTCAGCAAGGCGTCGGCCGCCTGCTCCAGGGCGGCCACGACGGTCGGATCTCTGGGAAGGCAGCCGAGCGTGAAAATGGGGATATCGTCTCTCGGTATGAGATAGTCTGCGCCCCGGAACCAGATCTGGGCCAGAGCCGGATCCTCCCATGCATCGGAGGTGAGGGCGTCGACCCGCGCGTGCATGGACAGTAATGCCGCCCGAGGCGCGCTATCCTGAAGACCGCCCCACGCGGCCAGCGGAGCCCGGGAGCGGGCCAATCGCCGATCAAGGTGAGTCGCCGACGCACGGTATCGGAGTGCGGCCTCGGCTGCGATCGCCGGCCTCTCCGCTCCTGCCGGCTCGACGGCCCGTGAAGCCCGACGGCGGAGCGATCGAACATAGCGGCGGAGCGCTTCGACATCCATCGTCGTGCGGTTTGTTGGAAGCGGCGGCACCCCCAATTCCATCACCATTTATCCGATCCTGCCTTGGTTTCATTACCGTCACAGGCACTGGACTAACGTTTTGGTCAATGTCTGGCAAGAACGTCTCATATGCCCGCGGCATTGGTTGCGCCATGCTGACTCCGCGTTCGTGCGTCGGTCGGCATCCGCTGCCACGAGCGTGTTCGAGCGTGCAGCCTGAGCGTAGCTCCACCAGTGTCTTGAGGTGAAGAAAATCCAGCGCATCATTCATCGGCTGGGCGAAGCTGAGAGTGGACAGGGGATGGTCGAGTATGGTCTTCTGGTTGCGCTCATTGCGATTGCCGCCATTGCGGTGATTGTTCTGATCGGAACCGGCCTCTAGAGCGCCTTTCAGGACGTGGTTAACGCCCTCTAGCTTCCGAAACCGGGCGAGTCGTGGTCGCGCCGTCATGAAGTTTTCTGCCGGAGATCAGTAATCGGGTCGGAGCCGTGCTCCGTGCCTCGACGCCGAGACGAAATCTCCTACTGGTCGGGAGTACAGAGGCAGAACGGATGGCCGGCCGGATCGGCATATATCGGGCAGCTTCCGCCGAGGTCGGCCAGGCGAATCGCTCCCAGCTCCAGGGCCAACTGATCCGTGGCTCCGCCGGCTTCCGCGTCGAGATCCAGGTGCATCTGCTGGGGAAAGGCCGGGTCGGGCCAGCGTGGCGGCGGCGCCGCTGTGTGCTGGAAGGCGAGATACGGAGGGCGCCGATCGGCCCCGCCAGTCACCACCCAGCTCGGGTCGTCCTGTAGGCGTTCCGGCATTGCCAACAGCTTCGCGTAGAAGGAGGCGAGAGCACGAGGGCTGAAGCAGTCAAAGACAATGTGACCGATTGCTCCGGATAGCGGCCGATCCGACGTGTCCCTCGGGTCGGGGTCCGGATACAGGCAGAAGGGATGACCGCCCGGGTCGGCGAAGACCCGGAACGAGCCGCTGTCGCGCAGCTGCGTGGCTCCCAGATCGGTGGCCAAGCGAGCCGCGGAAGCGAGATCGAAGACAGGGAAGTCCAGGTGAACCTGGGCCGGATACGTGGGGTCGGGCCAGCGAGGCGGCTCGTACCCTTCCGGCTCCTCGTCGAAGGCCAGCCGGGGCCGGCTGTCCCTCTCCTTAGCGATGACCAGCGGTGCGGATCACGCGGTAGCCGAGGAAGTCGACATAAAACCGGGCGACGGCGTCGGCTCCGCGACAGCTGAATACCACGTTTCGTATGCCGGTCAGCCGTTCACCCTCCGAGGCCGGCGAATCCTGACGATGGTAACAGCCGGAATACCCTGGGCAGTCGAACCAGGTGGCCCAGATCTCGGATGTCATCATGACCCTGGTCGACAGGGGAGGGGTCAGCGCCTGGCGTACACCACGCGGACCTCGGCATCATCCGTTCCGCAACGCTCGGCCGTCTCGACTCGATAGCCCAGGCTGATCATGCGGGCACTGTCGCGCTGAAAAACGTGGTCATGAAGATAACTTCGGTGAACGTGAGGCGGATATGTTCCTGCCGCCTCCCACCGCTCCTCTTCGGCCAGCCAGTGACACTCCTTCCGGGTTCGGGCGAGTATGTGATCGAGAGCGGTGAGGTGGGGTGCCGGCTCATGATGCTCACGACCCATGTCACGAATCTCCTCAAGGGGCTACCAAATTATATCGTAGCGCGATTAAGAATTCCGCGTCGCTGGCGCAGGGCGGTTACTGACCCCCGTGTCTCACCGATCGTTGCCTGGGCTGGGCAAGCAGCCCCAGCAACGGAGGGAACAGAAAGAGCATCACGGCCGGCGGCCACTCGAGCCAGTGCCGTGAGGCGAACAGGAACATGAGGATGACACTCGAGCAGCCGAGAAGGCAGAAGCTCAGGAGCAGGCGGCCTTTGTTGTTCGGCTGCCAGAAAGCGACGGGCGCTATGAGCATGCCCGCAGCCAGTCCGTTGAAGACCAAGCCGGCCCAGAAGTGGTGGATCGAATGGTCGGTCTCGGGGAACACGCCATTCATCAGCAGACCCATTCCGCCGGCGATGCCAAGCACCTGAAGGAGGCGGAGCGAAGCTCCAGACCATCGGCTGACGCCGCTCCGGAGGCCGGCTAGCGCCACAAAGAAGCCGATCGCCAGAAGGCCGGAGACGGCACAACCAAGCAGATAGAAGCCGTAGCCGGTGGGATTGAGATGCCGGTTGCCCAGCTGGCTGAGGGTGTCGTCGTGCCACGGGCCGTACGGGACCGGAAAGCGCGACGCCGCGAGTAGCGCGAAGAGCCCGTAAACGATGCCGATCCCGACCCCGAGAACCGGTATTACCGCTGTTGGCGCAGGGACAGCCGCCCGCGCGCGTCTGGCCTGGAGGGCTTCGACGATCTCGGTCGACGGTGTTCGCATCTCAGGCGATCAGAGGACTCGTCGCACTCCCGGCAGCTGCACCAGGTAGTAGGCGATGACAAACGAGGCCACGATTCCCAGAGGAGCGACCACCAGAAACTTGAGCTCGGTCGGAATGTACGCCCACCTCAGGGCCAGCGCCAGTCCCATGACCACCGGGGCCTGCACTACGTAGGCGCCGTAGTAGCTGCGAATGAGATAACGCCCCAGCGGCACTATGGTGTTCACACGTCGGCGGAAGAACCCCAGGAGCCACATGGATCCGGCGACGGCAAGCACACCTTCCACCAGAGGTGCAAAGATCGCCTCCCAATGGAAGCCTCCCGAGTACAGGACTGGGGAGCGGGGCAGGGCGCCGGTATAGGCGGCCAAGAGCAGTACCGTGGCGGCGGCTGCCGTCAGGATGATGGCATAGCCACATCCTCGCCACACCCGATCCGATAGCGTCGGCCAACCGCGCTCCGCGGCCCATGCCCCCGCCCAGAAGAGCAATATGAACTGCGGCCACTGCCAGAGGTGCAGGCCTAGGAATTGTCCCGCGTACATTGGCCAGACGAGCCGGAAGAGAAACGTGAACACGGCGATCGCCAGCGCGAGCAGGATGAGACCCCGCGAGCGGATGACCGCGTCGCCCCGTGGCCGATCCGTCCAGAGGCGGTCGTAGAGCGCGTAGGCGACCGAGAAGATCATGAGTGCGGCGACAAACCAGAGCGGCCCCGCGTCCAGGGGGATGATGTGCCGAGCCGACCACGCCCACGGAGACTCGGCGGTACGGGCCAGCGCACGGGCAACCGCGTACTTGAGGACGGGCATCACCACAACCACATAGAAAGTCAGTGGAATGCCTAAGTGGATGAGCCGTTCGGTAGAGAACTTCCACGCGCCCTTGCGCGCCAGAGACTTGGGGACGAACATCCCGGCGATCAGGAAGAACACGCCCAGCCAAAAAAGGCCTCCGAGCAGGCCTGGGATGCCCAGGATGAGCGTCTCCAGGATTCCGGCATGGCCTTCGTGATAGGTGAGCCAACCGCCACCGGGACCGTAGATGAGTGTGGCGTGGCAGGCGATCACGCCGGCGATGAGAACGATCTTCAGGTTGTCCAGGTAGACGAGTCGCTGCTTCGCCGCCGGCTGCGGCGGCGGCGCTTCCTCCATGAGCGGCGCTGACGTGGCGACGGTCTCGTCCTTGCTCGCGTCCGTTGCCGGCATCATCTGACGCTCCCTCCGCGCGGGGCGGCTGCAGAAACTGGGAGGACCGTGGCAGCCTCATCAGGCACATTCCCCGAGTCGGCCGTCATGAGAGCCGGTCCATCGCCAGCGTCACCTGCTAGGTCGACGCCAGTCGGTTGCAAACTGGCCAAGAGATCCCGTGCGAAAGCCTCCGGTTCTGCGCCCTGGGGGCTCATTAGCGGACGTCCGAAGCGAATGGACATCCGGCCGCGCCTGAGGCCCCCCTGAATGACTCCCGTCCCGGGCTGTACGCCAACGGGAACGACCGGAACGTTGAACTCGGCCGCCAGAAGGGCTAGGGCAAGGGCCGAAGCGGGAGCTACCTCATTGGTACTGGGCCGAAGCAGGAAGAAGACCGACCAGCGGTGGTCGAGCAAGCCGGCGGCATGGATGAGCGCTGTGTGCAATGAGGCCCGCTCCGAGTACCGGAACGAGTTGAAGGCCGTGGCCAGCATCAGGGCTGCGAGCCGGCGGCGCTTTCCCGTTCGCCAGGTCGTCGAAATGGCAAGTCGCCTTCGTACGGGGGCAGGAAGGGCGCTCAAGGCGAACGGAGCATCCAGAAGATGCGAGTAGCGGCACGCGAGAATGTACGGCCCCTTGGGGGGAAGATTGTTCAGCCCCTCCACGCGCGGCTGTGCGATCGCTTGCATCAGGCCGAAGAGCGGTGCCTGAAACGCGGATCGCAGCAGCCGAATGCGCCGCGAGTAGGGCCAGATTGGGTAGAGCGACTCTGGATTCTGGCTCGACAGGAGAGCCTTCAGCTCGCCAACGGTTGTTTGGGGATGAACCTGAGAATCGTCGAGGAACCGGCCCATGCGGTCCTCGATGGTCCGCCCCAGGGTCACGCGCATCCTCGCGTCGAGGCCCAGCTCTCGCAGGGTGGTCCCGTCCGAAACTGAGGAAAGAGGCAGGCCCGTGGCGGCCGCCAGCACCGCCTCGACGCTCGTCTTGCTCGTCCGCTCCGTGCGGGTCGACGGCCGGGGGCCATCCAGCGGGCCCCTCCCCAGGACCTGTCCGGCAACCTCGGCCCGCTTGATCTTGGCCGTGTGCGTTCGCGGAAAGTCCGCCTCGGTCCACCGCTCCCAGGAGCGCACCTGCTGATGGGAAGCGAGCTTGGCATTGGCTTGAGCGACGAGCGCCGCCAGATCGGCGGCGGCATCGCAGATTACTGCGGCATGCACCTGAGGTCCGTACTGCGAGGGAATCGCCAGGACGACCGCCTCAGCTATACCCTCCACCGAAGCGAGGGCATCCTCCACATCTTCCGGGAAGACGTTCAGCCCGTTCTCGAGAACAATGAGATTCTTCTTCCTGCCCTTGAGATAGAGACGTCCCTCGGCATCGAGCCGCCCGAGGTCACCGGTGTGATAGAAACCGTCCTTCAGCACCTCGGCGGTGGCCTCTGGGTTCTTCCAATAGCCCTTCATAACGTTCGGGCCCTTGACCAGGATCTCTCCGTCAGGGAGCAGCCCCAGCTCAGATCCCGGGATCACCTTCCCAACCGATCGCGGCTTGCGGTCCCTCAGGGCCGTTCCCGTGATGATGGGTGATGTCTCTGTAGAGCCATACCCCTGCAACACGGCAATCCCGAGGCGCTCCCACTTCCGTTCGAGCTCGGGGTCGAGCGCCGCGCCTCCGGTGACCAGAAACGTCAGACGACCGCCGAAGCGCTGCAGGACGGGCATAAAGAGCAACCGGCGCGCACCCATGGGCAGATGGTCCGCCAGCCGGTTTGCCAGCCGCCACCGGCGCTCCTGCCCTTCACGCCTCACGCCGGCCTCGATTGCGTCCATGAAGAGACTGAGAATCCGAGGCACGAGCACCATGGTGGTGACCCGGTATTGGGCCATGTCCCTGAGGATGGCTGCCGGTTGCAGAGCCGTGGCGTAGGCGATGCTGGTGCCGCCGCGAAGCGCAAGGAGCAGTCCGCAGGTCTGCTCCAGGAGGTGACTCAGCGGCAGGATGGAAAGCGGCTTGTATCTCGGCCCCGCTGGGAAGACGTCATTGATCGCTTCCACGTTGGAGCGGATGTTGCCGTGGCTCAGCATGACGCCCTTCGGTGACCCCGTGGTCCCGGAGGTGAATACGATCTCGGCCAGGTCGCCGGCGTCTACGGGTGGCAGGTCTTGCATCGGTGCCGGGAGACGGCTGAAGATCTCCTCCATGGAAATGATGGGGACGTCGAAGGTCCAAGCCTCCATGGCTGGAGCGGATGCGATCGCGATCGCCGGCTCCGACTGCTCGACCACCCTGGTCACGAAGTCGGCGCTGCTTCGCGTGTCCAATGGAACAACGATGGATCCGTTCGTGAGGATGCCGAAGAAGCAGATCACCCAGAGTGGGCTGTTGGGCGCCCACAACACCACTCGATCGCCCTGACCAACGCCCCGTGAGTGCAGCCAGGCGGCGACACCGTGAGCCTGATCTCGGACCTCCGAGTAGGTCCACACGTCCGTCCTGATGGCTGGCCGGTGCATCAATGCCGGTCGAGGGCCGTAACGGCCGGCCACCCAATCGAGGAATTCGACCAGACTCTGGTTCGACATCGCGGGCCGATCCGGCTTGGTCACCATGATCGAGGCTCTCTTTGCCGACAGGCCTAGCCGACTGTTCGGACATGTCCAGTATGCGTGAACCAGCCCCTTGACGGTCGACCAGTTTCCTGGGCGAGGGAAGCCAGCAAGGTGACTTTGGCTCGCGTGCGAAGAGGCCGAACGTTCGGATCGCGGTCCATTAGTCGATCGGCTGTCCGAAAGATATGGCTATACTCTGAGCAGCAGTGAATGCTCCTGCGCTTCTTGCCGATGCCTTTGGCCGTATTCGCGGGCTCGTCCACGCCGGCGTGGATAACCTGACAGAGGAGCAGCTGGCGCACCGGGTGACGGATTCCGCCAACTCCATCGGCTGGCTCACCTGGCACCTGACCCGCATCCAGGACGACCATGTCGCGAACGTGGCGGGAAGCGAACAGGTATGGAGGTCGGGCGGATGGCAGGCGCGCTTCGGCCTGCCCTTCGAGGCCGATGCGACCGGGTTCGGTCACACCCCGAGCGACGTTGCTCAGGTCCGCAACGTTTCCGCGGAGCTGCTGGCCGGATACTACGACGCCGTCCATCAGGGGTCGCTGGACTTTCTCAACGGGCTGACAGAGAGCGATCTTGATCGGATCGTCGACACGCGTTGGGATCCGCCGGTGACCCTGGGAGGCCGGCTCGTCAGCGTGCTCAGCGATAACCTGCAGCACGGTGGGCAGCTGGGATACCTGAGGGGGCTGCTAGAGAGCCAGTAGCAGGCCAGAAATGTCTCTGGCACCCGAGGTAGGCCGCGAACGGCCGGGAGCGGCTCCTATGCCGAGGCGTTCCTGGCAGCCTGCTCCAGCCGTTCTCGGTACCTCTCCCACCACGCTTCATCCTCGTGGGGCAGGTTGTCATTGTCCGGCCGGAACCCGACGGATCCGTCGACGAGCTCTCGCACGATATCCGCCTGGCCCGCATGTCGGTGGGTTTCTGCGATCATGTGGACCAGGATCTGCTGCAGCGTCACATCGGCACGTTCGGCCGGCCACCAGGGCACGCGACCCGGCGCATCGAGCGGTAGCGACTGAATCGTCTCATCCGAGTGTTTCCAGACTCGACGGTACAGACCGACGATGTCCTCGCGAGACTCGTCCTGTGTCGCCCACATGTCGGCGTTGATCTCGGCACCCTCGTCCATCCACGGCATCGGCTCTGCCCACGGCCGCCCGAAGGTAGGACCGAAGTATCCCAGCTCCACGGTCGCCACGTGTTTCATCATGCCCAGAAGATTCGTACCGGTGCGGGTCATGGGACGCCGGGCATCGTACTCCGAGAGGCCGTCGAGCTTCCATACCAGTGCGTCCCGGCCCTGTTGGAGATAGCGGTGAAGCTGCTCCTTTTGGTCGTTGGCCATGTCCCTACCCTTCTCTGGAATTTCGTGGTCGGACCGTACGGGATGAGCGTCAGCTGGGCGTGATGGTCTGGGAGGCGCCTCGCAAGCCCTCGCTCTCAGTCGCCCTGTTCACGCTCGGACTTTCTATGGGAGTTCAGCGCTGCAGGCTAAGCGACCGGGCGCCCCGTACATCAGCCTGCCATGGCCGTGCGGATCAGCTCTCGCAGATCGTCGTCGGAGACGCGCTCGGCCTCCGCTGGGCGCAGCCGTATGGTGCCCTTGCTCGTCTTGAGCTGCGGATGCCGCTCCAGAAATCCGGCGGCAGCATCCTGGCCCCACCCGTACATAGAGACGCCGTGTTTCCAGGTTCCGACGTGCAGGCGTCGGGCCCCCATCCGGTACGTGGGCATCCCGTAGGAAAGCGAGATCTCGGCATCGGGGAAGGTGGATAGGACCAGCCCGTGGATCCGGTCAAAGAGCGGCCGGTTCTCAGTGTCGATACCATCGATGTAGGCTCGAACGCCGGCGTCCATATGCATCATCCTAACCATGACTCGGCGCCGCAATGCACCCATCGGCGTCAATCGTGGATGTCGTTGAGGGCACCGACAGCAGCCGGGTGCGGCAGACGCCTTCACCGAAATGACGCGTGGAGAGCCAAGGGGAGGAGCGAGGATGGCCGGAATCCGAACTACCGGAGTCAGTGAGCTGGTGTTGGAGGTGCGGGACCTGTCGGTGTCGGAGCGGTTCTATGCCGGCGTGCTTGGCTTTCGGGTCGTAGAGCGGTGGGAACAGCGCCAGGCGGTGTGGGTTATGGCCGGGAAGCAGACGCGGATCGGTCTGTGGACTCCCCAGGTCGGCATCGCCGGCGGCCGGGGAGGAGAGCACGTCCACTTCGCGATGCGGATCGAGGACGAGGACTATCCGGACACCGTGAAACGGCTGAAGTCGGAGGGCCTATCCGTTCACGAGGAGGACTTCGGCGGTCGAGGACGCGCTGCCTACGTCAGTGACCCGGACGGTCATGTGGTGGAGTTTTGGACCTGGGACGTCGGACATCATCTGGACACCCTCGCGGGCTGAATCTGGCCAGTGGTCCAGGCTCAATGCCATGGGTGTCGAATGAATCGGCCGTCGTCTTGGACGGAGACCGGGATCGCCGCGGGTATTTACCGGCTTTTTACCGGATATTTACCCGCCGTTCATGCGTCCCCTTGGAGAATCGAAGTGAGACCCGCTCCTTCGGGAGGCGGATATGAGGTTGAGGATGAGAAACATGAGAACCATCTCCCGGCCGATCGCGGTTGTCGCGGCGCTTCTGGTCTGCCTGTCGATGGCCATGGTGGCTCAGGCATCCGGCGCTCGGGCGGAAAAGCCGCCCATCTTCGGAGCGGCCGTTACGCTGACCGACGGGCATGGTCATCCTGGCGTCGGCGGTGAGCCGTCCATCGCCATCGACACCACCAGTAAGGCAGGCGTCAACGACGAATATATCGTAAGCCCCAACCAGCACGCCCTGTGGCGCTCGTACGATGGCGGTAAGACCTGGTCCGGGCCGGTGGTGTTTGATGCCAGCGGCACCGCTCCGGGTGGAGACACCGACGTGGCAGTCAGCCAGCAGGGCCATGTGATCGTGGACGATCTTGACGTCACCCATGCCTGGATTCAAGTATCGACCGACCACGGCAAGAGCTTCAACTCCGGCACGGCGACTGCATTCGAAGACGACCGTCCCTGGCTGGCGACGGAAGGCCTAAACACCGTCTACGTCGGCTATCACGACTTCGTCGCTGAAATACCGATCATCTGCGCCTCCACGGACGGCGGCCAGACCTTCCCCTTCTGCTCGCAAACGTTCAGTGATCCGAATGCGGCGACTCAGTGCGCCGAGAACACGGTCCCGGCGCGTCCTGTCATCGTCGACCCCAAGGATGGGACCGTGAACTTCATGTACTCCTGTTCCACGACGGCAGAAAACGTGAACCAGCCACCGTACGGACCGCTGCACGACTACTATCTGGCCAAGGCGACGCCCACGCTGCCGAGCGGGCTGCAGTACCAAACGTATCCCGTCTTCCTGGCGGACACGTCGGGTGGCAAAGCGCCCGACTACGCCAATATCTTCGGGACCCTGGCAGTCGACAGCGCAGGGAACTACTACGCGCTGTTGGACGGAACGGCCGATCACAACAACATCGGCAAGAACCCGTACCACGTGTATCTGCTGACTTCGACGAATCATGGCAAGACCTGGAGCAAACCGAAGCAGGTGGACCACGATAAGAACGGCGCCGGCACCCACGTGCTGGCCGACCTCGCGGTAACCCGCAAGGGTAATGTGGACGTGGTTTGGTACGGCAGCAAGTCGACGGGCGATCCCAACGGCGAGTGCGGGACCGTCGTCAGTCAGAGCCCCTGCCCCAAGGACCCATTTGCCGTGACGAAGTCCGGGACCGGGCCGGCCTGGAAGGTTTACATGGCCCAGACGGACGAGGCGCTCTCGGCGCATCCTCAGTGGACCCAGACAGTGGTGAATCCGAAGGTCACGCACTACGGAGAGATCTGCACCAACGGCATCGTGTGCGGCTCCTCCGACCGATCGCTGCTGGACTTCATCAGCGTCGCCGTCGACTGCCACGGCCGGGCCCACGTCACCTACGCTTCCAATCCGCTGGAGGCCAAGGGTCAGGCCGCTTACCTACAGGTCAGCAATCAGCGCGGGGGCGATCCCCTTTCTCCCCCTCGGAGCTGCGCAGCGCTTTCCTCCAACGGCGGCACCTAATCGTCTATGGCATCTCGGGGCCCGTCCAGTGTCTGGATGGGCCCCTTTTCATTGGTGAGGTGAGTCGAGCATCCACACCCGGCCGCGGAGTCATGTAGTCGCTCGGGCTTTCTGACGTGAGGTGGCCGGCCGGTTGTCGGCTCGCGGACTGCTCGGTCCTCGCTGTCTCAGCCGTTTGACTGAGGGGCTCAGGGTTGGTATTCGGCCCTTTCAAGCTTCCACCCGGATGTGCTCGGAACCGCATCCTCGAGTTCCAACCCGAGTGTGACGCGCTTCACAGAAACGGACCAAGCGGTCCGGTTATGATGAGAGTAACTGGAAGTGGACCAAGCGGTCCGCTTATCTCATTTGGAGGAGCGCATCTCATGGCGGCATTGCTCGAACGGCCCATCGAAGCTGTGGCGCGGGGCTCAAAATCGGAAACCAACCGCTGGCTGGTGCTGGTGATTGTGTGCCTCGCGCAGTTTATGGTCATTCTCGACGCGACCATCGTTAACGTGGCCCTTCCTTCGATACAGCATGGTCTCCGCTTCAGCCAGGAGAACCTGCAGTGGGTCATCAACGGCTATACGCTGCTGTTCGGCGGGTTTCTGCTGCTGGGCGGCCGAGCCGGGGATCTCATTGGGCGCAAGCGGGTATTCATCGCCGGCTTGATCGTCTTCTCCCTGGCTTCGCTGCTGAACGGATTGAGTCAGAGCGGCGAAATGTTGATTGCGGGACGAGCCCTCCAGGGCCTTGGGGCCGCACTGGTCTCGCCCGCCGCGCTCTCCGTCCTCACCACCACCTTCTCAGAAGGCCGAGATCGGGCTCGCGCGATGGGCGTGTGGAGCTCGATTGCGGCGGGCGGTGGTGCCGTGGGACTACTGGCGGGTGGCGTCCTGACCACCACGCTCTCGTGGCAGTGGATCTTTTTCGTGAACGTTCCCATCGGCGCCATCGCCCTGGTGGCGGCTCTCCGGTTCGTTCCGGAGTCGACTGGAAGTCTCGCTCATCGCACCTTCGACCTGGCGGGCGCCATCTCCGTCACAGGTGGCCTGGTGTTGCTGGTTTTCACCATCGTGAAGGCCCAGTCCTTTGGCTGGACCTCGGGCAAGACGCTGGGGCTCTTCGCGGCCTCGGCCGTGCTGCTACTCGTGTTCGTGGTCGTGGAGTCCAAAAGCCGCAACCCCTTGGTCCGGCTGCGAATCTTCGCCCTGCGCTCCCTCTCGGCCGGCAACACCATCCTGCTCTTGGTGGCCTCCGGTCTCTTCTCTATGTTTTTCTTCGCCTCGCTCTACGTCCAGGAAATCCTTGGATATAGCGCGCTGAAAGCCGGACTTGCGTTCCTGCCCGTGGCGTTCGGCATCGGTATCGGCGCCGGCATCGCGCAGCAGCTGGTACGCAAGATCGGTGTTCGGCCCGTGATGACGACAGGCCTCATCATGGCGACGGCAGGCATGCTGCTCATGACCCGGCTGCCCGTCCACGGGACGTATCCCCAGCTCTTGGTCGGCCTCCTGCTCATTGCCATCGGCATGGGGTTCACCTTCGTGCCCATCACCCTGCTTGCGACCACCGGCGTTGCCAACGACGACGCCGGACTGGCCTCGGGTCTCTTCAACACCGCCCAACAGGTCGGAGGCTCGCTGGGGTTGGCCATCCTTTCCACGCTGGCGGCCAATCGGACCGGATCGGTGCTGCATGGCGCGACCAGCCACACCAGGTTCGCACTGTTTACCGCCCAGCTTGACGGCTTCCATCTTGCCTTCCTGGCCGGTGCCATTCTCATGGCGGCAGGCATCGTGATTGAGGCTGCCATCCTGCGGAAGCGAGATGTCGAGCGCATTGAGGTGGACGGGCCGGAGGGCGAATCACAGGCGATATCACCACCGGATGCGACGGTGGCGAGTATCGCCTAGTGGCTGACGGAAACCTGGGCGCCTCCATCGGCGGCTCTGGCAAACGGCCGGCAACCACGGCCGCCGATGGTCGGAGCCCCTCGGAGATCCTTGAGCCACATGGGCTGCCTCCGCACCTGCGCTGCGATGCCGAGCGCAATCGCCGGCGGCTGCTGGAGGTCGCGGCCGCCGCCTTCGCCGAGCAGGGATTCGAGGTCTCCATCGAAGAGATCGCCAGGCGCGCCGGACTGGGAAAGGGCACGGTGTTCCGCCGCTTTCCGACCAAAGATTGCCTCGTGTCGGCGATCGTATGCGAGCGCATCGCCGCGATGCTGCAGACCGGTCAGGAGCTCCTCGAGTCGGCCGATCCCACGCAGGCATTCCGATCCTTCATGCACGGAGCCGTGAGCATCATGTCCGCCGACCGGGGCCTGCTGGAGGCGAGCTGTGGCCTGGCGGCCCAGGATGCCGATGTGCGGGCGGCCAAGCAGCGGGTCCTGGATCTCGTCCGTCCACTCCTCTCGCGGGCGCAAGCCGCGGGAGGCATTCGGAACGATATCGAGCCGGTCGACGTCATGCTGCTGTCGGTGGCCCTGGGCTACGTGACCGGTCCTCTTCGGACGCTTGACGACGCCGTTTGGGAGCGGTATTTCGACCTCGTGTTCGACGGCCTTCGGGCGGAGAATCGCCGGCCACCCTCCCGACCGGCGCCGGCAGAGGAGGCGGTGCGGGATGCCATGGCAGAGTGGGGAGGCCGCCGGCGCGGCTCGCTCATCGAGGATGGCGGGCAGACCAAGAGGAGGCACAGCCGAGCGGCATCGCCCTCCTGAAGTCGTTCGACCGCGTCCGACATGACTGAGAAGGCTACAAGCCGACGGATCTCGTTAGAGTCTGCTGAGCGAGGCTGATGGTCTCGCCGATGTCAAAACCAATCGTCGGCTAGCCACCGGCTGCAAGTGGCGGTCTTGGTGCGTGTGGGCATAAACGACACGTGCGGAGGAGCCGCCTGCTTTCTGCCCAACCCCTAGCTAGGAAACCGGGCGCCGCTTTTGACGTATGAGCCGCCCGTTCGGCACCACACAGCTAGCCTGTGGGTCCCCTGATAGCCTGGAATCGCATGCCTTCTGACGACGTCGCACCCTCGGCTTCCATACGGAAACCGGTCTCCCTTTGGAAGAATCGGGACTACATGATCCTGTGGAGCGGACAGAGCGTCTCTACGTTGGGCAGCGGCGTCTCGCAGCTGGCCTATCCTCTTCTCGCGCTCGCTCTGACGCACTCCCCCGCCCAGGCCGGCCTGGTGGGTGCGATGTTCGGGCTTCCCTTCGTCCTCTTCAGCCTCCCGGCGGGCGCCTACGTCGACCGCTGGGATCGCAAGCGGGTCATGATGATCTGCGACGGTATTCGCGCTCTGAATGCCGGAAGCATCCCGGTCGCCGCCGCACTGGGCGTCCTGGGGATGGGTCAGCTGTATGGCACCAGTCTGGTCGAGGGGACCTGCTTTGTGTTCTTCAACGTGGCCGAAACCGCGGCCCTGCCTCGCGTGGTCGAGAAGAGCCAGATCCCGGCCGCCTCCTCCCAGAACCAGGCCTCGCAGGCGGCCGGGGCACTGATCTCACCTCCGCTTGGCGGCCTGATCTTTCAGAGCCTTGGGCGCACGGTGCCCTTCCTCCTCGACTCGGTCTCGTATGCCGTATCCGTGGCCTCCCTCTTTCTGATCCGCACGCAATTTCAGCTGGATCGGACGGCGCCGCGCCGGAGTCTCTCGACCGAAATCATGGAGGGACTGCGGTGGCTCTGGGGCCAGCCGCTGATCCGATATATGGGGCTGCTGACGGGCGGATTGAACTTCGTCACCAGCGGCACCTTCCTCATCATCTTGATCATTGCGAAGCATCAGGGCGCCTCACCCTCGCTCATCGGGGTCATGTTCGCGATCGGCGCCGTCGGCGGCCTCCTGGGCGCGATGGTGGCGCCGTCGATCCAGAAACGGTTCGGGTTTACGCAGGTCATCGTGACGACGGTGTGGATTCAGGCGCTATCGATTCCACTCTTTGCCGTCGCGCCCAACGTTGTGATCCTAGGGGTGCTGGGAGGGATCAGCTTTGCCGTGAGCCCCATCTACAATGCCGTTCAGTTCAGCTATCGGATGGCAATTATTCCCGATGCCTTGCAGGGCCGCGTAAACAGCGCCATGCGGCTGGCAATCTTCGGTACCATGCCCGTGGGGAGCGTGCTCGCCGGCGTCCTGATCCAGGGGTTCGGAGCGGTGACGTCGGTGCTCGTCTTCGGTGGTGTGATTGTGACGCTGGCCACCATCACCTCGCTGAATCCGCAGGTCCGGTCGGCACGACCAAACGAAGAGGTCTACGCTTCCTAGCGCCGCAACTGGGCTCGAGCCATTCGGGTAGGCGGTTCTAGGCTTCAGAAGACGATACCGGAGACGGTTCAGAAGGAGGCGATATGGACTACCGGAACCTGGGGCGTAGCGGCGTCAAGGTTAGCCCGCTCTGTCTGGGAACGATGATGTTCGGTCGGCGCGGGAACCCTGACCACGCCGACTGCGTTCGCATCATTCACCGCGCCCTCGACGGCGGCATCAACTTCGTGGATACCGCGAACGTCTATAGCTCCGGTGAGAGCGAGAAGATCGTCGGTGAGGCTCTCAAAGGGAGGCGACAGGAGGTGGTGCTGGCGACCAAGGTACACGGCGCCATGGGTGACCGACCCAACGACCGAGGCAACAGCCGAGTGCATATCCTCCGAGAAGTGGAGAACAGCCTCCGTCGTCTGAAGACCGATTACATCGACCTGTACCAGATCCACCGTCCGGACCCAACCACCCCGATCGAGGAAACGCTCGAGGCGCTCGACCGGCTGATCGCCGATGGCAAGGTTCGGTACATCGGCAGCTCCACGTTCGCGGCATGGGAGCTGGTCGAGAGCTACTGGGTCTCCGACCGTCGCGGCCTGGCCCGCTTTGTTTGTGAGCAGCCGCCCTACAGCATCTTTGTCCGTTCCATTGAACGTGACGTGCTGCCCGTTTGTGAGCGATACGGCACCGGGGTCATTCCCTGGAGCCCGCTCAATCGAGGTTGGTTGGCAGGCAAGTACCGACGGGGGCGCGATGTCGATCCCGACTCCCGCGCGGGTCGCGATGATCCCTTCATCGACCGCCCTGAATCGGAGAGTGGCGCTCGGAAGTTGGAACTGGTCGAGGTGCTGATTGCGATGGCCGAGGAGCTGGGTACCAATCTCGCTCGATACGCCCTCGCCTGGACCCTGACCAATCCCCTCATCACCGCCCCCATCATTGGACCTCGGACGATGGAGCAGCTCGAAGACAATCTCGGGGCCCTCGACGTCCGGATTCCCGAGGAGCATCTCCGCCGTATCGACGAGCTCGTCCCGTCCGGCACAGACGTTTAGACAAGGCGGAAGGCGCCTCACCGCTTTCGGTGATGGCGCCTTCGTTTCGTCTTGCTGGTTAGGCTCGCGCGACCGGTCTGATGTACCGGTCGCGCTTCCGAGCCAAGCCTGGTCTCAGCCCTGCCACTGACCGAGCCGGGAATGGCCCGGGGCGGATAGCGCGGGAGCCAGCACCTGGCCGCGTCCCGTCCAGCAGCTGCTCTTGAAGTCGTCGCGATGGAAGGAGACGACCACCCCGTTGGTGTCCGGTGGGGGTTGGGGAAGCGTCGTGCTTGGAAAGGGCGATGTGGGCATGGGCCGATTCGACGTGAGCCCGTTTTGGCAGCCGATTTTGCTGCTCCAGTCGTAGCGGGGAGTCGCGGCGGTGAGGACGTCGCCCGAGCCGTTCGCTGCCGGCGACCACGAGAAGTGGACATCGTTGAAGGGCATCAATGCTCCCGTCGCGTCCACCGGACAGGTGGGAACCGTGACCCGGGAATTGAGAACGCCGTTGGTGGTGTACTCGAAGGCATTGGGGAAGGCCGACCAGGACTGGCCACCGGCATTGAAGCAGCCCCGATCGGGCCCTGACTGGTCAAGCGGAAGGTACCAGGAGAAGTCGACGCCGCTGGCATCCGAGGGCGCTGCCTTGGTGGTAATCCGGGCGTGATGGCTGGCCCTGCCGACCAGGTCGACTGTGGGCAGCGTCGTGGTGGCGTGGGTCGCACCCTTTGAAGCGTCGGAGGAGGAGAAGGGAGTGGACGGAGGCGTACTGCCGTACCAGAACACGTCGTTGGCCGCGGATGGCAGCGAGACGGAGCGAGCGACTCCATTCTGATTGAGCCACTGCGCCGATTGGATGGACTCCCCTCCCTGAAAGAAGATGTCGACGCCGTTCGTGTGCTGAGGGAGACAGCCGGCCGTGACGCAATGGATGGCGTTGCACTGATGCCTGTGCCAGCACACGGCGAGGCCATCCGACGTGGGCGGGTCCTGAGCGCCCAGCCACATGGCGCCGGTCAGGGTGTTCTTGCTGTTCCACGAGATCTGCAGGCCGGTCGAGCAGGGCGCCACGAGCGGCCACGTGTTGGCGGGAACCTTGTGGTTGACGGTAAAGACGATGACGACGGGTGGATACCGGTCGTCGTCGTAGCAGGTGCCCTTCGACCATGAGAAGCTGACGCCGTTGGCGCAGGAGCCGGTCGCGTCGCAGGGCGACTGATCAGTGCCGGCGGCCGAGCCGTTGTTGTCAAAGGACACATAGGAAACGCGATTGGTCCCGGCGGCCTGGCTCACCACGGAGAACGGGGCAGCCATGGCAAGGGTGCCAATGAGGAATGGCACCACGGCCAGTACCACGAAGTGATGATGGAATCGACGGCTGACGGTCATCATTGTCCTCTTTCCTTGAGTCGCGGACCCCGGTGCCGCGGCGGCATCCCCGCGGTGAAAGGTTGCTCCGAGACCCGTTCAGGGCCAATGGGACAGGCTTACCAGCCCGGAATGGCTGGGTCACTCCGGCCGTCCGATTCGGAGACTGCTGCCGTCCGTCCGCGCCCCGCTTCCGTTGCCGAGATCTTCAGCCGGGCGATGACTCAAGTGAGGAGGGTTCAAGCAAGCACGAGCGGGATGCGGCCGTGGGCTAGGTCCTGGCCGTCACCCTGAGGACCATGGTCCGTTGCCGCCTGCCGCAACAGAGATGACGCTCATTCGACCATTCTCAGAGCGTCAACTGGTGGCTGCCCGAAAACGTCGCCACGACGAAGCTGCAAACGGGCGGCCCATTGGCTGAGGCCTATCGCCGTTCGTCTCGCCGATATCCGCGCTCCGCGGTCCACGACTCGACGACCAGATAATCCGGCGGATCAGGTACCCACGTCAGCACCACGTCGTCGATATCGATGCGGAAGCTGCCGGGCTCCCGGCCTTCGATGGGTATGACACGACCGGCCATCTTGGCATCGCCCTCCCATGTGCTGGGCCGGTCAATCGGCGGATCTTCGCTCTGTGCGTGGAGCGAAGCCCGCGGGTCCCGCTGGAGATCCCGCGCTTTGACGGAATCGGGCATCATACCCATCACGATGTCACCATCCTGAAAGGCCGTCTCCACACCGCTCACGCGAGGGGACCCATCTCGCCGGAGTGTTGCCAGCGTCTTGTGTCGCCGCTTCTCGAAGATGGTCCGGACTCGTGCGGCGAATTCCGGTGCGGAACGCTCGACGTCAGACCAGCGCACTACCGGCACCGCTTTATACGGATCCAAGCGCATGTGGACCGGCAAAGTCCCAATCTCATTCCAGCCGGCTCCCAGTTCGAAGGAGAATTCGGCCCGCTCGCACAGACGGCACCCAGCAACTGCGATGCCTCACCGGCCTCGACTCGAGCAAGTGTGCGAGGATCCGTACGACCTTGATCCATCGATTATTAGCCGGCCTTTCCAGAACACCTTGCCGAAGTAGACGCGGGGAAGAGCCGGTGGTCGACGTCCGTCAGGCATGAAGCCCACTTCGAGGGGTGCGGGGTCGAAGAGTTCGCGTCTTTAATTGTGAGCCACCTCACCTTTGCGTGAGTACCGGATTGGCTAAAGTGAGAAGAACCAACGGGTTGTTGCCCGCAGCCCGTCGTCAACCCCTACCCGAGGAGAGACGCATGAGCGTGCTCACGCGCTGGGTGCTGAATCACAAGCTGCTCGTCGGCATCTTCTGGTTTATCGCCACGGTGGCCGGATTTGCCTTTTCCCAGCGAGCCACTAACGCCCTCTCGCAGCAGTTTTCCCTGCCCGGCCAGAGGGCCTACATCACCAACCTCAAGATTACCCAGCTCTACGGGAACGGCGGTAATTTCACGCCCGCCGTGGCCGTGGTGACCCTGCCTCCGGGATCCACGGTCTACTCACCGGCCGTTCGGGGCAGGTTGGCCGCCGTGTTCGCGGGTGCGAAGCGGATCATGCCCGTGGCGCGCACGGCGTCGTACTTTTCTACCGGAAACAAGTCATTTGTTTCCGCCGATGGCCGGACGACCTTCGAGCTGATCTACCTCCCGCCTTCGGCCGGGTTCTCGTCCTCTCCCGGGCTCAATCCGCTCACCAGTTACTTCAACCGTCAAACCGTGAATGGCGCGCACTTCCGGATGAGCGGAATCGAGCCGCTGGCCGCCGGTACGGGTGGCGGCGGTGGAGGCCCGGGGGTATTGGAGGAGGCCCTCATCGGTGGCGTCGGCGCCCTCATCGTGCTCATCCTGGTGTTTCGCTCATTCATGGCGCTGATTCCATTGCTGATGGCGATCGTGGCCATCCCCACCACCTTCCTGGTCGTCTGGGGGCTGACCGCGATCACCCAGGTGTCGTTCATTGTGCAGTTTCTGGTGGCGCTGATCGGGCTCGGCGTGGCCATCGACTACTCGCTCCTGATCGTCATGCGCTGGCGGGAGGAGCGCGAGGCGGGAGCCGACAACCGGGATGCCGTTCAACGTGCCATGGAACGAGCCGGCATGGCCGTCGTCTTCAGTGGATCGACGGTGGCCATCGGGCTATTCGCTCTCATTGCCTTGCCGGTTCCCTTCCTTCAGAGCGTTGGTTACGGCGGAATGCTCATACCGGCCGTCAGCGTGCTCGTGGCCATCACGCTTCTTCCCGTCCTGCTGGCGACGATCGGTCCGCGTGTGGATTGGCCTCACTTCGGAACGACCGCCGGCTCCGCTCGCCTCTGGTCGGCCTGGGGCGGGGTGGTCGTCCGCTATCGCTGGTTGGCCGCGGCCGTGGCGCTTGTCATTCTGGGCGCTCTCCTCTACCCGGTCACGGCGCTGAATCTGGGCACCACGAGGCCCGATGCGCTGGCCAAAGCAGGACCCGCATACCAGGGTTTGCGAGCCTTAGAACGTTCGGGCATCAATAGCGGAGTGATGGAGCCATTCGAGGTCCTGGCGCCTGCCGCCAAGGCGGCCGAGGTTGCCCGACGGCTGGGGACGGTGCCCGGCATTCGGGGGGCCTTCGCACCGACGGGTCCCGATTGGCAGCGAGCCGGAACGGCCATCGTGGATGTCTTCCCCGATACCGACTCGTCCTCGACCCGTGGTGGGCAGATCCTCAACCGGGTGGAAGCGCGGGCAGCCGGCATTGGCGCCTCCGTCCAGGTGGCAGGTCCGACCGCCCAAGGCGTCGACTTCGTGAACGCTGTGTACGGCAACTTTCCGCTGATGATCGCGCTGATCATCATCGTCACGTTTATCCTGCTGTCGCGAGCGTTCCGGTCGATCCTGCTGCCCGTGAAGGCGGTGGTTCTCAACGTCATATCGGTGGGCGCGGCCTGGGGTGTCATGACCCTGGTCTGGCAGGACGGCTACGGCTCGAGGGCCATATGGGGCATCAAGTCCACAGGGTCGATCTCGGCCTGGATACCGCTGATGGTTTTCGCCTTCCTTTTCGGCCTCTCCATGGACTATGAGGTCTTCATTCTTTCTCGAACCAGAGAAGAATATGACCGAATCCGGTCGACCGACGGCGCCATCACCCTTGGCATCGGTCGCACCGGAAGGCTGGTCACGAGCGCGGCGCTCATTCTGTTCCTGGCCTTTGTCTCCCTGGGCGCCGGGCCGATCACGGACGTCAAGGTGCTGGCCACCGGTCTGGCCGTTGGGATCCTGCTGGATGCCACGGTCATCCGCTCGCTCCTGGTTCCGGCGCTGGTCTCGCTCTTCGGACAATGGAACTGGTGGATGCCGGCGCCGGTGGCACGAGTGCTTCGGGTGCAGCCCTCGACATAGCTGCGTCGCCTACGGCAGAGCCGGATGAATCACGACAACCGAGATCCGTGTCTCTTCGACTAACTCACAGACACTTGGCCCCGAGTCGGCCACAGCGGTGGCGAATCTCGAAACAGCAGAGCCAGCCTTGTCGACGGAAGCGGCATTGAGGTCTGAGAGTGCAGATGGACAGAGCCGGCGGGAGCTGCCTTCGCTTGCGCTCGAAGCCACCGGCAGAGGCCCGCTATGGGGAGTCGAGGTTGCCCGCTTATTGTCGGTTCATTCACCAGCCAACCTGGCAACGGCGGATGTTTCAAATCGGTCGAGAAGATCCTGGGGATGCTGGTACACCTCGATCGCACCGGCCGACCGCAGCTCCGCCTCGCTCCAGCCGCCACTCAGAAAGCCGATACAGCGAATCCCGAGCTTCGCCGCCGCCTCGACGTCCCAGCGCGTGTCCCCAATGGCGAGACTGTCGGCCGCCGACACCCCTGACTTGGACAGAGCGGCCTGGAAGATGTCGGGATGCGGCTTGCTCCGCTCGGCGTCGGCCGCTGAGGTGACCGCGTCGATATCGTCGTCTGCGCCAACTACTTCCAGAAGCCGGGGAATGTCCCGCTCTCGGGACGATGACGCCAGGATGGGGCGGAGGCCCACTTCCGAGATGCGGCGCACAAGCTCCGAGGCGCCGGGGAGCGCCGTCAGCTCCTCCATGAACGGTCGGTACTGCTCGCCTTCCGCCTCGCCCAGTTGCGGCCGGGCTCGCCCGAAGAGGGTTTCCGTCAACATGTCGGAGCCCATCCCCACCAGGCGATGCAGCTGGGCCATGGGAATCAGCTCGCCGGCCGCCCGACAGGCGCGCCACCACGCGACGGCATGGAAGTAGGTGCTATCGACCAGCGTCCCATCGATGTCCAGCAGCACGGCACGTGGCGCCATCAATCATCTCCGCAAGGGTAGGAATCGGGGAACGGGGGCATGGTCCGCCCGCCAGATCCAGAACGGATCGTTTCCCGGCCCTCCACATCAAGAAGCGGGCCCGAGCTGATGGCAGCTGCCCATTCCCTACAGGTTCCCTGCCTGATGCAGCTTCAGACGCCGGGCGCGTAGGGAAGGACGGCTTCGGAGATGAGCTGAAGGTGCTCGAGATCGGTTAGATCCAGGACCTGCAGATAGAAGCGCTGGGCCCCGTGATCGACGAACTGCTGCAGCTTCTGCAGAATCTCGTCGGGTGTTCCGGCCAGACCGTTCTCCCGCAGCTCGGCGACCTCCCGACCGATCGCCGCCGCCCGTCGGGCGATCTCCTGCTCGTCACGACCACAGCACACCACCTGACCGGCGGACCAGATCATGGTGGCCGGATCGCGTCCCTGCTGCTCACACGCGCGACGAACGCGGTCATGCACTTCTTGCATGGCCTCCGCGGAGACGAAGGACACGTTGTATTCGGCGGCGTACGTCGCCGCGAGCCGGGCGGATTTGGGCCGGCCTGCGCCGCCCAGAATGATGGGAGGATGTGGCTCCTGAAGAGGCCGCACGGTGTCGGCGTGGATGTGCACACTGCAGGAACGACCGTCGAAGTCGAACACCTGGCCGGGAGGGGTTGACCAGACTCCATGCAGGATGGCGAGCTGGTCCTCGAGGAGGTGGAGGCGGCGACTCACGGCTGGGAATGGCATGCCGAAGGCGTCGTGCTCTGCCTGGTACCATCCCGCCCCAAGACCGAGGTCCAGGCGGCCGCCACTCATGTGGTCGACTTGGGCGGCGACCACGGGGAAGCTTCCAACCGGCCGGAAGGTAATTGGGGAGACCAGGGTCCCGAGACGGATTCGGGTGGTGTCACGTGCCAGTCCTGCCAGCGTGATCCAGGCGTCGGTGGCTTCGGGAAGACCCGTTGCCGAGCCCATGCTGAGGATGTGGTCGGAGCGGAAGAACGCGCCGAAGCCATATGCCTCCGACGCCCGAGCGACTGCCAGGATCTGCTCGTACGTCGCACCCTGCTGGGGTTCCGTGAAGATACGAAGCGTCATACCACTGAGTCTATGACCGCGGCCGAAGGGATGGGGTTGCCATGAGCAAGCTCACGGGTCCTGCCGCTGATCTGATCCGTCATGCAGTCGCCCGCCTGACGGAGCACGGCGTGACACCCGAGGGGGTCTCCCAGGTACTGGCGGCCCTACCCTACAGGGTGGTGTTCGAGACCCGTGTGGCCGGACGGGACTGCATTGTTAAGGTGCACCGTTCCAAGGACGGAAGCTCCAGCGAGGTGGCCGGGATGGAGCTGGCCCGCTCGTCTGGGGCTCGGGTGCCTCCCGTACGGTACTGGGAGCCCGGTCCACCGGTCATCGTCGTGCAGGATCGGGTCGCCGGCCGGCCACTAGCGTACGCGGAGGAGCCCGAGGCTTGGCGGGACGCTGGGAGGCAATTGGCGGCCATGCACGCCGCCACCACGCCGGCTGAGTTCCCGCGGTTCGATCAGGGAGAAGCCGGGTGGAGGCAGTTCATCCAGACCTGGGTGGCGGAGGAGGTCGCCGAGGCGCGGCGCGAGCAGCGGCTCGACGAAGGGAGCCTGACCGCACTCGAGACGTTCGTTGACGAGGCTTTTGCCGCCATGGGCGATCGGCCGCGAACCATGCTGCATGGGGATTGCCAGGCCGAGCACCTGCTCGTCGATGATCGGTTGCGCGTCGTCGCGGTTCTTGACTTCGGCGACACGGGCACCGGCGACCCGCTGTGGGACATTGCCACGATCTGCCTGTGGAACCCGGAGAGACTGCCCGCTCTGCTGGAAGGATACGGACGGCCCGAGGGACTGACGCCGGCCGAGGGAGTCATTCTGCAGGCGTATTCCGTTCTTCGCCATCTCACCTCGGCGAGCTGGCTGGCCGCGAACGGCTTTGATCCGTCACCCGATCTGGCGTCTCTTCGCCGGATGGCGACGCTCGTCTAGCCTTGAAAGGTTGGAACGTGCCGCTCGTTTGGTGCGAACAAACGGCTGTACCCCGGCGGGTCCCTTCGCAGCCGGTGAAGCTAGTGACTCTTGAGCGAGGCCAAGGCGGCAAGGGCGGCCCCCCGCGCCCCGGCCATGTCGAGGGACGGCACCACGTCGAACACCACCTCCTGACGCTGCTCATCACGAAGCGCCGTATGGCCTCGCACCGCATCCAGGAACCACGCCCGGAACTCCGGGCCCGTCTCGACGACGCCTCCACCCACGAAGTAGGCGCCCGGATCGAGAACGTTGGCGACGATGCCGAAGAGCTTGCCGAGCGCCTTGGCCTGCTGCTCGAAGATCGAGCGGGCCAGAGAATCGCCCTGCTCGCCGAATGTTCGGACCGCTTTGGCGGCTTGATCCCTCGGGGCGGAGGCGAGCTGGTGGTTTGGATAGCGTCCCAGCCAGTACGGCAAGAGGTTGCGCTCGATCCCAGTCAGGGAGGCGACGCTTTCAACGTCGCCGGCCTGGCCACAGTTACAGACCGGCACGGGCTGCTCGGGACCCAGAATGTCCTCCATCGGTATGACCACATGTCCGAACTCCCCGGCCATGCCGGCGGCGCCGCTGACCACTCTTCCCAGGTCGATGACGCCGCCGCCGAGCCCCGTCCCGACCACCGCGGCCACCGAGGAATGCCGTGCTGCATCCGCTCCGAAGCACACCTGATGCGCATAGAGTGACGCGGCGTTGCCGTCGTTGATGTACACCACGGGAAGCTGCAGTCGAGCTTGGAGCGCCCCACGGAAATCGTACCCGCGCCAGACCGGCTGGGAGAAATTGGTGGAGCCCTTCGACGAAAGTACGCCCTCGGCGCTGGCCGGGCCCGGCGTGTCGAGGCCCACCGCCGCCACGGAGGCGCGCGAAAATGCCGTCATGGCCAGCACCCCATCGAGCAATTGGGAGAGAGTGCTGAGGGCTGCCTCCGGACCTTCCAAGACGCGGCTGGGGCTCTCCACCATGTCGTTGATCAGGAAGGTCCCGTCCGTGGCCAACACCGTGGCATTGACCTTGGTGCCGCCAACGTCGAGACCAACCACCACCGCGGGCTCGGGGCCCCCGCTCATGTCTACCTGCCTCTCCTGCTCGGTCTCCGTCCTTCGAGCTGTCGGACGCGAATATGCCACGCAATCATGACATACCGGTATCCTAGTGCCAAGCGGTGCCCGTAGGCTTGGTGCCGGGAGCGAGAGGAGGAGCTAGGCCGCCATCTCGTACCGAAATGCCAGCTCGTGTGCCGGTTTTGGCTTGCTGATACAGTAGCCCTGGCCATAATCACAGCCAAGCCGTGCCAGCAGCTGCAGCGTCGCCGCGTCCTCGATGCCTTCCGCGACGATGCGCAGTCCGAGCGCGTGCCCCAGCTCTATGGTCGAGCGGACCAGATCGAGATCCCGCTCTCGATCCCCAGAGACCAGACCGGCAATGAAGCTGCGGTCGAGCTTCAGCTCGCCCACGGAGAGGTTGCTCAGGTAGGCGAGCGAGGTGACGCCGGCTCCGAAGTCGTCGATGGAAACGACCACCCCCAGCCCTTGCAATTCCTCGATGACGGTCCGGGCGGCGTCGATCTCGGAGATCACACGTGCCTCCGTGATCTCAACCACCAGCGCCTCCCCCGGCACTCCGTGACGTGCCAGGGAATCTCGGACCATGGACACGAAGCCCGGCTCCAGCAGGGTGGAGGCGGAGACGTTGACGGAGATGCTGACCCGGCGTCCGCTTTGGCGCCAGTCGCGGCATTGGCAGCTTGCCTCGTCAAACACCCATTGCGTGATGCGGGGCATCAGTCCGGCCTCCTCCGCCGCCGGCAAGAACTTGACCGGAGCCAGGAGACCCAGGCGTGGATGCGCCCACCGGATCAGGGCCTCCACCGAGAGGATCTCCCCGTTCCGCAGGTCCAGCTGGGGCTGATAGTGGAGGACGAGCTGGTCCTCGTCGATGGCCACGTGCAGCTCTTCCAGGAGGCGCATCTGGTCACGTTCGAGGTCCAGAGTCTGCTCGTAGCTGGCGACCGGAACCCGACTCAACTTCGCTCGGTACATGGCGACGTCGGCGCACCAGACGAGCCCGGCGGGGTCGATGGCATCGGTCGGGGCCATGGCGATGCCGATGCTGGCGCCGATCGTGGCCGTGACGACGTCCAGGACAAAGGGCTGCTCCAAACTGGCGGCGAGCCGCTCGGCCACCACCTTCGCCTCGTCCAAATCGGCATCGGTCAGGAGGACCGCAAATTCGTCGCCGCCGAGCCGCACGGGCAGATCCGATTCGCGGATGGCGCCCGACAGCCGAACGCCCAGCTGCTTCAGGAGGGCATCGCCGGCGGGGTGACCAAAGGAGTCATTGATCTCCTTGAATCGATTGAGATCGACGAATAGGAAGGCCAAGCTACGCGCTTCCGGATCGTGGTGTTTGGCTTCGGCGAAGAAGGCTTCGAGCACCCGGAACAGATAGCGGCGGTTGTGCAGACCGGTCAGCTCGTCCGTCACCGATTGGCGGTGGCGCTCTTGACTCAGGGCCTGCATGTCGTGAACCGATAGCGCCAGACGAATCCCCACCGCCACGAGCGTGGCGGCCGCCAGACCGATGGCCACGCGGCTCACCGAATGGAGACTACCCACGAGGAGGACGGCGAGCGCGGATACCGCGGCCGCGTTCGGCAGGACGAACGCCCAGCTGCTCTTCCCTCTGCTCTCGCGCTCCAGCAAACCGGTGGGGCGTTTGGGGACCCACATCGCAAGGGACATGAGCACGATCGCGGTCGGCCAGGCGATGGCATTGAGGATGACGCCAAACTGGGAAGCGCCGATTGAGTTTTGGAAGAGGTTCGAGGTATCGCCCACGATGTTGAGCGCCATCCCGGCGGCCAGCATCATCCAGGCGCTTTCGCGCCTTCCCTGAAGAGCGACAAAGCCGCCGACGACCAGACCCAGCAGCAGCACGTCGCCGATGGGATACGCCAAGTTGGCCATGGTGGCGGGAATAGTTTCGCCGGTCGAGCTGACGATGGCCTGGAAGGCAAAGGCGGCACACGCCGCGGCAGCCCCCAGGCCTGCGATCGCGCCATCCAACCAGGTCGACCGGGGCAGTTTCTGCGTGCCGTCGGCGATGAAGAGGAGGATGGCGATATAGGCAAACGGATAGAAGCCGAGATAGAAGAGGTCGGCGAGCGACGGGCTCGGTGGGCTCGCGTTCCCGAGGGACTCAATCGTGAGCACCACATCGCCGATCGACCAAGACAGAGTCGCGATTCCCAAGGCAAGGGCAACGAATCGCCGGCGTGGCCAGAAGACGGCTCGACCGAGGCATAGGACACTGGCGAGGATTTCGGCCCCGCACACTGCCCAGCCGTCGAACCAGGTCCAGTTCTCGTCTCCCTGTCGGATGATGAGCGACGCCAGATAGCCGGCCAGGAAGACCGTGAGCACGGCATACGAGGCCCACACGCCCCGCTTTGCCGTTGATCGAGGCCGCGCAGCGCGAGCAGCGTCAGGGCATTCTGCGGTAGATGGCCGAGCCGGCCGAGGGAGAGCGGCCGATCCTTCCTCGGTTGCAAGTGGCGATCGGCTGGCTGCGGTGGTTTGAACAGACATTGGCGAGGTCCGGCACGTCTCCATCTGAAGCGCTCGTACATGGATGTACGCTCCAACCAGGCCATGCCATAGCCCGTTCCGCATGGCGAAGGCGGCGCGGGATGGCCGACGAGGTCGTTCCGCCGGTCGGAACGCTGCTCAATCAGGGCGACGTCGCCTGAGGTGCGCTGGGTGACCACGGCGGGGAGTTAGCGGACGCGATCCGTCAGAGCTGCCGGATGGCGCCGGTACGCCTCACTCGTCGAGCCCCTGCGAGTTGATCCGATCGACCCGGATCTTGAGGAGACCCGCTGCTCGTCGGGGCGCCGGAACGGATACTTTTGCTGGCCCAGATACTTCTTGGCGAGCATGTCGATATTCTCGTCGGCACGTATCGTGGTGATGTCGACCACACGGCTCCGGATCATGGCGATTCGATACGCGTTGGCCGGGTCCACCACGAGACCCAAAGTGGACCAGTTGCTGGGGGGCTGTGAAGCACGAAGTCGCCTGGGCCTGAACCGGAGCCCAAAGTGTGCAGTGGAAGCGGGACCGCTGGGTCCGGGTCAGTGTCCCGCTGCCGAGGTCCTATACCTTCTTCGACAGTGTGGCGGTAAGCGTCGACGGCGAAGCGTGGGCCCCGGGCCAGACGTACATAGCCCTTCCCAGTGGCAGGACCAGCAAGACGAGACTGTTGATGGACCATTACGTTCCATGCCAGGGTCGCAATCAATTGGGTTCTTCAACGGCGGTTGCGGGCCATCATCGCTGAGATGAGCCCTTCGGGTCGCCCGGACCCCGTCATACAGCAAAGTCGAAAGAGACGCTCGGGGGCAGGAGGTCCGCAGCCTAAAGGGCCTAACGGCGCTGCCCTGTGACAACAAAGAAAAAGCTGTCTGTCAGCTTCACCTCGATGTCGAACCCGGCGGCATCGAAGGCTCCCCTGAGCGAGTCGGGCTCATAGAAGTTCTTCACCACCCGGTATTCCCGGCCATCGTTCAGGGCGCGTCGCGTGAGCTGCGTGTTGGGTGGCGCAAGCTCGTGGTCAATCGCCGTGCTTTCGGGCGTCCGCCGGCTGTCCAGACAGAAGACCGTGCCGCCCGGACGCAGGCTGTCGGCGACCGTGGCGAGGAACCCCGTCAGCCGCTCGACCGGGACATGCGAGATCCAGAAGCAGAACGCGACGGCATCGTACTGCCGCGCCGGCCGCCAGTCGAAGAGGTCGGCGACGACGTAGGTCACGCGTTCGTCGTCGAGACGCCGCCGGTTGCGTTCGATCATTGCCGGCGAGGCGTCGACCACGGTCAGCGAGTGGGCCATGTTCACCAATCGCTCCGTCCATATGCCGGTCCCGCCGGCCAGCTCGAGCACATCCCCCTGAATCCTGGTCGCCTCCAGGATGCGGACGACTTCACCGACCTCGGCATCCCAGCGCTTCTTGACGGCCGCGCCGCGATTGTAGCGCCCCGCGCGGGCGAACCACTCGTCAAACTCGGACGCGCGCGCGTCATAGTATGCGGACATCTCGGCCAGGATGTCGGATGCCACGGGGTCCGGACCCGGTGGAGACGGTACCGGCGGTGTTTGACCTAGGTCTGACTGTGATCCCACGCTCACTCCTCGCTCCATTCTGATAGGGTCGGGCCGGACGCTGGAGGCCGTCGCGTCTCCGGTCCAGAACTTGCTCCAGCCGCTCAAACGCTGTCCAGCAGCCGGAGGTCACTGTGTATAGCCTCGGGATCAACGCCGCATTTCACGACTCCGCAGCCTGCCTCGTCGCCGACGGTCGAATCGTGGCCGCGGTCGAGGAAGAACGGCTCACGGGAATCAAGCACGGCAAGCGGCCGGTGCCCTTCTCTGCCTATGAGCTGCCCTTTCATGCCATCGACGCCTGTCTCGCCGCGGCCGGGATCGAGTTGGCCGATGTGGATCGAGTGGGCTACTCATTCGACCCCGAGATCCTAACCGGCAGCCTTTCGGGCCACGAATCGATCGTCCTTCCCCTGGAACCGTCGGCGCCCGGCAATCAGAAGAGCGGCGAGACGCCGTGGGAGCAGCTCTTCGTTGCTCACATTGTCAATGCGCCGCGCCATCTGCGCAGCGGTTTCCCGCATCATCTCCAGAAGCGGTTTCTTGGTGTCGCGGACGACCCGGGTTACGTATGGCGGTTCCTGAGCCATCATCTTTGCCATGCGGCCAGCGCGTTTTTGCCTTCACCATTCGAAGAGGCGGCCGTCATGACGCTGGATGGCCGGGGCGAGCGGGCAACCACGGGCTACTGGCTCGGCAGCGGCATGAAGCTCGAAGCCGTGGATCAGGTCGACTTCCCGAACTCGCTGGGAATGCTCTACGAACGGGTGACCGAGCATCTCGGCTTCTTGCACTCCTCGGACGAGTACAAGGTGATGGCGCTGGCCTCGTTTGGTGAGCCTACCTACGCGGCGAGGCTGCGAGAGCTGGTCCACCGCACATCCGGCGGACAGTACGTGGTGCGGCCGCTTCCCCTCGCCGAGTGGTTTGGGCCGGCGCGGCAGAGAGGTGAGCCGTTCGAGCAGTGCCACTTCGATCTTGCTCAGTCCGTCCAGATCGTTCTGGAGGAGGTTGCGCTTGGCTTGGCCAGCTGGTTACAGGAGGAAACGGGGAGCCGGCAGCTCTGTCTCGCAGGCGGCGTCGCCCTCAACTGCGTAATGAATTCGGCCATCCGCGATGCCGGCATCTTCGACGACATCTGGGTCCAGCCGGCAGCGGGAGACGCGGGCACGGCCCTCGGAGCCGCGCTCTTGCTTGATGCCGAGGGCGGATCTCGCTCGCGCGCGCCCATGGACGACGCCTATCTGGGGCCGGAGTTTTCCCCGAACGAGATCGAGTGCGTGCTTCGCCATGCCAAGCTGCGATACGAGCGACCGCCGGACCTGATTAAACCGGTGGTCGAAGCGCTTTGCCGAGACGAGGTGGTCGGCTGGTTCCAGGGGCGGATGGAGTTTGGCCCGCGCGCCCTCGGCGCACGCTCGATTCTCGCCTCGCCGCTACACGCCGAGATGCAGGCACGGCTCAACGAGATCAAGGATCGGGAGGACTTTCGGCCAGTCGCGCCTGCCGTCCTGGAGGAGGAGATGGAGGATTGGTTCGCCCCTCAAGGGCCATCACCATTCATGCTCTTCGTACACGACGTTCTGCCGGATAGGGCCGACCGCATTCCGGCGGTTCGCCATGTCGACGGCACCGCCCGCATTCAGACCGTCCGCCGCGACCAGAACCCGCTGTACCACGACCTGCTCTCGGCCTTCGCCGCCCGAACTGGAGTCCCCGTTCTGGTCAACACGTCGTTCAACACGCAGGGGAAGCCGATCGTGTGCATGCCGCGCGACGCGCTCGAATGCTTCTTCTCGTCCCCGCTCGATGTGCTCGCCATGGGCCCGTTTCTGATCAGAAAGGAATGGGTGTAGGGGCCCTACAGGAACCAGACGCGAAAGGCGACGGCTCCGCGGAGTCGCCAGTACACGGCCAGGAAGGGGATGAACGCTGAGGTAACGAACATCTCCACGACGTGTGCTCTGCGATGGCTGGTGTACCGGAGCCGGCGTCCGCAGAACCGCAAGTAGAGAGCGAGCCAGAGCCACGGTGAGAGGAGGAGAAGCGGCCCGAACGGCTCTCTCCGCATCGTCCGAAGGCCTGTGGCCACAGCGGCGAGCACCGTCAGGTAGTAGCTCCACGGGGGCGCGGGCTGGATCCGCTCTCGGTAGAGCCGCGGATGTTTCCGAAACAGCAGCGCGTTGTAGTAGCTCTTCCGTTGTTGCCGGATGCTGATTCCCCAGCCCGCTGCGCGCACCGGGTGGAGGACCACCGCATCGCCAACATGCCCTGGAGATAGGCCGGCCTCGATCACCCGCCAGTAGAGGTCCGTATCCTCTCGCCAGGCGGCCTGAAATCGCTCGTCGAAGCCGCCGACCTGCTCCAGCACGGTGCGCCGGCAGAAACAGTTCGCGGTCACGAATTCCGCCTCCTCGAGTCGGGCAACATCCCGCTCGTAGTCGGTGGGATCGTGCGGCAACGGCACCACCATCCGGCCACCTACACAGGCCAGACCGTCCTGCAGGGCCGAAAGCCCGGCTTCCAGCCAGCTCGGATCCGGAACACAATCGTCGTCCGTGAAGGCGACCACATCGGCCCGGGCGGATCGCCAGCCGACGTTGCGTGCCGCTGCAGGGCCGGGGCGATGCGACATGAGGCTGTGCGTCGGCAGCCAATTCAAGGACGGCCCAGGGCGGCCATCGGGCGGTTGAGTGCCATCGTCCGCCGACACATCGTGCACAACGATGACCTCGAAGCGATCTCTGGGCATCGTCTGGTGCTCGAGCGCCACCAAACACCGCTCCAGGAGCTGGGTCCGCCCCTTGGTGGGGATGACCACGGAGACCGCCGGCCTCCTCACGGTCCTGATGCGGGAAGCGGCAGCATCGGAAGGGGACGAGGCGTTCGATTAGCGCAATTCAGCTCCGGCCGGCTCCCGGGCCTAGTCCGGCTGGACCGGACCGGCAGGCAGCACGGCCACCACTCGGGTTCCGCCTGAGTCAGGGAATTGCGCCTCAATCGTGCCTCCATGCATCGTCATGATCTCCCGGCTGATGTAGAGACCAAGACCCATGCCCGAGCGATGCTCATCACGATGCGCTTGGTAGAACCGCTGAAAGAGCTGCCGGCGCCGGCCCGGGTCTACCCCGATGCCGGCGTCCTGAACGACAAGCTGGACCTCGCCGTCGGGTCTGTGAGTCAGCTCCACAAGAATTCGGCCACCGTCCGGGCTGAATTTGATGGCGTTGTCGAGCAGATTCGTGATCACCTGCTCCAGGCGCAGCGAATCAGCCGATACGATCATTGACTGAGGCGCATCGACCACGATCTCGTGGTTCGTCGCCAGCTGCTCCGCTTCCGCGGCGGCCTGACGTACGAGGACCGCCAGATCCATGGGCTCAATCTCCAGCTCCTGGCGCCCGGACTGGAGCCGAACTCGCTCCAACAGCTGGACGATCAAGCGGGTAAGCTTGACGCTCTGTGCATCGACGGCTCGCAGCGAACGTTCCAGGAGCCTACGGTCCACCTCGGGAGCCTGCTCGAGCCGTCGGAGGAGCATTTGCGTCCCAATTCGCAAGGTGGTGATGGGCGTCTTCAGCTCATGGGCAGCCACAGACAGAAAGGCGTCTCGCGCCTGCAGCATCGCTTCCGCGACTTCCGTTTCCTTCCGTGCCGATTGCTCGGCCTCCACCAGCCGAGCATGGTCGATGGCGAGCGCTACTCGATCGGCGACGATCTGCAGGAATCCCGCGTCGATCTCGGTGAAGCTCCGAGCGTGATGAGAACCGCCTTCCAGAACGCCGATGAGCTGGCCCTGGACGATCAGGGGAACACCAAGGATCGCCTCCAGCCCCTCGAGCTCAGGCGTCATCTCCTCGGGGGCCGATTGGGGGACGTTGTCGATCACAATCGGGCGTCGCGTGGCTGCCACCCGGCCGGCAAAGCCCTTGTTCAACGGCATCTGTACCCGAGCTCGCCGGCCCTTCGCCAGCCCCCTGGCCGCGTGGAGCACTAGGGACGGCTCGTCGTCGAGGGAGGCCTGCTCCGCAAGCAAGATGACCGCCACCTCGATCTCCAGGATCTCGCGCACGAGGTCCAGCAGCGCGTCGAGGAGCGAGTCCAGCGTCACATGAGTGAGCGCCGCCTCGGTGAGCCGGTGAACCGCACGCAACTGGTCCAGGGCCTGCTCGGCAGACTGTCGCGCCTCGTGTTCGAGGACCAGCAGACGGCTCCGCTCTTCCTCGGCGATGCGTCGCTCTGTGAGGTCGCGAGTGACTTTCGCGAAGCCCACCAAGCGGCCGTCGGCGGCCCGAACCGCCGTGATCAAAACGTTCGCCCAGAAGTGGCTGCCGTCCTTACGGACTCGCCATCCCTCCCCCTGCCAGCGCCCCTCGCGCTCGGCGATCTTGAGTCCTCGATCGGGCACCTTTCGCTGTGCATCTTCCGGTGGATAGAACACGGAGAAGTGCCGGCCGATGATTTCCTCAGGCCTGTATCCCTTGATTCGTTGAGCCCCTTCATTCCAGGTCATGATCCGACCCTGTGGGTCGAGCATGAAGATGGCGTACTCCCCGACGCTCTGGACGAGGAGGCGGAAGAGCTCGTCGCTGGTCCACGTCTGCGCGAGCGGTCTCGGCTCGGATTGGGAGGCCGTGGGGATCGACCCCGGGCTTTCAGGCGCGGACATGGGCGAAGGGTCCTCCGGCTGGGTGAGCAGGCTCTTTCTAAGCATAGGCAGAGGAATCGAGCCGGGAAGATCCTACGGTGTGGCTAATGCCGCTAGCCCGGGAGAAGTCGCCTTGGGGTTTGCCGGAGCCATGCGTGCCGGGAGGTGAATCCCTCCGCGTGGGCAACCCCGCATTGGATGCCCCGAAAGCGCCCCATGACTTCCATGAAGTCCAAGAGCTCGATGCCGTCATGTTCCCGCATCCACCGGATCTGACTCGCATGGCGCGAGAGCATGGACCGCTTGACTGGGAAGATGTCGGAGATGTCGACGTACTCCTCGGGCAGAAAACCGATGCCGGCCAGCGTGTCCATGAACAGCACCGGCGGAATGCCGGTGGTGGCAGGCTCGTCGCTTACATGCAGCGGTACGGAAGCCGAGAAGGTGGCATCCAGAACAAGCTTGCTGGTGGCCGCGTGATCGGCATGGTAGTCGTCCGGATGGTGCGTGAAGACCACATCCGGCCGTGCCTCTCGGACCACATCAACCATCACCTGCCGCATCGCCTCGTCTGTGGGGTTCACGCCCCCATCCGGCAGGCCGGCGCTGACATAGTGGGCACCGATCTCCTCTGCCGACGCGGCCGCTTCCTTCCGCCTGACAGCGCCCAGCTCTTCGGGCGCTACGCCCATGCCACCTCGATTGCCGTCGGTGGCGGTCGCCAGCGTCACCTCCACTCCCTCTCTTCGGTAGCGCGCCATCGTTCCACCACAGAGGATCTCGATGTCGTCGGGGTGCGCCCCCACGGCCAGTACTCGACGAACCGTCACCGGGCCTCCGTCCGGAACGGCCCTGCCCATACTGCGCCAGAAGGCTTAGGCAACGGCAACCGGGACGCGGCCAACCGGTTTCTGACCACCCAAGAGCACCCTGAGGGTGGCCTGCACAGACGCGTCAGAGGTGCTGAAGCTGCATACTCTGGCGGCCGCCATGTCGAACGACGAGAGCACATATGGTGAGCCCAGCGAAACCACCGTGAGAGGGGTACCGGTGGCGGCGACGCTCTGCGCCAGGCTTACCAGCTCCCGTTTGGCCTGAACCGCCTCCGGATCGAAGCTTTCGACCCGGTTGAAGTGCAGCAGGGCCACCCAACCGGCGGTTCGCGCATGCTCGACCGCCTGGTTGATGTCCGCCGCCTCCGGCGACGGATTGACCAGCAGGATATCGATATCGTCCCGGCCGTTGCCGGCCAAGGCCGAGCGGATCTGGGTTTCAACCGAGGGCCCAAAACGACGAGCCATCAGTGTGGCGATGATCAGTGGGCGGCCTCGGGGCGACGGAATGCGACCGGAGACAACGGCCACCGAAGCCTCGGCGATCCGGTTGGCCAGCTCCAGGTTCTCACGCTTGCCCACCTCCGCCGCGGCCGCCTCGGGGTCAATCGGTTTGGGGGCGGCTGTCCCCGGACCGAAAATTTGCGCCTTGACCGCTCGGACCCGCTGGGCCGCTTCACGGATGTTGCTTCCCCGGAGACGGTCTTCGAGAATGGCATGCATCAGGGCCTCATAGGCGACATCCCACTGTTCCGTCAGGATGAGATCGCAGCCGGCGGAAACTGCCCGCACGGCCGCCTCGCCAGCCTCGGTATGGTGGGCGATGGCGTGCATGTTCATGCAGTCGGTCACGACGGCGCCCTGAAACCCAAGCTGCCCGCGGAGAAGGTCGGACATTATGGGCCGCGAGAGCGTCGCCGGAGTCGCGGGGTCGGGGTCCAGGGCCGGATACGCGACGTGGGCCGTCATGAGCATGGGTATGCCCGACTCAATGGCGGCTCGAAATGGCGGCAGCTCCACCTCCATCAACCGGTCCAGAGGCTGGTCGACGACGCCAAGCTGCAGGTGGGAGTCATGAACGGTGTCGCCGTGGCCGGGAAAATGCTTGCCGATGGGGGCCACTTTCGGCCAGCCGCCCACCGCGTTGGACATGCCGTCCATGAAGGCGACACCCATGCGGCTCACCAGCTCAGGGCTCTCGCCGTAGGCCCGAGTGTTGATGATGGGGTTGTCGGGATTGACGTTTACGTCGAGAACCGGGGCGGCCACGGCGTTGATGCCGCAGGCCGCGGCCTCGGAGGCGGTAAGAGTGGCGGCCGCCGACACCAGCTCGGGATCGCCGGTGGCGCCCAGCGCCATGGCCGTGGGCAGGAGGGTGGCTCCGCGCATCACCAGGCCCAGACCGGCTTCGGCATCAACTCCCACGAGCAACGGCACCTGCGCGACTGACTGGAGCCGGTTGATGAGCCGCGCCGTTTCGGCCGGCCCCTCCATCTCCGTGGGGAGCAGCCAGACACCGCCGACCCGGCCCTTGGCGATTGCTCGCTCCACCGTCTCGAGGTCTTCCGCGCTGCCGACAAATGCCCAGATCAGCTGGCCGACAAGCTCGTCCATGGTTCCCATTCCTCCTGGGGTCGTTCGGGGGGGGATTGTTCGCTCCGCTACATGGTCAGGAAGGATGTGCCGCGTGGCCGTCCGGTTGACTCTCGAACCACGAGCGTCGTGGCCAGCTCCATGCGCGGGGCATCGAGCTGTTGGCCCTGTAGGAGTCTCCAAAGCATGCCCGCCGCCACCCGGCCGAGGCCTTGCAACGGCTGCTGAACCGTCGTCAGCGGCGGCTGAGTGACCGAGGCCATCTGCGTGTCGCCGAAGCCGCTGACCGAGACGTCCCGAGGCACCTGCATCTTGCGCTGATGGGCCGCTTGCAGCACACCCACGGCCAGCGTGTCGTCCATGGCCACGATCGCCGAAGGGGGATTGGGGAGTGCGAGGAGCGCTTCACCGGCCTCACGTCCGCCGGCCAGACTGAAGCCGGCCTCGTGTACGAGCTTGGGAGCAAGCGGTAATCCCGCCCCGAGGAGCGCTGCCTGGTACCCTGCCAGCCGATCGGCCTGTGTTCGCCACTGTCGGGGGCCGGTGATCACCCCAATGTGGATGTGCCCCAAACCGATCAAATGCTCGGTGGCCGCTTTCGCGCCTGCCCAGTTGCTCACGGTGACGGCCGGAATGCCCTCATCCACCGGCATGGTGGGCTCGATGACCACGAACGGATATCCGGTCCGTCGCAGCCCATGCAGCTCGGCCGACGTGTGGGGCGGTGAGACGAGCAGCGCGCCTCCGGTGGTTCCCTGAAGCAAACCGTCTCGAAGCGACTGGGAGGAGTCGACATCCAACGAGCAGATGACCAGATGCACGTTCCGGTCGCGGAGGGCATCCGCGGCGCCTGCCACGATCTCGGTCATGTGCTCACCGTAGATGCTGGACGTGGCGAGGGCCACGAGCTGCGGGCGCTTCTGGGCCGTCTCGGCGCTGGCGCCCCGGTTGGTGACATAGCCCAACTCTTGAGCCAAGCGTAGGACCTCCGCCCGGGTTCCGGGCGAAACATCCGGATGGCCGTTGACCACTCGGGACACGGTCGCCGCCGAGACGCCCGCCAACTCGGCCACGTCGTCGATGGTGACGCGTCCTCTGGTCGGTCGTTCGCGAAGCGCCTTCACCGTGGTCATGCTCCGATGCCACGGCATAGATGCCGAAGGCAACTACTGAAAGTTTCCGGAACTTCCGGTTGGACTGTTGATCGATTCATGAAATCCCTGCGTGTTCGACTCCAGCAATACCGGTAAATTCCAGTATCATTTGCACTATACTCCGTCGCCGAGGGATTTGTCTAGAGGCAAGTTTCGTGCGGCCGGCAGAGGTGCCGGAACTGGCGCAGGAATGGGGCAAATCCGACTCTTCCCCCATGAACTTATCAGCAGACCAAGGGACCGAAACTGCGCTGTGGTTCTGGTTGACAGGGTCAGGACATCATGGTATGATTCCGACAGGCTACCGGAAATTCATCGGAAAAAGTGGAAGAAACTTCCGAAGGTGCATCGACGCCCGAGAAAGGGGGAGCCATCCGGAACAACGAATCGGATGCTATTCAACCGATCCAAGCCGATCGAAGGTCGACCGCAAGAATGCCGGATAAAGGAGTCTTCGCACTATGCGTACCCGTCTCTCGGCTGTAGCTATGCGAGCAGGGATCGTCGGCCTGTTTGCATGCAGTTTCGCCGTCGTCCCCATGACGACAGGAACCGTATCGGCAACTCCCGCCCACGCGGGCGGCAAGTATCTCGTCAGCTTCGCGAATTTGTCGGGCGCCTGGACCACAGAGAATTTCAATCCTCTCATCCCCAGCGGGGCAGACGACTTCACGCGCGGCGCCATCTACGAGCCGCTGATGGTCATCACTCAGGCGGGTGGTGGCCGTACCTATAAGTGGCTCGCCACTGGAACGCGCTGGACCAATCACAAGCGGACGCTGATCGTGTCCCTGCGCCACCACGTCCGCTGGTCGGACGGCAAGCCCTTCACCTCCAAGGACGTCGCCTTCACCTTCAACTACGGCAAGTCCCACAACGTGGACCTCTCTGGACTGATGGTGAGCGGACAGATCACCAGCGTGAAGCCCCAGGGCAAGTACGCGGTACGGTTCAACTTCAAAACGGTGGATACCGTCGTTCTGCAGCAGCTGCTGTCGGCCGTCTGCATCATTCCGGAGCACATCTGGAAGAACGTGAAGAACCCACTAACCTTCGCCAATTCGCATCCGGTGGGCACGGGCCCCTTCACGCAGGTCAGGGACTTCACCAGCCAGGAGTACACGTTGGCCCGCAACAAGTACTACTGGCAGAAGCTCCACTACGCCGGCATTAGAGTCCCGGCCTTCAACAGCAATACCTCGGCGCTGGCCTCCATGGTCAAGGGCCAGGTCGATTGGGCCCCGGTCTACATCCCGGACGCCAAGAAGGCGTGGGTTGACGTGAACCCGAAGTACTACCACTACTTCTATTCGCCGCCCACGACGCCGCTCGACATGATGTTCAATGACCAGGCCTACCCGTATTCGCTGCCGGTGCTGCGTCAGGCCGTCAGCATGTCGATCAAGCGAGGCGCGCTCTCCGTCAAGGCCGAGAACGGGTATGAGAAGCCGGCGCGGGCCCTGGGCCTGTCCTACCTCTATCCGAACTGGGTCGACCACAGTCTCGACAAACTGAACAACAAGCTGTCGACCTTCAACCCTAAGGCCGCCAAGAAGATGCTGCGCAAAGCGCACTTCAAGTGGCACCACGGCAAGCTGTACGATCCCAAGGGCAAGCGCGTCAGCCTGCATCTCATCTGTCCCGCGGGGTGGAGCGACTGGCAGGTCCAGCTGCAGATTCTGGCCAAGAGCCTCAGTCACTCGCTGGGCATCAATGCCACGTACGATTTCATCGACGTGAACACCTGGCTCGCGGATCGGTCGTCGCGGACGATGGGCGGCAAGTATGGCGCCCTGTTCGGGACGGAGAGCTCCGGTCAGACGCCGTACCAGTACTTCTGGAGCTTCATGTCCAAGGAGTCGTACTTCCCCGTCAACGGTCAAATTCCCGGAGGATCCTGGAACATCGAGGGCTGGTACAACAATCAGGCGACCAAGCTTCTCCGCCAGTTCCGCCAGACCACCAATCGAAAGCTGCAGCACCGCATCGTCAACCAGCTGCAGAAGATCGATCTGCAGAATCTGCCCGTCATCACGACGGTGACGCAAGCACAGTGGTACACCTGGAGCACCCAGCACTTCGTCGGGTTCCCCACGGCCAAGAACTACTATGCCTACGGCCCTGGCTATTCCTATCCCGACGTGGTGAAGGTCCTCACGTCGCTCAGACCGCGCTAGTCAATACGCTCCATCGATGAGGAATGGCGCCGGCGCTTGGCGCCGGCGCCCATTCCGTCTCATGCCTCGGCCACGCACATACAATCAGTTTTGCGAGCGGACCCCTGACCCCATGAAGCCATGCAGTGCCCACCGAATGGTGCGATTCCGGCACCCAAGCTCGGAGACGAAGCCATGAAGTATCTGGCCAGGCGGTTCGGTTTCTACCTGCTGGCGTTCTGGGTGGCGGTCACGCTGAACTTCCTGCTGCCGAGGCTGGAGCCGGGAAACCCACTGCAATACCTGCAGATCCGGTATCAGGCGCAGCTGCAGCAAAACCCACATCTGCTGGATCCCCTCAAGCCGGTCTTCGACACGCAGCACGGCAACATCCTGATCCAGTACGTTCAGTATCTGGTCAACCTTGCCCATCTCAACTTCGGGGTTTCGTTCAGCCAGTATCCGGCTTCCGTGAATACCATCATCGCCAGCGCCCTGCCTTGGTCTCTCTTTCTGGCCGGTTCCTCGGCGATCCTTGCCTTTCTCCTGGGTACGACGCTCGGCGTGGTCGTGGCCTGGTGGCGGGGGAAGCCCTTTGATCTCACCGTCACGCCACTCACCATGTTCACGCAGTCATTTCCCGCCTTTTTCGGCGCCATGCTCATCCTTTACTTCGTGGGCGTCGAAGCGGGCTGGTTCCCGCTCAACCATGCCTACGACTACGGCGTCCAGCCGGGTCCCTACATCTTTGGCCTGCCCTGGAGCTGGAATTTCATCACCTCCGTCTTCAGCCATGCCGCCATGCCCGTGGCGGCGCTCCTGATTTCAAGTCTCGGCGGCTGGCTGCTGGGCATGCGATCGGTGATGATCAACACGTTGTCCGAGGACTACGTGACTATGGCGGAGGCGAAGGGCCTGTCGACACTACGCGTGATGTTCATGTACGCGGCGCGCAACGCGCTCTTGCCACAGGTAACGAGCCTCGCCATCACGCTGGGGTATGCGTTGACCAGCCTGGTGCTGATCGAGACCGTGTTCTCCTACCCCGGCCTGGGCTATCAGCTGGTGAACGCGGTGCTTGCCCGCGACTACCCGCTCATGCAGGCCCTGTTCTTCATCATTGCGGTGGCCATGCTGATCGCCAACCTCATCGCGGACCTGACCTACTCGCTGCTTGATCCACGGGTGGGCGTGCGCTCCGGTGCCAGGTGATGGGATGACTCAGTTCGTCGAGCCGGCAGCGGGGGCAGACGCACTTGTGCCCGATCCCATCGCCGCCGGTCAGGTGGTCTCGTCGACAGGCCGGTTTGGGGCGATCGTGCCACGATGGGTGCGAACACTCTTCGGCACCCGCCTCTCGCTGATTGGGCTCATCATCTTTGTGCTTATCGTGCTGTCGGCCATCTTTGCCCCGCTGATCGCCACGCATGCTCCTTCGGACATGAATGGGCCCCTCGGTGCAGCGCCCAGCTGGAGCCATCCCTTCGGAACCAATGATGCCGGCCAGGACATCTTTTCGCAGACGCTGTACGGTGGCCGGTTCAGCCTTGCCGTCGGCGTGATGGTGGGGCTCGCGGTCACCGTGCTGGCGATTCTGGTGGGTATGATCGCGGGCTACGTTGGTGGCTGGCTCGACGATGCGCTCAGCATGCTCATGAACGTCTTCCTTATCCTGCCGGGTCTTCCCCTGCTCATCGTCGTTCTGGCCTACATCGGCCACGCCGCCGATGGTCCGGTGGCCGCCTCGGCCTTGATGGCCACCGTTATCACCGTGACGGGGTGGGCCTGGGGTGGGCGCGTCATGCGGGCCCAGACCATGTCCCTGCGGGGGCGGGACTTCGTCGACGCGGCGATCATCAACGGCGAGTCCACGATCCATATCGTCTTCCGAGACGTACTCCCGAACATGCTGGCGTTGATCGTCAATACCGTCATTCTGTCGACCATGGGCGGAATCCTCGCCGAGACGTCGCTCAACTACCTTGGCTTCGGCGACATGACTCAGGTCACCTGGGGCACGATGCTCTTCTATGCGCAGTCACAGTCGGTGCTGTTCACCCATGAGTGGTGGTGCTTCGTATTTCCGGGCTGCGCGATTGCCCTGACGGTGATGTCCATGATCCTGATGAACAACGGCGTGGATGCCCTGGCGAACCCGCGTCTGCGGAAGGTCCGGGCGCCCAAGCCGGCCCGGATGCAGCCGGCAATCGGACCGGTCAGCTCGGCCGCCGGCAGTTTGGAGACGGCCGAGTGACGGCCCAGGCGGTTGCGTTCGGGGGCTCGTCACTCGAGCCGGCTGCGGCCTCGGATGCGCTGCTGGCAGTGACCGGACTCTCGGTGGAATATCTGACGCCACGAGGCCCGGCGCGGGCCGTGCAAGACGTATCCTTCTCGCTCCGACCAGGAGAGATCCTCGGGCTGGCCGGAGAGTCCGGCTGCGGCAAGAGCACCATTGCCCACGCCACCATGCGGCTGATCAAAGACCCCGGGTTCATCACGGCCGGATCGATTCGTTTTCGGGACGTGGAAGTGCTGAACATGTCTTCGGGAGCCCTGCGAGACTTCCGATGGCGGCGGGTGGCCCTGGTGTCCCAGAGCGCCATGAACGCACTCAACCCGGTTCTACCCGTGGGGACGCAGATCGTTGACGCGCTCATGGCACATGAGCGCATCGGCCGGCGTCAGGCGCGCCGGCGCGCCGAGGAGCTGTTTGAGCTGGTTGGCATCGAGCCTCGACGTCTGCGCAGCTACGCGCACCAGCTCTCGGGCGGCATGCGGCAGCGCTCGATCATTGCCATGGCACTGGCGTTGAATCCCGAGGTTCTGATCATGGACGAGCCGACCACCGCATTGGACGTGGTGGTGCAGCGAGACATTCTGCAGCAGATCGAGGATCTTCAGGCCCGCTTTGGCTTCGCCATTCTCTTCATCACCCACGACCTGTCACTGCTGGTCGAGCTATCGACGCGCATTGCCGTCATGTATGCGGGAAGGCTGGTGGAGGTCGCGCCCGCCGAAGAGCTGCTGATGCGGCCACTCCATCCGTATACCAAGGGCCTGATGAATTCCTTTCCGTCCATCGACGGGGCCAACGAGCGGCTAGAGGGCATACCCGGTGCCCCTCCGGACCTCGTTTCACCGCCCTCCGGCTGCGCTTTTCATCCTCGCTGCCCCTCCTGTACAGGGGAGGACCGATCGCTCTACCGCCTCCAAACATCGAGCCGGCCGGAGCTCCAAGAGGTGGCGCCGAACCACTGGGTGGCGTGCCATCTGTACCGCTGACATGACGACCGACTCAGGCGGCAGCCCCCGCGCAAGGCGGGCGACCCGCGGCACTACAGGAGACAGATGATGGCGGTGGCCGAGCAGTCCAGTGTCGTTATGGATGTTCAGGGGCTCACCAAGCATTTCCCGGCAGGCCGGTCCAGCCTGCTCGGCGGCGAGCGCCGTTTCGTCCACGCGGTGGACGACGTGAGCTTTTCCCTTCATCGGGGCGAGATTCTCGGGTTGGTCGGCGAGAGCGGTAGTGGGAAAAGCACCATTGCCCGGGTGCTGTCGGGCCTCTACCCGGCAACGGCCGGACAGGCCTTGTTCCATGGGCAGGACGTACTCAAGCTGAGGGGACGCCGTCGCATGCTGGGCTACCGCAGCCGGGTCCAGATGGTGTTTCAGGATCCCTTCGGCTCCCTGAATCCGGTGAAGACCGTTGCCTACCATATCGAGCGGCCGCTCTTGATCCATCACCGAACCAAACGAGGCAGCGCCACTCGAGAGCGGCTGTACGAGCTGCTGCGCACCGTAGGTCTTACGCCGCCCGAAGACGTGGCGGCGAAGCTCCCCAACCAACTCTCCGGTGGGCAGCGGCAGCGGGTTTCGTTTGCCCGAGCGCTGGCGGTAAACCCCGAGGTGATACTGGCGGACGAGCCCATCAGCATGTTGGATGTGTCCATTCGAATGGGCATCCTGAATCTGATGGGACGGCTGCGCCAAGAACAGGGGCTGTCCTACCTGTACATCACCCACGACCTCGCGAGCGCCCGTTACCTCTGCGATCGCATCATCGTGCTCTATGCCGGCCATCTCATGGAGTCGGCCCCGGCCGAGGAGCTGATGCGGGAGCCGCTCCATCCCTACACCAGGCTCCTTCTGACGGCGGTTCCAAAACCTCGGCAGCGCCAGGGCCGGGTGCGAGTCGAGGCCCGGGGCGAGATTCCCACCGTCGTCAGTCCACAACCCGGTTGTCGCTTCGCCAACCGCTGCCCCAACGTCATGGATCGATGCCGGGTCGAAACTCCCGGGGTTGCCGAGGTGAGGCCACGCCACTTTGTGCGCTGTTTTCTGTACGACGTTCCCTCAGTCGAAGGCCGGTCCGCCCCCGGGACTGGAGTCGGTAACGGCTGAATCGCCCACAATGGGACCACTGCCGGACCGTCGGGATCCACAGCGAGAGGCATGAGTGAACGAGCGGTCACTATGAGCGCCGTAGCCCCTGCTGAGCTGGGACCTCGTATGTGGCGTGAGATCCGCGAGCAGCCGGACGTGCTGCGGAGGCTCCTGCTAGACGGAAGGGAAGCGATTGACCGGGTCGCGGCGGCGATTCGGGACTATGCTCCGCGCTTCGCCGTGCTGGTGGCGCGAGGGACGTCAGACCACGCCGCCGCCTACGGGAAGTATCTGCTCGAAACTCGGCTCGGGGTACCGGCCAGCCTGGCCGCTCCATCCACGACCACCCTCTACCACAGCCGTCCCCGGCTCGATAGGGTCCTCTACATCGCCATCAGCCAGTCGGGGGAGTCACCGGACGTGGTCCTACCTACGCGCCAAGCGGCCGGCTCGGGCGCCCTGACGGTGGCCATCACCAATCAGAACCAGTCGCCCCTGAGCGCCGTCGCCGCCCATACCCTCCAGATCATGGCCGGCGAAGAAAAGGCAGTGGCGGCCACCAAGAGTTACACCGCCTCGCTGCTCACCCTGTTCCTGTTGATCGAGGCGGTGGCGGGTCGCGACGCCCGGGAAGCGAACGATCTCCCGCAGCGGTGCACGCAGCTCTTGGATCGGCAAGAGGCGCTCGAGCAGATCGCCCTACGCTACCGTGACGCGGAGCAGATCCTGATTACTTCCCGCGGCTACAACGAGGCAACCGCCCGGGAGGCGGCGCTCAAGCTGGTCGAGGGAGCGCGCATTCCGGCTGTGGGCTTTAGTGGGGCGGACCTGCTGCACGGACCGATCGCCATGGTGGAGCGAGGGTTTCCGGTCATCGCCTTCATCCCGCCCGAAGCGGGTGGGCGGGCCATGGGGAGTGTGGTCGAAAGCCTACTGGCGCGAGCGGTCGACCTTCTGCTTTTGGGACCCCAGCATGGGCCGGCAGGAACGACGACGGTCCTCCTCCCAGACATGCGGCCCGAGTATCTTTCGCCCGTGCTGGCGATTGTCCCCTTCCAGATCCTGGCGCTATCGTTGGGACGCTTGAGAGGGTACGATCCGGATCGTCCCGCGGGTCTCGCCAAAGTCACGAGGACGCTCTAGTCGAACGTGAAGTCCGAGCAGCTCGAGGGCTGGAAGCTTCCCACGGAGGCCGGACTGTGCGCTTGGTGCGTGCATTGCCGGCCAGTTCGAGGGTCGAGGTCACTGTTTGTCATGTGTTCGCTATCGGCGACAGACAGTCGATACCCTCGGTATCCCACACTGCCGGTCTTGCAGTGCGACGGCTTTGAGCCGGGCGAGGCGTCTCCCGTGGGTGGCGCTCCGCTAGACGAGCCACAGTAGGGGCAAGCCGGTTGAGGGTCTGGGGTGCACGGTACACAGAAGGCCGGCATCCGGGTCGAGTCCGTCCCATCCCCATGACTTCGAGGCGAAGCGTGGAGCCAGAGCCCTCGTTCTTCCCTGAGCCATTTTTTACCGATTATTTACCGTTCGAGCGCCGATTCTGGGAATGAGGGCGCTAGATTCAGAAGGAGCCGGCCCGGCCGGCATGCCGATACGCGGATTTCGAGATCCAGGGAGAAGCAATGTTTCGCGTGCAGCGCTCAGCCGTTATCTTCGCGTCCGCTCTCGCCGTCGCGGCCATGGTACTGTCCGGAGCCTTTACCGGCCGTCTCCTCGCCGCCCAGCATCATGGCGCGGCGCCGATCGCCTTCGGACCGACGACAACCGTCGACGATCAGCGCCTCTCCGGTGAGCCCGACATCAAAGTCTGTGGCGTCAGTTCCACATGGAGCTACGGCAACTGCGGCCAAAACGACCCATATGCCAGCGTGCCTTGGGGATTCAGCACCACCAGCAGCTTCATCTGGCGGTCCGAGGATCAGGGCAAGACCTTCAAACTCGTGCCCAGCAACAACACGACCGGCAAGCCCAACGCCTGCCCTGGTGGCGGAGACACGGATCTCGGTATCACTCCGGCGAAGACCCTGTCGGGCTATCGGGTCAACTTCGAGGACCTCCAGGGGCTGACCAACTTCTCCGCCGGTGTCTCGACCGACGGCGGCACCACCTTCACCTGCAATCCCGTCTCCGCTGAGGCGACTGCCGTCGACCGGCAATGGTTCGGGTTCGACAAGGTTCCCGGAAGCACCGGCTCGGCCGTGTACCTCGACTACGATATCGCCGACGGCGGCGCCGTCTTTCCCACCTGCGTGACGGGAACAAATTCGGCCGGGAACGTCTTCGTGGTGCAGAAGTCGACGGACGGCGGCCTTACCTATGGCGCGTTCACGGCCGTGGATTGCAACGACGGCATCGCCGGAAACATGCAGGTCAACCAGAAGACCGGCCACGTCTTCGCAATCCACACCGCCTACACGAATCCGACGACGTGCACCAACTCGACCGACGCCGTGGTGGTGAACAAGTCGGTCGACGGTGGTACCACCTGGACCAAGAGCGTCGTGTATAAGCCGGCCAAGCTGACGGCCACCTGTGGGAACGACGTGACGGTGGGCCAGGACTTCGCGGTTCTGGCCATCGACGACCAGGGCGGCCTCTATGCCATCTGGTCTCAGGCAAGTGTCGACAGCACGGGCGCAGTCAATGGCCCCAGCCACATCTACTATTCCTACTCGGGAGACGACGGCAAGACTTGGACGCCCGAGCAGCAGGTGGACAGCGGCGTCAAGACCAACGTCGACGTCTTTCCCTGGATCACAGCGGGTGATCCCGGCCGTATCGACATCGTTTGGTACGGCACCACCCAGACCGGCAAGAACGGCCCATGGGACCCGGGCTCGCAAACCACCGACTGGTCGCCGTACCTCACCCAGTCGCTGAATGCCAACGGCTCCCATGCCTCGTTCAGCACCCCCCGGCCCGTTGCGCAGCACCCCAACCACAACGGCGGCATCTGCACCATGGGTCTGGGCTGCACCACCGGCGGCGATCGGAGCCTTGCCGATTTCTTCCAGGTCGACCACAATTCGTCGGGAGGCGCGGTGGTGATCTGGGCCGACACTTCCAATAACTCGGGGAGTGGCTCGAACCAAGCCGCGCTCATCGAGGAGGCCCAGCAGACGTCCGGGCCCGGCCTGTTCTCCGGGAAGAAGGTCGCGGCACAGCCTGGCGCCGTCTGCACTGCCGTGGGCCCGAAGTTCTGCCAGAAGGATCAGACCGGCGACGCAAAGTATGAAGCGAATGGCATGGTCGGCTCCAATGTGAGCAATCTGGACATCACCCGATCAGCGGTGAATCTCGACCCCACCAATCCCAAGAATCTCGACGTTCGCATGAAGATCGCGAACCTCAAGTCACTTCCGAGCGTGGGCGAGTCGGGGCTGAACCCCAACGATGTCTTCGTCGATTACCTGACGAGCTGGGTCTATCACAATCCCAAGGGGACGCAGACGACCTTTGACTCGACCGGCAACACCTACTTCGCCTACTTGGAGGTGAACACGGCAACGGGCTCCACGACGGCCATGGCCGGGAACACCTGCAGTATCAGCACGACCCATGGGAAGTACCTCGTCTATCCCGGCAGCAGCTCCATCAGCTCCAAGATTGACGGCCAGAACGGTACCATCGATCTGTCCGTACCGCTGTCGAACGTCGGGTCCCCTGCGCCGGGAGCCTCGCTCTATTCGGTGACTGCCCATACCGTCGGGCAGCCGGCCCCTGCCGCGGGCCCCGGAGGGGCACCCAACTGTGTGCGCGATGTGAACGGCAACAACCAGGACCCCACGGGCCAAATCTTCGACGTGTACGACAAGAGCCCGGCCTACACCTCGATTCTCAAGTCCCTGCCCACCTTGCACGTCACGGGTGGTGGTCATCAGTCGCATCATCAGGTCAACTTCCACTGGAAGCTCGTCTCCGGCCAGCAGCCGCTGAGCTTCAACGTGATCGCGGTACTGCAGGGCGGCAAGACGCAACAGATGAACAGCCAGCCGATCCCCGCACACAGCGGCAGGTCCTACTCGTTCACGGCCCACAAGGTACACGCCGACGTCGACAGCTACAACCTAGAGCTGAATTACTCGACCGGTACCGTGAAGGCCGGGCCATTCACCGTGACCGGATAGATCGACGCCGCCTCAGATTCGAGGAAACGAGAGCGGACGGGGCCAGCCGTCCGCTCTCGTTGTTTCTTTGCCGCTCGTCCCGGATAATCGGCCATGGTCACCATCTGGCACCAGCTCATGGCCTACATCTGGGCCGTCCTCGCCGTTGTGGGGGTCCTACTAGGCGCCCTACTCTGGGTGGTGATGGCGGTTTGGGACGGAATCCGCGGGGCGTTTCGGCGGCTGTCCGGCGAAGTTGACGACGGCAGAACGCCGCGCTGAGCTACTCAGGCGCCGTCATGGTGGCCGGCTCCGATGGCTTCGATCCGGTCATCGCCCCGCCCAGATAGAGCTCGCCGATCTGGGGATTGTCTAGGACTTCGGCGGCTGAGCCGGTCAATCGAACTCGTCCGCTCTCCATGACCACCCCATGCGTGGAAGCACGGAGACCGGAACGGGCATTCTGCTCTACCATGAGCACCGTCTTTCCGGTCCGTCGCATGAGATCCACCTGATCCAAGATGGTGCGCAGCGTCTTCGGATCGAGCCCCATCGACGGTTCATCGAGGAGAACCAGCCGCGGATTAAGCATGAGCGAACGAGCGAACTCCACCATCTTCTGCTGACCGCCGGAGAGGGCCCCGGCCTTCTCCTGGGCGCGCTCCCGAACTACGGGAAAGAGATCTTGAACCTCTCCCATCCGGCGTTCGATGAGGCCGCGATCCCGCACCGTGTACGCGCCCATGCGCACGTTGTCCACAACCGTCATGTTGGGGAACAGGCTGCCATCCTGCGGAACCTGAACGATGCCCATATCGAGGATTCGACGTGGCGACCGGCCGAGTAGCGATGTGCCGGCGAAGGTGGCGCTGCCGGCTCTCGCTCGCAACAGTCCGCTGACCACTCTCAGCACGGTGGACTTGCCGGCTCCGTTGGGTCCGACCACACAGGTGACGGAGCCTTCGGGTACCTCCAGATCCACGCCCCGCAGGATGTCTCCGCCTCCGTATCCCGCATAGAGGCCGCGAAGGGAAAGGAGGGCGGGTTGCTGCGCGGCTCTCGCTTCAGTCCCCAAGGTAGGCCTCGAGGACCGCCGGGTCTCGACGCACGAACGTCGGCTCGCCATGGGAGATCGTCTTTCCCCGATGGAGCACCGTCACGCGATGGCAGAGATCCATGACGAACGACATATTGTGCTCGACCACCAGAAACGTGGTACCGTTTTGGTTCAGCTGCCGAATCTTCGCGGCCATCAGCTCGATCATGGTTGGGTTCACGCCTCCGGCCGGCTCGTCCAGCAGGATGAGTGAGGGTTGCGCCGCCAGGACGGACGCGAACTCAAGGAGCTTGCGCTGACCGTATGAGAGTGAGCCGGCGCGAGCATCCCGAAGCCGCGTGAGGCCCACGAAGTCGAGACTCTCAAGGGCTCGTTGATGCTCCCTTCCGGCCTTCCAGTGTCGGACGGAGGCGATCAGGCCCCGACGCCGTGCTCCGATATGGACATTCTCCAGCACGGTGAGCCTTGGAAAGATCCGGGTCAGCTGGAACGTCCGGCCAATGCCCAAGCCGAAGACCTTGCGGGGTGACGAGCGGCTGATGGCCGAATCTCGAAAGGTCACGGTTCCCGAATCCAGGCGGCCATAGCCCGTCATCATGTTGAAGAGGGTGGTCTTGCCGGAGCCGTTGGGACCAATGAGGCCGGCAATCTCCCCTTCCCGGACCTCGAGATCGCAGCCATCCAGGGCGGCAATGCCGCCGAACCGTTTGGCGGCCTGCTGAACCACCAGCATGCTCATCGGCTCGTCCCCTCCGCAACTCCCAAGGCTTCGGAGTTGGAAGCTTCTCCCGGTGAGGCCGAGGCCTGCTGATCGTTCCGTTTCTCTCGATAGCTGCTCCAAATGGCCGCGATGGTGGGGATGATGCCCCGCGGCATCAGCAGGATGACCGCCAGGAAGAGCGCGCCGTACAGGATGAGATAGTTGCCGCCGACTCCCGATGTGAGCGCGAAGTACTGCTGCGCCCCCTCGATCAACAGACCTCCTAGGACGGGACCGAGGACGGTGCCGAGGCCGCCCGAGAACGACATGAGGGCCATGGCCAGATCGTCGAGCGGATTGAAGGCGAACTGTGGCTCGATCTGGCCCTGGAAGTAGAAGTAGGTAGCGCCGACCATGCCCAGGAAGAACGCCGGCACCACGAAGGCGATCAGCTTATGGAGCCACGTGTTGATGCCCAAGCCGGCCGCACGATCCTCGTCGTCCCGAATGGCCATAAGCGAAAGACCGAATCGGGATCTCCGAATCCAGAATGACGTCGACATGGTGAGGACGAGCAAGGCGAGCGCGGTGTAATAGAAGGGGATGTTGTAGGCGGCGCCGATCCAGGGCGGCAAGGGCAAAATCATGCCGTTTGAGCCCGAGGTTAGACCCAGGAGATTAAACGCCAGCAGCTGACCGATGAAGAGCATCGCGATGGTTAACACGACGAACACGTGCCGCCGCGTACGGAGGGTGATGATGCCGAGCGGCACGGCGAACGCCGCCGCGATCAAGCCGCACACCGGGAGAAGGTAGAAGGCCCCGTACCCGCCCTGTATCGTGTAGTCCTGACAGAGGATTGCCATGGCGTAGCCGCCAATACCAAAGAAGGCGGCATGACCCAGCGAGTAGTAGCCGGTGTACCCGGCCAGGATGTTCCAGGCGGAGGCCATGGTCGCGTAGAGCAAGGCGAAAAACGCCACGAGTGTGACCGTCGCGTTTCCGAACAAGTGCGGAAAGACGATGGCGACGGCGAGAAGGAGACCGAGGAGCGCCAGCTTTATGGCGGTCACTGTCGTCTCGCTTCGGCACGACCCAGGAAACCCTGTGGTCGTACCAGCAGAACCACGGAGAGCAGGACGAAGAAGACCACCGTGCCCCAGGTGGGGGAGTAGACCACCGAAGTCACATTGAACACGACGAGCATGAAGATGGAGGCGATCATGGCGCCGGCCAGGCTCCCCATGCCTCCAAGGATGATGATGGCGAGCAGGCGGGAAATGAGGTCGTAGTGACTACCGGGATCGAAGGTCTGCGTGGCCCCAAAGGCCATCCCGCCCGCGGCCGCCAGGGACACGCCGATCCCGAACGTGATCGCCGATACTCGCTCGACATCGATACCGATCAGCTGAGCGGCGGTGCGGTTCTCAACCGTGGCCCGAAGGGCGAAGCCAAAGCGCGTTCGGTAGAGCAACAGGTAGAGCCCAGCGAGCAGGACGGCAGCGAGCACAAAGCCAAACAGATAGATGTACCCGACGTAGGTGCCGCCGATCTTGAAGGACTGGTTGACATACCAGGCGTTGGCCCCAAGCTGGACGAAGTTGGTCGTAAAGATCTTGCCCAGGATGCCCTCGATGACCAGCGCGATGGCAAAGGTGACCAGGATCGAGAACACCGTGCGTTCATGTTTCAGCGGCCGGATGAATGCCACCTCGAGCAGCATGCCGATGAGGAACATGGCCGGCATGGTGATGAGCAGGCTGAGAAAGATGTCGATGTGCAGGTGCTGCTCGACGGCGTAGCTCAGGTAGGCGCCGAGGATGACAAGGGCTCCTTGCGCCACGTTGATGACGTCCATGACGCCGAAGGTCAGTGTGAGGCCCGAGGCCATGAGCGCATAGATGCCCCCGGTAAAGATGCCGAGGACCACTGCCCCGGAGATCAGGTCCCAGTTCAGCAGCATGTGGAGAGAACTTCGGCCAGAGGCGCTCCGGGCTCAGTCGTTGTCGCGCTGAAACCGCGGCTCACCGGAGAGGGCCAAGCCCTCCCCGGTGCCGTCGGTTAGTGCCACTTGCGCTTGGGGTATTCGGGCTTCCTCACGGCCAGATTCTTGGGGTAGACGGGGAGCGCGCGACCGTGATGCCACTGGACCAGGAACATCTTCCCCTCAGGCTCGCCCAGCTTGTTGAACTTCATCGGCCCCTGGATGGAGCTGAAGCGCCCATGGTGCAGCTCCTTGATCAGCGCCGCGTTCGCCTTGGAAGCCGGAAAGAGCACCTTGTCCTTGTTGACGGCCTGAGCGACGACCTGGCCAACGGAGAACGCCTCCGCTGCATCCTGGCTGATACCGCCCAACCCGCCGTGGAACTTCTTGAGGTACGCCTTTACAAACGCCTTGTTCTCAAAGGTCGAAGCGCCGGCCCACCATCCCGCGGGGACGATGATGCCCTCGGTATTCTTGGCTCCCACCGCCTTTGAGAAGAGGCTGCCCTGATCGGGTCCGGACGCCTCCGTGAGCGCCTTGGGGTTGTAGTGCTGCTGGATGAAGGCCTTGATCAAACCGGTCGCCTCGGGCAGACCCGTCGTGCCCAGAACCACGACCTGGGCGTGCGTCTGAGCGATCTTGAGGGCGACGGATTGGATGTCCGGGCTCTCCGCCGGCCAGATGATGACTCCGTGACTGGAGCCCGCGGACGGCGTAACGTTCTTGATATGCCCCTTGGTCAGGATCTTCCGCGCAACGTCGACCTGAGGATGGGCGAAGGGGTCGTCCTCGGAGGCATAGGCGGCCGTCTTGGGTCGCTTGCCCTTGGGGAGCGAAAGGATCCAGTGGGCGAAGCTGGCGAAGTCGTCCACCACAGGAGCCGGCTGGACGAAGAACACGTTGTGCAGGGGGCTCTCACTCTGAAAGACCTGCGGGCCCCCACCCGCCGGCTCGGGGAAGGCATAGCCGAAGCGTGCCGCTTCCCGTGACGCGGGGACCGTAAGGAGGGAGGAGAACGGCCCAAAGGTGAATGTCACATGATCGTTGCTGATCAGGCTGGCATAGTTGGTCTGCACTTGGGTCTGACTGCTGGCGTCATCCTTGTAGATGATCTTGACCTTGTGTCCACGAAGACCGCCGTGATGGTTCACGAAGCTCTGCCATAGCTGGTAGCCGTGGAGGATGCTTTGGCCGTCACCCGAGAAGTCTCCGGTCAAGGAGACCGAAACGCCGATCTTGATGACCGCCTTCTTCCCCTTGTGATGGGCGGCAAAGATGCTAGAGCTTGGCCAGCCCAGGGCGAGTAGGGCAAGGAGCGATATCACGGCGAGCGTCAGGCGGGGAACACGTCGGGGCCGCAAGTGTGTCATGTCTTTCCTCCATCTGAAGCAATCGGTTCGGGCGCGAAAGGAAACGTCATTGGTGTGCTCGTAACCTCCTTCAATGATCCTCCAGCTTCGGCTCATGCCGGGAGAGATGAGCGGACATCCAATCGGCCTGTTGGGGCCGGTATCGATAGGCGACGTTGTTGCAGACATGATTCCCGTTCTCCAGGAGCAGCAGCTCGGCCAGCGGCCCCACATCCCGAGCCATCTGCTCGCTGTCCGACGGGTTGAACAGCCGGTCCTGTCTTCCCATGATGATCAGCAGAGGACGTCGGACGTTCGGTGCAACGGGCGCCAGATCCCAGGCGCGAAGCTGTTCTCGTGCCGCCGCCTCGTTCGGCACCCGTAGCTTGTGCACAAATGCCTCGCGAGTCAGCGGGGGTACCCGCTCGAAGTCGTGATAGAGGTGGTAGCTCGTGGCCAGGGCGATTGATGCCCGTACGCGGGGCTCGAACGCTGCCGCCCTGACGGCCGCGTAGCCTCCTAGGCTCACGCCCATCACGCCGGCTCGCCGACCGTCCACGTCAGACCGATTCGCCAGAAAGTCCAGCACCCGGGAGATGACGACCTCGGCATCCTGCCGGAGGGGCAGGTCGAACGCCATCTCCCCTTGGCCGGGTCCATCGACCGCCAGCACTGCCATCCCCCTGGCCAAGAAATCGTTGCCGTACCAGTGCATCTCCTCCTTGACCGAATCGAGGCCCGGGAGGATGATCACCACCGGGACGGGACCGTTGCCGGCTGCCGGTCGGCGCAAGACGCCGGGGAACCCGACATCTCCTTCGTAGGGAATCTCGACACGTTCCGACGGAAACAGAAAGTAGGGAAGACCCTTGCGGTACAGCTCCACGGTTCGGGTGTGAGCCTCCGCGTACTCGGCGGGGAACTGAAAGAACATGAATTTCCCGAAGTGGTACATGACGGCGGCCCGGGCGTAGTGCTCGCCCGCGGAGATCCGGTTGCCCGACGATTCGGCTTCCGCAGCCAATGCGGCGTGCTCTCCGGCCGCGCGGCTCCAGACGCGGCACCAATCACTCCACTCTCGAACCTCGTCGGTGATACGGCGCACGTCGTTTGGGTCGACGCCGTTGGCAATGAAGCGAGGCGCCCAGTTCTCGATGGCAATGCACACCCGATCGATGGGTTCCGTGGGAGCTTGCGTGCCGGTCACGTGTTCATTGTCACTGTGCGCCACGTCGCGCAGGCTGCTGTTCAAAACTCGGAGCGTGACCGTCACCTGTGGTGGGGTTGCGATCCAGAACCACCCAGATGGTTTCGGCCTCCTTCGGCCCCGGGTTGACCAAGCGGTGGGGCAGGCTGGCGTCAAACGCGATGGAATCGCCCGGCTGGAGACGGTGCGTCTCGAAGGCGACGGTGATGTCAAGCACTCCCTTCACGAGAATGCCGTAGTCGCGGCCCGGGTGGCGCATGAGTTCTGCCGAGGATACGGCTCCCGGCGGATAGAGGGTGTGCATAAACTCGAACCCGGCCTCGTCCGTTGGGGTCAGGCGCTCCCACACGATGCCTCCGGATAGCTCGATGCGCGCGCGGCGATCACGGCCCACCACCATTGCCTGGGCTCCAAGGCGACGATGGTCCCGAAAGAAAGAATCCGTAGTCGTGCCCAGCTCCTCGGCCAGACGGAATAGCGTACCCACCGAGGGATTCACGCCGCCTCGCTCGATCTGACTGAGGAGACTGGGAGTAACACCCACCCGCCGCGCCAGCTCGCGGAGACCCACTCCCCGAGCCGTCCGAAGCGCCCGAGCACGAGGACCGATGGAGCTCACACCGGTGGTCTGCTTGGTCTCTCCTTGGAGGGCTCCCGGCTCGGTTGACTCCATCCACACCCCCAGCAGTGCGGTTGGGTGGGTGATCAGTGCGCCTGGCGACGTGTTAACTTATGCTACACACACGGCCCCGCCCTGAGCCGGCAGTACAGAAGCCTGGAGATGCTCTCGGGATGAGGATCGAGTCGTTCGGGTCCATGGCGGTGGACTGGGAGGAGCGCGTCAACTTTGACCGCCTCCGGTGTGAGCGCCTGTCACGCGCTCAGCAGGCGCTGGCCGACAGCGATCTTGGTGCATTTCTGTGCTTCGACATGAACAACATTCGGTACATCACGGGCACCACGATTGGCGAGTGGGCCAGGGACAAGCTGGCTCGCTTCTGCTTGCTCTTTCGCGACGAGAACCCAATCCTCTGGGACTTCGGCTCGGCCGCGGCGAGCCACCGCCTGCATGCCCCGTGGAACGACAGTGATCGCTGGCGCGCCGGTGTCTCAACCATGCGCGGCTCCATGTCGGCGGAGACGGGAATCGCTCGAGGAGTTGCCGAGAAGATCAAGGCGGAGCTGGAAGCTCGCAATCTTCAGAACGAAGCGGTGGGAGTCGACGCTCTCGAAGTCCCAATCCTATTCGAGTTGGAGCGATTGGGTGTGCGGATTGCCGATGGCCAGCGTCACCTCCTGGACGCGCGACTTATCAAGACCCGTGATGAGCTCAATCTGCTCAACACTTCCGCAATGATGGTGGACGCCGCCTATGAGTTGATCTATGACAACCTCCGCCCGGGCGTCCGGGAGAGCGATCTCGTGGCGCTCGTCACCAAGCGCCTGATCGAGCTGGGATCCGACCACGTCGAAGGCATCAATGCTATTTCCGGCGAGCGGTGCGCTCCCCACCCGCACATCTACTCGGATCGGGTTCTCCGTCCTGGCGACCAGGCGTTCTTTGACATCATCCAAGCATTCCATGGGTACCGAACCTGTTATTACCGCACGTTTTGCGTCGGCAACGCGACGGCGGCGCAGCGGGATGCGTACCGGATTTGCCGGGAGTATCTGGACGCCTCGATCGATCTGGTCAAGCCCGGAGTCACGACCCAGGAGATCGCCGCCGTCTGGCCACGGGCGCAGGAGTTCGGCTTCGGCAGTGAAGAGGAGGCCTTCGCCCTGCAGTTCGGCCACGGCATTGGACTGTCGCACTGGGAGAAGCCGGTCATCAGCCGGCTGGTCTCGTTCAATGAGGAGTTTGTCCTCAAACCGGGGATGATCTTCGCTCTGGAGACCTACTGGCCGGCGACGGACGGCTACTCCGCGGCACGAATCGAGGAGGAGGTAGTGGTCACTCCGACGGGGCATCAGGTCATCACTAGGTTCCCGGCCGAGGAGCTGATCGTGGCGGGGAGCCGCTACATGACCGCGAGTGGCGAGATTGCGGGTCGGACAGGCGCCGAACCTCGGTGGAGCGCGGATTTGACCGCGAACGCCGCTGATTCCGGAGCCACGAGGGCTCAGACGCCGATCGGCGGCGCGGACTCGGACTCGAGGGAGCCATGACCGTGGAGACTCCGGAAAGGGCCGGCATCAACGTGCCAGATCGGGAAGGCCTCTACGCCTCCATGTTCCGGATGCGGCGCTTTGAGGAGCGAGCATACGAGCTGTTTCTGCAGAACCACATTCATGGAACCATGCATCTCGGTCTTGGGCAAGAGGCGGTGGCAGCAGGTGTGGCGGCGGCGCTACGGCCCGACGACTACAGCCTCGGCACCTATCGCGGCCACAACCACATCATTGCCCGAGGCGCTCCGCTCGACCGGGTCATGGCGGAGCTGTTCGGACGCGCGACCGGCCTCTGTAAGGGCAAGGGCGGATCCATGCATCTGACCAGCGTCGACCATGGAGCCTACGGCTCCTATGCCATCGTTGGGGCGCATCTTCCGATTGCCTGTGGGATTGCCTGGTCATCCAAGGTACGCGGCACGGATCAGGTGACGGTGTGCTTCTTTGGCGACGGCGCAACGAATATCGGCGCATTCCACGAGGCGCTCAATTTGGCTGTCGTGTGGCGTCTTCCGGTTGTGTTCGTCTGTGAGAACAACCTGTACATGGAATTCACGCCGATCGGCTCCGTAACCGCCGTGGTCCACCCGGCCGGCGACCGTGCGCCCGCATACTCCCTCCCTTCCGTTGTGGTGGACGGCAACGACGTGGAGGCAGTGTACGGGGCGACAGCGCCAGCGGTAGCGGCTGCACGGGCCGGGGAAGGTCCGGCGCTCCTGGAGATGCTGACGTATCGCTACAGCGGTCACTCGCGAACCGATCCCGGAGCGTATCGGCCGGCGGGCGAGCTGGACCAGTGGAAGGAGCGAGACCCGATTGCGGCCTTTCGGCGTCGTCTGACGGAGACCCGCGCGGATATGGATCGGCTCGAGCGGATGGAAGCCGACGTGGAGCGAGAGGTAGCCGAGGCGGTGGAGAGCTCGCTGAATGCGCCGCAGCCTGATCCAGACGATCTGCTGACCGACGTGTTCGCCTCCAACGAGACACGATGGCGCACCTGACCTTCCGTGAAGCAATCGCTGCGGGGATCGCCCAGGAGATGGAGCGCGACGAGACGGTGATGCTGCTCGGCGAGGATGTGGCGGCGGGAGGCGGCGTGTTCAAGGCCACACAGGGACTGCTGGACCGATTCGGCCCAGGCCGAGTGTGGGACACGCCGATCTCGGAGCAAGCCATTGTCGGAGCCGCCATGGGCGGCGCGATGACTGGCCTGCGTCCCGTTGCCGAGATCATGTTCTCGGACTTTCTGGCCACCTGTTGGGACGGAATCGCCAACCAGATCGCCAAAATGCGCTACATGACGGGCGGACAGGTCAGCCTTCCGCTCGTGATCCGGTGTGCCAACGGCGGCGGCGTCCATTTCGGGGCTCAGCACTCACAATCTGCCGAGAATTGGCCCATGGCTATCCCCGGTTTGAAGGTCGTGGCGCCGTCAACTCCCGCTGATGCCAAGGGCCTTCTGGCCGCCTCCATCCGCGACGATGATCCCGTGGTGTTCTTCGAGCATAAGTGGCTCTATGGCTCCGAGGGTGAGGTGCCGGAGGGCGACCACATAACGCCACTGGGCCAGGCACAGGTGCTTCGCTCGGGCGGCGACGTGACCCTCCTGGGGTTGGGATGGACGGCCTTGCTGGCGATGCAGGCGGCGGAGCGGCTCGCCGAGGAGCAACAGATGCAGGCCGAGGTTATTGACCTGAGGTGCCTCGTGCCTCTTGACGCTTGCACGGTGTTGGAAAGCGTGGAGCGAACCGGTCGGCTTGTGACCGTAGAGGAGAATCCCCGCCCGCTCGGCTGGGGAGCGGAGGTCGTCTCGATTGTCATGGAAGAGGGATTCGATTGGTTGGATGCGCCAGCCCGACGCGTGACCACTCCCTCAGTGCCCCTGCCGGCTGCTCCGCTGCTTGAGGACCTGGCTCGGCCAAGCGTGGACGACATCATCGAAACCGCTCTGTCCCTCATCTCTTAAGCGGAAGGACGAAGACCAATGCGTGTCGCGATTTTAGGTACAGGCCACATGGGAACTGCGGTGGGGCTGCGGCTGCTCGCCAAGGGCCACGAGGTCGTTGCCTGGAACCGAAGCCTGGAGAAGACTCGGAAACTGCAGGATCGAGGCGCGCATGTCGTTCCAACAGCACAAGCGGCAGCCGCAGAATGCGACGTGGCCTGTCTCCTCCTCACCGATGACTCGGCCGTGATGTCGGTCGCCTCCGACGGCGTTATGGGGGCGTTGCAACCGACGGCTCGTCTGGTCGACATGAGCACGGTCTCGCCGCAAACCTCGCGCCGAGTCGGTGGGATGACGCCGGGCCAGCGATTCGTTGACGCGCCTATCCTCGGCGGTCCCGCAGCCACCGAGGCGGGGAAGGCCAGCCTCCTCCTGGGTGGGGACCAAGAGCTGGTCCAAGGACTCGACGGCCTCTGGTCCGACATTGCTGTGGCCTACTACTACTGTGGCCCCACGGGGGCCGGCACGACCCTCAAGTTGTTGTCGAATTTGATGCTGGTGGGTGGAACCGCCCTGCTTGCCGAGGCTGTGGCAACGGCTCAGGCCAACGGCGTTCCGGACGACATCCTGCGCTCGGCGCTGAGACCCAGCCCTGCCATTGCCCCGGGTGTGGCAGCGCGATTCGAGGACGTCGTTGCCGGCGGCCATGATGGTTGGTGGACCATCCGCCTCGCCGACAAGGACATGAGTCTTGCCATGGCGCTCGCCACCGACCACGGGCTCACGCTACCCGTTGCCGAGGCCGCCAGGCGACTGGTCCAGCAGGCCGCACACGCCGGCTACTGCGACAAGGACCTGGGTTCCGTGATCGAGCCGATTCGGCGGGCAGATCGCGCCGAGGGCCCGTAGCTAGAGGGTCCACGCATGGGGCGCCGGACCGCAGTCTTCGTTAGCCGGAAGGGGACGACCGAAGGCTCGATCCACTCCAGAGGAATCTCACTGTGACGGGCGTTCCCGATGGGCAGCAGAGCGGATCATTGGCCCGGTAGGTTGCGTACTGCACCGATATGGCGCCGATGCCCGAAGGAGAGATGCCGTCAATTTGATTGGAGGGGCTGGAACGATCGTTGCCCAGAAACCGAGACCCGTCGAAGAAGAACACTTTCTGGCAGTGCTGACCGTCGCCGGCGAGGTCACAGGTGGCGATCCAGGCTCTCAATGTTCCACCCCTGCCATCCGGCACGGATACAGGACCGTGCAGTGGGGTAAATCCGGCGGTTACGATCTGCCGCTGGTCACCGGAAATTGTTGCAAGCGACCGCTGGCGCTGCGCCGCGAGCCCTGATCGGCCGGCCCCATGGTTGGGCATCGGACGGTGACGACCCGGCGGACTCGACGCCACCGCACCACATCCGGCACCCGAAGCGAGGACCGCGGAAAGGATGAGGACGGCAAGGGGAGGGCATCTCATCCGCACCGGGTTAGCCGCTATCGAGCGCCAGAGCCGTCTGCACCGGTTCTCCCGAAGGGTCGCCCCCGTACAGTCGTCGGTACACCGCTTGGATGTCGGGAGCACGCCAGTCGCGCGGCTTTAGCTGCTTTCCATCTTCGCGGATGGGCCCACCGACCTTGGTCATGTTGGCTCGATGAACTTCCTCAAAGAACTCGTCGAGCTCGATGCCCATCTCCACGGCCGCCCCCAGCGTGACATAGACAAGGTCGCAAAGGGCATCGATCATCGCCACACGGTCCCGCGCCTCCCAGGCGCATCGGAATTCTCCCGCCTCCTCTTCGATGAGGGAGCACCGCAGGTCGCCGTTGTAATGCGACAACTTCACCGGTTGATCAGGTGTCACGCGCTTGCCGATCATCACTCCATGAAATTCACGGACCTGCTGCTGAGCATTCGACAACCCCACGGACATTCCTCCACAGCTCTGCCTCCGATTCTCTCCGATGCCGGCCGGTCGCCGATCGTGGCTGGCATGTCCTCTGCCTAACGGGGAGCGTGAATTTGGCACGCGAACAGGCTCGGAAATCGACTGCACATGTTGGCCGCACCCGCGAAGAGGAGGCCGGCGGAGCGAACCCGCTTCGGCGAGTCAGCGCCCTGGCGCTGGGCATCCTTGCCGGGATCGGCGGCTTTGTTGATTTCGGCGGCGTCGTCACCTCGACGCAGGCGGGCGCTCAGTATAGGTACGGGCTCATCTGGACCATCGTCGTGGGTCTGATCGGGTTTGCCGTGTTTGCCGAGATGGCCGGAAGGGTGACCATCTCCACAGGACGGACAATGTATGACGTTATTCGAGACCGGCTGGGTGCGCGGCTGGCGCTGCTCCCGCTGGTTTCGACCACGATTTCTCAGATCCTGACCGTGTTCGTAGAGCTTGCTGGTATGGCCCTGGTGGCCGGATGGCTGCTGAAGGTCTCCTATCTGCTCTGGATTCCGCTGTGCGCTGTGCTCGTCTGGGCAATCATTTGGTGGGCTGGCTTTGAGCTGCTCGACAACACGGCGGCGCTGCTCGGCCTGACCATGATGGTAGCCGTCGCAGTAATGATCTCGACCACAAAGGACTGGGGCTCCCTCGCTGCTGCCACCGTCCATCCCACCTTCTCAGGCGTTCGCAGTCCGGCCGCGTACCTGTTCTTTGTGATCAGCCTCTTTGGCGCCTATATGACGCCATACCAGTTCGCCTTCTACTCCTCGGGGGTCATGGAGCAGGAATGGAACGCCAGTGATTTCCTGACCAACCGGGTGGTTGCCATTGTGGGCACCGCGTTCGGCGCCGTGGTGACTCTGGCTCTCATGGCCGGTGCGGCCGGAATATTGTTTCCGCGTCACGCCACGGTGAGCACGTTTGCCGCGACCGTGGTGCCGGCAAGTGTCACCCTTGGAGCCGTGGGCATCGGGCTCTTCCTCTGCGGTACCTTCGCCGTCTCCCTCGGTGCCGGCCTGGAGGCATCGATGAGTGGCAGCTACGCCATCATGCAGTACTACGGGTGGGATTGGGGCAAGAAGGGGCGTCCGGGGAAGGCGCCGCTGTTCCATTTCGTGGTGATCCTGTTCCTGGTCGTGGGCATCCTGATCGGAGAGACCGGAGTCAATCCCATCGCCATGACCACGTTCGCCATGGCGGTGGGGGCAGTCACCCTCCCCTTTAGCTTCATTCCGTTGATGATCGTGGCGAATGATCGCGACTTCATGGGCGAACAGAGGAACAGCCTAGGCACAAATCTGGCGGCCTGGTTGATCTTGGCGCTCTTGACCGTGGTTACGCTAACGGCGATTCCATTGCTGATCCTCTCGGGTAGCTTGTAGGCGTGAGCGACTACCTCGATCTTGGCGAGCAGGTGCTCGATAAGGGCATCGTGAGCGCGGACGGACGTCGATCGGGCAAAGTCGACGACCTGCTGCTGGAAGTCGACGATGATGACATGGCAAAGCCTCCTCGGGTCGTGGGCGTCCTCACCGGTCCCGGCGCTCTGGCCGAGGATTCCGCGCGACCGATTCGGATGCTGGCCCGGCTCTTCTACCGCCTGCTCGGAGTCTCTCGTCCCGAGCCGACGCTGATTCCGTGGAACAAGGTGACGCGCATCGGGGTTGTGGTGGAGATCGGCCTCGACCGACGCGAGGCAGGTCTGGAGGTTCTAAATGACGCAGTATCTCGCCGATTCATCGGCAGACTGCCTGGCGGTTGAGGTTGGTGGCATGAAGCTGAGGTATCGCGAGCTGGTCGGGATGAAGCTGCGGAACCCGGACGGCTCCGCGGCCGGTCACGTCGTCGACCTCCGGGCAGAGAGGGAGTCGTCTCAACTCGTGGTCAGCGGCCTCATCGCCGGCGGCCAAGGGTTCCTACATCGTCTGGGGCTGGTTGGCGGCCCACCGGCGGCGATTCCGTGGAGTCAGGTGCAGCGGGTCGACCGAGAGGTCTGGCTCAGCCGGCCGCTCCAGGGAGCGAAAGCGGGACATCATTGAGCAGCCTACTGTCGTGGATCATCACTTCGTGGACGGCCTTGCTGATTGCCTCCTGGCTGCTCTACGTTCTGACTTCCGCCCGCCTGCCCTCGAAGCGCCGGCCGTTGGTGCGCAAGCTGGATCGATTCGGCAGAGAGATGGAGCGGGACGTTTCGCCCGACTACCACGTCAACGTGGGTGAGGAACACGACCGCCTGTCCTGACATGGTTCAGTGAAACTTCCATCCGGCGCCGAGCTGGTCTTATGGCTGCATGTGATGGCGGCATCGGTGTGGATCGGCGGTCAGATCCTGCTGGGAGCCATCGCACCTATCGTCGCCCGGCAGGGAGATGTCATGAAGCTGGTGGCACGGCGATTCGCGGCGGTTGCCTGGCCGGCTTTCGCGATACTTGTGATCACCGGCTTGGTGAACATGCACAACGCCGGGCTCGACTGGTCGGCCCTCCCACGAACGGCAGTCGGGCGGACCTTGGAGGTCAAGCTGGGGTTGGTTCTCCTATCCGGAGCAGCGGCCGCCTTCCACACGCGTCTGGCAGGCGCCGGTCCAGGCACCGCGGCATTGCGAGGGCTCCTTGGGGGCCTGAGTCTGTTGGCCGCGGTATTGGCGGCGTTGTTCGGCGTGGTGATCGCGCAGTCGTAGTGAGCGTGCCCCCAGGGGCCACGCCGTTCCTTAGAGGTTCTCGCCGGCAGAGAAGAGGATCTCTGCCCCAATGGGGACAAAGCCGGCCGCGAGGACCGCGCGCAGAGACGCCACGTTGCCTGCGGCGACCTGGAGGAAGAGAGACTGTCCTTCTGGTATGAGGGATACCGCGGCAGCGGCCAATCGGCGGCCAAGGCCACGGCCGCGGGCCCGCAGGTCAACCTCGAACCCTGCCTCCCAGCGTCCGCCGATGCCCCGTCCAACCGCCACGACACCACAGCCGTCCTCCGTCTGATAGAGCCCCACCTCGGTTCGCACTCGTAGGGCCCGGCTCATGCGCGGATGGTTGGAACGGAAAGGGACGAGCCGAAGATCCGACGCAAGCGACGGCTCATGCCGTCGAAGCAGCACCAGGTCGAGCGGCCCTGCTATCCCACCCGTTCGCCGCTCGAGCTCCGAAAGGAACGATGGTCGGAGCGGTGCGACGAGATCGCCCCAAGGACACGATGCCCGGACCCAATCGGGATCCACGTCGGCCGCAACGACGTTGTGGCCGGCAAATGTGAGAACTGCGGCTATGGCGCCTCGCGGGGGCGGCAGATGTTCGGTTTCACCGTCCCAAGGCGGTAGGCGACCCACCGTCACCGCATCCATCAGCTTGGCGATCGGGTCTCCGGACTGGTCACTCAAACATGAGTCTCGTCCCGCGAGTGATGACGGGTTCTTGGTGAGATCCTGACGCCGGCTGTCTTCATAGGAGGGTTACTCCAGCCCGTCTGGGTGATATCACGTCGCAACGTTGTAGTCCAGCCTAGGTGTGCACGCAATCCTGATGTGGCTGGGTACCCGTACGTATGCTTGCTGAGATCGAGGCGTTTGACTCGGAAATGATGGGCTGCCGGCCCGTGGAGCGTACAACGCTCGAGTCGACGGGCCTGGACGCCGACCTGATCATTGACCTCCTGCTCAAGACCATATATCATCGCGGTCCCCAGACCGGCTACCAGCTCTCCGAATATCTGCGGCTGCCGCTCTCGACGATCCAGGGCATTCTGTCCGATCAACGGCGCCTTCACATCTTCGAGGTGCAGGGATCGGATCGGCGTGTGTTTGGAGATGGCGCATATATCTACGCCCTCACCAATGAAGGTGGCGAGCGGGCCCAGAAGGCACTGGCTCGCAGTCTCTACGTCGGCCCCGCGCCCGTTCCATTTGAGGAGTACGCCGCCTCGGTCTACAGCCAGTCCGTCAAAACGGTACGAGTGTCCGCGGATGACCTGCGCCGTGAGCTCAACGATCTGACCATCTGCCCCGAGGTTCTCGACTCCATCGGTCCCGCGGTCAACGCGGCGAGGTCCATCTTCATCTTTGGCGCCCCCGGCAACGGAAAGACGTCGATTGCCACGCGGATCGCGAAACTGTTGGGCGACCCGATCTATGTACCTTACTCCATCCAGGTCGAAGGTGGAATCATAGAGTTCTTCGATCCGGTCGTCCACGCTACGGTTCGGGAAACTGAGTCGCGGATCGACCGCCGATGGCTCAAGGTTCATCGACCGGCTGTGGTGGTCGGCGGGGAGCTGACCATGGATTCACTGGATCTGACGTATAGTCAGAGCCGGCGGACGTATCAGGCGCCGTATCAGATGAAGGCCAATGGCGGGATGTTCCTCATCGATGACTTTGGCCGTCAGGCAATGAACCCGCACCAGCTATTGAACCGCCTCATCGTGCCGCTCGAGCTGGGCATGGACTATCTCACCCTCGTCACCGGCACCAAGATCGAAGTCCCGTTCGACCAGCTGGTTTTGTTCTCAACCAACCTTGAGCCGGCCGATCTCGCGGATGAGGCATTCCTCCGCCGGATCAAATACAAGATCCATGTCGAGGATCCTTCCCTGGAGGAGTTCCGGGAGATCTTTGAACGGGCGTGCACGTTGTTTGACGTTCAGTTCGAGCCTGAAGGATTCGACTACCTAATTCGCGCGCACTACCAGGCGCTTGAGCGGCCGTTCCGCGCGGTGCACCCCCGAGATCTACTCGACCAAATCAAGGCCATGGCCCGCTATAAAGACATCCCCGCCACCATGAGCCGGGAGATGATAGACAGCGTCGTGCGAACCTACTTCGCCACTAGCGGCTAGACCGTTCGAGCGCCATGATCAGGTACGACTGACCGGGAAGAGACGGCTCTCTCCGGCTCAAGTCCGAGTGTTGGAGGTCGTGTCCTCGAGCGTGTAGTAGTGGAGTATGCTCAGAAACATGGCGCATACGAGGATGAGGAGCGCCAGCCGGTGTTGTCCGGGCTTGAAGGCCCAAACGCCCAGCCCGGCGACCAGGAGAACGAGACCCAGCACACCTGAGATGCGCTGAAACAGGTCCATGTAGCGGCGAGCGCTCGGCTCGACACGAAGGGCAAGGGGTGGCGTGTCCTGCGAACGCCCCTCCAAGGATGCCGCCGACTCTTCCACCTCCGCCTCAGTGCGGGCCACGATTCCCCCGCGAACGAAAGCGGCGGATCGCCGTGATCGGACCTGGCCCCCGGTTCGCTTCGATGTTCCCAACCTCTCTGCCCATTCTGCTGCCTTCGACCAGCCCAGCGCTAGCGCGTGCCCTGAGAGGGCGCAGTCGACCGGCGACTGGCGGAACGCGAAATCAGCCGCGCCAGCCGTGGGTCAGGGTCGCCGAAGCGCTCCGGATGCAGAATCGTGGCCAGTATCTCCAAGCCGTCAACGACTCGAGGGCCGGGTCGACTGAAGTAGGCGGACCCGTCCACACAGTAAACGCGTGAGGGACACGCAGAAACTCCGCCATTCCACTCATCGGGAAGGCGCGTCCTCGCGTACTCCTCCAATGTCCGGTTTAGGTCGAATCCGCAGGGCATGACGACCGTAACCTCCGGTTCGGAGGCCAAGATGTCCCGCCAGTGCTGCCGGCGCGACGGCACTGCCTCCTGACCCAAGGCGTCTTGGCCCCCCGCGAGACGGATGAGTTCCGGCACCCAATGTCCGGCGATGAATGGCGGATCAAGCCATTCCAAGGCCACGACACGGGGTTGGTACGAGACATCACTGGCCACTGAACGAATTCGTTCGATGCGTGCGCGCAACTCGTGGACGAGCTCTTCACCCCGTGCCACAGCACCGGCCTTCATTGCGACTTTCAGTATGTCCTGCAGTATGTCGTCAACCGATGTGGGCTCAAGGCTCACGATCTCGGCATTCGGGCAAATCTCCCGAGCGACTGCCTGAACCGTGTCGAACGAGACGGCACAGACGTCGCAAAGTTCCTGCGTTAGGATCAGATCCGGCTGAGCGGCGCGCAGTCCGTCTCGGTCCAGCAGGTAGAGGGTGCTCAGGTTCTCCAGTGATCGACGGACTGCAGCGTCGATGTCGGCGCTGGTCAGCGTCTCGGTGTCGTTGAGACTACTGGTTACCGAGGTGATTGATCGAGCCGCCGCAGGGTAGTCACATTCGTGGGTAACGCCGACCAGGTTCTGGTCAAGTCCGAGCGCGAACGCGATCTCTGTAGCGCTGGGCAACAGCGAGCAGATTCGGGGCGAGGCGGTTGATGCCATCACCTCATTCTCTGTCCCATAGAGTGAAGTGGGCCGGGTTTGGGCTATATCTGTCGGTGAACAAGGGGAGGACCGCATGGAAGCGTTTGACATGGCACGGAAGCTTGCCTTCGCCGGGCAGTACTCTCCCGTGCCCTTCAGCGCTTCGCCCATCTACATCACCTCCCAGCTGTTAGCGCCCGAGCTGGCCAGCTGCAGGGTGTTTGTTCCCATCCGCTATTGGACCGAGGAGCACGTGATGGATGTGGCTCGGGAGATCGCGTGCATCCTCGGGCCGACCGAGCAGTTCGACGTGGGCCTCGCTCCCGAGGAGAGTGATCCGGACAAGCCCGGAGCCGCTATCAGCTCGGAGCCCGCCCGGGTAACGAAGATCGATCCGCACTCCGGAATCGTGGCGCTGCGAATGGGCCAGCAGGCATGGAAGGCGGCATATCCGCGATTGACGTTTGAGCCCATCGGGTACGACGAGTGGCGCGCCCAGGTTGACCGCGGGATCGCGTCCAACCCGGCCGCCGAAACCCTCTAGCCTTACTCGAGTGAGCGTTGAGCTCATCCCGATTAACGGTCTGCCCGATGTCCTCCCAGGGACTGATCTCTCCGCCTTGTTCGACGACACGCCGCTGGCGGAGGGAGACATCTTGGTTTTGGCTCAGAAAATCGTTTCCAAGGCGGAAAGGCGACTGGTCGACCTCGCCACGGTGAAGCCGAGCGCTCAGGCTCGTGCCGTGGCGCTTCGCACCGAGAAAGACGCGCGTCTCGTACATCTGATCATCCAAGAGTCCAACAGGATCATCCGAATGCGTCCCGGGGTCCTGATCGTCGAGGATGTGCGGGGGTGGGTATGCGCGAACGCCGGGATCGACCGCTCCAACGTTCCGCAGGGCGCACAGGGTGAACACGTGTGTCTCCTTCCGTCCGATCCCGATCGCTCGGCGTCGGACCTACGCGCGAGTCTTCAGACGAAGCGAGGGGTCACCGTGGGTGTCCTCATCGCCGATAGTCATGGCCGTGCTTGGCGGGAGGGCACGGTGGGCGTTGCCATTGGTGCGTCAGGGCTGCAAGCGCTGCGCGATCTTCGGGGCGCCTCGGATCGATATGGATACCAACTCCAGCACACGCTTGTGGCCACGGCGGATGAGATTGCCGCCGCTGCATCGCTGTTAATGGGCCAAAGTGACGAAGGAGTCCCCGCGGTCCTTGTGCGCGGCCTCACGGCGGCCGGAGACGGGCGAGCTCGCGATCTGCAACGGGATCTGCGCCGAGACCTCTTCCGCTAGGCGGTCACTTTACAGTAGTCCTCGATACAGTCCGCCGTCACAAAGGATGCTCGTCCCGGTGAGATAGGAGGAGCGGGGCGAAGCCAGAAAGAGCGCCAGGGCCGCGACTTCGTCCGGATGCCCGTACCTCCCGAGCGGTATCGCGGCCGCCGTCTCCCGGAAGATGTCCTCTTCGGTCTTACCAGAGGTCTCGGCCCGGTGTCGTGCGAGCTCGCGAGATCGGTCTGTCATGATCATGCCTGGAAGGATGTTGTTGATCCGCACACCACGAGGCCCCAGTTCGTCTGCAAGACTCTTTGCCAGACCGATGACACTTGGCCGGATGGCGTTCGAGAGAACCAGTCCGGCCACAGGTTGTTTGACCGAGATCGAATTGATGGTGACGATTGCTCCGCGAGTCCGCTCCAGGAAAGGCAGAGAAGCTCGGATAAGGCGGACAACGCTGAAGAGTGTGAGCTCCTGCGCCTGCCGCCAGTCCTCTTCGGTGGTCTGCTCGAACCGCTTGGCCGGCGGTCCTCCCGCGTTGGTCACCAAAACGTCGATGGCGTTGAAGTGTTCGGCCGTCTGCTGAACGGCTCCCTCGACATCGTCGGACCGGCTCACATCGGCCACGATTGCCAGGGCGTCGGCTCCCCGGCTCTCAATTTCCCGCCGGGCCGTTTCGAGGCCATCGGCTCCGCGTGCAACGATCGCCACCCTGGCGCCCTCATCAGCCAATGCGAGGGCGATGGATCGTCCCATGCCCTTGGACCCGCCCGAAACCAGGGCTACCTTACCGGCCAGCTCCAGGTTCATCCGCCATCCGTTTCGGCTTCGGCGGCCGCCTTCTGGTGATAAAGAGCCGTCTGCAGCTCACGCCGTACCGTCCCTGCCGCCAGACGAAGGGCCATGGAGCCGAACCCCCCTCCAGAACGCAGCTCCATGATCTGGGTGAGTCGCCGCTGGGAGCCGGCATCGTCAATCTGCGTGGTGATTCGAGGGTTACCAGGCCCGGAAAGCTCGACGACCCCTTTGCGGGGCGGATCGCACTCCACGACCCGCGCATGCATGGCCTGGGGTCGGCCCAGGATCTTTACCACCTGGGTCCAGGTGGTGCCCGTCGATACCGGGACACCCGAAATGTCCTTGACGTCCGTAACATTGGGGTTCCAGCGAGGGGCCAATCTCGGATCGGTCGCCACCTCCCACAGGCGTTCGGGACTCGCCGAAGTGAGGATCGACTCCTCGACCCGAACGGCTGCGTCTCCTGCCATCAGAGCCGTTCGAACCGCTCTACGTTGAGAACGAAGACGGTGGCACCGCCGACTTCTACCTCCAGTGGGTAGGGCAGGTAGACTTCCCCCGGCTCGACCAAAGGCGGGACGGGGCTGACGCTCTCGGTTCGCTTATGACACCGGTCGCGGATGATCTGCAACAGCTGATCAAGCTCGTGGTCGTGGACGCCGATGACGAATGTAGCGTTCTGGCTCTTCAGGAATCCGCCGATGCTCTTGATGCGCGTGACCCCGAATCCAGCCTCACTCATGCAGGTTGCCAGTTCGCCCGCGTCCTCGCCATGGACTATCGTCAAGACCAGCTTCAAACACCCACCTCCGTGACGGGCGCGCCGATGAGCCGTTGGACTGTTTCCAGCACCTGTTCGGCTACCTGATTGATTGGGAGGGATGCATCTATCGCCAGCCAGCGGTCAGGCTCCTGCCTCGCCATCTGCAGGTACGCCAGACGGGCCCGCGCATGGAAGTCGCTGGGTCGCCGGTCCAGTACATTGAGGGCCTGGTTCGCCTTGCGAGTTAACGCATCCTCCGGATTCATGTCGAAGAGCAAGACCAAGTCGGGTTCGAGCCCGTCGGTCGCCAGCCGGCAGACGGATCGGGTGACGTCCGGATCGACCCCATCCCCCGCCGACTGGTATGCCAGTGAGGAATACCAATACCGGTCAGACAGGACGAGCCGGTCTTGCGACAAGGCCGGCCGTATCACCTCTCGGACCAGCTCAGTTCGCGCGGCGTTCATGAGGAATAGCTGCGTCAGAGGGGTCATCGGCAGAGCACTCGGACCGAACATGAGGTCGCGAATGGCGTCTCCGGTCTGCGTGCCGCCTGGCTCTCGAGTCGTTACCGGCTCGACGCCGGAGCGCTGGAGCGATTGGGCCAGGAGTCGCATCTGAGTCGATTTTCCAGAGCCGTCGGGCCCCTCCAGGACGACGAAGCGGCCCATGGCTCAGTACGGGTCCACGTACGACTTGGGAAAGTAGAGAACGCGTCTGTTGGGCTCCTTGCCCCGGCTTCGGGACCCGATGTTGTAGCGCTCGGCCAGCGCATGCTGCTGCCGTCGGACCTGGGAGTTCTGAGGCAGGAGCTCCACGGTCCGTGAGTGGTTCAGGACCTGGCGTATTGCCTGGTCCGCCTCCTCGAGCGCCCGTGTCGCATTGTCTCGCTCAGGTCGAGGCGGAATCTCGTAGAGGCCGGCCAGTGCGTTCTGCATCTGGGCCACCGTGTTGTTCTTGAGGACATACACGGGCACGGCGTCACGCTCGGCGTCGCGGATCACCGGAGCCTTGCGTCGATAGTAGTTCTTGAGCGTCATGACCAGGTCCGCATCCTCGATTCGGTTGGACACGGAAACGGGCACTCCTAAATCACGGATGGCCTGCTCGAGGCGGCTGCGGCTGATCCCGAACGGGAAGACGCGCAGCGCCGATTCATCGTCCGCTGCTCGGAAGCCTCGCGTCGGTTCCTCGGAGCGATAGGCGATCTCCGGACGGTCGGTTTGTTCCTCGGTAATGGAGATAGCGCCTCCGTCGCCTCGGGTTCTCACCTCGTTTCGGACCGGCTGTCCGCGAAGAATCGCATCCACAAGGTCTGCAACGTTATCGTGTACGGTTACATGCGACCAATCCGCGATCTCGACGACAACGTTGAATGTCGGCGGCGCCTTCCGTTCCAAGACGGTCTTCTGCGTGCCTCGCCGACGGGCCTCTTCATCGCTGAGCGTGACGGCCTGTATCCCTCCGATCAGGTCGGAAAGGGTGGGGTTTTGCATGAGGTTGTCCAGCGTGTTGCCATGAGCTGTTCCCACAAGCTGCACGCCTCGCTCGGCAATCGTGCGGGCTGCCATAGCCTCCAGCTCCGTGCCGATCTCGTCGATGACGATGACTTCGGGCATGTGGTTCTCGACGGCCTCGATCATGACGGCGTGTTGACGACTGGGGCTCTGAACCTGCATGCGGCGAGAACGGCCGATCGCCGGATGAGGGATGTCGCCGTCGCCACCGATCTCATTGGAGGTATCGACGATCACAACCCGCTTCTTAAAATCGTCGGCAAGAACGCGGGCCACCTCCCGCAGCATCGTGGTCTTGCCCACACCGGGCCGGCCAAGCAACAGAATGCTCCGACCTGACTCGACGATGTCCTGAATAATGGCAATCGTACCGAACACGGCACGACCCACGCGGAGCGTCAGGCCGACGATTAACCCCGAGCGATTCCGGATTGCCGAGATTCGATGGAGTGTCCTTTCGATGCCGGCGCGGTTGTCTTCTCCGAAGGAGCCGATGCGGGAGATGACGTGCTCAATGTCTTCGAAGGTGACTGCATTGACGCTGAGGACCAGCTCCCCGTTCAGGAACCTGGCCTCCGGTTCGCGCCCCAGATCCATCACGATCTCGAGCAGCTCATGGACCCGATTGGAGCGCAGCGCGCTCTGATAGATGTGCGGGGGCAGGACCGCCAAAAGGGCGTCAATATCCTGGCTCGAGTCGTAGCTTTCGGTGACAGGACGATGGTCCTTGGTGTCTTGTTCAAGCATGAGAAAGGATACCTACTTCAGACTGGGCTCGGCCGTGAGAGCACCGACTCGGGGCGCGAGCTCCAGCAACCGGCTGACCTTTTTGGGAATCACCTGTAGCCGGCCGTGCTTGAGATGCAAAGTCTCCCGAGCTACCTCACGGAAGCCATGGTCCGCGACCACGGAGTGCAGCGGCATTTGATAGTCGCGCAAGCGGAGGACGATGCGGTTTCCGGCACCCGCGCCGGCGATCGCATGAAGGGCGTACTCGAGCAGGGCGGAGGCGATGGCAGTCTCATCCTGCTGCGTCAAGATTCCGAGACGAACATGCTCACGGCAGTCTTGAGAACGGGCGCGAGTCCACCAGATCCAGCCGGCGAGCTCTCCATCGCGCTCAATCACGAGCTCCGACGGCTCATCCCGACGCCAGCGCCGGTTGGGCGGACCGTTCACACTGACGCTGGTCAATCCTTCCAGCTGACTGATCAGGAGTGGCGTCTGGCTGCTCTCAAGCTGCCGGAGCGGCCAGGCGTCTTGGGGCATGCGATACCGCAGTCCGACGGGGGTCTCACGCGGAGTGGGCGTGAGCTCGGGATCACGGATGAAGACCGTCTCCGAGACGAGATGCGTGAATCCACAGGCGAGCAGGATGTCATGCCCGAGCGACTCTTCAGGCGTCCGGCCGAACAGCCGTGGGATGCCTCGACCCTGGAGATAGGCAAGAATTTCCTGGATCAAACAGCGAACCGGGTCTTCGGGATCGCAGCTGCGACGCACGTGCAGCCGGGTTAGCTCCCAGCCCAGTACGTACCTTCGAGGACGGACCTGGGCGAATCCCACCAAGCCCGAGTCGTCCTCGACGATCCAAGTCTTTCCCTTTCCGGGAAGCATCGTCCCCAAGAGGACTCCGGGGGCATCCTCACAGACTGAGGGCATGAGAATGGCGATGTTGCGGGCATCCGCCGCCAGGCCATGTAGGGGCCAGAGGTCAAGCTGTCTGGCAAGGCGCGTGCGCAAGCGTCCGGACATATTGTCCAGTCTCACTCAGGCCTGAGCGGCCAGCAGGCGCTGCTCCAGCCGGCCCCTGTTGTCCTTGCAGACATCGAGAAAGAGCCGATGCATGCGATCGTCACTTGTCAGCTCCGGGTGAAAGGCTGAAACCAGCAAAGAACCCTGACGAGCAGCCACTGGCGTATTATCCGCCAACCGGGCGAGGATATCGACCCGGGGACCCGCCGCTTGAATTCTCGGAGCGCGGATGAACACGGCCCGAAACGGTCCCCCGGGCATCTCCTCGATGTTCAGATCTGTTTCGAAGCTCTCGACCTGTGACCCAAAGGAGTTTCGCTCTACCGTCAGGTCCATGCCCCCGATGGTTGGCTGGTCGTCGGCGGATCGCAGAACTCGATCCGCCAGGAGAATCATCCCGGCACATGTACCGTATGTCGCCAGTCCGTCGCGAATCAGTGCTCGCAACGGTGTGAGCAGCTCATACCTGCGCATCAGCTTGCCCATGGTTGTGCTCTCGCCCCCCGGCAAGACGATACCGTCGAGGTCATGCAACTCGCGTGGAAGTCGAACGAGGGTTGGATCGGCTCCAACGGCTCGCAGCATCTGCACGTGTTCGATGACGTCGCCCTGCAGCGCCAGAACGCCGATTCGAGGCCGCCCGAGGGCAGCGGCCATTACCAGCCTCGAGCCGCGAGAAGCTCCGCCTCAGGAATCGCCGCGATCTCCAGCCCACGCATCGCATCGCCAAGATCCTTGGAGGCCTCGGCGATGATCTCCGGATTGTCGTAATGGGTGGTCGCTTCCACGATGGCCTTGGCCCGGCGGGCTGGATCTGAAGATTTGAAGACTCCGGAGCCCACGAAGACTCCGTCGGCGCCAAGCTGCATCATCAGAGCAGCATCGGCTGGTGTCGCCACGCCGCCCGCGGCGAAATTGACCACCGGCAAAGCGCCTGTCTCATGCACTTCCTTGACCAGCTCCAAGGGCGCGGCAAGCTCCTTCGCCTCAGCCATGAGCTGCTCGGGTAGTAAACTCTGCAGTTTCCGTATCCCGTTGGTTACCTGGCGCATGTGGCGAACGGCTTCGACGATATTGCCCGAGCCGGCCTCGCCCTTGATCCGAATCATGGCTGCACCCTCGCCGATACGCCGAAGCGCCTCGCCGAGATCTCTCGCTCCGCACACGAAGGGGACCGTGAACTTCGACTTGTCGATATGATGGGTCTCATCGGCCGGAGTCAGCACTTCACTCTCGTCGATGTAGTCGATGCCGATGGCTTGGAGGACCTGGGCTTCGACGAAGTGTCCGATACGCGCCTTCGCCATCACCGGTATGGTGACGGACCGCTGGATGCTTTCGACGAGACCCGGATCGCTCATCCGGGCGACGCCACCGGCGGCGCGGATGTCGGCCGGAACGCGCTCCAAGGCCATCACGGCGACCGCGCCCGCCTCCTCCGCAATGCGTGCATGCTCTGGGGTGACAACGTCCATGATGACGCCGCCCTTGAGCATCTGGGCAAGGCCGCGCTTGGCGGTCCAGGTGCCTCGTTCAAGCATGGATTCAGTAACCTCTTGACAAATCGCTCGTCCTCATTCTACGGCAGCCGGCCTCACATTGAGCCCTTTCCACCGCTCACGAAACCGATTGTTGAATTTGACTTTTCGGCCCCCGTGCAGTAGTCTCAGCCGGTGACCGGAAGACGTCCACGTGCGTGGGAGCGACGCGGTGTACGCGGCTGTGTGGTGGCATGACCGCGTTCCTCTTCGCGGCGTAACGTGGAGAGGGGGAACAACATGAAAGAGCTTGGCGAGCTCATGCGAGCTGCCCGGCAGCAGCGGGGACTGTCGCTCGAGGAAGTGACCGCCGAAACCCGCATTCGGCGGCAATACCTCCAGGCGTTGGAGGACGGCGACTTCCACATGTTTCCGGGTCCCGCATACGCGGTCGGCTTTCTGCGCAATTACGCGATTTGCCTGGGTCTGAACGTCGACGAGGTACTTCAGACCTACCACGCGTTGTCTCCGACTACTGTTACGGGCATCCAGCCGGCCAGCACCGTGGCCGTGGAGCGTATGCGTCGGCGGTCTCGACGGCGTGTCAAGTGGGGGTTCGCGGCATTGCTGGCAGTCATCCTGATTGCCGCCGCGCTTGCCAAGTATTCGAACCAGCCGCATACGGCCAGCCCGGCGCGGTTGCCGGTCTCGACCTCCGGCCTCCCCTCTCCGGGCGCCCGGCACCATGTGACGAACTCGGCCACGGCCGATCTAGCGCCGCAGACCCATCTTCGGCTTCCCATCGGTGTCGTGGGGGTGCGCGCCTCACGGACTGCCTGGGTGCATGTGGTGGTGAACCACCGCCAAGTCTATTGGGGGCCAATACAGGCAGGAACCTACCAAGAGTGGAGTGGTCGCAAGGTCAAGGTGACGACCCGCCAGCCGCAAGCCTTCCGAGTGTGGGTGAATAACAAGCAGGCGGGGTTGCTTGGCAACCAGCCGGGACGCGCCGGAGTGGTCGCCCACCCCGGTTTCTGGAGCCGTTTGCCATAGCGGCCGAGGCTTCGTTCGATGTCGTGTCGGATTTTGACCGGCAGGAGTTGGTCAATGCCCTCGACCAAACGCATCGTGAGATGCGTACCCGGTACGACCTGAAGAACAGCCGAAGCAGCCTCGATATGACCCAGGACCAGATCGTGGTGCAGGCGGAGTCCGAGCACACCATTCGCAGCATCCTGGATGTGCTCGAGTCGAAGATGGTGCGGCGATCTCTGTCGCTGAAGATTCTTGATCTTGGTGAGGTCGAGCCGGCCGCCGGCAGTACCTATCGCATGCGCGTGGGCCTGCGTCGGGGCATCAATCAAGATCTTGCGCGGGAGATCACCAAGACGGTTCGATCAGAACTGCCCAAGCTGAAAGTCACTGTTCAGGGTGACTCGCTGCGGATCAGCGGGAAGAGCAAGGACGAGCTTCAGAAGGCGATTTCGCTCCTGCGATCGCGGGATTATCCGGTGCCCCTCCAGTTCACCAACTATCGGTGAATCTGAGCGCCTGCGCAAGGGAACGGCAGGTCCACGGATGGGCCGAAAGGGCCTAGGCTGGTACCATGGGGAGAGCCGCGCGGCAAGCGCGGCTCTTTCGCAAAAGGGCGTGGGGCGGAACATGCGGGACATCCTTCGACGCTCGCACCGAGAGGACGAGCGCGATGCCGGCGCCGGCGGCGATCTCTGGGTGCGCTGCTCTAAATGCAAGGAACTGCTGTACCGTCCCGAGCACGAGCAGAATCTCTGGGTGTGCAGCAAGTGCAAGCACCACTTCCGCGTGGCCGCGCCCGATCGGATTCATATCACCGCCGATCCGGGGTCCTTTGAGGAACGCGACGCGGACCTTCCCCCAATGGATCCGCTGCACTTTCGCTCGGGCGTCCGCACATACCGAGAGAAGCTGGAGCAAAGCGCGGCCGCCACCGGCAGCCCTGAGGCGTTTCTCTATGGACTCGCCCGAATTGATGACTCGCCCTGCGTGCTCGGGGTCATTGAGATCGAGTTCATCGGCGGGTCCATGGGCGCGATTGTGGGTGAGAAGGTGACGAGGGCTATCGAAACCTCCATCGCCACCAATTTGCCGTTGATCCTCTTTTCGAGCAGCGGTGGAGCGCGAATGCAGGAGGGTGTCGTTTCCCTCATGCAGATGGCCAAAACCCTTGCTCGACTGGATGACCTCGGAGCCGCCTCCGTGCCGTTTGTCTCGGTGATGACCGATCCCTGTTATGGCGGCGTCACAGCAAGCTTCGCGATGTTGGGTGACGTGAATATCGGTGAGCCGGGAGCGTTCATCGGCTTCGCGGGGCCCCGAGTCATCGAGCAAACGACTCGGGAGCGACTACCGCCGGGAGCCGCCCAATCGGAGTTCCTTCTGAGCCATGGGATGCTTGATTTAGTCGTTCCTCGACCGGAGATGCGCACCATGCTGGCTCGACTGCTGCGCATATACGCGGCGCGCTCGACGGCAGCCTATGGGTCAGGGGAGGCGTTTCTCGAGTCGCGGTCGGCGCCGCCCGAAAAAGTGGCCGTCGGGGCATAGGTGCTGCGACTCGGCCTCTCGCCGCTCGGCAGCCTCCTTCCAGCTTGCTTCCATTGGCTGCCTCACCGCATGGTCTCGATGCGGACAATATGATCATGGAGCTGGAATGGGAAGGCCCGGTTCGCCAGCTCGACGGTGAGATTGCCAACATCCGACGAGTCAATCCGGATGACGACCGAATCAAGAGCCTGGAGGAGGATCGCGAGGCCCGACTGCGGGACCTCTACCAGGAGCTGAGTCCGTGGCAGACGGTGCAGGTGGCCCGACACCGTGACCGTCCATATCTTCTCGACTACATCAAATGGATGTTCACCGATTTTGTCGAGGTTCACGGAGATCGGAGGTTCGGAGACGATCGAGCCATTCTTGGGGGACCTGCGCTCCTCGACGGCACTCCCCTTATGGTTATCGGGCATCAGAAGGGACGGGACACTGCCTCGAATCTGATGCACAACTTCGGTATGCCCAACCCCGAAGGCTACCGGAAGGCCATCCGGCTCTTCCGGCATGCCGAGAAGCTCGGACTGCCGGTTCTTACACTCGTCGACACGCCCGGCGCCAATCCCAGCCTTCCTGCAGAGGAGCGAGGGCAGGCGCAGGCAATTGCCGAATCCATCGCCGTTATGCTGAGTCTGCGAGTTCCTACGATTTGCGTGGTAACTGGCGAAGGCGGAAGTGGAGGAGCGCTTGCCATTGCCGTGGCCGACCGCCTCGCGATGCTGCAGTACTCCATCCTGACGGTGGCCTCTCCCGAGGCTGCCGCATCCATACTGTGGCGCGACGCGTCGCAGGCGCCTGAGGCGGCTGCGGTCATGCGCATCACAGGCCCAGAGCTCGTCGAGCTGGGCATCGTCGACTCCTTGATACCGGAGCCGCCAGGCGGCGCGCACCGCGACCACGCCGGGGCGGCACGGCTTCTCCGAGAGCACGTCCTGGCGATGCTGGAGGAGCTTCGTGGTGAGGACGTCGAGGACCTCATTCGCAAGCGGCACGACAAGTACCGGAATATCGGCCGGCCGTAGCCGGAACCGCTTCCTTGACATGATCGTGGGCCGGCTCGGAAGGGGATTCCTCTGAGACCGTCCGCTGACACAATTGGTCATGTCAGCGCCCAAGGACGATGCTTCAGCGGTGAAGGTCGTGGCTCAGAATCGTCGGGCCTGGCATGACTATTTCGTGGAAGAGCGCGTCGAGGCAGGTCTCGCGCTCACGGGGACCGAGATCAAGTCCATCCGTGAGGGCAGAGTGAACCTGCGTGAGGCGTATGCGCTCATCGATAGCGGCGAAGCTTGGCTTCACGGACTTCACATAGCACCCTATGCCCACGGCAATCGGTACAACCACGACCCCACCCGTACCCGTAAGCTTCTCTTGCACCGACAGGAGATCGACCGGCTTGCCGGTCGGGTCCGGCAGTCGGGATACACTCTCATCCCGCTCCAGCTCCACCTGCGGAATGGCCGGGCCAAGATTGAGCTTGGCCTGGGCCGGGGGAAGCGATCCTACGACAAGCGTCAGTCGATCGCGCGACGAGACGCGCAGCGAGAGATTGATCGGGCTCTGAGCCGGCGAGTGCGCTCCTGATGAGGTTGAGGACCGAGTGTTGTTCCCGGTCTACGTGAGTGCATCGAGCTGATCTGCGCTCCGGAAGTGGATGGTGGCCATCCCAAGCGATGCTGCCGTCGCGATGTTGTCCTCCCGATCGTCCACGAAGGTGATGTTTTCCGGCGGCGGCTTCAGCGCGCCGAGAGTCGCCTCAAAGATGCGCGGATCCGGCTTCGATAGATGGAAATCGCAAGAGAAGAATGTCTGTTCCAAGGCAGGCAACCACGAAAGCCCTTCGATGGTGCGTGCCAGCGACGTCGGGGCGTTGGAGAGTACAGCCAAACGGAGACCCTTTGTGCTCATCATCTGGAGTCGGTCGAGGGTTTCCGGGTTTCTATGCAGCCAGCTCTTGTCGTCGAGACTCGTCAGCTCGAATGCGATCCCATTCTGGAGCGCCCGCCCTGTCACCGAGGACCAGTACTCCTCGGGTGATACATCCGCACGGTCATACTGGGGACGGTTGAGCCAGTACCGCTGATGAAATTGTGCCGGTTTCATACCGGCAATGCGCGCCAGCTCATCCACGTCCTCGCTTCGTTGATAGCGGACGATCACGCCCCCGAAGTCGAGGAGAATCAAGCCGGAGTCCGGATCCACCACTCGCCGCTCCTTCTCATTTCCGGCTGGTGAAGCTCGGTTAGCTGTGCGGACCCTCCAAGGTGTCAAAAGGGACCCGCCGTTCGGCGGGTCCCGGTCGCACAGGAGACCTATGCCTTGGCCGTGTTCAGCTCTCGCGCCTTGTCGCCGGAGACGGCGGCGCCCGACTCCATCATCTTTCGGAAGCTCTCCGTGTCGTTGGCATGGGGGAATGGCTGCTGAGGAACGTCCACGCCCAGGAACGTGCAGAGCGGCTCCCACCCCTGTTTGACATCGAAGACCAGCAGCCGCTCGCTGGGAACATACTCCCGAACCTCTCGGTTGTGCTGGTCGAATATCTCGAGTGCGCGCTGCTTGTCCGCGAATCGGCCCTCGAGATCACCTTCCCAGACAATCGTCTGGATCATCTTGGTTGCCGGCCGCTCCCGCATTTCCGGCATGTCGCCGAAACTCATGGCGGCCGCGTAGATGGTGTCATTCATGCTCTTGTACCAAGACTCCGGATCGCGCACATTGAGGATCACTCGGGCGTCCGGGAAGGTCGCCATGAGCTCCTTGTAAAAGGTGCAGCCGGGCCAGTCGACGGTGGCGTCCCAATCGGCGAGTTCCGATGCCCAATCGACCGGCTTCCCGAGCTTGGCATCGTAGAAAGTTTGGGCAAGGTCCTGGTTCCCTGCGAGTAGATCAATCATATGCAAGCAGGGAGAAAATCCCAGCTGTTGTAGCGCGACCTTGGTCGACATGGTTCCCGTCCGTCCGAATCCTGCTCCGATAACGCGCATCCTGTCTCCTCTTGCGGTGATCAATGACGCCACACTGCGATGGCGCAATTCCTACCAGTTTCCCATAGTTATTGGAAGCCGGCAAGCTGATAAGGAACGCTGATTGGGTGGATAGATCGCCGGCAGAGGGCAGCCGGTCACATGGTGAACGGCTTAGTACGCCGGGTGCAGCAGGTAGGCGTCTTCCTGGCCGCGAAGCGTACCTGTGCCTACGATGTCTCCACGATTACTCACGTCGGTGGCCGGTCCCACCTGCCAACCGGTGGAGGGTGGCACGGCCTGATTGAGGTCGGTCAGCGTATGGCTCAACCAGGTGAAGCCGTCTCCATTGGCCAGGCCTCCAACCACCATCTCATGGTCGTTTATGGCCGCGACACGAGCATCGCATGCGGTGCCCTTACCATCCATCAACCGCAGATGCCCGTGACCACGCCATTCGAACGGGGCCGCTTGTGAGCCACCGCAGGGACCGTAGAGCTCACCTGACTGACCGACGACCCACCCCTTGCCATTCATGGCGACGGCATCGCTGAAGTATCCGCCCAGTGTGCCCATATCACGCATCTCTCCTGCTCTCCACAGGAACGCATGAACGGACATGCCAGGCTTCGACGATTCACCGATAATGGTTCCCGTCGGACCGACGGCCATAGCAGAGCTGAAATGACCGCCGAGCGTGCCCAGCTTCTTGATGTGGCCGGCCTTCCATCGGGCCGCGAACGGCCCGATCCCGGGACGGTAGATATCGCCGACGATCGTGTCATATCGATTGATGCCGGTCGCGGTCGCCATGCCCTTCAAGAGGGTGATCCGTCCATGCCGGTATAGGAATGAGCCATCGACGGACACATCCTCGTAACTGGTGAAGTACACGCCCACCACGGCTCCGGCGTCGTTGATGGCAGTTGCATGGCTCTGTGGGCGCTCGCCACCAGGCAGGCGGATAAGTGATCCGATGGGAATGATTCCATTCTTGGTCCACATAATCGCAGTGTCGTGCCCTCGGACCGACTGGAACCCGACGATCTCCTGGGATCGATTGATGGCCGCCGGGTAGACGTAGCTGGCATTACTCGCGTGGGGAAGCGGAGCCACGTCGTACCGGATGCCTTGGGCAATCAGTCGATGTATGACCGGCCCGTGGGTGGTTCGGGGAGAGTCGGCCACAACTCGGACCGCTCCAATAGAGAGCAGAGTCATCAAGCTTAGGATGAGCCGTGTCGCCTGCCGTTGCAGGCGCCGGTTCGACGATGCGTTCGAGGTTCCTCTGGGCCGATTCATCTACTTGCGGTAGGTGATGACCACCGAGGGATTGAAGGTCTTAGCCCGCTGGAAAGTGACGACGTGCGAGATCAACGGCTTGACGTAGCTGGATCCAGCTCCGCCTCCTCCGCCTGCTCCGATACTGGCGGAAGCATTGGTTGAGTGTCCGCCACCGCCACCGCCACCGCCGAAGTAGCCGCCCCCGCCTCCGCCGCCACCGGCAAACTTGAACGGCGAGCCCGCGCCACCGCCGATTCCCCCGCGTCGTATGGCGCCGGCCGTCGGGGATGAGCTACCGGCGTTGAGGCCTCTTGGACCCGGATGACCCTCCGTTGCCCCCCCGCCGCCACCGCCGGAGTCGGCCTTCTTGCCTCCTGCACCTGGCTCACCGTCTCCGCCGGCGCCCGTCCGCAAACCGGCGCTGCCTCCGCTGCCGGCTCCCATCTGATCAACGCCATCGCTGGCCTGGCCTCCGCCTCCCCCGGCCACGATGAGCCGGGGATCGGCTGTCGTCCCCGTGAACAGACACCCGAGACTTGCAAGAGAGCAGAGCTGAATGCCAGACGCGCCGCCGCCGCCCCCACCGTAATTCACGCCGTCGCCACCACCACCGATGCCTCCGCCGCCGCGGCCGCCGTAGGCGTCGGAGCCGTCACTCGCAACCTCTACATAGAGCTTCCTCGAGGGCACGACGATCACGGTTGCGCTCGCCACCGCGCCCAGGCCGGCACTTCCGTGATAGTTGATGGTGCGGCCGCCGCTGCCTCCCGTAGCGACCACGCCGATCTTCTTGACTCTGCGGGGCACCTTCCAGGCGTGCTCGCCCGGCTGGAAAAACGTGCATGTGACGGTCGTATGACGCCTGATGCAGACCGGACCGAGATGCGGATGCACCTCGAAAGCCTCCAGCCCGCCGGCTTCGTTTGAGACGTAGAGCGTGCCATCTACCACGGCCGGCCCTGCCTCGACCCGACCGGGAGTGTCCGCGTGCCAAACCTTCTGTCCCGTTCGGATCGAGACGGCATAGATTCCCCGAAGCGCCCCCACGTAGGCGAGGCCGCCGGCCACCGCCACCGATGACAGCTGATAGGGCACAGTTCGCGAGATGAGGACCTTCCACGCGAGGGTGCCGTGCTTGCTATGTATGGCGTAGACGCCACTGCGGTTGTCGGCAACAAAGACCAGTCCCTTCGCGACGGCAAGGGACGAGGAGACCGAATCGTCGGAGGGAAGCCGATAGCGCCACTTCACCGCTCCGGACTTGAGGTTGACTCCATACACCATCCGGTCGACGCCCGCGGTGAACAGCATGTTTCCCGACACGGACGGTGAGGCGAAGAACCCGGAGCCGCCATCGATGCTGCGTTTCCAAATGACGCGGCCCGTCTTGGCGTCGAACGCGAAGACGTTTCCGCTCTCCGAGGTGACGTAGACGCGGCCGTTGGCGACTGCCGGTGACGAGTACATCTCACCTACTTCGCGGCTCCATCTCAGCCGCCCTGTCTTCACACGGAGGGCATAGAGCCGGCCAGTGTAGTGAGAACCGTAGTCCCACACTGAACCGATATAGACCGTGTCGCCCACAACGGTCGGAGAAGCGTCGAACACGACGTGCTCGGGAACTGGGAATCTCCAGATTCCTCGTCCGGTGGCAGCATTCACGGCAACCACCTCCCCGCCCCTCGGGTTGCCGGCAGAGTTTTCTCGATCCGTACCCACAAAGACCACCCCTCCTGATACGGCCGGTGACGAAGTGCTGCCGTTGTTGGCGGTTCGAAACGCCCACTCCTGGTTCCGATTCGCCGTCCCAATGGCATACAGATAGCCGTCGTCCGACTGGATGTACGCCGTGCCTCCCGAAACGGCGGGCGAGGAGTCGACGAAGTTTCCCGTGTTGAACTGCCAGGTCTCTCTGAGCTTCCGGATGGTGCCGGGTGTCAACGCGCGCTCGTTGGGGTTGTAGCCGCTCAAGCCCGGGTCGAACTGAAACTGCGACCATGGCCCAGCCGGGGTAGATCCGGAGGAGGAAGCAAGAACGGAAACTGGGCCTCGTGCGGCGACCGAACCGAAGAGGAGGCCTGAGACGGCAAGCCCGAGAGCTGCGACTGTGGCTTCTCGCCCTCGCCCTGGCCGTGTGGCCGCTCGGGCGGGCAGACGCAGCCGCCTGACTCCCAGCAGCGAACGACAGGTAGACACAGCCCAACCGCCTCCGGATGACGTGGTATGTCATCATAGTCTTCCGAGGCGGAAATTCTCCAACACCTTGAGCGTCAAACGCTCGTGCAGTTGTGCGGGCCCGTGAGGTCCCGCTGACGACAGGCGAGAACTCCGGTCAGTTCAGCTGGGCTCAGCGCTGGCGGTTCCCGAGGTGTCGGTCGACCCGGAAAACCTCGACCTGCGCGTGCTAGCTGCTCTTCTTCTCGCTCCCCGCTTTCCCGCTGGTGGGAATCTCCTCGGTGTCTTGCTTGGCTGCCGCATCGGACTTCGCTGCGCGCTTCGATGCCGGGGGTGTCTCTGGCTCGGAGGCCGGCGTCGGGGCTGGAGCGACGGCCGGCTCGGGGCTCGAGGTGTTAGAGACCGGCTCAGGTGCGGGGGTCACGGGCTCGGGAATGGAGGTTTGCGCGGTCGATGAGAAGTTGTCCCAACTCCCGCTGTCGACGTTGCCGCTGGCCCCTGTCAGCATGTCCATGACCTGATTCCGCCGATCTTCGTTGAGCAGGACGAAGCCTAATGCCAGGCCGACCAGCATGCCGAAAAAGAGGCGTCCACGACCGCGCTTCTTGCGGCCCAGCTGCTCTTCCGCCCGCTCTGCCGCTGCCTCCACCGCTTCCTCTGCACCCTGTCGGATGGAGTCGATGGCTTCATTGACGGCGGTCTTGCTCTGCTCGGCTAGCTGGTCAATGGCGCGACTCAGCGCCTTGGCCGCGGCGTTGTAATCAACCTCGGCCAGCTTGCTCCGGACTTGGCTCGCGGTTTCGTCGCGAGATTCCGGGTTTGTGACATAGTCCACGGCGGTCTTTGCAGCGGCCATGAGGGCTGCCCCCAGCAACTGTCTCTGCCATTCCTTGTCGTCGCCCATCCGCTCCCTCTCCGTGTCTTTGGTCGGTTCGTTTCGGCGCCGCGGATTGCCGTATTACCCCGCTGCGCCTCGGAGGAGCAGCCGGAACCCGCCCATATACTTCAAGAGATGTTTATCTATCGACGGGACCAGAGCGCTTGATTCCGAGCAAGATCCGGAATTTTTGCATCATCGCCCACATCGATCACGGCAAATCGACGCTGGCCGACCGCCTACTAGAACATACACAAACCGTCGCCTCCCGAGACATGACCGAGCAAGTCCTCGATCAGATGGACCTCGAGCGCGAGCGGGGAATCACCATCAAGCTGCAAGCGGTTCAGATGGGTCACAGGGCTGCCGATGGCGAAGAGTACGAGCTCAACCTGATCGATACGCCCGGTCACGTCGACTTCACGTATGAGGTGTCTCGGAGCCTGGCGGCGTGTGAGGGGGCTCTCCTGGTGGTGGACGCCACGCAGGGAGTCGAAGCGCAAACACTGGCGAACGTTTATCTCGCCCTCGAGCATGACTTGGTGATCATCCCCGTGATCAACAAGATCGATCTACCCAGCGCCGATGTCGAGGGGACGAAGGCGGAGATCGAGCACGTTATTGGGCTGGACTCGGCTGATGCCGTGGTGGTGAGCGCCAAAGAAGGAGTGGGGATCGACGAGCTGCTCGACGCGGTGGTCCGGCGAATCCCGCCGCCTCGGGCCGATCGTGGCCTGCCGCTCCGAGCGCTCATCTTCGACTCGCACTACGATCCCTACAAGGGAGTCATTGCGTACGTGCGCATTAAAGACGGTGTCGTCCGTGACGGCGAGCGTCTCCATCTGATGGGCGCCGACCTTTCGACTGAGGCGCTGGAGGTAGGCGTGTTCCGACCGCGGATGACACCCGCTCACGCTCTGGAGGCAGGAGAGGTGGGTTACATTGCGACCGGCTCCAAGAGCGTCCGGGACGTCCGGGTCGGGGACACCATCACAACCGCTTCAGGGCCTGCTCAGGACGCCCTCCCCGGCTATCAGCCAGCCAAGCCGATGGTATTCTCGGGTCTGTTTCCGACGATTGGCGAGGACTACACGCTCCTGCGAGACGCGCTGGACAAGCTGCACCTCAATGACGCCAGTCTGACGTACGAGCCGGAGAATTCCGTTGCGTTGGGCTTCGGTTTCCGCGTGGGGTTCCTTGGCCTCCTGCATATGGAGATCGTGCAGGAGCGCCTCGAGCGCGAGTATGACCTCGAGCTGCTGACCACCGCCCCCTCGGTCGAGTATCACGTCACGAGGACAGACGGGACGGAGCTCATCGTGGATAGTCCGGCCCAGCTTCCGGAGCAGGTGACCATCACCCGGATCGAGGAGCCCTGGGTCCACGCCTCACTCTTCGTTCCTCCCCAATACGTGGGGCCCGTGATGGAGCTTACCCAAGCACGCCGTGGCGTGATGCAAACCATGGACTATATCGCCGACCAGCGTGTCCTGCTCAAGTACGAGATACCGCTGTCCGAGCTGATCGTCGACTTCTACGACGAGCTGAAGTCCCGCACCCAGGGGTACGGGTCCCTCGACTATTCCTTCGCGGATTATCGGGAGGGGGACGTGGTCAAGGTTGACCTACTGGTGGGCGGGAAGCCTGTGGATGCTCTGTCACTGATTACGCATCGGAGCAAGGCCACCCAGGTGGGCCGCAGCCTGGTGGACAAGCTCAAGGAAGTGATCCCGCGACAGCTTTTCGAAGTCGCCGTTCAAGCCGCCATCGGAAACAAGGTCATCGCCCGCGAGACGATCAGACCGCTTCGAAAGAACGTGCTGGCCAAGTGCTATGGCGGCGACGTGACCCGCAAGCGCAAGCTGCTCGAGAAGCAGCGCGAGGGCAAGCAGCGGATGAAGCGCATCGGGAGCGTCGAGATCCCCCAAGAGGCGTTCATGGCCGTTCTCAACTTGGAGAACTGATTAGCGGCCTTCCGGTTCGGGCCTACCGACCTCGCAGAAGCAGTACGCGAGCCAGCGTTCGCATCAAGATGGCCGAGTCGAGAAACGGGTTCCAGTTCTTGACATAATATAGGTCATAACGGAGCTTGGCGAGGGCATCTTCGACCGAGGCGCCGTACGGGTAATGGAGCTGGGCCCATCCCGCGATGCCCGGACGCATGCTGTACCGCGCCCGATACAGCGGAATGTTGTGCTCCAGCTCAGCCACGAACTCGGGACGTTCCGGCCGAGGACCGACCAGGCTCATGTCACCGCGCACCACCTGAAACAGTTGTGGCAGCTCGTCCAGATGGGTGCGTCGCAACCAGCGGCCGATTGAGGTCGCTCGTGGGTCGTCGAGCGTCGCCCAGACCGGTTTGCCGGGGGCCTCTGCGTCGGCGCGCATGGTCCGGAACTTCACGATCTCAAATGGGTGCCCATGGAGGCCCATCCGGTGTTGCCGGTGAAGGATTGGTCCGCGGGAAGAGAGGCGGACGAGCACGGCAATCAGGGCAATTACGGGAAGCAGAATAATGAGCGCGAGTGAGGCCGCCACCACGTCGATGATGCGCTTGACGGCGAAGGCCATGCCGCCACCGCTTCGTCCGAGCTGCACCGATCCGAACCAGTGGGGTCCCATGAACTCGACCGGTACCTGCCCAGTAACTTCCTCGTAGAGTCGGGGCATCATCGAGACCGCGATGCTGTGCTCATAACAGGTGCCGAGCCCTTGGTAGAGCGCTTCGCTTGAGGGCTGATTCAGCGCCAATACCACTTCCTCGACTTGCAGCTCCGAGATCAGTGGCCACATAGCTTCCGACGACCCGAGGACTCGGGACCCCTCCACCTCGGCGCCATGCTTGTTCGGGTCGTCGTCGAGGATGCCAACCACGTTGATACCGTGGCCCTGTCGCGAGCGCACCGCGCGAAGAAGGGTCGCCCCGGCGGCGCCCGCTCCTATAACCAACACCCGTCGCTGAAAGTGGACGGCGCCGAACATGCGAATGTACGTAAAGCGCCACAGCCCGATTGCCATGGGGCCGGCGATGGCGAAGATGATCAGCTTGGGGCGGCTGATGAAGAATGGCGAGCCGTGGAGGAAGAAGATCAAGAGAAGAGTGAGGTCGAAGGCAATGGAGGTTGCGGTGAGCGCCTGGATGGACTTCTGCGGTCGTGCCGCCGTGGCGAGGTCGTAGATGCCTGAGATTTGACCGAAGACGAGCCAGGGAATCGAAAACACGATGGCCAAGCCAGGGAACGCACCCGGGCCGATCTTGTCCCAGGAGAGCCCGTACCCGATTAAGAGCAGGACGAGTACGTCCATGAGGACCAGCAGAATTCGGCGCTCGGAGACCGCAAGAGATCGTCGATGGTCGGCCTGCCAGGCCGGCAAAGCGGCCGGTTCCCTGGAAGCCGCGACGGGCCTAGCCAGGGTCTCGAGAGCCGTCAGTCGGTCGCCGGCGGCCATGGCCGGCGCTTCCTCAGTCCGCATCTCTTTCCCCCGAAGGGACATGTCCCTTCCTGCGCATAACTAGTTTAGCCAGTGCCGGTTCCGGCGGCAAGCCGGGGCTACCGAGCGCCGCGGCTTCGGTCATTTGATCATGCGTTGTGGGCATCCTTGGCCGCACGTCCAATGTCAATGAGGCGGGCGGCGCGCGAAGCGGCATCCGTCGTCAGCTCGGCCGTCTGGGTCACAGCCTGCTCAATGGCCATCGGCCGGTTCATGATCGGCACCACTGCAGTGACCCCGTGTTCGAAGCAGGCCTCATAGCCCTGACCGATGCTTCCCACAATGACTACAACGGGAATGTCTCGGGTGGCGGCCCGCTGTGCGACCACAATGGGCGCTTTCCCGAAGACGTCTTGGGCGTCGATCCGGCCCTCTCCGGTAAAGACCAGGTCGGTCCCGGTCAAATGCTCGTCGAATCGCATGGCGTCGAAGATGATGTCAACGCCCCGGCTCATACGGGCATGGAGAAACGTCATCAAGCCGGCACCAAGACCGCCGGCGGCGCCTGCACCGGGCACATCCGCGACCTCCATCCCGAGGTCTCGCTCGACCACCTCCGCAAACCGTGCCAGCGCCCGGTCCAGCACCTCCACATCTCGAGGAGAGGCGCCCTTCTGAGGACCGTACGTCCGGCTGGCCCCGTGGTGACCGCACAGAGGGTTGGTGACATCGGAGGCCACGATGACCTCGATGTCCTGGATGCGCGGATCCAGGTGAGAGATATCGATTTTGGCCAAGCGCTGCAGCGCCCTGCCCCCACGCGGCAGGTATCTGCCCTGCTCATCCTGAAAGCGAACGCCAAGCGCGTGAGCCATCCCCGCCCCCGCGTCGTTGGTGGCGCTGCCACCGATGCCCACGATCAGTCGCTTCACTCCCCGGTCGAGCGCCGCCCGGATCAACTGACCGGTGCCGAAGGTGCTCGTGGTGCAGGCATCGCGCTCATGCCGCGCAAGCAGGGGAAGGCCGGAGGCGGCCGCCATCTCAATGACTGCGGTCGAGCCATCACCGAGCAGCCCCCACTGCGCCCGCACGCGACGGGCAAGGGGGTCCTCGACCTCAGTCTCTAAAAACTGTCCGCCGGTGGCCGTAACCAGGGCCTCAACCGTTCCTTCCCCGCCGTCGGCGACGGGCAAGATGTCGAACTGCGCGTCGATCCATACCGCCGCAAGTCCGGCGTGGATTGCCTCGGCTACGCCAAGGGCATCCAGGCTGCCCTTGAACGCCTGGGGCGCGATGAGGACCCGCATGGGCTCGCGAGCTACGCGGCCGTTCCCAGGTTCAGGCTGCGAAGATAACTGCGAAACTCGTCACCGAACTCCGCCCGCTGGAGGGCGAGCTCCACGTTGGCCTTGAGATAGTCGAGCTTGTCCCCGGTGTCGTAACGACGGCCCTCGAACTCGTAGGCGTAGACCGGTCGTTCTTGCACGAGGGTTCGCAGTGCGTCGGCAAGGTAAATCTCCCCGGCAGTGCCCTCACGGGTGCTCTCCAGAATGTCGAACACGTCCGGAGTGAGCACGAACCCGCCGATCTGAGCCAGGTTGGATGGCGATTGCTCCACCGTCGGCTTCTCGATGACGCCATGGACCCGATACTCGCGTTCCCGGATTGACTCCACCTCCAGCATTCCGTAGCGGGGATAGTCGATCGACTCGACCGCCTGAACACCGATGATGGGGCCGCCGAGACGCTCGAAGGCGTCGATCATCTGGCGCGTCACCGGAGGGTCTCCCAGAATGATGTCGTCTCCCCATAGGACGGCAAAGGGCTCATCGCCGACCGCCGCACGAGCCACCAGCACTGCATGCCCGTTTCCGAGCGGCTCCTTCTGTCGGACATAGATCACGTTGGCGAGATCGTCAATCCGTCGCACCTGCTCGAGTGTTTCGTGCTTGCCTCGGTTCTCGAGGTGGAACTCGAGCTCAAAGCTGGTGTCGAAGTGGTTCTCGATGGCCTGCTTGCCGTAGCCGGTAACGATCACGATATCGGTGATGCCCGAGGCCACCGCCTCTTCGACGATGTACTGGATGACGGGCTTGTCGACGATGGGGAGCATCTCTTTGGGGACCGCCTTGCTGGCAGGCAGCAGACGAGTTCCCAAACCGGCGGCGGGAATGACCGCCTTGCGAACCTTCACGCCGCGCCCCCCTTCAGCAGCCCCACCCTCGATACGAGGAAATCTAGCACGCTCGATGGATACGTTTGCCCCAATGATCGAGGCGCAGGCCTCTCCGACGGCACGGTCGGCGGGGTTGGGCGAGCCCGCCCCGAAATGCGTCCAATTCTGGCGGATGGGGTGGGATTCGAACCCACGAGGGCTGTGAACCCTACCGCTTTTCGAGAGCGGCGCACTAAGCCGGACTATGCGACCCATCCAAGCGCTTGAGTTTACCAGTTTGTGCCCTGAATCCAGGCCGCAAACCGCAGCCGCACACCTACACTAATGCGTGATTCTGCGCCGGTTACAGCTTCAGCACTTCCGGAATTACCGGCGCCTCGACCTCTCGCTGGAAGAGGGCGTGACGGTCCTGTATGGCTCTAATGGAGCCGGAAAGACCAACATCCTCGAGGCCGTGTTCGCCCTGGCCACAACCAAGTCGTTTCGGGCGCGCACAGACCGCGAGCTGATCGATCGGCGCTTTGAGCCTCTCGACGGACCGTTCCCCTTCGCGCGCCTGTCGGGTGAGGCCGACACCGCTCGCGGCACCCTCTCCGTGGAGATGATCATCGGTCTTGACGGCGCCACGGATGCCCCGGTCCTGCGCAAGCGTTTCAGGCTCGACGGCACGGCCCGGAAAGCGGTGGACGTGGTCGGGCGTCTAAAGGCCGTTCTGTTTTCGCCGGTCGACGTTGATATCGTGACCGGCTCGCCTTCTCTCCGCCGGCGCTTCGTCGACCTCATGTTGTGTCAGGTCGATTCCAGTTATCTTCGGCTTCTTCAGTCCTACACTCGGGTTGTGCAGCAGCGGAACGCCGCGCTGTCACGATTTGGGGCCCGCATGCCTGCCCAGCAGCTCGATTTCTGGGATCAACGGCTGATGGCGGATGGGTCAGAGATTATCGGGCGTCGCCTGGAGATGATGGAATGGCTGGGCCCCTGCGCCGCGGAGATGTACATGCGGCTCTCGGGTGGTGGGGAGGCCTTCGCGATCGAATATGTGTCGAGTCTAGGGGAGATTGAGGGGCTGAACGCCGATGTACAGAACCTCTTTTCCCAGCGTCTCCGGGCTCTGGGCACGAAGGGATTGGAGCAGCGCCTCACACTCGTCGGGCCCCATCGAGACGACCTCAGCATGACGCTGGACGGCGTTCCCTTACCGTCGTTCGGCAGCCGAGGACAGCATCGTACAGCGGCCCTCGCGATGCGGATGGCAGAGGCAGCCTACATCCTGCATCGCACGGGCGAGAGACCAATCATGCTTTTGGACGAGGCGTTGGGGGAACTGGACGATCGGCGGCGGGATCACCTTCTTGACTTCACCGCTTCTCATCCCCAGGTCCTCCTGACCGGCACAACGGCCGATCTCTTTCCGCAGGACTTCCGGCGTCGTGGAGCTCTCATTCACGTCGAGGGCGGCGCGATCGCGGCCTGATCTTCAACCGTGCCTGGGCCGGCCCGCCGTTGCGCGGTTCCTTCATGGCGTGGAGCCATGAGTGCGCGCTCTTGGGATATGCCGTCGAACGGCACTTGTGTGTGCCGCAGCGAAATGCGTAGGATAGTTGCGTAACGTCTCGGGTGTTGTCACCACGGCGAATATTCGAAGGATAAGGAAGGGCATGTTCAACCGTTTAACCGCACCGCTTCGATTGCCGGTCATTGCCGCCGCTGCCATGGGTCTGGCCGCATCGGCCTGGGCGCCCACGGCCTCAGCCGCGATTGCTCATCGAGCTCCGAACCTGGCTAGTAGGTTCCCTTCGAGCCTCCAGGGTCACCTGCCGCCGGTACTGCAGCGACGGCTCACTGGTCTGATGGGCCCGGTTCGCGCTGCCCAGCAGCCGGATTTCTACTTCTTCGACACGAACCTGCTCAAAGTGACGAGCTCCACGGGGAAGACGCTCTACCTCAACGTTTCAGGTAGTTTCGCTCCGGGCAGCCCCACTGCGAGACTCTCCGTAAACCTCTCTAAGAATGCTTTCTCTCAGACGGGGGAGTCGAACAACGAGTATCACTACTGGTCGTTCACCGTTCCGCTCACGGGCTCGGGAAACAGCACCGTCATGTTCCCAAATAACAACATCGACGTAAACAGCAACTTCGGCCCGTACGGCAGCTTGAAGATTTCGTCCACTCATGGCTCGAGCTCCAACGCAAAGTGCCAGTCGGGATCCGAGAAGTACTACCGGGAGTCGGCACAGGCCACGCTTACGCTGAACACCAAGAACAAGTACGAGTCGTCAAAGTGGGGTGGCGTCTCGGGCAAGTTCTCGTTCCCGGAGAGCAGTCTATCGGAAGACTTTCAGTGCATTCCAGTCTTCCCGAACTACAGTGCAGCCTGTATCAGTGGCGGATCGTGGGACCAGTCTCAGATGATTGGCAGCAACTCCGAGAGCTTCGGAGGGTCCAGCTTCACGGAGAACGGCCAATCGTACGGGTATGCCTTCGCCTCGCGAATGGTTGCTCTGAAGGGCCTCCCCACCAACGTGACGGGGAGTCGGGATGACGAAATGATGGATGGCGGCATCTCCCAGAAGTTCAGCAAGTCCGCCGCGAACCCCCATCCACTCAAAGCGGAGATCGGCCCAGCCGCCAACACCGACCAATATATGCACGGTGGCGCAACACTGACCGCGGCGAAGTCGACAACCGACAGCTCGGGATCTTGCAAGCTCGGAAAGACCACGAAGACGCAGTATGATTCGTTCCCGTCGGAGGGCCCCAACCATACAAGTGGTCAGGTTACTTACACCAACGGTTCGCGAAAGCTTAAGGCCGTCATGCATGTCGGCCCCAAGTTCACCATTCCCAACCAGACCGGCACGAACGGCGACGTCCTCATCTACTCGTACAAGTAAAGGTCAGTTCATGCGAGAGCCCGGTCCCTCCAAGGACCGGGCTCTTTTCTATCTTTTCAGTCCCGTCTATCGCGCGATGACCGGTGTCGATTGGCCCTCGCCGATCCTCCATAGAATTGGAAACGAGCGGGGTGAGGATGGACGACTTCCTGCGCGCGCTTGCATCCGGGGACCCAGTGCCCGGAGGTGGGAGCGTCGCGGCACTTGAGGTTGCGATTGGGGCGGCGCTCCTATCGATGGTCTCTGAGTTGACGCTTGGTCGGAAGAGGTATGCGTCGGTTGAAGAAGAGGTCCTCGGGATTCGGGCTCAGTCAGACAACATGCGGTCCAGAGCTCGCGCCCTCGTCGATGCCGATTCGGTCGCCTACGGGAGAGTTGCCGAAGCAATGCGGCTGCCTCGGGACAACGACGACGAGAAGGAGCACCGGCGGCGGACGATCCAGGCAGCACTGAAGCGTGCCGTCGAGCCGCCGCTTTCGACCATGCAGGCGGCCCAGGAGGGCATGGTGCTGGCCACGCGACTCGCGGCCATCGGAAACGCTTCCGCTGTGAGCGACGTTGGGACGGCAGCCCACGCCTTCCTGGCGGGTTACCTATCGGCCAAGCTCAACGTGGACATCAATCTGGCTTCCATCCGCGATGAAGCGTTCGTGCAGTCGATCGGCCAGGAACCAGTGCTTCGATACGACATTCAATCCGACTGGCGGAAGACGGGTGACATGGTCCGGGAGGTCATCGGAGCGCCTTCGTGACCGCCCGCAGACTGGAGGGCAGACCAGTCGCGGCGCGCATTCGCGAACAGGTGGCGGAAGACATCCGGGACGTCGTTTCGCAGGGCTCCGAACCGGGACTTGCCGTCGTGCTGGGAGGCAACGATCCGGCAGCTGCCGTGTATGCCCGACAGCTTGACCGTCAGGGTACTGCCTTGGGCATACGGGCGGAGGTTCTGTCCCTACCACTCGAATCCAGTGAAGCTGAGGTCGATGGGCTGATTGACCGGCTCAACAACCGGCAAACGCTTGATGGAATCGTTGTGGCAACGCCGTTGCCGCCGCAAATAGCCCTTTCCCGGCTTTCGGGCCGGTTGGATCCGGCGAAAGATGTGGATGGGATGACGGTCGTCAACAGCGGCCGGCTGTATCTCGGCCTTCCCGCGTCAGTCCCGTCGACCGCCATGGCGATACTCGAGCTCCTCGTCTCGGCAGGGGTGGAAATTCAGGGGAAAGAAGCGGTGGTCGTCGGCCGCAGCCCCACGGTGGGGAAGCCGGTGGCCATGCTATTGCTCCGCTCTGGAGCCACGGTTACCGTAACCCATACACAAACGAGAGACTTGGCAAAGCACACGGGGAAGGCAGACATCCTTGTGGTCGCTGCCGGCAGGCCTGGACTCATCAGTGGGTCGATGATACGTCCGGGCGCCGTCGTGATAGATGCCGGCATTAATGTCGTCGGTGAACGCATCGTCGGGGATGTCGACTTCGAGGGAGCGGCCGAGGTCGCGGGCGCTATCACCCCCGTGCCCGGCGGGGTCGGGCCACTGACGAATATCATGCTCTTTCGGGCCGTGGCGCAGAACTTCCGCCGGAGGATGGGCCATGGGTAAGGGGTGGGGTTTCGCCTGGGGATCCAAGACCTTCGTCATGGGCATTGTTAACGCAACTCCCGACAGCTTTTCCGGCGATGGAGTCGGAGATGATGTGGAGGCGGCGGCCGCAGCGGCATTGAGTCAGGTCGAGGCGGGTGCCGACATCGTGGATGTCGGCGGCGAATCAACACGCCCTGGGTCCACTCCAGTGGCCCTGCCGGACGAGCTCCAGCGCGTCATTCCCGCCATCCGGGCAATTCGGGGACGTTCAGCGATCCCGATTTCGGTCGATACCAGCAAGGCGCCGGTGGCTGAGGCGGCTGTAGAGGCAGGCGCCGGCGTCGTGAACGACGTCTCCGGTCTGCAAGCCGATCCAGGCATGATCCAGGTTCTCTCCGCTTGCCATGCCGGCGTGGTACTGATGCACAGCCGTGCCGAACGGAAGCGCACAGACATTGTGGAGGAAGTGGTGGACTTCCTACACCAAGCGAGTGAGCGGGCGATGAAGGCTGGGATCTCAGGGGATCGGATCGTTGTGGATCCAGGCTTTGGCTTCGCCAAGGATGCGAGCGAGAACCTGATCATCCTGCGGCGGCTGCCTGAGCTACGCGCCTTGGGGTTCCCGGTGCTCGTTGGAGCTTCCCGCAAGTCCACCATTGGCCGGGTGCTCGCGCTGCCGGTCGGCGATCGCATGGAAGGCAGCGTGGCCGTGATGGTGGTTGCCATCGTCGGCGGGGCAGACATGGTACGGGTTCACGACGTACAAACCTCGGCCCGAGCGGCCAAGATGACGGACGCGGTTGTGCGGGGGTGGGAGCCGGACGAGACCGGCTGACGAGACGGTGTCGCAGCGAGGCCCTCAGACTCCTTCCCGGCTCCACGAGGATCCCCAACCGTCCTCCAAACTCAGACCCCTCGACACTGTTCAGACTGTCCAGTCCGAGTGCCCGCGTTTGTGGCGCTATCATCTAATCGGCGATAGAAGCTATCCGGAAGACCCACCGAACGGAGGAAGCCGGTGACAAGTCCCTATCAGCACTTTGTGGAGACGCTCGAGGAGGCCGGCCGCTGCCTCGGCGTGTCCGCGGATCTCCTGCGTCGCATTGCGACCCCGGAACGGGTACACACAGTGTCGGTTCCCATCAAGCGGACGAGCGGCGCGTGGGAGATCTACGCGGGATACCGGGTCCAGCATAATTCGGCCCGGGGGCCCTACAAGGGTGGCATCCGCTTCCATCCGCAGGTCAACCTGGACGAGGTCAAGGCCCTGGCTGCCTGGATGAGCATGAAGACCGCGGTTGTCGACATTCCGCTGGGTGGGGGTAAGGGCGGTATCACTGTCGACCCCCATAGTCTTGACGACGCGGAGCTGGAAGCCCTCACGCGGATGTACACCAACCGGATCCACCGGGACATCGGCCCCTACGTGGACATTCCGGCTCCCGACGTGAATACCGACTCTCGCATCATGGACTGGCTGGCGAATGAATATGGGCGGTTGACCGGCTTGCCCACACCGGCGGTGGTAACCGGCAAGAGCATCTCGGCCGGTGGCTCAGAAGGCCGTGATACGGCCACGGCGCAGGGTGGCTTCTTCGTGCTGCAGTCGGCGCTCGAGGCAAACGGCGAGAGTCTCGCCGGTAAGCGGGTTGCCATTCAAGGCTTCGGGAATGCGGGCGCGAATTTCGCGAAGCTGGCTTCGCAGGCTGGCGCTCTGGTGGTGGCGGCATCTGATACGTCAGGCGCCATCGCCTCCGAACAAGGCCTGCCTGCTTCGGACCTGGCTCAGTTCAAGGCAGAGGGCGGCCGATTCTCACAGATGAACGGCGAGTTTACCCGTATAGGGCCGGAAGAGGTGCTGACCTACACGGCCGATATCTTGGTGCCCTCGGCTCTGGAGGATCAACTGTCGCGTGAGATCGCGACGGGCGTGACCGCCCGCTATGTCCTCGAGCTGGCCAACGGGCCAACCACGGCCGACGGTGACGCTGTCCTGGAGCAGCGAGATGTCGTGGTGCTGCCGGACATCCTGGCCAACGCCGGTGGCGTAGTCGTGAGCTACTTCGAATGGCTGCAGAACGTCAGCCTGGAGCGCTGGAGCGGCAACCAGGTCCGGACGCAGCTTGCCGACGTGATGAAGAACGCCTTCGAGGCCGTGGCCGGAATCAAGTCGGCGAGGAGCGTCTCCTATCGACTGGCTGCCTATTGCCTCGCCATTCAGCGCATCTCCGCGGCTATGGAAACTCACCCTATGGGGGCTGAGAGTGCCTCCCCAGTGAAAACCTAACCGCGGCCCACTGACTATCGCCGGCGGCGGCCAGCTCCTGCGGCCGGCTCTCGCCGGAGCCCCTCGAGGACGGTGAGGACGGCCTCTCGGAACGCCGGTTCATCCTCAATCAGGGCTGGATCAACCGCATCGTACATCCAGTGGTTTTCCCGGCGCCACCGGAAGCGAAATGCGCCCTTCCAGGCCGCCGCGAAGAGCAGGCCGTCACAGTAGAAGCCCCACCCGCCGAACATGCGGCGCACCTCCAGGCCCGGAAGCCAAGCCAGTGCCTCTTCGGCCGCTAACCGAATCTGATCTTCAGCGATACTCATGCTTGACTCAGTGTGGCTGACGGGCATTCGTGCAGGAGATTGACCAAGAGGACGCTACCGGGAGCAGTGTCTCCGGCGCTACTCGACCATCACATCGAGGAGCTGATCAAACACCTCATGCGCGGTAATGTCGTGCAGGCAGTCGGGCCTGTGACAGACCCTAACGTCGGTTCTGGGTGGCTCCGTGCAGTGACGGATCACGCGGACGCGGGGACCCAGTGGCGACCAGCTCGAGGGGTGCGTCGGCCCGAAGAGGGTCACGCTGGGCACGCCCAGCAAACCCGCGAGATGGGATACGCCCGAGTCGTTGCCGACATAGCCGCTTGATGCGGTCAGATATTCCGCGAGGCGCTGGAGCGTTGGTTCGCGAAGGATCTCCGCCCGGACATCAAAGCGAGTCGCTCGCTCCCGCTCGGCCGGACCCTCCAGGACCGCGACTGGATAGCCCCTAGCAGTCAGGAGGACCGCCAACTCCTCAAACAGCTCGACCGGTGGACATTTCCACGTCGCGCCGGATCCTGGGTGCAGGATGATGGGACCGCGAGGATTGTTCGTCCGCGCGACAACCGGTGCGACTGCCTGTGGCCCCGTCCAGTTGGCATGGATCCCCAGCGGAGAGAGTGCCGACAGCAGCCACTCGGCAGTATGGACACCCGCTGGTGGGCGTGGATCGGACAGAAGGGCATCCGGTCGAAGGTGACGGATCGCCGAGCGAAGCGGGTCGTTCCCAGTGAAGACGACCACTACATCGCTGAGAGGAGATACCTCGACGAGGTTCATCAGTTCGATCGAGAAGGCGCGATCCACCAAACCCCACGACTCGTACAAACGCGCCGGCTCGCCGCGAACTGCCAGTGTTAGGAACGCGGTCGGAAAAGCAGCGCGCAACGCTCGAACGGCGGGAAGCAGAAGCAGGATGTCGCCGAGGCCCGACATCCAGGCACAGAGGAGGATGCGATCACATCCGGTGGAGGCAACCGGGGCGTCAGTCACGTGCAGGCGGCAGTAGACTACCATATGACCGCGGTGGACGAGCCGGCGGTGGCTGCGAGCACGGCGTTCCGGGCTTCAGACGATGCCTCCATCGCCAATAACCGGCCCGTGTATCTCGACTACAATGCCACCTCGCCACTGGCGCCCGAGGCGCTGGAGGCCATGATGCCTTTCCTCACTGTCGAGCACGGGAACGCTTCCAGCACCCATCCGTATGGTGTGGTCGCCCGTCGAGCCATCGAGGCGGCGCGCGCTCAGGTGGCCGTGCTCATTGGAGCTGAGCCGGAGGAGGTCCTGTTCACCAGCGGTGGGAGCGAGAGCAACAACCTGGCGCTGAAAGGCTCTCTCCTGGCCGGTGAGACTTCGCAGGCTCACGTGCTCATCAGCTGTATCGAGCATCCCGCCGTGCAGAATACCTGCCGCCATCTGAGCGCCAGATTCGGGTGCAGGGTGACCACAGTGCCTGTTGACTCGCAGGGTATGGTGCGGCCCAGCGACGTGCTCGATGCGCTTCAACCGGAGACGCGCATGATCTCAGTCATGCTGGCCAACAACGAGGTTGGGACGCTGCAACCCCTGGCTGAGATATCGCAGCTTCTCAGGGATTCTCGCCCGGAGATCTTGATTCACACAGACGCGGCTCAGGCGGTGGGCAAGATCCCAGTGGATGTTCGACGCCTTGGTGTGGACCTCCTCACCATTGCGGCGCACAAGCTCTGCGGGCCGAAGGGAGTCGGCGCGCTGTATGTCCGCTCCGGCGTGACTCTTGAGCCACTGATTCATGGCTCGGGCCATGAACGGGGGCGCCGCGCCGGCACCGAGAATGTGCCCGGAATCGTCGGCCTCGGTGCGGCCGCCGAGCTGGCATGTCTGACCCTTGGGGCGGAGGAGCCTAGGCTCCGCCGCCTGCGGGGACGTCTCCAGACGGGCGTTTGTGGGGCCATTCCTCCGGCGGTCATTCATGGTCATCCTGAGCGCTGTCTGCCAAACACCCTGAATGTCAGCTTCCCCGGCGTCACCGGGATCGCCATGCTCGAGGCGTCACCGGGGCTTGCCGCTTCGACCGGTTCGGCCTGTCACTCCGCCTCGGCGGAGCCCTCCCCCGTCCTGCTGGCCATGGGCGTCGCGCCGGAGCTGGCGTCTGGAGCGATCCGGCTCTCCCATGGTCGGTACACCACGGAAGCGGACATCGACCGGGCCGTCGACGAGCTTGCAGGAGCGTCGGAACTGCTCGGAGTCGTCTAGCGCAGTCTTGGTTCTAGGGGCGCTTGAACCGGAACTCCACCTCCGTTCGGGACTTGAAGTCGGTCGACATCCAAGCCTCCTGAGGCGCCTCCGCCGGCATGGGTTGAAGCCGCCACCCCATCGGTGCACACTCCTGGTCATTGAGCCAAATCGACTCGACCATCGCCCCTTCCGGCACTCGGATGCCGATTTCCAGCTGGAAGCCCGCAGGAACCTCGTCGACTGCCTGAACGAGGATCCGTTGATCTTCGCTGGACGGACGGTACTCGACGTCGAACCTGCAGTTCTTGACCCGACGTCGAACCAAGAGATGCGGCCAACTCCGGGGAATCGAAGGACGGACGATGATTCGATGCTCGAGGGCGTCCACCTGCACTCCAGCGAAATCATGTAAGCAGGCGAGGAACCCGGCCATGCTCCAGCCTTGAAAGTCCGCACCCAGAGGGCCTCGCAGATCCTGCAGCTCGTCCAGGCCCCCAACTCCCGAATGGTGCAGGGACGATCGCATCTGGCCCCGCACATAGTGGTCGTATCCGGTTTGGGTGTCTCCCACGGCCAGTTCTCCCAGCAGCAGGAAAGGGCAGAGCCAGGGCCACTCGATGCCCCGATGGTAGTTGTAGATCCCCACGCTCATCATCGATTTGTCCCGGATGTTGTGGGCATCTTGGACGAACGCCGCGCTGAACTGCTCCGGCCAGTCCCGGGGCGCCAATGACTTGACTCCCATCCGTCCGGCGAGCTGATCACGAGCCACAAGGACCATGTCTCGCGCGAGGTCAGGCGGAAGTGGGTGATCCAGAAGGAAGGCGAGGTAGCCATTGGGGGTCAATCGTTCACGAGGATGGAACTGATAGTCCAAGCTGTCGGCCAGATATCCGTCCAGGTGGAACTCGGTGAAGCTCTCCATGCCCTCTCGGTAAGTCCCCTGAAGCCGGTCGGCGAGGTCGGGATTGTGATTCCCTATGGTGGGTAGGAAGCAGCGCAGAGCATCCAGCCAGAGCAGCTCGATCTCCACTGGGTAGCCATCGCGTGGCGTGAAGGCCGTATCCTCCCAGGTCTCCCAGAGATAGCTGCGCTGTATGACCCCCCCTGACGGCAGAAGCCCCCGACGAACATAGCCGAGGCTGGCCTCGAAGAACTGCTCCACCATGCCGTACTTCTCTTCGAGAAGTGAGGTATCGGCGGTCAGGCGCGTGTAGTCCGCCAGGCGTCGCAGTGCCCAGAGGGTGCCGTCGCTCGAGAAGTACACCAATGGCTCGCCCAAACGGATGATGTGGGGCAAGCGTCCGGTTCGCTGGTCCTGCGACTGCCAGGTGTTGTCAAGTATGGTGCGCATGGTTTCGAAGTCGTTGGTGAGCATGAGCGCCCCGAGACAGATATTCTCGTCTCGCTTCCAAGCGTCGAGGAAGTACTTGTTCCCGGCAAAGATGGCCGTCAGATGTTCGGTCTTGTCCTGCGACCTCACGTCGACATCCCGAGCGACGAGGCAGCTGTCCAAACGGCTCAAGACATGCCGGTACGCCACGTCGACCTCCGCGTCCCCACAGCGGAACATTGCCTGGTCCATGAGGGCTTCGCCACGAGCTTCGGCGTCTCTCGAGAGTTCGTGAAGATCCGCGACGACTTCCCGGGCGACTTTCTCCGCTCGCTTCACATCGGGGTCAAACGCAAAGACCAGGCTGGCGGGGGCCTCGACGCGGAGATGGGCCGGCACGAAGACCGTGTTGCAGTAGGAATCCCAGATCGGAGCCTCATCGGGCGCCGTCTCGTGGGTCTCCCGATAGATCGAGTGGATGAGTTTCTGTCGCTGCTCGTCCTTGAGGTAGGTCCTTTCCTGGAGCCGCTCCCCTTCCGGAAGTACCTCGACCGACATGGGACTGCCCGCACAGCGGATGACGCATCGAAAATCCATCTGTGTCTGATTCGGACCCTCGATCTGGTTGCCGACGATGAGTGCAGCGTCCAGTTCCTGACCGACGGAATCGACGTTGTAACCGTCGAAGTCAGTGTTGAACGCCTGGTAGTAGCGCATGTCGAATTGGGGTTCCACGATGAAGGTGGCCGGCCGGTCGCACTCCAGCGTCATGACGCACGCGGGCTGACGTGGCGGAACAAAGAACCGCTGCCGCACCGTGACACCTTCAACATGAAAGGAACGCACGGCCTCCGTCAGGGTCTGGTCGAACGCGAACTGATCGGCCCGATTTAGGAGTGTTCGCCGGCCCTCGCGCTCGATCCAAACCCTCGCCGCCTCCAGATACTTGCGACCAAACTCCGAGACTCCGAACCACTTGATGGGCACGAGCGTGCGGTTGGCGATGTTCAGCTCGACTGGGAGGTAAAGCACAAATCCCCCGCCATTGCCCAGGAGGAAGGTGCGACCGGAGAGTTGATGACCTTCCAAGTGGACGGTGGTGAAGGCTGGCGCCGGTGGTTCCATGGGGCGGCCTTTCGGAGGGTTCGAGTCATGTTATCGACGCAGGAGGCGTGCCTTGGCGGAAGGAACACCCGCGAGCCGGGGACGGGCTTGGGTGATGGTCGAGAAGGTGCCGCGAGGGCCTGGCCACAGAATATCGAGAGATCCGCGCGTGCACGATCCATAGTCCTCTCAGACGATCTGTGATGAGCCGGACCTTCGAGAGCGGAGCCAGTAGGTCAGGCCTCCGAGGGCGGCGATCGACAGGCCAATCGCGATCTGAAGAGCAGCCAACGTGAAAGCCAGGATGATGCAGCCCGCCAATCCCGCGATCGCCAACCAGCGAGGTAGGAAGCGCTGTTCTGGGGTCAATCGGAGGGCTGAGGCGTTGGTGACGGCGTAATAGAGCAGGGTGCCGAAGCTGGAGACGGCTACCGCAGTCGTGAACGGCGCCCAAGCGGCCACCGCTGCGGAGACGGCTCCGCAGCACATCACACTAAGCCACGGGTTCTGGTTCGGTCCCAACCTCGCCAGCCCGGACCAGAGGTCGCCCTCCCGTCCCATAGCAAAGAGAACTCGTGAGACACCGAGGAGATCGGAGAGGGCCTCATCAAAGGTGGTCACCAGTGCACCGCCGACCACCAGTGCTGGGCCGGCAACCACGCCGGCAGCCACCAGCGTGGATCGGAGCGGCGAAGATGAGTGAGACAGACGCGCCGGACCGAGGACGGCGATGGCAGTGATCGCGACGAGGAGATAGAGTACCAGCGCGCTGCCCAAAGCTATGGCGCTGGCTCGCGGAATTGTTGAGCGAGGCTGCCGCACCTCCTCCACCAGGGTTGCAATGCGACTGTAACCCGTATAGGCAAAGAACAGCAGTCCGGCAGACCTCAGTACACCCAGCGGCCCATGGGGAGCGAAGGGAAGCAGGTGCTCGGGCCGAGCAGCCGGCAGGCCAAGGATCACCACCAACAGCAGGGCGGCAATTGAAATCACCACCAGCAGGTCGGTGAGACGCACGGATCGCCTGACGCCTCCGGCATTGATGGCCGTCGTGACTATGGCGAGACCGACGGCGGCCAGCCGAGCAGGGATCCCGGGAGCGACGGCATGGAGGTAGCTCCCAAAGGCGATTGCTATGACCCCAGGGCCGACGGTGTTGGCGATGAGGAACATCCAGCCCGCCATGAAACCCCATGCCGGCCCCAGCATGAGTCGTCCGAATTGATACGTGCCTCCGGTTCGGGGAAGCAGGGCCGCCAGCTGGACCGAAGACATGGCGTTGCAGAAGGCGAGGCCGCCTGCAAAAACCAGGGCGACGACGACTGAGGAGCCGGCCAGCCCCGTTGCCGGCGCGAGAACGCTGAAGATGCCTGCCCCGAGGATTGCCGCTAGGCCTGTCGCCACAGCGTCGAACAGATTTAGCTGCGGCCGGAGCCTTCCGTTGCCGGCCTGGTTCATTGGCCCCGCATCATATGGATCTCACTGGCCTCTGTCTCCGCCCAACGTATCTTGAAAGGAAGCGGCAGTCCGCGGCTGGGACACGCTCGGAGCGGACTAGTTGGCCTGGACGGCATCGCGGCTTTTGGGTGGATTGCGGCCGGCCGGCAGCACTCAAAGACAGGAGACAGTTGTGCCGGCACTCAGTCAGCGGCAGATTCTCATCGGTACCATAGCTCTGGTCTTCCTCGGTATGGTGATCGCCGGGGTGGTGGTTAGCTCCCCGACAACGTGGTTCTTGCTGGCGTTGGTAACGTTCACCATTCTGGTCATCGCTTCCGCCCCGTTCATCCTCTAGCTGAGCCCCCCATGGAGGTGACATGCGCATTCTCGTGATCGGCGGCACCGTCTTCCTGGGGCGGCACTTCGTCACCGCAGCGCTGAATCGTGACCACGACGTGACGATCTTTCATCGTGGCCAACACAACCCTACGCTATTCGATGAAGTGACACGGATTGAGGGCGATCGTCGCACCGATCTCGACCGGCTCCCCGATCAGCAGTGGGACGTCGTGGTTGATACGTGCGGATATTTCCCGAGCGATGTCGAGCACTCGGCTCGAGCGCTCACCAACCAAGCCGGACGCTACCTCTTCGTTTCGACGCTGTCCGTCTTCGCGGATCTCGTTCATCATCCGAATCTGGATGAGAACGGGGCACTGGCGACCACCGACAACCCCGAGGCCCACGAAATTACCGGGGAGAACTACGGTCCCCTCAAAGCGCTCTGTGAGCAGGTCGCCGAACATATCCTCGGCGACCGTCTGCTCGTGGTGCGGCCCGGGCTCATCGTGGGACCCCACGACGCCAGCGACCGGTTCACCTATTGGCCGCATCGCATGGCGCAAGGAGGTCCTGTGCTGGTCCCCGATAGCCGTGACAACGGGTGCCAGTTCATCGACGTGCGTGATTTGGCCGACTGGATGCTTGCATTGGCCGAGGACGGCCAGACCGGGGTCTTCAACGCGACGGGTCCGGAAAGCGGGCTCACCTTTGGAGAGGTTATCGAGACCTGCCTCCAAGAGACAGGCAAGCGGGCGGAGCCGGTTTGGGTCGACGAGCACTGGCTCCTCGAGCAGGGAGTTGGCCCATGGGTGGAGATGCCTCTCTGGATTCCCGATGCGCCGGGCATCGCGAGTGTCGATTGCCGGAAGGCGTGGTCCGCAGGGCTTCGGTCCCGTCCGTTGCGGGAGACGGTACGCGATACGCTGACATGGGCGGAGACGCGCGGCGACGGCCATGAGTGGCGCGCGGGCCTGAAGCCTGGCCGCGAGCGGGAGCTGCTGGACGCCTGGATCGCATCCAACCCTGGTTCGCGGGCCTGACCGTCTGGTCAGGCATACTGCTCGTCAAGGTCGCCGGTGAGGCCGGCGCCTCTGAGTCGCGCGGCTTGTCCTCTGCATCGATCAAACGAAAGGTTGGCGGAGCCCCGCTGTGGAGCAATGGAGACGGACACTTCTCGTCACGGCGATAGCCCAAGCCTGCTCCATCCTCGGCTTTGGCCTGGTCACGCCGTTCCTACCGCTCTATGTCCAGCAGCTCGGAATCCACGGCGCCGCCCAGGTCACGTTCTGGGCGGCGATGATGTCGGGATTCGTGGCGCTGGGCATGACCTTCGCCTCGCCGCTCTGGGGCGTGCTGGCCGACCGTCACGGGCGAAAGCTGATGGTCGTCCGTGCGGCGGGTTGCGCTGCCCTTCTCATGGGTCTCATGGGACTGGCCACCAACGTCTATCAGCTGTTGGCCCTGCGCCTGCTGCAGGGGATCTTTACGGGGACGGTGAGCGCTTCGCAAGCCCTCGTCGCGTCACAAACGCCCCGTCACCGCCTTGGGTTTGCGCTGGGCGTGATGCAGACAGCCGTATTTACCGGCAACTCCCTGGGGCCTCTGGCCGGCGGGTTCGTGGCTCAGCTCGTCGGGTTCCGGCAGACGTTCGTACTGTCGGCAGTATTTCTCCTTGCCTGTGCGCTGATGGTGGCATTCCTCGTGAAAGAAGAGCGTCCGGAAGTGCCGGCAGCCCGGTCTGGCCAGCCGTCGCTGCTCGCCGGAATGGGGATGGTGCTTCGCTCGCCGGCGATTCTCCCCATGATTGCCTCGATCTTCGCCGTTCAGTTTGCCGTCACGCAGGTCTATCCCATCCTGCCTCAGTTCGTGCAGGCGCTCCAGGGATCCTCCGGGAACGCTGCGATCGCCACTGGCGTCATCCTGGCCCTAGCCGGTGGGGCGGGGGCGATCTCGTCAACCATGGTTGGCTGGTACTCTGACCGCTTGGGATACAAGCGGGTACTGGCCACCGCGGCCTTCCTGGCCTGCCTGGTATCGGTTCCCCAGTTTTTTGTCACGGCAACATGGCAGCTGGGTGCCCTGCGAGTGCTCGACGGCTTCGCCCTGGGCGCCATGCTTCCCTCGGGCAGCGCGATCCTCGCCGGTCTGGTGCCGCAGGAGCGCCGAGGGGCAGTATACGGCCTGTCGGCGGCGGCCATCTCGGTGGGGTTCGCCGCCGGCCCCCTCACATCGGCCGCCGTTGTGGCGCTGTCCAACATCCGCACGGTCTTTCTCGTGGCCGCCGTCCTCCTCGCCGCAATCGGCGTGTGGGTCCTGCGCACGGCACCCGGACGCCAGTGGCAGGCGGAGCATGCCCGCGAAGCCCAGGCAGCTGAAGCGATCGGCGCTCAGTAGCCTGACGCGCTCACGGTTATCTTGGAGCGGACCCAGATGTCCGCGGAGGGTGGCATGCCGGTGCTCGTCCAGCTGCTCTTGATCGGCCTGGTAGCCGGCATCGCAGGCGGCATGTTCGGGATCGGCGGCGGGGCGATCATGGTTCCGGCCATGGTCCTGATCCTGGGTCTCGATCAGAAGTTCGCCACCGGTACCTCGCTGGCCGCCCAGATCTTGCCTATTGGCATCCTGGGAGCGATTGTGTACTACAAGAGTGGCAATCTCAACGTGAAATATGCCATTCTGATCGCCGCCGGTTTGGTCGTCGGCAATCTGATCGGGGCGCTGTTTGTCAACCAGCCTTTTGTCAGTAATGAAGCCATAAAGAAGGCGTATGGCGTGTTTCTGATTATCATCGCGGTGCGATATTTAGCCTTTAGTTGAAGGGGCGCCCGTGGTAGTCTGGACCGTGGAGTAGAACCCATGGTCGAGCTGGCTCTTCCGGTCGTCGCCGGTGGTGTCATTCTGTTGCTGGCCGCCGTGTTCGTGTACGTCGTGGTCTCTCCCGCGACCCGCGCGCGAGCGCCGCTGCCGCCCGCGCATCGCATGGGTCGGCCCTGCGTTTACTGCCGCTCCACGCACACCCGCCGCCTCGGCGCTCCCAATCACCGCCATGACGACCATGGCTTCGCGATGATCACCGCGTACGAGTGTGTCCGGTGCGGACTGCCCTTCTGGTCGGTCGAACGCTCCCCGGCCGAACAGCGGAGCCGCTAGCAGGAAGCCTTACCGGAGGGATTCGTCGCCGGTCTCACGCGCACCAACCGGGGATGCCATGGCCTCGGGCGCACTTTGCTCCTCGGCTGCGGGGACGGTTTCCCGCATGGTTTCTTCGGGCTCCACCTCATAGTCCTCGTCCACCCGGTGGATGGTCGACTTGTCGACGACCCGGTCGATGTAGAGGATGCCGTTGAGATGGTCAACCTCGTGCTGGAGGCAGCGCGCGAGCCAGTCTTCGGCTTTCAGCTTCAGCTTCTTTCCGCGTCGGTCGATACCTCGGACCCGGCAGCGCAGCGCTCGCTCCACCGGCCCCGCGTATCCCCGTATGCTGAGACACCCCTCCTCGGCGATCTCCGTCTCCTCGGACATCCACACGATCTCCGGATTCACGATGACGTGGAGCTCCTCGTCGATATGTGTGGTGATGATCCGTAGAGGCACACCGATCTGCGGGGCGGCAAGACCTGACCCGGGGGCATCGAGCATCGTGTCGATCATGTCCTGAATCAGGCGGTCGATGGAGTCGTCAACGCGATGCACTCGCTTCGCCGGTTGGGTGAGAACCGGGTCGCCGAGCTGAACAATGGGACGAACTGGCATGGCCGCCTTAGCCTCTGTTCTTCCACCCGCGGGGCGACTCACAGACGCCGGACGACAACCTAACTACTCCGTGTCGATCTGGGCCCGCTGCAGGCGGCCACTGTAGTCGATGTATACGGACTTCAACTCGGTGAACTCCCGAATGGCGCTTGTCCCCGCCTCCCGGTGCCCATTCCCCGTCGCCTTGATGCCCCCGAAGGGGAGATGAATCTCGGCGCCGATCGTGGGGGCATTCACGTAGGTGATACCCGCTTCCAGTGTCTCAATGGCGGCGAAGGCTCGGTTGATGTCACGCGTGTAGATGGCGGATGAGAGACCATACTTGACGCCATTCGCGACCTCGACGGCTTCCTCGAATGTCGCTACCGGCATGATCACCGTTGTGGGACCGAAGATTTCCTCCTGGGCTATCCGCATGTCTGCGGTCACGTGGCCGAAGATGGTCGGGGCGTAGAAGTAGCCTCGGTCGTAGGGGGCATCGTCCAGCACTCGGCCTCCAAGGAGAAGGGTCGCCCCTTCCTCGATGCCGATTCCGGTGTACCGGTGGATTCGTTCGAGTTGGGTCTGATTGACGACTGGTCCCATCTGGACCTCCGCTTCGAGGCCGTTGCCGACCCGAAGTGCGCTCGCTCGCTTGACCAGCTCGGCGGTGAATTCATCGAGCACGCCCCGTTGGACGATGAGCCGGCTCGAGGCCGTGCAGCGTTGCCCCGACGTGCCGAAGGCGCCCCAGAGCGCGCCCTCGAGGGCCAGACCCAGGTCGGCATCGTCCATGACGATGATGGGGTTCTTGCCGCCCAGCTCCAATGAGATCTTCTTGAGCTGCCTTCCGCCGCGTGCAGCCACCTCCCGGCCTACCTCGCCGGAACCCGTGAAGGAGATCATCCGGATCCGCTCATCCTCGACCAAAGGCTCCCCGGCTTCCTCACCGAATCCCGTGACCAGATTCAGGACTCCGGAAGGAAGACCCGCCTCGTGCATGATCTCGACGAAGGCGGCCGCGCACGCCGGAGTATCCTCGGCGGGTTTGAAGACCACCGTATTCCCCGCCAGCAGCGCGGGGAAGATCTTCCACGTGGGTATGGCAATGGGGAAGTTCCAGGGCGTGATGATTGCGACGGGACCAAACGGCTGGCGGATGACCATGGCGAACTTGTCGCGTAGCTCGGAGGGCATCGTCTCCCCAAAGAAGCGCCTTCCTTCGCCGGCGATGTACTTGGCCATGTCGATGCCCTCTTGCACGTCGCCCCGCGACTCTTCCAGCACCTTGCCCATCTCACGAGTCATCAGCCGCGCAAGATCCTCTTTGCGCTCCTGCATAATGGAGCCGGCTCGAAGGATCAGGTCGGCGCGCGCCGGTGCCGGCACTCGGCGCCAGCGAGGGAACGCCTCCACCGCGGCAGCGACAGCCCGTGTTACATCCGCCGGGCCGGATCGGGGGAAGACGCCCACGATCTCCTCATGGTTCGCGGGGTTCCGGCTGCTGAATGTAGCCCCGGACACGGCGGGAGCGCGCTCTCCCGCGATGACGTTGTGATAGGTGGGGGCAGCGGAGGTGGCGGGCTCGGCCGGTTCGGTGGTTGTGGTCATCTGGGCCCTGGTCGGTTACAGTCGAATCGCACAATTCTACTGAGACAGCCATCGGAAACGGCTCGGTGCGTCTATACTCGAATACCCGTATTTCCATTGGATGTAGTTGTCAATTGACTGCCAAGACTCGCGCGGATGCCTGGGCGTTGATGAGCGAGTGGACCCAGAGCGAGAGTCTACGTCGTCACATGCTGTCCGTTGAGGTCGCCATGCGCGCCTATGCGCGGCGGTTCGGGGGGGACGAAGAACTGTGGGGCTTGGCCGGTCTCCTCCACGACTTCGACTACGAGCGACATCCCTCTCTGGAGGAACATCCGCAGGTTGGTGCGGCCGTACTGGAAGAGCAAGGTTATCCGGAGTCTGTCGTCTACGCGATTCGGACCCACGCGGATTACCTGGGCTTGCCGCGACTCAGCCTCATGGACAAGACGCTCTTCGCCGTTGACGAGCTGACGGGCTTCATTACCGCCGCTGCCCTGGTCCGGCCCGATCGCTCCATCCTGGACCTTGAAGCGCGGTCCGTCCGGAAGCGCATGAAGGACAAGGCATTTGCTCGACAGGTGAGCCGGGAGGACATCGTCGCGGGCGCTGAGCTCCTGGGCGTGGACCTCGACGAGCATATCGCTTTCGTCATCGGTGCCATGCGGACCATAGCACCGGAGCTGGGACTGGCCGGAGCGGCGACGGTTTCCGGCTGACTCCATGACGCGTGGCGTGTTCCGCATGGTCGCCTTCCTACTGGCTCCCATCTGCCTGCTCACGGGGGCGTTGGTCCTTGTCCCTAGAGCGACGCCGTCCGGCCATCGAAGTGTGACTTTGGCGCGGCACCGGACTCGGGGGAGCACGGCGAGGAAACTCACCCGCATTGAGCGGCAGACCCAGGGTCTTCGGAGGCTGCATGCCCTACACCCGGTCCATGTAAGGTTTCTGCGGAGCGCGGCCTTCAGCCGCTATGTCGCCGGGGTCTATCGCAAGGGCGATCCGCCAAACGTGGTGCGCATTGCTCGAGAGGAGGGAGTGCTGACCGGGCTGATCTCGCCCTCCGTCAACCTCAGCCGCATTCTCACAAAGGGGCTCGTCAGTCAGGTCGTGGGCTTGTACGACAAGTACAGTAAACGCTTATACATCCGAAATCTGGGCGGTGCGCTCACGCTCGATCGGTGGACCGTGGCGCACGAGTTCACGCATGCGCTGCAGGACCAGCACTTCAATCTGAAGCGCGTCGAGCCCGATCAAATGCACTGGCGGCTCAAGGACTCAGACGCGCAGCTTGCCGAGCACTCTGTGGTCGAGGGAGACGCGGTCCGTATTCAGTACGCCTATCTCTACGACTACTACTCGCCGGCTCAGATTCGAGCGCTGCAGCGGCAGCAGGCGAGCTACCACACGCAGTCCGTCCCGCCGCTCATCGACGAGCAGTTTAACTTCCCCTACGTGTCCGGTCTGCAGTATGTTGAGCGCCTCTACCGGTTCGGCGGATACCGGGCGGTGAACAGCGCGTTTCGACACCCACCGCACACCACCTACCAGGTCATGTTCCCTGCACGGCACATCAGGCTGGTGGACCTGCGGATTGTCCGGATGGCCGGCCGGTTCCGGCACTGGAAAGTGATCGACGATGACGTCGATGGAGCCTTCGGCTACAAACAACTCGTCGAGCCCCACGTTCGGGGCGGCTTGGATATCCGCCTAGCCGGCCTCTGGCGCGGTGACCGCTACCTGCTCCTCCGGCACGGGCACCGCTTCGCGATGTTCATGGAGTCTGTCTATGCCACCAAGCACGACGCAAGAGTCGGGGCCAAGATCATCGGGGCCTCACTTGTCGGCCGGTTCCACAGCCATGGCCGTCGATTCCTGGGGGGCTATTGGTATGACCGGCGGAGAATTGCCAGTGCCATCCACGTCAGCGGCAGGCGGATCGTTCTGGCTTTTTCGACCAAGCCCATCACGGTCGAGCGACTGGCGTTGAGTCGACCCGTGGGCTAGCGGCCTGAGGGCGACTGACCGCAAAGGGACCGATCCCGTGGCAGTTCCCGAAGAGATGAAGCAGGCCATGAAGGCGGCTACTCCGGCACTGCTGCCTTCCGCGCCCGAGGCGACCCCTGCCGTGCTACACGGCTGGCGTGACAAATAGCCACCGCTAACGCATCTGATACGTCGGCCGGACCCTCGAGCGCCGTGAGCTTGAGGATCTGCGCGACGGCGCGCCGTACCTGATCCTTGGGTGCGTGTCCATTACCGGTAAGACTGGACTTGACTTCTGTGGCGGGATAGTCGGCAACCGGGATCTCCTTTAGTCCTGCCGCCAAACAGAGAACACCCCGGACATGGCCCATGAGGACGGCGGTCTGAGGATGGGCGTAGTGTGTGTAGAGCTGCTCCATGGCCATTGCTTCGGGACTCAGCTCGTCGAGGGTTGACATGGCCGCATCGAAGATCGTGCGGAGGCGAACTGCGAGCGGGAGAGACGCCTTGCCGCCTTCGATGATGCCGGCTTCGAGCAGTCGAGGTGGTCCCGATCCGGCAGCGATCGCGCCGTAGCCGGTGGTGTTGAGACCTGGATCTATTCCCAGGATCGTGAACTCTCCTGTCTCTTGCCGGGTCGCTCCCACGCCGGACGCTTCTCGCTGGCCGACGCTCAGCCGTCGACTACAGACCGAGCCAGCAGAAGTACGGTGTGGAACGTTCGGTATAGCGAGAGGCCGTCCGTGGCCTCGATGACTACCCGCCGGTCTCCAACTCGCCGCACTTGACCGGTCCACTCGGCGACCGTGGCCATGTCGGCCGACTGAAAAGTCAGCTCCAATCGCTGGTCGCCGGTCACCGGCCGGGGCTCGGTCAGTCGGCTGAGAGCCGCCTGGATCTGGGCAAAAATGAGCGTATGCGCCTGCCCGGGCGTCATGCTGCTGGCTGCAAACCGGCTGAGTGAGGTCTTGGTCTGTACCGTCGTCGCCTCTGGAACCCAGTGCTTCGCATCCTTCACGGTGACGTCATCGCCAGTTAGCAGTACCACCGGCACGCGGTAGTGATGGGCCACCAGCGCGTTGATACCCGTTTCGCCTGTCACCCGGCCGTTGAGCCGAGCCTCCCAGATGACGTTGGGGTTGTAGGTGTGACTCAGAACCGAGGATGATCCGATGGACCCATGGTAGCCGAGGAACACCGCCGCCTGGAAGGTCTCATCGAGCCCCTCCATCATGTACATGGGCTTGAAATGGCCGGAGATGAGTTGGACGTGGTCCTCGAGTGTGAGGGGATCGATGTTGCGCATGTGGCTATGAGCGTCGTTAACCACCACGGCCTCGGCGCCCGCGATAACCGCACCCCGGCAGACGGCCTGCAGCTCGCCGGCCAGGAGGGCCCGTCCTAAGGTGACGTCGCCGCCCGAGGACATGATCTGGTCCCAATGGACGACCCCCGCAAGGCCCTCCATGTCCACAGAGACATAGACCTTCAGGGTGCCGGCTCCCATCTGCGGTGGGCTACAGTCTGGTTCAGTCGATCACCAATTGCTTGGGCAGACGGTTGAGATTGCGTGTTCCGTCCTGGGTCACCACCACGACGTCCTCAATGCGAACGCCACCAATCTGCGGGTCGTAAAGCCCCGGTTCGACCGTGACGACATCGCCAACCAACAGCTCACCGTCGACTTTCGAGAGGCGGGGTGGCTCGTGTACCTCCAGGCCCAGACCGTGACCGGTTCCATGGGTGAAGCGGCCGCTCCGATGCCCATCTGGCCCATAGCCGGCCTCCTGAAAGACGTCCAGGACGACCTGATGAACATCTCGGCCGTTGACCCCCGGTCCGATAAGCGCCAATGCCCGCTCCTGAGCTTCGAGTACGGCGCTATGCATGTCAATAAGCGCCCGAGGCGGTTCCCCTTTGACAACCGTGCGCGTGACGTCGCCGTAGTACCTCGATTCCCGGTCCTGTGGAAAGAGGTCAAGGATAAGCGGCTCGTGCGGCCGGATCGGTCCGGCGCCCACCCAATGGGGGTCGCTCGATCCAGGACCAGGGGCCACGATAAGGGACTCGGCGGCGAACCCGTCGCGAATGAAGCTTATCTCGAGCTCACCGCGCAGCCGCTCGGCAGTGAGGGGCACGCCGCGATAGACGAGCCGGTCGCCGGCGACCTCCGCCTCCCGGAGAATCTCAATGGCGTGGGCGATGGCGGCCTCAGCTCTCGCCTGGGCACGAGCGAGGGCCTCCACCTCCCGGTCCGACTTCTGACGGCGTTGGCGCACCAACAGGTCGGGGTCAGCCGACACAGTAAGCCCTTCAGATCGGAGCAGGTCGGCGAGCAAGAGAGGAAATCCCGGTTCCACGCGAACCGCCTCTCCTCGGCCATCCAGCGCCTCCCGGATGACCCGTGCCATGGCCTCGGGGGCGCTACCGCCCTCGTCGACTACCTCCTGGTAGCCCAGTTCGTCGAACGAGCGCACATCTCCGATCCGGGACTCTTTCGCCGCGCGAGGCTGCTCCATGCGAGGAACCGCAAGAAGCGCATCCTCGCTGTCGGCGAGAAAAACAATGGGATCAGGTGCCAGGAAGCCCGTGGCGTAGAAGAGGTTGGGATTCCGGTAGCTGTCGCCGTAGAGGAGCGTCGGGCTCATGGCGACTAATGCCGCTCGATGCCGTCGCGCTTGAGCTGGCTCTGCAGCTCCGCCAGAATCTCCTCAACCTGCCGAGCTACGTCACCCAGACGACTGCCGGAATCGCTTGCGGTGACATCGAGGCGGAGAACGTCCATGATCACGTTCCACTGGTGTGGCGTGAGGTTCACCGTCTCCTGATCATCAGCCATGACTGCCTCCCTCTTGGATTCGAGCGACTGCTGCGGGAATCGTGCCCAGCGAACGCTCAGCTCAGTCGCTGGAGCCACACGTCGTCGAACCACACGGTCCCCTGGCCACGGAGCTCGCATTGAATGCTCAGGCTGTGGACGTGGGCCGGGATGGTGAGCACAACCGCATTCCGCTGCCACCCCTGGGTGCCCGAATATTGCGGCAGAGCAGGCGCCGGAGGTGCCGGGCCGGTACGGGAGTTGAAGACCAGTTCAAACTCGGCGGTGTGTCCCGCCGGAGAGCCGGGACCGTAGCGGCATGGTGTGCACGCCTTAATGTTGTGGGTTCGAATCCAGCCTGTGAAGCGGTAGCGATGGCCTGGATCCACCCGCACGGTCTGGCCGAAGAACAGGCCGTTGGAGTCGCCATGGTAGGTGATGCGGCCGCTATAGCGCCCGCCATGGTGCACATGTGCGTCGCGCACCATGGCGGCCCGCTTACCGGCCGGAACTGAGTAGGCGAGTGCATCGTTGCGCTGCCAGAAGCGCAGGATCTTCTTGGAGCCGGCGATGGTGTGCTCGAAGCCGCCGTTGCGCACCCTTCGGGATGGCGGGCGCGTGGGCGGGCCACGGTGGTTCAGATGCCAGAGGATGTGATCTTGCCGGTTCAGCTTTACCACCCCGAGTGTGGCTCCGTCGCCCACCAGAATGTCGCCGCTGGGCAGGGACGCGGCTGAGTAGGGCCGCGGGAGATTAACCCACTGATGCACGATGCGCTTCGAGCGGGTGACCTCGATGAGGCGGTCATGGTCAGAGTCGGTGATGAGAAGGTGTCCGTTCGGCAGTAGATTCACATCACGCGGCCAATCGAGCACATAGGCGCCGTTGCGACGACCACCAAAGCTCCACAGCACGTGCTTGCCCTTGTGGCCCACCTCGATGACGCGGTCGGAGCCCGAGTCGGCGATCAGCGTGTCGCCGTTGGGAATGCGGTCGGGATTGTGTTGTCGGTTGAGAAAACCGTGAATGTTCTGGACGACTCGGCCGGCAGGGGTAATCTCTACCACGCGGTCCTGCAGGCGACACGAGATCAAGACGTCGCCGTTGGGCAACGGCTTGGCGTCGTTGGGATAGGCCAAGGTGGTGCCGTCGCTGAGGGTGCCCTGGCCGAGGCGGCCGTGGCCCCGTCCTAGGAAGTCCGTGTTCCAGATGATGCGGCTGTCTTGGTTGACCTCAATTACTCGGTTGTCTCCCGTGTCTGCGATCAGAATATCGCCGTTCGGCATTGGATAGGCCGAGTGAGGAAGATCCAAGTGTCCCGCATACTTCCAGATGAGACGGTCGGCGAAGTCGGTGATGAGCACCTGGCCGCCCACGCGGTCCAGGCCGCCGATGTCCGTGATAAGCAGGCGGTGCTGGGGAAGGGGAACGATTTCGCCGGCATTGGCCACATAGGCGAGCGGCGCCGTTCCTCGTGCGGCTCGGGCCGCGACCGTGGCGCCGGCCACGACGACCAAGATCACGGCGGTGACCAGACTTGGTCCAACAGCATGCCGCCGGATGGCGGCCACAATTCGTGACACGCTGCGTCCTCGTTTCCAGGGATGGTACGGACAATTTTGTCACAGCGTGCCGTACGTCCCCCACGCGGCTCTGTTCGGTGGGGATCGACGGCCGCGCTACTCTTCAATCTCTGATCCAGGCCCTCCATGGAGCGTGATCGGCCGGGTCACGGGTGCGGTGCAGTCGGAACATTCCAGCTCGATGGTGCTGTGCTGAATGTTGAAGCGGCTCCTCAGAACAACACGCAAGTCGGAGAGAAGCGGAGAGGTCGCCGCCAGAGACTGTTCGGGCACGGCCACGTGGGCGGAGAGCAGCCTCAGACCGTCGGAGAGTGACCATACGTGCAGGTCATGGACGTCCTCTACACCTGGGACGTGGCGCATCGCGTCCGATAGCTCAGTCAGATCGACATCCCGCGGCACCGCTTCCATGAGCGTGCTGGTGGCCTGGACCAGGATGCGGATCGCGCCCACCGCGACCAGCAGGGCGATCACCCATGACAGCAGGGGATCTACAGCTGTCGATCCGCCGGCCAGGATGACGGCGCCGGAGATGAGAGCCGCGGCCGAAGCGGCCACGTCACCCAGGACATGAACGAGGGCAGCCCGCACATTTAGGTCGTGGTGGCTCTCAGGCTGGAGCGTACGGGCAATGAAGAGGTTGACGGCCATTGCCGTAGCGGCCGCCACGATTACGGGGGCCCCGTTGACCGCGTGATGGGTCCCCAGACGCGCAAAGGCCTCCAGTCCGATTACGGCCGCGATCAACAGCAACAAGCAGCCGTTGAGCACCGCGGCGAGAATGCCGCTTCGGCCGTAGCCGAAGGTATGCCGCTCGTCCGGCGGGCGACGTGCCCTCCGGATGGCCAGCCACGCCACACTGAGGGCGAACACGTCGGTGAGGATGTGACCTGCGTCGGCCAGCAGGGCGAGGGAACCGGCCGCCACTCCGACGACTGCTTCCATGGCGAGGATTAGCAGCGTCAGTCCGAGGGCCAGCCCGAGCCGTCCGGTGGGGTCCTGGTGCCTGTGCAGTGAGTCCCTCAGCCGGTCGCCGGCTCGTCGAGGCGCCGCGTCTCCAGTACCCGGCGTAGCCAGGCCTCGTCACGAACTGCCGTACCCAGCTCCTGGGCACGTTTGAGCTTGGAGCCCGGGTCGGCGCCTACCACTAGGTAGTCGACCGCCCGGCTCATGCCCGGGGCGATGCGGGCCCCGAGCTGTAAGAGCTGCCGTTCGGCCTCACCGCGCGAAAGGTCGTCGAGCCGGCCGGTTAGGAGGAAAGTGGTACCGGCGAGTGGTCCGTCGACCGGCGTTTCGCCAACGGTGGACATCGTCAAGCCGGCAGCGATGAGTCGGTCGATCAGGGCTTGATTGCGGGGCTCAGCAAACCACTCTGCGACGCTCTCGGCCATGCGATCGCCCACGCCGTGCACTGTTCGAAGGTCGGCAACCGTGGCATGACGCAGCCGCTCGATATCCGGAAAAGCCGCTACCAACAACTCCGCGTTCTGGTCGCCCACGAAGCGGATGCCGAGGGCATTGACGACACTGCGAAACGGCCGCTCCTTGCTGCGGTCGATGGCACGCAAGAGGTTCTCGGCGCTCTTCTCTTTGATGTTTGGCAGCTGCATCAGGTCGCCGGCCGTGAGGCGGTACAGGTCGGCCACATCGTGGATGAGGCCGCGATCCAAGAGGGCTGCCGCGAGCCTACTGCCCAGACCGCGGATGTCCATGCCCGCCTGACTGACAAAGTGGTTGATTTGCTCGTAGCGGCGGGCCGGACAGTTCGGATTCGGGCAGTAGGCCATTGCCTCGTCCTCCCTGCGGACGATGAGGGTCCCGCAGGAGGGGCAGTGGTCGGGGAGTGAGAAGGGCTGCTCATCCCCGGTTCGGTCTTCCACGATGGGCTTCACGACCTGGGGGATCACATCGCCCGCCCGATGGACGATGACACGGTCGCCGGGACGGATGTCCTTGCGATGAATATCTTGCTCGTTGTGGAGGGTGGCCTGAGAGACCGTCACACCGCCCACGCGCACGGGCTCCAGGACCGCATATGGGTTGAGGGAGCCGGTCCGGCCGATGTTGACGCGGATCTCGCGAAGTCTGGTGGTCGCCTGCATCGGGGCGAACTTGAAGGCGATGGCCCATCGCGGCTCCCGGCCCACGAAACCCAGCTCCATCTGCGCGGCGAGATCGTCCACCTTTATGACCACGCCGTCAATCTCGTAGGGAAGATGCTCGCGGCGGTCGAGCATCTCCTCCAAGAAGGCCTCCAAGCCCGTGATCTCGGGAAAGGCACGGATAAGGTCGTTGACGGGCTGCCCCCACGTGCGCAGTTGGTCGAGGAGTGCGGATTGCGTCGGCGGACGGGACTGACCCTCCAGCGCGCCGAGTGCATAGGTGAAAAGGCGCAAGGGACGGCCCTTCGTCACCGAGGGGTCCAGTTGACGCAGGGACCCGGCCGCCGAGTTTCGCGGGTTGGCAAAGAGAGGCTGGCCATCGGCGGCTCGCCGCTCGTTCAGCTGCTCGAAGCCGGCGATGGGCATATAGACCTCGCCTCGAATCTCGACGAGGTCGGGCGGGTCGGTGCGCAGGCGAAGGGGCAGCTCGTGGAGAGTGCGCAGGTTTGGTGTCACGTCCTCGCCCTCCACACCGTTCCCCCGTGTGGCTCCAGTGACGAACGAGCCATGATCGTAGGTGAGGGAGATGGCCAAGCCGTCGATCTTGGGCTCTGCCATCACGGGCGGACGGCGCCCGAGGAGGCCGGCGACGCGCTCGTACCAAGCCGCAACCTCGCCAGGCGTGAAGGCGTTCCCCAAGCTGAGCATCGGTTCGAGGTGCCGGTGGGCTCGGAACGTGGAGCTGACCTGGCCGCCGACACGCTGAGATGGTGAGTCAGGTGATTGCAGCTCGGGATGAGCCTGCTCCAGCTCGATGAGGCGGCGCAGCAGAGCATCGAATTCGGCGTCCGCGATGGTCGGCGAGTCGAGCACATGGTACCGATAGTTGTGCTGCTCGATCTCATGGCGGAGGCGGTCGACCTCGGTGGCCGCGTCCTCCGGTGCGGTGGCCGTCGGCGAGACCAGTTGTGGCCTCCTGTGTCGGTCGTGGGAGCTTGGTCAACCGAGTGTATCCGGTTGATCGAAGGCAGAGGTTCGCTCCGCTCCGATTGACCGCGGTGGTTCGCGTGGGCCACGATAGTGACATAGCCGTCCGGCATGCGAGGTGGACGTTGCTGGCCAAAGCGTTGAGCAGCGCGGTTGTCGGACTGGACTCGGAGCTGGTCGAAGTCGAGGTGCACATCGACTACGGCAAGAGCACCGTGGCAATGGTCGGCCTGCCCGATCCGGCTGTGGCGGAAGCCAAGGAGCGCGTGAGAGCAGCCATCCGAAATTCCGGGTTCGACTTCCCGAGTCGGAGGCTCACCATCAACCTCGCTCCGGCCGACCTCCGTAAGGAGGGCTCAGCCTATGACCTGGCCATCGCCATCGCGATTCTCTCTGCCAACGGCGTGGTGAAAGACGAGCACGTCAGAAATCGACTGTTCCTCGGCGAGCTGGCATTCGAGGGAGTCGTGCGGCCGACGAGCGGAATGCTTCCCATGGCATCAGTCGCTCCGACGAACGGCATACGGGAGGTCTTCTGTCCGACGGCCAACGCCTCTGAGGCGGCTCTCGTTGCCGGCATCGAGGTGGTACCCGTCGACTCACTCTCCCAACTCGTCGGCCATCTGCAGGGATTCTTGACCATACCGGCCCACGAGGCCGAATCCGCCAACAGCCATGAGCTGGTCAGCTACGAATCCGATATGTCAGAGATTCGCGGGCAGGAGCATGTCAAGCGGGCATTGGAGGTTGCGGCTGCCGGGTCACACAATGTCCTGCTCACCGGGCCGCCCGGCGCCGGCAAGACTCTTCTCGCTCGTGCCATGCCGTCCATCTTGCCCGCCATGACACCGACCGAGGCGCTAGACGTTACACGGGTGTACAGCGTAAGCGGGCTACTCCCCTCGGACACACCACTCGTCCGTCAGCGACCCTTTCGGTCGCCCCACTACACGGTGAGTCACGCCGGATTGGTCGGGGGAGGTAATACTCCCAGGCCTGGAGAGATCAGTCTCGCCCATCGCGGTGTGCTCTTTCTTGACGAGATGCCCGAGTTCGCCTCGCATAGTCTTGAGGCGCTGCGACAGCCGATGGAAGACGGCATGGTTACCATCAGCCGAGCCAGCGGGTCGTTGACGTTTCCAGCGAAGTTCATGATGATCGGCGCCATGAATCCCTGTCCATGTGGCTACTTCAGCGACCCGGGTCGAGAGTGCACCTGCTCTCCCTCCTCCATCGTTCGCTACCAGAAGCGGCTCTCGGGGCCGTTGCTCGACCGCATCGATATTAACGTCGAGGTGCCGAGGGTTGCGTACGAGAAGCTGACCAGCGTCATCATGCCCGAGGGTTCAGCGGACATTCGGGAACGGGTGCAGCGTGCGCGGGAACGGCAGCTCGAGCGGTTTTCCGACACGAGCCAGACATGTAACGCTGACATGGGGCCGGCTCAGGTTCGCGAGTACTGCACTGTCGAGCCGGCGGCGCAGGCCCTACTGCGGCAGGCAATGACGCAGCTTCATCTCTCCGCTCGCGCGTTTCATCGAACGCTGAAACTGGCTCGGACGATCGCCGACCTTGCGGGTGAGGCGGTCATCACCTCTACCCACGTCGCCGAGGCGATTCAATACCGACCGCGTCAGTCTGTCTGACGCCCGGGGGATCCGCCCGGCTGGCAGGCTCTCGGCGTCGGCACGGGTTCTCGAGTGTGCTGCCACCCCTTCTTCGGTGACTCTCTTGCCGCGAGTCCCTCTGGAGTAACGCGTGGCCAGCATGGCAAGTGGGTACAGCGGTGGCCGATAGACTGATGCAAAACCGCGGGGAGGCGCGGCATGGAGCCTGAAGCGGAGGGTCGGCATGGGCCTCTCGATCAGATCCTGGACACGCAGTTGGAAGCTGTCTTTGAGACCATCCAGAGGCTGCTCATCGCCGCCGTCGCGCTGGCCCTCATCGTCCTCTCGGGCCTGGCTTTGTGGGACACGGTCGTCTCCGTACAATCGGAACTTTCCCACGGCAATCTCACCCTCGGCATCGCTACCGGCGTGGACACGGCCTTTCTCACCGTCATCCTCCTCGAGCTACTCCATACCGTCACCAGCCGTGGGCCGGTCGCGCAGCAAGTGCAGGAGTTCATCGTCATCGGCATCACGTCGGCCGTCCGGCACGGCCTTGGAATCGCGGCTGCCGCATCGGGCACCAACACCGCACGGGTAGGCGCCTCGGCGCACGGTCTGAGCGAACGGGACACGGTGACAAACCTGGCCATCAACTCAGTGAGCGTTCTCCTGCTCGTGGGAGCCTTATGGCTGGTCCGCCACCGATTCGACGTCGGAGGCGCTCCGGAAGCGTGAGTCGTGTCCAACAGCCGTCCCTCAAAGGTCGGACGTGCGCCTGATCTCTCAGCAGATCCGCGTCTTCGATGCCGTGATCCGTCGTCAGAGCTTCACACGCGCGGCTCGTGAGCTAAAGATGACTCAGCCCGCCGTGACGCACCACATGCATGTTCTCGAGGCCATGTGTGGCCTCAAGCTCGTGGAGCGCGTAGGGAACAAGGTTGTTCCTACGGCAGCCGGGCTGACTCTCCACGAGACGTCCCGCCAACTGATCGGCTTGGAGCACGACGTAGCTGCCGTCATCACCGGACTGCGTGCGGGTGAGCAAGGGACGCTGGCGGTCGGCAGCGACACTACCGGGGGCATGAACGTCCTGCTGCGTGTTCTCCAGACCTTCCGCACCGCCTATCCCGAGATCGACGTCCGGCTCAGTGTCGGCACCACCACCGAGGTGCTTGACACCCTTACGGACCGATCCATCGACTTGGGTCTGCTCCGTGGGTACATACCGCCGAAGCAGTTCGATGTCCAGGCAGTGTGTCCCGATGAGGTTCTGTTCGTGGTCAGCAGCCAGCACCCGCTGGCAGGTCGTACCAAGCTGGCGCTGGTCGACATCGCCGAGGTGCCCCTCATCCTCCCGGGGCCGGGCTCGACCACCAGGACCTATGTGGTGGAGCGCTTCCAGGAGGCAGGTCTCCATCCCCGCATCGCGATGGAGTTCGACTCGACCGAGCACACCAAGAAGGCTGTGGAGGCGAACCTCGGCGCCGGGGTGATTTCACGCTGGGTCATTGAGCCGGAGCTGGAGCAGGGTTTGCTCGTGGGCCTCCGCATTGACGGCTTCTTCCCGCTTACGCGGGAGTATCAGATGGCACGACGTAAGGGGTCTCCGATCTCGCCCGCCGTGGCTCGCTTTCTGGAGACCGTGATGCAAGTACGGCCGGAGCTGCACTTTCCGGACTGACCCCGGGCGCTTCCCTTGTTCGGGCACCGCCGAGGCGTTTCTCCCATAGGACAGTAGTTCGCCGTCAGTCGATGGCGTCGGAACCATAACGGCCCCTCGCCTGAACTGGACCCACCTTGGCGACTGATAGGGATGTTTATGAGCATCCATGCTGCCGCTTATAGAGAGCCAGTGAAGGGGCTAAGAAACACTTATTCGACAGACACCAAAAAGTTATATATGCTGACTCTGATGCGGCAGATGACTGCGTCGCACCACAAGAAGAACGACGGCCGTCCGGCCCAGGAAAGGACGGCCGAGGCTCGGAATCCCGCAAGGAGTGAAATCGTGAGGTACGTGATACAAGCCACCGGCTTCGCCGTCGCCCTCGCCGTCGCCGCCTTTCCTTCGCTCACCACCGCCCGGACGGCCCATTCGGGCGGAACGTTGAATATCGTGACCTACTCGACGCCCGGGCCGGTCTACTCGGGACCGTTGGCTGCGGCCTTCGCCAAGACCAAGGCCGGCAAACACGTGTCGCTTTCCGTCAGCCCCGGCCCCTCGGACAGCCAGAGCCAGGCCGTCGCCAATGGGCAGCCCGCGGATGTCGTGAACTTCTCGTATGCCCCCAACATCCAGACTTTGGTCGGCAAGCATCTGGTGCCGAAGAGCTGGGACCGCAACCCCTACCACGGCAATGTGACCGATTCGGTGGTCGCCTTCGGCGTCCGTCAGCGTAACCCGAAACACATCAAGAACTGGTCCGATCTGTTGAAGAAGGGCATCCAGGTCCTGACGCCCAACCCTCAAGCATCGGGAGGAGCCAAGTGGAACCTACTAGCGGCGTATGGGGCCCAGCGCGAGACCCGCAGGTCGAAGAAGCAGGCGGTGGGTTACCTCAAGAAGCTGTTTAAGCACGTCAGCGTACAGGACACCAGTGCCTCCCATGAGCTCAACACCTTCCTGAACGGCACTGGAGACGTGATGATCGGCTACGAGGACGACATCATGGAGGCCCAACAGAAGATGCCCGGCAAGATCAAGCTGGTCGTGCCGAAGCAGTCCCTGCTGATCGAGAACCCCATCAGCTGGACCCTCAAGCCGGCCGCACACAACGCTCGGCTGGCAAAGAAGTTCGTGAGCTTCCTGTACAGCAAGAGGGCGCAGACCATCTGGGCCAAGGCCTTCTACTGGCCGGTGGTTAAGAGCGTCGCACGCCATCACCACTTCCCCAGGCCCAAGAAGCTGTTCAATATCCGCCAGCTCGGCGGCTGGCCCAAGCTGGATCCCGAGTTCTTCGGTCCCAACGGCATCGTGACCAAGATCGAGCAGGGCGGCTAAGTGGCCGCCCTTAGCCCGGCAGCCGCTGTTCCACGACGTGGCGGAGTGGCGAGAACTGACGACGCGGCCGCTGTCGTGGTGCGCGGGCTCTCAGCCGGGTATCTGAGTCTCATCGTCCTGCTGCCCCTGGCAGCACTCCTCTGGACGTCAACTCGCGGCGGCATTGGCGCCGTCTGGCAGACGATCACGATTCCGACGGTGCTTGGCGCCTTGGAGCTAACGGTCGGGGTGTCGGCCATCGTGGTTATCATCAACGCCGTGTTCGGCACTCTCATCGCCTGGGTTTTGGTGCGCGACTCCTTTCGTGGTAAGTCGGCTGTGAATGCGCTGATCGATCTGCCGTTCGCACTGCCCACCATCGTGGCGGGTCTCACGCTGTTGGCCCTGTACGGTCCCAGCAGCCCCGTTCATGTCAACGTTGCCTATACGCGCATGGGCATCGCCCTGGCTCTTCTCTTCGTGACCCTTCCCTTTGTGACGAGGGCGGTTCAGCCGGTGCTCATCGCGCTGGATCGGGATATGGAGGAAGCGGCCGCCGTTCTCGGCGCCGGTTCCCTGGCCATCTTCCGCCGCATCGTTCTGCCCAACCTCGGCCCGGCTCTGTTGGCCGGCGCGGGATTATCCTTCGCCCGAGCCCTGGGCGAGTTCGGGGCGGTCACTCTGATCGCCGGCAACAACCCCCTCCGGGGAACGCAGGTCATGTCACTGGTTATCTTCGGCGACATTCAGGGATACCAGTTCTCGTCTGCCGCGGCGCTCAGCTTCATCCTTCTGGCGCTGTCCCTGGCAGTGCTGCTCGTTTTCGGGCGTCTCAGCCGGGCACTCAGTGGACACCATGATCGCTAGGTTCAGTCTCCGCTTGGTAGCTCTGGGCTACCTGGCCGTGCTCTTGGTCTTGCCGGTCGCCTGGATCGTCTGGTCGGCTTTCGGCGGGGGAGTCGACGCGGTTTGGCGTTCGGCCACGGCTCCATACGCCGTCCACGCGCTCCTCCTGAGCGTCCTCATTGCCGTTATCGCCGTGATAGCCAACACGGTCTTCGGGGTAGTCACGGCGCTCATGATCGTACGTCACCCGTTTCCCGGCGTCTCAATACTGAACGCCTTCGTCGACCTGCCGTTGGGGCTATCCCCGGTCGTCGTGGGGCTCTCGCTGGTGCTGGTGTACGGAGCGACGGGTTGGCTTGGCCCCTGGCTCACTGCTCACGGCATTACCGTCATCTTCTCATTGCCCGGAATGATCCTCGCCACCGTCTTCGTCACCCTGCCTTTCGTCGTCCGGGAGGTGGTGCCGGTGGTGCGCGAGGTTGGGTCAGAGCAGGAGGAGGCGTCTCGAACCCTTGGGGCAACGGCCTGGCAGACCTTCTGGCGCATCACTCTGCCCTCGATCAGAGCAGGCGTCATCTACGGCGTCGTTCTCACCATGGCGCGGGCCCTGGGCGAGTTCGGCACGGTCATCGTGGTGGCGGGCAACATTCCCGGGGTCACGCAGACGCTCACCATGTATGTCGAAGCGGAGTTCCAGAACTTCGACCCGCGAGGCGCCTACGTGGCCTCACTCGAGCTGGCCGTACTGGCGATCCTTACACTCGTGCTCATGAACGTCGTTCGTCGGAAAGGAGTGGCATAGTGGCCATCACAGTTCAGGGCGTTTCCAAGCGATTCGGCGACTTCCAGGCTCTGGACAAGGTCTCCATTGAGGTTGAGGACGGCTCATTGACCTCCATCCTCGGCCCCAGCGGAAGCGGAAAGTCGACACTTCTGCGGGTGGTGTCCGGATTGGAGCATCCTGACCAGGGCCGCGTTCTGATCTTCGGAGAGGATATGACCCATCTGCCGCCCCAGAAGCGCGGCGTTGGCTTTGTGTTTCAGCACTACGCGGCCTTCAAGCACATGACGGTGTGGGAGAACGTCGCCTTCGGGCTAAAGGTGCGTCGACGACCGAAGCGGGAGATTCAGACCAAAGTGGCCGAGCTGCTCGAGCTGGTGCAACTCGGGGGCCTTGCCGAGCGCTATCCTGGTCAGCTTTCCGGCGGGCAGCGGCAGCGAATGGGGCTGGCGCGAGCCCTCGCCGTAGAGCCCAAAGTGTTGCTTCTGGACGAGCCCTTTGGGGCACTCGACGCTCGAGTCCGGCAGGAGCTCCGCACATGGCTGCGGCGGCTACACGATGAGGTGCACGTCACCACCGTCCTGGTCACCCACGATCAGGAGGAGGCGATGGAGATCTCGGACTGCGTGGTGGTGATGAACCATGGCCGGATCGAACAATCAGGCGAGCCGCGCCGTCTCTACGACCACCCGGACAGCGAGTTCGTCATGAGCTTCCTGGGCTATGCGAACCGCATCGGTGACTCGCTGGTGCGACCGCATGACATTCGCATCCATCTCCAACCCGGAGCCGATGCTCTGGCGGCGACGGTACGTCGGGTCGTCTTCCTGGGGTTCGAGGTCCGAGCGGAGCTGGAGATCCCCGAGGGCCAGACAGTCCGCGTGCAGCTTACTCGCTCTCAGGCGGCCGAGTTGAGCCTTGCCCCCGGGCAGACCATTTACGTTGATCTGGCGCACTCTCGACGGTTCCCGGAGGAGCGAGAGGCGGCCGCTTAGCGCCGGCTGAGGAGCAGTCCGCCGTCGACCACGATCGTCTGGCCCGTGATGTAAGCAGCGTCGTCGCCCGCGAGGAAGTCGATCACCCCCGCGATCTCGTCGGCATCGCCCCAACGACGCATGGGGATCTGCTCCAGCCACGCGTCGCGATACTGCTGCTCCATCGCTGCCGTGGCATCCGTATTGATGTAGCCCGGAGCGACGCAGTTGATGGTGACGCCGCTCGCGGCCGACGTGAGCGCCAGATCTGCCGTGAGGCCGATCATCGCTCCTTTTGCCGCGGCGTAGTTCGCCTGGCCGGCGTTTCCGGCGATGCCGACGACCGAGGCGACGTTAACGATGCGCCCCCAACCTCGCTTTGCCATTGCCGGGAGCACCTCCCGCGCCAGCCACGCCGCGCCCTCGAAGTTCGCCTCCCAGACGGAGTCCCAGTCTTCGAGTGACATGCGGAGTACAAGTCGGTCGCGGACAAATCCGGCATTATTGACCAGGACGTCGATGGGGCCGAGCTCAGCGGTCACCCTGTCAACCATGCGGCGGCGGTCTTCAGGTTCTGCCACATCGCCCTGGACCAAGATGGCCCGACCGCCGGCAACCGCGATCTGATCGGCCAGTGCTCGGGCCGGCGCCTCGCTGCGGTGATAGTTGATGGCCACGGCGGCCCAGCGTGCCAGACGGCAGGCCGTTGATCTGCCGATGCCACGCGAAGCGCCGGTGACCAGGGCCACGCGGGGTACGGTCATCTTTCCTCCGGGCATGGCGGGCGGTGCTGTCCCCAGACCCATGGTAGGCATGCCTCACGGGACGAAGACTGTCGAATGCATCAGGCTGAAATGCAAGTTTCGCGCTTTGTTCTGGTATTCTGAAGAATCAGGGAGCTCGAATTCAGCTCCGAGCTGAGGAGCAAAAGTTGGTCGACTCCCCACAGGACCCGCAGCCGGACTATACGTTCGAGGCCTTCGCGCAGCACGGCTTTTATGAGGTCGTGAACCGCCATCTTGTGGATGCGACCCTGAGACTCCGGAGGCTTTCCCAGGCGCCGGTTCGACGCGTCCTGGATCTCGCCTGTGGAACCGGGGCAGTCACGCAGCTGCTCATCGAAGGGTTGGAGCGTGAGGGTGACCGGGCGGAGGTGATCGGACTGGATCCCTCGGAATCGGCCCTCGAGAAGGCTCGCCGGCTCATCGGCACGGGTGCCCGTTTTGTCAAGGGCACGGCCGAGTCGTTCTCCGCACGGGTGCCCAAGACCGACGTCATTGTCTTCTGCAATGCCATCCATCTCTTGCCGGAGAAGGACACCGTTGTGGAGCAGGCTCACGAGGCCTTGAATCGGGACGGCGTCCTGGCCTTCAACACCAGCTTCTACGAAGGCGCCTACGCTCCAGGGACGGAGCGCTTCTACAAGCTATGGATGCTCCGCGCCCTCCAGCAGCTCAGGCGGCAGTATCCCAATCTCCGTCTCGACAAATCACGTCCAGAAGCCATGAAGTGGCTCACGCCCAACGAATACCGGAGTCTGCTTGAGCGCCACGGCTTTGTGATCGAGCACATGGAGGCCGAAGAAGCGCTCATGACCTGTGAGTCGTGGCAGGACATCAGCCACTATTCCGAGTTCGTGAAGGGCGCACTTCCAGGAGTGCCTGTGGATATCGGCGCCAACGTGCTGAAGCGGGCGGTGGCTCAGGCATTCGAGGAGCTGAAGATCGACAAGCTCGCCCGAAATTGGCTTCAGGTGGTCGCCCGAGCCCAGTAGGTCAGGGGAGATCACGCCATGCGGGCGGTGCCGCCGCCGTCAAGTACGGCGCGAACGGCGCTCATGGAGGTTGCGAACTGCCGCATCTGTGACTTGGGCAGCCCCTCCAGGATGGTGGCCATGGCGTTTGCTGCTGCCCTCTTGCCTTCCACGAGCCGGGTCCTGCCCGCCTCAGTCAGCGAGAGTGGGCACAGCCGCCGATCCCCCAGATCCCGGCCGCGGCATACCAGCCCTCCTTCCGCCAGCTGGTCGACGATCCGACTGACCCGCCCGGGATCAAGGTGCAGGACGCGGGACAGGCCCGAGGGCAGCGTGACGCCACGGTCGATCACTTGCAGCACACTCAACTCCGGCAGTCCAAGGGGCTGGTCGAGGTCGTCTCGTAGCCGCTGCTCGATCATGCGCAGCAGCAAGAGCATGGTGCTCGCGGCTCGCAGGAGGTCCGGCTGACTGGACGTCGCCATGCCCTATTGTGGCAGAATAAGTTGCCATCGGCAACTATTGCCCCGGGCAACGAAACTTGGAGCGTGACCCACGCGTCTGGACCGGCGGGTGCGCTGATGAACTGAGAATGCGAGCACAAGCGCCAGTCGGACGATTCACGTTCGGGGCAGACAGTCCCCACTATAAGTGGATCGCCCTATCCAACACCACGCTGGGGATGCTGATGGCCAGCATCAATACGAGCATCGTGCTCATTGCGCTGCCATCGATCTTCAATGGGCTGCATATCGATCCTCTGGCGGCGGGCAACACAAGCTTCCTGCTCTGGATCCTCATGGGGTACATGGTGGTGACGTCGACGCTCCTGGTCACCGTTGGTCGGATCTCCGACATGTTTGGCCGGGTCCGGATGTACAACCTGGGGTTTGCCGTCTTTGCCTTGGGATCGATTCTGTTGTTCCTCACGCCCAGTAGTGGAACGGCAGGAGGCATCGAGCTGATCGGTTTCCGGGTTGTTCAGGCCGTCGGGGCCTCCTGCATCTTCGCCAACAGCGCGGCAATCTTGACCGATGCGTTTCCACCTCGGGAGCGCGGCTTTGCCCTGGGTCTCAACCAGATTGCGGCGGTCGCCGGCTCGGTGGCGGGTCTCGTTCTCGGCGGTCTACTGGCAAGTGTGAGCTGGCGGCTGGTGTTCCTAGTCAGCGTACCGGTGGGGGTGGTGGGCACCCTCTGGGCGTGGATGGCTCTGCACGAGACCGCCCGCATTGCCCGCCACCAGCGTCTCGACCCATGGGGCAACCTCACATTCGCGGCCGGTCTCACGCTGCTCTTGGTCGGTCTGACCTATGGAATCCTGCCCTACGGGAGCAGTCCAATGGGGTGGCACAATCCGTTTGTGATTGCGGCTCTTGTCGGCGGAGTCCTGATGCTGGCCGCCTTCTTGGGCATCGAGACACGGGTTCCGGATCCCATGTTCAAGCTCGATTTGTTCCGGATACGCGCCTTTGCAGCGGGGAATCTTGCCGCCTGGTTGGGCGCGACTGCGCGTGGCGGCCTGCAGTTCATGCTGATCATCTGGCTGCAGGGTATCTGGCTGCCGATGCATGGCTACGCCTTCGACCAGACGCCGCTTTGGGCGGGTATTTACATGTTGCCCATGATGCTGGGCTTCCTCCTCTCGGGTCCGGTTTCCGGCTTCCTGTCGGACCGGTATGACCCGCGTCTCTTCTCGACGGGCGGCATGCTGCTCACCTGCGTGGTATTCGTCCTGCTGGCTGGGCTTCCGGCGAACTTTTCCTATCCGATGTTTGCGGTTCTGCTGTTGCTCATCGGCTGCGGCATGGGGCTGTTCGCGGCTCCGAACACCAGCTCCGTCATGAGTGCTGTGCCTGCAGAGAACCGTGGGGTGGCTTCCGGTATGCTGGCGACGCTCCAGAACTCGGGCATGCTCTTCTCGATGGCGATCTTCTTTTCGGTGTTGATCGTGGGTCTCGCCGCGCATCTGGGGTCGGCGCTCTCGACGGGGCTCATCCACGCGGGTCTGCCTGCCTCGGCGGCCAGTCGCGTGGCCAAGCTTCCACCCACCGCGGCCCTCTTCTCTTCATTCCTTGGATATAACCCACTGGGCCATCTGCTGTCGCCCGGGATCCTGAACCACCTGACGCCGGCAGCTCGGACGCATCTCTTGTCTCGACGATTCTTCCCGACCCTGATCGGGGCACCGTTTATGGATGGGCTCCGCTACGCCTTCTTTGTCTCCGCCGCCATGGCCTTCGTGGCAGCGATCGCGTCCCTGCTTCGGGGTGGTCGGTTCATTCATCCATCCGGTGAGCGCATCCTCGAGGTGGAGCCGGGTCCGGTCCAGGAATCCCGGGAGCCCGTTTCGGCCATGAATTCACGCCAAACGGCTTGATACAATGGCATGCACATGGGGATGTCAGGCTTCGACAGGGGGGCCTGGGTCGTACATGGCGAGCCGAGGTGCCGGTGGATCCTCGTTAAACAATCGGCACGGCAATAACTGCCAACAATCAACCTGTTCTAGCCGCCGCTTAAGTCGTCGGCTACGTCCCCACGGTTTCTCGTTGATGGATCGTGACGGACGCCATAAAGTCAACGTGCTTCGGTCCTGACCTCATAGGGATCGACTAAGAAATTTGAGTAGGCGGCCGTGAACTTCGTCGACAGAGGACGCGGCCGCGACAACAAAATGTCGACTACGCTCGTAGAAGTGTGCGGTTGCAGCCTTCTGGACGGGGCGTTCGATTCGCCCCCATCTCCACCAGATTGAAAAGAGAGCCGGGCCGGTTCGCCCGGCTCTCACGCATTTCGCACGCTGCTGCCATACTGGTCTATGCTCACCTGGGGAGACCTGGCCCGCGAGCGACCCGAGTTAGCGGATGCGGGCGCTCAGCTCTTCTATCAATTCGGCGTCGGCCTTGGCTTTCTCGCCACCGTCAGGCCAAACGGCGGCCCTCGGCTGCATCCCGTGTGTCCGGTTCTGGCAGAGGACTCGCTCTCTGCCCTGCTCATCCGTTCGCCAAAGCGCGACGATCTTCTCCGTGACGGCCGCTATGCAATGCACAGCTTCCCCTGTGAGAACAACGAAGATGCCTTCTACATCACGGGTGTTGCTTCAGTCGTTGAACAACCAGAGGCACGTCGGCACATCGTGGAGCAGTTCGTCTCAGAGCGTGGGACTATGTTCACCGTCCACGACGTAGCCGATCACCAAGCCTTCGAGTTCCGTTTGGACATGGCAATGCTGACGCAAACAATCGGTCATGGCGACGCGAACCCAAGGCACACGATCTGGCGGCCATAACCGGGCCCCCTGCTCTGCTCCTTAGCCGCTAACACCGCGGCCACGCACTGAATCGACGTCAACACCACGAGCAGTCAGCCAACCCAGCAGCTCTCGGGCAATGCGCGTGGTGGCAAAGGGATCGACCAGATTGGCGGTACCCACCTGCACGGCGGAGGCTCCGGCCAGAAGGTATTCGGCTGCGTCTTCCCCAGATAGCACGCCACCGCATCCGATCACCGGCACGGTTACGGCCGAGGCCACCTCGGCCACGAGACGAAGCGTGAGGGGTTTGATGGCGGGCCCAGAGAGCCCTCCCGTGACATTTGACAGCGATGGCCGGAACTTGGCCGCGTTAATGCTCATCCCCAGATAGGTGTTGGCGACGGTGAGCGCTTCCGCCCCGGCGTCGACAGCCGCCCGAGCCACGGCCGCCACGTCCGCGCAATTGGGAGTTAACTTGACGAGCAGGGGCAACGATGTGACAAGACGCGCCGCCCTCGTCACGGCGGCCGCGCTTCCCGGATCCATGCCGAAGGCCATGCCACCGCGGGCGACATTCGGGCATGAGATGTTGAGCTCAAGAGCGGCGATTCCCGGTACATTGTCGAGACGCCGGCAGATGTGTTCGTACTCGGCGAGCGTCTCGCCGTTCACGTTGACGAACACCGGCACGTCCATGTGGGCCCATCGAGGTGCTTCGCGCCTAATGAGAGCATCCAGGCCGATGTTGGCCAAGCCGATTGCATTGAGAACACCGGCGGCCGTCTCCACAATTCGAGGAGGTGGATGACCTGCACGTGGCTCAACGGTGACGCCCTTCGCCACGATCCCACCGAGGTCGTCAACCCGGTTGCGAGAAGCGTACTCCGAGCCGTACCCGAATACGCCCGACGCAACCATGACCGGATTGTTGAGAACGAGCCGGTTGGGGATCAGATGGTATGGCATGTCTTGGCGTCGCTCATGAACGCTCGGCGCTCCCGGTCTGCTGTCTCGCCAATGGTAAGCGAGAGGTTCGAAGGAGTCTTGTGGCGAACAAGAACTTGAGATTTCCGAGCAAGCTACTTATAATTTAGCCGAGGCTAAAACATGGCGAGCACGAAGATCCCCTCCCCTGCCTCCGCGGCGGAGCAGGACTATCTGAAGCAGATCTACCTCCTGCAGCAAGACCGTGGCCGGGCAACGACGCAGCTCCTGGCCGACCGGCTCGGGGTCAAGCCCGCATCCGTGACCGGCATGGTCAAGCGTCTTGCCGACGATGAAGGCGGTCCGTTAGTCAGGCACACGCCGTATCACGGAGTGGAGCTAACGGATCGAGGGATGGCAGTCGCCCTCGAGATGCTCCGGCATCATCGATTGATTGAGTTGTTCTTGAGTGAGCTCCTCGGTATGCCCTGGGATGAGGTGCACGAGGAGGCGGACCGTCTTGAGCATGTGTTTTCGGAGCGGCTGGAAGACCGGATAGCCGCCAAACTGGGCAATCCCAGCTTCGATCCTCACGGCGACCCGATACCCAGTCGCGATGGGGTCATGGTGGAGCGGGAGCTGGTCCGTCTGACCGATTTGAGCGTCGGCGAGTCCGGCTCGGTGGCTCGCTTGGAAGAACAGAGTGGGCCGGTACTCCAATACCTTGAGTCGCTTGGTTTGCTGCTCGGCGCCAGGGTCGTGGTTGACCACGTCGCTCCATTTGGAGGCGTGGTCACTGTCCGCGTCGATACCGAGAAAGGGTCCGTGTCGCATGCCCTCGGTCCCGACCTCGCCCGGGGAGTCATGCTGGTTCGGCCATCAAGCTCCTCCCCTGGGGGGCCGCCGGCTCGATGAGGCAGTACGTCGAGGTGGCGAGCCCGGAACACCGGGCCTCACTTCCCCGAGAGGTGCGGCTGGAAGCAGCCGGACGTGCGGCACTGGAAGGACGATCTCGTGGGCTCTTCAAGCTGCTGCCCTTTTTCGGCCCGGGGTTCATCGCCTCCGTGGCCTACATCGACCCAGGGAACTTTGCCACCAATATCCAGGGCGGCAGTCAGTTCGGCTACCGGCTGCTGTGGGCAATCCTCATGGCCAATCTGATCGCCATGCTCATTCAGACACTTTCCGCCAAGCTCGGCATTGCCAGCGGACAGAACCTGGCGGAGCTGTGCCGGGCACGGCTTTCCCCGCGGCTCGTCATTCCCATGTGGATCGTTTCCGAAGTCGCGGCCATGGCTACCGACCTGGCCGAGTTTCTCGGCGCCACGCTGGGCCTGAACCTGCTCTTCCATGTCGACCTGCGAATCGCGGTTGTCGTCACGGGCCTGGCTACGTACGGCATTCTGACGCTGCAGCGCTACGGTGTGCGTACGATCGAAGCGATCATCGCCGGGCTGGTGGGCGTCATCGCGGTCTGCTACATCATCGAGACGTTCTACAGTAGGCCCGCCTGGGGCGACGTGGGCTATCACGCCGTTGTGCCCTATGTTGCCCGGGGCAGCATCATTCCCATCGTCGGCATCCTGGGCGCCACGGTTATGCCACACGTCATCTATCTTCATTCCGCCCTCATGCAGCACCGCATCATTCCCCGGAGCGAAACCGAAGCCCGCCGGCTGTTCCGTTTCACGGTCCCAGAGGTGCTCATTGCCCTCGGTCTGGCCGGCATGATCAACATGGCCATGCTGTACATGGCCGCCGCGACCTTCTTCAAGCACGGCTTCGTGAACGTGGCCACCATTCCCGTCGCGTATCACACCCTCACACCGTTGTTGGGTTCGGCCGCGGGCATCGTCTTCGGCGTCTCCCTGCTGGCGTCGGGTCTCTCCAGCTCAGCCGTCGGCACCATGGCAGGTCAGGTCATCATGCAGGGATTCGTCGGCTGGACAATTCCTGTCTGGCTCAGGCGGCTTATCACCATGATTCCGCCGGTCATCCTTATCCTCATTGGGGCCAACCCCACCGAGAGCTTGTTCTGGAGCCAGGTCGTTCTCAGCCTTGTGCTGCCGATCCCTGTTATCGCTCTTGTGCGGTTTACCTCTCGCCCGGACGTCATGGGCAGCCTCAAGAACCGGAGGCCGACGACGGTTCTGGCGCTCGTGGCCACCGCTCTGATCCTGACTCTCAACCTACTGCTGCTCTATCACTCGGCACACACCCTGACCGGTGGCGTGGTGCCGTCGCTCCCCGGTATCGATTAGAGAAGAAGCGGGCAGCCCTCCGCTTTCGAGCCTATGGACCGGCACCCGGATTGACCTAGAATGTCGGCGTGTGGAGGGGGGACTGCTGCGCTCCCTGCCCTGAAACGGTCGGGGAGTAGAGGATGCTGCTGGAGCAGCCGCTTGCGGAGCTCGAGGCGCCGGGAGCGGCACGTCGCCTCAGTCTTGACCTGGCTGCTGTTGCTCGATCTCCATGGTTGGTGGCCGCGACCGTCCTCGTCGTCTATGGTGTGTGGCTGCTCGCCTCATTCGCCGCGGGACATGACGCTCGAGACTTCATCCTCCTCAACCGGCACAGGGTCGAAATGAGCCACCGCAGCCCGCTGATCCGCTACGATGGCGACTACCGGCCCGAGCGTCTCGGCAACCGCGGGTATGACGGTCAATACGCCTACTTCATCGCCCTCGATCCCCTCAATGCCCGCTACTATACGGACAACCCGGGATATCGATACGAGCGGATTCTGTATCCCGTAGCCGCCAGACTCCTTGCGCTGGGGCAACCCGACGCAATCCCGGCAACGCTCGTCCTGATCAACTTTCTGGCGCTCGTGGGAGGCACGCTGGCGCTTGCCGGATGGTTGGTGCGTAAGGCGGTGACACCGTGGTTGGCACTGCTGTACGGGTTCTATCCAGGGCTGTTTCTCTCCCTCCGCCATGACCTGACCGAACCCTTGGCGTTTGGTCTGGTCGCCGCCGCCATCTTCGTCCTCCAGGTGGGTGGACGGCGACGCCTCCTGCTCGGCTCCCTCGTCTTCGCGCTTGCGGTGTTGACGCGCGAGGAGGTAGCGATATTTCCCTTGATCTATGCGGGGTCGCTGCTGCTGAGACGGTCGAGGACAACGCGGCCGCACGCTCCGGGGCGGAATCGGGAAGCGGCGGTCGTTGCCGGTGTCAGCCTGATGCCTTTCCTGCTTTGGAAGATCTTTCTTTCGTTCTGGCTGGGATCCGGCGGGATTCCCTCCAACAACCTCCCCACGCTCCTTCCGTTTGCGGGTATCGCGCGGTACTGGCCGTGGGCCCCGGATCAGCTGGTCAGCGTGGTGGCCGTCGTGCTGCCTGCGGTCCTGTGTCTGATCTACGTCGGCTTGGAGCTGAGCCGCCGCCGATGGTCGGTCGAGGTCTCGTTGCTGGTCGGAAACATCGTGCTATTCGTCCTCTTTCTCACGCCGTCGTCATACGGCAACTACACGGGCTCGGGACGCGTTGCAGCCGGCGTGGTTCTTTGTGGGATCCTCTGCCTGCCGCTGCTTCTGCGCCAGAGGCAGCCCGTCCCTTTGTGGCTCAAGCTGGTCCCCGTGCTGTGGATGATCCCGTGGTATCACGACGGAATGTGGGCGCTTCGCTGGGTGGTTTGAGCGTCGTCTGAAGAGGCTCTCTAACGCGATTGGCGGGGGCGTTCAGGATACTTGTGAAGATGAATAGAACATGACTAGCCGGTGGTATAATCCGCCAAGCTGGAGCCGAGATTCATGAAGGGGACGGGGCACATGATCCGGATTGCCGCGCTTGCCGATACCCATTGGAAGGGTGACGACGCCGTTCCGCAAACCGTGCTCGAGCAGTTGGAGGGAGTCGACGTGGTGATTCACGCTGGCGACATCAAATGCGAGAAGGTTATGAAGGCGTTGGGCAAGGGTCGGCGCCAGGTTTATGCCGTTCGGGGCAACAATTTCGAGTGGGATCTTGCCGATCTGCCCGACTCACGGGTGGAGTCGCTGGATGGCTTTAAGATCGGTGTCGTGCACGATATCGGCGCGCTTGAGCCCTTCGCCGTGGGTCAGAAGAAGCCTGAGGAGATCTTCGGCAAGCCGGTGCAAATGGTGGTGTTCGGCCAGACCCATCATCCCTTCTTTGACTATCTGCAGGGTGTGCCATTTCTGAACCCGGGCAGCGCGACCGATCTGGATCATCGAGGCGAGCCGGGAACCATGGCAATCATGGAGGTCAACGGCAACCTCCAGCGGGTGAGCTTCGTCAAGCTGACATGATCGAGCTGCGGAGCGACACATTCACGCTCCCAACTCCCGCAATGCTCGAGGCGGCACAAACTTCGCCACTGGGCGACGACGTCTGGGGTGAGGACCCCACCGTTCGCAGACTGGAGCACAAGGCCGCCGAGCTCATGGGCAAGGAGGCGGGGCTCTTCGTCTCCAGCGGCACGCAGGGGAACCTGGTGTCCATCCTGTCGCACACGGTTCGTGGCGACGAGGTCATTGTCGGCGACAAGAGTCACATTGTGAATGCCGAGGTGGCGGCATCGGCGGTCGTCGGAGGTGTGCAGTTGCGCACGGTCCCCAACACTCGCCGCGGCATGCTGGACCTGGAAGTGCTTCAGTCCTCCATCCGGCAGGATGATATCCACTACCCACCGACGCGCCTCATCTGCCTGGAAAACAGCCACAACGCCTGCGGGGGCGCCGTGTTGACTCTCGAGGACATGGCCTCGGTTCGCGACATCGCCGACGCCGCCGGTGCCGCCGTCCATCTCGACGGCGCCCGCATCTTCAACGCCGCAGTGGCACTGCGGGTTTCCGCGTCGTCGATCGCAGAGTACGCCGACTCGGTCACCTTCTGCCTCTCCAAGGGACTGTCGGCTCCCATTGGGTCCGTCGTCTGCGGAAGCGGCCCCTACGTGGATCGAGCCCGCAAGTACCGGAAGATGTTGGGTGGGGGAATGCGTCAGGCCGGTATCATCGCGGGTCCGGGTCTCGTGGCACTCGACACCATGATTGACCGGCTGGCCCGAGACCACGAAAATGCTCGGTTCCTGGGTCAGGAGCTCAATGCCATGCCCGGTGTTCACGTCGACCTGCTGACGCTGCAGACCAACATCGTTATCGCCACGTTTGATGGACATGGCCGGACGGCGGGCGAGATCGTCACGGGTCTGGAACGCCGAGGCGTTCGCTGTGCTGCCGTAGGCCCGCAGACGATTCGCTTCGTCACCCATCGTGGCGTCGATCGGCCGGACATCGAGGCGGCAGTCGAGGCGGTGCGATCCGAGCTCGGAGTGGGCGCGGTAGCGGCCGCGACTTGAGCCGGCCGTCGCTTGAGCACCTCCTTACCAGGGCACTGGTCTTAGAGCGGCAGCATCAGTACACCAACCGGGCCATGATCGGTGGCATGTCCGCGTTTGCCCGGCGTCTCCATCGGTCTGCGCCCGCGGACTCGCGTCTTCCCGAGATTGCCCTCCTGTTGGAGGAGTACGACCGCCAGGCGGTGCCGGAGCGCGAGCTGGCCATAGCCCAGTCCCTACAACTGCTTGACGCTGAACGCCCGGTGACCGCGGGTCGGAACGGCCAGGGGCGGGACAAGCACGAACCCAACAGTGCGACGGACACGCCGACGGTTCGTCGAAGGGCCACGCGCGCTCCGTCGGGGAGTGGCGCCGCCAGTCACGTGGCTCCCGATGATTCCGTCCAGAAACTCCCGGGCGTCGGGCCCAAGCTCGCGGAGACACTCGGCCAGGTCGGTATCCACACCCTCCGTGATCTGCTCTACTACTTCCCGCGAGATCACATCGACTACCGGCATAGCAATCGAATTTCGAGGTTGCGGTACGGAGAGCCCACCACGATTGTGGGAGTCATCGAGCACGTCAGGACCCGCCGGCTTCGAGGGAAACTCACCCTGACCACAGCCGCCGTTCGGGACGATAGCGCCACCATCGCTGTTCGCTGGTTCAATAAGCCCTACCTCGAGAAACAGCTCACACCCGGACGGCTCATCGCCATTGCCGGCAGCGCGGAGGTCTTCGACGGTCGGCTGGTCTTCGCACCACGCGATTACGAGTGGATCAGCGAGGCTGATCTGACTCACGCCTCCAGAATCGTGCCAATCTATCCTCTGACCAAAGGCCTGTATCAAAAGCCACTTCGTTCACTCATGCGCAAGGCGGTTGACGTCGCATCCGGTGGTCTCCAAGATGTCCTCCCGGATGGGATCCGAGAGGAGTTTGGTCTTCGACCGCTCTCGAGCGCCGTCGCTGGTTATCACTTCCCGGCAGATGAGCCCGATCGGGAATCGGCGGCAACACGTCTCGCCGTTGACGAGATTCTGGCTATCCAGCTCGGGTTGCAGCTGCGAAAGCGTGAGTGGCAAGAGCCGGGATCCGCATTGGCGCTGCCCGTCTCGGCGGCCGACCGCCGGCTATTCCTCGATACCCTCCCCTTCACCCCCACCAGCGCCCAGTCTCGTGTGATGGAGGCGGTGGCGGAGAATCTGGAACGGACCATTCCCATGAGCCGGCTCGTGCAGGGAGATGTTGGTTCCGGCAAGACGGTCATCGCCGCCTTTTGCCTGTTTGCCGCGTGGCGCAACGGATGCCAGGCGGTGTTCATGGCGCCGACCGAGGTCCTTGCGCAACAGCACCACCGCGTCCTCCAGACGTGGCTGCAGCCTTTGGGCATGGATGTTTGCGTTTTGACTGGAAGCACGCCCGCGGCTGCTCGCCGAGAAATCCTCGAGCGTGCCTTCTCGGGAGACGCCGACGTGTTGGTGGGAACACATGCCCTATTCCAGGAGGGTGTGACCCTGGCCCGGGTGGGAGCCGCTGTGGTCGACGAGCAGCACCGCTTCGGTGTCGAGCAGCGTACGCGCCTCCGTCAGAAGGGTGGCAACCCACACCTCTTGTCGATGACCGCAACCCCCATACCCCGGACGCTCCAACTAACGGTATACGGCGACCTCGACATCAGCGTTCTCGACGAGTTGCCTCCGGGTCGGCTTCCGGTAGAGACGTCATTGACCCCGTCTCCGGAGGCTGCCTACGAACGCATTGAATCTGAAGTCGACCATGGGCGCCAGGCGTTCGTGGTGTGCCCGGCGATCGACGAGGGGTCGCTGGATCGGAATACCGCTGTTGAGGAACACCGCCACCTTCAGCAGTCGGTCTTTCCCAGCCGCCGCATCGGCCTACTCCACGGCCGTATGGCACCGAAGGAAAAGGAGGCCACGCTCAAGGCCTTCGCCGCCGGAGCCATTCAGGTCTTGGTGGCGACCACCGTGATTGAGGTGGGTATCGACGTGCCCAATGCCACTGTGATGGCTATAAAGGATGCTCATCGATTCGGGCTTGCGCAGCTGCATCAGCTTCGGGGACGCGTGGGTCGTGGAGGTGATCGTTCGTACTGTCTCCTGGTGAGCGCGGCGCCGGAAGGTCCAACTCGCGAGCGACTGCTGGCCGTGACGCGGACCCAGGACGGCTTCGCGCTGGCCGAAGAAGATCTCAGACTGCGTGGCCCAGGCGAGTTCTGGGGCACCCGCCAGAGTGGCATTCCGCAGCTGAGCGTCGCCCAGTCGGCCGGAGTTGGCACCATAGAGCTGGCCCGAGCGATCGCCGATCGTGTGGTGTTAAGCGACCCGGAGCTCACCGCTCCTGCGCATGCTGACCTTGCCGGCCACGTGCGTTCCTTCTGGGCCCGCGAAGCGGATCTCAACTGACGTTCTGCAACGGCCAGCCCGGCAGAAAATGGGAGGCCGTGAGGCCGCCTCGACGAGAGGGATGGTTGTATGCGCGTGATCGCCGGCGAGGTGAAAGGATTCCGGCTGCGCATGCCCCCCAAGGGCACGGGAACCAGACCAACCAGCGACAAGGTCCGCGAGGCCATATTCGGAGTGCTTGGCGCCCGGGTAGAGGGTGCGCGCGTTTTGGATCTCTATGCGGGAACGGGCGCCATGGCCATCGAAGCGCTCAGTCGGGGAGCCGGCCATGCCGACTTGGTCGAGGCGCGTCCGGTGGCGTGCCGGGTCATCAAGGCCAACCTCGTGGCGACCGGACTAACCCCCCGCGCCCGGGTCCTTTGCCGTCCCGTCGAACGGGCCATGGACCGTCTCACCGGCCACTACCGCATCGTGTTTCTGGACCCTCCGTATGACCACCGGGACGTTGGTGCGATTCTGGAGAGGCTGAGCACCGGTGACCTGCTGGACTTCCGTGCGGACGTCGTGCTGGAGCATTCCAGTCGGTGGATGCCGGATCCGAACTATGGGCGGCTGTTCCGCGGAGTCACGAAGCGCTACGGCGACAGCTCAGTATCGTATTTCAGCGCGGAGGTGGGGGCATGAACGTATCGATCATGGCGGCCAGCTTCGATCCCATCACCAACGGACATGTAGATCTGGCCGAACGAGCCTCACGCGTGTTCGACCGGCTGATCGTGGCCGTCTACCGATCTCCCAAGAAAGCCCTTCTGTTTGATGTCGACGAGCGCGTGTCCATGGTTCGGGATGCCCTGGCCCATCTGGACAATGTGGAGGTGAACGCCTACAGTGGCCTCCTCGTCGACTACGCACGATCGGTCGGGGCGGAGGTGATGGTACGCGGTCTGCGGGCAACATCCGACTTTGATTACGAGTTCCAACTGGCCGCCATGAACCGGAAGATGAGCCCCAGGCTGGAGGTCATGTTCTTCCTCGCGGATATTCGCTATACGTTTCTGAGTTCCAGTATTGTGAAGGAGATAGCGGAGCTGGGCGGAAACGTGTCAGATTTGGTGCCCGAGTCGGTGGCGCGGTCTCTCGTCGACCGATTCGGATCGCACGAAGCATGACCTCGGGGGAGGGGTTGGGCATGGACATCCTCATGCTGGTGGATCGTCTCGAAGCCGTAATCAACGGCGGGTGGCGCCCCCCCATGACCGACAAGGTCATGATCGACGAGCGGGAAGCGCTTGACGTTCTCGACTTGATGCGCACTGCGATTCCCGAAGAGATCAAGCAGTCTCGCCGACTGAACCAGGATCGGGAACGAATCATCGCAGAGGCGCAGGCCGACGCCGGTCGAATTCTCGCTCAGGCCGAAGAGAAGCTGGACTTTCTCGTCTCCAACCACGCCGTCGTTCGCGCAGCCGAGAGTCGAGCTTCCGTTATCGAGCAGGATGCCGAAACACGCGCGGACGAGATTCGGAGCGGCGCGGACCTCTACGCGCGTGATGTCCTCCAGGACCTGCAGAGCCGGCTCGATCGGGTTGTGAGTGAGGTCACCAACGGCATTCGGGCGCTTGAGCCGAAGTACGCGCCGCTATCGGTCCCGGACGGTTCTCCCGAATACGAGCGTGCCCCTGCCGAAGCGGCGGCTGAGTAGCCTGCGCGCTCGAGTTGGAGTGAGTGATCAAGGCAAGACTGCTCAGGAGAGCCGAGCATGGAAGGTCTCGAGTTCAACGTCGCTCATCTGCTTCAGAGCCCAATCGGCTCAAATACGAGGCGAGACATTCTCGTTCGGGAGCCGTTTCGGTTTGAGGACATTTCCGTGTCGGAGCTTCGCGGCAGCGTAGAGCTTCTCCGCACCAACTTCGGCATCCTAGGCCGGGCGGACGTAGCGTCGCTCATCGACCTGCAGTGCGACCGCTGTCTCGAACCGTTCAGGTCTGAGATACGGTTCGCGTTCGCGGAGGAGTATCTGCCCGTCATCGATGTCTCGACGGGCCGTCCTGTACAATCCGAAAGGACTGACGAGACCTTCTTCATCTCGCCCAAGCACGTGGTCGACCTGACGGAGGCGGCGCGGCAGCACCTGTTGCTGGCGGTTCCCATGCATCGGCTCTGCCGTGAAGAGTGTCTGGGGCTCTGTCCAACCTGTGGCACCAACCGCAATGTCGAAAGCTGCCGTTGCTCGGAGGAGACGGAGTCGCCGTTCTCGGAGCTCGCGGCGCTTCTGGAGAGGCCCGACCACAGCGCCTGAGTGCCACGCTCCATATCGCTTCTGCCACTCTGAACCGAAGGACGCACCATGCCAGCAGTTCCCAAGAAGAAGACGAGCCAGTCGAGAAAGGGCCTACGGCGCCAGCACTTGAAGCTGACTCTGCCCACCATCGTTCCGTGCTCGCACTGCCGCAATCCCAAGCTGCGCAGTCACATCTGCCCGACCTGTGGATATTACTCGGGTCGGGAAGTCATCGCGCCCGAGCCCATCACTCCGCCGTCCGCCTAGCCGGGTGACGTGACCGGCCGCAAGGCGCTGGTCTTCGGCGCTCCGCCGGTGTGGCTGCCGGTGCTACGGGACCGGATTCAGGAAGTCGGCTATGCCGTGGAGGCAATAGACGGAGCGGCTCTGGGCTCCTCTGCCGACGTCGAGGAGAGTCTGACGGCAGCGCTCAATCCTGAGGCCCATCTGCTGCTCTTGGGCCCCGAGTTGTTCCCGATACCGGCCGAAGATGCAATCCGCGTCGGCATCCGCCGCAGCTTCGTGGCCATGCGTCTGGTTCTCCGTAACATGATGCGGCAACGATTCGGCCGGATCATCACGGTGGCGCCCTCTTTGGACATCGAGTTGCCGCATCAAGCCCTCCGCGAAGGTCTGGCGGGTCTCGTCAAGAGCGTCGGTCGTGAAGTGGGGACCCGCGGAATCACGGCAAACCTGGTCGCCCCCGGCCATATGGAGGGGGAGGGCCGGACCGTTCCGACCTATAACTCCATTGGCCGCCTGGCAACGATCGAGGACGTTGCCGGCGTGGTTGGCTTTTGTGCCGGGTCGCAGTCGGACTACGTGACCGGTCAGGTGCTCATGGTCGACGGAGGTCTCGATACCACATAGCCCTCGTGGACTCGACCCTGACCTCCGGGCCGGCTGGCTGTCATCGGTTCGCTAGTCTGTAGCTGATCCGATGTTCCAAAGAGTCTTGGTCGCCAACCGGGGCGAGATCGCCCTCCGCATCATGCGCGCCTGCCGCGAGCTCGGCATCGCCACGGTCGTGGCCCACTCTCAGGCGGACAGCGATTCGCTGCCGGTTCAGCTCGCGGACGACGCTGTTTGCGTGGGTCCGGGGTCGGCCGGTCGCAGCTATCTCAACATTCCAAGCATGATTAGCGCAGCCCTCATCAAGGATTGCGAGGCGGTGCATCCCGGGTACGGGTTTCTGGCCGAGAATCGATATTTCGCCGAGGTGTGTCAACGCTACAACCTCACCTTCATCGGCCCGACCCCAGAGGTGATCGCCCAGATGGCGAACAAGGTGGAAGCCCGCGGCGCCATGGCGGCTGCCGGCCTTCCCGTCCTTCCGGGCACGGCCGAGCCCCTTGGGGGACTTGACGGCGCTCTCGAGGCAGCGAAAGAGATCGGCTATCCCGTCATGATCAAGGCCGCGGGCGGCGGTGGCGGTCGGGGCATGCATCTGGCACAGGATTCGGATGATCTCGTGCAGAACTTCGTGACTGCCCAACGTGAATCACGCGCCGCCTTCGGCAACGACGAGCTGTATCTCGAGAAGTACCTTCCCCAGTGCCGGCACGTTGAGGTGCAGGTGATCGCCGATGGCGGTCGCGCGATCCATCTCGGGGATCGAGATTGCTCTATCCAGCGCCGACACCAAAAGATCGTGGAGGAGGCGCCGTCCCCTCTACTTCCCGAGGCGACGCGCCGCAAGCTGGGAGCCGACGCCGTTCGGGGTGCAGAGGCCGTGAGCTTCAACAGCGCCGGTACGCTGGAGTTTCTGGTGGACGATGACGGCCGGCACTACTTCCTGGAGATGAACACCCGGATTCAGGTCGAGCACGGCATCAGCGAGATGATCACCGGAGCCGACATCGTAAAGTCCCAGATACTCATCGCTGCGGGCGAGGCGGGCGAGCTACGACAGGAGGAGATTCACTTTAGCGGTCACGCCCTCGAGTGTCGCGTCAATGCGGAGTCCGGCCCCGACTTCCGTCCCGCGACCGGTCGGGTGAGCGACCTCCGACTCCCCGGCGGCCCGGGGATACGGGTCGATACCCACCTGTTCTCGGGCTATAATCTTCCTGCTCATTATGACTCCCTGGTGGCCAAGATCATGGCCTGGGGGCGAGACCGGGGGGAGGCCATCGCTCGTATGCGCGGCGCGCTGGAGGAGACGGTGGTAGAGGGGATTGCCACCACAATCCCCTATCTACGGAAAGTCATGGGTGACCCCGCATTCATTAGCGGCGGCGTCCATACCGACTACGTTGAGCTACTCGACCGTTGATCAATGAGCGCCGGCGGGCGCGCCGTGCTGCACTGCAGGCCCTTTTTGAAGTCGACCAGACGTCCCACAGTCCTCAGGAAGCGCTGGCCGGTCGGCTGCAGGAGGAAGAGGTGCTGGAGGAATCCGCGGATCTCGCGGCAGGCCTCGTCCAGGGTGTGCTAGCAAACAAGAGAGCCATTGATGAACGTATCGCGTCGGCGGCCACGACCTGGCCGCTGCATCAAATGGCGCCGACAGACCGTATCGCTCTCGAAATTGGGGTCTATGAGATGTGCATGACCCCGGACACGCCAGTTGCGGTTGCCATCAACGAGGCGGTTGAGCTGGCAAAGACGTTCGGAGGTGAGCACTCAGGCGCTTTGGTCAACGCAGTCTTGAGAGGCATTTCCGAGCGTTCGGCGGCCCATTCCCCGGCATAGCAACTGATTGGAGGTGAGGTAAAGATGGCAGTGGATCAGTCGGAAATCGAGGCGCGCCTGCGCAAAATTATCGTGGACAACCTTGGTGTCGACGAAGCTGAAGTAGTTCCGAGCGCCAACTTCGTCGAAGACCTGAACGCCGACTCCTTGGACCTGGTCGAGCTGATCATGTCGCTCGAGGAAGAATTCGGCATCGAGATCTCGGATGAAGAGGCCGAGAAGATCCGCACGGTCGGCGACGCGATCGAGTACATACAGGAGCACAAGGAGTAGCCCGAAGGCTTGCTCTGATCGTCGGCGTGTGACGCGAGACACCACGTCTACCCGGGCTTGTCGTCTGGGGCATTCGACCACATCCGGTTGGCTCGGAGTCCGTCTCGCCATGCCATTTATGATGCCGGTCTGATCTGGGCAGGGTGGCGGGACGTACTATGGTTCGGTATGATCCCAGCATCTCGAGGACAGCGTGTTTACCGGCCATCTGCCTGAATTGTTTCTGGTTCTGATCGTGGCGCTCATCGTGTTCGGGCCGTCCAAGCTGCCTGAAGTAGGCAGTGCCGTAGGCAGAGGACTACGCGAGTTCCGCAGAGCGACGAGCGAGATCGAAGACGCCGTGCTGCACCAGTCGGAGCCCGAGGAGGACGAGCTCTTCCCGCATCAGCCGCCGGCCCCCGTCATGACGGGCGACGCAGCCGAGCCCATTCCGCCCGCCGTCGATACGCTGGCCATGCGGCGCGACGCCCGCCGCGCCGCTCAAGAAACACCGGCAAGTGCCGAGGAGACAAGCGGGCCGGCATCATGACCTGCCCGGCGGGCGAACCCGAGGTCTTTCGGGCATAGCCATGGAAAAGATTCGCTACCTCCACCGGCCGCCCGAGCCGGACCCCAAGGTCATGTCCTTCGTCGAACACCTCGAAGAGCTCCGGCGGAGGCTGATGATCATGCTGGCCTGCGTGGTGGTCGGCGCCATCGTCGGCTGGTTTCTGGAGCCCTGGCTCCTGCGTACCTTGGAGCATCCGCTCACGGAAGCGCTCAAGCACACCAAGCACCCCATCACCACCCACCTCGTGGTTACCAAGATCTACGGCGCCTTCACCTTGCGCCTGAAGCTAGCGGCCCTTACGGGCATTGTCTTGTCGATCCCGGTCCTGCTCCAGCAGACCTGGGGGTTCGTGATGCCGGCGCTGGGCGGCCGCTTCTACCGCATGGGTCCGTACGTCATCGTCGCGGGCGTGGTGCTGTTTGCCATTGGCGGTGTGACCGGCTACTTGGTGATGCCACTGGCCATCAACTTCTTCATCGGTCAGGGCAACGGGCTGGTCTCCTTCATCCCGGACGCGGGCGCCTTCGTTTCCTTTGTCAGTCTGATCATTGTGGTCTTCGGCATCTCATTCGAGCTGCCGCTTATCCTCGTCCTTCTCTGTGTCGCCGGCATCACCAGCTCCCGCTGGCTCTGGGGCAAGCGGGTGGTGGCCTTCTTTGTTATCTTCGCCGTGGCAACCGTGATCACCCCCGGAGCGGACTGGATATCGCCCCTCATCCTCGGTGCCATCCTCTATGTCCTTTACCTGGGCGGCCTTGTGGTTGCCCGACTTCTCGGCCATTAGTCGGCGTCGCCATCGCTCGTTATGATGGCGTGAGATGAGCACTTCCCAACATGCCGAGACTCGGGTCGACGAGGCGCATCTGCCCGCTTCGGACACGCCTCGGACGCGTGTGCGGCGGCATCCCGAACGCTCGCTCCGAGAGGGCGCCAGGGAGGTCTTAGCAGCGGGTACCGTGGCCAACGTCGGCGTTTCCATCGACAGCACTCCGTACGTCATTCCCATGACCTACCTCTACGATCCGGCATCGCCCGACCGGCTATATCTGCACAGTGCCAAGGCAGGCCGGCTCGTCAAGCATCTCGCCGGCGGAGCCCCCGTCTGCGTCAGCGTTACCATCACCGATGGCCTGGTCTACTCGCGGTCTGCCAAGTACCATTCCATGAACTACCGTTCGGCCATGTGTCTTGGTCATGGCCATGAGGTGACCGATCTCGCTGAGAAGGGACGCATCTTCGAGGATCTGGTCTCGCGTTATTTCCCCGACCGGCTGGCAGGTGAGGACTACCAGCACGCCACGGATGAGGACTTTCGAAGCACCAGAGTCATCGCCGTGGATATCGAGGAGTGGAGCGGAAAGCAGCGCCAGGGCGGACCACTGGGACCGATGGACGGGGATGAGGCCGCGCCGGGAACGGCCGGTCAGATCGACTGGTCGGACTAGGCCCCCTCGGGCACATCGAGGTGTCTGCGGTTGCTGTTGAGTCCGACAGAATGCCGATAATCAAAGACCATGCCTGACTTCCGTGTTGTCGCCGACTATCAACCGACCGGTGATCAGCCGGATGCAATAGCGCTGCTCGCGGAGGGCCTCCGGTCGGGATCGACTCACCAGGTGTTGCGGGGCGCGACGGGCACCGGCAAGACGTTCACCATGGCGAAGGTGGCCGAGCAGGTTCAGCGGCCGACCCTCGTGCTGGCTCCAAACAAGACATTGGCGGCACAGCTCTTCGCGGAGTTCAAAGACTACCTGCCCAACAATGCCGTCGAGTACTTCGTCAGCTACTACGACTACTATCAGCCCGAAGCGTACATTCCGCGATCTGACACGTACATCGAGAAGGATTCCTCCCGCAACGACGAGATCGACAGGCTTCGGCTATCGGCCACCCGATCGCTGTTCTCGCGACGCGACGTACTGATTGTGGCCAGCGTCTCCTGTATCTACGGTCTGGGCGCCCCGGAAGACTACGGCAGCGTGGTGGTGAGTCTGCGTCGGGGCGAGACCCGCAAACGGGATCGGGTGCTACGGCAGCTAAACGGCATCCTGTACGATCGCAACGATGCCAGCCTCGCCCGAGGGACCTATCGCGTTCGCGGCGATGTGGTCGAGATCTTCCCGGCCTACGAAGAGCTGGCCGTCCGCGTCGAGTTCTTCGGCGACACCATCGATCGCATCGTGGAGCTGGACTCTCTGACGGGCGAGATCATTGCCAGCCGGGACGCCATCGATATCTACCCGGCCCGCCATTTCGTCACCACGGACGAAAAGCTGCAACGTGCTCTTCAGTCGATCGAGGACGAGCTTCACCAGCGGTTGCAGGAGCTGCGCGCGCAGGGAAAGATGCTCGAAGCGCAGCGGCTGGAACAGCGGACTCACTTTGATCTGGAGATGATGCGCGAGACGGGAACGGCCAACGGCATCGAGAACTACTCTCGGCACCTGGCGGCTCGGGAGGCCGGTTCACGTCCTTGGACGCTGCTCGACTACTTTCCCGACGACTACCTGCTGTTCGTCGACGAGTCGCACATTGCCATTCCGCAGGTCCAAGGAATGTATGCGGGCGACCGGTCACGCAAAGAGATCCTGGTCGAGTACGGCTTCCGGCTGCCCTCGGCCCTGGACAACCGGCCCCTGACATTTGCCGAGTTTCTGCAGCAGATCAACCAGGTCGTGTACGTGTCGGCCACGCCGGGGCCCTTCGAGATGGAGCGGTGCGAGCGGCTCGCCGAGCAGATCATCCGGCCCACGGGAGTCCTCGATCCCACCATTGAGGTCAAGCCCGTCGAGGGCCAGATCGACGACCTGATTCACGAGATACGGGCTCGGGTCGACAAGGGCCAGCGTGCGCTGGTGACGACCCTGACGAAGAAGATGGCCGAGGATCTAGCAGACTATCTGCGCGAGATGGGCACCAAGGTGCACTACCTGCACAGCGAGATGGATGTGCTCGAGCGGGTCGACGTGCTGCGCGATCTTCGGCTCGGTGTCTATGACGTGGTGGTGGGTATCAACCTTCTGCGCGAGGGGCTTGACTTACCTGAGGTCAGCCTGGTGGCCATTCTGGACGCGGACAAGGAGGGCTATCTTCGTTCGGATCGTTCGCTGATCCAGACCATCGGCCGTGCGGCGCGGCACGTGGATGGACACGTGGTCATGTACGCCGACCGCATCACGGACTCAATGCGCGCCGCCATCGACGAGACCTACCGGCGGCGTCGTATTCAGATTGAATACAACGAGCGGCACGGCATCACGCCCGTCGGAATCAGCAAAGGCATCCGCGATCTCAGCGATCAGGTCAAGCGTGTGGCCGAGGAAAAAACGGTCTACGAGCCCATCCCCGACATCCCCAAGGATGAGATGGCTCGACTGGTCAAGGACCTAGAGGGTCAGATGAAGCGGGCGTCCCGAGACCTGGAGTTTGAGCGCGCGGCGGCCATCCGCGATCAGATCACAGAGCTGCGCAGGCACATGGAGATGGCGAAGGTCTGACCGGGACCGGATGCTCAAGCGGTGGGTGCAGTCCCGATCGACCACTGCCCCGTGCCTTCTATCGGCGGCCCGCCCTGCAAGTGGCCCCGGAGCTGATCGGCAAGCGCCTCGTCCGCCGCCTGGACGGCAGGCGGCTGAGTGGCCTGATCGTAGAGGCCGAGGCGTACATGGGGTCGGAAGACCCCGCCTCGCATGCGTTTCGGGGGCAGACGCCCCGGAACCGGTCGATGTTCGGACCTCCGGGTCATCTCTACGTCTATCGCAGCTACGGCGTACATTTCTGCGCGAACGTTGTCACCAGCGAGGAGGGAGAGGCGACCGCTGTGCTGCTGCGCGCGCTGGAACCTATCGATGGGACGGAGACAATGCGGCGCCTGCGTGGTCTCGACGAGGTTCGGCTGCTCTGCAGCGGACCCGGGCGGCTCTGTCAGGCGCTGGGAATCGGTCTGGAGCATGACGGCACGGATCTGCTGGGGGAAGAGATCGTCGTCGAGGAAGGGGAAGCATCCCCCAGGGTGATCGCGACAACCCGCATCGGTCTCACAGTCGCGCGTGACCGACCGTGGCGCTTTGTCTTGGCTGGGAGCCGGTTTACGTCCAGAGGAGTCGTGAACTGAGCAAAGATAACGCCTGATGGGACACTATGCACGAGTGAGTGGCTGGCAGCTCGCGCCGGCAGATTCGGAACCGAGAAAAGGGGCTACAAGAGATGGGCGATCTGATCGCTCCATTCGTTGTCGCCCACCCTCGTGTTCAACGCTCAGTCCTCGGCGGGAGGCCGTCCACCGGGACGGTTGGATGCCGACCGATTGATCCTCCGAGATGATCAGCCGCCGCCATCCTGCTGAGTTACCCTTCGGCCACCTCAGTCATGACTGACTCGAGAATATCCAAGCCCTCGTGCAGTGTGGAGTCGTCAATGACGAGCGGCGCAAGGAACCGGATCACGTTGTCGTAGAGGCCCGCCTTGATAACCAGCAGTCCCCGGTCGTGGGCGCGACGCAGAATTTCTGCCGTGGCCTCCTTCGCCGGCTCCTTGCCGGCTCGATCGAGCACCAGTTCCATGGCCTGCATGGCCCCGATGCCCCGGACGTCTCCCACCAGCGGTAGCCGCTCCTGAATGGCGGTGAATCGGGCGGAAACGAGGGCTCCGATGTGCCGTGCCCGGTCCACCAGATCGTCGGTCTCGAACAGGTCGAGCACCGCCAGTCCGGCAGCACAGGCCACTGGGTTTCCACCGAACGTGCCACCGATGCCTCCCGGGCCAGGCGCATCCATTACTTGTGCACGACCCACAACGCCCGATAGGGGCAATCCTGCGGCCATGGACTTCGCTAGGAGGACCAAATCTGGCTGGATGCCGGCGTGCTCGAACCCAAACATGCGGCCCGTGCGTCCAAAGCCGGTCTGGATCTCGTCGATGATGAGCAGCATCTCATACTGGTCGCAGATCTCCCGAAGCTTCCGCAGAAATCCTGGCGGGGCCACGACAAATCCGCCCTCACCCTGAACCGGCTCGACGATGATGGCGGCGACCTGACTGGCATCGACCTCGCGCTCTAGCCGGTCGAGTAGATCCTCACCGCTCTCCACTGAGCAATGCGTCTGATGGTTGGGGCAGTCGCACCGATATGTGTAAGGGAAGGGGGCATGGTGCACATCCTGAGCGAGAGGTCCGAATCCGGCTCGGTATGGTCGCTCCCTTCCCGTGAGGCTCATGGCCATCATGGTGCGTCCGTGAAAGGCATTTTCAAAGGCGATGATGCCGGGCCGACCGGTATACGCCCTTGCGATCTTGACCGCATTCTCGACGGCCTCGGCGCCGCTATTGAACAGTGCCGTCTTCTTGTCGAAGCCGCCGGGGACGATCTCGGTGAGCCGACGGCACATCTCCAGATACGGCTCGTAGGTGGCCACGCTGAAGCAGCTGTGAATGAGCTTCTCAGCTTGCTCACGGATGGCGTCCACCACCGTAGCCGGCGTGTGGCCGGCGTTGACAGTCCCGATCCCGCCCGCAAAGTCGATGTAGCGCTTCCCGTCGACATCCCAGAGCTCTGCTCCATGGGCCCGATCGACCACAACGGAGGGCGCATAGGTAGCGATTCCCGCGGCAACGTACTGCTGTCGGCACTCGAGGTCACGGTCGAGACGCCGAGTCACGGGATTGATGGCCATGCTTCCCCCACCTAACTTCCGCAGAAAACGCCAGGACCTGCGGATATCGTGATAGACTACCCTCAGAATAACGGATTCCGTGATAAGAGGCCGAATGAGCACCGATATCGCCACCATAGATGCAAAGGTCGATGACCTCGACCGGCGCATCATCGCTCTGCTGCAGCCGGAAGGACGGAAGCCGTTTGCGGAGATCGGCCTTCAGCTCGGTGTCTCCGAGGCGACCGTCCGCCAGCGCTACAAGAAGCTGACCGACGGAGGGGTACTGCAGGTCGTGGCAGTGGCGGATCCATTCCGAATTGGGTTCACCACGATGGCCATGATCGGGGTGAGCGTGTCCATCGAGGGCGAGCGCAACGTGGACGGCGTAGCCCGACAGATCGCCCAGTTCCCGGAAGTCAGCTACGTGGTGATGTCCACTGGCTCGTTCGATCTGCTGGTGGAGGTGATCGCGCAGAGCCACGAGGAGTTCGCCAAGTTCCTCACGGAACGTCTGCATCAGGTGGAAGGCGTGAGGCGGACGGAAACATTTATGCTCCTCCGCCTCTACAAGATGGCCCTGGGAGGCTGGCGGGCAGCCAGAGTCACCGAGGGGCCGCGTCCAACCTCGCGAGTTTCGATACAGCACTTGCAGGGAGAAATCGATGCCACGGGAAATTAGTGACGAGGCGGTAGTCGCGGCCGAAGCTGCCGTCGGACGGGAAGAACTGCGCCGCGGGGCGCTCAATCTGGTGGACGGGACGGTGATTGGGGTGGCCAGCACGGCCCCCGCCTACAGCCTCACAGCGACAGTCACGGTCCTCGCCGCCGCGGCAGGTCTGTGGTCACCGAGCGCCATGCTCGTTGCCTTCTTCCCCATGCTGGGCGTGGCCGTGGGTTTCTACTGGCTCAACCGGCGGATCCCCGACTGCGGGACGTCATACGCATGGATCGCCAAGGCGCTGCATCCTGCGCTCGGCTTCTTCACCGGGTGGGTCATTGTCATCGCCGACGTGATCGTCATGATATCGCTCGCCGGCGTTGCAGCCTCGAGCACGCTCACGCTGTTTGGCGCTCCGACCGGGAACCAGAGCGTCAATTTCTTGGTGGGAGCACTATGGATTGCCGCGCTCACCTGGATCGTGATTCGCGGCATCCGGCTCTCCGCCAAGCTGCAGTGGGCACTCCTGGCGGCAGAATATGTCATCGTCATGGGTTTCAGCCTCTGGGCGATCATCCGCGTATACGCCCAACATCCGGCAGGCTCACACGTCTTTCGGTGGCAGTGGCTCCTACCCTGGCAGGTGCCGGGGGGCGGGGCGCCGTTGCTGACGGCACTTCTGGCGGCCGTGTTTCTCTATTGGGGCTGGGACTCGGCCGGTAACGTCAACGAGGAAACTGAGAACACAAACTCGGTCCCGGGGCTGGCCATGGTCTACAGCACCTTCGTGCTGCTTCTGATCTATGTCTTCGCTACGGCCGCCATCGTCATGTATCTGCCGGCCAACGTGGTGCAGAACACCAACAATGCCGACATTATGACCACGATGGCCCAGACTATCGTCGGCCATGGATCTCGCCTCTGGTACCTCATGGTCCTGGCCGTCGTCTCCTCGGCGGCATCATCGACCCAGACCACCATCCTCCCCACCGCGCGGGTCACATTCTCCATGGCGCGGGATCGGATCATCCCCAAGGCCTTCGCCCTGGTTCACCGGGAGTACTTGACACCCTGGTTCTCCTCGCTCGTTATGGGCATCGCATCGATCATCGTTTACGGCGTCTCCGTGTATGCTTCAGGCGGCCTCGGTGCCGCCATCAGCAACGCGATTCTCGCGCTGGGTCTCCAGATCGCTTTCTACTACGGCCTAACCGGGATCGCCGCGACCTGGTACTACCGACGGCTGCTCTTGGAAAATGCCGCGAACTTCATCCTCGCGGGAGTCTTTCCGCTCGCCGGGGGGATCGGATTCTTCTACATCTTTTACGAGGCTGCCAAGGGGCTCTCAGTATCGGCGTTTTGGACGGGAGTCGGCTCCATGCTGATCGGCGTGCCCCTCCTTGTTCTGTCCATCATCCACAATCCGCGGTACTATACCCAGCCAACGGAGGCAGCCGGCCCCGAGGGGCCGGCAGTCGCTGGGGGCAGTCCGGCGCTGGCCAATTAATCCAAGCTTTCCAATCACGAGGTCGAGATCATGACCACCACCACGAAACCGGCGCAGCTCTTCATCAACGGCGGCTGGCAAGACCCGTCGGACGGCGCTACCCTTCCGGCGATCAACCCGGCCACCGGCGAGGTCATTCTCGAGGCGCCTCTGGCGTCCAAACAAGATGTGGATCGAGCCGTTCAGGCGGCCCGAGCCGCTTTCGAAGGGGACTGGGGCGAAACGACGCCGGCGGAGCGGAGCGGCATGCTTTGGAAGCTGGCCCAAGTTGTCGAGGAGCATGGCGACGAGCTGTGCCGACTCGAGTCGGAGAATGTGGGAAAACCGGCGGAAGTCGCGGCCGGCGATATGGAATTCACGCTCGACAACTTGCGCTTCTTTGCCGGTGCCGCGCGGATTCTCGAGGGTCGGGCCGCCGGAGAGTATATGCGGGGCTACACCAGCATGATCCGCCGAGAGCCGCTGGGCGTGGTGGCTTCCATCGCCCCTTGGAACTACCCCTTGATGATGGCGGTCTGGAAGATCTGTCCGGCCCTAGCGGCCGGGAATACGGTGGTGCTGAAACCGTCTGAGCTGACTCCGGTCTCAGCGCTTCGACTCGCGGAGCTGGCCGCCGATATCTTCCCAGCCGGCGTCCTCAACGTGATCACGGGGGACGGCGAAACGACGGGGGCCTCACTGGTTCGCCACTCGGATGTCGCCATGGTCTCCCTGACTGGGGATGTGGCAACGGGCGTTACCATCGCCCGCGAGGCGTCCGAGTCGCTGAAACGCGTGCATCTCGAGCTTGGTGGCAAGGCTCCCGTGATCATCTTCGACGATGCCGACCTGGATGCGGTCGCTGAGGGCGTCAAGGTGGCCGGATTCTGGAATAGTGGCCAGGACTGCACCGCCGCCACCCGTCTGCTGGTGCGCGACCGGGTCTACGACGACCTCTTGGGCTATTTGGCTCCCGCAGTGGAGTCGATTACCGTGGGGGATCCCCGAACCGAGGTCGAAATGGGACCGGTTGTGTCCGAAGAGCAGCTCCAGCGGGTGAGTGGATTTGTGGATCGGGCCAAGGCTTCGGGCGCGACGGTGGTGACCGGCGGGGCGGCGCGAGGCGGCGAGGGCTTCTTCTATGAGCCCAGCGTGGTCGGGGACGTCGGTCAGCATGATGAGATCGTCCAGCGAGAGGTATTCGGACCAGTGGTAACCGTCCAGCGATTCGCCGACGACGACCAGGCACTGGCTTACGCCAACGATGTTCAATACGGACTTGCCGCATCCGTCTGGACGACAAACGTGAATCGCGCCTTCAAGGCCGCCCGAAGCCTGAAGTTCGGCACGGTCTGGATCAATGATCATATTCCACTGGTCTCCGAGATGCCCCATGGGGGCGTCAAACGGTCCGGATACGGCAAGGATCTATCGCTCTACTCGCTCGAGGACTACACAACCATCAAGCACGTTATGGCCAAGTTCGGCTGAGGAGAAAGAAGATGACACACGTCACGGCACAAACCACCGTCTCCCTGGAGAAGTCGCAGGAGCTATTTCAGCGCATCGCAGGCAGTGTGGCTGGGGGCGAAAGCAACTATGTCCGGGTCAAGAACGGCCTAGAGATGTGCTTCGACCGCGGAGAGGGAGCACGGTTCTGGGACGTGGATGGGAACGAGTACATCGACTTCTCCCTTGGCTACGGGCCACTGATCTTCGGCCACAAGCCGCCTGCCGTTACCCAGGCGGTCGTTGACATGATCACAACCCGAGGCGTCCAGTTCACCTTCCCGTACGATCTGGAGGCAGACGTCGCGGAGATGCTCGTGTCGAGCGTGCACGGTGTAGACCTCATCCGGTTTTGCACCACGGGCACCGAGGCGGTCAGCGCCGCCATCCGGCTGGCCCGCGCATATACGGGTCGGGACAAGATCGTGAAGTTCGAGGGCCAGTATCACGGCTGGACGGACACCATGTTTATCAGCTCCTACCCTGACCTGGAGCGTGCGGGGCCGGACGACCGTCCGCGGCCGGTTCCGGGCTCAAAGGGGACACCAAGGGCAGCGGCGGAGCTGATCCTGCCGCTGGGCTGGAATGATGTTGAGGCCGTGGAGCGGGCGTTTGCGGAGCACCCAGGCGAGATCGCGGCCGTTCTGACCGAGCCAATCATGTGCAACTGCGGTGTGATTCCGCCGAAACCCGGCTATCTTCAGGAGCTGCGGCGCATCACGCGAGAGCATGGAGCCCTCTTGATCGTGGATGAGGTCAAGACAGGATTCCGCGTCGCGCTTGGAGGCGCGACCGAGTACCTGGGCCTCCGACCCGACATCGTCACGTGGGCGAAGGCTTTGGGCGCCGGCTTCCCGGTCGCAGCCTTTGGCGGCACGCGTGAGGTCATGGATCTGGAGGCCCGAAACGAGGTGATGCACGGTGGTACCTACAATGCGCACACCGTGGCGATCGCCGCAGCTCGGGCGACGCTGACCATCCTTCGTGACGACCCCGAGCTGCTGGCAAGCATCTGGCGGCGGGGCGAGCGTCTGAAGGCCGGTCTTCAGGAAGCAGTGCGGTCCGCTGGTCATCAAGCGGTGTGTCAGGGTGTGGGCCCACTGCTGCAGCTGTATTTCACGGATGGAGTGGAGGAGATCACCGACTACCGCTCGGCGCTGCGGCATGTAGATATGGAGAAGTTCAGCGACTTCCAGGGCGCGTTCCAAGACCGAGGCATCTACATTCACCCGGATCCCCTCGAATGCTTCTACGTCAGCACAGTGCATTCGGACGCAGACGTCGACGAGGCCATCGAAGCCGCCGGCGAAGCCGCGCACGCCATCGGTCGTTAGAGAGGCGGCCCTCGGGCCGCCTCCTCCCGTCATGCCATCGCCCTATAAGTCCGTGAGCTTCTGGCTCGAGACCTGCGGCGATGATCTCACACCACGTCGAGAGTTGACGGAGGATATGGAGGTCGACGTGGCCGTCCTCGGCGGCGGCTATTCCGGGCTCTGGACAGCCTACTACCTTCTGAGAGAGGAACCAGGTCTCGCAGTCACCATCCTGGAGGGCGAGATTGTGGGGTTTGGCGCATCGGGCCGCAATGGCGGCTGGTGTTCCGCCGGCTTTCCCGTGTCCCTACCGGAGCTGGCTCGCAGGTATGGAATCGAATCGACCCGTCGTCTGCATGCGGCGATGATCGACTCTGTTGATGAGGTGGGTCGTGTAGCTGGGCGTGAGGACATCGACATTCACTACCGCCGGGGAGGAGCATTGCGAATCGCCCGGGGTGAAGGCCAGCGAACAGCCGTCGAACAGTCCTACCGAGCCTACGAGAATCTGGGCCTAGCCGAAGGCTATCGCGTGCTAACGCGGCAGCAAGTCGAGGCCCGGGTTCGCGTTCACACGGCTGAAGGTGGACTGTTCACGCCTCATTGCGCAGCCATTCACCCAGGCCGTTTGGTGCGGGGACTTGCCCGGGCCGTCGAGCGGATGGGCGCAACCATACACGAACGGAGTCGCGTAGTCACCTTCGGCGAGCGCCCCGAGCTCGCCTTGCGCACCAACAAGGCCCAAGTGCGCGCCCGGCGGGCTGTGGTGTTGGCAGGGGAGGCATACCTCAGCCGTCTGCGGCCCCTGCATCGACAGCTACTGCCCGTGTACTCTTTGATCGTCCTGACCGAGCCGATCTCGGACAGGTTGTGGGATGAGATCGGTTGGGCGGGGCACGAGTGCCTCGGTTCCTTCCGGCTTACGGTCGACTATCTGATCAGAACGAACGATGGCCGAGTGCTTTTCGGCAGCCGTGGAGCTCCGTATCACTTCGGTTCTCGCATTTCCCCCGCCTTTGATCGGAATGGGCGAACGGAAGCGCTGATTCGTTCGCTCGTCCTGGACTGGTTTCCGATGCTCCGAGGTGTGAGATTCACCCACGCCTGGGGTGGACCGGTGGGTATGCCGAGGGATTGGATGCCCGCAATATCGTTCGATCCACACCGAGGAATGGCAGCGGCCCGAGGGTACACGGGACAGGGGGTAGCAACGGCGAATCTCGCCGGACGGATCCTCGCCGACCTGATCCTAGAGCGCGCATCCGATCTGACAACCCTGCCGCCCGTGAACCGCCGGTCTCCGAATTGGGAGCCTGAGCCCTTCCGCTGGCTCGTCGTACGAGGGATGCAGCGGGCGTTTGCGCACATCGACCGCCGCATGGAGCGTACCGGGCGGGCCCCATCGGGTCGGTCAATTCCCGAACGGCTGGCCCGGCACTAGGCGCCTCCAACCCAGAACCCCGACCGCCTCCGGCATAGATCCTGCGAGCCTCAGCAAGCCGCGATGCGTTGGGCCAAGGAGGCGAAACAGATGATGCGGACGAGCAAGAGGCGGGCAATCGGTGGGGTCATTGCGGCGGGTCTGGTGGTCCTCTATGCCATGTCGATAACGGGCACGGCGGGCGCCAGCGGCGGCCGCGTTGTTCCCCGAATGGGCAGGATCTTGGGGCTCATTCCCGCTCGTCATGCGCATGCGGCGTCTGCCGCGTCATCGAGCAACAATCTCCTGTATCACGGCGGTCCGGTCATGCACACCAACACCGTGTATGCCATCTACTGGGTGCCGTCGGGATACACCGTGAGCGGGCGGTACGAAAGCCTGATCAACGGGTTCTTTCAAAACGTCGCTGCCGCAAGTGGACAAACGAGCAATGTCTATTACAGCGACACGCAGTACTCGGATCCCAGTGGTTCCGTGCAGTACAGCTCCGGGTTCGGTGGGTCATACGTCGATACCAGCGCCCTCCCGCTGGCAGGCTGCGTCGATCCTCCGGCCACGGCGTGTGTGAACGATAGCCAGATTCAGGCGGAGATTCAGAAGGACATCTCAAAGGCCGGTTGGACTGCCGGGCCGAGCCACGAGTTCTTCCTTTTCACCGCCAAGAACATCGGCAGCTGCACGTCGGTAGCCAGCTACGAGTGTGCGTTCACGACCTACTGCGCCTATCACAGCTGGATTGGCAGCGGCTCGAACGTCGTCCTCTACGCCAACATGCCCTATGCCGATACGGTCTCACAGACGTGTGACAGCGGTCAGCACCCGAACGGTGACGACGCAGATGCAACGATTAATGTCACGAGCCACGAACACAATGAGACCATTACCGATGAGCAGGGGAACGCGTGGTATGACTCTTCGGGCAATGAGAACGGCGACAAGTGCGCCTGGAATTTCGGCTCTGCCCAGGGTGCTTCCGGCGCCCAGTACAACCAGACCATTAATGGAGCGCACTACTACCTGCAACAGGAATGGAGCAATGCCAGCGGCGGGTGTGTTCTGCGGGGAACCTAACTCGCTCGCGCACGGGCGGTCGAAGGCAGCCGCTGTGGGCTCGCTCTGGCTGCCGGCTGAGCTGCCTTGGCTTCGCTGTCTTGCAGATCCGTCGACGTGGTCATCCATCGAGTGCAAGGGGCACCGAGAGGGTGGCCTTCCCCGTGTACGCCGCTTACGGCGTGACGGTTACCAAGGTATGACAGATGAGAAGCTTAGAGCATGAGACTTTCCCATCTGGCGCTCGCCGTCGCCGATCAGGATGCTTCCGCGCGCTTCTATGAGCGCTACTTTGATTTCGATCTGAGCCGGAGCAGGCGCTATGAAGATGGCGTCCTGATGCTGGTCAACGGCGATGACTTCGCCTTGGCCCTCCAAACCGAGCCGCAGGCTCGGAAGCTTCCCGAATTCGTGCACTTTGGCTTTCGGCTGGACTCGCCGGCGGAGGTGCAGGACACCTTGCGCGTCTTCAAGGACGAAGGGCTTGCCATCGTGGAGCAGTGGGACGAGCCCGACTACGTGTCCTTCAAATGCCTCGACCCGGACGGATACAAGATCGAGGTGTTCTGGGAGCCCTGGCCCTAGATCAGGGAAAAACTAGCGGAACTGGTCGCCGTGCTCCTCGAAGTAGTCGGCGTTCTTCTGCGTCCATCCCTGCCACTTTTCGGGGACTTCTTCCTCCGGAAAGATAGCGTCCACGGGACACTCGGGAACGCAGACACCACAGTCGATGCACTCATCCGGATCGATGTAATACATATCGTCTTCGGGCAGCGCGTGAATGCACTCGACCGGGCAGACGTCGACGCAGGAGGCGTCTTTGACGCCAACACATGGTTCGGTGATCACATAGGTCATGGGTGTCCCATCCCCCTCCAGGCACGGTCCAACTCGGCGCCGAGCGGCAGGCCCCGGCACCGCTTCCTTGCCTCATGATAGCCGAGCATCCTGACGACCTTACCGGCGCGAAGAGTGCCTCAGAGAAGCGTGTCGCGGCTGCAGAGTCTGCCGCACCGGGACAGATTCAGCCTTGGGAGGCCTCGGGCTCGTCGTCCGAGACTGTCAGCTCGATCTCAGAGACACCTCCCGACTCGATCTGCCAACCTCGGATCTCGGGTGCCTCTGGATTGGTGAGAGACACGATGACATAGGCAGTTCCCGGCCACTGAGCAAGCTCGATGTCCGTTTTGGACGGTCGAGGAGGTGAAGCGGGGTGGGAGTGGTATACAGCGGTCAGATCAAGATCGCGGTCGTCTATATCCAGCATGGCCTGCAGCTGCTCCTGGGAGTCCATCAGGTACAGGCGAGGACTGTGCTCGGCATTGGTGATTCGGTAGAGCCGCGTAACGTTCCCGTCGGTGCCGGCGAGGATGCCGCAGACCTCCTCAGGTGATCCCTCCCGGGCATGGGCCACCATCTCGTCCAGAATGGCGGACGGTATCACCACACCATTGCGCTCGCGAGGGCCTCTTCAGAACGCTGGGGATCGAACACGCCGGTACTAAGGTACCGCCAGCCACCGTCTGCCAACAGCACAACCACCTTGCCGCCCGGACGCGAGGTGGCATGCCTGACGGCGGCAACCAGAGCAGCTCCTGAGCTCGGGCCGGCAAAAATCCCCTCCTCCTCCAGCAGACGATGGGTCATCTCCATGGCTTCGGTCGGATCGACCAGATAGCGCCGATCAAGCCGCGAGGCATCGAAGATGGGGGGAATGAATCCTTCAGCTAGACTCCTCAAGCCCTGGACCGCCTCACCGGGCAGCGGCTCCGCCGCGATGACCTCAATCTCGGGGTTGTATTCCTTAAGGCGTCGCGAAACCCCCATGAGCGTGCCACCGCTCCCCAGGCCGGCGACGAATGCGGTCACCTCCGGCAGATCCCGGATAACCTCGGGCCCGGTGGTCAGATAGTGGGAATCGACATTGGCCGGGTTGCCATATTGGTCCAGCATCCAAACCTCCTTGGCCTCCACGTCAACCATCCTCGCCGCTTCAATCGCCCCGTTCGAGCCCTCATGTCCCGGCGAAAAGATGACCTCGGCCCCGTAGAGGCGGAGCGCATCAATCTTCTCGCGGGGTAGATTCTCCGGTGCGACCACTCGAAGCCGGTATCCCTTCACTCGAGCGATCATTGCAAGGGATAGGCCGGTGTTGCCGCTGGTGGGCTCCAGAAGCACGTGACCCGGATGCAGATCTCCCCTGCGCTCGGCCGCCCGCAGCATGAACAGGGCCGGGCGGTCCTTGACGCTGCCGGACGGGTTCAAACCCTCCAGCTTTGCGTACAGCTCGGTGCCGGCAGGGCTCAGGCGTCGGAGGTGCACGAGCGGCGTGTTCCCGATCGCCTCGAGGACCGACTCCATCGTGCCCGACGGTCGCCTCAAATCGGCCGTCATGGCTCGGGCCGCCTCCATCCCCCTCGCCGCGATGGCGCTCAGGTGCACACCCCACCGGCCATTGCCGGAAGGATAATCACCGTGTCGTCTCGGGACGTCGACGTTTCCAGCTTGTCGAGGTACTGAATGTCCTCGTTGTTGATGTACACGTTGACGAATCGCCGGAGGGATCCGTCCGGCTCAAACAGCTGGTCACGGACGGAGGGATACCGCCGGCAGAGATCCTGAAGTACCTCACCCACCGTCGAGCCGGATAGTTCCACCTCCCTGTCCCCTACGGTCGTCCGAAGGGCAGGCGGTATCCGAACCGTCGTCACAGTCCGGCTAGGCGACCGCGGTGGCGTTGGAGGATGCGCCGTTGCCGCAGGCCGGGCAGTTTTGGTCGCGCTTGAGTCGAAGCTCGGTGAACGTCATGGACAGCGCATCGAAGACGAGGAGCCGTCCGACCAGAGGATCGCCGATGCCAAGAATCAGCTTGAGCACCTCCGTCGCTTGGAGCGTCCCCATGACACCCGGCAGGACGCCGAGGACTCCGGACTGGCCGCATGAGGGCGCCATTGCCGCGGGAGGAGGCTCAGGAAAGATGCAGCGATAGCAGGGCCCCTCATGGGGAATGAAGGTCGTGAGCTGACCGTCGAAGCTTAGGATGCTTGCGGAGACGTTGGGCTTGCCCAGCTCCACCGCGACGTCGTTGAGCAGGTATCGCGTGTCGAAGTTGTCACCGCCGTCCACCACGAGGTCATAACGGCTGACAATGTCTCGAGCATTGGCTGCAGTCAGCCGCTCGTGATACCCCTCCACCACGACATCCGGATTGAGGGCGTTGATGGTGACCCGCGCCGATTCGACCTTGGATGTACCCACGCGGTCGGTGGTATGCAGGACCTGTCGCTGGAGGTTGCTCTCGTCAACGACATCCGAGTCGACAATCCCCAAGGTTCCTACCCCGGCGGCGGCAAGATAGAGGGCGGCCGGTGAGCCCAGGCCACCTGCCCCGACCAGCAGCACTCGCGCGTCCAGCAGCTTCAGCTGGCCTGACTCGCCAACCTCGGGAATCAGCGCATGCCGGCTGTAGCGGCGTAGCTGCTCATTGGAGAGGGCTCGCGGCACGACAAAGGGGCGCCCCTGATCTTTCCACTGCGTGAAGCCGCCGCTCATGGAGGTGACGTCCCCGTACCCCATGTCTCGCAGAGTCTTTCCTGCAAATACCGAACGAATGCCGCTGGCACAGTAGAGCACCACGGGCCGAGACCGGTCCGGCACCACCTGCTCGACACGCTGCTCCAGGTAGCTTCGGGGGATATGAACGGCGCCCGGGATGTGGCCCTCATCCCATTCCGCCTTCTCCCGCACGTCGATCAACGCCGGACCGCCGCCTCGCTCCAGGAGTGCGGAGACCTCTTCAGGGCCGGACTCCGACACCTCGCCGCGGGCGTCCTCCAGGATCTGGCCAAATGTGCGCGTCACAGTTACTTCCCTTTTTACAGCAACTTGCCCGATTATAGCCGCTGAGGAGACAAACTCCGACGGATCGAATCGGGAATCGGAACCGCTTTGGACTCGTCCCCTTGGAGCTGGATCCAGACTCGAGTTTCGAGGCCCTGCGTGGTGACCTCGCCATCTCGGCTCACCGTGTGTGCGATCCGGATGGAGCGATTTGTGACTTCGCCCACCGAGGCTGTGAGGACAATCACATCGTCATAGCGAACCGAGGTGAGAAAGCAACAGCTGCTCTCGACCAGAACCGGAGCTTCGCCACGCTTGAGGTGACCGTCGAGGGGATGGCCCGACGCCCGAAAGAGCTCGTGGGTCATGCGATCGAACCAGCGGTAGTAGTTGGGATAGAAGACCACGCCCGCCGCATCCGTCTCACCGAACGGGACACGATACTCTTCCTGATAGGAAGCCGGCCGTCGGGAGTTGGCGCTCACGGCGCGGACTTGAGCTCCCGCTGCAGCTGGCGCCGACGCTCTCGGCGGATCTTGGCGGCTGCCATGCGCCGATGCTGCTCCGGCGTCTCGGGAATCACCGGCGGAACCGGGCAGGGCTTGCCCGCCTCGTCAAGGGCGACCATGACCAGATAGCAGGAAGAGGTGTACTTGACATCGCCCGTGAGCATGTTCTCCGCCTCCACCCGAACTCCCACCTCCATAGAGGTGCGGCCAACATCGTTGACCGAGGCTCGAATTGTGACGAGGTCGCCCACGTGCACCGGCTGCAGAAAGCTCATGTAATCGATGGCGGCTGTTGAAACCTGGCGGCGGGTGTGCCGGATGGCGGCGGAGCCGGCTGCTTCGTCGACCATCTTCATGATGGTTCCGCCATGAACGTAGCCCCACGGGTTGGCGTCTTCCGGCATCATCTGACGTGACATGGTCACGCTCGATTCGTCGACGGTCTTCCCCGATGGCTCGTCCACGGTTTCAGTCTACGGTTGGCGGCCGACCGGGGCGAACTGCGGTTGGCGTTCTCGATGGAGGCGCGAGGGTGGCGAGCAGGGCAGGAGCTGGTCCGCAGACTGATGCTCTTACAAGAACGCCGAGGAGCACGGCCAGGTCAGAGCCTCCCGGCTAGCATGGAAATGAACGTGTGATGGCGATCTGAGCCAATCCTCCCGACGCATCTCTCAACCTTCGAGGCAGCGACCGTGACCGAACCAGAACCCACCAAGCCGATCGAGCGTGCAATGGTGATCTTCGCCCATCCCGACGACGCCGAATTTGGGAGCGCCGGCTCGGTGGCGAAGTGGACGGCAGAGGGTGTCGAGGTGACCTACGTCGTGGCCACCGACGGCAGCAAGGGCAGCAACGATCCCGAAATGACCGGCGAGCGCCTCAGCGAGATGCGCTACACGGAGCAGCGCGAAGCGGCGCGAATCCTGGGAGTCAAACATGTCGAGTTCCTGGGCTTTGAGGACAGCGTCCTGGAGCCGACGATTGAGCTGCGGAAGGCCATTACGGGCGCCATCCGACGGTACAAGCCGGATATCTGCATCGTGCAGAGCCCGGTGCGGTCACTCGACGTATCGGCGTTCATCCAGCATCCCGATCACGTTGCCTGCGCCAACGCCGCCCTTGCGGCGATCTACCCCTGCGCCCGTGACCGTCTGACATTCCCGGAGCTCATGCGAGAAGGGCTCGAGCCTCACACGGTGACTGAGGTATGGGTCGTCGGAACGGGAGGCGCGGATCATTGGGTCGACATCAGCTCCACCATTGAGGCCAAGGTCGCGGCGCTCAAGGCTCATCATAGCCAGGTCGGAAACCGGCCGGTGGAGGAGTTTGTGCCCGATCGGGCCCGGTCGGTGGCCGAGGGCCGGGATATGGAATACGCGGAGGCCTTTCGGCGTATCACCTTGTGAGCCGTCCCAGCCGGCTCGGTCTTTTCGTCTTTTCGGGGCTGATTCTCGCGGTCACTGCGTGTGGCGCTCCGACCTCCGGTTCGAGATCCGGAGGGCGCCCCACCTACTACCTGGCCCTCGGCGACTCTCTCGCAGCGGGGTACGGCAGCGGCACAACACCCAGCGACCGAGAGTGCCGTGACCACAACGCCGATCGAAGTGGTGCTCGAGGTTACGTGTGTCTGTTCTTTGCGCGGCTGCGCCGGGTCTCCCCGAACCTAAGGCTGGTCAATCTGGCCCTCGCTTCAGATCCCGGCGAGGACAGTTGCAGCTTTCTCCACGTTATCTCGTGCGCTGGATCGCGGCGCCGCCGCGATGTCGCACCGGGCGACAGGTCGCCGTTCGCATTCACGCGGGAGGCCCAGATATCGGCGGCCATGGGTGTGCTGCGCTCGCATCGTCAGCCGGGTGTCATCAGCCTCGACATCGGGGGCAACGATTTTGCCCCTCTACTTGCCGAGACGGCCACGGGGAAGCTCAATAGGGCAACCCGTGGGCTGAGGGCAGCCGAACGGCGCTTCGCGCGAAACCTGCGCCGGATCGTCAGACAGCTACGGGGCAGCGCGCCGCAGGCCGTCATCATTCTGGCTGACCAGTACGATCCGCTTTCGGGAGTGCCGGCAGCCGTCCTTGGACCCGAGGGAGCCGTCATCTTACGTGACGCACAGAAGGCCACCGAGTCAATGCGGCGGAGTGTTCTTTCCGTCAGTCGCCGCTATCGAGCCGGGGTCGCCGATGTCGGGGCCCGGTTCAAAGGGAGAGCACTCGCCCTCACGCGGATTGCGCAAGGCGCCAATGTCCATCCTTCTCCCGCCGGATACCGGGTATACGCGGCACTGCTGTGGCAGACATATCGGGCGGCTCCCCGGCCCTAAGGGTGCTTCGACTCAGGAGGCCATAGTGCGCTGTTCTTGCTTCCGCGTCCTCACTCGGGAACTCTTAATCGCCCCGATCGGATCGAAGTAGGCGACCACCGGCTGAGAGGCGGAGTCGACGTAGGCGAACTCCATGACCGAGCCCTTAGCCGGGTAGTACCGACCCCGGAGGCTGCGGATAGTCAACGGTAGGCCGAGAACCGCTGTGCGGCAGATCATGATGGGATCTGCGTGGCTCACTGCTACCACGGTTTGCCCACGGTGCCTCCGTCGGGCCGTCTCCAGAAAGCGTGTCATTCGGGTGGCAATGGCGGCGATCGTCTCGTCATCGGGACGGGCCAAACGATCGTAGAAGTTGAACTCGGTCTTGAGGATGTCGTTCGATTGACCCTGGTATCCAGTGAGGACCTCGTCGATGAGGTTGGAGCGGGTTGCTCTCGGGCATGCGAGCACCCGGTTGATGATCTCGGCCGACTGACGCGCCCGCAGCCGCGGGCTGGTGTAGAGGGCCACCGCGCGCTGATCCCTAAGGAATGCCGCGGTCGCCGCGGCCTGCTCTCGGCCAAGATCGCTCAAGCCGAAACGAGGCAGGCGCCCATAGACGATGTTGCGGGGGTTGTGGACGTCCGTGTGCCGCACCAGGAGGATGCGCGTCAGGCGGGTATGGTGGAGGAAAGGGGGATCAAACATGTCGGATGTTGAGATTCGAGCCGCCCGGGTCGGAGCGATGGATAACGGCGTCTACGTGCTGGTGGATCGGGAATCGGGCCAGAGTATTCTCGTCGATGCTCCAACCGACCCGGACCGCATCCAAGAGCTGACGGATGGCACGAGTGTCAAATATCTCCTGTTGACTCATGGCGATGGCGACCACATTCAGGCACTTCCCGAGATTCGGCGCCGGATCGGCATGCCCGTGGGGATTCACGAGTCCGACGCGGGATCGCTACAGGCGCCACCGGATTTCTTCATCAACGACGGTGATGTCTACCAGTTCGGATCGAGCTCCGTGCGCGCGGTTCACACCCCCGGTCACACGGCGGGCAGCGTATCACTCATCGGCGAGGGCTTTGTAATCAGTGGAGATACACTGTTTCCCGGTGGACCCGGCAACACCCGCCGTCCTGGTGGCGACTTCCAGGCCATCATCGCAGGGATTCGGGACAAGCTCTTTGTCCTTCCGGATGAAACAAAGGTGTATCCGGGGCACGGCAACCCGACAACGATCGGCGCCGAGAAGCCCCATCTCCAGGAGTGGATCGAACGCGGCTGGTAAACGGCCTCTAGGCAGAGGCACCTCAGCCAGACCGGCCGCCCGTCCGCTACCGGTTGAGGCACTGGGATGTGCCAGACGAGACCAGCGATAGGGCGGATGGGCCATCCGGCTCAGCGGCTCGGGGTGGCACAATAACTGGGTCATCACGCTACGATCGTTGCTGTCTACCGACGAGATTGAGGAGTTTCTTCATTGAAATCGCTCGCGAGATTCACGCTTCCCGCCGCGCTTCTCCTGGCCGCCGCCTCCGCGGGTGGAGTGGTTCAGGCATCCCATCGCTCGCCCATGCGTTCCGTCGACGTGCCGCTGCTGAAGCTGCATGTGTCGCTCAAGCCGGTGGTCAACCCCGGCCAGTACCAGGTCTTTACGGTCTCGACGGCGCCGGGCGCGCACGTGACGATCTCCTTGGTATTTAATGACGGAGGCTGGAAGACCTCGGCGCGCCGATCGGCGACCAGCAGCAAGGCCGGCACCGTGGTACTCGGATGGCTGGCCCCCAAGATCGGAACCTCCTCCGCAAACTCCAAGTCACACGCAAGTGGGCCCCGGCACGACGCCTCCTCCGGTACGAAGGTCAAGGCGAAGACCTGCTCCTCGAGTGGCAAAGGAACCAAGTGCCAGGAGAACCAGTTCATCATCGCCGATAAGTGACCGACGGCTAGACTGTCAGAGGAAGGCGCCTTCCCCAAGGGAGGCGCCTTTTTCATGCCGAAGCGCCAACCTCTTGGAGTCAGATGTGGACGTTCCCATTCGATCTGGACTTACCTACGACGACGTGCTGATCGAGCCTCGATGCTCAGAGATCCGCTCCCGCAAGGACGTCGACACCAGTGCCAGCTTCACATCCCGCATCCGGCTTCGCATACCCGTCGTGAGCGCCAATATGGACACCGTGACCGAGTCGGAAATGGCCATTGCCATGGCACGTCACGGTGGGCTGGGTATCATCCATCGCTTCAACTCTGTCTCGGACCAGGTGGAACAGGTACGGCGGGTCAAGCGGTCCGAGTCCTTCGTAATCGAAAGCCCCTACACCATCGGTCCGGATGAAACCGTGGGCTCAGCCCGGGAGCTGATGGAACAGAAGGGCGTCACCGGACTGCCGGTCGTACAGGGAGGGACACTCCGAGGCATTCTCAGTCGCCGCGATATCGCCTTCGCGACCGGCACCTTGGAACCGGTCTCGGCCTTCATGACCGCACGAGACAAGCTTGTGACTGCTCCCATGGGCATCTCGCTCAAGGAAGCGGAGACGCTATTGGCCCGGCACAAGGTGGAGAAGCTACCGCTGGTGGATGATGGGGACCAGCTGCGCGGCCTCATCACCATGAAAGACATCCAGAAGCGAAACCAGTTCCCCAACTCCTCGAAGGATTCGAAGGGGCGTCTTCTGTTAGGGGCGGCAGTCGGCGTGAGCGGTGATTATATGGAGCGGTCCGAGGCACTGCTGACCGCCGGGGCCGATGTGTTGGTCCTGGATATCGCCCATGGTCACTCCTTGAACGCGCTTGACGCCACCAGACACCTGCGCGACGCCTTCCCCGACGCTGATCTCGTCGCCGGGAATGTCGCCACGGCCGAAGGAACCCGCGATCTGATCGATGCCGGAGCGAATGCCGTCAAGGTGGGAGTGGGCCCGGGTTCCATCTGTATAACCCGCGTCGTGACCGGCGTGGGCGTGCCGCAGCTGACCGCCGTGATGGATTGTGCCCAGGCGGCACGAGAGCAAGGTGTGCCGATCATCGCGGACGGTGGCATTCGGCACTCGGGCGACCTGGTAAAGGCCCTCGCTGCGGGCGCCGGTACGGTGATGCTGGGCAATCTCATGGCGGGAACCACCGAGAGCCCAGGCGTAACCATTGTGCGCAACAACCGCCGCTATAAGGTCTCTCGGGGGATGGCCTCCGTGGGTGCCTCGATGGAGCGATATCGAAAAGAGAAGCCGGGGTGGGAGGGTGAGGAATCCTGGGAGGACGTGGTGCCGGAGGGGGTGGAGGGAATGGTCCCCTACAAGGGAGATGTATCCGACGTCCTCGTGCAGCTGGTCGGCGGCCTCCGCTCCGGGATGAGTTATCTCGGCGCACGTTCGACAGATCAGATGTGGCAGCGGGCCCGCTTCATCTCCATCACCAACGCCAGCATGCGTGAGAGCGGTGCTCATGACGTGGAGCTCTGAGCCAAGGCCGTAGGGCCGGACAAAGGGAGGGCAGCGTGCAGGATGTCGTCGTCGTGGATGCCTTCACCACCGAGCCGTTCCGCGGGAATCCGGCAGCCGTCTGCATTCTGACGCGGCCGGCTCCTGAGCCGTGGATGCGCCTCGTTGCCCGGGAGATGAATCTGGCCGAGACTGCCTTTTTGACGCCAGGGGAGTCGACGGACGCGGACTTTGCCCTTCGGTGGTTTACGCCTGTGAGCGAAGTGGAGCTGTGCGGGCACGCCACGATCGCCTCTGCGCACGTCCTCTTCGAGGACGGCAGGGTGCTACCCGACAAAACGATCAGGTTTGACACGCTCAGTGGGATCCTCGGCGCTCGTCTCGACGGCACCGCCGTGATCCTGGACTTTCCCGCCACGCCTCCGAAGCGTGCCGATCCGCCGGCTGGGCTCGCGACCGCCCTCGGCGCAGAGCCGATGTGGGTCGGCCAAACGCCGTTCGCATACCTGGTTGAGCTTGAATCCGAAGAGACCGTTCGAGGGCTTCACCCGGACCTCGTCTGGATTTCGGCCCTACAAGGGAACGGGCTGATCGTTACCGCGGGCGCATATGGCGGCCCCTACGACTTTGTATCCAGGTTCTTTGCGCCGGCTCTGGGCGTGCCCGAGGACCCGGTGACCGGGTCGGCTCATTGCGGCTTGGCGGCGTATTGGTCGGGACGGCTCGGAAAGACCAGATTGTGCGGCTACCAAGCGTCCCAACGAGGCGGAGAGGTGGGAGTCACCCTGGCCGGCGACCGCGTCGAGCTCGCGGGAGGCGCAGTGACCATCCTGAGAGGCCAGCTGCTCCACTGACCCGGGCTGGATAGTTCTCAGGGATCTTGCAACTCCGCAAGATCGGTCAATTCGTAGCCCCTATTAGTGCATACGATAGTGGCATGGATGCTCCCACCACGCAGCGCGACCGACTCCGCGAGTTCATCGATCTCATCGTCGGGAGCCTCGACGAGGAAGTCGATGGCGCACGCATTGCCTCCCGGGTAGGTCTGAGCAGGTACCACTTCGACCGGCTCGTCTCCGCGGCGATGGGTGAGTCGCCGGGCGCATTCCGGAGGCGCCTTCTCCTCGAGCGCGCTGCGTGGGAGATCGCACGTTCGAGGGTGTCCATTAGGCGGGTTGCCACGGACGCGGGCTACCGGTCGGCAGAGGGCTTCATTCGAGCCTTCTCCCAAGCGTTCGGGAGCACGCCCGGTCGGTTTCGCAGCGGAAGCCGAACCTTTTACTTGGATGGTCCGAACGGTGTCCACTTCCATCCTCCCGGCGCATTGACGATTCCAGGAAGTTCAGAAAGGAGTAGCAGAATGGACTTTGTCGATCGCATCGTTGGACACGACATTTGGTTTACCAACCGGTTACTCGATCGGGCCCAAGAACTGGATCCCCAGAAGCTGGATCAACCCGTCTTCAGCGACTGGAGCTCTGCGCCCTTCGGGATCAACAAGGACACACTTCGATCGCTCCTCAACGAGATGGTTGCGAACAAGGAGAACTGGTCCGCGTCTCTCGCGGGCCGCTCGGCTCCGACCAACGGCGGCACGAGCATTGACGAGCTAAAGCGCCGCTATGCCGTTGCCGCCGAGCAATTCTCGGATCTCGTCAAGGACATCAGCCGTCGCGGTCGCTGGGATGAGGGGTTCGTGGATGCCTTGTGCGACCCGCCGCAGAGTTTCACGTATGGGGGCATGCTCGCCCACGTGGCCACGTTTTCCGCCTTCCGTCGGACGATGGCGGTGCTGATGTTCAGACGGCACGGGATTGACGACCTCGGGATCGGCGACCCCATCGAATGGGAGCGCCAGCGCAAATAGGTGGGACCGGAAACGAGGAAGGGCGCCGGTCAATTTGACCGGCGCCCTCAGTTATGAACGGTGACTACCGATCAGCAGTGGCCGCTCTGCAAAACGGCAGGTGTGCGGCTGTCGAGCGAGCTGCCACCCAGTTGACCGGTCCAACTATTGGCAGAACCGCCCGGCATAGCCTTGAAGTTCGCGTAGAGGGTACCTGCCGGTACGGCGGCTGTCTTGGTCTTCTTGTTGGCGGCGACCCCTGCGAGGTGTGCAAGGATAAACCCGTGAAGCGTTGCCGACTGGACACTCGATGGAGTCCCGGTGGCACTGTCGACACCAACGAGGCTACCCGCGCCGACGACCCGGCTCTTGCCCTTGCCGGTGGACTTGAGCCACCAGATGGAGCCACGAGTGGTTCCGTCGCCTGTGGTCGTATTGATCAGACTGTGGACAGCAATGCGGATGGGGCCATTGAGCCGCGCGTCGCTGCCGCCGCTCATGGTGCCGGTGTAGACATCACGCGACTGGACGTAGCTGCCGTCCGTTCCCTTGCACTGTCGCGACTTCAGTCTCTTGCCGGTCACGCTGAACGTTGCCGTCTGCTGTGAGGTGGTCGGCTTGTGAGATGCGCCGTGCTTCGCTGCGAATGCGATGCCGCCGGCGACAAGTGTGAGGACGAATGCGAAGAGCATTGCCCTCCGTACTCTGCTTCCGATCATTGGATCCTCCTCAGTGAAATACGGGAGCCGAACTCCCACGGAGAAGGAGCAATCGCCGTACCCAAAACGTTTCCTGCCGGTGACACGACTCTTAACGATTGATGACATGCCGGAATAAACCCGGTCGCCAGGTTCAGGTCGCACGGCTGTCCCCGATCCTTGGTTTCCGGATCAGGCGGTTCGCACGTTCTCCGCTCGCGTTCGGTTTGAACGGCTGTCTCGACCCATCTCGTATTCGACTTGCTGGCCAGGCGTCAGCTGATCGAACGAGCCGTCGGCCACTGAACTGTGGTGGAAGAACACGTCCTCTCCACCGTCGTCAGGTCGAATGAATCCAAAGCCTCGGTCGCCAATGATCCGGGCAATCGTGCCGCTAGCCATGGCTTTCCCCCTTTGCGTCAGCCCTACCCAGGGTATCGCGTTCGTCTCCGCGCGTGCCCCGAGCATCGTGGTTCAGCCTTCGCAGGACACGACGGGGGACCGGTAGATCGTCGTGGACGGCGATCCCGTGCAGTACGTGTTTCGGACGAGCCGCCGTTTTCCGCCCCAGCGCACAACGAAGATCAGGTGGGTGGGTCCGGCTTTGGCACCACGCCAGGCAAACGCCACGTCTATGTCCCATGTGGCCGATCGGTGGCCCACGGCCTGAAGCGAGATGCGGCCCACCTCCGGGAAACTGCGATCGATGGGGTCGAGCTCGAACTTGTGGAGGATGTGCTGCAGGCGGTGGAAGAGCCGGTGTGTCACAGGGCAGCCTGCGTTCACGACGGACTGGTAGGGCCGACCGTCAAAACAGGCCTGCAAAGGAATGCGTGTTCCCGCATCGTCGCATCCTGCCGTGGTCGTGGACACGTTCGTCGCCGAGCAGGCGACGAGCTGGGCTGTATGTAGGGCGTGACTTCGACCGGACATACTGGCACGGTTAGCCTGAATCGTGCCCGGCACGGCCGAGGCCAGACAGATGACGAGGCTGACCCCGCCCCACGAAAGAACTGTCACTGCCCGTTTCAATCGGTCACACGCACCTGGGCGAAACCGCTTCGAGTTCGCGGTTTGCAACGAGGAGTACAGCAAAAGCCCAATGAGAGAATGACGGCGTGATACATCCTTTCGCTATGACCAGGAACCGGCGCGACAGAATTCTCGCACTTACCGGGGCCGGACTCGCGGTGGCGCTGCTGGGATGGGGAATCGTGTGGGCGGCCGTCCTCCGATCCCCTACGCGATATGCCGACATCGCCTTCGGGGCGGAGATCGTTCCGTTGGCGCATGGCCGTCTCCTGATCACCGACTTCGGCACGCTCGACCGAACCGGAGGTCAGGTGGTCGAAACCGACTATCATGACCATTTACTGTGGCGCTTTCCGGGCCGTCTCGTGAATCCCCACTCGGCATATCCCGACGGTAGCGGACATATCTTGATTGCCGACACGGGAGACAACCGGGTGATCGAGGTCAATCAAGCCGGCAAGATCGTGTGGAGTACGGACAATCTCGGAGGAGGGAAGGGGCGGCTCGGGCAGGGACGCCTCAGCGACGGAAGCCAGCTCAGGTACCCCAACGACGCCAAGAAGCTTCCCAACGGCGACATCATGATCTCCTGCCGGCTCCAGAACCGCGTGGTCATCATCACTCGAGGCGGCCATGTCGTGCGCAGCATCGCTCCCAACCTCAATCGCCAGCACAACCCCGACATACTCCCGAACGGTCATATTCTCATTGCCGACTCGGGCTGGAACCGTGTCGTGGAGGTCGACCGCAAGGATCGGATCGTCTGGCAATACGGTTCGCCGAACACCTCTCTTCTCAACTGGCCGCGAGATGCAAATCTGTTGCCCAATGGGCACATCCTGATCACCGATTCGGATCACGATCGGATCATCGAATTGACCAGGTCGAGGCACATCGTTCGTCAATGGACCGGCCTGCAGCGACCCTATTCGGCGGCTTCGCTCTCTAACGGCAACATTCTGGTGGGAGATGGGCCCGGGCCAGGTGTGGTGGAGCTGAATCGGAAAGATCAAATCGTCTGGAAGCTGAACCACAACCTCAAGGGTTACCTCTCGAACCTTCCCTGGAACATCCAGAACGGTGGCTTCGAGTCGTCTGCGGGGGCGTCGACTATCCCCGCAAGGTGGCACCGGAACGATGCGCTCGCCTACTCTCTGAGACCGACGCAGCGAGTCGCGATGGTCCGCGATTCACATGTGCATCATGGCGGAGGCCACAGCGGACGAATCACCTACCGAGGCGATTCCAATGGCATCTATTTCAGCCAGTATGTACGTGTTATCCCCGGACACACCTACCGATTCACCGGCTGGATCAAGACCCACAACGTCCGGGCGTGTCATCCTTGCGTCTACGGGCCCGGTGGACAACCGGGCCACACGGCCGAGTATCAGATTGCCTTTTACCCGGGCCAGGGTGGGTACCCACCGGCGCCCCTCCTGCCGCAGTACTCCGGGACGGTGGGCTGGACTCGGGACACGACCACCTTTACGATCCCGCATGGGATGAACGCGGTAGAAATCGACGGCTATCTGCGCGGGCAGGGCACAGTCTGGTTCGACGACGTGTCCCTTCGGAAGGTGGGCTAGAGGTCGGACTTCGGTTGTCCGTTGTCTCGCAGCTCACCAGCAGGCTGACCGGATTCAGCACGATACCATCGAGTGGAACGGTGTCAAGAGCTGATCCGAGAGGAGACGGGTAAGATGGTCACCCAGACCGAGATCCCGAAGGTCACGTATACCACCATGTCGGTCGATCAGGCGGAGGCCTTCAATGCCGCCTTCGACCAGGCATTGACGACGGTTCGAAGCCAGCTGGGCCGCGAGTATCCCTTGGTGATCGGCGGGGAGGAGATTCGCACCTCGGCGGCTCACGAGGATCTCAGCCCCAATGATCGCCGGATCGTCCTTGGTGTGTTTTCGCATGGTCAGCAGGAGCACGCGGAGCTGGCGGTCGCCGCTGCGAGGCGCGCGGCGGGTCCGTGGGGCAAGATGCCGTACCAGGAGCGGTTGCGCATTCTCCGTCGAGCGGCAGAGCTGTTCCGGGAGAACCGCTTCGTCATCGGCGCGGCTTTGAGCTTGGAGGCGGGCAAGGCGCGTTTGGAGGCGATCGGGGAGGTGGAAGAGGCGGCCGACCTGATCTCCACCTACGCCGATCAGATGGAAACCCATGACGGATACGTCATCAAGATGGGACAGCTCAGCCCGCAGGAAGTGAATCACAGCGTTCTCAGACCATATGGGGTCTTTGCGGTCATCGCGCCGTTCAATTTCCCCGTGGCACTGGCCACGGGCATGATCGCCGGGGCGCTGACCGGGGGCAATGCCGTGGTGTTCAAGCCCGCGGAGGACACTCCGCTCTCGGGGTGGTGGGTTCAACGGATGTTTGCGGAGGCCGGCGTTCCGGACGGGGTCCTCAACTTCGTCTCCGGGCGTGGGTCCATCCTTGGCGAGGCGCTCATCACGAACCGTGGCGTCGACGGCATCGCCTTCATCGGGTCCAAGGAAGTTGGGTTCCACATACTGAGCAATGCCTTGATGGAGTACCCGCGGCCGGCCATCTGTGAGATGGGCGGCAAGAATCCGGTGCTCGTCATGGAGAGTGCGGATCTGCAAAAGGCGACCGTCGGGACGGCTCGGGCAGCATTTGGATACAGCGGCCAAAAGTGCAGCGCCGCCTCGCGAGCGTACGTGCAGCGATCCGTGTACGACGACTTCGTGCAGCGACTGGCCGGCTACACTCGCACCTTGAAGGTCGGTCAACCAACCGAGGCAGAGGTATTCATGGGGCCGGTCATCAACGAGGCCGCCTATCGGCGCTTCATCGATGCGGCGGCCCGAGCGCGTCGAGACGGTCGGTTGGTCTATGGGGGCTCGGCGCTCGTGGAGGGCGAGTTCGAGCATGGCTTCTACGTGGAGCCCACCATCGTCGACGACCTTCCCGTTGACCACGAGTTTTTCCGCGAGGAGCTGTTTCTTCCCTTCATCACCATCGCCCCGGTCGACTCTCTCGACGAGGCGCTCACGCTCGCCAACAATGTGCCCTTTGGGTTGACCGCCGGCATCTTCACCGAGGATGAGCGGGAGCGAGACGAGTTCTTCGATCGGATACAGGCTGGCGTTCTCTACGCGAACCGCACCGGCGGAGCGACCACCGGAGCATGGCCCGGCATCCAGTCCTTCGGGGGCTGGAAGGGCAGCGGCTCCACAGGCAAATCTGCCCTTGGGCCGTACTACGTTCAGCAGTTCATGAGGGAGCAGAACCGGACGGTCGTTGCCGACTGAGCCGTTGGCGAGTCGGGCCCTCGTCAGGCTCGTCGTCGCATCCGTGAACGCCTCCTAGGCCATGTGCCCCTTGCCGAACCCGAACAGCACCGAGCCAGCTCAATGAGACCGGCAGCGCAAACACCCGGGCCGAACGTCGCCGGCGCCACCATCTGGCACTTATCTGACCTGATCGGAAGGTCGATCTGCACCGAGTCCGGCGAGCGGATCGCCCAAGTGCGGGATCTCGTCATTCGGGTACGCAGTGGGGGCTATCCGCCCGTCTCGGGCGTGGTCACTCGTTCCAACTGGAAGTCGTTCTTCATTCCCTGGTCGCATGTAGAGTCCCTGGACCAAACTGGCTTCCATCTTCACACGGCCCAGGTGGATCTCCATACGTTCTCCCGGAGAGACGGCGAGATGCTGCTTCAGAAGGACGTTCTGGATAAGCAGGTCGTCGACCTCAAGGGGCGCAGGGTCGTGCGGAGCAACGATCTGCGGCTCTTGTACCGACCCTCGGGCAGACAGCCGGCCGCCGGAGCGGCCGCCGATGGAAACGGAGATCGAGCCGGGCGCGGACGGACCGCACCCACGCTGCTCCTCATCGGTATCGACATTACCACGCCGGCCCTCTTGCGCCGCCTACTACCTTCGGCAATGAAGGCTCGCGTGGAGTCATCGACGGTCATCGACTGGCGAGACATTGAGCAGCTGGCGAGCGAATCTCCCGGCGTGCGGCTCAAGATCGACCATCGAAAGCTCGGCAAACTGCACCCGGCCGAGATTGCCAACATCATCGAGGACTTGAGCTCCAACCAAGCCGAGGAGCTATTCGAGCATCTCGACGATGCCACTGCCGCCGACACCCTCGAGGAGATGAACGAGGAGCTGCAGGCAGACATTCTGGAAGACATGGACGAGGAGCGTGCGGCCGACATCCTCGAGGAGATGAATCCCGACGACGCGGCCGATCTGCTCGCGACACTCACCGAGGAGAAGCGGGACGAGCTGCTGCGTCGGATGGATGCTCAGGAGGCGGAAGACGTCCGGGAGCTTCTCCAGTACCAGGAAGATGACGCGGGCGGTTTGATGACCACCGATTACGTCGCCGTGCCGGACTCAATGACGGCCGGCGAGGTCATCGACCACATCCGCAGCTTGGAAGACGTGCCCGACGTTATCCACTACATTTACGCCGTCGACGATCTCGAGACCGAGACCCTTCTGGGCATGACCGATCTCCAGGCCGTCCTTCGTGCGAATCCCGAGGCACGGGTGCGAGAGTTCATGCGGCGCGATCTGCAAACCGTGCCTCCAGAGGAGGACGCGGAGGAGACGGCCAAGATCATGTCCGAGTACAATCTCCTCGCCCTGCCGGTGGTGGGTCCCGACGGAAAGCTGCTGGGAATCGTCACTGTGGATGACGCGATGGAGCTGCTTCTGCCGGACCAATTCCGGCGACAGGTGCCGCGGGTCTTCAGCTAAGCCGGTTGGCGTTCACTGGCTAGAATCAGGCGGCGCCGCGCCGCGGTGAACTCCTATCGCGTGGGCCGGCCGCAATTCTTCGTAGGCACCGTTTCTAGATACATGGACGACCCCAGCAGTCAACGCGTCGTTACGCTCGGGATTCCCCGTTCCCAACCGCTGTTTGGGAAGGCGGGGGTGCCGGGCGCCTCCAGTCTTCGTCGAGCCCCTCTGAGTGACTATGGATACAGCCCCGGCAGCCGCTGTTCCCGAGAAGAAGCCCGCTACGCGGGCTCCGATCCGGAGAGCCCAGCGTTCGATGCTGGCCTGGCTGGCCGTTTTGGGGCCGGGACTGGTTGCCGCCAACGCGGGCAATGACGCAGGGGGGATCTCCACCTATTCCCAAGCGGGAGCGCAGTTCGGTTACCGGCTGATCTGGACCCTTCCGGTCCTGACCGTCAGTCTGATCGTGGTGCAGGAGATGGCGGCTCGCATGGGCGCCGTTACCGGCAAGGGCCTGTCGGATCTGGTGCGCGAGAACTTCAGCCTGCGCGTCACAACCTTCCTGATGGCCACCTTGGCGGCCGCCAACACCCTGTTGGTCATTTCGGAGTTCGCCGGGGTCGCCGCGAGCACCCAGCTGTTGTTCGGTGGCCATGTCTGGATCAAGTACATCACCGTTCCGGCGATGGGCATCCTGCTATGGGTTTTTGTCACCCGGGGAAGCTACAAGCGGGCGGAGCGCGTGTTTCTAGCGCTCACCATACCGTTCGCCGGCTACTTTGTCTCCGCGTGGCTTTCGAAGCCGGACTGGGGCAGCGTCGTTCGCTCCATGGCTCCCAGCGTCGGTGGCCAAGCGGGATTCCTGGTCATGCTCGTGGCACTTGTGGGCACCACCATCACTCCATACATGCAGGTCTACATTCAGTCGGCCATTGCCGAAAAGGGAGTGACCAGTCGTGAATACCGCTATGAACGCCTGGAGGTGGTTGTCGGATCGGTGTTCGCGGTGCTTACGGCGGGTGCGATCATGCTCTGCATGGCCGCCACGCTCTGGGCATCGGGACGCGGTGGGGCCATTAACACCGCCGCACAGGCGGCCGAGGGGCTCAAGCCCTTTGCTGGGCAGTTCGCCTCGACGCTGTTCTCGGCCGGTTTGTTCGGCGCCTCGATGCTTGCCGGCGCGATCCTTCCTCTCTCCACGGCCTACGCGGTCGGCGAAGCCTTCGGCTTCGAAACCGGCGTGGAGAACCGGGTCGACGAGGCGCCGGTCTTCTACGGCATCTTTGGCTTCCTCCTGGGCTTCGGGGCGCTGGTGACGCTCATTCCCGGGCTTCCATTGATTCAGTTCATCATCCTTGCTCAGGTCATCAACGGGATCCTGCTCCCCATCGTCCTGGTGGCGATCGTGAAGCTGGTCAACGACGGCGAGCTAATGGGCTCCTTCAGGAACGGTCCTGTCTTCAATGTCATCGCGATCGGGACCATCGGGGTTCTGGTCACACTGTCGACCGTCTACCTGGGAATCACGGTGCTGGGGATCTTCGGGATTGCTCTCTAGGTTGACCCGCTTGCTCAAGGCCCTTGGCGTCATCGTGGGCGGCACCGGTATCGCAATGCTCTCTCTGGCGGTCTACGCCGAGACGCGTCTCCGACAGCTCGAGACATTGGACGCCGTCCGCGATGCTCCCGGAGGCAGCTTCGTCACCGTGGAGGATCTGTCCATCCACTTCGAAGCCCATGGGGTGGGTGATCCGGTTGTGCTCATACACGGATTCGGCGGATCGACCTACACCTGGCGGCTCAATGTTGCGCCCCTCGCGACTCGGTACCGAGTCTATGCTTTGGACCTTGCGGGGTTCGGATACTCGGAGCGAACGGATCGGCCCGTGTTCGGTCGGACCCAACAGGCGAAGCTGCTCCACGACTTTCTTCGGGCCTTGGGAGAGAAGCGACCGGTTGTGTTGATCGGAAGCTCGCTGGGCGCGAGCGTCGCCGTGCGCTTTGCCCTCGACTACCCGGAAGCAACGCGTGGGCTTGTGCTGCTGGCGCCGTCACTCTTCTGGAACGGACCTCGTCTTCGTCGGTTTGCTCCCCTGTTTGAGGCGCCGTGGCTCGGTCGTGTGATCACTCGGACGTTGTACTACCTTCTGCTTGCCAACGACCGAGCCACGGCCAGGATCCTGGCCTCGGCATATGGTTCTCGCCTAGAGATGGTGACGGGTGATGTGCGTGAGGCCCTCCTCAGACCCCTCCGCGTTCGCGGCTCGGCTGACGCGGCCCGAGGCCTTGTTCGGTCGAGAGATGACCGGCCATTCAACACCAGGCTGGCAGAGATCAAGGTCCCGACGCTGATCGTCGCGGGCAGTCAAGATCGCGCCGTTCCCCTCGAGCAGGTGGAACAGGCCCATCGAGCTTTGCCAGAGTCTCGTCTCGTGGTCCTCGAGGACGCGGGACACCTCCTCCACGAAGACGAGCCTGAGGCGTTCAACGACATGCTCATCAACTGGCTTGCGAATCTCTCCGCTCCCACCGGCTCAGTTGGATATTCGGGGAGTCGAGCCTAACGTCACCATGGCAATCAATGTCCTTCGGCTTGTGGCGGATGCCTTTTCATCGGCGGACTTGGAGCTCTACCTCGTTGGTGGGGCCCTCCGGGACCACCTCCTCGAGCGACCGGTCCATGAGTGGGACTTCGCCACCAATGCCAGAACCAATGAGATCCTGTCGACCCTCGAGATGGCGGGGGAGACCAACCATTGGGCACAGCCCTGGTCCATTTATCGAGTCGGCGAGAAGTTCGGCACCATCGGCTTGGTGGCGAACGGAGAGCGGGCAGAGATCACGACCTATCGCTCCAGCGAGTCGTACCCGGAAGGCTCCCGTAAGCCGAGCGTGATCTTCGGCAGCGGTATTGAGGAAGACCTCTCGCGGCGGGATTTCACTGTCAACAGCATGGCGATTCGAGCCCAGTCGTTCCTGGAAGGGGATACCTCCGGGCTGATCGATCCGTACGGGGGACGTGACGATCTTGCGGCCAGGCTGATCCGCTCGGTAGGGGCACCACACGAGCGATTTCGCGAGGACCCACTGCGGCTTCTTCGAGCCGTCCGGCTCGCTGCCCAGCTCGGCTTCAGCGTCGAAGCGCGCACCTGGGCCGCCATGGCTGACCGGGCGCAGCTTCTGAGCTCGATTTCCCGCGAGCGCATCGCCGACGAGCTGACCCGCATGTTGACCGGCCCAGATCCGGCCCGGTCGTTGACCCTCCTGCGCGATTCTGGGTTGCTGCAGGCCGCGGTGCCCGACCTGATGATTCTGGATGCCATGCCGGATCACGGTCCCCGCCATCCCATGTCCCTCTGGGACCACACCATGCTGGTGGTGGAGGGGGTCGAGCCTGACCCAATCAGTCGCTGGGCTGCTTTGCTGCACGACATCGGGAAGCCGGAGACGCGGACCTTTGACGAGCGAGGACGAATCCGCTTCTTTCAACATGAGGAAGTCGGGGCGAAGCGGGCGGCGGAGGTGCTCCGGTCACTGCGGCGGAGCAATGAGCTGGTGGAGTCGGTCCATGACCTGGTGGAGACGCACATGCAGGTCCACCAGTACACGCCCGAATGGTCTGACGGAGCGATTCGCCGGCTGTGCGAGAAGCTTGGGCCGAACTTCGCGAAGGCCATCGACCTCGCCAAGTCCGACGTCCGTGGTCACCGTGAGACGACCTGGGGAGTGACGGGAGCAGCCGAGCTGGAGGAGCGCGCGGCACAATTACAGGCGCAGCTACCGAGCGTGCAGAGCCCGCTGACCGGCGTGGTTCTCATGGAACGCTACCGTCGCCCTCCGGGGCCCTGGATCGGGGAGATCAAAGACCGGCTAACTGAAATGGTTCGCGACGGCGCACTGCTTCCCGGCGACTTGGAACGTGCATGGGAGATTGCCGACGCCATAGTGGGTGCACAAACCGGACTTCGGGATAAGCATTGAATCTGCCTCAGGATGCCGTCCGGTCGACCTCCGCCTCGTCTATCGCGGCCAGATGAATCAGCCGCATGATCATCGAAACGAACTCTTCGCTCAGGCGACGCTGGCGCCGGAGATACATGGTGAGGTCCAGATCGGCGACGATTCCGAGCCGGTGATAGTCGTCCGGCAAGGCCCCTAAGGCCTGCATGAGGTCGATGACGTGGACTTCCAGGCTGAGTGCGAGGCGGCCGATGGTACGCGCAGAAGGCTCTTTCGCCCTGCCATCCTCGATCGCCTTGATGTAGGCCCGCGAGAGGCCGGTTGCCCGTGACAGATCCGCCTGTGACCATCGCCGGCTCTCTCTGATCTCTCGGACCCGGATGGCAAGGAGCGCCGCTCCCGGCGCTTGGGCCGGATCTGGAGCCTCCAGAGCGTCTCCCCGCGTGTCCGTCACGAGGCAAGCTCCAGAACCATGGCTCCGTACGGGGGAAGCGATAATCGCCGGAGACTCTCGGCAGCCGGCCCTTGCCCCGTGGTCAACAGCTGAGACTTGAGCACGCCGACGTCAGAGAGATCGAGGTCAACGGCGTCCGATCCGAAGTTGAGAATCACGAGCATCCGCTGGTCGGGCGATTCTCGTCGGTAGGCCCAGACGTTATCCATGCCGGTCGCGACCGCACGATAGGCGCCGGTTTGCAGGGCCCGATGCTCACGTCTGAGATTGCCCGAGCGTCGGTACAGGTGCAGGAGGGAGGTGGGGTCGCGAAGCTGGGTCTCCACGTTCGCGACCTCCGGGTTGGCCGTCACAGGCAGCCATGGTTCACCGGTGGTGAAGCCGGCGTGTCTGCCGCGGCTCCACTGCATGGGTGTGCGTGCCGGGTCGCGCGAGCGGTGGATGTCCGGAAACCGCGCTGCGGGGGGATCGCACACGATGTCAGGCGGGATCTCGGCATTCGGCATCCCGAGCTCCTGGCCAAAGTACACGTATGGCGAACCGCGAAGCGTCAGGAGCATGACGGCCAAGAGCCTGGCCCGCTCCCAGCTCGCGTCGCCGTGGGCGTATCGCGAGAAGCTTCGCGGCTGATCGTGGTTGTCGAGCACCGGGCTCGGCGAAAGACCGCGCGCGGCCGGCTGCTCGAATCGCTCCACGGCGGCTCGAAAGTGGTCGGCGCTCCAGGGAGCGTTCAGCAGGTCGAAGTTGAAGACCGAGTGCAGCTCCGTGCCGCCGCCGAAACGCCGGAGGTCTTCGTCCTCGAGCCCGTAGATCTCACCGACGAGGATCGCGTCCTGCTCGTCGGCCACAGTCCGGAGCTCTCGCAAGTACTGGTGCATGACCGGATTCGCCACATCGTGCAGATGCTCCTGTGTGGCCCAGTCATGCGTGCCTGCCGGATGCTCCAAGGTGGGATTGTCGAGAAGGGCAGCGTGTTTGCCGATGTGGGCGATGGCATCCAGACGGAAGCCTTCCACGCCACGGTCCATCCAAAACCGCATGACGTCGTGAATCGCTCGACGGACTTCGGGGTTGCTCCAGTTGAGGTCGGGTTGCTCCGCCATGAAGGCGTGGTAGTAGAACTGCTGGCGTCGAGGCTCCCACTCCCACCCGGATCCTCCAAAGCAGGAGACCCAGTTGTTGGGGGCCGCGTCACCATCTGGTGGATCACGCCAGATGTACCATTCACTCTTGCTGTTGCTCCGGTCCCGCCTGGACTCCTCGAACCAAGGATGCCGGCTTGAGGTGTGATTGGCGACGAGGTCCAGAATGACGCGTATGTCGCGACGCCGTGCCTCCTCGATGAGCTGATCGAACTCGCGCACGGATCCGTATGCCGGATCGATGGCCTGGTAGTCGCCAACGTCGTAGCCCATGTCATGGAGCGGCGAGGGATGAATGGGCGAGAGCCAGACCGCGCTCGCTCCAAGAGCCTCGATGTAGTCCAGGTGATCGGTGATGCCGCGCAGGTCGCCGATTCCGTCGCCATCGGTGTCCTGGAAGCTGCGAGGATAAATCTGGTAGACAATGGCACTTTTCCACCACGCCGATGAGATTGCTGACATATGGTTCCTAGAGCCGGCCTGAGCGGTGCGGAAGGGTGGAGCGACGTGAACGTGCTCGGCCCCTGGGCCGTCGGCCGAGAGTCATTCCACGGTATCAGAGCGGCCTCGTGGAGCAATCGGGAAGCGTGAGCAAGGCGGCGGGGGGTCAAGGAGACCCTTCATTCGCCCCCCTCCTGTCGGGATTGCTGCCGGCTGAATCGGTCACGCTGGTGCCGGGGGATCTCCGCCACGCTGCGGTGCTTGTGCTGCTCTATCCCTCGCTGGATGATGGCGAGAAGGCTGCGCCCGATCAAGAACTTGAAGGGCTCAGCCTGCTTCTGATCGAGCGGCCGGCGACGCAGCGGCATCATCCGGGTCAGGTGGCACTGCCTGGCGGCGGCGCGGAACCCGGCGATGAATCAATCATCGCCACGGCTCTTCGAGAAGCGAAGGAGGAGGTCGGCCTAGACCCCCAGATCGTCCAGGTGCTGGGACGCCTGCCGGAGGTGCGGGTAAGCGTGAGTGGCTTCCACGTCACTCCGGTGGTCGGATGGACTGCCTCACGGCCTCAGTTCAGGCCGAACGCCACGGAGATCGGCAGGCTGTTGGAGATGCCCCTGAGCCGGCTTATGGAGCCGGGTTATCTGCGAGAAGCTCCTGCGCCCGAGGGAGCAAGCGTGCGGACAGTGTATGAGTGCGACCTCGAGGGGGTGCGCGTCTGGGGCGCGACTGCCCGCATCCTCTTCACTCTGACAAATGTCATACGAGCCGGCGACGAACAGAATTAGCGTTCCAAACGCTTGATGGAGAGACAGACGTGACGAAATTGGCCCAGGTCTTCGTGGACGCCATGACCGGCCGCCTGCCGCGCTATCTCGACGATCTAAAGGCCATGACCTCGATCGATTGCGGCACGCACAACAAGGCAGGTATTGACCGCGTTGTTCAACTGCTCGCCGATCGCCTCTCCGACGCAGGAGCCGAGGTCGAGATCAAGGAAAACGCCGAAGCGGGAAACGACGTCGTGGGCCGCCTGTATGGTCGGGGCTCCCGGCGGGTCCTGCTGCTCTGTCACTCGGACACCGTCTATCCGGATGGAACGGCGGCCTCCCGACCGTACCGAGTCGAGGGGGACAGCATACTGGCGCCCGGCGTGTGTGACATGAAGGCCGGGATCTTAACGGCCCTGAATGCGCTGTTCCTTCTCGGGGACGCGGGATTCGACGACTTCGCGGGCATCACGCTACTCTGCACGTCAGACGAAGAGGCGCCTCCCCGGCACTCTGTGGAGTTGATCAAGGCCGCGGCCCGGGAGGTCGACGCGGTGTTCTGTATGGAGCCGGCCCGAGCCAACGGCGACATGGTGAGTGCGCGAAAGGGCGTGGTGGTCTACACGCTGGTCGCCAAAGGGCGAGAGGCGCACGCCGGCGTTCAGCCGGAGATGGGCCGGAGCGCCGTGGTGGCCCTCGCATCGCGCGTGTGTGAGATCTGGAAGCTGAACGGACTGCGACCCGGCTTGACCGTCAACCCCGGCATCTTCCGTGGTGGGACCGCGGCCAACACCGTTGCCGGCGAGGCGACGTGCGTCCTTGACCTTCGCGTCGCGCGAACGGAGGACATCGAAGCGTTCGAGTCGGCGATACAGGAGACCCTCAGCGCCAGCGTCATTCCCGATATCGAGTTCGACTTGACCGCGGATGTTGCCATGCCCCCGATGGAAAAGACGCACAGCTCGCAGCGACTGGTGGACCTGGCCGTGCAGGCAGCCGCCGAAGTAGGCTTCCCCGTGACCGACACCTCTACCGGAGGTGGCTCAGACGGCGCCTACGCCGCCTCCACCGGAACGCCGGTCCTCGACGGGCTCGGCCCGGTGGGAGGTCAGGCGCATAGCGAGCGGGAATATGTCGTGCGCTCCACGATCGTCCCTCGGACAGCGATGCTGGCCAGACTGATCACGTTCATCTAACGGCCGGTCCTTTGCGGAGAGTGGCTCCGGCTATCCAGCCACGCGCGACCAGATACGCCGTTTCTTGGCGGAGCCGCGCTTTGTCGGCGCCGGCTCCTGCTCCTTGGCGGGCGACTGGTGATGCTGCTTCAGACCGTCGAGAGCCCTACTGGTCTTTCTGACCAGCTCGGCGAGCTCCTCGGGGTTGCGGGGAGAACGCTCGACCGCAGCGGAGAGCTCGTCGAGGGTCTCCATGGCCTCTTGGGGCGAGGGGGTATCAGACATTCCAGGAACAAACCTCTACAGGTCGGTCTGCGGAACGTTTCGGTCACAGCAACCGTACTTCTTGGCTAGCCGCACTGGCACCCGCAGCTCGGTTCTTTCCGCCGTTCAGCGCGCGACCGCCAGATCAGGTTGACCAACTCCGGCGAACAGCTCCGTTTGGCGGCCTTCGACCGCTAGCCGCGACTCCTTGCGGAAGAAGGTTTCGTAGCCCATGAAGATCTCCTGGAGCTCTCGGGGGAGTGTCAGCATCCACATGTCCGGCTTGACCTGGGTGCGGTGGGCAAGGAGGGATTGAATCTTCAGGTCCAGGTACTCGCGCACATCGACCACCGCGCCGACCAGCTCGTCGGGTAGCCCCCAGGTCGGCTCGGAATCGGCCTCCTCCTCGTCTCGCCGCCAGGGAAGCTCGAGGCCCAGCTCTCGCATTCGCCGCCACACCTCGACGATCTGGTTTCGCGACCAAGCAGCATAGTACAGGATGCCGATGGCGTGGGGTGGTCCGAGATCCGGCCGGTAGTTGGGCTCGGCGGCCTTCTCGTAAGCGGCTACCGTGATCCGGTTGGACATAATGTGATCGGGATGTCCGTACCCGCCCTCCTCGTTGTCACTCACGATGACGTCGGGTCGAGTCTCGCGAACGAGTCGGACGAGCTTGGCGGTTGCCACCTCCACGTCGGCCTTGTTGAACGACCGAGGGTCCTCGTTCTCGGGTGTGCCCGACATGCCTGAGTCTCGATAGCCCAGCATCTCCAACCGGCGAACGCCCAGAATCTCGCAGGATTTCTGCAGCTCTCGCAGGCGGTATTCCGCCAAGTGCTCCTGCACCTCCGGCGTGTTCAGCTCGGGATCGACAATCTCCCCGTTCTCGCCACCCGTGCAGATCACCACCACCGTGTTCACGTTCTGTCGGCTATAACGGGCCAGCGAGCCGCCGAGCACGAAGCACTCGTCATCCGGGTGGGCTCTGACGGCCATCAGTGTCAATGTCTTGTCGTTCACTATTCAGTTTCCTTGGTTGTCGGGGTAAGGCTTGAGTGCAGGGCTTGAGGTAAGCCGTCGAATGCGGGAACGAGACTGCGCGTCGCGTGGCGCCTCCGGCCCACGCACCTGCCCCGCTAGGCTAGCGCATGCCTTCGCCTGCTGGGTGTGCCAATGACCATCTGGGGAATCGCCGATATCCACGCCTCACCCCTCGACGAAGCGGGCGTGGCCGAGAAGCCCATGGAGAGGTTCGGTCCGGCTTGGGAAGGGCACGTCGAGCGCATCGAAGCGGCATGGCGGTCATCCGTGCAACCGGATGACACCGTGATTGTGGCCGGAGATCTGGATTGGTCGCTGCATCTGGAAGACGCGATCCCCACGCTGGAGCGGCTGCGCCGGCTCCCGGGGATCAAGCTGCTGGTACGAGGCAATCACGACTATTGGTGGTCGAGCAAAGCGACCAACAAGGTCCGCAAGGTCTTGCCGCCTTCGGTGCATCTCATCCACAACAACGTCATCTCGGTGGACGGTTTCGCGATTGGTGGGGCGAAGGGATCACCGGTCCCCGGCGGGATGGAATGGGACGAGCAGGATGCCAAACTCCTGAACCGGGAGCTGGAGCGCCTGAAGCTTTCGGCCGACGCCCGAGCCGACGCGGCACCATTCGTCGCGGCCCTTCACTTTCCGCCGTTCTATCCTGCCTCCGGCCCGAGCCCCTACGTGGAGCTGCTCCATTCGGTAGGCGCGGTGTTGTGCGTCTATGGCCATCTCCACGGCGAGAGCGCGCACAGCGGTCCGTCCGGCACGATCGACGGCATCGTTTATCGCTGCGTGGCCGCCGATTACGTGGGCTTCCGTCCCGTCAAGCTCGTCGAGGCGGGCCGGATCCTGGAGGGCTAACGGACGGCAGTGCGCACGGTCCCGTTCGGTTCCGCCATAAACCTGGTCCACTGATCGACGGAATCAATGTCGATGAAAGAACGAAAGTGCGGATCGAACGGAGTGATCTCCGCTTCGGCGAGCCATCGGACCCTGAGATGAGCCAGGGCCCCTCGCAGTGACCGGCTCGAAGTCTGCTGCGCAATCCGAATCTCGAGTTTGTCGACCGTCTGGCGACGGTAGGCGGCGTGGAGGACTTGGGGAATGCCGCCGATGCGGGGCACCACCGCGTCGGCCTCCGATTTCGCGGCGAGTTCGAGGATATGTGCCACGACCCCTGGATCGAGGCTTGGCATGTCACAGCCGCAAACAAAGGCCCAATCGGCCTCCATCTGCTGTAATCCCGTGACCAGCCCTCCCAGCGGGCCCATTCCCGGCCGGCGGTCGGCGAAATGACGTGCCCACGCTTCTTTGGGGAGATTCGGGCCGCCCACCACGATCACTTCCCGAGTCAGTCCCCGCAGGATGCGCACGGTCCTCTGGAGCAGGGTCTCATCGCCCGTCCGCAGCTCCGCCTTGGTCCGTCCCATCCGGTGACTGGCCCCGCCTGCGAGGATGATCGCTCCTCGGGAGGGGCCTGAGCGAGACATGATCAGGAGCGGCCAGTCACCTGGGTGCCGATGATCTGGGCGTATGCCGTGGGGTCGACATTGCCTCCGCTCAGAAGCACCACCGTGGTCCGGTAGATCTTCTGTAGACGGCCGGCGAGGACGGCGGCGAACGCCACGGCGCCTGACGGTTCGATTGTGAGCTTGGCCGAAAACGCCAGATAGCGCATGGCCGCCTGTATCTCGTCCTCCGAGACGACGAGGATGTCGTCCACGAGTCGACGGATGATTTCGAAGTTGAGCCGCCCCACGCTACTGGTCCGCAGGCCATCCGCAATGGTGTCGATACGATCCCAGGTCACGCGACTCCCGGATCGGAGCGAATCTCTCGCATCGGCTGCGCCCTCAGGCTCTACGCCGATCACCTCGACGGAAGGCCTCAACGCCTTGGCGGCCACCGCGATCCCCGAGATCAGACCGCCGCCGCCCACCGGAACCAGAATGAGATCAGTCTCGGGCAGGTGCTCCAGGATTTCCAGGCCTGCGGTTCCCTGGCCGGCGATGATGCGGGCGTCGTCAAAGGAGCCAATGACGGTGCCGCCTTCCCCATCCCCAATTCGCCGGGCTTCCGCCTCTCGTTTCAGAGACGAGGTGCCGGCAAAGACGACCCGCCCACCATACCGCTTGACGGCGTCCACCTTGGCCTGGATGGCATTGGTCGGCATCACTACGGTGACGGGAATGCCGAGGATCTGCCCCGCCGCCGCGACGGCCTGACCGTGGTTGCCGGACGAGGAGGTAATGACGCGCCCGGGATCCGAATCCTTCATCTGGGCGAGCGTGTTGAAGGCGCCTCGGAACTTGAATGCTCCCGTCCGCTGCAGGTTCTCTGCCTTTACATAAACATCCTGCGGGCCTTGGAGAAGACCGGGCTGCAGCAAGAGCGGCGTGCGCACCGCAAGCCCCTGAAGACGAGCGGCCGCCGCCTCAACGTCCTCCAGAGTCACGGGCAAGGCTTGCGGTGGAGCAGTCACGAGTCATGATACGCAGCCGGTGGCCCAGCCCGGCCCTACGCTGAGGAGGAATGGAAACTGAGTTCACGATTGGCGACCGGCGGCTGCGACTTCTGCTGGGCGACATCACCGAGGTCCATGCGGATGCCATCGTCAACGCCGCCAACGCGCACCTGGCCGGAGGTGGCGGAGTGGACGGCGCCATCCATCGGGCCGGCGGACCCGAGATCATGGAGGAATGCCGGCAGATCGGAGGATGTCCCACTGGAAGCGCGGTGGCAACTGGAGCGGGGCGCTTGCCGGCCAAGGCCGTCATTCATGCCGTCGCGCCTCGATGGAGGGGCGGCGCTGCCGGCGAAGCCCGGCTCCTCAGTGATGCCTATCGTCGCTGCCTGCAGCTGGCCGACGAGATGAAGCTTGCCTCAATCGCGTTTCCGTCGTTGGGCACCGGCGCCTACGGCTACCCGGTTGCTGAAGCGGCTGGCATTGCGGTGCGGACCGTGGCCGATCATCTCGCCTCCGGAACCAGCCTCAGGCTTGCCATCTTTGTCCTCTTCTCATCCCGGGATCTCTCTGTATACGCCGAAGAAGTAGGACGCTTAGGCACGAGCGCAGCGTGAAGGCGCGCGTACGGTGAGCGGGCTGCCCGATTTGCTGCGGCGGCTGGTCGCCGTCGAATCGGTCAATCCACTGTTGGTGCCGGGCGGGTCGGGAGAGCAGGAGATCGCACGGCTGGTAGCGTCCGAAATGGAGCGCAGCGGCTTGGAGACCCATCTTCAGGAGGCGGCTCCCGGACGCCCCAACGCGATCGGCGTGCTGTGCGGCTCCGGCGGAGGTCGCTCCCTGCTGCTCAACGCGCATCTCGACACCGTGAGCCTCGGAGCCATGGACCGGCCGCTGGAGCTGGGAGTCGACGGCGACCGGGCCTACGGTCGGGGTGCCTATGACATGAAGGGCTCGCTGGCCGCCATCCTGTGCGCCGTTCACGACCTCGCCGAGGGGCCGCGCCTGCGAGGAGACGTGATTGTCGCTGGTGTGGCGGACGAAGAGTATTCGAGCCTGGGCACGCAGAAGCTCCTTGAGTCAGTGAGGGCTGATGCCTGCCTGGTTGCCGAGCCAACCGGGATGCACGTGTGTGTCGGCCACAAGGGCTTTGCCTGGCTTCGGATCCAGGTCGAGGGCGTCGCGGCCCACGGCAGCCGGCCGGATCTTGGGGTCGACGCGATTGCCAAGACCGGCGAGGTGCTCGTGGAAGTTGAGCGTCTGGGCGAGCGCCTCGCTTCGGCTCCGCATCCGCTCCTTGGCCCTGCTTCAATCCACGCATCCACCATCGCCGGCGGCCAGGAGCTGTCCAGCTATCCGGCTCGCTGCACCCTCGAGCTGGAGCGGCGAACGCTGCCCGGCGAGACCCAAAGTGCCGTGGAGCAGGAGGTGGCAGACCTGCTAGGACAGGTTCGCCAACGAGCGCCCACGCTTCAGGCGCAGGCAGACGTGTTCTTTTGGAGAGACCCATTTTGGATCGATCCGGATGCGCCTCTGGTAGCCGATCTTCTCGCCGTCTGCCGGGAGTGCGGCCTCGAACCTCAGATACGTGGGGAAAGCCCTTGGATGGATTCGGCGTTTCTGGCCGCCGCGGGCATGCCCACCGTTGTGTTTGGCCCCGGCGGCGGCGGCGCTCACGGCAGTGAGGAGTGGGTAAGTGTCAGCGATCTCGAAAGATGCCGGGAGGTGTTTGCGGCCCTTGCCAGGCGAGTCTGTGGCTAGATCGACCGGGGACGGGTCGGGTCACCTATAGGCTCGGGGTACCCGTACGGCCGGCCCCGCTATGTCGATGAATAGGATGGATTAGGAGAGAGAAGGCCGAAGCACTCTCGGCCAACCTGGGGAGGTGTCTATGGCCGAAGAGCAGCACATAACCTTCTATCTGGACCCGGTCTGTCCCTATGCGTACAAGACGTCACTCTGGATCCGGGAAGTGCGGAACGTCAGGCCGCTGGAGATCGATTGGAGATTCCTCAGCCTGCGAGCCGTGAACGAGGGCAGCGAGAACCTGAAGGACGGTCACTTCCTCAGTGCGAACCCCTTCCGTGTGATGGCCAAAGCGCGACGGGAACGTGGCACCGAGGCGGTCGACGCCCTCTACGCGGCGATCGGCCATGCCCGCTTCGAGGAGCGGAAGGACATCTCTGAGACACAGGTGCTGGAGGCAGCCGCGGGGCACGCCGGCATCGATCCGGCCATCGTCACCCGGGCATTGGAGGATGAGACCACCATTACCGATGTCGAGGACGATCACCGCCGAGCGGTCTCGGACGGCGCGTTCGGTGTCCCCTCCATCGATCTGGAGGACCGTCACCGGCCCTTTTTCGGTCCGGTCATCTCGGATGTCCCTCAAGGTGAGCGGGCCGGTGAGCTATGGGATCGCTTCGCCTGGCTGATTCAGCAAGACGAGTTCTACGAGATCAAGAGGGAACGATGATCGCTCAATCAACGCAGCTCGACGAGGGCCTCGCCCTCCTGGACCTCGAGTTCCAGGGACTGCCGGAAGTCATCGGCTCCTTTGCGTTCCACGGCACTGACGGCTTTGGACTAGTCGAGATCGGTCCCACCACCACCCTGGACCGGCTGCTCACGAGCATCGAGGCGTTCGGCGGGTTGGACCGGCTCACGGCGGTCGTCGTCACGCACGTCCACCTGGACCATGCCGGCGGCGTGGGCAAACTGCTGCGCATGGCGCCCTCGGTTCGCTGTTTCGTGCATCGGGTCGGCGCTCCCCATCTCGTCGAGCCGTCGAAGCTACTGGCCAGCGCCAAACGGATCTATGGAGACGACATGGAACGCCTCTGGGGCGAGGTGGTGCCGGCCCCCGAATCTCAGGTGGCGCCGGTCGAGGACGGGGACCGGATCGAGCTGGGGGGGACCAGCCTGCGCGTGGTGTACACGCCCGGTCACGCGTCTCATCACATCGCCCTTTACGACGAGGAGCGCTCCGCCCTCCTCACAGGAGACGCGGCGGGCGTCAGGCTGGATCGCTTCTTTCATGTCCGTCCACCGACACCACCTCCCGACGTGGACCTCGATGAGTGGAAGCGCAGTGTTCAGAAGATGCTCGATCTGGAACCGGATCGACTTCTGCTGACGCACTTCGGCGTGCAGGAGCGTGATCTGCCCGAACATTTCGAGCAGCTGCTCGACCGGTTGAAGCGGTGGGCCGGGATGGTTCGCGAGGGCATGATTGAAGGGGTCGATCGGAACTCGCTTGTTGACCGGATGCGCGCTGAGGGCGATGAGGCGCTCCGTGCTGCCGGCGGAAGCGACGTCGCCCTCCGGCAGTATGAGCTGGCTAACCCATACGGCATGAGTGTCGACGGCTTGATTCGTTACTGGGAGCGGCCGCCGGGCGGGACTCCCAAAGCTTAGAACCCGCCCACCCCCGGAACGAGGTATGGCTGTTGCCGGCGTATTGCTGAAGAGGGTCGTCGAGAGCGGTCCACCGGCTACGTTAGCCGGAGCACCAACTCACTCGTCGCGCGCCGGCAGCTTAAGTGGAATTGGCATGGTGGTTAGGGGGCGAACCGCACCTCCTGGCGCGTGGGGGCTTCAGCCGTTTGGGTGCTCCGCCTTTGGGACTGGAACGCGCGCACACGTTTCGTCCGGCGAGCCGGGCGGCATCGGCGCCGGCTCCCGCCATCACCTCGCGGGCCGCGGCTGGAGCAGCACACCGCCGAGCCATACCTTTGCTCGCTCACCTACCTGAAGGCTGTTGCCTTCGCATCCTTGGCATCATCCATGCTACGCGGCCGCGAGGGTATCCGGAGGTTTCACATGATCGGCTTTGTGAAGACGTTTATCAAGAAGTGGGGCAAGGATAACGTCGGGGTTCTGGCCTCGGTTGTCGCCTGGAACTCGCTTACCTCGATCGTGCCCATCATGGTGGGATTGCTGGCCATCACCGGCATCATCCTCCAGGGCAACCCGAGCGCTGAGAAGTCGGTGGTCACCCATCTCAGCGCTGCTCTGCATGGAGTCCTGACGCCCAAGGACCTGCAGCAGCTGGTCAAAGCGTCGATCAATCACACCGGCATTCTGGCCATCGTGGGCTTCCTGGGGGTGCTGTGGAGCGGCTCGAATGTCGGCGGCGCCATATCGACCGCCTTCCAGGCCATCTTCGAAACGGCCAGCCGCAACTTCGTGAAGGAGAAGCTACTCGACATTGTGATGATCTTCGTGATGGCTATCCTCATGCTGGTCATCATTGCCGGCACGACGGCGGCAACGCTGGTCACGAAGCTTTTTCACGGGTTCCCGCTGTCGGCAGGCTTGGCGCTGATAGTCGGCACCGCCATCGGTGTGGTAGCCGCCTGGCTTCTGTTTGCCGCCATCTACCTGGCCTTCCCGCACGTCAAGGTCAAGTTTCGGTTGGGCAATGTGTGGAAGGGTGCGCTGACCGCCGCCGTGCTGTTCACCGCGCTGTCGTATATCTGGCCGGTGTACGCGCATTTCGCGCACTTCAGTAAGTACGGCGCGGTTCTGTTCCCGATCCTTCTCCTCACTGCGTGGCTGTACTTCTTTGCCCTGATCGTTTGTGTCGGCGCAGAAATCGTGGCCATCGGCGCAATCGACGAGGCCGACAAGGAAGGCGAGGAGGTCGGGCCCGAGCCGCAGGAGACGGTGCCGCAGCACCGCGTCATTCGTGACGATGAGCCGAACGGCCAGGGCGGGAAGCAGCAGGAGCGCGAAACCGCGACGGCCGGCCGGTAGTCCCGGCTCGCCGTATTGTTGCCCGTCGATCCGCTGCAGTCCCGGCGGGCTGTGGTGTGCAAAGGCCAGGCGAGACATTGCCGCAGCCGTCGCTTCACATTACAGCCTGAGCAATCGTGAGACTGGCGCGTCACCGAGCCGAGGGCATCAAGGCCCTAATGGGGCTCAGCCCCGCTGCATGAGAGAGATGGCGGTTGAGACCGGCCAGTTCCCGAGGCGAGGGCGAACCGGGTGTCGAGGTCGTTCTGTCATGGGCTGTCGACCCCTACCGGCGACCCGGTACAGAAGGGCTTCTGACGAGCCACAGCCTCTGATCCACCTTCTGGGCGAAGCCGGCCGGCCGTGTCGTCTACCATGACAACAGAAGGACGCGCCGCCTATTTCGAGGAGCGTTTTCGCTGGCTGCACCCGTGATCGCCGAGCGCGGAATCTACCAGGAAATTGTGGCCTCGGCCGTCGGCGACGATGCCGCGGACAATCAAAAAACCGTCGTTCGCAACATCACGGCCGCGGACCTGCTGGCCGCCTACGCGCTTGCCCGAGTGAGTCGCGAGATGGACGTCCGCGAGCGGACCCTGCAGGCGCAGGGACGTGCCTGGTTTTCGATCGCCGGCGCGGGTCGAGAGGTCCTGGGGTGGGCCTTCGCACGGCATCTGACAGCTTCCGATCCCAAATTTCCGTACTACCGCGACCGCACCTTGGTGCTCGCCTCGGGTCTGACGCCGTCCGAGATGTTTCGGGAGACCGTGGGCGCGGCGACCGATCCGGCCTCGGGTGGGCGGCAGATGCCCAGCCACTGGGGTTCGAAAGCACATGGGGTTGTCTCTCAGTCGAGCCCCACCGGCTCTCAGGCGCTGCCGGCCGTCGGCCTCGCCGAAGGGATACTCAAAGCGCAACAGATTGGTGTTCCGGTGTCTGATCCCTGGCGGGAGGACTCCGTCGTCTATGTGTCGTTGGGCGAAGGGACAACGGCACAGGGAGAGGTCGAGGAGGCGGTTCGCCAGGCTGCTCGAACCCGAGCGCCGGTCATTATCGTGGTCGAGGACGACAAGTACGCCATCTCGATCCCCAGCACCTGGTCGATTCCCGGCGGCGATGTCTTCGGCTTGTACAAGCACTACTCGGGCCTGGGCATGCTGGTGCTGAAGTGCGATGGCACGGACATCGCAGACGCCGATCGGTGCGCCGAGGAAGCCGTCGGCCACGCCAGACAACGGCAGGGAGCGGTCCTGGTGCATGCCCGCATCACCCGTCCCATGTCCCACTCCTCGACGGATACCCAGGAGCAGTACCGCAGTCCCGACGATCTGGCGGAGGAGCAGTCGCGGGACCCAATCCGTCGGTTGACGGAGCTGCTGAAGAAGCACAAGCTCGTGACCACCGCCGGACTCGAGCGTCTGGACGCGGCCGCCAAGGATGCCGTAGAAGCGGCAAGCGACGCGGCCGTGGCCGAGCCCCCACTCGATGCATCGACCATTCTGCTCGATGTGCTGGCGGCCAAGCCCGCTCCTCCCGAATCCGCGGCGGACGAGGGCGAAACCGTTGAGCTTCGCTATGCCGTCAACCGGGCGCTCAAGGCGGCCATGGCCGATGACCCCCGCATTGTCATGTTCGGCGAGGATGTCGCCGATACCGACATCGAAGGCCTGCCTGGAAAGGGCGGCGTCTTTCACGTCACCCGCGGTCTGCAGTTCGCCTACCCCGGGCGGGTGTGGAACAGTCCTCTGGCGGAGGCAACCATCGTCGGGACGGCAGTGGGCCACAGCTTGGCCGGTCTGCTTCCTGTGGTTGAGGTGCAATTCCGGGACTATTTGAACCCGGCCATGCAGCAGCTCGTCGACGAGGCGGCGACACTCCGATGGCGATCGTGTGGGGCGTTTTGCTGCCCCATGGTGGTCCGCATGGCCTACGGCGGCTATTTGGGCGGGGCAGGAGCGCTCTGGCACAGCGAGGCCGGGGTGGGCATGCTTGCCGGGATCCCCGGGATCCGGGTGGTGGTGCCTTCCAATCCGATGGACGCCGCGGGGCTACTCCGGACGGCCATCGAGAGCGAGGAGGTGGTCCTGTTCCTGGAGCCGAAGGCCCTGTACAGCCGGCGTGGACTATACCCGGGGGACCACTATCGCGTGCCTCTGGGAAAGGCGGCCACGCTGCGGTCCGGCCGAGACGTCACCATCGTTGCCTGGGGCAATCTGGTGCCGCGTGCCCTTGACGCGACCCAGGAGCTGACGTCGGAAGGACTGGAACCCGAGGTCATCGACCTCCGCACGGTTGATAGCCGGTGGGACGCCGAGCGCGTCGTCGAGTCGGTCGATCGGACCGGTGGGCTACTGGTGGCCGAGGAAGACCGCTGTACCGGTGGGTTTGGGGCGACGGTGGTCGCCAGGGTGGTCCAGGAGCTGCCGGGTGTGGTGGTGGCGCGGGTAGCGGCCCAGGATTGTCGGGTCGCCTATGGACCACAGGGTGAACGCGCCGTGCTGCCCCAGGTGGCCGACATCGTTGCGGCTTCCCGGCGCCTCGTCGAGGAATAGCGGCCGGTCCCAACCGGTTGACCGTAGCGGCGTGACTCGAGCAGCAGGTGCAGCAGCGGACCAATCAGGCCGCGCCTGGCAGGTACCGGCCGCCGTCCAGCGGATGGTTCGTGAGGCGCTGGGGCAGATCGATGCGCAGGTAGTGCTCGTTGCGGTGTCGGGGGGGCCGGACTCCATGTGTCTGCTCCGCGCCCTCGTTGCCGCGGCACCGGATCGAAGCCTCGTGGCCTGTACCGTTCACCACGGCCTACGGCCCGAGGCCGACGCCGAGATAGAGCTGGTTGCAGCCTTCTGTCGTGAACGGGGTATCCGGCATGTGGTGCGGCACGCACCGGTTGCGGCCGTGCGGAAACAGACGCGGCGGTCGTTGCAAACCGTGGCCAGGGAGCTTCGCTACCAGGCGCTCCGTGACGCCGCAGCTTCGATAGGCGCCGGCGCGATCGCCCTGGGACACACTCGGGACGATCAGGTCGAGACGATTCTCATGCACGTGCTCCGTGGATCAGGCCTCCGCGGTCTATCCGGCATGCAGCTCTGGAGCGATGGTCTCTTGCGCCCGCTGTTAGGGCTGCGGAGAGCGGATAGTCATCGCTACTGTGAGCTGCTGGATGTCCCCCACGTACACGATCCCTCCAACCTCGATCTGACCGCGGATCGAAACCGGCTGCGCGAGGTGGTGATTCCGGCGCTCGAGGCGTTTCACCCCGGCCTCGCAGATCACCTGATCGGCCTCGCCGAGTCCGCGTCGATTGACGACCGTTTCCTGGCGGAAGTGACGGCCGCGTTTCAGGAGCGTGTGGTTGTCGAGGGAGCGTTGCACGCACGACTGTGGGCCTCGCTCCCCGAGGCCATCCGGCGCCGCATGTTGCTGCAGAACGCCGACGCATCCAGGGACCAGATCAGGAACCGGTCGGCCCAGCTGGCCAAAGCGGCTGCCGATGTGCCCCACTGGCGGGCCCCGGCCTGGTGGCCCCAGCTCAGCAGAGAACCATCACTGATCATTCCGGTCCCCGGGATTCTGCATCTCGAGTCGTTCGCGGTGGAGGCCCAATTCGTCCCGGTGCAGGCCGCCCTGCAACGGCTCTATGTCGCGGGGCCGCTCGACCTCTACTTGGATTGGTCGGGGCCGGCGGCAGAGCTGGGGATGAGGCGATGGAGGCAAGGAGACCGCATCAGGCCCCTGGGTATGCGCGGCACCCGAAAGCTGCAGGACGTCTTTGTCGACGCGAAGGTTCCGGCAGCGGCCCGTCAGCGGTGGCCCGTGATGGAGGTCGACGGCGTGATCACGTGGGTGCCGGGACTGATCAGAGCCGACACCCGACCGGTGTCCGCCATGAGCGGCCGAGTGCTTCATCTGCGGCTGGTGAGAGAGGATGACGGAAGCCGGCTCGAGCCTGCCGAACGGCGGAAAACCGGGGCAAATTCGAGACTCATCCTGATAGAATGACTGACGGCGAGACGGCTGTGCCGGCGCCTCTGGGAGTCTTCCGTGGAAACAAAGTGGTTCCGTAACTTCTTCGTCTGGGCCATCGCCTTCGTGATCATCCTCGCGCTGGCCGTTAACTACGCCCGTCAGTCGGGGGGCGGCAGCGTCCGGCTCCCCTTTAACCGGCTCATGCACAAGGTCCAGACCTTCCAGAAGCAGGTAGAGGCCGGATGTACCGGCGACTGCACCATCTCGCTCACCCAGGTCGGTTCTGACACGGTTCAGCTGAAGTTCCAGCACTTCAACTATGTCGCCGATCTCAACGGCAACACGACCACCACCATCGATCAAGAGTTCCGGGCGTACCACATCGACCCGACCGCGTCGCACTTCAGCTACCAGTTCCAGGCGCCCAGCCAGTGGGGCAACTTCCTGCAGCTGGCGCTCTCGGTGCTGCCGCTGCTGATTTTTGCCTTGCTGATTTTCTTCATGATGCGTCAGGCCCAAGGCAGCAACAACCAGGCGTTGTCCTTCGGAAAGAGCCGGGCACGTATGTTCGCGGGCAACCGTCCCACCGTGACCTTCACGGATGTCGCGGGTGTGGAGGAGGCAAAACAGGAGCTTGCCGAGGTGGTGGAGTTCCTCAAGTATCCCGACAAGTTCGCGCAGCTCGGGGCTCGGATTCCACGAGGTGTGCTGCTGGTAGGGCCTCCGGGAACGGGCAAGACGCTGCTCTCCCGGGCAGTCGCGGGCGAGGCGGGTGTGCCCTTCTTCAGCATCTCGGGCTCTGAGTTCGTGGAAATGTTTGTGGGCGTGGGCGCGAGTCGGGTACGGGACCTGTTCGACCAGGCCAAGCGCAACTCACCCTGTATCGTCTTTGTCGACGAGATCGACGCGGTTGGGCGCCAGCGGGGAGCCGGCCTGGGCGGAAGTCACGACGAGCGCGAGCAGACGCTGAACCAGATTCTCGTGGAGATGGACGGCTTCGACACCAACACGAATGTGATCGTGATCGCGGCGACCAACCGGCCCGATGTGCTCGATCCAGCCCTGCTCCGACCTGGACGATTCGATCGGCAGGTTGTGCTCGACAACCCCGACATCCGCGGCCGCCTGGCGGTTCTGGAAGTTCACGCCCGAGGGAAGCCGTTCGAGAAGAACGTCAACACCCAGGTCCTTGCGAAGCAAACGCCCGGCTTCTCGGCCGCCGATCTGGCGAATCTGCTCAACGAGGCCGCCATTCTCGCTGCCAGGCGCAACAAGAAAGCCATCGGCATGAAGGAGCTGGAAGAGGCGATCGACCGCGTGATCGCCGGTCCGGAGCGCAAGAGCCGCATCATCAGCGAGAAGGAGAAGGCAATCACCGCCTACCACGAGGTGGGCCATGCCCTGGTGGCTCGGATGCTCCCCAATCTTGACCCGGTGCACAAGCTGACGATCGTCGCCCGGGGGCTCATGGGCGGCTACACCCGGCTGCTTCCCACAGAGGACCGGTACCTGTACTCAAAGTCGCAGTTCCAGGAGACGCTCGCCTTTACCCTGGGCGGCCACGCCGCCGAGCAGCTGATCTTCGGCGAGGTGACTACCGGCGCTTCCAATGACATCGAGCGGGCCACCGAGCTGTCGCGCAAGATGGTGACGATGTACGGGATGAGCGACAAGCTGGGACCGATTGCGTTGGGCAAGAAAGAGGAGCTGGTGTTTCTCGGCCGTGAGATCGGCGAGCAGCGGAACTTCAGTGAGGCGGTGGCCGAGGAGATCGACGGCGAGGTACGGACACTGATCAACCGCGCTTACGGCATCGCCCGGGAGATCCTGATCCAGCACAAGGATAAGCTCATTACCGTGAGCGAGCGACTAATCCGTGAGGAAACCATCGAGGGGCCGGCCTTCGACTCGATCATGGGCATCGCGCCGACACCAATCGCGGCGAGTGTGACCGCCTAACGCCGGCTCGTCTGGACGCGCCACTCCTCGATGCCGTCCGCCAGCGCGGCGCTTCGGACGTTTACTTCTCTCGCATCCGGGAGGTGCTCCTCGGTGTCGGCCGGGACCCGCACGTGGTGATGGCCATCTTCGCGGCCGGCACCGGTCGCCGCCTCATGAGCGCAGGGCAAGCGTTCTCCCTGCTGGCCGGAAGCGGGTTCTCGGGCCGGCTCCACAGCCTCCACGACCGAGATCGCTTCCGTCAGGGCGAGACGGTCGTGACGGTCCGTCTCGAAGCTGGGTCGGCCGGTGGGTCCGGGCGATCTGACACGTCTGCGTTCGGTGCATCTGAGCAGTAGTGAGGAGCAGCGAAGCCGGCGTGTAGATAGCGGGGACTAGAGGCCGGCCTCCAGGCCCAGCGCCTCGAGGACCAGAGCGGCTCCCTCGATCGTTCGACAGTCCACGTCCAGGTCAAGCTCGCTGTAAATCTGGGCTCGGATGGGGTCCTTGATGCGAGCGATCACCTGGGGCACCTCAAAGAGACGCTTGGCAATCTGACTGGTCATGATATTCCGGTTGTCGCCGCTGGTGGCGGCAACGAAGACGTCTGCGTGAGCCACATCCGCCTGCCGCAGCGTGTCCTGTTCGATGGCATTCCCGCGGACTGTCCGGCCGGAAAAGGACGGGCCCATGCGATCGAAGGCCCGTTCATCGAGGTCGACCACGGTCACCGTATGTCCCGCCTGATCGAGCATGCGGGCCGTTCGTGAGCCGACACGTCCGCATCCCACGATCACAACATTCACTGGGCGGCCCTCATGCCACCGAGACGGGCCGGTCTCAGCTGGCTTGACGGTGGCGAAGATTGAACAGGACCATTTCCATGTTCTGCTGCTGTTTCTTGGCCCCGAGATACGCGCGGTAGTAGCGATCGTAGGCCGCGTCTCCGCTCTCGCCTTGCTCCTCCATCTCTCGGAGCAACGAAAGCCACTGATCGGTGGCGCGCCGAAGCGCCTGCTGCTTCTCCTCGAGGCGACGGATCTCGTCGTCGGTGGGAGGCGCCTCTTGTCGCGTCAGGCGGGTCTTCAGGCGTTTCCAGACGGAGTGTGATTCAGGATTGTCCCGTGGTGCCACGAGCCGGCTCTCGCTTTGTGGGTAGATGGTGAGAGGAGGTTTGGCCGAGGGTTCGGGCTGAAAGAACCGAGCTCATTGCTGCCGAGTGGCCGCCGAAGCGGAACTCAGCATGGCTCGTTGCTGGGCATGAGCTTATCGCCCCTTCGTGGCAGCGAGGGTTGCCGGGAGGAGCGCACATCGAGCGTCGAATCAGTGTTGGCCGGCAGCTGGTCGGGCGGATCGCCGTCGGGCCGCCGGGTCATGTACTCGGCCACGTTCTCCACGCCGCCCTTGGCCAGGGCGAGCGTGAACTCCAAGAGGCAGTCATTGCACAGGGCGTAGGCCCCGTACTGACTCGACCCAAGCGGCGACTTCTCGACGTCACAGCTGTCGCAATGCATCGGTCTGGACAGGTCCACGCCACGATCGACCCGGTCTTCGGCGAGGCTCTTCACCACCGACGTGATGCGCTCCTGAGCCTCGGGGGTAAGCTCGCCTCGATCGGCTGCAGGCACTGAACCCTCCGCTTTGTCGGACAATTATATCGCCCTGCCTTTCCCCGACCAATGGAAACCCAGCCAAATCGAGCCGTATGACAGGTGAGGTCGCGATGGAGATCCGTAGCTGCACGATTGTCGGGAGTGGACTGATGGCGCGTGCGCTCGGTCCGGCACTGCGGCACGCTGGGCTAACCGTGGTTTCCGTGATCGGCCGGAGGTCCGGGCCAACAGAGGCGCTCGCGGGCCTGCTCGACGCTGAGCCGGTCCTCCTGCCCGACATCCGCCTGACGTCGGACTGCACATTTCTTTGCCTTCCGGATCGAGGCATCGAAGAGCTTATCGGATTCCTTCCCGAAAGGCTGGAGGAGCGGGCCATTGTTCACACCTCCGGAGCACTGCCCCTTGCCCCGCTTGCCCCTCTCCGACAAAGAGGGGCAGTCGTGGGCAAGTTGCATCCTCTTGCCTCGCTTGCCGGCGGTGCCCAACGGCTTCGAGGCTGCGCCTGGGGCATCGAGGCCGACGGCGACCTGACTGACGAGCTTCGGCGGCTGGCCGAACGGCTGGGCGGATTGCCTTTTGATCTTCAACATACGGACGCCGCACTGTATCACCTCTCGGCGGTCTTCGCATCGAACTACCTGCTTGCGGTCGTGGAGGCAGCCCGACAGCTCTGGGAAGAGTCAGGAGCGCCGCTGCCGGCGGCGGAGGCACTGTTGCCGCTGGCTCGCGGCGTGTTGGACAACTGGCAGGAGCTGGGAATCGAGGCAGCGCTCACCGGCCCCATTGCGCGAGGTGAGGATGAGGCCGTCGCTCGACAGCTGCGCACCGTGGTCGAGGAGGTCCCCAGGCTGGAGTCGCTGTACCGGGATCTGGGCATTGCCGCGGCGTCAATTGCGGCTCGAATCCCCGACGCGAAAGGGGAACGAATTGCCCAGATTGCGCGGTTTCTCGCCAAAAATCAGATGGTAGACTGAGCAGACTCGACTTGGAAAGGCAGAGCTCCATCCGACAGGTGTTGTGCTCGGCCGGGCTCGCCCTGGCGGTTTTGAGTGTGGTCGTTCTGGACGGCTGCGGCGTCCCCGGATCCAGCTCGCCGCCGCCTCCCACGCCCGTGCCCACCCGTCCCGTGGGCACCCCGGTGGTCGCGCATCGGACTCCGGTCCCCATTCGCCGGCCCCGGCTTCATCTCCCCATGACCCCGGCATATCGGTCATTCCTCAATGCCGTCTGCGGTGCCCTGTCCCGCCACGATTCGACGACGATCGTGAATAGCCTGCCCTTCTACCAGTACAACTCCGGCGTCTACTACGGGACCTTCAACAAGTCAGAGGGAGCCCTCGTGGGCACAGGCATTGTGGGCCAGTGGCTCAGCGGCGGGCGAGAACACTGCTTCCGCTACACCCCGCCCATTGCCGGACATGGGATTGCGGCGACCTCCGGCTGGACTTTCGACGGCGGGTGGTGCCTTCTGGAATTCGACATCTTTCCCAATGGCTGGAAGATAGATGACTTCACATTCGGCACTCGAGGGCAGGTGTTACATGCGTTTTTCAGCACCGTGCCCGAGTCGTTCGTCTTTCATGGTCGGGTCTAACCCTTGCACTGATTGAGACCGGCTGCCCCGGCCTTCAGGCAGCTCGGGCAGGTTCGGGAGGGATGATGCGCGTTGCACTGCTGAGTTATCACACCTCGCCGCTCGCATCACTTGGTTCAAGCGCAGCGGGCGGCATGAATGTCTACGTGCGGCGGCTGGCCGAGGGTTTGGCCGCAAGAGGCGCCGAGGTCGATATCTATACCCGGCGCGATGCGCCCGACACTCCTCCCGAGCTGGAGTTCACGCCCGGAGCGCGCTGCCTCACGGTCCGAGCCGGCCCCGCTCGAGTCCTTTCCAAGCAATGTCTCGCCGCCCATATTCCCCTCTTCGCCCGCTCTGTCGTCAGTCTTTCCAGCCGGCTCGGCCTTCAATATGACGTCATTCACAGCCACTACTGGCTCTCGGCCCTGGCCGCCGAGGCGCTCAAGTCCGGCGAACAGCCGCTCGTTCACATGTTCCACACACTGAACAGGATCAAGCAGCTGTACCAGCCTGAGTCGGCTCAGAGTGATCCGCCCGCACGTGACTATGTGGAGCAGCGTCTGCTCCGCTCTCGCCACGCGCTGGTGTTCTCCACGGAAGCGGAGGTCGACGATGTCGAACGGGTCTATGGAATCCGGCCGGCGAATCGGGCCATTATTCCGCCGGGAGTCGACCGCCTGCGATTCCGCCCCGGCGACCGCATGCCGGCTCGAATTCGGCTCGGCCTCGAGCATGACCGGGTGGTCCTCTTTGTGGGACGAATGGACCGCGCGAAGGGGGTCGAGCACCTGCTCCGGGCAACCGCGACCATAGCCTCCGAGCTGCGGTCACTGAAGTCGGCTGTGGTGGTCGTGGGCGGAGATGACGGACAACGGGACTCGGTCGCTCATCGGGAGCTCCTGCGTCTAGAGCGCATCGTGGACGATCTGCGGATTCGAGACCTCATCGACTTCCGTGGCGTGGTGCCGCATGAAGAGCTGCCCGACTACTACGCGGCGGCAGACGTCTGTGCCGTCCCGTCGCTGTATGAGTCGTTCGGCATGGTGGCCGTGGAGGCCCTGGCCTGTGGCAGGCCTGTGGTCGCGTTTCGCTCCCGCGGTCTGGAGCAGACGGTGCGCGATGGCGTGAATGGGTTCCTGGTGCCGCCTTCAGACGTCACCGCGTTTGGACAATCGCTTCTCCAGGTGCTGTCCGATCCGCAAACCTGTGCCCGAATGGAGAGAGCGGCACCCCAGTCCGTTCAGGACATGAGCTGGGAAACCGTCGCCGACCGGACGGTCGCGCTCTACGAGTCGCTCTGCGGTCTGGGCCAGGTGGCGGTCGGACAGCGCTAAGGCGGTGGCTAGCGCACCCGAAGGGCAATCCGGTCCCAACCCGAGATGCCGGTAGGAGCCATGGTGAGGTGCATGACGGTTCTCCTGATCAAGGCGATCTGGATGGGGCTCGAGATCGGAATCCACGGCGCCTGACGGTTGGCGATGTCCGCTGCGCCCACCAACAGCTCATGTCGAATCGGCGAGTCGACGTACTGCTGATCCGACAGTCGGAGAAGGGTGTCGAAGTGGCGATTGGACCAGCCGCTGAGATTGTCCGGGGCCGACGTGACCAGCTGATCCTCGAGATAGTCGGTGGCGTCGGGATACTGTGCGCCCCACTGCACCATGGCCAGGTCGAATCGGCCGGAGCGCACGTCGGTCGCGTATGTGGTTGTCCCCAGCCCGTGGGCGACCACTCTCACGCCGAGGATGCGGAGCCAGACCGAGGTGAGCAGGTGGGCGAGACGGGCTTGCAGTCGATTCCGTGGGAAGACGAGCTGCAGTCGGGGCAGCCCCCGGCCGAAGGGATGTCCCGCCACCCGCAGTGCCGCGAGAGCCGTGGTGGGGTCGACCGGCTGGGGTGAGACTCCCGGGAGCAGTCGAGCAGGCACGACGGATGCCTCAGGGAGCTGCGTTGGTCCGAACGTGCTTCGCACCAGGGCAGTGCGATCGACGGCCAGCGCCAAGGCGCGTCTCACGTCCTCCCCGGCGAGTGCTCCCCTCCCGGTATTGAGCAGAACGTAGGTCAGATCAAGACCGGGAGACGACCTGAGCGACGACCGGAATCGATGAAGGATGGCCAATGTAGGGGACAAGCCCGTAACGACGTCGGAATGCCGGGTCGCGAAGGCCTGAACAGCCTTCCCTGTTGCCAGCTCGTCGACGATGATTCTGATGTGCCGGGGCGCGGGACGGAAGGTGCGGTTGGGCATCAAGACCAGCGTGCCGCGGTTTGAAATCGAGCTGAGACGGAACGGCCCCGAACCGTTGGGAGCATTGGTCCACACGCTGGGATACCGTTGGATCTGCTTCATGTCGACAATCGAAGCGCCGGCGAGAGTCAGCTTGGCGAGGAACGCGGGGGATGGACGGGAAAGCTGGATCTGAATCTGCGTCGGTCCCACTGGGCCGACCTCGGGCCGTCCATTCTGCTGGGCGATCTCGCTCAGCTCGGCCGCCATGATGCCCTTCCCCGCCGCTCCGAGCCGGATGGCGCGAACCAAGGATCCCGCGACGTCGCCCGCGGTTACCGAACGCCCGTTGGCGAATCTGAGGCCGCGCCGCAAGAAGAAGTCATAGCGGAGGCCGTGATCGCGAATTGACCACCGGACGGCAGCAGCGGGAGCGACCCGCATCCGGCTGTTGAGCCGCACCAGGGTCTGGTACAGAAGGCCACAGACCTGAATCGAGCTGGGGTCGGTCGCCTCAGCCGGATCGAGGGTTGGAGCGCCGGCACCACCGGCCAGCGTCCAGCGAGCCACGGGAACCTCGTGCCGCGGTCGGTGGGACGTGGTGGCACTGGGGCGGCCACAGGCCTGCGTGCCGAGGAGCAGGAGTGTCACGGCGGCAAGCGCGGGGAGTCGCGGCACGCAGCATTATAGGAACGTGCTTTCCCGATCCATGCGCTCTTGTCGTGGAGGCCACAGGCCTACCGCGGCTGGGAAGGACACAACCAGCGGTTGCCGTACTCGCGAAGCGCCTCCACCACGGGCAGGGCATCCCGACCCTTCTGGGTCAGGCCGTATTGGACGCGCGGTGGTACGCCCCGAAACCGCTCCCGCGTGACCAGTCCCTCGCGCTCCAACATCCGTAAACGAGTCACCAGCGTGCGGGGACTGATTCCGTGGGCCGACTCCTCCAGCTCCGAAAAGTGCTTGGAGCCCAGCGAGAGGTCCCGCAAGAGCACGAGCGTCCACTTGTCGCCCAGCAGCCGGGCCGCGTGTTCGACGCCGCAGAACGGCTCTTCAGGAGAGGCGACAATGCTACTCACCTGTGGTTGATCCACGATCACACATGATTATAGTTCAGATAGCTACGTGACTTGCACAATGGTAGCTACACACGGTATCATGTTGGTGAGAGATATGCGGATCGGGATCTGCCTCCCGACCAGACCGAAAGGAGCCTTCTCAAGTGGGAGCAACTGTCGTGACCGACGCCGATTTTCAGCAGCGGGTCTTGGACTCGACCAAGCCGGTGCTCGTGGACTTTTGGGCCGAGTGGTGTGGCCCCTGCCGAATGCTGGCCCCGGTCGTAGAGCAGGTAGCGTCGGAATTCGGCGACTCCCTGACCGTCGCCAAGCTCGATGTGGACAACAATCCGCGTTCATCGATGCACTACGGCGTGCAGAGCATCCCGACCCTCATCCTTTTCAAGGACGGCAAAGAGGTGAAGCGCCTGGTTGGCTTTATGCAGAAGGAGCGGCTCGCAGGAGAGCTCCGGAGTTTCGTCGGCCAGCCGGCCACAGCCTAGACAGCAGACGCGATACTACGGCGGCATCTTCAAGATGCCGCCGTTTTTTCATTAGTGGGGTTGATCGATCGCCACGGTGAGGGTCGGCATTGACTCGGGCGGAACGTTCACGGATTGCGTGACGTCCGATGGGGTGGTAGTCAAGAGACCGAGTGATCGGGCGCGCCCCGAGCAACCAGTCGAAGAGCTTGTTTCCGCGGTATCGGGAAGCGTGTCCGCCGTCCATCACGGCACCACGGTTGCCACCAACATGATCCTGGAGCGCAAGGGCGCTCGGGTTGGCCTGGTCACGACCAAGGGATTCGCCGACGTCTTGGAGATTCGGCGACAGGACCGGCCGGCCATCTATGACCTGAGGGCCGCGTGGCCACGGCCGCTCGTGCCTCGGAGTCGAAGAATGGAGGTGGATGAACGTGTAGCGCCCGACGGGTTGGTGATCCGGCGGTTGGATGATGCGGACGCGGAGGCGGCACTCGAGCGGTTGCGCGGGCAGCGAATCGAGTCCCTGGCGGTCTGCCTGCTGTTCGCGTTTGCGGATCCGGCACACGAACGCCGCGTGCAGAGCCTGTCCCGGAGGATCTTGGGCCGGCGGATGAGCGTCTCGCTCAGTTCCGAGGTCTTTCCTCGGATCGGCGAGTTCGAACGAACGAGCGCTACCGTTCTCAACGCCTACGTGGCCCCGGGCATCCAGCGCTACCTGCTCCGTCTGCGACGTTTCGTCCGGCGGTTCAACGCGGACCTATTCGTCATGGTCTCCGATGGAGGGTTCGTCAACGGGGAAACGGTTGCCCGCCGGCCGGTGTCCACGCTGCTCAGCGGGCCGGCGGCGGGCGTGGTAGGGGCACAGGCGGCAGTGAGTCGGTCGGGGCTTCGCGACCTGATCACCATGGACATTGGTGGTACTTCGACGGATGTCGCCGTCGTTCCGGGAGCAGCGCTGAGGACGGATGAAGGCATCATCGGGGGGTTCCCGATCGGCGTTCCCATCTTCGACATCGAAACGGTGGGCGCGGGCGGAGGGTCAGTCGTCGCGCTCGATTCCGCGGGTGTACTCCGAGTTGGTCCGGAGAGCGCCGGGGCCAATCCTGGGCCGGCCAGCTACGGCCGCGGTGGCCCACTGACGCTGACTGACGCGCATCTCGTCCTTGGCCGAGTCGGTTCCGATCTGTTGGGCGGCAGCTTCCGCCTCGATTCTCGTACGGCATATGGCCGCGCCGGGGCTCTCGGGGCCCGAATCGGACTGGACGCTCGAGCGCTCGCCTGGGCAGCGATGCGCATCGCCGCCTCCAACGTCGAACGGGCTGCCCGTCGCGTGTCGCTCCAGCGCGGATACGATCCTCGAAACTTCGCCTTGGTCGCGTTCGGAGGCGCAGGGCCCCAGCTGGCCTGCGAAGTAGCTGATGGACTGGGCGTGCGGCGTGTTCTGATCCCGCCGCATCCGGGGGCGCTGGCCGCCTATGGACTGCTCGTCGCCGATGAAGTGCGGGTGTTGACCCGGACGGTTCTGGGCCGCGTCGGCCTCCATCCACCGGAGCTGGACAGGTTCTACCGAGAGCTGCAAGCCGCTTTGGAGCGAGAAATGGGGCTGCAACGGGGTCCGCTGAGGCTGGCCCGCACCGTTGATGTTCGCTACGTGGGCCAAACCTTTAGCCTGTCACTGGCGCCAGGACCCGGGTTGGCCTCTCGATTCCATGAGGCGCACCGAGAGCGGTATGGCTACGCACGATCCGACTGTCCCGTCGAGGTGGTTGCCGTCCGACTAGAGGCCAGACGCGGTGTGGGCGAGCCTGCTCAGCCCGCGGTTGGTTCGGGAACCGTGAGCGGATCGGCAGGGACGCGGCTGGTTCGCTTCCAGTCTCCGGATGGCTCGGTCGGCGACCTGGAAACCCGGGTCTATAATCGGGGCCAGACCCTCCTGGGGCGTCTGTCGGGGCCTGCCATCGTAGAGCAGTACGACACCACCGTCGTCGTACCGCCGGGGTGGACCGCCGAGGACAGCAGCTCCGGGAACCTGGTCTTGACCCGCATCTAGCCCGACCGGTCCGGCCGTCTCGCGCGATCCCCGATCTCCGGCGGAGCACACTCTTGGCATGCAGCCCGGACCCGCGCCTCTTTTATCCGGCGCGAGCTATCTGCGCGACTCGCGGGCTCACGCTCGCGGTCCTTGTCCTGCTCTGGCTGCTTCCCGGAAGCGCGAGCGCATCCCGCCATCGCCCCGGCCCCGTGACGATTCGGGGCACCGTGACCGCCGTTGGGCACCATTCCTTTCAGTTCGTCTCCCCCTCCAAAGGCGGATACACGGCCCTGCTTTCGAAACTGACCAGCTACTGGGAGCACCACGTAGTGTTGAAGCACCGGCACATCACGGTGGGGACGCACGTGGGCGTTCGAGGCTACCTGTCACACCGGAAGATGACGGCGATCCGGGTGACCGTCTACCCATCAAAGCGCTCGACCCCCAAGGAATCGACACTGCGTGGGACGGTCGTCAAGACCGGGTCGCGATGGATCGACGTGATGCTGGGGAAGAAGCGGTACCACTTCGTTCTGGCCAGGGGTGCCAAGGTGATTTATCGCCTGAACCCGGTTCGGCTCAAGCAGGCAAAGCCGCACGAGCGAGTGGATGTCCGTTGGTATCGCTCGGCCAAGACGTTGGTGGCGACGCACGTGCTCCTGCTGGTTATCCAGGTGCATCACCCTCGCTCGCATTTCGAGCACGGCCTTGTGATCCGGCGCATTCGAGGGGGTTTCGAGCTGGAGACGGTAGCCGGCGCACGGATGCGCGTCTCCTACCCAGGTCATGTATCGGTGGGAGAGATCGTCTCGGTCCGCGGCTATATGGCTGGCGGTCTCTTTCGGGCTCTGCGCGTGCGGGCCGTCAAGCACCTTAGTGTGCACACTGTCCTGGTTCGAGGGATTGCGGTGCGGGTCTCCGGGGGGTCGCTGGTGGTGCGCATCGGCTCAGCATTGACCACATTTGTTCTGCTGTCCGGGACCCGGATCTCGAGCGGCTCCTTTCCGGTTTCGGCAAGGGCGCTGAAACCCGGGAAGTATGTGTCCGTGCGCTACTGGTTGCTGGGCCGGTCGAGGGTGGCGTCCTCGATACACATCTATGCCCACATTCCGGTTCCTCGGGCGACGGGAGCCGTCAAGGGAACCGTTCTGCGCATCCATGGCGGCGTGTTGGTGGTTCGAGATGGAGCCAAGCAGGTCGCCGTCAGGCTGGTTGCCGCTGTGACCCGGGTACGACAGGGTTCCCATCGGGCAACGGTTCGCTCTCTCCGTCGCGGTCTGCTGGTATCCGTCCGGTACTACGGCTCGGCACATCGACTCACCGCGACCAGCATCCACATCTTTACCGGCGGTCATGCCCACACCTTCACGGGCACTATTCTCAGGATCTCCGGTACCACCGTCTCGGTGCTGGATCGAGGCGTCCGCCGCACCGTGGTTCGGTCTCGATCAACGGTCGTCCGTATCGCGGGCCGGACAGTGGCGGCATCAAGCCTTCTTGTGGGAGACAAGGTACGTGTGGAGGCCACCAAGGCGAACGGTCGGTATATCGCGACGCGGATCGACATTCTGCCGGCGAAGCAAACCAAGACCGGCGGCTCCGCCTCCTCATTTCGGGGCACGGTCGCAGTCGTCCATCGCGGTTACCTCATCCTTACCATCGCGGGTGGGTCATCCCTGCGAATCGATCGAGGAAGCCGGAGCCGCCTCGTGGTTCGCGGGGTCTCGGTTCCCGAGAGCTGGCTGTTCGCGGGGCCGACCGCTTCGGTTGCCGTAGCGCCACGTCATCGCTCCCCGCCCCTGGCGACGACCATCGATTTCCACCCCTCATCTCGGACCGTCAGCGGTGATGTGTTGGCCAAGCACCGGCGGACCATTGTGGTGTCCCAGCGCCGGGGCGATCGTCAGACCGTTGCGCTCGACGTGGCGCGCGTCACCGACGAAGGCCGCCGCGCCCATGAGTCGGCCATCCAGGTGGGGATCTACGTGCACGTGACTGGATTTCGGCTCGGCGGTGGGGCCGAAGCGGCGCTGACCGTGGCGGTGCTCCACCCGACGATACGCGTGAGCGGTGAGGTTGTGGCGGATCGCGGCTCTCGACTAACGATCAGTCGGACGAGCGGACAGATGGTGAGCTTGGCCTTTCCTCGGCACGTCGACGCGCTCTCGACCAAGACCGGCCAGTGGTTTCCCGCCTGGCGAATTCCCTCCCGATCTCATCTCAGCGTTCGAGGGGTGCAGGAGGCGGGATGGGTTCGGGTTGGTTCGGCACGGTTGCTGCTTCGCTCCCGATTGGATCACGGTGTTGTCACTGCTCTTGGAGCGACCACCTTTCGCATGAGCGCCCTCGGCACCAGAACCGTGGTGCACGCGGGGCGCCTGACCAAGATCACCGAGGGCCGCAACCCAGTTTCATTCGGGTCAATCGAGGTGGCGGATGCCGTTTCGGTACGCTCCTATGCCGACGTACGTGGAGGGCTCCTGGCCCATAGCGTCGACATTCAGCGAAAGTCGACCACGCGCACCGGCTTTGTCTCCAACCTGAGCAACGACAGCTTCGATCTTCTCCTTCGCGACGGGACTCGCCGGCACGTGAACATTCGGTCCTGGACGGTCCTCTTGCATAACGGAAGCCAGATTGCGATGTCCAACCTCGCCGACGGCGACAAGGTCAAGGTTTCGGGGCACCTGCGGCCCGACGGGCAGGTGGACGCTACCAAGATCGATTTGGAAGCCGCCTAGCCGAGCGCCGGGTTCGACGCTTTAGGCGGCGATGCCGCGGTGGGGTTTTTCCCAATGGCACGTGGGCTCCTGAGCGTCGATCGCAATGCACATTCGGAATTAGCACTCTACGAGCGAGAGTGCTAACATGGTCTTGGAACTTGATCTTTCACAGAGGAGGATAGACGTTGACGCAGACGCTGACCAAAGTCAATATCCAGCCGTTGGGCAGCCGGGTGGTGGTCCAGCCCTCGGAGCAGGAGGAGGCCACGGCGACGGGCATCTTCATCGCCCAGACCTCCAAGGAGAAGCCGCAGAAGGGCACCATTCTCGCCTGTGGTCCAGGAGAGTGGGAGGACGGACAGCGCTCTCCCATGGACGTGAAGGAGGGTGACACCGTCATCTTCGCCAAGTATGCCGGTACCGAGTTCAAGCACCAAGGCGAGGACTATCTGATCCTGAGTCAGAAGGACATCCTGGCCAAGCTCAACGACTGATTGGAATTCACGAGGAGGATTCGCATAGATGCCTAAGCAGCTGCTGTTCGAAGAGGAAGCGCGTCGCAAGCTGAAGAGCGGCGTGGACGCGGTGGCGGATGCCGCCAAGGTCACGCTCGGCCCCAAGGGTCGCAACGTGCTCCTCGACAAGAAGTTCGGTTCGCCGACCATTACCAATGACGGCGTGACCATTGCCCGCGATATCGAGCTGGAGGATCCCTTCGAGAACATGGGCGCCCAGCTCTTCAAGGAGATCGCGACCAAGACCAATGACATCGCCGGCGACGGCACGACCACCTCGATGGTCCTCGGACAGGCGATGATCGGGGCCGGCCTCAAGAACGTGACCTCGGGCGCCAACCCGATGTTCATTCGAACCGGCATCAACAAGGCCGTTCAGGCCGTGGTGGACGAGCTCCACAAGCTTGCCAAGCCTGTCGACACCAAGCAGGAGACGGCGCAGGTGGCGGCCATGTCGAGCCAGGACCAGGAAGTCGGAGACATGATCGCCGACGTCATGGAGAAGGTCGGCAAGGACGGCGTCATCACCGTTGAGGAGTCCCAGGGGCTGACCCTGGAGCAGGACTATGTGGACGGCATGCAGCTGGACCGTGGCTACATTTCGCCCTACATGGTGACCGACCCGGCTCACATGGAGGCGTCGCTCGACAGCCCGTACATTCTCATAACCGACAAGAAGATCAGCGCCATCGCCGATATCCTGCCGCTGCTCGAGAAGCTGGTGAGCGTAAGCAAGAACCTGCTCATCGTCGCGGAGGACGTGGAGGGAGAGGCGCTTGCAACCCTCGTGGTGAACAAGCTGCGTGGCACTCTGAACGTGCTGGCCGTGAAGGCCCCGGGCTTCGGCGATCGCCGCAAGGCAATGCTGGGTGATATCGCCGTTCTGACCGGTGGTCAGGTCATCACCGAAGAGGCCGGGCTCCGGCTGGACGGCGTGACCATCGACATGCTTGGTCAGGCGCGCCGGGTGACGGCCGACAAGGACACGACCACCATCATCGAAGGGGCCGGATCACAGGAGGCGATCGACGCCCGCATGACCCAGATCCGCGCTCAGATCGAGGACACCACCTCCGACTTCGATAAGGAGAAGCTGCAGGAGCGGCTGGCCAAGCTGGCCGGCGGTGTTGCGGTCATCAAGGTCGGCGCCCCCACCGAGACCGAGCTGAAGGAGCGCAAGCACCGCGTCGAGGACGCCGTGCAGGCGACCCGAGCCGCGGTGGAAGAGGGAATTATCGCCGGAGGCGGCGTGGCGCTGATCAACGCGCGCAAGGCCATCAAGGAGTTGGACCTCAGCGGCGATGAGGCCGTAGGAGCGAACATCGTCTACCGATCTCTGGAAGAGCCAACTCGTCAGATTGCTGAGAACGCAGGCTTCGACGGCGGCGTCATCGTCGCGGAGATCCAGGAGAAGACGGACGTCCAGGTCGGCTTCGACGCCGAGCGTGGCAACTTCGTCAACATGTTCGAGGCGGGTCTGATCGAGCCCATCAAGGTGACGCGGTCGGCGCTGCAGAACGCGGCCTCGATTGCCTCGATGCTGCTCACCACGGAGACGGCGGTGACCGATCTCCCCGAGAAGGACAAGGGGGCCGGGGCCCCTCCGATGCCGGACTACTAGACCGAGACATCGCTACGTGACGAGAGCCCGGAGTGAGAACTCCGGGCTCTTTCCGTATCTAGGCGGCTTTTGCTGTTCAGCCCATGGGCCGGTTCCGGACTCGGAGCCGATGAGACGCGGGCGTTGAACTCAGTCGACGTGCGGTCCGGCCGCGACGACACCGGCCGGAACGACATCCTCGAACTGACGGAAGTTCTCCCGAAAGAGTCTGGCCAACGTGTCAGCTTGGCGGTCGTACGCGGCCGCATCGGGCCATGTCGCCCGCTGATCGAGAACGGCATCGGGGACACCCGCAACATGCTCGGGGATCTCCAGGCCCGACCGTGAACCCAACCGGTACGTGGTCCCCGCGAGGGAGCCGCCGAGGGCGGCGTTTACCATCGCGCGCGTCAGATCGATGTCGATCCGGTGACCGGAGCCATACGGACCGCCGGTCCAACCCGTGTTGATCAACCAGACGGTCGAGCCGTGCTTCTTCAAGCGCTCGACGAGCATCTGGGCATACGTCTGCGGAGGCAGGGTCAGAAATGGAGACCCGAAGCAGGTGCTGAAGTTCGGCTGGGGCTCGGAGACTCCGCGCTCGGTGCCTGCCACCTTAGCCGTGTAGCCGGACAGGAAGTAGTATGCCGCCTGGTCATGACTGAGCCGCGCGATCGGCGGAAGGACTCCGAAGGCGTCCGCGGTCAGAAAGATGACATTCTCCGGATGTCCCGCACAGCCGCCCACGTCGACGTTGGGAAGGAAGTCGATTGGGTAGGCGGCTCTGGTGTTCTCGGTCAGCTCTTGACTATCGAGGTCGAGCATCCGGGTTTCGGGGTCGATGAGCACATTTTCCAGCACGGTTCCGAACCGGTGCACGGCATGGAAGATCTCGGGCTCGGCCTTCGCCGAGATCCGGATGGTCTTGGCGTACGATCCGCCTTCGAAGTTGAAGATGCCGTCGTCGCTCCAGCCGTGCTCGTCGTCGCCGATGAGCACGCGGTGCTGCACCGTCGACAGCGATGTCTTGCCGGTTCCCGACAGGCCGAAGAAGAGGGCGACGTTGCCTCCCTCCGGTGATCGGTTTGCTGAGCAATGCATGGAGAGCACGCCCCGCAGCGGGAGAAGGTAGTTCAGAACCGAAAAGATGGATTTCTTGATTTCGCCTGCGTAGCTCGTGCCTCCGATGAGGATCAATCGCTCGGCAAAGTTGAGGACGATGAAGGTGCCGGTGCGCAGGCCGAACCGCTCGGGCTCCGCTTGGAAGGAAGGCGCCGCCATCACGGTGAACTGAGGGGAATCAGTGGGCCCGCCCAGCGCCGGCCGGATGAACATGTTCCTGGAGAACAGGCTGTGGTACGGCAGCTCGCTGATGACTCGGATGGGCATACGGAAGCGTCGGTCGGCTCCGGCGTACAGGTCTTGAACGAAGATGTCCTTACCGTCCAGGTACTGGCCCACCTGGTGCCGCAGGGCTTGAAAGTGCTCGTCGGAGATGGGCTGATTGACGGGGCCCCACCAGATATGGTCCTGGTTCTCCCGCTCCTGGACGACGAACTTGTCCTTGGGTGACCGACCGGTGTAGGGCGCGGTCTTCACGACCAGCGGACCGCCCTGGGCGATCAGCGCCTCGTGTCGCTGGACGGCCGCCTCATAGAGGGCCGGCACGGGCAGATTCCAATAGGCGTTCGCCGGGTTGTCGATGCCGTACTGCTCGAGTCCAGTTCGCGTCGGTGTTTGAACCACGGGACCTCACCAATGTTGAACTTTACGAGCCGCCGTCCGAACGGCCCTTGCCATGAGGGCAGGCTCCTCAGCCGGCTCTGGTGTTGCCGTCAGTCGGCCACGGCAACGTTGTCCTCCATGTGACAGATGATGGCGTCGGCCATCTCGCGGGTGCCGACGCCGCCGGTTCGATCCGGTTTGAGATCATATGTGACGTTCCTGCCCTCCGAAATGACGGCGGCAATGGCAGATTCCATGCGATCGGCAGCGTCACGTTCGCCGAGGTGTCGCAGCATCAGGACGCCCGAAAGCATGGTCGCCGTGGGGTTGACCTTGTTCTGGCCGGTGTACTTGGGTGCACTGCCATGAGCCGGCTCAAACAGTGCCCCGCTGTCCCCCAGATTCGCTCCTGGTGCAACTCCCAGGCCACCGACCAGCCCGGCACACAGATCGGAGAGAACATCGCCGTAGAGGTTGGGCATGACGAGCACGTCGTACTCTTCGGGCTTCTGAACCAGCTGCATGGCCATGTTGTCGACCAGCACCTCCTGAAGCGCGATGTCGGGATGCCCCGCCGCCACTTCCCGGGCAACCTCCAAAAACAGGCCATCGGTGAACTTCATGATGTTGGCCTTCGTCACAACGGCCACCTTCCGCCGGTCGTTGCGTTCGGCGTAGGCGAAGGCGAATTCAACGATCCGTCGGGTTCCGGTGATGGAGATGGGTTTGATGCTCAGGCCGGAATCCGGGCGAATCGCGACTCCGGACGCAGTCTCGATCTCGCCCAGTATCTTGGCCGTTTCGGGTTTCCCTTGCTGGAACTCGATCCCGGCATAGACGTCCTCGGTGTTCTCTCGAACCACGACCAGGTCCACGCCCGGATAGCGGGAACGGACGCCCTCGTAGTACTTGGCCGGTCGCAGGTTGACATAGAGGTCGAGGGCCTTGCGCAGGGCAACGTTAACGCTGCGGAATCCGGTCCCAATGGGTGTCGTGATAGGCCCCTTGATGGCGACTCGGTTGCGTCGAATCGATTCGATGACCCGGTCAGGAAGCGGCGTCCCTTCCCCCGCGATCGTGTTCTCGCCGGCATTTTGGACGTCCCACTGAAAACGGACACCCGTCGCTTCGAGCACGGAAACGGTGGCTTCGAGGATCTCTGGGCCGGTCCCATCACCGGGGATCAGGGTGACCGGATAACCGTGCTCAGCCGGCATCAGCCCACCCCCACGAGGTCGCGCTCCGACTCCATGGGTTTCTGACCCTCCCAGGGAGGAAGGGTACAGCGGGGCGACCTGTCCGTTCGGTAGCCCAAAGCGTACTCTCCCTGAATGACCGTGTGGATCTCACGCGTTCCTTCGTAGATAACTGGGGCGCGGGCATTGCGCATCAGGCGGAAGACGGGATACTCGTCCGAATATCCGTAGGCGCCGAAGACCTCCACGGCATCGCTTGCGGCTTCAAAAGCGGCATCACAGGCGAACCACTTGGCGAGAGAGACGGCGCGGTTGGAGGGGCGGCCGAGGTTCTTCAGATAGCCGGCCTGGAGGCACAGAAGCCGGCTGGCCTCGTAGCGCTGATACATCTTGGCGATCATCTGTTGAACGAGCTGGAAACGGCCGATGGGCTTCCCGAACGCCTCGCGCTCCTTGGCGTAGGCAACGCTGGCGTCATACGCGGCGCGAATGGTGCCGCATGCCCCAGAGGCCACCGTGTAGCGGCCGTTTTCCAGGCTGCTCATGGCGATGGTGAATCCCTCACCCTCCTCCCCGAGCCGGTTCCCGGCCGGCACGGGGACGTCGCTCATGCTGATGCTGCCGGTGTCCCCTGCGAAGATTCCGGCTTTTCGGGCAATGGGGAAGGTGCGGAAACCGTCTCCCGCTTCGCTTCGGTCGACCACGAACGCGCTGATTCCTCGGTGCCCACCGGACGGATCAGTTTTGGCGAATATCAGAAACCGGTCCGCGTAGTCGGCGTAGGAGACCCAGGTCTTCTCGCCGTTGAGAATGTAGCGATCCCCATCCCGACGCGCTGTTGCCCGCATGCCCGCAACATCCGAACCGGCGTTGGGCTCGGTGAGTCCAAAGGCGCCAAACCGCTCACCCGCGGCCAAAGGACTGAGAAGACACCGCCGCTGCTCCTCGGTGCCCCAGATGAAGATGCCCATGGCGCAGAGACCGATATGTACCGAGAGGATGGTGCGCAGCGACGTGTCCACATATTCCAGCTCCTCGGAGGCCAGTCCGAGGCTGATGTAGTCCATGCCGCTGCCGCCGTAACGCTCGGGGAAGCAAATGCCGGTCAGACCCACAGCGGCCAGCTTGGCGAAGGTGTCCGGCTGATACGCGTGCTGGGCGTCCCAGTCCTGGATGTATGGAGCGAACTCCCGATCCATGTACTCCCGGATGGTCTGCACCAGCAGCATCTGGTCCGGAGTGGGCTCGAGGTCGATCAAACCTCGCTTCCCAGACGGACCACCACATCCGGCATTATCATGGGCAATTCTACCAGCGGGCCTTCTGTTAGGCCGGGATATAGAATCGCGAGAAGGCACCAGAAGACCGCTCTGTACCGGCGGTCTCACCAGGGCATGGGCGCCTCGAAATGCCGTGGCTTACGCGGGTCCGGCGGGCGGCTCCGCGTACGGCAGCAATCTTCTACCCGGGAGAAAGCCCATGTCCTTACCGGTCAGCACGTTCTCCATCGCCGGCTGCGATCCCGATTCCGGCGACGTGGGTGTGGCCGTTGCGTCCAAATTTCTGGCCGTAGGGGCAGTCGTTCCCTGGGCCGAGGCGGGGGTAGGTGCGGTCGCCACGCAGTCCTACGCCAACACCAGCTATGGTCCGGACGGTCTTCACCTTCTGGCCCGCGGCCTCAGCCCGGACGATGTGGTGCGGCAGCTCACGGTTCCCGACAAAGCCCGCGACCAGCGACAGCTTGGCATCGTTGCAGCGGACGGTCGGTCGGCCACATTCACGGGAGAGGCATGCGTACCCTGGGCCGGCGGACTCGTGGGCGAATGCTACGCCATCCAGGGCAACATACTTGTGGGGCCCGAGGTCGCGGAGCGGATGAGGGAGAGCTTTACCTCTTCGACCGGCCCCCTCGGCGATCGACTGCTGCGGGCCTTGGGGGCCGGGGATGCGGCCGGCGGCGACAGCAGGGGCCGTCAGTCGGCAGCACTGTTGGTGGTGCGACAGAAGGGGGGATACGGGGGCTTCAACGACCGGTACATCGACCTGCGGGTCGACGATCACCGCCACCCGATTGAAGAGCTTGGCCGGCTGCGGCAGCAGCACCGGCTGTACTTCGATCCAGTCCGCGAGGAGGACGCCACGCCGCTCACCCCCTCCCTGATCGAGGAGGTCACGCGGATTCTCGAGAAGTCGGGCGACCTGGAAGCGGTTGGAAATCGGGACTACGACACGGCGACGAAAGATCGCCTCCGTGGGCTCTTCAGTCGGGAGAATCTCGAGGAGCGCTGGCGCGACGACGCCACCATCGATCGAGTCGCGCTGGATTACCTGCGAGACCGGTACCGGTAGCCGGCCCCTCCATAATGCAGGGGACCGCCAGAACGCAGCGCGAGAGAAGAAACGAGGGGCGGCATGGGCTCGCCCCCCTTTGGGCTGACGGCCCTAGCGGCCCTGGACTGACTCTCTCAAACGGGATCCCGCTGTAAAGCCGGGTCGCTTGCCCGCCTGAATCGAGATCGGGGCGCCGGTTCGGGGATTGCGTCCCGTCCGGGCTTTGGTTTCGCTCACTCGGAAGGTGCCAAAGCCCGTTAGCCGGACCTCGTCGCCCCGGCCCAGTGCGCCGGAGATAGCGTTCAGGGTCGCTTCGAGCGCCCGATTCGCCTGTGATTTGTTCAGTCCCGTCTCTTGAGCAACGCTGTTGGCCAAGTCCTGCTTGCCGAGTACTCCCATCCGTGCTCTCCCTCGATTTGGTGATTCGGTCGCCGCCAACAGTATACACGAGAGAATCGGCCCTGGATGGCCCAAATCCCGTGCATTTCCGCCAAATAACAGATGTCAGGGTGCTGTCGGAGGTTCACTGGGGACAGCGGGAGGGTTGACCAGAGGGCGTCTTGCTCCTAGTCGTCCCCTGTGTAGGCTGATTTGTGGAAGGCGTGAAGCGGACGGCTCTGCATGAGGAGCACCTGGCGGCGGGTGCCAAGATGGTGCCCTTTGCCGGCTACGAAATGCCCATCGAATATCAGGGGATCGTCGCCGAGCACCGAGCGGTTCGATCCTCCATGGGCATGTTTGACCTCTCACACATGGGCGAAATCGTCCTCGAAGGGGAGGACGTACTGGATGCGACCGACCGGCTGATGACGAATGAGGTGCGAAACCTGGCGGTTGGGCAAGCCAGATACAGCCCGATGTGTCGTGAGTCCGGCGGCATCATCGACGACCTCTTGATCTACCGCTTTCCGACCCAGGTGATGCTGGTGGTCAACGCTTCGAATCGAGCAAAGGACTACGACTGGATCGTCGCCCAGCTGCCCCAATCGGTCACGGCGCGTGATGTAAGTGACGACGTTGCATTGATCGCCATTCAAGGCCCCGACGCGGTGGCTTTCGTTCAGAGCCTGGCATCAGTCGACGTGGAGGATCTCGCTTCGTATCACTTCCTCGAGGGGTCGGTGCTAGGGATTCCCTGCACCGTCTCCCGCACCGGTTACACGGGCGAGGATGGCGTCGAGATCTATGTGGCTTCGGAACGCGCCGCCGAACTGTGGCGAGGGCTTCGAGCCGCGAGCAATACGCTTGCCCTGGTGGGTCTGGGCGCGCGAGACACGCTGCGTCTTGAGGCCGGTCTGGCGTTGTACGGCAATGACATAACGGAGGAGACGACTCCTCTCGAGGCCGGATTGGGTTGGACCGTGAAGCTCTCAGACCGGCAGTTCATCGGGTCCGACGCCCTGCAGCGACAGAAGGACGACGGGGTGAGCCGAAGGCTCATGGCATTTGAGATGGCGGACCGGGCCATCGCACGCCCTCATGCCGCCATGCTGAGCGGGGACTTGACCATTGGGGAAGTGGCAAGCGGCACCTTTTCTCCGACGTTCTCGAAAGGGATCGGAATGGCCTATATCGAGCGCGAGCACGCGACGGTAGGCCGGGAGGTCGAGGTCGACATCCGTGGTCAGCGGCACCCGGCCCGCATCGTCAAGAAGCCGCTCTACCGGCGACCACAAGCATAAGGCCGTCACGCCCATTTGAGACGATGAGTTGGCCGGACGGGCGGCTCAGAGATAACGGCGAAGGAGGACCGAGTGGGGGAGGAACGACGGTACAGTCGCAGTCATGAGTGGGTGATACGGGAAGGCGACTCGGCCCGGGTGGGGGTTTCCGAGTTTGCGGTCGAGCAGCTCGGCGACGTTGTCTATCTCGAGCTACCGGCGGTGGGAAAACAGCTGAACCGGGGGGATGTCATCGGTGACATCGAATCCGTCAAAGCCGTCTCGCAGCTTTATGCCCCCATCTCCGGAGAAGTCATCGCCGTGAACGAGGAGCTGGAGGCGCACCCGGAGCTGGTGAACGAGGATCCTTTGGGCAAGGGCTGGATCGTCGTGCTGCAGCCGGTGGACCTCGGGGACATCGACACCCTGATGTTCAAAGCGGACTATGATCGGTTTGCCGCGGAGGAGCAGGCGTGAGCTATCTGTCGCACACCGACGCTGAGCGACGGCGCATGCTGCAGGCAATCGGTGTGGACCGACTTGAAGACCTCTACGAGGATGTTCCCCAAGGACTTCGTCTTTCGGGGCTCGACGTGCCGGCCGGCCTCAGCGAAGTTGAAGTCCTCCGGCTCATGCAGAGCAAGGCCGCGGAGAACCTCGACCTCGAGACGCGGCCCTCATTTCTAGGCGGAGGCGCCTATTTCGGATATGTGCCGGCCGCCGTCGGAGCGATCACGGGTCGCGCCGAGTTCTACACCTCATACACGCCGTATCAGCCTGAGGTGAGTCAGGGCACGCTGCAGGTGATCTACGAGTTCCAGTCCATGATTTGCCTGCTTACCGGTCTGGACGTGGCCAACGCTTCGCTCTATGACGGAGCGACGGCCGTCGCGGAGGCGGCCTCGATGGCCCTGAATGCCACGGGTCGCAACCGTGTTCTGGTGCCCGACACATTGAGCCCTGAGTACCGGCGAGTCCTCTCCACCTACGCCGAGGGCATCGGCTACGACGTCGACGTTGGTCCCATCGTGGAAGGCGGTCAGCTTGACGTCACGGAAGAGCATGCGGCGGTTATCGTGCAGAACCCGGACTTTCTTGGTTCCGTCGTGGCCATGGAGAAGCTGGCGACGCTGGCCCACTCCCATGGGGCATTGTTCATCGCCGTGGTGGATCCGATCTCGCTGGGCATCCTCAAGCCGCCGGGGGAGTACGGAGCCGACATCGCCGTCGGCGAGGGCCAGAACCTGGGCGGGTGGCTGAGCTACGGCGGGCCGTACCTGGGCTTCATTGCCTCGACCCCGAACCTGCAGCGCCGCCTTCCGGGACGGATCGCCGGCGCGACCGTGGACGATCGCGGAAACCCGGCGTACGTGCTCACCCTGCAGACGCGGGAACAGCACATTCGCCGCGAACGGGCCACCTCCAACATCTGCACGAACGAGGCGCTCGTGGCGCTGGGCGCCACCGTTTACATGGCGCTGCTCGGCAAGGAGGGTCTGCGGGAGGTTGCCGAGCACGCTCTCCAGAAGGCCCACTATGCCGCCGATCGGATGGGCGCCGTACCGGGCTTTGGCGTGGCGACTCCATCGCCCTTTTTCCGCGAGTTTGCCCTCCGCTGTCCCGTCCCCGCGGAGGAGGTGAACCGCTTCCTCCTGAGTCGAGACATTCTGGGCGGCCTCGACCTGAGTCGCATCTATCCAGACAACGCTTCCCTCCGTGACTGCCTGCTCCTGGGCATGACCGAAATGACCACGAGGAACGACATCGATGCCTGCGTCTCGGCCCTCACGGACATGGTGGCGGCTCGGTCCACGACTCGGGAGCCGGCGGGCGTGGGCGGCAGGGCATGAGCGAGCCGCTCATCTTCGAACTCAGTGCGCCGGGCAGGCGTGGCTACAACCTGCCTGATATTGACGTTCCGCGGCAGCCGATCGACACGCTCATTCCCAAGGAACACCAGAGAAGCACCGCTCCCTCGCTGCCTGAGGCGTCGGAGCCCACCGTGGTTCGTCACTATACGCGCCTCTCCCAGCTGAACCACAGTATCGACACGGGCTTCTATCCGTTGGGCTCGTGCACGATGAAGTACAACCCGAAGATCCACGAGACCGTGGCGGGCCTGCCGGGATTTCGGTCCATCCACCCGCTCCAGCCGGACAGCACTGTGCAAGGCGCCCTCGGCCTCATGTTCGAGCTTCAAGAGCTGCTGGCTGCCATCACGGGCATGGACGCAGTGAGTCTGCAGCCCGCGGCCGGCGCGCACGGGGAGTTCACCGGCCTCCTGATGATCAAGGCCTATCATGCCGCCCAGGGGCGTTTGCCGGGTACCGTGATCGCTCCCGATGCCGCGCACGGGACCAATCCCGCAAGCGCCACCGCGGCGGGCTATCACCTGGTCACGGTCCCCTCCAATCAACGAGGCCGCGTGGATATTCACCATCTGAGGCGTCTGGTCAACGAAGATACGGCCGCGCTAATGCTGACGAACCCCAACACGCTGGGGCTGTTCGAGGACGAGATCGTGGAGATGGCCCAGATCGTCCATGAAGCAGGCGGTCAGGTGTACTACGACGGGGCCAATCTCAATGCGATTCTCGGTGTTGTGCGGCCGGGTGACATGGGCTTCGACGTGGTCCATCTCAATCTGCACAAGACTTTTACGACACCCCACGGTGGAGGCGGTCCGGGCTCCGGCCCCGTGGGCGTCAAACAGCCGCTCGCGCGGTTCCTGCCGGTGCCCAACGTGGTTCGGGACGGGCAGATGTACCGGCTGGATTACCAGCGGCCCGAAACCATCGGCAAGGTCCGGTCGTTCTATGGCAACTTCGGAATGCTGGTTCGGGCCTACACCTATATCCGCACCCTGGGACGAGAGGGCCTGACGCAGGTCGGACGCGACGCAGTCTTGAACGCCAACTATCTCCGCGCACGACTGAACGATCGGTTCGACGAACCGTATCCGGGGCCGACCATGCACGAGTTCGTGCTCTCCGGCCGCAGGCAGGCAGCTCGGGGTGTACACACGCGCGATATGGCCAAGCGGCTCATGGATTACGGCTTCCATCCGCCCACGGTGTACTTTCCGCTCATCGTCGAAGAGGCGATGATGATCGAGCCCACCGAAACCGAGAGCATCGACACGCTCGATGCGTTCGTGGAGGCGATGCGGGAGATCGCGCGAGAGGCGGAGGAGGAACCGGAGATCGTCTTGAGCGCACCGCACGTAACGCCGGTCGGCCGGGTGGACGAGGCGCGAGCCGCGCGACAGCCGGACCTTGCCTGGCGGGCGGCTTCGACGGGGTTCCCGAAGGCTGAAGAACCGGCCGCCCCGGACACACCGGAAGGCGTTTAGCAGCCGGCCTGCGGACGTTACGTTTTCCTCCAGGTACTCGTCTCCTTCAATAGGGGTAGGCTGGAGAAGAGGGTAGACGTGTTACTCCCCTCCTGCTGTACCTGGGTCGCTGCTTTGGTAACTCAAGTCCCAAGCTTCACAAGGAGGTGACGGTTAGGAGTAGGCGAGAACGTGAGTGCGTCCCCGGCAGGGCGTGGGAGCCTGGCCGGTATTTCGGAATACAACACAGGAGTGTTTCTTTGAAAGGTGTATCGAACAAGCTGTTGAATGTGGCCGTCGCGGCGGTGTTCGCCGTGACCCTGGTGGCGGCTGCCGGATCGCCCGTCTCGGCGCATCAGGCGGGAAGCCATGCAGGCAAGGGCCTCAAGACGCTGCGCTGGTATGGATTGGCTGGAACGGCGACATGGCCGGCCACGCTCGACCCATCGCAGATCACCGACTCGATCTCCTACAACGTTGCCAACCAGACGCAGGGCAACCTGGTCCGTCTGGCGCCCGGCGGTGCGGTGATTCCCGACCTGGCGAAGTCCTGGAGTGTGAGCAAGAACCACAAGGTCTACATCTTCCATCTCCGCTCCGGCCTCCGTTTCGCCGATGGGCATAAGCTCACGGCTTCCGACGTGAAGTACTCACTCACGCGGGCGCTTCTCAAAAAGACGGCGTCGCCGGTAGCTCTGCTGTATGACGGCGCCATCAAGGGCGCCGCGGCCGTCAACTCCGGGAAGACCAACAAGCTCAGCGGTGTGGTAGCCGTGAATTCGCACACCGTCAAGATCACGCTGAGCAGCGCCATTCCCTACTTCCTGAAGACCCTGACCTACCCGACCGCAGACGTGCTGGATCCCAAGGTCGTCCGTGGCAAGCCCGCCAACACCTTCCTAACCAACACCTGTGTCGAGGCCGGAGCGGGACAGTTCGTCTTCAAGTGCCGGAACCACAAGACCGACCCCAACCACAGCGGCTTCTTCCCCTCCGGGCGCACGCCCTCGATCACCCTGGTGCCGAACAAGCACTACTGGGGCACCAAGCCGCACATCAAGCTGGTCATGGTCGCCATCGCCGACACCCAGACGAACTACAAGGACTACAAGGCCGGCTCCATCGACGTCACGGCCATCCCCACGGCCGATCTGAGTGCCGAAAGTAAGTCGTCTCAGTTCCGCCACTTCAAGACCTCGGTGACGGACTATATGACGGCAAACCAGCACAGCGACTCGGTGTTCCATAACGTGCACTGCCGTCTGGCGGTGGCCTACGCCATCAACCGCGTGGCCATCAACGCCAAGGTCCTGCACCACTCGCAACTCAGCACCTATCAGGTTCTGCCCGCGAATCTCACGCCGACCTTCAGCAAGAAGTACTACACGCCCAAGAAGAGCGCGAAGGCCTACGGCAGCGAGAAGTGGACGAAGTACGACAAGGCCCACGGCATCCCGTACTACGATCCCAAGAAGGCCAAGAAAGAGCTCAAGTCTTGCCCGAAGCTCAAGGGCGGATACCAGGTGGTCATCCCCTACCAGCACACGTCGGTCGACATCGACAACGAGTATGGCGCCATCGTGGCCATGCTCGGAGCGGTGGGGATCAACGCCAAGCTCGAGCCCCTGACCTTCAACGACTGGCTCGGCGTCGTCGCCAACCCCAATGGTCTGGATAAGACCGGTAAGGGCAAGGTCGACATCACCGAGAATCTCTGGATCGAGGACTATCCCGATCCTGAGGACTACATGTACAGCCTCCTCGATCCGACTGCCAACTACGACATCGGCTACTTCAACAACGGGAAGTACAACCGGTTGGAGCGGAAGGCAAATCACACCTTCAATCCGGGTACTCGGGCGCGTCTATACCAGTCGGCCGAGAACATCGCCCTCAGCCAGGGCGCGTGGATCGCAGTCGGCAACGCACTCGGGTTCGCCTTGGTGAAGCCGAACGTGCACGGCCTCGTCGGCAGCGCAGCGTACGGCATCCTCGTCCCCAAGGGCGACAACTGGTCGAACGTCAGCGTCTAACCGCTCGAAGGCCAGAAGTGAAGGGCCGCGGCTTCGCCGCGGCCCTTCCCCTTCAACGTCCGCGTAACCCGCGCCTATAGAATCGACTGACCGGTAGGAGCGCAGCGTCTCGGGCGCTCTGCCCCTCCAAAGAGAAACATCATGGCCAATCTCGCCGCCTTCGTGGTCCGACGGCTCCTCGCGATGATCGTGCTGTCCTTCATCATCGTGACGGTGGTGTTCTTCCTTGCCCATGCCACTCCCTACGACCCGATCCGTATCTTGCTGGGTCAACGGGCCACGGGATACAACGTCCGGCTTCTTCGCCACAAGTACGGCTTGGACCTACCGCTCTATCAGCAGTACTTCAACTATCTCGGCGGTCTTCTACATGGCAACCTCGGCTACTCCGAGGAGCAGGCATCGCTCGGGGATCCCGTCTGGTCACTGCTCCAAACGCGTGTGCCGGTCACGCTCAAGCTGGGATTCTATGCCCTTGTGCTGTCGCTCCTGATTGGGCTCCCGATTGGGCTCATCTCTGCGCTCAAGCAGAATACCCTCATCGACCACATCGGTCAGGGTACGATGATCATCCTTTACGTCGTTCCGGCGTTCGTGCTCTGCCCCATCTCTCAACTCTTTTTCGGTGATGTTCTGCACTGGCTGCCCGTGTACGGCTGGGGCGACGGCGGCTGGGCTCTGGGAGGCTTGATTCCCATTGGCCAGAGCTTCAAGGAGGCCATTCTCCCGGTGAGCATCTACACGGCCGGCTTGGCTGGGTTCTTCTCAAAGTCCTTCCGGAGCTTCATGCTCGAGGTCTTGCGCCAGGACTACGTGCGCACGGCACGGGCTAAGGGGCTGAAGAATCGAGTGGTGATCTACACCCATGCCGTGAAGAACACGCTGCTCCCACTGGCGTCTATCGTAGGCCCGACAATTGCCTTTTTGATCGTTGGGGCCTTTATCATCGAATTCTTCTTCGGGATCCCCGGCATCGCCGGCTTCACCGTCCAGTCCGTCATCAATAGTGATTTCGCCGTGATCGAGGCGACCACGCTGATGCTCGCTATCTTCGTGATCGTGATCAACATGCTGACCGACATCTTCTATGCGATGGTCGATCCTCGCGTGCGGCTCTAGGAAGGCAAGATGGCACAACGCCAAGAAACAGCACCCAGCCGGACACTGACCCAAGCCGAAGGAGCAATCGGCCTCGGCTCGCCCGGTGTGGCTGCGGGGGAAGCGGTTGCCGAGGAGGCGCAGCGTACCGCCACAAGGGTCAGCTCGCCCACGCGCGACGCCTGGCGGCGGTTTCGGCGTAACCACGCCGCCATGGTCAGCCTGGGTGTCATCATGGTGATCGTCATTCTGGCCATCTTTGCGCCGTTCATGCACACCCAAAACCCTCTGCTGCCCAACTACTCGGCCCTGGAACAGGCCCCCAGTGCGCAGCACTGGTTCGGCACCGATGGGCTGGGTCGTGACCTCTACAGCCGGCTGATCTGGGGTCTCAGGGTTCCGCTGATCGTGGGAGTCATTGGGACGGCCATCACGGTGGCCCTCGGGACCGTCATCGGCCTCCTCGCCGGGTACTTCGGCGGCTCGACGGATAGCCTCCTATCCCGATTCACCGATCTCGTGTTCGCGTTCCCCGCGTTCCTTCTGGCCCTGCTGGTCGTGGCTTTGTTCCGAGACGCTCTAGCGCCCGTGTTCGGAGGAGCCGGAAGAGTCGTGCTCCTCACCTGCGTCTTCGCGCTGGTCAGCTGGCCGGCATTAACCCGGTTCGTCCGCTCTCTGGCGCTGGCCTTGAAGGAGCAGCAGTTCGTGGAGGCGGCACGCACGTCAGGATCTTCGAACCTCAAGATCATCCGGCGTCACCTCTTGCCCAACATGTTCGGGCTCATCCTGGTGCAGTCCGCCCTGATCGCCGTGGGCATTGTGTATACGGAGACGACACTCAGTATTTTTGGTCTCGGCGTGGCTCCGCCCGATCCTGATCCCGGCCAGATGCTCTACGATGCGGCATCCAACCTGAATGCCAACGTTCAGGCCGGCTTCTACGCCGAGACCATCTTCGCTTCCATTGCCCTCGTCCTACTGCTGGTCGCTTTCACCTTCGTAGGTGACGGGGTTCGAGATGCCGTCGATCCCCGCATGAACGCCTAAGCTGTCGCGCTTGTCGCCCGCTCCCACGATGGAGGCGTCGGCTCGGTGGTACCTGCCACCGAGGTCACACTTGAGGACGGAATGGTGAGCTGCCGTGGCTGATCAGCTGCTCGAAGTTTCTGGTCTCACGACCCGTTTCTTTATGCGCTCGGGTGTGGTGAACGCAGTCGAGAACGTCTCCTTCAATATCAAGCCGGGCGAAACGTTGGGCATCGTGGGCGAATCCGGCTCGGGTAAGAGCGTAACGGCGCTGTCGATCATGCGGCTTATTCCGAGTCCGCCCGGTCGCATAGTACAGGGCGAGGTCGGCTTCGAGGGCAAGAACCTGCTCACCTACTCGAACGAGCAGATGCGAAAGCTGCGCGGCGGCGATATCTCGATGATCTTCCAGGACCCCATGACATCTCTCAACCCGCTGCTCACCATTGGCCGCCAGATCTCAGAGAGCGTTCAGGAGCATCAGGGGGTGAGCAAGAAGGAGGGGATGAACCGAGCGGCGGAGATGCTGAGCTTGGTGGGCATGCCGGAGGCGGAGAAGCGCCTCAAGTCATATCCCCACGAGTTCAGCGGCGGCATGCGGCAGCGCGTCATGATCGCCATGGCTCTGGCCAACAATCCCAAGCTGCTCATTGCCGACGAACCCACCACGGCACTCGACGTGACGATTCAGGCTCAGATCCTGGATCTCATCCGAGCCCTCTCCCGCGAGTTTCACACCTCGGTGATCATCATCACCCACGACCTGGGGGTGGTGGCCGGTATTGCCGACCGAGTTGTGGTCATGTACGCCGGACGGGTCGCCGAGACCGGCACCGTGGAGGACATCTTCGATCGCCCAACGCATCCGTACACCCACGCGTTGCTGGAGTCGATCCCGCGGCTGGACCAGCAACGTGGTGTGCCCCTGAAGCCCATCCCCGGGTCGCCTCCCGACCTGATCAATCAGCCGGCCGGCTGTCCGTTTGTGCCGCGCTGTCCCAATGCGCTCCCGCAGTGTCGAGCTGAAATGCCGCCGCTCGATCCCGTTGGGACCGACAGCGCGCTCTCGGGAGGCGGTGTGTACGCTCGAGACCACAAGGCCGCGTGCTGGAACCCCGTCCGCGAGCTGGCCGCGTGACCGAGGATGGAACCCTCCTGCGCACCGAGGAGCTGAAGGTTCACTTCCCCATCCGAGGCGGTTTCTTTGGGCGGGTGCTCGGCTATGTCCATGCCGTGGACGGCGTGGACCTCGAGGTCAAGTCAGGTGAAACGCTCGGGCTCGTGGGCGAGAGCGGATGCGGCAAGACCACCTTGGGCCGGGCGCTGCTGCGGCTCGTGCCCGTCCGATCCGGGCGCATCATCGTCGGTGGGCGGGACATTACAAAGTTGGGGCCGAGACAGATGCGTCCGGTGCGTCGGGAGATGCAGATGATCTTCCAAGACCCCTTCGGCTCTCTTGACCCGCGGATGACGGTCGACAAGATCATATCCGAGCCGCTCGAAAATTTTCCCGGCGCCATTGCGGGACGGGACGACCTGGGCAAAGACGGCGACAGTGGCCGGCGTTTGGGCCGCTCGGCCAGGGGCCGGCGGGCCATCGTTCAGGAGCTGTTGCAGACCGTCGGACTCTCGCCCGAGCACATCAACCGCTACCCACACGAGTTCAGCGGCGGCCAGCGTCAGCGCATCGGCATCGCCCGAGCGCTCGCTCTTCGGCCCAATCTCGTGGTCGCCGACGAACCGGTGTCGGCGCTCGACGTGTCCATCCAAGCGCAGATCCTCAACCTCATGGAAGAGCTGCAGCAGAAATTCCAGCTCACGTATCTCTTCATCGCCCACAATCTCAGCGTCGTACGCCACATCAGCGACCGCGTGGCAGTGATGTACTTGGGGCGCATCGTCGAGATTGCCGATAGCGAGGATCTGTACCGGAACCCCCTGCATCCGTACACGCAAGCCTTGATGTCCGCCATTCCGGCGCCGGATCCGAAGACGGAGAGACAGAAGCGGCGGATCATCCTCCAGGGAGATGTGCCCAGCCCTGTCAATCCGCCCAGCGGCTGTCCCTTTCATCCACGCTGTTTCAAGGCTCGCGACATCTGCTCCCAGGTGACACCTCCGCTCGAGGCCAAGGAGCCGGGACATCTGGCCGCCTGCCACTTCCCCGGCCCGCCCTAACGGATGATCCAGGTTCGCTCGACCGGCTGCGGCCGGGTTCTAGGGCTCGGCCTGGTGCTGGTCGGAGTGATCGTCTTGCTGGTGCACTATCACGTCGTGCCGACCAAGGTGGGCCGTTGGTGGCCGGTCATCATCATTGCTCTCGGAGTCGCACTCCTGGTTCGCCACTACTGGCAGCTTCTGTCGCGGCGACGACCCGCGGCGATCGTGGACCCCAGCTCGCCGTTCCCTGTCTTTCCTCGCCCACGGAGCTATGCTCCTCCCGGCTTCGCCTTGGTGGTCATTGCGGTCGGCATCTACCTCTTGCTGGATAGCCTCCACTACGTGACCTTGGGGGTCGCTCTCGCCATCCTGTTCATCTTGTTGGGGGCGGCAGTGCTCTCGGGAAGCGTTCGAGCGTCACTCCGGAGGCGGTAGCCCGGAATTGGGGCTGCCGCCGACCGTCGCCCGCTCCGTAGAATGACGGGCAGACGTGACATTCGGGGTGAAGTGTTGGGCGTGACGTTTCCGGCCATTCGCCGGCCGCCGGGTTCCGTGGTGGTGGGTATGAGTGGCGGCGTGGACAGCTCTGTGACCGCCGCGGTCCTCAAGCACGCCGGTTTTGACGTCATCGGACTCACTATGCAGATCTGGCATCGATCATCGGCAGGTCAAGAGGAAAGTGCCAGCGCCGGCTGCTGCACCATAGACGCCGTCGACGATGCTCGGCGCGTGGCCCACGTGCTCGACATTCCCTACTATGTGCCCAACTTCCGGCAGCCATTCAGTGCCGTGGTGAACGACTTCGCCGCCGAATATGCGGCGGGCAGGACCCCCAACCCCTGCGTGCGCTGCAACCAATTTGTCCGCTTCGATGGTCTGATCGGCAAGGCCGACGACCTGGGAGCCGACTACGTGGCGACTGGTCACTACGCGCGCATTGAGTTCGATCGCAATCGCGAGGAATACGTGTTGCGCAAGGCGGTGGATCCCGAGAAGGATCAGTCGTACGTGCTGCACACGCTCCAACAGCATCATCTGGCTCGGCTGTTGACACCGTTGGGGGACCTGACCAAGCCTGAGACGCGGGAGCTGGCGGCAGCGTTTGGGCTGCCCGTTGCCGCGAAACCCGATAGTCAGGAGATCTGCTTCGTGGCCGGCGGCAACTATCGACGGTTCCTCCATGAGGTGGCGGGATTGGACGGTGAGCCGGGGGACATTGTCGATTTTGGGGGCTCCGTCTTGGGTCGCCATCAGGGAGTTCACGCCTATACGGTGGGCCAGCGCAAGGGGCTCGGAATCGGCTCAGATGCGGCCCTCTACGTCCTAGAGATCCGTCCCGAAACCAATCAGGTCGTGGTCGGACGCCGTGAGGAAGCATTCCGACAGACCTTGCGTTGTGAGCGGCTGAGCTTCACCGGCAGCCTGGACCGAGGAACATTTGAGGCCGACGTGCGCCTGCGCTCCCACGGACCGGAGACGCCAGGCACCGTGGAGCTAGACGGTGACGCCGCCCAAATTTCGCTTCATGAACCTGCCTGGGCCGTTGCGCCGGGTCAGCTGGCCGTGTTCTATGACGGGGATCGCGTGATCGGTGGCGGGACGATTACGAGGCTGCCTGCAGCGTGAGCCTAGCGACCCAACGGCGGCAGCTGGCGGTCGCCCTGCCTCGACCATCAGTGCGGGGAGTGAGCCTCTCCGCATTGCCCGTCCTGGTGGTTGGATCCGCCGTGGCCGGCTCACTCTACGGAACGGTGGCGATCCCGGGACAATCAGTGCTATTGATCCTGCTTCAACAGCTGGGCTGGCCGGGCATCCAGCACTTCCCCGCCTGGGAAGTGAGCATCGTCTGGCAGACTCGCTTTCCCGAGGTCGTCACAGCGCTCCTCGTGGGCGGGGCGCTCGCAACGGCCGGAGCGCTCTTTCAGGCGATTCTCCGCAACCCACTTGCCGATCCATTTGTCATCGGGACCGCCTCGGGCGCCTCGCTGGGTGTTGCTATTGCCACCGTCACCTCCTTTACGGCGATATGGATGGGGTTCGGCGCCATGCAGCTCTTTGCCTTTGGGGGCGCCGTCCTCGCCGTGGCTCTCGTCTACGGACTTGGAAGGGTGGGAGGTCGCACTCCCACCGTGACCCTCCTGCTTGCCGGATTCGCCGTGAGCACGCTCATGATTGCGGCCATGTGGCTGGTGGCATACGAAGGCGGCGGTAGTCAGCGCCTTCTGAGCTGGACAATGGGGAGCCTGGCCGCGTCGAGCTGGTCGCAGCTGGGGATCGTCGGCCCGCTGTTGATTCTGTCTGCCGGATTGACCCTGCTCTTCACCCGAGACCTCAACGCGATGCTCCTGGGCGAAGCACAGGCGGCTCACCTTGGAGTTGAGACAGAGCGGGTCAAGCTCCTGATCCTGGGCATTGCCACGCTTCTCACGGCGCTTGCCGTCTCGCTCAGCGGCATCATTGGTTTTGTGGGCTTGGTGGTGCCCCACGTAGGACGACTCATCTACGGATCGGACCACCGACTGCTCTTGCCGGCCAGCATCTGCCTGGGCGGCATCTACCTGACGCTTGCCGACCTCGGAGCGCGGACACTGCAGGCGGGCGGCGGGGAGCTGCCACTGGGCATCCTCACAGCGTTCATCGGCGCTCCCTTCTTCCTGTTTCTGCTGCGTCGGAGTGGGGATGCCTACCGCTTCTGAACGGCTAAGGGCCGAGGAGGTCAGCGTGGCCTATTCCGGGCGACAGGTGGTGACGTCCGTCTCGTTTGATGTAGGCCCCGGCGAATCAGTGGCCGTGGTGGGCCCGAACGGCGCCGGGAAATCGACGTTGCTGGGTGCCGTGACCGGGGTTCTGCATCCATCGGCCGGTCGCGTTTGGCTTGGCAGCCACCGAGTCGACTGTCTGTCGCGAAGAGAGATTGCCCGTCGAATCGCGGTTGTTCCGCAGGGCCTGTCGGTGGGCTTCGGGCTGACTGTCGGGCAAATGGTCATGCTGGGTCGGACGGCCCGTCTCTCAACGCTGGGCGTGCCAACCCGCCACGATCGTGAGGCGGTCGAGGTGGCCATGGAGGACACGGAAACAAGCACGCTCGCCGGCCGGCCCGTGTCTACTCTCAGCGGTGGAGAGGCGCAGCGAGTGATCCTGGCCATGGCGCTGGCCCAAGAAACGCCGTATCTGGTCATGGATGAGCCGACTGCCCATCTCGACCTTGGCCAGCAATGGCGCTTCATGAGACGGCTCATGGAGCTTCGGCGGGATCGCGGTGTGGGCATTCTTGCCTCACTGCATGATCTATCGCTGGCGGGCTCGAGCTTCGACCGCGTGATCCTGCTTTCCGAGGGGCGCTTGGTGGCGAGCGGCTCACCTGCCGAGGTGCTCACAGACACCAGTGTGAGCGTGGCCTTTGGGGCCCCCGTGATGGTGACGAAGTCCGCCGCCGGTGTTCGGGTGGTCCCGCAGCCGGTCAGCGTGACAGGTAGTGTTGAGGAAATGTGGCGAATGGAGGACTTCAGGCTTTGACCGAGAAGCGCAAGGTGGCAATCGACGATCTCTACGAGATCATCGTGGTTGGCGACGCTCAGATCAGTCCAGACGGCGAGCGGGTCGCCTTTCTCCACAAGCGGATCGTCCGCGAGAAGGACGAGTACGATACGTGCGTCTGGATCTGGCAGGGCGGCAGCTGCCGCCCATACACCGCCGGCCCCAAGGATTCGTCGCCGCGCTGGGCGCCTGACGGGTCAGGTCTGGCATTTCTTTCCAAACGGGGAAAGAAGGTCCAGCTGTTTCTCCTCCCGGCGTCAGGAGGCGAAGCGACGCCCATCACTCCCGAGGATGTCGAGGTCTCGGGATTCGTCTGGTCGCCTCAGTCGGACCGAATCGCCTTCGTCGGTTCCATCTCCACAGACGACGAAGAGCAGCAGCACAACGATGGCGAAAAGCCCGACGAGGACAAGAAGAAGCCCACGAAGATCATCGAGCGGGTTGGGTTCAAGGCAGACGGCGTCGGCTTTGTGCACAACCGCCGTCAGCATCTCCACGTCGTCGACGTCGCCTCTGGGTCTGTGCGGCGGCTCACGGAAGGCGACTTCAATGCCGGCGCTCCTGCCTGGGCGCCCGATGGCAATCACATCGCCTTTGCTTCCAACCGGAACCCGGATTGGGATAACGAAATCGACACACAGGTTTGGCAGGTGGCGGCGAGCGGCGGTGAACCTCGCCGCATTACTTCCGAGCGCGGCACCTGGGGACGCCCTGTCTATAGCCCGGACGGGCAGTACATAGCCTTTCCGGGCGAGCGGCTGTTCGATGACCAGCCGGCCACCGGTTTCACGCATCTGTGGCGCGTCGACCGACAAGGCCGGGGCTTGATTGACCTGCTGGAAGGCGACGACATTGAGCTGGGCAATGTAGTGCTGAGTGACTGCAAGATCGAAGCGGACCAGCGTCTCCTGTGGAACGAACGAGGGATCTGGTTTCTCGTCACTCGTGCCGGCTCCGGCCAGATCTGTCGGTGGGACGGGCAGCTGCATGAGGAGACTCGTGGCGAGGAGGATGTCCGGGACTTCTCAATCGCCGGCGACGCCATCGCGTACACCCGTTCTACGTTGACGTCTCCGGCCGAGATCATGGTTCGGCGCGGCCGCCGGAAGGCCGAGCAGATCACCCATCTCAACGATGCCCTCATGGATAAGTTGGAGCTATCTCCTCCCGAGAAGATTCGGTTTTCGGGCTCCGATGGCGAGCACATCGAAGGTTGGGTCATGAGGCCCGTGGGCGCCGGCGTCGGGAAGCACCCGCTGATCCTGTATATCCATGGCGGCCCTCAGATGGCCTATGGCAACTCCTTCTTCCACGAGATGCAGCTCCTGGCCTCCGAGGGGATCGGAGTGATGCTGATCAACCCGCATGGGAGCGCCTCCCATGGAAAGGCCTTCGAAACGTCGATTCATGGCGACTGGGGTAACCGGGACTTCCAGGATGTCATGGCGGCAGCCGACTTCGCTGCTGCCCTCGACTGGGTTGACGATAAGCGGATGGCCATCGGCGGGGGCAGCTATGGCGGTTACATGACCAGCTGGACGATCGGCCATACGGACCGCTTTGCGGCCGCGGTCGTCGAGCGTTCCTTGGTCAATATGCTGAGTTTCGTGGGAACGACTGACATTCCGAACTGGTGGCCACATGCCTGGCGCACCACCATCGAAACGGATGCCATGAAGCTTTGGAAGATGTCGCCGATTGCCTATCTCGGAGACATGCACACCCCCACACTTGTCATCCACAGTGAGAACGATCACCGCTGCCCTGTCGAACAGGGTGAGCAGATCTTTTCCGGTTTGCGGCGTCGCGGTGTGCAAACGAGATTTATCCGCTTCCCGGACGAGAGTCACGGGCTTTCCAGAGGCGGCAAGCCCTCCCGGCGGGTTGAGCGGTTGCAAGAGATTCTGTCCTGGCTGCACCGCTACGCATAGTCAATCAGATAGAGGCGGTTGGAAGGACGGCCGCCTAGGAGGCGATGAAGACGCCCGAGTCCTTCGTAATTCGAATCCGCCCCTCAGATTCGATTTCCGAACGCGCCCACGACTCAAACCGCTGGAGCGCGGCTTCATTGGGCTGGTGGGGATTCAGCAGTGATCGAACGTAGGCCACCAGGGGCTCGGCCTTGGTGATCAAGAGGGCGTCTGGGTAGCGCTCGAGCCGAATCTCAGGGAACCATTCACCGAGCTGAGCCCTGCCGGTCTCCAGTGTGAAGCTGGGCTCCGGCAGGGCCAATGCATGGCCCGCACCGATTGCGTCCAGAGCGTCCTGAAGCTCCTGCAGATGCCCGGCCCCGGTCGTCGATGCGAAGAGCACTCCCCCCGGTCTCAGAACCCGGCGAATCTCGGCGATCGCGCACTGGCGCTCGGGCACGTGATAAAGCATGTGGTTGGCGATCACCGCGTCGAATGTGTGGTCTGGGAACGGGATTGCGACGGCATCCACAGGTATGAATGCGAACGGCTCGTGCAGGTCCGCGAGGTTGCGGGAAGCGGTGGCTAACATGCCCTCGGAGGCGTCGGTGAGAGTCATCCGCCAGCCGCGGGGAATTCGTCCCTCGTTCACTCTCCACAATTCGCCGGTGCCGCACCCTAGCTCCAAGATGTGGGATGTATCGGGAATGACGAGGCGGTCAAATAGCCAATCGAACCAGGTTTGCGGATTGAGGCTGTATCGTCGATGGAGCTCGATCCGAGCATCGAGATTGGCGCTATCCGCGTACTGACTGGGTGTGTTCAAGGCGAGCCAGATCTCAATATCAGCCGGTGCTCAATCGAGAAAGGCGACGATGCGACACATCGCCGCCTCGCCTCCCTGAAACCGCCACGGAAATGCGCCCAGCCGGCAACGGCGTCCCAGAAGCGAGTCGATGTCTCCGCCTACGTTCTCGCAGTGGACGATGTCGTGGGGGAAGAGGTACGTGTGCATGATCTGGATTCCGTCCGGGGGGAACACCTCGTCCAAGGGACGGCCCAGGTGCTGCTCGCATTCCGCAGCCAAGTCCGGCCGGATCCGACGGATGACCGTGTTCATGGGGTGGTCCGCAGAGCCACAATCGACGCCGAGCCAGCGGAGCTGCATGTCCAAGCACCACTTGGCAAACTCTCTGTTGGGTCCCGGGTGTTTGCAGAAGTAACGAACTTCATCGGCATTGACGCCCTGGTCGAATGCGTACCGGTGGTAGCCGGTGTGGATGATCAGAATGTCGCCCCGACGGACCTCGGCACGGTCGGTGATGGTCTGCGGATTGTAGAGGTCGTAGTCGCCGACGGCATCGCTGATATCGACGATCACAGCCTCGCCGTAGAGGCGCTCCAACGGGAGGCTGGCCACGTCCTTGCCGCCGCTTACAAAATGCATCGGCGCGTCGATGTGCGTGCCCACGTGGAGCATGGTCTCGATGCGCTGGGCGTTCACTCGTTCGGTGCTGAGCTTCTTGGCCCATTGGACGATCGGGCTCGAATAGGTAGGCCAACCCGGCGTTAGGACGTTCCAGGGTTGGGAGAGATCGACCAGACTTTCAGGCATTTCGAACCCCCATGTTTCAAGCCTATCGAATCCCTTGAGTTGACATAAAACATAGACATCCTAGGATGGATTGATATGCGAGCGAGCGGAACCAAGAGCGCGAAGCGCATTCTCGTCATCCAGCTGGCGGACCTTGGCGATCTCGTGCTCGCTGCCCCGGCCATCCGTCAGCTTCGGCGTTCACATCCAGGTGCCCACCTGTCCCTCTTGACCAAGCCCACCAATCGGGAGCTGGCAGACCAGCTCGCCGACGACGTCATCGTCGCGGACAAGCAGCTCTATGATTCCGTCATACGCTCACTGAGGCCGAGTGCGATGGCCTCGGTTGTTCGGCTGGTTGCCGGGCTTCGTCAAAGACGCTTTGACGAAGTCCTCGTCATGCACCATTTGGTCACGCGTTGGGGCACATTGAAGTTCATGGCGCTGACGCTGGCAGTGGGGGCTCCGGTTCGCCGGGGCCTCGACAACGGCCGGGGCTGGTTCTTGAACAGGCGGGTGCGAGACCGGGGATTCGGGGCCGCCGACGAGCAGGCGTACTGGACAGAGATGGCGGGTGGGGCGGATCCTTTCGGCTTTCAAGGGCTCGAGTCTTCATGTGTGGCGCAACCGGACCACGATTACGCCGTGATCCATCCTGGCTCGGGGAACTACAGTACCGCTCGCCGGTGGCCGGCCGATCACTTCCGGGTCGTGATGGACGGGTTGTGGCGGCAGCACGGCCTGGCGTCGGTCCTGGTGGGCGGAGCAGAGGAGCAGAAGCTTTGTTCGGAGATCATTGCGAACCCACCGCCACATGCCCTAGATCTGTCCGGCGAGACCGACCTGAATGCCCTTGCCGGCCTGCTCCGTCGCGCGTCCCTGTTTGTGGGAAACGACGGTGGCGTGGCGCAGGTGGCCCAGGCGGTTGGGACACCCAGCGTTGTCATCTTTGGACCCACGAGCCCCAAGACCTGGATGAACCGTTCGAGTCACGCCCGGGCGGTGCGCATCGACCTCGCCTGCAGCCCGTGCATGTACCATCACTTCCAGCTGGGCACTCCTCCTGGGTGTGAAACCCGCGAGTGTTTGCTCCTCCTCTCGCCCGATCTCGTGTTGAGAGAGGTGAAGCAGATCCTCGAGCCGGTGCATGCCTGAGACGGTCCGTGTCCTGGGCGTCCCTGTCGACGTGGTGTCTGAAGTCGATGTGCTGGACTTCATCGGGCGTCGGGTCGCTGAACGAGAGGTGTCCCAAGTGGTCACGGTGAACGCCGAGTACGTGATGCGTGCTCGCGTGGACTCGGTGTTCAAACGGGTCATCGAGTCCGCCGACCTGAGGACGCCCGACGGCGCCGGGGTGGTGTGGGCGGCCCGGCGAAGGGGGGCCATGATTCAAGGGCGTGTGGGCGGCTCGGATCTCATCTGGTCGGTTTCCGAGCAGGCGGCACGAACGGGTCAGCGGGTATTCTTGCTGGGGGGTGCTGAGGGAGTGGCCGCATGCGCGTCGCGGGTGCTGCAGACGCGGTATCCGGGTCTCCAGGTTTGTGGCACGTTTGCCGGAAGCCCCACGGCCGGGCGGGACGATGAACAGCGCCGCTTGATTCGTGAGGCCAAGCCGGATGTCTTGTTCGTCGCCTTCGGAGCCCCAGAGCAGGATCTGTGGATCGCTCGAGCCAAGAGGGAGCTGCAGGTCCCGGTGTCGATGGGGGTGGGGGGATCGTTTGATTACGTCGCCGGGATCGCCAAACGGGCTCCATTGACGATGCAGCGGCTTGGTCTGGAGTGGCTCTACCGACTCGTGCGCCAACCCTGGCGTTGGCGGCGGATGCTGGTGCTGCCGGTCTTTGCCGCGCTTGCCGGTTTACGGAGAGATTGATGTGGCAGTGACCCAGCCGGTGGACTCCGAACGCGCTGAGGAGGCCGGCGTTGAGGCATTCATGTCCGGCCTCCGCACGAAGGAACGCAGCGTCGGAGTGTGGGGATCGGGCGCCATCGGATCCAGTGCAGCCTACTACTTCGCTCAAGCAGGGTTCCGATGCGCTGCCTACGATATCTCTGCCGAGCGTGTGCGGGAGATCCAGCGTGGCCACTTTCAGTCGACGGCGGCCGACGCTATCTCCGAGGTGCGTGCCAAGGACACCCTCGAGGTTCACGCCACCACACGCTGGCAGGACCTGGTTTCCGAAAACATTGCGGTGCATCTGGTCTGTGTTCCCACCGAGCGAGCGGCCGAGCCAAGCGCCGCCGCCCTCCAGGACGTAATGCCTCGCATCGGTAGGGTCATCAAGAAGACGCCGGGGGGTCTGGTCCCACCCGTGGTGTCGATCGAGAGCACAATCCTACCCAGCTGGATTCAAGAGGTCGTGGTTCCGGCCCTGTCCGCCGAGGGCTTAACCGTCGGCGAGGATGTGCTCGTCGGTGCGGCTCCTCGTCGCGATTGGTTCAATGGCGCCGACTATACGATCGAAACCCTACCCCGAATCGTCGGTGGCTGCGACGACCGCGCGACGCGACTGCTGATGGCCTTCTATTCCACGGTGTGCAACATCGTGCATCCGGCCATGGACGCCGAACACGCGGCATTCACCAAGGTCATTGAGAACGTCATTCGCTATGAAGGCATTACGTTCGGCAATCGGCTCGCACTTGCGTTCCCGGACTTCGACATGCGCCACGTGCTTCGCCTTGCCAGTACCAAGTGGAACATTCCGTACTACTACCCGTCACTGGGAGTGGGCGGACACTGCATTCCGCTGGCTCCGCAATACCTGGTGGAGGAGGGTGGGCAAGACAACGAGTTTCTGAGCAGCGTCCGAGACTCGATCGACTTCAACGAAGGCTACCTCGACCGGCTCTACCGACGAAGGCTGGGCAGGCTGCTCAAGGGAAAACGCTCCGTTGGCGTCCTCGGCCTGGCCTATACGCCCGATGCAAAGATGCACAAGCTGTCCCCGGCCTTCGCGGTTCTCGATGAGCTGCGCGACACACCCAGACTTCGTCTCCACGATCCCTTCTACTCCGGCGATGAGATCTATGATCTGTGCAGCGTCCCCCGCATGGAGTTTCCGGAAGACCTGCACGACTGCGATGCCGTGATCCTGGTTACCGCCCACTCCCATTACCTGCACCCGGGGTTCGAGGAGCACTTGTCGGCCGGCACCGTGGTTGTCGACAACACGGGAGCCTGGCAGGGACGGCTCTTCCCGTCTGGAGTGGAATACTACGAGGTGGGACGGATTCCGGGTCGGCTCCCGGGCTTGAAGGAACCGTCCTCGGCGACGGCCGACTAGGTGTCCTTGGGCCCGACGAGCGGCGTCGGCGTCTGGCTGGTGCCCTTGGTGGTGGCGTTCCTGCTCGCTGTGGGAGCGACGCCGCTGGCCATAGCCGCTGCACGCCGCTTCAACATCATCGACCGGCCGGTGGGACTGAAGATCCACAAGGTGCCCACGCCCCTACTCGGCGGCCTTGCCGTGTACGGCGCTTTCCTCCTTGCCACACTCCTATTTCTGCCTTGGACCGGACCGGTACGGGGCCTGATCGTCGGTGGGGCCATCGCCATAGCGGTCGGGGTGATCGACGATCGCTTCAACCTCCCCTCACTGGTGCATCTGGGAGGGCAAATCCTGGCGGCGCTGGTGACGGTGGTCGTCGGAGTAGGAGTCGTGCGCTACGTCAGCATCCCCTGGCACTCGCCCTATGCCGGCGGAGGAAGCTGGCGCATTCCCTTGGTCATCGGGTTTCTGTTCACGATCTTTTGGATCGTGGGCATGATGAACACCATCAACTTCTTGGACGGATTAGACGGTCTCTCGGGTGGGGTGGGCGTCATTGCGGCCGTTCTCCTGGCCCGGTGGGCGGCCAGTCCACCGAGTTACATTGCTCACGCTTCGGCAGGATTCCATCATGCCGACCTGGTGCTGCCGGTCATTCTCGCCGGAGCGCTCCTCGGCTTCCTTCCCTTCAATTGGAATCCGGCTCGCGTGTTCATCGGTGATTCGGGTGCCATGTTCCTTGGACTTGCGCTCGGCGCGCTCTCGATCTTCGGGGTCGCCAAGATTGGCACTGCCCTATTGGTGCTGAGCATCCCGGTGCTTGATGTCGCCTGGGCCATCGTGCGACGGCAGATGCAGGGGAAGAGCTTCCTGGCCGGCGATAAGCAGCACGTGTATCACCGAATGGTGGAGCTTGGCCTGTCGCCGACGGCCACCGTTCTGTGCATGTACTCGATCTGTCTCGCGCTCGGTATCGTGGATCTGGGCCTAAGCCGGCTCGACAAGCTCATTGCCTTCGTCGTGGTGGTGGTGCTGGTGGGGACCAGTTTCGTGCTCCTCGAGGTGGCGGGCAACCGCAAACAGGCGGCTCGCGGGATCCGGCCGAGATCTGCCTGGGCGAACGGCACCAGATACAAATAAGCCCGGAGCCAAAGACGGCTCCGGGCTACCCTGGAAGGGCTCAGCGATCTAGTCCGGATCGGTGGCCTTGTCCCAGGCGTTCTGCACCTCACCGATTGCCTGCTTGGCGTGCCCCTTGACCTGGTCCTTCTGGCCCTTGGCCTGCTGATCCTCGTTGCCTGTCACGTTACCCCAGGCTTCGCGGGCCTTGCCTTTCATCTCGTCCGTCTTGCCTTCGGTCTTCGTCTCGGTTGAGGACATTACAACCTCCTTTGAGTCGTTTGTCCAATGGGGAGGAAGGCAACTTGTGTGCCACCTCGCGACATGGTTGGAACTGTGGATCGGGCCGTCATAATAGGAAAGGTGAAGAATTCCGCGGATTGCAGCCGATTTGGTCCAGCCTCGCACACCGGACGGGTGCGCGGAGGGCGTGAATGACGGTTGAAGTCGGGCGACCTCCCGCCCTGCGGTCGCAGCTAAACCTCTGGAAGCCGCTCTGGTGGGCATACCCAACGTGGGTCGTCACTGCCTTGAGCGCATTCGGCATCTACGCGTTCTTCGCCATGATCCAGAAGGCCGGATTCGCTTATCCCTACTTGTCGCCCTTCTACTCGCCGCACATCGTGATCAGCGGGCTGCCCATCTCACCGGCCTTCTACGTCGCCTGGGTCCCCCTGGGCTTCCGGCTGACCTGCTACTACTACCGAAAGGCCTACTTCCGGTCTTTTCTTTGGGAGCCTCCGGCCTGTGCGGTAGCTGATCGACCTGGCCGGTATACGGGGGAGACGCGCCTCCCGTTCGTGCTGAACAACTTTCACCGCTACTTTCTGTATGTCACGCTTGTTGTTCTTGGCTTCCTCTGGTATGACGCGATTCGAGCGTTCGACTTTCACGGCCACTTCGGGATCGGCGTCGGGAGTGGCATCATGCTCCTGAACGTGGTGCTGCTGAGCGGCTACACGCTTGGATGCCATGCGCTCCGAAGTCTGGTGGGCGGCGGGATCGACTGCTACAGCTGCTCCCTGGCGGCCCAGGGCAGGCATCGAGCCTGGAGCGGGGTGAGCCTGTTGAACAATCGCCACGCTCTGTGGGCATGGGCGAGCATGTTCTCGGTCGCCATCACCGACATCTACATCCGGTTCCTGATTCACGGAGTGTTCGCCGACCCGAGGTGGGTATCATGACCGACTCGTCAACCGATCTCGGCTATGAGACCTACGACTACGACGTCGTGATCATCGGAGCCGGCGGCGCCGGCCTTCGAGCGGCGATCGAGGCGGCGGCGGTAGATGTACGGGTCGCTGTTGTTTCAAAGTCTCTGCTGGGCAAGGCGCACACGGTCATGGCAGAGGGAGGCATCGCCGCGTCTCTCGGCAATGTGCACCATGACGACAGCTGGGAGGTCCACTATGCGGACACGATGCGGGGTGGACAGAACACCAACCAGTACCGAATGGCGGAAATATTCGCCAAGGAAGTGCCCGACCGCGTTTTCGAGCTGGAACGTTGGGGCGCTCTCTTCGACCGGACTCCCGATGGCTTCATCATGCAGCGGGCCTTTGGAGCGCATACCTACAACCGCCTATGCCACGTGGGGGACCGCACCGGCCTGGAGCTAATTCGAACGCTGCAGGATCGCGCAGTCCACACGGGCGTCGATTTCTTCATGGAGACAACCATCACTCGGCTGCTCAAGGACGGCGGAGTGATATCCGGGGCCTTTGGGTACCGACGCACAGACGGGCGCTGTGTGCTCTTTCGAACCAAATCGGTGGTTCTGTGCAGCGGCGGCTGGGGCCGGATATACAAGGTGACGTCCAACTCATGGGAAAGCACCGGCGATGGCCTGGCCATGGCATACGAAGCCGGCGCCGAGCTGATGGACACGGAGTTCGTGCAATTTCATCCCACCGGCATGGTCTGGCCGCCAGGGGTTCGAGGCATCCTGGTGACCGAGGCGGTGCGGGGTGAGGGCGGATATCTGTACAACAGCAAGCATGAGCGCTTCATGCTCGAGTACGATCCCAAAAAGAAAGAGCTGTCGTCCCGGGACGTGGTGGCGCGATCTATCTATCGGGAGGTCCAGGCGGGGCGTGGTTCCGAACATGGCGGCGCTTACCTGGACGTGTCTCACCGGGGAGCCGACTACATCAAGCGGAAGCTGCCCAGCATGTATGAGCAGTTTCTCACCCTCGCCGACGTGGACATCACGCGGCAGCCCATGGAGATAGCTCCTACTGTGCACTACGCGATGGGTGGAATCCGGGTGGATCCGGAGTCGGCCGCAACGACTGTGCGCGGTCTATTCGCCGCGGGTGAGGCGGCTGCCGGCTTGCACGGATCGAACCGGCTGGGCGGGAACTCGCTCGGAGATCTGCTGGTGTTTGGGCGTCGGGCGGGTGCTTCCGCGGCCGAGTATGCGCGGGCCATCGCCTCTGCGCCCCTCGTACACACTTCGGACATCCAGGCCGAGCAGGCGCTACTGCTTGCGCCCTTTAGCCCCAAGGAGAGCCCCGAGAACGCCTACACGATCCACGAGGAGCTCCAAACGGTGATGGCGGAGAAGGTCGGCATTGCTCGCGACGCAGATCGTCTTCAGGATGCCCTGGCCGCGGTTCAACGCCTTCGACGGCGGGCCGCCAACATCGCGGTTTCCGGATCACGGGTCTTCAACCCGGGATGGCACATGGCGCGCGACGACCACTTCATGCTGCTGGTGGCGGAGGCAATCACGCGGGCGGCGTTGGAGCGAACCGAGAGCCGGGGGGCTCACTGGCGAACCGACTACCCCGACAAGGACGAGTCCTTGGGGCGGATTAACTTTGTGATCAGGAAGGTCGACGGGTTCATGGAGGTAAGCCGCCAGGCGACGCCTCAGCCGCCGGTCGAGCTCGAAAGTCTGGTTGCGGCATGACCAGATCATGACTCAGGCCGCTCTCGAAAGCCCGGCCGAAGGCGGGGAAACAGCCGCGACTTCTCGACGGTTCCTGGTCTACCGGGGCGACTCGAACGACGGCCAGATGGTTGAATACTCGGTGCCCACGCTCGAGGGGATGGTTGTCCTGGACGCGATGCACTGGATTCAGGCCCACGTGGATGGGGATCTCGCGGTGCGGTGGAACTGCAAAGCGGCGAAATGCGGGTCGTGCAGCGCCGAGGTCAACGGGACCCCTCGGTTGATGTGCAAGACGCGAGTCGACGTGATCGTGGGAGATATCTGGGTTCAGCCAATGAAAGCCTTCCCACTGATCAAGGATTTGGTGACGGATGTGCAGTGGAACTACGAAGTCAATCGGGAGATTCCGCCCTTCACGCCCCCGGCCGACGTTCCCAGCCCCTGGCGCGTGCAGCAGCAGGACGTAGAGCGGCTGTTTGAGTTTCGAAAGTGCATCGAGTGCTTTCTCTGTCAGGACGTCTGCCACATTCTTCGAGACAAGAACGAGAAGGCCCGGTACTATGGTCCACGGTTCATGGTGCGCCAGGCTTACCTCGATATGCACCCGATGGATGTCCGAGACCGGACCGGTCAGATCAAGGACGAATCAGGAATCGGCATGTGCAACATCACGAAGTGCTGCACCGACGTTTGCCCCGAGCATATTCATATCACCGACAACGCCATCATTCCACTCAAAGAGCGGGTGGTTGACGAGTACTTTGACCCGCTCCTCTGGGCTGCCCGCAGAATCAGGGGACGCCGGCAGAAGAAGCGTCCATCGAGCCGGTAGGGCAGCCGCCCGAGAAGTATGACGCGTCTTCGGTCCACCGAGCAGTCGTGAGAGGCCAAGACATCGAGCTACGGACACGTCATTGCGTTCCCTGTGAAAAGGGAACGCCGCAACTCCGCTCTCAGGAGGTCCGGGCCCTCTTAACCGACCTGGATCACTGGTCTCTCTTCGATGGAAGGCTCGTCCGAGAGCTCAGGCGACGCAATTTCCGGGATGTCCTCGACATCGTGAACCAAATTGGCGAGCTTGCCGAGAAGGAAGGGCACCATCCCGACCTCAGAATCCACTCCTGGAACCGGCTGACCATCGAGTTGACCACTCACGCCATCGGCGGCCTATCGGAAAACGACTTCATCCTGGCCGCCCACATCGACCGGCTGCTCGAGCACTCCAATCCTGCCCCGGCGTAAGCCGTCCCGCTTCGAGTGGAACAGTGGGGTGGCCGATGGGACTTGAACCCACAACCGCCAGATCCACAATCTGGTGCTCTGCCTATTGAGCTACGGCCACCGAGCGGGCACGACCGAGACACAAACCGAGTCTCTTGGAGCCAATCGGAGTCTACCACGAGGCCTTATATTCCCTTAGAAAACGCCACATTGGTACCATTTGGAGGTGCGCTTCCGGGCGCACGCTTTTTCTATGAACGGGACACGTGAAAGCCTGGGCCAGCCGGTCCTGATCGGGCCGCGGCCGCGCACTCTTACCGCGGCTGCACTGCTTACTGCCATCCGACCGCGGCAGTGGAGCAAGAACCTGTTGCTCTTCGCGGCGTTGGTCTATGCATCCCGGTTGAGCTCAATCCACGCCTCTGGGGAGGCGGTTTGGGCGTTCGTGATCTTCTGCGGCCTTAGCTCGGCCGGCTACCTCTTCAACGACATGCTCGACGCTCATCGCGACCGGCTGCATCCGATCAAACGCTTGCGACCATACGCGGCAGGCTTGATCCCGACGGGCATCCTCATTCGAGTCGCGGTCGCACTGGCGGTGGCCTCTCTGCTCGGATCCATCTTGCTGGGTCCGGCATTTCTGGCTTGGGCCGCCGGCTACCTGGGTGTCACCGTCGCCTATAGCTCAATCCTCAAGTCGGTACGACCGTTCGATGTGCTCGCCGTCGCGGGCGGGTTTGTGATTCGGGCAGTGGCGGGGGCCGCTGCGATTGGAGTGCCCGCCTCCGCCTGGCTCTCCCTGTTGACAGGGCTGGCGGCCTTGCTCATCGTGCTGGGTAAGCGGCGCCACGCGGTTACACAGACGCGGCACCGACGCCAATCTCGAGCCTTGCCGCTGGACCTGGGGCTCGCCGCAGTGGCTGGATTGACGGTGGCGGCATACTTCCTCTACGCCTTCCTCGGATCGACACTCAGCCGACCAGGGGCCTTTGCCACGGTCCCCTTTGTGGCAGTGGGCGTTGTCCGCTATCTGCTGCTCATTTGGCGGCAAGGGCTGGGTGGCAGTCCGGAGATGCTTCCCTTCCAGGATCCGGTACTGGCCGTCTCGGTCGGCGGCTGGATCGTGACCAGCCTGCTGGTTCTCTACGGCGTACCATGATCCGCGTCGATCTCCACAGCCATAGCTGCTACTCCAAGGACTCGCGGTCCACGCTTGAGGAGATCATGCGCGCCGTGCCTCAATCCGGACTGCACGCCCTCGCCCTCACCGATCATGACGAGCTCGCTGGGGCTCTCGAGCTTCAGAAGCAAGCGCCATTCTTCGTCATTCCAGGTGAAGAGATCAAGACCCAGACCGGGGAGGTGATCGGGCTCTTTCTCCACGAATGGATTCCGCCAGGGCTCGCCTACCTGGAGACCATTGAGCGCATTCGGGAGCAGGGCGGTATCGTGTACGTTCCACACCCCTTCGACCGTGTTCGGGGGAGCCGGGTGACGAGGGACCAGCTGGACGAGGTAGCTGGTCAGATCGATATCCTCGAGGTCTTCAATGCACGCAACGCGCTGCCGCGATACAACCGTCAAGCAGAGGAGTATGCACGCTCTCACCGCATCCTGGCCGGTGCGGGCAGCGATGCCCATACCGTCAGTGAGTATGGCGCCGCCTACCTTGAGCTGCCTCGCTTTGACGACGCGGAGTCATTTCGCCGGGCGTTGCCGTCGGGACGGTGGCACGGCCGCCTGAGCTCCCCGCTTGTGCATCTCCGTACTAGAATCGACGTGCTGCAGAAGAGGCGGCAAGCCGCCGGTCGGGGAGCCGCCTCCCCGCGTGGAGTCGGGCCTGCCACACGGTGAGATGATGCCACCCACAGTTGTCGTTCTCCCGACTTACAACGAGCGGGACAACATCACCAAGATCGTTCCCGCGATCTTGGATGCGGTGCCTGACGCTCACGTCTGGGTCGTCGACGACAACTCTCCGGACGGAACGGGCGAGCTGGCCGAGCAGCTGGCGGCATCTTCAGATCGCGTCCGGGTGTTCCACCGCGAGCACAAGGCCGGTCTGGGAACGGCATACGCCGACAGCTTTGCTCGCGCTTTGGATGAAGGGTACGAGTACGTCGTGGAGATGGATGCCGATTTCTCACACGATCCGGGGACTCTTCCGGTTCTGCTCCGGCGTGCCCGAGCTGCAGATCTGGTCCTTGGTTCGCGCTATGTTCCCGGTGGCTCCACGCCCGACTGGACGCTTCCCCGACGGCTGATCAGCCACATCGGCAATGTGGTCGCACGCCTGGTGCTCGGTCTGCCGGTTCACGATGCCACCACCGGGTTCCGGGTTTTCAGCCGGCTGGCCCTCTCGACCATTCATTTGGAAGCAAGCCGTCTGCAGGGATATGGATTCCAGATCGAGACGGTCTACCAGTGTCATCGGGCCGGTCTCATCATCGTGGAGTGTCCGATCACCTTTATCGACCGCCGGCAGGGACAATCTAAGATGTCGCGCGCCATCGTGGTCGAGGCCCTGCTGTACGTCTTCGTCCGACGGTTCCGAGATCTGTTCTCGCGACTCCTATCGCATCAGCCAAAGGATGTCGGAGGTTACGACCACCCATCGGAACAGACACAGAACCGCCACGAGAACATTGAGCCAGCGGCCCCACTCAAGACTGAGGTGCCAGTAGACCAATTTGAATGACCGCACGCATGCGGCACAGGCAAGCGCCAGGAACGCGGTCAGTCCGTCCCAGCCCAGGTTGCGGATGAGGTAAAGCGCGATCCCGTTCTGTTCGAAGCGGTACCCAATTCGCCGGATACCGATATAGGTGGTAATGACGTCCAGCGCCACCGCGAGACAGGTGAGGGCAAAGAGGCGCACGAAGAGTTCCCACCGTCGCTGACGAATCTCACCATCCTGAGTCGTGGCGGCCGCGACGGCGGCTCTTTTAACGAACGGGCGCACTGCGCCTCCGGGCGGAAATCATCCCGACATCCTGGATGAGGCGCTGCATATCTGCTTTCCGGGACCGGCGGCCCTCGATGGCTCTGCCTTTGACCTTTCAACGGCGGCCACATGGGCAACCCCGAAGGTACTATTGGCCTCACCACAACTTGGGCCAGCCTGAAGCCAGGTCCCGTCTGTTCCTGGGGCCGCCCGTTCATCTCGTCTGGTCGCAGCGCTTGAGGCTTTCACTTGAGGCACATCCCGTATCACACTTCTGATAACGCGCTCCGGCTCTCTCCACAAGTGAGACCATGAGCGCCACCGCCCGTACTCTCAGCCGTACCCGGTCGGCCATCCGGATTCCGCGTGTCTCCGTCTACCAGGTAACCGCCGCGGCCATCTTCGGCTTTGTCCTCCTGGTCGCCGTGCTGCCCCGCTTCGACACCGACCTTTGGTGGCACCTGTTCGTGGGCAAGACCATTCTTCAGGGCCACGGCGTGCCGTCTCACGATTTTCTGTCCTACACGGTTCCGGGGCACGGTTGGGTGGATCACGAGTGGCTCGCCGAGGCGGGTATGTACGCACTCTACCGGCTCGGCGGCTTTCCCCTGTTGCTCTTCGTGTTTGGGTTGTTTACGACGCTGGCCTACGCGCTGGTATACGCCTTGATGCGGTCGAGATCAGTTGGTCCGGTGCTCGCCCTGGTCCTCACCTTCGCGGCCGCCTCCGCCAGCTTCGGCAGCTGGGGGCCGAGGGTACAGGTGTTGACCTTGGCCTTTGCGGCCCTGTTCGCTCTCATTCTTGACGGCTACCGACATAGCGGCAACCGGTGGGCGCTCTTCAGTCTGGTCGGCCTCATGCTGCTCTGGTCCAACCTGCACGGTGGGTTTGTCGTGGGTCTGCTGCTCATCGCCGCGTACATGGTCGGCTCGATCCTGGATCACCTCGTCTCTCGCTGGAGCATTCAGACCGCGCTTCGAGTCGAGCGGCCGCTCATGGCGACGCTGGCCGGCTGCTTCCTGGTGACGCTAGTCAATCCCAACACCTATCGTCAACTACTCTATCCCCTAAAGTTCGTCGCGCCCAACACCTTCACGAATGCCATTCAGGAGTCGCTGGCGCCCAATTTTCATCTCGTGCAGATGCTGCCCTTCGAGCTGCTGTTGATCGGCCTTGTTGTGTCGGCGTTTCTGGCGCGAAGACGCGTGTCCTGGATCGATGTCATCATGGTGGTCCTCTTTACCCACCTGGCGCTCCAGCAGACGCGAAACGTGGCCCTCTGGTGCATCGTGGTGGTCCCCATACTGGCCGTCTATGCGCAGGATGCGCTGCGACCCCTCATGGGCGCCTTCGAGGATCTGAACCGTCCACTGGCAAGCCGCGTGGTGCAGCTATCCAACTGGGTCATATTGGCGCTGGTCGGAGTGCTGCTCGTCGGACTCTCATCGCGATATCTCAGCCCTCGGGCCGTCCACGCCGCCGAGGCAGGTTCCTATCCCCTCGCGGCCGTACGATACCTGGATCACCATCCACTGCAGGGCCGAGGCTTTGAGAGCTATAGCTATGGCGGTCTCGTCATCTGGAACTTCTACCCTCGGTATCCCGTTTTTATCGATTCCCGGGCAGACACCGTCTACGACGATTCCACGCTGACGAAGTACCTCACGTTGTATGACGCCAAGCCCGGCTGGCGGCGGCTGTTGGCGGCCTACCGGGTTGACTGGGTCATGGTAGAGCCCGGCGCCCCACTGATCCAGATCCTTCGATCTTCACCCCACTGGCACGTCGATTTTGAGGGTCGGCTTGCCGTCATCGCCAGTCGCTCACCGCATTAAACGGAGGTAGTAAGGACGTGCTAGGAAACTCGGAGTATAAGAGCGGACGCCGCGACAGGTCTATAATCTCGGAGCAATTGGAGAGGGACCCAGTGGATTGCATTCGCATCGTCATTGCGGACGAACACCCTCTCTTTCGGGCCGGTATCCGGTCGGCGCTCGGCCGCGAGCAGTCGTTCGAGATCGTCGGCGAAGCGTCGGACGGCGAGGAGCTGCTCCATCTGGCGGAGTCGACGACGCCGGACGTCATGTTGATCGATGTGCGGCTGCCGGGCATCGACGGCCTGCAGGTCACCCGTGAGATCAAGAAGCGGCTGCCCAGCACCAGCGTGGTGCTGCTGACGGCCTCAGAGGAAGAGGAAGAGCTCTTCTACGCCATTCGCTACGGGGCTGCGGCCTATATGCTCAAGGACGTAACCGCCGAAGAGCTCATCGACGTCATCCGGCGTGCCAGCAGCGGCACTTATCTCATCAACGACAGCGTGCTGGCCAAACCGGTCCTGGCGAGTCGGGTCCTCAGCTCCTTCCGAGAGCTGGCTACCGTGGACCAGCAGGTCAAGCCCCTGTACGTCCCTCTCTCGGCTCGTGAGGTCGAGGTCTTGGAGTACGCGGCCAAGGGCAACAGCAACAAAGAGATTGCCCGCGCCCTCAGCATCAGCGATCAGACGGTCAAGAACCACCTGACCTCGATTATGCGAAAGCTGGCCGTCAACGACCGGACACAGGCGGTGGTCTACGCCCTCCAGCAGGGCTGGATCAAAATGCACAACATCTAACACCTCCCAAGGTCATCTCGAGCGCCGGCGGAATCGTCCGCCGGCGCTTTTTGTTTCTCTCCCGGTGTCTCTTGCGGGCCCATTAATCGGCTGCCCTTTCGTGATGAGGCGAAAGTACTATACGGCTGGTTTGGCGGGAGGGTTACCGTGCCGCTGAGGCGCCGTGGGTCTCGATGGCTGCCCAACCTCTTGAGGAGTGATTACGCATGGGAGCGCAACCCAAAAACACCAGCCGGCTCTTTATTCTGTTGGGAGCCGTTTTGACGATCATGGCCATGGGCGGTGTGTATTTCATCGCCAGCAAGGCCAGCAAGTCCGCTGCGGGCGGCTCGGCTACGGTGCTTGTCGCCGCCCGAGAAGTGCCCAGCCACACCGTCTTTACAACCTCGGCCGACGCGACCACATGGTTCAAGTCTGTTCAGGTTCCCGCCTCCGCCAAGCCGCTCGGCGCCTTCAGCTCGGTGGCCGACTTCCAGAAGCGGCTGCTGGCGAGTGGCAAGCAGGCGACCGCCGAGACGGTCTACCAGAATGAGCCTTTGCTGCCGTCGATGTTCTACAACCTGGGCTCGGCGAGAACCGGCGTAACGGAGGCTTTCGCTCTCAAGAAGGGCGATGTGGCCGTCAGCCTTCAGGCGTCGTCCGTCAATGAATCGGCGGGGGCCATCGCGTCCGGTGACTCGATCGACCTGATCGCCAGTTTCACGGGAGTCGGCACCAGCGGAGGTTCCGATCACTACCGTGCGCCGACGCAGACGCAGTACGTGCTTCAGAACCTGAAGGTTCTGGCGGTCGGACCCATTACGCCCGGCTCTCCAAACGGCTCGACCTCGGCCCCGGCCGGCTCGAGCGGTGGCAACGGATCCCTCCTGACGGTTGAGACGAGCCACCAGACCGCCTTGATCATTCAGCATCTCAAAGACTTCCCAGGCTCGTGGGAGATCAGTGCAGTCCTGCGCTCCGCCTACGATAAGGGCCTCTTCCACACTCGACCCGTCACCGTCGGATGGTTCTTCGGTCGCAAAGAAAACTCCTTCACCACTCACTGAGGACTGAATGTCACTCCTAAAGAGAATTGGTCAGAATGGCGAGGAAGCCGGTAATATCGGCTCCCTCGCCCAACACTTGCCGAACGCGACGGAGGACGCCGCCCCGCCGCCTCCCGCCGATGGAAATGGGACGAACCGCTCCTCAACCCTTCGTTCGGCCCTGAGCAGCGGCTCCAGCAACAAGGCGCTCGGCCGCATCAAGCGACCCGAGAAGCAGAAGGACCCGTTCGGCCCCGTCAAGTCGAAGGTACAGTCGCTCCTCGCCGAGGAAACGAACCGAGATCGCTCGCTCAACTCGCCGGAAGCCATCCGGCGATTCATCGAGCAGCTCCTCGACACGGTTCTGCTCGACGAGGGGATTCAGGCAACCCGAGCCGATCGGGCGCGACTCCTCGAGGCGATCGCGGCCGACGCCCTGGGCTTCGGGCCGATCCAGAGCCTGCTGGACGACGACGCCGTGACCGAAATCATGGTCAACGGGCCGACGTACGTCTACGTGGAGCGGGGCGGCAAGCTCTACAAGACCGACGTGCACTTCGACGACGGTGACCACGTCATGCGTATCATCGACCGCATCGTGTCTCCCCTAGGTCGCCGAATCGACGAGTCGTCGCCCTACGTCGACGCGCGGCTGCCGGACGGCTCGCGTGTCAACGCCATCATTCCGCCGATCTCGCTGGTCGGCCCTTGTCTGACGGTCCGGAAGTTCTCCAAGACTCCCTTGACTGTCGAGGATCTGGTCCGCAACGGATCGATGACGGCCGACATGGCGGAGTTTCTGCACGCTTGCGTCATGGCGCGCCTGAATATGGTGGTCTCCGGCGGAACCGGTTCCGGAAAGACAACATTGCTGAACGTGCTGTCCAGCTTCATACCCAATGACGATCGCATCGTCACGATCGAGGATGCGGCCGAGCTGCAGCTCAACCAGGAGCATGTGGTGGTTCTCGAGGCCCGCCCCCCGAACATCGAGGGCAAGGGCCAGGTGACCATTCGCGATCTCGTCGCCAACGCGCTGCGAATGCGCCCAGACCGGATTGTGGTCGGTGAGGTTCGGCGCGGAGAGGCACTCGACATGCTGTCGGCCATGAACACCGGCCATGACGGGTCTCTCACCACCGCGCACGCCAATAGCCCGCGCGACGTGCTCGCCCGGCTGGAGACCATGGTCCTGATGGCCGGCATGGACCTTCCATTGAAGGCCGTGCGCGACCAGATCTCAAAGGCTATCGATCTCGTCATTCACGCCGCTCGTCTCCAGGATGGAACTCGACGCATTACCCATGTGAGCGAGATCCAAGGCATGGAAGGCGACGTGATCACGATGCAGGACATCTTCTCGTTCGAACAGAGCGGCTTCCGAGACGGCCGCGTTCTCGGAGAGCTCCGACCCACCGGCATCCGGCCGAAGTTCGTCGATCGCTTCGAGGCGCTCGGCGTAGAGATGCCGGCCGGTATCTTCGGAACTACCTACGCAACGGTGGCTTAACCCATGTCTGTGTTACTGCTAACGCTACTCACTGGTGGCGGTGTGGCTCTCATCTTCTTCGGAGCTTACAGCTACCTGGCCGCCGCCATCGACGTGGTCGAGGTGCGGCTTGGGCGATATGCCCTGACCGCACCCGGCGATGTCCGCCAGGAGGTGGCCAAGCGGGGCTCCAGCTTGAGCGGGGCCATCAATACCTTCGTCGAGCGCCAGTCTTTTGCCGACCGTCTGCGGGGTGACCTGCAGCGCGCGGATCTGAAGCTCACTCCCGGCGAGTTCCTTATTCTACGGTTCGGCGCCGTGGTCATGGGCTTTGCCCTCGCGTGGTTCATCTTCGGTACGCCCATCATCGGTCTGATGGCCGGCGTGGGCATGTACTTCGTTCCCGGATTCTGGCTGAAGCATCGGGTCCGCTCGCGAGAGCGGAAGTTCGGCGAGCAGCTTGGCGATGCGGTCATGATGATGGCCAGCAGCCTCCGCGCCGGCTACAGCATGATGCAGGCGCTGGAGACAGTCAGCCGTGAAATGGCCGATCCCATTGCCGACGAGATTCATCGGGTGACCATGGAGGTCGGCGTCGGCATAGCCGTTGAGGAAGCCCTCAATCACCTGGTCGATCGCATCAGGAGCACTGACCTGGAGCTCATGACCATCGCCATGAATGTGCAGCGCGAAGTAGGAGGCAATCTGGCCGAGATTCTGGACACGATTGCCGCTACCATTCGCGAGCGTCAGCAGCTTCAGGGCGAGGTCCGCACCCTGACCGCTCAGGGCCGCATCTCCGCCTACATCATCACCGGCCTGCCGGTTGCTCTCGCGGTCGCCCTCTACTTTATGAACCGGTCGTATATCTCGATGCTCTGGACTACCACCATCGGTTACGTGGAGCTCGGCGTCGCCATCACCATGGTTATCATCGGCTTCTTCGTCACCCGCAAGGTGGCGTCGGTGGAGGTGTAGGAATGGAAGCTCTCTTACTGGCTCTCATGAGCGGGGTCGGTGTCGTCCTGCTGTGCGTCGGATTCTCAATCGGTGAGTCGCCCGACGCGGTAGTCGTCCGGCTCCAGCAGTTCACCGGCAAGCAGGTCAAGGCGGTCAACCTGCGGGATGTGGAGCTGGCTGCTGCTCCCCGCGACCGGATCTTCAAGCCTATGGTCGCCAGGGTGTCACGGCTGGTCTCCAACTTTCATGGCCGCAATGCGCTGGAGCGAATGGAGAAGCAGCTGCTCATGGCAGGCAATCCCAATGGGATGACGGTCGAGGACCTCCTCGGCTGGAAGGGCTTCGCAGTCCTCTTCCTCGGCGCGTTTGGCGGCTTCATGGGGTGGCGGATGCATGGCTCCACGCTGCGCATCTTCCTGTTCATCGCGGCCGGTATGGTTGCCGGCTACTTCCTGCCCTCGCTGTTGCTGAAGCAGAAAATCAAGGGGCGGCAGAAGGCGATTCTCAAGGTGCTGCCGGACGCGATCGACATGCTGTCGATCTCGGTTGAGGCGGGCCTGGGCTTCGACTCCGCCATGGGCCGGCTGTCCTCAAAGATGAAAAACGAGCTCACCCATGAGTTCGATCGAGTGTCGGCCGAGATCCGGATGGGTCGGCGGCGCCGAGATGCGCTCCGAAACCTGGTCGAGCGGACCGGTGTGGATGACCTCAGCGCCTTTGTCAACGCCATCATTCAGGCCGATCATCTGGGCGTGGGCATCTCCAAGGTCCTCAAGACGCAGGCGCAGACGATGCGTGTCAAGCGCCGTCAGCGGGCTGAGGAGCGCGCGCATAAGGCGCCCGTCAAGATGATGTTTCCTCTCGTGGGGCTGCTCTTCCCGCCACTTATGATCATCATCCTGGGCCCGGCGCTGCCCGCGCTGATGCACGGGATGTCCCATTAGCCCCGGCGATGGAGCTCTACAACGAGACCCGAGACGCGATGATCGCGTCTCGGGTCTCGATTGCCCGGAACCCTTGGAGCCGGTTCCGGGGGCTGATGCTCCGGCGCTCACTCCCCGAGGGTCACGCCTTGATTCTCGACCCCGGGAACGGCATCCACTCGTTCTTCATGCGCTTCGCGTTTGACGCCATCTTTGTGGACGCCGACTGGACGGTTCGATACATCGTCCGCGGCATGCGTCCCTGGCGCATGACACGCTTCGTACGGGGCACCAAGCGCGTCATCGAGGTGCCTGTGGGCACCTGCGTGGCAACGGCGACCGCGGTGGGCGATTCGCTGTCCCTCCGAGCCGGATCAGGAGAGCAGGCGGCCTAGTCGCCGCTGCTGGGAGCCGGTTGGACACCGCTCCAGCCGTCGCCTCCAGTGTGGTCCGGACGGAGTCGATTGCTCCTGGCTGAGCCGACGGATCGAGGCGCAGCCGGCCGTCCCTTCAGACCATGCTCGACGATACCGAGAGAGTGGCCTATGCCCAGTGTGTTCCGGGATTGACGGGTCTCTGTGGGGCGTCGTATCCGAGCCACCGTTGTGTCGTGTTGACCCGACCGGGCAGTTCCGCTGTGTCTCCGCTCCTCAAACCGTCCGCGCGTCGGGCCCCGAAGCACAAGGCACTCCCGGCCGCTAGGCGCCACGCCTGGACAGTGGGGCTGCGTGCAGCTTACGATCCGTGCGTATACCTAGCAGTCGGGTCAGTTCAGTCGGATCGGTTCAGTCGGGTCAGTGCAGCCGGCCCGCTTCGGGCTGCTTCATGCTCAGCTTCCAGACGAGTCGTGCTCGTCGATCGACACGGCATACCAGTGGCCGTTGCCGTGCTTCTCCGCGTACACAGTCAAGGAGTCGCCAGGGTGAATCGTGAGCGGCTGCTCGACGGGCTGCCCATTGACGTAGTAGCTGGTGCCACTGTCTCGGTACACCCGTCGGGTGCTCGAGTCGCTCAGCTTCACCACCACGAGGCCGGACTTACCTGTCTTGACGACCGTCCCCGAAAAGTTTTCCAGCGGCTCCGGCTTGAACGCCGTGGTGTCGAACTCCACGGCTTGGGCGCGTGCGCCGGAAGCCTTCACGAACGCGTAATCGCCGACTCCGAACCCCTCGACATCGGCCGTCGAGGAACGGGGGAGGAACCGCGTGGAGCTGGTCACCTTATAGCTGTACTGGTGGTGCTTTCCGTTGACGGTGAATCCCTTGATGGCCGAGGTCTTCTTATTCAAGGAGACGTGGGTCACCTGACCGTAGAACTTGGCCGGGTTCTTGGCCGAAACGGCCGCGAAGGTGGGGCTAGTGACGAGCCCGACAAGGCAAGCCACCGCAAGCAGAGGAATCAGAGTAAATCGGTGGAACATTGAGTCACTTCGCCTGTATTTCCGTCCTTCTATTGAGTCTATCGACCGACCGTTGCTGAAGCTTTGCCCCCAGATGAACATTGCATTAACTCATAGCCAGAATCTCCTGTTTTTGGGGCATCCGTTGACATCTCCGATAGAATCGGAGTACAGACGCCTTTGCCAACGTCCCTGCCCTCCAGAACAGCCTTGAGGTCGAGTGCATGAGAGAGCCTCACCCCGGTCTCGCGAAGGGCGAGATCTTGATCGTCGAGGACGAGCCGAATATCGTCCGTCTGATCAGCATCTATCTGGAGCGGGAGGGGTTCGAGCCGACCAGCGCCGCGACGGGGTCCGAAGCGCTGGCCCGGGTGGCGTCCCACAAGCCGGCCCTCATCATCCTCGACATCATGCTCCCGGACATCGACGGTTGGGAAGTTTGCCGGGAGATTCGACGGGACAGCAACGTTCCCATCATCATGCTGACCGCTCGTGAGGGGGATGAGGACAAGATCGTCGGCCTGGAGCTGGGGGCCGATGACTATGTCACGAAACCATTTGTCCCTCGGGAGCTGGTCGCCCGGGTCAAGGCCATATTGCGCAGGTCGAGCAAGTACCCGGAGGAGCGTTCGAGCCAGGGTGAGATCCTGGACTTCGGCGAGCTGCGCATCGAGCCCGACCGACGGGAGGCGTGGCTGCACGGCGAGTCGATTCAGCTGCGGGCCAAAGAATACGACCTCCTGACAGAGTTGGCCCGCCGCCCGGGTTTTGTCTTTACCCGCGAACAGCTTCTGCAAAACGTCTGGGGGTACGACTACTTCGGCGACAGCGGCACGATTGACGTGCACGTCCGCCGGCTACGGGCCAAGCTGAAGGACGATTCGAGCAACCCCCGTTTCATCGAAACGGTCTGGGGTGTCGGATACCGCTTCAAGGATGTTCGACAGCCTTCGTAGCCGTCTCGCCCTCACCAATCTGGCCATCACGCTCGTCGCGCTACTGGTCCTTACGGTGGTGTTCGCCCAGCTTCTGAGGCAGCACAGCGTCGACATCGAGCGCAGCGGCGTGGGCCAGCAGGCGGCCCAGCTCAAGACGGACGTGAACCGGGAGCTTCGACTGATTCGACGGAGCATCGGGCACCGGCGGCAGGTTGGTTTGGGCCAGCTGGAGGCCTTCATCACCCATGACGGCGATGTGCTGGACAAGCGCGTCATCCTCTATGCCGCCAACGGCTCCTGCGCCTACGACTCCGCCGCGACCCATCTCAGCTCCGCCACCGCCCCCTGTACGCCCGGCGTGGACTATCACACCCTGTTGGTAGGGCCTATCGGCAAGGTGCGCTCGGCGTCTCGTTTCGTGAAAGTCGGCAACAAGACTTACCTGCTCTGGCAGCGATCCACCATTGGAGCGCGACCACATGAGAAGACGGCCGTCGTCCTGGTGACCGATGCCTCGGCGGTAACGCCCGATTGGACCACCATCGCTCCCGCCTTCCTGCTGGCGGCCTTGGCCGCGGCCATCGTCTGGCTGGCCATGGCGATCTACTTCGCCTACGCCGTCTCGCGTCCGCTCGGACGGATCACGGAGGCCGCCGGCGCCATGGCGGCCGGCGACTACAGCCAGCGCGTTCAGGTTCGCCAGGTGGGTGAGATCGGAGAGCTGGCCACCAGCTTCAATCACATGGCCACCCAGGTGGCCACCTCGCACCAGCTCCTCAAGGACTTCGTGGCCAACGTCTCCCACGACCTCCGCACGCCACTCACGCTGATTTCCGGTTATGTGGGGACCATCCTGGACGGTACGGCTCAGAGCCCGCAGGAGGTGCGCCGTGCGGCCGAGGTGATCTCCGAGGAGGCCGGACGCATGGAGCGTCTGGTGGACGATCTCCTCCAGCTGACCCGGCTCGAGTCGGGTTTGCGGAAGTTCCTGCCCGAGCCGGTATCGGTCTTCGACCTGGTGGACAAGACCGTTCGCCGCATTTCCGCGGCCATGAACGGCCGAGCCGTAGAGAACCAGGTCTCTCATGATCTGCCCCTGGCCATGGTCGACGAGGAGCTGCTGGAACGGGTGCTGATGAACCTGCTCAATAACGCCCTGGAGCACACGCCACCGGATGGGAAGGTTCGCGTCGAGGCCGTGAATGCCGGCCCATGGATTCAGATCGTCGTCAGCGATACCGGATCGGGCATCGCATTGGAGGATCAGGGGCGCATCTTCGAGCGCTTCTATCGGGCCGACCGCAGCCGGAGCCGCGACAGTGGCCACTCAGGGCTCGGACTGCCGATCGTCAAGGAGATCATCGAGTCGCATGGTGGGCGGGTCGATGTCGAGAGCCGCCCCGGGCAGGGCTCCTCCTTCACGTTCACGGTCCCCAGCTACGCTCAGGCATGACTCGTGAGTCGATTTCCTTCGACCCCGTTGCCGCCATATACGACCAAACCAGAGCCCTTCCGCCGTCCGTCACCGATGCGGTGGTGCGAGCCATTGTGGAGCGCTGCGGCCGGGGACTCTACCTAGAGCTGGGCGCGGGCACGGGCCGGATCGGCATGCCGATCGTGGAGATGGGCATCCGTTACACCGGCGTCGATATCTCGGAGGCCATGCTGGCCGCCTTTCGCCAGAAGCTGAGGTTCGGGGATCGGGAGGCCGATCTCATTCGGGCCGACGCGGCGAGGCTCCCTCTTCCCGATGCTTCCTTTGACACGGTCCTGGTGGTCCACGTTCTCCATCTCGTGCCCGATGCTCGACAGGTTCTCAGGGAAGGGATGCGGGTGCTGCGACGGCCCGGCATCGTGGCGCTGGGTCGCAACGACGACACGGCCGGGAGTGTGACCAATCAGATGCGCGGTCGATGGCGCGAGATTCTGGCCGACCTTGGCTCGCCGAGCCGTCGCGACGGGCTGAGTGCCTACGAGGGCGCCATCCAGTTCCTGGAGGGGATGGGAGCCGAGGTTAGGCAGGATGTTGTGGCGGAATGGACCCGTGAAGTCAAGCCGCGCGAGCTGCTCGATCTCTACCGCAATCGAGTCGTGTCCGAGTCATGGCCGGTGCCCGATGAGGTGCTCTCTGAGTCGGTACGGAAACTGGAGCGCGAGGCTGAACGGGAATATGGTGATCTGGATCGTCACATCGAAACGCCCGCGTCGTTCTGCCTCGCGACCGCACGGCTGGACTAGCCGGCCAGGCGAGAGTGGCCTAGCTGAGGGAAGAGGCCACGGGCGTCCGCTCCTCGACAGCCTCTCGAAACTCTCGAGTCAGGGCCGCCGCCTGCTCGTAGCGGTCGAAGGATGGGATCAGGTAGATTCCCTGCACCAAGGGCAGCAGCTCGCGGAACGTCTCGCGAGCGATGTTCATGCCTTCGTCCTGCCCACGGTTGCCTGCCTTTCGCATCCGCTCCAGCACCCACGCCGGAAGCGTGACGCCCGCCAGCTCGTGATGGATGAACTCCGCGTTCTTGTAGCTCTGTAACGGCAGAAGCTCCAGGATGAGGGGGACGGGCAGCGGCCCCACTCGCTCCAGGACTCTGCGGAACAAGTCCGGATCGTACACCGCCTGGGTCATGACAAAATCAGCCCCGGCCTCCAGCTTGCGCTCGAAGCGCTCCAGTTCGATGTCCAGATCTTCGGCCGTCGGATTGAGACTGCAGCCGACCAGGAAGTCGGTTCCGGTTCCAATGCTCGTCCCGGCGGCGTCCTCACCCGCGTTGAGCTTTTTGATCAGGGCGATCAGACCGATGGAGTCGACGTCGTAGACGCCCGTGGCCGGCGCCCAGCTGTTGGCGTTGGGAGGGTCGCCGCTGAGCGCCAGGACGTTGCGTATGCCCAGCGCGTGTGCCCCCAGCAGGTCGGCCTGGAGGGCCATGAGATTCCGGTCGCGCGTGGTGAGGTGCGCGATCACCTCGATGCCGGTCCGGCTCTGGATGAGATGCGCCGTGAAGAACGGTCCCATCCGCACTCGCGCCATGGCGCTGTCGGTGACGTCCACCACCGTCACGCCCGCCTCACCCAGCATGGCCGCTGCCGAGAGCACCTTTCGTGGGTTGGAGCCGCGTGGCGGCCGCATCTCCACCGTGATGACGAAGTCCCCTTGCGCGAACGCCCGAGCGAGATGTCCCTGTTCGCCGCCTGACCGCGAGGTGTCTGCGTCCAGCGGAAGCTCGAATCGAGGCGGATCCCCCACGTAGTGGCGCGGCTCTTCCGCCCCGACCCATCTCGCCAGCGCCGTCCGCATGCTGTGGATGTGTCCGGGACCGGTCCCACAGCAGCCCCCGATGAGGCGTGCGCCGGCGGCGGCCAGACGCTCAGCGTATGCGCCGAAGTAGTCAGGCCCGGAGGTGTAGACCAGCCGCCCGTCGACCCGCGTCGGCAGACCGGCATTGGGCATGGCTCCGAGAACCGGGCCACCCTCGTACCGCATTCTTTCGACGACTTCCAGGGTCGGCTGGGGGCCGAAGCCACAGTTGGCGGCCACGACGTCGGCATTGACTGCCACAGCCCGCGAGACCTCCAGAGGATCTTCACCCGCGAGCGTGCGGCCATCCTCGGCGAAGGTCATACTGGCCACAACCGGCAGATCGCTGCAGGAGCGGCACACCTCGAGGGCGATGAGCAGCTCCTCCAGGGACCCGAACGTCTCGAGGATGAAGAGATCGACGCCGCCCAGCAGCAGGCCCCCGATGGTCTCCTCGAACGCGGGGCGCATCTCCTCCACCGGCACGCCCAGGGTGCGGTTCAGCGGGCCGACGGCGCCGGCGACAAATGCCGGCGCGCCCATGGCCTCCTGGGCTTCACGTGCCAGACGAGCGCCGGCTCGTGCGAACCGCTCGACCTCTTTCTCGAGCCCCCGCATGCCCAGCAAGAAGCGGTTGCACCCGAACGTGTTCGTTTCGATCAGCTCGGCGCCGGCGGCGAGGTACGAGCGGTGGACCGCCTGCACGATCTGGGGGTTCGTGACGTTGAGCTCCTCGAAGACCACGTACCGGTGTCCGAGACGCTCGTAGAGCTGCGTGCCCATGGCGCCGTCCGCGAGCACTGGTGGCCCCGATTGAAGGCGGCGAATGAACGGGTGGATCATGGATGCGCTTGCCAACTTGACTCCCCGGAGTATAGTTCGTGAGAAGCTTGCGGTCCCGCCCCCCGGAGGGAGATTGGCCACCTACTCGCTGCACACCCACAGCTCCTACTGCGACGGCGAGGCGGCGATGGAAGACGTGGTTCTCACGGCGATCGAAAAGGGCATCCACCATGTCGGTTTTTCCAGCCATGCTCCTCTGCCATTCGAGACCGACTGGACCATGCCGCCTCAGGACCTCGATCGCTACCTGGCCGAAGCAGCCGATCTCCGGCAACGCTACGGCGATCGGATCACCATCCGCGTCGGCTTGGAGGTGGATTACGTTCCTCATCCAGAAGTGGCGGATTTCCAGGCACATCACGTGTACGCGCGAGCGCTCGATTACCGCATCGGCTCGGTGCACTTCCTGGGCGACGGCTATCCGCCGGCTTCATTCGACGGCAGTGAGGAGGAGTTCCGTCGCATCCTCAAGCAGTCGTATGGCGGAGACATGGAGACGATGTCGGCCAACTATTACGGCAGAGTCGCGGAGATGGCGACGCAGCGCTGTGTCGACGTGATTGGCCACGTCGATCTCATCAAACGGTGGAACTTGAATGAGCAATATTTCAGCGGTGCCGAGCCGTGGTATCGGCGGCAGGTCGAGGCGGCGCTTGCCGCCATCGCCGCATCCGGCCGTCTCGTGGAGCTGAACACTTCGGCCTGGCGCAAGGGGTTATCGGAGCCCTATCCGTCCGAGTGGATCCTGGCGCGCTGCCGTGATCTGGACATCCCCATCATCTTGAGCGCCGACGCCCATGCCCCCGATCAGTTGGACTTTGCCTATGAGCGGGCCGAGTCGCTGCTGAGTCGCCTGGGTATCGACGCGTCGCTGCCGGCGTTCGCCGCCAAGACTACCTAGACCTCGGTGGCGTAAACTCCGGTCGCCACTTCATCGGCGTTTGGGAACGGCTGGCTATCCGCCCACTGCACCGCTTCGTCGATCTCCCGGTCCACTCGGGCCCGGGCCGCGGCCAGATCCTCCTGGCTCGCCATATCGTGGGTGGTCATCCAGTCCTCGAGGCGCTGGATCGGGTCGCGGCGGGCCCATTCCTCCAGCATCTCCTTGGGGACGTAGCTGGCGGCATCATGCTCGGAATGGCCGCGCATGCGCATGGTCACGCACTCGATCAGAGTCGGCCCATGCCCTCGCCGAGCATCCGCGACGGCGTTCTTGGCCGTCTTGTACACGGCCACCACGTCGTTGCCGTCGATGCGCAGGCCCGGGATGCCATAGGCGTCGGCACGATCGACGATGTGCGTGATGGCGAACTGCTTCGCAAGGGGTGTGGAGTAGGCATACTGATTGTTCTCCACGATCAGCACCAGGGGCAGCCGCAGCGTGGCGGCGAAGTTGAGGCCTTCGTGGAAATCCCCGGTATTGGTGGCGCCGTCGCCGATGTAAGCCATGGCCACGTTGTCTTGGCCTCGCTGCTTGAACGTCAGCGCGGCTCCCGCGGCAACGGGGATGGACGAGCCGAGCATGCTGATCGGCGAGAAGATGCCCAGAGAGAGGTCCCCGATGTGCATGTCCTCGTCCCGGCCTCGAGTCGGCCCGCTTTCGCGCGCCATCCAGTGGGCCATAACGCGGCGCCCCGACATCCCGCGCACCAGCTGGACACCCATGTCGCGGTGGATGGGGCTGACCGTGTCTCCATCGCGCAGCGCGTAGGCGGAGCCCACGCCGATGGCTTCCTGGCCGTAGCCGCCATAGACGCCGCCTACGACCTTGCCCTGAAGGTACAGCTTGCGGATTCGAGCTTCGACTCCCCGGGTGAGGAGCAGGTAGTAATACAGACTCAGCAGATCGCCCTTGGCGATCCCGGTCTCTTCCGTCGCGCGCGCTTCCACCGCCATGCGGCATGACTCTCCGGGATGAAATCTGCTCGATTATCGCCTGAAGTTGGCATCTGCCCCGTCGGCGTTGTATCTTGGCAGGACTCCTAGGCGTCCCGGCGAACCGTCCGAGGAGAAGATCCGATGAGCGGGACGGGCGACCAGACCGGACAGTTCGCGGCTGCCGAACCGCTCGCCGCCGCCGTTCCGGGAGTCACGGTGGTCGTCCTTGCCCGTGACGCCGAGGACATCCTGGGCCCCTGTCTCGAGAGCCTGGCCGGCTTTCATCCGGTCATGGTCGTGGTGGACGGACGGAGCGCCGACGGGACCGCTGCCCTTGCCGAGCGCTGGGGCGCGGTGGTAAAACGCCTGCCCTGGCAGGGCGGCTTTGCCGCTCAGCGGAACGTCGCTGCCGGTCTGGCCGATTCGGACATGGTCTTCTTTCTGGACGCCGACGAGCGCGTCACGCCTGACCTGCGAGAGGAAATCGACCGCCTTCTTCGTGGGGGCCCGAGCCGGCCGGCGTACAGTGTGCGGCGGCGCAATAACCTCCTGGGCGCCTGGCTGCGGTTCGGAGGCTGGTGGCCCGACCGACAGGTGCGTCTCGTCAACCGCCTCGAGGCGAAGTACGTGGGCGCCGTTCACGAGCGCGTGGACCTGCCGGAATCCGCAATCGGCCGGCTCGACGGCGTCATCGAGCATTACACCCATCCCACGGTGGCGGCCGTCCTGCAGCGCGCGGACGAGTACTCCCGTCTGGAGGCGGAGGAGGCGCTGAGCGAAGGGCTGGCTCGACCCACTGGGGCGGCCGTGTGGCTGTCGCCCCTGGTTCACGTGTTCCGGCGGGCGGTGCTGCAGCTGGGCATCCTGGACGGAAGGGCGGGCTGGGCAGAGGCCCGGCTCCAAGCCTACTACCGCCATCTCGTGTGCCGGCGGCGGCGCAGTGGTCCCACGGCGGAGCCGGATGGATTCTTCCAGCGCCTGATTCCCGCCGAGTATTTGGCCGTTCCGGAGCCGCAGCCGGAGGCATTGCCTCGGTTTCCCAGCGATCTCCTGGCGCTCGGCGCCCTGCTTCTCCTCGCGCTGTTGCCCCTGCACCTGCTGATCAAGCGCATGGTGCCCGGATCCGTGGGCACCGACTGGAAGGAAGTCTTCATTGGCCTTTTGGCCCTTGTGGCGGTCGTTCGTCTCTGGCCGGTCCTGCGGACGGCCTTTCGTCACTCCTGGCTGTTCCGGCTGAGCCTGGCCTATGGGGTGCTGGTGATCGCCCGCACCCTGTTCGAGGCCCATGGCATGGCCGGGTTCCAAGGGATCCACGTCGATCTCACCTATCTCCCACTGCTGGTCATCCTTCTGGCGCTTCCGATCGCTCAGCGACTGCCGGTGCTGGCATACAGCGCGGTTGGCCTCGGCGTGGTATGCGCGGCCGGCGCGGTTACGGAGATGATGTGGGGCCACGCCCTCTTCCCCTCCGCCACGCTGCTGGAGCAGTACGGTCGTGCCGAGGTCTACATCAACGGTACCCATGTTCTGAGGCCGTACTTCACCTTCGACTTCCCCACGGGCCTCGGCGCCTTCCTGGCCATGGCCACCGTGACGGCCGTTGCCCTGGGTCTTCTAACCCAGCGGCTTTGGCCCATCGCCGCGGCGGCCATCACCGCCGTTGGTCTGGTGCTGACCTTCAGTCGCGGTCCCTGGATTGGCTGTCTCGTTGGCCTGGCGGTCGTGGCCGTCTTGGCCGTGTCGCGGCCGCTGATCCTTCGACTTGGGGCAGTCAGCGTCATGGCCGTGCTGCTGGTCGCCTCGGCCCTGCTGACCAATGGTGCGGGGCGGCCGGTCGCCCGGCCAATCACCCTGCATAACAGCCCGCAGCTGCGAATCCTGGCTGGGCAACCGCGTCATGAGCGGACCGTGCGATCGCTGCTCCCCTCCGGGGACCTGGTGGCGCGCTCGGGGCTGCCGCCACCCTCTCCCCACAAGACGGCGGTCTTCTGGCGCATCGGCGGCAGGCGCTCCCAGGTGCTCTCCGAGCCGCCCCCGCCCCGCGGCCACGCCCTCCTGAGCTATCGCCTACGGGTGCCCGACGGGGCGCTCTTGGCCTGGGGCATCGCCCTCGACCCCCGAGTGTGGAGGCCCGAGCGGGGGGATGGCGTCACATTCCGTGTTTCCATCGAAGATCAGGGGACGACCAGCCCCGTCTTCGCGTGGTATCTGGATCCCAAGAATCGAGCCGCAGATCGCCGTGTGCTGGGCTTCCGGGTGCCGCTGTATGGATTCGCCGGCGACACGGTGCGAATCAATCTGACCACCGATGCCGGGCCGCTCCACGACGCCGACTACGATTGGGCCGGCTGGCTCGATCCGCGTGTCGTCCTCAGCCCCATGACGGCCGCGCTCGACCGCTTCCCCTATCGGATGGCGCCTGCCTCGACCCTGGAGCGCCCGGTCGTCCGGAGCGGGGCTTATCTCGCCAGCATCGCCAACTGGCAGGGAGATCAGAGCAACTCGGACCGGCTCGCCGCCTGGGGCCGGACCATTTCGGCCTGGGAGCGCGCTCCGCTGCTGGGCCTGGGGCCTGGGTCCGTCGACGAAGCGGCCACTCGTGTCGACGACCACCTGCCATTGATCACCGAGAGCCAGCTGGGAAAGGTGCTGGTCGAGACGGGCGCCGTGGGCCTGGTCCTCTGGCTGTCCCTGTGTGGCGCCGTGCTCGGCCTCCTCGCCGCTGCATACCGCCGGTTCCGGACGCTCGAGTACCTGCTACCGCTGGCGGCCGGCTGTTGCATCCTCGTCTGCAGTCTCGCGTTCCAAGTCCTCGAGGTGAAGCAGATCGCCGCGCTGTTCTGGAGCGTCGTCGGGTTTGCGGTGGTGGCCGAGCTGGAGCTGCAGGGCATCAGTGTCGCGCCACGGGAGTGGCCGGTTGGGGACTTCGTCCCCGAGTCCTGGCCGCGCTCGCTCGGCGGCCTTCTCGAAGGCCTGGGGCTGCCGGCGCGGCCCCGCATCACCCCTGCGGTCGCGGCGGCCGCTGTGGCGACATCGGCACCCGCTGGTCCGATCGCCATCGATGGCAACGGGAGTGGTGTGCATGAAGCGCCGGCTCCCCGAGGGGACGCCGATGGAAGAAGCGAGCCCGCTCCCGTTCACGCGGCTCCGCGCCTTGTCACAGCCGGCGTGGGCATGGTGGATGAGGTGGTCGTCGCCGCCAATCAGCTGGAGGCCAACCGGCTCCTCGACGATGGGTGGGAGCTGCTATCGACCGGCGTCGCCACCGCCGGCGCCGTCTTTGTGCTGGGACGCCGGAACGGCAACGGCCACTAAGGGCTGCCGCGTCGTGAGCGGCATGGCGCTCGCTCCCCCCAAGAGCCTATGATTTGACTGCAAGGACCGACAAAATCATCGTATTGTTCAGTCGAGAAGGGAAGAGTTCGTGGTTCTAGGTATCGTCGCCGCCGTCGTGGTGCTGCTGGGTCTCATCACCATGTGGCGCACCGTCAAGATTGTCCCCCAGGCCCGTGTGGTCGTCATCCAGCGGCTCGGCCGCTATCTCAAGACTGCCGATAGCGGTCCGCTTCTGCTGATCCCCTATATGGACAAGGTGCAGATCACGCTCGATATGCGTGAGCAGGTGGTCGCCTTCCCCAGACAGGCGGTGATCACGGAGGACAATGTCGGCATCCAGATCGACACGGTGATCTATTACCAGATCATCGACCCCAAGCGAGCCACCTACGCGGTGGCCAACCTGTTGGGCGCCATGGAACAGCTCACCATCACCACCTTGCGCAATGTCATCGGCGGCATGACGCTCGACAAAACGCTGACCAGTCGGGAAGACATCAACGCCAAGATGCGCATAAGTCTCGACGAGGTCACCGAAAGCTGGGGCACCCGCGTCAACCGCGTGGAGCTTCGCGACATCGTCCCGCCCGAAGATGTGCAGCACGCCATGGAAAAGCAGATGCAGGCCGAACGAGAGAAGCGAGCGCTCATCCTGGCCGCGGAGGGCCAGCAGCAGGCTGCCGTCCTCAAGGCTCAGGGTGAGAAGCAGGCGGCCGTCCTGAAGGCCGAGGGTGAGAAGCAGCGGGCCATCCTCGAGGCTGAGGGTCAGGCCGAGGCGCTGGTCAAGGTGCAGACGGCACAGGCAGAAGGCGTCTCCCGTCTGTTCTCATCACTCCATGACTCCGCGCCCACGCCCGACGTGCTCAAATACCTGTACATTCAGAATCTGCCGCGATTGGCCGAGGGCACGGCCAATAAGCTCTTTGTGGTGCCGTCGGAGCTTGAGGGCATCGCCACCGCCGCCAATCTCCTGGGAGCCTCCATCCAGGCCCCCGACGCCGCCAACGGCGGTCAGGCGCAAACCGGACGAACCGGACAGCCTGGTCAGCGGATTCCGCCCGATCGCCCGCGACCCTGAATCAGGGGAAGCAACCGGCCGCCGGTATCCACGCACAGTGCTACCCTCCGGTATGAACCCGGCGCAGCCTCTTGACGCTTTCAACCGGCCCATTCGCGATCTGCGCATCTCGGTCACGGACCGGTGCAACTTTCGCTGCATCTACTGCATGCCGCGTGAGGTCTTCGGCAGCGACTTCCAGTTTCTGCCGCGAGCGGAGCTGCTGAGCTTCGAGGAGATCGAACGGTTGGCCCGCATCTTCGTGGGGCTGGGTGTCGAGAAGATTCGGCTCACAGGGGGTGAGCCGCTGGTCCGGAAGGACCTCGAGACGCTCATATCGCGCCTGGCCGCTGTTCCCGGTCTCGAAGACCTGGCCCTGACCACCAACGGCTCGCTGCTGCCCGCCAAGGCGGAGGCCCTGCGCCGAGCCGGCCTACGCCGCGTCACCATCAGCCTGGATGCCCTGGACGATGCGGTTTTCCGGGCCATGAACGATGCGGAGTTTCCTGTCGCGCGCGTGCTCGCGGGGATCCAAGCGGCCGCCGATGCCGGCCTCGCTCCCGTCAAGATCAACATGGTCGTGAAGCGCGGCGTGAATGAGGACCAGATTCTGCCCATGGCGGCCCATTTCCGGGGGTCTGGGCACGTGCTTCGATTCATCGAGTTCATGGATGTCGGCACCACCAACGGCTGGCGCATGGATGACGTGGTTCCGGCGGGCGAGATCGTCGATCGAATCGGCCGGCAGTGGCCGATCGAACCGATGAGCCCCACCGTTCACGGTGAGGTGGCCAACCGCTTCCGCTATCGAGACGGCCTGGGAGAGATCGGGGTCATCGCCTCGGTGACTCAGGCATTCTGCCGCACCTGCGTTCGCGCTCGCCTGTCGGCGAAGGGCGAGCTGTTCACCTGCCTGTTCGCCGCCCGCGGCCACGACCTCCGGGCGCTGTTGCGTGACGGCTCGGCCGATGAGGAGATCGCGGCCGCCGTCTCGCGCATCTGGGGAGTGCGTCGCGATCGCTACTCGGAGATTCGAATGGCCGAAACGCGCCCTGCCGAGCGGGTCGAGATGTCCTACATCGGGGGATGAGGCCGCTCTCCGATCTGCGCGTGGCCCTCGTCCACGACTATTTGAATCAGCCGGGCGGGGCCGAGCGGGTCGTCGAGGTGTTCTGCCGCATGTTCCCCAAAGCGCCGCTCTACACCTCCCTCTACGATGCGGGGGCGATGCCCGATTTCTGGCGTGGTGTCGATGTCCGGACGAGCTTCATGCAGCGACTCCCGACGCGCGTCGGCGTGGCCCGGGCGCTGCTGCCCCTCTATCCGCTGGCCTTCGAGTCCTTCGACCTGAGCGAGTTCGATCTCGTCCTCACCAGCTCGAGCACCTTCGCGAAGGGCGTCATAACGCGGGCGGGTGCCTGCCACGTCTGCTACTGCTACACGCCGACCCGGTTCGCCTGGATGTATCACGATTACACCGGTCGCCAGCGGCTGCCGGCCGGCTCTCGCGTGCTGCTTCCGCTCTTCGTCTCGCCGCTTCGCGTCTGGGACTATGCGGCCGCGCAGCGCGTCGATCATTTCATCGCCATCTCCTCGACCGTTGCCGGACGTATGCGCAAGTACTACCGGCGGCCGTCCACGGTCATCTACCCGCCGGTCGAGACCAGCGCCTACCAGGTTGGCGTTCCCGAAGACTTCTATCTGGTCCTGGCTCGGCTCCAGGCCTATAAGCGCATCGACCTCGCCGTTGAGGCGTGCACCCGGCTCGGCGTTCGCCTGATCGTCGCCGGCGACGGGCCCGATCGCCCCAGGCTCGAGCGACTAGCCGGCCCCTCGGTCGAGTTCCTGGGCCGGGTGTCCGATGCGCGGGGGAGAGAGCTGCTGTCCACCTGCCGGGCGCTGCTCTGGCCCGGTGAAGAGGACTTTGGACTGGTTCCGGTTGAAGCCCAGGCCTCGGGCCGGCCGGTCATCGCCTTCAAGGGTGGCGGCGCGGCGGAGACGGTGATCGACGGCCAGACCGGCATGCTCTTCGAGCCGCAGACCGTCGAGGGGCTCATGGAAGCCATCCGCAGCTTCGATCCGGATGGGTACGAGCCAGATGTGCTTCGCGCCAACGCGGCCCGCTACGATGTGGCGCACTTCCGTGATGCCATGTACGCCGAGCTGGAGCGTGCCTGGTCGAATCATTGCGCCTCGCTGAAACGGGATACCTCGAGTACGTCGGGTGTTAGCGGCGCGGAGGCATAGGGCCGTCCCTGCTGCCGTGCTTGTGCCGGTCAGTGCTTGTGTCCGCTGATCGTGTCCACAGGACTAGTGTCGGGGTGCTCTCGCTCGTGGTGAGCCGACAGGGCGGGCTGACGACTTTTGAGAGAAGATAGAGCCGGATATCGATGCCGAGGGCATCCATCTGCGAAGGCTCCTCTGCCTGCGGTCTCCGCAGCCCTTTCGCCTGAGGTCTGGTCGACCGGCCCGTCACCGACTTGCATCGGTAGGAGGCCGCAGGTATCCGCGGCGGCATCGTCCGGCTCGGGTCGTCCCCTGCACCAAGAGGCGATGCCCTGAGGACACTGGTCGCTCGTGTCCGCCTGGCTCCGCCGTGGCCCCGCAGCCGGCGGGCAGTGACGGGTAGTCCGAGCCGGCAGGTTAGCCTACGCCTGGTCGGTGGAATGCCTCAGCTGCCGGAAATGCCCCTGGCTACGGGTAACAACGACGGGGCGGCGCCGCTCCTATGGAACCATCGTCCACAAGAGTCGACTTTCTGCGGCCCCGGCGGCCACCGAGACCCTCCGCCTAAGTTGGCCCGTGTACCCCTCCGCATCCCTCGCACTCTCCGCACGCCGTCAGAATCAGTACAGAACCTCACATTGCGCTCGGAGACCGCTCGTGCCCGAACCCGATCCCGCCGGCCTGTCGCGCCTGGCCCTCGGCATCTCCAACTGCCGTCCGGCCGACCGGGTCGTCGAAGCGATCGTGGCTGCCGAGCGCCTCGGTGTTCGCGCAGCGTTCATCGCCGAGGACGTCGGCTGTCGCGACGCGTTCCAGCTGGCGGCCCTCGTGGCCGGCGCCACCAGCCGCATCCGGCTCACCGTCGGCGTGGCGACCCCGTACCTGCGAAGTCCTGACGTTCTGGCGCGGGCCGCGGCCACGTTGGAGGAGATCGCTCCCGGCCGGTTCACCCTCGGCCTCGGCTCCAGCAGTCGGGACATTATCGAGGGCCAGCTCGGCATCGACTATGACCGGCCGCTTGTCGTGATGCACTCCGCCATCCTGGCCATGCGGGGGGAGCTGTCCAAGGTGGGAGCCCGGCCGCGCGTGATTCTCGCCGCGATGGGACCGCGCATGCTTCGCCTCGCCGGTGAGGTGGCCGACGGTGTTCTGCTCAACACGGGCACGACCCCGGACTATGTCCGCTGGGCTCGCGCCCGTGTGGCCGAGGGCTGCCATCGAGCCGGCCGTGACCGCCTGCCGCTCGGTCTGGCCGTCTGGATACCTGCCTATACCGGGGACGATCTGAAAGCCGCGTTTGGTCGGGCAGGTCGCTGGGCCGCGACCATGCTCAGCGTTCCCGACCAGGGGGAGCTGCTGCTCGAGCACGCCGGTCTCGACGGAGGCTTCCTGCCCGAGCTGCGCACCGTTTGCCGTGCCTACCCCGTCCGGGGTGACGTAGATCGTGGCGCCGCGCTGGTACCGGAGTCGGTCGTTCGCCGGCTGGCCCTGATTGGCTCCCCCGACGAGATCGGCGCGCGCCTCGCGGAGTACTTCGCCGCCGGCGTCGACACCGCCATCCTGGCGCCGGGTCCGCTCCGGGCCCTGACGTCGATCCTCAACCCGGAAGCCGTGCCTCGCTGGGACGATCATGCTGATCCATCCGCAGGCGGTAGGCGTACACTCGACGGGTGAATACCTCCTGCACGTGCTGCGCCGTGCCCCTGGCTGACCGGATGGCGCCATGACTCGCGTCCTCGTCACCGGTGCGACTGGGGTGCTCGGTCGAGCGCTGTTGGAGCGACTAGACCATCAGGAGTTCGCCGTGCGCGCGGCGGCGCGGCATGTACCGGCGTCTGGGTCCGATTCGGATGTGGAATGGGTCAGCATTGACGTGGCCAGCGGCGATGGTGTGCAGGCTGCACTCGACGGCGTCGACGTGGTGCTTCATGCCGTCAACGCGGGCGGACGTGGGAGCCGAGAAGTGAATGTCGACGGACTGCAGGGGCTCCTCTTGGCGGCACGGACCGCCGGTGTCAGTCATGTCATCTATCCCTCAATCGTCGGCATCGACCGCATCCCCCTGGCTTACTACCGTCAGAAGCTGGAGGCCGAGAAGCTGGTCGCACGGGGCGCGGTCGGCTGGACGCTGGTACGAGGGACCCAATTTCACGACCTGATCGACCACATCTTCAGTCGCCTTTCCCGGTTCCCGGTCGTTCCGCTGCCTCGTCGCGTCCCAATCCAGCCCATTGATGTGGGCGACTATGCGTCCGTTCTCATAGACTGTGTGCGCCATGGTCCCGCCGGTAAGACCGATAACGTGGCCGGGCCGGAGATTCTGCCCTTGGGCACGGCCTTTAGCCGGTGGCTGTCCGCGCGAGGAAGGTCCAAGCTGGTCTTGCCTGCCGTCATTCCCGGCCGTCTTGGTCGCGAGCTGCGTTCCGGCGCGCTCACCGACCCGGAGGCCGGCCGTGGTCGGGTGACGTGGAACAACTGGCTGCTGCAGCAGCGCCGCCAGGCGACACAGTCCTGAAGCCCTGTTCGCGATAATCGGCGGTCCCTTATGACCCACCCGCCCCGACGTCTGACCATCGGCGGCCGCGCCTACGCCGTCACATTTGATCGCCGGATCAGCCGGAGTCAGCGGGAGGTGGTGGCGTTCGCCTTCGATAGCCAGGGCCAGGAGGCGGCCCGTGAAGCCATGAGCACCGCGGCGGCCCGTTCCTTCCTCACCCGGGACACGACGACCGAGCCGCCGACCTGGTCGGAGCTGGAGGACCTGGCGTTTGACCTCCTGAAGCCCCGGCTGGAGGAGTAGCATCGTGCCTGAGGCCGGCAGGCCACGTTGATACACTGGAGCGGTTCGCGCGGGCGCCTAGCTCAATTGGCAGAGCAAGTGACTCTTAATCACTAGGTTCAGGGTTCGAGTCCCTGGGCGCTCACCACGATTTCCCCAGTAATGACGCCATAAATGACGACTGATCCGGTGCCAAGCAGGAGGCCCAACCGCAGCTCCGCTGCAAAAGCGCTGCAAAACTTCGGCAGTGCACAGAGCTGCCGATGCCGGCGCGCAAGGTAGGGGCTACCGGATACGCCCCACATTTGTGCTAGTCGTAGGTCTGCTGCAAAAGTCGCTGCAAAACTAGGCGAGATTCCGGGCGTCCGCGACGCCGGCGAGCAGGCCATTCATCCGACGGACGGACTCCTGTTGCATGGTCGGTGTAGCGCTTCTGCGGCGAGAACTGCGCCGATGAAGTTGCAGAGTCCGACAGTGAGGCGATGTCGATCTTGGATATTCATGTCGCCGGCGTCCGCGCCGCATACGTCATCAACGTTACGCATGAAACCCATAGGGCGACGGGCCCGAAGGTGCATCCCCGATACCGCTGACACAACGTGCACGCATGCCACCAGGGTCTGCGACCCGGGCACGATCCCAAGTGTCCACCAAGGGCGGGATCAGGAGGAACCGGCGCGTGCTCGCTCCGTTGTGGTGTTCCTTCTTTCCGGTGACCGTTTCCGACGAGGATAGACCTTCTCACGGATTCGGGCTGATGTTCTGATTGAGCCGAAAGACGTTGGATGGGTCGTAGCTGTTCTTCAGAGCCGCAAGCCGCGCCCACTTGGTCGGCGTGTACGCCTCTCGAACCCTATCGGAGCCCTCCTCACCCAGGTTGTTGACGTATACACTGTGGGCTGCAAATGGCTGGATAGCCTCCCAGAAGGCACGCGTCCACGCAATCTGCCGCCCGTCTTCCTCCGGGTCAACCCATTTGGTGAGGATGTTGAAATCGTAGCCTGCCTCGCGGTGACTGTAGGCGGTGTGATCCTCCGGAAGCCGGCTGATCGCTCCCTCCAGCCGAAGGAAGTAGGCAGTTGTCATCGGTGAAGGCATCCGGGCGGCGTGTGCAATCGTCGTCTCGATCAGGCTGTCGCTCAAGTGATTGACATAGCTCGATTTCCAGTAGTTTCGCTGTCCGTGGGGATGCCCGGCGTCAAAGCTGCCCTGGAGCGCTTCGTACGGAACGGGTCCAACGAGGTCGGCCAGTGGGTGCTTGAAGGTGCGCAGGGGCCGCAAGATCTCCTCACCCCGGGTGAGGTCGCCGGGGTAGCACGCGATGACCGCAGCGACGACCCGGCCGTGGACCTGCTCTGGGAGAAACGGCTCAGCCGGCGCCGTGAGGAAGGCGCAAAGGGCACCCAGCTCTGGTGGCGCATCCGCCATGTAGTCGCGGAAGAAACGCAGTAGGGCACCGGCGTCCTCGATCGCGTAGAAGATCGGCCCGCCCAGGACGGTCGGTCCGATCGAGTGTAGGCGGTACTCAAAGGAGGTCACGATGCCGAAATTCCCTCCACCGCCCCGGATACCCCAGAAGAGGTCAGGATTCTCGTCCTCGCTTGCTCTCACCGAGCGGCCGTCGGCAGTTACTACGTCGGCGGCGAGGAGATTGTCGGAGGCGAGGCCCAGCTTGCGGACCAACCAGCCCTGCCCCCCTCCCAGAGTCAGTCCGGCGATCCCCGTCGAGCTCACCAGTCCACCTGTGACCGCGAGACCAAACTGTTGACTCTCGTGGTCGAGATCACCCCAGGTGGCGCCACCCTGAGCGCGTGCGACGTGGTTTGTCGGGTCGATCCGGATCACTTTCATGGGAGAGAGGTCGATCACGATTCCGCCGTCGCACGTCCCGTTGCCGGCAACGCTGTGCCCGCCGCCGCGCACCGCGATGAGCAGCTCGTTCTCGCGTGCGAAGGCGACGCTGTTCATTACGTCGGCGACTCCAGTGCATCGGACGATGAACGCCGGATACCGGTCTATCATGCCGTTCCAGACACGCCGCGCCGCGTCGTATCCCTCGTCCCCGGGCCGGAGCACGGGACCCCGCACCGTCCCTCTGAAGGCTTCCACTGTCGCGTCCTCAACGGTGATGCCGCCCTTAATCGTCATTCTGTCCTCCTTCAAGGCATGATGCGGCCACGTGGTCTTCGGTAATGCGCTGGCTGTCCACTGCGTCTGACTGGCTCATGTCGGTCCCGGTTTCTGTCGCAGCCTCCGGGTGGTATACCTCCAGTGTGCTCCGTTCCGCTTGCAATGCCCAGGAAAAGTCCACACGCTTACCCACGCAGTTGGGTAGACTGCTGGTGCCGGCCCCAGACCGTTCCCTTCTTGCGGCGTCGCGAGAGCAGGCGTAACCTGGGGCGTCGTCGAGCGAGAGCCTAGCCAAGTGAGACCGTGACCGACACCGGAGAACAAGGGCTGCCGCGTGAGCCTCCGGCGAGCCTCGCACAAGAGCAATCGGCGGCTTTTGGAGCGATGCTAAAGCGGCACCGTGCTGCCCGAGAGCTCACCCAGGAGGATCTGGCCGAGCGGGCACGCCTCAGCGTGCGCGCAATCAGCGATCTCGAGCGCGGCGTCCGACGGGTGCCATACCGGGATACCGTTCGGCAGCTGGCGGACGCGCTAGACCTTCCTGACGAAGACCGTCTCGCCCTTGAAGCGGCGTCCGGGCGCGTGGCGAGAGGCGTCAGACTACGCGAGAGAAGGGCGCCCGTGACCCTTCCAGACGATCGAACGTCCTTCATCGGACGAGGTCAGGCGATCGCGGCCTTGGCGGCCCGGGTGCGCTGGGCAACGGGGCGGCTGGTGACGCTCACCGGGACAGGAGGAATCGGCAAGACTCGGCTTGCGATAGAGGTCGGTCGGGTTCTGTACCCCGAATTCACGGATGGGGTGTGCTTCGTCTCTCTGGCACCGGCGAGCGGTGCCCACCTTGTTCCCTCGTTCATCGCGACGGCACTGGGCGTTCAGGAGCGCGGCAGGCGGCCCCTCGTGGAAAGGGTGAAGGAACACGTGGGTGAGATGTCACTGCTCCTAATCCTCGATCACTTCGAGCACGTCCTCGACGCCCGTATGGTCGTGACCGAGCTGATCGGGGCGTGTCCCCACCTCCGCATCCTGGTAACGAGCCGGGCGGTACTCCATCTCTCGCGGGAGCATCTCTTCGAGGTGCCGCCCCTCTCCCTGCCGACCGCCTGGCACACGCTGGGTGTGGGCGCACTCGAACGGACCGAGGCGACAGCGCTCTTCATCGAGCGGGCGCATGCGGCCCGGGCCGACTTCGTGGTCGAGGACGACGGCGCGTCGACGATTGCCGAGATCTGCCGGCGGCTGGAGGGGCTGCCGCTCGCCATCGAGCTGGCCGCGGCTCGGATCAAGCTTTTCTCTCCGTCCGCCATCCTTGAGCGCCTCAACGCACGGCTCGACCTGCTCGTCGGCGGGGCGCGGGATGCACCAGGGAGACAGCAAACGCTCCGAGACGCCATCGACTGGAGTTACCGCCTGCTGACGCCTAGTGAACAGCAGCTTTTTGCCCACCTTGCGGTGTTCGAGGGCGGCTGGACGCAAGAGGCAGCTCAGGCAGTCAGCGCTGAAGATTACCCTGCTTCGCGTATGCTGGACGCCATTGGCTCGCTCGTCGATCAGAGCCTGGTCCAGCCAGTCATGAGCAGCGGGGAACCGCGCTTCAGCATGCTGGAAACGATCCGGGAGTACGCCGCGGAGCGTCTTCAGGACAGTGGCGAGCGGGAGGTCGCTCGGCGGCGGCATTCGGAATTCTTCCGGGCACTGGCGGAAGAAGGAGAGCCACACCTGGTCGGACCAGGACAGGGCGTGTGGCTCGACCGGCTGGAGGCTGAGCTCGACAATCTGCGAGCGGCTCTGGACTATGCCTGCGAACAGCGTCAGGGAGAGACAGCGCTGCGGCTCGCGACCGCAACCTACGTGTTCTGGGATAAGCGGGGCTACTGGGAGGAGTGCCTTGCCAGGCTGGACGCCGCACTCAGTATGGGGACATCTTGCTTGCCGGAAACTCGTGCGAAGGCGCTCTATCAAGCTGGCATGGTTATCCGCATGCTCGGCGATCCGGCCAAAGCGGAGGGGCGGCTGGCAGAGGGTCTCGCCCTTGCCGACTCGCTGAATGATGCGGAGCTGGTGGCCTGCTGTTCGTTCGACCTGGGCTGGGTGCGCTGGGAGCAAGAGGACTACGCCGGCGCACGCAGGCTGTTCGAGCACACGCTTGTCGTATCGCGAGCGGCCAACTGCGCTCGGGGCACCGGTTTGGGCCTTCATGGACTGGGCATGGCGGCACTAGAGGCGAACGAGTACTGCTTTGCGCGGGCATGTGTGCAGGAGGCCGTTGCAGTGTTCCGTGCCATGGGCGACCTGTGGGAGATGGCCGAAGCACTCAACACCCTGGGCGATGTGGCGCGCGTCGAGGGCGATTACGGCAGCGCGGAGCGAGCCTATCACGAGGCGCTCGACCTGCTTGGCGACGTGGGTGTCTGGAGCAGCCAGTCATCGATCAATCACAACCTGGGTCATGTTGCGCTTCGCCGTAGGGACATCGATGCCGCACGCGCCTACTTCCGAGACGCGATCCAGAACTTCGCCCGATTGGGGGACCGAAGGGGTACCGTCGAATGCCTTATCGGGCTGGCAGGAGTCTGGGCCCCGGCAGCACCCGAGCGCGCGGGCATGCTCCTGGGCGCTGCCGACGCCCTCTTGGCCTCCATGCCGGCGCAGCTCTTTCCTTCCAATCGGCCCGACTACGAGAAGTGCGTCGACGATGTCCGGAGGCGGATGGAGCCCACCGCGTTTGTGCGGGCGCGAGCAGAGGGGGCTGGTCTGACCCTGGAGCAGGCGGTTGCCGCTGCACTTGACGACTGACGGCGCCACGTTGAGCCAGAGGCCTCCCCTAATCGCGGGGCCGCGAGTTCGCATACGTTACTTGGGAGTCCCTCTTCGCCCCTTAGTCTTCTACCGCAATGAGATGCCGGCCGAGCTGGCGCGCCTTTCCGTCGTGGGCAGCCAGGGGACGGTCTTCCACGTCACAAGCGAGGAGTGGGAAGCCGTGCTCCGCCTAGCCGTCGGCATCGCACCCGCGCCGGTACGTTAGGGCGGGCGCGAGGGGAGATGCTCTTGGATATCGCTCTGGGAGCTACCAGAGCGCATTGCACGGTCCCGAATCTCCAATGGGAGGGCCACGCAGCCGACCCCCAGGCACCCTGATACAGTTGGGGTACCGGTCGAGAGGGGGCGGAGGATGACGAACGATCGCGCGTCGTCGCCGTCGGCCGAGCTGCTGTTGCGCAACGTCTTCGGCTACTCTTCCTTCAAGCCGCTGCAGAAGCAGATCGTCGATACGCTCCTCGCGGGCCGCGACGTGTTCGCCCTGATGCCCACGGGTGGAGGCAAGTCGCTCTGCTACCAGCTTCCGGCCCTCGCCATGCCGGGCACGGCCATCGTGGTGTCACCCCTGATCGCCCTCATGAAGGACCAGGTTGACGCCCTGGCGGCTCTGGGCGTCGAGGCGACGTGCATCAACACGGGGGTTTCCGGCAACGAGCGATCCAAACGGGGCTACGAGATGGCCACGGGACGGTTCAAGCTGGTCTACGTGGCACCCGAGCGGCTGCTGACCGAGAGCTTCCTGCGCCTGCTGAGGTCTACCAAGATCAGTCTCTTCGCGATCGACGAGGCGCACTGCATCTCCGAGTGGGGCCATGACTTCCGGCCCGAGTATCGGGCGATCTCACGGCTGCGCTCGCTCTTTCCCACCATTCCCATGGCCGCCTTCACGGCCACGGCCACCGCCTCGGTGCGGAAGGACATCCTGGCCCAGCTCGGCCTGGAACGCGCGGCTCAGTTTCGGGGCAGCTTCAACCGGCCCAACCTCTTCTACTCGGTCTGGCCCAAGACCGATCCCTACCACCAGCTTCTGACCTATCTTCGTGGTCGCCCCGAGGCTTCGGGGATCGTCTATGTCGGCGCCCGTAAACGAGCCGATGAGGTGGCAGCCGCTCTCGTCCACGACGGTGTGCGCGCGCTCCCCTACCATGCCGGTCTGGACGCGGACCAGCGACGCAGGCACCAGGAGGCGTTCATGCGTGATGAGGCCAAGGTCGTGGTGGCGACCATCGCCTTCGGCATGGGCATCGACAAGCAGGATCTGCGCTTCGTGATCCACTACGATCTGCCGGAGACGCTCGCGAACTACTACCAGGAGAGCGGCCGGGCCGGGAGAGATGGGGCACCGAGCGATTGCATTGTCCTCTACAGCTCTGCCGACGCGGCGCGCGTGCGGCGCTTTGCCCGCCAGAAGGACGACCGGCACGAACAGGAGCGGGCCCTGGCACAGCTGAACGCGGTCACGGCGTGGGCCGAGCGCCCGGCCTGCCGCCGCCAGTCGCTGCTGGCCTACTTCGGAGAGGATTGCGAGCCGGGCGGCGAGCACTGCTGCGACATCTGCCGGACGCCGGCGGTCCTCGAGGACGTGAGCACGGATGCCCGCACGTTGCTGGCTTGCGTGGCGGGAACCGGACAGCGCTTCGGTCGCACGCACATCGTCGAAGTGCTCCTCGGTTCGCTGAGCGAGAAGGTGGTCTCGCGCGGCCACGATCGGATCGCGGTCCATGGGACCGGCCGCCACCGCGCTCGGGAGCATTGGTTGAACCTAGCCCGAGAGCTGGTTCAGCATGGATATCTGGTGGAAGATGGCGACGGCTATCACACCCTCCAGATCACGCCGAGTGGGCGCCGGCTCCAAGCGGGCCAGGAGCCGCTGCTGCTTCCGCGTACGAGACAGGTGACGTCGCGCGCCTCCAAGGGGCCGGTGGACGGAGACCTCGGTCTCTTCGAGGAGCTTCGCGGGCTTCGCAGAGCGGTGGCCGCCGAGCGAGGCCTTCCCGCCTACCTCGTGTTTCAGGACTCGGTGCTGCGCCAGATGGCCTCGGACCTGCCCCGATCGGAAGCCGACCTGAGGCGCATCTCCGGCATCGGCGAACGCAAGCTGGCCGCCTTTGGGCCGGTCTTCCTCCAGGCCATCGCGGAGTACGTCGCCCGCTCCTGATTGGCAGACCAGGAGCCGAACCGCATGGCCGGCCCGGCAGCCAACAGGGCGCTAGCTCAGCCGCTTGTCCTACAGGCCGTCGCCCGAAAAATGGAGGTTGTTGATCTGGACGTAGTGCCGGGGCGGATCGAGGGGAGTGTGCTGAAACGCACGGGTCAGGCCGACGGCAAGCACCAGCTCGGCGTCGCCGGCCAAGAGGGCTTGGCACCGTTCGATGACGTCCGCCTGTGGCGTCTTCTGATCCGCGCCGTAGAACCGGATGTCACTCGCGGACATGCCGGCTCCAGAATCGGGGCCACCCAGTCGCAAGCGGACTCCGCGGCCGTCGACCTCCATCCTGGGAGGAGTGGTGGGCCGCAGGCACCCCAGGGAGACATCTCCCCGACCGACGTCTGTGAACCGCTTGGCGCCGTCGATCTGTAGCTCGGGGCCGAAGATCTCGGCCAGCGTGGGTCTGGCTCGCCGGCAGACGACGGTTCAGAACAGGGAAGGCTCCATCGGCTGAAGGAAGCGGGCCGCTGATTCATCAAACTCGTGATCCTCAACCTCGGGCCGCTCGCCCGCGGGCCTGGTCGAGGAAAGATGCACCATGGCTCCGAGCGCGAATGGACCGCCCTGGGTGCGGAGGTGACGCCGAGCGAGGTTCTGATTGGGGCAGGACCGGGCGCACATGCCCCACATTCGGCGACATCGCCAGGCCGGCCACGCAGATATTCGGCGGCTGCATCCGGGTCAGATGGTTGATGACGATGACCATCGGGTCACAGGTGCACGATGGTCACCGAGGGCCAGTGCGCGGCCAGATATTCGGCCACCAACCGCCGGTGGCAGTGCTCGGGCGTCGTTTCGCTGCACAGCAGGACGGCCGGCTCGCCGAAGAGCGTGCGCGGCACAGCCTTCTCGATGCGACGTTCCGAGATGAGGTTCAGGAAGGCTCGCTCGTAGCTGTCCCAGGACCCCTTGTGCTTACGATAGGCGTCCAGAATGTCCTGGGTAGGCGCCAGCAGCGGCTCGTGGACATAGTCGATGCCGCCGATCACGCGAAGGAAGTAGGGAAAGTCGGACCGCTTGGTGTAGGTGGCCATCTGCGAGGTGTTATTCAGCCGGATGTCCACCACCCGCCTGATCCCGGCCTGCGTCAGTTCTCCGAAAAATCGCTCCGCGGTCTTGCCGGCAAAACCGGTTGTAAAGATCTTCGTTGCTTCACCTCCAAGCCGAACAGCGTCATCTGACCCGAATCTTCCTCAGCCTCGAGCCGGCTCTGCGCCTCCAGGCGGCCGTCGCCCCGAATGTCGGACACGTCGATGCCGCGGCGGAGCAGCACATGCCCGACCGATCGGTATCGATGACACTTGTTCGGGTCCTCCTCGCTGCACAGCAGCGCCACCGGCCCGATCCGGTCGCCGATTTCCTGGAGCGATGCGATCCCCGACTCGAACAGCGGGGTCTCTTCCAGCTTGGCGTAGTCGACTCGACCCCTGCTCGTCGTAGCATTCCGGATCGTCGGGCCGTCCACCCAGCTCCACCCCGAGAAACTCATACCGAATGCCGGCGTCGATCAGCGAGCCCTCCAGCACCGACCGGTTGAACTGGGACGAATATCTCGAGTAGGGGGACGAACGCACGTCGGTCACGGTCCGAACGGAATGCCGCGCCAGCAGCTCCAGGAAAACCTGGAGGCTGTGATTGGAATGCCCGAGCGAGTAGACATGCGGGCCCGACTGGGTTCCCTGATCGTCGGTCATGAGGCTCGAGGTGGGACCTCCCCGACGCGTCGACGGAGCGAGAGCAGCCGTCGCGACTGTCGTTAGCATAGCACCACGCCAACCATCTCGCCCCTCTGCGCCTACTATCAGAGGACGGCCGGCCCGAGGGAAGGGTACCGGAGTGCTCATCAGCACGAGCGGAGGCAAATGATGACGGTGGACGCGTGGCCGGAGCTGCCCTATGACTCCTGGTACGAGACCATCCACACCCTGCACCGGTGGACACAGGTCGTGGGCAAGGTCAAGCTGGCCCTCTCGCCCTTCCTCAATGAGTACTGGCACGTGGCTTTTCATCTCACGGCGCGGGGCATGACCACGGGGCTCATTCCCCAACCGGGATGGTGCTTCGAGATGCGCTTCGACTTCGTCGACCACCACTTGCTCATCGAGAGCAGCCAAGGCGGTACGCGGGTGATTCCACTGCGCCCGCGGACGGTGGCGGCCTTCTATGCCGAGCTTCTGCAGACGCTGGAAGACATGGGCATAGCCGTGAGCATCGATCCCATGCCCTCGGAGATACCAGACCCGGTCGGGCTGGATGTGGACCACGAGCACCGCGCCTACGACTCGGAGTATGTCTCGCGGTGGTGGCGGGCGCAGCTGCGCATCGAGCAGGTGCTGGAGCGATTCCGTTCCCCGTTCATCGGCAAGAGCAGCCCCATTCACTTCTTTTGGGGCTCCTTTGACCTGAGTCACACTCGCTTCTCGGGCCGTCCAGCTCCTCTTCCGCCTGGCCCCCGCTTCTATCAGCTCTCGGAGGACCAGGAGAACTTTGCCTGCGGGTTCTGGCCCGGCCAGCCGGTGCTCACCGGGGTCACACTGGGCGAACCGGCGTTCTACGCCTACGTGTATCCCAAGCCCGACGGATTCGACGGGCGGGGTGTCCGTCCTGAGTCGGCGAGGTTCGACGAGCAGCTCGGCGAGCTGATCCTGCCCTATGAAACCGTGCGTCGGTCTGCCGATCCCGAGGGGACGCTTCTCACCTTCTTTCAGAGCGCCTACGAGGCGGCGGCAAATGGGGCAGGGTGGGACCGTGAAGTCCTCGAGCGCACGCCGCCGAGCCCTCCGGGTCGCGGCTGAGGGAAGCAACCGAGGCCCCTGGATACGCTTCGGGGGTGGGGCGTCGTCGGGGAAACGAAGGACCGATCCCAGTTACCTGGGACCGGTCCCTTAAGGCGACTTAGCGGACTCGGCGCCGGGTGACCACGATGCGGATGCCGGCGGCATCGGTCCGGACCTCGGCGGGATAGCCGGGGTTGGCCGGATTGTAGCCGGCCAGGCCGACGCGGGCCAGGACGCTCGCCGCGCACTGAATCTGACGCGGCCAGGAGCCATAGGTGGCGGAATCCAGGCAGCCCATATAGGCGGTGCCGTCGGTTCCTCCGTACGACTCGATGATGCCGATGGCCATCATGATGCGGGGGGACAGGCGGTAGTGATGGGCCTCTCGAACAAAGGTGCGCGTCCACGCACCCTCGGGCAGTGAGGCGATGCGCTGCCCCATCGGCCCCGTCAGGCGATAGTACCGCCGAACGTGGAAACGGCGGTGATGCGCGTGAAACCGCGCGTGTCCGGACCGCAGCGCCGGTCGACCCGCATGGGTCGCCTGCCCTCTAGCGTGTCGCTTGGTGTGGCCCACCGAATGGTGTCGATGGTGGCGGACATGGCGATGATGCCCATGATGTCCATGGTGGTGATGCCAGATCCGGATGGTCGTCGCGGATGACTGCTCCGACGCGCTCAGGCTCGCACCGGCGAGCGAGAGTGCTACAGCGACGGGCAGGACCCACCTACGCAAACTTGCGGGACGTTACACTCGTCCCGCCGAGGCGAACGGCTGCTTGGTTCATCGACCTTCCTCCTTTTTGTCGTCTGGACGCGTGATCCCATGATTGGGTCCCGTGTCACTCGCGGCCATAGCTTCTCCGGATACGGCCTCGTCAAACTGGGGAGGGCACGACGTCGTGCCTGGGATGCGAACTCCGAAGGACATGGGATCCCACGGCGACGGGCTGCGACGGCACCATGGCCGCGAGATGGTTTGCCGCCCGGCGATGAAGGGAGTTACCGGGTCGGTTGAGGGGATTGCCACGAGACGCTGCCGGGTCACCTCGGCGGCTCTCGTCCGTCCTGACGCCCCACGCACGCGAATCGGGACGCCTTCCGAGTGTACCCCGTGGTTGCTGTCTTGGGTCTTTCCCGTGGGGTGTCATCTGACCCGACCGCCCGGAGAGGATGCAAACCGTGGGGTAGAACCGGGCCGGCAATGGGTCTAGCCCGGAGCGGCCAACGCAAGCCCGCCATCACGCGGACCCAAGACTCGGCTGCACGACCCGGTGTCGCGACCGGCACCCAAGCCGGCGTCTACCTTTAGCGCCTCACCGCCAGAGGCTTCGCCAGAACCCCGCCCGTCCCAGGGACCTGCCGAGAATGACGTTGCCGGCCCTTCGAGACATCCTGCCCGGATCGCCGGAGGCCACGGCCGAAATGGTATTGGCAACCCGCGCCGTCCGGTACAAGCCTGATACCAACCCTCGGAACCTCATTGCAACGCTTCCGTCAGGAATGCATCGGCGTCGGCCGCCAGCTCGGCGCGATTCCCCTCCTCGGCTTCCACGATCTCCAGCAGGCGCCTACCTTCGTCGGGACGGTTCAGGCCGATCGCGATGCCCAGCGAGAGCCAGTAGTCGGCCGTCTCCAACAAGGCCGGACGATGTTCTTCATGGGCTCGATCCAGCACCTCGGACATTGAGGCCACCACCGCCGAGCCGTACCGCCGCCAGCGTTCGTCCATGCCGGGCTCCATGATTCCCCTCGGATCGTTGCTCTGCCAATAGGCGCGTGGAGTCGGCATGCTTGCACCGCTCCGTCTCTTCCTTTCTAACTCCACCCCCGTGGACGTCTGACCTTACCGTCTGGACAGGAGTTCGATCGCCCAAGCGGGCCATTGCTCCTGGTGATTGACAGTGCCCCGGCTTTGTGGTATCCAGGTGCTACTCACCCAGCCCAGCGGCGGGTTGGGCCCACCCGGACAGGAGGATCAGGATGGCAGGGACGTGGACGACACTCAACAATCAGCCGAGCTTCAACGCCGACACGATGCTGCTGCTCACCGATGGGACGGTCATGTGCCACGAGGTGAGCTCGAAGAACTGGCACCGCCTGACGCCGGATGCGTCGGGCAGCTATGTGAACGGCACCTGGTCTTCTTTGGCCTCGCTGCCGGACAACTCGAGCATTTCCAACGCCCTGGGCGGTCCCACCAATGCGCCGCTGTACTTCGCCTCGGCGGTTCTGGCCGACGGCACCGTGTTCACGGCGGGAGGAGAGTACAACTCCGGCAACGCCAACGCGGAGACGCTTGCCTGTCAAATCTACGATCCGGTCGCCGACCAGTGGACGGCGATTACCCCGCCCAGCGGCTGGAGCAACATCGGCGACGCGCCAAGCTGCGTTCTTCCCGACGGGAGGCTCCTGCTGGGCAACATCAACTCCACGGCGGTTGCCCTGTACGATCCCGTAACTCAGGCATTCACCGCCGGCGCCAGCAAGGGAGACAACAGCTCTGAGGAGACGTTCACCCTCCTGCCCGACGGCACGGTATTGACGGTCCAGTGCTCGAACATCCCCAACGCCGAGAAGTACCTCAGTTCGTCGAATCAATGGGTGAGCGCGGGTAGCACGCCCTCAACGCTACCCCAGGCGTGTCCAGGATTCGTGGCCGAGATCGGGCCCGCCATTCTGCTTCCCGACGGCCGGGTGTTCGCCATCGGCGCGACCGGCAACACCGCCCTGTACACGGCGCCCGCCAATCCCAGCAACGCCGGCACATGGTCAGCCGGCCCGACCCTGACCGACACCAGTCACAACACCCAGTTCCCCATGGATGCGGGCGCCGCCCTGCTGCCCAACGGCAAGGTGCTCTGCGTCGGCAGCCCCTCGCCGCCGTGCAGCTATCCCGGCCCGACCACCTTCTTCGAGTACGACCCATCTACCAACGCCGCGACCGTGGTTGCGAGCCCCACCAATGCAGGGTCGGCCTGTTACACCGGGCGCTTCCTGCTGCTGCCGACCGGCCAGGTTCTCTTCTCGAACAACAGCTCCACGGTCAGCGTCTACACGCCGGATGGATCGCCGAATGCGGCGTGGAAGCCAACCATCACCGCCTGTCCGACCGACCTCATCACCGGCCATAGCTACACCATCACCGGGACCCAGCTCAACGGCCTGTCCCAAGCCGTCAGCTATGGCGACGACGCTCAGATGGCCACCAATTACCCGATCGTCCGCCTGACGAACACCGGAAGCGGCAACGTGATCTATCTGCGGACGTTCAACCACTCGACCATGGGCGTTGCCACCGGGACGACCCCCGTGACCACCAACATTCAGGTGCCGCCGGGGACGCCCGGAGGTCAGTATGACCTCGTGGTCATCGCCAACGGCATCGCCTCCGATCCGGTTGTGGTCGAGGTTGGGTCCCGCGACGCCTTCTTCATCATCGACCGTAGCACCTATGGCCAGGGCGAGATCCAGGCCTTGATCAATCTCAACGGCGCTCCCGCGGTGATCGACCCGGCCCTGTACGTGGTCGTCGAAGGATTCTCGGCCGCGGATCTCAGCCTCACCGCGGCCAACCTGAACGCTCCGCCGAACCTTCCCGTCATACCGGATCCGGTTTCCGGTGTCTCGCTCCAGTTCAGTGGTCCGGTGGTGCCCCACGACCCCTCCTTGCCGCCCACGCCCCAGCGGTTCACCTTCCCGTACCGCATCGTGTTCCAGGACACGTCCATGTTTGGCTTCTCGCCCGACATCGAGACGGTTGGTCTTTCGGCGTCATTGACGGCCGCGGGTACCACCGTCCACGCCGCCGGGGCGATCGAGCTGATCAAGAACCCCAATCCCTTCATCCTGCACGGCGACACCGCGCACGGCTATCCGTGGTACCTCAGCGTCGATATCCGCGTCTTCCAGCTCAAGGCCGGCCAGACGCGGTTCGCGGCCCATCTGGCGACCGCCGGCGATCCCCGCGACGTCGCCACGGGCTTCATCCAGCAAGTCATCACGAATTTGAACGCCAGCCCCGGGTCGGCAGGGACCGAGTTCGATTCACTTCCACAGGACGAGCAGCTGTCCGAGCTGGCCCTCTCTCCCGTCGACTCTCACGGTGTGTCCGTGTACAACTTCGCCGTCGCTCGCGTCCGCTACCGGGACATCATCCCCGCCTCGAACGTTCGCCTGTTCTTCCGAATGTGGCCTGCACAGCAGACGAACGCCACGTACGACACCGCGACCGCCTACCGATCCCATGCCGACGGTTCGGGACACAAGGTCCCGCTCCTGGGGATCGAGGGGGATGAGATCATCACCATTCCCTTCTTCGCCGAGCGGCGGGTCGATACCACCAGCGTGAGCATGACGACGCAGACGGATGCCAGCAATGTCCGGGGGGCCATCTCTCCAGACCCCCTCGGCGGCGAGGTGGACAGCTATTTCGGCTGCTGGCTGGACATCAACCAGCCCGGTGATCTGATCCTGCCGTCGCGAATGGTCGGCGGCAATCCGGCAAACATTCCCGACGGCCCATTCACGGGCATGGGAACGCTGGTCTCGATTCAGCAGCTGGTGCGCAGCGAGCACCAATGCCTGCTGGCGGAAGTGGCATTCGATCCCGATCCCATCCCGTCCAATGCCGACCCCTCCATTTCCGATAAGCTCGCCCAGCGCAACCTGACGTTCATCAACGTTCCCAATCCCGGCGCCCTCGAATCTCGGCGAGCGCCGCAGGTGTTCGAAATCCGGCCCACGCCGGGAGCGCTGCGACCCGACCTTCGCTATGACGAGCTGATGATCGACTGGAGCAGCGTCCCGGGTCAGGGCCATGCCGCCATCTACCTGCCTGCCGTGGGGGCCGACACGGTGCTGCAGCTGGCCGATCAGATGTACCTATCTCACCGTCTCACCCGCCTCGACGCCGACACCATCGGCTGCCCGACCGACGGGGTCGCCTACATTCCGGTGCCGCAGGGCAGCGGACCGAACTTCGCCGGGCTGCTCACAGTCGACCTCCCGCCGACGATTCACAAGGGAGAGCGCTACTCCGTTCAGGTCAAACAGATCACGACCGTGCCCATCAGAGGATTGGTGGTGAACCGGGAGCAGCAGATCGGCGGGAAGGCCGCGGCGATGACCAGAGATGCCCAAGAGTTCGAGAAGGGCCGCTTCTGGCGGCGTGTCTTAGGGGTCTTCCGAGTTGAGATACCGGTGGGCACCAAGACGGAGCTCCTGGGGCGAGAGGAGAGACTGCTCTCCATCCTTCGCTGGATCGAGCTCGCCATCCCGCTCGAGAGTCGCTGGTACCCGGTCTTCCGCCGCTATGTTGCTCAAGTCGGGGGTCGCGTACATCTCATGGGCGGCAACCCCGGTCTGATTCGGCCCAGTCCGGACGGCAACTGGCAGAAGGGCACGACGACTGAAGCTGGTGAGAAGGGAGGCCGCACAGGCGAGGAGTGGATCGGCCGCACGGGGAAGATCAACGCGCTCTTCTACGATCGGTACGGGGACTTCGAAGGCTTCGTTCTCGATACGGAAGATGGCGAGCGGCGGTTCTTCTCGCGGGAACAAGCGGTGGAAGTGGTTGCCGAACGCGCGTGGCGCGAACGCCTGGTCACCACCGTGCTCGCCGAGCGAGATGACCCGCGTCGGCCGATGGAGATCGTCCTGTCGCCGCCACGCGAGTCATACCTCTAGAAGCGCTAGCGGTCCGGCGGGTTGCCGCGTTACGCGGTGCCCGCCGGCACTACCCTGCCAACGTGATCGCGAAACTCGGCGCGATCGACGATTGTTGGTCTCGGCGGTGGCCTTAGAGCCTGCCGGTAACGGCGAGCGGCAGCAGCGCGTAGAAGGTGGCGGAACGCACCACATCGTCCAGCGGAATCTGGTCGAGGGTGGTGTGGGCGAAGCGCTCGTCGCCGGGACCGAAGCCGAGCGAGGGAATGCCGGCCTTGCCTGCCCAGTAGATGCCGTTGGTCGAAAAGCTCCACTTGCCGATACGGGGTTCCGAGCCATAGGCGCTGGTATAGGCCGACCGCGCGGCCGAAAGGTAGGGGTGATCCGGCGCCAGAGCCCAGGCCGGGAAGACCTTCTCGACGGGGAACACAAAGCCGGTGTAGCTCGGCTCGTCCCAGGTGGGGATCTGGATCTCGGCCGTCTGCGCTTCGGGCAAGCGTCGCAGCTGTTCGAGAACGATGTCCGGTGTCTCTCCAACCGTCACCCGGCGGTCCAGGTAGATCTGACAGCTATCGGGCACCGCGTTGACCGACGGCGTGTCCACAGCCAGGTCCGTCGCGGCGACAGTCCCCTTGCCGAGGAAGGGATCGTCGGCGAAGGTATCGCCTAGCGTCTCCACGCCTTCCAAGAACCGGGCCGCCCGGTAGAGCGGATTGTCTCCCAGCTGTGGCATGGCGGCATGGGCGCTCTTGCCGGCAAACGTGGCCGTCACCTCGACGCGTCCACGATGGCCGCGATAGAGCGCCATGGTGGTGGGTTCGCCGATTACGACGTAATCCGGCTTGATTCCCTCATGCTCGACCAGCGCGTGGCAGGCGATGCCGTCGCACCACTCTTCCATGTTGCCGAAGTAGTAGAGGGTGAGCCCGTCGAGCAGCCCCAGCTCCTTGAGGGTACTGATGGCATACACCATGGGTGGTGTCGAGCCCTTCTCATCGCAGGCGCCCCGAGCGTACAGAATGCCGTCCTCGACCTTGCCCTCGAGCGGGTCCCAATCCCACTGAGACCGATCGCCGATGCCGACCGTGTCGATATGGCTGTCGAAGACGATGGAGACCGGGCCGTCTCCCGCACGGCCCAACACGTTGCCCATGTCGTCGAACCGTACCTCGTCGAAGCCCAAGGACCTCATGCGCTCGGCAATGAGCCCACCGACTTCCCCGATCTGCGAGTCAAAGCTGGGTATGCGCACGATCTCCCGGAGAAAATCGGTCATGTCGCCGGCGGAACGGCTCAGGGCGGCGGTAATGTCGCCGGCCCGTCCGTCCAAGCGGGAGCCGCCCTGGTCGCTCACTGATTCGCCGCCGGCTTGTCGGTCAACTCCACCATCTCCCGCTGCTGGCCCGCGCGTTCGTGAAGCAGATGACGGAACGCGATTGCCGCCCGCGACAGGCGCTTGTCCTTGTGATGAACCAGGAGCAGCTCTCTGCGGATAAGCAGCCCCGGGATATCGGGGGTCACGAGGCGGCCCTCTGCCAGCTCGTAGCGTACCGCGTAGCGCGAGGCGACCGAAATGCCCAGGTTGGCCGCCACCGCCTGCTTGATGGCTTCGGTTGAGCCAAGCTGCATGGTGTCGGCAGGCTCGACCCCCAGCTGAAAGAGCCGCTCCTCCAAGAGGTGCTGGGTGCCCGAGCCACGTTCGCGGGTCAGCAGGGTTTCCGAGCGCAACTCGGCCGGCTGCACACGTCGGGGTTGCGCAAACCGGTGTGTCTTGGAGACGATGGGAATCAGCTCATCGTCCAAATAGGGCTCGGCCATCAGATCCGTTTCTCGCAGGGGCCCGGCGACCAGGCCGAAGTCGACTTCGTTGTCCCGAAGCCGCTCCAGGGTTCGTGCCTTGTTGCCCAGGCGCAGGTTCACCTTCACGGAGGGATGCTCCTCGCGGAAGGATCCCAGGATCTCGGGAATCAGGTAGATGCCGATCGTGGCGCTCGCGCCGACGACGAGGACGCCCCGATCCAGCCCCTTCAGCTCCGTCAGGGCGATCTTGGCTTCCTCTTCGAGCAGGATCATCCGCGCCGTGTCGTCCGCCAGTAGCCGCCCGGCCGTCGTCAGAAAGACCTGCTTTCCCACTCGTTCGAAGAGACTGACACCCAGATCCTCCTCCAATCCGCGGATGTGAAAGGAAACCGCGGGCTGACTAATGCCCAGCTCCTGCGCCGCCTTGGAATAACTCAGCCGGGAAGCAACGGCATGAAAGACGCGAATGCGCTGTGACAGCAAGCTCGAGGTTCCTTCCAGGTCTGGAGCTCCCGGCCGGCGGAAAGTGAGGGGATGCCGACGCTCTGCCGTTATTCTGGCAGAAATCGGGCATGGCACGAGTCATGCTCGAGCCAAGCCAAGGCATAATGCTGACTGATGATGGGATCGGAAAGAAGATATTTGACTTATCGGTCGCGGGTCCGTAGGATGAAGTAGGGCTGACACGATCCGGGAGGTTCATGCCGTGGCGGTTGAGCAGGTTTCGGCGGTGATCGATCGACTTCGGACGGATAATGGCTTCCGTGTCCAGTACTGCGCTGACCCCGACGAGGCGCTTTCTCGCTACGCGCTCGATGGGGACGACCTCAGGGCACTGAAGACCGGAGATGGTCTGCATCTCGAGCTGATGGGGCTCGGGCAGAAGTGGGATCAGTTTGTGGAGGCGCTCTGCGGCCCTCATCCCGGCCCATAAAGTCAGTATTGCCTTAACGTACCAACCTCGCCTTCCGGATCTGTGCGGGTGCGGCCCCGACATGGCGGGTTCCCCGATTGAGGACGCTCGTCCCGGTTATTTCTGGTCGACGCCTCGCGTCGACGCCTTTGGATCGGTGCCGCCGGAGTAGAAGCCTCTGAGCTCCCCCGGCATCATTGCGGCGATGGCCTCCATTACCAGCCGTCTTGCGACGGCGTCCCGCTCGGAACGCGATGTGGTCGTCGCTTCCTCGAGTGACACCGGAGGACCAAAGGCGACACGCAGCCTTCCCGCCTCCTCGTACAGTGCGAGGGGAATGATGGGCGCCGCCTGCTTGGAGAGCGCCAGCAAGAACCCACCTGATCCCTCACGGGCCTCGAGAAGGGCTGGGGTTTCGCCCACGGTTCCTTCCGGGAAGAGACCGATGACATCACCGCTCGCGATCGCCTCCATCGCGCAACGGACCGCCGCGGCCCGTTCCTGAATGGAGGCGCGCATCGGAGGCATCGCGATGAAGCCGAACACCTCATAGAAACGGCCGAAGACATATCGCGTCGCGGGCGAGGGGACGGGAATGCCGGCCAAGCGGTAGTCGTCCCACTCGGAAATGGCGATCCAGCGAACGCGACGCCCCCGGCACTCGTGGATGATCTTTCCGGCGATCATGGCTGCCCATCCCATCCAGAGACCCGGTCGCTGGTAATGGTTGGCGACGAGCACGAAGGGACCGGAAGCCGGCATGTTGTCGACTCCGGTCACCAACGGACCCACCGGCACATTCCGCATTAGGAAACGAAAGTCCGCCCCAAGGTCGCGGGGCTGTCCGCGGACGATGTAGTAGGCCGCCTGCACGAGGCGCAGCAAGGGCAGGCGATAGTTGGGTCTCGGCGCCTCGCCGGTCGACGGGATCCCGGGCCGGTGACTCACGTTGAGGTGACGGGTGGTGGAAGTTCATAGTTCCGTACGACCGGTGGAGGAAACTGGCCCTTCGCAATCCCGGATATCAGCTCTGCGGCCGTGGCCCGTGCTGAGGCCGCCTGGTCGGGAGAGACCCCTCCGCGGGTTTCCGCCTGGTGCAACTCGTCCTCGTCGAGCACGGCGTGACGGAGATCGGGCCAGATCCACAGATCGAGAAAGAGGTCCGTGATCGGCTCGAGGGTACCCGGGTCGGAGCCGGACCAACGGACTGGCTCAAGCATGTCGACATAATAACCACGAAATTCGACGCCAGAACGGTAGACGCGCGCGATGTCGTAGGGCCGGTCCTGAAACAGGAACCAGACCCCCGTGTCGCCGGGCTCAATGACGGCATGCCCGTCCGCCAGCACCGGGTTGGAGGGGTGCAGCTGATGACGAAGAACGATGAGATCGGGGTCGGCCTGGAGAAGGTCGGCGGTAAAGCGCGTGCGCCGATCGGGGGGACGCAGATACTCGAACTCGATCTTCCCCCGGCGAGTCAGCTCCCGTCGTTGGACATCGGAGGAGCCCGCTATCCGAGCCCCGTCGCGATGAGGGTCAGACGGATCTCGCCGCTGAGCTTTGGATGCATGCTGGCGCCGACCACCACGTTGGCCTCGCCGGTAATGGCGCTCGTGACCGTCTCGACGAGCTCCTGGACCTCATGCAGGGTCATGTCCGGACCGCCGGTCACGTTGAGCAGGATGCCCTTTGCTCCGGCGACCGAGCCCTCGAGGAGCGGGCTCTCCATGGCGGCGAGAGCGGCGGTTCGCGACCGGTTATCGCCGGTGCCGCGCCCGATGGCCATGAGCGCGGAGCCTCCATGTGCCATGACCGCGTTGATGTCCGCAAAGTCGAGATTGATCAGGCCGGGCGTGATGATGAGGTTCGCGACGCCGCTGATGCCTTCATGCAGCACCTCGTCGGCCAGCTGGAAGGCGTCCAGGAGATTGCTGCTTGCCGGCGCCACCTCCAGGAGTCGCTCGTTGGCGATGACGATGAGCGAGTCCACCTCGTTCCCAAGCGCCTCGATGCCCTCATTGGCGACGTCCATGCGCCGGCGGCCTTCAAATTGGAACGGCCTGGTCACCACGCCGACCGTGAGGGCATGGCGCTCACGGGCCATACGCGCAATGAATGGCGCCGCGCCCGTACCCGTGCCACCCCCCATGCCGGCGGTGACGAAGACCATGTCGGATCCGTCGATCGCCGCCTCGAGCGCTTCCGTGTCCAGCTCTGCCGCCCGCAGTCCCAGCCGAGGGTTGCCACCCGTTCCCAATCCTCGGGTGAGCCGGCCGCCAATGGCGATCTTTCGCTTGGCCTGTGATTTCTGCAGGGCCTGCTGATCGCTGTTCACCGCGATGTAGTCGATCCCGTGAACGCCCGACTCGATCATCCGGTTGACGGTGTTGCCACCGGCACCACCCACGCCCACGACCCGGATCTGTGTGAATCCCTTGGCCTGGTCCTCCATGTTGTTGGACAGCAGCTGCTGAACGATCTCCGCCGGCCGTTTGGACGAAAGCCGCTCGGGTGAAAAGCCTCGTCGCTCAGGCACGCTCCAGAACCTCCCTCGCAAGATCGCGGTAGGCGTCGACGGCCCGCTGGCTGCCTCGCAGCTGGGTCAGCGGTATGCCGGTGGAAGCCGCCTCCAGGATCTTCGAGTTGGTTCCCACGCTCGTTTCGAACACCAGGTCGCCCCAGTTGTCCCGAAGGTACTGCGCCACGGTCTTTTCCTCCCCCAAGCGTCGATCGTACTTGCTCAACAGGATGCCGAGGACCTTGAGGTGGGGATTGATGTAGAGAATCTCGTCGATGCTACCCTGCAGCATCTGCAGGCCCTGTAGGGAGAAGAAGCGGGCCTCGGTGGGGATGATAACCATCTGTGCCGCGACCAGCGCATTTATGGTGAGGAGGCCAAGGGAGGGAGGGGTGTCGATGAGGACGAAGTCATACTCGTCACCCACCTTGGCCAGCTGGTCTCGCAGGCGGAACTCGCGACCCAGCTTGTTCATGAGCGCTGCTTCCGCGCTCGCCAGAGCCAAAGAGGTCGGAACCAGGTCGAGGCGGCCATTCTCATCAGAGAAGACCTCAACACGAGGGAGCGCCGATTTGTGATCCAGCAGCGAATCCGCGACCGTCTGCTCGAACCCATCGCTGGAGGCCAGGCTCAGGGTCAGGTTGCCCTGAGGATCCATGTCGACGACCAGAACCCGGTTTCCAAGCTGGAAGAGGCATATGCCCAGGTTGGTGGTCGTGGCCGTCTTGCCCACGCCCCCCTTCTGGTTCGCCACGGAGATCACTTTTGCGGCCATACTACGCCAATCTAGCGAAGGGCGGAACGGTCATGCCATTGAGAATGGCCTTCGGGTGAGCCTTCACGAAGACCTCGCGGCCCTCCTGAGGAAGCACAATCTGCGGCTCCTGGAGCTGTCGGCGAGGACGGCGACGGCCGAACAGGCCGCCGAGGCAGTGGGTTGTGCAGTCGCTCAGATCGTTAAGTCGCTCCTGTTGGTGGCCGGCGGAAGTCCACTCATGGTACTTGCCGCGGGCGACCGGCGGGTGGATTTGAAACGGCTGGCGGCGCTCTCGGCGGCTTCCGAGGTACGGATGGCCACGCCGGCAGAGGTTCGCGAGACGACCGGTTTCGCGATTGGGGGCGTGCCGCCCTTCGGTCATGCGAGGCGCAGCCAAACGCTCATCGACTCCCGTCTTCTGCCCCATGGGGTGGTATACGCGGCCGCCGGAACTCCCCACCGAGTGTTTGCTATCGATCCCGATCTCCTAAGGCGGCTGTCAGAGGCAACTACCGCGGATCTCTGACTTTGTATCGGACGGAAAGAGTGGACCCGCCTGCGGGCGGGCGTGCAGGCGGGTCCGGTGGGATAAGGAGGCGATGTAAGGGGCGGTTCTAGGGCGCCGCGCCGAGCGTTAGGCTGACGGATCGCGTCTTTCCCTGTCGCCAGACCCGGAGCTGGATGGTCTGACCCGGGTGGTATGGCTCAATGCGCTGCATGAGCGCGTTGGGATGGCGCAACGGCTTGCCGTTGATGGCGACGATGACATCGCCCGTCTGCAGGCCGGCGCGTTGGGCAGGGCTGCCGGGCTTGGTCGCCTGGACAAAGGCGCCGCGCACGGGCTTGGTCTGACTGAGGTACTGGATACCCATGTAGGGCGGGGGAACGTGGGCGATGAGGCGCTGGGCCACATACGCGGCGGTGTTGCTGGGGATCGCAAACCCCAATCCCTCCGCCACGGTGGCATTGGGATCGGCGACACCGAAGAGGTTGTCACTGCTTGTCCCCGTGGACCGCTGAATCTCGGTGTTGATCCCCACCACGTGGCCCGTGAGATCGATGAGCGGCCCACCGCTATTGCCGTGGTTGATGGCGGCATCGGTTTGGATCATGTTGCTGGCCGCAAGCGCCTCCCCCGGAGACGGGCGGTTCAGGCCGCTCACGATGCCTTCTGTGACCGTGTTGCGGTAGACGCCGAGCGCGTCGCCGATGGCAAGCACCGGCTCGGCCAGCTGCAGCCGTGCGCTGTTCCCGAACTGGGCCACCGCCGGTACCGGGCTGTTCACCCGGATGACCGCGATGTCGTTCAGCGTGTCCTTGCCCACCAGCGTCGCGCTGGCGTGCCGGCCGTTGGCGAAGGTGACATGGTAGCGCGAGGCGCCCGAAATCACGTGGGCATTGGTGACGATATCACCGCGCGAGTCCACGATGAAACCGGAGCCGATGACGGTCCCGCCCGATTGGGGGAACGGAGAGAGCGGGTTTGTCTGGGCAGCCAGACCATGTTGAATCTCCACGACCGCCGGGCCGACGCGCTTCACCGCCGCAACCGCATTGGTCACCGGAATCAGCGTCTGGGCGGCCTGATTCGAAGAGGGCAGGAGCTGGACCGACGGCGTCGGGTGGCTCGATCCGGAGTTGGCGGCCACGGTGACGGCGCCCACGACCGCACCCGCGATTGCGCCGAAGAGAACGCCAAGGATGACCAAGATGGTGACCGTGCCGATGCCGATTCGGTGGGTCATGACTTGGCTTTCACCTCCGTAACTCGGATTTCCCCTCATTATTCCGAGCGCAAGATTAGAGGCCCATTAGGCATCTGCGGGCGCAACGACCGGCGAGCGCGCCCTCCGCATAATGGATTGGCGCGTCGTGACGCGAGTGCATGGATGGGTCGCCTAGTCTGGCCTAGGGCGCGGCACTGGAAATGCCGTAGGCGGGCAACCGTCTCGTGGGTTCGAATCCCACCCCATCCGCCACCCCACAGGTGCGGCAGGGCCACGCGCCGCTAGGCGGGCGCCTCGATCATGGTCAGCTCCGTCGTCATTCCCAGGCGTTCGGCCACGGGTCGGCCATCCGAGATGTAGAGGCGCGGAACACGCTGGCTGATGCCCGAGAGCACGTCGTAGCTGATGGTCCCGGCCCAGCGAGCGATCTCGTCCGCGGTCAGCTCATCGTCGCCGGAAGCACCGATGATGGTGACCTCATCTCCCTGCCTGGCGTCGGGTACGCCACTGAGGTCCACCATGAACTGGTCCATGGCAACGCGGCCCACGATGGGTGTCCGGCGACCCCGCACGAGCACATGGCCCTTCCCCTGTACGGTGCGCGGCATGCCGTCGGCGTAGCCGAAGGGCACCAGGCCAATCGCGGTGCGCTTCTCGGTTCTCCAGTCGTGGCCGTAGCTCACGCCGACCCCTTTCGGGAGGGTGCGAACCCGAGCGAGATGGGAGCCCAGCACCATCACCGGCTGGAGCTCGACGGTTCGCGGAACGTGCGGAGAGGGATAGTAGCCGTAGAGGGAGATGCCGCAGCGCACGAGATCCAGATGCATCTCCGGGAACTGCAGCGTCGCAGCTGAGTTCGCGACATGGTTGATCCGGAAGCCGAGCTGCTCTTCCTCGAGGTGCCGGCGCACCTTCATGAAGATCTTGAACTGCTTCCAAACGCTGTCGGTCGACTTCTCGTCCGCGCTCGCAAAGTGAGTGAAGAGCCCCTCACGCCGCAGGTGGGGCAAACGGCCGATCGCCTCCACAAGGGGCACCACTTCATGCGGGAGCACACCATAGCGGGTGAGACCTGTGTCGACCTCGAGGTGAAACGGCACCTCCTTGCCGGCCGAGGCGGCCTCGGCCGATAGGGCTTCGGCCAGAGGTAGTGAAGATATGCAGGGGGTGAGGTCGTAGGCCACGCACTTGTGGGCGTGTTTGGGCTCTATTGGGCCCAGTATGACGATGGGAGCGCTGACCTCCGACTTGCGGAGATAGAAGGCCTCGAACGGCGTGTACACGGCGAGCTGCGAGGCGCCCGCCGCGATCACCGCGTTGCCGACCGCGACGGCCCCGTGGCCGTATCCGTCCGCTTTCACCACCGCCATCAGCTCCGTATCCGGCCCGATGTGCGTCCTGAGGGTGTGGACGTTGGCCGCCAGACGATCGAGATAGATCTCCGCCCGCGTGGCCGCGAACTTCGACCCAAAGGTCGACACGGTCATGCAGACGCGCTTCTTGGGGCTATCCGCCACCGGCGCGGTCATGACCGGCTCACGATGGCTGGTCGTCCCGCTCTTCAACGACCAGGAGCCGAACGATGTCGTTCTCGTCGAGAATCCCCACCAAACGGCCGTCTTCCACCACGGGCAGGCAGCTCACGTGGCGGTCGAGCATCACGGTAGCCGCGGCGTCAATGGCGGTATCCGGAGTGGTGGTGACGACGGACCGGCTCATCAGATCAGAAGCCTTCGCGGCCAGTGCGCGCTGCAGCTCCCGCTCCGTTTGATCGGCGTCCAAGGCAAAGGAATAGCCCAGCAACGAGAAGTAGGTGGGCAGATGCGGCTGCGCATGCTTGGCGACCAAGTCGGCCGCTGTGATGACGCCGACCACTCCACCGGCTGTGTCTGTGACCACCACCTCAGAGCAGCGACGGTCAGTCATGAGCCGGGCGATGGAAGTCACTGAGGTGTCTGGGCCGACCGTCGGTACATCGGTACGCATCAGTCCACGTACGACTGTCTGCGACTGCTCTGCCATCAGCCTCGCTCCACTGCGGCCAACTTCTCTACCTCCATGCGCTCGATCGGAAGGCGATGCCAGAGATCCGAGGCCATGGTGCCGGCGTCTCCGAGTTCGGCTCGAAGGGAGTCTCCGGCCTTCCCATGCAGCCATACTCCGGCCATGGCCGCGTCATGCGGCTCCATCCCCTGCGCCATCAAGGAGGAGATGACCCCGGTCAAGACGTCGCCGGTGCCGGCGGTGCCCAGGTTCGGCCCGCCGGTGGCATTGAGCAGTAGCCCCTGGCGCCGGTGGGCAATCAGGGTGCTCGAGCCCTTGAGGACGACCACGATTCCCCACTCTGAGGCCGCCCTCGAAGCAGCCGAGAAGCGGTCCGACTGCACCTCGTCCACCGAGCACTGGAGCAGTCTGGCCATTTCTCCCGGGTGGGGAGTGACGACCAGGTTCTCGGGTGCGGCGTCCCACCAGTGCGGGACCTCGGCAACCAGATTGAGGCCGTCGGCATCGAGGACACCGGGGAGCTGCAGCTCCCGGAAGAGCCGGAGCGCGGACAGGACAAATTGTTTCGTATCGGGGTGCCGGCCAAGGCCGGGACCCATGGCAAACGCCCCGGCCCGCTGGGAGTCGTGCGCCACGGCTTCGAGGTGGGCCGGGCCGAGCCAGAGATCAGACCCATTGGGAGAGGAGAACACCGGTTCGGGAGCCTGCTCTGCCACGACACTCTGGATAGCTCCCGGCACGAAGACCTGAACCAGCCCGGCTCCGGCACGGTAGGCCGCGACCGCCATCAGAGCCGGAGCGCCCGGAAACTGGCTGCTGCCGCCGATCGCGATGACGGTGCCGCTCCTGCCCTTGTTCCAGTCTTCACGCCGACGAGGAAGCCGGAGCGCGATGTCTTCGGGCTCGATCAGTGAGCAGCCAGCCCTTGGTTCGTGAACGTCAAGGCCGATGTCTGCGACGTCAATCTGGCCCGCCACGGCACGTCCCGGATAGGACCAGAGGCCCCGCTTCGGAAGGCCGAACGTCACCGTCCGAGACGCATGTACGGCGACCGTCTTGACGGCGCCCGTGTCGGTATCAACGCCGCTCGGAACGTCTATGGCCGCCCGCTCCACATCCCGGGCAGCGTTCACCAGCTCGATGATGGTCTCCAGCCGGCCTTCGGGTGGCCGGCCGCCAGTACCAAGCAGCCCATCCACGACCACATCCGCCCCGCCCAGCTCGGTTCTCAGGCGAACGAAATCCGGATCGTCCTCGGATCGCACGCCGGGAAGCTCGGGCGCCTCAGGCCGGCCGAAGCTGTAGAATGCCACCTCCTCGCCCCGTTCACGAAGGACCCGCGCGACCTCGACCGCATCTCCTCCGTTGTTGCCAGGCCCAGCCAGGACGAGAACGGACTTGCCTGGCGCGATCCGCGCGGCGACTTCCCGCCCGGCCCGCCGCATCAAATCGGTCAGGTCGCCACCCGCGGCAACAAACCGCTGCTCGAGTGACCGCATCTCATCCGCCGTCAGGAGCGGAATCACGCGTGCTCCCAGCCGACGGCCACGGCCGCGGCCATTCCGCGCGAGTGAGTGATGCTTACCGATATGTGGGTGATCGATCGAGACTCGGCGCCCAGCTTGGCCCGGCCAAACAGATAGACTTCGGGCTTTCCCTCGCGGTTTGGGAGGATCTCAATGTCTCGCCAGCGGATCCGTCGAATGCCGATGCCGAGAACCTTGGAGACCGCCTCCTTCGCCGCAAACCGACCGGCCAGGCGTTCGATACGCCCTCGACAGTAAGCCTGCTCGCGTTCCGTGTAGACGCGGTCCAAAAACCGCTGCTCAAACCGCCGCACCGTGGCCTCGATGCGTTCAAGCTCAATCAAATCGATGCCGGTCGCCGGCCCGCCTTCCCCCGGTTGGTTCACGCGTTGCCAACGGTGCTGAAGTTGGGAGAGTCGGAGGCGGTTACGACCCCAAACGGGAGCGTCAGGGCCACCCGGCCATCGAGTCGAAGCTGGAGCCGATGAACGCCGGGGCTCTCAAAGGTGAGGCTGTCGAACCCGATGATCAGGTTGGTCTCGCTGGACTGTTCGGGGACCTCGATGCCCATCGAAGGGCCTTCGGGGATGATTTCGGCCCCAGTCGGTCCGAGAATGGACACCTGGCCGCTATGGGTGCCGGGGGCCAGAGCCGCGACGACGACGACGAAGAATCTGGGATACGCCGCCGGGAGCGAGTGGAAGGTAATGCTGCTGAACAGGCCGATCGCGCTGATCTTGCCGTCCTCGCTGGTCAACGCATAGTCGCAGAGTAGCGCCAGCCGGACCTGATCGCCGCCGTCGGTCGAGAACAAACCCGGTCAGGCCTTCGTCGGGCGTTGGAGCCGGGCGGGCTCGAATGCCGCGCCCCAAGCAACGCGCCGTCGGGGTGGGGCCGCAGCCGGGCGGGCTTCCTCCAGCTGCATGTCCGCATCCCCCGTCTTGATTCGACCCATGATAGTAAGCCTGCAGTCGCATGCAGGCTGGAGGCCTTGAAGGCGACGTGGGTGGGACGGTTCGGGCCGATGAGTCAACGCCCGGTTGGCCCGCGTGCGGTCGACTCCCAGTGCGAGCTCCGGCTGATTGTCACCTCCTATTCATCTTCCACACATAAGAATGGTGGTGAGGCCGGAGCACCGGTCATTTTTGGCTACATCACTCCAAAGGAGGAGCTATGAAGCGGGTCTTATACCTGGCAAGCTCTGTGGCGCTACTGGCGTCCATGGTCTTGGCAGGAAACGCCTTCGCCGCCCACAGCAACAGCGTGGCGAAGAAAACCGTGAGTGTCCAGCTGTGCACGTCGGGACCGTTTGGGGTCAAGGCGCTGCAGCAGCTATGGCAGGGCGTCCGAAACGCCGTCGATCTGGCCGACAGCCAGTGGAAGAAGAAGCTGGCCAAGGTTCACGTCAAGCTGCTCCCGGCGCTGCACCTCGACGACGCGGCCGCCAACGGCTTGAGCTACGACCCAGGCGTCGAGCAGCAGAACGCCCGCACCTGTATCGCCAAGCCGCACACGCTTGGCTACGTCGGGACCCTGAACTCCGGCGCCGCTCTGGTGTCTGAGCCGATCAACAACCGGGCTCACCTGGTGATGATCAGCCCCGCCAACACCAACCCGACGCTGACGGACCCGAAGTCCCGATCGTCTCAGGAGCCCGATACCGCCAAGCACAAGATCAAGTGGGTCACCTACTATCGCACCGTTACCACCGACAAGCTGCAGGGACCGGCGGGCGCGCTCTACGCGCATAACAAGCTGCACGCCAAGACCTACTGGAAGGTCGACGACGGCAAGCTGTACGGCGTGGGCCTTGCCACCTACTTCGCCAAGGAGGCCAAGAAGCTCCACATGAAGCAGGTGGGATCGGGACGGATCGACAGCAGCAGCTCGGCGACGGAGTCGGCCACCTCGGCCACCATCGCCGCGCAGATCGTTGCCTACAACCACGCCCACAAGGGCCAGCCGGCAGTCGTGTACTGCGGCTGTGACAGCGAGACCTCGGCGGCCTTGCCCCGAGACCTGCGCAACAGCGGCTACAAGCGGCCCTACATGGGCGGCGACGCCCTCTTCAATAGCGCCTGGCTTGGCAACAGCAGCGGCGCAGGCCCCGGAGCCGTCAACAATGACGTCACCTCCGTCGGCCCCGATCCCTCGAAGGCCGCCAAGTCCTTCGTCAAGGCCTACAAGAAGAAGTTCCCGGCCTTCTTTAAGAACCCTGGAATCCAGGCCTACGACGCCCCCGGCTATGATGCCGCCGGCATCATCCTCAAGTCGATCTACGAGGCTGCCAAGGCGGGCAAGCTCAAGGGCTCGATCAAGAAGCAGCGAACCGCAGTGGTGGGCTTTGTCCACTCCATTCGCTTCACCGGCGCGACCGGGACGACCACGTTCAACAAGAACGGCGACACGTCCAACAAGATCATCAGCGTGTACCACTCCAAGAAGGTGCACGGCAACCTGAACTGGATCTTCGCCGGCCAGCTGAAGGCCAAGGGCAGCCCCACGTAAGTCGCTCTCTCGGTAATCCGGTTTGGGGACGGGAGCCAGCTCCCGTCCCCATCTCTTTACCCGGCCTGTCTATAATGTCCGAGAACTTGGCCCGGCCCGGAATATCTCGCTCGCAGCGCGGCATCTGACCCTACTCCCAGACGGACGAAGGCCATGACCCTCGATGTTCTGATCAGCGGTGTCGTGCTCGGCAGCCTCTACGCCATCGTGGCGCTGGGATACACCATGGTCTACGGCATCATCGAGCTGATCAACTTCGCCCACGGCGATGTCTTTACGCTGGGGGCCTTCATCTCCATTCCCGTCATTCAGGCAATCATCAGTCAGAACGGATCGACGCCCACACTCGGTCAGTCGATCTTTGCCATCGGGGCCGCCATGGTTGTGGCAGCCCTCTGCTGCGCCGTCGTCGGCGTCGTGATCGAGCGAGTTGCGTATCGCCGGCTTCGGAACGCGCCCCGACTCGCGCCCCTCATCACGGCCATCGGCGTTTCCCTGATCATGGAGAACGCCATGGCGCAGTGGCAGGGCGGCCTGCCGGTCTTCTATCCCACTGCCCTGCAGCCCAGCTCCTATACGATCTTGGGGACAACGTTGACCAACACCCAGATCCTGGTCATCTTGGGCGCTCTGGCGATGATGCTGGGTCTCGACATGTTCGTCAACCGAACCACCATCGGTAAGGCCATGCGAGCCGTGGCTCAGGATCGGGAGGCGGCCTCGATGATGGGCATCAACGTCAACTTCATCATCTCCCTCACGTTCTTCGTCGGGTCCGCACTCGCCGGGGCCGGCGCCGTCCTCTATGGGATCGATCTGGGGAGTTTGGGGTATGACAGCGGCTTCACGCTGGGACTGTTCGCCTTCACCGCCGCTGTCTTGGGAGGCATCGGAAACATCAGGGGTGCGATGATCGGCGGCCTCATCATCGGCATCCTCCAGGAATACGTCAGCGGCCTGGGCAATGGAGTGGGGACCGAATGGTATGACACGGCCATCTTCAGCGTTCTGGTGTTGATCCTGGTCTTCCGGCCTTCCGGAATCCTCGGCACGAACACGGCCGAGAAGGTCTGAGATGACCAGGCTGGTCTTTCTGGTTCTCGCGCTGGTGATCGCGGTGGTTTGGGTGGCCCGTGCCGTACAGGTGGGTGTAAACCGGAGACTCGCCGGGCGGCTGGCCGCCGTTTGGAGAACAACGGGCTCGGCGGGAGGATTGTTGCACAAGCTGGCGGGCTCGCTGCGCGCGGTGCGAGAGGTCCTTGGCGAGGACCCGTGGCTCAGCCGGCTCCTTCTGCTGTTGGTGCTCGACGTTGCTGTGGCCTATCCGGTCTTTGATTCCAGCGACGTCCGTGTCGGCACGGCCGATCAGGCCGAGGTGTTTGTGCTGCTGGCGCTTGGCCTGAACATCGTGGTTGGGTTTGCAGGGCTGCTCGACCTGGGCTACGCCGCTTTCTTTGCCATCGGCGCGTACACCGCCGCACTGCTGGCCTCCACCCACTTCTCAGTGGGGAAGCACGGCTCCATCGTGAGCAACCTGCTGCTGAGCGTCGGGAACGGTGGAATCCACTTCAACTTCTTCGCACTCATACCCCTGGCCGCGCTGGTCGCCGCGTTCTTCGGCATCCTCTTCGGAGCGCCGACACTGCGATTGCGGGGAGACTATCTGGCCATCGTAACCCTTGGGTTCGGCGAAATCGTTCCCAAAGTCGTCTCAAACCTGGGCGCCTCCAACAGCCTGTTTCTGGGCCGCGGCAACACGCTGCCGGTCCCCAACATCACCAACGGCGTAAACAACATCGTGGGCATAGACAAGCCTCCAGATGTGCACATCGGTCCAATACACTGGACCTTCCAGACCAACGATCCCCGCCCCTGGTACTTCTTGGGCGTCATCATCATCGTCATCAGTATCGTGATGATCACGCGCCTGCGCGGCTCCCGACTGGGTCGCTGCTGGGTCGCGATTCGAGAAGACGAGATCGCGGCGGCTCACGCGGGTGTCAACATTACCGGCGCCCGGCTCACAGCCTTCGCGCTGGGTGCGGCGTTCTCCGGGTTCGGCGGTCTCCTCTATGCCACCCAGCTGGGAACCGTGAGCTACGATCTGTTCACGTTTTCGGTGTCCGTCACCATCCTGGTGATGGTCATTCTCGGAGGGATCGGCAGCGTGCCTGGCGTGATCATCGGCGGGATCATCGTCTCCTACCTCAACCAGAGCTGGCTGACCACGCTCTCGGCCTGGCTCAACACTCAGGGCGGCAGCTTTGACCATGCGTGGGGGCCGATCGGGGCTCTGGGAGCCTGGTTGCACACGGTTCCTCTGGCCACCGCCAAGCCGATGATCTTCGGCATCATCCTCGTCTTGATGATGCTCCTTCGGCCGCAGGGTCTCATTCCCGAGAGACGCCGCGCACGCGAGTTCCGGCCGGAGACCGAGCAGGAAGCCCAAGAGGAGCTAGAAGAGCTGTACACACTGCGTACCGGGGAAATCTAGGCGATGGCCCAGCCTCCGGTGCTCCTAGAGACTCAGGCACTCACCAGATCATTCGGCGGTCTCACCGCTGTGGACAACCTGGACTTTGTGGTCCGCAAGGATGAGATTGTCAGCCTGATCGGACCAAACGGAGCCGGGAAGTCGACGGTCTTCAACCTCATCAGCGGCATCTACCCGCCGACGGCCGGCCGCATTCTCTTCAAGGGCGTCAACATCGCCGGTCTCAAGCCCGACCGGGTTGAGCGTCAGGGCATCGCCCGGACCTTCCAGACTTTGCGGCTGTTCGCGAACATGACGGTGCTCGAGAACGTTCTCGTCGGCTTCCACTCTCGCCTGAAGTCCAACGTGATCGAGGATCTGATCCGCCCGCCCTGGGTGGCCCGGGCGGAGCGAGACGCGGTCGAAGAGGCTCGCCAGCTCCTTCGGATGCTGGGCCAGCGACTTTACACACAGCAAGAGTTTCGGGCCGCCGATCTGGCCTACGCGGATCGGCGCCTGCTCGAGCTGGCTAGAGCCATGGCTTCACAGCCAGATCTGTTGATGCTGGACGAACCGACCGCCGGCATGAACCCATCCGAGGCCGCGGACTTCATGGAGCTGATACGGCGGGTGCACGATCGGGGCTTCACCATCCTGCTGATTGAGCACAATCTGAGCGTGGTCATGGGAGTGTCCCAGCGGATCACGGTTCTCGACTACGGACTGAAGATCTCGGAAGGGACGCCCGACGAGGTCCGCCGTGACGAACGAGTCATTGAGGCATACCTTGGAAGAAAAGCAGCCACTGCTTGAGTTTCGTGGCGTAGACACCTATTACGGGAGTCTGCACATTCTCAAGTCGGTCGACTATCGGGTGGGCGAGGGCGAGATCGTCGCCCTGCTCGGGGCGAATGGGGCGGGGAAGACGACGACGATGAAGACCATTCTGGGGATCGTGCGCCCTCGGTCCGGCCAGGTGTTGTTTGAGGGCAAGCGGATCGACGGAGAGCAGACGGGTCGAATCGTCGAGGCAGGCATCGCACCGGTTCCGGAGGGTCGCCGCGTCTTTCCGAGGTTGACGGTCCTCGACAACCTCAAGATGGGCGCCTGGACGCGCAAGGATGGTCAGGTCAAGCAGGACATGGATCGCGTCTACGACCTGTTTCCGCGCCTGGCCGAACGCAAGAACCAGCAGGCCGGCACGCTGAGCGGTGGTGAGCAGCAGATGCTGGCAATCGGACGGGCGCTGATGGCTCGACCGCGACTGATGATCATGGATGAGCCGTCAATGGGCCTCTCTCCCATCTTGACCGAGCGCGTGTTCGACACGGTGGTGGAGATCAACAAGCAGGGAACCACGATCTTCATGGTCGAGCAGAATGCCTACATGGCCCTGCAAGTGGCCGTGCGGGGCTATGTGCTGCAGACGGGAGAGGTGGTTCTCGCCGACACGGCCCCGAACCTGCTCGCCAGCGACATGGTCCGGAAGGCCTATCTGGGCGAGACGTAGCGCGGACGAGCGTTAGAAACCGAAGGCAAGCCGTTCCGCGAGCGGCTCGGGCAGCCCGTCCGCGCGCATTTTCTTCTGGGTCTGCTGGATTGGGTACTCGACCCGGTGAAACTCAAACGTGTCGGCCTGAGAGTCATACGTGGCGTAGGCGGCTCGGGGATCTCCGTCTCTGGGCTGTCCGACACTCCCCGGATTCACGATGAGGCGGGCGCTTTGCGTCAGGTCGAGGCTCTGCTCGGGCTCTGGGACGAACACGTCTGTCTCCTTTGTTTCTGTCTGTTGGGTGAAGACACGCGGAACGTGAGTATGGCCTACGAAGCAGAGTTTGGTCGTAAAGCGGGCGAAGTTCTCGGGCGCCTGCGAAAGCCTGTCGAGATACTCCCACACGGGATCCCGCGGGCTGCCGTGGACGAGAGTGACCGACCCCACCTCCTCGACCTGCCCCAGGTTTCGCAAGAATTGCTCGGTCTCCGAAGACATCACGTCGCGCGTCCACTCAGCCGCGGCCCTCGCCAGGGGATTGAAGGCATTTAGATCCATCTCTCCGAGAGCCGCGACGTCATGATTGCCGATGACGGTGGCGAGGTTGGGAAGCTGACGGAGCCGGGCAACGCATTCGTTGGGATTTGGGCCATAGCCGACAATGTCCCCGAGACAAAGGGTCGCGTCCCACTCTCCGGCCACGCCCAGAACCGCCTCAAATGCCTCCAGGTTGGCGTGAATGTCGGTGATGATGAGATAGCGCACGAAGCTCCACCCAGTTCGGCTCGGCGAAACACCGGCTGGACAAACACTCAAGAGTAAAGGTCGCCATGCGCATATGCGGGGGTGCACGGGGCCCGGTGGTCCTCGCGGTCTTCAAAATCGTTGCGGGGCGGCCATTGTCGCCGTTCCGGGTGGGTTCGACTCCCATGCACCCCCGCCAACTTGGTCAGTGGCCACCGTCCTGGTGCGATCTGGCTCATCATGGAAGCAGGTAGGTCGGCGCCAACGACGGCCGGAGGAGGTTGCCACCATGGCAGGACAGCTGAGTCAATCCACTGACCAGGACCTTGACAAGCTGCGCCGCCTCTCAGCTGCCGACCATGGACTCGCCGTCGTGGTGACGCAGCGGGCCGATGGCGGCCCACTGTGCTCGGTGGTGAACGCAGGGCTGTACCGGCATCCCGTCACTGGAGCACCCGTGGTCGCCTTCGTCTCTCGCGGGGACGCGGCGCGTTTGGATCACCTTCGGCGGCGACCTCGAGCGACGTTGGTCTTCCGGGCCGAATGGGAGTGGATCTCCGTTGAAGGCCAAGCGACGCTCGCTGGCCCGCAGGACCCGATACCGGAGATGTCGATCAGCCTTCCCCAGCTGCTACGCGAGATCTTTCGGGCGGCGGGTGGAACGCATGACGACTGGGATGAGTACGACCGCGTGATGGCTCGCGAAGGACGAACGGCGGTCATGGTTGGCCTTGACCGCGTCTATGGGAACCGCTCTACCTGATCTCGTTCTCGGCAAGGAAAGAGCCCGGCCGTTCTACGGGCCGGGCTCTGAGTAGGGTGGGAAGAGTCTAGGCGACCGGGACCGCCTGGGCGCGCGAGGAGCGGCGGGCGACGGAGCGCTCGCCCTCCTTACGCATAGCGACGAGCAGCTCGAAGAGGAACGCGCCGCACACGCCGATCGCCGCCAGCAGCGCGACTATCGCCGCGAGTCCGGCATAGGTGCCAACCGTCCACCATCCGTATGCGTTGAGCAGCATGCTGCGGAGGGTCGTGCCCTTGAAGATTGTGGCGACGAGGTTCTGCAGCTTCAGGTTCTTGGGATGAGTCATAGCGGCAAGGCTGGCCTGGGAATAGGTCATGCCCATCTCGCCCAAATGAACCTTGATGAAGTTGTTCGCGTAGGTTCGGGCCTGGTCACCGGTGGTCATCGTCTGCCCGGCGTAGGGGGCCATGGCCTTCTGATTCACCGCGGGCAGGGCCTTGAACTCGGCGTTCGTCTTCGTCGGGAAGACAATCTGCTGCGCCTTGAGCTCATCGGTGACGGTTGAGTGACTATATGCCGACGCCCAGAACAGGAAACCCGCTCCGATCGCGAAGATAATCACCATTACCGCCTGGAGGGACATGATGCGCCAGCGAAGCTCGGATGTCATTTCGTCTACTTCCTTTCGGCTTTTGTTAACTTCACCTCCAGCTTGATATGACTGAGGCGTCGCTCCAATCGGTTCCGGACCCGAGTTCGTAGGCCCATCGGTCTGATCTTCAGGCGGTGGCCCGAGGGGAGCGGAGCCATGCTCGCTCCCAGGTCGGAAAAGGATCTCAGGCGCCAGCATCCTCGACATCGGGTGAGGACCCGATAGGCGAGGATCTTTCGAGCGGCCTACGATAGGACGTGCTGCGCCTGAGAGCCAGGCGCGGCAAACAAATTTGGGCGGAGGCACGTATGGACGCACCGGCTCATTACTTTCACTGGGGCTTCATCCTCATCTCGACCGCGAATCTGATCGTCATCGCGTTGATGATTCTGGTGTTCGCTGCGGCCATCCTGGTTCCATACCCCTCAGGGAAGGGTAAGCAACGATGAGCTGGACCTCAAGCCTACAGAGGAAGCTGAGTGAGGGTCTGCCCTATGACCAGCTCCTGCCGGACGAGCAGCCGGCATACGTGCACAGCTACGTGTATCTGTTTGGGGTGGCGACCATCGGGAGCTTCGTCCTCCTCGTCGTAACGGGAGTGATCCTCGCCGCGTTCGGCCCCCAGTGGTGGCATGGTGCAGCGGTGGGGCACTTCTTCAACAGCCTGCATTTCTGGGCCGCCCAAGCGTTCTTCTTCTTTATGGTCGTCCACCTGTGGACCGCCTTCTTCCAAGGAGCGTGGCGAGATGGCCGAGGCTTGACCTGGGTCTCCGGCGTGGTCACCTTTTTGGTGTCGATCGTCACTGCCTTCACCGGTTATGTGTCTCAGCAGAACTTTGATTCTCAGTGGATTGCCACGCAAGGGAAGGACGCCATGAACTCGGTCGGCGTCGGCGCATTCTTCAACGTCCTCAACTTCGGTCAAATGTATGGCTTCCACGTATTCATCATGCCGGTGGTCGTGGCCGGTCTCATGGGCGTGCATCTCACTCTCGTGCGACTCCGGGGCGTCGTGAGACCCTACGACCTACCTGGGCCGTCGAAGCGGCGAGTATCGGAGGTGGCATGATGGCGACGAAGCGGGCCTATTACGCAGGCGTGCGATTCGCGCCCTACGACCTCGTGAAGGAGTTTGTCTTCGCCCTTGCCGCCGTGACGGTCCTGGTGATCGTTCTGGCTGCCCTTCTTTCCTCCCCGGACGTGCCTTCGCTCACCATCAAGACTGTTGCCACGCAAACGCCCCAAAACTACGTCCAGCTGGAGCTCGACTCGCTCGACGGCAACGGCGATGTGGCCGGGTACGGTCCTCCCTACAACCATCAGTCCGGCTCGGTGCAATATATCGGGCCCGTTTCCGTGCAGAACCTCTTTGGGGTTCATATTCCCGTCAATCCGGCTCGGGACTATGTTCTCGGGCCGCTCGAACAGACACGGCGCAGCGACCCTGCTTTGGCGGCAGCACTACAGACGTTCAGAACGGCCCCCGCGACGACGCAGTCCAAATGGGAAGCGGCATACAACTCGGCCCTCCTAAAGGCAAAACAGCAGGGATCGAAGCTGACGATCCCTTCCTGCAGCTGCGGGCCGGTGACCCTCATGATGAGCCGGCTACTGGCGCTGGGCCAGAGCGGCGCCATGGACGGCCTCCTCTTGACGAGCCGCCACTTCTATCAGACCGACTACACCAGGCCATTGCTGTTCATGAATTACACGGACGCGATGGCCAACAAGGCGACGAAGTACAACCTGCTGGGATCAACCTGGGGAGTCATGAACGAAACGGGGAACTACCCCGGACAGGCGTGGCTCTGGCTATACACGCTGCTCTATCAGATCCCGCCGTACACCACGGCTTGGGCCGCCAACACGGACGCGCTCGCCATCCTGACGGTTACGATCCTGAGCCTCTTGCTGCTGCTTCTCCCGTGGATCCCGGGCCTCAATCGGTTGCCCCGGATCATTCCCGTGTACCGGCTGATCTGGCGGCATCACTATCGAACCGGAGGCAATGGATGAGATTCGACAGCGCGCTCCATCACCTCGCCATGATACTTGCCGCAGGCATGGGTATCGTCGGATTCGGTCTCATCTATGACGGCTTGGCAGATCATGCTGTTCCGTACTTGACGACCGGGATTCCGCTGCTGATGCTGGGATTGTGGTGGTCCGGGCGGGACCTCGCGCGAAGTACGGCCGCGGCGCGCCGGCGGAGGCTCCTCCGCGCGCCTCACGCGGAGCCGCCGTGTCGCCCGACCTGAGGGTTGTTGCCGAGGATCAAGCGACGGCCGCTCTGGAGCATGGCGAGAATGGACATCGAGGTGCCTCCCCCATGCAAAGGCCGACCCATCCGGGATTCGCACTTGATCTGAACCGCTTGCGACTGGTTGCCATCGTTGCGCCCGTCGCGTTCCTCGCCGGGGTGGAGGCGGTGAGCGCCTTCGGGCTCGGCCTTCTGATCTCCAGTCCCGGACTGCGATTCGCGGTTGTTTTTTTGCTCCTGGCGGTCGCGGCGATACCGTTCACCGTTTGGGTATTCCGGGTGATCGAGCGCCAGCAGCACGATCTGGCGAGGGGAGCCGTCCTTCTCGAGAGCATTCAGGACCACGCCATCATGATGCTTGATCCCGATGGCCGCGTGGTCTCGTGGGGGCCTGCGGGGGAACAGGTCATGGGCTACGGAGCTGAGGAGATCCTTGGCCGTCCGTATGCGACCTTCTTCCCGCCAGACGCGATCAGCTCCGGCGACTCCTCAATCGCGACTTGATGTGGCTCGCGCCGAAGGCAGCGTTCATTTCGAGGGCTGGCGCACTCGGAAGGATGGATCGCGCCTTTGGGGCGAGGCGGTGCTGTCTGCCGTCCGGAGTGGCGAGGGAGTGTTGTTGGGGTTCTCGGAGGTGACCAAAGATGGGAGCGAGCGCGCCGACGCTCGCCGACAAATCGAGGCCCTGAATGCGCAGCTCACTGAGCGGGTGGAGGATCTGAGGCGTGCGAATGTCGAAGTGCAACAAAGGAATCGCCAGTTGACGGTGGTCAACGCGGCCATCGCCGCGATTTCGGAAGCTCTGGATCCGCGTGAAGTCCTCCAGCGCATCGTCGATGCCGCGCGGGAGTTGGTGGGCGCCAGATATGGAGCGCTGGGAGTTTCGGACGACTCCGGCCGGATCGTGGAGTTCATCACCAGCGGGATCACACCACAGGAGCGGGAGGCCATCGGTCCGCTTCCGCAGGGTCACGGTCTTCTCGGAGCGCTGATCACCGAGGGTGCGCCGCTGCGGGTGGCAAGGATTCAGGACGATAGGCGTTCGTCGGGCTTTCCGCCCAACCACCCGCCGATGACGACCCTCCTGGGGGTTCCAATTCACTTCCAGTCTGAGGCTGTCGGCGACCTGTACCTTACCGACAAGATCTCAGCGGTAGGTGAGGCGGAAGTCGAATTTAGCGAGGAGGACGAGCGTCTTCTGATCTTGCTGGCCAATCATGCAGCAGTAGCGATCACGAACTCTCGCCTCTATAACGAGGCCAAGGCGGCGCGGGATCGACTGCAGATTTGGAATGAGCGACTCGAGCTGGAGGTCGCGGAGCGAACACGACAGATCGGCGAGCAGAGCAGAGACCTCACTCGTCGGGTCCTTCAAGCGCAGGAGGAGGAGCGGAAGCGCATTGCGAGAGAGCTGCACGACGAATCCGCCCAGTCGTTGTCCACATTGCTGATCGGCATCGACTTGCTGGAGCAGAGCTTGTCGGCGGAATCTCAAGGGGCAGTGCGTGAGCCGCTGGATCGGCTGCGCCGCCTTGCGAAGGGCACGCTGGACGAGATCCGTTCGCTCTCTCACGATTTGCGACCGACCATCCTCGACGACGTAGGGCTAGAAGCGGCGCTGGAGTGGCTTGGGGCCGAGCTGGCCCAGGGTTTTCGGGGCGAGGTGCGCGTCGAAGTGGAGCAGGGAGCACGGCAGGCAGGCATCGGCCCCGAGGGGGAGCTGGCCCTGTTCCGCATCGCCCAGGAAGCGCTGAATAATGCTCGAAAGTATGCGCACGCATCGGTGATTGAAGTTGGGCTGATCGTCGAGGCCAGGGAGGCCCGGCTCACTGTGCGGGATGACGGAACCGGGTTCGACCTCGCGGCACTGCAGGGACCAACGCGTGATGGCGGGCTTGGTCTCTATGGCATGCGCGAGCGCGCGGCCCTGGTTGGGGGTGACTTGGAGATTGAATCGGCACCCGGTCAAGGCACACGAATCGACGTGCGCCTCCCGCTGTTGGAAGAGCCGGCGAGTGCGGACTCGGGGAATGCGAGGGACAACACGTGTTGATGGAGACGAAGGTGCTGCTGGTCGACGACCACGCCATCTTGCGCGACGGGTTGCGAATGGTGCTCGAGGCGCAGCCGCAGATTCGCGTCGTGGGAGAAGCCGGCGATGGCCGGGAAGCGGTTGAGCTTGCTGAGAAGCTGCAGCCCGACGTCGTGGTCATGGACATCGCCATGCCAACTCTGAATGGGCTCGAGGCGACCCGACAGATCAAGCGTCGCTGGCCGCAGATCAAGGTCGTGATCCTAACCATGCACGAGAACCAGCAGTATCTGACCCAGATCGTCAAGGCCGGCGCGACCGGGGCAGTTCTGAAGCGGTCGGCGGGCACTGAGCTGTTGACCGCCGTATCGGCCGCCGCACATGGACAGACCTATTTCTCGCCGGCGATCGCCAGCATGATGCTTGAGGATTATCGGGCCCGACTGTCCGAGGGCGACGTGGAAGACCCGGAGATTCTGACCGAACGGGAGCGGGAAGTGCTTCAGCTCGTGGCAGAGGGCAAGACCAATCAGGAAATTGCCGGCCTGCTCTTCCTTTCAATCAAGACAGTTCAGACACACCGCGCGCACATTATGGAGAAGCTCGGTGTGCACGATCGCACAGACCTGGTGAAGTACGCCATCCGGATGGGCATGGTGACGCCGGATTGATTCCGGTAACCATTCGGGTCGGCGGGTTTCAGGGGGGCTTCGAGGTTAGCGCGACCAATTCCGGCTTCTTGCCGGCAGTTGCAGCATGGATGAGATGGGTCAGTTTCACTCCCGACCTGACGTTGATCCTGGGAACGATCACTCCTGCGCGATGTTGATCCTGACCCTCAACGTTGGCTCCTCATCCATTAAGACCGGCATCTATGCGTGTGGCGACGGAATGGAAATGGTGCCTGAGCCGGCCCTCCGTGAGTCGTGTCAGTTCGATCTTTCGGGAGGCGACGGGCAGGAAGACGTTCTGACGCCGCTGTGGAAATGGGTCGGAGACAAAGCGTTTGATGTCGTGGGCCACAGGGTGGTTCACGGAGGCAGGAAGTATTCTGCCGCAACCCGGCTTACGCCACGAGTAGTCACGGATCTGCAGGCGCTCGTCGCCGTCGATCCAACCCATATGCCCCAAGCCCTCGCGGTGATCCAGGCAGCGGCGGATCGATGGCCCGGGACTCCCCAGGTAGCGTGTTTTGACACCGCTTTTCACCGACACATGCCGCGAGTGGCCCAGATGTATCCGCTTCCCAGGGACCTCGAGTCTCTCGGCGTCGTGCGGTATGGATTCCATGGTTTGTCCTGCGAATACATCATGCATCGGTTGGGGGAGATCGATCCGGTCGAAGCCATGGGCCGAATCGTGATTGCCCACCTCGGCAACGGTTCCAGCCTGACCGCGGTGCGTGGCGGCAGGAGCATCGACACCACCATGGGCTTCTCACCCACAGGCGGATTGATGATGGGGACTCGGTCGGGCGATCTCGATCCGGGCGTCGTTCTGCACCTGTTGGAAGCTGACGGGGCGGAGGCGCAGATTGTGGGGCGGCTGCTGAATCGGCAGTCCGGACTTCTCGCCGTTTCGGAGATCAGCGCGGACATGCGGGAGCTTTTGGAGGAGGAGGGGAAGGACTATCGCGCTCGTGAAGCGATTGCGCTGTACTGTTACCAGGCGCGCAAGTACCTGGGCGCATTGGTCGCCGTGCTGGGCGGTTTGGAAACCCTCGTGTTCACCGGCGGCATCGGGGAACACGCTGCCGAAGTGAGAGCGAGTATTTGCTGCGACCTCGATTTTCTGGGCATTGAGATCGATGAATCTGCCAACGGGGTTCATCGCGAGGTCATCTCCGTCGATGACAGCCGGGCCAAGGTGCGGGTACTACCGACCGACGAGGATTCCGTCATTGCGCGCCACGCATGGACGGTGGTGGAGGGAAGTTGAGCGGGTACGCATTTGATGCTTCCATTTCGAGCGCAGTTCGAGAAGGGGAACAGCCGCGCGGCAAACCGGATGTGCACATACCGGCGGTCCTGACTGCAGAGATGACCGACCGGATCGACCGCTACTGGCAGGCGGCCAACTACCTGACCATCGGCCAGATCTATCTGCGCGACAATCCGCTCCTACGGCAGCCGCTGTCGGGCGAGCACATCAAGCCTCGTCTGCTCGGACACTGGGGCACGTCTCCCGGGCTGAGTCTCATCTACGCCCACCTGAACCGGATGATCGTCGAGCACGATCTGAACATCATCTATCTTGCGGGTCCCGGTCACGGCGGGCCGGCAATCGTCGCCAACGTGTATCTCGAGGGCACCTACTCGGAGATCTATCCGGAGGTCTCACAGGACGTCGATGGCTTGCGCCGGCTCTTTCGACAGTTCTCGACGCCGGGAGGCATACCGAGCCACGTGAGCGTTCCGACTCCCGGCTCAATCCACGAAGGTGGAGAGCTGGGCTATGTCCTCTCTCACGCCTTCGGCGCCGCGTTCGATAATCCGGACCTCATCGTCGCGGCCGTTGTGGGAGACGGAGAGGCAGAGACCGGCCCGCTCGCCGGTTCCTGGAAGGGCACGCGCTTCCTCAATCCAGCTCGTGATGGAGCCGTTCTGCCGATTCTGCACCTCAACGGCTACAAAATCGGTGGCCCCACGGTCATGGGAAGGGACGCCGACGAGGATGTTGCCCGACTTATCGAAGGCAACGGCTACGACGTCAAATTCGTTGAGACAGACGACCGCGGGACCGCCCACCAAACTCTGGCCGGCGCCTTGGAGCAGGCAGTGCATCAAATTCGGCGGATTCAGGATGCTTGGCGGAAGGGGTCCCGGGAGCTTCCCCGGTGGCCTGCCATCGTTTTGCGCACCCCCAAGGGCTGGACCGGACCTGCCGTCGTGGGTGGCGAACCAATGGAGGGAACATTCCGAGCCCATCAGGTGCCCCTCGCCAACGTGCGCAGCAGCCCCGAGGAGCTTGCTGAGCTCGAGGCCTGGATGCGCTCATACCACCCGGAGCGCCACTTTAACGACGAAGGCAAGCTGGCGGACGACCTGGCGTCACTCGCGCCTCGGGGGGACCGCCGAATGGGCGCCAACCCGCACGCCAACGGTGGGCGTCTGAGCGTCGAGCTCGACCTGCCCTCATTTCGCAACTACGCCGTTCCCGTGGAGTCACCGGCCACCGAGCGTCGTGAGTCGACCCGTCAGCTTGGGGGACTGTTACGTGACGTGTTCACTCGCAACGCCGACGCCGCGAACTTCCGCCTCATGTGTCCGGACGAAACCAATTCCAACCGGCTCGGTTCGGTCTTTGAAGTGGAGAACCGCTGCTTCCTGGGTCGAACCATCGACATCGACGATCACGTCTCACCCCATGGAAGGGTGATGGAGGTGCTCAGCGAGCATCTCTGTGAGGGCTGGCTGGAGGGCTACAACCTCACGGGTCGTCACGGTTTGTTTGCGACCTACGAAGCCTTCTCGATGGTCGCAGCGTCCATGATCGTGCAGCACTCCAAGTGGCTGGAGGAAGCGACGCGGCTGGCCTGGCGCGATCCGGTCCCCTCGCTGAATGTTCTGCTCACCTCGACCTGCTGGCGCAACGATCACAACGGCTTCAGTCATCAGGGGCCAGGGCTGATCGACGTCATGCTGTCGAAACGGGGGACGGTGGCCCGAATCTATCTGCCTCCCGATGCGAACTGCCTACTCTCGGTCGCAGACCACTGCTTCCGCAGTCGCGACTACGTCAACCTCATCGTTATCGACAAACAGCCCCAGCTCCAGTACCTCGACATCGAGACCGCCATCCAGCACTGCGCTCAGGGGGCATCTGTGTGGGAGTGGGCGGGAAACGATCAGGACATTGAGCCGGACGTCGTCCTCGCCTCGGCGGGCGACATTCCGACCATGGAAACCTTGGCCGCTGCCCAGTGGCTGATGGAGCGGGTACCCGAGCTTCGCATTCGGGTGGTGAATGTTGTGGACTTGATGACGCTGTTTCCTCAGCATGTCCACCCGCACGGCATGGACGCCACGCAGTTCGTGGACCTGTTTACCGCCGACAAGCCGGTCATTTTTGCCTTCCACGGCTACCAGCGGGCCGTACACGAGATCGTGCACGGACGTCCGAACGCCGACCGGTTTCATGTGCGCGGATTCAATGAACAGGGTACGACCACCACGCCATTCGACATGGTGGTCTTAAATGGCATGAGCCGATATCACCTGGCCAGCCTGGCGATCGAGTTTGCCTCTCGCATCCGGCCGCAGGCAGGAACTCTGATGGCCGAGTGCCGGTCACTGATCCAGAAGGCCGTGGAATATTCGCGCCAGCATCTCGAAGACATGCCGGAAATCAGGGACTGGACCTGGTAGAAAGCTTAATTCCGGGCCGGTCGGAAGGGCCAGTCTTCCTGCTGTTGACTACTGGCCGGGGTGAGTCGGTGAAAGCAGATAGAGGGCGCCGATGACCGCGAATATGGCGGTCCAGGTTCCCGCGTCAGCGAACATATCTCAGATCTTCCGGGTGGTTTGACTCAACACTATATCCGGGTTGCGGTTACGTCACCATCGTTTCCCGCCCGGAGATGGTAGCCAAATCGGCCTACGCACTTCGGAATCTGGCTCAGGTGTCGGAGAAGCGTTCAATCGCGTGGGCAACCTGCGCGTGTCGAAAGCAGGAAACGACGTGGTCGTTGACCAGGCCGGCCGACTGCATGATTGCGTAACAGATCGTGGGACCGACGAACCGGAAACCGCGCTTCCGAAGATCCTTGCTCATTCCCAGGGACTCCTCCGTCTGAGCCGGAATCTCGGACTCTGCCACCCAACGGTTCTGAACGGGACGGTCGTTCACGAAGCGCCAGAAGTACCGCGAGAAAGAACCGAATTCCTGGGCGACTTGCAGAAAGGTGGTCGCGTTGCCAACGGTCGCCTCGATCTTCGCCCGATTCCGGATAATCAGCGGCGATGAACAGAGATCATCTACATCCTTCGCCGTCATCATCGCGACGGCCTCCGGGTCGAATCCGCGGAAGGCCTCGTGAAATCCTTCCCGCTTGTTCAGAATGATGGACCAGCTCAAGCCGGCCTGAAAGGTATCGAGTACCAGGTACTCGAACAACCGGCGGTCATCGCGCTGCGGCACCCCCCACTCTGTGTCGTGATAGTGGCGCATACGCTCCGAGATCTCCGACCAGGAGCAACGACCGACCGTGCTCTCCCTCGACGGCTCGATGTCGACTCTCGTTTCCATGGCCTGACTCTACGGCCGGTCTGGTGAAGTTCGGCGTAAGCTTTGCGTAACATCCGCCACGAAAGAGTAACCCGGGCGTGGAATAGTGAGAGTAGAGAACAAAGCCTTTGGGAGTCGAATTGCCACCTAGACCCCAGACCTTCAAGGTTGGACGAGCCGCCTTTCTCGGTTTATCGGGCCTGACCGGCGCGGCCCTGCTCCTCGGGAATCGGATTCCCAACGCGTTCTCGCTCTTGAGCGGCGGCACCAACGTCAATGGATTTACCATCTACACGATTGCCGGCTTTCCCACGTTTGACCCCGCGACCTACCGACTGAAGATCGATGGTCTCGTGGCCAAGCCCAGGGAGTATACGTACGCGGACCTGCTTGCCCTTCCTTCCGTAAGTGAAGTTCGGTATTACCAGTGCGTCACTGGTTGGGTTGTTCCGCGGCCTCGCTGGCACGGCGTCCGACTCTGGGACCTCATTCAGGCGGCGAAGCCCACCGCGGCTGCTCGAGCACTTCGGTTCACCTGCATGGACGGCGCCTACAGTGAAAGTCTGACGTTGGACCAGGCGAAACCCTTGGATGTCCTCTTGGCCTACGGTTTGAACGGGAAGCCCTTGTCTCGGGATCAGGGTCAGCCGCTCCGGTTGGTCGTGCCTGGCATGTACGGCTACAAGTTTGCGAAGTGGGTGAACCACATCGAGGTGATCGACCGCGTCGTGCCCGGCTATTGGGAGCAGAACGGATACGACATCAATGCCTACATCGGCCGGAGCAACGGCCTGTAGCGGCTCGATCCCATGACCCAATATCGCTCTGCATGGGACCCGGTATGACCATGGATGCGGCACTGGCAGGCCCCGGTATCGCGGAGCCAACGGCCGAGGCCGTTCAACGCGTTCTTCGCTTCAACCGCACCCAGCGCCTCGTGCATTGGGTTCAAGCGATCACCTTCCTGATACTCCTAGCAACGGGGCTCGCCATCGGCATTTCTGGTCTTCAAGGCATCATCGGAAACCGAGCCCTATTGCGGGAAACTCACCTGATCGCTGCCTTCCTGTTCGTGTTTGGGCCGTCCCTCGTGGCGCTCGCCGGCAACCGGCGATCTATCAAGGATGACGCGTCCGAGGTTGACGCGTGGACGCCCGAGGACGTCCAGTGGCTGGCCCATCCCACCACCCGACCGGAGACGTGGACTCCGATGGTGAGGCGGTACAACGCCGGACAGAAGCTCAACGCCATCTTCACCGTCTACGCGACGCTGGCGTTTGGTGTCACAGGGCTCATTCTCTGGCAGAACCGTCGCTTTCCCTTCGGTATCGTCTCGCAGGCGAATGTTATTCATACCGACTTGGCCTACATCGCCCTGGCCGTCTTTCTGGGTCACCTGTATCTGAGTGCCATCCATCCCACCACCCGTGAGTCTCTCAACGGCATGATCCGAGGAACCGTCGACCGGGCCTGGGCCCGGACGCACCATCCAGGCTGGGCGCCGGCCCTCCAAGAAGCGCCGCTCCGGTTCGAGAGCGTGCTCCGGTCCCTCGCCATGTTGGCCCTTGGATTGGAGGCCAGTCTGCTTGCCGTCCGTCTCGGGTTCGAGTGGCTCGGCGCTAATGCCACCGACCCGGTGACCAAGCTCATCTACCGGTTCAGCGGACTCCCCGGTACCCTTCACCACCAAGCTGCCGGCCTCCATCAGTTTGATCTGGCGGCTCTGATCTGGTTGGGCCTTCTGGCGGTAGCCTTGGTGGCGATGACCCGAGCGGAAGACCTACTGCCAAGGCTGATGCCCGCCGCTCGGAATTGACGGCGTTGGAACCTCTCCACAGGAAGGATCCGACGAACGGCATGCACTTGCCTCGGAGCTGACCAGGATGCGGGAGCGGATCCTCGTCGTCGACGACGAGCCCGATGTCGTGGATGTAGTGGGCCGTTACCTCCGGCGAGAGGGCTTCGAGACGGTTCTTGCCCATGACGGGAATGCCGCCCTCACCCTGGCGGAGGACGCCGATCTCGTCATTCTGGACCTGATGCTTCCGTCCATGGACGGCGTGGATGTATGCCGAAGGCTCCGGGAGAGACGCAATATTCCGATCATCATGCTCACCGCCAAGGCTGACGAGACCGACCGGCTCGTGGGTCTCGGTGTGGGCGCCGACGACTACGTGGTCAAGCCCTTCAGCCCTCGCGAGTTGGTGGCGAGAGTGCAGGCAGTCCTCCGGCGCTCGGGGCCGCAACCGCCCGCCGACGACATCCTTCGCGTTCGCGACCTGCGCATCAATCTCAAGACCAGGACGGCCGAAAGGTCGGGGCAGCCGCTCAGCCTGACCACTCGGGAGTTCGACTTGCTGGCCTTCTTGGCTCGAAGCCCCCGCCAGGTCTTCTCGCGTACACAGCTGCTGGACAACGTGTGGGGATTCGAGTTTGCCGGCGATCTCTCAACGGTGACGGTACATGTCCGACGGCTCCGGGAGAAGATCGAGCCGAATCCGGTCCGGCCCCAGTACCTGAAAACTGTTTGGGGAGTGGGCTACAAGCTCGAAGGATGAGCCTTCCCATCCGCTATGCAATCGTGGCCGCAGCCACGCTGGGGCTGGCCCTGCTTGTGGTTCTGATCGGTTCTGTAGATCTGCTCCACGAGTCACCGTCCGGAGTGGTCGCCATTCTCCGCTATGTCGGATTGTCGGCGGGGATCGCCCTCGGTGTTGGACTCGCTGGGGTAGTCGGCGGTCTGCGTACCCTGCCCAGGTTGTCGCACAAGATCGCCATGGTCTATGCGATCGGCAGCATCGCGGCGATCCTGACCGTGATCTACACGCCGCTGCTGATGTTCAAGGATCAGGGCGATCTGCGACTGCTCGTCTTGCTGCTGGTTTGCTTTCTGGTGGTTTCGCTGGGGATCGGCACCATGCTGGCCTTGGGTGTGGCGGCACGGATCAGAGCCCTCCAGGCTGCCGTCCGCGGCGTGGCCGACCGTCACTTTGACACTCGGGTCAAGCTGGACTCGGGGGACGAGCTCTCAGATCTCGCCGAAGGGTTCAACTCCATGGCCGAGGAGCTGGGCACTGCCTTCGAGCGGATGGAGTCCATGGAGCGCGGCCGCCGTATGCTGATTGCAGCCATTTCGCACGACTTGCGCACACCGCTTGCCTCTATCAGGGCGATGCTGGAAGCGATCGAGGACCGGGTGGTGCAGGATGACGAAACGATCCGGGAGTATCACGCCGCCATGGGACGTCAGGTGCGGCGTCTCAACCGGCTGATCGACGATCTGTTCGAAGTCACGCGCCTGGAGTCCGGCACTCTCGAGGTGCGACGTCAGCCGATCGACCTTGTGGAGCTGGTGGCGGAGACGGCAGACGGCTTAAGGCTCGAAGCGGAACAGAAGCAGGTCGAGATCGCACTCAGCCATCAGGGAGGATCGTGTAGGGCGGACGTCGATCCCGATCAGATCCAACGAGTCGTCGCGAATATCCTGCAGAACTCGGTGCGGTACACCCCGCCAGGCGGAAGAATCGAGGCTCGAGTCGAGTGCGGGGACTCGGACATCACCATCGAAGTCGTGGACTCTGGCCCCGGGATATCTCCGGGGGAACGTTCAGAGGTCTTCAAGCCGTTCTATCGAGGTGAGAAGGAGCGAAGCAGTCTCCACGGCGGCGGGGCGGGTCTGGGGCTGGCGATTGCCAAGCGGATCGTCGAAGCTCATGGCGGAAGAATCTGGGTGGATTCCAAGTCGGGTACTGGTGGGCACGTGGCGTTTGCCCTGCCGCTGGAGGAGGTCGTCCCAAGTCTGCCCGGTTAGGCGACCCGCGACGGTGGATGCAACCAGCTGCGGCATCTCAGCAGCTCGCCGGTCGAAAGGTTGGTCATCGACGGCTCGTCCTCAAGCACAGGCGGAAATGGCATCGTCCAAGCTGAGGAGGCAGTGACCGAATGCATTGATGGTCATCGTGCCCCCCAGCCGTGAATATCGGCCACAGGGACTGTACAGGTGGCTGTGACCATGGAGGAGAAATCGCGGTTGCTTGTTCAGGACCGCAGACCGCAAGCTTTCGAATCCTTGATGGCAGAGATCCGGACGATCCCCACACCCGCGCGGCGGGGCATGAGTGACCAGGAGATCAACTGTTCCCAGCTTGCCGAGCCGGCGCCGCACGCGGCGGCCCATTTCCCGCTCGGAATACTGGACCGGCCCGCCGTTGTAGCGAGGGCTCCCCTCAAAGCCGGCGATGGTCAGCCCCATCTCCTGCCACGGGGCGGCTTCCAGGTTCCAAAACCCTGCGAACTCGTCAGCTTCGTAGCGGCCGTCGTGGTTGCCGCGGACGTAGAGGAGTGGTCGACGCAGGGTCGTGGCCAGGAAGTCGAGGTAGCCGGGCGGAAGGTCCCCACAGGAGACAATCAGATCAACGTCCTGCCAGCGGCGCGGATCGAAGTGTTCGTACAGCGACGGCTCCACTTGATCCGAGACAGCGAGTATGCGCATTCCCATCCCTGACGCAGGATATACTACCAGGATTCGCTCTCCAGGTGAGCCCATGCCGGCCAAGCACAAGCCCAAACACCCCCGATCCTACGAGGCTGATGCCAAGCGTCTAAAGGTGATGCATCGCCGGGATCTCGGCCTGCATCCGATCCCGGTGTCACGCATTATCGGAAGCGCGGGGAAGCCGGAGCAGGTGGATGCGGATTTCAAGCCACTCCTGCCCGGCTGGGCCCAGAAGCGCTTCCAGGGTCTCTTGACGGCCGCCAAGAAGGGAACGACCTTTCAACCGATCTCCGTCTACAAGCTCCACGACCTGTACTACATCGTGGACGGTCACAACCGTGTGGCGGCGGCAAAGGAACTGGGCCAGCTCTGGATCGACGCCTACGTCACCGAGACGCTGCCCAAGGCCGAGGGGAAGGAGAACCTCCTTTACTACGAACGGAAGCACTTTGAGGAACAGACAGGGTTGACGAAGATCATCCTGACGGAGCTATGGCGCTATCCGCGCCTGCTCGAGGTTATTGAGGCGTACACCACCTTCACGTCGGCTCAGCTGCAGAGAGACGTGGACCTGCTGGAGGGGGCTCGCCTCTGGTATCGCGACGTTTATACGCCCATTGCCCGTCGTATACGGCAGTCCCATCTGCCGAACGTCCTGCATGACCATACGATCGGCGACATCTTTTTCGACATCTTGCAGCACCAAACCGAGCACAGTCGCGAACGCGGTCGAGCAATGACGCTTGACGAGGCATTTACCTCCTTCTCGGAGCAGCATCCTCCCCCGTTGGCCCGGCGGATCGTGAGCAAGGGGATCAGCGCCGTGACCTCACCCCTGCCCGCGCAGACACGGGGTGAGCGATTGACGCAGCAGGACGGTGTGATCGAGCCGGAACCCAGCCGGAAAGCCCGGCGGACTCTGCCCCTCGGCTGATCGCTCGCCACTCGGCCGCGTTTGGAATCATGGGACGGAGAGATACGGTGTCCGACGCCCAGGCTGGAAGACGCGAGCTGGTCCGCTTTCGAGAGGAGGTGGGAGCGGTTGCCGTCAAACGGGATCTCTGGACGGCGACCGAGTTTGGCGCTCGACTCAATCGTCTCATGTCGGCCACGGATCGGCGAAAGGACTCCCTGTCGCTCACACAGCAAGGCCTCTTGGAGCTGGCTCGATCTCATGTTCAAGCCATGATGAACTGCCCGCGGCGCATGCGACTCGACGACACCTGGCAGGACGATTTTGTGCTCGAGGCGCGAAAGGCAGCCGATATCCTCATCAGCCTTTACTCGAGCTGAGCAAGGACTGACCCCCATTAGTCGATTTGCGATGAATGCAGCTTGAGAAAGACGACCTCGGGGCGGGCCCGGAACCGGACGGGGTAGCCGACCATGCCGAGCCCCTTCGTCACCACCAAGGGCATCCCGCCCAACCGATAGAGCCCTCGATCAAACTCCGAGTGGGCAAACCGTCGCAGGATGAAAGAACGAAGTCCCGGTATGGCGACCTGACCCCCGTGTGTGTGGCCGGCAACGGCGAGCATGAACCGGCCGGTTCGAGCCGCCTCACGCACGGCGTCTGGGCCATGTGAGAGCAGAATCGCAGGGCTCGCACCTTCGGGCAAGCGAGAGAGCAGGAGGTCGACGTCGTCATGGCCCGAGGGGGCATCGTCGAGCCCGGCCACCCATACGGGCTGGTTGGAGAAGCGGAGCATATGCGCCTGATTCCGGAGGACGGTGATGCCGCAATCCTCCAGGGCATCGGCTAGCTGGGCCGCCTGCGTGTCACCCCGCGCGAAGTCATGATTGCCGAGAACGGCCACCCTTGACCCAGCTTCAAAGAGCGATGCAATGTGAGCCAGGTCGACCGGCGTCCACTCCTTAAATGCGAAGTCGCCCGCGAAGATCAGGAGATCAGGACGCTCGGCCCGGATCGCCCGAAGGGCTGCCGGCAGGGCGGGACAGGTCCAGGCACGCCCGTGGTTCCGTCCAATGTGGATGTCGGCGACCACGGCCACGAGGAACCCATCCAGAGCAGCGGGCCACTCAGGCATTCTGAGCGAATACCAGACTGGCTCGAAACCGGCGCCCCATGACGAGCCGGTGAGCGCTCCGAGCACTCGTCCAACAGCAGTTGCCGCCGAGGAGAAGATCCCCTGGCTCAACCGCTGGTCAGAAGATCAGACAGCTGTGATGCGTTCCTTACCGCGAAGTCCGAGTAACAGTTGTTCATGAGCGCGTGGACTTCGCGTGTCTCGGAGGCCAACTCCCGGATCTTGGGCACCCACTCGGACAGCTCTTTCTCGTCGTAGAGATAGCGAAACCGTTCGAGGACGCCCACGTTCGCCTTGTCCCACGTCTCGGCGCGCCGGCCATGGAACCGCACGAGCGCCATGTCACTGGTCGCCACGGCGACGGGAGGCACGCTCTGGCGCGTTCCCTGAGGTTCGTCGACGGAGGTGTATATGAGATCGTTGGCTCTCAGAAACTCAAGCGTACGATCCAGGTTCTGCTCGTTGACCCAGCTTCCATGACGGAACTCAATGGCGATTCGATAATCGGGCAGGTTTTCCCGAATCTGGCCGAGGTAGGCTTTTGAGTCCCGACCCGGGAAGAACCATGCTGGGAACTGGAAGACCACCATGCCCAGTTTTCCGGCGCTGTGCAGCGGCATCAACCCTTGTCGGAACCGCGTCCACAGCTCTGAGCTGAGCTCGGGAGGGAGATCCTTTAGGTAGACCTTCGGCTTCTCCTGGAGTTTGGCGGGAGAAGCTTCCCGGAAGTCCTTGGGGAGGCTCTTCAGCTCGGCCGGATGCGTCGTGAGTAGCCGGAAGGCCTTGACGTCAAAGGTGAAGTCGTCCGGCGTACGCTCGGTCCAGAGCTCGGATGTGCGCTCGGAGGGGAGACTATAGTATGTGCTGTCCACTTCGACGACCCTGAATCTGGTGGCATACCGCGAGAGTCTTTCCTCGGCCGACGACGCTTCGCCATACCAGCCACTCTCGATGAGGGTCTTGTCGGTCCAGGAGCACGTGCCGGTCAGAATCGCTCCCACCAGACCCTCCTGTATGAGCGAGTACCCGCCATTTTATCGGCCCGAAGAACTCCACTTTGGCTGATTCCGAAGGGACGGGCGGTGAGAGGACCCTGCCGCCGACGCTAATCTATTCGGAGCAGGTTATGGGATACGACTTCGGTCCGGCTCATCCGCTGCGCCCCGTTCGGTACCGGCTGACTCGCGACCTCATGGATGCCTCAGGTCTCTTGGGAGCGGCTGGCGCTCAGGTCATTCCACCTCGGCCGGCCCAACCCGCGGAGCTGGAAGCCGTGCACGAACCGGCCTACATCAAGGCGGTTGCAAATGCCGGCCACAATTCGGGGTCGGGGGCCCCGGGTATGGGTCTGGGTGCCGGCGACAACCCGGTCTTTCCCGAGATGCACGAGGTATCGTCTCTGGTCGCCGGCGGTTCGGTGCGCGCAGCCGAAATGGTGCTCAACGGTAAGACATCGTTCGCCTTCAACATTGCAGGTGGGCTGCATCATGCATTGCCCGCCCGAGCCTCCGGTTTCTGCATCTACAACGATCCGGCAGTGGCCATAGCCTGGCTGCTGTCGCAAGGACTGGAGCGGATTCTTTACCTCGACACGGATGCTCATCACGGGGATGGGGTTCAGTGGATCTTCTACCGGGATCCACGGGTGATGACGATTTCCATCCATGAGTCGGGGAGGTTTCTGTTCCCGGGGACGGGGGACGTCGACGAGATCGGTAGCGGGCCGGCGAAGGGCACCTCGATCAACGTCCCGCTCGATCCCGGAGCCTCGGACGCCGATGTGCTCCTGGCGTTGGACGAGGTCGCCTTGCCCCTCGCCGCAGCCTTCCAGCCGCAGTTCGTCGTTCTCCAGCATGGCTGTGATGCCCATCGTGCGGACCCGCTGACGCATCTCGAATGTTCCCTGCACGTATTCCCCGCCATCGCCGAACGGGAACGGCACCTCGTCGAGAGGTCAGGCGGAATGGCGATCGGCGGCGGTGGCGGAGGCTATGCCTACCGGGATGTGGTTCCCCTCGCGTGGACGACCTCCTTCGCGCAGCTTACGGGCCTCAAGCTTCCGGATCGGGTGCCGGATACCTGGGAGGGCGCGTCAGATCTACCCTTCGACACCTTTGACGGTGACGAACCCGGCCCTGCGGAGCCATTGCCCAGCACGCGAAAGACGATCGCCCGACTGTGGCGGGAGCTGGGTCACCCGCAGCTCTAACCCAAATCCCGAAATCTATAATGCGGCGTTCAGCCGTACCGGGGATGCGACATCAGAACCTTCACGCCGACGAAGCTCGTTGTACGCGTGCCGGAATCGGCCTTTGAAGGAGATGTGCCGCTGGCGGTAGCGACCCGCGGCGGACACGTCGAGAGCCTGCATCGAGGCACTGTTGCCGTCGTCACTCCGGAGGGGGAGCTGGTCGCCGGCCTTGGGAATGGCAGCCAGCGTACCTTCATGCGTTCGTCTGCCAAGCCGTTTCAGGCAATGGCGTTGGTACTCACGGGTGCGGCCGATGCCCTAGAGCTCAGGGACGAGGATCTGGCGATCGCCGCTTCTTCCCATTCCGGAGAGCCGGGACATGTGACCGCGGTCAAGCGGCTGCTGGAGAAGGCGGGAGTACCGCCCGAAGCCCTGCGATGCGGGACTCACACACCGCTGAACGCGTCAGCGGCGAGGGCGCTCCAAAGTGCTGGAGAAGACCCATCGCCTGTACATAACAATTGTTCCGGCAAACACGCCGGCATGCTGGCGGCATGCTGCTTCATGGGTTGGCCGTTGGACACGTATCTCCAGCCTGATCACCCCTTGCAGCGGCTCAATCGAGAAGTCCTCGGCACCTTTGTCGGGCGGGACCCTTCGGACATCGATCTTGGCGTGGATGGGTGCGGGGTCCCAGTGTTCCATGTGGCCGTGAGGGAAATTGCGCTGGCCTTTGCCCGACTGGCGACGGGAAGGTCTTTGCCGCCAGAGTTCAGCCGGGCCGCGTCAAGGGTACGAACCGCAATGATGACCTATCCGTTTCTGGTCGCGGGTACGGGGCGGTTCGATACGGAACTCATGTCCGCGGCAGACGGGCGCTTGGTCGCCAAGGGGGGCGCCCAGGGCGGCGAGGGGATCGGAGCGTTGGACGGGGTGGGCATCGGGATCAAGATCTCGGATGGAAGCAGTCAGAGCATGTGGCCCGTTGCCGGCCGGTTACTGGAACGGCTCGATCTGTCGACGGCTGGTCTAGCCGGGCAGGATCATCTCCGGCGGGTGGAGCTTCGCAATCATGCCGGCACGGTGACTGGGGCCATTGAGGCCTGCTTTTCGTGAGCGGAGGTGCTGAGGAGCGACCGCGAGTTCGGCTCGGCGTCCTCTTTGGGGGGCGGTCGGACGAGCACGAAGTATCCGTTTCCTCGGCCCGTTCACTGATGCATGCCGTCAACCCGGAACGCCTGGAGATTGTGCCGATCGGCATCACCAAGCGAGGCGCTTGGCTGCTCGGTCAAGACCCGCAGCTCCTGACCGAGGGCATCGTGCCCGCCGCCGGGCCGGACTCCGTGGAGCTGGTTCCCGACATCAGTCATAAGGCCTTGGTTCCCGTCCATCGAGACGGCCTGGACCATCGCACAAGTGTGGTCGATGTCGTGTTCCCGCTCCTGCATGGTCCATACGGGGAAGATGGGACCGTCCAGGGCATGCTGGAGCTTGCCGGAGTTCCCTACATCGGAGCAGGTGTCGCCTCTTCCGCCGTGGGAATGGATAAGGCTCTCATGAAGGCGCTCTTCGTTCAGGCGGGCCTACCGGTAACCACGTACCTGGTGTTCCAGGCTCACGAGTGGCGGGCGGATCCCGTCGCCGTCCTCAACCGTATCGAGACTCAGGTGTCCTTACCCGCCTTCGTCAAGCCCTGCCGCCTGGGCTCCAGTGTGGGTATCTCGAAGGCCAAGACCCGAGACGAGCTGTGGGCCTCAATCGCTCTGGCCGTCGCGCACGATCGCAAGATCATCGTCGAGCAGGCGGTTCGCGGGCGAGAGGTGGAGTGCGGCCTGCTCGGCAATCATATTCCGACTGTGTCTGTCTTTGGAGAAGTCATCGCTCATCACGAGTTCTATGACTACGAGGCGAAGTACACCGACGGGCTGGCCGACCTGATCATCCCTGCCAAGTTGACGGCCACGGAGGTTTCGGGACTCAGCGAAATGGCCATCCGCGCGTTCCAGGCAATCGATGCCGCGGGGATGGCGCGCGTCGACTTTTTCATCGAGAGCGACACCCGGCGCTTGATCCTCAACGAGATCAACACCATCCCGGGCTTTGCCCCGACCAGTATGTTCCCAAAGCTGTGGGAGGCGAGCGGGCTCAGCTACGGGGAGCTCGTTGAGCGGCTGGTTGAACTTGCCCTGGAGCGCTATGCCGAAGAGCACCAGTAGCGAAAGGGCCGCCTCACTCTGGCTGGCAGTAACAAGCTGGCGCCCCTAGAGGGACTCGAACCCCCGACGCAGCACTTAGGACGCGCTCGCTCTATCCATCTGAGCTATAGGGGCGGGCGACTCAGTATATCGACGCAGACCTGCGGCGGCAGCGAGGGCTAGGCGGAGCCGACCGGCACCTCGAGTGGAGGCTCTGCGGTCTTGCCGCGACGCCTTGGTCGTGGCGTGCGCTGCGACGGCGGATTCCATGGAAGGGGAAAGGTGACGGTGAAAGTCGATCCTTCCCCCTTGCGGCTGGACACGTCAATGGTGGCGCCATGGGCGGTGGCGATCCAGTGCACGATGGCAAGGCCAAGGCCCGTGCTCCCTTCAGGACCTGCACGCGCTCGGTCTACCCGATAGAAGCGCTGGAAGATATGGGGCAGATGCTTCTCCTCGATGCCCTCGCCGGTGTCTGCCACGGTCAGCTGGCCCTTCTGCTTGTCTTTCATGCCGACGGAGACGGAGATAGTTCCTCCGGCAGGTGTGTATTTGAGGGCATTGTCGATGAGATTCATGGCAAGCTGCCGGAGCCGGTCAGCATCGCCGTCGATCATGATTGGGCGGACGTTGACGACCAGATGCACACCCTTCTCGGCGGCCAGCTCGCGTACCTTGTCCGCGGCCCAGCCGGCGACCGCGTCCAGGCGAACCGGCTCACGGTCGATCGACTCCTGGCCCGCCTCGGCGCGTGCCAGAAGCAAGAGATCGCCCACCATCCGCGACATCCTCTCCGCCTCCTCCTGGATGCTGGAAAGCGTCTTGGCATACTCCTGAGGGCTGCGCTCGCGGCGGAGCGCCAGAGATGCCTGCGCGTGAATGACGCTTAGGGGTGTGCGCAGCTCGTGGGATACGTCGGCGGTGAGGCGCCGCTGCTCCTTGAAGGCGGTCTCGAGGCGCCCAATCATGTCGTCGAATGTCTGGGCAAGCCGTCCCAGCTCGTCATCGCGGGTGGTTCCAATACGCCGGCTCAGGTCACTACCGGTGATGGACTGGGCAGTGAGTCGCAGATCCTCCACCGGCGCCAGCGCCCGAGAAGCCAAGACCCAGCCGCCCAGGAGGGCGATAAGAAGACTGATGGGAATGCCCAGGAACAGAGCAGTACGCAATCGGGACTGGGCGTGTGTCACGCTGTCCAGCGATCCCTGGAGGGACACCGCCCCCACGATCTGATGGTGCCGGCTCCGAGAGTAGACGGCATAGGTGCAAACGAGCTGGTCCGACTTGGTGCTGTGGCAGCCTTGTTTGCCGGTGAAGAGCGTGTTGATGAGCTGCTGATTCGCGTAGTGCCCACTGGGAGGCCCGAAGCTGAGCTGCTGTAGGTTGACCTTCCCCTGGTACTTGATGGAGAGCTGACCGAGAAGATTCGTGTTGCGCTGAACCTTCCCGAGGTGAGAGGGCGACGACGCGGCTTCGGACGTAAGCACCCTCCGGTAGCTTTGCGTAATGTGATTGACGTCGGCCGCGATGCTGGCGATCAGGAAGAAGTAGACGCCCAGCGAGAAGGCGAGCAGAACGGCTGCCAGGACGGCAACATACCAGACGGTCAACCGGAAGCGAATGCTGCGGCGGTCAAGGATGGGTATCGGGACCCTCAGCAGCCGATGCAAGTTCATGAAAAGTCCTGGCTTCGCAGCCGGTAGCCCGCTCCTCGAACCGTTTCCACCAGTCGCATCTGGGCATTCTCGTCAATCTTGCTGCGAAGCCGACGCATGTATACGTCGACGATATTTGAGAATCCCTCGTAGGAATCGTCCCATACGTGCTCCATGAGCTCGGCGCGGCTCACGACCTTGTTGGGGTGATGCATCATGTATTCCAGGATGGAGTACTCCGTCTGAGTGAGGTTGATTTGGCTCGCGCCCCGTTTGACCGTGTGAGATGCCACATCCAGCACAAGGTCGGCCACCTGAAGCTTCGTGCTCCGGACGTCTGAGCTTCGCCTGACGAGCGCTCGCACCCGAGCAATCAGCTCGTCGATCGCGAAGGGCTTGACGACGTAGTCATCGGCTCCGTCGTTCAGACCCGAAACCCGATCCTGTACCCGGTCGCGTGCCGTGAGGATGAGGATCGGAGTCTTGACGCCATGCTCGCGCAGCTCCCGGATGACCTCGGTCCCCTGCCGCTTGGGCAGCATGAGGTCAAGGACGATGGCGTCGTACTCGTTCACAAAGGCCATTTCCTCACCATGCTCGCCATCATAGGCAACATCGACCGCATACCGCTCCTCCTCGAACGCCTGTTGGAGCACAGCGTTGAGCTTCGTGTCGTCCTCGACAATAAGGAGCCGCATGTCACGCCATTATTCCACCGGAGGCGGCGAATTCATGCCGAATTGGTACTGCTGGAGCCAATATGGCGTCGCCAGGCGACTGACATCGCCGCCGGCTTTCTCCACGTCGGCACACACAGGCGACCCGTCCGGCCACCGAGCGGTGGAATCGACCTCACACAGCGGCGCGAGCGCAAATAGGCGCTCATGCAGTCGCGGATGCGGAATGGTGAGGTCCGGCAGATCGACCGCTCGACCCCCGAAGAGGAGGATGTCGATGTCGAGGATGCGGGGGCCCCATCGGAATGTGGGCGTTCGGCCCGCCGACCGCTCGATGGCCTTTACCCGCTCAAGCAGGGTCTGCGGCTCGAGATCCGTGGTCCCGATGACGACGAGATTGAGAAACGGCGGCTGGTCCTCGACACCAACCGGGCCCGTTTCGTACAGTGAGCTAACCCTGGGGCGGCTCATTACACCGGACAACGCCTCGAGCGCGAAGTGAAGGTTCGCCTCCCGATCGCCCAGATTCGATCCGAGACCCAGGTGAACAGGGCTCAGGGATGGCGTCACCGTTCGGGTACTCTCGGATTGATTTCGTTCGCCATCGCGGTTGCGGTCCCACTGGTCCTTGCGGGATGTGGCGACCGGAGGCCGCAATCGACGCCTGCCGGCCGGTCTGCCCTCATCAAGTTTCCCAGAGACCAGGCGATGCATCCGTGGGCGCGCAACGAATGGTGGTACGTGGTTGGACATCTCCGTGATTCGGCTGGGCACCGGTACGGGTTCGAGACGACCCTGTTCAAACTCAACCATCTCCAGTTGCCTGGATCCGGGGCTTCTCTGTCGGTCCTTCGCACCGATGTGGCTCTGACGCTTGTGAACCAGAACCGGTTCATCAGTCGCGTCTCCTACGTTGAGCCGGGACTTGCACCGGTAGTGCTCTCGACCAGGCGCCTCAACGAGCGGATCGGGAATGCAGCCATTACGGCAGCCGGTCAGAAGCGGATCCGGCTCCAATCGTCAGTCCATGGCGCTCGGTTGCACCTCTCACTCACCGTCGCAAGGGCGCCGCTGCTCGAGGGTGGCCGGGGTCTGGTCCCGATGGGATCGGGAGGGTCTTCGTACTACTACTCCCTGCCGCAGCTTCGGGTGACCGGCTCACTCACATATCACGGCCGCCGTAGAGCGGTCACCGGAATCGCCTGGCTCGACCATCAATGGGGAAACTGGCACTGGGCCCGTATCGACGGATGGACCTGGGGCGCCGTTCAGCTGGCCGATCGGCTGGACTTCAGCCTGGCCGTGTTCCGGGCGGTCGGCGGCTCTCTCCGGGGCATCAGCTCCTCATCTTCCCGTGGCCATCAACGGGTGCTGCGCAGATTCGTACTTCGGTCGCTGGGCCGGTGGCGTAGCCCTCACGATCACGTGGTCTATCCATCCGGGTGGAGACTGAAGATTCCCGCGCTCCAGGCCCGGTTGCTTATCCGGCCGCTCGTCTCGGATCAAGAGGTCTATGATCCGATTGCGCGCCGGTCCAGCTATTGGGAAGGGGCCTGTTCCGTTGCGGGAATCATGCGTGGTCGCCGCGTCCACGGGCTGGCGTACATGGAGGTCGTGGGCACCGCCGGCCACTTCGGGAGCTGAACCGCCGCCTCCATATAATGAGCTTTTGGGAGAGGGTGGCGGATGGCCAGCGGTGACGGACCGCGCCTGCGCATGGCGCCCAGCCCCACGGGCTTTCTGCAGCTCGGAAACGTGCGGACGTTTCTGTTCGACTACCTCTACGCCCGCGGCCATGACGGTGCGCTTGTTCTCAGAATTGAGGACACGGATGCCGAGCGCTCGACTCCTGAGGCTGAGGCATATCTCGTCGACGCGCTGCATTGGCTCGGCATCCAATGGGATGAAGGACCGGACATCGGCGGCGCCCATGGGCCATACCGGCAGACGGAGCGTACGGGATATCGGGAGGTGGCGGCCCGACTGACAGAAACGGGTCATGCCTATGAGTGCTTCTGTACCCGCGAAGAGCTGGAGCAGGATCGGCGGCAGCAACAGGAACGGGGTGAGGCGCCGCGATACAGTGGTCGATGCTACGGCTTATCCGAGGAGCAGCGGGCGAGGCTTCGAGCTGAGGGACGAGAAGCCTCTATTCGCTTTCATGTCCCGACCGGCAGATCAATCTCATGGAATGACCGCGTCTATGGCCACACGTCCTTCGAGGGTGATGCGCTGGGTGACTTCGTCATTCTTCGGCCCAACGGCCTTCCGATCTACAACTTCGCCAACGTGGTCGACGACCATGAGCAGGAGATCACCATTGTGGTCCGGGGTCAGCAGCATCTATCCAACACTCCGCTGCAGATCCTGCTCTACGAGGCCCTGGACTGGTCGATTCCTGAGTTCGCGCATCTGCCCGATGTTCTGGATCAGAATCGACAGCGTCTGGCCAAGCGCCGCGGGGCCAAGGGTGTAACGGAGTATCGGGAGGAGGGCTATCTACCCGAGGCAGTTGTCAATGTCCTCGCCCTGCTCGGCTGGTCGCCGCCCGGTGGCGAAGAGTTCCTATCGCTCGACGACCTGTGCCGGCAGTTCTCGTTTGATCGGGTTCAGCGAAGCAATGCCGCGTTTGATCCTGCCCGACTGGATTGGTTCAACGGCCAATACATCCGTCGAATGCCACTCACGGATCTCATCGTCGCGGCCGCACCGTTCCTCCAGAGGACAGGTCTGGTGCCCACTGGGGCCCTTTCGGAAGAGGAGAGGGCTCGCCTGAGCCGGATACTGCCCCATGTGCGGGAGCGAGTGCGAACGCTGGCGGAGATCCCGTCAATGGTCGAATTCCTGTACCGTGATCCGTCTGGGCTCGGAGTGGATTCATTCCAAGTCAAGGACCTGAAGCGGCGAGACTTGGCGCAAACCTCCGAGGCTCTGGAGGCGGTCCAGGACGCCGTGGATCGGTTGGAAGAGTGGACACCGGAGGCCCTTCTCGCAGCCATGGATGGTGTTGCCGTACGGCTGGACTGGAGGCGAGGGGAGCTGCTGATGGCCGTGCGCATTGCCATTACCGGCAAGACGGTGACCCCGCCTCTGATCGAGAGTTTGGAGGTTCTGGGGCGGGCCGTGACCATGGCCCGTCTTGAGCGGGCACGCCGAGCACTTGCCGTTGTCGGAGCAGATGTCTGAGGGCCCATGGCCTTGGTTGCGGTCTGGCGTCGCGGACGACTATGCTGCGACAAGATGGAAAGCGTAGGTAATGCAGGCGACTGAGCGACTGCTCCTATCGAGCGCCTACTTCAACATCACCGGCGGGCGGCGGCAGGACTCGGCCGACACCTTCCGGGTACTGGCCTCGATGCAGACGCACTCGGGCCAAGAGGCTGCTTTGTACGCCGTCTCCGAGGCCTCGGCGCCCGGTCCCATGGGTTCACGCGCACGGCGGATGGTCATTGATGTCATCCAAGGCGCGTATGCCTCTCAATTTGAGCTCGGACCTGCGGCCCGTTTGCGTGGTGCGGTGCTGGCCGCCCACGAGCAGCTTCGCGTCGAATTCGAGCGCCACGTCAAGGTTGGATTGACGGCTCTCGTCGCCGAGGGGACGTCGCTCTATCTGCTCCAGGTCCCGCCTGCCCAGGCATTTGTGCTGCACGATGCCAGTCTGCATTCGGTGAGCGCTGCCTCTCGCATGCCGGACAAACCCTTCGCTCAGGCCATGGGTGGTGACGAGGAGCCGGCGATCTCACTGTTCCGCGACACCATGGAGCCGGATGACGTGGTCCTTCTGTGCAGCAGCTGGTTTGCAGGCCGACTGCCCGCAGAGGAGCTTCGTTCGGTCTTCTCCGATGACGGTCCCGATGCCATCGTCCAAAATTTGTTCCAGCGGGCAAGAGATCTTGATGCTCGGGACGTGACGGCGATCGCGCTCCAGGCCGTGCCGGATGAAACGGTCGAAGAGGAACAACCGAACGGTCACGTGACAGAAGACAGCCCTACCCTGTGGGCTCAGGTCGACGAAGCGGCTTCATCGCTTGCATACGTGTGGCGACGTGCCCTCGAGGAGCTGAAACCTTCGCCGACAACCGTGGCAAGATCCCGACGATCCCGGGTCGATATCGACGAGACGGTCGAGCCCCAAGCGCAGTCGGCAGCGGGGCAGAGCGCCGAGCCGGGTGAATCCCAGGAACTGCCGACGGATGTGGACCTCAGTGCCGGCGAGCCAATCTCACCGGTCGAGCAATTCGGGGAGCCCGAATGGACCGTCACCGAGACGGCAGTTGAACACGGAACGGAAGAGATCCCGATCCTGCCCCAGGGCTCGCTGCCGAATGAACCCGACCTATCGGCTCCTCCCGCTCCTGCTCCTTCATCTGCAGCGAGCAGACAGGCGGAGATGGATGAGGTCAACTCGTTCATCCAAAACACCATGAATCTCGGCGCGGTCACCCCGCCTGTGCACGGGTTCCAGGACACGAGCGTCGCGCCGGAGCGAATCTACACCCCGGCCGGGCCCCCAAGGGCCGGACGCATGGCACAGATGCGGGATGGCCTCCGATGGCGCGGAGGCGAGGGACGGGGCGCCGTCAAGGCCCGGATTGGCCAGGCGGGCTGGACCAGGCGGGCGGCCGGGATGCGTGCGGGACGCGCGATGGGTCTGTCGCGGATTCCCGCGGCGATGTGGCTCTGGAGCGCCGTTGGGCTGGTGCTGTTGGTCGTGATCATTGTGGCCGTGTCGGCGGCCGGTGGTCTGGGGTCGGGCAAGGCGGCGCCCGACTTTTCTACAAAGGCTCGAGCGCATGCCACCGCCGCTCTGCACGGCACCGGTCGCCAGTACCAGCGCCGCCAGCTTGCACTGGCCTGGCATGACATTGTGTTGGCCCGCCGAAAGGGAGAGCCGGCACGCGTCGTGGCTGCGGCGGCAAGATTCGTGCAGGCCCAAGCGGATTCGATCCATCATGTGATCCGCTTCGCCAATCCGACATTTGTGGCCGGCTTCGGCCATCTCCATAACGCTCATCCCGCGCAGCTCGGGGTCGGAACATCGGCCATCTACGTTCTCGACAACCATCGCCAGGATCTCTTCTACGTCGACCCGAGCACTCATCGGCTGTCCGTCGAAGCGCACCCGGGTGTGAGTCTGTCCGGCTATTTCTGGCATGACCCGACGCAGCTCACGGTCGAGGGCAACACCATGGTGGCCATCGATACCGAATATCACGCACTGACGTTCACGCCCGGCGGAGCCCAGCCGACGGTTGAGCAGCTGGTGCCACCCTCGAATTCGGCCAATATTGTGGCCACTACGACATTCGGCACGAATCTCTACCTCCTTGACTCGGCGGCCGGTCAGATTTGGCGCTACTACGGGGCAGCCACGGGAGGGTTCCAGAACTATGCCGGGGGCTACATCGGAGCTCCCAATCCGGCTCAGCTGCACCGGGCTGTCGGGCTCGCGATTGACGGCGACGTGTATGTCGCTCTGCGAGGCGGCACCATCTTGAAATACGTCGCCGGGCATCAGGTGCCGTTTCCCACCCATCCCGAGGTGCCTCTCTTCCACATCAGTCAGGTCTACACCAGATCTGACCTGCGCTATGTTTTCGTGGTGGATGGGCCCCGCGGGCACATTCTCGAGTTCGGCAAGCAGGGCCAGTACGTGCGGACCTTCGCGGTCCCAGTCGGTCCCAGGATGCAAATGCGTCAGATGGCCGTGTCGGCCGACGGGCGGTCGATCTTGTTCATTCGAGGCCACGGGATCTATCGCATCAGCATCCCGGGTTAGGCGGAGCATTACTGTCGCCGCTCGAGCGTGCGCACCCCGTCCGTGATTCCCCTCCTGCTGGCCGCACCGGGATTGATGGTGGCGACGGTGGGTCTTTATCTCGAGCCGCTCCTGGTGGCACACCGTCGGTCGAACGGCGAGCCCGCCGACAACAACCCGGTCACCGCCCTGATTCCGCTCTTCGGTGTGACCGCCCTTCTTCCGCAGGGACGGCAGGCGAACGAAGGCGGCGCCAAGAGGCCCGTATCCTTTTCCATTCAGGCGCTATTCTTTGAGATTCTGCTCGCCGCCCTCTTTGCGCTCATCGCTGTGCGCCTTCATGGCACGCTGCACATCGCTCTAGGGTGCCTCTACGCAGCATTGTTGTTCGAGATCGCCGTCATCGACTTTCACTACCGGCTCGTCCTGAACGTGTTGTCGTACCCGGCTGCCCTCGTAGCGCTCGTGGGTGGGACGGTCTGGGTCGGAATCGGCTTGCCGAGCGCCCTACTGGGCGGGGGTGTCGGGCTGGTCATCTTTTTCGTCATTGAGCTTATCGGCCGGGGGGCAATGGGGCGGGGCGACACCAAGCTCGCGACCGTCATCGGCCTGATGCGCGGCTATCCAGGAGTATGGGGAGCGCTCATCCTGGGGATTCTCATTGGTGGTGTCATGGCGCTCGGCCTGCTCGTGGCCGGCCAGGGACGCCGGCAGACGTTTGCCTATGGGCCCGCCCTGGCGCTGGGTGCAGTCGTCTCGCTTCTGGTGCGCTGAGCTGGTGGCACCAGCGAAGCTGCGAGTCCTAGCGACCCAGGAAACTCGGGATGGGCGGGCGCGTACTGGAGTGCTGGAGCTCCCTCGGGCTTCGATGGAGACGCCCGCCTTCATGCCCGTGGGTACGCTGGCCACGGTCAAGTCCCTCACCGTCGAGGACCTGGCCAGTGTCGGTGCACAGTGCATTCTTTGCAATACATATCACCTCCATCTCCGGCCAGGCGAGTCCTTGGTGGCGGCGATGGGTGGTTTGCACCGCTTCATGGGCGGCTGGCCCGGATTGATCTTGACCGACAGCGGCGGGTTCCAGGTGTTCAGCCTGGCTCACCTGCGCGAGATCGATGAGTCGGGCGTCACCTTTCGCGCGCATACGGATGGGTCACTTCAGACCTTCACGCCGGAGTCGGTAGTCCAGATTCAAGAGGAGCTGGGTTCCGACATCATGATGGTCCTGGACGAATGTCCCGCACACACGATGACCTGGGAGGAGGCCTCCGCGTCGGCCGCTCGCACGGCTCGTTGGGCGGAACGTGCCAAGGCGGCGCAGAAGGGGCAGAGCCTGCTGTTCGGCATTGTGCAGGGTGGTATGCACGCCGATTTGCGCCGGCAGAGCGCCCGAGAACTGGCGGCCCTCGACTTTACCGGCTACGGGATCGGCGGGCTCGGCGTGGGAGAGGACAAGAACACGCTGCGGACAATGCTCCAAGCCTCTGTGGAGGAGCTGCCGGAGGACCGGCCCCGCTACCTCATGGGCATCGGCGCCCCCGACGACCTCTTGGACGCCGTCGCCCGTGGCGTCGATATGTTCGACTGCGTCCTGCAAACGCGAGAGGCACGCAATGGGGGACTGCTGACGCGAGACGGCCGTCTCAATGTCAACAATTCTCGGTTCCGGACGGATCCCGGTCCCATCGAGGACAACTGTGACTGCCCGACCTGCGCGCGCTATTCCCTGGCTTACCTGCATCACCTGTTTCGGAATCGCGAGCTGTTGGCGTATCGCCTCGCCACGCTGCACAACGTGCGGTGGACCATTCGCTTCATGGAAGACGTTCGTGCGGCCATCCGCTCAGGAGACTTCGAAGCGCTTCGAAGCAGCTTTATCGCCCGACATCGACGGCGAGCAGGGCCCGCCTAGTGTCAGGACCGACGGGGACTAGAGGAGCACCAAGGTGAGGGCAACCCAGATGCCGGCCGCTACCACAAGACCGATCGATGCCGGATCGACACCCTCGGCATCAAGGCGGTGCGTGCGCCTGCCGTACCCGTAGAGACGAGTGTCGAGGGCCAGTGCCAGCTCCTCTCCGCGCTGCAGGTTTGCCTGGAGAAGCGGCACCATCATATCGCCGAGCATTGACCAGAGACCAAGGCGCCGAACATCCGCTCCGCGGGCGGCCCGCGCCATGAGGTAGCGGTCGACTTCGCGGCTCATGATGGGCACAAAGGTTATGGCGATCGTCAGCATTGTGGTCATGTCCTCGACGGGGACCCGAATATAGCGAAGGAAACCGAAGAGGCGTCTCAAGGCATTGGCAATCGAGAGGGGAGGCGTCGTATAGGTCACCAACGTTGTGACCACCAAGAGCATGAGTAGCTGCGCGGAGAGGCGCCCGGCCAGCTCAAGACCGGCACGCGAGACATGTGCCGGCCCCAAGGACCATCCATGACCCGCCGTGGTTAGAGAAATCAGCGCGCCACCCACGATCACGAACATGAAGATCGGTCTGATGCTGGACCAGATTACGCCGACATTCACCCGAGCCAACGTGATCGCCATGACCAGCAGGACCCCGAGAGACAGAAACTGAGGGACGTCGTTGGCCATCAGGATGCCGATCCCGACTGCCAATCCAGCGGTCACTTTGAAGCGGGCGTCCAAGGTGGCGGCCGGCGAATCTGCCCCTTCGTAGCTCAGCATGGGAAGGGACTCGCTAAGCATGCTTCCGCTGACCCCATTGGCTGGCGATGGCCGACTCGAGCGCTCCGACTGATCCGAGGATCGGGACGGTCCAGCCACGCTCTCGGAGTCCCAGTGCGAGGCGTATCACCTCGGGAAGCATGATGCCGGCCTCCCGGCACAGTGTTCGGTTCGCGACAAAGTCCGGCATGTGGCCGACTAGCAAAATTTTGCCGTCAATCAGAAGTGCGAGCCGGTTGGCCTGCATCACGAAATCGAGGTCGGTCGTCAGGCTGAGAATCGTCATCTCACCCCGGCGGTGCAGGACCTCGAGCAGCTGAACCATGTCCAGCCGGGCTTGACAGTCCAGACCTGCGAATGGCTCGTCGAGGATCAGGACCTTGGGCTGGAGAACCAATATCGCTGCGATGGCCAGCCTGCGTCGCTGGCCACCGCTGAATCCCAATGGCGACCGCCCCCGCACCTCCTGGAGATCGAAGCCGACGAGCCCCAGCGTCTCTTCGACTGACCGTTCGACTTCGGGCTCGGCAACGCGCCGTTGGCGAAGGCCGAACGCGAGGTCGTCATAGACCGTCTCGCCCAGAAATTGGTCCTCCGCTCGTTGCATGACGAGCCCTAACCGAGCACGAGCCGGCTTGCCGTCGCGGCTCCAGATGTCGATGCCATTGAAGGTAACGCAACCGCGCCTGGGCTTGAGGAGACCGGCAGCTACCTGGGCGAGTGTCGATCGTCCGCTGCCGTTGGCGCCCACCACGGCCATCCACTCGCCCTCTTCCAGCTGGAGGCAGAAGTCCGAGAGCACCATCCGGCCCCCCGCTCGCACCCCGATGTGCTCGAGGTTTAGCGACATAGCTGTTCCACCAGCTCATCCACCGTTTCAGGGACCCCCGCAAGATGCACACCGTTCTGCTCGAGGCGAAAGATGGTGTCATACAGGGGGCTCTCGAGCGCTACATCGTCATCATGCTTGGCATCGCGAAGAATTTCGTCCGGAGATCCAAAGGCAGCCACGCGACCGCCGGATGGCAATGCCTCCAACCGGCACACCCGGTCGGCCCGCAGCACCTCCGACAGATGGTGGGTGATCATGATGACCCCTGAGCGATGGTCTCGGGCCCAGACACGGATGCCGTCCAAGAGCCGGTGAGATGAGCTGGGATCGAGTCGGGCGGTTACCTCGTCAAGGATGAGGTAGCTGGGTCTGAGAGCCATCGCTCCGGCAACCGCCACGAGCTGTTTTTGCGCAGACGAGAGCGAGTGAATGGAGGTGGTTCGAATATCGCCGAGCTGGAGAAGGTCCTCCGCTTCGTCGATTCGCTCCGCGATCTCCGTGGTCGTTAGGCCCAAGTTCTCTGGCCCGAAGGCAATATCGTCCTCGACCACACCGCAGACCAGTTGGTTGTCGGGGTTCTGCCAGGCGAGGCCGACGAGGCGCCGGATCACTGAGGCGGGCGTCGTACGCGTGTCCTGTTCGTCGACCAGGATTCGGCCGTCGGTAGGGAGAAGCAGGCCCATCATCAAACGCGCCATGGTGGACTTGCCCGAGCCGTTCGGCCCTACGATGGCCGTAATCTCACCCGATTGGAAGCTGACGGAAGCGCCCGTCAGGGCATTGGTGCCGTCCGGATAGCGGTAAGTAACGTCTGCGAAGTCAATCACGCGGCAGCTGCCAGGGGGGCGCGCTCTGATGCCGGAAGGCGGTCGAGGATCAGGTCGGTCGCCGCGTGATAGGCAAATATATTGGCAATTCCCATGGCCCCGGCCACGAGCAGGGCGAAGACCAGCCAGTGGCTCACCAAAAAGGCGGTGATACCGAAGCCCGCGCTGTGGATGAGGTGGACGGGCAACCGCGGGCCAGTCGAGCCGAAGAGCAGCGCAAGGATCCGGTTGACCTCGGCTGCCGATCGGGCCGCCAATGTGGTGGAGCCACGCATGCCGTTGCGCACGTCTGCGACCAGTGTTGTAACGGGAATCCGAAAGACGATCGCAAAGAATATCGTCGGTATCACGATGTCGCATGCCGCGTAGACCAGACCTGCGACGACGGCCGTGACGGCTCTCGGCCACTGCCAGTGAATGGCGGCGGCAATGAGGATGGCGGCGAAGGCCGTGTCGAGCGCGGTCAAGGCGAGGGTCGGCCCAACCAGGGCCGTCAACAGCAGGTACGCGACAATGCCGGACATGATGGCGGTCTTGATTCCACGGCGCTGAGCAAGGAGGACAAAGGGCGCCGCGGCCATGAAGCGCCAAGCGGTTCGTACCAATGGAATCGGGAGATAGACCCGCCCGAGAAGGAGCACGACCGCCACATCCGCGAGCAGTGCGCCCTCGACGATCTTCTGATTCCGCGTGGACCCGGCCGGCGCCTCCACAGCGTCCCCGGATCGTGTGGATGGCATTACGAGGTCATTCTAGGGAGGCAAGATTCAATTCGAGTTTGAGACGATTCGGCCATTGCCCTGCCGTACGGGATCTATATGGCACGGAGCAACGGATCGTAGCCGAAGTCGGGCCGATTATTCACCGAATATTTGGTAAATATGACCTTGACAAACCCATGGTTTCTTGCGATAATCGGGTATGAGCCCGAAACTGCAGGACGGCAAGGCCATGAAGGAAGCGGACATCAACCTCAGCAGCCTCGCGAAGTACTTCTCGGATGAGGCTGAAGCATACAAGCTCATCGAGTCCATCCGCTGGCCGAATGGGCCGGTCTGTCCGCATTGCGGCGTGGTAAATCGCGCCTATCACCTGAAGAACCAAAGGACACGCTCGGGCAGGGTCAGCCCGCGTAGCTTGTGGAAGTGCGCCGAGTGTCGGAAGCAATTCACCGTCACGGTCGGCACTATCTTTGAGGACTCGCACATACCGCTTTCGAAGTGGCTCCAGGGCGCGTTCCTGATGTCCGCATCGAAGAACGGGGTCGCTGCCTTGGAGCTTCAACGCACGCTCGACTTGAGCTACAAGGCCGCGTGGTTCATGGCCCACAGACTGCGACATGCGATGGTTCGTGAGCCGGCCGCGTCCTTCCTCAAGGGAATCGTTGAGAGTGATGAGACGTACATCGGCGGTAGGATCAAGGGACGCGGCAAGGGTCCGCAACTGGACAACAAGACGGCCGTCGTGACACTCGTCGAGCGAAACGGTGAAGCCCGGAGCATGGCGGTTGACAGGGTCAATCGGGATAATCTTGCAACCGTCTTGCAAGCGCACGTAGACCCGTCTGCAACGCTCATGACGGATCAGAACACCGTCTATGCGCTTCCGGGCCGGGAGTTTGCCAGCCATCAGACCGTAGACCATCAGAGGGACGAGTACGTGCGCGGCCCGGTCCACGTCAACACGGCTGAGGGCTACTTCTCACAGTTGAAGCGGTCGATTGACGGCACGCATCATCATGTGAGCCGTCGGCACCTGCCGCGCTATCTCGCTGAGTTTGATCTGCGGTATAACCTGCGGAAGGTCAAGGACGGTGAGCGAATGGCTCACATGATCCGGCAGACCACTGGAAGGCGGTTGACCTATCGAGAACCCACAGGAAAGCCTAAAGCGGTTTGAGGAGTTTCTAGCAGCCCTTCTAGAGACTGGCCCGCCGGAAGGCAAGGAACGTGACAGGGTAGCGTCTGAGCTGGCGGAGTCCGTCCGGACCCGCCGTGAGGAACTAGGCTGGTCTCAGGCGAAGTTGGCGCGTGAGGCTGGCATCTCCGATGAAACGGTCAGGATGCTCGAAGGTGGACGGACGTTACCGCGCTCTCAGACCCTCGACAAGTTGGCCCACGCCATGGAAGCGACGGAGCCCTAGGGGTTTTGGCTGCCTGCTCCGCCAGTCACTGGGTTGGGTTGCGACGGGCTTGACGACACAGACTGTTGCGCCTGACGCTGATGCATCTCTCGTACTTCTTGCGCCATGTCAGTGTCCATTCGAGCCATAGCCTTAAGGCGAATGCCTGCAAGCTCGGCGGCGACCGGCTGAAGCCGATAGGACGCCCCAAATAACGTCGCAACAGGCGGGGGGCCTTGCAGGTTCCTCCAACCCTCTGTTGGGTGACCGCCTGAAACGAACGGACTGAAGCCGGTAATTCCCTCACCCCAAGCAAGATTTAAATCGAAGATGTTGAGGGAGCCGGACTCATCCGCCCACTTCTGAATGCGCTCGTCGAAATGCTCCAGATGGTTACGCAGTTCCATGTTTGCGAGGGGAGAGTTCTCCTCGACCTCCAATGCGTCGCGAAGTTCCTTGGCGCGATCAAGGCACCTTTCTCTGAAGCCCTTGTCACCCTTTGGATACGGTGCCCAAAGTATCTTCGCCACAATCGCGGCACTGACTAGAAACTGCTGGATGTGGTACCACAGCATCACACCAGGAACTGGCGGCTGTTGTCCCAGAGGGTTACGAAACTGGTCCCAAGCCAGGAGCGCGTAGTCACTCTGATAGATGATCTCGCGGAGAAACGCACGACGTACTGGTATCTCCATCATCCGACTTCAGATCCGACAGCCGGTGGAAGGTAACCGGCGGAATCGCTGCCAACATGCCCGTGATCTCGGAATGCATGGGATGGAAATCTCGGATGAAGTACCACAGATCAGGGATGTTCGACTCAGCCGGCACTGCAACGGCATATCTGCATCCTGGTTCACGCACAATCCTCGCCGCAAGTCCATACTCAGCTCTAGCAGTACGAACAATCTGCTCCGCCTCCCTGCGCGTCATCAGAGCGCTCCGACTGCGAGCAAGCGCGTCCTGCTACGATTCTGCAACGTTTTCCATGGGTTTGTCAACGCACTATTTACCGAATATTTACCGAGCTCCTGGCCAAATAGCGGAACCGGGGGGCTAGATTGAGGCGAAGAGCCGCGGTTGGGTGGCGGCCGGGAGGGCTGGCCGCCCAGCGCGGGATGTGCATTGCCCATCACAGAGGTGATTCATGCATTCGCGTCCAAAGCGTCGAGGAAGCAGCATAGCGGCACGGCTGGTGGTTGCCCTCGCCATTGTTGGCGTCGTGGGATACTTCTCGACGTCGGTCGTCGGCGTGTCGGCCTCCAGCCGTCTCGACCGCTCGCCGGCAATTGGCTTCACCAACAATGTGCGGGTGGATCGCGCAGAAGGAACGGCGACTGGTCAGAACGAGCCGCAGGTGATGGTAGATCAAACCGGCCGGACCTACGTGGACTGGCAGTCGAGCCCCAAGGGGGTGGCCGCCTCATCGACGATGGACGGCCGTCACTTCACCTACCTCGGCAACCCCGACAACGCCACCAAGGAGGTGGGTGACGTGGCCTGGGCCGGGACAACCTGGCCCCGGGTTGGCCGTGCAACCCCGGGAGGCCCTAAGGGGGCAAATGGAGTGTTCTTCGGCACGCTCGGCACCGGGACCTGCGGAGCGATTGAGATTCGGGAAAGCACGACCGTCGATTCCGGGGGGCATTGGGCTCCCACCGATGCCAGCTGCCAGCCGGCACAGGTCGACCGTGACTGGCTCGCCGCCTACACACCCAAGCAGTACCGAGGGAAAGACAGCGCCACGGCGCACACTTGGGTCTATGCTGAGTACCACGACTTCGGCGCGTCCATGATCTGGTTGGCCCGAAGCGCGAACGGTGGAGCAACCTGGGACAAGGTACAGTACCCTGCCATTCAGCCGGGGTCTGCCGCGTCGCAGATCGCCAGCCTCGCCACCAGCGCGTGCAACACCATACCCAGCGGAGTGGCCGTGGACCAGACTGGGGCCCATCCGGGACGCGTCTATGTGATTTGGGAGACGAGCGACGTCACTCAGAACGGTGAGGGCTGCAACTACACCCAGGCACAGCCGTTTGACCACATCTTCATCTCGTACTCCGATGACAATGGTGTCACGTGGACATCCAAGCCGGTGTTCAACGACCCGTGCGCGCCGAGCCCACCAACGCCTCCGGCCAACGCCGCCTCCTGCCAGGATCTGTCCGAGCTCTTCAACTCGCTCGCCGTTGACCGGGCGGGTGACGTCTATGTGGCCTACACGTTCCGGAGGCTGACCGAGAGGAAGCCGGAGTACGACATTTACGTCTCAGTCAGCAAGGATGGAGGGAACACCTGGACACGGCACCAGGTAACTCAGGACGGTTCGGGCACTCACTACATGCCCTGGCTCGCAGCCGGGGGACGGGGAAAGGTCGACGTTGTGTATTACCGGACGGCGAAGGTGGCCGGAGTTGGAGAGAACAACAAGCCGGCAGCGACGCCACACGACAGCATCTGGGCGGTCTATCTTTCCCAGACTTTGAATGGTGGGAAGACCTGGCGCCAGAGCAAGGTCTCCGACGCCAACTACTTCGGCGACATCTGCAGCACCGGCATCTTCTGCGGAGTGGCACCAAGCAGTTTCAATTGGGGACAAGACCGCATCCTATACGACGACATGGGTGTGGCGATCGGGCCGGATGGGGGCGCCAGAGTGACCTGGACGGACGCCAGCTCGTCCTGGAACGCGAAATCCGGTTGCGAGCCCAATGGAACTGCGGCGGTTAGCTGTCAGACAACCCATGTCGAGATGGCATGCCAGAAGAGCGGAATGGGCCTGTACGGCCGACGTATCAGCGGCTGCGGAAAGGCGCTCCGCCGTCGTCTGCCCGGCTGAGTCTCAGCCCGGTCGATTTCCAACGATGCAGAACAGCGGGTCCGCGGGGCCTGCCGGCCGGTTTGTGAAGCCGGACGTGAGCCGCACAACCTTGAAACCCGCACGTCGGTAGAGAGCCCGGGCCTGGGCTCGGGTGTACCAGCGCGTCGCCGGAGATCGACGGCAGTACTCGCGCTCATGAAGCTGGCCGTCTCTCAGTACATCGAAGCGGTTCTCGATGTGCTCGAGCTGCCGCTTGTGGTCGAACCATTGCTTGGTCCACAGTTGATAGGTCAGTTGGGCATTGGGAAGCGTCCGTTCGCACGTCAGAGCCCAGTCCACGCCGTTTGTGGTTGACCGCCGCGACGAAGGATTTACGAACGGCATGATTAGTGATCCGCCCTGCTCGAGCACCGAAAAGAGGCTGCTCATGGCTGCCGCCGCATCATCCGGCTGGGTTAACAGCTGGAAGGAGCTCGAGGGCACAAGGACGGTCCGATAGCGCCTGGGCAGCGAAAGCTGGCGCATATCCTGAAGATAGGTACGAATGGCGATGGCCGCCCCGTCGGCCTTGCTGCGGCAAAGCTCGAGCATTTCCGGCGACACGTCCACGCCGTCCGCGTCCAGCCCCAACCTCCGAAACTCCAGGAGGAGGCGACCCGTCCCGCAGCCGACGTCGAGGACCGGCTCACCGAATTCCTGGATAGTCTGCCGATAGAAGGCAAGATCGTCCCACTCACATGGGTCTCGAAATAGATCCCAGGTCTGCGCCTTGAGACCCCGATACTCGTAGGCCAAGGTCCCATCTTCGGCTTGCGAAGCCCAGTCCATCCGTGATGGGCTCACCATGCTCGCATCCTATACCACGACTCACAGTGGGACAGATACCATGCAATGAAGTTGGCGGAAGGGTGATCGTGAGACGGCTGACCGAGCGTCAGGAGTGGAAGTTCTTCAGCGTCCTGCCGAAGGCCGACCGCCCGCTCGCCGTCATCTGGTGGATCCTGGTTCTTTTGCGAGCCTTCCTTCCGGCCGTGTTCGCCATCGCCATGGGGATCCTCGTGAGTGCGGTCCGCTCGCACGGCAGCCTCGTCGGTCCGCTCGTCCTCACGGGCGCCGCCTTTGTGCTGATGCAGGTGTTGTCTCCCGTCCACACGGCCATCGGCGCCAACCTCGGCGATCGGGTGGCCGCCTGGCTCTATGACCGCCTGACAGATGCCTGCATTCGGCCGGCGGGCATCGGCCACCTGGAAGACCCGGCGCTCACCAATGACCTCACGCTCGCCAGAGACTTTGATCTCGCCATAACGGCTCCACCGATGTTCGTGACCATGGATTTCATCGCCACGGGCCTGGTTCAGCTGTTCTCCGGAGTCGCCCTCGCCATCGTTCTGATCGGCTACGCCTGGTGGGCTGCCCTGCTCCTCGCGGTGGCATGGCTCTCCACGCACTGGCTTCTTCGCGAAAGTACGGTTTGGCGCGATCGAAACACTCCCGAGGTGCAAGAGGCGCAGCGCGAATCGGAGTACACGTACCGCCTGGCCGTCGATCCGCCGGCCGCTAAGGAGCTACGCCTCTTCGGACTGGTTGATTGGACGATGGAGCGCTTTCTCAGCCGGCGAAAGCGGCTGTTTGAGCTCCAATATCGAGCGACTCGATTGCGGGAGCGATCGATGGGCTGGAGTCTGCTCATCGTGCTGACCGCCAACGGTTTGGTGTTCTGGTCTCTTGCAAACTCCGCGCTGACCGGCGCGATCAGCCTGGGGCAGATCGTCGTATTTGCCCAAGCGGCAGTCGGCGCCAGTCTGATCGGATTCGGTGGCATCAACTGGGCTCTCGATGGGGCCGCCGCACCCATCGCTGCCGTGCTTCGACTCGGTCCGTCAATGGAGCCGGTGGGACGGCTGACGAGCGGGCCCGAACAGGCGACCGGCATGCCTGCTCGCTACATCGCCTTCCGGAATGTCTCCTTCGCGTATACTCCCGGCTCCAACCCGATCCTCCGCAACTTCTCGCTCACCATACCCGCGGGCAGCTCACTCGCCATTGTCGGCCGCAACGGGGCGGGTAAGACGACCCTCGCGAAGCTCCTCTGCCGGCTCTATGACCCTCAGTCGGGAGGGATAGAGGCTGATGGGATCGATCTACGCCGCCTCGACTCGGAGAGCTGGCGATCTCAGGTCAGCGCGGTGTTCCAAGATTTCACGCGCCTGGAGCTGTCGCTCAGGGAGAACGTGGCTCCCTTCGGCGCCGACGACGAGCTGGTGAACGCCGCGCTCGCGCGGGCAGGAGCGACAAATCTCGCCGCTCTGGATACGGTGCTGGCGCGCGGTTACGAGGGTGGCATCGATCTGTCGGGTGGGCAATGGCAGCGGGTGGCGCTGGCTCGGGCGCTCTGCGCCGTGCAATCCGGCGCCCGGCTGGTGATTCTCGACGAGCCCACTGCGCAGCTCGATGTGCGGGGGGAGGCAGAGATCTTCGAGCGCATCCTCACGGCGACCAGGCAATGCACGACTGTCCTCATCTCGCATCGCTTCTCCACTGTCCGGCGGGCCGACCGAATCTGCGTGCTCGAGGAGGGCAGAGTCGTGGAGCTCGGGAGCCATGAGGAGCTGATGTCCCTTGGCGGACGCTACCGCACCATGTTTGAGCTGCAGGCACGGCAGTTCGAGTCTGAGGACGCCGACGCCGAGGTGGGATATGACGTTCTCGCCTGACCGTCTGCCGCCTGCAATTCCCTCGATGTGGCGTCTGTACCGTCTCGGCTTCCGGCATGAGCCGTGGCTCCTTGCCAGCTCCTTCGTGCTGGCACTGGTAGCCGCCGTACCGGACGCCCTGCTGGCCGTTTGGCTTTCGCTGCTGGGTCGGGCAGTTTTGAATCACGACCGGGTTCTGCTCCTGATCGCCGCATTCGGCCTTGGCCTCTCGGCCACCGGGACTTGGCTTCTCAGTACCGTAAGCACCCGTGTCCAACGCCGCTTTCGGGACAAGGTCACCATCGTTCTCGAGGGTCACATTGCTCGCCTGCAAGCTTCCATCCCAACCATCGCTCACCAGGAGCGGCCGGACTATCTCGACCGGCTGGCGGTTCTGCGCGACCAGGTCTTCGTGCTGGACCACATGTATATGTCGGTCTTCGGCACCGCCGGCTGGGTTCTCAGGCTCGCCGTAACGTTGGGCCTGCTGATGTCCATCCACCCAGCATTGGGGTTGCTGTTGTTCTTCGCACTCCCGACGGTGCTGAGCTCAGCCTGGAGACCCGGCGTGGAGCGAGCGGTCCAGGAGCGTGTTGCGCCCTTCAGCAGGCTGGCCCGTCACTTCTTCACCATCGCCACGACCGCCGGTCCGGGCAAGGAGATTCGAGTGTGGGGGATTGGTCCCCGTGTTGCCCGGGAACGCCGCCAGGCGTGGGAACAATGGTATGGGACGATGTCTCGCACCAGATTGGCCAGCGCGGCCTGGAATGCAATTGCATGGAGCATTTTCGGAGCGGGATACGTGGGGGCGATAGCCTTCGTTGCCCTCGGGATCCACGCGTCCGCGGGAGCGGTTCTGCTGGTGCTCGCCGCCGGCTCGCGCCTCTCCACCTACGTGGCCGCGACCGTGGGAGAGATCGGATTTCTCCGCGGCATATGGCTTGATGGTTCTCGCCGGTTGGCCTGGCTCGAGGACTACGCCGCCTACACACGGTCCGAGGCCGATCAGCCGGTGCCCAAATCGATCGGGACGGGCATCCGGCTTGACGGCGTATGCTTCAGCTATCCGGGAACTGCGCGACGAGTGCTGGAGGATGTCGACCTGCAGCTCCCGGGCGGCTCTGTCGTCGCCATCGTAGGTGAGAACGGCGCCGGAAAGAGCACCCTGGTCAAACTCCTGGCGAAGTTCTATGACCCAACGGAGGGGCAGATCCTGGTCGATGGGGTTGATCTGCGACGGATACCCGCCGAAGACTGGCGCCGGCATCTGGCCGGTGGGTTCCAAGACTTCTTTCGGTTTGAGCTGCAGGCCCGTCAGTCTGTGGGCGTTGGAGATGTGCGGCGCATCGAGGATGAGCCTGCGGTTCTGCGGGCGGTGAGCCGGGCCGGTGCCGAAGACCTGGTTGCTGGATTCGAGCGCGGACTGGCCACTCAGCTGGGGCCGACATGGCCGGGAGGCGTCGAGGTCTCGTTCGGACAGTGGCAGAAGCTGGCGCTGGCACGCGGGTTCATGCGCGAGGAACCTTTGCTCCTGATTCTTGACGAGCCCACTGCCGCGCTGGACGCCGAGACCGAGCACGCGCTCTTCGAGCGCTATGCCTCGGCGGCTCACGCCGACGGCGTCCCGGACCGTCGGGGCATTACGATCCTGGTGTCGCACCGGTTTTCAACCGTCCGTATGGCCGACTTGATCGTGGTGCTGAGTGGGGCTCGGGTTGTGGAGGTCGGAGCACACGAAGAGCTGATGGCGTTAGGTGGGCATTACGCCGAGCTGTATGGCATTCAGGCCGCTGCCTACCGCTAACCTGTTGGGTCAGATGAGAAATACTGGATGCGCCGGACCCAGACATGACTGCATTGTCACGGCACTACCCGAAATACGTTTCGTTCAGGGGAACGAACGTCGCATCCACGGACGTCTCCAAGAAGGACCCGTACCTTCCAATCGCATCCTCTACCGGGTCGAGTTCCGGTCGTGGGAGCCGCCGATACAGGGTGACCTCGACGCGGAGCGCACCGGCCGTTCGTCGGGTCCGCCATCGTCCGACGATCTGACCGTCGAGCAGGATGGATGGGTTGTAGATCCCGGCGCCCTTCGTGGCGGTCAACCCCTCCAGGTCGGCCAGATATTTGCTGCTCGAATAGCCCACGAAGAGCTCATCCCACGTTTGCAGTAGCTGCGCACGTGGTTCCAGCACCGCCGGACCTTCGGAGGGCGCGACCCAATAGGTCACGCCCGCGGTAGTGATGCTGTCCAGGTCGTCCTCGCTGAGCTCGATGCCACGCTTCACGTCCCGGATCGGGAGACTCGACCACCAGCTGAGGTCCTGCGGAGTCGCGGGGCCGTGACTTGCGAAGTAGCGGAACGTCAGCTCACGAAGCCCCTCTTCCGGCGACAGCCTTCGGGCATTGGGCGCCCGACGCTCCAGCAACGCGTAGGTTTGCCGGGATCCGTTGGGTGGACCGCTGCAGACCAGGCCCAAGAGCTCGGTGTGCAATAGCAGCAGCGAGAGATGACCCGCCGGCAGGTCGAAGCCGGCCTGGGACAACACCGAACTCAGTTCCGGTCGCGTCAGCTCCTCGTCGGCTTCGAGTGCCTCCGTCATTAGCTTCAGGCATGTCGTCACGATGTCCTCGTCAAGCCCCTGACGTCGGCAGTATTTGGTCGAAACCTGCAGGACTCGCGGTGCGGTGACGTCCAGCAACCATCGAATGTCATCCGGATGCACAAAGTGCCACGTGGGACGGAGGATATGCGTTCGCAGCATGTGTCCCTCGGCGAAGGCACGGTCGATCGCCTGCAGTGTGGCTCCGCACCGCTGACCCACAGACCAGGCCCCAAAGTGGTAGTCCTGACATTGGATCGCTCCCAGGGTCTTGACGATCTCCCCGGGCGAGGACGGAACGGCCCCCACGAGCCTCATAGACGCGAGCCGACGCAGCACTAAGGGCGGCAAATCCATATAACCTCAGTCTGACCCTTCGGACCCGCCGAGCGACCCGGCGGGATAAGCGGTCGGCTAGCCGCGCCCGGAGTAGCCTCGCAGAAAGCGATCAACGTGTGGTCGCCCTGAGCCCTCCGCGGCCTCCACGACATCCCCCAGCGCATACGGCAGCCGCCGAAAGTCAACCGAAACGTGGCCACCAGCCAGCTCGACCACTGCGTATTCCGCCCACAGGTCGAAGACGGGTTCCTCCCCCTGTTGGTGGCGATCGTATACGACGCCCACGCTGCCGGGGTTGACGAAGAGCCCATGGCCGACGCAGCGAATCTGCTGGACGTGGGTGTGGCCGCCTGCCAGCACGACTGGCTCAGACGTCCCCAGCAATTCGAGCACCTCTTCTTGCGGCGTCTCAGGAAAGATGAGCTCGTCGAAAGAGCGGGGCGTCCCGTGGAAGCAGAGGGCCGTCCGGTCGGCAGCGATGGACAGCTCGAGCGTTGGCACGAAACCCCGCATGTACTCGATATCGGAAGAGCCGAGCTGGGACAGCGTCCACTCGCCGACGCGTCGTTGCTCTGGGTTCACCGGTTCGGCCGGATCTTCCGCCAGTCCAGAGAGGAGCCAGGCGTCCGTGTTACCCATGATGACGGGACACCCAAGATCGCGGAGGCGCCGCATCACCTCGGCCGGCTGGGTGCCGCCCTGCACGGTGTCGCCCAGACACACGAGGTGATCGAGATCAGACGGTAGTTCCGAGATGATGGCATCCAGCGCCACTGCGTTGCCATGAATGTCCGCAATCAGTCCGAGCTTCAAGGCGACCTCAAAAAAGCTTGTCTTCGGCCTGAATGATCGCGAGCGTGATCAGTGGTACCTTCGCCAGATCACGATACGCCGCGTAGCGGGTCACCCAGTGGGGACGGAACTTGTCGTTGAAGGTGTAGAGGCTCTTCAGCTGGAAAAGCCACGAAAGGCGCTCGAAGGCAAGGGTACGGAGGGCCGTGAGTGCCTTGGGCTCCGGGACCGGCTTCGTGTTCGACAGGGCAGCGAAGTTCAAGCTGATGAAGTCCCACCCCTCGGATTGCAGGACCCGTGCGCTCTGGAGAATGAGGAACTCCGTCAGGCCGTTGGGGCTATCGCGTCGCCGTCTCATCATGTCGAGGGACCATCCTCGGGTGCCGTAAACGGGAACAAACGTGAGGAAGCCGGAGACGCGGCCATCCTGGATGGCGAAGGCCACCCGCACATCCTCGTCCTCAGGTCGCGGGAAGCGACCCAAGGTCATGGAGAAGCCGTGCTCTGAGCCGCCCTTGTCGTGAAGCCACTCACGAGAGACACAATCGGCCGCTTCCCGTTCTGCCCGGCCTAGCTCGCCGCTGCGGCACATCCGGAATCCGGTGCCAAGGGCAAGGCAATGACGCTCTGCTCGCCGCACCTTTCGTCTCAGGCGGGAGACCTCAAAGTCCGGTAGGCGCAATATGCACTCCTCGCCGATCTTGAGGACGCGGAGTCCCAGGGATCGGTAGGTGGGGAGGTTCTCGCCGGAGATGCCCAGGAAGCAGGGAGTCAGCCTTTGATTGCGACAGCGCTGCAGGAAGCCGGCAATCAAATCGGGCAGCGCCTCACGAGGCCCGATCGGGTCTGCGCCCACCACTGCGACACCATGCCAAGCCTTGAACGACAGGAAAGCCGTCCGGTCCTCGTTGAACACGTAGCAGCCGGTGTCGCGCAGCGAGAAGTACGAGAGCGTGTCGTTCCCGTGGCGCCGGACAACTTCCGCGGCACGAGCGCGATCCGCCGCTGAGGCTGGCCGGAAGGGCTCGGCACGCAAAACCGGCGGCATAGCCCAGCGGATCGATCCTGTATCCCGGTCCCGGTCAGGTAGGCCGTTGCCTCGGCCTGGACGCTGTCTCTCGCCTGCGATCGCCGAGGCGGTCACATCGTCCGTGGACGGCGAAATCTGCTCCTGCAGGGAAGCCATGAAACGTGAAGTCCTCCGTGCCTCACCGCTATACTTGCACGAGTAGCGCGCCGTCGGTTTGAGGGGTCGCTCCCCACGAGACGCGAGCGGTCGGGGAGAAGGAGTGGGACTGGTTCATGCTGACCGGCCGGCGTGAGGACGTGAGCATCGTTCGCTGTCTGGACGAATGGACCTCACGCGAGCCGGATCGTGCGCTCTACGTCTTCCTCGACAGTCGCGGCCGTCAGGCCCAAGCCTACACCTATGGCAATTTTACGGAGCGGACCAGATTCCTGGCTCACCACCTCCGAGAGGCGGGAATATCCGTGGGCGAGCGCGTCTTGCTGGCCTATCCACCGGGCCTTGAGTCGATGGCCGCGTTCGTCGCGTGTGCTCGAAGCGGCGTCATTCCGGTCCCGGTCCATCCGCCCTCTCATCGGGACATTCGGACCGGCATGGGACGAATGAGGTTCGTTGCTCGGGACTGTGAAGCGGTCGCGGTCCTCACCAGTTCTGCCCTCGCGGGAGAGCTTGGGGTGGATGGTGTGGGCGATCAGACCGTTAGCGCCAATGGCCGGGGGGAGACAGCGCTTCGATGGATCGGAACCGACGACCTCTCGGGCAGTGTGCCCACCGAATACGTCGACACACCGGGGGAGGTCCTCTTTCTTCAGTACACCTCGGGATCGACCAGCACGCCAAAGGGAGTGATCGTACGCCACCAGAACGTCGTCGACAACGGCATCGCCACCTTGGGCCGTGAGGCCGTCGGAAAGGTCGGGGTGTCATGGTTGCCGCAGTACCACGACATGGGTCTCATCGGGTACTATCTCTACCCGCTCGTCGTCGGCGGAACAACCTTCGGGTTTTCACCGCTCGATTTCCTCCGCCGTCCGGCTCTCTGGCTGCAGACCATCAGTCGAACGCGCGCGGCGTTCAGCTCATCTCCCAACTTTGGCTTCGAGTACTGCCTGCGAGAGGACAAGCTTCCGGACCCGGAGCTGGAAGGCCTTGACCTCGGCAGCCTTGAATGGCTGATGAACGCCGCCGAGCCGGTCCGAGCCGAGACCTTCGAACGTTTCTTCCAGCGCTTTGCCCGCTACGGCTTGCGTAGGAGTGCTCACGTCGCGGCCTACGGCTTGGCGGAGAATACGCTTGCGGTAACCCATCACGGACGCCGTGCCGTGGCCGTGGATCGAGATGGGTCGCCCAGCCAAGACCGTCGCACGGCCGGCTCGGAGGCCCGCAGCTCAGTCATGAGCTGCGGCAGGCCACTCGAGGGTGTTGACGTTCGGATCGTAGATCCGACGACAAAACTGGCCCTCGGCTCCCGGCAAGTCGGGGAAATATGGGTGGGCGGCTCCAGCAAATGCCAAGGCTACTGGGGCCGCCCGGAAGCGACGGCCGAGACGTTTGAAAACCGAGTCGAGGGGGTGCCAGCCGAAGCTGGTACCTACCTGCGCACCGGAGATTTGGGGTTCCTCGACCAAGGCGAGTTATTCGTGTGCGGCCGGTTGAAGGACCTGATCATCGTTCGCGGGATCAACTACTACCCCCACGACATTGAACGCGTGGTGGAGGAGGCTTCTCCCCAGATTCGGACGGGCGGAGTGGTGGCGTTCGCCGGAGACGACCAGGAGGAATCGATCGTGGTGGTCGCCGAGGTGAAAGACCCGGAAACCCTACCCGATCCCATGGAAGTCGTGCAGGCGCTCCGTGCTCAGCAGTTCGTGGGCCCCTACACCGTGGTGTTGGTTCGCAGCAAATCAGTGGACCGTACCACGTCCGGCAAGCTGGCGCGGAGCCGTACCCGGCGTCGGTGGCTCGAGGGCGAGCTGCCCTGTCTTGTGACGCACCGCAGCAGACTCTTGGACGTTGCGCCCTCCCCGTCGACAGGTCTGGTCGCCCGGCTCACAGAGATGCTCGAGCCGTATGGGATCAGCGGTAGAGAGCATCTCACGTTGGAGGAGATCGGCATCGATTCGCTCGATCTGGTCATGGTGGTCGAGGAGATCGAGCGCTTTCTCGGAAGGCAGGGCAGGAAAACACCGTACGGAGAGATAGATGGGCGGTTGCTGCAGCGCCTCACGGTTGATCAGCTGCGGTCCCTCGTGGAGCTCGTAGAGGGAGCCAGAGAGGACGACTCGGTCCTGAGGCCCATCCTGAGCCGGCTGAAAGAAGAGCAGGAGGACTTCGAACGTGAGGCAATGCAGGCCGATGCGGCGCTCGGCTTCACCGACATCCTCCAGGAAGGGCTGCCTGCAGGACCGGCCGATCAAATTCTGCTGACGGGTCCCACAGGATTCCTTGGACCGTTCTTGCTGGCCGGCCTGTTGCAACGGACTCCATTCACGCTTCACGCGCTGACCCGCGCAGCCTCGCCCGAGGCGGGGCTAAACCGGCTTCGCGAGGGGTTCCACCAAGCCCGGGTCGCCTGGCCCAAAATGGACCGCGACCTCTCCGAGCGAGTTCGCGTCATCTGCGGCGACATCTCCCAGCCGCGACTGGGTCTCGACAGGCAGGCATGGGAGGGGCTCGCGTCTGAGGTCGGGGCCGTGGTTCACAATGCGGCCCTTGTCAACTACTCACTGAACTACGGCGCACTCAAGCCTCACAACGTCGATGGTACTCGAGAGCTCCTGCGGCTCGCGTGTACCGACGCGGTGAAGCGGTTCCACTTCATCTCGAGCACCATCATTTTTGGCTGGACGCCGAAGCCACGCCTCTTCGAGGCCGACAACAACGACGAGATGTCGAATCTGGACTTCGGTTATGCCCAGACAAAGTGGGTGGCCGAACGTTTAGTGCTCGAAGCCGCTCAACGCGGGCTGCCGGTCGAGATCTACCGGCCTTCATTCGTCTCTGCATCGACCGGAGGTATCGCCAGCCCGGCGGACATCACCGTCCGGCTCTTAGCGTTCATGATCAACCATGGCATCGGGGTCAACGCTCGCAACCAGATCAGCTTTCTTCCCGCGGATATCGCCGCCGACAACATCGCCAGCATCATCGGCCGCCTTCGTTCCGCCGACCCGGCCCCGGATCGTGAATCTGCCCGCGTCTTCCATGTGACGGTTGACGACTTCTACAGCATCATCGACCTCACGCGCACGATCTCGCGTGAGCACGGCTTCCCCTTTGTCTATTACGACATTCCCGAGTTCGTGGCAGAACTGAAGCGTCGCTGCGAGCCCGAGGATCCGCTCTATCCACTGCTCGACTTCGTGACCCGTTCCTATCTGAAGATCGAGCGCATGGAGCGGAAACGCTATGACAACCGTGAATATCGGGCTGCCCGAGAGGCCGTTGGGGGCAGGCCCGACGCCACGCTGAGCCAGACGGTCACCTACCTGATGCGTTACCTATCCGACTCGGGTCTGCTGCGACACCCACTCCCGGAACGGGTCACGACCCTGGAGGCCGCCGTCGTCTGAGCCGGGGAGCCGGGCCTCTTTCGTGGCTTGCCTAGTCTGGAGCCATCAGTGGCTCCCGGTCCCGTCTGCCAGTTTGACCGGCCAGGCACCGATGATGGGGTTGGAACGATCGAGCCAACGCCCCAGCATGGAGTTGGTTAGGGGTCTCGGGAGCGACCGTCGAGCCGGATGGTCCATCCATCCACGGACTCGATCTGGAGCAGGCGGTCGTGCCACGGATCGCGCTCAAGAGTGGCCCGAACCGCTTCTTCAGACGGCGCCTCAACGACCAGGATCACACGGCGTTCGTCCGCCAACGGACCTCCGAGAATCAGAAAGCCCGTGTCGACGAGGCCATCCATGAAGGTGGCGTGGTCCGGCCAGTCCTGCTGTTCTTCCAGCCGCAGCAAGCGGTTCCAGTCTGGGCCGATGCGTCGGGTGACGACGAAATAGGTCATCGCACTTAACAGATTGCCACAGAGCATGCGCCGGCACGTGCTATCTGTGAGCGAAGTCAGTGGGAGAAAGGATAGTGGAATGGCGTTTGGGCAGGCACTGAAGGCGGTTGCCCTGCTGGGTTTACTGATCGTCGCTGTGGGCACGGCGGGATGCCATGCGAGCTTCTGCGCCGGAAGCGGGTGCAGCGCGGGCCACATCGATTTCGGAACCAACTACAAGATGGCAGGACAGCATGGCGACATCTCCATCATCGGCAAGAGGAGCACGTTCAGGGTGGGCGAGAACATCGGGCTGGTCGCCCATCTGAGCAGCGCCGCCGGCACCAAGGCACTCAGGCTCCAGGTCACATGGCACGGCTCAGCCCATCAGCTCACCATCACCATCGCCAATCCCAAAAGTAATGTCGTCGGAGCGGTCCTCGCTCCCGCCAACCTCTCCGTGCTGGGCATCAGCCAACCCGGCCGCTACACCTTCCGCATGCTGCATGGCACGAAGCAGCTGGCCGGGGGAAGCTTGACCGAAAAGTGAAGCGGTAAGCCCCTTCGGCTCATGCACAGTAGCCGGGTCAGCCCGAGTCTTGCGCCCGGCGTCTCCCCGTCTGGCCGTGCATTGAGGGGTGAGCCCACCGCGGGTCGCCGTCATCCGCCCGTTCGCGGACGGATCTCCCTACAGCGTCGTGGCGAGCAGGACGGCAAACGCCACGCCGTTGAAGAGCGAGTGGGCGATGACGGAGGTTCCCAGCCGGCCGGTTCGCCAGCGGAGAAACCCCAGAACCGACCCGCCGGCAGCGATAGCGCCCGCGGAGAGCAGGCTCGCCGGGCCCTGCCAGCCGATCAGATGGGCGGCCCCAAACAGAATGGAGGTGATGGCGATGCCTTTTCCCGCTCCCAGCAGGCCCACCATTCGTGTCTGCACCAGGCCCCGAAAGAATAGCTCCTCCACCATTGGCGCACCAATGCAGACGATGATGCCGAAAACCAGATAGGTAGGGCCGGTGATCTGAGCGGCCTGCAGCCCGACCTGCGGATGACCGAGCAGGTCGTGGAACGCCGTGTAGAGGGGCCACGCGGCAAGCAGAGTGGCTGAGCGACCAACAACGGATCCCAATGCGCCCAGACCCACGTCGATCGGCCGGATTCGCCAGCCAAAGTCAGTGGAGAGGCGGCCGGATCCCCGACGCCTGCTGACCCAGAATACGGGCCCAAGCATGCCCATCCACAGAACAATTTCCGAGGTTGTGAGCGCCAGGGCGACGCCACCGGGCTGCCCCATCCTCCCCAGGAGAAAGAGCACCAACGCGGAGGCGGCGACCCCGAGACCGAATCCCACCACCGCGATGCCCAGTCCGGGAAGGGCGGGACCGGATGTCTCGCCGGCGAGCGACGCTCTGAGGGCCTGCGATGGTGCACGCGTGGGGGCGAGGGGTCGTGCGGTGTAGCCGGTCCACGAGCTTCCGGTCCAATACCGCAGACAACCCGGCTGATGAGGGTCCGGATACCAACCCGGAGGTGCTGCCGGCCGATTACCGCACTTTGTGCAGACGCCATCGGCCTGGTCGCGAGCATGGCCGCACGAGGCGCAAATTCGAGGTGAGGTCACGATCACCGAACGCGAATCACAACTGTGCCACAGGTCTTGTCGGCCAGTGTCTGATGCTGTGCATCCCAGAGGGGCCATAGGTCACTGATGATGCCCGGGAGCGTAAAGACGTAGAGCAGTAGCCGGACGACCCACCGAAGCAGGGAGCGCCCGATGCCAATGATCGCGCCCGTCTGGGCATCGCGAACGGCGATTCCCGTCGCGATGTTTCCTACCGTCTGCCCCTCTTCGACGCCGTTCAATATCGCGAAGTACGAGGCCTCGATGGTCACCACGACGGCGGTCTCGAGGAGGTCTAGGACGCTAAGAGGCCAGTGGGAAGTCGTGCCAACGGCGCCCACGATGATGGCCAGAATGGTCACGGGAATCAGCAGCACCAACTGGTCGATGAGATAAGCGCCGACCCGGCGCCACCATCCGGATAGGGGGGTACCAAATGCGCTGAGGGGCACCGGACGCGGCGGATAGGGCTGCGCGTAAACGGATCCTGACTGCACGGCATACGGTCGTGTTCCGGGTATTCCCGCAGCCATGGGCACAAATCCGGCGGGCGGTGGAGGGACATTGGTAGCTTGGCTCCCGCAGCGGGCGCAAAAGCGGTGATCGGGCGAGAGCGGTTCTCCACATGCGGTACAGAATCGGGCAGTCGGTGCACCGCAGCGGATGCAAAAGCGCTCAGCTCCGATGAGCGCGCTCCCGCAGCTCTTGCAGGTGTGTCTGGTCTCTTGCAACGCTACCGATCGGGCTCTTTTCCGCATTCCACGGCATCATCGTAGGCGCTGAAGGCTCTCATGGCAAGGGCTGGAGCGCCCCCACGGGAACCCGAAATGGTGCCGCTACCAAACATCTTCCGACCTGCCAAACGGATTGTGCCTGCCGCAGCGTCGTGATTCCTCCTGCACCGAGGATGCCGCCCCTGAGCCGAAGCGGCGGTGGTCACGGCACACAACGCGGGAATTTGTGCGCATCAAATGTGTTCATACTTCCTGGACATGGGGCATATGGTGGCTCATACTGGTGCCAGGATTGCGGCCGCGACCTCGAGAGATTGAGCGCCTCAACCCGATGGGACGACGGGCTCGCGGCGAGATCCGTCACGAGTGAGGGAGCCCGCATGTCATACCGATCCTTTGGTCGTCGTAGCGCCTCGCCGCAAATTGCATCGAGGCATGACTCTGTTGGAGATCCGATCCTAAGGGTCGGGTTTGCGGCTGTGCTGCTCGTCGTGGGTGTGGTTGCTCCCAACATTGGTTTCGCTGTGGGTGCGCGAGCAGCCCAGCAGCCCCCGATCGAATATTCCTATGATGCTGCCGGCCGTCTCACCGGTGTCGCGGATACCAGAACCAACCAGGCCGCCGTCTACCACTATGACCGTGCCGGCAACATTATCTCGATCAAGCGAGGTCCGGCCTCCATTCTCCCTTCCTCCAACCGGCATTCCGTCCGCGGATCCCATGCAGCTGCCCCGGTTGTCACAGGTGTCACGAGCGGAGGAACGGTCATCACCACCGCTGACGCCGGCGCAAGCGTAGTCGTGAATGGGCTGAACTTTGATCCATCGCCGTCCGGGGATGTCGTCCGCGTCGATGGGACGCTGGCTCGGGTCGAGTCCGCCGGCAAGACGCAGCTGACGGTCGTTGTCCCGCCCACCTCGGGTGCCGGTCCCGTGACCGTGACGACGTCGGCGGGAACGGGCGGCTCAGCCGGGAACTTCTTTGTCCCCCCGGGGCCGTATACGGCCGCACAGGTTGGGTTTACGACAACACTTGTGCACGGGACGCCCAGTACCGTAGATCTCGCCAAGGCCGGCAGGGTGGCCTTGGTCGCAGTACGGACTCATGCCGATCCGAACGCGGATGCCCTCGCGCCGAAGAGGATGAGTGTCTCGCTCGACAACGCCACGCTCGCTGCCTATAACGTCTGCGTATATGATCCCCAGAACCGCTTGATCTATGGTCCCCGAGGCTACGGAACCGGGAGTAATGGCTTTGCGTTCGACCTGGCCGAATCCGGTATCTATACGATCGTGGTTGACCCGGGTACGAGCACCGGCGCGGTCCAGGTAACCGCGAGGCCATTCAAGGACGTGATTGTTCCTGCCGTGCCGTCCCGCTCCCTCGGTGGCAAGCCGGCAGTGATCTCGACGACTGTTCCAAGCCAAACCGCGCTCGCACGCTTCAAGGGTGTCGCCGGTGAGCTGGTGAGCGCCGCCGTGTCCGGCTCCACGCGGGGCGGTCAGAGCGTGGGAATCGAGACGGCCACCGGCGACGTACTAACGCAGACCAACTTGGGCGGCCCCACGGCCTTCATCGATCGCGCAACCCTGCCCGCAACGGGGCAATACTACCTGTTTTCAGAGGCCAGCTCCTGGCCGGGAACAGGTACATTCGACGTCAATCTCTATCGCCTTACCGACCAGGCAGCGCAACTCTCCCAAAGCGCCACGTCTCCTGGGTCGCCGGCGACGGTTACCACCGCCCTCCCTGGCGAGGACGCCCATTTGAGATTCTCGGGGAGGGCTGGGCAAGACGTGAGCCTGCTCCTCTCCAACGCGTACAACACTCCCTACACCGCCAGCTTGCTTGCTCCTCATTTCACCGTTCTGTCCAGCAGCGGCTGCGGCAACGGAAGCTGCTTCCTGAATCGAGTGACACTGCCTCAAACCGGCTCGTACCGAATCCTTCTCGCGCACGGGGGCGCGGACACGTTCAAGGTGGCCGCAACCCTCTACCGGGTGACCGACATCAAGAAGCGCATCGAGACCAGTGGTGCGCTGCCCGGGAAGAGCATGAGGGTCAACATGACCATTCCTGGCCAGGATGCCGATCTCACGTTTCGGGGCATTCGGGGCCGATTCGTATCTGTCGCCTTTGCCAGCTCCACCATTGGCGGATTCGACGCCACCGTCATCGCGCCGGATGGAAATGCCCTAACGAACTCGGGCTTCGGCTTCGGAACCGGGTCGGGCTACATCGACAGGGTCGATCTGCCCCAGACCGGGACCTACAGGCTGGTGATACAGCATCGCAGCTACGCCACTGGCTCTGTCGACGTGACCGTCTTCGAGGCCGGCGACGTCCATAAGAAGATCGCCCTCAGCAGTACACCCGCCGGGCGGCCGCAGACCGTCACGTTGGGCACACCTGGCCAGAATGCAAGCCTTACGTTCAAGGGAACGGCGGGTGAATACATCAGCGGAACGCAGGCAAACGACACTCTCGGCAATGCCCAGCTCGAGCTGTTGCGACCCAGCGGCCAGGCGCTGCCCGGGGGATACCTCAGCGGGAACTTCCTACAGCGCACCCAGCTCCCCGACACTGGAACCTATCGACTCGTTCTCCTGCACTCTCGGAACGGCACGGGGTCCGATACCCTCACGCTCTACCGGCTGCGCGACCTCCACGGAACGATAAAGCCCAATGGTCCCGCAGTGCCCTTCAATCTGAGGCTGCCCGGTGAGAATGCCTATCTCGGGTTCCAGGGTCGCGCCGGCCATACCGTCACCGTCAACCTTTCCAGTACCACTCTGCCGAACTGCTACGTTGCTATCTACGCACCCGATGGCGCGCAGCTCGCGGAGCAGGGCTTCGGGACGAGTGGCTCACTGAAGGCCCCGCTCACGCAGAACGGCCAATACACCATCGCCATACTCCACAACCAAGCAGTCACGGGCGCAACGCAGGTCAGCATGACGCAATCGGCGACAGGATCCAGCCGCCGGCAACGCCCGAAGAGGCTGCAGGTGCAGCCGGCAACGGCCCCCTACAGAGTGCCCGGTCGGGATCGCCCGGCTGCAGGTCATGACATCCACGGTCTGCACTTCCGCGAGACTACCACCCAAGGAACAAATGCCAGCCTCAGCTTCAATGGTAAGGCCGGCCACGACGTGAGCATTCTGCTCTCGACTTCGTCAGCCGGAGCATCCTACACGGCGGGCCTCGTCGCCCCTGACTTCTCGGTTCTGGAGTCCACCAGCTGCGGGAGCGGGATCTGTTTCTTGGACCGGGTAACGCTGCCTCAGAGTGGTCGATACAGAATCCTGCTCATGCCTTCCGGTACGGCGACCCTCAGTGTGTCTGCGACGGTCTACCGTATCAAAGACATCAAGGAGTCAGTGAAGAGCAGTCACGCATTTCCGGGTAACCCAGTCACGGTGAAGACAACGGCCCCCGGTCAGGACGCCTACCTGACGTTCCATGCAGTGCGGGGACACTTCGTCTCCCTGGCGCTTTCGAACATGACCATGAACGGCCTGCAGGCGGTGCTCACGGCCCCCGACGGCGATCAGCTCTATAGCAACGGTTTCGGGGGTGCCGGCTTCATCGATCGCGTTGACGTCCATCAGACCGGGACCTATACCCTCCTCCTGCAGCATCGCGGAGACAGCACCGGCTCGGTGCAGGTCACAGTCTTCCAGGGCGTCGACATCCACAAAAAGATTACCCTCAGCAGCACCATCGCAGGCAGCCCGCTTGCGGTGACGTTAAAGATACCGGGCCAAAATGCGGCGATGACCTTCAAGGGTTCCGCCGGCGAATACATCAGTGCCGTTGTCACGAACTCCACACTGGGCGGCGTCCAGATGGAGCTCGTTCGGCCCAATGGCGAGACCATGCCAGGGACCGGGCTCAGCGGTAGCTTCTTCGAGCGTACGCAGCTACCCGACGGCGGAAACTATCGCCTCGTGCTGTTGCACTCCCAGGAAACCACCGGGTCGGCCACCATCACTCTCTATCGTCTGCACGACACCGTCACTACGATCAAGCCCAACGGCCCGCCTGTGCCGGTCAACCTGGCTTTGCCCGGCGATAATAGCTACCTCACCTTCAAGGGTGCGCCCAATCACGGCGTCACGCTCAACGTTGCCCTTGGCAGCCTTGGCGGTTGCGGCGCCGCGATCTACGCTCCCGACGGGACCCTGCTCGTCGGGACGAACTGCGGTTTCGCCGGCGCCCTCGAGAACATCGCGCTTACCCAGAACGGCCGGTACACGGTGGCCATCCTCCACGATGCCCTGCGTACTGGAGCCGCCCAAGCGAGCTTGAGCGAAACGGCCTTTGGGTCGGTTGCTCTCGACCCGCCTGCACGGCCCCCGGCCCGCACAATGTCCCACCGCGTCCATACCTTCCGACGGCATATAGGAAGGGTCGCGTCGCATGCCTACCGGAAGAGTCTGCCAACCGGCACCATTATCGGTTCGGTCCGAGACGATGACGGCCGTCCCCTCTCCGGTGCCACCATTGGCGTAGGCAACCGCCGAACTCGGACATCCCGCTGGGGCGATTTCACGCTCACCCGGGTTGAGGCCGGTGACCAGGTGCTCCTGGTCGACGGTCGCACGGCCAACCAACCGGGCGCAAGCTACGGTCTCTTCCCCATCAGCGTGCACGTCGCTGCTGATCACGTAACGGCGCTGCCTTATGTCATTTGGATGCCGCGGCTGGACACGAAACACGACGTGACGATCGCATCACCCACAAAACGGGTCGTTACGCTCAGCACGCCGCGGATACCGGGGCTGAAGATCGTTCTCCCCGCCGGTGCGATTGTTCGGGATATACACGGACGAGTCATTCACCATCTGGGGATCACGCCGATACCAACCAGCCGGCCGCCCTTTCCTTTCCCTAGCGGCCACCCATTTCCGGTGTACTTCACGATTCAACCGGGAGGCGCCGTGGTGACGCCGGCCCGAGTTCGGGTGATCTATCCCAACATTGAACACATGCCGGCCGGTACGCGTGTGCCCTTCTGGAGCTACGACCCCGAATACGGTGGCTGGTGGAAGTATGGCTACGGGACGGTGACTGCGAATGGCGCGTCCATCGTTCCCGACACCGGCGTCGACTTCTCGAGCTTCACCGGCGCCGGCGCCCCGAGTGACAAGCCGCCGCCAGATAACGGCGGTGGGCCATGCGGATGCGACTGCGGCGGTGTCCCGGGAGGTGGGGGCGGTGGCCCTCCGCCAGGTCCCGGCGGATCCGGATATCCAGGTGGGGGTGGGGGAGGCGTTCCGGGACCCGGCGGAATGGGTGCGCCGGGCCAAAGTTCCTGTGGCGATCCGGTCAGCATGGTATCGGGCCTCAATGTCGTGCAGCAGACGGATCTGCATGTACCCGACTTGATACCCATCAATATCGAACGCACCTACCGACCGAATGACGGCTGGGACCGGTGGTTCGGGGTGGGCCAGAGTTTCAGCTACGGGCTCTACGTCACACCGACCCTCCCATGGCTGAAGGCCAGTTTGGTCCTGCCCGACGGTCAGCAGATTGAGTACGACCGTATCTCGGCCGGCCAACAGCAGCTTGATTCGGAGTACGAGGCCGTAGATTCTCCAGGCCTGTTCTACGCTTCGAAGTTGAGGCGACTCGGTTGGGACGCCTGGTCAGGGTGGAGGCTCACTCTCACCGACGGCACCAGCTACGAGTTCACCGACCTGTCATGGTCCGGGTCAAATGCCGTCCTCACGGGTGTCGTCGACCGAAACGGGAACACCACCACGCTTTCGTGGGACACGAACTCGAGGAACATCAGGTCTGTCCGCTCTCCCGCCGGCTATTGGGCAACCTTCTCGTACAACTCGGCCCAAAACCCCGTCTCTATCAGTCAGATCCATGACAACGCTGGGAGAACCGTGTCCTACGGATACACCGGCGACCAGTTGACGTCCGTGACCGACCCTAGGGGCGAGACAACCACCTATGCGTACGGCCCCAACGGCGATCTCACCAGCATTGCCGACGCTCGGGGGAATGTGTTCGAGACGAACACCTACGATAACGAGGGGCGCGTCGTCCAGCAGAAGCAGGCCGACGGTGGAACCTTCGCCTTCAGCTACTTCTCCGGGTGCCCCTACACAAATAGCCGGTACGGCTCGGAAACGCAGGTTCAATACCCCAACCGAAGCGTCCGGATCATGTGCCTGGACCCGGCGGGTTTTCCCATCCTGGATATCTTCGACGCCGGGTTTCATCACATCGACGCGGAGTACCGGTTCGTCCGGACCCGTAGCGAGCTGCTCAGCAGTGAGACCGATCCCCTCGGTCGGCGCACGGAATACACCTATGGTGCCAGCGGCAATGTCACTTCGGTGACGCGACTGGCCGGAACACAGCAGGCGCAAACATACCGGTACCGATGGAACCAATTCGCCGAGCCCACCAGCGAGACGGACCCCCTGGGTCATAGGACGACCTATGCCTATGACTCCCATGGCAACCTGATCTCGGTTTCCGATCCCCTGGGTCGACGTTGGAGGTATGCCTACAACCCCGAGGGGGAGGCGACCTCCGTGACCGATCCCATGGGACACACTTGGCGCTACCGCTACGCCTCGGGCTTTCTGCGCTCCAGCACGGACCCATTCGGGCAGACCACTGTTCAAGTTTCGGACGCTCTCGGTCGAGTCATGAGCACGACCGATCCCCTGGGCAATAAAACCACCTATCGCTATGATTCCGATAACAACCTTAGGTCATCCATCGATCCGTTGGGCGACACCACCTCGATGACGTACGACCCCGACAACAACCTGCTGAACGTCGCCGATCCACGTGGCGGGACGACCTTCTACGCCTACGACACCATGGATCGTGTGTGCGCCGCTACCCATCCGCTGGCACATCTGCACGGGCCGCCGGCGGCGTGTCCATCCGTTGCTTCCTTTTCGCACCCCACCCGAGTCGCCGTCCGCACGTGGCTCCGGCACAATTCCCACACAACCGCGGCCGCCTATGACACCAGTGGAAATCTGGTCCGAGCCCTTGACCGGAACGGCTCGTTGACCACCTACGCCTACGATCGGCTCGACCGTCTCACCAAGGTGACCTACGCGGACGGCTCGCGCGAGGTCATCTCCTACGACGCGGGTAGCCGACCAATCAAGATCGCGGACTCGGCCTCCGGCACGATTACGAGCACCTTCGATGGGCTCGACCGCCTGACCTCTCAGACCCAGCCCGTCGGCAAGCCGACTGTGAGCTGCAGTGGCCTGCGCGTGACGGTATGCTACTCCTACGACCAAGCCAACAACCGTTCCGGCATGGTGGTTTCCGGTCAACAACCGGTTCGATACACCTATGACGCCGGCAACGAGATTACCGGCGAGACATGGGGTTCGGGGAAGGCGAGCTGTAACGGCCACGGGATGACCGTTTGCATCTCGTATGATTCCGATGGTCGGCCAGCTTCGATCACACTGCCTGATCGGATTCGGCAGCTCTACACCTACGATGCAGGCGGCCGCCTGACCGGTATCTCTTACGGAAGGGGCTTGGGCTCAACGAAATGCGGCAGCGCCTCCGCGGCATCCTGCCTTGGCTCGCTCAGCTATGGCTACGACGCCGATGGCCGCGAGATCTCCATGGGCGGCCCATGGGCCCGAACCAATCTGCCGGCGGCGGTCGGGAAAGCCTCGTACAATGCCGACAACGAGCTGACCACCTGGGGAAGCCGGCATCTCACCTACGATGCCGACGGCAATCTGATCCGCGATGGAGCGAAGACTTACGCCTGGAATGTGCGTCATCAGCTGAGCGGTATCTCCGGTGGGTCGACCGCGGCCTTCCGCTACGACGCCTTGGGACGTCGGATTTCCGAGATCCTCCCGGGAAAGACCGGCGCGTACCTCTACGACGGTTTGAATCCAGTCCAGCGGCTCCAGTCGGGGACGCCGACCGTCAACATGCTCACCGGCCTGCGCCTCGACGAGACCTTCGCCATCGCCACGGGCGGCTCGACCGATTCGCTGCTGACCGATGGCCTTGGGTCGACCATCGCGGTAGCGGGCGCTTCAGATCACATCTCGGCCCAGTACACGTATGGCCCGTTCGGTGCCACAACGGTAGCCGGACCGTCGCCGGCAACCACACCCGCCTTCACCGGTATGCCCTACGTCAACTCCACAGCCCTGTACCTCGACAACGCCCGGTATTACGCCCCGACTCAAGGCCGGTTTATCAGCCAAGACCCGCTCGGCATCGGCGCAGGAACCGCCAACATGTACCAATACGCACTCGACAATCCGAACAGCTACATCGACCCTCTGGGCTTGGCGCCACGGCCCGCGCCACCGCCACCGGGGCGAAACTGGTCACCGTCGTCCATCGGCCCGCCTCCGCCGGGATGGAGCGACCCCTCGCCGCCATCACCCCCGCCTCCGCCGATTCCCTCTGGATGTCCCGTCCCCAAGACGGACTATCCCAGGAGGTACGTCGAGTACGGCGCCCAGGACTCAAACGGGGGCGGGGTGAATCCGAATCACGAGACGTTCTTCGTTCCGGGCCATGGGCCGGGTTTGCAAACACTGTATGAGCCTCCCGGAGGCGGCCCACCCATCGGGTACCAGTAGGGAAAGATCTCGCCGGTGGTGCCGGAGACGGGGCATTCAATCACCTTGTAACGCTGCCAGAGGAGACTGGGGCAGAAGGAACTGGGTGGCACCTGGAGTGACGCGCAGCGTTCCCAGGTGGTTCTTTCAGCCGTCTCTTCCCCCATCTCTGGGTGCTCTCAGAGATGGCCCTCGATCCACGCTTCGACGTCCTGAACGACCTGGTCGGCACAGAGGTCGTGAAGCAACATGTGATAACCGCCGCGATACTCTTGCAGCCGGCTATCCCCCTGGGTGACCCTTTCGACAAACTCCCGGCTCCCATCGGGCGTGGCAAGCCGATCGGCGTCACCGTGAAGGATGAGAAGCGGCAGAGGGAAGCCGGCGGCACCCGTATTAGCTCGTGCCCTGGCTGCCGCGAATTCGGTGCTCAAGCGCGCCGTGCCCCTGGAATGAAGGAGGGGATCGGTCGCGAAGCGCTGTACCGCCTCGGGATCCCGGGACGAGGCGTCGAAATCCATCCGTGAGCTCATGGCGAACCGTGGCCACACGCGGGACAGGATGCGGCCCAGCATCAGTAGGACCGGCGGCACTCCGATCTCGCCCAGCACCGGGCTGAAGGCGATGACGCCCCGGATGCCCTCAGGGCGCTGCTGGGCATAGTCCAGCACGATGAGGCCGCCCAAACTTTCTCCGACCAAGAAGAGGGGACACCCCGCCTCCCGCTCGCCGATCATATGCAGGAATGCCTGCACATCCTGGCGGTAGTCGCTCCAGCTGCGTATGTAGCCGCGCGGCCCAGGCGAGCGGCCCATTCCTCGAAGATCGAAACCGTAGATGGCGTACCCACGGGTGACGAGACCATCGACGAGAGGTGCAAACAGGCCGCTATGACCGCCGAAGCCGTGCACCAGGGCCAGCGCGGCTCGCGGTGTGACGTTCGTCGGGCGCCACGTCTGGAAGTAGAGTCGAAGGCCGCCGGCCCCTTCGAACGAGCCCTCCGCGTGGTCGCCACCCTCCGCTCGCCGCGACTCCATTGCCGGCCCTCCTCGCGGTGGCCTGACTCCTTGCCCGTCCGACTCTATACCGTTTGCCGGTCGTCAGCCTCCGGGATTGTCGAGGCAGCCGTTGTATGTCTTGGTTTGGGCGTCGACGTGAGACAGGCACTGCTCGGGTATCCAGGTCGGAGCTGCGTAGCCGGTGTCGACGTTGAACTTGTTGAAGAAGATGTCCGAGCCAGGGGCCTGGGCATCCTCCGAGGAGAAGGCGACCAGCAGGTTGTAGTAGGTGCCGTTGGAAAGCGGCAAGGCCGGCACCGGTCCGCGACACTCGGTTCCTTTGCAGAAGCTGGCCTCGTATGCCTTGAGGGTCATAAGGTGCTTAATACTGGCGCTTTCGGACTCCAGGCCGCCGGTGCCGGCGTACTTCTTGAGGGTGTCGATCAGCTGGCCGGCGTAGTCGTGCGGCACGCCGAACAGCTTCTTCTGGAGCCACTCCAGGACCTTCTTGACGCCCTTGCCGGCCTTGGATTCGCCCTTGATGTAGGAGATCAGCTTGGTGGTCAGATCATGGACGTTGAGATTGGTCAGACCATCCTCGACGAACCCGAACTTGCGGTCGAACAGCTCCATGATGACGAGATCGGCCATCTGGTCGTAGTAGGGGAGCAGGTTGACGAACTTGTGCAGCCAGGACTTCTTGAGCAGGGGGGCGAACACCTTGAGCTTGGACAGCTCCTTGTCGAACGCCTTGAGGTCGGTGGTGATGCTGCCGTTCTCGGCCCACTGGACCAGCACGTCTCGCTCGGTGGAGGTGAGGACGGCGTTCTGCTGGAAGAACGGATGGGGCTTGATCTCGAAATCGGCGTCGGTGGGCTTGGACTTCTGGGAGAAGCAGGTGCTTCCTCCACAGCTGTGGGCCGTGGCTTGGAAGGTGATCGTGGCCTTTGGATAGGGCAGATCGTGGCCGTACTTGTCGGTGCCGACCCAGACCGCCGGCGCCCAGTAGCGAAGCGTTACCTGACCCGCGCCGGGACTACCGCTGGCGGTCTTGACCATGATCGAGGTGCCGCAGGGGCCGTCCCGATTGCCGCCGCTGAGCTGGTTGGCCGCGCCGCAGATGTGCCCCGCCTCACCGCCGCCCGGATTGATGACATCGTGGGTCAATGGATGAACGGTGGCCGTGAGGTCGGCGTCGGGGACGGGCTGACCATAGCTGTCGGTCACGGTGGCCAGGATGTTCAGGCATCCGGACACGCAGGTGTCGATGAAGATGCCGTTGGGCTGGAAGATGCCGCCGTCCTCGTCCTTGAAGCCGATATTGTGCGAGCCGAGCCAGGAGATGCCGGAGGTGGCCGGTCCGGGTGAGATCGTGCCGCCGGCGTCAGTGATCTTCACATAGAGGGGACAGACGCCGAATCCGTCCTTCCCAGCAGACTCGGTGACGGCAATCGTCCCGCTCTTGGTCGAGCCGCCATGCCCATTCGGAGACTGATGCGATTGCGATGAACACGGCGGAAGGATGCGGCCGACTCCGTCGCCGCCCGGAGGTACGTAGGCGTACGACGGTCGAGAGAAGGACAGCAGAAAGTCCAGCTCCGACGCCGTCTGCCGGCCGGGCAGGATCCTGACTCGCACCTTCCTCTTGGTTACTCCGACGGGGTAGGAGAGCGTGCCGGCAGCACTCCGGTAATCCACTCCTGCCTTGGCAGTGTCGTCCTTGGTCGCGTAATCAAGATACACGGGCGCCGTGCTGGCAAACGAGAGGCGGACCTTGAACGTCATGGTCGTCGGTCGCTTCGGGCGCCGGTGGACCGCGCGTGGGGAAGAGGAGGTCAGCACCGTGGGGAGCCGCAAGTTGGCATTGGTGATCGTGAACTGGTCCCCGCCCGAAACAAGGTCGGATGTGCGGTCCTGCATGTTGTCGGCCCACACCGAGTCTTGCTCCGCGTAATTGACGGATTGAATGTAGCTGCCGAGCGGGGAGCCGTTGACCGTGGTACCTGCGTACCCGATCGGAGTGTAGGGCGGGACACCGCCGCTCGTGGGATTCTCCACGCCGTTATCGAGCGTGCCGATGTAGGCGCTGTTCCCGGACCCTCCCGAGAACACCACCGTTTTGGAGAAGCCAGGCGCTGCATAGCTGGCCGTGATGCCGCTGGCGCTTCGCGTTTCGGACAGGTGAACCTGGTCGTAGGGCTGCGTGGCTCCCCAGCCTCCGAACTGGAAGTAGGCGCCGCTGAAGTTGAGCTGGTCGTACTGATCGTAGCCGCCGCGGTTGCTCGTGGTGCAGAAGTCTTGGATCATGACGTAGTCGCCGTTCATCTCCAGGTTCTGCTGGAGCCCGAAGGTGTAGTTGCGCAGGCGGACGGGTACCGCGTCGCAGTTCAAGTTGGGCACCGTGACGGTCGTCGATATCGACACCGCCCCGGTTGTGGGTATGTCGAAGGCATAACCCGACTGCCCCGGGAGCTGCTGCACCCGTCCGGGGGTCGACGTCGACGTGGGGCGGACCGGGGGTCCTCCCGGTTCAAGGGGCCGAGCGTGAACTAGGGGAGCGCCGTGGCTCAAGGCGAGCTGGGGAAAGCCCGGCGCTTCTCCTGGTGACCCCGATGCCGTCGCGCGAGCCGCGTTGGCCGGGATGGTGCCGAGAAGGGCAAGCGCCATGACTGCAGCGACGCAGAGCGCGCCGCGGCCACTGCCGGCAGCCGTCAGCCGCCGATGTGTGCGGCTCGCCGATTGATTGACACGTGTCGGGAAGGACCGGGTTGGCATGGCTCCTCCGGGTCTGATGGGGAAAGAATGTAAAAGCTCCGGAATTCGTGTCTAGTATCGTCCCTCGTGCCCCATGCTGTCCAGGCAAGATGAACACGAATTCCGAACACGATTTGTTCGACGGCCGTCCCTGGCCGATAGACTTGGGTCGCCATATACAGGTGACCTGGCCGGGGACCGCAAGCTTGGACAGGGAGTCCTCTCTCAAAGGAGTTGGACCGGCGGCCCTTCGTGGGCCGCCGGTCAACCATATGGACTGCCGAGCTTGGGGCTAGAAGACGATGAGCGGCTTGACGATCCCGTCGAGCTTCTGGTCCATCATCTCGAATGCGGCGTCGAGGTGCGTGAACGGGAAGGTATGAGTGGTCATTCGCGTGGGGTCAACGCGTCCCGACTGGATGATCCGCAAGAGGCGCTCCATCCGCACTCGACCGCCCGGACACAGGCCGTTGACGATCGACTTCTCCGACATTCCGACGCCCCAGTCGAGCCGGGGGATGTGCAGGAAGTCGCCGTGGCCGTGATAACCGACATTCGCGATCGTGCCGCCGGCCTTGGTGACTTTCACCGCGTTCTGGAAGGTGAGGTCTGAGCCCAGAGCTTCGATCGCCGAGTCGACCCCCTGTCCACCCGTCAGATTCTGGATGGCCTCGACTGGGTCCTCCTTGGAGAAGTCCACGATGATGTCGGCGCCGTAGGAGCGGGCAAGTGTCTGTCGCTGCGGAACCGAATCGACGCCGATGATGAGCCCGGCGCCGCGCAGGCGCGCTCCGGCCGTGGCCATCAGGCCCACGGGGCCCAGGGCGAAGACGGCGACGGTGCCACCAATCGGAATGTTGGCCAGCTCTGCGCCGAGGAAGCCTGTCGAAAGCATGTCGGCGCAGTAGACGGCGGCGTCATCGGCCACTTCGTCCGGAATGTGAGCCATGTTGGCGTCGGCCAGATTGACGTGGAAGTACTCGGCGAAGACGCCGTCCTTGATGTTGGCGAACTTCCACCCACCCAGAGGCTGGTTGGACTGCGACGAGTGGCCCCGCTGAGAGGCCTCGTCGAGCCAGTCCGGTGTGATGGCCCCAACTAGGACCCGGTCTCCCGGGCTGAAGCGGGTGACCATGGAGCCCACCTCGTGCACGATGCCCACGGCTTCGTGCCCAAGGGTGAGGTCGTCGCGGGGGCCAATGGCCCCGTGTACGGTGTGACCGTCGGAGGTGCAAATGAGGGCCCGAGTCGTCTTGACGATTGCGTCGAACGGTCCTGGCACGGGTATCGGTTTTTCGACAAAACCGACCCGGTCCAAGCCCTTCATCACAAACGCCTTCATCGTCGATACGTGGCTGGACGCAACGGTTGGAGTGATCGGCCTTTCAATGGTCTCGACTGACATCAGCGTCTCCTTCGACGTATTTCGACCGAATTGGACACCCCAATCTCGAACCGGCGAGATCGCCGCGCCTATCGGTCGACGGCCCGATATTGTGGCGAAACCTGATCGATATCAACCCATATGGCGCTTCGTCCGAACGGGAGGGCTGTGCCACGACGTCGCGCAACTGTGGGGTTCAGACGCGCTCAGGGTCGGGTCACCCCCGATCCGCGACGCTGGGATCGCTAACCCTCCGCCAAGGTTCTTCAAGGTTCTTTCCTCGCCATCCAAAACGAGCGCTGAAATCGGGTGTGCACCCGAGGCCAGAGCTGGCCGCGGGAAGCAACAGTCAGATGGGAGCCGCTGTCCGTGAGCTCCGGAAGAAGACGTCCGTCGAGGAGGTTGTGCTGTGAAACGCGTACTCGTTCCGCTGGATGGCTCCAGAGTTGCCGAAGGGGTTCTGCCCGAAGCCATGCGGCTGGCCGGGCCCGGCGGCCAGATCGTGCTCATCCATGACATCGTTAGTGTTCCGCCCATCGCCCCGGGGGAGAGGACTCGAGAGGCGGTCGCCCTCGAACACTCCGAGAGTTATCTGGAGTCCATCGCGTCTCAGATCCGAGCGCTCGGTTTCGACGTGACCACCGAGACCTTCGTTCGTACCGACGCTGCCGATGCCATCGACACGGCTGCCCGCATCTGGGGTGTCGATGTGATTGCCTGCAGAACCGGGGCTCGCTCACGGCTGAGTAGATTGGTTCGACCCAGCGTGGCGTGGAGTGCCCTGGCGCATGGCAAGGTGCCGGTGCTGCTTCAGCACATAGACCGGGACCCCGACGAGCTGAAGTATCCGGAAAGTCCCGCGAAGCTGCTGGTGCCGCTCGACGGATCTCCGCTCGCCGAGACGGCGATTCCCATCGCCCGATCCCTCGCTCGGCGGTGGGGTGCACACATGGTCTTGATCCGCGTCATCCCCGCGATCGAGGATCCGATGGGCAGACGTCAGCCGACCCGGTGGTCACTCCAGGATGAGCAGGAGGCTCGTCGATACCTGGCGGGGGTAGCCGTCAGCTTGACTGAGTCAACCACTCTGGTCGTCTCCAGCGGGCCGGTGGTCGACACCCTTGCAGCGTGTGGCGAAGCCCGGGAAGTTACCCACGTCGTTCTTGCCAGCCACGGGCGAACCGGTCTGGCCCGGGTCATTCTGGGCAGTATCGCCGACGACCTGGTCCATCGCCTCACCATTCCCATCGTCGTGGTTCCGGCGCTCGCTACCGTGAAACTGCCGCTCCCGAAAGCCAAGCAGGCACGCGAACGTCAGCCTCTGCCGGCAGTCTAGTGCCACACTCTGTGGAGGTGGGCCAGCGGCCGAGGCTGCCACACTCAGAACCTCATCGCCGCCATACGGGGGCCAACCGGTTTTCTCTACCGGCGATCGGGCCGGAGGTGTCCATACGCCCGATCCAGCCCTGCGACTGGCGGCGACTGCAAGTGTTCCACTCACGCCTGTCGCCGGAGACGGTTCACGCCCGATTCCATGCGATGAAGCGCGACCTGACCGAGCCGCTCGCCCATCGATTCACCACCCAAGATGGTCGCGACTTGGTCGCCGTCGTCGCCACCATGAAGCCGGACGACCGGATCGTTGGAGTTGCCCGTTACTCGAGAATCGACGCCCACACGGCTGAGGTGGCCTTCGTGGTCGAGGATGCCTATCAAGGCCGGGGAATCGGGACCGAGCTCATGCGGGCGCTTCGCCGAGTCGCCCTCCGCAATGGGGTGCAGACCTTTGTGGCCGAGATCCTCCCGGATAACGTTCGTATGCGTGCACTGCTTCACGCTTCGGGCGTCTGCCGCGAACAAACTCGGAACGGAGAGGTGACGGTCTCGCTCGCGGTTGGCGATCCGGAGGGATCGAGTTGATGCCCAGAGCCGAGTCGCTCGATGCGGCCGTCCGTGTCATCAAGTCTGGTGATAGGGTCTTCGTTCAAGGAGCGAGTGCATACCCGCAGGCTCTCATTGACGCACTCGAGCGTAGAGCAGAGACCCTACGTGACGTCGAAATCCTGCACCTTCACACACATGGTCGGGCTTTCTATGCCCGGCCCGAATACGCCCATCGCTTCCATCATCGGGCGCTCTTCGTTGGGGCCAATGTGAGAGACGCCGTGGAGGACGGCCGGGCGAGCTACGTGCCGGTATTCCTCTCGGACATCCCCCAGCTCTTTCGAAACGGCACACGAAAGCTCGACGTCGCCCTTCTCCACGTTTCTCCACCTGATCAGCACGGATTCTGCTCGCTCGGGACGTCGGTAGACTGCACGGCGGCAGCTGCCGAAGCGGCCAGTGTGCGGATTGCGCAGATCAATCCCCGCATGCCGCGAACGCTGGGAGAATCGTTCATTTCACGAAGCGACATCGACCACGCGGCGGAGGTTGACGAGCCGCTCTCCGAGATCGAGATTCCACCTCTCAGCCCCACTCACCGCCGCATTGGGCACAACGTGGCTGCGCTGGTGCCCGATGGTGCGACCCTTCAGATCGGCATCGGAGGCGTTCCCAACGCGGTGCTCGCCGCTCTCAAAGATCATCGAGACCTCGGCATCCACAGTGAGGTCATCTCGGACGGAGTTGTAGATCTTGTCGAGGCCGGCGTAGTCACGGGAGTGAAGAAGACCCTCAATCGAGAGAAGATCGTCGCCTCGTTCCTGAACGGCACCGGCCGGCTGCATCGCTTCGCCGACAACAACCCCATGCTCGAGATGCGGCCGCTCGACTACACCAACAACACTGCCGTCATCACCCGCCAGGACAACATGATCGCGGTCAACTCGGCCATCTCCGTCGACCTCACGGGCCAGGTCTGCGCCGAGTCGATTGGAAGCCGTATATACAGCGGAGTGGGTGGTCAGATGGACTTCATGCGGGGCGCGGCCATGTCCAAGGGTGGGAAAGCCATTATCGCCGTCTCGTCGACGGCCGGGGGCGGCGCCATATCTCGCATCGTTCCAACCTTGCCGCCAGGTGCGGGCGTGACCACGACCCGGGCGCATGTCCAGTACGTCGTCACGGAGCATGGGTGCGAGAACTTGCACGGCATGGATCTGGAAGAGCGGGCGATGGCAATGATCCGTCTCGCTGCGCCCGCCTTCCGCGAAGGCCTTCATCGCGCAGCGCGTGAGCTGCGGCTGATCCGTGATTGAGGGATGAGAGCGAGGCGGGTCGGCATGACCGCCGCGTGGATCGTCCTGTCTGAGTACGTCGTCGTTCCCGACCAGGGTGGAATGTTCTCCAGACCGGCCCCCACCCCGCCGTCCGATCAGGGGCGTGGATGATGGCGAGAGTCGTCCGTGTGACACCGCTGGACGGTGAGGCCAAGAAGGGTGCTCCGGTTGACATAAACCTGGATCACGTCTTGTGGATGGAGGAACGGCCTCAGGGGACTCTCCTTTTTCTGAACAGTTGGGGCGACAGGGGTGCCTCTCAGGCCATCATCAACTCGACACTGCTGGTGGCCGAATCCGAGCGGGAGATCCTCTGGAGCGTCTGTCCGTTGGAGGCAGGACGCAAGGAGTAGCCGCCGAAAGAGCGGGCCATCACTTTGCCTTGACGACATATTTCACTGTGCTCCGAAGCATGAAACTCTTCCCCTGATAGACGATCTTGCCTTGCACGGTGAACCTGTGGGTGCCTGGGGTGGTACTGATGCGAACGCCGGGCGCCAACGTGCCGACGCAATTGTTGCCCCCGATCCCGAGACCGGTGGAGGAGTCATAGCCACAGCTCCAGCTCGCTTTGACAATCTGACCGGGGGAATAGACCGCCGGGTCCCTGGGCTTGTCGATCTCGATCGTCGGTACGAGCCTGACGAAGACCTGGCCCGTGCTTCCAAGTACCCCTGCATCGTAGGGAGCTATCACGCGCTTGGAGAAGAAGCTAGAGCCTGCCGCCCCCCCTTCACCGCCCCCTGCACTGTTGCAGGGTCCGCTCGCCGTAGTGCAGGCATTGAGTCCAGTCGCGCCGCCGCCTCCCCCGAAGTAGCCGCCACCGCCGCCACCCCCGGCCCCAGCGTCAGCGCACCCGTCCTGTCGGCTGGCGCAGTTATCGATATTCGCGGGAGCCAAGCCACTCGCGTTCCCGCCCCTGCCGCCGTGAGACCGAGAGCCCGAGCTGCCGGCAACGCTTTGAGACCGCGTGACGCCCCCTGTGGTACACCCGGCATAGAAACCGCCCTTGCCCGCCTTGGTCGTGCCCATCGCCGCATCCCTGGCGCCGTCAACGGTCAGAACGGACCGATGGTTACCTGTGGCCAGACCGGGGACCACGATGCCCTTCGATGTCACGATGGGCAATGGTCCTACCGACCCGCCGCTCGGAAGCGGCTGAATGTTCTCGCCCGCCCCTCCACTGCCAGAGGAGCTACAACCGACGGTTGCGAAGCTATTGCCACTACCTCCGTTCCCGCCGCCACCGGCCGCCACAATGAGCCGCGAAGCTCTTGAGGTAATCCCGCCGCGACACCGGTGTGCCCGGCTCGAACACGTGCGAACGTCGCTCGCGCCCCCTCCCGAGCTTGCCAGCGCGCCCGGACAAGGCGTACCGTCCGTCTCACGGCAGACGCCGGGTGGCGGCGCCCCGGATGCTCCCCCACCGCCAAAGGTCCGGCCGCCGGCGTACGAACCGTTCTGTCCCACCTCGGCGTACAGTTTCTCGCCAGGTTTGACTCGAAGATAACCCTCGATGCCCTGGCCGGTTGCTTGTGGGCCGCCGACCGAGCCGCCCCACGCCCCCTGCACGCCTACACCCAGCAACCGAACGCCCTTGGGAACCACGTAGGCCTGTTCCTTGCCGGTGTAATTCAGCTGGGTTGGAGCGGCGATCGCAGCTCGGCCATCGGCCTCAGCCTGAGAGGCTGTTCCGGGCATAACGGTGGCGCCACAAAGGGCAGCTACCAGGGTCACCTTATAAAGCCACCCTGTTATGGAACGGCCCCTGACCTGCGTGAGCTTCATGGCCAAAACCGAGGCCCGCGTCGGCTGCATCGTTGTGCCCGGATTTATCACGTTTGACTCCTTTTTCCTGTCGGTACTCCTTCTATGCCAATCGTCCCTGGCGCCTGTTCTGATAGTCGACAAACAATCGATACAAATTCATATACTGTTGGTTGAAGCTCTGGGAGTATCCGGCGGCTCGCTTTTGAGCCCAACTCGCGGGGCGACGAATGGATACACAATGACCCCGAATGCTCAAGCCGGGTTCGGAGCTCTGCTGCGAAGGCATCGACGCGATGCCAGGCTGAGTCAAGCCTCGCTGGGCGTGCACGCTGGGTTCAGTGCCGTGTACATCGGAATGCTGGAACGGGGCGTGAGGCGTCCCACAATGCCCGCCGCAGCTGCTCTTGCCGACGCTCTTTCGCTCTCGGAGGTCGAGCGTAATGCCCTACTCGAGGCAGTTTTACCCTCAACCCACGCAGCAGTCGGAGTCCTCCCGTGGCCGCTGACGACTTTCGTGGGAAGGCGGAGCGACTTGGCAGTAGCGGCGGATCTTCTTCGGGATCCGGACACGCGGCTGCTGACGCTGGTTGGCCCGGGGGGCGTGGGAAAAACGAGGCTTGGCATCGAGCTGGCGCGACGGATGCAGATCGAGCTGGAGGACGGCGTCGTCTTCGTTCCTCTTGAGACTCTCACCGATCCGGCATCCGTGCTGCCTGCGATCGCGGACGTGGTGAGATTGCGACAACAGAGCGGCCGGAGGACCGAGGACCTGCTCTGCGACCACCTTGCGAATCGGAGCATGCTGATTGTTCTGGACAACTTCGAGCATGTGGCTGCGGGCGCGGTTCCTGTCACACGGCTGCTCAGTCGCTGCGAGCGACTGAAGATCCTCGTGACCAGTCGCGTCGTCTTGAGGGTTTCGGGCGAGCACGTCTTCGATGTCCAACCGCTGGGTCAGCCGTCGACAGGGGATGAGCGGAAGCTAGGAGAACGGAGCTCGGATTCCTTGGTCGCTCAGGTCGCGGACTCCGACGCATCGGCGCTGTTTGTCGACCGTGCAAGGTGCGCTAATCCCGGATTCGGAATCACTGGAATGAATGCCGGCTACATCGCGGACGTGTGCCGTCTGGTCGATGGACTTCCCTTGGCAATCGAGTTGGCCGCCGCTCAGGTTGGCAATTATCCGGTGGAGTCCATCGTCCGTCAGCTTGAGCATCCGCTGCTGGTTCTCAACCATGGTCCCCAGGACTCAAGTGAACGTCACCGCTCGCTGCGCAAGACCTTCGAGTGGAGTTACCGGCTCTTGGACCGGCGCTCGCGAGAGGTGTTCACGAGGCTGTCGGTCTTCAAGGGGGGCTGCAGTGTTCAAATGGCCGAGCAGGTGTGTCGGATCGCTGGGGAAAGTCCGATCAGCCAGGCAATTACAGCCCTCTTAGACGCAAGGTTGATACGGAGAGACACCATGGGAGATCCGGATGGTCGACTCACCATGCTGCAAACGCTGGCGGACTACGCCGCCGAGAAGTTGGAGGAGCGCGGAGAGAGCCAGGTCTTTCACCGAAGCCATCTGGAAGCGTATGTCGCGTTTGCGGAAGAGTTGGAGCCGCGACTGCGCGTGCTGCCAGACTCCGTCCTGTTGAGCCAATTTGGGCAAGAACATGCGAATATCCTGGCGGCACTGGCATGGAGCGCAGAGCACGACCAGCACGCCGGCCTGCGGTTGGCTTGTGCCACCTCCATCTATTGGGAGCATCAAAGTCTTATCACCGAGGGTCGGTACTGGCTGAAGCGATTGCTGGCAGCCGCGACTGAGATGACGTTGGCCTCCAAGAGTTGGCACCGCGGTGCGATGCTGGAGACACGAGCCAAGGCACTCACCCGGGCCGGGAACTTTGCCGCTGCGTCAGGCGACTTGGACGAGGCCACGATCCTGGGACGAGAGGGACTAGAACTATACCGGCGAATCGGGAATCCACCTGATCTGGCTTGGGCGCTCAAAATGTTGGGCGCCACGGCTGTGTTCCGTGGCGAATTCCAACAGGCTCGACACTTGTTCGAGGAAGCACTGGCAATCTCAACGTGTATCAACGACAAGCCTGAGGTTCTGGCGCTAACGGACAACCTGGGAGTCACCGCTATCAGCGTCCAAGAGTATGACCGGGCAGCTGAACTATTCAAGCGTGCGGGTGCCCTCAGTCGAGAGCTCGGCGACATCCGCGGGCTCGCTCGGGCGCTGAACAACCTCGGGTTTGTCACATTGCAGAAGGGCGACCCTACACGAGCCAGGCAACTCGCCGAAACTAGCTTCGCTCTAAGGCGCCAGGCAGATGATACACGCGCATATGCGAGAGTCTTGAGCTGCTCGCGTGCACGGCACTGACGGATGACATACATGCCACCGCTGTGTTTCTCGGTGCATCTCGCAAACTTCGGCGAGATCAAGGGCTGGGCTCCGGGCCCGGATTTCTTGGTGCGCTCGTGGAAGAGGCCGAAGGCATAGTGCGGCAATCCCTTGGTCTGAGGGAATTCGACGCGGCGCTGGCGGAGGGCGCCGCCAGAAAACTTGCCCATCTCGACTCTGGCGGAGCCGTTCATGCGGCAATGAGCAGCACACTGGTATGCGATGGAGAGCTGGCATGACTTGTGGCCTTCTGGTAGTGCCGTTTATCCGTTCTAAGGTGCTGCACGGCTTCTCTGGGTAAGGAAGGTCTTGGCGGCTGCCTTCGGTGGATCGGCAAAGGTAAGGAAGCCTTCGAGGTGAAGGTTCGCCTCATCCTCGGGTCGGGGCTGAGAGAGACCGGAGGCTTCCCGAGTCGCGATCGCGACCACCCGAGCGCCGTCCGAGAACAGATGTTGAAGTGTCTCGCCGGCCACGGTCGAGGGATTGGAGCAACGGGCAAGGACCGCCTCAGGGGCGCCTTTCGTTATGAGAATCGTGCTTCCATCCGCCCGGCTCGCCGTAACCGAGACGAGCTGACGGTCGTGGTCAAAGGGCAGCATGCCCAGACGTTTGTACGAGGACAGGCCATCCGTCCCTTCCTGCAGGGCCTTGACACCCGGGGCGTTCCATAGAGCTTGATCCAAAGGGTTGCCGCTCACAGCACCATTCTCCGTGGGTGTTGCCTCGTTACAGATCAGACCCAGGAGTAGTGGTCGAGGCGAAGCACAACCGGCGGGGTCAAGCGATCCATCGAAGGCAATGGCTCCGGCGGTCAGGGTACCAGTCTTGTCCGTGAAGAGGACCTGGATGTTGCCAAGATCCTCAATGGTGACCAGCCGCTTTATGAGGACCTTCCGACGCGCTAGCTGCCGGGAGCCTGTTGCCAGGCTGACGCTGACGATGGCGGGCAGTAGCTGGGGAGTGATGCCGATGGCTATGGCCAGAGAGAAAAGAACCGCGTCGAGCCATGGCCGCCCCAATGCCAGGTTGATGATGAATATCGAGACCGTCAGGGCTCCCGCGACGCCGACCAACATCTTCGAGAAATCCTTGAGACCCGCTTGAAAGGCGGTGTAGGCCTGAGGCGACCCGAGCCCGACCGCAATCCTGCCGAAGTCGGTTCTTGCGGCTGTCGAAACCACAACCGCTCGGGCAGCTCCCTGGTGTACGATGGTACCCATGAAGGCGCAGGAGCTGAGATCGATCGTCGAGTCCGTCTTCGACGCAGGTTCGGCCGATTTGGGAGCCGGCATCGATTCGCCGGTTAGCACGCCCTCATCGCATTCCAGCTGCGTCGTCTCGAGTAGACGCACGTCGGCGGGAACCACGTCGCCGATGTGGAGCGCGATTACGTCACCGGGGACCAGCTCACGCACGTCGACGCGCGTCTCACTCCCGTCACGCGTCACCACGGTCTCGTGGTGAATGGCCGCGTGTAGAGCCGCCACCGCCTGCTCCGACCGATATTCATTGGCAAAGCCGAGACCGACACTCAGTGCCACGATCGTGGTGATGATGATGGCATCGGTGGGATCGCCCGTTCCGCCCGAGACAATCGCCGCGGCCAGAAGCAGGATCAGGAGAGGGTTGCGGACCTGCCTCAGAAAGATGCCGAACGCGGTAACCCGATGGCTATGGATGACGTTCGGCCCGAAGCGCCCCAAGCGATCGGCTGCTTCGGTGCGCGTCAGACCTTGGGATGACGAGCCAAGCGCGGCCAGGACATTGGCTGCCGGCATTACCGCGCCTCTGCCCAGGTCCAATGTTTCCCCGGCGCCGGCGCTCAAACGTGCCTCGACGGCACTGTCTTTGCCTTCTGTGGACACCCGCCTCTCGTCGCCCCCTACGAGCACGAACGATCCGGAGGGTGCGCCCTATTCAAGGGAAGCGCCTCCCGTGCCGAGACTCATTCGTCGACCGGCTCGCTCCGGCCGGCGCCGCGCAACGGCCTTTGACCCCGTCGAGGTGTTTCCTCACGGTCCGTGAGGGTTCTGGCCGCAGGTAGGAACCGGCCCCGATCCAAGGAGCAGCTGACTGAACAGATGGATTAGACCGGTCCCACCCGGCCCGACTTGAGTCGGGCGACGACGAAACGCTCGCTCGCAACCTTGAGGCGCCCCGATAGGCGGCCGGGCAGCGGCAGCGCCCAGTGCCTGAGCTGTTCTCGACCGCGACTTGCCAGCAAGAAACCTGAATCCGGCCCCTCGATCACGCGCACGTCGAGGAGCCCCGGCAGCGTTTGGGTTGGGGGAGTCGACCCCGTGAGGGCGGCAGTCACGTTCTCGGCGGCCGTTGCCCCCATGCGCATGGAGAGATAGCCGGTATGCGGCCGTTCGAGGTCGAACAGGGGAGGAATCGGCCGCTGGAAGCGAGCCGCGTCGCCGGCCGCGTACACCGACTCTGTGGCCACATGGCGATACCACGGGTCGATGGGGATGAAGCCGAGCTCGTCCGTCAATCCGGCGCTCTTCCATAGGTCCACATCTCCGGTGAACGGAGGCAGCAGAAAGCTGGCAGTTGAAGGCAGTGACTCGCCGCCCCCCAGGAAGACCTCGTCGCGGCCGACGCGGACGATTTCGGCGCCGGTCTGAAACGCGATGCCGCGATCGGCGAACAGACGCTCGAGGCGTGGACGGGCGGCGATCTGCCCGAAGCCCAGATGACCAAGATACGGCTCGGGAGTGACGAACGTCAGCCCGGCCCGCTCCCGAACGCCCTCGTCACGCAGGAGCCGGTCGATCCCCAATATCAGCTCGTACATGGCGCTGAGATACCAGGCGCCGGGAAGAGCGCCCACCACGACCGGGCCAGGCTCCCGAATGAGCCGGATGAGCCGGTCGCGCACATCCTGCGATGATTCCTGCCCGAGGATGTAGTGGTTGTGGCTGAACTCTCCGGCACCGCCGGGTACTGCGTTGGGGTTGGGGCGGGTGCCCGTGGCGATGATCAAGGCGTCGTAGTTGAATGTGGCTCCGTCAACCTCGACCGAGCGGTTTGCCGTATCCACCCTGCGGGTTATTCCGCGGATGAAGCCGATATTCCTGGATCGCAGGACGGGTGCGACGTCGAAGGATGCACGCGTGGCGGATCTGCCGAGGGCGGCGCCCACGAGCGAGGGTCGAAAGACGAAGGCGCTGCTGGGGGCGACGATGGTGACTCGATCCTCTGCCGAGAGGCGCTGACGCAGCCTGAAGGCGGCGGCAAGCCCCGCAAAGCCGGCGCCGGCGATGACGACGTGGCGCCCGGATCGGGATGACGGTGTGGTGTTGGTCGTACTGATCTCCTTCGCTCACCTCACGATAGGCGCTGCGCTCTCGACTGAACCGTCGGGTGATGAACCGATGTTTGCTGCCGCTCGGTATGACCCAGGGCCGTTCGACCTTTGGCGGCCGGGAATGACGGCGTGCGATGTGGTGGGGCGTCGGCCCTCGTCGATTGGTCGCACGCCATGGTTTCGTCGGTCCCAGATTCCGGGTCAGGACGGCACCCGCCGTTGCGGATGTGCTTTGAGAGCACCGCGCGTCCCGGAGCGGTCGGGCGCTCCCGCCCGGGATACGTTGCGATTCGCAGCCGGCCGTAGCCGTTCCCAACTGTAGGAAGGAAGGGAAGGCTCGCGGGGCGGCCTGGCCTCGCACGGACTTCGGGCCGCCGGCCCAAAGGAGACGAGATGATTGCGTGCGGCGTTGGAATGGGGCTGCTCGAAGGTCGGTGCCGAGGGGTCGCCAGTCCGTTGACCAGCTATCCACCCGTGCACCGGATGGCGTCGGTGGGTGCGGCCGCTCGCCGTCTCAGCGACGCTATTGAAGCTCGAGCCGGAGTGCGAGGACGCGGGCTCGGCTCAAGAGGCGCATGATCCGCTCAGTGTCGGACGAGTCGACATAACCCGGCCAGTGGACGAGAACAGAGAGAAGTTCTGCGGCTGCAACCGCCCGCCCCATGGTGTTGATCGCCGGGTCTGGACCGAAGAGCCGCCGAAGCTCGCCAGTGTACACATCAAGCATCTCCGTTTCGTCGACAAGTTGCCCGTCGCCGGTACATCTCGTCAGGAAGTGCGCGAGATCCTCCGGCCCGGACGCCCTCCGCACCTCATGCCAGTCAGCCCATACCAGCTCCTCGTTGTCGTCGCAGAGGAGATTCGCAGGATGGGAGTCGCCGTGGCAGAGCGTGCGGGGCTGCGCCTGGATGAACGAGAGGATCTCGGGCAACCGCTCACCGAGCCGCACTACAAGCTCGAAGCCCTCCCGCGGAGACGAATCTGGGAGATGGGAGTCGGTCAATAGCCGCTTCCATGAGGCGAGTGAATGTTTCACCGAGTCGGGATCTGCCGGCCAGGGCGGCCTCGACAGCCAGGGCCGCCGATCGAGAAATGGCCGATCGTCCCAGTACCTGGCGTGGAGCCGTGCCAGCTGCCGGACGGCTAGATCTCGCATAGCCCCGGGCCACATCCCAAACCGTGGCAGCGGCTTGTACCGGCGTAGGACGATCGCCAGCCACTCAGGCGTCGACTCTATGCGCAGCACTTCAGGCGTCTTCAGTGGGACGAGACCGCCCAACTCTCGAAAGAACCTGGCTTCCCGTTCTGCACGCTCCGACACGAGGCTCTTGCCCTGTGGAGCAAGTTTGAGAAACGCCTCAACGCCGTCGCACACCACGGGAATGGCGTAGGAGCCGGACTCGCCGGTCTGGCGTCCAGGCAGAGATTCGTGGGTTGATAGCCCGAGATCGCGGATAGCCGCGGCAAGGAGGTGGCGGTCTTCTGACCGCGCTGCTTGAGGCGCTGCTTCCTTCATGTCGCGATTGGGCGTGGACGGAGCCTGCTCCTTCAGATGAGCGCTTCGATGGGGGAACGAAAGCCGTCCGTTACGGGCCGGCGATGGGTGAAGGACCAGCCGTGCGGCCTCAATCTGGTCCTCGATCTGCCGGAGCAGGATGCGAGAGCCCATTCCGTCCTGCTAACCCCACGGAATCCAACGATTGCCCGCTTCCGGCTCAACTGCCCGAACCCCCCGAGACCACGAGGTCCTTGGCCGCCTCCTTGAATGCGGTTCGGACGGTGGCCTTGAGCTCCGGCCGTTCCCACAGCACGCCCTGCATGTGGTCATCGGCGTAACGGAGCAGCCAGCGATCCTGGTTGGGCGGGACCTGCCACCCACTGAGACTCAGAAGTTCCTGCAGGTCGTAGTGCCCCCAGCTTTCCAAGAACACCTCGGCAGCGGCGCGACCCGCCTCCTCCGCCAGGGCACGAAAGTAACCCGTTTCACTGGCCACGTTGCCGGCGAGCTCAGCCATGGGGCTCGAGCCGCCTCGATCGACAGCCTGCTGCCATGCTTGCTGCACCGCCGGGCTCGGGGCCGGAGACGGCGGCTTGTGGAGTTGGCCCGCGCTGCTGGGCGGGCGCACCTCTCCGGCTGCCGCGGGCGGCTGGTAGGGCTGAAACAGCTCTCGCCAGAAGCTCTCGGACAGCTCGTGATGAGCGTCCACCTGCTGCACCAGCATCGGGCTCTGATTGAGGCCGGGAATACCCATGAGAACGACGCGGACACCATGATCCTGGGCTTCCTGCACGCCTTCGCACAAGTCCTCGTCGCCCGCGAGGAGGTACGCCTCGGCGATGGCCTTGTCCCAGGCGAGGACGATCAGGTCGCGCACGATCCGGCTGTCGACGCCCTTCTGCTCCCCGCGGACCAGACGTCCCAACCGCAGTCGCACACCTTGCAACGTCGCGATGGTCTGCTGATCGTACTCCGGTTGACCGGTGATGCTGGCGTCATACCAGTACGTTCGGAGCAGCGGAAGCGCCGAAATGTCAGCCACATTGCCGACCAAGCGTTCCAAGATGTCCCCGAAGTCGCAGCGGACTCCCCGCCGCTCCGGCGATCCGGTGACAAGCTCGGCCACCGACGCCAGCATGTACCCGACATCGACGAATATCGCGTGCCTATCCAATCGCTACACTCCGTCTGACACTATCCGATGCGCCGCAAGCAAGGGGCCGAACGAGAGCTATGGCCCCTAACCTCTCGAACCTCTGGGGGGTCATCCGCTTCTGCCCGGGTCTGACCACGCGGAACCAGCCGTCATCCTGTCGGCTCAGGCGCAGTCGTAAGTCAGCTTGCGCGGCCCTGAATCACAACCTTCCTTACCAGCTCGACGCAGCCGGAAACGCCGGCCGCGTCTTGTTTCCCCACATAGAAAGGGAGGTCGAGAACCGGGAACGCAGTGATCCTCAGCTCCGCCCTACGGCGAAGCAGGTCGCTTGCGTCATAGGCCGTAAGGGCCGCCTCGAGGATGGCGCCGTCCCCCAATGCCGAGAAATCCGCTGAGGGGTCCCGATACTCGACGTCGCCGAAGTCGATCACCCCCACCTCGTCGTGCTTGTTGAGGATGACATTCCACTGTCCTCAACATCCGTGGCAAGAGCTACCGGATGCGCGCCTACAACGACCAGGACCGGGAAGGAGGTGCTGCTATAGTCCGATAATCGGCTGCGGCCACCTATGTACTTTTGGTGACCATCTCTGTGTACTTTTCGTGATCGCTAACACTCGGGCTGGTCGGATCCGCAATCCGGGATTGTGCGGGACTGCCCCGTCACCAGATTGCGCCACTTCTGATGCGAACCACCGCCCGACCCTGGATCTCCTCGCACCCCAGGCGTCGCACCTTAAGGGAGACGTCACGATACCTCACGCGGGCTTCGCGAGAATGTGGAGTCGAAGGGCGCAGATCGCGCTTCGTCGACGATAGCTTCGCTCGGGACCTCCTTCCCGAGATCCTCATAAAGCTCGGGGACGGCGTCGAAGGCATCGCGCGCGTTCGCTACGGCCTTCTCCACCGTCCTGCCCTCGGTCAGCAGTTCCGGGAAGAGTGGGCTTCGGCCCCGAACCGTCCGTCCGGGTAGCGGCTGACCTCAAGCGGAACTCTATAGTGGCGGGGCGAGGTCGATTCAGTCATCCCGATGAAGTCCAGCTGAGGGGCCAAAAGAAAAAGCTCTGGCAGCGGCCTATCTTCCCGAGACCTCGCGATCCCAGTATTGTCGGTGCTGTATCGTTTCACGACCGTGTTCGGGATGGGAACGGGTGGTTCCGATACGCCGTGGGCCACCAGAGCAGCGTTTCCGTTATTCTTTTGCCGGCATGGGAATGCCGGGTGAGCGTTCACCGCTGAAGAGAGCACAGAAAGGTTCGTATTGCGGCCGGCGTTGGTGTGTCGAACACACCGACCGGCCGTCTGAGCAAGGTTGGGACCAAAGAAGAAGGCCTCGACCATTAGTACCGCTCAGCTGTAGGGATTGCTCCCCCTGCACCTGCGGCCTATCAACCAGGTGGTCTACCTGGGGTCTTACCCTCTTGCGAGGTGAGAGGTCTCATCTTGGGGTGGGCTTCGCACTTAGATGCTTTCAGCGCTTCTCCCGTCCCGACATAGCTACCGAGCTTTTGCTCCTGGCGGAACAACTCGCTCACCAGTGGTCGGTCCATCCCGGTCCTCTCGTACTAGGGACAGCTCCCCTCAAACCTCTTGCGCCCACGACGGATAGAGACCGAACTGTCTCACGACGTTCTGAACCCAGCTCGCGTACCATTTTAATGGGCGAACAGCCCAACCCTTGGGACCGGCTACAGCCCCAGGATATGACGAGCCGACATCGAGGTGCCAAACCCTGCCGTCGATGTGAACTCTTGGGCAGGATAAGCCTGTTATCCCCGGGGTAGCTTCTATCCGTTAAGCCACGGCCCTTCCACTCGGAACCGTGGGATCACTAAGCCCGACTTTCGTCCCTGCTCGGAATGTCCTCCTCGCAGTCAAGCTCCCTTATGCCTTTGCGCTCTACGGCTGATTTCCATCCAGCCTGAGGGAACCATTGGGCGCCTCCGTTACCTTTTGGGAGGCGACCGCCCCAGTCAAACTGCCCACCTGACACTGTCTCCCAGCCAGATTAGTGGTCCGGGGTTAGAACCGCGCGCGGACAAGAGTGGTATTTCACCGTTGCCTCCACGGCCCCCGCAAGGGCCGCTTCACAGGCTCCCACCTATCCTACGCATGACCGCACCCGATCCAATGCCAAGTTGCAGTAAAGCTCCACGGGGTCTATTTGTCCAGTCGCGGGTACCCTGCATCTTCACAGGGAATTCAATTTCGCCGGGTCCCCTGTCGAGACAGTGCCCAAGTCGTTACGCCCTTCGTGCGGGTCGGAACTTCGTACTGCTCCCCCATTCCTGGAGGTACTGACTATAACTTTACGCTGACGATCTCCCAACATCTCCACCGCCTGGAACTTTCGTCTTCCCGAAGGATTCATCGCCACGGCGAGCTCCACGATTTCGTGGAACCCGTTCGGGGTGAGATGTGCCTTTCGCTGGACGAGCTCACAGACGGCGGCAAAGCGCTCTACGTCGCCTTGCTTTGACGACTGAAGCGGGTACTGTCGAAAGTGCGGAATCACTTTGACCATGAGGTCTTCGATGCTCCGAACTTCGAACTTGATGGTACGGTCGCTTCGGTCGGGGCGAATGCCTCCGCATCCGAAGAACTCCACCATTCGATGAAGGACTTCTCCGCGGTCAACATTCTGGCTGACGGAAAAGCTTGGCCGCACTTCCCACCCGCCGCGCATCTTCGCGCGTCGGGAGAACGAGATTGTGAAGCAGCCTTCGCCGTCAACGTAACCCGAAATGTAGGAAGGGAGATCCATACAGCGCACCAGCGTATTGGCTGTTCGCAGATTGTATCCGCGAAGGACACGTGAACAACCCTCGGCGTTTTCGCCTCAGTCGATACGGGGTCAATCTCGGGTCGAGACGACTTCCCTCGGTATCACCCTCGCCGCGCACGACGGCGGCGGTGGGGCTTCACCGATATTAGCTGGTACGGGCTCGTTATTCCACTTACCCGACAAGGAATTTCGCTACCTTAGGACCGTTATAGTTACGGCCGCCGTTTACCGGGGCTTCATTTCAGAGCTCATCACCCCTCCACTTAACCTTCCGGCACTGGGCAGGCGTCAGCCCCTATACTTCACCTTTCGGTTTCAGCAGAGACCTGTGTTTTTGGTAAACAGTCGCTTGGGCCTTGTCACTGCGACCCCCCTCGGCTCGACGACGCGTGGCCATCTCACCTACTAGGGGCACCCCTTCTTCCAAAGGTACGGGGTCAATTTGCCGAGTTCCTTAACAAGGGTTCTCCCGATCACCTTGGTATCCTCTACCTGCCTACCAGTGTCGGTTTGCGGTACGGGCGCACAATCATCAACGTTTAGCGGCTTTTCTCGGCAGTGCGGCGCCGGTGACTCCAGCCTTCTCACGAAGGCCTTGGCCCTTGCCTCACCTCTAGTCCGGTCTTTTAACCCCGGACCAGGCTACACAAGGTCACGCGCCATGTCCATTAGGCGCGCTCGACCGTTCCCTCTGCGTCCCCGCTTCACTCCGACTGTGCGGTAACGGAATATAAACCGTTTGTCCATCGCCTACGCCTCGCGGCCTCGGCTTAGGCCCGACTAACCCTGAGCGGATGAACCTTCCTCAGGAAACCTTAGGCTTTCGGTGCACTGGATTCTCACCAGTGTTATACGCTACTCATACCGGCATTCTCACTTCCTGCCGCTCCAGCCGTCCTCACGGTCGACCTTCACTGCTGACAGGAACGCTCCCCTACCGATCACGCTTGCGCGCGATCCCGCGGTTTCGGCGGTGTGCTTGAGCCCCGCTACATTGTCGGCGCACGACGACTCGACCAGTGAGCTATTACGCACTCTTTCAATGGTGGCTGCTTCTAAGCCAACATCCTGGTTGTCTGTGCCATCGCACAACCTTGTCCACTAAGCACACACTTCGGGGCCTTAACCGGCGGTCTGGGCTGTTTCCCTTTTGACGATGAAGCTTAGCCCCCACCGTCTGACTCGCTGCGAGCATGCTACGGCATTTGTGGTTTGACTGGGGTCGGTAAGCGGATTGCGCCCCCTAGCCCATCCAGAGCCCTACCTCCACAGCACTCATCGCAACGGCTAGCCCTAGAGCTATTTCGGGGAGAACCAGCTATCTCCGCGTTCGATTGGCATTTCACCCCTATCCACAGGTCATCCCTGCCTTTTGCAACAGACGTGGGTTCGGGCCTCCACCGGGTGTTACCCCGGCTTCACCCTGCCCATGGATAGCTCACGCGGTTTCGGGTCTGCTGACTGCGACTCATTCGCCCTGTTCAGACTCGCTTTCGCTACGGCTCCAGACATTCCTGCCCTTAACCTCGCCACAGACCAGCAACTCGCCGGTTCATTCTTCGATAGGCACGCCATCAGCCGCTTGCCCCGAAGGGCCATAGGCCTTTGACTGCTTGTCAGCACGCGGTTTCAGGTCTCTTTCACTCCCCTCCCGGGGTGCTTTTCACCTTTCCCTCACGGTACTAGTTCACTATCGGTCATCAGGCGTATTTAGCCTTGGGAGGTGGTCCCCCCGGCTTCCCACAGGGTTTCTCGTGTCCCGTGGTACTCAGGGACTCCGCTCGGAGTCCATGACCAGTCGCCTACCGGACTCTCACCGTGTATCGTGTCGCTTTCCAGTCGACTTCGGCTTGATCATGGATTTGTAACTCCGCCCGGACCCGTCACGGTCCGGATGCGGGCCCTACAACCCCCGTCGAACTCAGGAGTGACGCCCGTTGGGTTCGACAGGTTTGGGCTTCTCCCCGTTCGCTCGCCGCTACTAAGGGAATACTCTCTTTTCCTCGGGGTACTTAGATGTTTCAGTTCCCCCGGTGCCCTCCGCACATCCTATGTGTTCAGATGTGGGTGCTACGGCATAACCCGTAGCGGGTTGCCCCATTCGGAAATCTCCGGATAAGTCTGTTAGCGACACCCCGGAGCTTATCGCAGCTAACCACGTCCTTCTTCGGCGCCTGACGCCTAGGCATCCACCACGTGCCTATACTTCCTTCTTCTTTGGTTCCCCTTGCTCAGAAACTGCAGCTGTCTCGCCGTGTCGCCACGGCAGATCCGGCTTGCGGTTTCAAATAGAACCTTCTGTGCTCTCTTCAGTTGTGAACGTTCTCGAACGTCCGGCACGTTTTCCGGACAGACGACAAATGCCCGATCCCTTGACCGGGCCCTCCAATCTACCAGTGCCGGCCGCAACCGGTCAAGTTGTTTGCCGGCCGCTTGGCAGATACTGGCGCGCACGCAGGCGCGCCTGACGATCGATTATACGAACCGTTCGCGCCGGCCGTCTCGACGCTCTTTCGGCCCTCGGCGCGGCGCTGTGCTATCCGGCCGCGCTGCCCGTGCGAGCCCGGATCAACGTGCGTCGATGCCTCGGATCTCGCGCCAGCAGCTCGCGCTCCACTGCTTCCGCCAAGGGACGCGCGCCCAGCTCCCGATAGATCTCGTGCGCCTGCCGCAACAGGTCGCAGGCGCGCGACGTGTCGCCCGCGGCATCCTCGACCAGCCCCCAGGCCCGCAGCGCGTCGGCCTGGCCGAGCACGAACGGAATCCGCCGAGCCATGTCCAGCGCCTTCGCAAGGATGGACCGGGCCGTGTCGTGGGCTCCCATGTGGCTCGCAAGCGACCCTTGCAGCACCTCCCGCGTCACCTGCACCCAGGGCTGCTGGCACTTCAGACCCGCCAGCTCGTCAAGATAGCGCTGGGCGTCGGCATCCTTGCGCAAGTCCAGCGCCGCTTCCGCCGCCACGAGGAGGGTCTGGTAACGTTCATCTCCGTGCAGCTGATTGGACGCCAGCATGTCCTCGACCCCCTGCAGAGCCTTCGCGGCCCGGCCCTGTATGAGGTCCTGTCGAGCGAGGGCCTGCCGAGCCGCCGCCAGCAGCAGCCGGTCGCCCGTTTGCTCCGCGCGGGTTATGCAATCCTGCAGCACCCGTGTCGCTTCCTCCTCCCGGCCCTTCAGGGCCTTGATGAGGCCCGGTCCGCTCAGAATGGCGCCCGCCGGGGACGCCTGCAGTGAGGCGGCAACCGTGGCGGCGTGCTCGAACCAGTGCGACGCTTCGATCCACTCGCCCTGCAGCCAGGCGTACATGCCGCGAACCGCGCGGGCGAACGCGATGTGGGCGGGCGAGGCGCTTTGCTCGGCCACCTCCAGGGCCCGATCGTGATAGCGCCGGGCCTGCTCCATGCCCAATTGATCCCAACAGATGACCGCGGCGTTGTTCAGGCCTCGCCACAACGTCAGCTGGTCGCCACATTCCTCGGCCACCCGGATGGCCTGCTCGATCAACCGCAATGACTGCTCGTCGTCGGACAGATCGTGGAGGGCGGTGGCGTGGTCGATCAGGGCGCTGGCCAGCGTGGGGCGGTCGCCGATCGCTTCCGCCAGTGCCTGCGCCTGCTTGGCCGCCTCCAGCTGTTCGGCAGGGCGTCCCAGCGCCATGAGGACCCTCGCCTCCGCGGCGTGGGCACAGGCGAGAATCAGCGTCGCCCCTCTCTTCTCCGCCTCTTGGACGACCGGTTGGAGCCGGTCGTGGGCCCTCTCCGGCTTCTGCCCCGCAAGGAGCGCCAGCACCAGGCCCACTTCCGCGCGCATCGCCTCGGTGTCGTTTCCGCAGCCGCGATAGGTGTCGGCGGCCGCCCGGAAGCTGTCCGCCGCCGCCTCATATCTGCCCATATGCGACAGGACCTGCCCCAGCTTCTCCTGGCCCTCGGCAAGCTGCGGCAGCGAGGCCGTTTCGGCCGCCACCTGAATAGCCCGGCGGTAACCGGCTTCGGCCTCGCGGCGGGCAGACATCGCCGCCGACTGATCGGCTGCCATGAGTAGGTAAGTCACCGCCCGATCGGCGGCGTCGGCCTCCAAGAAATGGCGCGCCACGTCGGCCGGGTGATCGTGCATGTCGGCAGGCCGGCGTTCCAAGGCTTCGGCAGCGGCCAGATGCAGGCGCCGGCGTCGCCGGGCCGTCAGCTCTCGGTAGAGCGTCTCCCGGGTGAGCGTATGGTCGAACGCAAAGCTTTCGGTGTCGGTACCGACCAAAATGCCGGCGGACTGGGCGTCCTCCAGCAGCGCCTCCAGGCGGTCCTGACTCGCTACTCCCGTGTCGGACATGGCCACTTCCAGAAGGTCTTGAAACGAAAAGGTTTGTCCGAGAACGCTTGCGGTGTGCAAGAGCTCCTGGGTATCCGGAGCGAGCCGCCGCAGTCGCTGGCTGGTCACCGAGCGGATGCTTTCGGGGACCTCCAGGGCACGGGCTCCAGAGTCAGGGAGGGAGCGATCTTCCCCACTCAGAACTTCGAGAACCTGGCGGATGAAGAAGGGATTGCCCTCAGTGCGCTCGAAGACCATCTGCGCCAGAGCGTCGGTCGCGTCGACGTCCGGGAGCAGGGCGTTGAGCATCGCCATGGTTCCGGCGCCGTCCAGCCGGCGAACCGGAACTCGAGTAACCAGCGCCTGGCGCCGCAGCTCGCGGAGGGCATCCTCCAGGGGGCGAGAGTGATGGATCTCTGTGTCTCGATAAGTCCCGAGAATCAGCACAGGGAGAGAGCGAGTTCGACGAGCCAAATGCTGGAGCAGGTCCAGACTGGAGGCGTCCGCCCAATGCAGGTCGTCCAAGAGAAGGGCAATCGGGTGCGAGCCCGTCACGTGCTCCACGAAGCCGGCGATTGACCAGAAGAGCCGCTCTTGATCTTCCTCCGCGGCCAGGTCCAGGGGCTTGATCAGCCGGACTCCGGGAACCAGCCTGGCCAGGTATGGCCAGTGCAGGGCCGCCTTGTTCTGTGCCGGGGCACCGGCGGCATCGTAGAGCATGCTCAGCGCATCGCGGAACGGATAGAAGGCGGTGGATTCGCGGTTCTCGTAGCAGCTGCCGGCGGCCACCAAGAATCCACGACCATGGACCTCGGCCGTAACCTCCTGGGCCAGCCGGGTCTTGCCGGCGCCCGGTTCTCCGGCGAGCAGGATCAGCTGACCGCTGCCGGCCTGGACCTCATCCACGGCCCGCCGCAGCAGGGCCAGCTCCTCACCACGGCCGGCGATCGGCTCGGCGGGCAGGGATCCGAGAAACCCCGCGAGCGGCAGGGTCTGCGCGGTCGTGGCGGAGCCGGCAGCTGCCGCATCCGGCTCCGGAGCGGCCTCAACGATCTCAAAGAGGGGCACCGGCTGGGAGAACCCCTTCAGGTTCGCCGGTGGGCACTCGACATAATCCACGCCCTTCAACCGGCGAGCTAGAACGGTGACCGTTCCACTGGCCAGTACCTGACCGGGGCTGGCCAGCGCCGACAGACGGGAAGCGAGATTCAGGGCCGCGCCTCGGTAGCCGTTCTCGAGCGGCACCGCCTCGCCCGCGTCGATGCCGATCCCGACGGCAGGGGAGGGAGGTCGGTGCCACAGCGGCCGGTCGCGGAGTGCACGTTGCAGGTCGAGAGCCGCCCGCAGCGCCTGGCGTGCTGAGGTGAAGACTGCGAGAATCTCGTCTCCTCGGGCCTCCAGCACCCGGCCACCCCGCAGGGAGACGGCTCGGTCTGCTTCCTCTTTCAGGCGCGAAGCAAGGGCCTGGGCGGCCTCGTCGCCCTCATTGAGGGTGAATTGGGTGTAGCCCCGAACGTCGGCGATGAGGAAGGTGAACAGCTGTGCCGCCGACGGCGACGCCTGGGAGCGGCCCTCGACATCGGGGCGTTCAGGATCGTGCGAGCCCTCATCGTCGGGTGTCACGGTAGCTGCATGCCTCCGGCCACCACGAACACCTCCCCGGTCACGAATGAGCTGTCGTCGGAGGCCAGATATACGAACATGGGAGCCAGCTCACGCGGCTGGGCCGGACGGCCCATGGGCGTCTGCATGCCGTAACCCGACGACTTCTCGGGCTCGATGGCGGTGATGATAATCGGCGTCCAGGTCGGCCCCGGGCACACGACATTGGCGCGAATTCCATGTTCGATGACCTGCGGCGCAAGCGCTTTGGTGAAGGTGACGATGGCGCCCTTACTCGTCGAGTACGCCAGCGCGTTGGGATCAGGCCTAAAGGCCTCGACCGAGGCGGTGTTGATGATCACACCACCGGGGCGCATGTGTGGAATGGCGGCCTTGCAGGTGTAGAAGACCGAATAGAGATTGGTCTTGAATGTGTAGTCCCACTCTTCGCTGGGCATGTCGAGGATGCTGGGCCGGTTGTACGAGAACGCGGCGAGGTTGGCCAGGATGTCGATTCTGCCGAACCGGTCCACCGTCTCTCCGATGAGGGTCTGGCAATGGTCCTCACTTCCGACATTGCCGGGCACGGCGTGGGCCTTTCGGCCGGCCGATTCGACCATCCGGACCGTTTCCTCCGCGTCGACGGTCTCGGAGAGATACGAGAAGAGCACGTCCGCGCCCTCGCGCGCGTAGGCGAGTGCCACCGCGCGACCGATGCCACTATCGCCACCGGTGATAAGTGCCACCCGGTCCTTGAGCCGGTCGTGGCCAACGTAGGTATCCTCTCCGTGGTCGGGGCGCGGAACCATATCTGCCTCGATCCCGGGCGGTTCCTGACGCTGTCTGGGGAACGGGGGTCGTGGGGCTGAGGTTCTGGGGTCGACCGTCACGTGCGCCTCCCACCGAGCCGGCAATTGATTGGGGCGCTGCCGGTGCGCTCCCGATGGCTCGACGCTCAATGCTATGTGGTTCCCTGCCCACGATGTGTTGAGCTTCCCATGTGGCCGGTTCGAGTGGCGAGACGGGCTGGTGTGAGCTGCGCCTTCCTCCAGAGGAGCATTGTGTAGCGTGGCGCCAGGACACAGTGTCCTCACTGGGCGCATTCCGGTGATGGGGCCGGTCGTTCCCCAATACGCCATCCGTCAGTGAGACAAGAGCTCGCGATGGGGCTCACCAACGATGGCGACATGAAACTCTCGCGGGCGGCCGGTGCTGACGGCGTAGGATACTGGAGCGGAATGCTCGCGTTGAAGTCCCGCGACCTCCCCAAGCCGACGGCCTGGAATCTGTCGCTCGTCGCCGTCCTGCTGGTGTTGGCGATCGTCATTGCGGTCGCGGTTACGCTGCTGCTCTTCCTGCTGGCAGTGATTCTGGCGCTTGCCGCTTCCGCATGGCTCGTGTGGCGGCTGCTCCCGTTTCGCCGGAGTCTGCAGGGCTCGCCCGTCGAGCGGTTGACAGAGCAGTACGTCCACGGCGGCATCGACCTTCAGGAGTTCGACCGCCGGATCACGGGTGTCCTGCGGCGTCACACGTGGTTGAGGTCCTCATCATTTCCTGCCCGGGGTCGGCGCTCTAGACCCACCGATTGACGCCCCGGGGCCCTCGCGGGCGAACCTGGCCAGGACGTCCGTTTGGCGGCTGGCGGACGCCCAGCAGAGGGCAGGGCAGCCCGAGGGTCATCGATCCAAGCCATTCAGCCAACAAAGGGTCCGTCTGGGTTACGGCCTTGTAACCTACGCAACGGCATCGTAACCCGGCGGGAGCAGCAGTGCGGTTACCGTGATGTCATGCCCGACGGCTCGACGCAACCCTCCCGTGCCGGCTGCCCGGTACGCTCACATCCTTATGGCTCTGCGCTGCTCGTGTTGTCCGCGGCCGCGTCGGTGGTCCTGGCGGTCGGTCTCGGCCGGTACCGGGTGTACCCGAGCGGCCCGTACCAGATCGCCGTGGTTCTGGTCGCGGTGGCCGCGGCGGCGGCAGCCCAGCGGTATCCGGTGCAAGTTCACGCGCGCGGCCGGCTGCTGTTCACCAACGTCCCGTTGTTCGTCATGGCAGTCCTGCTGCCGCCACCGCTGGCTGCTGTCGGTGCATTCGTAGCCATGGGCGGCGGCTGGTGGTGCACGGCGGCTCGGGAGTGGCGTTCAAACCTCTATGCCGTGATGTTCGGCGCGCGTTGGTGCCTTTTCGTCGCGCTCGGCTCCGCGATCGCCCACGCAGGCGGCCAGGCGCTCGTCGAGAGGTCCCTCGTGCTTGCGGGAGCTGCAGGCGCCATGTGGCTCGCGGACACCTTGACGATCCCCCTGGTCATCAGTCAGGTGGCGGGCGAGTCTCCCCTGGACATCATCCTTGACGAGATACGTGTGGCCGGCCCCATGGAGATCGGTCAGTATCTCATGGGCATCCTGGGGGCCGCCGCAGCTTCGGCGTACCCATGGTCGCCAGTCCTGCTTGCCGTGCCCGTCTCCATCCTCTACCTCAACTCCAAACGGACCAAGGAGCTGCAGGAGAGCACCGGCAGACTGCTGGTGAATCTTGCCGACGCCGTCGACCTTCGCGATCCGACCACGGGCGGTCATTCCCGACGGGTGACCGAGCACGTGCGGGCCATACTATCGGCCCTCGCCATCGTGGGGCCGGAGATGGAGATGATCGTCAGCGCTGCTCGGGTACATGACATCGGGAAGATCGGCATACCGGACAGCGTCTTGAACAAGGCGGGCAAGCTCACGGCTGAGGAACGGGCGGTGATGGAGGGCCACGCCGCCACGGGCGCCGACTTCCTGGCGCGTCACCAAGATTTCGAGCGGGGAACCGAGATCGTGCGCCACCACCATGAAGCCTGGGACGGGACCGGCTATCCGGGTGGCTTGCGGGGCCACGACATCCCATTCGGGGCCCGTGTGCTGGCCGTCGCCGACAGCTACGATGCCATGACCAGCGACCGTCCGTATCGGGCCGCCATGAGCCACGAGGTTGCCGTCTCGATCCTGCGGGAGGGTCGCGGTGTCCAGTGGGATCCGGTGATTGTCGACGTCTTCCTCTCGGTACTCGAGGTCCCTGCGGCAGTATCCCCCGTCCCGGTCGCAGCCGAGCCTGCAGCGATCACTCTCGCTGCCGGAGGTGCGGCCGCCGCGTAGCCGCTTGCCGTGATCCGATCAGGGATCCAGCTGAATGAGCATCTCAGGCGCGGTTGACGAGAACTGCGATCTTCCCTATGGCGCCTGACGCGCATCCCAGTCGCTCTGAGACGACTGGGCGTCCGTGGCCTCTTCGCGGGATAGATCCGTTTCGAGGCATCTCCAGCTAAAGCGAGCGGCGGAGTGCTCATCGATGAGGGGCGCCCCCCACCTTTCACCCGTTCATCGTCACTTCTGGACAATCCGAATGGCATGAGCGGTCCGTTTGCCGATTTCGCCGGCCCGCATTTACAATCACTCGCCGACAGAATTGGAAGTGTTCAGGGTAGAGGCCGGAGTGAGCCGATCACGGATGCCAACGCGGAGGCGTTCTGTGTGGCTGGCGGTTGCCTGCCTTTCAGTCCTTGCTGCTACCCACGCTCGGGAGCCGTCCGCATTTGCCTCGCCAAGGGCGGCTTCGCACTCCTGGCGGATTCCGGCGCTTCCTAGGGTGACGAGCACCGTTCCGGCGACATTGAGCGGCATCGCGTGCAATACCCCAACCTCCTGTTTTGCCACCGGAAGCTCGGCAGGCCGCTCCGCCCTCATGCTCCGGTGGAACGGATCCAGATGGTCGCAGGCCTCACTCCCGGCCCTCCCACTGAGCAGGGACGACCTACTCAGCGTGGCCTGCGGGAGCGCCAAATCGTGTCTCGCGGTCGGCGAAGCATACTCGAGTAGTCGAACTCTGGCGGTCGCGCTGTCCTGGAATGGCACGGGCTGGAAGGTGGTGTCGCCAGGGGCGCCTCACTCGGGAGGCTCGCTGTTGCGAGCGGTCGCCTGCACCTCGTCGTCCTCATGCTGGGCCGTGGGATCGTCGATGTCGGCCTCAGGGGCCTCGGTCCCGATCATCTGGTCGTGGAACCACTCTCGTTGGGTTCGGTCGACATTGCCGGCGGCACCTGCAGGACGCGAGCTGAGCCTTTCTCGTGTGACCTGCGCCGGCGCAGGCGCATGCTTCGCGGCCGGACAGCTCTTGAATACCACGACCTTCGCCTCTCAGCCCGAGATTCTGAGACTCAGGGGCCAAAAGTGGACAGCGCAAAAGTTGCCCATCGGGGCCGGTCAGTACCTGGAAGACATATCGTGTGGGTCCAGTCACCTCTGCTTCGCCGTGGGGCTGACTGAGGCAAGCGGCGGTTCGAGTCGCAACCTGGTCCTCCGCTGGAGTGGATCGAAATGGTCCAAGGTTTCCGTATCCAACCCGGGGACGTCCCAACCATCTGACGCTCTTCTGTCGATCGCCTGTTCCCATTCCGGCCCATGCGTGACCCTCGGGCAATCGGTTGCGGACCGAGGCAGCGGCCAGGCCTCCCTGTTTGGTTTCAAGGTGTTCCAGGGCCGCTGGATTCCGGTCTCCGTATCCCGCCCGGGCACGGCCGGATATCCAGAGCCAACGGGAATCGCCTGTCCGGCGTCCAGTCTTTGCCTCGCCGTCGGCCTTGGGGCGCAGGGGTCGCCCTCCGCCCCGCCGGTCTCCGGCGTCTTCTCTCTGCGGTGGCAGGGCGGCTCCTCCTGGTCGGTGACCCAGATCGATGTGACCATGCAGACGGCAGCCAGGCTCGACGGCATCGCCTGCCCTGGGAAGAAGAGCTGCCTGGCGGTGGGCTATTACCGGGACCTGGTTCGAGATGTCGTCCAGCCCCTCGCCCTGCGCTGGAACGGCAGTCATTGGACGAACCAATCCTTGCCCTACGTGATCGCGTACAACCAGTTTCAAGAGCCCGCGGGAGGGGGATTGTTGAACGGCATGGGCTGCAGCTCGGCGAGTGAATGCTGGGCGGTCGGGCATCAATTCAACAGCTCGGGCGTCCCACAGACGCTGATCTTGCGGTGGAACGGCTCATCATGGCGGGCCGTCGCCTCGCCCGATCCAGGTTTCCCCTCAGAGCCGGGCTCGCTGATCCCATATGAGCTGACGGCGGCGGCATGCGCGGGACCGGCCGACTGCTGGGCGGTCGGGGTGGGATATCAGCGGACGCCGGAGTCGATCCAGGAGAACCCGCTGGCCATTCACTGGAATGGGTCTTCCTGGGCGGTGGTCGACGTGCCCCAACCGGCCGAGGCCGGGGGCCAAGGAGTGAATGACGAGCAGCTCGACGGAGTCGCGTGCGCAGCCGGAAGCGCCTGTTGGATCGTCGGTAGCGCCGAGCTGGCCTCAAATGGTCTCGATGTGCCGGCCGCCCTTGTTGCTCATTCCGGGGCTCTTACCGACCGTTCCCCTCGGGCGGAGGCATCCGACGAGACGCTGAATGGGATTTCCTGCCCGACCTCTCGGTTCTGCCTGGCCGTCGGCGCCGCCACCAATGATTCGGGCTGGGGGAAACCCATCGCCATGGCCCGGCACGGATTCAGCTTCAAACCGCTCAAGCTGCCCGCTTCAGCCGCGGGGAATGGATACGGCGATCTGCAGGCCGACGCCTGCACCGGAACAACCTCATGCGAAGCGGTTGGCTACCGAGACAGGGGCGGCGCTGCAGAGGGTGTTGCCCTTTCCTGGAACGGCAGCGGGTGGACTTCCGCGTTCGCAGGCGGCGCGGCCGGGCTCGCGGGCGACAGCGCTCTGTCGGGAGTGGGGTGCGTTGCTTCATTCGGCTGTTTCGCAGCGGGGTCCCGGATGCTCGGGGCAACCACGCAGCCCCTCATCGTCGAGCTGCCCCGATGAAGACCCGACACCGCGATCCACACGGAGAGCGTGGCCAGGGCGGGGGCTGCCTGGCAACGGTTCTTTTCGTCATCTTCCTTATCGGCGATCTTGTCAACCATCTCGCGGACGATCCCACACAGCCTTCCCACCGGATCAAGCCCTACCAGCGATATGCGGCCATCCCGATGGGTACCCGCATGATGCCCTTCCCAGGTGGTGGCAGTTTCCCTATACCCGACTACGAATGGATCGACAATGGACCGGAGGAAAGTAATGCGCCCGGCGTGGCGCCCGCACAAAGTGGCGGCCCTCCGGGACAGTACAGCTCCAAGTCGGTTCCCGAACGTCAGGTCAGCTCCGACTTTGCCGACAGCACGGTCGACGAAGTCATCAATCCGGCCTCGGCGAACCCGACGGTACGAGTCATTCAGCTGCCCACAAATGTCGTTCGCAATGGGCGGCGTCTGACTGCCGGGCCCACCTCTCTTGCCGTCGATGCCGGCGGCAACATCTGGGTGGTTGAGACGGGACTCAACCAGGTGGCTCGTATCGACTGGAAGACGAACGCCGTCACTCAGTTCACCCTGCCGGATTCGGGTGCTTCGGGTATCACCGGCTTCGGCCTGGGCGGCATTGCCCTGGACGCAAAGGGCGATGTTTGGATTGGCGAGAGCTGGAAGACGGGCAGTCGGGTTCATGAAGCGCTCGCCAGGCTGGATCCCCACGCCACTACGGTCAAATCCTTTACCCTGCCCGGCTCGGGACCCGTCAATGGGGTCGTCGTCGGGCCCGACCGACATCTCTGGTACGTCGACTCATCAGCCGCTGTCGGCCGGCTCACGCCCTCGTCAGGGGCCGTGAAGCGGTATCCGGTTACCATTCCCGCGGGCGAGTCGCCGAACCGTATCATCGCCGACAAGAAGGGGCACAAGGTCTGGTTTGCCTGGCCCGGCGGTGCCGGCTGGGTAAACGTCTCGACCGGGCGGACGTGGACGAAGCCTCTGGCCGGGAATCCCTCGAGCCCATCGGCGGGCGACGATCTGACCCTGGCTTCGGATGGGAACGTCTGGGTGCTGTGGCGGGGGAACCTGAGCCGGATCACAGAGAGCGGAGTGGTGACGGAGTTCGCGGACACGTCGGGCCGACGGATGGGATCACTGGCCGCCGACAAGAAGGGGAACGTCTTTGTCGGAACGGCCAATCTGCTCGTCCACTTCAAGACCAGCGAGACACGGGCCTATGCGATCCGTCAGTGGCAGGTGGATGATCCCACGACGAAGATCGCCGCATTGACGATCGGACCCGGCGGCACCATCTGGTTTACGGAGTTTCAGGGAGCGGCCAAATTCGGCACCTATGGTCAGGTGGGCCGATTCACGCCGGCTTCCGGAACCGTAACCTTCTTCAAGGTTCCAACCACGGCCGATCTCGGCGCGATCACGAGCGGTCCCGACGGTAATCTGTGGTTCACGGAATCGGACGGCTACATCGACCGGATCACGCCGAGCGGAACGCTGACCCGCTTCTTGGTGGGGTATTACAGCGTCCCGGTTGCCATCGCGGCCGGGCCCGACGGCAATCTTTGGTTTACGGATCCGGCGACGGGCAGCATCGGACGCATCACCGTATCCGGCCAAGCGTCGGAATATCCGCTGCCGCTCGACGGGAGTGTTCCGGCCGCCATCATCAGCGGTCCGGGGGACAAGATGTGGTTCAGCGACGCGGGGCGCTCGGCCATCGGCGCCTTCTCGCCCAAGGATCCAAGCAAGGTCAGTGAGTATCACGTGTTTGGGCTACGGGCGCCGACGGCGGACAAGACCTCCGCCCCCGGCGACCTCACGGTCGGCGCCGATGGCAACATCTGGTTCGCTGACTCGGGGCGCAAAGCCATCGGACGAATGCTTGCGGCCTCGCCACATTCCGTGACCGAGTTTCCGGTCCCATCCGGCTCCCCGCCCGCCGGTATCGCCGCGGGCGCGGATGGACAGATCTGGTTTGCCGACGGCTACCTCGGCTTCATGGCTCGGGACGGAACCGGGAATGAGGTGGACCCACGCCAGTACAGCAACGTCATCGACGTGGCGGCAGGGCCCGGTGGGAAGATCTGGTTCACCGAGAAGCACGGCGGCGCCCTTGGCTCGATTCATCTGGCCGCTCACTAAACAGGCTTCAACAGTAGTCGTCCTACCTGGCGGCGGTTAGGGTCGCCAGGTTCCATCGACGCCGTCGCTTGGAGATCGCGCCCGCAAGCGGGAGGGGCCGCTAATGAGGGCTTCCGCCCTAGGAACGGATGGGCCAGCTGACCGCTGGCCCGGCCGCGCCGTACGTTTGGCTCTGGAAAGGAGGTGATCCAGCCGCACCTTCCGGTACGGCTACCTTGTTACGACTTCACCCGAGTCACCAGGCCCACCTTCGACGGCTGCCCCCCTTGCGGGTTAGCCCACCGGCTTCAGGTGTTCCTCGCTTCCATGGTGGGTCTCGGCATGAAGGCCTGTGATCCGAGCCGCCGCTCTATCTTGTCCCGTATTCCGCCAGGCTGGGCGGCCCATTCCACTCTTCTGCCTTCGGCCCTAGGTGCCGTCTGCTCCGTCGCAGGCGCGGATTGCCTCCGCGGAAGCCGGCGAATCGAGCCCGAGACAGGCGAATGGCGCCTCAACGCTTGAGGACGAAGTTTCCATAGGCCAGGAGCACCTTTCCCTGCAGGTACTGTAGCTGATAGATCCCGGGCTTGCCGATATCCCATGATCGGAGCGAGGCGAACGTGCGGGCCTTCTGGATTTCGAAAGTTGTGCCCTTCTTGAAGTGCACGTGCCAGGACTTGACCTTTTTCAGGACGGTGCTATTGTTCTTTGCGTAGTCAACCTGCACGGTTACGGTGCGAGATGTGGTCTTCGACGAGAATACGCCAATCCAGGCGATCTTGTGTTTCTTGTGGAATACCGTTCTCCTGCCCTCAAGGATGTAGACGTGGTGTGCGTGCTTGATGCCGGTGCCGAACTCGACGGAACCCGGCGAAATCGAAGCGGCCGCAGCGGCTGTAACCATCATGAGACCGAATGTCATCGCAATGACTGCGGGCAGAATCTTCTTCAAAGGAGGTACTCCAAGAGTTAAATCCTGAGCTTTTAGCACGTCTGGATCAGGTCAGGCAAACGAAGTGATCTGTGGATCCCGCTGTCGCCGGCTGTTGGAGGCGGGTCGTCAAAAACAAGAGCGCCTGGCAATAATGCCAGGCGCTGCCCCGTTCACGACGGAAGAGTGAGAGCCAAGCGGATTCACGGCGAGTTCTACTTGTGCCGGCGAATGCCGGCTGGTGACGGATGACGAGTCATCCGATCGACCTAGGATCCTGATGGCCGAAGCCATCTGGGTAATCCCTAGAAAGGAGGTGATCCAGCCGCACCTTCCGGTACGGCTACCTTGTTACGACTTCACCCCAGTCACCAGGCCCACCTTCGACGGCTGCCCCCCTTGCGGGTTAGCCCACCGGCTTCAGGTGTTCCTCGCTTCCATGGTGTGACGGGCGGTGTGTACAAGACCCGGGAACGTATTCACCGCCGTGTGCTGACCGGCGGTTACTAGCAACTCCGACTTCATGCAGGCGGGTTGCAGCCTGCAATCCGAACTGAGACCACGTTTGATGGGATTCGCTCCAGCTCGCGCTTTGGCAGCCCATTGTCGTGGCCATTGTAGCGTGTGTGTAGCCCTGGACGTAAGGGCCGTGCTGACTTGACATCATCCCCACCTTCCTCCGGGTTTCTCCCGGCAGTCAGGCTAGACATAGGTAACTAGCCTCGGGGGTTGCGCTCGTTGCGGGACTTAACCCAACATCTCACGACACGAGCTGACGACAGCCATGCAGCACCTGTGACCCGGTCCTTGCGGAGGCGCCTGTTTCCAGGCGTTTCCAGGCCATGTCAAGCCCAGGTAAGGTTCTTCGCGTGCCGTCGAATTAAACCACACGCTCCGCTGCTTGTGCGGGTCCCCGTCAATTCCTTTGAGTTTTAGCCTTGCGGCCGTACTCCCCAGGCGGGACACTTACTGCGTGAGCTCCGGCACTGGTGGGGTCGATACCACCAACACCTAGTGTCCATTGTTTACGGCGTGGACTACCGGGGTATCTAATCCCGTTCGCTCCCCACGCTTTCGCGCCACAGCGTCAGTCGTCGGCCAGGAAGCCGCCTTCGCCACTGGTGTTCGGCCCGGTATCTACGGATTTCACCCCTACTCCGGGACTTCCACTTCCCTCTCCGACACTCAAGCCCCACAGTTTTCCGCGACGTTCCCCAGTTGAGCCGGGGGCTTTCACACAGAACTTATGGAGCCGCCTACGCGCGCTTTACGCCCAGTAATTCCGGACAACGCTCGCCCCCTACGTATTACCGCGGCTGCTGGCACGTAGTTAGCCGGGGCTTGTTCCTGTGGTACCGTCACTATCGTCCCACAGAAAAGGAGTTTACAACCCGAAGGCCGTCGTCCTCCACGCGGCGTTACTCGCTCAGGGTTTCCCCCATTGGCAAAATTTCCTAACTGCTGCCTCCCGTAGGAGTCTGGGCCGTGTCTCAGTCCCAGTGTGGCTGACCATCCTCTCAGACCAGCTACCGATCGTCGCCTTGGTAGGCCATTACCCCACCAACTAGCTAATCGGACGCAGGCCCCTCTCAACGCGACCCTTGCGGGCCTTTCTTCTCACGACCACATGCGGTATTAGCAGCCGTTTCCGGCTGTTATCCCCCACGTCGAGGCGGGTTCCTACGCGTTACTCACCCGTTCGCCACTCACTTCATGACCGAAGCCATGAAGTCCGTTCGACTTGCATGTCTTAGGTACGCCGCCAGCGTTTGTCCTGAGCCAGGATCAAACTCTCCATAAAACCACTTATGGCGTGGTCCGCCAGAAAGTTCGTACATCCTGCACTCACCAGAATCAACGCGTGACTCTCACTCTTCCATTGTGAACGTGCAGACACAAAACCGGCAGGCGAACCTGCCGATCACACTTCAAATGTAACAGGTCCTTCGACCTCATGCAAGTGCAAGACTCCCACCTGTCTGAGTCCGCCAATCCCCTACCCAGTCCCGGACGAGCCGCTTCTCCTCCCCGAGACCCGGGCCTGCCACCACGTAGAATTCGCCGTAGCACGAACGCCAAAAGGGGTGGTGTGGCCCGGTTTCTCATCCAGGGTGGTCGCACCCTCCACGGCACCATTGAGGTCGCGGCCAACAAGAACGCCATCCTGCCCATGATGACGGCCGCCCTCCTGACCGAGGAAGACTGCATCATCGGCAACGTGCCCGCGATCGCCGATGTCTTCGTGATGGCTCAGCTCCTCGAGAGCGTCGGCGCCACGGTCGAGTTCCTCGATGCCCGCACCCTCCGCATCAACGCCGCTCACCTCTCCGAGTCGGAGCCCGCCGAACACCTGGTGGAAAGGATGCGCGCCTCCATCCTGCTCGGCGCCCCGCTGCTCGCTCGCCTGGGGCGCTGGTCCATGCGCCACCCGGGCGGCGACCGCATCGGAACCCGCTCGATCGGCACCCACCTGAAGGCGTTCTCGATCCTCGGCGCCTCGGCTCGATCCGAGCCCCTCGCCTACCGGGTGGCTGCGCAGGAGCTGCGTCCGGGAGAGATCTTCCTGGAGGAAACCTCGGTCACCGCAACCGAGAACATCATGATGCTGGCCGCTCGAATCGCGGGGCGCACAGTCATCAAGAATGCCGCCTGCGAGCCGCACGTCCAGAATCTGGCGGAGATGCTGCGGGCAATGGGTGCCTGCGTGAACGGAGCCGGCACCAATCGCCTGGTGATCGAAGGGCGGGATTCACTCAGCGGCGCGAAGTGCGACGTGTGGCCTGATCACACCGAAGCAGGCACCTTCGCCGCGCTGGCCGCGGCCGCTGAGGGCGACGTGACGATCGCGAACGTGGTTCCGGAGCACCTCGAGATCGTGCTGCTGACGCTGGAGCGCATGGGGCTCGATTTCAGTCAGGAGAACGGCAATCTGCACGTGCGGCCCTCGCGGCTGAAGTCCGTTCCTCAAATCGTGACGGGCCCGTGGCCCAACTTCCCCACCGACCTGGCCTCGATCTTCATTGTCCTCGCGACCCAGGCCGACGGCATGACCATGGTGCACGACTGGATGTACGAGAGCCGCATGTTCTTCATCGACCGCCTCAAGGAGATGGGCGCCCGCATCGTGCTCGCGGATCCCCACCGCTGCGTGGTGTCAGGTCCGTCGACCTTGCGCGGTCGCGAGTTTGTGAGCCCGGATATCCGCGCCGGCATCGCCCTTGTCATGGCGGCGATCATCGCCCAGGGAGACAGCGAGATCGATCGAATCGAGCTGATCGACCGCGGCTACGAGCGGATCGACGAGCGCCTGCGGGCGTTGGGAGCGGCGATCCAGCGGATCGACTGAGGACCGGACGCCCTAGGGGTAGATGCCTCGTCGGGAGGTGGCGTCGGCCACCCGTTGAATGGCCAGGGAATAGGCGGCAGTCCGGAGGTCGGAGCTGAGGCGGTCGCGCTCGGACCACACCTCCTCGAATGCCTTTTGGATGTTGCGCTCCAACCGGCCCTCCACCTCTTCGTCGCTCCAGAAAAAGGACTGGAGATCCTGGACCCACTCGAAGTAGGACACAATGACGCCCCCCGCGTTGGCCAGGATATCGGGAATCACCAGGATGTCTCGCTCTCCCAGGATGTCGTCGGCCTCGGGCGTGCTGGGGCCGTTGGAGGCTTCGGCAATGATGCGCGCCTGTATCTCCCGCGCATTGGCCGCGGTGATCTGACCCTCGATGGAGGCCGGAACGAGCAGCTCTGCCGGCAACCGCAGCAGCTCGTCGGGAGAGACGGAGCGGCTGTCCGGGAAGCCGCCCACGGACCCAGTCGAGCGCTTGTGGAGGATGAGCCGGTGCACCTCAAGCCCGTCGGGGTTGTGGATGGCGGCCCGGGAGTCCGAGACACCCACGACACGGAAGCCGAGGTTGCCGAGGGCAAGTGCGGCGCTGCAGCCCGCGTTGCCGAATCCCTGGATGATGCATCGAGCGCCGGCCGGATCGATGCCGACGCGTTTGGCAGCCTCCTGCACCACCACGGCGATGCCGTGGCCACCCGCTTCCAGCCGTCCCTCCGATCCACCCACGGCGATCGGCTTGCCGGTCACCACCGCGGGGACGGAATGACCGACCTGCATGCTGTACGTGTCCATGATCCAGGCCATCTCCTTGGCGCCCGTGTGCAGATCGGGGCCGGGAATGTCCCGGTCGGGTCCCAGCAGGATCGAGATCTCGGTTGTGAAGCGACGGGTGAGGTGCTCCAGCTCCTGCTCGGAGAGGGAGGAAGGGTCGACGTTGACGCCGCCGGCCGCACCGCCGAACGGAATGCCCGCCACGGCCGCCTTCCAGGTCATCCACATGGCAACCGCGCGGACCTCGTCGATGGTGACGTGACTGCTGAACCGGATGCCGCCCTTGGCGGGGCCGCGAGCGATGTTGTGCTGCACCCGGTAGCCGGTAAAGACCTGGATGCGCCTGTCGTCTCGCTGAACCGGAAAGCTGACCGTCAGCTCCCGCTTTGTCTCTCGGAGCAAGCGCCGCGTGTCGGGGTTGAGATCGATGCGCTCGGCCGCACGGTCGAACTGCTGCTGCGCGACCCGGAAGGCATTGTACGTCGCGGACGGCTGCGAGGCAGTCGAAACGGTCATGGCTTCGTCATGGAAGCAGCGGTGGTGGTCCGTTGCCGCTTTGACCGTTGCCGCTCTGGCCGTTGCGGCTCTGGCCGTTGCCCGGGGAGGTGTTGTTGTTGGGAAGGAGCTGAGCAGGCGGCTGGGTCGGCTGCGTCTGGGGCTGGGGCGCGGGCTGAACCTGCTGCGTCTGAGGGGTGACGTAGCTGTAGTTGGACGATCCCTGATCGGCCGGTACCGTCGGCACGGCGCAGAACGGAATGACCTTGGTGAAGTAAATGTCGTAGCTGAATGACCCATACGAAACGTAGGGTGTGTTGGGCACGCGGCACTGGCTTGTCGTGCCCACTTGGGCGGGCTGTGTGAAATTCTCGACGGGCAGATGGAGGATCCCGAAGGCACCTTCCATGAAGTCATGCCAGATGGGAGCGGCGCCCGTAATACCGTTGGTGCCTGGGGCCATAGCCTGGTTGTTGGCGTTGCCCACCCACACGCCGGTCACGAGCTGCGGCGTGTAACCTACCGTCCAGTTATCGGTGTAGGCGTTGGTTGTGCCCGTCTTGGCCGCTGCCGGGCGGTCAAGCAGAAGAGGAGAGTAGAGACCGAACTCGGGTGCACGGGCATTGTTGTCGGACAGAATGCTGGTGACCAGATAGGTCGCCGCGGCCGGGGCAACGCGGACTCGACGCCGGAGCAGCACCGGGTCGCTGCCGGCGGTCCAGAGTGTCTTTCCGTTGGTTCGATCCACGATCTTCGTGAACGAGATCGGAGGAACCTTGATGCCGCCCGTGGAGAAGGCGCCGTAGGCGTCGGTCTCCTGCACGAGCTTCACGCCATGGAGCAGCCCGCCGAGCGTGAGGGCATAGCCGCAGCAGCCCGGGTTGTCGCGCCACAGATCGCTGATGCCGAAACGGTGGGCGGTATGGGCCACGGCGTGGACACCGTTCCATAGCTCCACCTTGACCGCCGGGACGTTGTAGGAGTTGGCAAGGGCGGTGCGCAGCGTCACCAGGCCGTGCCAGCGTAGGTCGTAATTGGTGGGACTGTAGTACCCGGTGGGCTGGGATGAGTCGGGAATGTTCACCGGCTCGTCAAGGACGGTGCTGGCAGGGGAGAGGCCCTTCTCGAAGGCAGAGACGTAATTGAAGACCTTGAACGATGAGCCCGGCTGACGCGGAGCGACCGCCATGTTGACGAAGCGATGCTTCAGATCAACGTTGGCAGTGCCGACCATCGCCATGACGCAACCGTAGCAGCTTGGACGGGTGTCGATGGACACAAGGGCTCCATCGGAGACGTTCAGGCCGCCCAGCTGCGCGACCTGGTCATGGACGGTCGTCTGGGCGAGCGCCTGGAGCCGCGGATTGAGGGTGGTGATGATCCGAAGACCCGAGTGTAGGCCTCGGTTGCCCAGCTTGTGGGCGAGATAGGGATCGAAGTCAGGGCTCTCCGGGTTGGTGAGCTGGTCGAACTGGTCGATGGCGTAGGTCACGAAGTCCGGCTGACGCATCTGTCCGAAGTGCTGATGGAACCCGTGATGGTTGGCGTAGTTTTGGGCGCGAACCTCTGCCAGAGCCTCCTGTCCATGCGTGATGTATCCGCGCTCGTGCATGTAGTTCAGCACGTCGAGCATCCGCGAGTACCACTGCCCACTTGGGGAGGGGTCGTTGAAGGGGTCGTAATCCGTAGGCGCCTGAGGCATGCCGGACAGCATCGCTTGCTGCCAGAGCGCGAGATGGGGAACGCCCACATGAAAGTAGGTCTGCGCTGCCGCCTGGACACCATAGGCCAGGTGACCGTAGTACACGTTGTTTAGGTAGTAGTACAGCAGGTAGTCCTTGGAATAGCGACGCGCCAGCTGCCAGGCGAGAACCACCTCCTTCAACTTGCGGGAGAAGGTGGGCGAGTTGTCATGCAGCACGTACTGTTTGACCAGCTGCTGAGTGATGGTGCTCGCCCCGGACTGAATCTGGCCGCTGGTCGCGTCCTGATAGGCCGCGCGCACGATCGAAAGCGGATCGATTCCGGGGTTGGAGTAGAAGGTGGGATCCTCGGTGGCAATGGTGGCGTCGCGCAGCATCAGCGGGATGCCCGACCCGTTACAGGTGTACCAGAGCTTGAGGTGCCGGGTGTAGCGACCCTGAGGGCACTGCTTGTGGTTGGCGGGGTTCAGCTCCAACGGCCGGATGATCTTGTTGCCGCGCGTGGGATCGGGCATATCGTACAGAACTTGGTGATTGGCGGCCATGATCTGCGAGTTTTCGAAGTTTCGCCCGAGCTTCGGATGTGGAAGCTTCACGCTTCCCAGATAGGCGAAAGCCATCACCGCAAGGCTGCCACAGAGCAGCAGAGCGACCACCATGCCGGCGACGATCACGCGAAGGAGCATATTCACGCGATGCTCTGGTGCTGCGATCAGCGCACGATGCGCGGCAAGGCGTCGACGTCTTCTTGATTGCACGGTAGACCTCCCCGGGCCGGCGGGTTCCCTTCGGAGCTATGCGCTCGCGCCGGTCAGCTCAAAACGTCGCCGGAACTGGGGCGACTCCAGGACTTCGGGATTCAGGATGTTCGGCGGGCGCTCACCAGCCAGAAGCGCCAAACAGTTCTCAGCGGCCATGGTGGCCATTCGAGTGCGGGTCGCCACCGAAGCCGAGGCGATGTGTGGCGTCAGGATGACGTTCTCGAGGTCGAGGAGGTCGGAGTAGATCGCCGGCTCGTTCTCGAAGACGTCGAGGGCCGCGCCCGCGATGCGCCCTTCCCGAAGCGCGCGCGCCAGCTCGGGCTCGTTGATGACCGGGCCGCGTGAGGTATTGATGATGCAGGCGGTGGGCTTCATGGTGTTCAGCCGCTCCCAGGAGACGAGGTGCCGGGTCTCGGGAGTTAGGGGCGTGTGCAAGCTGACAAAGTCGCTGACGGCGAATAGCTCGTCGAGATCGACATAACGGGCATTGAGCTCTCGTTCACGCTCGGGCGGTTGGCGGACCTCATCCGAGTAAAGGATGGTCATGTCGAAGCCGGCGGCTCGCTTGGCCATGCCCTGGCCGATGCGTCCCATTCCCACAATGCCGAGGGTGGCGCCGGTGATGTCGGCCCCGAGGAGCAGCTGGATCCCCCAGCCGGTGTAGCGTCCCGCACGGGCATACCGATCTCCCTCGACGACCCGTCGCGCGATGGCCATGAGCAGGGCGAAAGCAAAGTCGGCCGTGGTGTCCGTCAGGACGCCGGGCGTGTTGGTGACCGCGATGCCGGCAGCCGTGGCCGCCGGGACGTCGATGTTGTCAAAACCGACCGCCACGTTGCAGATGCACTTCAGCCGGTCACCGCTCCGCAGCAGATCTGCATCAACTCCATCCGTCAGGAGGGTGAGCACGGCGTCGCTCCGCCGAGCCTCTTCCTGGAGGCGCTCAGCCGACAACGGCTCGTCCCCGTCGTTCACGACGACCTCGGCCTGCCGTCCAAGCAGGTCGATTCCCGCCTGGGGGATGACCCTCGTCACATAGACCCGGCCGCTACCCAGCTTCTGACTCCAGTTCTCCCGCAGCCAATACTATCAAGGAATGCGCCGATTTTGAGGTCACGTGCTCCTTGCCCCCAGCGGCATCCTCGCCTGCCGGTCGCTCGTCGGGTCTCAGGTGGGGATCGACGTTTTGGAAAACGGTGGTACCGCTCTCGATGGCGCGCTGGCCGCCTGGGCGGTGGAGCTGGCAGGGCAGGGCGATCCGGTTCTGGAGCAGCGAAGCCGGCTGACCCTGCTGATCTCGCCTGAGCTCGGAGACGGGGGGTACTTCACCGCTCACGGATGGAACGTCGATATCGCTGACTCCTTTCCTCAAGTCGCGGCTTGGCTTCTCCGCTTTGGGTCGCGCTCACTCTACGATCTCGCGCGACCGGCGGCCGGCTATGCCGGCCGGGGACTCCCGACCGCCGGGGGCCTTCGCACGAGCCCCCGCCTGCATGAGCTCCTGTCGAATCTGGAGCAGGTGTCGCAACGCCCAACGGAGTGGGCCGCTGCCGAGCCGGTACTCGTGCACGGCTGGAGAGCCGTGCACATCCAGGTGAAGGGCGGGTCGAACGCGACTCGGGCCGCGGATGGTGTGGGCCCGATCGCGTGTCTCGCCATTGACCATCGCGGTCTCGCGGTGGCTCTCGCCATGACCACCGAAGCAACCGATGGGGTTGGCCTGAGCATGGCGGGTCGAGACGGATCCGTGATGGCCGCGGCGGAGTTGGGTGGATCCCGTGGCCTTCCGGCGGTGACGGCGGCAGTGCTGAACAGGAACGACGGGAACGGCGCGATTCGTGAGACCGCAGAAGCCAAGGCACCAACCGAAACAGCCCATCTGATGGCGGTGGCTGCGGACGCGATGAACGGGGTTCTAGTTGGGCTGGTCGACCCGGTCCAGGTGGGCCGGGTGGCCGCTTACTAGGTCAGGGCCATCCGCGACGACCTGAGCGCCGACCCGATCAAATCGAGGGCCCGCTCCAGGTTCTCGTAGGAATTCGCGTAGGAAAGGCGCAGGAAGCCCTCGCCGTTGGCCCCGAATGAAGTCCCTGCCAGCACCGCGACTCCGGCCTCCTGCAGCAGCAGATCGGCCGCTTGTCGAGAAGTCAGGCCAGTGCCCCGGATGTCCGGAAACACGTAGAACGCGCCTTTCGGAGTCGCGCAGCTGATACCGGGTATCGCGTTGAGACCCGAGACCATCAGGTCGCGACGACGGCGAAACTCCTCGACCATCGCCTCGGCCGGCGATTGGTCGCCCTGGAGCGCCTCTACGCCGGCCAGCTGGGTGAATGTTGCCGTGCAGGAGTCGCTGTTGACCATGAGCCGTGTGACATGGACGGCGAGCTCCTCGGGCATGATGCCGTAGCCCAGCCGCCATCCCGTCATTGCATAGGTCTTCGAGAAGCCATCCAGAAGGACAGTGCGCGACAGCATGTCCGGTCGTGTGGCGATGCTCTCGTGCACACCCTCGTACAGGATGCGGCAGTAGATCTCGTCGGAAAGAACCACGGCGTCCACATCTGCGGCCCGACGCGCGATTCGGTCGATGTCCTCGGCAGAGAGCGTGGCACCGGTGGGGTTGCTGGGGGAGTTGAGGATGATGAGCCGCGTTGTCTCATCGACGCCTTCGACCAAGCTGTCCACGTCGAAGACGAACCAATCCCTTTGGACCTCGTAGCCGATGGGAATGCGCCTAGCCCCGAGAAAGTCGACCATCGACTCGTAGATGGGAAAGCCGGGGTTCGGATACGCAACCGAATCTCCCGGCTCGAGAAGGGCAAGCATCACGAAGAACATGATGGGCTTCCCGCCCGGAGTCACGACCACGGATTCGGGACTGAAGGTCAGACCGCGACGGCGGCCCGCGTCCTCGGCGATGGCATCCCGTAGCTCCGGTATACCGGCAGCCGGGGAGTAGTGCGTGGCGCCCGATGAGAGGGCTCGACACCCAGCCTCGACCACGTTGGCCGGCGTGTCAAAGTCCGGCTCTCCGATCTCGAGATGGATGACGGTTCGGCCCTGCCGCTCCAGCGCGCGTGCCCGGGCCAGCACCTCGAATGCGGTCTCGGTCCCGAGGCGGTTCATCCGGTCCGCCAGTCGCATCTCAACCTCGGACGTGTTGGCTGACTCTCTGACCAACTATAGGAGACGGGCTGCCTCGACCTGGACGATGTGCCCAGCGGCCGACCCGGTCCCGTGCCTACTTGGACCAATGAATGGAGCGGTTCCGAACAGGCCTCTCGCTAGACTGAAGCGTCTCAGAGATCACGACCGGAGGGGCTATGTCGACGGCGTCCGTCGCCCTTTCCGCCGCCGAAGCGGCATCTCTGCCGGCGACCATGACGGCGCTCGTAAAGGACAAAGCCGGGCCGGGCGCGGTTCTGCAGACCATTCCGGTTCCGACCGTGGGCGCACACGACATCCTGGTTCGCGTCGACGCCGCCTCCATCTGCGGTACAGATCTTCACATCTACAACTGGGACGCATGGGCGCAGCAGCACATCCAACCGCCAATCGTGTTCGGCCACGAGTTCTGCGGTACCGTCGTTCGGGCCGGGAGCGAGGTCACCGATGTTCATGTCGGTGACTTTCTGGCAGCCGAGAGCCACATCACGTGCGGCGAGTGTCACGAGTGCCGGGCCGGACGAAGGCATGCCTGTCGCCAGGCGCAGATCATCGGTGTCCACGTTCCTGGGGCATTTGCCCAATATGTAGCCATACCGGCCGAGAATGCCTGGCCGGCAAGCCCCTCCCTGTCTCGCGATATCGCGACCATTGAGGAGCCCATGGGAAACGCCGTCCACACGGTGGCCTCGACGCCCATCGTGGGAGCTAACGTGGGCATCTTTGGGCTCGGCCCCTTGGGACTGTTTGCCATCCGTATCGCTCAGGTTTACGGGGCTGCACGGATTTGGGGCGTGGAGCTGAGTGAGTTCCGTGCGCAGCTCGGCCGGCGAATGGGCGCCGAGCGGGTGCTCAATCCCCTGGTAGAAGATGTGCCCGCCGTCCTGCTCGAGGAGACTGGCGGCGAGGGTCTGGATGTGGCGCTCGAGATGTCGGGCGCCGGACCGGCGCTCGCTCAGGCGCTGGCCGGCGTACGACATGGCGGCACGGTGGCCCTGCTCGGGCTGCCCTCCAAACCCATGGAGCTCAATCTTGCCGATGACGTGATCTTCAAAGGGCTCACGCTACTGGGCATCGTGGGCCGGCGCATCCCCGAGACGTGGCATCAGACGCGGGGACTGCTCGAGGCCGGCGTCGACATGAGCCCGGTCATCACCGACCGCATGCCCTTAACGGAGTTTCGTCGCGCCTTCGAGCTCCTGGCCGGTGGGCGATCCGGCAAGATCGTGCTCTATCCGAATCAGGAAGGAGGAACGGGACTGTGACCATGCGAAACCTGGAATGGGCCGACGAGGAGGTGGAGCAGCTGCGGCAGGCCGGCACCTATATGGAGCTGCGGGTTCTGGAGAGCCCGCAAGAGCCTCGGGCCGTCGTCAACGGCAAGCGGGTCATCAACCTCTGTTCCAACAACTATCTGGGCCTGACCACCCACCCTCGAATGAAGCAGGCCGCGCGCCAGGCGAACGAGCGCTATGGCGTGGGAACCGGCTCGGTCCGCTCCATCGCCGGAACATTCACGCTCCATCGTGATCTCGAGGAGCATCTGGCGCGGTTCAAGCATACCGAGGCAGCTCTGGTCTTCCAATCGGGCTTCACCTGCAACAGCGGCATCATACCGGTGCTTGCCGGTGATGGAGATGTCATCATCACCGACGAGCTGAACCACGCCAGCATCATCGACGGCATCCGACTTTCCAAGGCCGTCCGCGTGATCTTTCCCCATCGGGACATGGACGCGCTGGAGTCGGCCCTCAAGGAGGCCCACTCGGCTCGCCGCCGCTTGGTGGTTACCGACGGCGTGTTCAGCATGGACGGAGACGTGGCACCGCTGCCCGAGATCGTGGACCTGGCCGAGCGCTATGGAGCCATGGTGTATGTCGACGACGCACACGCGAGCGGTGTCTTTGGTCGGAACGGGCGGGGAACGATCAATCATTTTGGGCTCGACGGCCGGGTGCACGTGCAGGTGGGAACGCTGTCCAAGGCAATCGGGGTACTCGGCGGCTACGTGGCTTCGACGGAGGGATTGCGCGATCTCCTGATCAACAGGGGCCGCCCGTTCATCTTCTCGACCTCTCACCCGCCGGCTGTAACGGCCGCCTGCATCGCCGCCATTGAGGTGTTGGAGTCGGAGCCGGAGCTTGTCGAACGCCTGTGGGACAACACCCGGTTTTTCAAGCGGGAGATCCAGAACCTGGGGTTCGACACCGGAACCAGCGAGAGCCCTATTACGCCCATCATCGTAGGAGAGCCACACACGGCGATGGAGCTGAGCCGGATACTGTTTCGGGAGGGCGTGTTTGCCCTCGGCATCGTTTACCCGACCGTGCCCCGGGACAAATCACGGGTGCGCACCATTGTGACGGCGACCCACACGCGGGAAGATCTCGAGGAGGCAATCGCCGCCTTCCGAACCGCCGGCCGTGAGCTGGGACTCATCGCCGATTCCGTAGCCGTCTGACTCACAGAGTTGCCGAAACCGACCCTCCGAGGGGGTAATCGTCATGCGCGTTGACCGAGTAAGCGACCCATCAGCCTTGCCTGCCGAATCGGTTGTGGTGGCTACCTACTTGTCGGGCGAAGACCTTCCGGACTCCCTGAGGCAGCTGGCCAACGCCGTCGGGATCCACGATCTTGAGGATGCGCGCTCGCGGGGAGAGTTGACGGGGAGCCTCTACACGGTGACGCTGTTCCGAGGGCGACCGTCGCTGCTGTTGGTCGGCCTGAGCCGGCGACGCGACTTCTCAGACGTTCGCTGGCGTCGGGCCGTTGAAGCGGGAGTCCGGTACGTGAGCCGGCGAGGATTCTCTCACGTGTCGGTTGCCATCCCGCCTGATCTCCAGTCAAGGCGGTTCTCGGAGGCCGCGGTCGGGGCTGTCGTGGCGGGCTGCTATCAGGAGCAGCTGTGCAAGACAGAGGACCTCGAGGTGTCCTCCGTGCAAGGGATGAGCCTTCTTACGCAAGATGATTCTGCTGACCTGAACGGGGCGCTGATGCTGGCAGAGAGCACGTCGGTCGCCCGAGACCTGGTCAATCTGCCGCCATCCGACCTGACTCCGACGGCTCTCGGTGAGCGAGCACGCTCCATGGCCGCGGAGGCGGGTCTCCGGGTGGAGGTTCTGGGTCGCGATGGCATCCAGGCGCTGGGGATGGGCGCCATGCTGGGCGTTGCCAAGGGCAGCGGTGAGCCGCCGGCCCTCATCCGCCTGGAGTGCGGGGACGTGGCCTCGGACACGCGACTGACCTTCGTCGGCAAGGGCCTGACCTTTGACTCCGGAGGTCTATCGCTCAAGACGGCGGAAGGCATGGAGTGGATGAAGGGTGACATGGGCGGCGCCGCCGCCGTTCTGGGGGCGATGCGCGCTTTGGGTCTGCTAAAGCCGGAGGGCATTCTCGTCCGGGGCCTGATTGGAGCCGTCGAGAATCTGCCGGGACCGCACGCGATGAAGCCCGGAGACGTCCTGCGCACAAAGAACGGCAAGACGATCGAAGTGTTAAACACCGACGCCGAAGGCCGGTTGGTGCTCTCGGACGTGCTGAGCCATGCCCTCGAGCTGGGAGCGACGCACCTGGTGGACCTCGCCACGCTCACCGGGGCGGCGGTGGTGGCATTGGGCACCGAAGCCGCCGCTCTCGTCGGAAGGCCACAATCCTGGGTCGACGAAGTGGGGGATGCGGCCGCTGCGGCCATGGAACGGGCCTGGCAGCTTCCCCTCTATCCCGAGTTCCGCCGTCGAATCCGGAGTGATATCGCCGATATGAAGAACACCGGAGGACGCGCCGGGGGTGGGGGCGTCTTGACCGCGGCGGCCCTGTTATCCGAGTTCGTGGACGGCGTTCCCTGGGCACACCTGGACATCGCGGGCACCGCGTTCGTCGAATCCAGCAACGGATATTCGGCGATCGGCGGAACAGGGTATGGGGTGGCGACGCTGGTGGAGCTTGCCCGCCGCCTAGCAGCGAACGCGGCCGAGCGGATCAATCCGCTCTAGCGTCTCCAGGCCCGCCGTGGAGATCCGCGAGGGCAAGCTCGATTTCCTCTCGCACGGAGGGATCGGTCTCGTGTTCGTTAAGGTCGCGTAGAATCCTCTCCGCCTCGGGAAGGTGGAGGCGGGTGCCTACTCGGCCAATGGCCCACGCCGCATGATTGCGAACGATGGGATGGGGATTGTCTGCCGCGGCGCGCCGAAGGTGAGGCAGACATGACGCGTCTCCGGTATTTCCCAAGGCGACGGCGGCATTCCGCTGCAACATCCAATGCTTGGCTCGTCGCACGGCCGTACCGCGGAAGCGCTCGAGGTACTCCGCGTGTGACATCTGCAGAAGCCAGATCAGATCGACGAAGCCCTGCTCGCGGGAATCAGGCATCTGATTTCATCGGGAAATCGTCTTCTGGTGGCAGAATCGAGTGCGATTCGAGTTCACCCTGTGAGAGGCTTGGTGCAGACGGCGCATCCCCAAACCGGCAGGTACCCGCTGGTCGTGACGAAGGGGTCGGCACAGGCCCGCGGCGTTGCCTACGGCCGCCAGGCGAAAACCAGGATTGCCTACTCCCTTCGCAACTACGAGCGATTGTTCCGGCATTATGCCGATGTCGACTGGGTCACCGCTTGCCGGTTCGCGGCCGGGTATGGACCGGTGATTGAGGACTACGATGCCTCCTTGGTTGAGGAGATGCAGGGCATCGCGGAAGGCGCCGGCTGCTCCTACGACGATATCCTGACCATGAACGTCCGGACCGAGGTGATGTACGGATTGGGCGAGCTGCGAGCCGCGGCCGACTGCACCGCGTTTGCGGCTCTTCCCGACGCCACCGTGGATGGCCACACCATCATCGGACAGAACTGGGACTGGCATCCCTCCGCATTCGATTCCTGTGTGATTCTGGCCTCGCAACCCGACGATCGCCCCGCCTTCGTGACCGTGGTGGAGGCAGGGCTGCTGGCGAAGATGGGTATGAACGATGCGGGGATCGGCGTTGCCACGAACGCCATGGTGTCGGATATCGATACCGGTGAGCCGGGCATTCCATACCATGTGCTGCTGCGGGCGCTGCTGACCAGCACCAGCTTTGCGGACGCAGTGTCCCAGGTGGAGTCGGTGCACCGGGCCTCCAGCGCCAATTACCTGATCGCCTCAAAGGACGGCTCGGCGGTTGATCTCGAGGTGGCGCCCGGCGATCGTGACCACGTCTTTCCCATCCATCCGGATTTGGGCGTGATCGGACACGCGAACTGCTATGTGGCGCCCAGCGTCACGGTGGGCGACCAAACCGCCGAGCTGCGTCCTCTCGGTCGGATTCGCCAGTCGGCCATTGACCGCCATCTACAGGCGCTTGCTCCCGACATCAGCCTGCAGTCCATACAGTCCGCACTGTGCGATCACACGGACCATCCCAACTCGCTCTGCCGTCATCCCCTCTCGCAGCTGGACTTCATGGACCGGAGCGCGACCGTCGCTTCTGTGATCATGGACCTCGACCTGCAGACCATGTGGGTGGCCGAGGGCCAGCCCTGCTGCCACCCATATCGACAGGTCGCGATGGCCGAGGTGTCAGCCGCCTTCGCGGCTTAGCTGCCCTGCGGCACACCGCTCCCGTCAAGACGCAGCAGGAACCCGGGACCGCCCTGGAAAAGAGCGCCGTCAACATTGATGCACAGGCCGTCGGCATACCGGTAGGGCTCAGTCAAATCCTCTACGGAACTGTCGCGCATGCTCAGGATTGGAGTGTGTCCATGCACCAGCCTTTGCGCGCCGAAGGCATGGAGAAAGCCGCGCGCGCGTTCGGCTCCGCCGGGTCGCCGACCATCGAAGTCGTGGCGCTCGGAGAGGTCGATGAGAAGGTGCTGCCAGCGCTTCACGTCGTGGGAGTGGAGGACGTCGGAAACTCCCCGGTTGATGGAACCAACGTCCGTGCCGTAACGCCGGTAGCTCGTCGTATCGGAATGGACCAGTAGCGCCTCTCCAACCAGTGCGATGGCGCGTAGGGAACGCAGCCACGCGATGCGCTCGGAGGTCAGGGCACGGATGTCGGTCTCGCGACCGCCGTTCATGATCCAGTTTTGGACGAAGGCGATTCCGGCGCTGCCCGAGCCCGCGAAGGTCCGTGCCGCGAGTAGAAAACCTTCGTGGTTTCCAAGGAGACAGCGGGCCACTCCTCCAACGGCGGGGGCCTCCTGCTCGAGCCGTATGAACAGCTCGACCACGGCAGCGCCGTCCGGTCCTCGGTCGATCAGGTCTCCAAGACAGTACAGCTGCGCATCGGCGCCGTGCCAGCTGCCGGCCTGGTCGATGAGGCCGGCCCCGGTCAATAGGTCCCGGGTTCGATCGAAGACCCCATGGGGGTCTCCGAGGACGAAGACCGGCCCTTGGGGATGAAGTTCTGGAGTGTTCGTCACCGGTCATCCGCCGCATGCATCAGTTGTCGGACCCGCAGGATGCGCTTCTCCCGCGCGTCCGGGTATGCCGAGTCCTGATGTTGAGTCACGACCGGACACACGTCTTGGCAGATGTCGCAGCCGAACACCCAGTCGCCGATGAGCGGTCTCAGAGATCTGGGGATTGGCCCTCGATGCTCGATGGTGAGATAGGAGATGCAGAGGCCCGCATCGATGGTGTAGTCACCATGCAACGCTCCGGTCGGACAGGCGGCCACACAGGCGCGGCAGCTGCCACAGCCGTCCACGGGAACTGCGGTCGGCTCCAGGGCCAGGTCGGTGACCAGCCCGCCCAGGAAGAGGAAGGAGCCCAAGGACCGGTTCAATAGGTTTGTGTTCTTCCCCTGCCAGCCCAGGCCGGCACGAGTGGCCAGGGCCTTGTCCATTGTTGCCGCCGTGTCGACAAAGGACCGGGAATGGCCGCCGAGCGCCGCCACGTCCGTGGCCACCGTCTGTAGCTTGGCTCCCATGACTTGGTGATAGTCCGGGCCGTTGGCGTATCGGGCGATCCTCCCGCCGCCGGAGCGGTTCTCACCTGCCGGCGGCCCCGCGTAGGAGAGAGCAACGCAAACGACGGACCGAGCGCCCGGCATCAGGGTCTTGGGATCGGTCGCCCGGATCGCCCACTCGTGGGTGATCCAGCGCATGTCCGCATGGCGTCCGCGTTCGATCCAGGCGAGATAGCGGTCGCGCTCAGGCTGCAGTACCTCGGCCGTGCATATCCCTACGGCGTCGAACCCCGCATGGAGCGCGCTGGTGACGATTTGGCCCGTAATTCCGCCGCTCTCCGGCAAATGGGGCCTGGTAGTATGGCGTGTCAAATCGGGCTGGAGGGACTCATGGCCGACCGGTGGCTCGGTTTCAAAATGATGGCTGCCGCCCTGGTCGCCATCCTGATCCTGGGTCGCCTGTTCTTTCACCTCACGGGCATCGTCCTGGTTCTGTTCATACTACTGGCCTTCCTCTGCTTGCTTTTCTACGCCGGCACCCGGGCTCTGCTGCAGAAGTAGGCGGACTTCCGGCCGCGCAACACCTATGCCCGGGCGTACCACGTTCGGAGGAGTGAATCGGATGCCTCAGCGGATTGCCCTCTATCTGCAGGACAAGCACCCCATTCGTGAGGGGATGGAGTACGTGCGCTACGCGGAGAGCCGAGGTTTCGAGGCTGTATGGCAGGCGGAGTCTCGACTGGTTCGGGACGCCATCGTGCCCATGGCTGCCTTCGCCGCTGTGACCGACCGCATCAAGGTGGGGAGCGGCGTCATCAACAATTGGACCCGGAACCCGGCCATCATCGCGGCGACCTTCTCCACCTTGGATGACCTGGCGCCCGGCCGGATCCTTTGTGGGATCGGTGCCTGGTGGGACCCGTTGGCGCGCCAGGTGGGCATCAACAGGCGACACCCACTGCAGGCCATGCGTGAGGTGGTTGAGGTGGTCCGGCGCCTGCTTGCCATGGAGCAGGTGACCTACGAAGGGGAGTTCGTCTCGGTGCACGACATCGAGATCGACATTGTCCACGGTGAGCGGAAGCCCAAGCAGGTGCCCATCTATATCGGTGCCACCGGCGACCGAATGATGGAGCTGACCGGAGAGATTGCCGACGGTGTGGTCCTCAATTATCTGGTCTCGCCGGCCTACAACACCAAGGCGCTGGAGCTGCTCAGGGCAGGCGCAAAGCGGTCCGGTCGCAGTCTGGACGACATCGACCGTCCTCAGCTGGTGGTGTGCTCTTTAGATAAGGACCGCGATCGGGCGCTCGACAACGCCCGGGAATTGGTCACACAGTACCTGGGCCAGCAGCCCCACATCATGAAGGCCAGCGGCGTCTCGGAGGACCTCCTGGAGCGCATCAACTCCGTGCTGACCTGGCCGGCGACAGAAGAGCAGATTCGCGCGGCCATGAAGCTGGTGCCCGACGAGGTGGTCCAGCTCATCACCGCTTCGGGGACACCGGAGGAGTGCCGGTCAAAGGTGCAGGAATACGTCGACAACGGCTGCACCTGTCCGATCCTGTATCCGCTCGGCGACGACGTTCGTGCCATGATCGACGCTTTCAGCTCGGCCTGATGATCGGCATCGTCGGAGGAACGGGACCTGAGGGACGAGGCCTGGCAACGAGATGGGCGATGGCCGGCGAAGCGGTGGCGATCGGATCTCGAGACCTGGGGCGGGCTGAGCAGGCGGCGAGGGACCTCCAGAGTAAGGTGCCCGGCGCTTCAGTCCACGGTGGCATCAATGCTGAGATCGTAGCCGCCTCCGACGTGGTCGTGGTGGCCGTGCCCTACTCGGCCGTGCAGCCCACGCTGCAACCCCTGGGTGAGGCGATGGCCGGGAAGATCGCGGTTTCGGTGGTCGCCGCAGTGGAGTTTGTCGACGGGCGCCCTCGGCTGGTATCAGTCGCCGCCGGTTCGGTCGGCCAGGAGGTGGCGGCCATTCTGCCGGGAAGCAGGGTCGTGAGCGCATTTCATACCCTGAGCGCGGAGAAGCTCGCTGACTGCGATGCCTCGCTCCATGAGGACACCATCGTGTGCAGTGACGACCGAGAGGCCCGCGGCCGCGTGATCGATCTGGCTGAACAGATACAGGGGCTCCGAGCACTCAGCGGCGGGCGACTGGCGAACTCCTACTACCTCGAGCAGTTCGTGGGCATGCTGGCGCTCATGAACCGTATTCACAAGGCACACACGGGCCTGCGCATCGCGGACGTGGAGCCGCGGCCCGCCTAGGATCTTCCGACTATCAGCAGCCAGATGGCGCCGGCGGCCAGAATGCCGGCGACCAGCGCGGCCACAGGAAGGACATGGAGCAGACTGAACATTACACCACTCGCCCTGAGGGTACACGGCCGGTCTGGGTCGATCCCGAGGAGCGGACCCACCCAACGCTATCCGAGGACCTGGAGGTCGAGGTCGCAGTGGTCGGGGCAGGGATCACCGGCATCGGCACCGCTTATCGACTGAAGCGAGCCGGCGTTGACGACCTCGCCGTTCTCGAGCGCCGCAGCGTTTGTTCGGGCGCGTCAGGGCGCAATGCAGGGTTTGTCATGGCGGTTGCTCCAGAGAACTTTCCGCCCACCGACGACGCACTGGAGAGGGTGGCGGCGACACGCATCTGGAAGTTCACGGCTGAAAACCAGAGACTTCTGGAAGAGACCATCGCCGATCTCCGGCTCGACGTCGGGTACCGGAAACTGGGCTCACTCGGTCTGGCCGCCCGGGCCGAGGAGTGGACCTGGATACTCGCTTCGACGGAAGTGGCACGGGAAGCGGGCCTTGGGGTTGAGATCGTCGATCGCCAGGATCTGCCGGGCGAGTACCTCCGACAGACCTACCACGGCGGCGCCTGGTATCCCAAGAACGCCGAGATACATCCAGGGCTCCTCGTGCGAGGCGTCGCCGATCAGTTGAGCCGTGACGGCGTCCCGATCTTTGAACGCTCGCCGGTCACATCTATGGAAACAGACGGAGGCCGATTTCTGCTGCGATGTAACGGCAGGGTCGTGCGTGCGCAGTCGGTCATCCTGGCCACGAACGCGTATACGGCCGAGCTTGCCCCTGGGATTGGCCGCAGTATCACGCCAACACGTGGCCAGGTGTTATGCACGGCCGCGCTCGCACGGCAGGTTGCGCCATGTCCGGTCTATGCGAACGACGGATTTCAATATTGGCGTCAGCTCTCGGATGGGCGCCTGCTGGTGGGCGGCTGGCGTGATCTCGATTTCGAGGGGGAGCGGGGCGTTGATGAGCGGCTGCATGCCGACATTCAAGCTAGGCTCACGAGCGTCGCCGAAGCTCTCGCCGGAGACCCGGTGGAGATCGAATACCGCTGGAGCGGGATCATGGGGTTCACTCCGGACCGGCGGCCCCTAGTGGGGCTCGTGAGCCGGGATCCTGACCTCCTGATCTGCGCTGGATTCAGCGGTCATGGGCTGGCAATGGGCTGGATGGCGGCGTCTCAGGCAGTCGAGATCCTCTTGGGCAATGGCTCGCCTTATCAGGACCTCTTTGACCCGCTCCGCTTCGCCACGCACGGATCGCGGCCCGCGGATCCAGCTGGTGTACCGTCAGGCGCTCGTGTGGCCGGCCCACCTTCCTAAGCGGTGGAACTCTGGCGCGAACTCCCGTTTGGCGTTGGCCGAGCCGAACATCATCTTCGGCTGACCGAGTCACTCTTCGCGGACGTCGCGAGAGCCGGAGCCGACCTATGGTGGCACCGATGCTCGGATCGGGTGATCCTCGTCGGTCCCGGAGTAGCCAAGCAGCTGGAGCGCCATGGTGCGCAGCCGGCTCTGCCGGTTCTGACCAGACACAGCGGTGGAGGGGCGGTGTTGACCGGACCGGGGCTGCTCTGTCTCGACGTTGCCTTGCCGCCCTCATCGCGGCTGGTCAGCCGGGACGTTGTGGAAGATTACCGGTGGCTGGGAGAAGTTTGGGCCGGGACGCTTCAGGCATTGGGCGTTGACGCGCAGGTCCTCTGCCCTTCCGATGCTCGGGCATTGACCAGAACGAGCGAGCTGCCCGAGCGACTGGCGGCACTGGCCTGCTTCGGCGCCTTCTCCCCCTACGAGGTAGCGGTGCAGGGTCGAAAGATCGTGGGATTGTCCCAGGTACGCCGCTCGCACGGCGTACTTCTGGCTTCTGCGGTGCATCTCGATGAGGAGCCGCACGCGCTGGTGGCGGCACTTGGGCTGCCAAAAAGTGATGAGATGCGGCTCGCCAATCACCTGGAGGCCACCGCCATCTCACTTCAGGAGGCGGCTCCAGCTGCTGGGACGGTGGACGCCGTCCAGGCCGCCCTCCGGCGAACCCTGCGGTCCTCTCTCGGCGTTGATCTCAGGCCGAGGCCGTGGCCGGAGGAAACTCCGGCTCAGCCGGAAGCGTTGCGGGCCGCCGTCTCCACCCGGCGAGAGGCCATATAGTCGTCGACTGCCGCTTTAGTGGTAGATAACGCCAGCGTGGCACAGCGAGTCCGGCTCGCCACGACATCGCGGCCCATCTCCTCGACGACGTTCTCGTAGGACATGGCCTTCACATCCTCGAGTGACTTGCCGGCCAGGGTCTCGGTGAGCATGGAGGCCCCCGCCTGGCTGATGGTGCAGCCCTCGCCCTGGAAGGCAGCGTCGAGGATCACACCTTCCGGGTCGAGCTTGAGGTACATGACGATCAGATCGCCACATCCAGGGTTTCCACCGCTGGCCTCGACGTCCGCATCCTCGATCTTGCGCCGATTTCGCGGGTTATCGTGATGATCGAGGATGATCTCGATATAGTCCTGTCGCGAGAGCTCCACGCTACTTCTCGATCGGTGCTCCCACGAGATTGCCCCACTCGGTCCATGAACCGTCGTAGTTCTTGACGTTGGGGTAGCCGAGCAGGTACTTGAGCACGAACCAGGTGTGGGAGGACCGCTCGCCGATCCGACAGTAGGAGATGACCGGCTGCTCGGGCTCGATCTGGTTCCGCTCTCGGTAAATCTGCTCCAGCTCCGAGCGGTTCTTGAACGTGCCGTCCTCGGCGTTCGCGGCCGTTCCCCACGGAATGCTCTTGGCAGTCGGTATATGACCGCCCCGCTGGGCCCCCTCTTGTGGATAGTCGACCATGTGGAGAAGCTCGCCCGAGTACTCCCCAGGGGAACGGACGTCGATCAGTGGCTGATGCTCTTCCAACTGCCGCTCCACGTCACGTCGGAAAGCCCGGATCGCGAGGTCGGGCCCTGAAGCCGTATAGGTCGTGGGCGCATGCTGCGGCACCTCCCGCGACCATTGGCGCCCCTCCTTCTCCCACTTGGTGCGTCCGCCGTCCATCACCCGAACGTCGCGGTGGCCGAACATCTTGAAGAGCCAGAACGTGTAGGTGGCATACCAGTTGTTCTTGTCACCGTAGAGCACAACGGTGGTCTCGTTGGCGATCCCGTGCTGGGACATCAGGCGCTCAAACCCTTCCTTGTCCAGGAAGTCCCGCCGGATGGGGTCCTGCAGATCGGTGTGCCAGTCGAGCTTGATTGCGCCTGGGATATGACCCACGTCATAGAGCAGCACATCTTCGTCTGCCTCGACCAGCCGCACGTTGGCATTGTCGAGGTTCTCACTGACCCACTCGGTCGAGACGAGAACCTCAGGGTGCTCATACTCGCCGAACTTGGGGTCGGCGGCGGGGGCCGTGGCTTCGACCATGGAAGATCCTCCTGACCGTTTGAGCGTCTCTGGAGCGGGCCTCAGAGCCTATTGATGGTAAAGGAAAGGGGCCGCAATTACGCGGCCCCGCGCATTGTTACTTGCGCTAGATGTTTGGGCTGGATACCCAGCTCCTCGTGAATGTTTGGAGCTATTTTTTGTGGCGGCAAGCAAACCTGCCGTCACGGGCCTGCCCCGGCATCGCCGGGGCCTTATCTTCCAGCCCGGTATTCTCCTAAGACGACGAAAGCTTCCATCTCAAAGCCTCCTTTCAAAGGGTGGCTTCACCTGATTATACCCACGCACGGCGCGTGAATTGCCACGTGGCGGATGGTGGGCCAGGTCACGCAATCGTGGGCGGCCAAAGCCAACTCCAGGCTGCTCGAGCGCCGGCTCCAGATGGTTCAAACCGCGGCCCAAACGGCCGTCAAACCTTCCAAGTGAGACAATCTTCGTATGTGCACGTCAGCTGAAGACCAGGTCGTCGATGTTGCGACCCGCATTGATTGGGAGCGACCGCTGGCGCGCAAGGAGCTGCTCAAGTACGCGGGCATGCTCGGTGTGGGTTCCGTGGGGGCCTCGATGCTGTCGGCCTGCGCGCCGCTCGCGCAACTGGCCGGCGCTCCACAGGGCGCGCCGCCGCCGCCGCCACTTGCCAAATACATCGTCATCTTTGTCGTCGATGCCTGCCGCGCCGACTACCTGACCTATACCCACCTGCCCAACATCTCGGCTCTCATGGCGCGAGGCACCACCTACGAGCATGCCTGGGTGGGCATGCTCGAGAGCATCACTCCGGCTTGTCACGCAACCATCGGCACGGGCATGTTCCCGCGCAACGATGGGGGCATCGTGGGGTTCTGGTGGGAGAATCCATCCACTCACCAAGAACTGTACGGGGCAGGCAACATCTTCGTCGATCCTCCTGGCGCCGCAGCCGCCGCCGGCGAGATCGCCAAGGTCATTCGCCGATCAGGGGCTCCAACCCTGGCCGGCCTACTGAAGGATGTCGATCCAACCGCGAAGGTCTACGCCGGGAGCGGGCAGAAGTTCTATGCGGCGGCCGCCGCCGGCGGCCCCGACGCCGACTACCTGACCTATTTCTGGAACCATGGCTCTGTTGCCGGCAAGAACGATCCCTCCTACGGACCCGTGTGCATTCCCGGGTACGAAATCCCTGCCGATATCCTTCGCGACCCACGCTTCCAGCAGCCCGACTGGAAGTTTCAGGTCTTCAGCAAGCCGGGGGTTCAGGACGGCATGGTCGTGGAGCTGGCCTCGGCGGTCATCAAGCGAGAACGGCCTCGAGTGGTCATTCTCAACCTGCCCGAGATGGATTATCCCGTCGCTCATCTCGACGGCGGGCCAGCCTCGCCGGCCAAGGTCAAGGTCATCATGGAGAATGCCGACCGGCGGCTTGGCGAGCTGGTGGCGCTCTATCGAGAGCTGGGCATCCTCGACCAGACCGTGTTCGCGTTTCTCGGGGATCACGGCGTGGTTCCCATGCAGCAGATGGTTGACCGGGAGCCAATTGCCGTGGCGGTTGCCAATGCCGGGACCAGCATCGTGTCATGGGAGTACGACACCGGTGAATTCGTCTGGCTCGAGGACTCGACCAAGGCGCTCAAGACGGCGACCTTCATCGACGACTCCAAGATGCCGGGCGTCGCCGCGGTGTACTTCCTGGGTTCAACCGGCAGTGGGCCGACCTACCTCCCCAGCCCGGCGACTGCATCGAGCCTCCATCCAACCATGGATCTCGTCTATCGCTATCTCCTAAGCACCATGGCCGGTCCGGCAGGGCCGCATGTCGTGGTTCTCTATCCGGAGCGCACGGGGACCCAGGGGGCGGGGGGTGCCCAGAATTGGATCGGGGATCACGGGGGCGCGTCCTGGGGTGTGCAGGCGGTGCCGATGATCCTGGCAGGGCCAGGGATCCGGAATGGCTACCGGTCCTCGTTCCCGGCGAGGCTCGTCGACCTGACGCCGACACTCGTGCGGTTGCTGGGTCTCGGATATCCCAATCTTGACGGGGTGGTGCTGGCGGACGCTTTCAGGTCGAGCCAGCCTGCCGAGCGCACCGCTCAGAACCTGCTGGGGCGTCAGCTCGTACCGCTCACCACCGCGCTGCGGCGACAGTCGGCTTTGGAAGCGCGAGAGCTGGAACGACGGAAGCCATTCAAACAGTCGCAGAGCCACTCGAAGAACAAGCACATCTCAGGCATTCCGAACTACTGAGCAGACAGCAGATGGTGTTGGTGGGTGGGCGGCCGGCCGGTCATTCTTCCCGTACCGCTCAGGCTGCTTCGAGCAGATCTTCGAACTCGACCTCAGGAACAGGGGAGTTCTCCATCATCGGCTGGACCCCAGAAACTCCGGCTGCCTTTCTGAGCGCCCGGTGTTGAAGCACCTTGGCGTTGGACACGGTGATGTCGAGCGCTTGGGCGGTCTCTTGAAGAGAGGCTCCCTGCAGAAACCGCAGCTCCAGCACCTGGCGGTAACGCCCCGGGAGGCTCGACAGAATGTGATGGCTTCGCTCCTCGGCCGATTGGTTCTCGGGCGGCCGGCCCTCAACGGCCGGGATCGTCGCCACCAGGACTTCGGATAGCGAAACCGCGGGCGAGGCGCGGTAGGTCCGCCGCCAGTGGTCCCCCATCACGTTCCGAGCGATCTGAAAGAGCCAGCTCCGGGCCTCGGCTTCCGACCGTTCCGGGTCGTACCAGCGCAGGGCCTGCAAGAAGGTCTGTGAGGTCATATCCTCGGCATCCGCCGGCTGAGCGACACGCGCGTGAATGAAGCGATAGATGGGCCCATGCATGCGTTCGTAGAGGTCTTCGATCCGCAACCGGGCGCTCTGGCAATTGGCAGTCATCAATCTCTCCCTGGATGGTCTGGCCGCAAAGGACGACCTACAGGGAGAGCGTACCCGGCTAGGCCTGAAATCCGCCTAGGAGAGCGGCCGCTTGACCTGAGAAAGGCCTGAGAATCCTGGAGTATGGGGGTCAACCAGACGTCGGGGAGAACGATGCCGCCACTGGGACGAGCCGAGTCCCGGCGTGCCCAGATTCGCACATGACAAGCGGGGTGCGTCACCTCCTCGTGTCCCACCTCTGTTTGAGACGGACTGCCTAAGTGATCTGACCGGCAGCGCCGAAGGGAACCGGCTAGGCGCCTTGTCCTGCAGCGTCGGAGGCTAGGTAATATCCAACTCCGGGCTCGCTGAGGATGTATCGCGGCGCCGAGGGATCCGGCTCGATCTTGTTGCGCAGGTAGCGCACGTAGGTCCACAGGTAATCGGTCTCATCGCGGTACTCGGGGCCCCACACCTTGGTGAGCAGCTCCTGGTGCAGGAGGACTCTGTCGCGATTTGTGGCCAGCTCAAGGAGCAGCCGGTACTCGGTGGGGGTGAGATGGATCGGGCTCCCGTTCACCTCGACCCGTCGGCGGCCGGGAAATACCGTCAAACCGCCCACACTGATGGTGGCGCTTTGCGGCACGTGACCCAGTTCGTTGCGGCGAAGCACCGCGCGTACCCGCGCCAGCAGCTCCCGAGGACCGAACGGCTTCGTTACATAGTCGTCCGCCCCAAGCTCCAAACCCTTGACCTTATCCGGCTCCTCCCCCTTGGCAGTGAGCATGATAACGGGCACACTCGAAAACTCTCGCAGGCGAGAAAGCGCCTCGAACCCGTCCATCCCCGGCATCATGACGTCCAGAATCACGATGTCCGGGCTCTGCATCTCCGCCCATTCCAGAGCGTCCTGCGGCCGCTGTTCCGTTTGAACCCGGCAACCGATGCGCTCGAGGTTGAGCCGGATAAGGCGCAGCATGCGCGGGTCGTCGTCGATCACGAGCACGGTCGGCTTGGGACCGGTAGCGGTCATACCGGCTGTCCGGCCATTGTCTCGTGGTGAGTGAGGATGGATGCTCCCTGGGGCAGACGGAAGGTCACGGTGAGGCCGCTCCCATTGCTCTCGGCCCAAATCCTACCGCCATGGGCTTCTACGACGCCGCGACAGATGGCCAGGCCCAACCCCGTGCCCTGGGTCTCCCGAGCGAGCGAGTTGTCCACGCGGAAGAACCGTTCGAAGATGCGATCGAGATCGTCTGGGGTGACACCCGTCCCATCATCGGAGACCGATATCTCCACCTCACGAGTTTCTGGCATGGCCCGACCGGAGACGAGGATGACGGTACCGGGCGGAGAGTACTTGGCGGCATTCTCGAGCAGGTTGATGAGCACCTGAGCGAGGCGATTCTGATCGGCCTCGATGGTCGGGAAGCCGGGAGGAAACTCGAGCCGGTAGATGTGTGGCGCCAGGTCGGCATGGCTGGACAGCCGCTCGATAACATCCGCCGCGACTTTGGGGATGAGGACAGGTTCCTTGTTCAGCGTGAGCATGCCGCTGCCCAGACGGGAAAGATCGAGCAGGTTCTCGATGAGCGAGGACAACCGGTCGCTCTCCTCGTCGATCACTTGGATGAAGTCTCGTCGCGTGCCATGATCCCAGTCGTCATCCAGGAGCAGCGTGGCGGCATACCCTTTGATGGACGAGAGCGGCCGCCGTAGCTCATGTGAGACGACGCTAATGAATTCGTCTTTCAGACGGTCTACCTCGCGAAGAGCGGCTACCTCGGCCGCCTGATCGAGCAGCTCGGCATTATCGACGGCGGCCGCCAGCTGCATGCTCAGCTCGGACAGTGCCGCCGTCTCGTCCGCACCGAGCTCACTCGACCTAGCGTCACGGATACCGATGAGTCCGATGGGCTGGTCGCGAAGATGGATGGGCCAAGCCAGCCATGGATGCATCTGGCGGCAGGCGCATTCCTCGGTGGGCAGCGACACGAGGCATCCCTCCACCTTGGTCATATGTACGGGTTGTCCGGCGAGACTGGATGCATCCCGAACTCGTTGGATGAGGCACGATGCCGCGGCACCGGCTCCGCCGACGCCGATGCCGGCCGCGGTCAAATCTCCGCGATGGGGCTGGATCGCGATGATGATGGGCCGGCGGTCCGTGAGCTTGGCGAGACCGTTCAGGGCGGCGTCACAGATGGTATCGAGGGCTTCGTTTGAGGAGACGAGGCGGGTCAGCTCGTTGATGGTGGCCAGCCGGGCGGCCTTGGATTCGTTTTCCCGAGCTTGGAGTGTCAGCCGGCGAGACGCGCCCCGAACCAGCCCAAAGAGAGATAGATAGAGCACCAGGAAGCCTCCGCCGACGCCGAGAATCACGAACCGACGAATGGAATCGATCCGCGGCTGAAGGCCCTTCATATCGTGATAGATCTCATATGCCCCTATGACACTGCCCGGCTTGACTCCCCGAATGGGCACATAGGTCTGAAGGAGTGGGCTCCCGAAGCGGCGGTCGTCGACGTTCTCGCGATCACTGAGATCGGAGAGGGTGGATGACGTTCGCCCATGAAGCGCATCGCGCAGGCCCGCGTCGATGCCGAAGTTGCGGCCCACGATTCGAGGGTCATCGGAAAAGAAAACGGTGCCCCGCCGATTCCAGATCTTGATGCGAACAATGTGCCCCTGGCCGGCGCCCTGAGAGCGTTTGATGTCGAGCACGAGTCGCCGCAACTCGCGATATTCGCTGGCCCGTACCGGATGCTCCATCTGTCCGGCGGTCAAATGGCTCCACAGCAGGGCGTCTACGAGAGCGCCTCCCTCCTGACCCTGCTGGGTAAGGGCGTCACCGATCAGACGCTGCTGCAGCATCCAACCGAAGAGAAGGGCAATCGCCGCCATGACCACGAAGCTCAGCACGGAAAAGCGCAGCAGCAGGTTTTGGCGGAGGGCGCGCCTGGTTGGGGATGGATGCGGAGGACCGGAGCCGGGTCTCATACACGCAATAGTACGCGCGTGAGTTGCGCCGTGGGTGGCCGTCTCACTGATAAACTCGGTTGTCTGGCCGCCCGGCATGCCGTTTGTGTCCCGCTCGGTCCCGAGAGCGGTCTGCACCTGCCGAGGTCTGGCACCCTGTGCTTCACACCATCTTTTCCACGTTCTCTCGCTTCGGCGTGTCCAGCGCCGTCGATATCATCATCGTCGGGCTGATCTTCTACGGGCTGCTGATGGTCGTTCGAGGCACCCGGGCAGACCAGATCCTGCGGGGACTGATCGTCGTCTTTATCGTTCTGGCCGTGGCCACCTCGATCTTCCATCTCACCATGGTCGAGTGGCTGCTCCGGAACAGCCCTTTCGTGCTGCTGGTCGGCGTGCCCATCATCTTCGCCCCCGAGCTGCGTCGCGCTTTGGAACAGGTGGGCCGTTCGAGCGCCCGGCTGAATCATCCCTGGTCGGCCTTCGCCACGCAACCACTCCGGACCACGGCCATCGACGAAGTTGTCTCCGCGGCTTCGCGCCTGTCGGATCAGCGATACGGGGCCCTCATTACCTTGGAGGGTGTTACCGGACTGCAGGAGTACGTTCGCAGCGGGGTGCGCATCGATGGGGAAGTGACGGCAGATCTCATGGTCAGCATCTTTCTTCCCAGCACGCCGCTCCACGACGGGGCCGTGATCATTCGCGGGGATCGGGTGATCGCGGCCGGGTGCGTCCTTCCGCTGAGCGACAACGTGCGAGACTCGGCTCTGGGAACGCGGCATAGAGCCGCCATCGGAATCACTGAGCTAACCGATGCGACCTGTATCGCGGTCTCGGAGGAAACGGGCGCAATCTCCATAGCTCGCGGAGGCCAGCTCTCACATGTCTCCCCGGAGCGGCTGCACACCTACCTGACGGCCTTCTATCGCCGGCATGCGCCGGAGCCGGCCGTTGCCGTGGGCACATAGTGCGGAGAGCAACATTCCCGGATATCTGGCGTGGCCCACATGGCCGTGCGGTGTTACCCCGGTCGCGCGTGTTTGGGGAGAGCGGTCCCAGCACGCGTCAGCGGTTGGCAAAGCTGCTCACTCCCGAGTCCCTGTTTCGACTTGTTCTCGCCTTTGCGCTGGCCACTGCCCTTTGGCTGTACGTGAACGCCCGCAACACTCCCGCGGCCTCCATGCCATATGGCCAACCAATTTCCATCTCTGCGGAAAATGTTCCGCCGGGGCTCACGGTGAGCAACGTCCTGCCCTCCGTCCATCTGATGATCCGCCCGTTGGCGGCAGGTCTCACAGTACCGCCGTCCAGCTTCCCCGCCATCGTGGATCTCACCGGCCTGGGAGCCGGCATACACCGCCATGTCCCGGTACAGGTTGGATCGGACCAAGCGGTCCCGGTGGTCAATTACCGCCCCCGCTACGTCGTGGTGGATCTACAGCACGTGGTCAGCCGGCCGGTTCCCGTCACCATCCATGTCCTCGAGGCGCCACCGTATGGGTATGCGCTCAAGTCAGGCAGTCCCAGCGCAAGCCCATCGACTGTGAAGGTGACCGGACCAACCTCATTCGTGAAGCAGGTGACCCGTGCGGTCGTCTTCGTCTCCCTGAGCGCCGCGCGCTCGAGCCTCAACTCGAACTTTCCCGTGACGCTGCAGAATGCTCAGGGAAACGCTCTGCCCACGAGTGCCACCGTCTCGCCGGCCAGAGTCCGCGTTCATGCAGGGATCAAGCAGCTCGCCTCTTACAAGACGCTGCCCATCCTGGCGCCCATTCGGGGTCAGCCGGCCGCCGGGTTCGGAGTGACCTCGATCCAGGTGAGCCCCTCCGGCATCACGGCATACGGCAGCCCTCACGTGCTCAATCGCCTGCGCTACTTGCGCACGGCGGCTGTGAATGTGTCCGGCATGCGTACGGGTATGCGCCGATTTCGGGTGCACCTGCGCGTGCCAAAACGCGTCTTCTCGCCAACTCGCCACGTTGGGGTGACCATCGTCGTGGGTCCGGTTAGCGGAGCCGCCTCTACCCGTGCGGCAGTGGTTCCAATCGGATTGGCCAAGGGAGACGCGGTCACGCTCTCACCAGGCGCCGTGTTGGTGACGATCGTCGGGCCATCCCCCTCTCTTGGGGCACTGGGCTCGCGTGTTCGCGCCCAAGTGAACGTCGCGGGTTTGGGGACAGGGAGTTACCGTTTGGCCATACGGCTGATCCACCCGTCGAGCGTGCGCATCGATTCCGTTCGTCCTGCAGTGGTGACCGTCACCATACGTCCCACTAAGCACTAGAGCCGATGGCGCGTGTGGGCGCTAGCCGTCGCAAGACGCCATTCTGGCGGCCGGCGGGTGGCTCCGAACGGCACGTTCATCCCTCGGATCTGCTGGGGTCCATCATCCTTGGTCTCAACGACGGCATCGTGACAACGTTGGTCTTCGTCCTGTCGGTCGATCAAGCCAGCGGAAATGCCCATCATACCGTGGTCGTAGCGGGCCTTGCCGAGATGCTGGCCGGCGGTGTGTCTATGTTCCTGGGGGGCTATACGGCGGCGCGCGCCATGCACGAGGCCTATCACTATCAGGTGGAGGTTGAGCGTCAGGAGATCCGGCAGGAGCCCGAGGAAGAACGCGCCGAGGTGACTGAAATGTACCGAGCCAAGGGGTTTGGAGGTCCGCTGCTCGACGCGATCGTCCATCACGTGACGAGCGATCCGGATCGATGGCTGCGTGTTATGGCGCGAGATGAGCTGGGTGCTCCGCCGGAGGAAGGGAGCAAATCGTGGCAGGCAGGGCTGGCCGTCGGCCTCTCATTTATGGCCGGCGCCCTCGTCCCCCTCCTGCCCTTCCTGGCCCACATTTCGCCCGTGGGTCTGGTCTCGATTGTCTGCTCGGTCGTGGCGCTGACCATCACCGGGGCAGCCCGCTCTCGTTACAGCCGCAAGGAGTGGTGGACGAGCGCCGGGGAGATGGTGGGCATCGGTCTGGCCGGCGCAGGGGCAGGTCTGCTGATTGGTTATCTCCTGTCCCTAGCGGGCCAGTGATCGTGGGCAAGGGCCGCCAGCTCACACTGCCGTGAGCCGGATTCCTCAGGCATGCGCCGCCAACGGCATGGTCGCTTCGGCTCACTATCTGGCCTCGCAAGCCGGGGTATGGATGCTGCGCCAGGGCGGCAATGCCGTCGACGCCGCTGTCTGCGCCGCGGCCACCATCGCGGTCGTCGCGCCGCACTTGAACGGTGTTGGGGGCGATCTGTTCGCACTCGTGTGGTCCGATGGGGCCCAGGCGCCTGTCGGCCTGAACGCCAGCGGCAGGTCCGGCAGTCTGGCCGGAATCTCCCGACTGCGCAGCCAGGGCCACGAGGTCATGCCCGCCCGCGGACCTCTGGCGGTTTCTGTCCCCGGAGCAGTGTCGGGCTGGGCGGCCCTTTTGGAACGCTTCGGCCGGACGCGCCTGTTCGACGCCTTGCAGCCCGCCATCGAATACGCCGAGAACGGTGTTCCGGTCACTCAGAGGCTGGCCGGGGCGATTGCTGGCAACCGTGAGCTGATCTGCACGGATGCGGGCATGACTGCGGTCTTCACCCGAAACGGCCGGCCGCTCGCGGAGCGGGACAGCTTCCGCAATCCGGACCTTGCCGCGTCCCTCGCCGAAATCGCGAAAAGTGACGGCGAGGCGATGTACCGAGGGGGATTGGCACAACGGCTGGTGGACGGCCTTCGGTCAGCCGGAGGGCTGCTCAAGCCCGAGGATCTTGCCGGTCACTCGGTGGAATGGGTCGAGCCAATCTCGACGACGTTTCAACGTCGCACCGTTTATGAGCTGCCCCCGAATACTCAGGGCGTTTGCGCTCTGGAGTTGCTGAACCTCGTAGAGACGAGCGATCCTTCGTCCATCGGGCACAACACCGCTGGCTACATCGACGGACTGGCGAAGGCAATGCGGCTGGCGTACGAGGACCGCGATCGTTACGTCACAGATCCGACCTTTGCCGACATTCCGACGGCCATGCTCGGCTCGAAGGACTATGCGCAGCGGCGGTGGCGGGAAGAGCCGGCCCCGGTTTCAACCCGTGACGGTGACACGGTTTATCTCTGCGTCGTGGACGACCGGCATGGGGCCGTGTCCTTGATTCAGAGCAACTACATGGGATTCGGTAGCTTTGTCATGCCCGCAGGCACGGGAATACACCTGCATAACCGAGGCAGCTACTTCTCCCTCGATCCTGATCACGTCAACCGCCTGGAACCCGGCAAGCGGCCCATGCACACGCTCATTCCGGCCATGACGGCGCTGGAGGGGCAACCCGAGATCGTGTTCGGGTCCATGGGCGGAGACGCGCAACCCCAGTTTCAGCTGCAGGTGCTGCAGAACCATCTGCGCTTCGGGATGTCACTGCAGGAGGCGGTTGAGGCAGCTCGGTTCGTTTTCGTGGGCGAGAAGAACGGGCCGCCGAGGATTGTCTTGGAGGCCGAGCGGTTCCCGCGTGAGACCGCGGAGCAACTCACTCTCCGCGGATACGACGTTGACTCCGTCGAGGCCTGGAGCGGCCTGATGGGCCACGCCCAGGCTATTCGCATTGTGCCGGAGTCGTCTCTGTTGGAGGGAGCAGCAGATCCTCGCGGTGACAGTGCCGCGCTCGGGTTCTGAGTCGCAGCACCCTGCTGACGTCGACCTGACCTGCTCTAGGAGGCAAGCGCCGCCGGCTGGTCCTCCGCCATGAGGATCTGACTCAGGAACTGGCCGGTGTAGGAGTCACCCACTCGCGCAACTTGCTCGGGAGTCCCCTGAGCCACGATCTCTCCACCATGATTACCACCCTCGGGGCCGAGATCGATGATCCAGTCTGCCGACTTTATGACGTCGAGGTTGTGCTCGATAACGATGACGGTGTTGCCGCCGTCGGTGAGTCGTTGGAGGACCTGCAGCAGGCGCTCCACATCGGCAAAGTGGAGGCCGGTGGTCGGCTCGTCCAGGATATACAGCGTCTGACCGGTTGCGCGGCGGCTCAGCTCGGTCGCCAGCTTCACGCGTTGGGCCTCACCCCCGGATAGTGTCGTGGCGGGCTGCCCCAGACGGATGTATCCGAGTCCCACTTCGGAAAGGGTGCGCAGCTTTCCGGCGATAACGGGGATCCGCTCAAAGAAGGCGAGGCCCTCGTCGACAGTCATCTCCAGAACGTCACCGATGTTCTGACCCTTGTACAAGATCTCCAAGGCCTCGCGGTTATAGCGCTTGCCTTTGCACACCTCACAGGGAACGTACACGTCCGGCAAGAAATGCATCTCGATTTGGACGATCCCCTCGCCGCGACAGGCCTCGCAGCGGCCGCCCTTGACGTTGAACGAGAACCGACCCGCCTTGTAGCCGCGGATCTTGGATTCCGGCACCTTGGCGAAGAGCTCGCGAATGGGCGTGAAGGCTCCGGTGTACGTGGCCGGATTAGATCGAGGAGTACGACCGATGGGCGACTGATCGATGTCGATGACCTTATCGATTGCGTCCAGTCCCTCCAGGGCCAGGTGAGCACCGGCACGGTCACGACGGCGCATGATCTTTTGCGATGCGGACTTGTAGAGTACCTCATTGACCAAGGTGCTCTTGCCTGACCCCGACACGCCGGTGACGCAAATGAACGTCCCCAGGGGGAATTGGACGTCGATGTTCTTCAGATTGTTCTCGCTGGCTCCGCGCAGGAGGAGCTTCTGGCGACCCGGTCGCCGTCGACGCTTCGGCGTCTCAATCTGCCGTGCCCGAGACAGGAACTGACCGGTGATGGATTCGGGCTCCGCCAGGACATCTCCTAGCTCCCCGGCGACGATCACCTTGCCTCCGTGCTCGCCGGCCCCCGGACCGATGTCGACCACGTAATCGGCGGAGCGAATCGTCTCCTCGTCGTGTTCCACGACGATCAAGGTATTACCAAGCTCCCGCAGGTTGATCAGGGTACGAATCAGCCGGGCGTTGTCGCGCTGATGCAGTCCGATGCTGGGCTCGTCAAGGATATAGAGCACGCCCATGAGGCCCGAGCCAATCTGTGTGGCCAGCCTGATTCGTTGCGCTTCCCCGCCGGCCAGAGTCGACGCCGACCGGTCAAGGGTCAGGTAATCGAGCCCCACGTCCACCAGGAATCGAAGGCGGGCGCGAATCTCCTTCACGACTTGACGGCTGATGATCATGTCGCGTGCGGAGATGACGGGCTCGCCGGCCTCACCGGCCAGGGTGGCGAACCAACTTTCCGACTCGTTAACGGGTAGCCGGGCGATATCGACGATGGATCGCCCGGCGACCGTCACTCCCAGCGACTCGGGCTTTAGACGGGCGCCCTTGCAGGTGGGACACGGCCGCGAGGTCATATACTGCTCGATCTCGCTGCGCATCCAGTCGCTGTTGGTCTCCCGGTAGCGACGCATCAGGTTGGGGATCACCCCTTCGAAGTGGATGTGCATGCGGTGGCGATGGCGCGAGCCGTCTCGACTCTTCAGCTCCATCACCTCGTCTCCAGCCCCGTTCAGGACCATGTTGAGCTGTGCAGGAGTGAGGTCCTCGACCGGAGTGGTCATGCTGAAGCCGGCGTGGTCGGCAACCGATTGAAGCAGGCGGAAATAGTAGGGGCTGCTGGTTCCCGATCGCGCCCATGGCTGTACGGCCCCTTCGCCGAGAGACAGATGCCGGTTCGGAATCACGAGGTCCGGGTCCAGCTCCAGACGAGTCCCTAGCCCTGTGCAGTCGGGACACGCCCCGTGCGGGTTGTTGAAGGAAAAGCTGCGCGGCTCGATCTCTTCCAGTGAGATGCCGCAGTCTGGACAGGCGAAATGCTCCGAGAACAGGCGAGCCGGACTGTTGGCATCCATCTCTTGCACCATGACCGCTCCGTTCCCGAGCTTGAGCGCCGTCTCCAGCGAGTCTGCGAGACGGGACCGATCGGCGTGCCGCGATTCGCTCGGAGCATCTGCGCCGGGAATGACGAGGCGGTCCACCACGACCTCGATGTCGTGCTTGACGTATTTCTCCATAGGTATGTCCTCGGAGAGGTCGTGGACCACGCCGTCGACCCGCACCCGGACATAGCCCGCCTTGCGGGCGTCCTCGAAGACCTGGCGATACTCGCCCTTGCGGCCTCGAACGACGGGCGCCAAGATCATGATTCGCCTACCGGCGGGGAGAGACTCGACCTCGTCCACGATCTGCTGGACGGTCTGGCGGGAGATGGGCTTGCCGCACTGGGGGCAATGGGGCATGCCGATGCGCGCGTAGAGCAGGCGCATGTAGTCATAGATCTCCGTTACCGTGCCGACGGTAGATCGGGGATTGTGGGAGGCGCTCTTCTGATCGATGGAGATGGCGGGCGAGAGGCCGGTGATCGACTCCACGTCCGGCTTGTCCATCTGACCCAGGAACTGCCGCGCATACGCCGACAGCGACTCCACGTACCGGCGCTGACCCTCGGCAAAGATGGTGTCGAACGCAAGAGACGATTTGCCCGAGCCGGAGATCCCGGTGAACACTACCAGGGCATTCCGTGGGATGGTCAGGTCGACGTTCTTGAGATTGTGCTCCTTGGCGCCCCGGATGACGATGTGTTCGCGGTTCATAGCTCGTAAAACTGGTAGCGGGAACTCGCGGTCGCCGCGCGAAGTGAGACCGCTCCCGTCATCCTCCCATCCTTCCGCTGACTTGCGAATTGTAACATCTGTTCGAATTTAATTTGGCCTATTCGGCCGCGTTGTAAGCCGTGATCTGACTCACATTCCTCTGGTTTTGGTACGCCTCTGGAGGCGTACATCGTGGCGCATCTTGATCCGAATCCGGCTCCCGGCACCCGGTACCGCAACGCCGTGTGGGCCTCCGCAGAAGGTGCGTCTGGCGGGTCCAGTGAGATGCTGCCGGGGCGGTGCAGTCCGATTCCTGGGCGCAATCGCTGACCCGGCGGCATGCCCGCACGGTCCTGTTCCACAGATCCGTTGTGCGCGGGCGCACCCTGGTTTTCCGGGCCCCGTCCGTATACTAGTTGAGTCGATGGCCTCTCCGGAGGGTGGCCGTCGGGCTGTCCAAGGCGGTGGTGATGATCGTCAGGGAAGTCATATGCCCTCGGTGCCGCGAGCAGGTCGCGCCGGGAGCGCCCTGGTGTGCCCATTGTGGCTGGGACATGGTGCTCCACAACCAGCTCGAGATCCAGAAGCGCCTGGAGGGCGAATCTGAGCCGCTGCTCAGCGTTTCGTTGGATGCGCTCCTGGTCGGAGGCATACTGGCCTCCGTTTTCGCGGTTGGCGAGGTGGTGCTCTTCGCCGCCTCGTGGAAGGTTGGACTGGGCGTGTGGATCGCGGTGCTGGTGATCGCCTTCTTCGCCCTCTCCGAGCAGATCGCTCCCGGCCCGGCAGCCACGCGGGCTCGGGGATATGAGCCGCTTCCCTCTCGCTATGCGACCGTGCTCTACCGGCAGCACAATTGGGCGCCGTCGTCGCCGGTCCGGGGCCTCCTGATCTTGGTCCCCCTCTTCATTGCCATTGCCGGGATTGCCATCTTGGAGCGCCAGATTCCGGTCTAGACCCCTGTTGAGTGAGTGACCGGCCCGATGCGGCCTGCTCTTCCCTGTGTCTTCGGCCAGATGGCCCCACATCATGTCTGTGCGATCCGACGAGAGAAGTCGAGCGACGAGGGCGCGGGAAGCTGCGCCGCCGGAGGGGCAGTGAGAATCCCAGCCGTCGACCTATGCCGGCCGCCTAGTAGTACGCCTCGGGAGGGTGACGGAGAGATCGCCACTGCTCCATATCGTGGCCAAAGATGAGGAGACCCCCGGTCTCGCGCGCGAGCGCGAGCAGCCTGTCGCCAGACCTCTTGGCCTGATCGGGGTCCTGGGCCACGCTGTAAACCCCGGCCGTGACGTTCGCCCGAGAGTAGATGGCATCGATGCTCAGGATCACGGTGCCGGTTCCCGGCAGCGTCACCACCACTGAAAGGTGTCCCGGACAGTGGCCCGGTGTGACCAGCAGCGTGACTTCGGGCGTCAGCTGAAAGTCGGAATCGATGATGCGGTACCTGGGTGTCCCCGCGCTGGAATCTGTTCTCGGCAGTTGCCGGCCGATCGACTCGGTGTAAACGTCCCGGTGGACCACCGGCTCGGCGTTCGGAAAGAGAGCCACGTTGCCGGCATGGTCGAAGTGGGTGTGTGTGACGACGACTACGTCAATGTCCTGGGGCGACAAGCCGCAGGCATCCAGCTGAACCTCGGGATCGTCTTCAGGAACCAGCTCGAGCTGCATCTCCTGCCGGACGGGCGCGTCGGGAGGCTGGTCGAACCACGGCTCGGCGATGTGACGGCGATCTGGGCCTGAGTCGATCAGGACTCGACGCCCCTCGCTCCCGGTGATCAGGAAACCCGGAAAGGGGATCGAGCCCCACGTGCCGTCCAGGTGCCCGGGGACCATGTTGCCCAGGTCCCATCGCATCCGTCCAAAGTTGAGCAGGTGTAGAGATGGCCGAGTCGTGGTCATAGGTTAAGGAGCCGGAGCACAGCCAGCCCGGCGGCGACTCCCACGAGGTCCGGTACCACCTGGAGCTCGCCAAGCTGCGGAGTCTGAATGTTGAGGCCGTCGACGATTGCCTCAGCCACCGAGAATCCCGCCAAAATCACCACCCAATACAGTGGCACGCGTCGGAGGGAGTGGGCTCTCAGAATCTGGTAACCGAGCGCTGCCAGGAGGGAGACCAAAAAGGCGATGAAGAGCCATGGAGGCACTCGTGCGCTAACGCCTGGGTCCAGACTTGCCGCGTCGCTTCCAGGTCGCGGAGCGGGCTCGCGGAGGAAGGCTCCGCAGGCGCGGCCGCCTGTCTAGATCCCCCTGGCCCTGGGCCGTTTGCACTCACCATCATACAGGGAGCGCGCCGCGAGTCTTACGCCGCCTGGCTGCGCAGAAAGGCCGGATACTCGCTCTGCGGGAGGTCGGACACGAGCTTCCCACGGTCGAGCACCAGAACCCGACGACCCAATGCATCGACAATGTGCGAGTCGTGGGTGGCGATGACGACCGTGATGCCACAGCTGTTGATGACGGACAGCAACCGAATGATGCGTTCAGTCGCCGAGGGGCTCAGATTACCGGTGGGCTCGTCGGCCAGGATCACGCGGGGTCGGTTCACCAGGGCCCGCGCGATGGCCACCTGCTGGCGCTGCCCTCCCGAGAGATCGGTTGGGAAGCGATCGGCCAGATCCTCCAGGCCCGTGAGGAACAGTACGGAATCAGTGCGCTCCCGTGTCTCAGCCTGGTTCAGCCCGGAGGTTTGGAGCGGGAGGGTGACGTTCTCACGCACCGTTCGCGTCGCCAGAAGCCGGACGTCCTGAAACACCGCGCCCACCAAACGACGGTGGCGGGCGAGCGCTCCCGCGCGCAGTGAGGAGATGTCACGACCTTGGAACAGGATTCGGCCCGAGCTGATCGACTCCTCTCGAATCAGGAGCTTGAAGAAGGTCGTCTTGCCTGCCCCGTTCGGACCGACGAGGAACACGAAGTCGCCCTGAGGAATGGCGAGGCTCAGGTCGGACAGGGCTTGTACTCCGCCCGGGTAAACCTTGCCGAGCTTGCGAGTGACGATCATCCGGCGCTAAATGCCTGCAAACCGGCGGATCGAGATGTATGAGCCGGCGGCGCCCACAAAAGCGCCTGTTCCCACCACGGTGGCGGCGACGCGAGTGACGAAGCTCGGTGTGGTGTTTATGGGAAGCAGGGCAAGGGCGGCATTGCCGCTTCCGACCAAGATGTGGTTCATCAAGGGGAAGTACAGCCCCACGGCTGCGACGCACGCAAGACCTGCCCCCACGAGGCCGAGAAGGATCCCTTCGAGGATCAACGGATTGCGCACGAATCGGTGGCTCGCGCCGATGAGACGCATCACCTCGATCTCGTCGCGGCGTGCCTCCACCGTGAGGTGCGTGGTGTTTACCACGATCACCAGCGCCAGAAATGCCAAGCCGACAACGAGAGCCAGGCCGGCAATGCGTACGAAGTCCGTAATCTGGATGAGCTTGGAGGTCAGATTGGGATTGAAGATGACGTGACTCACGCGAGGATCGGCCGCCAGCCAGTGCGCGATTCGGCTATACACGTGGGCGTCCCTGGTCTTCACCTGGATGCTGGCGGGTAGCGGGTTGCCCTGAAGAGCAGCCAGCATCGTGGAGTCGCCCGCGAATGTCTTCCGGAATTGGGCGAGTGCATCCCCTTTGGTTACGTAAGACACGTGAGTATGCGGCCATTTGGTCTGCAGGGTTTGTTCGAGGCCCTGTGCCCCGGGCGTCCCCACCCAACCCTTTAGATCGGCGATTACATTGGCCTTTGCCTCGAGGCCCGATGCGGCGGTATCGAGGCCGCTTGCCAGGACCAAAAAGATGGTGAGCGCGCTCAGCATGAAGGTGAGGGTTGCCACCGCGACGATCGTCGCACCGCGGTGCCGGGTCAGCCCCAGAGATGCGCTTCGCAGGGTACCAAGAAAGGGCACAGTTCTCCTCCTGTCGAATCGCAACCATGGTGACGGTTGAACGGCCGGTGAGCCATGGCCAGTTAAGGCCATGTGCCCCTTTCCCCTTGACATAGCTCCCATTCCCGGGATATGGTGTATGCTGAGGTAGAACAGGTGACCTAAAGACCCGCGAGGAGGCCGGTGTGAACAGACAAATCTCGTCGTACGAGCGCAGGCTGAGCGAGACTGGGACCACACTCCGGGACATGGAAGACGCAGGCGAGACCGGGCGGCCGTATCAACGGCTTCTGCGTCAGTGGCTTGAGCTACTCGCCGCGTACGAGTACGAGGTGGACGTCCAGAAGGAGGGAGCGTCTCTGGCGGCGTTAGCCGCCGGCGTCTGATTCGGCAGGCGCCACGATCGCGCGCAGGCCTTCCACGCGAAGGATCCTCACCGTGTCCCCATTTCCCACGGCAGCTCCGATGGTCCGAGCCCTCCAGATCTCGCTTCCATAGCGGATCTCACCGTCACGGTCGATGCGGCTGATTGCCGGCACCAGCGCGCCGATCATACCCTCCCGCCCAGTACACACGGGAACTCGCCGCAGCCGCCGCTGCAGCAGGTACAGGCCGCTCATGCCCAAGATGACGGAAACTGCCGCGAGTGGGGCGGCGACGTCCAAGGGCAGGAGACCGAACGCGGCCAGTAGCAGGAGAACGACGGCGAGGATCACATGCGCCTCCCTCGGCCTGTACCGGATTATCCGTTACGGACTTGCCGGAATACATACCGCCCGATGCTGCAGCCCGACATTCTGAAGGTTTTCAATCATCAGTGGACTGAAGCGGTAAGTGCTCCCGGCTGAATGGCCTGAGTCGGCGGCGGGCAGGTTGATAGGCTGGACTATGGCCTTCTGCCCGATCTGCGAGCGTGAGTTTCCGCCCGGCTCTCGGTGCGTCGAGCATGGAGGCTTGGTGGAAACGATTCCGGGAGTCCATCGTGAGCCGGCCGACGATCCGTGGGTGCGAGTGGCAACCGTTGGTGGAGATGTCATGGCTCGAAGCTGGGCGGAGCTTCTCGAGAACAACGGCATCCAGACGGTAGTGAAGCCGGGCGGACCCGGTTTCAGCTTTGGGGCGCCGCCGCCGTTCGGCTTCCCCTGTTACCTGTATGTCCGGACGACTGCCCTGGAACGGGCGACGGCCATTCTGGAAGGATATGCGGCCCCCGGCTCGCTCGACCTCGATCAGGCGGGGACCGGCTGACGTGACCGACCCGCAAGAGCGCCTGTCGGCCATGGGCATGCCGCTTCCGCCGGTGCCGCTGCCGGTCGCGTCCTACGTGCCCTTCGTGCGGACCGGGCCCCTCGTGTTTACGGCCGGCCAGGTTCCTCGGCGCGACGGGGCCATCATCACCGGCGTCGTGGGATCGTCGATCGACCCGTCCGCGGCCCGAGATGCCGCTGCCATCGCTGCCGTCCAGGCGATAGCCGCGGTCAAGGAGGCAGCGGGCGACCTACGCTTGGTGCGCCGGATCGTCAAGGCGACGGTCTTTGTCAGCTCGGCGCCAGACTTTCACGGCCAATCATCCGTGGCGGATGGCGCTTCAGAGCTTTTGGAGGCGGCATTCGGCAGCCACGGGAAGCATGCGCGCAGCGCCGTCGGTGTCGCGGCATTGCCAGGCGGCGCATGCGTCGAGGTGGAGCTGATTGCGGAAATCGGGGAGCCGCAGTCGGCATCCTGACTGCGTGATCCGGGAGCCGGAATCGCCCACCGTTCTCCATAGAATGAGCCACTGTGCAATCAAAGCCGCCGACCGGGGGCGAACCACAGCCCCCGAATCCGTACAATCTTGACATCGCCGCGGACCTGTTTGATGACCTTCACCAGGGGTCTGCGGATGTCCAGCTGGTTCTGGAGCTGGCGCGGGAAGCCGGTGGTCCCATCCTCGAGCTGGCATGTGGCACCGGGCGGTGTCTGATCCCCCTGATCCGAGCAGGGTTCGACGTCGTGGGGCTGGATCTGGCTCCTCCGATGCTCGAACGGCTCCAAACCAAGGTGAGTCAGGAACCGGAAGAGGTTCGCCACCGAGCCACCACGCTGGTAGCGGACGGCAGCTCCTTCTCCTTACCCCTGCGTTTCGGCTTGGCCTTCATGGTGGCTGACGCCTTCGGGCAGATTCCCGCGAAACAGCAGCAGGAGTCTCTGGCAGTGAACGTCTTCGACCACCTCCGAGCCGGAGGTGTCTTCGTCATCGATACGTTCCATCCCGACATCCACCGGCTGCTGGAGCGAGGACGATCCGAACGGACCGCGCGGGGCTATCAGGTGGTCAGTGAAGACATTGATCACGACCGGGCGAATCAGGTGTTCATCGTCAGAACGTCATATTCGCTCGACGGTCACACTGTGAGCCAGATCGAATGGCCGTTGCGCTACAGCTTCCGCTTCGAGCTCGAGCATCTTCTCGAGAAGGTTGGCTTCACCATCGAAGCGGTGTGGGGTAATCACCGGCGGGAGCCGGTGAGGGACGATACGCGGCGCTTGTTCGTCGTCGCCCGCAAGCCGAGCCAAGACGAGCCGTTACCGGCGGAGGCCATGGAGGCCGTGGCCCTTGTGCAGACCTAGGAAGGCGATAGATGACAGATTCACGTGAGACCCCACTCCCGGTCGCGCAGACGGGCCCGTCATCCGACGTTCGGCCCCCAATTTGGGGATTTCGGCTCGTCGGGTTGCTGCCGTTGGCGGCAATGATCGTGGCGCTCTTCCTTCCCTGGGGCCATGGCGGCGGCGTCAACGAGGGCATCGCAGACTACGCAGCGCCGGGACCGGCGATTGTCGCCTGGGCGCTGGTGGCGCTGGGGCTCGCCCTGGCCCTTGCCGCCGCTGCGGGGATGTGGCTCGCCCGCCGCAGGCTGTCCCTCAGCAGCCCGCTTGGGGCGGGGACGTACCTGCTGGGTCTACTCACCTGGTATGCCTCCGCCATCCTGCCCAGCGAGATTGCCAGCGGCTGCAGTGGGAACGGGGGGCCGCTGTGCAACACGCCCCCGGCGAGTCCGACCGTGCCGGGCTCATCGCCGGCGTTCGGGTTCTATCTCGGCGCCGTGGGCGCCGTGATCCTCATCGGCCTCTGGATCGCGTTCTCGCAAGGCCTGTGGCAGACCGAGGCCGATAATCCCTAAGCAAATCTATTCGGAGCGTGCCCCAAGGGCCCCCACGCAGCGTGCCGCCATCCGTGTGGCGAGTGCCGCCCGGTCGCGCAGGCCGGCTCCGGCCAGCTCCGCGGCGAGCCAGCCGCCGTTGAATGCGTCGCCCGCGCCGGTTGTGTCGACCACCTCGGCCTTGATGGATGGCTGATTGAAGCGCCGTTCGCCGTCACTGATGTGGGCCCCTCTGCTTCCGTCCTTGATGACGACCAACGGCGCCAATGTGTGGAGCTCTCGAAAGCAATTCTCAAGTCCTATGACTCCCGCCAGTGCAATCGCCTCCGCGCGGTTGGCCAGTACGAGATTCGGTTTGAGGATCTGGAGCAGGTCTCGGATTCGCATCACGCCGGCGCTCTTCAACACACTCACCGCCGAGGGATCGACGGAGAGAAATGCCTCCGAAGCCAGCGACCTGGCCCTGAGGATGGCCTCGGTCAAAGACTCGGATGCGAAGGAGTAACCCGTGAGATGCAGAGCCCCTGCCGATTTAAGGACCGGTTCCGGTAGATGTTCTGGGCGCAGGAGGGCCGAAGCCATGCGCGCGCTGCGCATGGTCCTGCCTCCCCGGGTGCCCAGGCGTGACAGTACGACACCCGACTCCCCATCGTGGATGCGCGTGGCGTGAGCCGGCACGCCGTCCGAGGTCAGCCCCTCAAGGAGTAGCGTCCCCAACAGGTCGTCGCCGACCGCTCCGATCCAGCAGCTCTGTGCCCCGGCCCGCCTGGCCCAAACGGCCACATTGGCGGCCGATCCGCCGGGTCGAAAATGGATTCCCGACGGCATTCCATCTGCCGTCTGCCGCCCCTCGATGATGACGTCGGCCAGCAGGTCGCCGATGCAAGCGAGCACCAATCAGAGGGCGCTGATGGCCAGGGCGATCTCCGACGCCACTCTGGCGTTCGACACCAGAAGATCCGTGTTCACTCGCACGCTTCGTCCACTGGTCTGATCGGCAATGTGCCGAAGCATGAATGGAGTGACGGCCTTGCCCCGCACGCCCTCACGTTGCGCTTCCTGCACTCCTGCTTCCACCAGAGCGTCCAGCTCGGTCCGGTCCAAAGCCGAATCGACCGGGGGTGGATTGGCGACGATGATTCCGGTATCCAACCCGATCGCCGCTTGGGCGCGGACCATGTGGGCCACCGTCTCGGCGCCGTCGACGGCCGGCACCGAATGTGCTGACTCCCGACAATAGAAATCTGGCAGGACGTTGGTCCCGTAGCCCACCAGCGGGACGCCTACCGTCTCCAGGTACTCGAGCGTTCGCGGCACGTCGAGGATGGATTTGATGCCCGAGCACACCGTCACCACCGGCGTCCTGGCCAGTGTCCATAGGTCGTTGGAAACATCGCCCGTGTCCTCCGCGCCCCGATGGACGCCGCCGATGCCACCGGTAGCCAGCACCTGAATGCCGGCGGAGTGGGCGATCGTAAGGGATGAGCCGACTGTTGTGGCAAGCGTGGAGCGGGTCGCCAGCCCCCATCCAATGTCACGGGTTCCTGCCTTCCCGATGGTTGGGTCCCGTGCGAGTCGTTCCAGAATCCCCTCATCCACGCCCACGTGGATCACGCCGTCTATCAACGCCAATGTTGCCGGTGTCGCGCCCGTCGCAATCACCGCGGCCTCCACGGCGCGAGCGGCCTCGAGGTTGTCTGGCCATGGCAACCCTTGCGCGATGACCGAGGACTCCAACGCAACCACTGGACGGGAGTGGTGCAGCGCCGCGGCCACCCGACCGTCGAATCTCACTGTTGGAGATCAGGACGTTGGCGGACTATGATCCGGCCCCGAGGGTCCGGCAGGCGCAGGAGGATGGAGCCGTTACCGTCACGCGTCCGGGTTTGCCCGGGCGAAATCCCTGAGAGCACGCTCGACATATACCCGAGCCATACGCTTTCGGTGTGGAATGGAGCCCTCGGTATTGTCCATCGGGTGCGTGCTGCGAAAGACCTGGTCGCCGGCGGCCCGGATTAGCTCATCCGTGAGCGGTCGCCCGATCAGCAGCTCCTCCGCTGCCCGCACCCGCATGGGCAGCGACGCCACCGCGGTGAGAAAGATGCGAGACTGCCGAACCATGCCGTCGACGTCGAGCGCCAGGCCGGTGGCGGCGCCCACCAGCGGGAAGTCAAACGACATGCGGATGCGCAGCTTCGAATAGACAACCCGGAGGCCGTTGGGCGGCGGCAGTCTGACGGCGGCGACCACCTCGTCGGGCTGTAGGGCCATCGGAACGAGACCATCGTCGCGATAGAGCTCTTCGAGGGGCAGGAGGCGTTCTCCAGCCGGACCGAACACGGCTACCTGGGCGCCATGGGCCAGCAGCACGGGAACGGTATCCGCAGAGGAGACGGCCCAGCACCGATCGCTGCCGGGGGCGACCCGGCAAATCTCGCTGTCCTTCTTCATGCAGAAGCCAACTGCGCGCCGCCAGTGCTCCGACTGGTTGTAGTAGTTGCAGCGCACATCCAGGCAGATGTTGCCACCGAGGGTCCCCACGCGCCGAACCTGAGGCGAGGAAATGACCGCGGCGGCATCGGCGAGCGCCGGATACTCGTTGCGAACGAGCGGCGAGTGTTCGAGCTGGGATAACCTCACGGACCCTCCCAGCCGGAGCCCGCCACTTTCCTCGCGAACGATGCTTTGCATCTCCCGAAGAGACCGGAGGCCGATGACAAATTTCGGCTCAGCAAGCCGGTGCTTGATGTTGGGGAGGAGGTCCGTGCCTCCACCCATGTACGCCGCCTCGTCTCCGTATTGCTTCCGGAGCTGGACGGCCTCCGCAACGGAGGCCGGCGTCACGTACGTGAAGGGAGTCAGCCGGAGCACGCTGCAGTCCTTGGTGTGACCACCTGCCGAATCGGGTGAATCGAGTTGACGTCCGTGGTGCAGCTCCTCAGCCGGCCAGAGCTGCCGGCTCGGCGATGCGCCCCTCCCGCTTCGCCCGGTCGAGGGCCCTCATGATGCGGTCGGAGGTAATGGGAGTGGCGTCGAACCGTACTCCGACCGCATCGTACACGGCGTTGGCAATCGCGGGAATTACGGGGCTGAGCGGGCCCTCGCCCGCTTCCTTCGCTCCAAATGGCCCTTCCGCGTCTGGTCCCTCGACAATGATCGACTCGAGCGCGGGCGTTTCCAGAATGGTCGGTATCTTGTACTCGAGTAGCGACGGCTTCTTGTGCAGGCCCTTCCGGAACACCTGCTCTTCCATGACGGCTTCTCCGTAGCCCATGTACGCGCTGCCCTCGATCTGCCCCTCGACAATCATGGGGTTGATGGCACGACCGCAGTCGTGGGCAATCGTCACCTTGTCCACGTGCAGCTCGAAGGTCTCCAGGTCGACCGACACTTCGGCGACCGCGGTGGTAAAGCTATACGCCGGCGACGGGCCGACGCCGGAGCCCTTATACTTGCCGCCGAGCTTGGGTGGCGTATAGGAGCCCGCCGCGGCCAGCGTTCCGAACCGAGCCTCGGCCGCTTGAACGGCCTCAATAAAGTCGATGGCTCGGTCAGTGTCGTCGCGGTTATAGATCCGCCGGCCTCCGAGCCTGAGCCGTTCTCGCGGGGTTTCAAGCCTCTCGGATGCCACATCCAGGAGCAGATCCCGCAGCTTCTCGGCAGCCTGCCGGGCGGCGTTTCCGGCCATGAAGGTCACGCGGCTCGAGTAGCTGCCCAGATCTACGGGTGTGAGGTCGGTGTCTCCGGAGCAAACGCGTACGTCGATGGGGTCGACGCCCAACACCTCGGATACGATGTACGCCAGCATGGAATCCGAGTCCTGCCCAATGTCGGTGGTCCCACAGTAGATGGCGACACCACCGCCCCGGTCGATCTTCACCATCGCGCCCGAGTGGGGCATCGGGTTCCAGTAGATCGGAAGGCCCGCACCCGACATGTACACCGACGATGCGAGGCCGATGCCGGTGCCGAAGGGCAGCTTCCGGAATCTGGCCTGGAAGTCGGTTCGCTGCGATGCCGCGCGGAGCGTATCCCGCACGGCGCAGCTCGTGATCCGGAGACCGTTGACGGTACCGCTCATCGGATCAACCGCGTTCCGCATTCGCATCCCAACCGGATCGAGACCCAAGTCTTCGGCAATCTTGTCGAGCTGGCATTCGATGGCGAACCGAGGCTGCACGGTTCCATGTCCGCGCTTGGGGCCACAGGGCGGCTTGTTGGTGAAGACCCGAACACCGTCGAAGGCATATCGCGGCACCTTGTAGGGCATGGTGTTGAGGGCGCCCGTGTAATAGGTCGTGGCGACTCCGTAGGATCCATATGCGCCGCCGTCGAGCCATGACTGGAAGTGCATGGCCGTAATGGAACCGTCCTTCCGGACACCCGTCTTGATCCGCATCCGAACCGGATGGCGCCCTCGATGGCAGTAGAAAACCTCTTCGCGGCTGAGCTCGATGAGGACGGGACGGCCTGCCTTTCTCGCCAGCGCCGCGGCCGCTACCTCGTGAGAAAACATCTCGCTCTTGCCGCCGAAGGCCCCGCCTGACGGAGGCGCGATGATGCGGATCTGAGCCGTGGGCATGGACAGCGCCTTCGACAGCTCACGGTGGACATAATGTGGCGTCTGCGTGCTCGACCAGACGGTCAGCTTGCCGTGGAGCTCATATTGGGCAATCACGGCATGGTTTTCCATGGGAGCATGCGTGTTGCCCTCGAAGAAGAATTCGTCCTCGCGGACATGGTCCGCTTCCGCGAATCCAACTTCGGGCGACTCGAACTCGAGGTGAACCTCCTTATGGATGTTCCCCTCGCCCCCCTGGTCTTCATGGATTCTCGGTTTCTCCGGATCGAGGGCCTCGTCGATGCTCATGATTGCCGGCAGGGGCTCGTACAGCACCTCGATCGCATTACAGGCCTGCTCCGCCGTCAGCTCGTCGACGGCGGCCACGGCGGCGACGGCCTCGCCGACATACCTGACCTTGTCGATGGCGAAGGCCGTCTCGTCTTGAGACGAAGGCATGATCCCGTAGCGCTCGGGCAGGTCGGCCCCGCTTATGACCGCGAAGACACCCGGCATTGCCTCGGCCTTACGAGTGTCAACGTGGAGAACCCGGGCATGGGGATAGGGGCTCCGCAGCAGCCGACCGAAGCACAGCCTGGGAAGCTTGAGATCGGCCGTGTACTTGGTGCCGCCAGTCGCTTTCGCGAGATGCTCGTACTTGAGGTTGCGGCGACCGATGATGTGCAGCTCATCCGCCTGTGCTGGGCCGTCGGCGCGATCGCGACGCGGTGAACTTACGGGCTCGGCATCAGGTGGGGCGGTAGCGCTAGCCGGCTTGGGCATGAAGCCGCCTTCCGTCCGTCATGGAACCGGCAGCCGCCTCGACCGCCTCGATGATCTTCGTGTATCCGGTGCACCGGCAGAGATTGCCGGCAAGCGCCTCTTTGATGTCGTCCCGGCTCGGATGCGGGTTCTGCTCCAAGAGAGCAACCGCCGAGAGAATCATGCCCGGCGTGCAGTAGCCGCACTGAGATCCGCCCCATTCGGCGAAGGCCACCTGCACAGGATGGAGGACGGAGCCATGCTGCAGTCCCTCGATTGTGGTGACGTCATGGCCGACGGCCTCGACGGCCAGGAACAGACAGGAAACGACCGGCTCGCCGTCGACCAGAACGGTGCACGCTCCGCATTCACCAAGCTCGCAGCCGTGCTTGGTTCCCGTGAGGTCGAGGTCCTCTCTGAGCACCTCGAGCAGCGTCTTGCTGTGCTCGAAGGCCAGCGTCCGGTCCTCGCCGTTGATTCGAAGCGTAAAGAGCGATTTCATGAGGCTTTACAGGCTCATTCTCGCACCGGCGACCCGATTCGGCCGGCGCCACGGGCGACCGGCTCAGCTGTGCCGGCCCTCGTTACGTCCCGGGCTGCAGACGCCGGTGAAGCTCGAGCAGCTTCACGTCGTCGAACCAAGCGGTACCCTTGCCGGTGAGCACGCACTGAATGTTCAGCAGCTTGACACCCTGCGGGATGAAGAACGTCCGCGAGAATCTGTGCCAGGATGTGGTGCCCTTGACACGCGGGAACTTGGGCAGGGTGGGCCCCTCCCAGGGGCTGGCCCGAATCAGTGTTGCCGCGAAGTAAGCGCTGTCACCTCGGTCGGTGCCCAAACCAAAGTCGCAGCCCTTGCACAGCCGGACATCCTTGGTCATCATCCAACCGGACAGCCGGTACCACCGATAGGGAATCACCCGCACCACCTGTCCCCAGAACAAGGCCGCGTGGGGCGTCTTGCGCTCCCATTCGATCCTTCCGCTGCTGAAGCCGCTGTGCGCCACGGTGGAGTCGAAGGCCAGGTTCGCGCGGACGGTGGGAGGAAGCGTTTCGGTCAGAAGATCGTCCATCTGCCAGCCAAGAACGCCGCCCGTCTCAAAGCCGCCGTTCACGAGATGCTTCGGGGGCGGCGGGAAGGGCGGCACGATAGGCTTGCCGGGAACGTTGGCGATCGGCTCGGCCTGAGGCACCCCAGGTCCCCAGATGGTGACGCCGTGAGTATTGGCGTTGCCGCTGGCCACCCCGCCGTTGGGCATGGGCCAGCAGCTGTAGGGCTCGGGGAGATCGTAGTAGCGCCGTCGAATGACTCCCTTGCGGCTCACCTCGAGGCAGCGGTTGTGAAGTGAGTCGTCGACCAGAATGTCTCCGTTGGTCATCTGCATCGCGTCGCGGGGCCACAGGATCTTCTCGCCGCCTGTGGCGTTCCGTGTGTTGTTGATGGCCGGATACTGCCACAGTTCCCGAGTGCAGTTACGGTTGACGATGACGACTCGCGCATTATCTGAGTCGGAGATGATCGTGTCCCCGTTGGCCAGCCGCTGAGCGTTGTGCTCCCCGAGCAGGTGGTCGGGCTTGCCGTCGAGGTTGATGAACCGGCTGCACTTCCAGTAGACGTGGCCGTGCCGGTCGATCTCGAAGACCGTGTTGTTCATACGGGATGTGATCAGATAGTGACCGTTGGGGATCTCGAGCGCATTGTTAGGGTATTCGAGCCGTGACCCGTCACTCAGGCGCCCGCGACCCAGAAAGCCATGACCGGGGCCGAGATCGTCCGTATTGAAGACGATCTTGCACTGACGGTTGACCTCGATGACCCGGTTGTTGTTGGTGTCCGTGATCAGGATGTTGCCGCGGGTCGTCGGATAGGCGGAGTGGACAAAGTCCAGTTGCGGGTTGAAGTATGCCCAGATTGGTTTCCCTTGCGGACTAAACTCCACCACTTTGCTGCCGTACCGATTGAAGGCGCCGGCGTCCGCCACCAGGAATGACCCGCCCGCCTCTGGCGTCACCTGGGCCGGCGTGTATATGAAGCCAAGCGCCGGCGGGACCGGATGCGGGCAGAAGCCCGCATGGGGAAGCGCCGGCACCTTGGGACCGACCGCGGGGGCGAATGGTGCCTGCACCGACTGGCCGATACAGCCGGAGAGCGCGAGGCACGCCAGGAATGGGGTGAGGACTGAGAGCAGTTTCCCTTTGAGGGCGCGGATCAGGGATAGCAGTCCAGTGGTCGGGAGCATCATCGAAGCATTATCCCAAGCAACGCGCCCTCCATGCATCCCGCCTGAGATGGCCGTGGCTACTCCGGCTCTCCCTCAAACTGGCGTCGAAGGGCGGCGTCCTGGATCTCATCTAGATCTACGTTCAACGTTCTGATGTTTTGGCCCATCGTCTCCACGGGCGCTTCCGGCTGAAGCCGCTGCACCGAGGGATGGTCCGGATGCATCAGCGTGACCCGGCCGCAGCCGCGGCAGAAGAGCATGGCCACAGGGATGTGCTCGTCGAGCCAGTCGCGAACCGTCGCATCGGCGGCTCGAAGGCCCACGACCCGGTAGCCCTCGTACCGTTGCGAACAGTGGGGACAGGCGCTCATTCCTGTCGCGGTCGCCGCCTCACGCGGGCGTGTCCGCTCTGATCATCCCAGGCCTTCAACAAGAGCAGCCCTGCCGTCGCCACGGCGACGACTCCCACGACAAGCTCCACGGCCGTCACCAGCATCGGGTATTCCAGGCGAGTTGGTGCCCCAATATAGCCAACAGAGCCCCACGTCGCGAAGAGAGCCCTGCCGGCCGAAAGCCGCCCTGCGACGTCTTAGTGGGCCAGGACCGCCCGGGCCTTCTTATCTGCCACGCTCTGGCAGCCGACACACAGCGTCGCGAACGGGAGTGCCTGCAGTCGCCGCGGTGGAATGTCGGCCCCGCAGTCGGCGCACACGCCGTACGAGCCGTTGTCGAGGCGCTCGAGGGCGGACTCGATGGTCGTGAGCCGCCCGTCCAGTGAATCCGATAGGGCCTGATCCTGTCCCCAGCTCGACGCGGGAACTCCATCTCCGTCAAATTCGATGTCCAAGGCATCACGCGCGATGGCAGTCATCCGGTTGAGAACCGCTTCTCGCTCTCGGGTGAGCATCTCGCGCACAGATTCGGCATAGCTATCGACAGTTGCGTCTGTCATCTTGTTCCCCTCTGAGATGATTTCGCGTGCTGAGCACGAAATGTGCCAGCGCCGAGTCGATCCTCGACTCAAGCGGGGGTACCGTCCAACAGCAAGTGTATCACCCGGCTGGAAGCCGCCGTCCTTCGTCCGGCACCCGGGACAGACAGCGAGCGAGACTTCGTGAGGGAAAGGTGAATGGTGGGCGCGGCAGGACTCGAACCCGCGACCCTGCGGATGTAAGCCGCATGCTCTACCAGCTGAGCTACGCGCCCCTCCCGATTCTGCGGTATGGGCAGGGTCGGGCGGAGGGGATACCTATAATTTGGGGCTCATTGACTGGAGGCGCCCGTGGCTACCCACTCTCCCGAACCGCCGGTGTACGGTGGCCGGGCATTGGCTCGAGGTGTGCTGATGGTGGGTCCGGGCGCCATGGCGGTTTCGGTTCGCGCGGCGGACGGCTCCATTTCCACTGCCGTGGAGCCCTTTCAGCCACCATTTTCGGCCGCCAAGGGCGTGCCGTTTCTGCGTGGCCTCGCCGCGATGGCCGGCGCCGTCGTGCTGGCCCTGAAATCGGCCCGGATGGAACGGCGGCTCATCACCGACGAGAGCCGGCTCCAGCGTCTGCTCCTGACTCTCGGTCCGATTGTTTCCGTGAGTCTTCTGGAATCGGTTCTCCGTCAACTTGTGGCGGCCAGGCGGGGCCAGCGCGCGGGGCCTGGAATGGGTGTGACCACCGCAATTGCGCCGTTACTCGCCTTCCGGCTCTCGACGGTGGTATCTGCCAACCGGCAGCTGCTGCAGTACCACGCGGCGGAACATATGGCCGTGCATGCCGTCGAGGCAGGTCGCGAGCTGACTCCAGAGGGGTCTGCGCCGATGAGCCGCATCCATCCGCGGTGCGGCACCAGCTTCGCCGTCTGGGTGATCGTGCTCAACATGGCCCTCCAGCGGGCGCTTCGCGGTCACCGGCTGGGTGCCGTTGTCGGTGGGCCACTCAGTCTTTCGCTCGGCTACGAGATTGCTCAGCTCGGCAACCGCAAGCGTGATGAACCTTGGGCGCGGTACGTCTTCGGGCCCGCTTGGGGCGCCCAGCTCCTAACCACCTCACCCCCGACCGATGAGCAGCTGGAGGTGGCCTGCTCAGCCCTCAAGGCGGTCATCGACTTCAAGGCCAGCGAGGCCGTTGGCTCCCCGGGGCTCGTCTAAGCCACGGCAGCCCGACCCATTTCGGGGGCTCACAGCCGGTGTTCAGGTATCCACCGCCCCCAACCCGGGTCCCAAGACGCTATCGGGCACCAACGTCTATCTGGTGGGCTCGCGCGTTCTGATCGACGCCGGGCCGGACGACGCGCGCTACATTGACGTTCTGGCAGAGTCCATCCTGCGGGGTGGCGGCGCGACTGCTCTTCTGCTGACCCATGGGCACCCAGACCATGCGGGCGGGGCGGCCGCTCTTGCCGAGCGTCTCGGCGTCCCCGTGTATCTAGCTCCCAATGCGGATCCCTCGGTTCTGGGGTCGCTTCCGGATGTCCGGGAGCTTGGGGATCGAGACACGTTCGACACGCCATCCGGAGCCGTTCGGGCCGTCGCGACACCGGGTCACGCGCGAGATCACTTCTGTTTCTGGCTGGAGGCCGAAGGAGTGCTGTTCTGCGGCGATACCGTTCTGGGGGTCGGCACGAGTCTGGTGGCCAGACCGGAAGGCGACATGGCGGCGTACCTGCAATCGCTCCGGCGAATCCGAGCCCTTCATCCTCGACTCATTGCCCCGGGCCACGGTCCGCCGGTCGGAGACCCATTGGCGAAGATCGACGAATACCTGGAGCACCGGCGCACGCGTGAACAGGCCCTGATGCAGGCTCTCGAAGGTGGTCCCGTCTCCCTTGACGAGCTGGTGGACAGCGTCTACGGGCCCCAGCCTTCCGAAATCCGGCGGCTGGCGCTGCTATCCGCCGAGGCGCAGCTGCACAAGTTGATGGACGAGGGCATGGTGACGATGCACAGAGGCGCATATGCACTCAGCGAAGAGGCGCCACCGGCCGCGGGAGACGCCTAAGAGCGCGTGAAGCGGTTGGGGAGGCCCAGCAATGCGCACGTTTCCGCGGCATCCAGGGGTCCGTCGCCTTTGCTCCCGACCTAGCGACTTCTGAGCGGTCGGCTCCGGAGCCGCGCGACTGCCATCATCCGGGTACGGGGTCGACGATGATGCCGGACCCTTCGACATACCCCGGATCTCCGGGAATGAGGAAGGTTCGCGCACCGTCCTGCTCCCGCCACCGGGGCATCACCGTCCTGACCGGCATCGCTCGGGTGGACGTCCAGAGCTCGTCGACCGAGGGGAATGCGGCCAGACGCTGGAGATGCCGTTCCGTGGCGAAGACCAGAGGAAAGCTTCCGGCTCGATAACGCTCCAGCGCCTCCTCGGGCCGTGTCCACAGACTGTCCGTCAGCTCATGGAGATCGGCGTGCACCGGTTCCTCACCCGGACGAAGCCGGACCAGAAAGAAGAAGGTGTCGAAGCGCTTGTTCAGGATCGGCGGCGTGACCCAGTTCGAGAAGAGCAGCAGACGATCGGCTTCGTAGATCAGATCGTGCTGTTCGGCCAGATCTCGCATGCTGATCTCGCCACGGCGCACCCGATCCCGAGCCGCGGAGAGCTTACCGGCCTCGATCCCATGACCGGCAGGTGACCCATCAGATCCGGCCGCTCGCGCCAGAAGCAAGCCCGCCTCTTCGAACAGCTCCCGAATGGCGGCCAGCCAGATGAGCGGCCATCCGATGCCTGGCGATAGTTCACCGGCATTTGGCTGATCCGGTCGGTCGAGCCGCTCCTCCGCCACGATGTCTCGCGGGTCTGCCTTGCCGCCTGGAAACACGAAGACGTCGGGCGCGAAGTCGCTCCTAATGTGGCGGCGCGCCATGAAGACCTCCAGAACGGCCTCCGCTTGGCGAACGAGGACGACTGAAGCGGCCGGAACCGGCTCCGGCGCCGAGGCCGTCAAACCGCCTCGAAGAGGGCGCTGATGCCCTGGCCGACACCGATACACATGGTGACCAATCCGCGCCTTGATCCACGCCCCTGCATCTCGTAGAGAAGTGTGGTGACCAGACGGGCCCCGCTGGCCCCAAGCGGATGGCCGAGGGCGATCGCTCCGCCATTGACGTTGACGGATTCCTGATCGAGTCCGAGGAGCCGGATGCAGGCCAGCGATTGGCTCGCGAAGGCCTCATTAAGCTCCACCAGATCAATCTCCTCGATTCCCACGGCGCATCGATCCAGGAGCTTCCGGGTTGCCGGGACGGGCCCCAGCCCCATGACGGACGGATCAACCCCGGCCGTTGCTGCATCGACGAATCGTCCCAAGGGCTGAAGGCCCAACTCCGAGGCGCGGTCTTCGCTGGTGATGAGAAGCGCCGAGGCGCCGTCGCTGATCTGCGAGGAGTTGCCGGCGGTCACGGTGCCATCGGCCTGAAAGGCGGGCTTCAGCTTGGCGAGTCGCTCCAGCGAGGTGTCGCGCCGCGGCCCGTCGTCGGTGTCGACGCGTTCATCACCCTCTCGCGTCCGGACCGGCACGGGGACGATCTCCCTCGAGAACCGGCAGGAATCCTGAGCGGCGACGGCTCGTTGGTGACTCTGCAGGGCGAACTTGTCTTGATCCTGCCGGCCGATGTCATGCTCACGAGCCACCCGCTCGGCGGTCTCGCCCAGACCGAGAGGCGGGTAACGCTCCGCAAGTCGTGGGTTGATCATTCTCCATCCGACCGTCGTGTCCTCGGCCACGGGCGGCCGGCGGTCGAAGGCCGTCTCGGGCTTGCGCGTGACATATGGCGCTCGGGTCATGCTCTCGGCGCCGCCCGCGATGAACACGTCGCCGGCGCCGACTTGAATCTCCCGGCAGGCCGCCACGATCGCCTGAAGGCCCGATCCGCAGAGGCGGTTCAGGGTGGCACCGGGGACGGTCTCCGGAAGGCCGGCGAGGAGCGTGGCCATGCGCGCCACGTTGCGGTTGTCCTCTCCCGCCTGATTGGCGGCCCCGAAGAACACGTCGTCAATGGTTCCCGCGTCAATCCCGGTCCGGTCCACGATGGAGCGAATCACGAGAGCCGCAAGGTCGTCCGGCCGAACGTCCCTCAGGGCGCCGGCGTACTTCCCAAACGGCGTGCGCACGGCGTCGACGACGACCGCCGGCCTCAGATTGGGGTTCACGCTGTTCAGCCTCGGCTGGAGGAGGTCACAGCCGCCAGGGGTTCACGGGGCGCGTGGAGGTGTTGATCTGGACGCCCTTGAGCTCGGTGTAGAGCTTGAGCGTCTCGAAGGCCAGCTCGCGGCCGATGCCGGATTGCTTGTATCCGCCGAACGGCAGGCCGGGGGTCCCCGTCGCCGGCGTATTGACACCAAGCAGTCCTGTCTGCACGCCCTGAGCGACCCGGTGGGCGCGACCGAGGTTCTGGGTCCAGAGGGTCCCGGCCAGCCCATAGATCGAGTCGTTGGCCAAACGGATCGCCTCCTCCTCGTCGTCAAACGGGATCATGACCACAACCGGCCCAAAGATCTCCTCCTGAGCAACGCGCATACGGTTGTGGGCATTGGCGAGGGCCGTGGGCAGGAGGAAGTTGCCCGCCCGCAGGGCATCCTCGTCCGGAGAGCCGCCACCGGTGACGAGTTCGGCGCCCTCCTGCCGTCCAAGGTCGACATAACTCTTGATCGACTCGAGCTGGGCAGGGGAGATGATGGCGCCCATCTGGGTGGACGGATCGAGTGGATTTCCCACGCGAATCTTCTGGGCCTTCTCGGCGAAGCTGGCGACGAAGCGATCGTAGATCGAGCGCTCGATCAGGAGACGCGAACGGGCTTCACACGACTGTCCGGAGTTGTAATAGATGGCGAAGAGGGAGCCGTTGACGGCATCCTCGAAGTTGGCGTCGGCGAAGACGATGTTGGCCGATTTTCCTCCCAGCTCCAGGGTCACGCGCTTCATACCGTCGGCGGCGATCTTCATGATGGTTCGACCGGTGGCCGTTTCTCCGGTGAACGCGACCTTGCCGATGCCCGGATGACCGGCCAGATAGGAGCCGACGGAGGCGCCTGGGCCGGTAATCACATTGACCACCCCAGGCGGAATCCCGGAATCGAGGGCCAGCTGCGCCAGCAGGAGTGCGGTGACGGGAGTGGCGCTGGCGGGCTTAAGCACCACGGTGTTGCCGGCCGCGATGGCGGGCGCAATCTTCCACACCGCCATCATCAGCGGATAGTTCCAGGGGATGATCTGCCCGCAAACGCCGATGGGCTCTCGCAGCGTGTAGCTGAAGCTGTGGGATGAGACCGGGACGGTCTCGCCGGTCAATTTCGTGGCCGCTCCGGCGTAGTACACCAGGACCTCGATGCTGTGCAGAAGCTCCGGCTTGGCGGCGAAGGCGACGGGCTTGCCACTGTTGATCGCCTCTGCCTCGGCCAAGCTCTCGACCTGCTCTTGGAGCTTCTCGGCGAAGCGGAGCATCAGCGTGGTTCGCTTGGAGGCCGCCGTGCGCGCCCAGCCCGGAAAGGCCTTGCTTGCCGCCTCCACCGCCCGGTCCACGTCCTCAGGGCCGGATCTGGGGACCGTCGCGTACACCTCATTGGTCGCTGGGTTGGAGACATCCATCGTCTCGCCGTTGAGGGCGTCGACGCGCTCGCCCCCGATGACCATGGGATAGTGCGCTATGGCTGTTGCCGTGGTCATGATGCCGCCATCAACTCCCGTTCATGTCGACTGTCGGTTCTTCCCACCAGGGCGCTCTACGACGAGCCCGCGGCGCGCTTAGATCCTACTCGCCTCGGAAGGTGGGCTGCCGCTTATCGAGCCAGGCCTGCAGTCCCTCTTGCGCGTCGGCCGTCCGGAACAGCCGGTTCTGCAGCTCCCGCTCCATGAACAGACCGGATTCGATCCCCACCTCCACGCCTTCCTTCACCGAAAGCTTGATGAGCCCGCTCGCCCGTGCCGGTCCCGCCGCCAGCTTGCGCGCGTAGTCCATAGTCCGATCGAGAACCTCCTCGGCCGGATAGAGGTACTCGACGATGCCGTAGTCATAGGCCTCGGACGGGGTCAACAGGCGGCCGCTGATCATCAGGTCGAGGGCTCGCGAGGGCCCGATCAGGCGGCTGAGGCGCTGAGTGCCGCCGGTACCCGGCAGGACACCAAGGTTGACCTCCGGCAAGCCGATCTGAATGCCGGAGTCGGCCGCGAAGCGGAGGTCCATGGCCAGGGCGATCTCCAGCCCCCCTCCCACGGTGTGGCCGGTGAGGGCGGCGACAAAGACCTTCGGTGTCCGCTCGATCTTCCGCAGGGTTTCCTGGGCCTCGAGGCAAAAGCAGGCCTTGTAGTCCGGCGTTGCCGCCTTGAGCATGCTGATCTCGGCCCCGGCCGAGAAGAACTTGGGCACGTCGCTCTTGACCACCACCGCCTTGATGTCCGTGTCGAGACGGATCTCGTTGACGGCGTCGTTCAGCTGCCGGATGAAGTCATAGTCGTAGGTGTTGGCCTTGGGCTTGTTGAAGGTCAGGAGCCCGACCCCGCCTTCCTTGTCCAGGCTGATGTGCTGCTGTGCCGACGTGCTGGGAGCAGGCGCTTCGACCGCCATGTGGATCACCTCAGAGGTCTGATCTGTGGGCAGGCTGATACCAGCTTGCGCCTCCTCAGTGTGGCATGACTCTTCAGAGGCCGGGGCGGCTCGCGACGCTCATCCTTGTCGGCCTGCATCCTCGGACTGCGCGGTGAGATGCCGCATGACCGTCTCGTCCTTCACCTTCTCAAAGGGGGTTCTGCAAGCCTCGCAGTAGAACTGGACCGTGAGCAGCTGCTGACCGAAGAGCGACATGACCTGTGTCGCCTCGGCCCCGCAGAAGGGACAGGCAATTCGTCCCTCGTCTACCCTTTCAGACGCCGTCGCTCACCGTCCCAACGATCCCAGGGCAGATCGGCCATTCCCATGGGAGTGGCAATGGCACTCGTGTCCATCACCGGGAGCACGCGCTCCAGGTAGGCGGAGCGCAGCTGCTCCGAGTCGCGGTCCAAAACGGTTCGCCGGCGCAGCTCCTCGATTTCTGCGTCGCTCTCGGGCCCGAACCACATGGCGGTCTCGGCCCAGATCCGGGAGAGGCTGTCTGACAGGCTCCGGTGCGATCCCGCGCCCGCGGTGGCCAGTCGCTGCACCCAGGCCTTGCCGTGCAGCCAATGAATCCCCTCTTCGCCCACGATCCGGCGCGCGCGATTGCGCAGATCGTCGTACGACGAGTCGTAGGCCGCCTCGAACATGACGGTCAGGGCGGTGTCGACGAGGAAGTTGGCGGCGACGAACTCGGACCACGACCGGAAGGGCTCGTCCAGCGCCCGAAGGCTGTGAAAGGCCGTGCGCCCCTCGGGCTCGACATCTTGACCGGTGAAGTCGCGGAACAGCGGATACTGGCTGCGGGCGTGACCGATCTCATCCTGGGCCATGGCGGCGGCGGCGACCGCCGCCTCCAGCGCCGGGGCCGCCGTGCACCATTCGGCGTACCGGCGGCCCAGCCAGTACTTGTTGTCGGCGAGGGTTTGGATGAGGGCGAACAGGGCCGGATCGGCCTTCGCTGGAGTGGCGGCCGCGGCCGCGGTCTCCACCATCAGGCTTCGATGACCGGGATGATGGTGTCGCGGGGGATCAGCACCATCTCAATCCAGGGAAACTCGTTGAAGATCGTTCGCGCGTAGACCCGACCGAGGTCCGGGTCGTCGGCCGCCACCGTGCCCACCTGGTAGAGCGGCTCGTCATACTTGCGGCGGGCATAGACCTCCCACAGCTTCCGGTCTTCGATCCATCCGCCCGCTTCAGAGGACTGCTGCTTCGCCGTCGGCGCAGGAGAAGTGTTCATACCGCGATGCCCATCTCCTGGAGGGCAAGCCGGCCGTCTGCGGATAGCCGCCGCGGCGACCAGATGGGGTCCCAGACGATCTCGATCGCCACCGAAGCGATGCCGGGCTCCCGCAGCAGTCGCGCTTCGATATCCTCCATGATCATGTCGACGGCCGGACAGCCCATCGACGTGAGGGTGAGCTTCACGTCCACCGTTCCGCGATGCTCCCGGATATCCACAATGAGCCCCATGTCCACGATGCTGATGGGAAACTCGGGATCGAATACGTCCCGAAGCGCGTCCAGCAGTGCCGCTTCCCGCGGCGCTTGGCCGCCGGGGCCGCTCGGGTTGTTGCCGCCTGTCACCGCTGCCTCGCGGGCAGCGGCGGCCGGCGATCCACTCGGGACCGGCAACGCTACGCCGCGGCCAGAAGCGATTTGAGCTCCTTGTGGCCGCGCTGAATGGTGTCTACGTACTGCTGGTTCATCGGGCCCCGGGCCTTCCAGCGCCCCAGGACCGCATCCCAGGTGATTTCCCCTTCGTCGATCAGCCACCGTTTGTTCTCGGCGTCGAAGGCCAGTGGAAACGGTACGTCCAGGACATACCGCTCCGTGGCCTGATCGAAGTGCGCCGGGACGCTGTAGTTCAACGACTCGCACAGCGGGACCGCCGTGGACATCCAGATCTGGCGCAGCTCGTCGTTCGATTTGCCCTTGAAGCCGAAGCCCAGCTGCTCGGTGTGCCGCTTCTTGTCGTCGGGCAGGCCGAACCACTCGACGGTCAGCAGGAACATCCAGTCGATGGCCCGCTGGATCTCCCGCCGCCCTTCGGTTGTCTGGGAGAGCTTGCGCATCCAGTTCTCGCCATGCCGGAGGTGGAAGGTCTCCTCCTTGTCCACCTTCACGAGCGCGCGCTTCCACGGGCCGAACGTCGAGGAGCCGAAGACGTCACTGAGCAGGACGAAACCGGCCCGATCGTAAAACGCGTTGGCCATCACTAGCTCCACCCAGGTCGTGAGCGGTACGTCAAAGGCATAGGGATACTTGAACTTGGCGGGGTCGCGGTCGTAGATCAGGGCGTCGATGTCGACACCGAGGTCGCGCATGAGGCGGTAGGCAATGTGGGCGTGACCCAGCTCGTCCTGAATGATGGCCAGTGCTGAGCCGAACGGGTTCAGCGATGGAGCGGCCCTGGCGGGGTTGTAATAGGCCGGTGCGCTGATCAGCTCCGTATCCGCCGAAACGGTGAGGATGCGCTTGATCCCCTCCAAGTAGGCAGGGCTCATGTGCTCGATGGATTCGATGAGCTGGTGGTTCTTGATGCGTTCGAGCACCTGCTGATCGGTCAGCGGTGGGGCATCGGACATGGGCGCAGCGCTCCGTCTTGAGGTGGCCTCAGCCCCATCATAGCCCCGAAAACCGGCAGTCTCCGTGCTAAACTTGGCCCATTCCAGCCGGTGCACATGGCGCCTCGACGCCTTCACTCCGGAGCGGAAGGGGGGAGATGGGCAGGAGCGATAACGGTCGAAGGTCCCGGCTTCCCCAGGCCATGTGGCCGACGGATGACCGGCCGTGGTCGCTGGCCGCCCTCACGATCCTCTCCCTCTTTTGCTGGCCAGGAGCAATTGTTCTCTCGGTGCGCAACCTGCAGTACCTCGGGGTCTACGACGAGAAGACGGCGCGGTTCTATGCCTGGGCCACCGCGGCATTCCTGGCCAGCCTGCTCCTCCTGACCTGGTCCTTCGATCCCAAGGCCTTTGAGAAGACCCCCGAGCAGCAGGCCCTTCCCATCACGCTCCTCTCGCCGCTGGTCTGTTATCTGATCCAGGTCATCCCGTTCCGGCGCTGGCGTCTGGCTCATCCCGCCCAGCCGACCAGGCCCTGGTATTCCTCGATTCTGCCCGCGATCGTGACTGCGCTGGCGACCATTGTCGTCGCCCTTGCCGCCATCAGCATCGTTCAGGTGGCCATGCCGAAGTCGTAGTCCGCGCCTCCCTCGTCGGCCTCTGCGGTTCTCATGCCATAATCCTTTCGGTTGTGGAGACCACTCGTCGGAGTGCGGTGCGCCGCGTCGAACGTCCGCATCACCGGCTGCGCGACACCCTCTATCTAATCCTGGCGCTGCTGGTTCTGACCTTGACGATTGTCGGCGCCACCAGCACCGTGGCGTTCGTGCTGGGGTCTCAGATCTTCCACGCGGCGAAACCGCACGCCGCTCCACCCGGCACGCCGCGGGTCGTCGTTCGCGTTCCGGAACGCGCGGCGGCAGCGGTCCTGGCGCACGCGCGGCAAGAGCGACGCCGGCTTCTTCAGCGAGCGCGTGCCCAGGCGAGGGCCCTGCTCCGTGCGGCTCGACGCCGTGCTTCACATCGCCCGGTGCCCACGAAGGTGCCTCCTCATCCTCGGTCCACCGCACCTGCCATACAACCCACCCCGGCTCCCGCGGCCCGTGCTCCCATCGGGACTCCAGCTCCGGCCCGCGTCGGGAGCCGTCCCTCAGGCTCGCTGCCGGCCGGCTGGGCGGTCGCCGCCGTGGGCAGCAACCCGTGGAGCCGAACGGTCCAGATTCGCAACCGCTCGGCAGTGAGCTTCTCCGGTGTGGTCACGATGACCTTCGTGGCTCGGAACGGTGGGGTCCTCGCCACCGACCTCGGACATTTCGGCGGCGTCCCTCCGCACAGCACGGTAACGGTACACGTGTTTGGTGCCGACCCTCGGGTCTGGTATCGGTACCGGATCGCGGTTTCCGACATCCGTTAGCCCCGGTGCGGCGCCTCGCGGTTCGGTACGCCGCTTGCTCTAAGTTGAGGTGGCGGTATTGGCCAGAAAGGGGACGCATCCCGTGTCAACCATGACCAAGCCCGCGGCGCGCAGCGTCCGCGAGGGGCCGAACGAGTTCGAGACGGCACAACGGCAGTTCGATCGCGCGGCCGAGATTCTCAATCTCGATCCCAATATTCGGTGCATTCTCCGAACGCCGCAGCGCATCCTGGAAGTGCACTTTCCCGTACACATGGACGACGGCAGCATCCGGGTCTTCACCGGCTTTCGAGTGCAGCACAATCTCCATCGTGGACCGACCAAGGGCGGCATCCGGTATCACCCGGACGTCACCTTGGATGAGGTGAAGGCGCTGGCGATGTGGATGACCTGGAAGTGCGCCATCATCGGTCTGCCCTTCGGAGGCGCCAAGGGCGGCGTGGTCGTCGAGCCGGAACGGCTCAGCCAGACCGAGCTGGAGCATCTCACCCGGCGCTTCACCACCGAGATCTCGATCATCATCGGTCCCGAGAGAGATATCCCTGCCCCCGATGTGAACACCAGCGGCCAGACCATGGCGTGGATGATGGACACCTACAGCATGCACACCGGCTTCTCGGTCCCGGCAGTCGTGACGGGGAAACCATTGAGCATCGGCGGCTCAGAGGGCCGGCTCGAGGCAACTGGGCGGGGCGTCATGATCGTTACCATCGACGCGCTCCAGCGTCTCGGCATTCCTCCCACGGAGACGACCGTCGCGGTTCAGGGGTTCGGAAACGTGGGCAGCCACACCGCCCGCCTGCTTCACCAGGAGGGCTGCCGCATTGTGGCGGTAAGTGATGTGCACGGTGGCATCTACAACCCGAAGGGCCTGCCGGTTCCTGAGCTGCTGCGATACGTCCAGGAGCACGGCACGGTGCTCGGGTTCCCGCAGACCGAGTCGGTGACCAACATGGAGCTTCTGGAGCTGCCGGTAACGGTCCTGGTGCCGGCGGCGCTGGGAAACCAGATCACGGCCGAGAACGCCGATCGGATTCGCGCCCGGGTCGTCTCTGAGGGAGCGAACGGCCCGACGACGCCCGAGGCCGATGCCATCATGCACGAGAACGGCGTCTTCCTGATTCCCGACATCCTTGCCAACGCCGGTGGCGTCACCGTCTCGTACTTCGAATGGGTTCAGGATCTCCAGCAGTTCTTCTGGACGGAGAACGAGATCGATCAGAAGCTCGCCCACATCATGCGCAAGAGCTTCGCGAAGACCTACGCCACCATGGAGAATCGCGGTGTCGACATGCGCATGGCGGCCTATATCGAAGCGGTGAGCAACGTCGCGGCCGCCACCGACGCCCGGTCCATATACCCGTAGCGGGCTCAGCAGCGGCCAGAAGCGGCCGGCCCGGACAGGGCGCGCGCTTCCGGTCCGAACAGGCGGTCCTGGTCCCTCTCGGCGCGGGCCCGAAATGTGGGGCTCACCGGCCGCAGGTCGATTTTGCCGCTCTTCTTCGGGCCGAGCCTTGCTTTAGAGCCCTCGGTTGGGCGGCACCCACTGTGAGCCGTTCCACCGCTCCCCAATCGGCCTTCTCGGGCCGGTCGATGGGAGGACGCTGCCCACGGCCATGCAATGGTTGGGTCTCGGGCAGTCGACACCGCTTAGCTGGCGAACCCGTGCCGGGGGTTCCACGAGGCGGTCCGCAACCACTTCCGGCCGTTCCAGCGCAAGCGTCAGACTGTAATCCCGGAACGGCGCTCGCGGTTTGGTGATGGGCTCCATGGAGCCAACCGCCATGCAGCGGTCGCCTCCGCGGCAGGTCACCCCGAGGAGCCTGGCCTAGAGTCGCTGTGATGTCGGGTTCGGGGGCCGCCACCATCTCCCGGAGCGGTATCGCTCGAGCAGGGCGCTGGGACCGCGAGAGGCGGCCGAGTCCACTCGCGTGGGATGCGCCCAACAGCGTCGTCACCTGCTCCACCGGCTCACCATCACTGATGTAGTCGGTCGCGCCGAGGTCCAGCGAGCTGGACAGGGTGCGTGCAATCAAGGCTGGGATCGGCGAAGTGCTCCAGGTCAGGTGGTCAGAGCTTCAACTCAGGAGTGGGTTCGCGTCGGGAGCCACCGGGGCGATTCGGCGTTGGGTCCCCACGACCCACGCCGGCTAGAAGCTCTCGGCCACTACGAATTGGATCCACACTCAAGTATCGCCTCCAAAAGCCCGAGTGCTTCAGCCTGTAGGGCGTGCACGGTTCCCTCAAGATCAATTGACTCGAGGCGGGACGCCGCGTAGCTGGCTCGGAAGATGAGCGACCATGTCCCGCTGAGAAGGGGTGTCAAAGCGTGTCCGCGGGGTCGCAGGAAGCGCCCAGCCGCTTCCTCTGCCGCACGCCCGCCCGCCCGGTCCACCGGGTCGCGATTCCACCGGCTGAACGAGCCGACGGGGCCGTGCTCCCAGATGCTCCGACGGGTCCGCCTCGTCACGTGAGTACACGCTTCGAGAGAGGCGTCGTCGGTGATCGGTGTCGTGGACTCTACCTCCGTGGCATCGGCGCCGAGACCTCCCAGGCGGAGCCAAGTGCCGGCGAACGGACGGGCGTACCAGTCCAGCGCCATCCATGCCCGCCGCTCTTCGATCTCGTCCGTGCGTCGCGAACCGGCCACGCGGCGCTGGTAGGCCCGGGCGAGGTGCTGCTCCTCGGGGTCTAAGTCGGCCAACCAGGTGAGTACGAACCAGTCGACAACGGGGCTTTCGTTGGCATCCGCGAGTGTTCCGATCGCGGTCCCCTATTCGGCTACGGAGTGACGGCAAACCTCTAGCGGCATTGTTTCGGGAGGCGGATCTTGGGGAAGCGTCTGGGATGCCAGTTCAGGGCAACCGTCGTTCGCGACGTCTGGATCGGGCCCTTTGAGTGTGCGGGGTGAGCAGGTGAGACTGCCCGGCTGCTTACGCGGAGGATGAGCCCGGTCCTCCGCCCAATCAGGAAGGTCTCCCGGAATGTCGAATTAGCGCCGTAGACGGCGGGTATCCGCGTACGCACGGTCACGGCCCATACGCGATGCTTGCCCAGACGCCTCCGGCCCGCTAGTCTCGCCCGCTCGGGGTTCTGTGCAACGACGGGACCGTAAGAGTTCGTCGCCGACCCGGGCGGGCCCCGAAACGTTCGTCTGCTGCACCGCCAGGGCTTCCCCGGCGATCGGAAAGCCGCATGCGATCCGACGGAGATTCCCAGGTAGCGGCTCGCAATCGGTCCGTCTGGGCCGTGTCCGCGTATCCGGCCGGCCTCGCGTCCACGACCAGGGAACCCGCCTCGCACGGTGTACCAGCCACGCCCGCTGGTGACCAAACCGTATCGGCGCCGCGGTCGTAGCGTGATTAGCTCGACCTGGTCGACGGTCACCTGGTAGCTGAAGCGGCCCAACGACCGGAGGCGGCCGAGGGCGTGTCGCAGGAGGGTGGGGCCCCGGCCGTCGGCGCCGGGCGGGGCACCGGCCCGCTCAGCCGACGCCGTCAGAGAGCCACCGCCGAGTGTCGCCGCGGCTAGGATCGCCAGCCCCAGCGCAGCCCGCGGTGTGTCCGACAGGATGTGCCGCTTCCTAAACATTCGGTCCGCCTCCTACCTAAAGATGTTCGCAGGGGAAAGAGTTGTGGGCGTGCTTCGGCAGCTCGGCGAGTTCCGTGAGGGCGTCAGAGAGCGGGCCCTGCAGCTCATACGCAAAGGCGCCCTCCGGGAACCGCTCGCGGCGCTCACCGTGAAGCAGCTGCTTGACCAGTTCGGCGATCTGCACGGCCATGCTCGGACCCGCTTCGAGTTCGGATGCCTGCCACGCGACGACGACGGTCCGCCGTCCCTCGGCCAGCGCACTCAGAAGCAGGTCCAGGGCATCATGCCGGCCGCCGAGGCAGGCGAAGCTGGACAAGCCGGCCGCGTACAGCGCGGGAACCCAGGCAGGCCTCCCGCCGAGCGTCACAACTCCCGCGACCACCGCTCCGGCGCCCACCAGCGCCCGACAAGCGTCCACCGCCGCATCCGGCGAGGCGTCCAGGAGCCCATGATGGCGACATCGGCGCCCGCGCGGCAGACGTCGAGATCGAAGGGCGTCAGCGGCCCAGAGTAGACCACATCGTGGCCGCCCGCGGCCACCCAGACGCGAATCCCCTCGCGTGGAACGTCCACATTCGACAGAATTGCGATGCGCACCCCAGTACCCTTCGCACTATTAAGATACCGCCTCGGCGCGAGAACGTCAAGCCTGGGACGCGGCGCCCGGCCTATCCTCCGGAAGGGACGGGCGCGCGCCGCAGGTAGGCCTCGATGAAGGGGTCGAGGTCGCCGTTCAGCACCGCGTCGGCGGCCGACGTTTCGACACCAGACCGCAGGTCTTTCACCATGGTGTAGGGGTGCAGGACGTAGGAGCGGATCTGGTTGCCCCAGCCGGCCTCGACATGCTCCCCTTTGAGACGCGCCTGTTCGGCCTGCCGCTCCTCGAGCTGCCGCTCCAGGAGGCGAGCCCGCAGGACGGTCATGGCCAGGTCGCGGTTCTGCAGCTGCGACCGCTCGTTCTGGCACGTCACGACGATGCCGCTGGGGATGTGGGTGATTCTGACGGCCGACTCGGTCTTGTTGACATGCTGGCCGCCCGCGCCGGTGGACCGGTAGGTGTCGATGCGGAGATCGTCGGGATTGACGGCTAGCTCTTCGTCCGTCTCGGTGACGGGCATGACCTCCACGAGCGAGAAGCTGGTGTGGCGGCGGTGGGCGCTGTCGTAGGGCGAGAGGCGGACCAGGCGGTGAACGCCCCGCTCAGCACGCAGGTACCCGTAGGCGTAGGGACCGGAGATCTCCAGATCCGCGCTCTTGATCCCGGCCTCCTCCCCCTCGCTGATCTGCACGATGTCGACCTTGTACTTGTGAGTCTCCGCCCAGCGGATGTACATGCGCATGAGCATCTGGGCCCAGTCCTGGGATTCCGTCCCCCCAGCGCCGGCGTGAATGGAGAGGATGGCATCGTTCTCGGCGTAGTCGCCTGAGAGCAGAACCCGAAGGTCAAGCCGCTCCACCTCTCGGGAGATCTGGCCCGCCTCGGCGGTGACGTCAACCAGGAGCGAGTCGTCGTTCTCCGACTCGGTGAGATCGAGCAGATCGCCGAGATCGTGGATGCGGTGAGAGAGCCGGTCGGCTTCCTCCACCTCCCCGGCGAGACGGCTGAGCCGTGCCATGACCGCGGAGGCGGCCCGTGGCTCGTCCCAGAAGCCGGGCTCGGCGCTCTGGGCCTGCAGACGGCTCAGCTCGCGGCGGCGGCCCTCGATGTCAAAGGTGCACCTTTAGCTGATCGAACTTGGTCGCATCGTCATGCAGGCGCAGCTTCAGGTCTTCCACGGATGTCTGGGTCATCCTAGGCCGCCCGACCGTGACAGAGCTTGTACTTCTTGCCACTCCCGCAGGGACAGGGCTCGTTCCGGCCGACCTTGCCGTTGACGGGCCGTCCGGCGCCACGCGGCAGAGGTTTTCCACGGCGGCCCGGCGCGGGGCTGGACTGACGCGTCGACGGCCCTGACTCGGGCTGCGGGCCGCCGACCATCTGGGGCTCTTGGTCGTCGGTCTGGATGGTGATGGGACCGAAGAGGATATGGAAGATGTTGTGGGTGAGGCTGCGTCGGACCTGGGCCTGGAACTCGTCGAACATGTCGAAGGCCTTGCGCTTGTAGACCACCAGCGGGTCCTGCTGGCTGAAGGCGTGAAGCTGGGCCGCCTCGCGAAGCTCGTCCATGGCGTCGACATGCTGAATCCAGCCCTGGCTGAGGATCTGGAGGAGGACGTTGCGCTCGATCGCGCGAACGATCTCCTCGCCGACCGCTTCCTCCCGCTCCGCGTAGATCGCCTCGGCGGTGCTGAGGAGGTAGTCCTGCAGCTCCTCCTTCGAGAGCGTCTCCAGCATCTCGACGGTAAAGTCCGGGGGCGGCTGCGCCACCATGGCCGTGTAGGCGGAAATCAGGCCTTCCAGGTCCCATTCGTCGCTGTGGGTGCTGGCGCAGAAACCGGCCACCATCTCCGCGACCTCGTCGCGCATCAGGTTGACGACGGTGTCCCGCACAACCTCGCCTCGAAGGATGTCCTGGCGCTCCGCATAGACGATGTCGCGCTGTTTGCGAATGACGTCGTCGTATTCGACGAGATGCTTGCGGTAGTCGAAGTTGAAGCCCTCGACCTTGGTCTGCGCGGACTCGATGGTCCGGCTGACCAAGTTGTGCTCAAGGGGCTCGTCGCCGGTCATGCCGAAGCGCTCCAGCAGGCCCTTGACGCGAGGACCGACGAAGCGGCGCATCAGCTCGTCTTCCAGGGAAACAAAGAAACGAGACTCGCCCGGATCTCCCTGACGGCCGGAACGGCCGCGAAGCTGATTGTCGATGCGGCGGGACTCATGACGCTCGGTGCCGACCACCGCCAGGCCGCCCAGCTCCCTGACGCCTTCGCCAAGGGTGATGTCGACGCCGCGGCCGGCCATGTTGGTGGCCACGGTCACGGCGCCCTTCTGCCCGGCGTTGGCGATGATGGTCGCCTCTCGCTCGTGCTGTTTGGCGTTCAGCACCTCATGGGGCACGCCTGCGCGAGTAAGGAGGGTGGACAGGATCTCGTTCATCTCGATCGAGGTGGTTCCCACCAGGACCGGCTGGCCGGCCTCATGCTTCTCCTTGATCGTCGCCACGACGGCCTTGAACTTGGCCTCCTGGTCTCGATAGACGAGGTCGGAGTAGTCGGCCCGGACCATGGGCTGGTTGGTGGGAATGGCCACAACGTCGAGGCCGTAGATCTTGTGGAACTCTTCGGCCTCGGTCTCGGCCGTGCCGGTCATGCCGGCCAGCTTCTCGTACATGCGGAAGTAGTTCTGCAGGGTGATGGTGGCGTGAGTGACGTTCTCACGCTGGATGTTCACGCGCTCCTTGGCCTCGACCGCCTGATGGAGGCCGTCACTCCAGCGGCGTCCCGGCATGAGCCGGCCGGTGAACTCGTCGACAATGATCACCTCGCCGTCCTGAACCACGTAATCCTTGTCTCGCTGGTAGAGCACCTGAGCGCGAACGGCCTGTTCGAGGTAGTTGACTAGCTGGAAGTTCTGCTCGTCGTAGATGTTGGTGATGCCGAGGGCGCGCTCCATCTTGCCGATGCCGGCCTCGGTGAGACTGACCGATCGAGCCTTCTCGTCGACGGTATAGTCGGCATCGGGACGCAGCCGCGGCGCCAGTTGGGCGAAGGTGCGATACATCTCCGACGACTCTTCGGCCTCGCCGCTGATGATGAGCGGGGTTCGCGCCTCGTCGATCAGGATGTTGTCGACCTCGTCCACGATGGCGTAGTGCAGGTCGCGTTGCACCAGGTCCTCCAGATCGAAGGCCAGGTTGTCGCGCAGGTAGTCGAACCCAAACTCGCTGTTGGTCCCATAGGTGACGTGACAGGCGTAGGCGTCCTTGCGCGAGATGGGCGCGAGGTGCCGGAGCCGCTCATCTCCGGCCGACTCGTCGAGGTAGTCGGGATCGTAGCGGACCGACATGTCTCCGGCGATGGCCGCAGTGGTCATGCCCAGGGCATGAAAGATCTGGCCCATCCAGCCGCAGTCGCGACGGGCCAGATAGTCGTTGACGGTGACCAGATGGCAGCCCCTCCCCGTGAGGGCGTTGAGATAGAGGGCGGTGGTGGCGACGAGGGTCTTGCCTTCGCCGGTCTTCATCTCGGCGATCTTGCCCTCATGCAAGACGATGCCGCCCACGAGCTGGACATCGTAATGCCGGAGACCCAAGGTGCGCTTGCTGGCCTCGCGGACGGCGGCAAAGGCCTCCACCAGGAGATGGTCTAGGGACTCCCCGTCCTGGTAGCGGCCGATCAGCTCGGGAGTCTTGTCCCGAAGCTGCTGATCGGTAAGGGCCTCGAACTCGGGCTCGAGGTCGTTGATGGCGTCGACATCGGGCTGGACCCGACGAACATACCGGGTGTTTGGGTCACCGGCCAACCTTGTGAGAATGGACATGATACCTAACGAGTCGGCTGAAGTGGCGGCATCGGATGAACGGCTCTAGGCCGTCATCTGACAAAAAGCACCGCCGCTCCGGCCTGGCGGCCCTCGACGGCGATGCTCTGCGAGGATTCTACCATTTCAGGCCTGGTTATGAGGAGAAATCGCCTCTCCCATCCACTCCGAGAGGCGGCCCAACAGAAACTGGAGATAGGTGAGATTGGCCTGGTCCGTGGTTCGTATGAGCACCAGCCCATCGGCCGAAAGTTGCCGCAGGACGAAGGTCTCCCGAGGCGTTTCCAGCATCAGTCCGCGGGGGCCGGTGACTTCCGCCACCTCCAGAAGGCGCGCCGCCGACTGCAGAGCATGGTTGCCCAGGGCGGCAAGCGCCTCGAGGTCGTCGCCGGCGCTGGAACGGCCATGAATCAAGAGGCCATCACGGGTTGCGAGCAGGATGGCCCGAACTCCGTAGACGTCCATGAATCGATCGAGGACGTTCGTGATTTCCTCGGGCGACGCGGAGCTGGGCATGTGCCGACCTTGCGCTGCGGTTCGCGATTAGTATAGTCATCCGGGGAATGCGGTATGGGATCGAGACGAGCAGCCGGCGGAGCCGCCGCCCTCCTGCAGGAGGCGCATGCGATCGAGGTGCTTCTCGACGAGATCGTTCCCGACGAGCGCGACGTCGAGCACTACTGGGACGTCTCGACGCGACTGATCAATCTCGTCCTGAGTCTGGAGACGCTGGCGGGGATCCGTGCCGGTGAGGACGACCTGGCTCCGGCCCGAGCCGAGCTTTCGGCCATCGAGTCGGCCATTGCCGATATGGCGTCGCACACGGGATGGCCAGAGGCCGCGGACTCATGGTGACTTCCGCGTGGTGGCTAGGAAGCTCGGGCCGACTCGGCCTGTTCTCGCTCACGCTCCTGGCGCAGAGCCGTGCGGTGGCTCAGGCCGTCACGCCAGCAGCGCAGCTCGCTGAGCATGCAGACGTGCTGCTCCTCGACGGTCTCGGGGGGCGTTTCTCGGAGACAGTAGATCTCATAGAGGACCACCTCCCGCCCGACTGCCCGGATGGGGTCCGGGGCAACCCAGTTCTCGCGATAGAAGGGGCAGGCCCCCTCGTGGCGGCGGAAGCGGCGCTGATCGCGGATCAATGGGACTTGGAAACGCGCGACATGGTGCCGAATTCTAGCAATTCGACCCTCCAATTTCGAAATGCACCGGCGGTGCTCGTGGCCTATCGGCGGCATCCTTCAGCGGCTGGTCTCAGCCGCGGGAGGAACACCCGGAAGCGATCGGACAGGCATGGCGGGGCCGCCGCGGGGTCGTATCGGCGGTGCTGCCGAGGGGATCTGAATCCAGCGTCGGCCCCAACCTGTGGGCGGCCGCGCCCCCATCTGGTTTCTGCTGGCCAGGTATCCGCCCCGGTGCTGCCGTGTCGAATCTATTGGTGTGCCGACTCTGTCGGCGATTGGATCCTGGTCGCCGGCAGCGTCTGCCTGCTCGGCATCCCCTCTTGTATCTGGAAGCGACGAGCCCTCAGTCGGCGCTCGTGTTCAACGCGGTGCTTATGTGGGCCTATGAGACGCGGACAGCCGACAGGGGGTAGTGGGCGGATCGGGTGGTCTGCGTCGCTCGCTGTGGGACCGGGTCAGAACCCCATGACCCGGAGCAGCTCTCGCACGGCATCCGCGGACTTCTGCAGCGCAGCTCCGTCCTCATCGCCGAGATCGAACTCCACGATCCGCTCGACTCCGCCGGACCCGAGCACCACGGGCACGCCCAGGTACACGTCGCGCTGTCCGTATTCGCCTGAGAGGTAGACCGACGCGCCCAGCAGGCGTCGCTCGTCCCACAGGATCGAGTCGACCATGTCGAGGAACGCTGCTGCCGGAGCATAGTAGGCGCTCCGGCCCAGAAGATTCACGACCTCGGCTCCCCCGTCCCGAGTTCTGCGCACCAGCCGGTCGATGGTGGCCGGATCCATGAGCTGGGGCAGCGGAACGCCGTTGACAGTGGTGAAGCCGGGAAGGGGCACCATCTGATCCCCGTGGCCGCCGAGCACGAGGGCGGTCACGTCCTTTACGGAAACGCCCAACTCGGCGGCGATGAAGGTTCGGAAGCGCGCCGAATCGAGCACGCCGGCCTGCCCGATGACCCGGCGAGGCTCGAATCCCGTTTCCTTCATGGCCAGATAGGCCATCGCGTCCAGCGGATTGGTCATGATCAGGACCAGGCTGCTGGGGCAGAGGGTTCTGACATGCCCCATGACTTCGCGGATGATCTCCGCATTGACACGGACCAGGTCGTCGCGGCTCATGCCCGGCTTGCGGGGAAGGCCGGCGGTGACGAGCACCAGATCCGAGCCCTCGATGTCCTCGTAGCGGTTGGACCCGCGAACCTGGGCATCGAAGCCGACGATTGGCCCGCACTGGGAGATGTCGAGCGCCACGCCCTGGGGCAGGTTCTCCACCACGTCGACCAATAGGATGTCGGCGTAGTTGCGTTCGGCGAGCGCCCGCGCGGTGGATGCGCCGACCGCGCCCGCCCCGATGATGCTGATGCTGCGTCGCATGAAGCTTCTCCTCCTCCCAGGTTGGCGGCCATTCGATTCTGCATCCCCGACGCCGGTCGGGCCGGCTACGTGCCCTTGTTGCCGTCCAGGACCCGGGCATATGCGTCGAGGTAGCCATCCGTCATGGCTGCCACCGAGAAGCGCTCTTCCACCCGCTTCCGGCAGGCGGCGCGGCTGATGCGGCCGATCTGGCCTACGGCCTCCACTGCCGCTTCGACGTCGGGAACCACGAAACCAGTCTCGCCATCGGCGACGACCTCGGACACGGACCCAAGATCGATGCCGATAACCGGTGTGCCGGTGGCCATGGACTCGGCCATGGCCAGACCGAAGCGCTCCGGTATGGTCGTCAGGTGCAGGCTCGCCAGCGCGCCACCCAGGAGCTGATCGCGCTCCACGGGACCGACCGGTCCCTCGAATCGGATCTGCCGGCCGTCCAGGTGCGGCTCGATCTCCTGCCGAAAGTAGTCCTCATCCTGGATGATGCCGGCGATGCGAAGCTCCCGGTCGGTTTGGCGCGCCACCTCTATGGCGAGGTGCACGCCCTTGTCCGGATGTATCCGCCCCACGAACGCCAGGTATGTCCGAGGCCTGGGACAAAAGGTGAAATCTTCGAGCTTAATGCCGTTATAGACGGTGCGCACGTAGGGCAGGTGGGGGTCTCGGTCGGCGTCGCTGATGGACACAAAGAAGGTCTCGCGGTACTTCCGGTAGACCAGGCGATATTGATCGATGGAGAATCCATGCACCGTAGTGAGCATGGGCGTGGAAATGAGACGGCTGTAGGTGAGCGGCATGAAATCGAAGCTGTTGTGGATCAGGTCGAAGCCCGACGCCTGTTCCATGGCCTGGGAGATGTGCAGGTATTCCCAGACCTTGGGGTCGAGGTTGGCATCCTCCTCCCAGGCGTATGGCGCCACCGCCGCCAGCCTGCCTGCGGTGAGTGAGTCCCGGGTTGCAAACAGGGTGACATCAATGTTGCGCCTGATCAATTCCTCGGCGAGGTTTGTGACCACTGTTTCCCAGGCGCCGTAGTGTCGTGGTGGCGTCCGCCAAGAGATCGGTCCAAGGATTGCAAGTCGAATGGAAGTCATCCTCCCGGCCCTCGGCAGCACACGTCCGCCCCGCCGACCGATTCTAGGGACCAACCTATAATCTTCTGTAGCTGAAGGGCTGAAGTCTGTCCAGCTCCGTGATGGCGCCGCGATGCCGGCCGGGAGCCCTGGCAAGCCCCCACAGGAAGAGAACGCATGGATAGCCTGCGAGGAGGCCCGAGTGCGGCCGCCTCAACACTCGGCCGGTACCTCCCGCTCATGAGCGTGGCCGCCCTGGTCCTGGTGATCGACCAATGGACCAAGGCGGTGGTTACAGGCTACGTCAACGCCCGGGGTGGCGCGCCCGTGCCCATTCTCGGCGGCGACGTGCTGATCGATCTGGTGCACAACACCGGAGCCGCGTTCGGAGTGCTGCCCAATCAGACGGTGCTGTTCATCGTCATCGCCATGGCCATCGTCACGGCTCTGATGCTGTCCTACCGGCGGCTGGCGCAGGGCCCGATGGCGCTCCGACTCGGTCTCGGTCTCATCCTCGGAGGCGCTCTCGGCAATTTGGCCGACCGGGTTCGGTTTGGCTATGTCGTGGACTTCATCGACGTTCGTTGGTGGCCGGTGTTCAACCTAGCCGACAGCTGTATTGTCATCGGAGTCATACTCCTGGTGGTCACCCTGACGCTGCAAGTCGAACGGCGGGTCGAGCAGACCTGACGCCGATCCGGAAGATCCGTATCGATGCTCGAGATGCGGGACGACGGCTGGACCATGTCGTCGCCGAATCGGTCGAGGGTCTGTCCCGGGCGCTTGGTCAGAAGCTGATCCGCGACGGGTTGGTGACCGTCAACGGCGAGGCGGCCCGCCCCTCGACGCGAGTGCTGGCCGGCGACACGGTGCGCGTGAAGGCCCAGGTGCCGCCAAGCTTGAACGCGGCGCCCGAGCATCTCGATTTGCAGATCGTCTACGAGGACGAATCGCTGGCCGTGATCGACAAGCCGGCCGGCCTCGTCGTGCATCCCGCCGCGGGGCATGCATCGGGGACGCTGGTCAATGCCTTGGTGTCTCGGTACCCGCACCTGGAGGCTGCCGGGAGCGCTCGACCCGGCATCGTCCACCGGCTCGACAAGGACACCTCGGGACTCATGGTGGTTGCCCTCAGTCCCCAGGCCCAGCTCCATCTGGCCGATCAGCTCCGCCGGCGCACCATGCACCGAACCTATACGGCCCTGGTGTGGGGACGTTTGGAGCCGGAGCGGGCCATGATCGACGTTCCCATCGGCCGCGATCCGTCGGGAAGGCGGCGCATGGCCGCCGGTCCACGGTCCATCGCCGCCCGGGACGCCCGGACGCGTTACCGCGTTCTGCAGTATCTTTCCGAATTCAGCCTCTTGGAGGTGGATCTGGAGACGGGCCGCACCCACCAGATTCGCGTGCATCTCGCCTACGTCGGTCACCCGATCGTCGGCGATGGGACCTATGCGAATCGTCCCTGGGCTGATCTCAACCGGCAGTTTCTCCACGCGTCGAAGCTGGAGCTGCAGCATCCGACAACGAGTGATGGGATGACCTTCACCGCGCCTTTGCCGCGCGAGCTGACGACATTCTTGGACGCCGCGCGGCGGGTTACTCCGGACTGAGGACCGGCCGGCCTAGCTCGAGGTCTGCGGCGGGTTGTAGGTGATGCGGATCCGGAGCGGGCGCACCGAATACGGGCGCAGATTGGGCTGGGTGTGGAAGGCCGACCACATGGGAGTGGCGGTCTGATCGAAAGCGCTCATCGGCTGAAGGCCGAGGAGCTTCTCAATCGTCAGCAGCATGGAATTGTTGTCGTAGAGCCCCGAGTTGACCGTCGGGTGGGGTACCTGGGTATAGGGACTGATGATGAGGCACTCGGTGCGCTGGGCATTGACGTGATCGGCCGCGCCCTGTGCGTCGTCCTGGGTGATGAAGATGGCCGTGCTCGACCAGTAGGGGCTGTGACTAACGGCGTCGACGATCTTGCCCACCGCCTGATCATTGAGCGCCACATAGCTGGCGGGAGTGGGGAGCCGAGGGGCGGTGCTCTGAGTGTGGTCTCCGGGAAGGGCAATAATCTCGAGATTGGGAAGATCGTGGTTGGCCACGAATTGCTGGAACTCCGAGTCCCATTCGAGGAAGCGATCGCCATCGCTATATCGCGGATCGTCGCCACGATAGTGGACGTCGGAGTGGCCGATCAGCGCCGGCACCGTCGGCCTCGGCGAGGATGGCGGAAGGCAGACGACCTTGCCCTTGTGCACGTGCGTCCGGAAGTAGTGATAGGCAAGGGGCCCGGGGCACTGCGAGGCATCGGAGGTATTGATCACGGTGTATCCCGGCTGGGTGTAGCGGAAGAACTCACCGTAATCGCGGTAGGTGATACCGGCTTGGGCGGCCCGATCCCAGAGATAGCCACCGGGCGAGAGATCGGCGGCGAGGACGCCCTGGGAATAGCCGTTGGGAATGCGGTGGCCGTAGGTCTCCGGCCACATCTTCATGTTGAAGTCGTCGTCATTGGCGGACATCGCCCAGTTGTGTCCGTCGGCGCTCGATTGCCCGTCGTCGTAGAAGTTGTCGAAGATGCCGAATCGCGCGGCCAGGTCGTGCAGGTTTGGCGTCACGGTAGCGGGATACTTCGTGAGGGAGCGATCGCCGTTGGCAATCCCGATATCGCCGAAGACCTGGTCGTAGGTCTGGTTCTCCTTGACGATGTAGATGACGTGCTGGATGGGGCTCGCCCCGGCCGCGAACGGGTCGCGCGAGGGCGAGGAGCTGGCTTCGCTCCCCGGATGCTTGATGTTGTCGTCGACCGCCACTCGACGGCTCAGCCGCTTCAGGTGCTTCAGATCGGGCACGCCGAAGATCGAGAGCGTGCCGTTGACGGGGTTGTGATAGTGACCGTCGTTGAGGTCCCCGTTGGCGGTCGGGCCGTCGCCCTCGCCGTTGAGCACGAAGAGCTGGCGGCCGCTGGGGCCGAGTGTGGCCGAGGTGGGATATTCGGCCGTGGGAATCCACCCCAACACCTTGCCGTGCCGGCCCAGGGACCTGAGGCCAATGACGGCGACCGCGTTGGCGCCGGCGCAGGCCACGTAGAGATACTTGCCGTTCGGCGAGACGGCCATCCCCTGCGGTGAGCTGCCCAGGAGGGCATGCGGAAACAAGCGGACCGAGATGCGATCAACGACGTGATTCGTCTGTGTGAAGATGATGGAAATCTTGTCCGCGTTGGTGTCGGCCACGTAGAGATATTGGTGCGGGCCTTCGACCATGAACGTTGGATGGGCCGAGACCAGGATTCGCGTATCGGTCAGCAGCGCTCGCGGGTCCATGACGGTCAGCCAGTGGGACGCCCAGTTGGAGACGTAGAGCCGGCGATCGTGGAAGCCGGCGACCACCGTATACGGCCGGCTGCCGGCGGGCAGAATCTTGATGACTTGATTCGTCCGCACATCGATGACGGCAACGGACCGGGCATTCTCCTCGGCCACGAATAGCCGCTCGCCAACCAGGGCCATGCCGGCGGGAAAGGGGTTGGGCGTTGTCGGCGTCACCAAACTGATGTCGGGCCCGGGAGTGAGCATCCCGTCGGAAGAGACGGAGTAGGTGTGCACGACGTTCTGCGCGCCGCCGGAGGCATAGGCCTCGGTACCTGTCCGGTTGAAGGCCAAGCCCACGAAGAGGCTCTCGGGGAAGGGGTACGGTATCGTCTGAATCACCTGGCTCGACGCCGTCGAGACGACCAGAATGTCTTGCTCGTACCGGCCGTCCTGGCTGACCAGCAGCTCTTTGCCATCTGGAGAGAGCACCGCGTTCAAAGGCAAGCCACCCAGCGGCATCTCGTGACCCGCCGGGGTGATTATGCGCCCGTCGACGAGGCGGTAGGCGTTGGCCGCGATGGGACCGGGTGTGTCACCGGCCGTGCTCGAGGCGGCAGTGGAGGTCGCCCTCCAGCTGCCGGCGAGAGCGAGGGCGCCCAGGATCGCGAGGATGAGCGCCAGCTTATTTCGGCGTTTCTCCGGCATCGACGCCTCGCTGGCTAGGTGGATAGAATTCGTATCTCAGACGTATTTTCCCATCCATGGCAATCTCCGTGCCTTGCTGGACAGTCTGCTCTCAGTGGCTTCGGCAGGCCGTCAGAACGCTATGGTTAGACCGGCCATCGGCCTTGGGAGGGCGACAGGTGCGGCTACTCGATGGCCAACAGATCCGCGATGCCATCGGGCAGATGATCGATCCCCCGAGCTCTTTGACGACGATGGCGATGAGCGGTGACCGCTCTGCGACCATGGTACGGGCCTGTTGCTCAGCGGGCCGCTCTGACCTGACCGTGGCCGGTGAGGCCACCACGAGAGGGTCGATCCTGGATGGACCTGCTCCGGAATCGAGAAATCGCCGAGCTGCTGGCTCGGGCAGCGGAGACGGCCGAGCGGGGCTCCGATAAGGCCAAAGCGCTCCGGCGCGCCTCCCGGCGGGCGCTTCTCTGGCCCGTCGAGATTGGGCAGCTCCGCAAGCAGCAGCGGTCTCTGACGGAGCTGAGCGGAGTCGGCCCGTGGCTGGCCAGGGTCATCGGCGAGTGGCTGGACCAGGACGTCGAGGTTCCCGAACCGCCGCCACTGCGGCGTGGGTTCCAGACCATCACGGAGGCCCGAGTGCGGGTGCAGTCGGTTGGGTCCCTTCCCATCCATGGCGATCTGCAGATGCACACGGTTCACAGCGACGGTCTCGTATCGACGGTCGAGATGGCCGAGGCAGCCGTGCAGATCGGTCATTCGTACATCGCCGTCACGGATCATGGCGTCGGCCTCCGCGTTGCCGGAGGCATGAGCGCGGAGTCCTTCGTGGCGCAGTGGGAGGAGATCGATCGCATCCATGAGGGAGGGCTCCTGAGCGATCCGGCCTTCCGCATCTTGAAATCGGCTGAGGCGAATCTCGATACGCACGGAGCACCGGATATGGAACCGGCCATCCTGGCAAGCTGCGACATCGTCCTCGGGGCGTTCCATTCGCAGCTCCGGCGCACGGAAGAGCAGACCAGCCGCTATATGGCGGCGATCAGGGGAGGCTCGATCGACGTGCTGGCTCACCCCCGAGGCCGGATATACAACTTTCGTCTCGGTCTCGTCGCCCGTTGGGAGGAGGTGGCGAGGGAGGCTGCGCGCCGTCAGGTGGCGCTGGAGACTGACGCCTATATCGACCGGCAGGACCTGGACATGGCACTCCTACGGGTGGCGGCGGAGCAGGGCGCGTTCGTCTCCATCGGCAGTGATGCCCATCACCCTATCGATCTGCCCAGCATTGACGTGGGAATCGCGGCGGTCATGGGCGCGGGCGTGCCGCCGGAGCGAGTCCTCAATTGCATGACCGCCGACCGCCTGATGGATTGGGTGCGTGAGGGACGCCGGCTTCGACGGTCGGTTCGCTAGAGCTTGACCCAGGTTCCCAAGCCCATACTGACGGCGGCATCGTAGACGAGGCGAGCGGCGGCCAGGTCTTCGACGGCGAGACCCGTGGACTTGTAGATGGTTAGGTCGTCTTCTGTCTGCCGCCCCGGCTTTCGGCCCAGGAGGACCTCGCCAAGCTCGGTGACCGATGCCGGGCTCAAACCCTGCAGCTCGGCGGCGCCGGCGGGCGGCTCATGTTCGGCTGCTCCCCGCCACTCGACGAACAGCCTGGCCTCGTCCAGGCCGGCGAGGTCGAGCTCGCGTTCGCTGCCCACCGAAACCACGTGCATGCCTGGCTGCAGGAGATCGGCGGGCACGGGAGGAGTCGACGCGTGGGTGCACAGGGCGAGAATGTCCGAGCCCGCGACTGCCTCTTCCAGCCGAGCATGGGCGACTGCCTTCGGATGGCGCGCCGCCAGATTAGCGGCTGCGGCCGGGTCTCGTCCCCAGATCCGAATCTCGGCGAGCCGACACACCTCGGACAGCAGCAGAAGATGCGAGCCGGCCTGAACGCCCGTGCCGACGATGGTGAGCACCGCGGCGTCGGATCGGGCCAGCAGCTTGACGGACAGGGCGCTCGCCCCGGCGGTGCGCATGGCCGTAATGTGTGTGCCGTCCAATAGGGAGAGCGGCGCCCCCGTGGGCTCGTCGAAGAGAAGAATCAGTGCCTGGTGTGACGGCAGCCCTCGGTCGTGGTTGCCGGAAAACAGGGAGACCGCCTTCATGCCGAGGCCGACTCCTTCGACAAAGGCGGGCATGGCGCCGAGGAGGCCATCCGCCGAGAAGGCCGCCGTTCGGGGCGGCACGCTGGCCTTGCCGTCGGAGTATGCCGCCAGCGCCTGCTCCAGGGCCGAGACCACGGGCAGCGGGCTCAACAGATGGGAAACCTCCTCAGCGCTGAGCACCAGGAGCCGGGCAGCCGCCGATCTCTCTACCATCACTCCCTCAGGCGTCAGGTTCATCCCATGAGCCGCCCGTCTGACACTACATCGGCCTGGGCCATATCCCCGTGGCCGGAACCACCATGGCCACGCGCGATTAGGATAGGGTCGCATCAAAGGGAGCAGTGATACGTGTTACTGGCGGATCTGGTCGACGCGTCGCGGGCAATGGCCTCCGACCCGTCCCGGCGCGGCAAGAAGAAGGTGATGGCGGAGCTGCTTCGACATGTTCCGCCCTCGGAAATTGCGATCGCCGTGTCCTACCTCTCGGGGGCCCTTCGGCAGCGCCGGACGGGGGTTGGCTGGGCATCCCTGCGAAGCAGGCCGCCCGGGGCGGCGGAGGCATCGCTCAATCTCTTTGAAGTCGACGAGGCCTTCGCTCGCGCGGCATCGCTCAGTGGCGGTGGTTCTGCCGCCGAGCGTCGTGGCGTGATGGAAGGGCTCTTTTCCAGGGCGACGCAGGAGGAGCAGGACTTTCTGGTGCGGCTGGTGTCCGGCGAGCTGAGGCAGGGTGCCCTGGCCGCACTGGTGGCCGAGGCGCTGGCGTTGGCGACCGACACCGACGTGGGACTGGTGCGCCGGGCGAGCATGCTCGCCGGAGGGCTGGGACCGGTCGCGGAGGCGCTGCTCATCGAGGGGCAGCAGGGACTCGACCGCTACCGGCTCCAGGTGGGCTCTCCCGTCCAGCCCATGCTGGCGCAGGCGGCAGGGTCACTGGAGGAGGCCATGGCGCGTCTGCCCGCGACCGCGGTGGAGTGGAAGCTCGACGGCATCCGGATTCAGGTCCACCGGGCCGGCTCAGAGGTGAGTGTGTTCAGCCGATCGCTCGACCGGCTGACCCATCGCGTTCCGGAGATTGTGAACGCGGTGCTCTCACTGCCGAACGAGGCAGTCATTCTCGACGGTGAGGCAATCCGACTCGGGGACGCCGACCGCCCGCTGCCGTTCCAGGAGACGGGGCGGCGTGTTGCCACCAGGGAAGATGTGCCGGCACTGACCAGCACGGCGCCTCTCAGCGCCTTCTTTTTCGACGTTCTTCATCTCGACGGCGAGGATTTGATCGACCGACCGGCCGAGGAGCGGTTCCGGATCCTGGAGGCCGCGTTGCCCGAGCGCTTCCTGGTTCCGCGCTTGATCCGGCCATCAGCCGAGTCGGCCGCCGAATTCAGTCGTGACGCCCTCGCCCGAGGGCATGAGGGAGTCATCGTCAAGGATCTGGCCGCGCCCTACGAGGCCGGCCGGCGGGGTGGCGCTTGGTTGAAGGTGAAGCCGCATCACACGCTGGATCTCGTGGTGCTTGCGGCGGAATGGGGACATGGCCGCCGGCAGGGATGGCTATCGAACCTCCACCTTGGCGCCCGCAATGCCGAGACGGGTGAATTCGTGATGCTGGGGAAGACCTTCAAAGGGCTGACGGACGAGATGCTGACCCGGCAAACCAGTGCCCTGCTGGCCCTTCGTGAGTCCGACAACGGATGGCTGGTGCGTGTGCGACCCGAGCTCGTTGTCGAAGTGGCATTCGACGGTGTGCAGCGAAGTCCCCGTTATCCGGGCGGCGTGGCGCTGCGCTTCGCCCGGGTGGTGCGCTATCGGGACGACAAGCGGAGCTGGGAAGCGGATACGATCGACACCGTGCGCCGCATCTTTTCATCCGGCCGCTGACAGCGTACCCTACTAATAGAGACCCGAAGGGTGGCGGATGGTGGGAGCCGGGATGGACGCGCGTGAGGTGTGGCGCCAGACCTTGGCGCGCCTCGAATCGAGCATGAATCCCGCCAATTTCGACACCTGGCTTCGACCCACTCGTGTCATTGGCGAAGAGGATGGCGCCATCCTGATCGGCTGCCCGACCACCTATGTGAAGGAGTGGTTGGAGACGCGGCTCCTGCCCAGCATCAAGAAGTCGATGAACGAGGTGGGCGCCGCTCCGGTGGAGATCCGGTTCCGGGTGGCCGACACGTTCACGCCTCCCAGGCCGCGGACGCGCCTTCCGGGAGGGTCGGCGGCCGAGCTGGGCGGCGGGGGGAACGGATTCACGCAGCGGTACACCTTCGAGAACTTCGTGGTCGGGCCAAATAACCGGTTCGCACACGCGGCGGCCATGGCCGTCGCCGAGCGACCGGGGCAGGTCTACGTGCCGCTGTTCATCTATGGAGGCGTCGGCCTGGGCAAGACGCACCTCCTCTATGCCATCGGCAACCGCTGTCGCACCTACTTCCCCAATGCGCGAGTCTCGTACACGACCTACGAGCGGTTCATGAACGATCTCATCAAAGCCCTGCGAGAAGGGGCGACCGAAGCCTTTCGAGGGACCTATCGTTCCGTCGACATGCTGCTGGTGGACGACATCCAGTTCATCTCCGGGCAGGAGCAAGCGCAGGAAGAGTTCTTCCACACCTTCAATACGCTCCACGGAGCCGGCAAGCAGATCGTCATCACCGCGGACCGGCCACCCAAGATGATCGTGTCGTTGGAAGAACGCCTGCTATCTCGATTTGAGTGGGGACTTGTGGCCGACATTCAGCCCCCGGACCTGGAGACCCGGATCGCCATTCTGCGCAACAAGGCCGAGCGTCAACCGGTTCCGGTCCCACCCGATGTGATTCAGTTCATCGCCCGCCGGGTGCCCAGCAACATTCGAGAGCTGGAGGGCAGCTTCAACCGGGTGCTGGCGTACGCCACCATCAACGAAACCCACCTCAGCGTCGACCTGGCAAGTGCGGCGCTCGACAGCCTCGACGGCGGACGGCGGACCCAGCTAACGCCGACGAAGATCATCGAAGCGGTTGCCAAGCACTACGGCGTCAGTCTTGAAGAGCTGAGCGGCAAGGGTCGGGACAAGTCAATCGTGGTGCCTCGACAAGTGGCGATGTACATGGTGCGGGAAGAAACCAATTCCTCGCTCGAGCACATCGGGAAGCTGCTCGGAGGGCGAGACCACACCACCGTCATGCACGGATGCGAGCGCATCACGTCGGCGGTTCAGGAGGACCACCAGCTCCGCAACGACGTGGTGGCCATCCGCACGGTTCTCTACGACTCCCTACCTCGCTGAGGCGGAAGAGGCCGGCCTCCGCGGCTAAGAGAAAGCTGGGGACAATAACGGCTATTCCGTGGATAGGTGGCCGTAAAGGAGGGGTTCTGTCCCCAGTCGACCGCGGTTATGTATATGCCGGCGCCGACATGTGATGAGGGAACGTCAACTCTTACCCGGAATATAGCGGCGGAAGGCCCGCGACATCCAGTGCGAGTCCAAGGCGACCCAGACCCGCTTCTCTGCCGAGCGCCCGAGCCCTTTCCACGGCGCCAGGGCGCTCTCGACTTTGCCGGTGCTCACCGCGCGCAGGACTGTTACCTCGTGGCGTGCATCCGGAAACCGAAAGCGGCCAATGAGGGTGATCCGCCCCAGAGGAAGATTGTGTGTGTACAGGGCTTTGAGGATGAGAAAGCAGTCCGCCTTGGCCGAGTCGACCTGAATGGTGGTCCCAAACGGGTTGGGGTTGGGGCGGAAGACGATGGTTTCGTCCCAGACGATGGGTGAGGTGTGAAACGGGGAAGGGCCGGTGGCGGGAGTGATCTCGACGCGTTCAAGCCGGTGTTTCCCGACGCCCGAGAGACCCAGAGCCGCATCGGCGAGCTGGTGTGTCTTTGACCTCACGATCCCCTCAGCCAAGGCCGGGACGATGGAGGTCGCCGTCGCTCCCGGCGTGGGGGTGGAGCGGCCGTGGTGATTCATGGCAAGGGGCGCGAACGCAAGGGTCACGGTCACCCCGATGGCGCAGCCGGCGGCAGCCGAGAGCAACATTGCTCGGGGACCAAAGCTGGGCCGCACCAACGGCGGCTCTGCTTCCTCGACAGGGGCATCTTCCACCGTAGTGCCGGTCACAGTAGATTCTGCCAGCGTGCATCGGACAGTTCCATAGAATGACCCGTGACGCGGATCGACCGATTCCGACTTTTCGCGGCGGGTCTCTTGGTCCTGCTCGGCGCCATCGTTCTAGTACGTGCCGTGTTTGCGGCCGCCGTGCCGGTGGTCATATTGGGCGGCGTCATGCTGGCGCTGGGCCTGTACCGGCTGAACCAGTTCTGGCGCTATCGGTCAGCCGTGGACGGGAGGTAAGCCCTGGTCGGAGTGGCCGTGACGCTCAGCCCGGTTGGGATCGTTCTGGGCGCGGCCTACGTGGTCATCATCAGCTCGATCCTCTGGTGGATGCTGCACATACCGGAGGCGGGCGGGACGGAGCAGAAGGTGGCTCGTGCCGTCCGGGAAGCGGCCCAATTTGCACGCATCCTGGTTCCGGTTCAGGGTGGCGCGTTGTCGGACAAGATGGTGGTCTTCGGCTGTCAGATGGCCAAATACCGCCACGCTGAGCTGACGCTGCTGTATGTCGTCGAGGTACCGCTCACATTGCCGAGTCATGCCTCCATGCCGGAAGACGAGCGCCGGGCTCAGGAGGCCTTTACGCGGGCCACACGCATAGCCGACCGCTACGGCGTGCGTATTCGAACCGAGATATTCAAGACTCGCCAGGCCGGGCCGGGCATCGTGCAGACGGTGCGAAACGGCCGGTACGACGTGGTGTTGATGGGCGATATCCCCAAGCGCTCCAGGGGCGGCACCGAGTTCGCACGGACCGTGGAGTATGTCTTCGAGCACTCCCAGGCAGAGGTGCTGATCTACCGACCGGCTCCTGAGACGGGCGCAGTCGCCTAGACTCCGCCGCGATCAGCCGGCTTGATGCCGAACTCGATCACCTCTCCATCCACCTCGAGTCGCTGTCCAGCCGGCATGCCTTGGCCGCTTTGCGTGAGATCGTTCGCCAGGGTCTCTCGCTTGATCCATTCGCCGAATCCGGCGAGGGCATCCAGGAAGGCCGGCGACGCCTCGGCATAGGAAACCACGATGCGCTGGTCGAGGTCCAGGCCGCGTTCCTTGCGGAGGTCATTCACCGAGCGAGCCAGCTCGCGCGCCAGCCCCTCGGCATGGAGCTCAGGCGTGATGGTGGTGTCGAGAGCGACGAGGTATCCATCGTCGGCCGCGGCAGTGAACCCTTCCTTGCGCACCGCTTCCACGAGCACCTCGTTCGGTTGAAGCGAGAATGTCCGGCCATCGTGCTGCAGTACAACGGCCTCGCCATTGCGGACCGTCGCGGCAACCTCGTTGGGATCCAGGGTTTGGAGAGCCGCTCGAACGGCGGGTACGTCGCGACCGAACCGCCGGCCGACGAGGGGCAGATTGGGGCGGACCCGATAGTCGACGAATGACGTGTCGGCCGACACGGGCTGCAAGGTCTTGACATTGAGCTCCTCGAGGACGACCTCGCGCAGCTCGCCCTGCAGACACGACTCCCTTCCCGGTGGAACGGCGACGTGCATGATGGCAAGCGGTTGGCGGACCTTGATCTGCGCCTGGTCACGGGCGGCGCGTCCGAGGCTGACGACCTTGCGGGCAGCGGCCATCGATTCCAGGAGGGCACGATCCACCGCCTCGGGATTGGACTCGGGATAGGGGCAGAGGTGCACGCTCTCGGGAGCATCCTCATCACCACTGCGAACCAGGTTCTGGTATAGGTGCTCCGACACAAAGGGCAGGAACGGCCCGAGCAGCAGCGACATCGTGGTCAAACATTCGTAGAGGGTCACGTAGGCGGCCTGCTTCTCACGGTCCTGGGCGGCCTGACCTGATTTCCAGAACCGTCTGCGGCTGCGGCGCACGTACCACACGGAGAGCTCTTCGATGAACGCGTCCAGCGCGTTCGCGGCCGGGAGCGCCTCGTATCCGTCGAGCCCAGCCCGTACCTGCCCGATCACCTCGTGCAGGCGGGCCATGATCCACTGATCAAGGATGGTCCGCTGGTTTAGGGGCAGGCGGTCGCGGGAATCGAAGCCGTCGATGTTGGCATAGGTCACAAAGAAGCTGTACGTGTTCCAGAGGATCAGCAGGCGCGCCTTGACCTCGTCGAGCACGGCATAGCCGAAGTTGAGATTGGTTTCGACCGGATGGTTGCAGAAGAGCCAGCGCATGAGGTCCGCGCCAACGCCATCCGCAGCCTCGTCGAAGGGGATGTCGTTTCCCCAGCTCTTGTGCATCTCACGGCCGTTGATGTCCCGAAGCAGCGCGTAGCCCAAGACCGTCTGGACGGGATTCGTGTCTTCGAGAACGGCGCTTTGGGCGATGAGCGAGTAGAACCAGTTGCGGAACTGTCCGGGGAAGCTCTCGGTAATGAAGTCGGCCGGGAACCACTGGCGCCAATAGTCGCGGTCCTCGACGTAGCGGAGAGTGGAAAAGGAGACGATGCCCGCGTCGAGCCAGGGATTGCCGACATCCTTGATGCGGGCGACCGGTTCGCCGCAACGTTCGCAGCGAATGCGCACCGCGTCAAGCCAGGGGCGGTGAGGGCTCTCGAGCCCTTCCAGGCCGGCGATCGCTCGCTTGAACAGCTCCTCCTTGCCTCCCAAGACCTCGACATGCCCGCACGAGCACTCGAATATGGGCAGCGCGAGACCCCAATAGCGTTTCTTGGAGATCATCCAGTCGTCCATGTTTCGAAGCCAGTCGAGCTCACGATCGAGGCCCCAGGAGGGGATCCAGCGGATCTCACGGGCCGAGCGCATCATGCGATCTCGCAGCTCATCCATGGAGATGAACCACTCGTCCACGAGCCGGAAGACGAGCTGGGTCTGACACCGCCAGCATGTGGGGTAGCGGTGGGTGTATTCATGGGCTCGGAAGAGTAAACCCTTCTGCTCGAGGTCGGCAACGATGGGTGCCGCCACCTCCAGGACGTTGCTCCCGGTGAGCCAGCCGAAGCCTTGACGATACCGCCCGTCCTCCTCGAGAGGGGCAATCGCCGGTAGTCCCAGCGCACGGCCCAGGGCGAAGTCCTCCTTGCCGGAACCGGGAGCGATGTGAACGATTCCGGTCCCCTCGGAAGCGCTGACCTCGTCCCAGGGAATCACTCGATGCTCCACGCCTTCCTGGGCGGGCAGCTCGTCAAACGGGCCGCGATACCTCCAGCCGATGAGGTCCGCGCCTGACAGCTCTCGTTCCACCTGCAGATGCCCACCGACCGTGGCCAGCGCCTCTCGCGCCAGATAGAAGGTCTCCTCCCCACGGCGCGCCTGGACGTAGCGAACCGGCTCGCCGGTCAGGGGGTCGGCCCCCGTGTTCACGGCCGCGGCCACGTTCCCGGCCAGCGTCCAGGGCGTGGTGGTCCACACAAGCAGAAACTCGCGCTCCCGGTCCAGCAAGGGGAATTTTACATAAACCGAGGTGTGGGTCAACTCTTGGTACTCGGTGGTATTGATCTCGTGCTCCGAAAGGCCGGTGCCGCAGCGAACGCACCAGGGCATGACGTCGGTGCCCTTGTAGAGCCAGCCACGTTCGTGACAGGTCTTGAGGAACATCCAGATGGTGTAGTTGTTCTCGTCGGAGAGGGTGTAGTAGGAATGGTCCCAATCCATGAAGTAGCCCAGGCGCTTGGACTGCTCGGTCTGGATGGATGCGAAGTGGAAGACGCTCTCTTTGCACTTCCGCACGAACTCGGCGATTCCATAGCGCTCGATGTCGCGCTTGGAGGTGAAGCCCAACTCTCGCTCCACCAGAACCTCCACCCAGAGACCCTGGCAGTCGAACCCGTTCTGGTAACGCTGACGGTGTCCGAGCATGGTGTGGTAGCGCTGCCAGACGTCTTTGTAGGTCCGTCCCCAAGCGTGGTGGACACCCATGCGTCCGTTGGCGGTTATGGGGCCGTCGAGGAAGCTGAAGCGCTCGGGACTGTCGTCGTTCTTGTGCAGATACTTCTGGACGATGCTCTGGTCGTTCCAAAAACGCAGGACCTCGCGCTCGATGCCCGGCACATCGAATCGCGGGTCGACGGCGTCAAACGGAGCCGTTGGAGCGGCGGTCTTGGCGGTTGCCATGGTCTCCCTCGTCGAGAAGTTGCCCTGGAGGGGCCGTTGGAAACGATCTCCGGCACAAAAGAAAAGGACTTCGTTCGTAGGGACGAGACGAAGCCCGTGGTACCACCCTGATTAGCGGGAAGCTCACTTCAGGCGGCTCGCAACGACGCGAGCATGCCTTGCACGGATAACGGGGTGTGAATCCCGTCCGGATCTACGTCATTCGATCCGGCGCCACGAAGGGATGTTCGCGTCGTCGCGCCGCCCGGATTGCACCCTCCCGGGCTCTCTTGTCGCTACGATACGACGCTACTCGTCTCCGCCTGGCCTTTCCCAATACTGTGCCCATCGTGGGTCGGGCGTCAAATTGGAGTTGTGCATCCATCGAACGGCGAGGAGCTTCTTGGACGTGGATGCCCTCAGGCCGCAGCCCAGACCATGGATCTTGACGCCAAACCCGTCAGCTCCTCGGGCGGATACCAGAGAGCGAGCCTAGGTCCGTGAAGCGCTGCCACCCACCCGTTCGAGATGCACGTACATGATGCCGCCGCAGGCGCGACCGCCCTGGTCATCGGTGTCCGAGAGGAGGTCCACCTCAACAATCTCCGGCCGTCCCGTCGCCATGACCTCCTGAGCTCGGGCCCAAACATCGGCCTCGCCGCATCCGCCTCCGATGGTGCCGGTGGCCGCCCCTTGTTCGTCGATCAGCATTTTGGCGCCCACCTCCCGAGGCGTTGAGCCACGTGTCCGGATGATGGTGGCGACGACACACGAGTGGCCGCTCTTGAGGCGTTGGGCTAGCTCTCGATAGATTTCGATCATGAAGCACCGGGAGGCGAGGGCAGAAGGTAGTCCAGGCCTCGGCGCCGCAACAGTACGAGGACGGCCTCCAGGACGCCCCCTGCGACGGCCAGGCCCTTGTCCGATACCCGAGACACGAGTGTCGGATCGACTCGGGGGTCCACATCTCCGATCTTCATGCCCGCTTCTACCATGGCCCCATCGCGTAGCAGGCCGCGAACCAGACCCCGAAAGGGCATCAGGACCACCCTCCCTTCGACCTTGGCCACATGGATGCCCGCTTCGCCGATCTCGCCGATCTGGAGCGAGATTTGCAGGCGACCGGCAACGGGAGCGCGAAGCACTCGGTCGTCAGTATGGCCGAGAACCGGTGCCGGCGTGCCGCTATCGGCCTGAGCGCTTCCGCTCCACAGGACACGGCCGAGATCCGGCCCCCTGTTGGTCTCCACCACCGCGTCAACATCGCCACCGACAATGAACCCCGGGCCGAGACCGACTCGTGCCGTTCCATCCAGGCCGATCGCCTCCAAGGGTTTCTTGCGGAGCGTGGCATCCACAATCGCGTCGGGTTGCAGTCGACCGAGGAGGCGGGCCTCGGGATCGATCAGCACGGGTACGGCTCCCCGCCGCCAGATCTCGGCCGCCTCCTCCGCTCGCCGCACGAGAACTCCCTCGATGCCTTCAACGGAGTGGGCGCCGTCGTAGACCGCCTCACTAAAGGACACGGTGCGGCGAACAGCGAGCGGACGTTCGCGCTCGGCGATGATGACGTTGAATCCGCAGCGGATGAGTTTGACGGCACAGGCGGAACCCAGGTCGCCTCCACCACGGACGGCGATGCAGGGGCGCCGCATCAATTCGTTCTCTTCGACTCGGTGAGATGACTGATTGAGGCTCCTCTCTTCACGGCAACAATCTCGGCGGCGATGGCGACGGCGATCTCGGCAGGTGTGTGCGCGTTGATGTCCAGACCGATGGGAGCGAAGACCCGTCCCAGCTGTTGGTCGTCGAAGCCCTCCTCGCGGAGATGCTGTTTGACGGTGCGGATTCTCAATCTGCTGCCGATCATTCCGATGTAGCCGGCGTCGGTTCTGAGGACGTGCCGGAGAGCCGATTGATCGTGAACGTGGCCCCGGGTTACCAGTACGACGGAGCTATCCGGACCGATGTGGATCGAGCTGAGGCCCGGCACAAACTCGTCGACGATGAGGCGCCGGGCGGTGGGAAAGCGCTCCCGGCAGGCGAACTCGGGACGATCGTCCACAACCGTGACCGCGAACCCGAGGAGATCGCCGATGGCCGCGAGCGGCTGGGCGATGTGGCCGGCGCCCACCACAATCAGCTCTGTTTCGGGCGCCAAAACTTCCACGAATACCGTGACTGCCCCGCCCTGCATGCCGACGACCTCGCCTCCCGAATCGCTGGGATTGAGGCTGAATACGCGAGAGCCGCGCCTCGACAGCGCCTGAGAAACACTGTCGCGCAGGGCGGCAGAGAGGCCAGGATGCATCTCTCCGGCGACCTCTTCCTGAGCACCGAAGACCAATTTCGCCGATGGATCCAGACCAAGGGTCGAGTGATCCTCGACGACATGCACGATGGCGGCTCCGCCCCGACCTTGCCACGCGAGGGCTTGTTCGATGGCCTCCGCCAGGCCCAGCCGACCCATCCGCTCAGTATAGGCAGGCGGACTCGCAACTCAGTGATGCAGCCGGCCCTGACGCTAGACCGTCGACAGGACCGCCTCGGGCAGCACCACGATGTCGTCACGAGACTGTCCCGTTCCGATCATCGCCACGGGAGACTGGGCGATCTCCGAGATGCGCTCCACGTAGCGGCGTGCGTTCGCGGGGAGGTCGGACCACCGGACGGCCCCAGCGGTCGATTCATGCCAACCGGGAACCTCTTCATATACCGTTTTGGTTTCCTCGAGAAGCGCCGGATGCGGGACACTGTCGACGACCTCTCCGCGCGTCTCATAGGCGACGCCAATCCGAATCCGGTCCATGCCGTCCAGAACATCGAGCTTGGTGATTGCGATCGCCGTGGCGCCCATCAGGGTGGTCGCGTAGCGGAGCGCACATCCGTCGAGCCAGCCGACCCGCCTTGGCCGTCCCGTCGTCGCTCCGTACTCCTTGCCCTTGGCACGAAGAACCTCTGCCTCTGCTCCTCGAAGCTCCGTGGGTAGAGGGCCTTCCCCAACGGCGGACGTGTACGCCTTCACCACCGCGACGATCTCGCGAATCGCCCAGGGCGGGACCGGTGCACCGGCGCCGGCGCCGGCTGCGAGCGTGGTAGACGAGGTGACGAACGGATAGGTCCCCCAGTCGAGGTCACGCATGACCCCAAGCTGGCCCTCCAGGAGAATGCGCTCCTCGGCATCCAGGGCGCCGCGGATGGCCCAGAAGCCATCGCCGATTGTTGCTCCCAAGTGCTCATTCCAACTTCGGACCGAGTCCATGAGCCTGTCGAGGTCGAGTGCTTCGTCGGGTCGCCCGTTGAGCTTTGCTCGCTTCAGCTCGATGATCCAGCGGAGCTTCGCTTCCAGACGTTCTGGGTCGAGAATCTCGCCTGCTTGTATTCCCGTGCGGCTGACCTTGTCCACGTAGGCCGGCCCAACACCCTGTCCCGTGGTACCGATCCGGTGGGCCCCGAGCCGCTCCTCGCTCACCCGGTCCTCCAGCTTGTGGTAGGGCATGATCACGTGCGCTCGTTCGGAGATCAGGATGTTGGGATTCGGTACCCCGGCGTCGCGGAGCTGTCCAAGCTCGGCAAGCAGTGACTCGAAATCTACCACCGTGCCTGTTCCCACGACGTTCAAAACGCCGGCATGGAATACGCCCGAGGGAAGCGAGTGCAGCCGAAACGTGCCGAACTTATTGACGACCGTGTGACCCGCGTTGCTGCCTCCACCGAATCGCACAACGATGTCGGCATCCGAGGCAAGCAGATCGACGATCTTGCCCTTCCCCTCGTCTCCCCATTGCGCCCCAACGACGGCTTTCACTGGCATCGGCGGCTCCCACAGATTCGAAACAGGACATTCTACGAACAGCCGCCAAAAAGGGGGTGCCCTACGCTGGTATGAGCGGTGCGCCAGGAGATGTCGATGGGCCAGGATCGGCTCGACTTTGAGACCCGTGCCGTCCACGCGGGAGTGCCAGGTGATCCGGTCGACTACCGGCCCACCACTCCTGCCATTCATCCGGCAACCACCTTCACGGGTGAGACCGTCCAGGACACGCACGCCGCGCTCGATGCCCGCTCGAGCGGCTTCGTTTACTCTCGGAACGCAAACCCGACGGTGCGGGCGCTGGAGACGGCAGTCGCCGACCTGGAAGGGGCCGCTGAGGGCGTGGCCTTCTCCTCAGGGATGGCGGCCTTCCATGCTTCGGTGCTGGCAGCCACGGCAGATGGAGAGCCGACAGTGTTGGCGGCCCGTGACCTCTACGGCTCCAGCAGGGGATTGCTGACCGGGCTGCTTCGAAGTCTGGGCCTTTCGACCCACCTGGTTGACGCGACCGACCCCGGGGCGGTCGATCGGGCCTTCCGGGAGACGGGTGCCTCTCTCATCTGCTTTGAGCCCATCTCCAATCCGCTGCTCCGGGTCGCGCCGGTGCAGAGGCTGGTCGAGATCAGCCATAGCCATGGCGCGCGAGCGCTTGTCGACAATACCTTCGCGACACCCTATCTCCTCCGCCCGCTCGCGCTGGGGGCGGACCTGGTCACCCACAGCGCCACCAAGTATCTCGGCGGCCACGGGGACGTGATTGCGGGCGTCGTGATCTGCGACGAAGAGCTGGCGGTCAAGGTTCGAGAGATTCGCACGACGACCGGAGCAGTTCTTGGGCCCTTCGAGGCGTGGTTGGTGCTGCGCGGCATTCGGACGCTGCCGCTTCGCATGCGCAAACACTGTGAGAACGCGTTCGCCCTGGCCCGTTGGATGGCGGAACAGACAGCCGTACGCCACGTCCACTATCCCACTCTGGAGGGACGTGAGACGGGCCAGTTTCGTGACGGGCTCGGCGGTGGCATGGTGGCCGTCGAGACCAACTTGAACCGGGCTCAGGTCGAGGAGTTCCTGAATCGCCTGCAGGTTGCCGTGCCGGCCACCAGTTTGGGAGATGTGGAGACGCTCGTCCTCTACCCGCCGCTAGCCTCTCATCGGAGCCTTACCGAGGAGGAGCGGCTGGACGCCGGAATCGGCGAGGGACTGATCCGAATCTCGGTTGGGTTGGAGGCAATCGAGGACCTCTTTTCCGACTTCGCCGGCGCTTTCGGCTCTGTGTATACTCCAAGCGCCAGCCGCTGAACAGTCGCGACAGGGTCCCGAGCGCTCGATCGCCGGCTTGGGCTTGAGCGTCGAATCACTTGGGGCCGCGTAGCCAGGAGAGGATGGAGAAGCGATGAAAGAGTACAGTCCCGAACGCTTGCGGACGGTCTGTTTGGTCTCCCACCAAGGAGCCGGCAAGACCTCACTGGTGGAGGCCATGCTCTTTGACTCCGGAGCCACGACTCGGTTGGGCAAGGTCGACGAGGGCAATTCGGCCTCCGACTGGGACCCGGACGAAATTCAGCATAAGATCTCCATCGGCAACTCGGTTCTTCCCGTCGAGTGGAAGGATCACAAGATCAACATCATTGACTCCCCGGGATATGCGGACTTCGTGGGTGAGGTTCGGGCAGCCGTGCGGGTCGCGGATTCGGCGGTGCTTCTGGTATCAGCCGTCGACGGCATTGAGGTGGGAACGGAGCAGTCCTGGGACTACACCCAGGAGCGGGAGATCCCCTGCATCCTCCTCATCAACAAGCTCGATCGCGAAAATGCCGACTACGAGAAGGTCCTGGGCGACCTGCGAACCCGATTTGGAACCAGCATTGCCGCGGTTCAGGTGCCGATCGGGCGGGAGCATGACTTCTCAGGGCTCGTCGACCTGGTCAGCCTGAAGGCATACGCCTGGACGGACGGCAAGATGCAGGAAGTGCCGGTCCCAGCGGACCTACAGAATGAGATCGATACGCGTCGGGAGGAGCTGGTCGACGCGGTATGTGAAACCGACGACGAGCTGCTCGGAAAGTATCTCGACGGTGGCGAGCTGGACGCTGGAGAGCTGCAGGCGGCGCTCAGAAAAGCCGTTCTGACACGGGGAGTCTATCCGGTGTTCGTCAGCTCCGCGACCCACAACATCGGCGTTGAGCTGCTGCTCGACGGCCTCGTCGCCTTCACCCCGAACCCGATCGAGGCGTCGCTCAAGCCGGAAACGCCACTCTCGGCGCTGGTGTTCAAAACCGTCAGCGACCCGTACGTCGGAAAGCTCAACTACTTCCGCGTGTTTGGCGGGAGCCTGCGCAACGACAGCCACGTCTTCAACGCCACCCGGGGAGCCGACGAGCACGTCGGTCCCACCCTCATCGTCCGCGGGAAGACCCAGGAGCACGTTCCACAGATTGTTTTGGGGGACATCGGCGCCGTCGCCAAGCTCCATCACACGCTGACGGGCGACACCTTGACGGTCAAAGACTCACCGGTCAAGCTGGAGGGAATCAACTTTCCGGCTCCAGCGTACGGCGCGACGGTCAACCCGAAGACCAAGGCCGACCTGGACAAGCTGGGACAGGCCCTGCACCGCCTCCTCGAGGAGGACCCGACATTGCGGGTCGAGCGTGACCCGCAGACGGCCGAGACCATCCTCTCCGGCGTTGGAGAGTCACACCTTGCCATCGCCGTGGAGCGGCTGCGGCGCCGCTACAGCATCGACCTCGATCTCGGCGATCCGCGCATCCCCTACCGGGAGACCATCACCACCGGCGCCAAAGCGGAGGGCAAGCACAAGAAGCAGACTGGCGGTCGTGGTCAATTTGGGGACGTATGGATCGAGCTAGAACCGAGCCAGGAACAGGAGTTTGAGTTCGTCAACCGCATCGTCGGCGGCGCCGTGCCCAAGCAATACATCCCGGCGGTGGAGAAGGGCATCCACGAGGCGATGGCGCAGGGAGTCCTCGCCGGCTATCCGGTCATCAACGTTCGCGCGATCCTGTACGACGGGAAGTACCACGACGTCGACTCTTCCGAAATGGCGTTCAAGATCGCCGGAGCGCTGGCTTTCAAGGAAGCGGTCGCGAAGTGCAGTCCGGTGCTCCTCGAGCCGATCATGAACGTTGAGGTGACGGTACCGGACAGCTACATGGGAGATGTCATCGGCGACCTGACATCAAAGCGGGCCAAGATTCTGGGGATGGAGCCATCCGGCCCGGGAATGCAGCGCGTCAAAGCGCACGTCCCAATGGCGGAAATGGGTCACTACGCTACGGCCCTCCGTTCAATCACCCAGGGTCGCGGCAGCTTCAGGATGGAGATCCTGGATTATGAGCGCGTACCCGCGCACGTTGCCGAACGGATCGTCGAGGAGGCTCGGAAGAAGCGAGAGCAGGACGGCCACTGATCCCCTGCCCTGCGAGGCGGCCTCTTAGCTCTTGCCGACCGTCTGGGCAGCTTCAACCGCCTGGATAAGGTCTTCTGAAGCGAGCGCTGCTGCGCCCAGCTTCTTCACCACCTCTCCGGCAGCGATGTTGCTGAGAACGGCCGCCTCCGCCATGCCGGCCCCGGTCAGCAGGGCGAGAGTAAAGACTGCTGAGACCGTGTCACCGGCACCGGTGGGATCAAACACCTCCGTCAGATTCGAGGGCGGAATCGACCGAGGCTGTTGATCTTCCTCGAAGAGGATCATCCCCTTGCTTCCCCTGGTAAGCAGCAGTCCTCGGGCATGCATCTCCTCACGCAGCTGCTCGCCGGCCTGCGTCACCTCCTCCTCTGACTCGAATGTCCGATGCAGCGTCGACTCCGCTTCCGGCTGGTTGGGTGTGGCCACGGTAACACCCTGAAAGCGATGGAGGTCGCCGTGGGAATCCACCGTGGTGACGATTCCGCTTCGGAGTGCGTGCGGCAGCGTGTGGTCGATCACCCGCTGACTGATCACGCCGTTCTCGTAGTCGGAGATCACGAGGCCATGAACGGCGGAGATCGCTGAGTCGATCATCTTTAACAACGGTTCCGTGATGCTCTCCGACAGCTGACTCCGGTCGACCCGATCGACTCGCACGATCTGCTGTTGGATCTCCTGCTCACCCCGCCCGACGATCCTGGTCTTGGTGGCCGTTCGTCGTTCCGGTACCTCCATGAGCGCTGACGTGTCGATGCCGGCGCCATCAAGAGCATCTCGCAGCGCGGCTCCCTGGGAATCACATCCGATCACTCCCGCGACTCGCGTCGGCGCGCCGAGTCGAGCCAGATTGTAGGCCACGTTGGCCGCTCCACCTGGACAGACGAACTCTTCGCCGTGATGAAGCACGAGAACCGGGGCCTCGCGAGAGATGCGGTCGGGCCGGCCGATGATGTACTCGTCGGCAACCATGTCTCCGAGTACGAGCACCGGATGCCGGGAAAAGCCACGCACCGAAGACAGGAGCCGATTTCGGTCGAACACAGATCCGGACGCCATCCTATGCCGACTCGGAAGCAGTCCTGAACTTCCCGAAGCCGCCGCCTCCCGGGGTTCGGATGCTGAGTACATCAGCCGATTGCAGATCGATGACCGCCTTACCGGGCAGGGGGATCTCAGTGCCCCCGCGGATCACAAGGTTTCGGCCTGCTGCCCCGGTGCCGCCAGCGGACAAGCCGTACGGGGGTATGGAACGGCGCTCGGTGATGAGGCTGGCGGTCGCAGGAGAGAGGAACTCGATATCGCGGCGTATGCCGTTTCCTCCACGGTGCGCTCCCTTGCCTCCCGAGCCCCTGCGGAGCTCATACCTGCAGACCCGGACCGGATACTGACTCTCCAGCTCCTCCACCGGCGTGTTGCGCGTGTTGCTCATGTGATCATGGACTCCGCTCATTCCCCCATTCCATGGACGCGCTCCCATCCCGCCGCCGAGCGTCTCATAGTAGGCAAAGGGAGCGTTGCGACTCGCGTCCCAGCCGCCGAAGGTGACATTGTTCATGGTGCCTTGACTGGCCGCCGGCACGCGGCCGGGCATAGCCTGCGCGAAGCAGCGGAACAGGACATCAACGATCCGTTGCGACGTCTCGACGTTGCCTGCCGAGACTGCCGCGGGAGGACGTGCGCATACCACGCTGCCCTCCGGCAAATGTAGGTGGAGTGGGTGAAGCATGCCGGCGTTCACGGGAACGTCCTCGTCGATGAGCACCCGGATGACATACAAGAGAGCCGCCCTCGTCACGGCCTCGACGGCATTTATCGGCCCTGGCTGCTGAGGTGCACTTCCTGAGAAGTCAATGCGGAGCCTGTCGTCTCCCGGAACCTCAACTTGGGCTCGAATGGCCACCGGCTCGCCGTCAAACCCGTTGTCGTCGAGGTGATCCTCTGCCATCCATTGGCCGGGTTTGAGCTTGCGGATCATGCCACGGGTCATCAGCTCGGCATAGCGAATCAGCTCTTCCGATTGGGTCTCGATCGCGTCGATTCCGTATCGAGAGGCGATCTCCGTGAATCGCGCCCGACCGCTGGCTTGAGCCGCAAGCTGAGCCGCCAGATCGCCCTGCCGCTCAACAGGAGTTCTGACATTGCGGCTGATCAGCGTCATGACTTCCCGATTCAACACGCCTTGCTCGACCAGTTTCACGGGCGGCAGGATCAGGCCCTCTTGGAAGAGCTCCCGCGAGAGTGGCATGGACGCCGGCGTCATGCCGCCGACATCGGAGTGGTGCGCTCGGCTCATCAGGTAGCCGAGAAGCACTCCCTTGTGATAGGCAGGCGATACCAGGCTGATATCGGGGAGATGCGTACCGCCGGCGAATGGATCGTTCAGAATGACCACGTCTTCCGGCCCCAATGTCAACCTTTGGCGGACGGCTTCCATCGCCAGAGGCATTGCCCCAAGGTGGACCGGTATGTGTGCGGCCTGCGCCAGGAGGCGTCCTTGAGGGTCGAAGACCGCGCACGAGTAGTCTCGCCGCACCTTGATGTTGGGCGAGAACGCCGAGCGCATGAGCACGATGCCCATTTCATCGGCGAGAGAGCTGAACAGATTGCCGAAGACTCGCAGGGCGACAACATCGAACGGCCGGTCGGTCACGAGCGGGGTCGGTCGGCGATTCACGAAGCGAGTGCTTCATCAGGGTTCGTCTCGAGCAGCCGCATCTCCAACACCTGGTTCTCCTCGAAGTGATGCATGCGCAGGTAATGCCGCGCGACGTCGAAGAGGGCCGCGGCAGGCAGGAGCCCAACGACCTCCGAGTCGGTCACAGCAACCCCATATGACTCTGCGGCTTGGCGGACCAGGTCGAAGACCGTGAACATGGCCGAACGCCGGAAGTTGGTGAGGTTCATGGAAACCTGCACGCAGCCTCGCTCGGGGATGTCGAGCCCCAGCGCTTTGACGAAACGGAGGCCGCCGCCACTATGCCGGACGGTCTTCGCGATCGCCTTCGCGATGGTGATGTCTGGCGTGTTCAGGTAGATGTTGTAGGCGATGAGCGGCCCGCGGGCCCCGGTAATCACAGCGCCGGCCGTGGGATGGAGCTGTGGGTTCCCGATGTCGGGTCTGCGACGCGGCTCAGCCGCCACGGTGGCCAAAGCTTCCTCGAACCCCTTGCCCCGTACCTGCTCGAGGTTGACCCGCTCGGGCTGGGTGGCCGATTCTTCGTAAAAGTAGACCGGGATGGAGAGACCGGTCCAGACACGGTCGGCCAACGCTCTGCTGGCCTCCACGGCGGTCGACATCGGCGTGCCGGTCAGCGGGATGAACGGCACGACGTCGGTGGCCCCCAGTCTCGGATGAGCCCCCGTGTGTTTGGTGAGGTCGATGCGCTCAGCTGCGACCCGGGCGGCCTGGTACACGGCGTCGACGAGCGCCTCGGGTGTTCCCACCAGCGTGAAGACGCTGCGATTGTGGTCCCGATCGGAGTGAACATCCAGAAGCGTGACGCCGGGAATGCCGAGTGCCGAGCGAAGCTCAGCAATGATCTCTTCGTCGCGACCTTCCGAAAAGTTCGGGACACACTCGAGCAGATCCGCCATGTTCCTCCCCTGCGGTTCCGGGCCGGATGCACCTCATGTTATCGACCTAACGGCTCGCCTTCCGGTGCGTCGAGTGTGGACGGCAAGTGGAGGGAGAAGCTGGATTCGGTGAACATCAGGTGCACAGCGTGTTGCCTTTGTCAAGCCCGATATCTTGTGCTATGCTGTCCCTTGGGCCCTAGATGTTGTGGTGCAGGGCCTATAATTGAGAACCGGGTAGGGAGATTGAGATGGCGGTCGTCGATGTGAGCTCCGAAGTTGCAGGTCTGGATATCGAGCCGAGGGAGCGTCCCGCTCGCGGCGGCCAGTGGTCCGAGAGCGCCCTTCGGGTGCTGACCGAGCGCTACCTGATGAGAGTCGGCGGCCAGGTCGTTGAGGATGCCGACGGCATGTGCTGGCGAGTCGCTCGGGCCGTTGCCGACGCCGAGCGCAAATGGCTGCCCGCCGGTGATGTCTACGACGTCGCCTCTTCCTTTTACGATCTGCTGATCGATTGCAAGTTCCTGCCCAATTCCCCGACCCTCATGAACGCCGGTAAGGCCAACGGACTCCAGTACTCGGCATGTTTCGTTCTCCCGGTTCCCGACTCCATCGACGGCATCTTCGAAACCCTGCGCAATGCGGCCATCATTCACCAGTCGGGCGGTGGGACGGGTTTCTCCTTCTCGCGAGTTCGTCGGAAGGACAGCGATGTGCGCCGGAGCGGTGGCCGGGCCAGCGGACCGGTTTCCTTCCTCAGAGTCTTCAACGCCTCGACTGAGGCGGTGAAGCAGGGCGGAACCAGGCGTGGGGCCAACATGGGGATTCTCCGCATTGACCACCCGGACATCCTCGAGTTCATCGAGTGCAAGAACGATGGCGGCATCACCAACTTCAATATCAGCGTCGCCGTCACGGCCACGTTTATGGACGCGCTGCGGGCGGATGGCGAGTACGACCTCATCGATCCGCATACGGATGAGGTGACGGATCGGCTCAGGGCGAGAGAGGTTTGGCAACGAATCGTCGATTCGGCGTGGCGGACGGGTGATCCGGGGGTGGTCTTCATCGACCGGATCAACGAGAGCCGCGCGAATCCGGTACCGGAACTGGAAACCATTGAGGCAACGAACCCCTGCGGTGAGCAACCGCTGGCCCCCAACGATGCCTGCAACCTCGGCTCGATCAACCTGGCCAAGCTGTGCAACGCTGGCCGCTCCGACCTCGATTGGGACGAGCTGGATCGGGTGACGCGTCTGGCCGTTCGATTTCTCGACGATGTCATCGAAGTCAATCCGTACCCATTGCCGGAGATCATGGCGGAGGTTCACGCGAACCGCCGAATCGGCCTGGGCATCATGGGTTGGGCCGATCTACTCTTTCAGCTGGGCATTCCCTATGACAGTCAGGAGGCCCTGGCATTGGCGGATCGCGTGATGGAGCGAATCGAGAGCGTGGGCCACCTCGCATCTCAGGAGCTCGCGGAGGCGCGAGGCCCCTTCCCCAACTGGGTCCGCAGCAGATATCGCGACGATGCCCCGATCCGGAATGCGACGGTCACTACCATCGCGCCCACCGGAACGATCAGCATCATCGCCGACGCGTCCAGCGGGATTGAGCCAATTTTCGCGTTGGCCTTCTACCACAAGGTCGAGGACCGTAAGCTCACCTTTGTGAACCCCTATGTGAAAGAGGCGTTTCGGGAACGGAATCTTGACACGGCTCCGGTTCTCGAGGAGATCACGCGGCGAGGGACCGTGCACGGCATGGAGACCATTCCCGAGGATTTGCGTCGCATCTTCGTGACGGCCCACGAGATCGAATTTGAGGCCCATGTCCGCATGCAGGCAGCCTTCCAGAAGCATACCGACAACGGCGTATCAAAGACCATCAACCTCCCGAACGGCGCCACCACGGATGACATCGAGCGAGCGTATGCCCTGGCCTACGACCTTGGCTGTCTGGGCATCACAGTGTTTCGGGATGGCTGCAAGGGAGAGCAGGTGCTGAACGTCGGGTTGGAGGAAGCTCCGCCGGCCGAGGATCGCGGCGCGCAGGGAATGCTGCCGGGTCTGGCCACGATCAAACCAAGGCCGCGAGTGGCACGTGGCGCGACGCACCGGGTCGAGACACCGGTGGGCACGGCCTATGTGACGGTCAACTGTGATGACGTGGGTGATCCACTGGAGCTGTTCGTTAACATCGGTCGTGCCGGCAGCGACATTCTCGCGATGGCCGAGGCCATTGGGAGATTGGTATCGCTGGTGCTCCGAACACCATCTCCGTTGACTCAGCGGGAGAAGGTGGAGCAGCTGGTGGACCAGCTACGGGGTATCGCCGGCAGCCGGACGTACGGCTTCGGGGCCAATCGCGTGCTGTCGCTCCCCGATGCCATCGGACAGGTGCTGAGCGAGTACACGGTCCGCCCGGGTGAGCAGGCGGAGCGGCCGAATGTAGCCGAGCCTCAAACCAGCCTGCTGGTGGGGAACGGAAACGGCAAGACCCTGGCCGACATCTGTCCGAAGTGTGGTGTGGCCGCCTTCGCCCGAGAGGAAGGGTGCAAGAAGTGCCACTTCTGTGGCTACAGTGAGTGTTGAGGAAGCTCGTGGGCATCGGGTGTGGCGTGGGCCCGACTGCCCATAGCCTCACCGATAACGCGAAAGAAGCGTTCCGCCGACTCCCTCCAGGTCGGCCGGTCTGCAGATCGGCGACGGCTTCCTTCTGAGAGGTGCCGGCGAAATTCGGGGTGATCCGCAAGGAGCCGGATGGCTCGCGCCAATCCGTCGATGCTTCCGGTCTCTACCATGATGCCTTCGGACTCCGAAGCGAGATTCGGTAGATTGCCGCTTCTCCAGCCGACCACGGGCAGTCCAAAGTGCATGGCCTCTCCGTAGACGGTCCCGTACGCCTCCTGTCGACTGACAAGCACAAACACGTCCGCGTCCCGATAAAGCGAGGCGACAGCGCCAGGGTCGATCGGGCCGTGAACAACGACCCGATGACCCAGATCTGGCCTGTGGAGCATTTGTCTCACCCGATGGGCGTATTGCTTGTCCCGCGTCGTGTCGCCGGCGAGGTGAAGCGTTGCCGTCTCGTCGGGCAGGAGTGCAAGGGCTTCCAATAGCTCCGTGATTCCCTTGTGTGGAAGCCAGTTGGCTACACACAGGACCGCAATCCGTCGACCATGGCGAAGGTCGCGCGGTTGATCACCTGTTGGCGTTGCCACGTCCTTTCCCGGTGGGACCACGTGAATCAGCTGCTCACCGAGTCCGTAGGACCGAAGCAAATCCGCCAGCGATTGAGAAGCCACGATCAGCCGGCGACACGCACGGTAGGCAGCGAGATCCATGCGCATTTGGATCGAGTGGCGAAGGCGGTTCGATCCGACGCCCCCAGGGGGCTGATGCAGCGAGCCGATTAAGGGAACCGAAACCCGAGCAGCCGGCACATAGGCCGCTGCGATGCTGTCGATCACAAGGGCGTGCGGACGGATGGACTCAAGGGGACGCACGATGGACCGAGACGCAAGCATGGGGAGAGGAAAGGGCCGTTGGGGCAAAGAAATGAACGTTACCTGGGCACCCAGATGAGGAGCGAGCTCTGCCATGCGGCGGTGATATTCGTAGCCCCCGGTGAGCTGGTCGGGGGAGCCGAGAGTCACCAGAGCCACTTGGTCGAGTGAGCCTGGAATGCCGCCCTCCCTCAGCTCGTGACGACTGACTCGTAGCCGCCAAACACGGCAGCCGACTCCCAGACGCGAACCTGCACTGTGGTCTCAGCCGGAGCGGTCCAATCGGAGGTAACCTGCTGCCATATGAATCTGGCCATCGTCTCGGCTGTGGTGTTTGTGTGCCGGAGGCTGGGCACGTCGGCCAGGTTTTGATAGTGAAGCTCGGCAAGGCATGTGGCCAGCCTCTCTTGGAGAGATCCAATGTCCAAAAGTACGCCAGACGCATCGATCTCAGGACCCCGAACGACCACCTCGACTCGGTAGGTGTGGCCGTGAAGACGGCACGCCGGGCCAAAGTCGCCGTGGAGCTGATGGGCGGCCTCGAAGTGTCCAACGATCCCTACTTCATACATTTCGGTCCTCGTAGGTCAGAGCGATGTGAATTGCCCCGTCCTTTCGCGATTCGAGCAATTGGTATGCTTCGCGTGCCCTTTGGAACGGGATCTGGTGGGTCACCAGCAGGTGGACGGGAATCTGGGGCAGGATGGCGCGGGCAAGGTCGAGCCGGCGGCCACGGTTCCAGCGTGGGGTGAGTGCCGGATCCATCCCTCCCACCTGACTGCTGATGATGCGCAGTCGCTTGCGATGAAACTCGGCCCCCAAGTGCAAGGGGACCGGCTTCACCCCATACCAGGAGACCGCGACCAGCGACCCCTCAGCTGCCACGGTCCCCAGCGCCTCGTCCATGGCGGCTGGGTTACCGCTGCATTCCAACGCAATATCGGCCCCCTTGCAGTGGCCCAGGTTCTCAACCATCTGCGCCGCCTCGTCTCCATCCCGAGCAACACCGTCGGCTCCGAGCTGCATCGATAGGTTGGCTCGGGCGGCATCCGGTTCAACCGCGATTAGTAGGCCGGCTCCTGCCCGTCGTAGCAGGGCGGTGATCAGCAGGCCAACAACACCCTGACCGAAGATGACGATTCGGTCGCCCAGTCTCGGGTGGGCATCGAGGACCACGTTGATCGCGGTCTCCAGGTTCGCCAGCAGCGTACCCACCGTTGGCGGTGTTTCATCGCCCAGCGTGATCGCGTCCTCCGAGCGAGCGACGTACTGACTCTGATGCGGGTGATGGACGAACACCAGCTCACCCATTCGCGACGCGTCGACCCCGGCACCGGTCTCGACGATCCTTCCGACACTCGCATACCCGAACTTGATCGGAAAACCAAAGCTTCCGGCCATGCCAGGCAAATCGAGAGGAAGCTCGGGGGGTACGAGACCGCGATAGACGAGGAGCTCCGTGCCCGCGCTGATGCCGGAAGCAATCGTCTGGATACGCACCTCGCCTGCGTCAGGTTTCCCGATCTGCTCGGTGCGTAGCTCTACGGTCCGCGGTGCCGGAAACCACAGACTGGTAGCGGTCAGCTTTTCAGACGACAAGAGCGTCTACGATTGTGTCCGGCCCAAGAGACCGCACCTCGAGGCGGTCGAGGCGCACCGCATCCGCAAGGCTCTCAATGCCAAGATCGCCCACGGCGTCGATCCCCGTGCCCAGCACTTTGGGTGCAATGCAGATGACGAGGCGATCAATCAAGCGTTCTCTCAGCATCGAGGTGATGACCTGACGGCCGCCCTCCACCAGCATGCGTTGAACGCCTTCGGTCGAAAGCATCTCCAACAGGCAGGCCAGGTCGACCCTGCCCATCGCATCACGGGGAATGGCAAGCACACGGCAGCCCAGCCGCTCAAACCGCCGACGCTGCTCCGCAGGCACGTCTGCCCGCGTGGCGATGATTGTTTCGGGACCCGGCTCGTGCAGCATTCTGGCGGTCTCGGGCATGCGCAGGCGGGAGTCGACAACCACACGACGCGGGGAGGTTCCGTCGACAAGTCGAACCGTGAGTCGTGGGTCATCGGCCAGCACGGTGCCGACGCCCACCATCACTGCTTGGTTCTCGGCTCGAAGTCCGTGGGCAAAGGCCAGGGATTCATCGCCTCCAATCCACTGCGACGCTCCATTCCTGGTGGCGATGCGGCCATCGAGCGTCTGCGCGAAGTGCAGCGTGACGACCGGCCGGCTCTTTCGGCGGCGGCTCTGGCCGGGGGTCCGCGATTGCCCGGGCTGAGGAACGGCGGGGATGGGATCCGTCAGTGGATCACGAATCGGTTCGAATGCCGTGAGTCAGGTCAAGCTGCAGATCATGGCCCATCAGATCAGCCTTGGTCTGCATGTATCCCTGATTGAAGGCGTTCGCCGGAACGACGATGGGGACGCGCTCGATCACTTGCACCCCGTTCTCCTCGAGCTGCCGGCACTTCTCGGGATTGTTGGTCATCAGGCGAATGCGGACAAGCCCCAAATGGAGCAGCAAGGCAGCGGCCGAGCGATATTCCCGTGCGTCAACCGGCAGTCCCAGAGCGAGATTGGCCTGTATGGTGTTCAAACCCTGGTCCTGGAGCGAGTAAGCCTGGAGCTTGTTGAGGAGACCAATCCCTCGGCCCTCTTGGGGTAGGTAGAGCAATATGCCACGGCCGTCCGCGGCAATCGCCGCCAAGGAGGCCTGCAGCTGTTCGCCGCAGTCACACCTGCGTGAGCCAAGTACGTCACCGGTGAGGCACTGAGAGTGCAGCCTGACAAGCGGGGGCGTGGGCGACGCAGCGGAAAGGTCACCCTTGACGAGCGCAATGATCTCGGACGCCACCTGACCGACTCGGAAGGCTTGCAGAGAAAAGACGCCGTGCTCGGTGGGCAGCCGGCACGTCGACAGATGCGAGACTTCGGGTATTCCCATCTGCGCGGACGAAGGGGAGTCTGCGAAATCGGAACCGGACGGTGGTTTCTCAGTCACGCTGTTCCCGGTATCCATATGTCGCTCTCCTTGCGCGTCGCTTCGAGCACGTTGTGTGCCAATTTTTAAAGAGTCAGCTCAAAGCTCTGTACGACTCACGGTAACGTGATGCCGGGGACGACAAGAACTCGTTCATTGATGACCATGTCCGCAACTAGGCACCCAGGTCATGAACGACCCCATCGGATGGCGCCACTCGCCGGTTGCCGGCTCCCAACGCGCTCAGAATGGCGTCGTACACCTCGGATGCGTGGGCCACGTCACGTAGCTCGAGGGCAATCGGGCCCTGGCCCGGCAGCTGCCCCGTGCTGAGAACGATGGTCCCGATGTCCAGTAAACGCGACGGTGGACTTTGATGCAGCTGCAGGTTGACGATGGCCCGGACGGGAATCGCATCCCTATGATGTCCGAAGATACCCGACTCTACCGTGACGGCGAACTCGTCCACGGCATACCGGTGGCGAAATCGTTCGACGATACCGGCGAGCAGTGTGAGGAGTGCCAAGGCGCCGACCACCACGGATGCTGCGGTCAGGCCTTGACCCCCGAGATCGTGGCTTGGGCCGTTCGGCAGCAAACCTCCGGCCCGATTAATCAGCACCGCGACGACGGCTATAACGAATGCCCAGAGGATGTAGCGCACGCAGGTTGGTCGAAGCGATAACCACGTCCGCGGAGATGGAGTCGGCTCGACCGGGCCGACCGCTGCCGTGGCGTCAAGGGAGGCAAGCGCCACTGGGTCCCGTTTGATGGGGACGGCCCGCACATCGCGCGCCATCTCTTCCGCGGATTCGTAGCGTCGGTCCGGCGCCTTTGCCAGGGCTTTGAGAATCAATCCGTTGAGCTCGACGGGAATCTGTGGATTCGAGCGGGAAGGCGCTTGGGGCTGGTCATGGATGTGCCGCGATGCGATGGCCAGGAGGTTCGTGCCTTCGAAGGGCACCCCACCTGTGGCCATCTCATACAGCACCACTCCCATCGAATAGAGGTCAGATTGAATCGAGGCCGGTTCTCCGGCCGCCACCTCGGGCGCCAGGTAATGCACAGATCCGAGAACCATGGCGGTCTGGGTGGTCGAGGATGCTTCGACGGCTTTGGCTATACCGAAGTCAGCCAGCTTGGGCGTCCCCTCTCGAGAGATGAGGATGTTCTGTGGCTTGATGTCTCGGTGGATGAGGCCATGCTGATGGGCATAGCCCAGCCCGTCAAGAATCTCCGCGCCGATGGCGACCAGCTGCTCCATGCTCAAGGGGCCGCGATCACGGATGAGATCCTTCAAATTGCGGCCCGCGATCAGCTCCATCACGATGAATCGGCGGCCCTGGTCCGCGCCCACGTCGTAGACGGATACGATGTTGGGGTGCGAGAGTCGCGCCGCAGCCTCCGCCTCGTGCTGAAAGCGCCGAACGAAACTCTCGTCCGAGCAGAGACTGTCCGACAAGATCTTTATGGCCACGCTGCGACCCAGCCGCTCGTCGACGGCCGCATATACTGAGGCCATGCCGCCCTCGCCGAGGGGGTATTGAAGGCGATAGCGCCCACCGAGAACGAAGTCGAACCCGGTCATCTCATGCCCAGGGCTTGCGGGGAAGCCCTTTGTACCTCCGCTGGGCGCTCACGAGGAAGAAGCGGCTCCTCCAGTAGCCGCGCCACAGCTGAAACAGCGGTTCGCGATAGCCCTTGGCATAGGTTTCCAGAACGGTAACGTGACGACCACCGAACCCGGACTTGAAGCGGTAGACGCCGTACATCTCCTGGTCCTCGGCGAGAACATCGGGCACACCTCGGAAGTCGTAACGCTCCGCTCCACGGGACTTCGCCCATTTGATGGCTTCCCACTGGAGCAGATGGGGCGCCATGACTTCACGATGCTCGTTGGTTGAGGCCCCATACAGATACCATACCTGGCTGCCGACATGAACCAACGTCACGGCAGCGATGGGCTTGCCCTTATAGACGGCCAGCAGCAGCCGGAACTGGCCCAGACCCCAGTAGATCTCAAACGCCCGCGCGTACATTTGCTTGGGTAGGATGAAGAATCCGTCGCGCTGACCCGTTTCGATGTAGAGCTTGTAGAAGTCGTCGAGGTTCTCGGCCGTCCCATCTACGACTTCCACGCCGCGCTTTTCCGCGAGGCGGATGTTGTACCGGGTCTTTGACTTCATGTTCGAGAGCAGGGTGTCCAGATCTGGTTCGAGGTCCAGGATCCATGTGCTGCGAGGCTGACTGGGCGGATACAGCGGCTTGTAACCTTGCCCGACAAGGAGTTGCGGCCAATCGGGATCCCCCGCGGCTACCGGCGGCTCGATCTTGCTGGACAGTGCGTTCACCCGGGAGGCATACTCCGCCTGTCCGCGCTCCAAAAGCATGAACAGCTCCTCGGTCGGCCGGTCGAGAACGGGACCTCGAGAGACGGCCAGCTGGGTGAGGGGGCTGCGTCGGATGGCATGGCAGATCGTCGACATGGTGGCTTGAATCTGACCATCTTCGACCACGGCCAGCCGCCGGATTGTCCCTCCGAGATCGATGGCAAACTCGCCCCAGCCCCATCCCTGCTGAAAATGTCCGCTGTCATGTGAGCCAACAAATGAGTCCCAAGACGGCTGATCGGTCCACTCACGCAGCTCGAGGGGCACGCACCCTCCCGGTTGACAAAGTCGCTCGATACTATCAATGCCTCCTCCAGGAAACCGGCTCGAGTCCCACTCGCCGGCCGAAGAGACCCCGATAGTATGAGGCGATTCTCGGAACCAAGGGAGCAAGGGATCGCACGACTAGCCCGTGTCGGAGCCCTCGGCACGTCCTCTCAAGGCATCTTCTCGGCTGCCCTCCTTGTGTCTGGGTCCCTCATTGCGTCTCGCGTTCTTGGGCTACTGCGGCTGAGCATATTTGCCAGCCTCTTCGGCACGTCCACGAGTATGGCCGCATACAACGCGGCGTTTCGGATTCCCGATCTGCTCTTCACAATCGTGGCCGGGGGCGCGCTGGCATCCGCGTTCATACCGGTGTTCTCCGGACTCTTGGAGGTGCGTCAGGAAGAAACCGCCTGGCGGGTGGCGAACACGGTCTTGAATACCTTGCTCGTCACCCTCGTGATCCTCGCGGCTTTGTGTTTCGTATTCGCTCCCGAGCTGGTTCGGGCGCTCGTGCCCTCGTTCAGTCACTCGGAGCAGCTCGAGACGGCGAGCCTCACCCGGATCATGCTGGTTCAGCCCGTGCTGTTGGGCATCGGCGGTCTGTTCGCGGCCATGCAGAACAGTTACGGCCGCTTCATCCTCCCCTCAGTCGCACCGGTGCTCTACAACGCCGCCATTATCGTTGGCGCCGTGGTATTTGGCCCTCGCTACGGCGTCTACGCCGCTGCCTGGGCGGTAGTGGGCGGCGCAGTGGTGATGTTTGAGATACAGATCTGGGGAGTCGTATGGGAGTCGGTCCGATATCGGCCGACAATTGACTGGCGTCTTACGTCGGCCCGCGAAGTGCTACGCCTCCTCGGCCCCCGATTGATCGGGCTCTCAGCGTTCCAGTTCATGCTGCTCGTTACGACGTTTCTGGCCTCGGGGCTTACATCCGCCGGATTCAACGCGATCACCTACGCATGGAGTCTCGTCATGTTTCCGGTAGGCGCCGTGGGAAGCGCTCTGGGTACGGCCGTGTTCCCCACGCTCTCGCGCCAGTCGGCGACGGCTCAGCGGAGCGCCTTGGAGCACACGGTCAGTCGCAGCATACAGGCGATACTGTTCCTGGCACTTCCGGCGACCGCCGGCCTCATCCTGCTGCGCCATCCGGTCATCACGCTGCTGTTCGATCACGGCGCCTGGACGCCGGCGTCAACCGCGGCCACCTCCTTCGCGCTGGTCTTCTACGCGCTCGCGATCGCCCCTCTGGCATTGATCGAGGTGGCTGCGCGTAGCTTTTATGCTTTGAGAAACACAAAAACGCCGGTCATGCTGGCTGTCGGCGCCACGCTCGTCGACGCCGTGCTGAGCGTCGTCCTCATCCATCTCTTCCCGCGAGACAGGGGCCAGGGAGGATTGGCCCTCGCGACCGCGATCAGCGTGTGGCTGCAGGTCGTCTTGCTGATACGGGCATTGCGGGTCCCGCTTCCGCATGTCGCTGGATCGGAGCTGCGACGCGCGTGCAAGGGTATGGCGCTGGCAACCATAGGGATGTCCGCCTGCGTCTATGCCGCGTTCTGGGTGCTGTCGCGAGCGTCAAGCTCCTCCACCCTCTGGTCCGGCACTGAGGTGGTTCTGCCCGTCTGTATTGGAGTCTTGAGCTATCTCTGGCTGGCAAAGCGGCTCGGCCTGCCCGAGGCCGACCGCATCCTGGGTATGCTCAACCGAGCAAGACGATCGGCGTGACCATCCGAACTGGGTACGGGCTGGACAGGCTGCTCGAGCCGCCCAGCCCGCCGTTGCCTACTTGACCTCGACGCTGGCGCCGGCCTCTTCGAGCTTGGCCTTGGCGGCGTCGGCCTCCTCGCGGCCGACGCCCTCCTTGACGGGCTTGGGGGCTTCGTCGACCACGGCCTTCGCCTCTTTGAGACCCAGCTGAGTCAGCTCACGGACGGCTTTGATCACCGCAATCTTGTTGGCCCCCGCTCCGGTGAGCATGACGGTGAACTCGGTCTGCTCCTCGGCGGCGGCCTCGGGGGCGGCCTCGGCGCCGGTGGGCGCGGCGGCGACGGCGGCAACCGGCGCAGCGGCGGTTACGCCGAATTTATCCTCGAAGAGCTTGACGAACTCCGAGATCTCCAGCAGCGTGTAGCTCTCGAATTGATCAACGAGCTCGGGTGGTGAGAGTTTCTGGGTTCCTGCCATCTTCCTCTGTTCCTTTCAGATATCTGGTTGTTCGGGCAATCGTCTCGGGCGCGCTATGCGGCTGCAGTATCTCGCTGCGCTTGTAGCGCCGTCACGGCATTCAAAACCTGTCGAGCGGCCGCCTGCACAACCCCGAGGGCGGTGGCGGCAGGCGCTTGGGCCGCACCCAATGCACGAGCCAGCAAAACTTCTCGTCCGGGCAGTTCCGCAATCGCTCGAATCTGGTCTGCCGTCATCACTTTGGATGCGACGATTCCGCCGCGTATGCTGATCACAGCTCTGGGCTGCCGAACTGCCTCACTGAGGAGACGTGCCGGGGCCACTTCGTCGGTGGTACTCGTAGCGATGGCGGTCGGACCGAGAAAGAGTCCATCCGCTCCCTCGATATTCGCGCTGGTAGCGGCTCGACGAAGCAGCGTATTCTTGGCGACGTGGAATTCGACACTCTGCTCGCGGAGTCTTCTGCGGAGCCCCGTAATGTCGGCCACGTTGAGCCCCCGATAGTCCACGATCACGGTGCTCTTGCTCTCGGCCAGGGCAGTTGCCAGTCGTTCCGTGGTTTCTACCTTGTCTTGAAAAGCCATTCAGCCTCCTCTTGTGGTGTGCTCCGAGGCCAAAAAATGAGGCCCCGGTATGCCGGGGCCACAGCAAAGAACAGCCGCGCGGAGTGTCCGCGCGACGGTATTGGCCTCGGCAGGATGCTTAGGCGCTCTCGGCGCCCCTGCTGTCTGTGGCTATGTACTTGTTGGTGCTGTTTTGTCGGTAAAGCCTCCCGTCGGCTTGGAGCTGGTCGGCCGGCTAGGCCGCCGCCGGCTGAAGAGCGAGGGTGCTGGCAACATCCAGGCGGACGCCCGGCCCCATTGTGGGCGCCAGCGAAATCGAACGGACATATTGACCCTTGGCGCCCGAAGGCTTGGCCCGGGTAATGGCATCGACCATGGTAGCCAGGTTCTCGAGAAGCTGCTGAGACTCAAACGAAATCTTGCCAATGGGCGCGTGAATGATGCCGACCTTGTCGACAGTGAATTGGACCCGACCCTTGCGAATCTCGTCGATACCGCGTCGCAGGTCGCTCGTGATGGTCTGACTCCGAGCGTTGGGCATGAGCCCCCTTGGACCCAGTACTCGGGCCACCTTTTGGACGATTTGGGCCTGCATCACGTCGGGCGTCGCCAGCGCGACGTCGAAGTCGAGCCAGCCCCCCTGAATCCGTTTAACGAGGTCCTCGCCGCCCACGAAATCGGCGCCCGCTTCCTCCGCTTCGCGAGCCTGATCTCCTTGAGCGAAGACAAGCACTCGGACATGCTTGCCGGTGCCCGCGGGCAGCACCGCAACGCCCCGAACCTGCTGGTCGGAGTGTCTGGGGTCGACCCCCAGCCGCATGTGCAGCTCGACGGTTCCGTCGAACTTGCTGATCGATAGCTTCTTCAGGAGCTCCACAGCTTCCGCAGGCTCATAGGCCTTGGACTTCTCCACGAGCTCCAGCGCGTTCCGATACTTCTTTCCGTGCTGCATTCCGGTCCTACCCCGCTACCTTGATGCCCATGCTGCGCGCCGTGCCCTCGACGATCTTCTCCGCTGCCTCGAGGCTGTTGGCGTTGAGGTCCGGCATCTTGGTTTGCGCGATGTCACGAACCTGCTCGCGAGTCACCGTGCCCGCCGGCTCTCTTCCCGTCAGCCCAGACCCCTTGTCGACTCCGGCGGCCTTCTTGAGCAGCTCACCGGCAGGTGGCGTCTTGGTGACGAACGTGAACGAGCGGTCATCAAAGATGGTGATCTCCACGGGAATGACGGTTCCCGTCATGGCGGCCGTCCGCTCGTTGTATTCCTTGCAGAAACCCATGATGTTGACGCCGTGTTGACCAAGGGCCGGCCCCACGGGAGGCGCAGGATTCGCCTTGCCGGCGTCGATCTGAAGCTTTACGATTGCCTTTACTTTTCGAGCCACGTCGCTTGCCTTAGAGTTTTTCGACCTGCAGGAAGTCGAGCTCGACGGGCGTTTCGCGGCCGAAGAAGCTGACCAGGACCTTCACCTTATTACGTTCCGGAGAAACCTCGTCGACGACGCCGATGAACTCGGAGAACGGTCCATCGTTGATTCGGACATTCTGGCCACGCGAGAACGTGGGTCGAACGCGAGGTGCTTCCGTCTCGATCTGCTTGAGAATCTGCTTGACTTCCTGATCGCGCAAGGGTATCGGGTTACTTCCGGAACCCACAAAGCTGGTCACGCCGGGAGTATTGCGGACAACGGACCAGGAATCGTTGTCCATCTCCATCTCCACGAGCACATAGCCGGGAAAGACCTTGCGCTTGACGGCCTGGCGCTGGCCGTTCTTGATCTCCATCTCTTCCTCTTCGGGGACGACGATGCTGAAGATCTTCTCGCCGCCTTCCTTGCGCATCGACTCCTTGCGATGCTCCAGATTGCGCTTGACCTTAGCCTCGTAACCCGAGTAGGTGTGAATGACATACCACTGGCGGGTCTTGTTCTGGGTGTCGAGTTCCAATGCCGTCCCTACTTGATGCCGGTGAGCGGACCCACCAAGCTGGTGAGAATCTGGTCGATGATGCCCAGGAAGGCCGCCACCGATACGGTCATTACGATGACCGCCGTGGTGAGCTGGATGGTTTCCTCGCGAGTTGGCCACGTGACCTTGCGAAGCTCGGCTCGGGACTCCTGTACGTACTCCGCCAAGGAAGGTACGCGGGCGGAACGGCCTGTCCGACCGGGAACGGTTACTTGTCTTGCCACAACTGCACCTTATACCTTGCCGAGCGAATCAGAGGGTTAACTTGGCCAACGCCGGATACTGGCAGGCCCGGCCGGACTCGAACCGACAACATCTGGTTTTGGAGACCAGCGCTCTACCAAATTGAGCTACGGGCCTGCGGCTCGGTCCATTTTCGCCGGCTCTCGACTAGCTCGGTTGCCTGCGTTGCGCCCGAAAAGAAGATGACCGGCCCCGATGGGCGCGGCTCGTCTGCATTATACAGGCGAAATTGGGTGAAATGAAAGGCCAAGATGGCCACGGCAAGTGCCCTTGCGTCTGGCGTCAGGACCAAGCGTGGCGGCGGCTGCGCAGGGGGAACGCCTAGCGGGTCTCCCGATGGGTCGTGTGCTTTCGGCACCGAGGGCAGAACTTGTTCAGCTCCAGGCGCTCCGGGTCGTTCCGACGGTTCTTGGTGGTGGTGTAGTTGCGCTCCTTGCATTCGTTGCAGGCAAGCGTGGTCGGATTGCGATCTTCCTTACGTTTCGCCATTGGCTCTCTCTCGCGGTCTCAAACTGATATGAACTGGAGCCCCAGGTGGGAATCGGACCCACGACCTCATTCTTACCAAGAATGTGCTCTACCACTGAGCTACTGGGGCACAGCATTGGTGGTGGGGGAGGGATTCGAACCCCCGAAGCGATATCGCAACTGATTTACAGTCAGTCCCCTTTGGCCGCTTGGGTACCCCACCGCGCGGCGCCACAGATTGTATCAACGGAGGTTCGCAAACCTGACCGTTCGGCGTCACTGCAGGAGGATTCGACCACCGAAGCGGTCGAGGTCTCGCCCGGGAAGGTGCTCTGGAGCTTCCGTCCGGACTCGAACCGGAAACCTACCGCTTACAAGGCGGTTGCTCTGCCAGTTGAGCTACGGAAGCCGGCAGAATGGAGGCAGCCCAGACTATCACTGCCCCCTCTGACGAGCGGCCTCGAACAGGGCGATTGCGCCGGCGACCGAAGCGTTGAGGCTCTCAACCCGGCCGGCCATGGGAATGGATATCCTGACGTCCGCGCGCTGCCCTACCAGACGCTGCACCCCCCGGCCCTCGCTGCCGACGATGATCGCCGTTGAACCCTTGAGGTCGACATCATAGATAGTTTGGTCGCCGGACTCATCGAGGGCGTAGGTCCAGACGCCAGCCGCCCGGAGCGCTTCCACGGCTCGCGACAAGTTGGAGGCCTGGGCCAAACGGAGATGAAAGAGCGCTCCCGACGACGCCTTGACCGTCGTGGCCGAGAGGGGAGCCGTCCCATGTTCGGTCATGACCACCGCGTTTACGCCGGCCGCATCTGCAGTGCGTAACAAACTCCCCAGGTTTCTGGGGTCCTGGATGCGGTCGAGCAGGAGAAGGAGGGGAGCAGGGTCGGCAGCCGCTACATCGTCCATGAGCCTGCTCACGGACAATAATTCGGGGAGTCGCACGTCGGCGGCAACGCCCTGAGAGACTTCGTCGGCAACGTGTCGGCGCAGCTCCTCGCGCGAAACATCACTACAGGGGATCCCGCACGCTTGCGCGGAGGTGCGAATCTCCGTTGTGGTCGGACCGGGTCGAGACTCACGAGCAACCAGGATGCGGGATGCGCTACCGGCTCGGAGGGCTTCGATCACCGGCCTGCGACCGCCGATCCACATTGACCTACCCGGCCAACTGGAGCAAGGCCACGGCTCGCGCGCTGATTGCTTCCCCGCGGCCCTCGGGGCCGCTCCCCTCAGCGGTGGTGGCCTTGATATTGACGAGCGAGGTGTCAATGCCAAGGACGTCACTGATCCGGGCCCGCATCTCCGGCACGGTGGGGGCGATGCGTGGGGCTTCGGCGACAACAGTGGCGTCCACGTTGACCACGGAGTATCCGGCTGTCCGGATGAGCTTGTTGGTGCGCGCGAGAAGATCCAGGCTAGAAGCGCCTCGCCACTTCGGCTCGGCGTCGGGGAAGTGACCACCGATGTCCCCCAGTCCTGACGCACCCAATAGGGCGTCGATGACGGCATGGAGAAGCACGTCGGCATCCGAGTGGCCGTCGAGACCGGTTGGGTGCTGTAGCTCGACTCCTCCAAGGATGAGATGTCGTCCTGGCCTCAACCGATGGATGTCGTACCCATAGCCCACACGCATGGCCGGCGCCGGCCCTACGATCTCGTACGTTCCAGGAGGGCAGCCTCCCGAAACTCATGCAGCGCCGCCGCCACCTGCACGTCCCCGGGGGATGTCACCTTCACATTCCAAGGCTCTCCGTCCACCACGGCCACCTCAACACCGGATCGCTCCACGATGGACGCGTCGTCCGTGATGGCGCCCTGCGCGTCATCCTCCTCTAACCCATCGTAGGCACGAAGCAGAACCGATCTGCGGAAAATCTGCGGTGTCTGTATCGCCCGAAGGTCGCCCCGCTCGACAGTGGTCGCAACCCTACCGTCGCGAACGCGCTTGATCGTATCGGCAGGGGGCAAGCCGGGCACCGCCGCACCGGCCTCAATGGCGGCCGACCAGACGCGATGGAAGAGCTGAGGTGTTGCCAGTGGTCGTCCCGCGTCGTGAACGGCGATGTACTCGGCGGCACCAATGGCCCGAAGGCCATTGCGGACCGAATCCTGACGGCGAGGACCGCCTCGAGCAATTCGCCAGGGAGACCGAAGCCGTTGGCCTTCAAGCGCCTGCACGACCTTGACCTCATCACCAGGCTTCACCACCACGACGATCTCTTCGGCAACCGCGTCGGCCGCGGTTACGGCATGGAGCAGGATCGGCTTTCCGCCCACCGACGCCCATATCTTGTCCGTTCCCAGGCGAACGCTCGAGCCCGCGGCGACGAGAATGACCCCCAGGCGTTCCGGTCTGAACTCGCCCCTGGCCGCCTCATGATCCTGCGGACTCAACGGCCTACTCTGAACCACGGCCGGCGGTTGTGCCGCTGCTTTGGCGCCCCGCTGCCTCATGAGCAGGTCGGGACTGCGCACAATTCGAGGGCCTCCGAAACCGTCTTAACCGCTGCAATGCGTATGCTTCCGTTCCCAGGCTTCCCATTGCTCCCACGCGCCGGTACGACGGCTCCCGTCAATCCCAGCTTGATTGCCTCGTCGATTCGACGCTCCAATCCGCTCACTGGACGCACCTCACCGCCGAGCCCAACTTCGCCGATGAAGGCCGTCCGGCCAAGCAGCAGATCCCGTGCGCTTGAAAAGATGGCGGCGATAACAGCGAGATCGACTGCCGGCTCGTTGATGCGCAGGCCACCCACGACATTGACATAGACGTCCTGGGCCGAAATGTCCACACCGCCTCGCCGCATCAGTACGGCACCCAGCATGCTCAGCCGGTTGAGGTCGATGCCGTTGGCAGATCGCCGGGGCAGGCCGAAGACCGTTCGGTTCACGAGCGCCTGTATCTCAACAACCAGCGGCCGGTTGCCCTCCATGGTTACGGCGAGCGAGGCCCCGCTGTACCCCGGAGCGGCCTCGGTGAGGAAGAGCGCGGATGGATTGGCGACGTCCACGAGGCCGGAATCTCGCATTTCAAAGACGCCGATCTCGTGGCTGGGGCCAAACCGGTTCTTGTTGGCGCGAAGGAGCCGGAATGTCTGAAACGGCTCACCCTCCAGATACGTGACGACGTCGACCATGTGCTCCAGGACTTTTGGTCCCGCGATGCTTCCGTCTTTCGTGACGTGTCCGACCAGAATGATCGGGACATGGGTCTCCTTGGCAAGACGCACCAAGCGCGCGGCCGACTCGCGAACCTGGCCGAGCGATCCGGCGGCCGAGTCCAGATCCGTAGTCTGCATCGTCTGAATTGAGTCGACCACCGTCAGCTCTGGAGCCTGGGATTCCACGGCGGCCACGACGTCGTCGACGTCCGTGGATGCCAGCACGGCAAGATTGGCAGAAGTGTGGCCCAGGCGATCGGCTCTCAGCCTGATCTGGTGTGATGACTCCTCACCGGTGACGTACAGAACGGACCGTCCCTGTGCCGCTGCCAGCTGGGCAAGCTGCAATAAAAGCGTCGATTTTCCAATGCCCGGCTCACCCCCCAAGAGGATGACCGAGCCGGCCACGATACCGCTGCCAAGCACTCGATTGACCTCCTCGAGCGGCAGGACGAGCCGGCCGCCGCTGGATCCATCTATGTCAGATAGTGCTTGAATGTGGGCGCGGGAACGGGGAGGTGCCTTCGCTTCGGTCCGGAGAAGTGTCTCTTCGAGCGAACTCCAGCTCCCGCATCCTGGACAACGGCCGTAGTGCTGAGGATAGTGACTACCGCACTGCTGGCAGACATAGGCCGTCTGCTGCCGCGGCAAACTACCCCTCGGTTTCGGCTGCCACGGCCGGCTGCGGTTCGTCCTCGGAAGAAAGAACCTCCGTCTCAGGAGCGGCGTCGGCGAGCTGTGACGCATCGGGCTCAACCGCGATGAGCTCGATGCCGTCCTCACTGCGCTCGGCGATGATTCTGAGACCTGGGAAGAACTTGCCCGAGAGCATTCCCTCGGCGAGCGTATCTTCGATTCGGTTCTGAATCACGCGGCGCAGGGGCCGTGCTCCGTTGGCGGCGTCAAAGCCCTCCTCGACGAGGAATGCCTTGGCCGAGTCCTTCACCTCCAGGTCGATCTGCTGCTCCACGAGCTGGTTGCGAACACGCGTGAGGAGCATCTCTGCGATCTGATAAACCTGCTCCTGCGTGAGTGCCCGGAAGACGATGGTGGCGTCGATCCGGTTCATAAACTCCGGCTTGAAGGTCGACTTTACCTCGCCCATGATCTTCTTGATCATGTCGCTGTGGGACCGCTCCATCTCCTTGGCTTCGCTGTCCTCGCTGCTCTTGACCTTGAAGCCCAGCTGAGCCTCTTTGTTCAGGAGGGTCGCGCCGACGTTGGAGGTCATGATGATGATCGTGTTGCGGAAGTCCACGCTGCGGCCCTTGGCATCGGTGAGCCGGCCATCCTCCAGAATCTGCAGCAGGATGTTGAAGACCTCCGGATGTGCTTTCTCGATCTCGTCCAGGAGAACAACGGAATAGGACTTGCGGCGGACCGCCTCGGTGAGCTGTCCGCCTTCCTCGTATCCCACATAGCCGGGCGGCGCTCCCACCAGCCGGGCCACCGCGTGGCGCTCCATGAACTCCGACATGTCGATGGTGATGAGGGCGTCCTCGCTGCCGAACATGAACTCGGCCACCGCCTTGGCCAGCTCCGACTTGCCCACCCCGGTGGGGCCAAGGAAGATAAAGCTACCGATAGGTCGCTTGGGGTCCTTCAAGCCCGTGCGGGCCCGACGGACGGCGCTCGAGATGGTCGAAACCGCCTCATCCTGGCCGACGATGCGCTTATGGATAGCGCCTTCCATTTCGAGTAGACGGGCCGACTCCTCTTGGGCAATCCGCATGACAGGAATGCCGGTCCACATTGCCACTACTTGGGCCACGTCTTCCTCGCCAACCTCGAGATCTTCGGCGCTCTGCTGGGAATGCCAACCCTGCTCCAGCTGTCCGATATTGTCTCGAAGCCGGCCTTCCTGGTCGCGCAGCTGAGCGGCGCGCTCATACTGCTGAGTCTGGATGGCCTCGTCTTTATCCGACTGAACCTGTTCCAGCTCCTTCAAGGCGTCCTTGAGGTCCTGAGGCGCTACGGCCCGCTGCATTCGGACCCGCGAAGAGGCTTCATCAATCAGGTCGATGGCCTTGTCGGGCATGAACCGATCCGTGATGTAGCGTTCAGCCATCTCGGCGGCAGCCTTCAGCGCGCCGTCGGTAATGCGCAGACGGTGATGCTGCTCGTAGCGCTCACGCAGTCCACGAAGGATCAGGATGCTTTCCTCGACGGTGGACTCGCGCACGGTTATGGGCTGGAAGCGGCGCTCGAGGGCTGCGTCCCGTTCGATGTACTTGCGGTACTCGTCCAGAGTGGTGGCGCCGATAGTCTGGATCTCACCCCGAGACAGGGCCGGCTTCAAGATATTCGCCGCGTCCACGGCGCCCTCGGCCGCCCCTGCTCCGACGATGGTATGCAGCTCGTCGATGAAGAGGATGCAATCGCCCGATCCGCGAATCTCCTCAATGATCTTCTTGAGCCGCTCCTCAAACTCACCACGATACTTGGTACCCGCCACCAGTGAGCCGATGTCCAGCGTCAGCAGACGCTTGCCTAGGAGGTTTTCGGGCACCTCGCCCCCGACGATGCGCTGGGCGAGCCCGTCGACGATCGCCGTCTTGCCAACTCCCGGCTCGCCGATGAGGACGGGATTGTTCTTCATGCGGCGGGAAAGGACCTGAATCACCCGCTCGATCTCGCTCTCGCGGCCGATGACCGGATCGAGCTTGGCGCCCCGGGCTTGAGCGGTGAGGTCAATACCAAGCTGATCGATGGTGGGAGTCTTGCTGGAGCGGCGCTCGTGAGCGGGAGCGCTGCCGCTCTGCGTAAGAACCTTTATGACCTCGGTTCTCACCTTCTCCAGGTTGACGCCCAGGCTCTCAAGGACGCCCGCAGCGATTCCTTCGCCTTCCCGGATCAATCCCAGAAGCAGATGCTCGGTGCCGATGTAGTGATGGCCGAGGCGTCGGGCCTCGTCCACAGCCAGCTCGATAACCTTCTTGGCGCGCGGGGTGAGACCGATATCACCCGAAACCTGGCGCTCGCCCCGTCCAATGATGAATTCGACGGCGCTGCGCACTTTCTGCAGCTCGACGCCGAGATTTGAGAGGACCTTGGCTGCCACTCCATCTCCCTCGCGCACGAGGCCCAGGAGCAGGTGCTCGGTCCCAATGTAGTTGTGATTGAACCGCTGGGCCTCTTCTTGGGCAAGGGTCAGAACCTTGCGAGCCCGCTCGGTGAAGCGATCGAAGCTACCCTGGTTGGTCATCCCTTGTGATCCCTGGATCGCAACTTTATTGACATTATGGCGGACAGATCCGCTCCCGAGTACACCCCGTGGTGCCTACAGCGCTTCGACAACCGACTGCACATCTTCCTCGGCGCCCGTGTCGACCGAATGAGCGCCGGCTTCGGATTCATCGGTATTCGGTGTGTGGGAAGTCGTAGAGCCGGCCTCGTCGTCTTGCCCTTCGGTCGCTGCCGGCTCGTCAGCGACCGCCATCGGCGAGGGCTCCACCTGGGATGCCGACTCAGACTCCATGGCTGCGCCGGACTCATCCTGCGTGAGGGTGGGCAAGGATTCGCTCGGCTTCGACTCGCCGGCCTGTTCCTCCTCAATCCTGGGCTCAGAATCCGGGATCGTCGGCGGGGCCACCGCTGCGGTCCCCGACTCGGGAGCATGGTCAGCGGGAGGGGCCGCTGCCTCCGGTTCACTGCCAAGGTTGCCGGCGAGCCCGGCGAGCGCGTCAAACGCCGAAGACACCGGCTCGCGGTCCTGTTCCTGCGTCGCAGCCCACTCTTCAGGCGTCATCTGCGTCTCGACCGGCTGGACCTGCCGGATGCTCAACCCGAGCCGTCTGCCAGTGCTGTCGATGTGGATGATCTTCACGGGGACCGTCTGCCCTTGATGCACCACCTGCGAGGCTTCACGTGGGGTGTTTTCGGCGAGCTCCGTGAGGTGGATCAGGCCTTCGACTCCTGGTTCAATCTGGGCGAAGGCGCCAAAGACGGCCAGTCGGGTGATGGTGGCGTCCAAAATCTCTCCGGCCTGGTGTCTGCTCTCAAGGTCCTGCCACGGATCGGCTTGGGCCCGTTTGAGACTCAGCGAGATACGCTGGTCGCCGGGCCGCACGTCCAAGACGTAGACATCCAACTCCTGGCCGACCTCCAAGACCTTCCTGGGATCCTGAACACGGTCGTAGGAGAGCTCTGAAACATGAACCAGTCCGTCGATGCCACCGAGGTCGACGAAGGCGCCGAAGCTCGTGACCGACCTGACCTTGCCGCGCCGGATCTGCCCGGGAGCCAGCTCGTTGAGAAGCTTTACCCGGCGCTGAGCACGCGTCTCCTGCTGTGCGGCTCGCTCTGACAGAATCAGTCGGTTTTGGGCGCTGCTCACCTCGAGCACCTTGACGTTCAGACGCTGTCCATGGAGGCGCGCGAGTCGCTCCTGGGTGTCCTCGCCGTTGTCGTCCTGTCGGGAAGCCGGGCTTAGGCTGACCAGCTGAGAAATGGGTACGAACCCACGCAAACCCCGTACGTCCAGCAGCACGCCGCCTCGGTTGTGGTCGACGACCGGCGCCTCGATGGTACGGCCCTCGGTTGCGAAGTGCTCCATGTCGACCCAGGCCTGCTCGCGCCGAGCCCGCCTGAGCGACAGGATCGGGCCTTCCCGGCCCTCGGGGTCAAGGACCTGCACCATGACCTCATCACCGATGTGAAGCTCGGGCAGCTCCTCACCAAATTCGGCAAGCTCTTCTCGAGGGACGATCCCCTCCGACTTGGTGCCGACATCGATGAGGAGCGCGTCCTCCCCGATGCTTACGACGATCCCGCTCGTGGTCTGGCGACGACGCAAGGAGCGAAAGCCCGCCTCCTCAGAGTCCATCAGGCTCTGCATGTCCTCGACGTCTCCGGGCGGTCCGGTCACCGGCTCGTCGGTTTCGGCATCGAAATAGACCGGCTGGGCGCCGGTCGTCTCAGGGTCCTGATTCATGTGTCTCCTGGCCGTTGGTCCTCGGGAGGGCACCTGGTAGGTGGCGGAAAAATCGAGAACCCTATCTAACCAAAGTATATCAACGTCGCCTGGAATCCCTGAGAAAATGCGGCCTGACGGCCGAATGGGTTTACATAAGTACTATCAAGGTGCGTTAGAGCCCCGGGACGTCACGGTGAGACCAGCCGACGCAATCCGTAGAACGCCTTCCAGGAGTCGGTTCTGACGCTCGGGCAAGCTCGGGTGGAGGCCAACGCCTGATCAGTGGGTTTAGTCCCAGCCCGTACGTTGGGCAAGCCACGCACGCGTGACCTCTGCCTGAACGGCCTGGAAAGCTCGCAGGGTGGGAAGGCCGGGTGGCGGAGGGAGCAGTGATCGCTGGGTGAAGTATCCGGCGATGGCGCAAACAACGGCGGTGACGTCCTTCGGTGCCGCCTTTCTCGCCGGAGGATATCGTCGCAACAGGGTTTCGGGATCAGGGCCGCCCTGCACTCGCAAACTGGGAGCCCAGACCAGCAGATCTACCCATGCCTCCCCGACCGCTGCATCCGGCCAGTCAACGAAGACCACGGAGTCCTCGGTAAGGAGGATGTTGTCGGCACGAATGTCCAGATGCAGCAGCGTCTCTCCCGATACGGCTCTCGAGGACTGCCGTTCCAGGGAAATCAGCTGCTCTAGGTACTGGCGGCTCCAGTCATCCAAGGAAGCCGGCGCAGAAGGCTCGATCAGACCCCAACCGCCGACCACCCCCGGAAAGACGCTCGAGGCGGACCGGGCAGGTACGGTGGCTGGCGTGCAGGCCGACGAGAGGTCTTCCATCGCCGCCAAAACGCGTTCGATGTCGTGATCCTGCCAGGGAAGATCCGGCTCTCGGCCCTCGATTGCTTCGAAGGCCAACAGAACCCAGCCATCGTGTCCCTGGTCGATCGCCCATAGAAATCGAGGGAGCGACGGATGCCGAGGCAAGTGCGGTGCGAGTTGAGCCTCACGGCGATAAATGCGCGGAGTGTCCGGGTTCTGCTGGGGACTGGCCCCTTTCACGAACACTCTGGATCCGTCATGGAGCTCGAGAATGGCCGCAAGGCCAGGGGAGAAACCGCCCGTCTGGTCTCTGGCGCCCACAATGGATGCGGCCAGCCGGGTCTCCACCGTTGACCGCACGTCTGCCGATAGATCAGACCATCTGCAGCGTCGTCCCCGAGTCGGTATGGCCGCGCTCATCACGCTCCAGTTCTCCGCGGATGCCGGCGTTGCCCGACCTATGAATCGCGGGTGATGCCGGCAGGCGGTCGACTGGTGGAGACGAGGGGATTCGAACCCCTGACCCCCTGCTTGCAAAGCAGGTGCTCTTCCAGCTGAGCTACGCCCCCAAACTCCCGCCTGTGCCGCCCTTTGAGCGTGGTGGGTCTTGGTGGACTCGAACCACCGACCTCTGCCTTATCAGGGCAGCGCTCTCACCAACTGAGCTAAAGACCCCCGCCAGATTCCGGTCTTGAGACGGCACTTCACTCTAGCCAATGGGGCGGCATCCCTTCCAACGCCATCGCCACCCGATGTTAGGAAACAGAGCTGTCGGCCAAGAATGGTGTGATGAACCTCTCAACTGACACTGCCCCGATGGAACTGGACGTCCTGAAGCCCTCAGAGCTCAGACAAGCGGCGGAGATGGCGGCCCGCGCACTGAGAGACAACCCCGTTAGCATCGCGGTCTACGGTCCCCGTCCGAACCGCCGAACCAGGGGGTTGCTTACGACCTTCCTGTGGATGCTGAGCTTGCTCCGGCGCCAACCGATCGTTGCCCGGCGGGGCGAGTCGATCGTCGGTCTTGCGGCGATTGCACCACCAGACCAGTGTTTCCTTCGGCAGATGGCCGCGAAAGGCAGAGAGCTACGGATTCGCGGCAAAGAAGTGGGTCTGACTATGGCCCCACTACCGCCTCGGCTTGTCCTCCCGCTACTTCGCCTCGGCCCCCGAACGCTGTCACGGATGTCGACATGGGGTGAGATCGTCTCACGCCACGATCCCTCAGAGGCGCATCAGCACGTGGAGTTGGTCGCCGTCGAGCCTGAGCTGCAGGGTAAGGGAATCGGATCCATGCTGATGGGGAGAGCCATGAGCGAGATGCAGCAGGCAGACGGCATGCCGTACCTAGAGACCGACACGATGCGAAATGTTTCGTTCTACCGGCGATTCGGCTTTGAAGTGCTCGGCGATGCGCAGATCCTTGGCGCTGCCACGTGGTTCATGGGCAAGCCAGACTAGCTGCCGCGGCGCAGCCCCGCCCACCCGTATTGCCGCTGCGGCTTACAGCACGAGTCACGGCTTGGATCGCACCGACACAGTTTTGCCGCCCTCGGCCAGCACCTCAAGGCGAAATGGTCCGTGAGCTTTGCTGGTCAGCCGGAAGGTGTTGACGAGACTCCTGCGTGGCTTGAGCAGGTGCCGGTTCAAGCGATGATGACTCCCGAAGAGGCGGAATCCCTTGATTCCCACCGCTTCCGCCATGACCCATCGAAGTGACCGTTGGCTTCCCTTCTGCACGACCCGGAAGCGAGCAACGGCTCCCGTGCTGACTGGCGGACTGAATGCCCGAAGGTTGCCATAGGTGTCCGGCACATAGAGAGCACCGTTTGAGATGGTGGGCGCTGAATAGAAGATGGACTTGTCCGTGTACTTGAAGAGAGTCGCCCCGTTGGAGCTGGCGACGACTCGCAGCTGGAGCCCAGCCGTGACAGCCACGATTCCCGGCGATGCCATGACGGCGCCCAAGACTCCCCCATAGCTTTGTCCGGTATTGATGCAGTTCTCCCAGACGAAATGGCCTGTCGCCGGGTCGACTGCTCGAACGCTCGCGATGCAGGCGAGACCGTTCACGGTGGTCTTACCTCCGGCGACGTAGAGCTGATTCCCGTCCCAGGCGCTCGGGGAGATGCTGCCGTATCCGGTGTCGGGTGGACCTGGCGTTGCGATCTGGTCTTCCCAAACGGGGCCGGCAGAGACGTTGTACCGGTTGAAGGCGTAATAGATGCCGTTCTTGTTGGCCACGCCTACCAAATATTGGCGACTTCCGTTGACGGCTGCACTGAAGAGCGTTGGTGTACTGCCGAAGTCGCCGTCCTCTATCTGCTGTGAGGCCGGCACCTGCCAAGAGCCGACAACACTAAGATCGGAAGCGTTCAGATCAACGAGGGCCTGGACGTATGGCGTGGGGGTGTTGGGGCTCGAACATGACCCCGGGTTTCCCGTGGCCACGTATAGCCGGCCCGTGACGTAATCGATGGCCGGGGATCCCCAGACGCTTCCGCCCACACATCCATCCGGCTCCGTATAGAAGACGTGCTCGATTGCTCCGGTCATGGCATTGAGCTCGAAGACGCCTCCGTGAACGAGTGGGCAGTCGGAGAAGGAGGACAGCCCCACATAGATGTTGCCGTTGTAGAGCGTGGGTGAGCTCCAGATGAAAGCGCCGAACTCGCTGTCCAGCAACGTACGCCAGAGGACCTGGCCGGTATCGGCGTTGAGCGCATACATGGCCGCGTCGCCGCCGCCGATCCACAGCATGTGATGGGCATGCCCTCCGACCCATTCCGTCGCAACCTTCGGAGTGTCCGTGATGCCGGACTTGTACTGACGATTGCACTCCGGCGCTTGGCCGAGGAATGTCGACCAGAGGGGAGCGCCAGTCGAGGCATTGGTGGCACGCTCGTACCCATCCCATGTGCCCCAGTACGCGTTCCCGTAGGCCGTGACCGTCTGGGTCGAAGCCTGGCTGTTCGACGATGCCGTCCAGCGCAGAGCAAGGTTGGGGGCAGTCGCCGGGGTGATCACCGTCTCTGCGCCGTTGTAGCCCGACTTTCCTGCGTTCCCGAGGTATTCGGTCCAATCACCGGACGCGGCCTGCACAGGCGTGATCCAACCGATGGCGGCAAACACGATCAAACAGGCCGCACTCAGGCGTGCAGCCGACACAACGATACTCCGCATTCTTGTCCTCCTCAGCGTCTACGCTTCCCCAACGCTGGGACTACAGTACGCGGGTGAGGTTGGCAAACCGTTGAGCCGGCCGTCGAGAAATCGTTGAGTGGGCGTCGCCGGCGGTGGAGATTTCTTATCCGGAGAGGCGAACGCACCGACAGCGGAAGCTTCTCTTCAAGCCAATAATGAAACACTTCCTAACACCGGGGAACGACAGGCGATGAGTGTGACCGCGGACATGAGCTTTCCACGGGTCGGGGACGGAAGCTTCATCGAGCCGTCCGACCGTTTTCATCAGGAGGAGCTGCAGCTGGCTCTGCGGAATCACGCGGTCCCGCTCGAGGCGCTCCGCTACGACGTCACACCGCCGGGACTGCACTACACGCTGATCCACTACGACATTCCGGCCGTGGACGTCCCGGCATGGCGGCTCACCATCGGAGGTGCGGTCCACCGGCAACTGACCCTTAGTCTCGAAGATCTGCGGCGCCGGCCGCAGACGACGCTTCGCGTGACACTCGAGTGCGCCGGTGACGGTCGGGCACTCAGCCGGCCGCGGCCGATCAGCCAGCCCTGGCTCCTGGGAGCGGTTGGAACTGCCGACTGGACCGGTACCTCGCTCTCAGCCATTCTGCGCGAGAGCCAAGTTGCCTCAGGCGCTCGAGAGGTGCTGTTCACCGGTCTGGACGAAGGGTTCGAGGGCGGGCAGCGTCAATGGTATGAGCGGAGTCTTCCGCTCGACGAAGCGATGCGCGATGACGTCATCCTCGCCTGGGCCATGAACGGAGCGCCAGTGGCTCCTCAGCATGGATTCCCGCTTCGCCTGATAGCTCCCGGCTGGTATGGAATGGCGCACGTGAAGTGGCTGCGGTCGATTCGGCTGTTGGATCACGAGTTCACCGGATACCAGCAATCAACCGCCTATCGCTACGCTTCAACCCGTGAAGCCGTGGGCGAGCCGGTGACGCTCATGCGGGTGAGATCGGTCATGATCCCGCCCGGCATCCCCGACTTCCTTACCCGAACCCGGGTCGTTCAACGGGGTCCCGTGCAGCTTTCCGGGCGTGCATGGTCTGGGAGGTCGGCAATTAGGGGCGTGGCCGTGAGCCTGGACGGGGGAACGAGCTGGGAAGACGCCGAGGTGGTCCCGCAAAGCGGACCGCACCAGTGGCAGTCCTGGAGGTACGATTGGAGCGCTGTGCCTGGCTCGTATCAGCTGTGCTGCCGGGCCACGGACGCCACTGGGAATGCTCAGCCTGTCGAGCAGTTCTGGACGGCTCGGGGCATGGGCAACAACCTCGTGCAGCGCATCCCCGTTATCGTGGTCTGACCCCGAGAGGGAGAGAGACCGGGCGATGCGCATCGCCCGGTCTCGAAAGCCTACGGTTTGATGTTTTGGTTCAGATGGAAGAAATTGTCGGGATCATAGTTGCGTTTGATCTCGACAAGGCGATCGTAGTTGCCTTTGTAGTTCGCTCGGATCCGGTCCTGATCGTCGCTACTCATGAAGTTGATGTAACCACCTTCCTCGGAATGAGCGGCGGTTGCTTCGTAGTAGTCGCGAACCCACCGGATGTTGGCCTCGTTGTCGGCTGGGTCGGGCCACATCCCTGCAATCACCGTCGCGAAGCTGGCATCGCGGTACGCGAAGGCGGTTGCGTCGGGAGCAACACGATGACAGGCGCCATTAATGGGGTAGATGTGCATGGTCGACGTGAGCGCCGGCACCTTCGGTCCGTACTCTACGTGTGCGGCGATCGCCTCATCGGTCAGCTCCGTGACAAAGTTCGCCTTCCAGTAATGCTGCAGCCCCTTGGGATAGAGGGCATCGAAGGCGCTGTTCAATGCGGGATACGGCATCGGTCCGACCATCTCGGCAACTACCGGGGCGACATCATGGAGCGGCTTCAGAGCCTGCTCGCCCTGAGCCACGTCACCCGACCAGCAGGCGACAAAGATGACGAACGGATCGCCGTGGCGGTCCTCGGGAATGAAAGGCAGGGGCGGAGCGATCTGGAAGCCAGGAAACCCGCCGAACTCCTCGGGCGCCGTCTCAATGAAGTCACGATAGAACTCAAGGATGCTGGTGGCGTACTGGAGCTCGAAGAGCATTGGTCCGCCATAGATGTCCTTCACCGGATGCAGCCTGAACTCGAACATCGTCACGATGCCAAAATTGCCCGAGCCTCCCCGGAGAGCCCAGAACAGATCCGGATGATCGTCCGCGCTGGCAGTCACGATTTGGCCGTCTGCGGTGACGACCTCGGCGGACACGAGATTGTCGAGGGACAGACCATACCCGCGAGCCAGATAGCCTATTCCACCACCGAGCGTTAGGCCGCCGAGACCGGTGGTGGAAATGATACCTCCAGTGGTGGCAAGTCCGTACTCATGCGTGGCGGTATTGAAGTCACCCCAGGTTGCGCCGCCTTGGGCCCGGGCTGTGCGCCGTGCGGCGTCGACCTGGACCTGTCGCATGCCTGAGAGGTCTATGACCACACCTCCGTCACACGTGCCGAAGCCCGGAACGCTGTGAGCGCCGCCTCTCACGGCGACGTCCACACCCTTCTCTCGGGCAAAATTGACCGCCGCGACCACGTCAGCCGTGTTGGTACACCGGATGACGGCCGCCGGGTGGCGATCGATCATGCCATTGAGGACCGTTCGTGCCTCTTCGTATCCGTCGTCTACCGGCCCGATGATCGTTCCGCTGATCTGGCTGCGAAGCTGTTCGATGGATCCGGCTACCACAGTGCCCATGTCATTTGCGCCCTCCTTGCGCATCGGGAGCGAACAGCCCTCCGAGTGCATCGTTCTATCACGGTGACAGATTGAAGGCAAGTGTTGACAACTCTCGAACTCGGCAGAGAGGCCCGAGGAGGCCATCGAGGCGAATTTCTCGGATCGTTCCTAAGCGGCGCGCTATGTCAGTGGCCCAGCATGCCTTGGATGAGCTGACCTGGGTCGGGGCGCCCAGGGACCTCGTGGCAGTTCAGGCAGCGTGCCTCGTAGCTGTCCAATCCGCCGACCAGAATCTCAGGGCTGTCATATGGCGCGGGCCTGCCGTCGATCAAGCGCTGCGGGAGTGTGGCCGTGACGCGAGGATCCTTGCACCGCATGCAGACGGCCCGCAGCTTGATAACGTCGTCGGCAATGGCCAAAAGCTCTGGCATTGGCCCAAAGGGCTCGCCGCGAAAGTTGCGATCAAGCCCCGCAACGACAACCCGCATTCCCTTGTCCCGCAGCCATATGCAGACCGCAGCCAATCCCTGGTCAAAGAATTGGCCCTCGTCGATCGCAACCACCGTCGGGGTGACCGGGGCAGATTGCACAATCGCGATGATCTCTCTCGCCGTATTGACGGCCCGAGCCTTCATCGTGAGACCGTCATGTGAGGCGACATCGTCCACGCTGTACCGAAGGTCGATGCCCGCCTTAAGCAGCGTGACAGGTTGCCCGGCAATCTCGGCGATGTGGACGGTCCGGATCAGCTCTCGAGATTTACCCGAGAACATCGGACCGCAAATGACGGTCAGCGTGCCCTTGGTCTGCACCTGGGTTTCCACCTCTGAGAACTGGGCTCGGAGGCGCTGCTTGGTCCGGAAGCCCCCCGCGGTCAGACCATTATCCAAGGCCAAGCCGTTACAATGCCCTAGCCACGTGCCGATGTAGCTCAGTTGGTAGAGCAGGCGCTTCGTAAGCGTCAAGTCGCCGGTTCGAGTCCGGCCATCGGCTCCATTCATTCCTTCCCGCGCGATTGACCTGCGTCTCGCGAAGGGTCAGGAACCGGGCGCCGAGGCATGTATGCTGCAGACCCATCAGGGCCCTAGCAACACCGTCTTTCGAGCGCGGCGGGTCATGCGTCGATGTGCACTTCTCCCGCTCGTGGTCTTGGGCTTTGGGTTGGAGGCTTGTGGCCACTCAGCGGCGCCTCGAGTCCTGCGACTAGCGAGCTCAAGGCCAATCTCAAAGGATCCGGCCACGGCGCTCCCCGGCAACCTGTGGCCGAACTCGCTCGTCTACCGGGGCCTGTTCCAATTCGACGCGAACATGGCGCCGGTGCCGGACCTTGCCGTGGCTATTCCCTCGATCTCTGCGTCGGGACGGGAAATGACCTTCACCGTCCGTGCCGATGCACGGTTTTCCAACGGCGATCCGGTGACCGCGGCCGACGTCTCCTTCTCCCTGCGCCGGGCCTTGGTCCGGAGTCGGGGTTCCAATCAGGGTTGGCAAGCGCTGTCCTCGATTGAGGGCGCAGCTACCGTTCACCGCGGGGCCAGGAAGACCGTGCGTGGTTTGCACGTGCTTGGGCGGCGATCGATTCGCATCCGTCTGCGGCATCCGGATCCCGGCTTCCTGGCCGACCTTGCCTTGCCCATCGCTGCCGTGATCGACAGGCGCGTCGTGGCCCGGGGAGGGCATTGGTGGCGGCGGGGAGCGGCCGCGGGACCGTTCGCCATCGATCGACTGGGCCCGACGACGGTGCTCACACCCAACCGGTACTACTACGGAGGCCGGATCAAGCTTCGAGAGGTATCACTTCAGCTGGCGTCGAGCGGCCGCGCGTACCGGTTGTTTCGGGAACACCGGCTGGACGCGGTACAGCTCCCTGCTGCCATGGTGGCAAGATACGCCTCGTCCCCGCTCTTCAGCCCCACCGATGCGATGACGACCATGTATCTCGTCACTCAAGCCGTTCGGGATCGGAGGGTTCGAGTCGCGCTGGACGAGTCCCTGGATCGCAGCCGCCTCGCCCACCCTGGATCGATCCTCGATCCCACGGCATCCGTGCTGCCGCCCACCGTTCCAGAGGTACCGCCTGTGGTTGATCCCCGGGTCTACCGCCCCGCCGCGGCACGGAAGATTCTTGCTCGTGGGCCTGCCATCCGCCTGAGCGTCGAAGGAACGGTGCCCCGTGTTGTCGTGGCCTGGCTTAGGACGTCACTTCACCGGGCAGGCGCGAAGCTGACCGGAACGGGCCCGCGGGTTTCCGTGGTCGCACTGAACATCGTTCCGCCTGTTCCCCAACGCTGGCTGCAGCAGCTGGGACGGGCCGTCTTCCCCAGTGGAAGCGCTCGCTTCAACCATCTGTTGTCGCAAACCAGCCGCATCCTTCCCTCGAAAGACCCAAACGGCGAGTTGACTGCCGACACGCGCTCTCAGCAGTACCTGCTGTCAGGAGCGCGGCTGGTTCCGATTGGGGCCATTCGGCTTGGGTTCTTGATCTCAGGTCAAGCACAGGGTCTGGCTCCGACGCCCATCGGCCTGCAGCCCGTCAATGAGAACTGGTCGTCCGTGACTGTGGGCTGAGCAGGTCTCGGTACTGTTCTACGCAGAGCCGGAGGCTGGTTGGGATTCGAATGGGCCGACCATGATCGATGCTCAGAAACACGAATTTTGCCTCCCCCCTCGCCAGGTAGTCTGCCTCCCGGGAGACATGATAGCCAAGGAGCATGCTTGCCGCGGTCATCTCCCTCAGCATGACTCTGACGTTGATGAGATCGTCGAAATATGCCGGGAGCAGGTACTCACATGCCACCTGGCTTATGACCGGCACGAATCCCTCACGTCGCGTGCGGTCGAACGTATAGCCAAGGCTACGAAACACGTCGACGCGAGCTGCTTCGAAACAGTCGAAGTACGACCCGTGGTACATGACACCGTTCAGGTCGGTTTGATTGGTGCGAACCCTTATGGTCAGCGCATTCACGGGCGTGTGGACAGCCGACTCAGACTGCTTCACGAGAGGCGCGGGCACTGCTGATTTCCGAGGCCCAGAGCAAGGCGGCTCACTCATCAGTGTCCCCCATCGGTTTGGGAGAGACCTGCACCATGACCACAGCTATTGACACTCTGATAGCCTAAGGTTGCTCCATGATCAGCCTGTTCAACACGGCCACGAGGCGAGTGCAACGGCTGGAGCCCCGAGACGGCCGGATCAGCCTCTACGTGTGTGGGGTCACGCCCTACGACACGACCCATCTCGGCCACGCATTCACCTACGTGGTGTTTGACGTCCTGATTCGCTACCTGCGCACGGTGGGGATCGAAGTCGACTATGCCCAGAACGTTACGGACATCGACGACGACATGATGCGCAAGTCGCGTGAGCTTGGAATCTCCTATGACCGCCTGGCCGCGTGCGAGATCGAAGCGTATGAGCGCGACATGGAGGCGCTCAACGTCCTTCCCCCCGACTATTTCATCAAGGCCTCCGATGTCGTTCAGGAGATTATCGAGGCCATCGAGGGCTTGGAGCGTGCCGGGGTGACCTATGAGGCGGGGGAAAATCTCTACTTTCGCGCCGCCGGGTTTCCGAATTACGGCAGCCTGGCCGGCGCAGATAGAGAACGACTGATTGAACTGGCGGCCGAGCATGGCGGGAACCCGCGTGACCCGTTCAAGCGTGACCCGCTCGACTTCATCCTCTGGCAGGCGGAGCAGCCCGGCGAGCCCGCTTGGAGCAGCCCCTGGGGGAAGGGACGACCGGGCTGGCACATCGAGTGCAGCACCATCGCATCCCGCTTCCTCGGCACCCCGGTCGACGTCCACGGCGGCGGCAGGGACCTGATCTTCCCCCACCACGCCAGCGAAATCGCGCAGGCCGAAAGCTTCAACGGTTCCCACCCCTTTGTTCGGATCTGGATGCACACGGCGATGGTGGCGCTCGGCGGCGTCAAGATGAGCAAGAGCCTCGGCAATCTGGTGCTTGTTCGAGACCTGCTGCAGCGCGTTTCGGCAGCCGGCATCCGCCTCTATCTGCTGTCCCATCACTATCGGCAGGATTTCGACTTTGACGAACAGCAGCTGCGCAGCTGCCAGCTGTTGGCTGACCGACTTGCTATGATCCTGAGCTCGACGCCTTCAGACGGAGAATCAACTGTGGTCGACGACCTGAGACGTCACTTCGAACGGGATCTGGACACACCGGCCGTGGTTCGGGAGGTGGAGGGCATCATACGCAGCGTCGGAAAGGAGCCACCGTCGGAGGAACAGGCGGCCGCTCTCAGCTGGGCATCATCCGTTCTGGGGCTTGGGCTGGAGCGTGCAGCGGCATGACGGTCGAAAGCCGGCTTGAAGTGTCTCCACTGCTGGTGAATGGACGGAGTCTGAGTAGGGGTGAGCCTCTGGAGGTGTTGAGCCCCTATGATCGGTCGGTCATCGGATCGACCTTCGTGGCCGACGCGGACACCGTAGAGGAAGCGGTCGACGCGGTTGCCGCGGGTGCCCGTCGCATGGCAGCGTTGAAATCCTACGAACGGGAAGCGATTCTGAACCGAATCGCGGATGGCATCGATCGCGATGCCGAGCAGCTGGCACGCTTGATCTCGCTCGAGGCCGGAAAGCCGTTACGAGACTCCCGAGTGGAGGTCAGTCGTGCTGCTTTGACAATGCGGACCGCGGCCGGAGAAGCGACTCGACTGTTCGGCCGGCAGCTTCCGCTCGACGTGATCCCGGCCTCCAGCGATCGAATTGGGATCACCCGCCGGGTTCCCCTAGGGCCGGTACTGGCGATCACGCCCTTCAACTTCCCGCTCAATCTCGTGTGCCACAAGCTTGGTCCTGCCATCGCTGCCGGCGACTCGATCTTTATCAAGCCGGCTCCCAAAACCCCGTTGACGGCCCTGGCGCTGGGCAAGCTGGCTCTCGAATCCGGACTGCCGGCGGATGGGATGGCAGTGGTGCTCTGCGATAACGAGCAGACGCAACGACTCGTGCAGGACGACCGCTTCAAGGCCCTGACATTCACGGGATCAGACTCCGTGGGCTGGCGCCTCAAGGCCATGTCCGGCAAGAAGCGTGTGACGCTGGAGCTGGGAGGCAACGCGGGTGTCATCGTCGACGAGAGCGCGGATGTCGAGCTTGCGGCCACCCGAATCGCTGCCGGCGGGTTCTCTTACGCCGGTCAAAGCTGCATCTCCGTCCAGCGCACCTACGTTCATGACCGCCTCTTCGATGACCTGGCCGATCGCCTCGTGTCAATCGTCAAGACGCTCAAGGTGGGCGATCCTCTCGACGAGGACACGGACGTCGGGCCGATGATAAATCCCGAGTCGGTGAGTCGCATTGAAGAGTGGGTCGCCGAGGCGGCTGATAGGGGAGCAATGGTCCTTGCCGGAGGCACCGCCCAGGGTCCGGCGTTCGCGCCCACGGTGCTGTCGGGAGTGCACCCGACCGCCCGAGTCTGTAGTCACGAGGCATTCGCGCCGGTCGTGAGCCTGTTTCGGTTCAGCAATATCTCCGATGCCATTAGAAGCCTGAACGACTCTCGATTCGGGCTTCAGGCGGGAGTGTTCACGCGCGATCTGAATCATGCCCTGAGAGCATTCGAGGAGCTGGACGTGGGTGGCGTCATCGTGAATGACATTCCCACATTTCGCGTGGATCCAATGCCCTATGGCGGCGTGAAGGACTCCGGGTTAGGCCGTGAAGGCTTGCGATGTGCAATCGAAGAGCTGACGGAGCTGAAGCTTCTCGTTCTCCGCATGCCGCAGTGATCAAGCACGTGGTTCTCGTCGAACTGCCCGAAGAACATCGGGAGAGGGGTGAGGAGATCCTGGCCATGTTCAGGCAGTTTGTGCAGTCCATCCCGGGCGTGACGCGAGTGGAGGCGGGCGAGGATTTCAGCGGTCGCTGCCGTCCCTATTCGCTGATCGCCATCCTCGAAATGGCGGATCGACCCGCGCTCGAGAGCTATAGCAGCCACCCCGAGCACCTTCAACTGCTCAGGCTTCTCGACGCAACGGAATGTCGCCGTCTGGTGGCCGATTTCGAGGTGAGCGCGTAGCTCGCAGAGTCCAGTCTATCGCTGCTCACTTCCGCGACGGCATGCCGCTCTGACAGTGCGAAGTGAAGTGGTGGGCCGTGCTATCCTGGCAGCAGTCGAGAGGGTGGAGGAGGACAGCCAAGCTATGGAAATCCCGCAGATCCTGCAAACGAAGGTCGAGGACGAAACCTTTGCAGGAGTGACGTATCACGTCCGTGGAGAGTTGGTCCCCGAGCTGGCGGTCCAGCTCGATGGCGGCCAGACCATATTCTTTGAACATCACGTGGCGTTATGGAAGACGCCGGGCATCGACATCGGAATCAAGACAGGCGGTCTGGCGAGCGCGTTTAAGCGGAAGGTCGCCGGCCTGCAGATTCTGTTGACAGAGGCGAAGGGAAGCGGACAGATCGCCTTCTCTCGTGATGCGGTGGGCCATGTCTTCGGCATGCACCTAAAGCCCGGTGACTCTCTGGAGACTCGTGAGCATCAATACCTGGCGGCTACCAGCAACGTGGAGTACAGCTTCAGTCGGGTCAAGGGCATCGGAAGTGTGCTCTTTGGCGGCACGGGTTTTTTCCTGGACAAGTTCACATGTGAGACGGCCCCGGGCATCGTGTGGCTTCACGGGTATGGGAATGTCTTAGAGGCACAGCTGGGGGAGGGCGAGTACATCGACGTCGAGCCGGGTGGGTTCCTGTACAAGGACACGACCGTGTCTCTCGAGTCGAAGGTGCAGGGCATGCGAACCGGCTTGTTCGGGGGCTCCAACATCGTCTGGAATCGATTCACTGGGCCTGGCCGCGTCGGCATTCAGACCATGTATTACCATCTACCCACAGAGGAATAGGGCGATCATTCGCCGCCGGAAGGGATAACGAAATGGAGCTCGAAGAGGCACTTGCCAACGTCTCGTTGTTCGCCGGACTGGACAAGAAGCACCTTCGGAACATCGCCAGACGCATGAAGGTTGTGAACTATCAGCCCGAGCATGTGGTCATCGAGGAAGGCAGTGGCGGATATGGCGGCATGGGTGTGGTGCTTTCCGGCTCATGCAAGGTGATGCGTCATGGGGAGGCCGTGGCCCAGATTGGACCCGGCCAGGTTTTTGGGGAGATGTCGCTCATCGACGATCGGCCCCGATCGGCGACCGTAGTGGCGGACACGCCCACTCAGGCCGCGGTCATCTCGACCTCCGAGTTCCGAGCCCAGATCCGCGAGAATCCGGACATCGCGATCAATCTCCTCAAGACGTTGTCCACCCGCCTGCGGGAGCCTGGGCGGTGAGTGCCTCCGGCTGACTCGGGGCTGCGGCGAGCGGCCCTTTTTGCGCACCTCGACGATGCCGAGCTGACCGAGCTGCAGCGTCGCATGACGCGTCGCTCGTTCCGACGCGGCGAGGTCATGTTCTATCAGAACGATCCCAGTGGCCGCCTCTATCTGATCGAGCGGGGATGGGTGAAGATCACTCGCCAGACCGACGCCGGCGACGAGCTGCTCATCGACGTCTTCGGGCCGGGCAGCATCATCGGTGAGATCTCCATCTTCACAAACGAGCCGCGCACCGGCACCGTCACCGCAGTCGAGCCCACCACCACTCTCTCCCTGAGCAGGGAGAGCTTCTACGCTCTGGTGCAATCGCACCCGCGCATCGCGCTACGCTGCCTGGAGATGCTTGCGCGGCGGATTCGCGCCTCAGATGAGCTGGTGCAGGACATGACCTTCCTGGACGTGCCTGCCCGGCTTGCCAAGCGTCTGTTGGAGCTGAGCGATCAGGTGGGCGTGGATGGCGATGGCGGCCGCCTGATTGATCTCCGGCTGACGCAGGAAGAGCTGGCGACCATGGTGGGCACCACACGTGAGAGCATCAATAAGACTCTTGCGCTGTTTCGCCGGCAGGGCGTTATCCAGAGCAAGAACGGGCGCATTCTCATCCGCGACCGACATAGGCTCGCCAGGCGCGTCTACTAGCCGAGAATGCCTCGCAGCGCTTTCGGAACGCGCTTGCCGCCGGTCATCATCGACTTCATGAGCTTCTGCATATCTCGGAACTGATTCAGCAGCTGGTTAACGTCCTGAATCGTTGTTCCGCTGCCTTGCGCAATCCGTCGCCGTCTGCTGCCGTTGATCATGGTCGGATTGTGGCGCTCCTGCCGCGTCATTGAGGTGATCATTGCTTCGACCCGCTTGAACTCTTTGTCGTTGAAGTCGGGAACTCCCCCCATCCCTTTCATAGCGCCGCGCATGCCGGGAATCATCTCCATGATGCCCGTTAGGGGGCCCATCTTCTTCAGGCTCTGGACTTGATTTAGGAAGTCCTCGAGGTCAAATGTGGCCGTGCGCAGCTTCTTCTGCATGCGCAGCGCCTCTTCCTCGTCGAAGGTCTCCTGCGCCTTCTCGATGAGGGAAAGCACATCGCCCATGCCAAGAATTCGCTGAGCTAGACGGTCGGGATGGAACGTCTCGAGGCCATCGGGCTTCTCGCTCGTCCCCAGAAACTTGATGGGGACTCCGGTGACCTGGCGAATCGAGAGCGCGGCGCCTCCTCGAGCATCGCCGTCGACCTTGGTGAGGATGAGCCCGGTCAGCGATACGCTTTCATGAAACTGCTCCGCCACGCGGACGGCGTCCTGGCCGGTCATGGCGTCCGCGACCAGCAGGGTCTCGGAGGGGCGCGAGAGAGCGCCAATCTCGCGAAGCTCTTCCATCATGGCGTTATCAACATGCAGCCGACCGGCCGTGTCCAGAATGACTACGGTTCGCCCGGCCGTCCTCGCCTCTCTGAGTGCATTGGCCACGATAACCGGAGGCTTGCTGCTCGTACCTTCCGAATAGACGGGAACGTCTAGTTGCTTGCCGAGGTAGACAAGCTGGTCGACGGCGGCGGGACGGTAGGTGTCGGCGGCGACGAGCAGTGGTAGCTGCTTTTGCTTGCGGAGCAGCAGGGCAAGCTTGGCGGCGGTGGTCGTCTTTCCGGAGCCCTGGAGCCCGGCCAGCATGATGACGGCAGGCGGCTGTCCGTCCAGGCGCAGAGGAGCGGCATCGCCGAGCAACGCCACCAGCTCCTCGTGCACGATCTTCACGACTTGTTGCGCCGGCGTGAGGCTTTGGAGGACATCGCCGCCGATGCTGCGCTCTTTCACCCGAGCGACGAAGTCCTTGACGACGCGGAAATTGACATCGGCCTCGAGGAGAGACATGCGCACCTCACGCATCGCCTCCTCCACATCCTGCTCCGTCAACGCGCCCTTGCTTCGAAGGCCGGAAAAGATGGAGGTGAGTCGGTCGGTCAGATTGTCAAACATATGGTTAGCTCTCCAGATCCTGTCGCTTGCGTGGCGAGTCCCTCACCGGAACAGGGCGTTGACGAAGGCAAGGTGGTCGAATGGCGCCAGATCGGTGAGCTTTTCTCCCGAGCCGACATACCAGATGGGCAGGTTGAGCTCCTCGAAGACAGCAAACACCACCCCGCCCTTGGCCGTGCCGTCCAGCTTCGTGAGGATGATGCCGTCGACCTGAACGGCCTCGAGAAACCGCTTTGCCTGCATCAAGGCGTTCTGCCCCGTGGTGGCATCGAGAACGAGCAGCGCCACCTGAGTCACGTCCGGGTCGGCCTTCGTCGCTACCCGCCGCAGCTTGCTGAGCTCGTCCATCAGATTGGTCTTGGTGTGCAGCCGGCCGGCGGTATCGATGATCACAGTATCGAGCCCACGCATCCTGGCGGCGTGCACGGCGTCGAAGACCACGGCGCCCGGATCGGAACCCTGCTGACCGGCGATGACGTCCGTCCCCGTCCGTTCTCCCCACACCTGCAGCTGGTCGATGGCCGCCGCTCGAAACGTGTCCGCCGCGGCCAGGAGGGTCGATCGTCCTCGGTGCCGGAGATACGCCGAGAGCTTGGCAGAGGTGGTTGTCTTGCCCGAGCCGTTCACGCCCACCATATGGACCGCCAGCCGACCGGGCTGGTCCTCGAGGAGCATGGGCTCGGCCGCTCCCAGGCTCTCAACAAGCTGTCGCCGGAGCGCCGTCTCGGCTTCCACCGGCGTCTTCAGCGTCTCCCCTTCGACCATCTCGCGAGCGTGCTCCACCAATCGGAACGCCCGGCTCGGGCCAATATCCGATTCCATGAGGAGCTGCGTCAGCTCATCCCATGTTGACTCGTCGAGGACCGGCCTTCGAAACAACTGGGAGACACGGCCGAAGACCGATTCCCGGGTCTTCTCGACACTGCGTTCGAGGGCCTCAGCCTCCTCCGATTGCAACGGAACGGCAACGGCTCGATTTCGTCGCCAGAACACCCACGCGCTCCTGGTACAGAAAACCTCCCGCCTGAAGGCAGGAGGTATGCCGAATTATATCGAGGCGGCTTTGACGGATCGGACGAATTGCCCGTAAAATCGAGCAACGTCGGGGAGTGGCGCAGCCCGGTAGCGCACTTGCATGGGGTGCAAGGGGTCGCTGGTTCGAATCCAGTCTCCCCGACCAGTCATCTCCGGGAGCCGTTCGGTCAGCGGCGGCTCTTGGTGGCGTTCAGCTCGGCATGGTGAACTGCGAGCAGCGCCATTTTGGCCTCGCGCATGAATGTGTCCAGGTCGTCGGCGGTGTCTGCGGAGGCGGGCTGACGCGGCCGAGCCGAATCCGTGACGCAGCGAAGGCGAACTTTCGAGCCGGCGATCTCGTGAATGGCGCTCTCGACCAGCTGCCGGTTACGGATCTTGTCGACCTCATCCCGCTCGTAGGGATAGACGAAGCCGACCGTAAGCTCTCGTTCTGAAACGTCCATCAAGCGCCCCCTCCGCAGGGCCCGTTCGACGATGCGCGACTTCTGACGTACCGCCTCGAGCACGGCAGGCCATGCCTCCTCGACGCCAGCCGTGGGCGGGGCGCCGGAGTCGCTGCGGCTCGGAGATTCCAGGCTCTCCGCACTCGAACGATCGGAAACCTCCGTGTCTTCCGGTCTCCTTGACTCCGCGACGGCGGCGAGCGGCGCGTCGGCCGGCGGTGGCGAATAGAAAGGTTCCGCGCCCGTCTCCACGGGCACGCTTGGGCTCGATCTCGGACGAGAGCCGCGCGGCCTGCTGTCCTGATCCGTTGGGACGCGGGTGTCTCGAGGACCGGCGACTTCGACGGACCCTCCCGCCGCCGCACCCGCGTCGTGGAGCAGGAGGATGGCCTGCACGATGCCCATTTCCACCGGTAGCTGTGGGTCGACGTTGAGCCGTGGCTCCACGACCTGCTCCGTGAGTGCCCTCAGGACGGCCAGGCATCCGGCGTTTGAGATCCGAGCAGCCTGGGCGCGTATGGGCTCTCTGAGCGCCGGATCGATATCCAGATCCGATTCGGAGCCGTTAACCGCCAGGAGCAATCCTCGCCAGTAGTCGATGAGCTGGCGGGACAGCGATCGGGGGTCGACGCCGTGGCCCACCGCGTCGTGAAGCTGTGCCAAGGCAGCTCCGGCGTTCCCGTCGATGATGTGCTGGCCGAGGGACGATACGATGGCCGGACGTCCGATGCCGACGCTGTTCCGAACGGCATCCTCGTCGACGACGTTTCCCCCGAAAACCCGCACCTGATCCAGGATTCCCAGGGCATCCCGCAAGCTACCGGCGCTCTGTTGAGCGATGAGGTCCATGGCCGTGTCGGTGAGCTCGATCCCCTCCTCACGCGAGACCTCTCTCAGGCGGGAGATGGTGCTCTCTCGATCGATGCGATGAAAGTCAAAGCGCTGGCAGCGAGACAGGATCGTTTCGGGCACCTTGTGCGGCTCGGTGCTGGCGAAGATGAACAGCACGTGTTGAGGTGGCTCTTCCAGGGTCTTTAGGAGGCCGTCGAATGCGCTGCCGCTGAGGCGGTGAATCTCATCGATGACGTAGACCTTGAAGCGGGCTTCGGCAGGCACAAACGCGACTCGCTCACGCAGCCCGCGAATGTCGTCGATGCTGTTGTTGGAGGCGCCGTCAATCTCGATGACGTCCGGGCTGCTCCCGTCGGCTATGGCCACACACATCCGACACTGGCCGCAGGGATTGCCATCCTGTGGGGCGAGACAGTTGACTGCCTTGGCGAGGATGCGGGCGGTGCTGGTCTTCCCGGTGCCGCGAGGTCCGGTAAAGAGATAGGCGTGGGAAACATGGTCGTGCTTGACGGCGTTGCGAAGGGTCGCGACGATCGGCCCCTGCCCGAGGATGTCTTCAAACGACCGAGACCGCCATTTCCGGTAGAGGGATTGCGATGACAAGGCTGTCCTCAGGTTGTGATGCCCCGAATTATAGGCAGGTGTTGCTGCTCTTTTGGCGGCCTAGTCGCCCTTGGGCTGCCAGGGATATATGATCCAGTCGGCCGTTTCTTCGACGTAGTAATCCGGTCGCTCCGCAGGGTAGTTCGAACGCTGTGGCTTGTAATGCAGGACGGCCACCTCGGGTAGAGCTCCGGCTCGCCGGAGCCGGTTGCAGACCGAGACAGACGTGCCGCCGCTGTCCCAGACGTCGTCGATGACCAGGATTCGCTTTCCGGCGACGAGTGGGTCTTCGGGGAACTGAAGGAAAAGCGGCTCAGGAAGACGGGCGTCGGGTCCCGAATAGAACATCACGGCGGCGACCAGGATGTCCCGTATGCCGAGAAGCTGACTCACCAGGGCCGCCGGGATCATTCCGCCTCGGGTAACGACCAAGAGGCGGTCGTAGGTCTCCGGCAGTTGGTCGACCAGTCGCGAAACCAGGGACTCGACGTCCTGCCACGAGAGGTAGCGCTTCCCGTCCCCCTCACCCATCTCCTTCCATGGTAGTGGCGGGCCGCACGAATAGAGCTCGAACTCCCACACGGCGCGAGCTCGTGCCGTCCCGCTTCTGGCGACAATCAGAGGTGATTGCCACCCGAGATGTCAGCTGATGTCGGGAAGCAAACGGCCGACCTGGGTGCTCGGGGTCGACATCGGCACATCCTCCGTCCGGGCGATCGCATACGACGAGCGCGCGATGCCTCTGATGGCGCCGGTTCAACGAGCCCATGCTCCCGACATCTCACGGGAGGGCGCTTCTGAGCTCGATCCGGGAGAACTCCTCGACCTCATCTGCTCGATCTTGGATGAGCTGCATGGGCAGCCGCAGATTGGGCGAGGCGAGATTGCCGCCGTCGGAATTTCCTGCTTTTGGCACAGCATCATGGCGCTCGACGCCAGAGCTCAGCCCCTGACTCCGCTCCTGCTTTGGGCGGATACGAGGCCGGGCCAGATCATTTCCAGACTGGAAACCGAGTGCAAACCGTGGCTGCTTCATCGACGGACCGGCGCCGGCCTGCACGCCAGCTATTGGCCAGCCAAGATCCGCTGGATGAAGCAGCAGTGGCCGACCTTGCTCGATTCAGCGGCCCACCTGTGTTCGTTCGCCGAGTATCTTCACCTCCGTTTCACGGGCCGTTTACAGGTGAGTGTATCCATGGCCTCGGGCACCGGCCTGTTGAATGTGTCCTCAGCCGGCTGGGACCCCTACGCACTGCGGCTCGCACATGAGGAGTCGGCCCTCCGGCTGTCGCCGATCGACGATTCTCCTGCTGCCCTGACACCGGAATTCCAGAAACGCTGGCCCCACTTCAGCCGGGCCGTTTGGTTGCCGGCTCATGGCGATGGCGCCTGCGCCAATGTGGGCGCCGGGGGCCTGCTCTCTCAGCGCGTGGTCATCAGCGTCGGCACCTCGTCGGCGGTACGCGTCGTCGTGTCCAAGGGCGCCGGAAAACGCCCGGCTAGCAGGACCGACGGCGCTCGGTCGTCGCTCTGGACGTACCGTCTCGATCGGGACCGTGAAGTGCGCGGAGCGGCACTGGCCGAAGGCGGCAATCTTGTCGCCTGGATCAAGGAGACGTTCCGGGTGGCATCGCTTACGGAGTGTGAGGAGGAGATTCGAGCCCGTCCACCCGACGCCGGCGGATTGACGGTGCTGCCTTTCATCGCGGGCGAGCGAAGCCCGGACTGGATTGGATCGGCACGGGCGGCCATCGTGGGGCTCCATGTCAGCACCAAGCCGGTCGACATTCTTCAGGCGGCCTTGGAATCCGTGAGCTATCAGCTCCGCGCCGTCTTCGACGATCTCACAGCGACCATGGATGGCAGGCCGATGGTCATCGCGGCCGGGGCGGCGCTCCTGGAGTCACAGACGTGGCTTCAGATATTGGCCGCCGTCCTCGAACATGAGGTCTGGGAATCGCCGGTACTGGAAGCTTCGAGTCGGGGCGCGGCGGTCATGGCCCTGCGGCTTCTCGGCGTCGACGAAGGCGACCTCGAGCCGGTTCTCGAGAAGGTGCACCAACCGGCTCGCATGGGCGACGCCTATCGAGTCGCACGAGAACGCCAAAGCGCCCTGTACCGTCTACTGGTTCTCGGCCCTGCCGGAACGGCTCAAAACTCAGCGGTCGAACCCCGGCCGCCACTGGCGTAAACTAAAGTCGCGACCGAACTTGTACTCCGAAAGGGCTGGGAGTGCGACAGGAGCCGGGGGCAGGCGCGTGTCCAATCTGTGGGGCAGCCGAACAGGGTGCCTCGTACTGCGGGCATTGTGGCGCGTCGCTGCTAGAGGGCTCCCGACATGGGCCGCTCAACGCGAGAGTCAGCTCTCGGCGGCACCGGCCACTTCGGCGACCCAGATTTCGGCGCAGGCAAGCCATCTGGGCGGCCGCATGCCTTGCGGTCCTTCTTCCCCTGGGAGGCGTCGCATCCCTTGGTTTTCAGCGCGTGCCAAACAGCGGCATCTGCTTTGCCAACCCTCTTGACCACACCTCTCTCTGGCCGTACGATCCCGCCTCAGGGACCCTCAGGCTCAGCTATGCCTTCCGGCTCGGGCCGCCCACACCGTTCCGAAGTGAGTACGCGGCCGCAACCAGGCGCGCCTTCCAGTCCTGGTCGGCCGCCTGGCCGGTGCTGCGATTTCAACAGGTGGGTCGACCGGGCCGAGCCGACATCGTGGTTCGGTCCGGGTTCTTTGGGACTCGAGGATTTTGGTATGACCATGCCGGGCTCACCATCCCGGATGTCAACGTCTTCGGGTGTGGCTTGAGCCACGCCACCATTGAGGTGAACAACAGCTATCTGGTCCACGGCGACCTTCTGCAATACCCGCTTCCGATGCTCCGACACCTGCTTCTCCACGAGATTGGACATGCCTTGGGGCTCAAGCACGTCTACCGACACGTGGCCTCGGTGATGGTGCCGACATCTGATGCCTATCGCTACGACAAGCCGCAGAACTTCGACATCAGGACCATCTCGGCCCTCTATCCACTTTCGCCCCACATCTCGGCACCAGGACTGGGCGAATCTGGCCAGCTGCGAGCCGGCATCCCTGTCGGCTCCTCTCTGCCACGCCGGCACAAAGCGCGCTCGGGGCTCTGACCTCCCCGGCCAACCCCACGGAAGCACCGAGGGGCATTGTCGAGGGCATGCTCTCTGTTTGTGCCGCGCTGGAAGGCGGGCGGCGTCAAGTGTTTTGCGTTCGGGTGAATCGAAAGCGACTACCCCGGGGCTACATGAGGCTAAGACAGCTCGCGACGGCAGCGGGAGTGCCGGTATACGAGGTGAACGAACGGGAGATCGCCGAAAGAGCAAAGGGGCGCTCCCATGCAGGCGTCGTGGCCGAGGTTGGAGAGCGCCGAGCTGTTGAGCTCGCGGATCTGGGAAACGTCCCCGAGCCAGGAATGGTTGCGATGCTGGACGGGATCGAGGACCCGTACAATTTCGGCTCTGCCATCCGTTCGCTGTACCTGGCCGGTGCGACGGGCCTGGTTTTAGGCCCACGGGACTGGACATCGGCCCTCACGGTCGTGACGCGGGCCTCGGCAGGCGCCTCAGAGCTTCTGCCGGCCGCCAAGGTCAAGACTGCCGCGGAGGCGGCTGAGTATTTCGAGGCACTCGGTTGGACGATACTGCTTCTGGAACCGAAGGGCGAGCAGTCGCTATTCCAGGTTGACCTGACTCAGCCAGCCTTCCTGATCATCGGCGGTGAGCATCGTGGGGCTCATCGGCAGCTGTCCGACAGGGAGATTACGAGAGTATCGATTCCCTACGGCAGGTCGAGCCCGATCTCATTGGGAGCTGCCGCAACCGCTGCTGTCGTTGGGTTCGAGGTGGCCCGTCAGCGAGGCGTGGTCCACCGGCCGGTGTAGTCGGCTCGGAAGCTACTCGTCCGACTTGCGGTTCTCGGTGCTCCACCGATGCTGGTCCTGCCCTGACACGTGAGCGATCACCTGCTGCTCTCGCGTGGCAGCGGGATGCTTGGGGGCCTTGGCCTTCTTGGGACGCCGCTGCTCTCGTTTCGGCTTGTCGCGACCGTGCGCCATGAACGGCCTCCACGCCTTGGGCTTCTGAAGTATACTCGCGTCGAAATGGGCCGGAGCGTTACGCCAGAGCCTGGGCCAGCTCCAGCGCATGATACGTCAGGATGATGTCGGCGCCGGCCCGAGCGATCGAGCCGACCACCTCCACCATCGTCGCCTCTTCATCGATCCATCCGCGGGCGGCGGCGGCTTTGAGCATCGAGTATTCGCCGCTCACGTTGTACGCCGCGATCGGTACCGAAAAATGTTCCCGAAATAGACGGACGATGTCCAGATATGCGAGAGCCGGTTTGACCATGAGAATATCGGCACCCTCTTGCACATCCAGGGTCCCCTCCCGCAGGGCCTCTCTGGCATTCCGAAAGTCCATCTGATAGCCGCGTCTGTCGCCAAATTCGGGGCTGCTGTCGGCTGCTTCCCGGAAGGGTCCATAAAAGCTGGACGCGTATTTGGCCGAGTACGCCAGGATTCCGGTCCCGGAGAAACCCGACTCTTCCAGGGCGGCGCGAATGGCGCCGACCCTGCCGTCCATCATGTCACTCGGCGCCACGAAATCAGCGCCGGCCGTCGCCTGCGAAAGGGCGGTCCGGATGAGAACCTCCAGCGTCGCATCGTTATCGACCTCACCATCCTTCAGGACTCCGCAGTGACCGTGACTCGTGTACTCGTCGAGGCAGGTATCGGCGAAGACGATGACATCGGGGAGGTGGTGCTTGATGGCTCGAACCGCGCGTTGGACCACACCGTCTGGATCGTATGCCTGAGAGCCAAGCTCGTCTTTTTGGGCAGGAACCCCAAACAGGATGACGGCCGATATCCCCAATTGCTTCGCCCGACGCACCTCCTCCACGACGCCTGAGACGGGCCAACGCTGCTGTCCTGGCATAGAAGGAATCGGTTGCGGCTCCAGGGCCTCGTGAACGAACAGGGGATACACCAAGCTGTCGATGCTCAGCCGGGTTTCGGCGACCAAGCGCCGCAACGATGCCGAGCGCCTCAGCCGTCGTGGCCGCTCGGCCGGGAAGCCCATCGAGTCGCTCAGCCCCAGATGTGGTGAGCGACTACTAGGGGAGCGATGAGGAGCGCCACGATATTGACGATCTTGATCATGGGGTTGATGGCAGGACCGGCGGTGTCCTTGTATGGATCGCCCACGGTATCGCCGGTGACCGACGCGGCATGGGCATCGGTCCCCTTGCCACCGTAGTGGCCATCCTCAATGTATTTCTTGGCATTGTCCCAGGCACCGCCGCCCGAAGTCATCTGAATCGCGAGGAAGAGCCCAGTCACGATGGACCCGATTAACATGCCTCCCAGCGCTCGATAGCCAAGGACGAAGCCGACAATGATCGGAGCCGCGACCGGGATGAGCCCCGGAAGGATCATCTTCTGCTGGGCCGACGCGGTGACGATGTTGACCGCCCGCGCGTAATCCGGCCGGGTGGTGCCTTCCATGATCCCCTTGATCTCCCGGAACTGGCGCCGGACCTCCATGACCACCTGCTCGGCCGCCTGTCCCACTGCCTGGATGGCGAGCGACCCAAAGAGGAAGGGCAGCAAGCCGCCGATGAAGAGCCCCGCGATCACGTACGGATCACTCAGATCGAACAGTACCAGGCCGTGCACATGGGAGCTGACGACCTGTGTATAGGACGCGAAGAGCACCAGTGCCGCGAGCCCGGCAGAGCCGATCGCGTAGCCCTTGGTTACCGCCTTGGTGGTGTTACCCACGGCGTCGAGCGGATCAGTGACCTCGCGCGCTTCATGGGGAAGCTCCGCCATCTCAGCGATGCCGCCGGCGTTATCGGTGATGGGGCCGAAGGCATCTAGGGTCACGATGAATCCGGTCAGGGAGAGCATGGCCACAACCGCGATGGCCACCCCGTAGATGCCGTGCCCGACGGGGGCGACCGAGAAGGAAACCACGATGCCGATAGCGATGACAATGACCGGCATGGCAGTGGCCTGCATGCCGACAGCCAATCCCGAGATGATGTTGGTCGCGTGCCCTGTGACCGACGCGGCGGAGATGCCCTTCGTGGGAGCGAAGGAGGCCGAGGTATAGAACTCCGTGATGGCGAAGATGGCGACGGTGATGAGCAGACCCACGATGGCGTCCGCATAGTAGCGCCACTGGTCGTGCAGCAGGCCGGTAATGGGGATGAACAACAGGGCTGAGATAACCCCGGTCAGACCGAGGCCCATGTAAAGGCCGGCCATGACGCGTCCCCCGATCACGCGCACCACGAAGCTTCCCACGATTGAGGCGAGGATCGATCCGGCCCCAATGAGCAGCGGGACGAGGATGGCGTGCAAACGCTGCGTGCCGGTGAAGGCCAGGAAACCGAGCAACATTGCCGCGACCGAGGTGACGACATAGGTCTCAAACAGATCGGCGGCCATGCCGGCGTCGTCACCCACGTTGTCGCCGACGTTATCGGCGATCACGGCCGGATTGCGGGGATCGTCCTCGGGGATTCCCGCCTCCACCTTGCCGACAAGATCGGCCCCGACGTCCGCTGCCTTCGTGTAGATGCCTCCGCCCAACCGGGCAAACACTGAGATCAGGCTGGCTCCGAACGCCAGTCCCACTAGCGGCTCAGGCCCGGCCGCGTGCCCCTGGCCCCAAACGGCGTAGGAAAAGACCACCGCCAAGAGGGCCAGACCCACGACGAAGAACCCCGTTACCGCTCCGCCACGAAACGCCATCTGCATGGCGGGTCCCAGTCCGACAGTCGCTGCTTGGGCAACCCGCACATTCGAGCGCACCGCGACGTTCATTCCGGCATAGCCTGCCGCGGCCGAACAGGCGGCTCCAATGATAAAGAGAACCGCAGTCAGGATGTGCCCTGGATCTCCCCGCGCTTCGCCCTGGATGAAGATCGCCAGCAATACTGCGACGACGGCGCCGATGATTGCGATAACGATATATTGCCGGTTCAGGTAGGCGGCGGCGCCTTCCTGAATTGCGCTCTGGATTTGGCGCATGCGGTCCGTACCCGCGGGCTGCCTGAGAATCCAGGCAGTGAGCGCGGCGCCATAGGCAATGGCCGCGAATGCGCCGAGAAACACGAGGAGCAGAACGATACCCTTCATTGACTCCGGTAACCTCCCCGATCCGGACCTAGGCCCGAACCCAACATCCCGCCGACCGGCTCAGCCGGTGAGGCGTGGCCTCTGTGGAGGCCAAAACACGCTAGAACGTTGTGTGCACGAAGTGCAGCTTCTTGCCCAAGAAGCGCTTCGTTTCGACATCCACGATCCGGAGCCCTCGTACGTCACTCTGCGTGGTCAGGTGACGTTGAGTCCAGATACCGAGGGGCTGCGCAACCAGCACTGCCAGCAGACCGGCAAGTATTGCCATGGGGTACGCCCCGTCTCTGCGGTTGGCGCGGGCGGCGATGGCCGAGGCGAGACCGGCGAGCGTGCCGCTGACGGCCAGGTTGGTTCCGCAAAACGGGTGAACGGCAAGCTCCGACTGGCCGGCATTGAGCCGCTGCAGCGCATCCGATGCAGCGCTGCTCACTTCGTCTCGGGGCACTTCGCCCATCACGTAGAACCCATGCCGATTTGACCTCCCGCGCAGCGTCACGTGGCTGAACCGTCCGCTCAGGATCGTGATGGTCGCATGCTCCAAGGCGTGATTCGTCCTAACGCGGTGCCCGACCGCACCCAGCACCGCCCAGTCGATCATCGGTACTCCGGAAACATGAAAATGCGAAGCAGCACACGGGCACCGCTTCGCGACCAATGCTATCACGGAGCCTGAATCTGGGCAGAGCACGTGCCATCATGCAGCGGGGAGGAATGCATGGGTCTTTTCGACGGAAAGCGGGGGGTCGTCTTCGGACTTGCGAACAAGAACAGCATCGCCTGGGGAATCTGCAAGCGCCTGGATGAGGAAGGCGCTGAGCTCGCGATCGGTTTCACTGAGCGTCTGGAGCGAAACGTTCGACAGCTGGCGGATGAGCTGGCCCACCCGCCACTCCTGGTTCCGGGCGATTTAACCTCGGACGAGGAGATCGGCGGCGCCTTCGCCGCCGCCGGCGACCGGTGGGGCTCTATTGATTTCGTGGTGCATTCCGTTGCGCATGCCCGCAAGGAAGATATCAGCGGCCGTTTCGTCGACATCTCCCGGGAGGGGTTCTCCTTTGCCCTCGACTTCAGCGCGTACTCCCTGATCGGGGTGACGAGGGCCGCTTTGCCGCTTCTCAGCACTGGCGGCAGCATTGTGACCATGACCTACATTGCCTCCGAACGGGCGTTTCCTTCCTACAACGTCATGGCCGTGGCAAAGGCGGCGCTGGAGAACATCGTCCGCTATCTTGCCTACGATTTAGGACCGGACGGCGTCCGAGTCAACGCGATCTCGGCCGGGCCCGTGAATACCCTTGCGGCCCGGGGGATCAGTGGCTTCCGCTCGTTCCAGGAACGGGCACGCGAGGTAGCTCCGCTCCGCCGGGACGTCACCTTGGATGAGATCGGCAATGCTGCGGTCTTTCTGCTGAGCGACCTGAGTAGCGGAGTGACGGGCGATGTAGTGTTTGTCGACGCCGGCTACCACGCGGTGGGCGCCTGAGGCCGGTCGCGCAGTCGGCGGCGAGGGTGCAGACACCCGGCTGACGAAAGCCGTTTATCCGCGCAGGGCGGCACCGTCCTTGATGCACGCTCGGTTGGGAAAATAGTGCATGCATAGAGTGCGGCTTCCCTGCCGGGCGGGTGTCGTTGCCGGCATCCTTCTAGTGCTGCTGTCCAGCCCCGCTGCCGCCGGAGGCTCAGGAACGCTCGGGGCTCCTATTGCGGCGACGGTCTCGCCCGTGCCTTCTCCCGAATCAGCCGGCACGCCCAGCGCCACGGCCACGGCAACCGCCTCGCGTACTCCGACGGTCGTGCCGACCCGCTCGATCTCGCCTACGCCGACACGGGTGACACGAACGCCGCGACCGAAGCCGAAGGCGACTCGGCCCAGGCCCACCCCTCGACCGGAGGTAGGCCCGACACGAATGGCTCACGGCCATCATTCCACTTCTCATCACCGGAGCCATCATGCAACGGGCAGCCCGAAATCCGTCGTCACGCCACCCGCGGCGGCGGTTATAGGGAAGCATTCCTTGGGGAACCGCCGACGAATCGAGTCGGCCATTCTTTCGGGAGTTGAGCTGCATCTCGTGCACAGATCCGTGATGCCGAGGAGTGTCCCACTTCCTCCCTCACCGGCGCTTGACGTAGAAAACACGATCAGCCCCATCAACTGCACGCCACAGCTGTGGCCGCAACGAGCGCCATTTCTGGTTCCGCCGTACCACGGTTTTGTGGAGCTATACTCCTATTTCGATCACGACCTGCCCGACTTCGCCCGGGACGGGCTCATTGTCCTGGCGAATGGAGTTCGCGCACCGTCGGTACCGTTCAATGCCCGGTTCGGCATGGCCCCGGACTTTCCGGCGTACTGGTCCGACGCCTTGCGGCAGTATCTGTACTACGACGGTCACAACGGCTACGATTTTGGTTTGGTGTATCAGCCCGTCTATGCTGCGGCCGCCGGGCGGGTCATCTTCGCCGGCTGGAACTACCCCGGCCAACGTGTCACCGGATACGGGAAGATGGTGCTCATCGATCACGGTGGCGGGTATGTGACCCTGTACGGGCATTTGAGCCGCATCCGGGTCCACACGGGGCAGCGGGTGAGGTCCGGACAGGAGATTGCGACCAGTGGGGATACCGGCCACTCAACGGGCCCGCACTTGCACTTCACCGTCTTTCACAACTGCCATCCGACCGATCCATATGGGTGGAGCGGTCAGGGGTCCGATCCCCTAGCCTCCTATCAAGGCGAGGCATCTCACTATCTGTGGAAGCAAGTGCCGCAGATCCTCGACCCGCTGGGCGGCTGGCCCGGTCTTGCCGGCATTGCATCCCCTCCCGGGCCTCAGGTCGTCGATTTGGTCATCCCAAGAGCAGGGCGCTTGCGCGCGCTGCTTGGGCGGCTCCATGCCGAACGAGTCGACTTGGGAAGGAAGCTTGCCACCGCGGGCATCCCGGCGACCTATGACTGGACGGCGGCCGCGTTCGTGATATCCCCGCCTGTGGCGCCGGGCCGGCTGTATCGCCTGCCCTGGGTGGACACCGTGACGCCGAGCAACTACACGGACGTCTACATGGCTCAGGCCAGCTTTCAGGATCGAATAGCCCGGCTCATGGGACCACCCTCACAGGGGAGTGTCCTGCGGTCGGGGCGGTGGACCGCGTTCTTGGTGCATTTCAAGGATCGGTCGTACCTGCTCGGAACGGGGCCGGCCCATCGAGTGATGCAGGTCTATGTGACCCGGTCCTCCAACGCGCAGCCCATGCTGGCCGTCACCGACCACGCGGGCAGGTTTGCCGTATCCGTATCCACGCGGATCCGTCGCGACAGCCAGATCGTGATCCTCAGTGGTGGGAAGCACTTTCCACTGAGGCATCCTCCGGCCGAACGTCCTGCATTCGGCAGTGGGAGTGCCGTCCGTACCACCCCGTCGCGTCCTGGCCCGGCGAGGAGCAGACGACACGGGAGATCTGTGGAGTCGCCGGCCGGAGCAATCTACGGTGTCGCTGGGCTGCTCCTCATCCTCGGCGGAGCCGTTGTGTTTCGAAGGCGGCGCCGCGTCGGCGGGAGCCTGAACCAGGACTAAGCGTCAGAGGGCGGCGAACTCCCGCACGATCTCGTAGAACACCTGGGCGCCCCACGCAAGTCCGGCACTTGGGACTCGTTCGTCATGCCCATGGACAAGGCCTTCGGTGGAGAAGTCCTGGGGGAGGGCCAGGGGGCTGAAGCCGAGGCACTTGGTGCCCATCCGACTGACCCAACGGGCGTCAGTCGCTCCACTCAGCATCACCGGGACGACTTCCGATCCGGGATCGTGACGCTGCACGACGCGCTCGATCAGCTGATAGAGCGCATCGCCGGCTTCGGACTCCTGAGGCAGCCCCTCATCTATGGGCGTAATCTGGCACCCGTCGCCAATCACCGCCCGAACTTCGCGGAACAGGGATTCCGGGGTTTCTCCAGGAACGATGCGCGCATCGACCCACGCCTCCGCCTCGCTGGGGATGACGTTGATCTTGGTCCCGGCGCGAAGCCCTGTCGGGACGGCGGTGTTGCGAACCACGGCCTGGAGACTACGGGCGAGATCCGAGGGAAGACGCGACGCAATATCGTCGAGAACCGCTTCCGTCAATCCGGAGCTCACATCGAGTCCCACCGCCTCCGCCAGGGTCGTGGCATAGCGAATCGTGGTCTGCGTCAGGTGTAGGGGGAGACGGTGCTCGTAGAGGGCCTCGACCGCCCGGGCCAGGACGTGGACGGAGGTCTCCCGCTTTGGGATGGAGCCGTGGCCCGGCTGACCAACGGCTCGCAGTGCGAACCGGGACGACCCCTTCTCTGCCGTCCGAACTCCATAGAAGCGCTTTCCTGCGACCTGGAGTGTTGATCCAGCCCCTTCGCTGAGCCCGTACTCAGCGAGGATGAGATCCTTGTGGTTCTCCACCAACCAGCCTGCTCCCAGCTTTCCCCCCACTTCCTCGTCGGCGGTTGCCGCAAAGATGACATCGCGCTTGAGCGACGGGTTCTCGCGCGCAAGCAGCTCCATGCACTGGATCTCGTAGGCAACCATGTCCTTCATATCGAGAGCGCCGCGACCCCAGACGCATCCCTCGTCGAGGTCGGCGGCGAAGGGCGGATGCCGCCACTTGTCTGCCTCAGCGGTGACGACGTCCACATGGCCGTAGATCAAGAGAGGCGGCTTCTCTCCGGTGCCCTTGAATCGAGCGACGACGTTGCCTCGCTGGGGCGCCGACTCCAGAACGATGGGATCATAGCCGGCTTCTGCCAGGACATCGGCGATGTACTGGACACAGGCCAGCTCATTACCGGGAGGATTCGTGGTGTCGAACCCGATCAGAATCTGGAGATGACGCTCCACGCTGCGCGCCACGGCCGGCCAGTCGATTCCGTGCAATCGCTCCTCCCGCTGCCTTCGATTATCTCTACCCAATCTCATGGCATCTCGGCAGGTCTAGGACCATTCAGGAAGCCGGCGGGCTCGAACCTTGCATGTGCCTCCCGTTCGTTGGGGCGCGAGACTTGCGACAATTACTGAGCAATCGCCCGGCTCAGGAGGAAAGCGATGGGAGTCCTGCAGGGCATTGGCGACGTCATCCTCATCCTGGCGGCACTGCTGTCTCTCATCGCCTTCGCCTTTCTGGCCTACGCCGGCTGGATCATCATCCGTCTGGTCAAAGAGGTCAAGGGTGAGGTGAAGACGGTCAGTGGCTCAGCCAAGGAAACACTGCAAGAGGTCCAGGAAACCGGACGCTTCGTCAGTGGTTCCGTGGTTCGGCCGGCATCCGTGGCGTTCGGTTACGTAACCGCCGTGACGGCGACCATCAAGGCCCTTTCGGAGAAAGCTTCCAATCGAGAGAAGAGCTGATGGGCGTCCTCAACCTACTGGCGTCCATCGCCGTCATCGTGCTGGCGCTGGAGCTGCTCGTTGCGGTCTTGCTCTTTGCCGCCGTGTGCGGCGGGCTCTGGTTCGGGCTGCGTCTTGGCCAAAAGAAGTCAAGCACGCTATTCGCAAAGCTGGATGGCTATGTGGGCATGGCTCGGGAGCAGGAACGTCGGGTATTGGGGTACGCAGCGCTGCCGTTCATCCAGGGAACTGCCCTGGGTGAGATGGTCCTCACCATCGTCAGGAGCCTCTACTCGCGGGCCGATCGAGGCGGCGCCGGGCCGTAACTAAAGGGTTTCGAAGGGGCCAATCGGCCCGGCACCCAGCAATGGCTGTGCATAGCGGCGGAATGCGTCTGTGGCTCGCAGCTCTCGAGGATCGAAGTAATCAGCCGGTAGAGCCCTTTGCCGGTTGGCGATCTTCTCGAGGGGGATGGGGAACGTCTCGACCCGGTATGGGGAGTCGTCGAGGCGCCTGAGACCAACCATCACATCCGTCTGACCCTCTAGGACGAGCCGAACCGCCTCCGTTCCGACCTCTCGCGCTTCCTTGGCGTCGACGTCGGACCTGAGGCAGAATGACGATCGCTGGAGACCGCCCGGCTTATCGAAGCGCGCCGTGACCCCAAGCTCCCGTTCAACGAGCCGCATGAGGGTATCGGCGGTTCCGCGCATGATGGGGTGGCCGAAATCGTCAACTGACGCCAGCTCGGCCCCCACCGGTTGCCCATGCTTGTCTCGGATGGTTTCCGCCACCACGGCAATCGCGTAGCCGCAATCCCGGTGAGCCTGCTCTATGCGAGCCAAGAAATGGGCCGGATCGAAGGGTAGCTCGGGAGGCCAGATCACGTGCGGCCCTAGCTCGGGGTTACGAGAACCGAGACCCGCGGAAACGGCGACCCAGCCCGCATCTCGGCCCATCACTTCGATGATCTTGATCGGATAGGCTCTTGGCAGAGACCGAGTATCGAGAGCAGTTTCGAGAACAGCCGTGGCCACAAAGCGGGCAATGCTGCCGTAACCTGGACAGTGATCAGTCTCGGGTAGGTCGTTGTCTATAGTCTTGGGGACCGCGACGGCGTGAAGTCCGAGATGGTTCTCAGATTCAGCCGAGATTCGGTGCGTCGTATCGGCCGAATCATTACCGCCGATGTAGCAAACGTACTTCACGTCGTGATCCCGGAGAGTGGCGCCGGCCCTCTCGATGTCCTCGTCGGTGATACGGCGGCGGCATGAACCAAGGGCGGCTCCTGGAGTGCCCGCGATACGCTCAGCACGGTCTGCATCCAGGTCGGTCAGATCGATGAGCGATCCCTCGAGAAGACCCTCGATCCCCCGGCGCATGCCCAATACCCGATCCACCTCGGGTGAGGCTTGGGCTGCCTGCACCACGCCCACCAGGCTCTCGTTGATGACTGCCGTAGGGCCGCCTGACTGGCCGACGATGAGGTTCCGGCTCAATCGCTGCAGGTCAGTAGGCGCCCCGACCCGAAATGACTGCCGATGGGGTCTTGAGGAGAATGCGCAGGTCCAGCCACAGGGACCTGCTTTCGACGTACTCCAGATCGAGCGCGGCCTTCTGTTCCCGACTAAGCGAGCTGCGGCCGCTCACCTGCCACAGCCCGGTCATTCCGGGCAGCACCTGAAAGCGGCCGAAGTCCGCCACGCGGTAGCGCTCGATGTTCTCGACGATTTCCGGTCGCGGACCAACCAGACTCATGTCTCCTCGTATCACATTGATGAGCTGGGGCAGCTCGTCCAGACTCGTACGACGCAGGAACCGCCCTATGTTTGTAACCCGCTCGTCGTCCGGCAGCTTGTCAATCGGCCGGACCTTGTCTATTGGCCGCATGGTTCGGAATTTCCACATGCGGAAGGTCTGCCCGTCGAGCCCAACCCGATCCTGGATGAACAGCCACTTTCCGTCTGACTCGGCGAGGATGGCCAGGGGGATCAGAGGCCACAGCGGCGCCGAAAGAAGCAGGAGCACAAAGCTGAGGACGAGATCCGCCACACGCCCTACCGTGGAGGTTTCCGCATTGAATGATGTGTTCCCGGCCCATGGCGCCGGACAGGCGTCAATTGCCGGGTCGGCCGGACTCCGGAGCATACTGCTTCTCCCACAGCGCTGAGACACAGCCTAGACCAGAATGCGCCGGTTGTCAAATCGGCAGAGCCCGGAAGGAAACGAGCCGTGCCTGGGTCAAGCACAATGAGGCGTGTTACCGATCTACCTGGACCATGCAGCAACCACTCCCCTGGGGTCGCCGGCTCGGGACGCCATGGCACCATTCCTCGAGACTGAGTTCGGCAATCCATCGAGCATGCATCAACTCGGTCAACGCAGTCGATGGGCGCTCGAAGACGCGCGACAACGGGTGGCGAGTTTGCTCAACGCTGAGCCGGCCGAAATCGTGTTTACGGGCGGTGGCACGGAGTCGATCAACCACGGACTGCGTGGTATTGCATTGGCACGGGAACCTAGGCGACACATGGTCACGAGTGCCATCGAGCATGAGGCGGTGCTGGAAACCTGTCGATCGTTGGAGCAAGACTTCGGGTTCCAGGTCACGTATGTGCGCCCTGGCGTTGATGGGATCATCGATGCGAAAGCGTTCGTCGATGCGATGCGGGCGGACACAGCAGTCGCGGCGTTGATGTACGCAAACAACGAGATTGGGACCCTGCAGCCCGTTGGGCAAGTGGCCCACGAGTGCCGCGCGCGAGGAGTTCCACTGTTCGTCGACGCGGTGCAGGCCGTGGGGCAGATACCGGTGGATGTCCGGGAGATCCAAGTCGATGCTCTGGCGTTGTCGGCGCATAAGTTCACGGGCCCGAAGGGAACTGGAGCGCTCTACCTCCGGAATGGTGTCGGCTGCCGGCCTGGCTTACGCGGCGGGCCACAGGAGCGGCAGCGGCGGGCAGGTACCGAGAACGTGGCCGGCATTGCCGGCATGGTGGCGGCGCTGGAGGAGTCACTCGGGAGCCTGGACACCGTTTCGCCGCGGTTGGCAGCCATGCGGGACCTCTTGTTCGACCGGATCCTCTCTGCATGTCCGGGGAGCGTGCCGAACGGCTCACGAACAGATCGACTACCGGGGAATGTCAACATCTCGTTTCCCCGAGTGGATGGCGAGTCGATGGTGATGGCCCTGGATCGTGAGGGCGTTCTGGTGTCGAGTGGAGCAGCGTGCGCCTCAGGGTCGACCGATCCCTCCCACGTCCTGCTTGCCATGGGGGCTTCGGAGGCTCGGGCCCGAGGCGCACTCCGGGTAACCATTGGGGCCGAGAACACCTGGGACGAGATCGGCCAGGCCCAAGCCGCCATCGTGAGGATTGCGGACCGGCTGGGCGCGCCGGAGGCAACCCGAGGAGGCGGCTCAGCACCTGCGTGGGCCGCCATGGTGACGGGCAGCAAGGCTCTTGGCTGAAGCCGGCTCCGTCTACTCCGACATCGTTCGTCAACATGTGGTCAACCCGCGGAATCGTGGCGAGCTGATCGATGCCGATGGTATGGGACAGACTCAGAATCCCGTCTGCGGAGACGTTATGAGCTTCTGGATCAAAGCAAAGAACGGATTGATCCAAACGGCACGATTCGACGTCTCCGGGTGTGCCCCCTGTGTCGCGACCGGAAGCGTCCTCACCGAGATGATTCTCGGCAAGGATGTGGCGGCCGCCGACAACCTCAGCTCAGAGCAGCTGAATGATGCCTTGGGCGGACTTCCGGCCGGGAAGGCGCACTGCCTTGTCCTTGCCCTGCAGGCATTGAAACTGGCGATCGCGAACCACACCATGCAGAAGGCCCATTGACTCTTCCCGCCATACGCCCGGTCGTGCTGGTGGTCATGGATGGATTCGGTTGCAATGACAATCCGTACGGTAACGCCGTGGCCGCCGCCCGCACCCCGATGCTTGACCGACTGTCGGCGCTGAACCCGCACGGCATGATCGCCGCTTCCGGTCTGGCCGTCGGCTTGCCGGATGGTCAAATGGGGAACTCGGAAGTCGGCCATCTGAACCTCGGGGCCGGGACCGTGGTGTACCAAGACTTCACTCGAGTGTCTCGGGCAATGGACGACGGTTCCTTCTTCGAGAATCCGGCGCTCGTTGCGGCCTGCGAGCACAGCCGCAAGAACGGTTCGACCCTCCACGTCATGGGACTCATCGGCTACGGCGGTGTGCATGCCCACCAGCGGCATCTCATCGCGGTCTTGGGCCTTGCGTCACAGCGGTCGGTCCCGAAGCTCGCGGTTCACGCGATCACGGACGGTCGGGATACGCTTCCGCACGACGCGAAGGACGCGATGGATGAGCTGGAGGCCCATCTGGGCCGGCTCGGTCTGGGCAGAGTTGCAACCGTTTCGGGTCGCTACTACGCCATGGATCGTGACGGCAGGTGGGACCGCACGGCAAAGGCCTATCTGGCCATGACCAAGGGTGAGGGGCCCGTTGCGCCCAGCGGTGTGGCGGCTGTCGAGCACTCATACGCGGCTGGAGTGACGGACGAATTCATCGTGCCGTCAGTGATTCGAAGGGAAGGCGAACCACCACGCGTGGTTGCCGACGGCGATGCCGTTATCTTCTTCAACTTTCGAACTGATCGACCCCGTCAGCTGGTTCGGGCGTTCGTTCAACCGGACTTCAGCGAGTTCGACCGCGGCGGTCGAATGGGTGATCTGTGCTTCGTAACCATGACGGAATACCAGAAGGACCTGCCGGTCGAAGTTGCCTTTCGCTCCCAGGACGTGGAGGAGCCAATCGCTCGGGTGGTGAGTGAAAACGGGCTACGACAGCTCCACGCGGCCGAGACAGAGAAGTATGCCCACGTCACCTTCTTCTTCAATGGAGGCCGCGAAGCGCCCTTCCCCGGCGAGGATCGCATTCTGGTGCCGTCGCCTCGGCATGTGGGGACGTATGACAAGATTCCGGAGATGAGCGCCCCTGCCATTGCCGGGCAGGTCGTCGAGGCAATGCAGGCTCATGAGTATGGCTTTGTGCTGGTTAACTTTGCGAACGCAGACATGGTCGGACACACCGGGAGCATGGAGGCGACCGTGCAGGCGGTGGAGGTGGTCGACAACTGCGTTGGTCGCGTGGTCGATGCGACTGTCAAGCAGGGCGGCGTCGCCATCATTACCGCCGACCACGGCAATGCGGAGCAAATGGTCGACTACCAAGGGGGCGGCCCATACACGGCACACACCGTTTCGTTTCCCGTCCCGTTTGTCGTCGTCACTGGTCAACACGACCAGCTGCAGGACTGTCGTATTCGGAGTGGTGGAAGGCTTGCCGACGTGGCTCCGACCATCCTCAGTCTGATGCAGCTGCCCCAGCCGAAGCAGATGGATGGCACCAGTCTCTTGGCGTGTGAGTGAAGGGAGGCTCCGGGAATGAGCATTATCGAGTCGGTCGTCGCACGGGAGATCTTGGACTCTCGGGGCAATCCCACCCTCGAGGTGGAGGTTTCTCTCGAGGATGGCGCCGCCGGCGTTGCCGCCATCCCATCCGGCGCGTCCACGGGCACTCACGAGGCCGTGGAGCTGCGAGACAAGGACCCAAACCGGTATTTCGGGAAGGGCGTCCTCAAAGCGGTTGAGAATGTGCAGTCGACCCTTGCCGATGCGATCGTGGGCCTCGACGCTCGTGACCAGGCTTGCATCGACCGGCTGCTGGTCGAATTGGATGGAACGCCGAACAAATCGGCCCTAGGCGCCAACGCGCTGCTTGGCGTGTCGTTGGCGGTGGCGCGCGCCGCCGCCGATTCCTGCGAGCTGCCCCTGTTTCGATACCTCGGCGGCGTTGGTGCCGTGACGCTTCCGGTTCCCATGTTGAACATCCTCAATGGGGGCAAGCACACCGAGTGGCAGTCGACCGACATCCAGGAGTTCATGGTCATGCCCCTTGGGGCCGACTCGGAATCAGAAGGCGTGCGTATGGGTGTCGAGGTCTACAAGGTGCTGGGGGAGCTGCTCGTGAAACGAGGCCTCAGCACCTCGCTGGGAGACGAGGGCGGCTATGCGCCTGCTCTGGAGTCGAACCGAGATGCCATCGAGGTAATCGCTCAAGCCATCGAGGGCGCGGGCTACCAGCCCGGCAGCGATGTAGCCATCGCGGTCGACGCGGCGGCATCAGAGCTCTTTGAGGATGGGAAGTACGTGTTCCGGCGCGAGGGCAAGATCCTCTCAAGCCGCGACATGGTCGACTATTACCGGGAACTGTGCGAATCGTACCCGATCGTCTCGGTGGAAGACGGCCTGGATCAGGAAGATTGGGACGGCTGGCACCACCTGACAGAGGAGCTAGGTTCCCGGGTCCAGCTCGTCGGCGATGACCTGTTCGTCACCAACACGGAATTTCTCCAGCGAGGAATCGCGACGCGAACCGCCAACAGCATCCTCATTAAGCTGAACCAGATTGGCACCCTGACGGAGACGCTTCGAGCGATCGAGATGGGGAAGACCGCCGGCTACACGGCGGTGGTGTCGCATCGGAGCGGCGAAACCGACGACACCACGATCTCCGATCTCGTCGTGGCCACGAATGCCGGCCAGATCAAGACGGGAGCGCCTGCGCGCGGCGAACGGGTGGCCAAGTACAACCAGCTCCTCCGGATTGAAGATCACCTCGACGACGCATCCATCTACGCCGGTTGGTCGGCATTTTACAACGTGCCCGATCTTGCCGGCAGGGCGCGGAACGCTTGACAGAAGGCTCGACGCTGTAGGAGTATGGCAGGGCGTCTTGTTTCGCGCTGTCGTACTGCTGTTCCCGAAAGGAATTGGCAGTAGGCACCGGATCGCCGTCAATTCACGAGAAGGCCAGGATGGAAGAGAGACAGAGCGACTTCGAGGGAATGCTCAAGCGCTGGAAGCGCTCCTCGCAGTCAACCGTGGCTGAGTTCAAGCGCCGGCAGTATTACAAGTCTCCCTCGGAGCTGAAGCGCGTCGCCAAGCAAAAGGCCGTACAGCGCGCGCGAAAAGTTCGCGCCAAGGAAGAACGGTACTGGCGCAACAAGTGATCCCCCGACCCGGGATTCCGAACTAGTTGTCTCCACGCCGACCCGGCTACAACCCTCGTAGCCGCCCACCCAAGCGAACCGGCCCACCTGGTGGCAGCCGCCTCGACGAGGCGAAGAGTGATGGGATCGTCATGCAGGGCGTGGTCAAGGAAGCGCTGCCCAACACGCAGTTCCTGGTTGAGCTGGAAAATGGCCACCGGGTCATCGGCTATCTCTCCGGGCGAATGCGCAAGAACTACATCCGCGTGGCGCTCGGCGACGTGGTGCTCGTCGAGATGTCTCCTTACGACCTGAGCCGGGGCCGGGTCATTTTCCGCGAGCGCTAGACCGCCGTTCTCATCCGGCCGGCATTCGCCGCCACCCGGTTGTTCCGCTCGGCCAGCACCCGGCTGACGTAGTCGTATCCGCCGTCGATCAGTCGACGGGTCTGGGAGAAGTCGCGCCCGTCATATATCGGACCCAGGGGTGGGCGAAGATGGGTGACCGACACGCCTTGGTGGGCGGCGTTTTGGAGAACCAGCCTCACCCACGCGGTTGCCGCGATCTGACCCCCACGGTCCATTGCTGCCCCGATTCGGCCGTCGCCTTCCGGAAAGTCGCTGCAGTCGAATGCGTACATGGTGTCGGCGCCCAAACGCACGGCCGTGGGGACGGGCAGATACTCAACGACGGCTCCGTCCACGTGGACCTGGCCGTCGATCTCCTGCGGGGGAAAGAGGCCCGGCACCGCCGTGCTGGCAAGCAGGACGGGAAGGACTGGACCCGAGGCGTGGGTGGCGACGGATCCGTCCGCGAGTCTCACTGTCACGGCGACCAGCCGGATGACGGCATCTTCGAATGTGGCCTCGCCAAAGTGGCGAAGCAGTATGTTGCGCCAGGCGTGGATCCGGTGCACATAGCCGTGACGGAGCAGGTTGTAGGCGTGCGTCGGCGCTCGGCCCGGGAAGACTTTCCGGGTTCTCAAACTCAGCCAAACCCGTTCCAGGTCGTCGAGGTTATCTGGGTTCAGGGCCAGCCAGCTGCCATTCACCGCTCCGGCCGACGCGCCGACGATCAGGTCCGGCCTCTCCCCGGCCTCGAGGAGGGCCCTCATCATGCCCACCTGAGCGGCGGCTCGAGCGCCGCCACCAGACAGGACCCATGCCGAAGTCATTCTCTCCTCCCGAAGGTCATTATCAACGGTGTCCTGAGATCAGGCCGCCAGCCTCGCCTGAGACAATCGCAGAGAGACGACTACCCACGCTTCCTGATGGGTGAGGAGTGCAGCGCTGACTCAAATTCGTGAGGACCAGGTCGTATGGAGGCCGACATCGCGGCATCTTGACCGGAGCCGTCTCCTCAGGCTCATGGCTGCGCAAGGGATCGATGCCTATCCAGACTTCTATCGACGGTCCGTGGAAGACCCCGAATGGTTCTGGTCCACGGTTGCCCAGGATCTCAACCTGTGCTGGAATCGACCCTACGACCGGGTCCTGGATCTTGCCGACGGGGTGCAGTGGCCTCACTGGTTTGCCGGCGGCCGGCTCAACTACGTCGAGAACTGCGTCGATCGGCATGCCCTTGGAGCCATGGCCGACCAGATGGCCATCATTTGGGTCGGGGACGACGGCGATGAGCGATGGCTCACCTACCGGGAGCTGTACGAGCGGGTCAATCGTCTCGGAGCGGCCCTGAGACGTCTGGGGATCGAGGAGGGGGATCGAGTCGCCCTTTTCCTGCCCATGATCCCTGAGACCGCCATCGCGCTCCTGGCCATCGGTCGAATCGGCGCCATCGTCATTCCCACATTCTCTGGGTATGGCCCCGATGCCGTGGCGAGCCGGCTGCAGGACGCCGGAGCCAAGGCCCTCATCACGGCTGATGGGTTTCCCAGGCGCGGCCGTGTGGTGTCGATGAAGGAGACGGCAGATGTCGCCGTTCGAAGCTCACCGACCGTTCGCCACGTCATTGTGGTCGAGAGGACCGGCAGAGAGATTCCCTGGACGGACGGGCGGGATGTGTGGTGGCATGAAATCGCGGCTGGAATGCCAACCGATGAGCCCGCCCTCGATACCGCGGCGGACGCGCCGACCATGATCATCTACACCTCGGGCACCACCGGGAGACCCAAGGGCGCCCTCCACGTGCATGCCGGTTTTCCGGTTAAGGCCGCTCAGGACATGGCCCACTGCTTCGACGTGCAGGCGGGCGATCGCCTGTTCTGGCTCACCGACATCGGTTGGATGATGGGGCCCTGGGCGATCATGGGCGCCACGATGCTGGGAGCCTGCGTGGTGCTATTCGAGGGAACCCCCGATCATCCAGGCCCCGACCGCTTGTGGTCGATCGTCTCTGAGCACCGGGTTACGCACCTCGGCATCGCTCCCACGGTCATACGGGCCCTGATGCCGAAGGGGGACGAGTGGGTCGAGAAGCATGACCTTTCCAGCCTCATGGTCCTGGGGGGCAGCGGAGAGCCGTGGAATCTCGGGCCATGGAACTGGTACTTCAAAATCGTTGGCGGCTCGAGCTTGCCGATCATCAACTACTCGGGCGGCACGGAGACTTCCGGTGGAATCCTGGGCTGCAACACGCTGCTTCCCCTGAAGCCCATGGCATTCAGCACTCCGGTTCCCGGCATGGATGCCGCAGTGTTCGACGAATCGGGATCGCCGATCACCGACGCGGTTGGGGAGCTGGTGGTCCGCAAACCGTGGGTGGGCATGACCAAGGGCTTTTGGCAGGACGATGGCCGCTATCTCGACACCTACTGGTCGCGTTGGGAGGGCATTTGGGCACACGGTGACTGGGCGGTTCAGCAATCCGGACCGCAGGGCGCCTGGTTCATCCTGGGCCGTTCCGACGACACCCTGAAGGTGGCCGGAAAGCGACTGGGGCCTGCTGAGGTGGAAACGGCCGCCTGCCGGCACGAGGCCGTGGTCGAAGCTGCCGCGATCGGCGTTCCCGATGAGGTAAAGGGCGAAGCAGTGACGGTTTTCGTGGTGCTGCGGCCCGGAGCCACCGCAGACGAGGGGGTTCGTAACGGGATTCGTCTGCTGATAGGAGAGCACTTGGGTAAGGCACTGATGCCGGAGCGCGTGCTGTTCGTCCGCGACCTGCCACGGACCCGCAACGCAAAGATCATGCGACGAGTCATACGAGCGAAGCATCTCGGCCAGCCCATGGGTGATGTCTCGTCGCTGGAGAATCCGGGGGCCGTCGAGGAGATCGGCCGGGCTGTGTAGCCGCTCGCCATCTACCGCACTGCCATCGTTCCGGTTGGAGCGGACGCGGCAGTGGCGGGGCGGCCTTGCTATCCTGTCTCGGTGAGCCGACCAGCATGCTGCCTCCATCGCGATCGCCGAAATGATGTTGGTGTCTCTTCGAAGGGCTCTGCCGCAGGGCAGCAGAGATGACAGGCCTGAGATCGGCCGAACCACAGGCGACCGAGCCGGCTTTCGAAACCGACGTGCTCATCGCGGTTACCAGGCGGGTACCGCGGGACATCGAGTCGTGCGCCCTCACCTTTCTCGATCGCGACCGGATCGACCTGGAGCAGGCGCGTCGGGAACACCGAGACTACGAGGACACGCTCCGACGGCTCGGTGTCCAGCTGGTGTCCCTCGAGGCGTGTGATGAGCTGCCCGATTCCACCTTCGTCGAGGACACAGCGGTGGTCCTGGATGAGGTGGCGGTTATCACAAACCCGTTTCTGGAGTCACGAAAGCGTGAGGTCGACTCAGTGAGCGCTGTGCTCGCCGAGTACCGCCCACTTGTCCGACTCTCCACGGGCGGCACGCTCGAGGGCGGTGATGTTCTGCGCATCGGCCGGCGGATCTTCGTTGGACAATCGGCGCGAACGAATCAAGCGGGCATCGCCGAGCTCAGAGAGCTTGTGGGTCCTCTCGGCTATGAGGTCGTCTCTGTGCGTGTGCCGGCATGCCTGCACCTGAAGACCGGGTGCACCTACATCGGACGCGACACCATCCTCGTTAACCAGGCGTGGATCGACATCGGCTCCTTCGAGGGATTGACCTGTCTGGCGGTCCCGGTGGAGGAGCCCTTCGCGGCCAATGTGCTCCTCGTCGGCAACGCCCTCATCGTTCCGGACTGTTTTCCACTCACGACCGGTCTGCTTCGGCAGGCAGGCTATGAGGTCGTATCGGTCGGGTTCAATCAGCTGCAGAAGGCAGAGGCGGGTCTCACCTGTTGCAGCTTGCTGTTCCGGCAAACCCAGCCGGGCAGGCCAGCCGAGCACCTACAATAAGGCGCACCTGGCGGGCATGGTTTAACGGCAGAATATCTGCCTTCCAAGCAGAAGGTGCGGGTTCAATTCCCGCTGCCCGCTCCAAAGCTGAACACCGGAAACGGACCAGAAGATTGATCGCCTCCACCAATGGTCTGGCGATTTCCGTATCTCCCGGCAGACGTGCATCGGACTTGCGCTGCACTTCTCGAGGGAATTGCCTATCCGGCCAAAGCCGCATCTTGCCCACTTGCTGGAGGGCTCCCGCGATCGGAATCGCTCGGGCACTCCTCGGGCTCACCCCCCGAAGGGTCGTCCAAACCGCTCCCGACTGACCACTTCACCCAGTGGCTTGCGGTTCTTACGGCCAACTCCCAGGGGGCGGTCGGGATAGCCGAAGGGGATGACGGCGACGACTTCATATGAGTCCGGGATGCCGAGCAAACTGGCCGCATCGTCGAGTCCCCCGAATCCAGCCCAGTTGGAGCCGACGCCTTCGGACCAGGCAGTCAGCATCATGTTCTGGATGGCCCGGCTGGCGTCCGACATGCCAAACCGGCTCTCCCGCTCCACCGCGACGGCGACCGCCAGGGCCGCTCCCGAAATGTAGGGTCCGGTCGTTACCGCAGTCCCAAGCTCGCGAAGGGTGTCCCGATCCTGAACGACGACGAAGTGCCAGGGCTGTCGGTTCATGGAACTTGCCGAGAGATGGGCCGATTCGATGATCCGGTCCACGACATCTAACGGGATGTCCCGGTCCGCATAGCTGCGTACGGCGAGGATGGTGCGAACGGCCTCGAAAACGTCCATTACAGGTTTGAGTCTCCTTGCGGTGGCTTGTTCTGGTGCAGGTATAGATATGCGGCCACGGTCGCGCCGGTTGTAACCACGACCGCCATGGCGATCATGCCGCCGTAGACACAAATCTGCAGCACCTCTCCAAACAGTCCCGGCGGCCAGATGAAGCGACTATGGTCAACGGAGAAGTGCATGGGATCTCAAGAAATGGACCCACAGCGTAGTAAACGGCAATGGCAACGAGCGCCATGACCGGCCACAGCCACTTAACCCACTTCATGTCCAGATGTTCACATCTCATACATTCTGAATCGCGTGCGCCCGCAACTTGAGAGGGGCCTGAAATTCGAAGGCCTGATCGTTCGTGGTTCCTCGTTCCCTGTGGCCTAGGAGGGAGATTCGTAGGCTCTCGGAATTGACGGTCAAATTTCGCAAAGACTTTCCCGGGATATTGTGGCCAGAGGCCGGATCAAAGCGGAACGTGATCCGCACCCGGCCGGAACCCCTAGCGGACCTCGCTTGTGGTGTGAGCCGCGTCACGGAATAGCATGGTTGCCCATGCTTAGAGTGGGGCGGGAGGCGGATTATGACCGGCTGGCGAAACCAGGTCGACGGCACGGAAGCCGCTCCGGAGGACGTCGGCATGTCGTCCGGTCCCCTCGAATCGATGGTCAACGCGATCGGGGCCGGCGAATTCGTGAAGATCACAAGCGTCCTCGTCGCACGCCACGGCAAACTCGTCTTGGAGCGATATTTCGGTGGCTGTGAAAGCTCGAGCCTCATGGACACCAGGTCGGCGACGAAGACCGTCACCGGCATGCTCGTCGGCATCGCCATCGACCAGGGATTCATTCCCGGTGTCGAGGCCACCGTCATGGGCTACTTTGCGGACAAGCACCCTGTCCAGAACGCCGACCCGCGCAAGGATCAAATCACGCTCGAGGATCTGCTCACTATGAGTTCCTGTCTGGAGTGCGACGACTTCAACTCGTTCTCGCGGGGAAACGAGGAGCGGATGTACCTCATCGAGGACTGGGTCAAATTCGCTCTCGACCTGCCGATCAAGGGGTTTCCCTCCTTCCAGACACGTCCCAAAGACTCACCGTACGGGCGCAGCTTCAGCTACTGCACGTCAGGGGTCACCGTCCTGGGCGCCGTTCTGGAGCGGGCCACAGGCATGCCGGTCCCAGAGTTTGCCGATCGGTACCTGTTCGGTCCACTCGCAATCACGGAAAGGCAGTGGCAGTATCTACCGCTGGGAACCGCCATGACCGGCGGAGGGCTTCGCCTTCGCAGCGGCGATCTCCTGAAGCTGGCTCAGCTGTCGCTCGACGAGGGCGTCTGGAATGGCTCAAGGATCATCTCTTCGGCGTGGATACGGGAGTCGACGACCGCGAAGGTGGCCGTCGACGAGGAGACGGAGTACGGATACCTCTGGTGGCTGCGTCGATTCGGGGGTGACAACCGAAAGTCGCGAGCCTGGCTGATGTCCGGCAACGGTGGAAATAAGGTAGCGGCCTTTCCCGATCTCGACCTGGTTGCCGTGATAACCAGCACCAATTTCGGTACGCGGGGGATGCATGAGCGAACCGACCGGCTGCTCGACGAGTTCATCGTTGAGGCGGCGCAAGAATGAGTGCCGCGGCTGCGGACGGCGGATAGCGCTTCTCGCCTTACAGGAGTTCGCCGGTCGTTACCCAGCATCACTTGGAGCAGCTGCGTGCAATGACGAGATGAACCGGCCGAGCCGGCTGCTCCAGCGCTAGATGGGATGAAGGCCCGGAAACTCCAATCCGGTGGTCTCGTCCAGACCCAAGCGAATGTTTGTGGCCTGCACGGCCTGACCGGCGGCGCCCTTCATCAGGTTGTCGAGCGCGCCAATCGCCACTACCCGGGAACCGTGGGTGTCAGCTTCAAATCCGACATCGCAATAGTTGCTTCCGGTGAGGATCTTCGGCTCTGGGTAGCGGTAGCTGCCCTGCGTGTCCTTGACGAGCCGGATGAACGGCTCGCCGCTATACGCCTGGCGGTAGATGCGCCACAGAGCCTTGTCATCCAGCCGCTCCTTCGTAAACACGTGAGAGGTAGCCAGAACGCCGCGGACCGCCTCGACACTGGTCGCCGAGAAGTTGATGGAGGGTCTTTCGGCTCCCATGGAGAGCTCCTGGAGCATCTCCGCGGTGTGGCGATGGCCGGTCGGCTTGAATGATCGGATCACGCCGCTTCGCTCCGGATGGTGGGAGGCGAGACCCGTATCCGCGCCGGAACCGGATGATCCGGTCTTCACCTCGGTAACGACGGGGCGAGTCATGTCGACGACTCCCTGGGCGAACAGGGGCCAGAGGCTCAGAATGGCAGCAGTGGCCAGGCATCCGGCGCTGGAGATCCGATTCGAGGTTCGAATCTCAGAGCGGTGGAGCTCGGGGATGCCATACACGAAGTCCTGCAGCTGCGAGACGGCAGGGTGGTCGAGGGTGTACCACTCGACATAATCCTGGGCGCGCCGCAGCCGGAAGTCGGCACTCAAATCGACAATCACCGTACCGATCCGCCCAAACTCATCCATCCGCTTCATCGCAAGACCGTGCGGCAAGCACAGATACAGGACGTCCACCGGTTGTAGATCGGTGGACGGGGTGAACGTGAGGTCAGTCCGGCCGCGGAGATTGGGGTGGGCCCGAGTGATCCGACGACCGGCCTGCCGCTCCGAGGTCACCTGTCGCAGCTCCGTGTGGGGGTGCGACAGAAGCAGCCGGATCAGCTCGCCGCCGGTGTATCCCGAGGCGCCGACGACTGAGGCGGAGAATCTGCCTTCGGTCATTGCGACAATTCCGCCAGCGCATCTGCCAGAGTGTCGGCAATCGTCTCCAGATGGCTCCACTCGGCGATGAGGGGCGGCAGGAGGCGGATGGTCCGGCCTCCCGCGGGCAAGGCCAAGACTCCCCGCTCTTGCAGCGACTTCAGTAGGGGTGTGACTCGCGTTCGCAGCTCGACGGCACACATCAAGCCTCTACCGCGAACCTCGCGAATGAGCGGAGCCTCGATCTGCTTCAGGCGTTGGACGAATCGCGACCCGTTGGTCCGCACTCCCTCGAGCAGGTCCTCGGTTACGGACTCAATCGTCGCCCGTCCTGCGGCGCATGCCAGGGGATTGCCGGCGAATGTGCTGCCGTGAGAGCCGGCGGGAATCCGTTCGGCGACCTCAGTGGACACAACCGTCACTCCCATCGGCAAACCGTTGGCAATCCCCTTGCTGAGACACAGGATGTCTGGGATCGTGCCCTGTTGCTCGGAAGCGAGAAATGTACCCGTTCGGCCCATGCCCGTTTGGACCTCGTCAAGGATGAGCAACGCCCCGTTCTCGTTGCACAGCCGGCGAACAGCTGTAAGGTATTCGGCGGCCGGCACGAACACTCCGGCCTCACCCTGGATCGGCTCCAGCAGCACGGCCCCGGCTCCGCGGATCACGGTGCTGAGGGCATCGACGTCGTCATACGGTACGTGTTCACAGCCGGCCAGCAATGGCTCAAAGGGGAGCCGGTGCTTGTCTCCCGAGGTCACAGAGAGGGCGCCAATGGTGCGGCCGTGGTAACCCCGAGTGGCTGCGATCACTCGTTGCTTCCCGGTTGCCGCGCGGGCGAACTTAATCGCGGCTTCGATGGACTCGGCTCCAGAGTTGGCATATGAGAGGCGCGTTAACGCCGCCGGCAGCCGCTCTGTCAAAGCCTGCTCGAAGCTTGCCCGGGCATCGTTGTAGAAGCTCTGATGGCAGCTGATCAGCCGTTTTAGCTGCGTTTCGACTGCTGAGTCGACCGCCGGGTGACTATGGCCAAGGATGTTGACGCCGTAGTTGGACATTGCATCGAGGTAGCGGCGACCGTCGGCGTCCCACAGGTACATGCCCTCGCCCCGTATGAGGGAGATCCCCCGCTTGGCATAGAGCGGAATCTCGGCCGTCGCCTCGATGGTCATGACCGGCCCTTTGATGACGTCACGTCGGTCATTGCTCCTTCTGCACTCGCGATTGGCGCCCCTTCACGGAGGAGATGCGTACCTCCGCCGCTCACCGCACTGTGGATCGGCTTCTCGGCGCGGGCGTCGGCAAGAATGACGCGCGGGACACCCCGACGAAGGGCGGCCCCGCAGGCTAGGACCTTCTTCTTCATCCGACCTTGCGCGAACGAGACCAAAAGGGCCATGTCGTCCAGCGTCGCCGACGTCAACAGACTGTCCGGATGGTACGGCGAGCGCAAGAGCCCGGGTGTGTTGGAGAAGATGAGCAATGCGTCGGCCCGAAGCGCGACGGCCAACTCCATAGCCAGCTTGTCTCCATCCACATTGATGGCCTCACCCTCGTGACTCACTGCCGGTGGACAGATGACTGGAACCATCCCAGCGTCGAGAAGCTGCACGAGAGGGTCCGGGGCAACTTCTTCGATACTGCCGGCGTAATCGCCCCTCAACACGCGAGGCTTCCCGTCGACCACCACGCGGATGGCATCCTTTCGCCGTCCTCTGATGATGCCCGCGTCAAGTCCGGTGAGGCCGACCGCCCGGCGACCACGCCTTGCCAGGCCCTCAACGATCCGCTTGTTTGCCAGGCCCGCGTACACCATGAGGAAGAGATCCATCGTTTCCGCATCGGTGAAGCGAGAAACCTGACCGTCCGCGGACGTGACCAGGCGAGGCTCAATCCCGAGCCGCCGGCTCAGCGAATCAAGCTGCGCGTTCGCGCCGTGCACCAGAACGAATGGCTCGTCGACGGTGATGAGATCGTCGAGAAAGGGATCGAGATCGATGCCGGCGCTCCCGCCCAGCTTGATCACATACATCTGGCGCTCTCCGCGAAGACCGTCGTGAGCACCCGAACGGACTGGAGATACTCGGCCACCCGAATGTGTTCCTGAGGTGTGTGATCGAGTTTCGAGTCACCCGGTCCGTACGCCACGGTGGGACATCCCCAAGTCGGAGCCACAACGTTCATGTCCGAGGTCCCCGTTTTGTGCTTGAGTCGGGGACGCACACCCTCTGCCCGGAGCGCGCGCAGAAAAGCGGCCACGAGAGGACTATCTTTTCGGGCCTCATAGGGCGGCTCCGCCTCGGCAAAGTCAATGCTGCCCGGTCGTGCTGCCTGCCTAACGCCGTCCTGAAGCTCCGTGAGGTTGACACCCGTCGGAATTCGGAACGCGACCCGCAGGTCCGCCGACTCCTGCAGCCCATCGCCGTCAGAGCTGAATCCCACGATGGAAGCGCCAACGGAGCGAAACGTGTCGTGGCCCTGCGCGAATCCGGCACAGCAATGGAGGACCCGGCCCCAGGCTTCGAATGCCCGATCGCAGATCCCCGGGGTGGGGCCCGCGCTGTGACTGCAGTCCTGAGCGAAATGAATCACCGCACGGACGCTGCCTCGATAGCCGAGCACGACGGAGTCGGAGCCTCCCGGCTCCCCGATGACCAGCGCCGGCGGCGATGGAGCACGGCGAAGAAAGCGAGCGCCCTCCGATCCACCCTCCTCGCCGACGGCCCCAACGACCGTCACGTTTGCGGATGCGCCCACTCTGCAGGCCGCGGCGACGGCGGCCGCCAGCGGGCCCTTCGCATCAACGGCCCCACGTCCGTAGATGCAGCCGTTGTCTTGGCGAACCGGTACGAGCCCTGGGACCGTATCGACGTGGCCCAGAAACATGAGCCCCCTGCCGTTGCCGGTCATTCCCACCGCGTTCCCGGCCGGATCTCTCCTTGCATTGAGGCCGTGGGCCGTCATGGCGTCGACGAGCAGATCAACCGCTTGCGACTCTGAGCCGGTCACGCTCGGGGTTGAGACGAGATCCAGCAAGAGCTTAACCGCTTCGGCGTCCGTCACGCCGCCACTGCCGCCTCGGCCCGGTGGAGGACGTAATCGATCATCCGGGCCGGGATATCCACGCCGGTCGTCTGAATGCTGTTTCGGAACTCCATGGTGTAGTTCACCTCGGTCACCTGGAGGCCGCTGGGTGTCTCCATCAGATCGACCGCGAGCACGCCACCGCCGACGGCGCGGGCAGCGGCAAGCGACAGGCTGGAGATTTCATCCGTCACCGGGCAGCCCTCGGCTCGCCCTCCGAGGGCGGTGTTGGTGATCCAGTGGTCCGAGTATCGGTAGATGGCCGCGATGGTTTGCTCGCCGACCACAAAGCTGCGGATGTCGCGTCCCGGCTTCTCCACGAACTCCTGGATGTAGAAGATCGAGTGCTGATAGGACCCGAGGGTGTCCTTGTGCTCGAGAATGGCCTCCGCCGCGTACCGATCGCTCACCACCGAGAGCAATCGTCCCCAGGATCCGATGACCGGCTTCAACACTGCCGGATAGCCGATCGTCTCGATGGCCCGCAGGGCCGATTCGGGAGTGAATGCCACCAGAGTTCTGGGCGTGGGCACGCCATGCTTGACCAGCAGACTCGAGCTGATCACCTTGTTGCCGCAGTTTTCGGCCACCTCATAGCTGTTCACGGTGGTGACGCCCGCGTCGTTGAATAGCCGCAGGGCGTACAGCGCTCGCGAGTGGTTGATGCACCGTTCGAAGACGAGATCGTACCTCGGATGCACAGAGTCCAGGTCGAAGACGACATCTCGATCGTCGATGCGATCGTACGCAACGCCACGGCGTTCCAGCTCGGCGAACAACAGCTTCTCCTCGGCACGGACTCGAGAGAGGATGACGGCGAGACGCACTCAGATCCCTTCCCAGCCGTACCGGCGAATGAACTCGAGGATGCCTCCCGCTTCGGCGATTCGCTGCACAAATGGAGGCACCGGGGCGGCCTGATAGGTCTGCTGGCGGACCCGGATGGATCCACTCTCGATGTCCACCTCCGCATCGTCACCATCTCCGGCGGCCTCCACGGCTTCCGGACAGATCAAGAGCGGGAGGCCCACATTGATGGCGTTGCGATAGAAGATTCGCGCAAAGGTGGGCGCTATGACCGCCTTGATTCCGGCGGCCTGGAGGGCGACGGGAGCGTGCTCCCGAGAAGAGCCACAGCCGAAGTTGGACTCCGCGACAATGATGTCTCCAGGCTTCACGTTCTCAGGAAAGTCAGGTCGGACCTCGCACAGGCAGTACCGGCCCAACTGCGATCGATCGGTGGTCACGTTGTACCTGCCGGGGATGATCTCGTCAGTGTTGACATTGGCGTGCAGCTTCCAGACACGACTCACGAGAGAAATCTCCTCGGGTCCGTGATCACGCCCTCGACCGCCGTCGCCGCCGCGGTCGCCGGGCTTGCAAGGAAGAGCTGGGAGTCGGGATGTCCCATTCGACCGCGAAAGTTGCGATTCTGCGTTGTCAATCCGCGCTCCCCTGCCCCCAGCACCCCCTGGTGCCTGCCGATGCAAGGGCCGCAGCCAGGCGTCGTGATCTGGGCACCTGCCTGGACGAGAGCGGCAATGGCGCCGCTCTTGAGGGCGGCAAGGTACACCTCGCTGGATGCTGGAGTTACCACCAGTCGGGTCCTTGGCGACACCCGCCGGCCGGACAGGATCGAAGCAGCCTGCTGGAGGTCCTCGAAGCGGCCATTGGTGCAGGTGCCGATGAAGACCTGGTCGATGTGCTCTCCTTCCACCGAGCCGACGTCCACCACATTTGAGACCTCGGAGGGGCAGGCGACCTGCGGCTCGAGGCTCGAGATATCGAGGTCTACCGTTCTGACGTATCGGGCGTCGGGCGTCGCTCGGACGGTCGACGCGGGCCCACCCGAGCGGTCCTCCACATACGCCAGGATTCCCTGGCTGGGCTCGATCAACCCGGCCTTGGCACCCATCTCGACCGCCATGTTGGACAGCGTCATCCGGTCGGACAGGCCCATGGCCTCGACGGCCGGCCCGCCGAACTCCAAGGATTGATACGTGGCGCCGTCGACGCCCAGGACAGCGGCGAGTCTGAGGACGGTGTCTTTGGCGAAGACCCCAGGACGCAGAGAGCCGCTGATGTTCACACGGATGGTCTCGGGGACCCGGAACCAGGTCTTGCCGGTGGCAAACACCACCGCGACATCCGTGGATCCCATTCCGGTTCCGAATGCGCCGAGTGCGCCGTAGGTGCACGAGTGTGAGTCCGCGCCGACCACGATGTCGCCCGGCCGTACCAGCCCCTTCTCGACCATGACCTGGTGGCAGATGCCCTCAGTGAAGACCTTGGTTATGCCGTTGGCGGCGATGAACGCCCGAATCCGCTGGTGCAGCTCGGCGGCCTGGGGCGTGGGCGCCGGCACCATGTGGTCAAACACGACAATCACCCGGTCCGGATCCCATAACGGCCGGTTCAGCTTCTCGAACGATTCGATGGCCAGTGGGGTGGTGTTGTCGTGGCTCATTGCATAGTCCACGGGCGCCACGACGATCTCGCCGGCGTGCACCCGGCGGTCGAGTTTCCGGCTGAAGATTTCCTCAATGAGCGTACCCATTCACTCCTCCCTCGATTGACGACCGGCCATGTCGCTCACGCCGTGACCCAACGACGGAGGAGGTCGTCAACCTCGCCAAGCGCCAAGGGGCCGCGGTCAGAGAGCCGTTTGATTTCCGCAGTCAGGTCGCGGAGCTCCACCTCGCCGAAGTGCAGACCCAGCGCATTGGCTCGATGCGCCACCGCGTGCCTGCCGGTCAGCTTGTGTCCGATATCGATGGTGCGTTCCAGGCCAAAGTCAGCCGGGTCGATGACCTCGTAGGTCGTCGGGTTATTGAGCATCGCCTTGGTGTGGATGCCCGCCTTGTGGTTAAAGGCAAACTCACCGGTGATGTAGTTGTTGAACGGCACCTGAACGCCTACCATCTCGCTCACCATGCGATCCAGACGCGGCAGATCGGTCAGACGATACTTGTCGACCAGCCGGCGGTCGATGGTGTACAGCCGTGCGAGCAGACCGCCGAGGTTGGTGATGCCGTTGCGCTCGCCGATCCCGAGTACCGTCGTATCGATGTGCGTCGCACCGGCCTCGAGAGCGGAGAACGCGTTCGCCACCGCGCATCCGGCATCGTTGTGGCCGTGAAATTCGATGTCGCAGTGAACCTGCCGCCGCACCTCCGCCACCAGCGCAAAAACCTGACGGGGAGTCGCCACGCCGACCGTGTCGGCGATACCCACGCGGTTAACGCCGAAGGTGTCCACGGCTCGGTAGACATCAAGGAGATCGCTCTCCTTGCTCCGGAAGGAGTCTTCGCTGCTGAATCGGACCTCGACCCCCTGCCCTTTGACGTACTCGATCACCCTCTGTGCCGCTTCGATGATCTGCCCAATGCTTCGCCCATGGCTGAACTCACGGAGAACCGATGAGGTGCCGAAAAGGATGTCGATTCCGGATACCCCGGTCTCCACCGCGCATTTCGCGTCTTCCATATCGCATCTCACATGCGTCAGGATCTTCATGCGCAGCGGGAGTCCGGCGATGATGCGGGCGTCTCGCGCCGATCCCGGTGAGGCACAAGGAGACGTCAGCTCGGCATATTCGATCCCAAAGTCGTCGAGGGCCAGCGCCAGCTCCACCTTTTGGCCGGTGCTGAAGTTGGACTTGGCGAACTGCTCACCCTCGCGAAGGGTCGAGTCGATGATGCAGTAGCGCTCGATCATGCCGTACTCCTTGTCTCGGCGACGTAGCAACAAAAAAGCCCGCCTGTCCTCGAGGACGGCGGGTGCCGTGGTACCACCTACGTGCGCTCTCGTCTCGCGGCGAGAGCCTCTGCCGGCGCGGACCCAGCTCTCAGAGCATAAGACCGTATGCCGTGACATTCGTTAACCGGTGCCGAATCCGGGTTCGATCTACTGACCTCAAAGAGAGGCGTTCGACGAACGGCTCAGGGACCTTGTTCGACCACCCGCTCTGACACCGCTTCACAGCATCGCGGCTCTCTCGAGTCGGAGCCCCGGTGGCCTACTGCTCCCGTCATCGTCCAGTATTCGCTTTGGTAGCAGTCTAGGCTCAGTATGCTCGCCGTGTCAAATCCCAAGAGACTGTCGGAAAGCAGCCTCATCCGATCAGGCTTACGGCCGCGAGATCCAGCGGGGATGAACCCTTCGGTTACTCTCCCCAGTCCTCCTCGACCTCTGGGGCCAGTGCCAGCTCGATTGGTTGAGCGGAAATCACTTCCAGTTCGGCACCACAGTCGGTACATTCGACGATCTCGCCCCGTTCTGGGGCTTGCAACTGAAGCTCCGCGTCACACTCGGGACACTTTGTTTGCACGCTACCAACGGCCATCATCAACCTCCACGATCTGTTCGTTTACCTTTACCACCGGTAGGGGATTGCCTTGTACTGGGGATCCGGAAAGGCCTCGCTCTGCACTAAGGCAGCCACCCGTCTCCGGAGCGCCCGGGTCTCAGGGGGAGTCAAGAGCTCGGTCACGTCTGAACACGCACCCGAACTAAAGTCAGCTTCGAGGCGTTCCAAAGCCGCTCGCTCAGCGTCCTCAAAGGGAAGCCCGGCAAAGTGCCACAGGATCGTCCGGAGCTTCGGCTGGGCGTGGAAGGTCAGGCCATGATCGATTCCCCAGAGCCGTCCATGATGTCCGATCAGGAGGTGGTCCGGCTTCCGGTCCGCATTGTTCACGATCCAGTCAAGCAGCGCCATCTTGCGCAGCTGAGTCACCGCAATCGCGGACTCGTCGGCCTCCTCGATGAAGGTCTGAAGGGACCCGATTCCGAACCTGCCCTGCGCAGCGACGGTGGCTGGAACGAGACCCCACCCGAGGGAACGATCTATTCGATATGTCGCGATCTCGCGCTTGTAGAGGCTTCCGGCCGGAAAGTCCCAGAGGGGGTATTCGCCTCGCGCCGGCTTGTAGACCGCGAAGCTCTGGCCGGCGGTCGGGTGCTCGAGGAGGACTAGGTAACAGGCATTACTGCCGTAGTAGATGCTGCGGATCTGAGCCGGCCGGGCGGTCAACAGAAGCTCGCAGATGTCCGAACGGTCCGGGTCCCAGGCAGTGCCCTGCGGCTGGTATCCCTCCATGGGGGAGGCTTCCGAACCAGCCTGGGAAGAGGCGGCTGAAGTGGGAATCTGTGGCATTTCGTCGACAGGCATCGCCACCGCAGTATGTCCCTTGTCTGATTGTTCAGAGTCGCGCGTCGCCGACAGATTCCCGCTCCTGTTGTTCTCCATTCTAGTGAGGCATTTCGCCACTTTTGGGGCTTCCGTGCTATGCTTTTGCGATGGGGACCTTGGACTTGGGTCTCGACCTCGGCTACGCGAGCCAGGGGTCGATGGCCGCGCCGACGCCGGATTCCGTAATCTCGCTCAACGGCAGCTTCGTGTCACCGCGCGTCAACCGAGTTGTGGGTATCGTCGAGGGCCCCGATGAACTGCGGCGAGGCGTCAAACAGTCCATCGAGCGAGCCTTTGAAAAGGGCGGCCCGATGGAGCAAGTTGTCGCCGGTGAAGAGGCGGAATACGTCTCGCGGATCCTGGCTGATCTGAGCGTCGATGAGCAAGCGAACCCGGGTGTCGCGGCAGCCATTGCGATTCGGATTCGAGGGGATGTTGTGCTGGCCGCTGCCGGCGGAGCAACCGCCGATTTAACCGGACCGGGTGGCGAGAAGGTAGTACAGGCGGACAGCCGGGCAGAGACGCCCGTCGTTCTCCGTTCGGGCCTCGGCCCTGCGAACTCGATCGTACTTATGGGCAAGGGTGCGGCCGAGAAGGTGAGCGAGACCGAAGTCTTGCAAACCATGCGAGGGAGCTTTTCCCTGGAGGATGCGGCTCGCTGGCTGACAACGCTTGCCGGTGGTCGTGGAGCTGAGTCGGCAACGGCGCTGATCACGCGTATGGAGCCGGGAAAGTCGCACCGGCCGGTCAAAGCTCAGGCGAAAGAAGTCCATCACATCGATGCACCACCGCGGCGAGCGAGACGCAGCAAGCCCCTCCGGATTGCGGCAGTCGCAGTCGTTGCGTTCGCCGTCGTGATCGGGGCTACGGCCGCCGGGACCACCCTGCTTAAGTCCTCGACCTCCGCGCTGCAGTTCTCCCGGCCGACAGGCCTGCGCGTGGTTGTGAACCAGCCGTCCACACAGCTGCTCAGCTGGTCTGCCGCCCCTGGAGCGACCGCCTACATCGTCCGGATCTCCGGCCGGAGGTACAGCACCACAGCCGTCAATCTGCACCTCGGTTCCGCACTGCGTCCGGGCCAGTCGTATGTTTGGCGGGTCCGAGCCCGATACGGACGGCATCTCAGCGCGTGGTCTGGGCGCCGCCGGTTGTCCGTTCCGCTTGCCCACCTCTCGTCCCCTCATGCGCTCAGCCCTCGGGGTGTTATTCACCTCAATGCAGGCGCCAAGGTTTCCTTCTGCTGGACGGGTGCAAGTGCCTCGACGCGCTATCGCCTCTTCATTGGCGGTACCTCCCAGCGCTTCCATCTGACGATACCGGCGGCGCGCTTGCAGCATCGGTCGAGCGGAGGACTCTGCACGAGCAAAGCCCTCGCGTTCGGGGCATATTCCTACCGAGTCGGAGCCAGTGCGCCCGGACATGTAAACGCTTGGACGCTGTGGCAGCACTTCAGTGTGCTCAGCCTCGTCACGCCAACACCGGTTCCGGCCGTCACCAATCCGCCGGCGAATACCGTTCCCTTGGTAACTCCCACAGTCGCTGCCTTTGGGAACGCCAACTCGAACACGACGGCACCTTCCTCGAACACTACGGCGCCGTCGTCGAACACGACGACTAACCAGAGCGTCACGTCGTCGCAGAACACATCCGGAGCTGCCCCTCAGCAGCAGCCGACGTCCGTGGTGTCGTCCTGCAGCAATCCTCCCAACTGCGGCTAGCCCTTCATGCGCGCGGCCCAGAGCTGGAGGGCACTCCGTCTACTGATCGCCCTGCTGTTCTTTGGGGGCATGGTGGCCACCGTGTTGCGGACTCCGGCAGCCGGTGCGCAGCCGGCGTCTCAACACCGTCCGGTTACGGTTGCCGGGCCATGTGGTGCAGTGGTCGTGGGCGTCGAGCCTCGGGTCACACCCACCCCGACGGCAACCCGGACGCGGCCAACACCGACCAAACGCCCCAGCCCCACACCAACCCGTAAGCCGAGCCCGACACCCACAACGCGACCAAGCCCCACCGTCACGAAGCCTCCCAGTCCGACGCCGACTGCGACTCAGCCCGTGACGCCGTCGCCAACCATCACTCAAACGGTGACAACCACGCCATCCATGACACCTTCGCCGACCGTCACGGTGACGTCTGTCACGCCATCCGTGACGCCTTCACCGACGGTCTCCGCCACGCCTACAGACACGACTACTGTGACCGTAACCGTCTCGCCTTCACCAACGGAGTCCGTGACCGTCACCACATCGCCGAGCCCGACTGCTTCGGAAACGGGCCTTCCTTCCCCCAGCCCATCGGTCTCACCGACCCTCAGCCCCTCTCCCATAGACACGACGACCGTCAGTCCGACCGCATCGGTTACCGGCACTGGGTCGGCCGCGACGCGCACCGTCAAGCGTCGACGCCCGGTGCCAAATATCGTTTGTGTATGGACCAGCGTGCGCGCCGACGGGAAGCCACAAAAGATGTTCCACAAGCACAGCCAGGTTGCCCTCATATCCGCTTGGAGGCTTGCCCGTCGGCTCGGCCTTCACCGCTACCGGCTCACACTCAGGTGGAGCGTCTTCAGCGGCTTTCAGAAGGATGTGAGTCTTCTTCCGCGTCCTCGCAATCGAGTTGCAGTTCGGCGTATGAAGGACCCCGAGCCATTGAAGGCTGGAACGTTTCGTCTCAAATTCGCGCCCATCGTGCGACACCTCCCCAGAGGGTGGTATTCGGTGGCCTCGTGGGCAACTGTCTATGGTCCTCGCTGCCGGAAGGGTTGCACCGGCATTGCGCGCCAGAACCGCTTCAAGATCGGCTAACGCTCAGCCGGCTGATTACCTCATCGACAAACTCGGTTGTTCCGGCCTCACCGCCGAGGTCGGGCGTCCGGACACCATCCTCAACTGCCTGTAGCGTAGCCAGCCGGATTCTGGCCCCGGCGTCACGGAGCTCAGAGCCCGGCATCGAAGAGAGCAACGCGGCCGCGGCCAGAATCATGGCCATGGGGTTGGCCACGTCCTTCCCCATAAGCGCGGGGGCGGTTCCGTGGGGCGCCTCCGCCATCACTACCTTTGGATTGAGGTTGGCGTCGAAGGAGAGCAACAGAGACTCGGCCCCGGCGATGGAGCCGAACAGCTGCATGACGAGATCGCTGAGAAGATCCCCATCGCGATTCAGTGTGGGGATGACGAGCGGATTGCCACCCGACGTCAGGATGAGGGCGAACGTGGCGTCGATGAGCTCGGGGCGGTAGGGCACCTGGGGATGGCGGAGATGGGCCGCGTCCATCTCCTCCTTCAGCATTCCCTCGTACACCGGGCTGACCGTGAATTTTGGCCCTCCGAATACGGTCGCAGCCGTCTGCTCGGCCACACGGAACGCGTATTCCGCCACCGCACCACAGTCGCTGCGCCGAATCATCTCCGTTCGGTAGGCTTGCTCTTCCCGGCCACTCCCTTCTCTCCACTCCTTGGCCCCGTAGGCGTCGTTTACGGCCATGCGCACCACGCTGATGGGCGCGTGGACGCCGGCCAGAGGATGGACACCGGGAATCCGTCTGCCCGTTCTCACGATAACCGTGCCGTCTACTTCTCGACGTAGGATGGCGTTCGGAGATCCCACGTCGTTCGGGTCCGGCGGCGTTATGGTGGCAGCCTTTAGCCCAAAGCCGGTCCGACGCATGGCCTCGGCCGCCTCAAAGATGACCCGATTGGCCGTTCTCCTGCGGTTTTCAAGACTGAGATCGAAGGTCAGGGTGCCGACCGTCACCCCACAGACATCCGGACGGAGCAGCCGCAGGGACTGATCGAGTAATTCCTGTCCTGTTTGGTCGCCCTGCAGGACAACGATCTCGGTGCTTGTCATGGGCTTATCTTCACGTCGCCGCTCGCGATCGCCCTTGCCAACCTTGGTGCAAACGCGACCGATGGCGGGTAGGGATCAGCGGCTAGTCCCGCAGCGCGGGGAAGAGCTCATGGGGCTCCGGTTCCGACGTCGGGAACAATGCCTGATCGCCGTGTGCGAAGAAGAACTCAGCCGCGCGAATCAGCTCGGGATCGCTGAGAGCCGCCAGCCTGAGGCGGACCACAAGGTGGTGAAACATGCGATCGATAAGCCGCGAGGTGAGCAGCTCGAGCGTGCGTCGGTCTGCCGGTGCCATCCGATCGAGCTGGGAGGCGATCCGTTCCAATTCGGCCTCGCGGACGCTGTCGACATGCTGCCGCAGCGCCTCGATGATGGGGCCGACTCTCCGGATGGCCTGGCGGCCGACGAAGTCACGGACCTCGGCCTCGAGGATGCTGTCCACCTTCGTGAGACTCGTATTCCTCGCCGCCGATGGATCGGATACCGAGTCGACGTCATAGACGTGCACTCCCGCCGCGGCGGCCACGGAAGGGTCGACATTGCGCGGTATCGAAAGATCGAAGATCACGAGGCCGTTGGCTCCGACAACCATGTCAGGGAGCACCAACGGTCTCGGGGAGTTGGTAGCGAGACAGACGAGATCGTACGTGCCAACGTGCAGCAATGCCTCATTCAGGTCCATTGCCTGGCCCTGCCAGCGCTCGGCGATCCTGCGGGCAGACTCCGGCGTGCGACTGGCAATCGTGAGCGAGCTTGCGCCGGCCAAGGCTTGGGCCAGCAGGCGGGCGATCGTACCCCCGCCCACGATGAGGACTCTTGCATCCTGAAGCGGCCCGTGCTGCTCATAGAGCCGTGTCACACTGCCGGCGACGGAACCATTTCCCGATCCAAGGTCAGTTTCGCGGCGCAGTCGTCGGGCACAGGCGGTGGCGGCTCGAAAGAGGGAGGACAATGCCGGGCCAATGGTCCCGGCGCGCTCGGCCATGTGAACCGCGGCACGCACCTGAGCGCCGATTTCCAACTCTCCGATTACCTGGGACTCCAACCCCGATGCCACCCGGAAAGCATGACGCACAGCATCCGCTCCGCTCACCACGCGGAGGTACGGCTCACTTTCGCGACTCAGGGACAGAAGCAGTCGACGCCCCATTTCAAGCACCGCATCGGCATCCGGTCCCACAAGATAGAGCTCTGTCCGTGCGCACGTCGAGAGCAGTACGGCCTCCGAATGGGCCGACTGATGGGAGAGTGAGACGAGGCGCCGGTATGCCTCATCGGCCGTCAGGGCCAGCTTCTCCCTGGCGTCGAGAGGACAAGTGCGATGCTCCACGCCGATGGAAAGAATTTCCATGCCAGCCCTCATCCGTGCTGCTCAAGTCTACTTGGGCGCCGCAGGAGATAGGCAGATGGCCGCATGAAGTTAATTCTCGTTACGGGGGCGCCGGCGACGGGAAAGACCACCGTGGCCAGCCATTTGGCGGACCGGCTCCATATTCCACTGATCGGGAAAGATCAGATCAAGGAAGCTCTGGACGACGCGCTGCAACCGTCCTCACGAGACGTGGAATGGACGCAGCGGTTAGGCGCCGCGGCCGTGCACACGCTCTGGATGGTCGCCGGTTGGTATGAACGTCTAATCATCGATTGCAATCTGGATCCTCGGCCCTCGGATCTCGCATCACAAATTCGGCAGCTCGATGCCCAAGCGCTGGAAATCTTCTGCCATTGTTCCTACAAAGTTGCGCGGGAACGGTACCGCCGACGAGTGACCTGTCGTCATCCCGTGCATATCGACACCGATCTCTCAGCGGACATCTTCAACCGATACGACGCTCCCCTCCAACTCGGCCCCATGCTGGTGGTCAATACCATGGTCCCCGAGAGCCCGAGGTCGGTGAGCGACTGGGTAATCGAGTCATGGCGGCAGCGAGATGTTGTCTGACTCCTGGTCGAGCCAAATGAGTCGCTCACTGGCGAGCCTTTGGACAAGCTCTCGAACACGGACCGCGTCAGGGTTACCGGGTAGCCTCGCGAGCAGCTCACCGAAGCCGAGCGCAGAGTCAGTGGAGCACAGGGTCGCCAGCACCCGGCCTCGCCAGAATCGGTCCGACTGGGCAAACGGTTCGGCCTTCCCAGGCCGTGTACGTGCCGGCGTTCTGGGAAGGGCCGCCCCGAAGTCGATGAGCGCCTGATTCCAAGACCAAGCGCGACCCTTGGGAAGCAGCCGGTCGGCGACTTGTTGGATCTGGCACGCCGGGATTGTAACGCCCTCACGCCCGGCGAAGAACTGGATCGCTCGCCGGGTGTTCGTCTCAACGACTGCCACCTGTAGATCAAAGGCGAAGCAGCAGATTGCTCGTGCCGTATAGGAGCCGATGCCGGGGAGGCGGGTGAGGCCATCGAGGTCGTGAGGAAACTCGCCGGGGTGAAGTGATGTCACCTGCACGGCCGTCTGGTGCAGCATGCGCGCCCGCCGGTTGTAGCCCAGACCCTGCCAGCAGCGGAGAACGTCGGCCGTGCGGGAGGCGGCAAGCGACGAGATGGTCGGAAAGCGCTCGATGAACCCCAGGAATGCGGGAATGACACGGGAGACCTGAGTCTGCTGGAGCATGATCTCCGAAACCAGGATGCGGTACGGGTCCCGGGTCTTTCGCCATGGGAGATCTCGACCATGATCGTCGAACCAGGCAAGGACCTCAGCCTGTACGGCCCGGACGCAGGATTCGGAGGGACACCAAGCCGGCCTCTCCCGGCGGGTCGAGGCGGGTTTAGCCATGCGGCGCCTCAAAGAGCGAGGATGCGAACGGATGGGAGCAATACACTCGGATATGTCTGCCGCCGCCCAGCCGCTCTTGGAGCTTCAGGACCTCGACGTTCAGATCGAGGGCGAGCATTCGGCGATTGAGTCCATCCGTCGAAGACTCGCGTCGAGCCAGGAGATCGAGTCGGCCCGCCGCCGCCTGTCGGAACAGGAGGCTCGACTGCAGACGGCTCAGACGGAGCTCCGCAGACTGGACACCGATGCCCAAGATCTTCGGAACACCATCACCCGGCTGAACAGTCGGCTTTATGGCGGTTCTGTGCACGATTCCCGCGAGCTGGCCTCCATAGAAGCAGAGATCTCCCACGCGACGAAGCGACAGGTGGAGAGTGAGGATCGGGAATTGGAGCTGATGGAGGAAATTGAATCTCTGACCGCCAGTCTCGAAGAGGGACGAGGTCGCTTGGAGCGCTTGGAATCCGATCGGGCGGCTATGACCAACTCCTTGCTGGCGGAGCGGCAGAGCCGTCAAACCCAGCTTGACTCGCTCGTCGCCGCACGGCAGGAACGAGTCCAGGAGCTACCGCCTGCTCGCCTCTCTCAATACGAACGACTTCGAGAGCGGCTGGGGCACGCAGTTTCCGCAGTGGATGGCGGGGTGTGTCAGTGGTGCCGAGTCCAGCTCCCACCAGCCGATGTGCAACATGCCCGAGGGCCCGACATCGTTCTCTGTACGAACTGCGGACGCATCCTCTGTCCGGCGGGCTAATCGATTACTTGACGGACTCGAGGATGTGCGTCTTGGCCTGGGCCCGCTGATGGGCAAGCCAGGTGCTGAAGGTAGCTGCCTGCACCTGAGCCGCGACGCCGGGCGGATACTTGCCGGTTCGCCGACTCAGAACCTGCACGATGTGATAGCCGAACCGGGAATGGATGAGCTGCAGCTTGTTCACCGGCCCCGAGAAAACGGCCTTCTCAAAATTGGGCACGAATCCGCCGGTCGGATAGAGCAGGGTGCTGCCCGGCACCGCAGGGTTCTGCTGCATCCCGCCGTGTTGAGCGCTGCCGCCAAGGCTGCTGCGGTCGTCGGAGCACTTCCGAGCAAGCTGGGCGAAGCTTTTACCGGACGAAATTTCGCTGACGAGTCTCCTGGCGAAGACATGCGCCTGAGCCGAGCTCAATCGCTTGTGAGGACACGCACTGACCGTGGGGGCCGGCATGATGAGAATCTGCCGGGCGGTCGCGACCGGTCCGGTCGATGACAGCGGTGCAACCTTGGATCTCAGCTTGCTACCAAGGACGTTAATCCGCGCGATATAGGGCACCACCTTCTGGGGCAGCCCCAATTGCTTTAGTCGCAGGGCGAAGGCTTTCTTGCCTCGGGACTGACGGATAAATGACTGCACCTCCCGATGGACGGCGGCCGGACTGGCCACGATGCCACGGCGGGCAGCGGCATTGAGGATGAGCTGGTTCTGGATCAGAGACTCGATGGTGGATTTCGCAAGCTGTCGCGGAGGGGTTATCTGCGTTGGATTAAGCCGCTCCTGGTGAAGTGCGCTATGCAGGAAGGCCTTGAAGATCGACATTGGTATCTTGGCGCCGTCAACCGTCGCGGCCACCGAGCCGCCTGAGACGGTAACCGTAGGCACGGGTGGGGTCGTGGGCGCCGTTGCCGGCGTGGCGCCCGGGCTGGTCTTCGGCTGAACCTGTTGAATGCCGCAACCGGCAAGAAGGAAGACGAATCCTGCGGACAGGACGATACGACGGTAGGGGAGCGCGGGCACAGAGCCTCCAGGGATGACCGTTCGCGGCAGAGGGGTCACGCGGCTATCGCCGGTCTGCCGGCCAGATTTTGAGCACTGAATTGTAACCGTCTCCCTCCGAGAACGGTTGGAATCCGATTGGCGTGAGCAATCGCCTGACCCTCAAGATCGGACTTCAAATGGCGAGACCGCTCCGTTACTCATCAACGCGATCCAGGTCGGTCAACTCCTGGACGACCTGTCGGCACACGGTGTAGCCGAAGCCACGGCGTCCCAAGAATGCGGTGAGGCGCGTCCGGATCAACTCCGGGTCGCCGCGTGAAAGTGAGGCAAGCTTCTTCGCGGCCGCCAGTCGGGCCCGCTCTATTTCCGTAGGAAGCGTGACCATCGCTTGCTCGATATTCTCCCTGGCAACGCCGCGCTGACTGAGCTCGTAGCGCAGGGCTCGGTCTCCTCTTGGAGAGAACTGCTGCCGGTTGGAGGTCCAAAAGAGGGCGAACTCACGATCGCCGAGCAGGCTGGTTTTCTCCAGTCGCTCGAGAACCACATCGGCGACCGAGGAATCAATGCCCTTCCTCCTGAGGTAGGCGTCCACTTCATGCCGACTTCGAGGCCGGAATGCGAGGAAACCAAGACATCGATCATATGCCTTGCCAAGCGTCTCCTCATCAGGAATGGATTCGCCGGCCGGGTCCTGAGAGGCGCTTGAGTAACGTCGGTCGGGCCGCTGCTTATGAGACAGCTTCGGCCTGCTGTTCGGCTTCGGTGCCGGGCCTCGAACGGGAGCGCTCCTCGTCAATCAGTGGTCGTCGGAGCAGCTTACCCATCGGAGACTTGGGCAGCTCGGTACGGAACTCAACCTCCCGAGGGACTTTGTAGTGGGCGAGCTGAGTGCCAAGCCAGCGCTTGATCTCTCGAGGGGTAGCGGTCTCGCCCTGCTTGAGAACCACATAGGCCTTGGCGATCTCACCGCCAAATTGATGCGGAATGCCGGCCACGACGGCTTCATGCACTTTCGGAAACCGATAAAGCGCCTCTTCGATTTCACGGGGAGCGATATTTTCGCCCCCCGTAATGATGAGGTCTTTCTTGCGGTCCACGATGAAGAAAAAGCCCTCGCCGTCCATGGTGGCAATGTCACCGGTGTGCAGCCAGCCATCCCGCAGGATGTCTGCCGTCTCTTTCGGCTCCCTCCAGTACCCCAACATGACCTGAGGGCCCCGCACCAGAAGCTCGCCCCGCTCTCCCGGCCGCACCGGTCGCTCGTCCCCGTCTACGAGCATGGCCTCGGTGTCGGCCACCGGCAGTCCGATACTTCCGGCCGGAGCCGACTGATCGTAGGGCTGGGCATGGGTGAGAGGCCCGGCTTCGGTAAGTCCGTAGCCCTCGTAGAGATGCCCGCCGGTCAGGGCTTCGAAGCGCTGTTTCACTTCCACCGGCAGGGGTGCTCCGCCGCTGACGCAGATGCGAACGGAGCGAAGGTCGTAGTGCGCGACTCGATCGCTGTCCGCGATTGCCGTGAAGAGGGTGGGAACTCCAGGGAGAGCTGTAGGCCGGTACTTCTTGATGGCTTCAAAAATGTCCCCGAGGATCGGCCGAGGTATCAGAACGGATCGCGCTGCAAGGAGCAGTCCGGCGTTCATCACGAGCGTGAGCCCGTAGGCATGGAAGAAGGGAAGGACTGCGAGGATCGTCTCCCGCCCGTCCTTCAGTTGCGGGAACCATTGGCGCATCTGTGAGGCATTTGCGATGAGGTTGGCGTGGGAGAGGAGGGCTCCCTTGGGCCGACCTGTCGTTCCGGTTGTGTACAGGATCACCGCGGGATCCGACGGAGAGACCACTGTCCCGGCGGGGCCCGGCGACCGATGCCCCAGGAGGTCTCGAAACTGATGAATACCGGGCCCCACATATGCGGCGCTGCCCCCGGCCGATTCCCGAAGGGGGCCCAGGACAGGAGCGAGCCGGACGGCGACATCCGCCAGACCTTGGGCGACTGGAGCGAGTGGGGAAGAGCCCCGTTCAAAGCGCTTGATCCACGACAGATAGGCCAAGAACCAGGCAGCCGTGAGGCGTTTGGTTAACGGAAGCAAGTCCAGCACCGAACCAATGACGAGGTGCTCGATTCCTTGACGTTCTCGCACGCCGACGACCTTGGCCGCAAGGAGATCGAGCGTGATGATGACTTTTGGTTCCGTCGAGGCCAAGTAGTGTTCTAGCTCAACCTCCGTAAAGAGGGGGCTAGCGGCGACGACGATGGCGCCCAGTTTGAGGGTGGCATAGTAGGCGATCACAAAATGCGGCACGTTGGGCAGCAGCAACACCACACGGTCGCCTTTGGCAACCCCCAGGGCCGACAGGGACCGGCTCAGCGCTTCCGAGCGGTCCTGTACTTGGCTCCAGGTGAGCGACTGCCCTTGGAAAACCAACGCCTCCGCCGAGGGATGTCGGCCGGCCACCTCGTCGAGGATGTGGCCAATGGCGAGATTCGGATAGCTGAGCGAAGGCTGGACATCGGCCGGGTAGCTCGCGAGCCAGGGTCTCTCGGTGCCGGCGGAAGCCTCTTGCGCCTGCCTTCTCTCCTGCTCGACTCCGGTCATTTTGGCTGGTACATCCTAGCACCGTGATGGCGGCCGAGGAGAGGAATCCAAGAGCTGCCCTCCCGGCGAGGCGCTGCTGTAGACTGCTGCCAGAGAGGAGGCTCCTGGGTGCACTGGGTCGACGTGGTCATTCTCGTCATCATCGCCCTATCAGCCCTCTATGGGGCAATACGCGGTCTGATTGTCCAAGTGGCGTCCATTGTCGGCCTACTCGGCGGGCTCTACCTTGCCGAGCGGAACTACAAGACCGTGCGGGACTTCCTGGAGGTGTTCGCCCATCGCGATCGCCTCGTCACGGCCATCGCCTTTCTTGCCATTGTGCTGGTCGTTTGGAGCGCAGGCTCGATCATCGGAAACCTGTTGAGGGGCATAGCGCGATTCACACCGCTGGTGCTGGTCGATCGTCTCGGTGGCCTGGTGCTGGGTGGAATCAGCGGCGTCGTTGCCGTCGAGGTGCTGATCATCCTCGCCGCTCGGTCGCATGATGTCTCTCTGCATGCAGGTCTCCACGCATCCCACCTTGCCCCGTACTTCCGTGGAGTCGTCCCAGGCCTGCACTCCTTGATTCCGGGCCATTTGCGGGTGCGCGGATAGAGTGGGTCTAAACGGTGGCCGCCGGCCGGCCGGTTCCCCGGCTGTTTGCACCCTCTCGATGGACAGAGCGGACGCCGGGAATCTGTTCCAGCCGGTTGAAGACTCGTGACAGCTGGTCGATGCCGGCGATACGAACCGTAATCCGAATGCTTGCGGAGCCGTCCTTGTGGGTAGTTGCATTGGCGGCGCTCAAACCGATTTGTTCGTCGCTCATCATGGCCGCGATGTCCCGCAACAGTCCGTCTCGATCCCAGGCGTCTATGACAACCGGTACCGGATAGACCTCCTGGGACCCCTGCTTGCCCCACTCAACGGGAACGAGGCGCTCTCGCTCGACCTCTGAACGGATGCGGGGACAGTCCTGTCGATGGACGGTGACGCCGCGATTGCGCGTGATGTAGCCCACGATCGGATCGCCCAGGACAGGAGAGCAACACGACGCGATTCGCGTCAAGAGGTTCCCGACACCCATGACCTGGACTCCCGGAGTCGGTTGGCGCGTTGGGGGCGCCTCGGCCGGCAGCTGGCCGTCGTCGGGCTGGTTTCGCAGCCCCAGCCGGGCCACCACGCCGTGCGCCGACTGCGCCCCGTAGCCGATGGCGGCCAGGAGGTCCTCAAGGGACTTGTAATGCAAGTTGACGGCCACTTTGCCGAGAAGCTCGAGATTGACCTCGCTGAACCGGCGCTGGTCGAGGCGCTGTAGCTCATGGTCTAGGAGATCGCGGCCGCGGGCGATGTTATCGTCCCGATTCTGGCGCTTGAACCACTGTCTGATCTTCTGTCGGGCCGACGCCGTCTTGACGAAGCTCATCCAGTCGCGGCTGGGACCACGTGCAATTTTGGTGGTCAGGATTTCGACCCGGTCGGCGGTTTGCAATTCATGATTGAGCGGCACCATGATGCCGTTCACCTTGGCGCCGATACAGCGGTTTCCGATGTCGGTGTGGATGCGATAGGCGAAATCAACGGGCGTAGAGCCCGCCGGGAGGTCGATGACGTCTCCGCGGGGACTGAACACGAAGACCTCGCCGCCGAACATGTCAACCTTCAGCGTGTCCACGAAGTCGGCGGCGTCCTGACCCAGCTCCTGTTGCCAGCTGGTCAAGGCCTTCACCCATGAGGTGAGCGTGTCGGGCAGACTGACCGACTGACCTCGTTCCTTGTAGTACCAGTGGGCGGCAAGGCCGAACTCGGCGATCTCATGCATGGCGACGGTGCGAATCTGCACCTCGATGGTTCTGCCGTTCGCCGGCACCACCGTCGTATGCAGTGACTGATAGCCATTCGGCTTCGGGAGAGCGATATAGTCCTTGATCCGAGAACCCATTGGCGGCCACATCGAGTGCACGATTCCCAGGGCTTGGTAGCATTCGACCTCGGTTTCCGTCAGCACTCGAATCGCAAAGAGATCAAAGATGCGCGAGATGTCCATGCTGATCTCAGGACGGAGCAGCTTTCGATAGATGCTGTAGAGATGCTTAGGGCGTCCGTAGATGTCGGCCTGAATGCCCTGCCCGGCGAGCGCCTCGCGCAGGCCACTGACCATCGAGTCGATGAACTCCTGACGGCTGCCTAGCTGTTCTGCCAGCTGGTCCACCAGCCACCAGTAGTGCTCCGGCTCCAGGTACTTGAACGCTAGATCTTCCAATGGCCACTTTAGCTGCGCGATCCCCAGGCGACCAGCCAAGGGGGCATAGATCTCTCGGGTGTCTGCAGCAATGCGTCGCTGCTTTTCCTCTCGAAGGACGTCCAGTGTCCGCATGTTGTGTAGGCGATCGGCCAGCTTGACAATGACGACGCGTGGGTCCTCTGCCATGGCCAGAAACATCTTCCGCAGATTCTCGGCCTGCTCACGGGTATAGTCGGGCTTCTTGCGATCATCCCCATCCGCTTCGCGCGGATCGCCGGCCCTACGGCGCAGCTCCGCGAACTTCGTTACGCCGTCGACCAATCGCTTGATGGTCGGTCCAAATTCGGTCTCGACATCCGCGAGCGAGGCCTGCGTATCCTCGACCACGTCATGAAGCATCCCAGCGGATATCGTGGCTGGGTCCAGGCGCATTGAAGCCAAATAGTACGCGGTCGCCAAGGGGTGGACGATGTACGGCTGGCCCGAAAGCCGCCTCGTGTCACCGTGCGCCTCTCGTGCGAAGTCGTAAGAGCGTTCGACAAGAGTCAAAGCCTTGTCGTCATAGCCCTGCGACATGCTCTCGACGAGCATAGGAAAGGTCGGATCAATTACGTTCGGAACTTCGCGTGCTGTGAGCACTGATAACCCCGGAAGGGCACGAGACGACCTCGAAGCGGCAGGACGACCACCCTCGAGCGTTAACGCGCCTATTACGCCGATTTTAGGCCGATTTGACGAATTTGGCAACCGGACTACAGTACCGTGTCGAGGTGTCCACTTGCTTCGTGGTTAAGGCACGTACCGGAGAGCGATGCGGATGTTGGGACCCGCATGCAGTCGGCCCGGTAAAATGGAGCCATCCATGCGGAACGTATGGATGAAAGACATACAGGCGTTGGGCGGAAGTAGTAGGCCCTCTTCAAGCGAGCCGGGCTGTGGTGGAAGCCGGCACCGAGGCTGAACTCATCCGTCCGCGAACGTTGTGGGCGCGCGTCCCGTTCAGCGCGCACGAGTGGTCGACAAGGTCAGTCTTGGGGCTGTAGCTCAGCTGGAAGAGCGCCTGCATGGCATGCAGGAAGTCAGGGGTTCGAGTCCCCTCAGCTCCACCAACCTTTCGACAACCCGGGTGGTACCGCGGAGCCAACCCTCCGTCCCGAATGGACGGAGGGTTTTTTGTTGAGCGGATTCTCAGGAGAGTCGAACGCGTGCGAAACCGAGGGAGTGCGATGTGAATAGCAAGATGCAGGGCAACACGGCCATCGGAGACAGGCCTCGATACATTCCCGTTGAGATCGAAGAGAAGTGGCAGCGGCGCTGGGACGAGATGAGGCTCTTTCACGCGGAGATCGATCCCTCCCGGCCCAAGTTTTACCTGCTCGAGTTCTTTCCCTACCCCTCAGGTGATGGCCTGTCCGTTGGCCACTCCAAGAACTATGTGCCCACAGACACGTTTTGCCGGTTCCTGCGGATGCGAGGCGTCAATGTTCTGCATCCGATGGGCTGGGACGCATTCGGACTGCCGGCTGAAAACGAGGCCATCCTGAAGCAGGTCCACCCAGCCGAGAACACGCCCAAGAACGCGGCCAACTACAAGCGACAGATGCGTCTTCAGGGCCTGTCCTATGACTGGGAACGCGAGATCGACGCCTCCAATCCGGACTACTATCGCTGGACTCAGTGGTTCTTCCTGCTGATGTACAAGCGGGGTCTCGCCTACCGTGCCGTTGCCGCACAGTGGTGGTGTCCCCAGTGTCAGACTATCCTGGCAAATGAGCAGGTCGAGAACGGGTACTGCTGGCGTCACACCGACCAGCTGGCGGAACGCAAGGAGTTGGAGCAGTGGTACTTCCGGATAACTGACTATGCGGACGAGCTGCTGACAGCTCTGGACGAGCTCGACTGGCCGGAACCGATCCTGGCGATGCAGCGCAACTGGATCGGCCGAAGCGAGGGCGCCCGGATCGATTTCCAGGCCACACGCGCCGATGGCTCCGCGGTCACCATCCCGGTGTTCACCACCCGGCCGGACACCATCTTCGGAGCGACCTTTCTCGTTCTCTCCCCCGAACACCCCGAAGTTGACGGGCTGACGACTGATGAGCATCGTGCGCGTGTCATCCAATATCAACAGCAGTCAGGGCTGGAAAGCGAGATCACCCGACTGGCCACGGACCGCGAGAAGACGGGGGTCTCCACAGGCGCGCATGCTTTGAATCCGTTCACCCGAGAGCAGATCCCCATCTGGATCGCCGACTACGTGTTGGTCAGCTACGGCACGGGAGCGATCATGGCGGTGCCCGGCCACGACGAACGCGACCGAGAATTTGCGCGAAAGTTTCATCTTCCCATCCGAACCGTGGTCAAGGAAGGCGTCGAGATTGATCCGGAGCGTGACGGTTACGAGCCGGAGCAGGATTCGGGCTATACGGGCGAGGGACGTATGGTTTCCTCGGGTGAGTTCTCGGGACTCAGCACCGAGGAGGGACGCCGGCGAATTGTCGAAGCGCTGAAGGAGCGTGGCATTGGACAGCCGGCAATCACCTACCGCCTGCGGGATTGGCTGGTTTCACGTCAGCGTTACTGGGGCGCACCGATCCCGATTGTGTACTGCGACGGGTGCGGCATCGTACCCGTGCCGGAAGAGGACCTGCCGGTACTGCTTCCCGCCCTCGAGCACTATCAACCGGCGGGAGATGGTCGGTCACCGCTGGCTACCTCGGCTGAGTTTGTGAACGTCACCTGCCCGGACTGCGGCGGACCGGCCCAGAGAGAAACAGATACCCTCGACACCTTCGTCGACTCGTCCTGGTATTACCTTCGCTTTACGAGCCCTCATGATGCCACCAGGCCCTTTGACCCTGCGGCAGCTCGATACTGGGCTCCGATCGACCTGTATGTCGGTGGTGCCGAGCACGCGGTCATGCACCTGTTGTACTTCCGATTCTTTGCCAAAGTGATGAACGATGCAGGTTTGGTCGACTTTCGTGAGCCGGCCATCAAACTGCGCAACCAGGGACAGATGCACGCCGCGGATGGTCAACGCATGTCGAAGTCGCGCCGCAATGTCGTGACACCCGACAGCGTGGTGGCGCAGTACGGGGCGGACGCATTACGCACCTACCTCATGTTCATGGGCCCCTTCGATGCGGACGCGGAATGGGATGAGACGGGCATCAACGGGGTATGGCGATGGCTGAACCGCATGTGGGACCTAGCCACAGATGACCGGCGTGGCGGGAACGGCGAATCGGGCAATGAGCACGAGGAGCTTCTCCGGGCCATGCACCGAACCATCCGGAAGGTGGGGCAGGACTTTGAAGCCTTCCGATTCAATACGGCCATCAGCGCCCTCATGGAATATACGAACCTGCTCTCACGTGAGCGTGACGACTCAACAGACCCAGCGCTCATCGACAATCTTTTGAAGATGTGTGCCCCACTTGCCCCCCACATGACGGAGGAGCTGTGGCACCACCGGGGCCACGATACGTCTATTCACCTCGAGTCATGGCCCTCGTACGATTCAGAGCTGGCTGTTGAGACGACGGTTACCGTAGCCGTCCAGGTTAACGGCAAGCTCCGGGACATCATCACGCTTCCGAGGGGCGCTAATCGGGATGAGGTGGAGCGCGTCGCTCGAGCAAGCGCCAAGGTTGCCAGATTTCTTCAGGACAACTCGCCCGCACAGACCATCTATGTGCCAGACCGCCTGGTCAACTTCGTAATCCGGTAACGAGCAGCCGACCTCGGTGTCCCGCTTTCGTGTCCAGCACGTTATATGGCTAGACGCGTCTTCCAAGAAGTAGGTGACCTACAGATTGAGTGTGTCCACCGCCGTGGCCGGTGAGTGGCCGGTCGTCGAGGATGACGTGGCTTTGGTCGAGGCTGCCAAAGTGGCGCCCGCCGCATTCGCCGACATTTATCGGAAGTATGCCGAGCGTATCTTTCTGTACGTGCGGACACGCACCGGCACCGAGGAGGACGCTGTTGACGTCACGCAGCAGGTGTTCGTGAACGCGTTTCGCGCTCTACCGCGCTACAAGATATCCAGCGCACCCCTATCGTCCTGGCTCTTCAGAATCGCTCGCAATGCCGTCGTCGATCACCATCGGCGGCGCCGACCGACCAGCTCTCTCGACGCGATGCCGGTGGTCTTTCAGGAGACAGCCCCCGATCCGGAAGAGTCGGCGATCAGAAGTGAGGATGCGGACCGGCTCCGCGCAGCGCTAGTGCGCCTTGATGCCGAGAAGCGCGATTTGCTGGCGCTGCGCTACGCGGGCGGACTCCGTATCTCCGAAATCGCGGCGGCAACCGGAACCGGCGAGGAAGCAACCAAGAAACGGCTCTCGCGTGCGCTGAGTCAACTGAGGAGCATCTACGAGGCGGTCGACTCCCAAGGGTAAAGTAATGATGGACAAGCGCCGTGATGTACACGAAGAGGCGGGGAGGACCCTGGTCCCGGGTCTACGGGCGGCATACGGCTCCGGCCGAGTCCCACCGGATCTGCTGGCGTCCATCGAACGGGCCCTCGACACTGCTCAGACTCAGCGTAAACGTGAGTGGGTCGTCCGTCATGTCGGCTGGTCAAGAACCATTGGTCTCGGCTTGGCTGCGGTTGTGGTGGTCGCCGGCGGGGTGGGGCTCTCAACACTGCTTGGCTCCCACCCGCATACGGGCAGCGCTCCGGTTCTGCCGTCTCATCATCGCCATGCCAAAACAGCCCCAGAATCCGGTGGATCCTCGGGCATTGGCCTACCTGTTCGGGTCTCGAGCGGGTACAACCCCTCAGGAAAGCTCCGTGTCCGACTGACCTACGAGAAGGCTCCAGCCGATGCTGAGGTACCGAAGACCACGGGGAATGACTTCTCGAAACTCGGGTTGCCCACGATCTTCTGGCATCATAGGCGTTTCATCCGGGTGCCGTGCTTGGCGGCGGGTGGACTCCAGCCAAACAACGGTCTGCAGTCTCAGTGCTTCATTCTGAAGGCTGCTCCGCGCAACCTGTCCCACCTGCGAGTGCACGTTGTATGGGGGTTCAAAGACTCATATCGCTTGTCAAGCCCTCGTGCATACAAGAGCAGGTTCCTTCCCGGAAGATCGCCTGGTTCGACTTTGACCCTGACAACCAGCGTTCCGGTTCGTCGGCGCACGACTGGAGTCCCAACCTCCGGTGTGGCCGCCTACTAGCGAAGAAAGGGATACTCTATGAACGGAATCAAGTTCCTGCTCCCGCTCGCCATCGCGTTTGCCGCCTTGCCGGAAGGGAGGATCGCAGCCGGAGGCATCCGGCACACCGCAACGGGGCCGACCTCGACGGTTGTTTCAGGTGGCGTCCGAATTGTCACGAGTATGGCACGGGCGGCCTATCCATCGAGAGCCTTGGTGGAGGTGCGAATTCGCGTCAAGAACGTCTCGTCGAACAACATCGAGATGTCGCGGTCGGCCTGCGGTAACGCGATTCAAGCACAGGTTCTCGATCGGAAGGGACAGGTACTATATCCACCTGCACTGCCATTCTTCCCGCCCTCGTGCGGTCCACATGTCCCGCCGACGACACTTCCTCCCGGTGGGCATCTCGGGGCAAGAGCAATTGTCATCCTGCGAGGCCGCAGCGTTCGGGCCGTGGTCAATACGACGACCAGCCAGATCTTCGGAAAGGCCGTCAACGTCAAGACGGTCATGCGCAGCCCCGAGCACATGAGCGTGAGCACCAACGCCAACGGAGGCTATGCCGCCAGGGTTTGGCCCTGGCGCCGGTCGATAGGGCGATTCAGGTTTGCGTCCTACGAGAGCTGCAGCTACAAAGACGGCTCCACGGAGGCATCGGGCTCGTTTCCCGGTCGGTGGAGTTTCAGCAACCAGTCCACGCTAACGACACACCTGCTTGGCACCCAGTGCGCCCGCGGCGAGCAGTGGCACATTGTGGGCGGGTGGCTCGGTTATCCGGTCGCGCGCCTCGACCTCTCGCTGACGAACACCTAGGCGGGCCCTGGGAGCCGGCCGAGCGCCCAACCCTTCAGCCTTCGTGCGACGGCATCATCAAATACCCAGCCGCCAGGATGAGGATGACCAACGTCAATATTGGAGCGTGCATTTTCCGGCTCTCGACGGTTCTGTGTAAAGTGTGACGCACCAACCTGAACCAGACCTGAGCACCTCTTCGGACGAAGGGTATACCCAGCGGCCCGGAAAGCCGACTGACGCCTTTCGGCCACTGCGCTTCTGCTGCGCCTCCCGGCCTATGGTCTACCGATCGCGCTCCTGAGCCTGGAGGGCAGACTGAGCCGCGGCCAGGCGAGCGACGGGAACGCGGAAGGGAGAGCAGCTGACGTAGTTGAGCCCAATCGAATTGCAGAATTCGATAGAAGATGGGTCTCCGCCATGTTCGCCGCAGATTCCCACCTCGAGATCCGGTCTGGCTGCCCGTCCCTCGCGCACCGCGATCTCCATGAGCCGACCGACTCCCTCCCGGTCGAGCTCCTGGAAGGGGTTCGATGGCAGGATTTTCATCTCCACGTAGCGCAGCAGGAACTTGCCTTCGGCGTCGTCTCGAGAATATCCGTACGTCGTTTGGGTGAGGTCGTTTGTCCCGAAGCTGAAAAACTCGGCGCTGCCGGCGATCTCACCAGCCGTGAGGGCGGCACGCGGAATCTCGATCATCGTCCCGATCTTGTATTCCACCTTCGGCGCATTCTCCCGGCCACTGAGCACTCGATCAACGACCGCCTGGATGCGGTTCCGTGCAGTTGACATCTCGTTGACGGTTCCCACGAGGGGAACCATGATCTCCGGCTTCACTATGAGCCCTGCGTTGGTCAGCTCCACGGCAGCCGTCATTATGGCGTGAACCTGCATGTCGATGATCTCGGGGTAAAGGATACCGAGCCGGATGCCACGGAGGCCCAGCATGGGGTTCATCTCATGCATTCGCTGGACGGCCGACAAGAGCTCTTCCTTTTCCCGTAGCTCGGGGCTTTCGGGGGAAGAAACCCGGATTTCGGTTACCTCCACGAGCAGCTCCTCGAGTGACGGCAAGAACTCGTGGAGGGGCGGGTCGATCAAGCGGATGACGACCGGCAGACCCTGCATGGCCTCCAGCACGCCCTTGAAGTCTTCCTTCTGGAGGTCTTCGAGCTGTTTGAGGGAATCCAGGTAGCTCCGAACGGCCGGTGAAGCCTCCACCCGGCTTCGCGCGGCTTCGACCTTGTGCGAATCGGTGCCTTCCGAAGCCTCCAGACTCCTTAGCGATTCGAGGAGCCGGGATGCCTCGTCGGCATTCAGGATCATTCGGCGAACCACGGGAAGACGATCGGTCTCGAAGAACATGTGCTCTGTGCGGCACAGGCCGATTCCCTCGGCGCCGTATGCCCGCGCAAGCTCCGCGTCTCGCGGATAATCACCATTCGCCCACACTTGAAGGCGTCGGATCTCATCTGCCCAATCCAGGATCTGACGGAGATCCGTCTCGTTCGCAAAGTCCGGTTGAACGGTGGCGATCTCGCCTGCAAACACTTCGCCCGTCGATCCATCGATGGAAATGAAGTCGCCCTCTTGCACCGGGGCGTCCACGTTGCCGGCTGTCATTGTCCGAGCGTTCAGGTCTATCCGGAGCGATTCCGTACCGGCAACACAGGGTTTCCCCATTCCCCGGGCCACAACAGCCGCATGACTGGTGGCGCCGCCGCGTGCGGTGAGGATTCCGCGTGCCTGGATCATTCCATGAACATCGTCCGGTGAAGTCTCGGGGCGAACGAGTACGACCGCCTCGCTCTTTCCGAGCTCGGCTGCTCGATCGGCGTCGAAGATCGCTCGCCCCGTGGCAGCTCCTGGGGAGGCGTTCAGGCCCTGGGCAAGCAGCCGACCCGCCGCAATCGCCTCATCCTTGGACCGCTGCTCGAACCTTGGCAGCAAGAGCTGGACGACATGAGCGGCTTCAACGCGAAGGACGGCGGTCGGCTGATCAATCAGCCCCTCGCGCACCATGTCCGCCGCAATCTTTACGGCTGCCGCTGCCGTGCGTTTGCCCGAGCGCGTCTGAAGCATATAGAGCTTCCCCCGCTCGATCGTGAACTCAAGGTCCTGCATGTCCTTGTAGTGTCGCTCCAGCCGGCGGGCGATCTCGCGAAACTGTCCATAGACCTCTGGCATGTCGCGCTCGAGAGTGGAGATCGGCTGAGGGGTCCGGATCCCCGCGACAACGTCTTCGCCTTGGGCATTGAGCAGGTACTCGCCGAACAAGCGGTCCTCCCCGGTGGAAGGGTTCCGCGTGAAGGCGACTCCGGTCCCCGAGTCGTTGCCCATGTTGCCGAAGACCATCGTCTGTACATTGACGGCCGTGCCGAGATCGTCGGGAATCTTGTTGTACGCTCGGTACGCCTTGGCTCGATTGCTGTTCCAGGATTCAAAGACCGCTGAGATGGCGCCTCTCAGCTGATCGTGCGGATCGGGCGGGAAGGGCTTACCGCTCTCGCGAGACACAACCTCCTTGAACCGGCCGACGATATTCTCCAAAGCTTCTGTGGGAAGATCGGCATCGGTGGTCGCGCCCACTTCCTGTTTCTCTTGCTCCAAGATGTGCTCGAAGACGGCCGGATCGATATTGAGCACGATCTTTCCGTACATCTGGATGAGGCGACGGTAGGCGTCAACGGCGAACCGACGATTCCCGGTGAGCTCTGCCAGACCGTCGACGGTTTCGTCGTTCAAGCCCAGGTTCAGCACCGTGTCCATCATTCCCGGCATCGAAAACTTGGCACCGGAACGGACGGACACCAGCAACGGATTCGACGGCTCGCCGAACTTCTTACCGGTCGCCTCCTCGACCTCACCGAGCCCGCTGCCGACCTGCTCCCAGAGCCCGTCGGGGAAGCGCTCACCAAGCCGGTAGTACTCGTTGCACGCTTCGGTGGTGATCGTAAAGCCCGGCGGCACGGGCATCCCGGCCCGGGTCATCTCGGCCACGCCGGCCCCCTTGCCTCCGAGGAGATCGCGTATGCCCGCGTTGCCTTCCGTAAATCGATAGACCCATTTGGCGCTGGTGGCCGGCCCCGCGTCTTCCACCTGCGACTCAACAGTTGTCATGCTCTTCTCCTCCCGCCGCGGATCGTCACGGCACTCAGTTCAAATTCTACGAGTCGGTCCCGCGATCCGGCCCGGGCTCGGCCGGAGCCCAGGAGAACACCTCCGTCCAGAACTCATCCGGCCGGAAGGGCTCGAAATTCATGAGAGCCGCGAGCTCCTGCCCCAGAACCTGGAATTCAGGATCCTCACCGATGTTTCCGAATCGGATTGGATCATCGCCTTCCATGACCATCAATCCCTGCCCACGGAACTGAAAGACATGAAGCTGGCGAAGACCATGTCGCTGGGCAATGCGCCCCAACTCCACACCTCGGGAGCGGAGGAAACGCCCATACGCGTCTTCCAGTCCCGGGGCGACGGTTTGGGTGACGGCAATCTACATCGCGGGTCCCCTAACCGGACCGGACCAGAGCCGCCGGGAGATCGACTCTGACATTGGTTCCGCCGCCTGGCCGACTGCTGATGTGAATCCTTCCACTATGTGCCTTCACAATCCAGGCCGCGATCGACAAGCCGAGCCCAGCCCCGCCGCTCTCATGCGTACGCGCGTCGTCGGCTCGGAAGAAGCGGTCAAATACATGGGGAAGCGCCTCGGAAGGAATGCCAACGCCGGTGTCCTGGACGCTCACCGATACGTGCCCGTTCTCGCTCTCGACCGCCGTTTCGATGTCGCCGCCCGGCTGGGTGTATTTGATGGCGTTGTCGAGCAGGATTAGCAGCAGCTGCCGAAGCCGTAGCTCATCGCCGATGACGATGCTTCTCCCTTTCAGGACTGTTCGAGCCGTCAGTCGCTTCTGGTTCACCAGGGGCTGGATGTCCTCGGTGATCGCCTTCGCGACATCGGCGAGATCGACCGGATCGTGATTGAGGGAAATCTGGGCGCCGTCGACTCTCGCGAGCGTCAAGAGATCCGTGACGAGACGGCTCATTCGGTCGACCTCAACCATGATGTCGCCAAGCAGCTCGGCGTCCTCGGCTTCAAGCTTCGAGCGGCTGGAGCAGACCATCTCGGCGCTGCTGCGGATCAGTGTGAGGGGGGTGCGAAGCTCGTGAGAAGCATCGGCAATGAAGCGGCGCTGCCGCTCGAAGGCCATACGGATCGGAGCAAGCGTTCGTCCTGCGAGAAACAGGCCCGCCAATGCGGCGAGCAACATGCCGGCAACTCCGCCAAAGATCAGCACCTGCTCCAGTCGATGGAGCGCGTGCACCTGATCGTCGACGGGTCGAAAGAACTGGACCGCGCCCCACGGCCGCCCGCCCACACCGTTCGGGGCATGAACCGGGACCGAGAGCGCCCTCCAATAGTGGCCGCCACGGAAGATCGTACGAAGATCGGTGTGCCCGGAAAGAGCCCGCTGCAGGCCGTTGGGATAGACGCCGTCCTGGTAGATGGAGTTCCAGTTGACGATGGCGCTGGTGCAGTCCACGACCGCGTAGTCGGTGTTGTCTGCATCGTTGATGATCGGAGGGCTGGCCGGGATGCTGCACGAGGTGCTGTACTGGTTTGCATGAGCCGTCAGGAAGCGGGAGTAGCCGCTTCCGAGGAAAGAAAGGGTTCCGTCCACATCTCCATACAGATTGCGCTCGAATAGCGTAAAGACCGTGAAGCTCAGACCGACCAGAATGATGGCCAGGATGGCGCTGTATGACGCGACCAACCGCCAGCGGGCACGGGTGAACATCTAGGCCTCCTTTAGGCCGTAGCCCACCCCTCGAACGGTCTTGATCAGCGGCTTCGAGAACCCCTTGTCAATCTTGTTGCGAAGGTAATGGACGTAGATGTCGACGACGTTGGTGAGCGACTCAAAGTCGTAGCCCCAGACGTGGTCCAGGATTTGACTCCGTGTCAGCACCCGCCCGCTGTTCCGCATGAGGTACTCGAGGAGTGAGAACTCCTTTGCGGTGAGCTCGATAGAGCGGCCGGCTCGACGGGCCTCATGCCGGCTGAGGTCAAGTACGAGATCGCCCACCTTGAGCTCTTCCTCCGCCTCGGGCGCCACCTCACGTCGGGAGAGGGCACGGACCCGTGCCAGCAGTTCCGCAAACGAGAACGGCTTCACGAGATAGTCGTCGGCCCCGGAGTCCAAGCCACTTACTCGGTCCTCGGTGGCTCCCCGCGCGGTCAACATGAGTATGCGCGAGTCAACACCCTCCCGCCGCAGCTCGCGGCACACTTCCAGACCATCCATCTCGGGCAGCATGACGTCGAGAATGATGAGATCGTACCGTGTCTCGGTGGCCATGGTGTATGCCGTACCGCCGTCGTGCGTCACGTCAACCACGTGGCGCTCTTGCTCCAACGCTCGCTTGATGAGCTTGGTCAGCCGGGTCTCGTCTTCGACCACAAGGATGTGCATGGCTGCCAGATTCTAGGCGGGCAGCTTGGCGACCGAACCGAACAAGGCTGGCATTTTGCTATGGTTCGGATGGCGATCCGATCGCCTCGTCTTTCAAGAGCGCATGCACGCCTCTTACGCCGTTCACAACCTGCGTAATCCGCAGGTCCACCATAAGTGTTGCCAGAGCGATGGCTTCACGGCGGTCAACGGCTTGCTGTTCCACGATCAAATCGAGCATCTCGTCGACCGCCATGACCATGGCCTCATCGAGGTCTTCACCCACTCCGAATGTCAGCCAGGCATCGTGAATCCGCGCGCGCGGCCGTTTGAAGTGGAGATCGGCTCGGTTGGTCAGCCGCAGACGAACAGACTCCACGGGGCACTCAATGGCAACACCTGATACTTCTCCGTCGCCTTGAACGCCATGCCCGTCACCCGCCGAGAATAGACAGCCGTCGACGGGAATGGGGAGATAGAGGCTGGACCCGGCCACCAACTCCTTGCAATCAAGGTTTCCGCCCCACAGACGAGGCGGCGCCGTCGGGTACCGCCCGGGCGCATTGGGAGGCATTCCCATCACACCGAGGAAGGGCCTCAACTGAATGCAGCGCCCCTGGGCATCAATGCCGGTCATCCTTTGGGCGTCAAGACGCCAGAAGGTCGCGTATCCTTGGCCGTCGGCGATCCCGAGGCGCCGGTTGAGCGGCGTGTCCCGTCCGCCGCCTGCGCTCCAGCCCCAGCCGGCTGGTTTCACATCCTCGACATCTACCTGGAGAACCTCTCCTGCCCTGGCTCCCTCAATCCAAACGGGACCGCACAGGGCATGGCCGGCATCGAGCTCGGGGTTCCGACGCTCGAAGACCGGCCCCCAGTCGCCGCCACTCGTTGGAGGGCCGACGTGCCAGCCGGCATCGAGAAGTTCGAAGACCACGGTGTCGCCCGAACGGATGTTCAGAACAGGCGGCAGGTCCCGAGAAAAGTGTCCGTGTAACGTCTCACGGCTAGGCCGCAGATGGTGCTCGGACATGGATGACTCTATCACCGGGCAAGTGGCGTTCAGTGTTACGGTGTGACCCGTCAGCATTGGCCAGAAGCGACGCCGAGACGCTAGAATAAGTCCGATGGAAGAGGTCGGATATTCATGATCAAGTTTTCGACGCGTGGCGAGTACGGGATCCGAATGATGGTTGAGATCGCCCGTCACTTCGAGCGCGGACCTGTGTCCCTGACCGACGTGGCACGAGCTGAGGACCTGCCGCTACCCTACCTGGAGCAGCTTGTCGGACGCCTGAGGAAGGCGGGTCTTTTGGTCAGCCACCATGGTGCACGGGGAGGATATGAGCTCAGCCGGACCCCGAAGGAAATCACCATCGGGCATGTCCTCCGAGCGCTGGAGGGACCCATTGCCCCCATGATGTGCGCGAGTGAGGTTCATGACGATGTCGAGTGCGCTCGTCAGTCTCGCTGCACCGTAACCAGCGTGTGGCTGCGGGTTCGTGACGCCGTCGCCGGCGCTCTCGACTCCATCACGCTGGCGGAGCTGGTACCACCGAAGGCCAACACGCGATGGTTGAAGGCCTCGGATACCATCATCATCCTGCCGGCGCCGGGTTCGGCCGAGGCGCATGGGCATGTCGCGCGACAGCATTGATTCCTTCCCGTCGCAGGCCATCAGTCACGAGGAGTGTGTAGGCGCAATGAGCAATCTACTCGAGATTCGAGATCTGCACGTCAATATCGAAGATCGCGAGATCGTGAAAGGCATCGATCTGGTCGTCAACCGGGGTGAGGTGCATGCAGTCATGGGTCCCAATGGATCAGGCAAGAGCACCCTTGCAAGCACCCTGATGGGACATCCCTTCTACACGGTCACTCGCGGCCAGGTGTTGTTTGATGGAAAGGATGTGGCCGATCTCAGCGCGGACGAGCGCGCCAAGTTGGGGATGTTTTTGGCGTTCCAGTATCCCCACTCTGTGCCCGGCGTGACGGTGGCCAATTTTTTACGCACGGCGGTCAACTCTGTGCTTGGCCCCGAGAACAAGATGCCGCCGGCTCAATTCCGCGCTCTGCTGCGGGAGAAGCTCGCGCTCCTCAAGATGGACGACTCCATGGCAGGACGCTACATCAACGAGGGGTTCTCCGGCGGAGAGAAGAAGCGCGCGGAAATTCTGCAGATGGCAATGCTGCAGCCGAAGCTGGCAGTCATGGACGAGACGGACTCGGGCTTAGATATCGACGCTCTCCGCGTGGTTGCCGACGGCGTCAACTCGCTCCTTGGTCCCGACCTGGGGGTGTTGCTTATCACCCACTACCAGCGGCTGCTGAACTACATCAAGCCGGACTTCGTCCATGTCATGGTCGATGGACGCATCGTCGCCAGCGGCGGGCCGGAACTTGCTCAGGAGTTGGAGCGAGACGGGTACGCCGGATTCATCGAGAAGGCTCTAGTAGCCGTTTAGGAGGCACCTGTGGCTGTAACAACACCCCAAGATCTCGGAACCGGATACGACGTCAAGTACGGCTTCCACGATGAAGGCACGCATGTCTTCAAGGCGGAGAAGGGCATCAACAGCCAGATCGTTCGTGACATCTCAGAGATGAAGCACGAGCCCCAGTGGATGACCGACTTCCGCCTCAAGTCACTCAAGATTTTCGAGCGGAAGCCCATCCCTCAGTGGGGCGGCGACCTGTCCGAGATCGACTACGACGACATCTATTACTACGTTCGCCCCATGGAGAACCAGGGACGCACCTGGGAAGACGTACCTGAGCAGATCAAGACAACCTTCGACCGCCTCGGCATTCCCGAGGCAGAGCGGAAGTTCCTGGCCGGCGTCGGCGCTCAGTACGACTCCGAGGTGGTCTACCATTCGCTCCGCGAGGATCTCGAGAAGCAGGGCGTGATCTTCCTGGACATGGACGGCGGGCTGCGGGAGCATGAGGACATTGTTCGGGAGTACTTCGGCACTGTGGTGCCGCCTGCCGACAACAAGTTCTCGGCTCTCAACAGTGCCGTCTGGTCGGGAGGCAGCTTTGTGTACGTGCCGGCCGGCGTCCACGTCGACATTCCCCTGCAGGCCTACTTCCGCATTAACTCGGAGAACATGGGCCAGTTCGAGCGGACACTGATTATTGCCGAGGAAGGCTCCTACGTCCACTACGTGGAAGGTTGTACGGCTCCGACCTACACGACCAATTCGCTCCACAGCGCCGTGGTCGAGATCATCGTCAAGCGGGGCGCCCGTGTTCGCTATACGACTATTCAAAACTGGTCAAAGAACGTCTACAACCTCGTGACCAAGCGAACAAAGGTGTTCGCCGACGGGACCATGGAGTGGGTCGACGGCAACCTGGGGAGCAAGCTGACGATGAAGTACCCCAGCTGCTACCTCATGGAGCCGGGCGCCAAAGGGGAAATCCTTTCGGTGGCCTTCGCCGGCTCAGGTCAGCATCAGGACGCCGGCGGCAAGATCGTTCATGCCGCCCCTCATACCACCGGGACGATCTCTTCAAAGTCGATCTCCAAGGAGGCCGGCCGCACGAGTTACCGAGGGCTGGTCAAGATCTATCCGGGGATGGTCGGGTGCAAGACCCACGTCAATTGCGATGCGCTGCTCCTCGACGAGGACTCGCGTTCAGACACCTACCCCTTCATGGAGATTGAGGAAGACGATGTGGCGGTCACGCACGAGGCCACCGTCTCGAAGATCGGGGAGGAACAGCTCTTCTACCTTATGAGCCGGGGCATCGGCGAGACGGAGGCGCGTGCCATGATCGTTCGTGGCTTCATCGAACCGATCGCCAAAGAACTGCCGATGGAATACGCCATAGAGCTCAACAGACTGATTGAGCTCGAGATGGAAGGATCGGTCGGATAGCTCGGACTGAAGTCTGTTCGGGCACTACAGGACCGACCGCATCTATTGGGGACCGAAAGGAGCGGATTGATTGGCAACTGAGACCCGCCTTAGCGGGCTAGATCGGGACACGGTTCAGACCTTGTCCCATGCAGCCGGCGAGCCGGATTGGCTTCGGCGCCGCCGCCTGGAGGCTTTCGAACTCTTCGAGTCGCTGCCGATGCCCTCACGAACCGACGAGAACTGGCGGCGAACCGACCTCCGAGGGCTGGACCTTACGGGGCTACATCTCCCGCGAGGTGGAGGCGTCGCCGAGGCGGTTTCACCTATGAGCCTCAGGAGCGACGGCTTCGGCGGCGAGCTGGTTATGAGCCAGGATGAGTTGGTGAGGGCAGACCTGGCGATGGATCTCCAGGAGCAGGGAGTCGTTTTCTGCAGCCTCGTGGAGGCCATCCGGCGCGTCCCTGAAGTGGTCGAGCCTTTCTTGTCGAATCCGGCGGTTGAAGCTGAACGGGGCAAGTTCGAAGCCCTGAATGCCGCCTTCTGGGGCAGCGGCATCTTTCTCTATGTCCCTCCGGAAACTGATGTTGCCTTGCCATTGCGAGCACTTGTTGGGCTTGCTTCTGTCGGCTCGGCGACCTTTCCCCGCACGCTGCTGGTGGTCGGCGACGGGGCGAAGGTCGTCTACGGCGAGGAGTACGCCTCACCGCCCCTCCAGGGGCAGCCAACACTCAGCGCGGGGGTGGTGGAGGTCCATGTCGGGGAGCGGGCAAGCCTCAGCATGGTGACCCTGCAAGAGTTTTTGGGCAACGTTTACGACATCAACACCCAGCAGGCTCTATTGGCCCGGGACAGCACCTTGAACTGGCTCGTAGTGGGACTTGGGGAGGGAATCACCAAGTCAAATATCGACGTTGCCATGCAAGGCCCGGGAGCGAGCACCCAGATGCACGGTATTCTCTGGGGCTATGGGCACCAGCACACTGACTACCACACCCTCCAAGACCATCAAGCCCCACACTGCACCAGCGATCTTCTCTACAAGGGAGCGCTGATCGACGATGCAGTTTCAGTGTTCTCGGGTCGGATCCGAGTCGCAAAGGGCGCCCATCGCACCGATTCCTATCAGGCAAATAGAACCGTTATCTTGAGCGATCATGCCGCCGCCTTTCCCAGCCCCAACCTGGAGATTGAGGCCAATGACGTCCGCTGCACTCATGGGGCGAGCGTGGGGAGGGTGGACGCCGATCAGCTCTTCTACCTGATGTCCCGCGGCTTGTCCCGAGATGTCGCGACCAAGATGATCGTGGAAGGCTTTTTCGAGGAGGTTCTCCAGCGGGAGCCTGCCGAATCGGTTCGTGACAATCTCCGGGATCTGATCCGACGCAAGATGGAGGAGCAGACGGCCCGGGCATGACTGCCTCTCTTGGCAGACCGGTCGCCGCTCACCTCGACACCACCACGGTCCGGGAAGACTTCCCAATCCTTCGTCGGCTGGCGCATGGCCACCGTCTCGTGTATCTGGACAGCGCGGCGACATCCCAGAAGCCTCGACAGGTGCTCGACGCCCTCCGGAGCTACTACGAAAACTCGAATGCCAATGTGCACAGAGGGGTTTACCTGCTCGCGGAGGAAGCAACGGAGCTTTACGAGGCTGCCCGAGTGCGCGTTGCCCGGTTCATCGGCGCTTCGTCTGCGGAGGAGGTCATCTTCACCCGGAACGCCACGGAGGCCATCAATCTGGTCGCCTATACCTGGGGCCAGGAGACGATTGGATCCGGAGACACGATAGCCGTCTCCGCATTGGAGCACCACAGTAACTTCGTTCCCTGGCAGGTGCTGGCGGCTAATCGCTCCGCGCAGGTCGACGTCGTCGACCTCACCTCGGAGGGCACTCTCGACCTCGATTGCCTGGACCGGATGCTGATGGAGAAGCGAGTGCGACTTGTGGCGATCGCCGGCATCTCGAATGTAATGGGAACGATCAATCCCTTGAGCGACATTGTCGATCTGGCCCACGGGCATGGAGCCATGGTGTTGGTGGATGCTGCCCAGATGGCGCCCCACATGACGATGGACGTCCGCCGGCTGGATGCCGATTTCGTTGCGTTTACCGGTCATAAGATGTTGGCGCCGATGGGCATCGGCGTCCTATGGGCCCGGGAACAGCTCCTGCAGTCCATGCCGCCCTTCCTCTTCGGAGGAGAAATGATACGCCGGGTCACAGAGCGGGAAACGACATGGAACGACCTCCCTTGGAAGTTCGAAGCCGGCACACCCAATGTCGAAGGAGCAATAGGACTGGCATCCGCGATCGACTATTTAGAGCAGATCGGCATGAAGCAGATTCGGGCACACGAGAAGGCTCTTGTCGCTTATGCACTGCATCGCTTAGCCGACATCCCCGGCGCCTCCATCCTTGGTCCCCGCGACCCCGCCCTCCGGGGGGGCGTTATCGCCTTCACCGTGGGTGATATCCACCCGCACGATCTCGCGTCGATTCTCGACCGCCGACATGGTGTTTGCATTCGTGCGGGGCATCACTGCGCCCAGCCGCTGCACGAGCGATTAGGCTTGTCTGCCTCGGCGAGGGCGAGTTTCTACCTCTACAACGACTTCGAGGATGTGGATGTGCTTTGCGATGCCATCCAGACGGCGAAGGCGGTCATGGGCTGAGGCGGGAGGAACCTCGCATTGATGAAAGGATCGAATGCTGCACGGAGTCCGACGCGCCCCGGTTCCCGTATATCTTCTCGAAACTTCACACCCGGTTCGTGGTGGTCGTGGGCGTGAACTGCGGCCCGGCCGCCTAGAATCGGCTGTGGACGATCTCTATCGAGAACTGATCCTGGACGCCTACAAGAATCCCAGGAATCGAGGCAGGCTGGAAGAGCCCGACGCCAGTTACGAGGATGAGAATCCACTCTGTGGCGATGTCATTCGGATGGACTTGGAGATCCGCAACGGTGTCATTGAGGCCGCGAAATTTAGCGGCCACGGCTGCGCCATCAGCCAAGCATCGGCCGACCTCATTCTCGAGCGAGTGAAAGGACAGCCGGTCGAGGTGGTCCTCTCGCTTTCAAGAGAGGACGTATTCGAAGAGCTGGGGGTCGAGAGCCTCACCGTGTCGCGGGTCAAGTGCGCAATGCTGCCGTTGAAGGTGCTAAAGGCTGCAGCCTATGGGATGCAGCCGAGCCTCAAACCTGGATGAGCTGGGTCTGCGTCGGTCGGACAACCGAAATCAAGAGCGGTGAGGCCGCGGCATTTGCGGTCGGCACGAAAGCGATCGCCGTGTTCAACGTAGACGGGGAATTCTTCGCGACGGACGACACCTGCACCCACGAGGAAGCGTCACTGTCTGAGGGATTCTTAGAGGATCACCTGGTCGAGTGTCCCCTGCACGGTTCACAGTTCGATCTCCGAACTGGGGAAGTCCACTCGCTTCCGGCGACATTTCCCATCAACACGTACTCCGTTCGTCTTGATGGCGACCAGATCTTCGTCGACGTCTAGTCAATCTGGCTCCAGCGCATCCGAGCGTCGACCCACACGCCGGTAAGATGGACTTATGACCACAGAGCAGGCAAGCCCTTCGGAAGAGCTGGTCCTCGAGGCCCTCAAGGAAGTGCACGATCCGGAGATCGGCATTAACATCGTCGACCTGGGCCTGATTTACGACACCGCCATTGATGACGGTGGGGTTGTCACCGTGACCATGACGCTGACGACTCCCATGTGTCCGCTCAATGAGTACATCGATGCGGCTGTGAAGTCAGCCCTACAGGAAGTGCCGGGGGTAACCGATAGCCACGTAAACCTGGTGTGGACGCCCCCCTGGGGGCCGGACAAGATGAGTGAAGACGCTCGTCTAGAACTGGGTTTCTGGTAGGTCGGTTCCTGCCTACTCGTACGCCAGAGCTCGCAGCACGTCGAGACGCGCGGCACGACGGGCGGGGAATGCCGCTGCCACGATTCCGAAGATAACGGCGAGCACCACCCAAACGATCAGCTGACCGATCGGTAGGGCGAATTCGATTCCCTGGCTGGCCAGCCCAACGGTAATGAGAACGGCGAGCAGGATTCCCAAGAGAATCCCAAGAACGGCGCCGATGAGCGAAGTGATGACGCTCTCCCACCGCACCATCCAACGGACCTGCGTCCGGGTCGTGCCGATGGCGCGCAGCATACCGATCTCTCTCGTTCTTTCGTAGATGGAAAGAACAAGTGTGTTGATGATTCCAAAGAGAGAGACCACGATGCTGAGGCCAAGGAGCACGTAGACCAAACCCAGCAAGCTGTTCACCTGACTATCCTGCTGACTCTTGAACTGCTGCTGTGAGTTGACGGAGAGGGTTGGGTACGAGGCCGCCAGGACCCTTGCGATACGGTGCTCCAGACGTCCCGTGTTCACCCCGGCTGCCGCTTGCACCACGACCCATTCGCTGTTCGCTTCGTGAAAGTCACGCACGAGGCTCGCGTTTGGGATCAAAACGTTGTCAAGGATCTGGCTTGACTTAAAGATGCCTCTCACGGTGAAGGTGTCGCGCGTGCCGATGGGGGTGAGCATGGACAGCGGCGAGCCGTCATGCAGGTGGTGAGAGCCGGCGTAGGCGTCGGCAACGAGTGCACCGTTCGAGCCAAGGCCCGGGACCACGCGGCTGGAACCCACCTTCCATTGGAAGCGGTACAGAGTCGCGAATACTCCGGGATCGATGCCGTCGATCGCGGTCGTTCCGACCCCTCGGATTTTCGCCACATCCCGACGGATGGGGGACGCGATGGCGACGCCGCGCATGCGAGACACCACGGCCGCGACGCCGGGCTGAACCGAGTTTCCAAATGACTGGTTGTTCTGGACGATGAACGTCCCGGCCACATCACGACTGACGGCGTCGTCCGCGGTCTTCTTCAGCTCCGCGGCAAAGATGGTGACAAACGCAACCAGAGCAAGTCCGATCATCAGCGCGGCCGCGGTTACTGCCGTCCTCGACGGACTGCGCATGGCGTTGTCGCGCGCGAGCCTGCCGGTGATTGCCGTCGCTCGTTGGAGAGGCCATCCGAAAGCGCTTGCGAGGGGAGTGACCAGTTTGGGGCTCAACATGGCGACGCCGATGAAGAGTAGGACGCACCCGACACCAATAATCGCCAGACGTGAACCGGTCGACGAGATGGAAGCGAAGATTCCCAGGATCGTCAACAGGAGGCCGAGGAGCGTTATGAGGCCGGCGACGTAAGGAGTGAGTCGTGAGAGCCGGCCCTTGGGAAGTGGGACGCCCTCACGCATCGCCGCGATCGGCGGGACCCGCGTGGCCCGAAATGCCGGCATGAGCCCGGAGATGACGGTCACCGCCGTCCCAACCATCAGAGAGACGCTGACCGTGCGACTCAGCACGACGAGGCCCGAGTTCGGCAAGTTTGCGCCGAAGGTTTGGAAGAGGCCGTTGAGAAGCTTCGCGATGCCCAGGCCCGCGAGCGTGCCGAGCACTGACGCAGCGATGCCGATGAGCAGCGCCTCGATGACCACCGATCGCATGATCTGCCCGCGAGTTGAGCCCAAGGTTCGGAGTAGCGCAAACTCTCTGGCTCGCTGGGCGACGGTGATCGAGAAGGTATTGAAGATGATGAAGGCACCCACGAATACCGCGATCCCGCCAAAGGCCAGAAGCCCGATGGTCAGGAAGTTCAGGGCGTTTGCGACCTGTGCCGCCTGACTCTTTGCCTGTTGCTCGCCCGTGCGCACCCGTACCGTGGATCGATCGGCAGCCGGCAGATGGGAGCGGATTCGACGCGCTATCAGCTTCTGGCTCGTCCCAGGGGCCGATATCACCGATATCTGATCATATTCGCCGATCTTGCCGGTCACTCGCTGCGCGGTAGCCAGATCCATGTCAATCAAAGCCGCGCCGCCGATGGAGCCGACACTTCCGAAACGGGTCTTCGCCACGATCCTGAACGGCTCGAGTGGCCGCGCCAGCGATGCAACCTCTACCATCTGTCCCAAGTGCAGATGGCTGCGGCTCATCGTCGACTCGTCCAAGGCGACCTGGTTGCCGACCGGCCAGTGACCCGCCACCAGGGTCAGTTCATTGAACCGTTCACTTCCTACGCCAAACAAGAGTGACGGCGCACCTCCCGTCGCTCCGACACGACGAAGATGTCCGTGGAATCTTCCGTTGATCATCCGGCCGTGCCCGGCGAACAACGACGCCTGATCAGCGATCTCGCCGTCGGCAGCAGCAACTCCGGGAACGCCTCGGACAACCGGAAGGAGGCCGGCCGGGAGCGTCGGAGTCCCCACAAAGTCGGCTGAAACGGCCGGTTTGGGGGTGATGACTGCGTCGATCTTGCGTGTGGCCTGGTGGAAGATCTGATCAAAGGAACCGTTGATGGTGTCCGTCAGGATATAGGTGCCCGAAATCATAGACACGCCCAGGATGATGGCGATCATGGTCAGGACGGTGCGCAGCTTACGGGAAGCGAGGCCCTTGAGCTCGACCGCAATCATCGCAGCTCTTTCATCTGGTCGAGAATCTCGCCAACGCTCGATGCCGGCTGATCCTTCACGATGCGTCCGTCGGCCAGGAAGACGATGCGATCGGCTCGGGCTGCGGCAACGGCATCATGAGTGACCACAATGATCGTCTGTTTGAAGTCATCGACCGCATGCCGAAGGAGCGTCAGCACCTCGCCGCTGGCGGTCGAATCAAGATTGCCGGTTGGTTCGTCGGCAAAGATAACGGCCGGACGCGTGATGAGAGCTCTGGCAATCGCCACACGTTGCTGCTGGCCGCCCGAGAGCTGAGAGGGACGGTGGGTAAGGCGGTTCCGAAGCCCCATTGCTTCGACGATTTCCGAAAAGAACGCCGGATCAACCTTGGTTCCGCCGATGCGGGCCGGGAGCACGATGTTCTCCTCCGCCGTGAGCGTTGGGAGCAGGTTGAAGAACTGAAAGACGAAACCGACCTTCTTGCGGCGCAAGAGGGTGAGCTGCCGGTCGCCCATCGACGTGATGACCTGGCCATCGATGCGAACGGTGCCGGCCGTCGGTCGGTCGAGCCCCGCGAGAATATGCATCAGGGTTGACTTGCCGGAGCCTGAGGGGCCCATCACGGCGGTGAAACCGCCGGACCGGAAGGCAATGTCGACATCCTTGAGTGCATCGACGGCGGTGTCCGCTTCCCCGAACCGTCTTGAGATTCCAGTCGCGCTCACGACCGGCTCGGTATCCACCGACTTCCCGCTTATCGCTTCAGCTGTCGTCACGTCTTCGCCTCCTTGGTTCACACCCTCACCACTGTGAAGCACCGCCGACGGCCCGTTCTGTGACACCGGGCGGCATTGCTTGGAGCAGTCAGAGCCAGCCTATTGATTGAGTCTGCACCGGGTCGAGCCGGCATCGCGGTGGCCTGCCTGTGAGCCGCCACACAGACACCTGGTAGTTCACGTCTGAGAACCGGAGCTCTGACCGTCATGGAATGCCTTGGAAAGCTGGGAGATCAGGTCGGAGGCTTCGGCGCTCGAGAGGCGCTCCGAGGTTGGCGGTTGTCGCCCGGTGAGACGACACAAGCGCGCAATGGTGTCGAGTTGATGAGGGGTCGCCGGTCTTGGCTGTCCAGGCTTGGATGGCGGTGGGCCGAGTGAGGTGGCGGTTGGAGTGGCCGTGGGCCCCCAAGTTGACGGATCTGGAACTCGGTCCGGCCGACGGTAGTCCGCCTCGAGTCGCGCATCCCCAAGGTTGACCGCATCGCGCAGCGCCCGTGCCTTTGCCCGGGTTTCCGCCATTCGGATCAGGTGAGTGGAAGCCGCACCGCTGACGTTCTGCAGGCTGGCGTCGCCGATCCCGTCAAAGGTCCCGGCCTGCGTCTCCACCTGAGCCATGACGATGGCGACGAACCGGTTATGTTCGTTGGGGGCTTGCAGCAGTCGGGTGGAGATACGGCGGAGACCGGCCTTATGAGCACGATCAAGCAGAGCGGCATACAGCAGGTGGTCACTGCTCGGCGGGTCGGGAGTTCCCTTACCCTTCATAACGCTCAACCGCAATATAGGACATGCGTACTAGCAGACCCAAGTGGATGGGCATAGTGGCAGGCGATCGGAGTCTGCAGTGAAACAATGTAGTGGGGTTTCGCGTATATGGGTAGTGAGTCTGGGCACTTGAGGGCGGTCGATCGGCCTGCCGGCCCGTCGGACGCCTCGTTGATCAGCGCAGCACTCGCCGGGAGTCAATCTGCCTATGAAGGTCTGGTGGAGCGATACAAGAACAGCCTGTATCGACTCGCTATCAGCATCTTGGGTCGGCCCCAGGATGCCGAGGACGCCGTCCAGGAAGCATTCATCAAGGCGTATCTCAACCTGGGCTCATTTCGACCTGAGTACGCCTTCTATACCTGGATATCGACCATCCTCTCCAATGTGTGCTACTCGGCGTTGCGGGCCCGCGACTGGCAGGTCTCCCGTTTGCCGGATGGCGTTCTGCATCCGCAACGACTCTCGGAACCCAACGATGATCCGGCGATCGCGGCTCTGGTCAGGTCTCGGGACGAAACGCTGCGCGCCGCGATGCACTCGTTACCGAGGAAGTACGCGCGCGTCCTCGTTCTCCGCTACTGGAGGGATCTCAGCTATCAGGAAGTGGCGGAGGTGACGGGGCAGTCAATGGCAGCAGTGAAGACGCAGATCCATCGGGCCCATCTGCTTCTTGGGCAGAGGATTGTGGCTCAACGGATGGATCTTGCGCCTGAGGCAGGGTAAGGCTGAACGGCTCCGAGCACCCCGAGCATTCGCGGTTGTCGTCCGACTTTTCTCGCCGGCTCCGAGCAGAGATTTTGCGGGCCGAAGCGAAGCGGGAACAGCGCCGCGCAATTGCTCGCCACCGCTGGATCGCGTTGGTTTTGGTACCGATCGTGTCGGCGATCTGCTGGGCAGCTCTGCCCTGGACCTTTGGCATGGGCGCCCGCTCGCTTATCAGTTTCGCCTCTTACTACGCGGCGTTACTCGCGGTGGCCTCTCGAATGGACACAGTCTTCCTGTCATATCTGGGTCTCTCACTCCTGCCCGCAGTCATCGACGGGTTTCTACTGGTCGGTGTTGTGAGCTGGCTGGTCTGGGCCTCCCGCGCCCCGCAAGACAAGGGAATACGCATATGAGCTCGAGGAACAAGCGCCGCCTATTTCTGGCCGCGTGGCTCATCGCGCTGGCGACAGCGGCGTCGATCCCGGCGCTGGCGATTGTGCGTGGCACCGTTGTTGTCGGTCCCCAAACGTACCGGGCAACGGGAATCTTGAGCCATCCACTCTTCGCCGTAGGCGCGCGAGTGGTGCTGCCTCGAGGTTCTCGTGCTATGGTCGTGTCCCTCCTTGGCCCGGTGGACGTGTCGGGGAAAGCGCGGGACGACATTGCCACCATTGGCGCGCCCGTCTACCTTCATTCCGGCAGCGAGACGAGTCGTGACGTCTTTGCTTTGGGTAGCAGCGTGTATCGGTCCTCGAATGTCCATATCGAGGGAAGGGTGGGGGCTGATCTGGTGCCGTGGAGCGGTCGTGGCTCTCCCGGTGGGCCGAATTGGGTGGTAGCGACCTGGAGATACAGTGGCCTTGGCTTCGCCGTCGGCCTCGCGCTCTTGCTGATCTGCACCTGCCTGGCGGTCGCGTTCCCGTGGCACACGGCCCTGGTGGCAACTTCCGTCCGTCAAGACCTCGCTCGGAGCATGCTGGCGGGGCTGATGGGGGCCTTCCTCTTTGTCTTTTTGGTTGTGCCGCTCGGCCTGAGCTTGTTCGGTCTGCCCTTTGCGGTTCTCATTGGCATTGCGGCGCTCGCGGCTTGGCTGCTTGGGCTGACCGGCGTGGCGGTGGTGCTGGGGACATACCTTGCGCGCATCCGCCGCCACGAAGCGGGTCTGCTGTGGGCTGTGGTTTCCGGGATGTTCGTGCTTGCGGTGGTGGGAACGATCCCCTGGATCGGCTTCGTGATCGTCGCCTTTGCGGGCGCGACGGGAGCCGGGTCCTTAGCGTTGAGCGTTGTTGCGCGTGCGCGTCTCCCGGCCTCTGAGGATGTGCCGCGTGTGCCTGGTGAAACAAATCCGGCCGAGGAACTGTATATCCAGAGAGTGAAGTAGTTGTACCAGCGGGTGGTCTGCCGGTGGGAGTAGAGCCGATGCCGTTCATGGTGGAATCGCCGGTCGGGGAGCCACGCATCGAAGTCGTAGCGCCGCGTGCCAACCCTCACGCCGTCATCACGGTCCACACGACGCGTGCCCCAGAGTTCGTCGACATAACAGAGACGATTGCACATGTCTTGGACGAAGCGCGCATGGAGTCCGGCCTTGCCGTGGTCACGTCCCAGCACACAACGGCCTCTATCAAACTCAACGAAAACGAGCCGGAGCTGTTGCGGGATATGGAGCAGTTTCTGTGCGGAATTGCGCCGCGCGACCAGTACTACCGGCACAACGACTTCTCGATTCGAACGGTCAACATCGAGGAAGATGAGTGCCCCAATGCGCATTCGCACTGTCAGCATCTGTTACTCAACGCCAGCGAGTCCATCCCGGTAGTAGGCGGGAGACTCATGCTGGGCCGCTGGCAGCGGATCTTCCTGGTGGAGCTTGACCGACCTCGCCCCCGAAACGTGGTCGTTTCCCTAATCAGAACCTAGGGCGTCTGGCTCCAGCTCCGCAGTCGTGAGACGAACCCGACAACGCCCGAGCCGACTTCGGGAGCTAGTAGAGGAACATCGGCTTGCCGATGAGATGCCGGACCAGGGGTCGGTATTCGTCCGGATCGTATAGCTCCCCGACGTCAACCCGTTTAAGGCCCTCGCCGATGACCTCGATGGGCATTTTCGTGTAAAGCCCGTCCTTGAGGCCGACCATCATGCCGGACTCACCGCGGAGCGCAAGCTCCAGAGCCAGATTGCCATAGCTGGTCGCCACCATTCGATCAAGCGAATCGGGAGCACCCGATCGCATGAGGTAGGCCAGTTGTTGGTACACGATGCCGATCCCCGTCAGAGCCTTGAGCCCGTCGCTTAGAATCTGACCAATTCCGCCCAGTTTGCGGTGACCATACGCGTCTTCCTGGCCACTTTCGACAACCGAACCGCCAGAGAGCACGGCGCCTTCCGAGACCGCCAGTAGAGCATAATGCGAGGGATTGGATTCCCGGTCTTGGACAACGAGCCGCGCCAAGTGCTCGAGGTCAACGGGAACCTCAGGGATCAGGGCCCGGTCCGTGTCTGCAAGGTATGCGGCGACAAGCGCCGTTTCTCCTGAGTTGCGGCCGAAGAGTTCCACGATCCCGACCCGTTCATGAGAGCCGATGGTCGTACGGAGCGCATGCAGGTACTCCACGCTGCGGGTGATGGCCGTCGAGAAGCCAATGCAGTAGTCGGTTCCATGAACGTCGTTGTCCATGGTCTTGGGGATCGCAACGACCCGTGCTCCCTGGCGATGAAGATGCAAACCATACCCCAGGGTGTCGTCGCCTCCGATGGGCAAAAGCACGTCGATGCCTAGGTGATTGATCACACCCAACACGTGAGCCGTGCAGTCGTAGGGCGGATTGCCGACGGGCGCGGGCAGGAACGGGGGCAGGCCGGAGGTGGAGACACGGCCCGGATTGGTCCGCGAGGTATGGAGATACGTACCGCCGTAGCGATCGATGGTTCGCACGCGGTCGGGGGTGAGGGGAATCACGCAAGCCGAGTTGTCCTCGGCGTTTATGTCGTACTCGAGTAAGCCTGCCCAACCTCGCCGGATCCCGAGGACCGAGTGACCATCGTGCGTTGCCCGGTCGACGATTGCTTTGATGCATGGATTCAGTCCCGGCACGTCTCCCCCGCCGGTCAGCACTCCAATCCGCATGGTTCGCTCTCCTCAGTGCACCCCGTATTCAGTACCTGCAATTATCGCGAGTGGCCGTTGCCGGTGAATCAAGCCAGCCTTTGGATCAAGGCGTTTGACCGGCGTCGATGAATGCATTCGCGAACCCGAGGTCGAGTGTGCAACAATTCCTCGGGATAGGGCTCCGATTAGAGCCAGGCCCGCAGGTTCTTAACCAAGCGCGAGGGACAACCCACGCCAGGCTATTGGTGAACCTGGTGGCGATTTCCATAGTAGCCGTGAGGAGCCGGACCTCTCCGACGATTTGAAGCTGTCCTTGGGAGAGCTTCAGACCCACGGGTTGTGGACGCCAACATCGAGAAAAGCCGGTGAGAAACGTCACTGAGCAGCGCCCTCGATCGAATTGCGCTGGATTCGAGACTGTCATCGTATTGAATTGGAGCATTTGCTCACACCTATCTGGCTGAGCGCGCGATTTCGAGTATGCCCAAGTCCCTCGTATTCGCGCGGCCACATGAAATCGTGACCGGGGACTCTTCTTTCCTCCGGTCAGGACTCGAGGCGCAGTTCTTCCCGTGACCCTACTCGAGCAAGAGGCGGACTCAGAGCTACGGCCACGGGAAGGCGCGGGCTTAGAGCGAGCGCTGCCGATCCTGCATGCCATCTGGCGCAGTGGAGACGACCCGTCCCTCGTCTTGTGGGGCGAGGACGGCAGCGATACGGGCCGCTTCAGCCTGCCGAGCTCAGAGGTTCGGGCGGCCCTGGAGGGATGCGGCGCGCGAGGCCATGCGAGCAGAGTAGCCCTGCTGGTCCCGGCCATCGACTCGCATCCCCTGCCGTCCACCCACAGCGAGATGAACGGAAATGTAACCATGCAACCGGTGGAGGTGACCGGTTTAGCCCTGGCCGCCGGGGAGGCGGTCCGTTGCCTGGTTGAGATCGAGGATGGCCCCGTTCGACTTGGCGAAGACTTGTTGTACTGGCGGACAGCCGCACGCTTGGCGCTTGAGCTGATGGCGCGCGAACGCATCATTCCTGTTCTGGGCCAAACCGGAGATGTCGCGGTGGGCCGGTGGGTGCCACTGCTGCAGGGGCCCGACCGGGCCCGCTTTGAAGAGTTGGCCTCTATTATGCCGGCAGCCTGCAAGGCCGTTACCAATCAGGATTCCGCCGACTTATCTCCAAGCGATCTCTTGTTCGAATTCATCGCCTATGCGGTCGACAGCCTCGCCAGGGAGTGGCTGGGTGAGCGATATGGAGGGCTGCGTTCCTCGTCCTCAAGTGAGGGGACTGCGGCCGCAGTCCGAAGCTGGCTAGCCTCGCTCACCGCTGGAACCCCTCGCCCGGTACCCCATGCCGAGCGGATACGACCCGCACTTGAACAGTGGCTGGAGCCGCTGTTTGAGACGCCTGATGCATTGGGATTCCGAACCTGTCTCCGGCTGCGGCCTCCAAAGGAGGGCGCAGACGAGTGGACTCTGACCTTCTTCCTGCAATCGGTCGACAATCCCCGGGAACTGGTCCCGGCCGGTCAGGTCTGGCGCGAGAGAGGCCGCATGTGGGACCTGGTTCGCGACAAGTATCGGCGCCCTCAGGAGAAGCTGCTCTACGATCTCGGGCTGGCTGCCCGCGTGTTCCCGCCCATTTCCAAAGGCCTCAGGAACCAACATCCCGAGATGGTCCGCCTCTCGGTTCATGACGCCTACACCTTTCTCAAGCAGGCGGCAACGACACTTGAGGACAGCGATATCGGCGTCATTGCACCGGGCTGGTGGAGCCGGAGGCGGACCGGACTCACCTGGCGCATTCGGGTTCTGCCGATAGAGGACGATGCGGGAGCAGGGGGATTCTCGGCGCCCGTTCGATTCCGTTGGCAAGTTGTGCTCGGGGGACGGCCGCTGTCCCCCGAAGGGTTTGGCCGGCTGGTCCGCATGAAGACGCCGCTCATCCGGATGAAGAACGAGTGGCTCGAGCTGCCGACGGAGGAGGCGGAGCGAGTTCAGCGATTTTGGTCGGCACAGCGGCAGAACGGACACGCGACCCTGATGCAAGCTCTCGATCTGGCCTCGCAAGAAGAGGTGATGGGGCTGGCTATCGACCGGGTTGAATTCGAGGGGTGGCTCGACGAGTTCGTTGGAGGACGTGCCCGGACATCGGAAATCAATCCGCCCAGCTTGCGAGGCGAACTGCGACCGTACCAGAAGCGGGGAGCCGGTTGGATGGATTTCATGGTCGGTCACGGGTTCGGGGCAATTCTGGCCGACGATATGGGATTGGGGAAAACCGTCGAGCTGATTGCCCTCCTGCTGCATCGACAGGAGCTGGAGACGCTACAGGGCCCGGTGCTCCTCATCTGCCCCATGTCGGTGGCAGGCAACTGGGTTCACGAGCTGAAGAGATTCGGGCCCTCGTTGCGAGTGCTGCTCCATCACGGTCCCGGAAGATCGACGGGGTCGAACTTCCGGCGCAACGCCGCCCAAACGGACATCGTTATCAGCACCTATTCGTTGGTGGCTCGTGACCTCGATGATCTCAAGGCTGTCGGGTGGTACGGCGTGGTCCTGGACGAAGCGCAGAACGTGAAGAACCCGGAAACGCGTCAGGCAAAGGCCATCCGGCAGATTCCCGCTTCGTTTCGAATCGCCCTCACGGGCACACCCGTAGAGAACCGGCTCTCGGAGCTCTGGTCGATCATGGACTATCTGAATCCCGACTATCTGGGCTCACTCGACAATTTCCAGAAGCGGTTCGCGCTCCCAATCGAGCGGGGCGGTGACACGGATGCCGCGCGTCAGCTCAGAAAGCTTGTGCATCCATTCATTCTTCGGCGGGTAAAGACGGATCCGACGGTTATCGCGGACCTCCCGGAGAAGATGGAAATGAAGGTGTACTGCTCGCTCGCTCCGGTTCAGGCGGATCTCTACGAGAAGACCGTAAACGACATGCTGAACAAGGTCGATTCCGCCGATGGGATCCAGCGGCGGGGCCTTATCCTGGCCACGCTCACGAAGCTGAAGCAGATTTGCAACCATCCCGGCCATGTTCTTGGTGAGGATACCCTCGTTACGCAGCAGTCCGGCAAGCTTCAGCGGCTCCAAGAGATGCTCGAGGAGGTGGTGGCCGAGGGGGACAGCGCGCTCGTGTTCACTCAGTTCGCCGAGTTCGGTCGAAAGCTGCAGCGATTCCTAGAGCAGGAGCTCGGCTGCCCAATCCTCTATCTGCACGGCGGCACCCCACGCTACATGCGGGAACGCCTGATTCAACGCTTCCAGAGTCCGGGTCGCGGTCCAATGGTCTTTCTCCTCTCACTGCGAGCCGGAGGAACCGGGTTGAATCTCACCCGGGCAAACCACGTATTCCACTTCGATCGTTGGTGGAATCCCGCCGTGGAGGAGCAGGCAACCGATCGAGCCTTCCGGATCGGACAAACTCGGGACGTACAGGTGCATAAGCTGATTACCATGGGCACGCTCGAGGAGCACGTGGACGAGATGTTGGACAGCAAGCGGGCGCTTGCGGGCGAGATCGTCGGCACGGGAGAGAGCTGGATCACTGAGCTCTCGACCACCGAGCTGCATGATCTCCTGCACCTGAGTCGCGATTACCTCGGGGCGACGGCGTAAATGGAGAATTCAGGAGATGTGTCCGCGGAGCCAGTCAAACGCAGACGTCGAGCACCGCGACGAACGACGACTGATCCGCAACAAGAGACGCTGGCATCCGGCCAAACCGGGGCATCCGAACCCGCACGGGCTACGAGCGGCGCCCAAGGGAGCCAACCGCGGCGAGGCAGCAGGCGACGACGCCCCTCGCGGCGAGGTCCAGGTGCGGCGGGCGTTGAGGCGTCGGGCGCCCAAACAACAGAGCAGCTCCCGAGGCGTCGATCCACACAAGGTCGGGCTGGCCAGGCTGCGAGGCGAAAGCCGGCCGGGCGTGGTCGGGCCGCCGTCCGACTTCCGGCGCGACGTCAGCAGTCAATGGAGTTTGGAAGTAAGTGGTGGGCGCGACGGTGGCTCGCGGCGCTGGAACGTTTCGGATGGGCAGGCCGACTAGAGCGTGGCCGAGACTATGCCCGGCGTGGTAATGTGCTTGACCTCGAGGTGAACCCGGGCCTCATCACGGCCAGAGTGCAGGGATCGCGTCCGTGGCCGTACAAGGTCGAGATCGGTCTCGAGCAGCTTTCTGATGAGCAGTGGGACCGGGTCATCAAACGCCTGGGGCGGCAGGCTCTTTATGCCGCCAAGCTACTCGCCGGCGACATGCCTCAGAACATCGAGGATATCTTTAACGCAGCCGATGTAGCTCTCATACCGAAGAATTCCGCGGCCTTCAGCATGGCCTGTAGCTGTCCCGATGAAATAAGCCCATGCAAGCACATAGCTGCAGTGCACTATGTTCTCGGCCAAGAATTCGATCGAGATCCGTTTGTCCTGTTTGAGCTTCGTGGTCGAACACGGCAGGACATAGTCAAGGCCCTCAAGGGCCGCCCAGGCGACTCGGTGCTGAACACCCTGCCACTGATTCCGCGGGGAAGTGAGGCACCGACACCCGGCGTCGAGTCGTTCTGGCGTGGATCCGGGTCACTTTCGGAGTTCCCGATTCACATCGCCCCCAGTCCCGCGCCGGGAGGTTTGCTGCGTCGGTTGGGGCCGCTGCCGATTCGTGGACAATCCGATGAATGGCGGACGCAGATGTTCGATGTGTATCGACTGGTCAGCCGTCGGGCCTATGCTCTCGGCCGGGGAGACGAAGCGCCGGAAGAGTTATCCGATCGGTAGTAAAGAGCGGTCGACAGACTATTCGGTAAAATACTGGATGAATCGGTCATCCTCGTCGACCAGGAGCGGCTGCAGCCGTCGGCGTCGCCGCCGGCCATGGCCCATTGAGAGCTGGTCGGTGTTGGTTCATGCCCCGCGCCTGCCCGGCAGAAGAGATGGCGTGCTGCGAAGAACCGGCATCTCGCCGCCAGGTGGCGACTTCCTTCGATGAGCGGGCTCGTGCGTCCACGACGTCGTCTCGGGCTCGGCATACTTGCCGCTCTTATGGCGGCGGTCATCTCGTACCTATCAGTTCCCGGGCATCCGCTCGGGACATTTTTTTTCAACACGTTCCCGATCCTGCGGCCGGCGGTTACCTTTGCCCATACGCCGAATGAGGACTACGGGTCCCATCTGTTGAACCACATCTCCATCACCCTGATCTCGGTGGGACTGGCATCGGCGATTTGTGTCCCGCTGGGCGTCATAGCGTCACGGATTCGCCCGGTCAGCGTGATTGCCACGAATGTTATCGGAATCGCGCGCGGGATACCAGGTATCGCCATCATGTTCCTCATGTGGCCGGCATTAGGCCTTGGGGAACGTCCTGCCATCATCGCCCTGACCATTCTGGCGAGCGCACCCATCTTTCTGAACACCACGGCCGGATACGCCGGTGTCGATCGAGCCGTCGTCGAAGCCGCGAACGGCATGGGTATGAGTCGGTTACAGACGTTGCTGCGCATCGAGACACCGCTGGCTGCTCCGGTAGTTGTGGCGGGTTTGCGCACCGCAACGGTAGAGGTCATCGCAAGCGCCACGATTGCACAGTTCATCGGTTTCACCACGCTTGGGTATGAGGTGGTCTATGCCGTCGACTTCCTCAACACCACAAGCGGGAACCAGGCACTTGTACTTGCCGTTTCTTCGATTGCCGGCATAGCTCTGCTGGCTGAGGTCTTGCTCGCCGGCATGCAGAGACTCGTTACCCCACCTTCCGGGTGAGGGATTACACGGATGAGGAGGGCAAACGGATACGATCTCGCCGCGAAGATTGCACAAGACCAAGCTGATTTGAGAAGGAGAGACACAACACTGTGAACCGAAAGATCAGCCGTAGCACGTTTCTCGCCGGAGTGGGGGCCGCGGCCGCCACTGCAGCCGTCGCCGGACCGGAGATGTTCCTTGTCGAGGCAAGTGGTGGCCCGATTCGCATCGGTGCCCGCAACTTTACTGAGGAGCAGATCGCCGGCTGGCTCTATTCAGAGATCCTCTCCCATCACGGCATCAAGGTCCAGACGAATGTTGGGTTTGGAACCGAGAACGAGATCTTTACTGCTCTGAAGAGCAGTTCACTTGACGTTGTTCCCGACTATCTCGGAAACGGGCTCGTCGACCTCAATCAGGTCTACAGGCCGGGGACCTCTCCGTACCAGGTGTGGGTCCACGTCAACAAGGAGTTCAAGAAGAAGCACTTCGGAGTCGTCCTGCTCAACCCGGCGTACAAGTTCAATGACCAGAACGTCTTCGTCACGACCCACAAGTTCTCCAAGAAGCATCATGTGAAGACGCTCTCGGACCTAGCGCATCAAGCGCCCCACATCCGGTTCGAAGTGCTGTTGGAATGCACCCAGCGAACCGACTGCCTCATTGGATTCAACAAGATCTATCACCCGAAGAAGTTCAAGGAGTTCGCCAGCCCCTCAAGTGGCACCACCCCCAACAACGGGCCGTTCTACGGCGATCTCATCTCGGGCAAGTTCGACGTTGTCCAAGGGTACGGCGTGACCGACTCAGCCATCTTCCACTACCACTTCCTTCCCCTCAAGGACGACAAGCATATGTTCCCTCCGGATCAGATGACGCCGTTCGTGCGCCCATCGGTGGCTCACGGGAAGGTCAAGCGATATCTCAATGCTCTGGCACCCTACCTGACCAATGCCAACTTCCGAAAGATGAACGCCGAGGTCGACTTCGGCGGCAAGCAGCCCCAGGCCGTTGCCCGAGCGTTCCTGAAGCACCATCACCTCATTTAGTCCAGTCAAGGTCGGACCGGTCTCAAACGACCGGTCCGGCTTTGGCCCTCTCGCGGAGGCGCGATGCCCGCGCTGACCTTCAGTCACGTCTCCAAGAGCTATCAGAAGGCCGGTCGGCCCGCGGTCGTAGACGTGACGCTGGCAGTCGAGAGCGGCGAGTTCGTCGTATTGCTGGGACCGTCCGGCTGCGGCAAAACGACTCTGCTCAAGATGACCAACCGTCTCATCGAGCCGACATCCGGCTCCATATCGCTCGACGGCACGGACATTCGAGAGCTGAGCCTGACGAGCCTGCGCCGGAGAATGGGCTACGTCATTCAACAGGTTGGATTGTTCCCCCACCTGACGGTTGCCTCAAATGTCCAAACGGTCCCGAGGCTGCTCGGGTGGCCAAAGGCCAAGATCCGCAGCCGGTCGGATGAGCTGTTAGAGCTGGTGGGCCTGGAACCGGCCAGCTATCGGAGGCGTTATCCTCGGCAGCTATCCGGAGGGCAGCAACAGCGAGTGGGGCTGGCCCGCGCCTTGGCCGCCGACCCGGCCGTCATGCTGATGGACGAGCCCTTCGGGGCCATCGATGCCATCACCCGAGGAAATCTTCAGGACCAGCTGATGCAGATACAGCGACGTCTACGAAAGACGGTCCTGTTCGTCACCCATGACGTGGAGGAGGCAATTCGGCTTGCGGACCGGCTGGTGGTGATGGAGTCGGGCTGCGTGGTCCAGTACGACACTCCATTCAACATCCTGACCAATCCGGCAAACGACTTCGTCCGCGAGCTCTTGAACACGAATGATGTGCTTCGTGAGCTCAGCGTGATCTCAGTCCGGTCCGCGATGGATTCTGTGCCACCGGCGGCCGGAGACACCGAAATTCTTGGTACCCGTAGTCTCCGTGATGCACTTTCTCTAATGTTGGGGGTTGACCGAGCGTCGGTCGCGGTCGTCGACGAAGCGGGAGCACGAATTGGCTCGATCACCATGGAGGCGATTCGCCAAGCCGGGGCGAAGGGTCGGGCGGAACGAATCGCTGCCGCCGCCGGCTCCGTCTAAGTGGACACGTATGCGACGCGCCTTCGCGGGGCGCTTGAAGGCTGGATGTGGCCCCTGAGGCTCCTCGCCGTCGGCATAGTCGTCTGGTTGCTTCGGTTGCCAATTGCTTGGGCGGGAGGGCGACTGGCTCTCGCTGCCGGCCATTTGCTGCAGCGCGTCACCCAGGTGCCTCTTCTGAACCGGTTTCCTGGATTCCAGTACGCCAACCAGAACTGGGACATCGTCGCCGGCTATTTTGGCGTCCATCTTCGCCTGACCGTGGAGTCTCTGGCGGTCGCAATCGCCCTGGCTATTCCTGTCGGCATTCTGGTGCACCGGTTCCGGTGGCTCTACATTCCGACCTTCGGTGTGCTGGATGCCATCTACACGGTCCCCAGTATTGCTCTGTTCACCCTGCTGCTCCCGGTGACAGGCTTGAGTGACTGGACGGCGCTCATCCCGATGATTGCCTACGCTCAGTTCGTTCTCGTTCGAAATGTCGTCGCGGGCCTCGATTCTGTACCCGCAGAGGTGAAGGAGGCGGCGCGCGGAATGGGCATGAATCGGTTTCAGATTCTGTCGAAGGTGGAGTTTCCTTTGGCGCTGCCCGTCATCGTCGCGGGCATCCGCATCGCGACCGTGGTCACCATCGGAATCGCGGCGCTCGCGGCACTGGTGGCCATTCCTGACCTAGGCAGAACCTTCTTTGATGCCACCACCAACGGGGGAACAAACGCCTTTCCGATGATCGAGGCCGGAGCTGTGTTCGTGAGCTTCCTTGCGATTGGCGCCGATCTTGTCTTGCGTGCCGTTGAGTACGTCATACCGGCGAACCGGGTAGCGCGGGCTGGGTCTCGCGGATGGCTGCGTTCTCTTGCAGGCAGTTTGATCCCCTCCCGCGTCGCGACGGAGGACCCCGTGGCGCCGCAGTCTGCTTAAGCGGTGTTGTGCCCGCGCCAGGCCGCATTGTCTCGTGCGGGTCCGGTCCGTGGCTCAGCCGATCGAGGTGATGAGGCGGGGAGGATGGACTGGGAGAGCTAGCCGACTCATCCGGAGTGAGCGTCGTGGTCGTGACGCCTGACGGTCATCGGTTCCAGGGCACCCTGGTCGAGCGAAGGGTGGACTTCCACGGGCGCGACGTTTGTGTGCTTCGACTCGACAGTGGATGGGTGACAACGTATCCGGCGGAGATGGTGCGCCTTGTCTCTGAGCCGGGCGATATCTCGTCGTGATTGGGTTCCAGTCTGGTTCCCACATTTGATGCGCCTTGCTTGATTGGCGCTTTTTGCGCCAGGCCACTATGATGGAACCGTTGGACATGGGTGGTCCAGAACCGGCTTCGACGGTCCGATAGCGCCTTTCAACCAGGTGACTGTGCCGGAGAGTCGGTGTCAAGTCGACCCAGGTTGTGGGTCGGTGCACCGAGCGCCCAGGGGAAGGAGAACTGATGCCCGCGATTCCCATCGGAACCATAACCCTCTATTACGAAAGCCATGGGAAGGGCGAGCCGGTTGTCGTTTTGCCCGACCTTGGGAACGACGTCACTTCCCTTTGGGCTCAGATTCCAGTGCTCGCACAGGACTTCCGCTGCATCGCTATTGACAATCGCGGAGTCGGAAGATCAAGCAAGGCCTCCATGCCCTATACGACCCGGTTGATGGCCGATGACACGGTCAAGGTCCTGGACCATCTGGGGCTGGAACGCGCGCACGTGTTTGGAATCTCCATGGGAGCGGCAATCGCCCAGGAAATGGCGATCAATTACCCCGACCGGGTTGGTCGCGTTGCGCTGCTTGGCGCGTGGGCGCGGGCAGATCGCTATCTCACCAGCTTGTTCGAGCTCTTCCGCGACGTCAAGCGCAGCGTGGATCCCCTGACATTCGATCGAGAGATGGCCCTGTGGAGCTTTACCCGGTCCTATTTCGACACGAGCTACGACGAGCTGGAAAAGCGCCAGCGAGCCGCGCTCGACGTGCCCTATCCGACTCCCTCCAACACATTTACTCGACAGGCTGAAGCCTGCATGAGCCACGATACGCTCGAGCGGCTAGAGGCCCTCAAAGCGCCCACCCTGTGCATGGTGGGCCGTCATGATATCTTCACGCCGCCGCAATTCTCGGAAGATATCGTTCGTGGTCTTCCGGAGGGTTCGCTCGAAATGATCGAGGGTACCGCGCACGCGGCGTACTGGGAACAACCGGATGTGGTGAACCAGCTCGTGGCGGCGCATTTGCGCTCCGGCCAGCCCATCGGGGGTGACGTTTCAACTCCGGAAGAGGTGGAGGCGCCGAGCCCGACGGCCTAGCCGCGGGAGCTTCTTCTCCGCACCCTAACTGAAGGGTCACAGCCCCGCCTCGCTGCGCATTGGGTTTTCGGTCACCGATACTGATCGAACCGCATCCCGACCCGTCACGGCCTGGAAGACGCCTGGAAGACCCTCCCGGTAGCCTTCACTTCAGCGGGCCATCAGACTCCCGTCAATGATCCGGATTTCCGGACGGCGCGTAGAGAGGTCTGAGTCCAATGGTGAAAGGGGGAAGGTCTATGTAGGTGTCAGCCGTTCGCGGCAGTTGGCGCCGATTCGGAATCGGCCCTTGGAGCCCATCTCCACCCCAACATGCAGACACCACAGAGGTGACTATGGCAATCAGTTCAACGGAGGAATCCGGTCAAGCGGATGACGGGATGCCCATCTCCCGCTTCGCCGGCCTCACGCGTCGCGGCTTTCTCACCCGCACCACCGTGGGTGCGGCCGCGGTGGGCGTCTTGTCCGCGGCGCCTGGGTTGGGCGCAACGGCCCAAACCGCAGAGTCGGATGCCCCCGAGCTGTCCCCCGCCACCGCTGAGCCACTTGTGGCTCAGGTTCGGGACCTGGCCACGGGAGAGATATCAGTTATGTCCGGCTTGAAGGAAGCCGTAGTGCGGGATCCTCAACTCGTGCTGCGGCTGCTGCGAGCCCTAAAGCCCTAAGCCAACAACAGACCCACAAGGAGTTTCACCGCATGTCTTCACATCGCGAAGCCCCGGAAATCTCGAAAGACCCGGTTGCCGACAGCACCGATCTCTACGCGTTCGTCAGCCCGGACAAACCGGACACCGTGACGATCATCGCCAACTACATTCCATTGGAAGCGCCCGCTGGCGGTCCGAACTTCTACGAGTTCGGAGACGATGTCATGTACAACATCTACATCGACAACGATGCCGATGGAGAGGCGGAGATTCAGTACCAGTTCCGCTTCCATACGCGGGTGCACAACAAGGACACCTTCCTCTACAACACCGGCCCGATCAGCTCGAATGAAGACAGCAACTGGAATCGACAACAGCGGTTCTCGGTCTTCAAGATGTCGGACGGTAAGTGGAAGCGCTTGGGTCAGCGACTTACGTGCCCGCCCTGCAATATCGGGCCGCGGTCTACGCCGCACTACGCGAAGCTGGCGCATTCGGCCGTTCACAAGCTGCCGAGTGGAGAGACGGTTTTCGCCGGCCAACGGCGTGAAGGCTTCTACGTCGACCTGGGATCAGTGTTCGACCTCGCAGCCCTGCGACCGTTCCAGAAGTACCACCTTCTGGCACCCAACACCAACACACCGGGCGTCGACACTCTGAGCATGAGCAACGTTCACAGCATCGCCCTTCAGATTCCCAAGCGGATGCTCACTCCGGACGGCTCGGATCCCACTTCGACCACCTCCCAGAAGTCAGTCATCGGAGTCTGGACCGGTGCGGACCGGCGCAAGGCTCTCATCCGGGAGGCGTATGGAGCCAAGACGCACGCCGGTCCATTCGTTCAGGTGTCTCGGCTCGGCAACCCGCTCATCAACGAGGTTGTCATCCCCATGACGGAGAAGGATGGCTGGAACACCACCGCGCCCAAGGATGACTCCCAGTTCCTGAAGTACTATGCCCATCCGGTGCTGCAGGACTACCTGGTGGCCCTCTATCCCGGCGTCTTTCCCAACCTGGCCAACTACACCAAGGAGCGCGCCGACCTCGAGTACATCCTGCTCCACGGGATACCCGCGGGCGTCGTTTCACCGACGTTCCAAAACTACACGGGAAGTGTGGCTGCGGACATGCTGCGGCTGAATATGGCGGTCCCGCCGACCACATCCAACCCCAGCCCATATGGCGTGCTGGGCGGAGATTTGGCCGGTTTCCCCAATGGGCGCCGCGTGTTCGACGACACGGTGACCATCGAGCTGCGTGCTGTGGCCGGAGCGACGATCCCTCTCGTAGATAAGAGCTACACGGCCGACTCGGCCGCGACCGCCATCTACGACGTCACTCCTCCCGACATGACCCGCTACCAGCCGCATTTCCCCTATCTCGGCATTCCTCTGGCCGGCTTCGACGTACCCGCAGCCGCCTGATCGAAGCAGCGAAGGGCCCGGCACCCAGCCGGGCCCTTCGCTGTGAATCTGGGACGGACCGGCGGACAGTCGTCATAGTCAGTTCAGACAGGGTGGAGTGAGCCATGCAGGTTGGTGCCGGCATCGAATCGGGAATTCTGTACAGGCTGAGGCGCGTGTGGATTGAAGCGGACCCTGACCTGAGGGGTCGCCTCGTATCGGTCTACGTTTTGCTTGCTGCACTCAATATCGGCGTGTGGGCCGCCATCTTCGCAGCGGGCACCCGGTTTCCCATTCTCTTGGGGCTGGCTCCGGTTGCCTTCGGCCTTGGCCTGCGCCACGCAGTCGACCCCGACCACATCGCCGCGATCGACAGCGTGACTCGAAGGCTCATTCAGGATCGGCAGCGTCCGGTGGCCGTCGGCCTATTCTTCTCCCTCGGTCATTCGACCATTGTGTTTGCCCTGTCCCTGATCATCGCGGTATCGGCGGTCTACGTTCGGCACAACCTGCCGGGAATGGCCTTCGTCGGAGGCATCCTCGGGACCAGCATCTCCGGCCTCTTTCTCCTGCTGATGGCGGCGCTCAACCTGGCCGTTCTTGCAGGGCTCCTCCGAACGTGGCGAGAGGTGGGGCGTGGCGCCGCGTACGACGAGCAGACACTGAACGATCTTCTCAGTCAGCGGGGGCTGTTGGCCCGGCTCTTCCGACCAGCGCTCAGCCTCGTCGGCAAGAGCTGGCACATGTACTTGGTCGGCCTGCTCTTCGGACTTGGCTTCGACACGGCGACGGAGGTCGGGATCTTGGGTATGTCGGCGACCGCGGGCGGCAATGGCATGCCCGTCTGGCTGATCCTGCTTCTGCCACTACTGTTTGTGGCGGGGATGAGTCTAGTCGATACGACGGACGGCGTAGCAATGCTGGGGGCGTACGGCTGGGCGTTCGTCCGGCCGCTGCGCAAGCTGTACTACAACATCAACATCACGATGATGTCGGTCGTGATCGCCGTCTTCATCGGCGGAGTGGAGCTTTTGCAGGTGGTGAACAGCGAGCTGCCTGCGACCAACGGCGCGATCGGCTGGGTCAGGGAGCTCCCGTTGAACAACCTGGGGTTTGTCATCATCGCTGTCTTCATGCTCAGCTGGGTGCTATCGTTCGCACTCTTCAAGCTGAGAAGGATCGACCGGCTCGAGGCCGCGCTTCGGGCTTACTCGTTTGGTCCGCAAGCCCCAGCACTCGCGTGGGCTCTGGCCGGCTCGGATATACAGCACCGGATCATCGAAGGGCCGGAATCCGGCCGAGGGTCGAAGTTCATTAAAAGGAGATTCTCCATGCACGAACATCGGGTCGATCGAGTCCATCCGGAGAGCGTTGTTCTCGACATCGGAGGCGAGATCGGGGCACTCATCCTCTATACCGACCACGAGCTCAAAGGGCAGGAGGTTGACATAAGCCCACTCGCAGAGCCCGACCGCCGCACTCACGTGGAAGTGCTGCAGCGGGAAGTCAACGGTATCACCTTGTTCGCAGCCGCATATCATGGCCTTCCCGAGGGCGAGTACGCGCTGTGGAGTCAGGATGGCGCTTTGCTGGACCGGGTCTCGGTCAGTGGGGGATCCGTCTCCAAGCTGGACTGGCGCGGCCGGGGGAAGGCTGGGTTTTTCGCTAGCGCTGAGCCGGCGCCAGTTTCCGCATGAGGGCGGGAGCAACGGACGAAGGCAGCTCTCGCTCACTCGCCACGGTCTTCGGCTCCGGCTGGGCGGAAGTGTCTGGCCACGTCTCCGGCTGAGACCACCAACCCATAGCCCGTGTAGGATTCGTGCGATCGGATTCCACCAGGCACATAGGTGGATTCAAACGCCTTGCCATCCACTGCTTCCAGCAGAATGCTGACCGATCCGGCCGTCGGCGTTTCCCGAACCGTCACCTGTTGACCGCGTCGGATATGCGCCGTCCCCTCTCCGCGACGGGTTCTATAGAAGTACACGATCTGCACCTCCAGGCTGTCGAGGACTTCCAGAATATCTCCCTCTCGCAAACCCAGGAGGCCGGCGGTCAGTTCCTCTGAGTCCTGGCCGACATTTGGGGAAGGCGCCACCGCGCAGGGCTCAGGGCCCTGATCCAGCACTGATTTCACGCGTCGCTCCAGCGTCGACCGTTCGAGCAGAATCCTGCGTCCGCAGGTCTCGCAGGACAATCGGATGTCAGCCCCCAGGCCAGTGACCGTCCATGTCCAGCCTCCACAAGGATGCGGTTTGCGAAGACGTAGGCGGTCTCCTACTCGAAACTGCAGTGGCGGCCGAACGGTCACGCGGGCTGGGAACTTCCTGAAACCGTGTGTTGGCCTGCCGCCTCCGAAATCACGTCGGCTATCCGTTCCGCTTCCATCGCGGCAGCCTGCGCGAAATCGGACCCGTCCGAAGCGTACAGGATTGACCGGGAAGCGCTGATAAGGGCCTTTCCACCGCCGGAATCCACTGATGCTCGAACAGCCGATCTCAGGTCACCCCCTTGTACTCCCACCCCCGGAACCAACAGGGCGGTATCAGGCAATCCAGCGCGTACTCGCCGCAACGCCTCAACATCGGTAGCCCCCACGACCAGACCGACGTTCTGCGACCAGGCTGCCGCTGTTTCTGCGACGATCTCGTAGAGTGGACGTCCGTCAACCGTGATTTCCTGGAACGACGGATCGCGATTGCTGGTGCGGCACAGCACAAACGAACACCGATCGGCGCGCTGAAGAAAGGGGAACAGCCCTTCCTTTCCCGTCCAGGGGCTGACCGTGACGGCGTGGAAGTCCATCGCGTCAAAGATTGCCTGGGCATACATCTCGGAGGAGTCTCCGATATCGCCTCTCTTGGCGTCGGCAACCGCTAGGTGTCCTTCGGGAATCGCCCGGCGGGTCTGCTCCAGGGCTCGCCAGCCGGGGGCGCCAAGACGCTCGAAGAAGGCAAAGTTCGTCTTGAACCCGATCGCATAGGGAGAGCAGGCTTCGATGATCTCTCGCAGGAAGCGGGTGACCCCTGAAGCGTCCCGACTTAGTCCTGCGGGCAGCCTCTCGACAAGGGGATCCAAGCCGACGAGAAGGAGAGAACGGCGGGAGCTATGGACGAAGTCAAGACGCTCCGCGAAGTTTGCATAACGTCTCGTCATGCGCTAATATGGGTTGAAGCAGAGAAGGGGCGCCGCCTAGCTCTTTGTTCCCCGTCACGGACTCGGTCAGGCCTGCGAATACGTCTCGCCGCATTTGCCTCCAGAGCCATAGTACATTCCTGAGCTCCCGCTGATCGGTCGCTCCCGGAGTACTACGGGCTTTTTTGCTGTCTCCGGCGATCTAGCTGCCGTTCGCTTCTCTCTTCAATACTGCTCCGAGGAGACCGCATGGTTGTAGAGTTGTCGAGGCCGCCTCAGAACCGCATCTCTTTCGGCCGCGCTCGGGAGGTTATGCCTCTCCCCAACCTCATTCAGATGCAGGTTGACGCGTTCCGATGGTTCCAGGAAGAGGGCCTTCGCGAGCTTTTCGAGGAAATCTCCCCTATCACCGACTTCGCCGGGAAGATGTCCCTCGAGTTCATAGTGCCTGAGTCGCCGTTTGGCGAACCGAAGTACAGCGAGCATGAGTGCCGCGAGCGGGATATGACATACTCCGCCCCACTCACGGTGCAGGCGAAGCTGCGGAAGAATGTGACCGCTGAAGGCGAGCCCCTGGGGGAAATCATCGAGCAGGAAATCTTCATGGGCGATTTCCCGCTGATGACCGAGCAGGGCACCTTTGTCATCAACGGCGCCGAGCGGGTGGTCGTCAGCCAACTCGTGCGATCCCCCGGTGTCTATTGCACGCCCGAAACCGATCCGACGACGGGTCGGGAGCTGTGGATGGCGAAGCTGATTCCCAATCGCGGCGCCTGGCTGGAGTTTGAGACATCCAACAAGGATGTCCTGACGGTGAAGGTCGACCGGAAGCGCAAGATCCCCGTAACGACGTTGCTCCGTGCAGTCGGATACGGTACGAACGCCGAGATCGAAGCCCTGTTCAAAGACGTCGACACCGACCCCGACCACCGCTACATCCAGACGACCCTCGAACGAGACAACACCGAGGACGAGAAGAGCGGTCTCATCGAGATGTACAAGAAGCTCCGTCCGGGAGATCCGCCGACACTCGAGAACGCTCGAAGTCTGATCAACTCGCTGTTCTTCAGCGAGCGGCGCTACGATCTGGGCCGCGTCGGCCGCTACAAGCTGAACAAGCGCCTCGGAGTCGACGCGGAGCGGGGTCCGATGATCCTGACCAAGGAAGATCTGGCCCGGATCGTGGCCGAGCAGATTCGCTGCAACAACAGCGCGAATCGACGGCCAGACGACATCGACCACTTGGGCAATCGGCGAGTGCGCGCCGTCGGCGAGCTGCTCCAGCAGCAGTTCCGGGTTGGGCTCCTCCGAATGGAGCGGGTGGTTAAGGAGCGAATGACCATCCAGGATGTTGAGAACGCGCGACCGAACGCGCTCATCAACATCCGACCTGTGGTTGCGGCCATGAAGGAGTTCTTCGGCGGCAGTCAGCTTTCTCAGTTCATGGATCAGACCAACCCGCTATCCGAGCTGACCCACAAACGCCGTCTGTCTGCGCTGGGGCCGGGAGGGCTGAGCCGCGAGCGGGCTGGCTTTGATGTCCGGGACGTGCATCCCTCGCACTACGGTCGAATATGCCCGATTGAGACTCCGGAGGGACCAAACATCGGTCTCATCGGTAATCTGGCAACCTACGCACGCACGAACCCCTACGGGTTCATCGAGACGCCATACCGGCGTGTCTATGCGAGCCTGCCGCCAACCTCGCCCCACCTCGAGGGGAGAACCCTGCGGAAGGACGTGGCCGGCAAGAGCGGCCGCAAGATTGCCGAGGCCGGCACTGTCGTGGATGCCGCACTGATCAAGAAGCTGAAGACGAGCCTGCCCGAGGGAGAGGAGGTGCCCATCCGGCCCTTCGCTTCCAGCGACATCGTCTATATGACGGCCGACGAGGAAGAGAACTACATCATCGCCCAGGCGAACGTCGAGCTGACGGAGACCGGCGAATTCAAGGACCCACGAATCTCGGCCAGGTATCAGGATGAGTTCGTAATCGAGCCCTCGGAGCGGGTACGCTACATGGACGTGTCCCCGAGGCAGCTGGTCTCGCTTGCTACGGCGATGATCCCGTTCCTGGAGCACGACGACGCGAACCGGGCGCTCATGGGCGCCAACATGCAGCGTCAGGCTGTGCCGCTGCTCATCCCGGAGGCCCCGTTGGTGGGCACTGGGACCGAGCGACGCGCTGCCTACGACTCGGGCCATCTCGTCATTTCTCAGGCGGACGGAAAGGTTATCAGCGTAACGAGTCGGGAGATCGTCGTTCAGGATCTGAAGCCTGGCTCCAACGGTAACGGACACGACGGTCACCTGAATGGTGGCAACGTGATCGTTACGGCCAACGGCGAGCGACGGTATAAGCTGCGCAAGTTCATTCGTTCGAATCAGGGAACGCTGATCAATCAGCGACCCTCGGTCAAGAAGGGTCAGGAGGTCCGCGAGGGCGACGTGCTAGCGGACGGCTCATCCACGAGGAATGGCGAGCTGGCGCTGGGACAGAACGTTCTGGTCGCATTCATGGTGTGGGAGGGCGGCAACTACGAGGACGCCATCCTCATCAGCGATCGGCTGGTCGAGCAGGACAAGTTCACCTCCATCCACATGGAGAAGCACGAAGTTGATGCCCGAGACACGAAGCTTGGCCCAGAGGAGATCACCCGCGACATTCCGAATGTGGGTGAGGAGGGCCTGCGCAATCTGGACGAACGAGGCATCATCTTTGTCGGCGCAGAGGTGGCACCAAACGACATCCTTGTCGGAAAGATAACGCCGAAGGGCGAGACCGAGCTGACCGCCGAGGAGCGGCTCCTGCGAGCGATCTTCGGTGAAAAGGCACGTGAGGTGAAGGACACCTCGCTGCGCGTGCCGCAGGGCGAACGCGGCAAGGTCGTCGATGTCCGCGTCTTCTCGCGAGAGAACGGGGACGAGCTACCGCCGGGCGTCAACGAGCTGGTTCGAGTAAGCATCGCCCAGAAGCGAAAGGTCTCCGAAGGCGACAAGATGGCCGGTCGCCACGGGAACAAGGGCGTGATCAGCCGGATCGTGCCCAAGGAAGACATGCCGTTCTTGGCGGATGGAACGCCCATCGACATCATCCTGAACCCACTGGGTGTGCCGTCGCGCATGAACATCGGGCAGGTTCTGGAAACGCACCTGGGTTGGCCGGCCGACCATCTCGGATTCCAGGTAGCGACCCCTGTCTTCGACGGCGCGACGGAACAGCAGATCGTGGACCAGCTCACCACCGCCGAGCTGCCGCCTACAGGTCAAACCATCCTGTACGACGGTCGCTCGGGTGAGGCCTTCGATCAGCCGGTGACGGTCGGACAGATCTACATGATGAAGCTTGCCCACCTCGTCGAGGACAAGATTCACGCACGTTCAACCGGTCCCTATTCACTCGTGACGCAGCAGCCGCTGGGCGGAAAGGCCCAGTTCGGCGGCCAGCGCTTCGGCGAGATGGAGGTCTGGGCACTCGAGGCTTATGGCGCAGCGCACATCCTGCAGGAGTTGCTCACGGTCAAGTCCGACGACGTCATCGGTCGGGTCAAGACTTACGAGGCCATCGTCAAGGGCGAACCCATCCTTGAGCCCGGAGTGCCCGAATCGTTCAAGGTCCTCGTGAAAGAGCTCCAGAGCCTGGCGCTGTCGGTTGAAGTGCTCAATGAAGACGAGGAGCGGGTGGCCGTGGCCGACGAGGCAGGACTGGCCGAGATCCCGGACCTGGACATCAACATCACGGGCTTCGAGCGGGGAGACTACTAGTCCGCCGCCGAACCGCTCGCCCGACGTGCGTCACCTGGTCGGACGACAAGAGCCACAAACGGACGGAACCATCAGGAGCCCGGACATGCCGGGTATCAGTCGGAGAGACAAGTAGGAGCTAGAGGCATACATGCTCGAAGTCAACGATTTCAACGCGATCCGCATCAGTCTGGCCTCGCCCGAGCAGATTCGAGGGTGGTCGTATGGGGAAGTGACCAAGCCCGAAACGATCAACTATCGAACGCTCAAGCCGGAGAAGGATGGCCTGTTCTGCGAGCGGATCTTCGGACCGACGAAGGACTGGGAATGCTACTGCGGTAAGTACAAGCGCGTCCGATACAAGGGAATCATCTGCGACAAGTGCGGCGTCGAGGTGGCGCGGGCCAAGGTCCGTCGAGAGCGAATGGGCCACATCGAGCTGGCATCGCCCGTGAGCCACATTTGGTACTTCAAGGGCACTCCCAGCCGCATGGGTCTGCTGCTCGACATCTCGCCGCGAAATCTGGAGCGCATTCTGTACTTCGCGCTCTATCTCGTAACGCGAGTCGACGACGACGGCAAGCAGCGCGCAATCGAGCAGACCCGGGAGGATGAGGCGGCACGTCTCGCCGAAATCGACGACGGGCTCCGACTCCAAGCAACCGACCTCCAGGAGGAAATCGATCGCAACGAGCTTGCGCGCCAGGAGGAGATTTCCGCGCTGGAGCAGCGTCTCGAGCAGGAGCGAACCACCCGCATCGAAGAGCTGATGCAGGGGGCGCAGGATCTGCGCAACAGCCTGCTTGAGCGCCAGACACAGAAGGCCACCGAAGCGATCCGCATGCACGCGTACGGTGAACATGAGCCCGTCGTTCTGGTGAAGAAGGGAGCGGTGATTGACGAGTCCGCCGTTTCCCGGATGGAAGATGCTCTTGCCGAGCTGCTGGACGCCGTCAACGTCGAGCTGGACGAGGAGCGAAAGCAGGTTGTCGCTCCCCACGATGAGGCCCGCGCACAGGAGCGGGAACGCTTCGACGCCCGGATGGCCGAGCTCCGGCTGACGGTCAAAGATGAGATCGACGCCGTTCGAAACGAGACCGAAAAGCGCATCGAGCGCATCCAGGCCCTACACAAGGGCATGCTGCTGACCGAGGGGGAGTACCGAGAGCTTCGTGATTCGGTCGGCGGTCTCTTCGAGGCCGGAATGGGAGCCGAAGCGGTCCAGAAGGTGATCGACGACTTGAATCTGGACGAGCTTGCGGTCGCGCTCCGCGAGGAGATCAGACACTCCGCATCGAGCAGTCAGCGACGCAAGAAGGCCACGAAGCGCCTGAAGGTCGTGGAGAACTTCCGCAAGAGCGGCAATCTGCCGAGTTGGATGATCCTCACGGTCCTTCCCGTTATTCCTCCGGATCTGCGCCCCATGGTGCAGCTGGACGGCGGCCGCTTCGCCACCAGTGACCTCAACGACCTCTACCGTCGAGTAATCAATCGAAACAACCGCCTAAAGCGGCTGATTGAGCTGGGGGCGCCCGAGATCATCGTGCGCAACGAGAAGCGCATGTTGCAGGAGGCGACCGACGCCCTGATCGACAACGGGCGCCGGGGCCGAGCCGTCGCCGGTTCCGGAAATCACAAGCTGAAGAGCCTCTCCGACATGCTCAAGGGGAAGCAGGGGCGGTTCCGGCAGAACCTGCTCGGCAAGCGGGTCGACTACTCTGGCCGCTCCGTGATTGTGGTGGGTCCGGATCTGCGTCTGAATCAGTGCGGACTGCCGAAGCGCATGGCGCTCGAACTATTCAAGCCGTTTGTCATGCGCCGGCTGGTCGAGAAGGGCTTCGCCCACAACATCAAGAGCGCCAAGCGGATCGTGGAACGGGTGCGTCCGGAGGTTTGGGACGTTCTCGAAGAAGTCATCAAGGACCATCCCGTCCTTCTCAACCGAGCTCCCACGCTTCACCGTTTGGGAATCCAGGCGTTCGAGGGCGTCCTCGTGGAGGGCTCGGCCATTCAGATCCACCCGTTGGTCTGTCACGCATTCAACGCCGACTTCGACGGCGACCAGATGGCGGTTCATGTCCCGCTGTCGGCCGCGGCCCAGCAGGAAGCTCGCGAGCTCATGATGAGCTCCCGCAACCTCCTCAGCCCCGCCAGCGGCGAGCCGGTAGTCAACCCGACCAAGGACATGGTGCTCGGATGCTACTACCTCACAGCCATGAAGCCGGGTCAAAAGGGTGAAGGGACAATCCTCTCCGACTTCGACGATGCGCTCCTCGCGCACGAGCTGGGCAGGATCGGACTTCATGCGAAGATTCGTGTTCGAGTTCCAATCGCGGACGATGAGTCGGAGGTTCAGACCCGAGTCGGCATCATTCGTCGGGCGGATCTCGTCCCACTACCAGGGGTCGCCTCGCTGCCCAAGCCGACCAAAGGGAAGTCTAAGGCCAAGGTCGAAGAGGTCGCCTCTCGGGCTTTCGGTTTGGAGACGACCGTGGGTCGCATCATCTTCAACGATGCCCTGCGACCGCAGCCCGGATCCGGCGAGGATGGCGATGGCCATACGATAGACGAGCCTTCCCGCCTCGTCTACCGCAACGCCGTGCAGGACAAGAGCACGCTCCGGGACGTGGTGGGCGATGTGTATCGGGAGTACGGCCAGGCGGTGACGGCAAGCACGGCCGACCGAATCAAGCGCCTGGGATTCGACTATGCCACCCGATCCGGCATCACGCTGGGCATCACTGACATCAGCATCCCTGAGGCCAAGAGCACCATCCTGGCCGAAGCCGACACCAAGATCAATCAGATCGAGGAAGAGTTCAACGACGGTCTGATTACCGGTGACGAGCAGTATCGAGAGACAATCGCGGCCTGGACCCACGCCAGTGAGGAAGTGGAGAAGGAGGTCTCGAAGAATCTCGACCCGTTTGGACCGATCTATATGATGTCGCAGTCGGGGGCGGCGAAGGGAGGATTCCAGCAGGTCCGCCAGATCGCGGGCATGCGGGGACTCATGGCGGATCCATCCGGCAAGATCATCGCGCTGCCCATCCGGTCCAACTTCCGTGAAGGGCTGAGTGTGCTCGAGTACTTCATCTCGACTCACGGAGCCCGGAAGGGGTTGGCGGACACCGCGCTTCGTACCGCGGAGTCAGGATATCTCACTCGGCGCCTGATCGACGTCGCCCAGGACGTGATCGTCCGTGACGAGGACTGCGCCACGCTCCAGGGAGTCTCGATCGGCGAGAAGGACCCGGGCGATGCTCTTACAGAGCCTCTCGACAGGCGGCTTCTGGGTCGCTGGACGTCTGAGCCGTTCTTCGATCCGGCAACGGGCACCGAGGTCATCGGCGGCGACCAGCTCGTTGACGCGGCTGCCGCGGATGAAATCGGGCGCATCGTTCGTGAGAACCCGGGCACCACGATCAAGATCCGGAGCGCCCTCACCTGCGAATCGAAGACCGGCCTGTGCCGGAAGTGCTACGGTTGGAGCCTGGCTACCGGCGAGCTCGTTCCGCTCGGGGAGGCCGTGGGCATCATCGCGGCGCAATCGATCGGCGAGCCCGGTACACAGCTCACGATGCGTACGTTCCATACCGGCGGTGTGGCGGGTCGAGGCGGCGACATCACTCAGGGCCTCCCCCGAGTGGAGGAGCTCTTCGAGGCACGCGTACCTAAGGACCAGGCAATCATCGCCGAAGTCGACGGCATCGCCCATGTGGAACGTGACGAAAACAGCGTTCGCATCATCATCAGCGGGGGCGAAGAGACCGCCCGTCAGGAGCTACCGGAGGACTACGATCTGACCGTGCCCAGCGGCACGACCGTCGACGAGGGCGCCATCATCGCCATGCCGAAGGGCTCTGGAAAGAGCCGCTCCAAGAAGGCACAGGCCAAGGCCATCACGGCCACCGCGACCGGCCGGCTGTTCCGTCGAGGACCGGCGATCATCCTGGCTCGCGAGACCCCCGACACGCGGGAATATCCAGTCCCCGCAACGGCTCGAGTGCTGGTGCAGGATGGGCAAGAGGTCACGGCGGGTGTGCAGCTCACCGACGGCGCTCCCAATCCTCAGGACCTCCTTCGCGTTCAGGGGCGACAAGCCGTGCAGCAGTACCTCGTGGAAGAGGTACAGCGAGTCTACCGCAGTCAGGGCGTCACCATCAACGACAAGCACATAGAGGTGATTGTTCGGCAGATGCTGCGCAAGGTGAGGGTTGATACCCAGGGTGATACCGACATGCTGCCCGGCGAGTTGGTTGATCGATTCGACTACGAGTCTGAGAATGCCCGAATTCTGGCGGAGGGTGGTGAGCCGGCCACGGCGACACCGGTGCTGCTGGGCGTGACCAAGGCAAGCCTGACGACAGAGAGTTTCCTTGCCGCCGCCTCCTTCCAGGAGACGACGAAGGTTCTCACCGACGCCGCCATCGCGGGCCAGGTCGACCGCCTCGTGGGCCTCAAGGAGAACGTCATCATCGGTAAGCTCATCCCGGCCGGAACGGGCCTGATCGCGCGACAGCAGAAGCGCGACAAGCTCAGTGCCGGCCAGATGGATGGCGCCCTCGAAGACGGCGGGGGCGTGGACGACGGCGTGTCACTGGGCGTCTTCGAGGATGCGGGTCTCCTGCAGGAGCAGGAGATCGCGGCCGAGCCCGACAGCGAGGTGGACCTGATCCATGGAGAGGACCCGGCGGACTTCGTGCAGGATGGCGTCTCGATCTCGGAGTAACCACGTAATAGAAAGGGCGGGCCTGCTGGGCCCGCCCTTTGCGTGTCCGTCTGCCCCGCAAGCCGGTGGATTCCCATATCGGAGCGCCGGGCTCCGAGTTTTAACTTCGGTGCCCGTCTTCACCTCGCGCTAATGTCAGGCCAACCGACGACGACATGAGTGAATCGTGTCGGGAGAGCGGGTGCGACGGCCAGCAGATGCAAGGAACCTGTGGCGGCAGGACTGGCAAGAATGTCCAGACTTTTAGCGCACGTTCCTTGGCAGAAGTTTGACTGCAGGGCGCCGGGATTGCTATATTCGATGGAGCGCGGTTCCTCCTGAGGGGCTGCGTGTATTTTGCTGAGGAGCGTTTTTCGCTTGCCGACGATCAACCAGCTCGTTCGCCGAGGGCGAGCCCAACAGACCAAGAAGCGCAAGGCCGCCGACCTGATGTGGTCGTTCAATACCTTGAGGCAGAAGCCTCTCCGGTTGGACGGCGCACCGCAGAAGCGCGGCGTTTGCGTTCGCGTCGGCACGATGACGCCACGAAAGCCGAATTCGGCCCTGCGGAAATACTGTCGGGTCCGGCTCAGTAACCTCCGTGAGGTGAACGCCTATATCCCCGGCGAAGGTCACAACCTTCAAGAACACTCCGTGGTACTGATTCGCGGCGGACGGGTCAAAGACCTGCCCAGCGTCAAGTATCACGTAATTCGAGGAGCGCTTGATGCCGCCGGTGTGTCCAAGCGCAAGCGCGGACGCTCCAAGTACGGCGCAAAGCGTTCTAAATCGACGGGCTGATACGGTCTTCTCTTAAGACGCGTCCTCGTCGAGGATGAACTAAATACGGCACTGCTCGGTGGGAAATTTTCCTGCCGCAGTGCTTTTGTGTGTCGAGAACACAGGAGTCGAATCAGAATGCCACGACGCGCCCGAGTCATTCGCAGAGTCATTCCGCCGGACCGGATGTACAACAACCGGCTCGCCGGCAAATTCATCAACAACATCATGAAAGACGGCAAGAAGACCGTGGCCGAGGGTATTTTCTACGACTCCATGCAGATCGTCCAACAGCGAACTCGGCGCAATCCTCTGGAGATTTTCGAGACCGCGATGCGGAATGCCACACCTGTGCTCGAGGTGAAGCCTCGGCGCGTTGGTGGCTCGACGTATCAGGTCCCGGTCGAGATCAAAGGCGACCGCCGGCACGCGCTTGCGATGCGGTGGCTCCTACAGTCGGCGCGAAAGCGACAGGGAAAGTCGATGGCCGAGAAGCTCGCCGGCGAGCTGATGGACACGGCCAATGGGGTCGGGGCAACGGTCAAGAAGCGAGAAGATACTCACCGGATGGCCGAGGCCAACCGTGCATTCGCCCACTACCGCTGGTAGCTGCGGGCCAACTCAGAACAGCAGATCGAACACAGAAAGAGAAGTATTTAAGATAGCGTTCCCGGGGAACCGTCCGACTCCGGCCGCCGACAACATCCTATGGCACGAACTCAACCGCTCGACAAAGTCCGCAACATCGGCATCATTGCTCATATTGATGCCGGCAAGACGACGACGACCGAACGCATCCTGTTCTACACGCGCAAGATTCACCGCGTCGGTGAGGTCCATGAGGGCGCGGCCACCATGGACTGGATGGAGCAGGAGCGCGAGCGCGGCATAACCATCACCGCTGCCGCGACCACGACGAACTGGGAAGACGCAACCATCAACATCATCGACACGCCCGGACACGTGGATTTTACGGTCGAGGTGGAGCGGTCGCTGCGGGTGCTCGACGGCGGTGTCACGGTTCTTGACGCCGTTGCCGGCGTGGAGCCGCAATCGGAGACGGTATGGCGGCAGGCCGATCGCTACAACGTTCCCCGGATCGTCTTTGTCAACAAGATGGACCGCATCGGCGCCAATTTCTATCGGTGCATCGAGATGCTCGAGGAGCGGCTGGACGCAAATGCCGTTCCCATCCAGCTGCCCATTGGGTCTGAATCGGCCTTCAAGGGCATCGTGGATCTCATTGAGATGAAGGCGAGCATCTACACCGACGACTTGGGAACGACGATGGCCGACAGCGAGGTTCCCGAGGAGATGATCGAGCTTGCCCACGAATGGCGGGCGCGGCTGATCGAGCGGGTGGCAGAGACGGAGGACGAGCTGACCACGAAGTATCTCGAGAGCGAGTCTCTTGAGCCGGACGATATTCGCTCGGGGCTACGCAAGGGCACTATCAGCGCCAAGCTGTTCCCGGTTCTGGCAGGGTCCGCGCTTCGCAATAAGGGCGTGCAGCCGATGCTGGACGCCGTGGTCGATTACCTCCCCTCCCCGATGGATGTACCTCCCGTAACGGGCATTCGGCCGGAGTCAGCGCATGAAGAAACCCGTGAGGCGAGGGACGACGAGCCGTTTTCGGCGCTCGCCTTCAAGATCGTCGCGGATCCATTCATCGGGCGCCTCGCCTACTGCCGCATCTACTCGGGCACCCTCAACGCCGGTTCGTACGTGCTCAACTCCAGCAAGGACAACCGGGAGCGGATTGGCCGACTGGTGCGGATGCATGCAAATCACCGAGAGGACATCACGGAGGCATACGCGGGCGACATCGTCGCCATCGTCGGGCTCAAGAACACCTTCACCGGTGACACACTCTCCGCCCCGGAGTCACCCATCATCCTGGAATCCATCAAGTTCCCGGATCCGGTCATCTCCGTGGCCATCGAGCCGAAGACCAAGGCGGACGCCGACAAGATGTCTACCGCTCTTCAGCGGCTGGCAGAGGAGGATCCAACCTTCCAGCTGCGAACCGATCAGGAAACGGGTCAAACCATCATCTCCGGCATGGGAGAGCTGCACCTGGAGGTTCTGGTCGACCGCATGCTCCGGGAGTTCAAGGTTCAGGCAAACGTCGGCCGGCCTCAGGTTGCGTACAAGGAAACAATCAGCCGCAGCGCGAAGGCGGAGGGCCGTTACGTCCGCCAGACGGGTGGCCGAGGCATGTTTGGCGACTGTTGGATCGAGGTTCAGCCGCTCGAACCGGGCGGTGGCTTCGAGTTTGAGAACAAGATCGTGGGCGGTGTGGTTCCGCGGGAATACATTCCGGCAATCGAGCAGGGAGTTCGGGAACGCATGGAGAGCGGAATCGTCGCCGGCTACCCGGTTGTCGACGTCAAGGCCATTGTCTATGACGGAAGCTTCCATCCGGTGGACTCCAACGAGATGGCATTCAAGATTGCCGGCTCCATGGCGTTTAACGATGCCGCGTCCAAGGCCGGGCCTGTTATAAAGGAGCCTGTCATGCGCGTCGAGGTGACGACGCCCGAGGGGTTCCTCGGCGACGTCATCGGCGATCTGAATTCGCGGCGGGCACAGATCGAGGCGATGGAGCCTCGAGGCGAAGGCACGCAGGTGGTCCGGGCACTGGTGCCACTGGCCGACATGTTCGGCTATGCCACGTCTCTTCGTTCCATGACCCAAGGACGAGCGAGTTACAGCATGGAGCCCTCGCACTATGCAGAGGTGCCGAAAAACATCGCCGAGGAGATCAAGGCAAAGTCTCGGATGCAGCCTTCGGAACCCGTGGGCGGTCGACGCTAAATGCCCGCACACACTGCCGTTCAGATCCAACGTGCTCTGATAGCCCGCTCAGGCGAGCTTCGCAACCCACCAGAAAAAGAGAGATAGAGGATGGCCAAGCAGAAATTCGAGCGCACCAAACCACACGTCAATGTCGGAACCATCGGTCACATCGACCACGGCAAGACCACCCTGACTGCCGCGATCACCAAGACGCTCGCGGAGCAGGGCGGCGCGGACTTCCGGCCGTTCGAGAGCATCGACAACGCCCCCGAAGAGCGGCAGCGAGGGATCACCATCTCGATCGCCCACGTCGAGTACCAGACGGAAGCCCGTCATTACGCCCATGTGGACTGTCCCGGCCACGCCGACTACATCAAGAACATGATTACGGGCGCCGCCCAGATGGACGGCGCCATTCTGGTAGTGTCGGCAGCGGACGGTCCCATGCCGCAAACGCGCGAGCACGTCCTGCTTGCCCGGCAGGTCGAGGTTCCCAGCATCGTGGTGTTCCTCAACAAGGTCGACATGGTCGATGACGAGGAGCTGCTTGATCTAGTGGAGCTCGAGGTGCGGGAGCTGTTGAGCCGTTACGAGTTCCCCGGCGATGAGATCCCTGTCATCCGCGGATCTGCGCTCAAGGCACTGGAGGGCGATCCCGAGGGCAAGGCTCAGATCATGGAGCTCATGAATGCCGTCGACACTTACATCCCCACGCCTCCCCGCCCGGTTGACCAGCCCTTCCTCATGCCTATCGAGGACGTGTTCAGCATCAAGGGTCGCGGAACCGTCGTGACCGGCCGCATCGAGCGCGGCGTCGTGAAGGTCAACGACAACGTCGAAATCGTGGGCATCAAGCCCACCCGACAGACCGTGGCCACGGGCGTCGAGATGTTCAAGAAGCTGCTCGACCAGGGAGAGGCCGGCGACAACGTCGGCGTACTGCTCCGAGGGATCGAGCGCAACGAGGTCGAGCGAGGCATGGTCCTGGCCAAGCCGGGCAGCATCAAGCCGCATACCAAGTTCTCGGCGCAGGTCTACGTGCTGAGCCGGGATGAAGGTGGACGCCACACGCCGTTCTTCAATGGCTACCGGCCCCAGTTCTATCTGCGAACAACCGACGTGACCGGTTCCATCACGCTGCCGGAGGGCGTCGAGATGGTGCTTCCCGGCGACAACGTTCAGATGGAGGTCGAGCTGGTGACCCCCATCGCCGTCGAGGAGGCCCTGCGGTTCGCCATCCGCGAGGGCGGACGGACAGTCGGGGCGGGTGCCGTCTCGGCGGTCCAGAGCTAGGGTTCCAATATGGGTGGACGCACACTGACCAAGCAGCGAATCCGGATCCGGCTCAAGGCCTACGACCACGCCGTTCTGGATAAGTCTGCTTCTGAGATCGTCGACACGGCCCAGCGGACCGGAGCAAGCGTCTCCGGTCCCGTTCCCCTGCCGACGGAAATCAACCGGTACACGGTGGTGCGCTCCCCCTTTGTGCACAAGGATTCCCGGGAACAGTTCGAGATCCGGACGCACAAGCGACTGATCGACGTGCTGGAACCAAACAACAAGACGGTGGACGCGCTCATGCGGCTGAATCTACCCGCCGGTGTGGACATCGAGATCAAGCTATGAATCTGAGCGGGGAGAGCTGACGGGAATGGTTGAGGGACTGATCGGGAGGAAGCTGGGCATGACCCAGGTCTTCGACGATGCTGGTGTCACCGTTCCCGTCACCGTCATCGAGGTCGAACCGAACCTGGTTACGCAGGTCAAGACGCCCGAGAAGGATGGCTATTCGGCCGTCCAGCTGGGGGCCATTTCCACCAAGCGTCTCAACAAGCCACGAAAGGGCCATCTCAAGGACCGGCCGCAGTTGCGGTACCTCCGCGAATTCACGCCAGTTTCCGGGGACACCCTCGATCTTGGAGACACGGTCGATCTCGCCATATTCGCGAAGGGCGATATGGTCGACGTCGTCGGGGTCAGCAAGGGCAAGGGTTTCGCGGGAGTTGTGAAGCGACATCACTTTGCCGGTGGCCCGAAGACGCATGGACAATCGGATCGACATCGGGCACCCGGATCCATTGGCGCGAGCTCAACACCGGGACGAGTGTTCAAGGGCATGCGGATGGCCGGCCACCTCGGACATGAGCGAACGACAGTTCAGAACCTCCGCGTGGTCGACGTGCTTGCAGATCGCAATGTACTTCTGGTGCGCGGTGCCGTGCCTGGTGCCCGCAACGAGATGGTGCTCGTGCGCAAGGCCGTCAAGAGGCGAGCATAGCCATGGCACAGGTCCCACTCCGAAACCTGGCCGGGGAAGACATGGGCACCGTCGAGGTGAGTGACGCCGTCTTCGGAGCGCCTCTGAACGAAGCGCTCGTCCACCAAGCCGTTGTTCGGCTGCTGGCAAACCTGCGGCTCGGGACTCACAAGACCAAGACCCGGGGAGCGGTCTCCGGAGGGGGAGCCAAACCCTGGCGCCAGAAGGGAACCGGTCGAGCGCGGCAGGGCAGCCGCGTTTCACCCCTATGGCGCGGAGGAGGAACCGTGTTTGGGCCAATGCCGCACAGCTATCGGCAGGACATGCCCAAGAAGATGCGGCAAAGCGCCCTGCGCTGTGGTCTCTCCGCGAGGCAACAGGAGGGTGCCATCCTAGCCGTCGACGCATTCTCTTTGAGCGAGCCGCGAACGAAGACGATGCTCGGCTCATTCCAGGCCCTGGATCTCAACGGAACCGTTCTTGTCGTCGATGAAGCCTTTGACGAGAATGCCCGGCTGGCAAGCCGGAACCTGCCCAGGGTGCAGCTGAAGGACGCCACATCCCTCAACCTCCTGGATGTGCTCGGCCCGGATCACCTGGTGTTCTCTCGGGCCGCACTCCAAGCGGTCGAGCGAAGGCTGACCACCGGCGATGCTGGGGCAGGGGGTGAAGCGTGATTGAGGCCTCCGATGTCCTCCTTGGACCCATCATCAGCGAAAAGAGCACCGACCTGGCCAACCCGGAGCCAGGCCGCGGCCCCAACGGCAAGAACCTCAATCCCCAATCGAAGTATGTGTTTCGAGTGCGGACCGATATGAACAAGATCCAGATCAAGGCCGCGGTCGAAGCCCGGTTCGGCGTGCAAGTCGCCACGGTGAACACGATCTCGATGCCCCGCAAAGAAAAGGGCGCCGGTTATGTGCGCATCAACAAGCGTCGGCGCGGCTATCAGCCGGCGTGGAAGAAGGCGATCGTAACCCTGAAGGCCGGCCAGAAAATTGAAGACTTCTTTGGGGCGGTGTAAGCGCTGATGCCCATTCGTAGCTACAAGCCCACATCTCCCGGCAGACGCTCAATGACCGTCTCGGGTTTTGACGAGATTACTAAGACCCGCCCCGAAAAGAGCCTCCTGGCACCGCTACCGCAGCGTGCGGGCAGGTCACGTAGTGGCCGCATGACCGTGCGACACAAGGGCGGCGGAAGTAAGCGCCGGTACCGCATCATTGACTTCAAGCGAGACAAGGCCGGAATCGACGCACGGGTTGCCGCGATCGAGTATGACCCCAACCGGTCGGCCCGAATCGCGCTTCTCCATTACGTGGACGGCGAGAAGCGATACATTCTTGCCCCCCTTGGATTGCGCGTCGGCAGCACCGTGGCATCGGGACCGGATGCCGATGTTCGAGTGGGTAACGCGCTTCCACTTTCAAAGATTCCTTTGGGTACGGTGATCCACAACATCGAGCTGGAGCCGGGACGCGGCGGAGTTCTGGTACGGTCGGCCGGGGTTTCCGCGCAGCTCGTGGCCCGCGAGGGCACCTACGCCGTGGTGCGCATGCCCTCCGGGGAGATGCGCCGCATTCACACTCAGGCGATGGCCACCATCGGAACAGTCGGGAACCCCGAGCATCAGAACATCCAGGTGGGAAAGGCCGGTAGGAGCCGGTGGCTGCGAAAGCGGCCCACCGTTCGTGGATCAGTTATGAACCCGGTGGACCATCCCCACGGGGGCGGCGAGGGCAAATCGCCCATTGGGGGCCAACCGCAGACGCCTTGGGGGAAGCCGACGCTCGGATATCGAACCCGGCGGACCAAGCGATCAGATGCCCTGGTCATTCGGCGTCGCAATGTGGGGCGCCGCTAATGATTCGACTTGGCAGATGTTCTGCAGCTGCAAAGAACACTAGCGATGAGGTAGTGCCGTGTCGCGATCGGTAAAGAAGGGCCCGTACATTCAGCCCGCTCTGGCCAAGAAGGTCGAGGAGCTGCAGCGCACGGGAGAGAAGCGCATCATTCGAACATGGTCGCGTGCCTCGACGGTTACTCCCGCCATGGTGGGAATGACGATCGCGGTCCACGACGGAAAGCGGCACGTACCGATCTATATCGGCGAGAACATGGTTGGTCACAAGCTGGGCGAGTTCGCCCCCACGCGTCACTTTCGTGGCCACGTGGCCAAGTCCGAGCGGACTCACGGAGTTCGTTGATGCCACGGTTTGACCTTCACGGACAGGACCAGATGGCATGGATGTAAGCAGCTACCTCGAGGTCCACGCGCGCGCTCGCAATGTGCGGAGGTCACCCCGCAAGATCCGTCTTGTGGCCGATGCCGTGCGCGGCCGACGAGTGGATGAGGCGTTGGCTATGCTGCGCTTCATGCCCAATCATGCCGCTCGTGAGGTGGAGAAGGTTATCAAGTCGGCGGCGGCCAACGCGGAGAACAACTACGATCTCGACGCCGGCAGTCTGACCATTCACCGCATTGAGGTCGACGAGGCAATGACACTGAAGCGCTTCAAGCCCGGGGCCCATGGCCGTGTCAAGCCCCGGCTCAAGCGAGCATCACACATAACGGCAATCGTGAGATAGATGTGGGCCCTCATATCAGGGGCCGGCTCGACTCGGAAGAAAGGATAACGGATTTTGGGACAAAAGGTGCACCCGACAGGGTTCAGGTTAGGCATCGTCAAACCGTGGCAGGCGAAGTGGTTTGAGGAGAAGAATTTTGCCGCGCTCCTGGCCGAGGACGTCGCGGTTCGCAAGACCATCTTCGACCGTCATCAGAACGCAGGGGTCTCCCAGGTGGAGATCGAGCGCTCCGCCAGTCAGGTCACTGTGACGATCCACACCGCGCGTCCTGGAATCATCATTGGCCGCAGCGGCACCAATGTCGAAGAGCTGCGTCAGGTTCTTGAGCAGCAGACCGGCAAGCGCGTGCGCATCAACATCCAAGAAGTGCGGCAGCCGGAGCTCAACGCCGTGCTGGTAGCCCGCAATGTGGCCGACCAACTGGAGAAGCGAGTGGCCTTCCGTCGCGCGATGAAGCAGGCGGTGCAGCGAGCCATGGAGCGCGGGGCCAAGGGCGTTCGCGTCGCCGTGGCCGGGCGCCTGGGTGGCAGCGAGATGTCACGTCGAGAGCAAGAGCGACGGGGTCGCGTGCCACTCCACACGTTGCGGGCCGATATCGACTTTGGCCGGGCAACGGCCGTCACCACTTATGGGGTGATTGGCGTCAAGGTTTGGATCTACAAGGGCGACATTCTTCCTGAGCGGAGGCGTCAGCCCGAGCCGGCTGTCCAAGCGACCTCCAATGGGCAAGTGGAAGCGCCGCTCAATGGCGATGAGGGCCTTGAGGGAAGTCCGGCCGGGCCAGCTGCCGCCGAATCGCCCGAAACCCCAGACGATCAACCTGTTGAGGCCTCGACGGAATCATGAGTACGCTGCGGTACCGCGGATCCGGGCGCTTGGAGGTGCACTCATGTTGATGCCCTCCCGTACTCGATACCGCAAGCAGCACCGAGCGAAGGGCGGAGGTGTGGCCACGCGAGGCGAGACGATCGCCTTTGGGGACTATGCCTTGCAGTCGCTGGGTCATGCATGGCTGGAGAGCCGTCAGATCGAGGCGGCCCGCCGCGTCATCACCCGCTATATCCGTCGCGGTGGCAAGGTATGGATTCGGGTCTTCCCGGACAAGCCCGTGACCAAGAAACCGGCCGAGACCCGGATGGGGAAGGGGAAGGGAGCTCCGGATCACTGGGTGGCTATCATCAAACCGGGTCATGTCATCTTCGAGCTCTCGGGTGTTGCGCCGGACGTAGCCCGAGAGGCCATGCGGCTGGCTGCGTACAAGCTCCCATTCGAGACCCGGTTCGTCCAGAAGTCTGACGAGATCGCGGTGGAAACGGGAGAGGCCCATGGCTAACTCCCACACTCGCGAGCTTTTCGATATGGCATCGACAGAGCTGGCGGACGAGTTGGATCGGACCCGCCAAGAGCTGCTCAATCTGCGGTTTCAGTACGCCACGCGACAGAACGACAACTACGCGCGACTTCGCATTCTCAAGCGGCAGGTTGCGCGAATCGAGACCATCCTGCACGAGCGCGAGCTCGTCGAGAGTGAAGCCTGATGCCTAGACAATCAACACGTACCGAACCGTCCGCAGAGGCCGATCACCATGCGATCATCAAATCCAAGGTGGGGTATGTGGTCGGCGACAAGATGGACAAGACCATCGTCGTCCGCGTGGACACCCTCACACCACATCCCCTGTACAAGAAGCGTGTGCGCCGAAGCAGAAAGTTTCTGGCCCATGACGAGACGAACGAGGCCCAGGTAGGCGACTATGTCCGGATTGCCGAGGGTCGTCCTCGAAGCAAGCGCAAGTCCTGGCAGCTCGCGGCCGTACTGAGGCCATCCGCGGGCCGCATACAGGCGGAGCAAGTGGCTGCCGACCTCAAGGCCGAGGAGGCCTAGACGTGGTTCAGAATCTGTCCCGGCTTCGAGTGGCGGACAACACGGGGGCCAAGGTCATCATGGTCATCCGCGTCCTGAAGGGCTCGAACGCGCGATATGCGGGTGTCGGCGATGTCGTCATCGCCTCGGTGAAGGCCGCCAATCCGGGAGCGGCGGTCAAGAAGGGCGAGGTTGTCCGGGCCGTGGTTGTCCGCCAGGCCAAAGAGTACAACCGCCCGGATGGCTCTCATATTCGCTTCGACGACAACGCCGCGGTGCTCATCAACAACGCCAACCAGCCGCGTGGCACCCGGATCTTCGGACCTGTTGCCCGTGAGCTTCGCGAGCGTGCCTTCATGCGCATCGTTTCCCTGGCGCCGGAGGTGCTCTGATGGCCGTCAAGATGACCAAGGCGCAACGTCGCGTCTGGAAGCGATCGGGCTATGCCGAGGGCCGCAGGTCCAGACCCCGGATGGATATCAAGAAGGATGACCTGGTGGTGGTTCTGACCGGTGCCGACACGGGTAAGCAGGGCAAGATTGTGCAGGTTTTGCGTGATCAGAACCGGGTGATCGTGGAAAACGTCGCCATGGTTACACGGCACCAGCGCCGCCGACCGGGAGTTCTTCAATCTGAAACCGTCGAAAAGCCGGCCCCAATTCACCGATCGAACGTGATGATCATCTGCCCAAGCTGCGAACGGCCCACCCGGGTCGGGCACAGCACGCTGCCCGATGGCAATCGCATTCGAATCTGCCACCACTGCAACGAGATTCTCGACCGAGAACGAGCCTAAACCGGACCCCAGGAACGGATTCAATATGCCAGCCCCACGACTCAAAGAGAAGTATCAGACGGAGGTAGTTCCCCGGCTGATCAAAGAGTTCGAGTACGAGAACCCGATGGCCGTCCCGACGGTACGGAAGGTGACGCTCAACATCGGCCTCGGCGAGTCATTGACCAACTCCAGCGCCAAGGAAGCCGCGATCCGCGATTTGACCACAATCTCCGGTCAAAGACCAATCGTGACCAGGGCCAAGAAGTCAATCGCCCAGTTCAAAGTGCGCATGGGTATGGAGATCGGCGTTGCCGTCACCCTCAGGGGAGATCGGATGTGGGAATTCCTGGACCGATTCATTAGCGTTGCGCTCCCACGTATTCGCGACTTCCAAGGTGTTTCTGACCGCAGCTTTGATGGACGAGGCAACTACAGCATCGGGCTCCGGGAACAGCTGGTCTTCCCAGAGATCGATTACGACAGCATTGATCGAGTCCGTGGCATGCAGGTAAACATCGGCACCAGCGCCCGAAACGACGTGGAGGGCAAGAGCCTCCTGCAGAGTCTGGGGATGCCCTTCCGCAGCTAACATACGTGCCGGCGAATGAAGCCGGCATCAACCGACATCACACCGAGGAAAGCAAAGCTTGGCAAAGAAATCGAAGATCGCAAAGTCTCGCCGACCCGCAAAGTTCTCAACACAGCAGCACAATCGCTGTGCCATCTGCGGACGGCCGCGTGCATACATCCGCAAATTTGGGCTGTGCCGTATCGACTTCCGGCGTCTGGCTCTCGAGGGACAGATCCCCGGTGTCACCAAGGCCAGCTGGTAATCCGAGAACATACATGAAAACGACTGACCCCATCGCCGATATGCTGACTCGCATTCGGAATGCGACCATTGCTCGCAATCCCACGACGGAGCTCCCGTACTCCCGGATGAAGCTCGCGATCGCAAAGATCCTCAAGGATGAGGGTTTCATCGAGGACTTCAGCGTCACGAAAGAGAAGTATCCCAACATCCGTGTCGTCCTCAAGTACGCCCCCAACCGGGTATCGGTCATTACCGGAATCAAGCGCATCAGCCGACCCGGCCTGCGACGATACGCCCGGCATACGGCCATTCCCCGAGTTCGCTCGGGCTTGGGAACGGTTATTGTCTCCACTCCCATGGGGATCATGAGCGGGCATGAGGCTCGACGCCGTCGTTTGGGCGGCGAGCTCTTGGCGGAGGTCTGGTAGCGTGTCACGTATCGGCAAGAAGCCGGTGCCGCTTCCCGGCGGCGTGGAGCTGCGACAACAGGATGGCCACATTGTGGTCCGGGGGCCAAAGGGAGAGCTCTCCCATACCATTCCGGCTACCATTCAGCTTCAGGTTGCCGACGGTGTGGCCGAAGTCACGCGTGCGAACGACGAAGCGGAGACTCGCGCCCTTCACGGTCTCACCAGATCGTTGTTGGCCAACATGGTCACAGGAGTGACGAACGGATTCAGCAAGACGCTGGAGATCTCGGGGGTGGGCTATCGGGCCCAGAAGACGGGGGACAACCTTACGCTCTCCGTCGGTTACTCTCATCCGGTCGAGTTTGTGCCCCCGCCGGGCATTGAGTTCGTCGTCGAGTCGCCCACGCGGCTCGTCGTGTCAGGGATCGACAAACAGGTCGTCGGCGAGACAGCTGCTCGGATCCGCCGCGTCAGGAAGCCTGAGCCCTACAAGGGAAAGGGCATTCGATACAGCGACGAGGTCATCCGCCGCAAGGCGGGCAAGGCCGGAAGGGCGGGATAGGACATGGGAGCTCCAGCGAGGCCGCCAGCCGGCCGTGCTCAGGTCAAGAAGCCGGCAGCGCAGGTGCGACTTGCCAGTGCCGTCAGAAGGCATCGCCGCCACACGCATCTCCGTCGAAGCATTCGAGGAACGGCTGAGAAGCCTCGGCTGAGCGTGTTCCGAAGCTCGGCTCACATCTATGGGCAGCTGATCGACGACACGACGGGCCGGACGCTGGCCGCGGCTTCAACCGTGGAGAAGGATATCGCGAAGGGCGCCGCCAAGAGCAAGACGGATCGTGCCGAAGCGGTTGGACGGGCGCTGGGTGAGCGGGCCCGCGAGGCAGGTATCACGCGAGTTGTCTTCGATCGCGGCGGATACCTCTATCATGGGCGGGTCACGGCTCTTGCACGCGGAGCCCGAGCCGCCGGTTTGGAATTCTAGAGGCGCAACGGGAGCCAAAGCGAGAGATGACAAGATATGATTCATCCGCCAGTGGCGGATTCGAAGAGCGCGTCGTTCAGGTGAAGCGAGTATCCAAGGTCGTCAAGGGCGGCCGACGCTTCAGTTTCAGTGCGACCGTGGTGGTCGGAGACGGAAACGGCCAGGTCGGCGTGGGACAGGGCAAGGCTAACGAGGTCCCGGAAGCGATCCGTAAGGGCGCAGAGCGCGCTCGAAAGAATGTCATTCGTGTGCCCCTCGAGGGAGCGACCATTCCGCACGAGGTAAACGTGCACTTCGGAGCTGCGCATGTTCTCCTCAAACCCGCTGCGCCCGGGACCGGAGTTATTGCCGGCGGCGCCGTCCGTTCCGTCGTCGAGGCCGCGGGGGTGCACGACATTCTGTCCAAGTCTCTGGGAAGCAATAACCCGGTGAACGTGGTCAAGGCAGCAATCAAGGGACTCACATCGCTGCAATCTCCCGATGAGATCAGCCGCTGGAGGGGCCGAGAAGCCCGCGGTGAGATGCGGGGCAGAAGCGAGGAAGCGGGATCGTCAGAGGTCACGGAGGCGACCGATGGCGCGGCTTGAGGTTCGATTGATCAAGAGCCCGATCGGCTACAAGCCCTCGGCTCGCGCAACGATTCGAGCGATGGGTTTGCGGCGACTGCATGATGCGGTTCTGCTCGACGATAACCACTCGCTTCAGGGAATGATCCGGTCGGTACAGCACCTCGTTGCCGTTCGGCCGGCCACCGATGGGGACCAGAAGACGACGACCCCAAGCGTGTTGATCGTCCCGGCGTCCACGACCGAGTCAGCCGTGATGGCCAAGCCGAATGGGTCCACTCGCGAGAAGAAGGCCGGCTCGGGCGAGCGGGTCAAGCGAGAAGCCAAGGCGCCTGCAGCAGTGAGCAAAGCGGTCGAGGTGACCGAATCTCCCGTGCTCGAGGTTGCGCAACCGGAGACCGCCGAAGGGGCGCCTACCGCGAAGCGACGACCGCGCACGAGGGCGGCGCCCGACTCGGCCGGTCCTTCGGCTGAACCGGAAGCCGCTGCCGAGGAGAGTCAGGGAGACCCGACACCATGAGACTCTCACAACTGAGTCCCGCGTCCGGCAGTACCAGCTCGCGACGCCGAATCGGTCGCGGCGGTGGGAGTGGACGCGGAACCACTGCCGGCAAAGGCACAAAGGGACAAAAGTCGCGATCGGGTGGAATCAAAGCCTCCTACCGAGGAATGTCCTCCCGTATGCAGCGCTACGGCAAGCTTCCGGGCTTCCACAACAAGTGGCGCCGGGAGTACGCGGTGGTACGGATCAAAGATCTTGACCGAATTGGAGACACCCAGGTCGTCGACGCCGAGTCGCTTCGAAGTGCAGGACTCCTCAAAGGAAAGAGCTCCAGAGCGGTCAAGGTCGTCGCCGGTGGCAATATTGCTCGGGCCATGACCGTTCGTGTGGACAAGGTGACGAAGGCGGCCCGTTCCCAGATCGAAGCGGCGGGTGGACGCGTGGAGGTTCCAGAAGATGGTTCAAGCAGCACTTAACGCCTTCCGCATTCCCGACCTCCGGCGCAAGCTTCTCTTCACCATCGCGCTACTGGTGGTCTTCCGCATCGAAGCGCATGTGCCGGTCCCCAACGTGAACCGCACGGCACTTAGCACCGTCATCAACCATCAAAGTCTGCTGCAGCTGCTCAATATCTTCTCGGGCGGCTCTCTGCAGACTTTTTCCATCGTGGCCCTTGGTGTGTATCCCTATATCACAGCCTCCATCGTGATGCAGCTCCTGATCGGCGTGGTACCGGCCCTGACCGAGCTGCAGAAGGAAGGCGAGTACGGTCGCAACAAGATTAATCAGTACACACGACTGCTGACTGTTCCGCTGGCCATCATCCAGGGCTACGGCCAGATGGTCGCGCTCAACAACTACACCAGCACGCCGATCTTCAAGGACTTTGGGCTCTTCCACGGCTCAACGGTTTTCCCCACCCTCGAAGTGCTCGTCTCCTTGGCCGCCGGAACCGTTTTTGCCATGTGGCTCGGAGAGCTCATCACAGAAAACGGCATCGGCAACGGCATCTCGCTGATCATCTTCGCGGGCATCGTCTCGCGGCTCATTCCGGCCTTCATACAACAGTGGGCCGCGGGGAATTTCGGCTTTCTGATCGTCCTCGGCGCATTCGCCGTCGTGGTCATCGGAGCAATTGTCTTTGTCTCGGAGGGGCAACGCCGCATTCCGGTGCAGTACGCCAAACGTATTCGCGGTGGGCGCATGTACCAAGGCCAATCGACTCACATACCACTGCGGGTGAACTCGGCCGGAATGATCCCCTTGATTTTCGCGGCGTCCATCGTCATCCTGCCGAGCACGGTCTCCAGCTACTTCTTCGGTGCCTCTCAGCTGTGGCTCCGAAGCGTGGCGAGAGCCCTATTCAATACCTTCCAGCCTGGAAACATCTGGTATTGGGCGATCTATTTCGTTCTCGTGATCGCCTTCACGTACTTCTATACGTCGGTAACGTTCCAGCAGCAGAACCTGCCTGAAACGCTACAGAAGAACGGCGGCTTCATTCCGGGTCACCGTCCGGGACCACCCACAGCCAGATATCTGCACTACGTGCTCAACCGGATCACGCTTGCCGGTGCATTCTTCCTGGCAATCGTCGCCATTCTTCCCTTCTTCATCAATCTGGTATCGAACCAGCCGACGCAGCAGGCCCAGCAGACGTTCAGCAGCACGGCGGTTCTTATTGTGGTCGGAGTCGCAATCGACACCCTAAAACAGCTCGAAGCACAGCTCATGATGCGTCAGTATCAGGGCTTCATTCGTTAGCGACGTCCGGAATCTGGCTGCTTGAACATCATCTTTATGGGGCCGCCTGGCGTCGGAAAGGGCACGCAAAGCCAACGCCTCTCCGGGGAATACGGCATTCCCATCGTCGCCACCGGCGACATGTTCCGCAAGATACGACAGGACGTGTCCCCCCTGGCCCGTGAGGTACAGGAGTACATGGACCGGGGCGAATATGTGCCCGATGACCTCACGATAGAGATGGCCCTCAGCCGCCTGAACGAGCCCGATACGAAGAAGGGCTTCATCCTCGACGGCTTCCCCCGTACCGTACGACAGGCCGAGGCTCTGGACGACGCCCTTGCTCAAGATGACCGGCACATTGACCACGTCGTTCTGCTGACGGCACCCAATGAGATGGTGTTGGAGCGGCTGGCGGGGCGGTGGGTCTGCAGCACGTGCGGCCGGGTTTACAACGAAAGCTCGAATCCGCCCCGACTCCCTGGCGTTTGCGATGTCTGCGGCGGGAAGCTCGTGCAGCGGGCGGACGAGACACCCGAAGTGCAACGGCACCGTCTCGAGGTCTACGAACATCAGACCGCTCCGCTCATCACGTACTATCAAGGCACAAAGCGGCTCGAGGTTCTCGATGCCACCAAGTCGGTGGATGAGGTAACGAATGAGCTGCGTGCGCTCCTGAACGGGGTGGTCAAGGAACGTGCCTGAGGTTCCGGTTCGCTCGCAAGACGAGCTCGAGGCCATGCGGAAGGCCGGCTCTATTGTGGGCGACACGCTGGCCATGCTCGCCGAACGGGTCAAGCCCGGCATTCGGACCAAGGACCTTGACGAGTGGGCCCGGCAGGAGGTCGCGAAACAGGGCGGGCGCCCCAGCTTTCCCGAAGTAATTCATCCCGAGCTGGGCACCCCTTTTCCCGGGGCTATCTGCGTTTCGGTCAACGATGAGATCGTCCACGGTATTCCCTCCGATCGGGTCTTGGTGGACGGTGATGTGGTGAGCATCGATCTGGGGGTCATCTACCAGGGATTCCATGCGGATTCGGCTACCACAGTGCCGGTCGGTACGGTTTCCCGAGATGCGGCCAAGCTGCTCTCGGGTACTCAGGAGGCCCTCCGGCGGGGCATCGAGCGGGTGCAACCTGGGCGAGGACTGTATGAAGTGTCGTCCGCCATCGACCAATATGCGACATCGAAGGGACTGGGGATTGTGCGCCAGTACGTGGGTCACGGCATCGGCCGGTCCATGCACGAGCCGCCTCAAATCCCAAACTACCGGATGAGCTCTCGGGGCCCGCTGCTGCGTCCCGGTTGGGCGCTTGCCATCGAACCGATGCTGAATCTCGGGAGTGGTGAAACACAGGTGCGGCCCGACCGATGGACGGTGGCAACCGCCGACGGATCTCTATCGGCTCACTTCGAGCACACGGTCGCAGTCACGCCGAAGGGCAGGTGGATTCTCACTCTCCCCAATGGCGCCGCAGCCTGAAATATGAGATAATCTGATGTCTTACGGAAGCGAGTCCAAGAACCGGATTGAGGGAACGGTCCTCGAGGCCGTGCCCAATGCTCTGTTTCGTGTTCGACTCGTCGATGGCCGTTCGGTTCTGGCCCACATCAGCGACGAGGCGAAGGTCGGGACAGTGCGGCTCGTGCCGGGGGATCGGGTGGTTCTCGCGCTCACGGCATACGACTTGTCGCGGGCTCGAATAGTGGGACGCGCGGAGGGTAGACCCCATGAAAGTATCGGCCTCGGTTAAGCGCCGGTGCGCCAATTGCCGAATCATCAAGCGACGCGGCGTGATCCAGGTGATCTGCAGCGATCCTCGACACAAGCAGAAGCAAGGTTGACCGGACGCAGAGAACCGGCATTTCCTGGAGTGACGCGATGGCCCGAATAGCTGGAATCGACATCCCGAGAGACAAACACGTCGACATTGCGCTGACCTATATCTACGGCATCGGGGTTACCCGAAGCCGGGAGATCCTCTCCCGTACGCGCGTGAATCCGGAGACGCGGGTCAAGGCTCTGACCGAGGATGAGATTCACCGGATTCGAGAGTTGATTGACAAGGAATACCGGGTCGAGGGAGACCTCCGCCGCGAGGTGGCCCTCAACATCAAGCGGCTGACCGAGATCGGTTCCTATCGTGGTCTGCGCCATCGACGCAGTCTCCCCGCACATGGGCAGCGAACCAGAACCAATGCCCGGACCAAGCGCGGCAAGCCCAAGACCGTCGCCGGCCGCCGCAAGGCCACGGCCAAGAAGTAAGACCACCGAGTTTAATCGAGTTTCGATAGCAGCTTCAAGGAGACCAAATGGGAAGGGCAGCGCCCCGACGCCCGCGTGGCAGACGGCGAGAGCGAAAGGTCGTTCCGCACGGCCATGCGCACGTGTACGCGACCTTTAGCAATACCATCATCACCATCACGGACGTCGAAGGAAAGCCCGTTTCCTGGGGAAGCGCCGGAACCGTCGGGTTCAAGGGCTCCCGCAAGAGCACTCCATACGCCGCCCAGATGAGTGCCGAACAAGCAGCCCGCAAGGCCATGGAATTTGGCATGCAGGTCGTGGACGTCTATGTGAAAGGCCCTGGGCCAGGACGGGAAGCGGCGATTCGTTCGCTCCAGACGGTCGGCCTCACCATCCAATCCATTAACGATGTAACACCGGTTCCGCACAACGGAGCTCGCCCTCCGAAGCGGCGACGAGTCTAGACGAGGATCAATGGCACGTTATACAGGACCCGATTGCAAGCTCTGCCGACGAGAGAACGTGAAGCTCTTTTTGAAGGGCTCGCGCTGCCTTTCAAAGAAGTGCGCCGTGGACAAGCGGCCCAATACACCCCCCGGACACCAGGGGAGCGGACGAAGGCGCAAACCGTCGGACTATGCCGTCCAGCTCCGAGAGAAGCAGAAGGCACGCCGCATGTATGGGCTCCTCGAGGATCAGTTCCAGCGCACCTTTGACGCGGCGGAACGGCTCCCGGGCGTTACGGGCGAGAACTTTCTGCGACTGCTCGAGCTGCGCCTCGACAATGTGGTCTACCGGCTGGGTTTCGGTTCATCACGCGATCAGGCCCGGCAGCTCGTGAACCATGGCCACTTTCAGGTCAACGGTCGGAAGGCGTCGATCCCCTCCATACAGCTAGGGACCGGGGATGTCATCACTGTCCGTCCCGGCAGCAAGAATCGAGAGTTCTTCAAGAATCAAGCCGAGTTCGGGAGCCCCCGCCAGGCGATTCCGGAGTGGCTTCAGCTGGATGCGGAAGCGATGACGGGACGCATCGTCGGCCAACCGGGACGCTCTGACCTCGAAACTACGATCAATGAGCAGCTCATCGTCGAGTACTACTCACGGTAGCGGCAGCCCGCCGGCGCGAAACAGTAAAGAACCTTCAAACGGCCATCAACGCAGGCCGATAGACGAGCCTTGCGGATGGGAGGACTGAACATTTGGATATAGCACTACCACGAATCGAAACCCTGCAATCGACCGACACCTTCGCGGAATTTGAGATCGAGCCCCTGCAGCGGGGCTATGGCGTCACGCTGGGCAACGCGCTCCGCCGTGTGCTCCTGTCTTCGCTTCCCGGGGCCGCGATCACCGCGGTGCAGATCGACGGGATACGCCATGAGTTCTCGGCGATCCCCGGTATCCGGGAGGATGTCACAGAGTTCATCCTGAACCTCAAGAAGGTCCGCTTCAAGTCCTATACGGACGAGCCGGTCCACGTACTCCTCGAGGCTCAGGGAGAGGGGCCGGTCACCGCGGCCGACATTCGAGTGACGGATCAGGTCGACGTGATCAATCCGGAGCAGCACCTGGCCACCATCGACACCGGAAGCGCCCGGCTCACGGCCGAGCTGGTGATCGAACGGGGAACCGGGTATCGAGATATCTCGGAGCTCAGCGATGAGATGCCGATCGGCCAAATCCCCGTGGACGGCATCTTTTCACCCGTGCGCCGCGTCAACTTTACGGTCGAGCACACCCGCGTCGGTCAGATGACCAACTACGAGCGGCTTCTGCTGGACCTCACCACTGACGGCACCATCACGCCTCAAGATGCACTGACTCAGGCAGGCGGCGTGCTTATGCGATACTTCGCGCACGTCGCGTCGTTCGGTGAAGACCTGGGCATCACCGAATCGGCTGCAGGACGGCAGCCTCTCTCGACTCGAGCAATTCCGGCTCAGGAGTTCGAGCTGCCCATCGAGGACCTTGCCCTTTCCGCGCGTGCGGAGAACTCACTGAAGCGAGCGGGCATCACCAAGGTCGGGCAGGTCATCGGCATGAACATGGAAGACCTGCTCTCCATCCGCAACTTCGGTCAGAAGTCGCTAGACGAACTCGTCGATCGTCTGCGTATGCGTCATCTGGTTGAAGACGGCGACGGTCAGGAGTAGCAGGTGAGGCACCAGAAGCAGGGCCGCCGCCTCGGCATGCCGGGAGACCGCCGGCGAGCCATGCTTCGCGGTCTAATGTCGGCATTCATCCGCCATGAACGGATCAGAACCACCGAGTCGAGAGCGAAGGAGATGCGGCCGCGCGTCGAACGACTCGTCACGTTGAGCAAACGGGGGGATCTCCACGCTCGCCGCCTCGCGTTGCAGTATCTGCCCGACCCGCTGATGATCGAGAAGCTGTTCGCCGAGATCGCCCCTCGATACCAAGACCGGCCGGGAGGGTACACCCGGATCCTTCGGATTGGCCAGCGCAAGGGCGATTCGGCCGAGATCGTTCAAATCGAGCTGGTTTGATTCGACGAGTGAAAGCAACCGTGGAATACGACGGAGCAGGTTTTGCCGGGTTCCAGCGCCAACGTAACCTGCCGTCGATCCAAGGCGTGCTCGAAAGCGCTCTTGCTGACGTGACGGGCGAACCGACACGGGTTTCCGCTGCCGGCCGGACCGATGCCGGCGCACATGCAACCGGCCAGGTCGTCGCCTTTTCTACCGGGAGCCGGCTGGATGATGCCGCGCTTTTGCGGGCGATCAACGCCCGTTTGCCGTCAGAGGTGGCGCTCCAGTCGCTCGAGACCACCGAGGAGCGGTTTGACCCTCGCCGCCATGCGAAGGCGAGACACTACCTCTACCGGGTGCTGAATCGTCGGGTTCGGTCGCCCCTGTGCCGCGAGCGCGCGTACTTTGTGGCGAAGCCATTGGATCTTCAGGCGATGAATGCAGCCGCTGACTTTCTCCGCGGCACTCACGACTTCGCCAGCTTTGGCAATCCGCCCGCTGGTCCCGGAGCCAGCACCATCCGGACGATTCATCGCCTGGACATCATGGCAAACGATGAGATGATCGACTTCCACTTCGTCGCCAACGCATTCATGCACCAGATGATCCGCTGTCTGGTCGGAACCTTGCTTCTCGTCGGTGAAGGGCGTGTTGGGGCCGGCGAAGTGAAGAATATCCTGGAAGCGCGCAATCGAAGCCGCGCGGCGCCGCCAGCACCGGCTCATGGGCTGTACTTGACCCAGGTGAGCTATGAGGGAAAGCATTCATGAACACCTACTCCCCGTCGCCTCACGATGTCGACAAACGGTGGTACATCGTCGACGCCTCCGGGCAGACACTCGGCCGTTTGGCCTCGGGCGTTGCGCGCGTCCTCCGAGGCAAGCACAAACGCCAGTTCACCCCACACCTGGACCTTGGTGACTTCGTGATCGTCGTAAACGCCAAGAACGTTCGTGTAACGGGAACCAAGCTACGGGATAAGATTTACTACCGACACAGCGGCTATCCCGGTGGTCTGCGCTCCGAATCCCTCTCGGAGCTATTGGCACGCAAGCCCGAACGAGTCGTCGAGCTTGCCGTCAAAGGCATGCTGCCCGACACCAAGCTCGGAGACCAGATGTACCGCAAGTTGAAGGTGTACTCCGGGCCGAATCATCCCCACGGGGCTCAGAGCCCCGAACCGTTGATCTTGACCGAATCGTCCGGGATGAAGGACGCATCGGCAACTACGAACGTCGAGTGAGGCTCGCCCAGACATGACAACTCAGCAGCAGTATCAATATGGCGTCGGCAAGCGCAAGTGCGCCATTGCTCGTTGCAAGCTCGTGCCGGGGGCCGGCCAGGTCATCGTGAACGGCAAATCGGTCGAGGAGTATTTCGGCGGGAGCCGCTACTCGTCGATGGTCACTGAGGCGTTCGACGCCACGGGAACACGTGCCAAGTTCAACGTCCTCGTCACCGTGAGCGGCGGAGGTCTCAGCGGACAAGCAGGAGCCGTTCGACATGCTATTGCTCGCGCAGTATTAGCGGGAGATGAAGAGACGAGACGGCCACTTCGGGTGCGGGGCCTCTTAACCCGGGATGCACGAGTGAAGGAGCGCAAGAAGTACGGACTGAAACGCGCTCGCAAGGCGCCTCAGTTCACCAAGCGCTAACGCAGCTCAGCTGAGTGCGGGCTGAACCGCCTCGGCGTCCTCCTTCAGACCCAAAATTCCGAAGGAGGCTTGAGCGGGAAGGTCTGCGTCCGTTCCGGGAAGATCTTGGAGCCCGCTGAGTCCGAACGCCTCGAGGAAGGCGAAGGTGGTTCCGTACTGAATTGGGCGCCCCGGTGTACGGCGGCGTCCCCGTTCTTCCACGAGACCGCGGGACACGAGGCCGGCCAGCACCCGGTCCGCAGCCACCCCTCGGATCTCCTCGATCTCGCCACGGGTAACGGGTTGGCGATACGCGACGATGGACAGCGTTTCCAGGGCCGGTCTCGACAGCTGGGCAGATCTCTGAAGGCCCAGAAACCGCCTGACGAATTCAGCATTCTCGGGAGCCGTAACCAGCTGGACTTGATCGCCGTCCAATTGCAACCGGATGCCCCGATGGACCATAGCATTGGCGGTCAGCTGAAGTGCAGACCGCACCTCACCGGTGCTCCAGTCAAGCACATGAGCCAGCCGACGTATCGAGATGGGTTCACCCGAAACGAACAGGAGACTCTCGATGATGGAGGCACGCCGAGTTGCCTCGCTCATACCGCTTCCGCCCGTTCATCCGCAGCGTCATTGGCAGCGGCCGTTTCAATCACGATGTCACCAAAAGGACGCTGCTGAGCCAAACGTACGGAACGGTTGCGCATCAGATCGAGCAATGCCAAGAAGTACACAACCGCCGCCTGACGATCGAGCCGAGCCTCTCGTATCAGACTGAAGAACGAGAGCTGTCGGACCCTTCCCAAGGACTTCTGAAGCGATCGAGTTGCCATCTCAAGCCGTATGAAGACCGGGGGCGGTAGGCGGCGGGCGCCGCGCTCTCTCATGTCACGTACCTGGCGCTCAAATGTGCGCCTCAGCAGATCCGCCGGAAGCAGCGGCAGGATGTTGTTTGCGGGCGCGACGTGTTCTCCTCGGGGGATAGTTTCAAGACCGGCTGCCCAACGCGACTGAAGAGCCTCGACGGTCATGTGATACGGGCCGCTTCCATATGCGGCACGGACTGCCATTTCTGCCGGCTCAATCTCCTCATCCGGCTCCTCTTCCGTGAGCAGACCTCGAGATTTGACCAGCATGAGGTAGCTCGTCGAAGCCGCGAACTCGCCGACATGATCGAGATCGATCCTCGGCTCCGCGTTGACATAAGCACGGGCTACGGCTGTGAATGATGCCACTGGAACATCATGGACCGGGAACTTATGGCCGCGAACGATGTCCAGGAGAGAACGAACCGGCTCCAGAAGACGGCCCCACAATCCCGGAGTTCGGTGGTCGGGGCCGGCTAGCATATCGGCAGAAACCCGGGAACGATGACATTTCCGATGGCATCGACCACTCGATACACCGTTAGGCATAGGACGTTGGGATTGGTGGGCAGGACGAGGATGAGCAGCAGGACCAGCGGGCCATACTGCTGCACCGGAGCGATGGCATAGAGCTGCCGCGCGGTCAGGAAGCCTGCCACCACAGAGAAGCCGTCAAGCGGCGGAATCGGCAGCAAGTTGAAGGCGAACAGCACGAGGTTGATTACGAGGGCGGCCCCAAGAAAGTCAAACCAAGTCGTCGGCATTGAGATCGTGCCGTAATCGACCAACCGCAGAACGATGGCGAGAGCCCCAGCCATGGCAAGGTTGGTCAACGGGCCAACTGCCGCCACGATCGCGCCACCGCGCTGAGGACCGAACTTGAGATTCTGAGGGTTGATGAAGGTGCGCCCCCAGGTTAGGGGCGTGCCAAAGAACGAGGTGATGACCAGAAGCAGAATGCCGAGTTGGTCCATGTGAACGAACGGGTTCAGTGACAGCTGTCCGTTGCGTTCCGGTGTGCGGTCACCAAGGGCGTGAGCCGCTACAGCATGCGCGAGCTCGTGAAGGTCGATCGAGATAAGCAGGATGACGATGTACTGAATCGCCAGATTGACGTCGATCGACGGCAATACATGTCCTTACTGGTGGAGGCACGCATAAATTGAGGCCGGACGGATGTCCGACCGGCCAACGCACGCAATCATGCCATTTTATGGCATTGTGGAAGTCTTGACAAACGCGATAAACTGGTATTAGGTCTGGCAGGAGGTCGGAGGCGGGTGATCCCCGACCTCTTTTTTCATGCCCGATCCAACAGAAGGGTCATATGCCACTCTACGAATACCAGTGCCTCCGAGAGGGGCACCGCTTCGAAATCCGCCAGCCGATCACGAGCGATCCTCTCCATGAATGCCCCGAGTGCGGGGGTGAAGTCCGCCGCATCATCCACCCCGTCGGTATCGTCTTCAAAGGCAGCGGATTCTATGCGACCGACTCCCGCGGAAAGGGAGTTTCCACGTCAAACAAGGCCCCAGACTCATCCGGTGAATCGAAGTCTGGGACTGCCGGAGCCGATAAGTCAGGCGAGGGCTCGTCGAAGTCGACATCAGAGGCGAAGACGGGCGACAGCAAGCCCAAGCCGAAGTCGGAAGGATCCGCAGCCGCCAAGAGCTAGCTGCGTCCCGGACCGTCAGCGGGGGTTAGGGTTTCCGCTGCTTCTTGTAATGGGAATGCAGTCTCGGTCGACGGGAATCATCGACGTAGGCCGCAGGCTGGTCAACGGCGCGCGCGCTGGCCGCCTCTTCCAGATCGCCCTGTAGGCTCAGTACGTCTAGATAGACGTCCTCGTCGTTTAGGACTGCCGGTGAACGCAGGACGTGTCGCAGGATCATCAGCTGCGAGACGCTGATCGGGTTGTTTCGCTCCGAGTCGGCCTGCTGAATAAGGTTGTCCATCACGGCAATGGTTCGCGGTTTCGCCTGACGCTGTTGCAGCTCGGTGCGCACCGCAACCAATTGCTCGTATACGTTCATTCAGCCTCGTCGATGGAGCGCATGCTCAAGCGTATCAACCCTCATCGTTCGGGGCGGTGGGCAGCGGCTGAGCGGGAATCACGGGAGGTGGCGGTGCGGGTGCGTTTGCATCCCTATTGCTGGCCCGCAGCAACCCTATAAACGGTTCTACGATGTCGAGGGGAAGGGGAAACACGACCGTGCTGGTCCGCTCGGTCGCGATCTCCGTTAACGTTTGCAGATACCGAAGCTGCAGGGCAGACGGCTCCGCCTGAATGATCTGAGCGGCGCTCGCCAGCTGGGTCGCCGCCTGATACTCGCCGTCAGCGTGGATGATCTTGGCTCGCTTCTCGCGCTCCGCCTCAGCCTGCCGAGCCATCGCCCGCTGCATCGATGACGGCAGCTCCACGTCTTTGATCTCCACCGTCGTGACCTTGATTCCCCATGGCTCCGTCTGCTCGTCAATGATGCGCTGCAGCTCCACATTGATCTGTTCCCGCTTGGCGAGAATCTCGTCGAGATCGGACTGACCCAGAATGCTCCGTAACGTCGTCTGGGCAATCTGTGAGGTCGCACGGATGAAGTCGAGGACTTTGACCACGGCATCGTTGGGATTCACGACCCGGAAATAGACCACCGCAGTGACCTTGATGGTGACGTTGTCGAGGGTGATGACTTCCTGCGGGGGCACTTCCAAGGTGATGACCCGGAGATCGATCCGGCGCATCTTGTCGATGATGGGAATCAGCAGGATGAGCCCGGGACCGCGGATGCCGGTAATGCGGCCGAGTCGAAACACCACACCACGTTCGTACTCGGGCAGTACCTTGATGGCGGCGGACAGCAGCGTGACCCCCACGATCAGGACCACGACGACGACGATGACGAGGACGGCAAGGCCATTCATACGGGTTGGGCGGTCCCTCCTTGGGGCGAAGCGGCTTCTGTCGGTACTCCCGTGGATGAGGTTGCAAACGCCTCGGCGGGTCGGGCCACAACATGCACCGTCAAGCCCTCGATCCGACGAACGGTGACCTCTTGATTCCGTTCGATGGTCCCGTCGTCGGCGACTGCTTTCCACAGCGCTCCGTCCAAATAGACCATTCCTTCGGGGTCGAGCCGTGTCTGAGCAATGGCCGGGGTTCCGAGCAGGGATTCGGTGCCCGTTTTCACGGACCAAGTCTGAGCGTTCAGCGCCTTGCGCACGACAAACCCGAAGAATCCGGCCATAAGCGCCGTGACGAACACGACCGCCCAGGGCGAGACGGTTGGCCCATTCACGCCGGACGGACTAAAGAGCAAAATGGCGCCCAGGGCGAAGGAGATGATGCCACCGACAGTAAGAAACCCATGGGTCGGCATCTTGATATCGGCAATGAAGAGCAGTATGGCGAATGCCATCAGCACCAAGCCGGCCACATTCACGGGAATTGCCCCGAGAGCGAAGAAGGCAATGGCAAGCGCAATGACGCCCACAATTCCGGGAAGAATCGCTCCCGGGTTGCTGAGTTCGAAGATGATAGCCAGCGTGCCCACACTCATGAGGATGAGAACCAGATTCGGATCAATGAGGAGCAGCTCAATCTGCTCGGTCCAGTCCATGTTGATGTAGCGCGGCGATGCTCCCGCAGTGTGGAAGGTGACCCGGCCGTTCGGGGTCTTGACCTGATAGCCGTCGGCATGTGAGAGGAGCTGACGCAGGTTGCGGGCGGCGAAATTGACAACGTGCTCCGAGATCGCGGTCTGGTAGGGGATGGCCTTGGCCTTGCGCACCGCATCGACGGCAAACCGCGTATTGTGCCCATGGTCGCGCGCCAAGCCGGCAATGTAGCTCGCGGCAAAATTGGTCACCTTCTTCCGCTCAGTCGCCCCGAGCGTTTGCCCGCCACTGCCGACTGGACTAGCCGCACCGATGGCCGTGCCTGGGGCCATGACCGCAATGTCGGCCGCAACCGTGATGAATGTGCCTGCCGACCCCGCCCAGGCACCCTCCGGTGACACGTACACGATGGTGGGAACGGCGCTCCGCTCCATGTGCTCGATAATGTTGGTCATCGAGCCGAGGTCACCACCGGGGGTGTCCAGCTCGAGCACCACGGCCGAAGAGCCATCCGTGTTCGCCTCGGCGATCCCACGGTCGACAAAGCTCGCCGTGACCGGGTTGATATCTGACTGCAGGCGAATCACGTCCACATGGCGGCCTGAGGAGGCGGCAATGGCGACGCCGGGTAGAAACAGAAATATGCTCGCGAGCACCCAAACACGACATAATTTCATGCCGCATTGTACAGCCGTGGGCACAACCACAGCCACGGCATGCCCCGCCGGGATTGAGCTTCGGGGCCTAGGCGTCCGGCGCACCGCCCTCCGCCGCGGCTCGAGCACGATCTCGCAGAAAGTCGTCGTTGTAGAGACCGACGTCCCGACCGTGGTAGACGCTGACCAGGAAGTCCTGTCGGGGCGTCTCGGCGGACAGCACCAGGTCTTCGTCAACCTCCTCGATCAAAGCCAGAAGGGCTTCCTCGTTCAGGTCTTCCTCCAAGATCAGCGTCGCGTAGACCTCCTGAGAAGCATAGTGAAGATCCAGGTGGCCGACTCGGCGCTCATCTCGCCGGACCTCATATCCTTCGGAGAACGCGGTTCGAACATGCCGGTTATATGAGTAGGCGGCCATAAAGCTACTCCTTTACATAATCCTGAGCCACTATGGGACGCTGGGTAGGGAAGAGTTGGTTGATTCTAGGTATCAAGAAGGGAGAACGAACGGCGACCCGGTTAAGTGGGCCGTCACGTCAACGCTTTCGACGGACGCGTCCCATGCATGACCATGGAGCACCGATACCGAGCCATTGCGCATGCGGAATGCATGGAGTCGGTCTAAGCCCAAGCCCAACGCCTTCATCACGGCGATGCGTACCACTGAGTCATGGCTCACCACCGCCGCTCGGGAGGGAGCACCCGATGAGAATGCATCGTCGAGGAACGAAACCATGCGATCGGACACGTCTCGGAGACGTTCGCCACCCGGGAACTGAACCGTGTCGGGCCTCTGGTACCAGGCAGCGTAGAGGTCCGGATACTGAGCCTCGATCTCCTGACGGTGCAGACCCTCCCATACGCCCATGGCCATTTCGGTGAGCCGTTCGTCAATCACCACGGAGCAGCCGGCGGACTGAGCCATGGCTTCGGCCAGAGCGCGAGCTCGCTGTAACGGGCTCGACCACACAAGCTGCAATGAGCCAGGAGCAATGCCGCCGGCGATCTGCGCCACTTGTCGAACCCCCTCGGGACTGAGGGGCGGATCCATGCGTCCCTGGTATCTGGAGGTCAGATTCCATTCACTCTGGGTGTGCCGGAGGAGGAGGCGTGTCTTTGGTTCCGGGGCATTACTTGTCATAACTAAGAACGGGTATTCCGAGGGTCTGGACCCAATAGTGAGCCCGTCGTCTTCGCGAATGACCCCGTGTTGGCCGGATCGGCTCGTGGCTGACGTCTGAGTCCGTAGCGGCGGCATAGGAGCGAAACGTACTGTTTCGAGCACTCATGCCGGCTTGCGATCTCCCGCATCGTCAGTCCTCTGATGGCGTACAGATCGCGCAGCGTCTCCGCGGTGAGAATCTCGTTTACGCGCGGCGCGGCAGGGCGAACCTGCCTCCGAGCCTTCCTGAGGCTTATGGCAGATTCCGGTTGAGAAGAGGGCCCCAGGTCAATTGCAAATAAGGGTGATTATGTACAGTCGACTGGTGCCGGTACCCGTCTATTGCCCGGACGCCCATCGAATGATGTCCTGATACGAGATGACGAGGATCAGCGTAAAGAGTATCGCCATTCCCACGAGGTGGATGAGGCCTTCAACCTCCGGGTTTAGGTTCCGACGCCGGATCCCCGCGACGATCACCAGCGCCAACCGTCCCCCATCAAGGGCCGGAATCGGCAGCAGGTTAAGCACGCCGAGGTTGGCGCTGAGCAGCGCGACGAAGGCGAAGAACTGCCCCAGGCCCTCCTGCGGAATGCTGCTCGCCGATTCACCGGTCATCCGAGCAATCCCAACCGGTCCCGAAATATTCTGCGTGCCGTGGCTCCCGATGCTGGCGATGAGATTCGGAATCGCCATCACCATTGCCCCGACTCCCTCGAAGGACTTGATGGCCGCCGTTTGCACCGAGTACCGCTGCTCCCGGACAGCCATGATGACTCCCACCGACCCTTGGTTTGCCGGGGGATGAAGCCGCGGCCTGACGTAGACGATCATCCGCCTTCCCGACCGAAGGATCGTCAAGCTGATGCGCTTGCCGAGATGCGCTTCGGTAACTTTATGTATAGCTGCAAGGGAACGCGTGCGCGTTCCCGCTACGGCCACGATGATGTCGTCGTGGCGGAGGCCGGCTCGCTGAGCCGGCGAGTGCTTCTGCACAGAGCCGACCACGTTGGTTGCGACGGGTGCTCCGAGCCACACGGCGGCCGTGAAGAACAACACCAGCGCCAGGGCGATATTCATGGCGGGTCCGGCGACCAGAATGATGCCGCGCATCCATGCCGGTTTGGCCCCAAAGCTGCGTGGGTCGCCGGCATCCTCACCGTTTTCGCCCATCATCTTCACGAATCCGCCGAGCGGCAGGGCGTTGAGTGAGTAGGTCGTTTCCCCGCGCACGACCTTCGCGACACGCGGCGGGAATCCGAGACCAAACTCAAAGACGCGGACCCCGATCAGCTTGGCGGAGGTGAAGTGTCCGATCTCGTGGACCAGGATCAAGAGGCCCAGTACGATCGGAAACGCGATGATGGTAGCCAGCGGGCTTGTCACGCGTTCATCCTTGCCGCATCCCCCTCATCGACCGGGTGATCGACCGTGTCGCTCGGCCTGGACCGCGTCGACGCTCAGTGCTCCAAGCTCAGTGCCAGGGATCGGCATTCCCTGCGGGCAGTACTGTCTGCCTCAAGTATATCGTCAAGACCTGGATTATCACAATTTTCGTGCCGCGTGAGAACCCGCTCGATCAGCCGAGGAATGTCCGTGAATCGAAGCCTGCCGTGCAGGAACAAGTCGACCGCCATCTCGTCGGCGGCACACAGAGCGGTAGGAAAGGTGCCGCCCCGTCGACCCGCCTCAACGGCCATCGCCAGACATGGATACCGGTCCCAGTCCACGGACGCAAAGTGCAGCTGTTGGATGGCTGCCAGATCCAGCCGTGGAAGCTGATTCGACAAGCGGTGCGGGTAGCTGAGCGCGTACTGAATCGGCAGTCGCATGTCCGGAAGGCCGAGCTGTGCCTTGACGGACGAGTCGGTGAAATAGACCAGCGAGTGCACGATACTTTCCCGATGCATGAGGACATCGACCTGCTCAATTCCCACGGCAAACAGCAGCGTTGCTTCGATAACTTCGAGGCCCTTGTTCATGAGCGTCGCCGAGTCCACGGTGATCTTTGGCCCCATGCGCCAGGTTGGATGTTCGAGTGCTTGCGCCGGCTGTACACCGTCGAGATCATCAGGGGCCCAATCGCGGAAGGCACCACCCGATGCCGTGAGGACCAATCTTTCGACACTCGCAGTCTGCTCTTGATGCAGGCATTGCCAGATGGCGCTGTGCTCGCTGTCGATGGGGACGAGCTCCCCTGCCCTGGCGAGCTGGCGCTTTATGACAGGACCGGCCATAACCAACGCCTCTTTGTTGGCGAGAGCGACGCGTTTGCCTGCCTCCAGTGCGGCCAGGGTCGGAAGTAGGCCGCCGGCACCCACAATTGCCACCACGACGAGGTCGACCTCGGGCGCAGACGCCATCGTGAGCAAGGCATCGGTCCCGGATTCCCATTCCCAGTCCGCGCTCTTCTCGATGAGTGCGGCCCAGCGAGGATTGAACTGCTCCATTTGGCGGCGAAGCATCGCCTCGTTTCTGCCCGCCGCCAGCCCCAGCACACGTATCTCATCCGGAAACTGGGCGCAGATGTCTAGAGTCTGCTGCCCGATGGATCCGGTGCTGCCGAGTACCACGACGTTTCGCACCGGGAGAGCCTAGCGGTAGCCGAAGGCGAGGAGGACGAAGAACGCGGCGGAGCTGGTGAAGAGCAGGCTGTCGATGCGATCGAGCAGACCCCCATGGCCCGGTACGACGACACCGGAGTCCTTTACTCCGCAGTGGCGCTTCAGCAATGATTCGAGCAGGTCCCCTGCCTGGGCCGCGACTGCGACAACCACTCCGAGCACCAGGGCAGTCGGAATCGCAACGTTAAATGGGATGGCGAGGGCCAGCGCAGCGACACAGCTCAGACCCACGCCCCCGGCAACTCCCTCCCATGTCTTGGAGGGACTGATCCATTGCATGAAGGGCCGGCGGCCGGCGAACCGTCCAAGCAGATAGGCGCCGGTATCGTAGGACCAGGTCACGACCAGAACGAGCGCCACCAATTGAAAGCCGTCATGCAGGCTGCGAAGAGCGGTCAGACTGCCCAGCAGCCCCCCACAATACAAGGCAATGCCAACAGTGAGCACCCAGTCGATGAGGGCGTCAAACTCCCGCGAGCGCACAAGGTACCAGCAGCCCGCCACCATCGCTTCCACCAGAAGGACGCCGCGAAACCATTGGGGCCCGTGTGACAGGCCGGGCGCCACGGCCAGCAACCCGGCCGCACACAAGCCGATGACCAGCGCCGGGCGGTAGCCCCGCCTTCGCAGCATGTCGAAGGCTTCCCAGGCCGCTCCCACCGCTGCCACGCCGATAACCACGGTGTAGATCGAGCCGCCCACGTAGGCGACCCAGATAACGGCGGGAGCCGCGACCATTGCGGTCGCGATCCGGAGCAGCAGGCCGGAATCGAGAGTCGCGCGTCCGGAGGTTCTAGAGCCGGCCAAACTTGCGGCGGCGAGAGGCGAACGCGTCTATGGCGCGTGCGAACTCCTCCTCCCCAAAATCGGGCCACATCTTCTCGCTGAAGTAGTACTCGCTATAGGATGTTTGCCAGAGCAGAAAGTTGGATAGGCGCATCTCGCCGGCGGTTCGTATGACTAGGTCCGGATCCGGCATGCCTGCCGTGTAGAGGTGATCTGCTATGGTTTGTTCGTCCACGGCGTCGGCCGAGAGCTGCGACTGCACAATTTCTCGGACGGCTCTTACAACCTCTGCCCTGCCTCCGTAATTGAAGGCGACATTCAGCTGGAGCTGGTCATTGTCCTTGGTCAGCTCGACGGCCTTCTCGATGGCCCGACGTTGAGCCAGCGGAACGTTCTCCAGACTCCCGATGTGCTTGATACGCACGCCATTGCGGTGGAGATTCCGTGTCTCCCGCTCGCTTGCGTCGGCGAAGATCTCCATGAGGCCGTCGACCTCCTCGGTCGGCCTCCCCCAGTTCTCGGTGGAAAAGGCGTACACGGTCAGCATCGGTATGCCGACGTTCACGCACGCGCGAACAATGCGGTGCATGTTGCGCACACCCGCGCGATGTCCCGCGAGGCGGGGCAGATGGCGCCGCTCGGCCCACCGACCGTTCCCATCCATGATGATGGCCACGTGGCGGGGAAGAAGCTCGGGCTGCGGCACGGCCCCGTTAGCGCCGCGCTTAATTCGATCACCCGCGGCAGGCGATTCGGTGACCGTGCCCTAGACCTCCATCATCTCGGTTTCTTTGGTCGCCCCCAGCACCTCCGCTTGTTCGACCATCCGGTCCGTCAGCTTCTGGAGCTGCTCCGAGGCCACGCTTTCCTCATCCTGGGAGATCTCCTTCTCCCGCAGCATGTGCCTGATCTTGTCGTGGGCTTCCCTCCGGATGTTGCGAATCGCCACTCGAGCTTCCTCCACGCGTCGGTGGACGAGCTTGACCAGCTCTCGGCGCCGCTCCTCGGTTAAGGGAGGAATGACGATCCGGATGACGGTCCCCTCATTGGTCGGATTGAAGCCCAGGTCCGACCGGAGGATGGCTCGCTCGATATCGCCGATGACGCTCCGATCGTAGGGCTGGATCATCAGCATGCGCGGATCCGGAGCGCTGATCGAAGCCAGCTGTACGAGCGGCATGACCGACCCGTATGCCTGAACCGAGACATTCTCGAGAACGCTGGGGTTGGCTCGTCCGGTCCGAATGTTGATCAGGTCCTGGCGCTCGGAGTCGAGAGCCTTCCCCATGCGGTCCTCGGCCGCTGCGATCACCTCGTCGACCATCAGGATTCTTCGCCGGCTAGGACGGCCGACACGTCACGAGCCACGATGGTACCAATCGGTTCGCCGTTCATGACTCGCTCAACATTCCCTGGAGCAAGATTGAAGACGATGATTGGGAGACCATTCTCCTTGCAGAGCTGCACCGCAGCCCCATCCATGACTTCGATCTCCCGCTGTAGCGCCTCAGTGTAGCTGAGAGAGTGGTAGCGCCTGGCCAATGGATTCCTGAGAGGATCGGACTCGTACACACCCTCTACCTTGGTGGCCTTGAGCAGAACGTCGGCGTGCAGCTCCACCGCCCGCAGTGCCGCAGCGGTATCGGTGCTGAAGTATGGGTTTCCTGTCCCCGCGACCAAGAGCACCACCCGGCCCAGCTCGAGGTGCCGCTCTGCCCGCCGACGGATGAACGGCTCCGCAACCTCATTCATGCCAATCGCTGTTTGCACGCGAGTGGGAACGCCAAGCTTTTCGAGAGCGTCCTGAAGCGCCAGGCCGTTCATCACGGTGCCGAGCATGCCCATGTAGTCCGCGGTAGCCCTGTCGATGCCGAGGGCTGAAGAATCTCGCCCGCGAAACAGATTGCCGCCGCCCACGACGAGCGCCACCTCGGTTCCGTGCTCGTGCACGGCTGCCACCTCACGGGCGATCGATCGCACCACGGCCGGATCGAGGCCGTAGCCCTGTTCGCCCATGAGGGCTTCGCCGCTGAGCTTGAGCAGAATCCGACGGTAGGGTCGCTTCGGGTTCGCTGTCAGAGTCATGTCACCTCGACTCCCAACTCCCAGTGTCGCTACCCTATCTCCTGAACCGTAACCCAGCCGGATGATCGCGTCAATGGCCGATGTTAGCCGCCAACCTCGAACCGGGCCCACCGCTTCACGACGATGTTCTCCTTGACCTGCAGGACCAAGTCGTGGATGGCTTGTTCGACCGTCTTGGCTTGGTCGTGGACAAACGCTTGCTCCAGGAGCACGTTGGACTCGCGCCACTTTCGATACTGACCGGCCGCAATGCTTTCCAGCACCTTCTCAGGTTTTCCTTCATTGCTCCGGCGGCTCTCGTCGGTGAACGTTTGCACGATCTCCTGGCGCTCCTGCTCGGGTATGTCCGACTCTGCCGTGTACCGCGGTGGGTGGGCCGCGATTTGCATCGCGATCGCTCGGGCCAGCTGCTTGAACTGGTCGGAACGTGCCGTGAAGTCGGTTTCGCAGTCCAACTCGAGGAGGACCCCAATCTGGGCGCTGTGGTGCACGTACGAAGTGACGGTCCCGTTGGCCGTTTCCCTTCCAGCCTTCTTCTGGGCCTGGGCCTTTCCGGTTTGCTCGAGGAGGCGGAGGGCCTTCATGCGGTCGCCCTCAGCCCGGCCCAGTGCTTCCTTCGCCTCCATGATCCCGGCACCGGTCTGGTCCCGGAGCCACTTGATGTCTTCGATGCTCGATGTGGCCGTCTGCGTCATCGTTCGTCCATCCTTATGTAAACTAGTTCCCTGTCTGAGCTTCCGACTGCTCTTCCTCATTCACGAGGCCAGCAGGTGCTTCCTCATTGGCAGCCGGCGCTGCTTCTGCTTCGACATCCGGCAGAGCCTCCAAGCCGTCCAGCACAGCTGCCGGCGCCACAGGCTCCACTTCGGCCAGATCGGTTTCGGCCACCGGCTCAGGCACGACGTCCCCGGAGGCCGTGTCCAAGGACTCACCTCCCGCCGTTCCCACATCTAGGGTGCTCAGGCCGCTCTCGGCCGCAGCCTCCTGCCGGTATTCCTCTTCTGTGATCTCAGTGATGCCGGGGACATCGGAGCCAGGTACTTCAACATCCGCTGCCGCGTCGCGACGCGCACCCGGAGCTGCCATGGCCATAAATTCCTCGAGATCACCCAGGTCCTCCCGAGGCTTCTCATCCTCGAGGGGCGTCTCGGCCACAACCGCCGCCGGCTCCTCGTCGACCGGTTCCTCATCGGCCTGGATCGCCTCTCGAATCTGCTGGCCCTCGATGGTGGCGTCGGCGATCTTGCCGGCAAGGAGCCGGACGGCGCGAATCGCGTCGTCATTTGCCGGTATCGGGAACGCGACCGGGTCGGGATCGGCATTGGTGTCCACCAGCGCAACGATCGGAATGCCGAGCCTGCTGGCCTCGTGGACGGCGATATGCTCTTTCTGGCAGTCCACCACAAAGAGAGCGGCCGGTAGTCGCCGCATCGTTCGGATTCCGCCCAACAGCCGGTTGAGCTTGGCCATCTCATCATTGAGACGCAGCTGCTCCTTCTTGGGTCGCAGGTCCATCTCGCCACTGGTCTTCATCCGCTCCAGCTCGTCCAGCCGGCGCAGTCGCTCCTGAATGGTCTTGAAGTTGGTAAGCAGCCCGCCGAGCCAGCGCTGATTCACATAGAACTGGTTCGCGCGCGAGGCCTCGTCCCGGATCGCCTCCTGGGCCTGCTTCTTGGTGCCCACAAAGAGCATCTTCTCGCCGGTGGCCGACAGATCCCGCACGTATTGAAAGGCTTCCTCGAGCGCCATCACCGTCTTCTGTAAGTCGATGATGTGGATGCCGTTGCGCTCGGTGAAGATGTATCGTCTCATCTTCGGATTCCAGCGCCTGGTCTGATGGCCGAAGTGAACTCCCGCCTCAAGGAGCTGCTTCATTGACACGACTGCCACGATTCCCTCCTGTGTTTATGCCTCCGCCATCCTCAACCCACCTCCCCACCCGAACGGGCAACCGGGAAGGCAGTCGGCTGGCGTGTGAGATTGGTGAGCACAGCAAAACGGCCCGCGTCTGCCACGGGCCTCGTCTTAAGCCTACCACGGCAGGCGTGGTCAGTACAGGTTATGTAGAGTCTCGGACTCGTCCACCTGTTCGTCTCTGGTCGAGGGGACAGGATTTGAACCTGCGACCCCAGCGTCCCGAACGCTGTGCGCTACCGGACTGCGCCACCCCTCGGCGTACATCCGAGTCTACGTCGTAATGACAGACTCCGTCCACACGGCCTCACCGGCCCGGCTCTGCGACGCGAAAGCCTCGTCGTCCCACGACGTGACCCGTCACCTGTTGCCATGTGGCCGACGGCGACTCCTGTCGACCGGCGAATTTCCGGGGACCGAACGTATCCCCAGGGACAGGCGCCCATCCTCTACGCGCGACGGATGAGGGCGATCGGCGTCTGGTTGTCCGCTTGCCCGATGGGATTGTCGAGGAGGGCCAGGCGAGCCTCGGCGGCCGAGATGGTGACACCACGACTCATTCCCAGGATCTCGACATTGACGTTATTTGAATCCATGATCAGCGTGGGCCAACCGGTGGCATCCTCGATCGCCTGCGCATCCCGAACCGGGTCCTCAGGACCCAGCATCGCAAACTCGTTGAAGGGCCGGATGGTATCGGGATTGAATCCGTCGATCTCGGAGACGCGGTTGCCCGCAATCCGGTAAAAGTCCCCGTGCCGGCCGGCCAACCGGGTGGCGGAGCCGACGATCGCCGCAGCGAGCATCCTCCACCAGCCGGCCCGAAAGATCGCCACCTGCATCTTCGCCGGGTCCGAGAAACCCACGTCGTTCTGGTACTTGCGCACACCCTTGACGATGAACTTGGCAAGAAGCCCAGGCTTGACCAGAGAGCGGTGAATCACCCTCCCTTGAGAGATGGCCACGAGCTTCTCCGACAGAGCTACCACATCGCCGGGCTCGATCACCGGTCGCACGTATTGCTCCAGGACCTCCAGCAGCGGCTCCTTTATGTGCACGAGGTGTGTGCGAACGACGAGGCGCTCGTATTTCCGGCTGCCGGCGGCAACGATGCCCTTGCTCGTGATTCCGGCTTCGGTTGCAGGGGGGCTAGGCATGCACCGCGACGCGTTGGTCGATGTATCGCTGCATCCACAGCTCCGATACCAGGACCCGCCAGAACATCAGGACGTCGCCGGGAGCACCGGCCAGCCACCGGTCAAAGCTCTCAACCAATCGAGCGGAGTCATATATGCCCCGGCCGCGGCACGGCTCGGATGCGAAGATCTGCCGCACCTGCGAGGCTCTGCTGCGCATCCAACCGACCTCAGGATTGGTAAATCCGATCTTGTCCCGGCGCAGACGGTTCCGCTCGGGCATTCGACCGCGCATCGCTCGCCGATATATGGCTCGAGTCCATCCCCTTTTGATCTTCTGATCGATCGGCAAGCGGAAGATGAACTCCACCAGCTCGTGGTCCAGAAACGGAACGCGAGCTTCGATAGAGAAGGCCATGGAATTCTTGTCCTCATAGCGCAGGAGGTTGGGGGTGGAGTAGGCAAGCACGTCGTCGGCCAGACGGCGATTTAGGTTGGAGCTCGCGCTGTAGCTGACCTTCGGGCGGTTGCCGTTCAGCGTCAGAAGGTCATTCATGGTCATGACGCGAACCCATGGGAGGCGGGTCTCCAGCGCTTCACGGAAAAACTTTCGGTAGAGGTCGAAGCCATAGATGAACTCGCTCATTCCGGCAATCCAATGGCGCTGCTGCATGGCCGACGTCCAGTATGTCCGGAAGTAGGGAATATATCCCGCGAGCAGCTCGTCACCGCCGTTCCCCGACAGCATGACCTTTACCGTCCCCTTGGCAATCCGGTAGACCGAGTAGTAGGCGTGGGGTGCCGTCGCTATAGTGGGTTCCTCCTGGAACCACAGCCATTCCCCCATCTCGTCCCAGAAGCCTTCCACCGTGGGGTAGGCGTAGTGAGGGACGCTGTTGACGTAGCGCTCGACTTCGTGGATGTACTCGCTTTCGTCGATCGTCTCCCCCGGATACAGCGCAGAAAAGGTGTGGAGGCGGCCGGCGGTGTGCAGATCCGCGCCCTGTTGGATCAGCTGCGCGACCATCGAGGCCACGCCGCTGGAGTCCAAACCACCCGAAAGCGGTATGCCGACCGGCACATCCGCGATGAGATGCCGCCTCACTACCCGTTCGAATAGGGCCAGGAACTCTTCCGCGTAGTCGTCATCGGGCCGATCTGACGAGAAGTCGAGACTGACCGGAGGATCCCAATATCTGTTCTGTTCCACAATCCGCCCATCGCGAACCACCATCCAATGGGCCGGCAGGAGACGTTTTATGCCCGCAAAGAAGGTGTCCTCGGTGGCATCGTGAACCCTGAACAGAAGGAATCGAAGCAAGACCTCTTCGTCTGGACTGCGCGGGACCGTCTCGTCCTGAAGCAGCGCTTTGATCTCGGAGCCAAAGATGAAGCGGCCGTCATGGCACGCGTAGTACAGCGGCTTGATACCCAACCGATCGCGTGCGAGAAACAGCTCCTGGCGACTCCCGTCCCAGATGGCGAAGGCAAACATGCCCAGCAGATGGTCCACCACTGAGCGGCCCCATTCCTCGTAGCCCCGCAGGATTACCTCGGTATCCGAGTGATCCGTGACGAAATGACGCCCCTTCTCACCAAGCTCGCGGCGCAGCTCCGGGGCATTGTAGATCTCGCCGTTGAAGACCAACGCCAGTTCTCGGTCGTCACTGTACTGGGGCTGATCGCCCGTGTCGACGTCGACGACGGCCAACCGTCTCATCCCGAGAGAGACGTGACTGTTGATTTCGGTACCCGAACCGTCCGGGCCTCGATGCTCCATGACTGCGAGCATGCTCGACAGCAGCTCGCCATCGGGCCAGCTTAGACCCGCGATTCCACACATAGCTCGCCGTCTTATAGCACGCCGGAGATTTCAGCATGGACCGGTGGATGTTCCACCGGCTGAATCGATCTGCGGCGCTGGGGCCAGATGGTCGGGCCTCACTCAGCGCAGTCGCGTGCGGTGCATCTGCTTCCTGTCTAGCGGTGGGCTCTACCCCTCACCTCCCCGTCGCGCTGCGAGAGCAAGACTCAGCCTGGCACCGTGAGCGTATCGCCACTCGGCCGGCGACAGTCATCGCTGCTGATTCAGTCGCCTGCCCGGCAACGAGCGGCTCTGTCGTGGTTGGGTCTCGAACGAACGTTTTCTCGCTTCGGGCGTCCCAGTCTTTGATCGAGCAGTTGGTCGAAATTGGACAGGCATGCCAGCAGCCTCGGGGCGGGACCCCTTTCAGAGCTTCCCGACTTCCGTAGCCTGGACCGCTCTAAACGCTTGCGTGTCCGTCGGCTATGGCTGGAATCGAAGCCGGAGCTTCCTTACAAGCTGGCCGGCAGTTTGGAAGGGCGGAGGCTGGCGGTCGCGAACGGTACCGGCGGGCGACCTTGCCACGGGTCGTACCAACTATGACCGTCTCTGGGCTGTTGCGTGCGTCCATTGGAAGCTCCGTTATGCCGTCGGCGAGCACGGCAGCGTCGGAGCGTTCCTGGTTCGCTGGAGTGGAAGAGCTTGGTCTAATCTACCGGCAACTTTCGGAGCGTACGCCACGCTCCGGGCCATATCCTGCGCCGACCCTCGCCTCTGCGTGGCGGTTGGACGTCAGGGTGTTGGCGGGAATGGGCCTCTCATTGTCATGTGGCATGGACACTGATGGCGGGAAGTTACAAGCGATCCAACCGACACCCAGGGATCACCGCAGGCCGTTTCCTGCCCTTCGTCGGCATTCTGTCTGGCTGTCGGGCAGACGGACGCTGGTTCAGGCAGTCAGATCGAACGGTGGAATGGGAGAGCCTGGTCGACACGGTGGTACTTTTACTCGACCGACCTCGACGCCATATCGTGCCTCGGTGCCTCAAGATGCGTCGCGGTCGGTCGGCGTCTAGGTTCGAACGGCGACCAGTTTCCGTTGATCAAGACATGGAATGGCCGACGCTGGTCGGCCTCGCCACTGCAGGATCCGGCAGCAAATATGGACTCCATCGACCTGACCGGAGTCTCCTGCGGGACCTCGAAGTGCCTGGCGGTTGGCTCATACGAGTCGGCCACAGGCGAGTTTCCTCTTGCCTATGAGCTACGCGCCGGAATGTGGCAACTGGAGCGCCACTAGCAACGAGACGCCGGACCTCGGTGAAACGCTTCCGGATGCAGCAGGTTGGCGGCTGCCCCTAGTGCTGGTGACTACCGGGACGGTCCGGACCCTTTGCCGGCTCGGCAGCTTCCTCCCACTCTTCTCTGTTCCCTTCGGACTCGAGCGCCTCGGCTTCTTTCCGAACCAGATCGGTATTCGACTCCCCGCCCTCCGGAGTCGCTGCCTCTCCGGCAGACAGATCGTCCCGCCGTCCATGATCTGTGCCCGACTGGTCGCTCACGCTAGCCCTTGACCGCTCCGGCCGTCATCCCGGCAATGATTCGCCGCTGGAAGATCAGTACGATCACGACCAGTGGAATCGTCACGACCACCGTGGCGGCCATGATGTCGCCCCACGGCACCGCGTAGGCGCTACCCGCGGTCGACGTGAAGCTGACAATGGCCAGCGGCACCGTGTAGTGCTCTGGAGTGAATTCGAAGGTGACGGCGTAGAGGAATTCGTTCCAGGCAGCAATGAGGGCAAGGAGTCCCGTCGTTACCATGCCCGGTGTGGCCAAGGGCAGCATGATGCGGTAGAAGGTCTGGAACGGATTGGCGCCGTCGACGTAGGCCGCCTGTTCGAGCTCGCCAGGCAAACTGCGGAAAAAGCTGGTCAACACCCACACCGTGAAGGGCAGCGTGAACAGCATGTACGTGAGTATGAGCGCCCAAAGGGAATTGTAGATACCGAAGTCATGAACCAGCTCCAGCAGCGCGCTGAGTATCGCGATCTGCGGAAAGATGGTCATCGAGAGGACGAGGTACATCATGAGCATCCGCCCCCTAAAGTTGAACCGTGCGAGTGCGTAGGCGGCGCTCGAGCCAATGACCAGTGAGAGCACCGTAACCGACACACCCACGAGAGCCGAGTTCCACAACGCATGGACGAATAGGGAGTTCCCGAACACGTTCCCGTAATGACTCAGGGTCGGACTGCTGGGAAAGTATTGGACCGGCGTGTCGTACATGTGCGCGTCGGGCATGATGGAAGTTCGCACGGCCCAGTAGAACGGGAAGAGCAGGTAGACGACGATGATGCCAACGACGATCCAGAAGGCGACCCGCCCTAGAGTCAGGGGCTGCCGCTTGCGCCGTGGGGGGCGGGCTTTGGCCGCTGCGTCAGCCGAGATCGCCGGACCGAGGCTCACGTACGCTCCAACGGAATGGCTTTGACGTAGATCGCCACGATGACCGCCAAGATGATGAACACAGCGACGCTTAATGCTGAGCCGTAGCCGATCTGCCCCGGGCTGCCGGCAAAGCTGACCAGGTTCTCCTGAATGTATACGGCCATGGACATCTTGCAGTTCCCAGGGATGCAGGGAGCTGCCCCGAAGAGGACATAGAAGACGTCGAACACCCGCAGCGCGTCCATGGTTCGGAAGATGAGGGTTACCAGGATTGCGGGTTTGAGAAGGGGCAACGTGATGCGCCAGAATTGCTGCCAAGCGCTGGCGCCGTCGACGGTGGCTGCCTCGTATACGTCATTCGGGATGACCTGAAGACCCGCCAGCAGCAGCAGCGCCACGAACGGAGTCGTTTTCCAGATGTCGATTCCAGAAACCGCCCCGAGCGCCAGGGTCGGATCACTCGTGAAGGCGAACGGCGCGCCCGGCCAGTGGATCTTCTCCAAGATGTCGTTGAAGACACCGTAGGTGTCGTTGTACATCAGGTTCCACATCTCGGCGTTCACAACCGTGACGATCGCCCAGGGAACGAGCATGGCGGCGCGCAGCGCTCCGCGTCCTTTGAACCGAGAGTTGACCACCAGGGCGATCCCCATTCCGAGGACGAACTCGGAAGGCACCGTGATGAGCGCAAATTTGAACGTTTCGTACACGGTCTCCCGGAACTTGCCGTCCTGGAGAACGTTGTACAGATTGGTCCACCCGATGAAGTGGGTCCGGTACCCAAATGCCGCATCGGTGAAGCTCGTGTAGAAGGTTCTGACGAGCGGGTACGCGGCGACCAATATGACGACCGCGATGGTGGGCAGCATCAGGAGCCAGGCGAGCTGAGTCTGCTTGCTCTGAAGAGCGGTCCGGGATGAGCGTCGCTTCGGCTTGACGGCGGTCTTCTGCCCCCCTAGGACCGCCATGCCCCCTCCCTCTGGCCTTCGTCAGTGGATTCTAGTGAACCCCGGCAACCAGGAGTCTGGAATCACGAGGGGAGTGGAAGCACAGACCTCCACTCCCCTCGGACTATCTTACGGATGAAGCGACTGCAGCTCGCTCTTGAGGTTTGCTACCGTGCTGCTCACCTTGGAGCCGAGCAGAATGGCATTGACCGACTGGAAGATGTCGGTCGATCCCTTGGAGTAGTTGCCGGCAAGGACGGTCGAGGGTCGGACCACACGCTGGGTGTGCTTACCGACCGTGGACAGGAAGGGCTGCACCTTCTTGACCGACTTGACCGAGGCCACGCTGTTCATCGTGGGAACGATGCCGGCGTAGGTGGCGCGCCACACCTGGACAACCTTGCTCGCATAGTAGCGGGCGAAGGCCAGAGCGGCTCCCTTGTGCTTACTGAACTTGCTGACGGCGATCTGCCATCCGCCGGTGGTCGCCGAGGACTTGCCCTTAGCGCCGTGAGGCAGCGGAGCAACACCGACCTTGCCCTGCACCTTCGTGCCCTTCAGGATTGCCGGAGAGTCCATGTACGGCCAGTTACGGGCGAATGCCGAGTCACCGCCGGTGAAGGAGTTCTGCGTTGCTCCCTCGTCATAGGAGGTCACACCCTTGGGCGAGATGGTTCCGACCCAGCTCTGAGCCAGCTTCAACGCCGCTTTTGCCTTGGCGTTGTCGACAGTGACCTTGCCCTTGGGGCTGATGAATGACCCACCACCGTAGGAGGCGATCCACTCGAGCGCGTTGCACGTGAGACCTTCATAGGACTTGCCCTGAAAGACGAAGCCATAGAAGTTCTTGTTCGACTTGCGCTCGCCCTTCTGGATCTTCTTGGCGTCCTTGGTGAGCTGGGTCCAGGTTGTGGGCGGCTTGGCGATGTGGTACTTCTTCAGCAGGTCCTTGCGGTAGTAGAGCATGCCGAAGTCGCCCTGGTAGGGCATGGCCACGAGGCGGCCCCCGACTGTGTCGTTCTTGAGCAGGCTCTTGATCTCGAGCTTGGCGTCGGCAGCCAGAGGCTTCTTCACGCTTACCAGGTAGCGCCCAAAGGTTCCGGGCCACACGACATCAAGCCGCGTGACGTCGATCGAGCTCGATCCCTGGGTGAAGAGGTTCTGCAGGAAGGACAGGGTGGCCGTGGAATCAGACGGCTGCTCCACGATCTTGACCTTGATGCCGGTGCTCTTGTGGAAGGCCTTGACCAATGGAACGTCGGCGAGGTGGTCGGTGCCGACGGAGCCGCCATAGTAGGTGATGGTCTGGCCGCTGTACTTCTTGTCCTGCTTGGCAAATGGGTCCTTGGGTGCCTTTGGCAGGCTGGCAGCCGGCCGAGCGGCGGTGACCCCGTGATGATGAGCCGTTCGGGCCAGTACGCCAGTAGCCGATGGGGCCACGAAAGCGAACACCAGAACGGAGGCTGCGATCGAAGCGATCTTACGATTCATACGAAGCGAATCCTCCTATACCGTGCTACGGTCTTGGTTAACTTCCTGCCGGCCGGTCCTCCGGCCGTTCAGCTTCTCCTCTTCCGCGTACCTCCTTTCCCACTTCCGACGAACGTGACGCCAACATACCGACGACGGTTCTGAGTACGCCGCTCAGCGGCGTCTCCTCAAATACAGGCTGGATTTCAGCCGTGGCTTCCATTACATCGGCAGCCGAAAACACCCGCACGTACCGGGTGACCGCCCTGTCGACATGCACGCAGCACACCTGAACTATATCAACGGGACATGACAGCCCTGTGAAATCGTGCCGATCCCGGGGCCGGTAGGTGTGCATATCGACCAGGCGCGCATGGCAAGTCGGGTGCTGGACCAGGTATGAGCGCATCAGAGCTGCGACCGGCGTGAACTGATCATGAACAGCACCACGCGCAGGATAAGCAGGATGGTGATGATCAGAAAGATCACCGCCAGGACACTGTACCGAGGAGCCAGGAACGAGGCGGAGATCAGAAAGGCCGTCGCCAGGAGGCCTACGAGTAGCGCCCGGACCATTCGCTCCACTCTCACCAAGGCACGGGATACATTGCCGAGATCGCGGCGGATCCATTCGGCGTCGCTGAAACCTTCCAGGACGTCCCGCGTGAGGCGCGGCAAACTCACGGTGGTCAGGGCGACGTCCCTCACCTCAGCCAGCACGCGGCGCACCGAGTCGACCGCGGTGGCGTCCTCCGTGATGAGCCGCCGGCCATATGGCTCGGCCACGGTCACGAACTGGAAGCTGGGATCGAGGCCGGTACAAAGGCCGTTCAGTGTGCCGAGCGCCCTTCCCAGGAAAGCGAAATGAGTCGGAATCTGGAACGAGTGAGCACGGAGCAGATCCTCCAACCGATCCAGGATGTCCCGAGGATCGACGGCGCGGAGCTGGGCGAAGGACATCTCGTAGAAGGTGTCAACCGCCCATATCACCGCTCGCCTCACCAGAGTGAGATCGGACCCGGCACGTACGAAATTCAGCCGGATCAGTGCCTGGACGACCGTATCGAAGTCTCGGCGGACGACGCCGAGGAATATCTGACGGAGATCCGAGCGCATCTTCGGTGTGAGCCGTCCGACCATCCCAAAGTCGACATAGACAAGGACCGGTCCCGGACGCACGAACACATTGCCCGGATGCGGGTCCGCATGAAAGAAGCCGTCGACCACTATCTGCTGAAGGTAGGACTCGAGTAGGTTCGCGGCCACCTCGGAGCGGCTGATTCCCGCTTCCTCCAGGCGTGTATAGTCGGTGATCTTGATGCCGGGAGCATACTCCAACGTGATGACGGAAGGGCGCACGTGGGACCAGTAGATGCGAGGAATGAGAACCCGGTCATTGCCCGCGAACGCGACCCCCATCCGTTCCGCGTTGTGTGCCTCGGTGACATAGTCCAGCTCTTCCCGCAGTGTCTGTGTGAATTCGCGCAGAAGCCCCCTTAGATCGACCCGACGCCGCACCGCCGGCCAATGGCTGAGCTGCGTGACCGCGAACCGCAGGGCAGACAGATCGGCGGCCACGATGGCATCAATATTCGGACGTTTTACCTTGGCGACGACCTGCTGGCCCCCCCACAGCACCGCGCGGTGGGCCTGCCCAAGGGACGCCGAGGCGAGCGGCTTCCGGTCGAATCTCGCGTATACGTCCTCGAGTGGGCGGTCAAACGCCTCCTCGATCACAATGCGCACTTGGTCGAAATCGACCGGCGACACCTCATCCTGGAGGAGGCCCAGCTCCTGGATGTACTCGTCGGGAAGCAGATCCACGCGGGTACTGAGGAACTGCCCGACCTTGATGATCACGCCGCCCATTTCGAGTGCGGCGTTCCGAATTGCTCGGGCGCGTCTCCGGTTGGCGTCATGATCTTCGAAGAAGTCGTAGGAACCGAACGAGAGCCGGGCCCGCCAATATGACCACCAAAAGCTGGCCATCAGGCGAAAGAAGAGCCGCACGGTTCGAGTGAATCGACGCCGAGTGTTCACGGGAGCGATCAATGACGAGACCGGAGAGCCGCCACCGGTCGCCCTGGTATCCCTCAGCACACGCTCTTCTGGTTCTTCCATCACCTCAGGCTAGTCCGGTTGCAGATTGCGGGAACGATACCGCCTGGGGTGCCGGGTTGAGAGAACGGGGCCACCTATCATGGGTCAAGGATCCGAGTTGTTCAACGGCGAAACCGTCCTCGAGACGAAGAACGCCGACGGTACCCTCACCCTTGGACGGCAGCTTGGCCGGGAAGCGGGGCCACAGTCGATTTTCCTGCTCGAGGGCGACCTGGGAACCGGCAAGACCGTGCTTGCCCACGGCATCGCGCAGGGTCTCGGTGTCAGGACATGGCGAGGCAGCCCAACCTTCAATCTCATCCATGAGTATGAGGGCCGACTCCCGTACTTCCACATCGACGCGTACCGGTTGACTCCCGGCGAAGCGATGGAACTGGACTTGATCGACATGCTGGAGCGCGGCGGGGTATTGGCCGTCGAGTGGCCCGATCGAGTACTCCCGGCCCTGGGTCATCCCAGAGAATCCGTGGTGACCGTCCATCTCGAGGACCTTGGGGAGGCAGGACGCCGCATCGAGCTGCGGCGATGAGGCTGCTCGCGATCGATACCACCGTCAATTACCTGTCCGTCGCCCTCTACGACGAGACGCTGACCTATGGCTTTACGCGGCTCTCGCAACGCACCCAATCCCGAGACCTTGCGCCGGCCGTTAGAGATACGCTCGCCGCCACAGGGACCCCGCCCTCATCCTTGGAAGGGGTGGCATGCACAACGGGTCCCGGCTCGTACACGGGCATCCGAATCGGCCTATCGTTCGCCAAGGGTGTGGCCGCCTCAACACCATGCCCGCTGGTGGGATTCAGCACACTGGAAGTGTTTGCCTTCGGCCACGCAGGTTGTGATGGGACCATCATTTCCGTGATGCAAGTCTCGCCCGGCACGTTTGCCTGGGCCCACTTTCGGGGCGGCGAGACCTGGCAACGTCTCACCGAGGACTCGCTTTGGAGCACTGAAGGGCTGGAGGCGGCCCTGCCCAGCGACGCTTTACTTTGCGGCCCTGGCGCCCAAGACCTGGCCGTCCTTCAGCCAGAGCTGGGCAAGCGAATTCCGCCCGGAAATGGCCTTCGCCCAGCCCCCCAGGCGGTGGATATGCTGGCTCTGGCCATACGGCACTTTGAGGACTCTGGCGAGGACCAGCTAGAGACAGTATCGCCGAACTACCTTCGAGCCTCCGCCCCCGAGGAGCGATTCCGAAGACTGGAGGCCGTGCCCTGAAGTACGTGCTCCAACCGATGGAAGTGGCCGATATCCCCGGCGTGCTGGAGGTCGATCGCGAGAGTTACCCGCTGCCGTGGCCCGCAAGCGCGTATCGTCGCGAGATCAGCAACAACCGGCATGCTCGGTACGTCGTGTTGCGGGAGGAATCGTCCTCGGGCTCCGCCGACGACGGCGCGCCCCGGGACCACCGGCGCGGCTGGCTTCCATGGGCAAAGCCGCGAGCGCCGGAGACGGCCGCCAACATCGTCGGCTATGCGGGAATGTGGATTGTCGCCGATGAGGCGCATGTGACCACGATCGCCGTCCGGCGGCGTGATCGTGGGCGGGGGCTGGGAGAGCTGTTACTGGTCAGGCTGATAGAGATTGCCTATGAGCTGGGCATCCGGTGGATGACGTTGGAGGTCCGCGTTTCCAACGAGACGGCTCAGAATCTCTACCGGAAGTACAGCTTTCGCAATGCGGGCATTCGAAAACGGTACTACAGCGACAACAATGAGGACGCGCTCATCATGACCACCGACGACATCACTTTGGCTGCCTACAGAACTCGATTCGACGAGCTGCGCCAAACGCTGTCGACCCGACTCGCATCAAGTGAGCCCGCGGTCGCTCTGGCCGAGCCCAGATGACGAAACTGATTCCGATAGACCGGGACGCTCTCTCCCGCTAGCTTTCCATGCGAATCCTCGGCATTGAAACCTCCTGCGACGAGACCTCCGCCGGCGTGGTGGACGACGGCCGGCAGGTCCGGTCGAACGTTGTCGCGTCGCAGATACCCGTGCACCGGCGCTTTGGAGGAGTGGTTCCCGAGATCGCCAGCCGTCAGCACGTCATGACCATAACGGGTGTCATCCGCCAAGCACTCGCGGACGCAGGCAGCTCATGGCGGGAAGTTGATGCAGTGGCCGTGACGGTGGGACCGGGCTTATCCGGTTCTTTACTGGTCGGCATCAACTTCGCCAAAGGAGCCGCGTTGGCGACCGGCGCCAAGCTCTTGGCCGTAAACCACATTGAAGCTCACGTTCTCTCGGTTTGGTTATCGTCCGTGGCGTCGGCCGGCCCCGCCCCGGACCTCCCATTGGTGGCGCTCGTGGCATCAGGAGGACACACCGAGCTCATCCTTGTGGATGCGCCCGGCGAGTACCGCCGGCTAGGCCAAACGCGAGACGATGCAGCGGGCGAGGCGTACGACAAGGTTGCCCGGCTCCTCGGCATGGAATATCCGGGTGGCCCCGCGATCGAGGAGGCCGCGCGGGTTACCGACTCCGAGGGGCTTTCCCTCCCGCGCGCCTGGCTCCCGGGCACTCACGACTTCAGCTTCAGCGGCCTGAAGACGGCTGTGGCCCGCCTGGTCCGGGAAGGCGAAGCAAACGGAGATGCTGAGCCGGATGGTCGCCACAAGCGGCTGATCGCCCAAGCGTTTCAGCAGAGCGTCGTGGACGTCCTCTGCACGAAGCTCCTTGCCGCCGTCGAAGAGACCGGAGCATGCTCCGCAGCGATTGTAGGAGGGGTCGCCAACAACTCGGCGCTGAGAGAGGCTGCCACCCAACGGCTGAATGTGCCGCTGCATCTGCCCGAGCCCGGTCTCTCTTCCGACAATGGGGCCATGATCGCCGGCGCGGCATACTGGAATCCCGTCGAGGCACCGCTGAATGTAGAGCCGCAGCCCTCGCTCCAGCTCGGCGAGGCTTCCGCCTAGCTCTCCGCCTCTGCCCCGGACTCAGGGTGTCCGGTCTGTTGGGCGTCGGCATAGCGCGCCAGCAGGAATATGGTATCCGAGACCCGGTTCAGCCACTGCAGAACGCACTTGTTGCCCACCTCTCCGTCGTGCGCCAATCGGGCCACGAGCCGTTCGCCTCGTCGGACAACGGTTCGTGCGACATCGAGGGCTGCCCCATCGGCAGAATCACCCGGCATGACGAAGTCGGTGCCAATGCGGACCCGCCGCTTCAGCTCGCTGCCGAGCTGATCGAGGCGCTCAACATCGGCAGACCTCATTTTGAAGTGCACCCGCTCATACGCCTCAACGGGAGTGGCCAGCTCTGCCATCAGCTTGTACAGACCTTGTTGGATCTCTCGACATACGTCTCGAACCATTTGGTCCTTCGACAGCGCCCGGGCCAAGCCCAACGTCGACGATGCCTCGTCAAGCGTTCCGAAGGCCGACGGTCGAGGTGAGTACTTAGGCACCCGCTGGGGGCCGAGGAGACTGGTGAAGCCGTCATCTCCCGTCCTTGTGGTTACCCTGGCCTCGCGAGAAGACCCTTTTGTCGGATCGACCTCACTCATGGGCGAGCCCTCCGGACGGGCCGGAGTCGACGGCGTCCGCTCCCAGCATCAAACCCGCTCCCAGCACGTCCAGATCCTCGAGTCTGTCGACGTCGAGGCCGATCCACGCCGGCGTAATGTCGACCTTCGTAAACCCGTGACGGTCCACCACCTGTCTTCCGCCGCGATCCCCTTGCACAGCCTGTAACTCGGCGAATAGCTGGCTCGGAACAACGACCGGGTTGCCGCGCCTTCCAGCATAGAACGGGACGGCGGACACATCCGGAGCAGCCTCCCAGGTCTCCACGAGGCGGGTGATTGTAGCTTGGTCGAGCAGTGGCTGGTCACCCACTCCGATAACCGCCGCCCGAGCTTCCGGTCCCAGGGCCGCGACACCCGATCGAAGACTTGCACTCTGTCCTGACTTGTAGTCGGCCGCGTCAACCACCGTTATGTCGAGCCTGCCCAGCGCAGACCGGACCTCAGCCGCCTGATAGCCGACGACCACTATCGTCTCCGCCAGCGCTTGACAATATGCGAGGACGGTGCGGCGCACCACGAACTCGCCGCCGACGAGGGCGAGCAACTTATTCCCGTGGGTAAAGCGTCTCGAGAGCCCGGCAGCCAGCACCACCCCGGCGACGTGACCGGCCATCAGAGGCTGATGTCCGGTTTCGTGTTCGCATTCATCACATTTCGTACACAGGGGTGTTGGTCACGTACAAAACTTGACATTTTTTCAAAACCCCGTATCATACGGGTTAAGGGTGTGTGCTTCCCGGAAGGAGGGACCGTGCCATGGCGATGACCCCCGAAGAGCGCAGGGCCAAGCAACGCGAGTACAACCGGCAATACTATCTTGCCCATCGGGAACGAAAGCTGGAACAGAACGCTCGGTCGGCCCGCCGCTGGCGCGAGAAATACCCGGATCGCTACAAGCGGTCACAGGAACGGTGCCGTGCGCGAGCACGAGAGCTGCGAGGCGTCATTCCTCGAGCACCAAAGATACGAGAGTGCGTCGTTTGCCACGAGGTCAAGCCTCACAAGGCGCGAGAGATGTGCGTGGTGTGCTACGGAAAGTGGCGCTGGCAGAATCACAAGAAGATCATTGAGAGCTATTTCGCCGACAATCCCGAAGCGGCCCGGGACTACGGCTTACGAGCTCCGGAAGTGGGCACCGCTCAGGCGCCCATCGAGTAAGCGAGTCCCGCGGGGGTAGCAGTAGCCGCGTCATCGTCGAGGGCGACGATGCGCGGCAGATTGGCCATCGTGTCGTCGAGCCCGTCCAGTCCGTAGCCGGCCACGAAAACGTCGGGGACCTCGAAGCCTCGGTAGTGGATCGGCACGTCAAAGCGCCTCCTGCTGGGTTTGTCGAGGAGCGCCGCCACTCGAACCTGCCCCGGCTCGTGAAGTGCCAGGTAGCTCAGGACGAATTTCATCGTGAATCCCGTATCGACGATGTCCTCAACCACGATGACCGGCTTGCCCCGAATGTCGGTCTTGATGTCGCTGACCAAGCTCATCACGCCACTGGACTGGGAGCCGGCATAAGACGTGACCCGGATGTAGTCCAGGCGGCAGGGCATACGCAGCCGCTTGGCGAGATCGACGGCGAAAAAGCAGCCACCACGCAGCACGACGATGAGATAGAGCAAGTCGACGGTGCCAAACTCCTGGTTGATCTCGCCGGCCAGATCGCCGATTCGAGACTGCAGAGCTTCGGCTTCCACAAGCGTATGCATGCGCTCCCCCTCTCCTACGCCAAGATAGCGCCGTATCAAACGCGCTCATCCGGGGTTGAGGCAGTGAGTCACGTACCCGTTGATAAGGGGCCGGCGGCATCGACTCTGCAAGCAATCCCCTGCGGCCCAAAGAGGAGAGAATCAAGGGCGACCCAAGCCCATCACTATACTTCGAGGAGACGGGGGGCGACATTCAGAGTACGAGCTTCATGGGCGCCACGATTCGGCGCCGTGAGGATCCACGCCTCATTTCGGGATCTGCCCGGTACGTAGATGACATCCAGATCCCGGGCACGGCATTCATGGGAGTCCTCCGGTGTCCTCATGCCCATGCACGGATTCGTGGCATCGACCTCAGTCGAGTGCGCCGTGACCCGCGTGTCCTCGCGGCCGTAACGGCCCGCGACCTCTCGGATCTCGCAGCCGTCGCGGAGGTCGAAGAGGCGCAGGATCGGGAGCCCGGAGGTGAGGAGGGCGGGGGAGCCCGTCCCCCACTGGCGGTTGACGTGGCTCGCTTTGCGGGCGAGGGAGTAGCGGCGGTCGTTGCCACGGACCGCTACGCCGCCGAGGACGTGCTGGAGCTGATCGACGTGGACTATGAACCGCTTCGACCGTTCCTGGACATCGAGTCGATGGCTCCGGAGTGGGAGGACTTCCCGGAAGCCAAGCCAAGTGACGACGGGCTCCCCGTCGGCACGGAGCGTCAGTTCAGCTTCGGCGATGTCGATTCGGCGTTTCAACAAGCCGACGTGATCATCTCCCAGCGAATCGTGAACCAGCGTGTGGCCCCAATTCCCATGGAGACGCGGGGAGTGCTCGCCCAATACAATGCGGCTTCCGGCGACTTGCTGGTATACAACTCCACGCAGTGCGCCCATTTTGTGCGCGACGCACTATGCGAGGCGCTGAATCTGCCTTACAGCAAAGTCCGGGTGGTCGCGCCCGAGGTAGGCGGCGGATTCGGTTGCAAAATCGGCAAGTACCCGGAGGATGTGCTCGCGGCATTCTTCTCCATTCGACTCAACTGCCCAATCAAATGGGTTGAGTCGAGGTCGGAGTGTTTTCTGGGCACCGTTCACGGTCGCTCGCAGATCGGCGACATACAGCTCGCGGCGTCCTCGGATGGACGCATTCTCGGTTTACGCCTGGATCTGCTCGCCGACACCGGGGCATACGACGCCGGTTGGCTCGGCCAAACCACGGCCGGGATGATCACGGGATGCTACGACATCAGGAATGTGCGGACGAAGGCGCGAACCATCTATACCAACAAGACACCGTTGGGCGCCTACCGGGGAGCAGGCCGTCCTGAGGCAGCCTTCTTCATCGAGCGCGCCATCGACATCCTCGCCTCCGAGCTGCGCATCGCCCCTCCGGACGTACGCCGCAAGAACTTCGTCAAACCCGCCGACTTCCCCTACAAAACGCCCGACTGGCCGGTGTTCGATTCGGGTAACTATGCTGCTGCGCTCGACGCTGCCATCGACCGGGTGGACTACGCGCACCTGCTGGCTCTGAGGGACGCGGCGCGTGCGGAGGGGCGCATCTCTGGAGTTGGTCTCGCTTCCTATGTGGAAGTGACCGGGTTTGGCTGGGAGACGGCGACCCTGACCGTAGAGGCGGATGGAGCGGCCACCGTTTACACCGGCATCTCTCCCCATGGACAGGGACAGGAGACGACGTTCTCGCAGATCGTTGCCGACGTGTGCGGTATTGATCCGGAGCAGATTCGGGTGACCTATGGAGACACCGCTCTCGGGTACGGCCAGGGAACGATGGGCAGTCGAGGAACGTCAGTCGGCGGCACCGCCCTTTACCGAGCGGCCTGCGAGATTCGAGACAAAATGCGGGAGATTGCCGCGAACCGGCTGGAGGCGGCCCCCGTCGATCTCGAGCTGAACGGCGGCGCCTGGAAGGTTAAGGGCGCGCCGAACCGTTTTGAGACCGTGAAGGCGATCGCCAAGGCGGCCACGTCGGGGCAAGACTTGACGGAAGGCATGGAGCCGGGCCTTCGTGCGACTGGGACATTCGACCCCGAGGATGTGACGGCCCCCTTTGGAACACACGTCGCGGCGGTAGAGATCGACCGGGACACGGGCCAGGTTACCGTGCGCCGATTCCTCACTGTCGATGATTGCGGCACCATTGTGAGCCCTCAGCTTGTCGAGGGGCAGATCCACGGCGGTGTCCTGCAAGGTGTGGCTCAGGCGCTCCTCGAGGAAGTGGTTTACGACGACGAGGGTCAACTTATCACCGGAAGCCTCGCCCATTACGCCATGCCGACCATTGGAGAAGCCGTCATTCCCGAGGTAACCCATACGCATACCCCCTCGACCAGAAACGAGCTGGGGGTGAAGGGGATCGGCGAGGCGGGGAGCATCGGTTCCACTCCGGCCCTCGCGAACGCGGTAATGGATGCCCTCTCTCCGCTTGGGATTCGCCATCTGGACATGCCATTCACGCCTGAGCGCGTCTGGCGAGCAATGCAAGGCGTTGCCGAGACCGGTGCGGCCGAGGCCGCCTCGTAGCTCTGGGCAAGCCTGCACGAGGAGTGAAGCATGCCGCGCGGCTTGAGGAGCTAATTCGGGGGCGGAGATCCGTTCGCCGATTTGCGACGACGCCTGTTCCGGACTCTGTGGTGCGGCAGCTTGTCGAGCTTGCGCTTTATTCTCCGAGTCCTCACAACAGCCAGCCCTGGCGATTCACCATGCTGGGACCGGAGTCCCGAAGGCGTCTGGCTGAAGCGATGGGGAAGGAGATGCGCAGGGACATGGAAGCCTCGGGAGAGGATCCCGAGGTATCGGACCGCCGGGCCCGGCGCTCGGAGAAGCGGATCGGAGACGCGCCGGGTGCCATAGTCATTTCGACCGTGGATCAGGGCCTCGCCATCACGGGCGGGCGGTCCCACGACGATCTGGAACGCACCATGGCGGTTCAATCAGTGGGCTGTGCGCTCCAGACCCTGTTCCTTGCCGCCTGGGCTCGAGGTCTCGGCTGCTGTTGGATGGCTGCTCCCATGTACTGCCCAGAGATCGTACGCTGGACACTTGAACTCCCGCGCGACATGCATCCTCAGGCACTGGTGCTCATTGGTCATCCCCAAGGGGATGGGGCCCATCGGGAGCGGTTGGCGGTCGAAGCAGTGCTCAGCCGACGATGAACCTCGTTTTGCTCTGTGGCGGAATCGGAGGATCGAAGCTGGCACTTGGGCTGTACCAGCAGTTCCCCCATGCGAATCTTTCCATCATTGTGAATACAGCAGACGACGTGGACATACTGGGATTGCATGTGAGCCCGGACCTAGATACCCTCATCTATACGCTTGCCGGCCTGGCGAACCGCCGACAAGGATGGGGGATCCAAGGCGACACCTTCCAAGCGCTGGACATGCTCAAAATGTACGGTCATGAGGCCTGGTTTCGGCTTGGGGATCGCGACATCGCGACACACCTTGCCCGCACACATTGGCTCCGGCAGGGGTTGACACTCAGCGAGACGGCCGATCGGCAGCGTCGATTTCTCAACGTCTCCGCACAGATACTGCCCATGACCAATGACCCGGTGCGGTCCTCGATCGAGACGCACGACGGCTGGATACCCTTCCAGGACTACTTCGTGCGCCTCGGATATACGGTTGAGCCTACGGGGGTGCGTCTCGACGGAATCGACTCTGCGCGGGCCCCGACAGAGGTCTTCGAGTCCATCGCTCGTGCCGACCGGATCATCGTCGCCCCTTCCAATCCTGTCGTGAGCATCGGTCCGATCCTCGCAGTCCCCGGCCTGCGCGATGCCCTCGTGGAGTCGTCGGCGCCCATCATTGCCGTGTCACCCATCGTCGGTTCTCAGGCGGTCACAGGCCCCGCGGCTCAGCTGATGAAGGCCGTGGGAATGCCGGCCTCGGCCTGCGGTGTGGGGATCGCGTACCAAGACTTTCTGGATCTCTTGGTCGTCGATGCCTCGGATTCACAGGCGCAGACGGACGCCGCCCTCATGGGAATCGAGGCCCGGGCCACGAACACCATCATGTCCGACGCGAGGTCAAAGCGGCGACTCGCGAGATTCGTGGTCGAGGCAAGCCTGTCTTGACTCTGGCGGTGGTCATCCCCTACAAGGGTCGGGACTCGAAGAGCCGTCTGGCCGAACGGCTCACGTCCGAAGGCCGAGAGGAGTTGAGCCGCTCACTCCTCGACCGGGTACTGCTCGCGGTCAACGAAGCTCAAGAGGTATCAGCCCTTCGGGTGATATCGCCGCACGACATCGACGGAGTCGACACGATTCGCGACGGCGGGACCGATCTGAATCGGGCAATCGCGCTCGGCATCAAGTGGGCACTGCACGAACAATTCAACGAGCTACTGGTTCTACCGGCGGATCTTGCCTACGTCGGTCCGGCAGACATCGTGGCCTTGCTGACGTCGCTCCGTCCCGGCAACGCGGGAGTTGTCGCTCCCTCGAAAGATGGCGGGACGGGTGCGCTTCTCATGCGGCCGCCGAACCTGATACAGCCGGCCTTCGGCCGAGGAAGCGCCACGCGCCATCTGGCGCGGCTGCGCGCGGTCGCGGCAAGCATGAGTACCCTCTATCGTCCCGGCCTCTCGCTCGACATCGACACCTCGGCCGACCTAGCCGGCCTGGAGGGCCAGCTTCTCGACGTCGTCCGGAGTGCCGACCGCTACCGTCTCCGCACCGGGGTCGATCGAGGCGACGAGCCCACTCAAGACACGGCCGGGACCAATCTCGACGAAGCGGTGTAGGCCCTCCGCGTTCATCCGCTCGATTGATGCCGTCCACAGGACCGGCTTGACGACCTGGCTGAGAAGCGCGGCTCGAATCTCCTCCGCCGACTGCACGTAGTCACCGGTTGCATTGGCCACGACCGGCACGTCAGGAGTATGAATGGGAAGCGCATTGAGTGCCGGCTCCAGGCCGCTTTGCACCGGTTTCATGAGGCTGCAGTGAAATGGCGCCCCGACGTTCAAACGAACCGCGCGTACCCCCCGAGACTTGGCAACCTCGACAGCTCGTGCAACGGCCGGCGACTCTCCCGAGACGACGATCTGAGTCGGTGAGTTGAGGTTGGACGGCTCCACGAGCCCGGCGGTCGAGGCGTCACGGCATATTTCCCCGGCCATTGCTTCCGAGGCGCCCATAAGGGCGGCCATGCCCCCGGGTGTGTTCTCGACCGCGTCAGCCATGAGTTCACCACGAAGCCGCACGACGGGGAGAGCATCTTCGAATGAGACGGCGCCGGCAGCGACCAGGGCAGCATACTCGCCGACACTGTGGCCTGCGACCGCGGCCGGTGCCATGTGGTTGGAGACCGCCCGGAGGACGGCGACGCTCGTCGTGAACAATGCCGGCTGGGTGTTCTCAGTTCGTACAAGCTCGTCCGCCGGGCCCTCGAAGCAAAGCCGGCTGACCGGGAACCCCAAAATCTCATCCGCTTCACGGAAGATTCGTGCTGCCTCCGGGTACCGCTCGGCCACCTCTCGGCCCATTCCCGGCTTTTGCGCCCCCTGGCCCGGGAAGACGAACGCGAACTCAGAGTGACTCACGGCGGTTCCGGAGCCGATGGGGGCTGTAGGACCCGCAATGTGGAAGACTCTGCCGTCGCGAGCCCCACTCTCGTGTCGGCGGCGCCGTAATACACATCCAACCGATGAGCCTGCACATCGAGGGCGGTGGGAAAGACTACGTTCTGCACCACACCGTCCTGTTCGGAGGCGCCAGTGGGACTGAGCACCGGCTCGCCACTACGGAAGAGGATGGCCGTGGGATCGTCACGATCCAAGAGCATGAGGCCGGCCTGATAGCACACATGCTTGCTTGAAGTAGCCGACTCAGGCTCCTTCCCAGCCACTCCGTGATAGAAGATGAGCCAGCCGTCGGTAGTCAACAACGGAGGCGTTCCCGCACCGATCTTCAGTCGCTCCCAGGGTTCCCGCGGACCGGCGAAGAATCGGGTCTCGTGCACCCGCGTCAATTGATTCGGGTCGTCGTGGACCACGTCCGCGTCGATATAGGATATCCAAATCGACGCGCGGGAGTCTTCGATGCCCGGCGGCAAGACCTGATGAATGGTTCCATCCTCGTTGTGCATCAGGTAGGTCGGTCGGTGCAGCAAGGCATAGGCCGGTTTGCCGGCTGGATCGTTAATCGGCAACGGAAAGAGCACTCCGTCTTTATTGCCGTACCTCCCGAAGTCGACGCCGGTGTCACCCACAAATTCCAGGAGACCGAGGCGCTCCCAGCTCACTCCATCAAGCGATCGGGCAAGGGCGATCCGGGGACCAAGCCGTCCCAGTGCGGTGTAGGTCATGACGTACTGCCGGAGTCGAGGCAGGTAGGTGATCCGCGGATCCTCCACTCCCCCGTGGCTGCGGGTGTCGTACTCATAGTCGGCCTCAGGCTGGAGCGCAATACCTCGACGCACCAGCTCAGGGCCTACTTCCGGCCTAGGGCGCGTCACCTCCACGCGTCCGATCCGGGAGTAGTTCCCCTCCGCCACCATGCGCGGATAGAGGAAGAGACGGCCATCCGGAGTGCGACAGCTTCCAGGGTTGAGAACGCCCCACACCTCCTGGGGGTTTCCAGGCTCAGGTTCGAGTACGACTCCAACGCGTTCCAGTCGTAGGTTCTCGAGAATAGACACTCTCGCCTCAGTGCTCACGGCCGCTCCCTAGGCACCATTCAATTCTGTCCGCTGTGGGGCAACCTACAATCGGGAGAATCACGACGGGGGGCACATGAGCGTCGCGGGAATGCAGCAAGCCGTTACCCGACTCATGACGGATAAAGACTTTCGCTTCTTCGAACAGACTCACGGAGTGGCCGCGCTCAGTGGGTTCGACCTCACGGAGGAGGAGCGGCAGGCAATTTCGACACGAGATCTCTTTCGTCTCCAAGAGCTGGGCTTGGAGCCCTGGACCGCCCGGTGGGTGACGGCGCTCAGGTAGCGCGGACGGCCGGCCGACTGGACGGCCGGCGATCGAGGACGGTCGAGGCGAGCAGCGTGGCACGTCCGGCCAGCCGTTCCCGGTCGTCCGGCGAAGTCTCCACGCTTCGGACCAGGTCGTACAGACACTCGTTAATCGGCGTGCCCACACCCACCTCTCGGCCCATGCGAACCACGGCGCCGTTGAGGTAATCAATCTCGCTGGGCCCACCCGCTTGCACATCGCGTCGCAGGCCCGGAGACCGGCTGCCGCGGCCCTGGCGAATCGAGCGACCAACGGCCGTCCGGAACAGGGGAGCCGGTAACCGTGCGAGCGCGAGAAGCGCCCGCACCGGATATCCGGGAAGATCGACGGGCCGGATGCCTGCCGCCTTTAGAACGGCTCGCGTTTCCTGGAGCGCCAGCCGCTCGATCTCCAGTAGCCGGGGATGGGAGGCAATCTCGGCCGGGTCCGCATCGAGGATGGCGCACAGGGCGGCGGCGACGGAATTGAGCGCGAGCTTCGACCATCGCAAACTATCGGGTCGCGGCACTTCCCTCAGGTGTGTCCTGGTCCCGGCAAACAGTGACGGAAGGTCGAGCGGGACGGCCGGTGGATTGAAGTAGCTGAAGGCGAGGCCACCCGAGGAGTTGTGGCACCGCACCACACCCGGGGCCGGCATGTCCAGGCTGCTCGTCGTGGTGAGGGCCACGACTCGATCGGCCCCAAAGGCATCCAGGAGCAGAGGATCAGAACCGACACCATTTTGAGCCGCGAGGATCAGCCCCGTATTCCCCACCAGCGGCCGAAGATCGGCGAGAGCCGTGGCCACCGCGTACGCCTTGACGGTCAACACCACGACGTCGAATCCGCTCGGCACAGAGTCGGACTCGGTTGCCACCCGGATGGGTATCGCGCGAGAAGATCCGTTCGCATCTTGGACAACGAGGCCGTGTGAGCGGACGGGCGCCAGCCGCCATTCCCGTCCAATCAAGCAAGTTGGCCACCCTGCAGCTTGGATCATGCCTCCGAGGTAGCATCCCACTGCCCCGGCCCCGAGTACGGCTACTCGAGGGCCCTCAGGCAACCGATTGATCGCCGATTCGGTTCTCCCGACCGCTCGACAGGCGCTGGATGTTGTCGCGATGCGTATAGAGCGCAACCAGCCACAGACCGAAAGCGAGGGGAATGTATGCCGAAGGTTGATCGAACAGCGCCAACAGCACCGGCATCGCCGCCAGCGCAAGGAGCGACGCCAGCGATGAGTACTTCCAGACGGCGAGAGCCAGGAGCCAGACGATGCAGGCGACTGCCGCGGGAAGGGGTGCCAGTGCCAGCATCACACCTAGGGCTGTCGCCACCCCCTTTCCTCCCTTAAATCGCAGGAAGGCGGAAAAGATGTGACCAAGGACGGCGATGCCGGCAATGATTGCCAGTTCCGTAGGGTCGAGACCCAGCAATCGGCCCAGGATCACCGGCACGAAGCCCTTCGCCATATCGAGGATGAGGACCGCGACACCCGTCCTCATGCCCGCCACCCGGGACACGTTGGCCGCTCCGATGTTGCCACTTGCGCAGGCCCGCACATCCGCACCGGTCGTCGCACGAGTGAGGATGAGCCCGGAGGGAATCGAGCCGAGAAGGTAGGCGGCCACGGCCAGCACTGCCGTCTCTACTACTCCCGTCAAGGGGACCGCTCGGGCATCGATTCTCGGTGCGCGGCCACCGCGTCCTGACCGAGCCGTTCGGATGTCCGAAGTGCCGGCACAAAAAGGCTTCTGGCCGAGATGAGATACATAATCCCCGAATAGAGCGTGAGAATCGTCGCGACGACCATTCCAATTCGAGGCACCGTCTGCACATGCCCTCCGTGTGAGGTCGATCCAGCGGCAACCAACAGCACGAGGACGATGGCAGCCAGAGTGACGGTCGTCTTGATCTTTCCGGCGAAATTCGCCTGAACGACGAATCCTTGCACTGCAGCCAGCGTCCGGATTCCGGAAACCAGGAACTCGCGCGCCACGATCACCATTACCATCCAGACGTCGACTAGATGACCGGCCGCGAGCGCAATGAGGACCACGCTGACGAGGACTTTGTCCGCTGTCGTATCGAGATACACCCCCAAAGGGCCGACGACTCTGCCTCTTCGAGCGAGGGGCCCATCAAGCAGATCCGTAAGCGACACAATCGCGAACAAGATGGCCGCGGCGAGGTAGCGACCCGGTCCCCCGCTGAGGATCAGGACAGAGATAGGAATAGCCGCCGCGATACGCGAGATGCTGAGGAGGTGGGGCCAGGTCAGCACGACCTCCTCCCCCGCCCGTCGCGACGGCTAACCGCTTCTAAAGCGCAGAGCCACCCGTTGAGCCTGAGCCCACACGAACGTTTACTGCCCGCTGCCCTCTGCCCTTGGTGTCGGACTCAGCCTCGTACTCCACCGTTTCGCCCTCTTCGAGCTCGTCAAATTGGACACCCTGCACGCCCGACGCGTGAAAGAAAATGTCCTGTCCATTGGGTTCTTCGATAAATCCAAACCCGCGTTCTCGCACCAGCTTCTTGATGGTTCCGGTCGTCAACGGTAACTTCTCCTTCAGCGCTACAAGCGACTAGAAATCTGTGACGGCACGGCGCAGCGAGGGCGGCCGGCGCAGTCACGCAATCAGTATAACTATCCGGCTCGCCGGCTCCAATTGGCTCGAATCAGACGCGCGACGGCCTCCCGTCGGGCAGCTTCGACCCAACGAGAACGAGGCTCTTGGGTTTCCCTCTGGTCCTCTGCCTCCCCTTGGATGAGCAGAGCCGCCACGATGGCCGCCACCTCCTCCTCGGACGGCTCAGAGGGGGATGTTTCCATGCTTCTTGGGCGGGAGGCTGGCTCGCTTCGTGAGACTCAACTCCAGGGCTCGGGACAATCTCGCTCGCGTCTCCTGCGGCTCGATCACGTCGTCCACGTATCCTCGCTCTGCCGCCGTATAGGGGTTGGCAAAACGCTGACGATAGTCCGCCACGAGCTCCTGCTCCCTGGCGGCCTTATCTTCAGCCTGCTCGATCTCCCGCCGGAAGATCACGCGCACAGCCGCGTCCGGTCCCATCACCGCAACTTCGGCCGAGGGCCACGCGAAGTTGAAGTCAGCTCGAATGTGCTTCGACGACATCACGTCGTAGGCACCGCCGTAGGCCTTCCTGGTAATGACAGTGAGTTTCGGAACGGTGGCCTCGGCAAATGCATACAGCAGCTTCGCGCCATGGCGGATGATGCCCCCGTGCTCCTGATCCGTCCCTGGAAGGAATCCCGGTACGTCCACAAAGGTGAGTAGCGGGAGATTGAAGCAGTCACACATGCGCACGAAACGTGCGGCCTTTTCGCTGGCCGCGATGTCCAATACCCCGGCGAGATGGGCCGGCTGGTTCGCAACAATGCCGAGTGGATGTCCTCCCAGCCGGGCGAGACCAATCACAATGTTGCGCGCATAGCCTGGCTGCAGCTCAAGGAAGTCTTCGTCGTCCACGACTGCCGTGATCACCGACTTCATGTCATAGGGCCTGCTGGGCGACTCCGGGATGAGGTTGGTCAGAGCTTCGCAGCTTCGGTTCGGGGGGTCCGACGTCTCGACCATCGGTGGGTCGTCCAGATTGTTGGAGGGAAGGAAGCTCAGGACACCGCGGACCAGCTCAAACACCGACTCCTCGTTGGGGGCCGTTAGGTGGGCCACACCACTGCGCTCCATGTGAGTCGCGGCGCCGCCAAGCGCGTCGAAGGAGACCTCCTGACCGGTGACCGCCTTGACTACGTCGGGGCCCGTGATGAACATGTAGGCAATGTCTTCGACCATGAAGATGAAGTCCGTGATCGCGGGGGAGTAGACGGCCCCTCCCGCGCAGGGGCCGGCGATGACCGAGAGCTGCGGCACCACCCCAGACGCCATGACGTTGCGGTAGAAAATCTCCGCGTAGCCACCGAGGCTCACCACGCCCTCCTGGATTCGCGCTCCTCCCGAGTCGTTGATGCCGATGATCGGACAGCCCATTCGCATGGCGAGATCCATGATTTTCACGATCTTTTCTGCGAACACCTCGCCAAGCGATCCCCCAAACACGGCGAAGTCCTGGGAGAACACAAACACCTTACGGCCGTCGATGAGACCGTGACCCGTAATCACCGCGTCGCCGAGAAAGCGCTTTCGGCTCATGCCGAACTCATGAGCTCGATGCACCGCGAACCGGTCCATCTCGACGAAGCTGCCTGGATCGAGGAGTAGGTCAATGCGTTCTCGCGCGGTCAGCTTGCCTCGATCGTGCTGTCGTTTTGTGCCGGCGGCTCCCGCCGGCTCCTTCGCCTCCTCGGCCAGTGCCCGCAACCGATCTAGTGGCAACTGTCCGTCCCGGGTCACCTGGCTTTCACTCAACAGCTCTCGGATATGGCCTGCTCCCTGTGCGTCGCGCTTGAGTCGAGCTAGCCACCAGTGTGATACTCACCGAAGACCGACCGCAGTGTATCGGAGACCTCGCCAATGGACGCATAAGCGGCGAGAGCCGCTTTCATCGGGTAGAGCAGATTTGCGGTCCCTTCCCGCGCCGCCGCTGCCAAGTCGGTCAGAGTCCGCTTGACCTGGCCACCATCACGTCCCGCACGGACGGTCCGTAGGCGTTCGACCTGACGAGTTTCCATGTCGGGATCGGGTCTCAGGATGTCTACCTCTACCGCATGTTCCGCGACAAACCGATTGACTCCCACGATGGTGACCGTTCCCGTATCCACCCCACGCTGCCAATCGTACGCCGCCTCCTCGATACGGGCCTGCATCCAGCCGGCCTCAATAGCAGCAACGGAACCGCCGAGGTCGTCGATCTCTTGCATCAACGCCTTCGCCTCTCCTGAGATGCGATCGGTCAACGCCTCAACCATGTACGCGCCACCAAGTGGGTCCGAGGCCTCGGCGACTCCCGTCTCAAAGGCAATGATCTGCTGCGTGCGCAATGCCAGAGTTGCGGCCTCTTGCGTGGGCAGGGCCAGCGCCTCGTCGAACCCATTCGTATGCAGGCTCTGAGTCCCACCGAGCACGGCGGCCAATGCCTGCAAGGCCACGCGAACCACATTGTTGAGCGGCTGTTGGGCTGTCAACGTGGCTCCCGCGGTCTGCGCGTGAAACCGCAGGAGGCACGAACGGGGATCCTTGGCGCCGAAACAGTCCCGCATCACTGCCGCCCACAGCTGCCGCGCGGCCCGAAACTTCGCGACCTCTTCGAAGAGGTTATTGTGGACGTTGAAAAAGAAGGAAAGGCGAGGAGCAAACTCATCGACGTTCAGACCGGCAGAGATTCCTGCCCGGACGTACGCAACCGCGTTGGCCAGCGTAAAGGCCACTTCCTGTACGGCAGTCGAGCCCGCTTCTCGTATGTGATACCCGCTGATGGAGATGGTGTTCCAGGCCGGAATCTCCCGACCGGCATAGGCCATGAGATCGGTCACTAAGCGCATGGACGGCTCGGGCGGATAGATGTACGTGCCGCGAGCGGCGTACTCCTTGAGAATGTCGTTCTGAACAGTGCCTCGAAGCTGCCGGCCCGATATGCCTCCGCGTTCCGCGACCAGCTCGTAGAGCAGGAGCAGGCATGCGGCGGTCGCGTTAATGGTCATCGAGGTGCTCACCTGATCGAGAGGGATGCCCCCGAAGAGCTCTTCCATATCGGCAAGCGTGTCGATGGCGACCCCGACTCGGCCGACCTCGCCTCGTGCCCTCGGACTATCCGAATCCAAACCCATCTGAGTCGGAAGATCGAACGCGGTGCTGAGCCCCGTCTGACCCTGGGTTAAGAGATGCCGGAATCGCTCGTTTGTCTCCGCCGCGGTGGCGTAGCCGGAGTACTGTCGCATGGTCCACGGCCGCTTCCGGTACATGTCCTCGTACAGTCCACGAGTATACGGAAATTGGCCGGGCGGCTCTTTGGTAGATCCGTCCTCCGGCGTGTAGTACGACTTCATGCGCCCGGGAGCGAGGTGAGCCGGCGAGCCGGACCCCTCACACCTGCGTAACGGTCTTGTTGGGGCATCGTCTGGCCGCTTCGTCGGCCAGATCTCCGAGAGTGTCCAGCACCTCGACTCCCGAGGCCCTTAAGGCGGCAACCTTTTGCTCCGGACCTCCCTCGCCGCCGGTGATGATTGCTCCGGCATGGCCCATCCGTTTCCCGGGAGGCGCCGTCCGTCCGGAGATAAACCCGAGAACGGGCTTTCCACCCCTCTCTGCGATGAATGAGGCGGCCGCCTCTTCATCGGCACCGCCGATCTCACCGATGAGAACGATGAGCTGCGTCTCATCGTCCTCTTCGAAGAGCCGCAGCGCATCCACAAAATTGGTGCCGATGACCGGGTCGCCCCCGATGCCGAGGACGGTAGATTGTCCAATATCCCGCTTCGTCAACTCGTCGACCATCTCGTAGGTCAGCGTCCCGCTTCGGCTCACGACCCCGACCGGCCCTCGCCTGAAGAGGTAATTCGGCATGATGCCGATCTTCGCCTTGCCGGCGCTCGTTAGCCCTGGACAGTTAGGCCCAACGACTCTGCTACCTCGCTGCCTCGCGAATTCGAGGGCTCGCATAGCGTCGCGCACCGGAATCCACTCGGTTATAGCCACGATCAGCTTCACGCCCGCGGCGGCAGACTCCATAATGGCGTCGGCAGCGAATCGGCCCGGTACGAAGATGCATGTAGCGTCTGCGCCAACCGCATCAACCGCCTGGTGCACGGAGTTGAATACCGGCAGGCCCTCCGCATTGGTGCCGCCCCTTCCCGGGGTCACACCGCCGACGACTTGCGTTCCAAATTCGCGCATCTGTTGTGTGTGAAAGGCGCCCTCGCGGCCCGTGATTCCCTGAACGATGACTCGGGTCGACTGGTCAATAAGGATGCTCATTGGTTTCGTCCACTGTCTTTGATTGCGCTCATTACCTCGCGAGCTGCCGTCTGGACGTCGGCTGCGGGCACAAAGGGACTGTCCTCCAGTACCGCCAGGCCCTCCGCGGCCCTGGTACCGGCCAGGCGAATGGCAATCGGAACGCGCAAATCAAGCTGTGATGACGCCTCCAACAGGCCCCTGGCCACTTCGTCCCCCCGGGTAATGCCGCCGAAGATGTTCAGAACGATACCCTCGACTTTTTCATCCTGCAGCACAATCTCGATTGCCTTTCGCACCACCTCCGCTCGGGCGCCGCCACCGATATCCAGGAAGTTCGCGGGGCGGCCACCAACCTGTCGGACGACGTCAAGCGTCATCATCACCAATCCCGCCCCATTCCCGATGATCCCGATGTTGCCATCGAGCCGCACATAGGGGAGCCCCTGCTGGCTCGCGAGAAGCTCCAAGGGATCATCAGCGGTCTCCTCGCGAAACTGCGCAAGATCGGGCTGCCGGAAGAGCGCGCTGTCGTCGATTTCCACCTTGGCATCGGCCGCCATAGCTCGACCGTCCTTCGTCACAACCAGCGGATTGATCTCGGCAAGGACGGCATCCCGCGCCTGGGACATCTCGGCCAGACCGGTGATGATAGCGGCGATCTCCCGGAGCGGCCCCTGCAGTCCAGCCTGATAGATGGCCGCATTCACCTGGAATGGCAAAAGTCCATAGGCCGGATCAATCGACAATCGATGAATGGCTTCCGGGTGGTCCCTGGCCACCTCCTCGATGTCAACTCCACCCATTTCACTGATGATCATTGCCGTGCTTCGATGCGATCGGTCGACCACCAATCCGGCGTAATACTCGGATTGGATCTCGATCCCCTGTTCGACCAAGACCTTGCCGACTCGCAGGCCCTTCAGATCCATGCCGAGAATCGACTCAGCCGCCGGGCGCGCCTCCTCGGGTGTGCCTGCCACCTTGATACCGCCAGCCTTGCCTCGGCCACCCACCAGCACCTGAGCCTTGATTGCCACCGGATACCCGAGCCGATCGGCGATCGCGGCCACGGCCTCCGGCGTCTCGGCCACCTCCCCTGCCGGTACGGGTATGCCCGACTCCCGCAGCAGTCCCTTGGCCATAAACTCTTGCAGCTTCATTCGATCCCCCTGCCGCACCATTATTCCAGCGACCCAACGGCCTCTCGATCGCGGCGGCCGTGGCACCTCAAGCGGAGACCGGTCGATGGGGCTACGGCTTGTGAAGGGACGCAGCCCGGCCTGACTCAGGCGTCGAGCGGATGGAACATGCCGATTCCATTGCCGCTGCAATGACAAGAGTCAGGATAAAGCCGAGAAGGGACTCCTTGTTCGCCGCGGCGAGGGCCAGACTGATGACGACCACCGTGGCCAGCAGTCCTCCTCGCCGCAGCGCCACGGCGAGCGCCGCGTCTTCTTCGGCGGGGAGGGCAAGTCGGAAGGTCAAGAGCAAGCCCCCGACCCCTGTCGTGACCAGGATGAAAAGGGGCACAAAGAAGGCCAGATATGTCAGAAGCCGGTGCGGAGCAATGGTAAAGAGCACGACCAGCCACACCGCAACGGAGACAGCCGACAGGGCCGAGAGTGTTGCGATGCGAACCCGCCCCCGATGGCTGCGTGTTGGTCGTAGTTTTGCCCTGGGGATAAAGGGAGGAAGATCTGAGACTGCGCTGTCCAGAAGAGCTCCTAATCTATCTCCCGGCACATGCCAGGCCCGAGACAGACCTCACTACAATGCACCATGACTGAACCGGCCAGGGTCCCTGCCGCTTCACCACTACGACTGTACAACACGCTGGGGCGCCGAAAGGAAGTGTTTCGGCCATTGCGGCCGCCTCGTGTCCTGATGTACAGCTGCGGTCCGACCGTCTACCACTTTAGCCATATCGGCAACATGCGTTCGTTTGTCGCGGCTGACGTCCTTCGCAGGGTCCTGGAGTACAACGGGTACCAGGTCGACCACGTCAAGAACATCACTGACGTGGGCCACCTGCGGAATGAGGTGGCAGACACCGGCGTTGATCGGGTGGAAGAAGCGGCCCGCGGGGAGGGGAAGACCGTCGACGAAGTCGTGGCCTTCTACACCGATGCGTATCTGCAAGACGAGGCTCGCCTCAATGTCCTGCCGCCCCGGGCCAGACCTCGAGCATCGCAGTTCATCGCCCAAATGATTCAGATGATCGAGAAGCTCATCGAGCAAGGACATGCTTACGAGGCCGACGGCAACGTGTACTTCAGCGTGCGCACGTTTCCCTCATACGGCGAGCTATCGGGCAACCGTCAGGACGACCTCATCGCCGGCCAACGCGTGGAGGTCGAGCTGGACAAACGGGACCCCGCCGACTTCGCTCTCTGGAAGAAGGGAGATCCCTCGCGGCTCATGAACTGGGACAGCCCCTGGGGCAGAGGCTTCCCGGGCTGGCACATCGAGTGCTCCGTGATGGCGTCCGATCTGCTGGGTCCCCAGATCGACATTCATACGGGAGGCATCGACAACCTCTTCCCCCACCACGAGGACGAACGGGCTCAAAGTGAAGCGGTCAGCGGAGAGCGCTTCGTCGGTTTCTGGGTGCATGGGGCGCATCTTCTCATCGCCGATGAGCGGATGGCAAAGTCTCTCGGAAACACCATCACCGTTGCCCAGCTTGCCGAGCGTGGCATTGATCCCTTGGCCTTCCGGTACTTCCTCCTCCAGGCACACTATCGGACGACTCTGAGCCTCACGAACGACTCGCTGGCAGCTGCGCAGACCGGCCTATCCCGTCTGATCGACGACGTCGCCCAGCTGCTGCAGGAGCCCGAGAGCGGAGACGAAGGCAAGGGCGACGAGGTAAGACTCGCATTCCTCGAGGCGATAAACGACGACCTCTCGATGCCCAGCGCTCTGGCGTTGGTCCAGGACCTGGTCGCCGGAAGCTTGTCCCCCGTGACCAAGCTCCACCTTGTGGAGCAGTTCGACCGAGTCCTGGGACTTGATCTCCTCACGCGGGCACGAGGGAGCGTGGAGCTGACCGAAGAGGAGCAGCAGCTTATCTTTCGCCGCGAGACCGCCCGTCGCGCTCGCGACTGGCGGCTGTCAGATCAGCTTCGAGACGAGCTGGCGGAACGTGGAGTCGAGGTTAGAGACGGCAGCGCGGGACAACGTTGGATAAAACGTGCTGCCAGGTCGGGCGCGTAAACGGCGCAACACCGAACCGTGAATTGACGCGAACCGCTCGGGGGCACGGACCATGAAGCATACGATTCAGCCCGCTCGATGCAATCGCGTCATCCTGCTGCTGATGACCGCCACGACAACGGCCAGACAAGCCCCCATCAGTCCGCCAATGCAGGCGCCCAGTCCTGCGAAGACAGGATAGGAGAGCACGACCAGCAGAGCGTCAAGCCAACCGACGGGAGCGCCCCCAAATGTGCCCACGAAGGCAATCCCCATGACCAACGCATACACTGCTCCGCTGATGCCACCGGCGATTGAGCCGGCCGTGGCCGCAGCAAGGTACGCATGAGGGTCCTGCAGCCGGCGAACGATGACGGCGCCACACAGCAGCCCTGTGCAGGCTGCAACGGCGAGCAGCAGCACTAGGATGACGGGACGCTCCGCCGGATGGAGATTAGCCACTCCAGGGCTGGCCAGACCCCACATGCAGAGCGCGGCACCCAGGCCGCATAACCATGGGACGGCGCTCCGATTCACAGGGTCGCAAGCGTGGATGTTTGCATCATCGGTATGATAATCCAGCGCGCTCCACATGGCTAGAATTGCACGACGTGGCTGGAAAATCGCTGGCCGAGGCGAACGGCGCTCCGCGCCCAAATGGCTGATGCTGCCGTGAAAACGGAAGTCGTGGGCCACTCCGGCGTGCTGACATCGGGCGACACCTCCGGGCCGGAGACGGCTTCCCTTCCGCAACGGGCCGACGAGTGGTTGGCCTGGATCAGGCCGAGGGACATCGACGACCCTCGGATCGTCATGGCGAAGGTCTCGATCTGGCTTCACTGGCTTGCCGGCTTGCTGGCCGTGGCGCTGATGGCCATTCCGCCAACCTCGATCACGCTCATTGAGCGGATAACGCCACTGGCCGCGGCCGCCTTCGCTTTCACGTTCTTCATTCATCGGTTCCCGTGGCGGGACCATGACGACCGCCTGTTCCTAGGCGTGAGCCTCCTGGACACGGCTCTGGTCAGCCTGGGGGTCGCATTTACGGGCGGCCCCACGAGTCGCTACCAGCCGATCTTCTTTCTCATCGTGGTCTTCGCGGCGTACTTCTACCGGATTCCCGAGGCTGCCGCGATCACCGCGGTGGTGCTCGCCGTCTTCTGCGCACCATTGATCTATGCCTCTCATGTGCCCGGCTGGGCGAATCCCTGGACCGCCGGCGCCGCGGGTGTCATGCTGCTCGTCGCCGCTGTCATCAAGGAGACCGTTCTGCGCGTGGAGCACGAGCGCACCATGCGGGATACGGCAGAAGGTGAACGACGGAAGCTGTATGAGGACGAAGTGGCCCGAAGCTCCAGCCTCCAGCAGAAGACTCGGCAGCTGGAGAGCATCCTCGAGATGGGTAACGCCTTCCGGCTTCAGCTCGGATTGGATGCGTTGCTGGCCAAGATTGCTTCGGCAATCGGGGAGACCGGCGGCTTCGGCGCGGTCGTCGTGCGGCTCTTTGATGAGCAGACCGGTGCGGCCCTCTGTCGGGCTGCATATGGGATCGACTGGCAGATTGTGGAGCCGCCCACGCCCCCTGAGCTGATCCGTTCTCTCATGGACCCTCGCTTCCGGGTGAGCCGCTCATATCTTGTTGAAGTTCATCCAAGTGCATTGCAGGACCCGGATAAGAAGCCCTATCTCTACGTTCGTCCCGGCGTCCACGCCGCCGAGGGCGAGTGGAGACCTGAGCACTCCCTCTTGATTCCTCTCGAGACGCGAGAGCACGGACTGATTGGAATCATCTCCATCGACGAGCCGCTCGACCGGCGCATCCCGAGCATTGACACCATTCAGGCGCTGGAGATCTTCGCGAATCTGGCGGCCACTGCCATCGACAACGCGCGCCTATTGGAAGAGGCGAGCCAAGCGCAGGCACTCCGGGAGTTGGATCGCCTGAAGTCTGATTTCCTCGCGGCGGTCTCACATGATCTGCGCACCCCCTTGACGGTCATCAAGGGATCGGTCGACTTGCTCGAAGGAGAAGCGAATACGCTGTCACCGCTCCAAACTCGTCTGATCGACGGCATCAGCCGCAACACGGACCGGCTCATGGGGATGGTCGAGCAGCTGCTGGAGATGATCCAGATTCAGGACGGTCGAATCCACTTGAACCGGCAGTTGCTCGATGTCGGCGAGGTTGTCGTCGAGACCGTCGAGGCCATGACCGTCGCCAGGCAGCCTCGGGGCCAGACCATACACCTGAAGGACATCCAGTCGGCCCGCGTGCTGCTGGATCGGAATCGCATCCAGCAAGTCCTGACCAACCTGGTTGGAAACGCCTGCAAGTATGGGCCGGAGAACATGCCGGTGGACGTCTCCATGTGCGTCGGCGAGCGGGAGGTCACGGTGAGCGTACACGACCAAGGTCCGGGCATCCCACTCGAGGAACAGAAGCGCATCTTCGAGAAGTTCTATCGAGGCGAGTCGGATACGAAGCTTGCGGAGGGAGCTGGCCTGGGGCTCGCAATCTGCCGCTCCCTGGTCGAGCTGCACGGTGGCCATATCTGGGTGGACAGCTGGCCGGGTCGAGGGACGACCTTCAGCTTCTCGCTGCCCCGCTCGGACGTGGAAGCATGAAGGTTCTGGTCGTCGACGACGAGCCCGAGGTTGCAGACATCGTCGCTCTGGCCTTCGCGTTCCACCGACCCGACTACGAGGTGAGCAAAACGGACAACGGCTGGGATGCCCTGCGCATGGTCGAACGTGAGCGCCCCGACATCGTGATCCTGGATGTTGCCATGCCAGGTCTCACAGGCTTTGAGGTAACTCGCCGGCTCCGGTCCTCCAGTGATGTCCCCATCATCCTCCTCACGGCAAAGGGCCTCGAGGACGACAAGGTTCTCGGGCTTGAGCTGGGCGCCGACGACTACATCGTCAAGCCATTCGGCCCCAAGGAGCTGATGGCTCGGGTGGATGCGGTGATCCGGCGCGTTCGAGCGGGCGCGCCACCTCAAGAGGAGGCAGAGTTCTCCTATGGGCCTCTCCGGATCGATTTCGGGCAACGTCGCGTGTTCCTCAACGGCGGGTCAATCGACCTCACTCCGACGGAATACAGCGTTCTGTACCACCTGGTGAATGCCCGGGGCCGCGTAGTATCGCAGGAAGAGCTGCTGGGGCGTGTCTGGGGGCCGGAGTACCGCGACGAGGCTCAGTATCTCAAGGTATATGTGCGACGATTGCGAGAGAAGCTGGATGATAATCCCGAGGACCCTTCCTTCATCCGCACGCTGCGAGGGGTAGGATACATCTTTCCAGGGAGGGACCTGACCGTTGAACAAGCGTAAACGTGTGGCGCAAGCCAAACATCGAAAAGCCAGGAAGCGGGCCGAAGAACGAGCCAAGGCGCAAGCCCGGGCCGGAAGTCGCCGCTAGCCTCGCGCCCGTCCGGCCTTTGCTGCCTCTGCGGAGCCACCTCGTGCGGAAGTTGCGATCGGTAGGTGGCGCAAAACCTCGAGCGCGTCATGCAGGGTGCGCACCGGAATGACCTTGAGATGAACGCGTGCGGAGAGGGCCTCCGCGTAGTTCTCGCTCGGAACCAGGAAGTATTTGGCTCCGGCGGCCTGTGCGGCAATCGCCTTTTGTCGAGCCCCTCCAATTGCTCCCACGAGAGCCCGGTAACCCTGCTTGCCGTGGGGAAGGTTCACGTCGACGTACTGAATGGTTCCGGTCACGGCCACTCGATTTCCGTGCGTCAAATCCCTGCCCGTGAGCTGCTGAATGAGACCAAGCGCAAAGGCGAGGCCGGCAGAGGGACCACCGACATTGCCCGAGTCGATATGAACCCGTAGCGGGAACTTGAAGGGCAGCGACATGACGATACCGATCGTCGTGTGCCCACCACTCTTCACGATGTCTCCCAAGCTATCCGCGCGTCTGGTGGGCACCGACACGGTTCTTGTTCGGCCGTTGCGGATTATCCGCAGCTTCACGATGCTGCCCGGCGGACGCATTCTGGTATAGCGCTGCACCTCCAGGAGCGACTGTCCGGGCGGCCCAGCACCGGTGATCCTATGACCATCGACGGCAACAATGCGGTCACCGGGCCGGAGAATACTGATCGCGGGAAAGTTGCAGCTCACCTCGTCGATTTGCGGTGTCGGCTCGGTTCGGATCCGATGCCCGAGAACGTGCAGGGCGGCCGCCTCCGCCTGAATCTTGCTGTCGTCCATCATGGCAAGCAGCTGCTGCTCATACTGCTGGTCGGGACACCCGCTGCTCACCTGCGCCGCCGGCTCAACGCTCACATCACTACGCATGAGACCGAGGAACAGGTACAGCAGGTGGCTCACCTTGTACTCGTTGACATAGGTGTCATATATGGCGCCCGGGCCCGATGACCGGTGGTGGCCGTGAATGCTGATCATTGGGAGAACCCTTTGGGCCTGACCGGGCATGATCAGGTAATAGTTTGCCGGAATGATCCATAGGATGGCCAGGGCGAGGGCCGCGATGACCAGCACGTAGCTCAAGACTCCCGAAAGCTTGGGCAGGCTGCGGCCGGTGGGGTTTCTCATGAGGTGACTCGTAGCACTTCCGACTCATTGCACCCGCTGCAGTGGAGCGTGTCGAAGCTGCACTCGTTGACGGGAGCCGTCCAAGAAGAGTATAGAAACCATGCTATCTCTTCCGGTCCCTTCGACCTGCACTACCACTCCGTGACCCCAGCGGGCATGGGCTACCTTATCACCGATGTCGACGCGTGACAAGCGGTCGCGAGGACGGCGGCCCACACCAAACTCAACCGTCAGCAACTGAGGTGGGATCTCCTCCAGAAACCGAGACGGAGGATTCGCGGTGAGTTGCCCCCCGACGGCCCGGGTGCGAGCGTAGGTGAGGAATAGCCGGCTTCGGGGTCTCGTCATGCCTACGTAGAGCAGTCTCCGTTCCTCCTCCACCTGATCCGGTGCCTCGAACGCCTTCCGATGCGGAAGCAATCCGTCTTCCAGACCCGTGATGAAAACGACGTCGAATTCTGAGCCCTTTGCTCCATGCAGGGTCATCAGGCGAACGCCGGATGCCGTCGATGACGGTCCACCCGACAGGGTAACGTGATCGAGAAAGTCGCGCCGGCTCGCCGCCCGGGAGCTTTCGTACTGAGTCGCCACGGAAAGAAGCTCGTCGAGGTTGGCTTGCTCGGATTCGCTCTCGGCGGCTGAATCGAGCGGGCCCAGCACGGCGTCGAGGTGGGCGACGATTTGTCTGATTGTGTCTACCAACATGCCACTTTGAGGCGGCCGGCCGGCTTCGTGGTGCACCAACTCGGTGAGAAGTCGAACCGATGCACGTGCGGCGGCTGGGAGAAAACCCGGCAGGTCCCGGCCGAGCAGTTGCAGAGGTTGCCCCTCATCCGGCAAAAGAAGAGCAACGCGGCGAGCCCCAAGTCCGCGAACACGGGTGAGAAGTCCGCGCCACGCATCACGATCCTCAGGATCCGCAATCACTCGCAGGGCGTCCAGGACGCGGACGATTTCCGGCCGCTCATAGAACCGAAGGCCCTCAATGTGATATGGGATCGCCCCACGTACGAAGGCTTCTTCCAAAGGTCGAGACTGAGCGTTCAGGCGAAAGAGAACGGCGATATTATCGGGATTGAGTCCGGCATCCTGCAATGTGCGAACGGTGGCAATGACAAAGGCCGCTTCCTCGCTGGCGTCGCCCGCGGCAAACACGGTCGGTTTCTGACCGGCCGGGTTCTGTGTGAAGATGCGCTTGCCCAGTCGAAGCCGGTTGTGCTCGACAAGACTGTTGGACACGGCCAAAATCCGCTTGGTCGAGCGATAGCTCTCTTCGAGTCGGACGATGCGCGCCCCAGGAAAGCGGTCAGGAAAGTGGAGCATCTCGGCCACGTCCGCGTGTCGCCAGCCGTAGATCGCCTGGTCCTCGTCGCCCACGACGGTTATGGAGCCCTTTCCCCCGACCAAGAGCTGGAGCAGTCGAACCTGCTGTGGATTGGCGTCCTGATACTCGTCTACCAGGACGTGCGAGAGGCGATGGTTGACCCGGGTTCGAATGGAATTGTGGGATTCAAGCAGTTGAATCGTCTGAAGGATGAGGTCGTCGAGGTCCAGTGCGCGGCGCTCGCGGAGCTCCCGCTCGTAGGCCATGACGGCAGCCTGAACGTCGAAGCCGGCTGGTGAAACGACGCTTCCCCGATTCCGGAGCGCGCTCACGGCGTCCTGGAGCCGGGAAAGATCCGTCGGAAGTCGATCGTCGTCAAACCGCTGTTTTGTGTCCGCGCCGTGTGACATGAGCTGACGGCGGATCACTCCGGCGAGAATCCGGCCGGACTCCCTGGGGGTCAGAAGAGTGAAGTTGGACCCAAAGGGGGTGAATCGACCGTACCGACGGAGAAGGCGATGTCCGAGCCAATGAAAGGTACCGATTGCCACTCGGGCGCTCCCTTCGCCGATAAGCTGAGCGGTGCGAGTCCGCATCTCATCGGCGGCCCGGTTTGTGAAGGTCACCGCGGCGAGGCTTTCAGGGGCCAGGCCCGCTACCCCAACCAGATAGGCAATGCGATGCACAACCACGCGCGTTTTCCCCGTTCCGGGTCCCGCGGTGATGAGGAGGGGCCCACCGGCGTGTGTGACCGCCTCGCGCTGTTGCTGATTCAGCCCGCCGAGGACGTCGCCTCGACCCGCCGCAGTCAACCCTTAGGCCTCGAGCTCCCGACCCACAATGCGATAGCGGCCGGACGCCTCTGCCACCGCTACAGCACCGACGACGGTGGTGATCCGAGCCGTGGCATCCACCAGCGGACGTCGCCGGTTGAACATCTCGGCGGTGATCCGCAGCGCCTCATCCGGTCTGGCCGGTCGCCGAAAACGAGAATCCAGCCTAGCCGTAAACGCGTGGATATCGTGAAAGAAGAGGGCGTAGCTCATTGCCTCATCCATAAGCGCCAGGAGGATGCCGCCGTGGATGATGCCCGGCCACCCTTCTTGTTCTCGAGCGGGGACGTAAATCGCTTCGGCTCCCCCCTCGGTCTTCTCGAACTCTGCGTGGAGGCCCTTTGGGTTGGTGGTCCCACAGACGAAGCATCCTTGAAGCTGCAGCTTGCGACCCTCAGACATCTGGTTCACACTCATGAGGGAAGACCTTGAGTGCCGACCTGAGCAGGAACACACATGGGTCGTAGGCGGGCGCGTCGTCGAGCGGAACGGGCGCGAGCCCGCCGTTCTGCACGGCAGCCCCGGTCGTGGCGTTCCCGCATCATGTTCTTTGTCGGTGGGATCATCATGGTTGCGGCCGGCGTCGCCCTGTTGCTCTCTGGCGGTTCGTCGTCTCGTCTTTTCCGTGTGGCCGGGATTCTGATTGTGGTTGGCCTGGTCCTGGCCGGCATTGGGATCATCGGATCGTGACCTACAGGTAATCCACGACCGGAATCCCAATGACTCCGGCCACATTTGTCAGAACTCTCCTCGTCGCCGTGACCAGCCGCAGGCGGGCCAGTCGCAGCTCCTCGGGAGCGGACAAGATGGGGCAGTCACGGTAGAACTGACTGAACTCTGCCGCCAGCTCATGGGCATACTCGGCGACGAGATTCACTCCGAGCGTTCGCAGCGTGGACTCAACCGCGTGAGGAAAGCGAGCCAGCTTCAGCACCAACCGGCGTTCCGGCTCTGACTGAAGGAGGGCCAGATCGCCACCCCGGATGTCCTCGCTACCGAGACCGAGGTCTTTGGTGGCCCGGCGGAGCACCGCGTTCATTCTGACGAGTGCGTATTGGATGTAGAGGCCGGTATTGCCTTCGAAGCTCACGACGTCGTGCATGTCGAAGACGATGGGCTTCGGTGGACTGTACTGAACCATGAGATATCTCACTGCGCCAACGGCGATCGCCTCGGCAACCGCCCGCCGCTCGGCCGCTTCCGTGTCCGACTGCTTCTCGTTGACTCGCTGGACCGCCACCTCAAGCGCCTCGTCGAGAATCTCGTCCGCGGAGGCTCCTGATCCCCTTCGTCCCTGAATGCGGCCTGTCTTCTCACGCACCATCCCATAGGAAAAGTGCTCGGCACGTCGCGCCTCGTCCTCAAAACCGGCAGCGGCCAAGCCTTCCAAAACCGTCTGCTGCTGCAGCGCTTGATGCTCACCGACGACGTTGATCACCCGATCCGGTGGTCGCGGATCGAACACGTCGCCGTCTGGGCAGGTGGTCCAGACCGGACCAGGTGCCCCTGTGTCCCAAATGCACCGTCGCAGCCTTTCCTTGAGCAGGCCGAACTTCCACATCATGTAGGCCATGTCCTTGCCCGTGTAGGTAGGCAGCCCATTGGAACGAACCAGTACTCGCAGCAGCTTCTCGTCCGATTCCTCTTCCGATCCGGAACCCGGAGGTACCTCGATAACTAGCGCCCCCAGATACTCCCCTTCGGTGGGAACGTATACCCGAGGTGACCGCTTGAGGGACTCGAGCGCCTCGTCGAGGAGCCGCGCTTGGACGATGTCGCTTTCCCAAACGAGTAAGTCGTACTCAGCCCCCAATCTCTTCGCCGTCTCCAGTTGAGCGCGAACGATTCGCTCGACCTGGCCTCGGTGTGCGCCCGACTCCAGCTCGTGCAGCGTTCGTGTGATTCCGGCGTCCAGTTCTTGGTGGCGAGACCCTTCCGAAGCCTCGGCGAGCTCCGCGTTGACGCGCACGTAGTAGGAGCCGACGTACTGATCGTACTTTTGACAATCCGAAGCGGATGAGGCGCCATAGCGCTCCAGCGCGTAAATCGCTTCGGCGACCTGACGGCCAGTGTCGTCGATGTAGTTCTGAACCTCAACGTCATGACCGGCCAGCCTGGCTGCCCGGACCAGAACGTCCCCGATGACCGCGTTCCGCAAGTGGCCAACATGCCACTCCTTGTTCGGATTGACGGCGGTGTGCTCGATAAGGATCCGGAGTCTGGTTAGATCCGCCGGCCGTCCAAACTCGGCGCTACTGGCTTCAATAGCCTCGACCGCGAATGGCAGAAACTCCTCATAGTTCAGGAAGAAGTTGATGAAGCCGGCGCCTGCTACCTCAATCCGGTCGATGAACCGGAATTGAGCAGGTTCGAAGGGCTCGACCAGCGATTCGGCAACCTGACGAGGCGCCGCTCCACGTTCCCTCGACAAAAGGAAGGCGAGATTTGTCGACGCCTCGCCCATCGTGGGGTTTGGCGGCGCCGAGATGACGATCTGCTCCGACTGAGCCCCTTGTGCGGATAGGTACCGGCGGATCTCGTCGCGAAACGCGGCCAGTGGATCCAGACGTCCCCCCTTCGATGGCTCATGTTGGAATGCGTGCCCAGCGACAGGGACGAGCAGTCACACCCGATGCATTCCGCTGCAGCGCAGCCGCTGCTTAGTTTGGAAGCACCCGGTCTCGAGTCCCGCTCCCCGCCTCGCTGACGGCCCCGAGGTAGCTCATTTTACGTGGGCATAGGTAGAATTCGGCGCATTGCGACTGGCTGCTGCGAGCGGCCGCTGGAGACCTTGGTTGCTCCTATCCGATAAGCGTGTTCTCGAAGAGCGAGCCGCGGGAAACATCGTCATCGAGCCGTTCGACGAACGTCAGCTTGGTACCAACTCCTACGACTGCCGCCTGGGTCCCTGGTACTTCGAGCCCACCAAGTACTTCGAAATCATCGACTTCACCGACGAGGATCAGGCTCTGGCATTTTGGGGCGAACCTCGGAGGGCATCGGAGGCCATTGTCGTGAAGCCGGGAACGACGATCCTGGCCCACACCGACGAGGTGGTCGGAGCCAAGAACGGCATCACCACCACCATGCACGCCCGGAGCAGCATCGGCCGATCCAGCCTCTCCGTTTGTAAGTGTGCGGGCGTTGGGGATGTTGGATATATCTCTCGTTGGACGATGGAGATCAGCAACCATTCAACGTGCTCGATCTCGATCCCTGTCGGCATTCGCATTTGCCAGATCAAGTTTGATTTCGTGGGCGAAACGCTGAAAGAGTATCGCGGAAAGTACGGGCAGGAGGCGCGATGGACGCCGTATGACATGCTGCCTCGGCTCTACCGCGACTGGGACGTGGAGAGGATCAAGGGACGGCAGCAGGTCGCCCCGTGAGTCTCGAGCCGGATCCAACCTACGAGACTGTCGAGGAGCACTTCTGCGTCAACCACCCGGCTGTGTCAACCGTGGTGTCCTGCGGAAAGTGCGCCTCCTACCTCTGTCCGCGCTGCATGGTCTTCACGCCGGTCGGAGTCCGGTGCCGCAGCTGCGCGCAACTTCGAAGGCCGGCGCAGTTCGACGTCGCCCCCGGACGGCTGGCGCTTGCGGGTCTGGCATCGCTGCTGGTGGCGACGATCTGCTGGTACTTTGCGCTCGATATCTCCTTCGCCCTGTGGTTCATTGCCATATTCATCGGTTTGGCCGTCGGTGAAACGGCCAGCCGGGTTGTGCGGCGTCGGGTGAGCCGGCCACTCGAGGTTGTGGTCGCGGCGGCCATATTCGTCGGCTATCTGGTGGCGAGCGGACTCTTAATCCTGAGTCTGGCACAAGGCAGGTTCGGCAGCATCGTGTTGAAATCGTTGGGCTGGGCCGGCTACACACAAATCGTCTTCCAGGCGTTGTCGCTACTGTCCGTTGCGGTCGCGGTCGTGTTTGCCGTCGGAAGACTCCGCCGCTAACTGCGGTCAGGAACCGGGAACAGATCGCCTTCATCGATCTTCGCTGTCCGATCTCGACATTGTTCTTGAAGCTGGGGACGAGGGTAGCCATCGCACATCCACCCGGGACCAACAATTTCCTGAAGCAGCCGGTTGGCCACCGGGGTCATCTCAACGTCTGAGCCAGTAGGCCCTCGCGGCTTGAGTGGGACAATATGAGATACCGTCAAGCCGTCAGGAGACAACGATGACCGCTCTCACACGGGAGTCAATCCATCCGGCAACCACCGTGGGTAGCGTGTTCCTTAGCGTTGCGGACCTTGGGCGATCTGTCGCCTACTACACTGATGCCGTCGGCATGCGACTGCTGGCGCAGAACGCAAGCACGGCAACGCTGGGCGTGGGTGAGGACCGTCCGTTGCTCCAGCTTTCCGAGGTCCCGGATGCCCGTCCCTGGCCGCGCGGTGGTCGTAGCTACACCGGCCTCTACCACTTCGCGATCCTCCTCCCGACGCGAGCCGACCTTGGTATGTGGGCCAGGCATTGGCTGTCACTTGGGAACCCGTTGGGCCATGCCGATCACCTCGTGAGCGAGGCTCTGTATCTGGAGGACCCTGACGGGCATGGCATAGAGGTTTACAGAGACCGGCCTCGCGGGCAGTGGCATTGGGACGAAGGTCGGATTCGCATGGGAAACGCGCCCATAGACCTCTCGGGACTGGTGCGAGAGGCAGAAACTGGAGGGCAGGAGTTTACCGGCCTTCCCGGGGGTACGCGCATGGGACACGTTCACCTGCAGGTGGGGGACATCGAAGAGGCGGGCCAGTTCTACAGCCAAACTCTAGGCTTCGATGTCGTGGCGGCCATGCCCACCGCGCTGTTCGTTTCGGCCGGCGGTTACCACCATCACTTGGGACTGAACACCTGGCATAGCCAGGGTGCGGGGCCCGCGCCCCAGAACGTCGCCCAGCTGAGGCGTTTCGCGATCTGTCTACCCGACGAGAACGGCCGGTCTGAGCTGCTCCAGCGCCTCGATCGGGCGGGCGTGCCGCTGTCGCATCAGGCCGACGGCGTCGAGCTTGCCGACCCATGGCAGAACCGGATTCTGATCCGTTCGGAGTCAGGTTAGGAAGCGCTGACCAGCCGGCCGTTCCATCACTTGGAGATGATGGAATACACCACGCCTTTCTGGCTTCCCAGCGTGTTAGTGTTGGTCCCGGTGGCCAGACAGATGCCCTTCCCGGCACAGGAAATGGCGACCAGGTTGGACGACCCGGGAACCCGACCGGCGCCGCCCGCCTTGCCGTTGCGCACCGAAAACGTGACGGCTGCCGTCGCGCCACTGCTCGAAGTGTCGACAAGTCCAGAGCCCTCACAGACCTTCTTGCTCCAACATGAGATGCCGTATAGCCAGCTGCTGCCGGTAACGATGGAGTCGCCTGCGACACGACCGTTCTTGATGACGGAGATCACCCCCACCTCTTGCTTCCGCACTCCGTGTCCCACTGCCATGCAATTGAGTGGCGTGGTGCACGAGATGGCATCCAGCTCGTCGTTCACAAGATAGCTCACGCCTGAAGGCTTGCCTGCTTTGATATCGATGACCGCAGTCTTGTCCTGCAGGTTTGTGTCGGGGCCAAAGATTCCGAAGCCCAGACCCACGCAGATATTCTTCTTCCAGAGGCAAGAGATACCGATGGCCGTCATGCCGATGGCGGCAGCGCCGGAGACCGTGGTAACTTAGCTTGGCTTTCCGTTCTTCACCAGACCCACCACGACCGGATTCTGATCGCTCTTCTTGATATCGGCTCCGTCCCCCGATGATCGTGCAGACCTTCGGTCCGACACACGACACTCCCCACAGCAGCGTCGCACCGGAAACGACGACGGGCTTTCCAGCCACACCCTTCTTGATCGAAACCACCACAGGCTTCCCCGCGGCACTGGAACCGGTCGCTTCACAAAAGGTGACGGTTGGGCAAGACATGGCGTCCAGCTCCTCGGTACCTGAGATCACACGACCGTGCCCCGGGACACCGTTCTTCACAACCGCCATCGCTCCACTGGAGGTACTGGAAGTCAGGTAGCCTCCAACCATGCAGGATCCGGCCTTACCGCATCCAACTGCCATCAGGCCTGAGGTCCCGGATACGGCGCGGACTCCCGGAGCTTTGGCGAGGGCGGCGAACGGGCTGGCCAGCATCGCAGCGACCAGCGACAGGATGATCCAGCAGATGCCGAGAGTGGCAAACGATGTGCGGCGGGTCGTCCTCACTTCACGTCTCCTTGTCGTGGACGGGCCATCTGTGCCGTGAGATAGTACTGCATGTCAGCGCACGAACTCCAAGCGCTCAGTCACCGAATCTGAGAAGCAACCTCCAGTTGGTCCTCGAGCAGCTTGAGCACTTCCGCGGCGGGGCTTCCGCCGGCCCGCGCATGCTCGATCAGCGGGATGCCATGCGGACCAGGTGCGGTCGCGACGGAGGGAAGCGCGTGCAAAGCTGCCGCGATAACATCTCGGTACCCCAACATTGCCGCAGCGAAGAGGTCGAGTCGGGCGCCTCTGTCGAGAAGACACAGGGCGATGTCCCGCCTCCCGATATGGGATGCGGCTCCCAGCCCGGTCTCCCAATCACCGTTTCCCCAATCCCAGGTGGCATTGACCAGGCCTGGATGTGCCTCGATCAGCTCAGAGACTGCCTCTAGGTCCCCGTGTGCCTTTATGACAAACTGTTGAACCAGATCTACAGCGATTGCCTGTCCTTCGGCCATGCTTAACCCCCTGCGGTGCTTTGCGAGTCTAGACGAGCCGTCGAAGTCTAGACCTCGGAGCCGGGATAGCATGAGTTTGCCGACGGACGAGGAGAGATCGGTGCTCAGAGCGGTGATATTCGACTACGGTCATACGTTGGTCGACTTCACAGTTCCCGAGGATGCCCTCCACGGGGTGTACGGAGAAATCCGGACCCGTCTGGTCGCGGAAGCATCGGTTGAGGTGCCTGAGGCGGCTGATCTCGTGGAGCTGGTGGCCCGCCAGGTCACAAGGCGGGTCGACGAGTCCTACGCTCATGACCGATTGGTCGAGCTTGACATCCTGCATCTCTTCACGGCGGCGTTGACCGGCCTGGGATTCGCACCCTCGCCAGACACCGTCCGCTGGATCGCTGAAACCGAACACCACGCCCTTGCCCGACACCTTCACGTTCCGCCGGACAGCTTGACTGCTCTCCGAGATCTGCGAAGCGCTGGTTTGCGTATGGGCGTCATCTCGAACGCCCATCTCTTGCCATACATGATGCGCCGAGACTGGGATGCTCTCGGCTTCGGTCAGTTGCTGGATGATTCGGTCATCAGCTCGGAGGTCGGAATCCGAAAGCCGCACCCCGACATCTTCCTCGACCTCCTTGGACGACTGGGCGTCGACGCTTCCGAGGCGGTCTTCGTGGGCGACCGGCTTCTGGACGATGTGGGGGGCGCCCACGGAATCGGCATGCGGGCGATCCTGACTCGCCAGTTCCGAGCCGAGGAGGTTGGTCCTGAGACGGCTCAGCCCGACTTTGTCGTCGACCGCCTCCCGAACATCGTTCCCTGGGTCTTCGAACGCGCCTCCGAGGCTACCGTACCAGGAAAATCACGATGATAAGGACCGCGATTATGGTCGCGATGAGCAGTGACGTGAGGAGCACGGGCACCCAACGAACAGCCGTCCTCTGATTCAGTTGCGCGTTTGCACGGCGCTCAGTGACGGACTGGGAGGTCTCTGTGTCAAGCGGCCGCGCACACGCCCGGCAGTAAGGTGTTCCTGGGGGGTTGTCCGATCCGCAGGCCGGACACCGTACTACGGCAATGACAGCACTCCCTCTCTGGTTGGCATGGTCGGGCACTTCCTCTTTGGCTACTGACCATCGCCCGCGTTTGACTTGGCTAGTATGCAGTAGCCGGCCCCTTCCATACTGACGCAGGGAGAATCGATTGGGCGACTCGATCGCGGGTGACCGGGTGACGCTCAAGCCTGCGTCGAACGGCTTCACGGTCGCTGAACAGCGGCGGCGGTTTGAGTGGAGCAGAAACGCGGAGCTTCAGTATTGGAGCGGGAGGATTCCGACCGCTCCCAGCTTTGCCGAATTCTGCCGGGTGTTACCCGAACGTGACTGGCCCTCGAGCGGTCAACGGCGGAGCTACGGCATCCTCGACGAGGGCGGACAGCTCATCGGCATGGTGAGCTGCTACGGGATCGACTGGGAACAAAGGACGGGCGAGTTGGGCGTCTATATTGGCGAGACGGACCTGTGGAACCGGGGATACGGGACGGATGCGGTCCTGACGCTACTCGCCCACCTGTTTACAGACCTTCGCTTTGCCATAGTCTCCCTGACTACCTACGCAACGAATACCCGAGCGCTCAAGAGCTATGAAAAAGCCGGTTTCCGCAGAATCTCAACACGACGCCGGTTTCGGCCGGCGATCGGATATTACCGGGAAGTGGCGATGAGCGTCGATCGGGAGACATTCCTCGCTCTTCACCCCACTCATCTCCAGTCGCAACCCTCGGAGCCGGCTCCGTTCGCCGGTTCCTCGGTGACGTCCTGAGTCAGAGCCGATCGAAGCTTGCTGACGGCTGCCGAATCGTGAGGTGGGGGCGCCAAAGTCGCCCATGATCGTCGTCTTGGATTTTGGCTCCCAGTACAGCCGGCTCATCGCGAGACGCATTCGAGAACAAAATGTCTATTGCGAGATCCTGCCCAACACCGCGAGCTGGTCGCAGATCCAGAAGCTGCAGCCCAACGGCGTGGTGCTGTCTGGGGGGCCGGCCAGCGTGTACGAGCCGGGAGCCCCCCGCTGCTCCCGAGAGGTGCTGACGGGCCAGATCCCGGTCTTGGGCATCTGCTATGGCCTTCAGCTCATCGCGCTGGAGCACGGCGGCAAGGTCGCGGCCGCGACTCGACGCGAGTATGGCATGGCAGAGCTGAAGATCGACGAGCCGACGAAATTCTTCGCAGAGATGCCTGATCGATTTCACGTCTGGATGAGTCACGGCGACCGCATCGAACAACTCCCTAACGGGTTCCGCGCCCTCGCTCACACCGAGAATTCGCCGCACGCAGTAATCGCTGCCGGAGAAGCAAGACTGGGGATACAGTTTCATCCCGAGGTCGCCCACACTCCGCTCGGCGGACGCCTTTTGCGCAACTTTGCCGTCGACATCTGCGGCTCCAATCCGGATTGGACGCCCGGGCATTTCGTTTCGGAGGCCATTGGTCATATCCGAACCCAAGTAGGCAAAGAGAGGATCCTGTGTGCCCTGAGCGGCGGTGTCGACAGCATGGTCGCGGCGGCGCTCCTGGCCCGCGCCGTAGGTGAGCAGCTCGTCTGCATCTTTGTCGACACTGGACTTCTCCGCAAGGAGGAAGCGCACAATCTTCTTGAGGTCTTTGAACGGTTGCTTCCCGGCCAGGTGGTCTCCGTGGACGCCGCCGACCGCTTCCTGGAGCGATTGGACGGCGTTGCCGATCCGGAAGAGAAGCGGCAGATCATCGGTCACGAGTTCGTCCAGGTGTTTGCAGAGCAGGCAAAGCGCATCGGTTCGATGCGCTTTCTGGCCCAGGGCACCCTGTATCCAGATGTGATCGAGAGCACGAGCCACGACACCCACGGAGCCGCAAAGATTAAGACCCACCACAACGTCGGCGGCCTGCCCGCTGAGCTGGATTTCGAGCTGGTCGAGCCGCTTCGGTACCTGTTCAAGGATGAGGTCCGTAAAGTAGGCCTGGAGTTGGGACTTCCCCGGGAGGTGATTTGCCGCCAACCCTTCCCCGGTCCGGGCCTCGCAGTCCGCATTCTTGGTCCGGTATCTCGCGATCGTCTGGAGATCTTGCGGTGCGCAGACGCGATCGTCGAGGATGAGATTCGTCGAGCCGGCCTCTATGAGCGGCTCTGGCAAAGCTTCGCCGTGCTGACGCCGCTCCAGACCGTAGGCGTCATGGGAGATGGACGCACCTACAACAACCTCGTTGCCATTCGTGCGGTTGAGAGCCAGGACGCCATGACGGCGGATTGGGCACGCCTCCCGGACGACGTTCTCAGCCGCATCTCGAACCGGATCGTGAACGAGGTTGCGGCAGTGAACCGCGTCGTCTACGACATCACGAGCAAGCCGCCCGCCACGATCGAGTGGGAGTGACCCGCTGTTAGCCCGCTACACGCGTGCCACGATGGGGCGAATCTGGTCGCAGGAACATACGTTTGAGCTGTGGCTTCGCGTCGAGATGGCGGTGGCGGAAGCATGGGCCACGCTGGGACGCATACCAGCCGAGTCGGTCCAGGAGCTTCGGCACGCATCCTTCGACGTGCAACGAGTTGTCCAGTATGAGGAGCAAACCCAACACGACCTGATCGCGTTTCTTCAGTCCGTTCGAGAGAGTACCGGTTCCGCGGGCAAATACCTTCACATCGGCCTCACCAGCTCAGACGTGAAGGACACGGCCCTCTCGATTCAAATGGCCGAAGCGATTCAAGAGATTGTCTCCGCGGTCCAGACACTGCGGGCGGTCATCGGCCGGCTCGCCCTGCGCCATCGCGATACCGTGATGATGGGTCGGACCCACGGGATCCAGGCGGAACCGACGACCTTCGGGTTCAAGCTTGCCGTCTGGTACGACGACCTGAGCCGAAGCCTCGATGGTTTGCGTCGGGTGGAGGCCATTGTTTCGGTCGCCAAGTTGGCCGGCGCGGTAGGAACCCATGCCGACATTCCTCCCCAAGTCGAGGAGCTGGCCGCGGAGCAGCTTGGGCTGAATCCTGCACCTGCTGAGACTCAGGTCATTCAGCGCGATAGGCATGCGCGCTTCATTCTCGAGCTTGCCCTTCTTGGAGGGACGCTCGACAAGATTGCCACCGAGATTCGCGGCCTGCAGCGAACCGAGGTTGGTGAGGTGCGCGAGCCATTCGGCGCCCGTCAGAAGGGCTCATCGGCAATGCCGCACAAGCGGAACCCGATCGGGTCCGAACGGATCACCGGGATTGCCCGGCTGCTTCGTGGCTACACCGTTCCGGTGCTCGAGGACATCGCCCTGTGGCACGAGCGCGACATGAGTCACTCGGTCGTTGAGCGAGTGGTGCTAGGCGACGCATCAGCCCTTGCCGACTACGGCGCTCACCTCTTGACCGGCATTATCGAGCATTTGGAGGTCTTCCCGGAGCGCATGAAAGAGAACATCGAGGCGACCCACGAAATCGCATTCTCGCATCGCGCGCTTGAACGGCTCATTTCAGGCGGACTGCCTCCGAATGAGGCGTACGACGTTGTCCAAGAGGCAGCCTTCCGTGCGCAAGACCAGCGACTCTCGCTATCGCAGGCGCTCAGGGAGAGTCCCGATGTCTTGCGGCTCTTGGGCGAGGAGGGCTTACAAGAGATTTTCGACTTCAGCTACTTCACTCGCCACATCGATGACACCTTTAAACGTGTCGGGCTCGTCTCGAATGGGAGCCATGAGCTGGCGAGTGTACTAGCCAAGAAGGGTCATTGAGCGCCTCCCCAGAGGCTCTACACTTCCGTCGGGAGTGGAATCTCGTGCTTGAAATCCTTGGCAGAAAACGCGAAGCAACCTCAGAGCAGCTGAAGCGCACCTATCAAAACGATCTGCGTGCCATCGGTCGCTATGCAGACGACTCCGGGCATCGCAACGTGGGAGTTTATGAGGTCAACGCCGGCTTCATCGTTCGCGCCACCCCGCGCACCGATTCCACCGTCATCGAGGCGCTCGAGATCCCGGACTCGGACCTGACCGGACTCATACTGAAGAACTTCACGGCCCGGCGCGGACGCGGTCAGGACGCCAGCCCTCCGCCACTGTGCCCAACGGGCTACGAAGACTTTCTCCGGGCCCTTGGCTACGAGCTGGACAAGATCAGCGCTCGCAATGTCACGGTGCAGGAAATGGTTGACTGCTTCGCGGTTTCATACCAGGAGCTGGCGCCAACTGCAGAAGGATATGCGCACAATCCGCGCAGCCTCATCCTCGACATGAGCGCCATTCAGGAAATCTTGGATGAGGCCTTTCGTCGGCGCGGCGCCCGGTAGGCTCTAGCCCTCAGCGCGCCGAGACGGGCGTGAAGCGTCGATCCTGGGGACCGGTGTACTGAGACTGCGGTCGAATCAGGCGGTTGTCGGCGTACTGCTCGAGCACGTGAGCGCTCCAACCGGCGACTCGGCTCGCCGCGAACGTCGCCGTGAACAGATCGCGCGGTAGGCCAACGGCGTTCAGGACCACCGCGGAGTAAAACTCCACATTTGTGTACAGCCGACGACCTGGCTTCTGTTCCTCGAGCAGTCTGAGTCCCGTCTGTTCGGCGTTACTCGCTAGTGCATAAAGGTCGCCCTTGTCCATCCTGGAGGCCAGCTCACGGAGTATCTCGGCCCGTGGGTCCTCGGCCTTGTACACGCGGTGTCCGAATCCCATCAGGCGGTCTCCTCGCCCCAGTGCCTCTCGCATCCAGGACTCGACGTTGTCGGGGCTGCCTATGGCGTCAAGCATGTCGAGAACCAGCGATGGTGCGCCGCCATGTAGCGGACCTTTGAGGGCGCCGATTGCGCCCACCAGCGCTGATGCCATGTCCGCCTCGGTTGAGGCGATCACACGACCGGTGAAGGTGGACGCGTTCATCCCGTGGTCTGCCAGCAAAACAAAATAGGTATCCAGGGCCTGGGCGTCGATCTGGGAAGGCTCTGAGCCGGTGAGCATGAACAGGTAATTTGCCGACTGCGACAGGTCCTCCCGAGGTTCAACCGGATCAAGGTTGCGACGCCGGCGCTCAAACGCAGCCAGGATGGTGGGGAAAATGGCCGTGAACGTGACGGCTTCTCGCCGCGCCTCATCGGCAGAGGATCTCCGAGACACTCGTTGATTCGCTCCTACCGCCGACACCACCGTGCGCAGAACGTCCATCGGCAGCGCGTCCGTGGCGAGGTCCGCCAGGCAGGCAATCCCTTCCTTCGAGAGCCGGCGCTGTGTCGCAAGCTCCGATCGAATCTCGTCGAGCTGTGATTGGTTGGGCAGCTCTCCCTCCCAGAGGAGATACGCCACTTCCTCGAATGAGGCCTTGCCGGCAAGCTCATGAATGTCGTAGCCCCGGTACACGAGCCGTCCTTCTTCGCCGTAAACATGGCTTACGGCCGTCGAGGCGGCAATGACCCCTTCCAACCCCTTCGCGGCCACCGCTTGTGACATCGGTACGTCCCCTTTCGAGAAGAGTCCGGCTACACTGAACTACAGTTGATACTATCACGTAGCCCTATGGATAGCTTTATATGTTGATTAGTGTTGATTTAACAGCCCTGGGGGCGGCGACCGGTGCTTGAGGTCGAAGGCGACGTCTATCTCAGCTCCGGCGAAGCATGCGAGCTCCTGGGCGTGAAACCGGCCACGCTGTACGCGTACGTCAGCCGCGACCTCCTCCGCAGCTACCGACAAGGCATCAGACGGCAACGGCTATATCGGCTGGAGGACGTTCAACGCCTGCTGCGCGTTCAACCTACGGCCGATGGTCTGGTCGAGCTTCCTCGCGCGGAGTCGTGGATGGACGACAAGTGAATTTCGCGCCTAGTGCGGTCTCGCGACGGCAAGACTGAAGTAGTTCGCCGCTCCGATGACGGTGCTGACCGCGGGCAAGCCAAGAACCGGCAGGGGAACATCCGTTTGATTGGGTGCGTCTCTCCCCAACTGTCCGATCAGATTATCCCCCCAGCCCAGCAGCTTTCCATCGGCACCCACGCCCAACACGTGGTCGGTTCCGATCGAGACCATTCGCGCCGACGGAATCGCCGACACCAGCTGAGGTACATTCTCGCTGCAGCCCAAGTAATTGGAGCCACAGGCTAACCCGGTACCCAGTTCTCCCGCGCCGTTATCGCCCCACATCCAGAGCTGTCGGCTTCGGGTGATCGCGCCACTGTCGTTACCCCCAGCGGCAATCTGAGCCACACGGCTCAGACCGGTCACCACAACCGGATGAGTCTGAAAACAGTGGTAGTAGCCGCAATAGGTACCATCCCCCAACTGACCGAGATAGTCCGATCCCCACGCCCACACCGCGTGGCCGGCGCTCAAGGCGAGACTGTGGGACTCGCCGGCGGCGAGCGCTTTGATTCGAGGTAATCCGCTCACCCGCATGGGACTGGTCGCTTGGATGATGCTCGAGTCCTGACCAATCTGGCCGCTGGTGTTCACTCCCCATGCGAGGACCGTTCCATTCTGTTCAAGCGCAAGGCTGAATCCGTCCCCAGCGGCAATGGCGACGACCCTGGACAGATGCGGAACGCGGACCGGGTTTGGCCGGCAGAGACAGGAAGGTAAGGAGTGATTTCCATCGCCCAGTTGGCCAGATGAGTCATCTCCCCAGGCATAGACACTTCCCGACCGAGAAAGAGCAAGCACATGGAACCAGCCCACGGCCAGACTCTTGATCGCCGGAAGCCGCCGTACCCGTCGTGGTGTTTTCTGATTCTTCTGGGCTACCTTGCCGTTGCCCAGCTGGCCGTGGCTCTGGTTGCCCCAAGCCCAGACCTGACCGGATGACGTCAAGGCAACGCTGAAGTCGATGCCGCCGCCAACCCTCACCACTCCACGGAGAGCCAACCGCTGCGGTTGGCTCGTTCGCGTGCGAGAACCGTTGCCCAGCTGACCTGAACTATTGGCTCCCCAGGCATAGAGATGTGGCCGAGTAGAAGCTGCGTCGGCGGCATTCAAGGGCGGCCAGACTACCGACAGTATCGGCACCAGACCGAGGGTTAATGAGAGAAGAATACCAATCGATGGGGTAGGCTTGGCCAATGCTCTCCTCCGGGCGGGTCCGGTGTTAGACGCAGTGAAACGCATGTTTCGTGCCCCAATGTGAGGGCGTTGCCTCTGCCGCTACCCAGTCATGGCGGCCCGGACGGCGAGGGCCACGATCAAGAGGCAGGCCAAGCCGTAGAACAGGCTAACTTGCCGATCCTCTCTCTGAGCCGAGAACACGTACGCCACGGGAACCGACAATACGAGGACCGCTCCATAGAGCCAGTGAAGGGCGGAATCCGGCCTTTTTCCAATGGCAATCAATACCAATCCCACAATGCTCTGCAGGAGCAGAAGGGCTTCGCCGATGATGAGCGCGCCGAGGGCGCTGCCACTTGGACCCTGACCCCGCAACCAGGAGACGGCGAAGAGCAGTAGCATCACGGCGAAGTAAACAACCACGGCCGTAAAGAAGACGCGGTGAAGCTCGATCATGACAGTTCCGGCTCCTGCCGAGACCCGGCGAGGGCCAGGGCGGTTTGAAGTGCGGCAAGGTCGGCAGGTCTTCGGTCCGGATTCGGCGTTTCCAAGATCAGCGGCAGTGCGCGTATCTCCGGGTGTGAGAGCAAGTTCGCAAACCCCTCCGGTCCAATGCAGCCTGCTCCAATGTTTGCATGCCGGTCACGCCGGGAACCTGCCTCAGTCATCGAATCGTTCACATGCACGAGCCGCAGCCGTTCCAGTCCCACTGTCTCGTCGAGCGAGCCAAGAAGTCGGATGCTCTCCTCAGGCCTGCGGAAGTCATATCCAGTGGCGAAGGCGTGAGCGGTGTCAATGCAGATGCCGAGCCGCGGGTCCCAGCTCTGATCCGCCAATATTGCCCGCAAATCCCGGAAATCGCTGCCAATCGTACCACCCGCGCCGGCGCTGTTTTCGAGCAGCAGCATCGAGCCGGCAGACGCCTGCAGTAGCGCTTCAAGGGCGGAGGCAATCTGCTTCCGGCAGTTCGCAAAGCCGCGCCCCGTATGGGAGCCGACATGGAGCGTGACCGCAATCGCGCCGGCTTGCTCTGCGGCACCAAGGGTCCAGGAGAGAGATCGGATGGAGGCAGCCCGGATTTCGGCATCCGCAGCGGCGAGATTGACAAGATACACGGCATGGATGTACAGGTCGAGACGGCAGTCCGCGCACAGGCAAGCGAGCGGCGCGCAGGTCTCAGGCGCTCGTTGAGGAACACGCAGTGCTCGAGGACTGGAGGCATGAATCTGGGCTGCCTGGAACCCCATTGCTCTGGTCTCCTCGAGCCGGCGGGCCGCGTCCTTCCCCAAGGAGATGTGGGCGCCGACCCGCAATTCCGGAGGGGAAGGGGGCATCATGCGGATGAGGCGCCCGTCCCGGCAATTCTTCGGTCGTCACGCCCGGGAGCCCTCCTAGAATCAAGCGCTCGAACATTGTATTCAGGCCACACGTTGGATAAGCCCTCGAATCCGGAGCATCAAGAGCGAAAGCCGACTGGTGCGGTTCCCACCATGCCATGTCCGCGCTGCGGGCATCAGATGATCGCCATTCGCGGAAGCACGGGCGCAGTTTGCACGAACTGTGGGTTCAAGGACTCGTGCTGCTACTGACCGATTCGCGGTCAACCGGCAGACCCGCTCGCCACATCGGTGAAGGCGCGATCCGCGGCCATCAAGATGAGCTCCAGGTCGCTGTCCTGATGCGCAAAGGAAAGCATCCAGGTCTCGAATTGTGACGGTGGCAAGTAGACCCCGGAGTCCAGCATCGCATGGAAGAAGCGCGCGTACCGGCTGGTGTCCGAGCGCTGAGCGCTCTCCAGATCGTTGACGGGGCCCGGAGTGAAGAAGCAGCTGAGCATTGACCGGCAGCGATTGACGGTGATCGGTACATCGTACCGGCGACCAAGCTCAATGAGGCCATCGCCGAGCACGGTCGCCAGCCGAGTCAGATAGGCGTAGTCGGAGAAGGCCGCGAGCTCGACGCTTGCCAGCCCGGCAGACATCGCCAGCGGATTCCCCGATAGGGTTCCCGCCTGATAGACCGGGCCTTCAGGTGAAAGCAGGGCCATGATGCTTTCCGAGCCTCCGAACACGGCTGCCGGAAGCCCGCCACCGACGATCTTGCCCAGAATGGTCAAGTCGGGTCGAATCCCGAACATCTCCTGAGCGCCACCCGGACCGAGCCGCAATCCCGTAATCACCTCGTCAAAGACCAGAAGCGACCCGGCAGACTCCGTGAGTCTCCGGAGCAGGGCGACAAACTCGGGTTGGCCGGCCACGACGCCCATGTTGCCCGCGACCGGCTCAACTATCACCGCCGCAATCTGCTCCCCCTCCTCCGAAAAAAGCTTTTGAAGGCTCACCAGGTCGTTGTAAGGCAGCACGCGTGTGGTTTCGGCGACCTCCGAAGGTATCCCTTTGCTGGTGGGTTGTCCGTGGGTCAGAGCGCCGCTTCCAGCCTTGACCAGGAGCGCATCGACGTGGCCGTGATAGCACCCTGCGAACTTCACGACCACGTCCCGACCTGTATGTGCGCGAGCCAGACGAAGGACGCTGAGGGTCGCCTCGGTGCCGCTGTTCACGAACCTCAACCTCTGCATGCTTGGAAAGAGCCGTTGAATCGCCATCCCGAGCTTGACCTCAACCTCGGTAGGCGCCCCGAACGAGGTACCGCCCTGAGTCGCCTCTAGGACGGCGGACACAATCGTCGGATGAGCATGACCATGCAGAAGCGGTCCCCAACTCATCACCAGGTCGAGATACTCGCGGCCGTCCACGTCCCAGATGCGAGCACCTGACCCGCGGACAATGAAGCGAGGAACGCCCCCCACGGCGCCGAATGCCCGGACCGGACTGCTGACGCCACCGGGAAGGACATCTCGAGCCCGAGCAAACAACTCCCCGGACCTGCTCGCCTCCGTCACGTCTCGACGCGGCTATTCCACTGGCTGAGCCGCGCTTCAAATTGGGTCCCGCGCGTCCGCCACCTCCACCATCCGCGGCCGCCATTACGCAAGACCACATTGATTTCTCGAAGCCAGCGGAGGTACAGAGCCAGAGAGGCGAGAACGAGCAGGACATTCCGCCCAGGCGGCAGCCGCACGGGACGGCCAGGCACGGCCGGGTATTCGAGGCCGAAGGTCTCCATCCGGAACCGGAGCTGCCCCGCTCCCACGAGGTTCCACAGGTGGCGAACAACCCGCATGCTAGACGTTTGCCTCCGCCTCCAACGCATAGCCGAACAGCGCCGGCGAGCCACCGGTGTGCAGGAAGATGACCGAGGCCCCACACTCCAAGCGTCGTTCTCGTGCGTGTCCGATCAAACCAGCCATGGCCTTGCCGGTATAGACCGGATCCAGAACAATGCCTTCCAGCCGAGCGACGAGACGTATCGCCTCCCAGACCTCCTCGGTCGGAACGCCGTAGCCCCCTCCCACGAACCGATCGTCCACCAGTACATCGTCGGTCGCGACGCGGGACTCGATATCCAACCAGTCCAGAATGTGGTTCGACAGCTGGCTGACCTTTACCTCCTGGAGCTCGCGAGGACGGCTGACGCTCACTCCTTGAACCGTCACCGGCAGCTTTAGCATGGCTCTCCCCGCCATGATTCCTGAGTGCGTCCCGGCGGATCCGGTGGCAACGTAGAGAAACTCGGGCGAGAAGTCCACTTCGTCCAACTGGGCTGCCAGCTCCACTATCATTGACGCATAGCCGACTGCACCCTCACGTATGGATCCACCGCGCGGAATCACGAAGGGGCGATGTCCTTCGGCCTCTCGACAGGCCGCGACCTCTTCCATCCGCGCGGCAGCAACCTCGGGGTCCGGATCGTCGATTAGCTCGACGACCGCTCCAAACAGCCGGTCGAGGAGCAGATTACCGCTGTGAGGATGCCGCCCCCGATCGAGGACCAGGTGGCAGTCCAGGCCGAGCTTACGGGCGGCGGCGGCAGTGAGCCGGGCATGGTTCGACTGGGAGCCACCGGTCGTAATGACGAGATCGCTCCCGACTCGGAGCGCCTCTGCCAGAAGAAACTCCAGCTTTCGCACCTTGTTACCTCCCAGCGCGAACCCGGACTCGTCGTCCCGCTTTATCCAGAGATCAAGAGATAGCTCCTCGGACAGGCGGTCCAGACGATGCAGTCGCGTGGGCCAGAATCCCAGTTTCTGCCGGGGCAGAGCGGTCAGCACCCGCCCTGCATCAGCACGGCGCACTAACGGGTCACTCGTCGCCGGTATCCTCAATCGCAGCCTCATCACATCGTAGTGTGCGGCTGAGACCATCTTGACCCTGAGGCCCTTCAGAGTCACGGATAGAATCGAGCACAGAGCCAGCGAAAGGGAATCGGCATGAGCATCTGGGTCTTGGTGCTTCTGGAATTTGTTGCTCTGGGAGCCATGATCGGTGCCGCGGAGCTGCACGTTCGTCGCAGCTCACGTTCGCTGAGAACGCTCCGCAGACGCGGATGATGCAACGGCCGTTCCCCTTCTGACGAAATTGGTCACAGTTACGTACGGAATCCAGGAGCAACGCCTCGTGGGCCGCGAAGGCGAGTGCTTACTGGACGTAATTCTTGCCCACAACCCGGAACATCTTCACGTCTGCGGAGGCAACGGGTTCTGCACCTCCTGTCGAGTACGCGTCGTCTCCGGAGAACTCAGTGCTCCAACCCGGCTTGAACGAGAGCGGCTTGGAGACCGGTGTGGAGGGCTGCGCCTGGCCTGTCAATCGAGACTGACCGGGGACGTAGCCGTCGTGCCCGCGGCGGCGGCTTCACTGATTGACTGGTAGCGATCAACAAGGGAGGAGCATTCTGTGACCTTCGGTACAGGAGCCAGTCTTACGTGGCTTGGCCATGCCGCGTTTCGAATTGAGTCGCCGAAAGGCAAGGTCATACTTACCGACCCCTTTCTCGAAGGTAATCCCAGCGCAGCGGCGGTGGAGCCGCCCGACAGGGTCGACATCATTCTTCCCAGCCACGGCCACTCGGATAACCTGGGTGACACCCTCGCCATTGCACGGCGAACCGGTGCGAAGGTATATGCCATTTTCGAGATCGCTCAGTGGCTTTCTCGGCAGGGCCTCCAGGCAGTGGTTGGAATGAACATGGGAGGCACGGTCGAGGAAGACGGCATAGCGATAACCATGACGCCGGCCTGGCACAGCTCAAGCATTATGGATGGCGAACAAATGCTTCCGGGGGGAACGGCCTGCGGCTTCGTCATCCGATTGGAAGACGGCTATACGATCTACTTCAGCGGCGACACCGATGTCTTCCTGGACATGCAGCTCATTGCCAAGCTGCATCAACCTGACCTTGCCCTGCTCTCCATCGGCGACCACTTTACGATGGGCCCCAAGGGCGCGGCCGAAGCCATCCGACTCTTGGGCGTGCATCATGTGATACCGATGCACCATGGAACGTTTCCCGTTCTGACGGGTACACCTGAGAAACTGCGGGAAGAATCTGCGGATATCGAAGGGCTCGAGATTCATGCCCTCAAGCCCGGTGAGACGCTTCGGTAGAGCCGCCGCCCTGATCTACTGGTAGAACCCGCCGGACTTTGCGTGCATGATCGCGCTCATAATGTTGGCGGTCGTGGGCGCCGGAAGGATCTCCCCGTTGATGGAAACGCTGGGCGACGCTGGCTCACCGCCTCCAGCCCGGGCTAACTGTTCCACCACCTCAGAGGGCGCATCCGCGATCCGGCACTCATCGTAAGCGACGTCCAACTCGTCCAACTCCCGAATAAGGCGGATGAGCCGGTCATCTTCGTCTCGGAAGTAGATGGTTATGTCGAGAGTATCAGTCGTCATTTCGTTGACACGGGGGGTGATTAGTACCGTCCACAAGGGCGGGGGGAACGTTTGCGTCCGTGTCCACTGGATCGGCGTCGACCGGAGGAAGTAGCCGGCTAGCCGTCGCCGGTGTGGATCTCCTCCTCGTCGTCCTCGACGATCTCCGCGAGTTGACTCTGAACCTCGGGATCGACCGCCATAACCAAGAGTTGTCTACAGTGAAGGCACTGAAGCCAGAGGCGTTCTGAAGCGGTCGCAACCTGGCCTTCGGCGAGCATCAGGAACGGCGCAAAGTCCGACTTGTGGCAGTTGTCACAGCTCAAGACCGTCTGCATTCCTACCTCGCTCTCGGCGGCCAGCCGCCAGATATTCACCATGCCATTCTATCGGATGGGTCTCTCGAGTCCTTCCGGTTGCGCGGCTAGAATCCAGGGGATCTTGGGCCGTTGGGCCAAGGCGAGGGGAGCTTCCAATGGCCCTGTTGCTACGTGAAGACGACGTGCGGACACTGCTGCCGATGTCCGATGCGATTGCCATCACCCGCGATGCCCTCCGTTCCACCCGTCCGGACAACGACAACCTGCCTCGCCGCCGCCTGCGCTTGAGGGACGGTGTCCTGAATGTCATGGCAGCGTCTGTCCCGCACCTTGGTGCTGCCGGTCTGAAGGCGTATGCCGCGGCAGGGGGAAGCCTGAGCTTTGTGGCCCTGCTGTGGGACGTGGAGACTGGCCGGCTGCAGGCCATCCTGGAGGCTGACGGTCTCGGTCGCCTCCGTACCGGCGCAGCCACCGGCGTCGCAACAGATCTGCTCGCCATCCCACGGGCATCCACCCTCGGTCTCATCGGGTCGGGCCGGCAAGCAGAGACTCAGCTTGAGGCAGTCGCTGCCATCCGACCACTCCGATCTATTCGCGTCTTCAGTCGCGGGCCAGAATCCCGTAATGACTTTGCCCGTCGAATGAGCTCCCGACTCGGGATTGACGTCGTCCCGGTAGAGACGGCAGAGGAGGCGGTCAGAGGCATGGAGATTGTCGTTACCGTCACCACAGCGCGTGAGCCGGTCATTCAGGGTGCGTGGCTAGAAGAAGGAGCGCATGTCAACGCCGCAGGTTCAAACCGGGCCGATCGGCGCGAGGTCGACACCGACACGGTGACTCGAGCATCGGTCGTGGCCGTCGACTCCATCACCCAGGCGCACCAAGAAGCCGGCGATCTGATCCAACCGGTGCATAGGGGCGTGCTCGAGTGGGATCGCGTTCTCGAGCTGGGAACGTTGCTTCGCGGAGAAGAGTCGGGACGAGAAGACGAGCAGCAGCTGACCCTGTACAAGTCCCTCGGCATCGCCGTGGAGGACGTTGCTGCCGCACGATTTGTTTACCAGCGCGCCGTGGAGCAGGGCGTTGGCGAGGAGACAACCTTCGGAGCGCCCCTTGGCTGATCGTCCGGCACGCTTCGTTATTGTCGGGAATGGCGCTGCCGGGACTACCGCGGCGGAGAACATCAGGAAGCTCGAGCCGGCTGCCGAGGTAACGGTGATCGAGGATGAGCCATACCCGCTGTACAACCGGGTCGCCCTTCCCCCGCTTCTCAAGGGCCGTGTGCAGGAACGCAATGTCATCATGCGTAAGCCCGAGGACCACCTGGCCAAGGGATTCACTCTCCTTCTCAACACAGTGGCCTCCAAGATCGATGCTGAGGATCAGATCCTCTATACGCAGGATGGGGCGGCATTCCCGTATGATGCCCTCTTGGTGGCGACCGGAGGGCGCACGAGGAAGCTTGCCATTCCCGGTGCGGATCTGCGGGGGGTGTACCTGTTTCAGACGCTGGATGAGACGAAGGCGATCGTAGAGAGGATTCTCGAGTCGAAGCGTGCGGTGGCCCTGGGCGGAAGCTACATCGGATATGAGCTCGCCGATGGGTTCGCCGAGCGTGGCCTCCAGACAACCTGGATCATGCGAGGTCCCCGGTTTCTGTGGCGGCTGCTGGACGAAGCTGGAGGCGAAGTCGTCCACCTCTTGGCACAAGACATGGGAGTCGACATCATCTACGATGACTTCGCGGCCGAGCTGTCGTCGAACAACGGGGCCGTCGATTCAGTCACCACTCTCGGGGGCCGACACGTCGAAACCGACATGGTTGGGTACGGGATCGGCAACGATCTCAACGTGAAGATCCTCGAGGGTACCGGGGTGGAGATCAACACGGGGGTGGTGACCGACGCGTGCCTTCGGACCAACATCTCCAACATCTATGCGGCCGGCGATGTGGCCGAGTTTTTCGATGTGGTTATCAGCCGACACAACGTCATGGGCACGTGGGACAACTCCATTTCCCAGGGCCGAGTCGTCGCTCGCAATATGCTCGGGGCAAACGACCCATATGATGAAGTCCCTACCTATGTGACGACCATGTTCGGGTCCCGGCTGTCAGTGCTCGGCATAACACCAGACGTCATGGGAGGCCTCGAGGGACGTAGTCGAGTCGACCTCGACACCCGTCACTACAAGAAGCTGTTCTTCTATGAGGACCGACTGGTAGGAGCCGTCATCATCGGGGAGCTGCGCGGCCGCCGAAAGCTGGTTCAACTCATTCGGGGCCGCGAGCCTCTGCAGGGGGCTCGGGAAGAGCTATTCGATATCGGTGCTGCGGCGGAATGAGCGCATGATGCTCCCCACCTCGGCGTCCGAGACCTGTTCGAAGCGTTCATAGTACTGGCCAACGGCCCAAAAGTCTTCGGGGCATTGCAGTAGCACGATGTCGTCGACGTGCGGAGCCAGCATGTCGCGTCCGGCACGAGAGCCAACCGGTGCGGTCCCGACGATTCGAGTCGCGCCGCGAAGGCGTAGGCCTTGGGCAGCCGCAACGACTGTTGATCCCGTCGCGATGCCGTCGTCGACAATGATTACCGGCCGAGTGAGCGGACCGGGAAGCGACTCTCCATCACGAAACAGCAGAACCTGTTTCCGTATCTGACGCCTGCGCTCGGCAACCTCCCGCGCAACGTATTCCTCGGAAACCCCGAGTCGCTTGATGATTTCCGAGTCGAGGAGCGGCTCCCCATCCTCGCCCACAGCCCCGATGGCAAACTCCGGATTGCCTGGAGCGCCAAGCTTCTTGACCACGTAGACTGCGAGCGGCAGGTTCAAGGCCATCGCACACGCAGTGGCCACGACCACGCCTCCCCGTGGCAAACCACACACCAAGGCCTGACCGGTGACATGCTCGGCGAGGGCATGGGCAAGCCGGTTTCCGGCATCGGTCCGATCTCGGAACATCAGAAGCCAGGCCGCCGGCAGTCCGGCTGGGACGAATCCGGCCGGCTTCAGCTAGGCGTTCACCACTGCGGGACGGGCGAGCTCGAGCGGAGTCAGCCAGTCGGCGTAGTCCGGGTGCTTGCCGCGTACGACGTCCAGATAGAGCTGCTGCAGTCGCGATGCGATAGGGCCGACGTCGCCGTTTCCGACTGTACGTCTATCCACGCTCGTCACGGGTGCGATCTGGGCTCCGGTGCCCGTGAGGAAGATCTCCTCAGCGACGTAGAGCTCGGACCGAGCCACCGTCCGCGACACGGTCGGGATACCCAATTCACGCTCGGCGAGCTCGCTCACGGCTCGCCGGGTAATGCCTTCAAGAATGTTGTCGGCAACACTCGGAGTAACCAGCTGACCGTCTCGGACGAGAAACAGGTTCTCGGCGCTCCCTTCTGCCACGTAGCCTTGCTCCGTGAGCACAATCGCCTCGTCATATCCGTTGACGACTGCCTCGTTCTTGATCAGAGCCGTGTTCGCATAATTGCCGGTAACCTTCGCCCGAGGCGGAATCGCATTGTCACTCGTCCGCCTCCAAGAGCTGACGCACACTGCGAGACCACGGTCGATGTCCACGTAGTTGCCGAAGGGTGCAGCGAATATGGTGAGGCCGTCGGAAACGCCTTCCATGGAGACCCCGATTTGGAGCGAAGACTTGTACGCCAGGGGTCTGATGTAGGTGTCCTCGCGGAACCCATCCAGTCGCAGAAGCTCAAGCGTGATGTTACACAACTCCTCGACACTATGGGGAACGACAATCGACATCATGCGCGTGTTCTGGATGAAGCGCAGGAAGTGCTCCCGCAGCTTTACGACATAGAGCTTCTCATGGGAGGGGTTCCAGTAGCCGCGAATCCCTTCAAAGACTCCGGTTCCGTAGCTCAGTGCATGCGTCATCACACTGACGTTGGCATCTTCGAAGGGCACGAAGTCGCCCTGGAAGTAGGCATAGCCCCGAGTGCTGCTCACGTCGCGGACCTCCAGTTTATCGGCAAAATGGCCGCGTTTTGGCCGCCGTATTATATCGCCGGGGCGTGGAGGTTTCGGAGCACGCTCAAGGGCGCAACAGGACGTGCCGGAGTGTCCTTGCTTACCGAGAACGGCTTGCCGGAGGCATTGACTGCTGCTCTGCCCGACGGCTCTACCTGTGAGATCCGCCGCTACCGTTATTGGAGCTGCCACTGCCGCTGCCAGTGCCCGTTCCCGGGTATCCGTTTCCGGTCGTGCCTGTTCCCGTTGTGCCAGTTCCGGTTCCGGCGCTTCCGAGACCAGACAAGCCCGTGCCCGACAGCCCGCCGAGGGGTGAGGCAGCCGCCGGGGTGATGTAGCGGTGCACGTAGCCGGGAATGGCCTCTTCTTTCGCAATCCAAGCTTGGAGCGCCTGCTGTTTGTTCGTGGAGAGCTGACTTGCGCTCAGCTTCCTACGCTGGCGTCCCAGAACCTCGAGAACGTGATAGCCGAACTGGCTGTGGACGATGCCGATGGCGCCAATCCTCCAGTGGAGGGTCGCCTTACGAAACGGTGGAACGTATGAGGTCGGAGATGCCCACCCGAGATCCCCACCGGTGGACTTCGTCGAGTCCGTATTGTATTTCGCTGCGAGGGCCTTCCAACTCGCCCCATGCTTCAGTTGCCGCTCGACCTTGACGGCCAACGCATGGCGGCTGACCAGGACATTGCGTGCGTGCACCTGCAGCTCCCGGGACGGAACCTTCGCGGCCAGGACGGTTTGCATCTTCTGGTTCAAGAAGTCGGCGAGCAAGAGACTCTTGAGCTGGGTCGGAGTCATCGAATATCCATGCGCAGCGAGGGAGAACTTCAAGGGTCCGCCGGCCTGCTTGTAGATGATGTTGTGCAGAAACTTGGCCTTCGCGGCAGCGGTCACGTGGAGTCCTGCCGAGCCGCCGCGCTGGAGCACGATCTGGTTCGCGATCATCTGCTGGTACACCGTCTGAGGAAGCTGCGCCTGCTGGGATGACAGTTGGCTCATGAAGCTCTGCAGCAGCGACGCCTGCTGCTGCGCCTTCTTCGACTTGCTGGCGGCAAGGGCTTGCGCCTCGCTCTGATACCGGGATAGCTGGTTGGTCAGCACCGTTGTCTGATACTTGAGCACCTTGTGGTACCAGCCGTTGGTGATCACGGTCGAGCCGACCTTTGCGACCGGCTTGGTGAGCTTGGCCCGTTGTGCCGCCGGCTTGACGACATTGTCCTGAACCCAGCCGTTGACCAGCAGCGCGATCACGGTCAGCGCAATGATCACGCCGATGCTCGCCGCGATGCGCTCCTTGACCTGCTCCCGTTCGTGGTGGGTCAGGTGTGCTCCCCAGCCAAAGAACAACGGCTTGCCGCTGCGCCGCACACTCTGAGGAACCGCTCGCTGCGGTGTTCGCCTCTTGGTGCGCGGTGGGCGGGCGGGGGTATCCACGTTAGTCGAAACTCCTGTGAGAACTGTTGACGAATTCTAGCGAACTGGCGCTACTGATCACAACCTCGTGACATGTCCGCAGAGAGCTAGGTAGCCGGAGTCTCCCGTTCCGCTTCGTCCTGCTCGCCACCTTCGACAGCGGGTGTGTGTTCCGCCACGGCAGCGGGAGGCTGGGGCGGCGCGGGTCGGGGCTCTCGCGGTGTGTAGCCGGAACGTCCGCCGGAACGATAACCATCCCCGCGCTGATATCGACCGCGGCCGCCTTCGAACCGGCCTCGGAATCCCTCCGGACGGCTGAACCCGAGTGTTTTGAGCTGATCAGCGGTATAGGGTAGGAGAGCCAGGCTCCGCGCCCGCTTGATGGCCGTGCTGAGCCGACGTTGGTGCTTGGCGCACGTGCCGGTTGACCTGCGAGGCTCGATGCGAGCCCGCTCCGACAGGTATCGCCGCAGACGGTTGACGTCCTTGTAGTCGATGTACGAGATCTTGTCGACACAGAACTGGCAGACCTTGCGCCGGCCGTAGCTTTGGCGATAGTCACGCCTCGGCCGCCGCTCTCCACCCTGTCCCGGTCCTGTCGGTCGTCCCACGATGCCTCCGAAGATCTGAGCTAGTCAGGCCGCCCTGACGGCCCAAGTGTCTTTCGTTCCTGTTGCTAGAAGGGCATCTCGTCGATGCCTTGATCATGCTCCGGTACTGGTCCGGAACCAAATGCGTCTCCGCCGCCTTGCCCGCCACGCGGCTCGAGGAATTGGATGTCAGTTGCAATCACAGAGGTTCGATACTTCTTTTCGCCGGAGTTGGAATCATCCCAGGATCGGGTTCGCAGCCGGCCCTCCACGTAAACCTTCTTGCCTTTGGCCAGGTACTGATTAGCAACCTCACCCAGCCGGCCCCAGGCATCGATGGCGAACCATTCGGTTTCTTCCTGAGATTCCCCTTCCGGGTTCTTCCAGCTGCGGGTGACCGCAACACTGAAGTTCGTGACCGACTGGCCACTCGGCGTCAGTCGCATCTCGGGGTCACGACCAAGATTTCCGATGATCATCACTTTGTTCAGTCCACCAGCCATTGCCTCTCCTCCTATGCTTCGGCTTCTGACTTGACCGCCGGTTCCTCTGCCCCATCCCCCTCCACGGCGTCAATCTGCTGGTCCGTGGGTGGGATTTCTTCATGCGTCCCTGCCGCCTCCGGCTCTGCTACCTGAGCCGGCTCGGGCTCAGCCGCCGGGGGCTCACCTTGCGGTTCAGGCTCCTCTGCGACCGGGCGATCCGGCTCCGTGGTTGTGGAACCGGCATCTGCGGTCTCCGACGAGCTCTCCGTCCCTTCTCCATCCGCCTGAGCGACCTCCCCTTCGGCTGCGGCCGTGGCTGCGACTTCGGGTTCTTCCACGGGCTGCACCTGCGCTTCCTCGATGGTCGCGGGCGGAGCAGCTTCTGCAGTGGCTGCAGCAGCTTCTACAGTGGCCGGGGCCGGTCGCGCTGCCGCTGGACGCTGCGCCGGCAGGAGCGATCCCGTCATGTTGATGTTGCGCTCCTCCTGCCGTATGAGCAGAAAGCGCAGGATCTCCGGGACCAGCTTGAGCTGATTCTCGACGTTTCGAACCTCAGCTCCCGGCAGCCGCAAGATGGAGGTGAAGTAGAGGCCTTCGCGCACCTTGTCGATGGGAAACGCCAACTTGCGGCGACCCCAAGGCTCCGACTTTACGATCTCGCCGCCCACATCGGTGAACCGAGCCGCGATGCGATCTTGCGCCGCCGAGAGTACGTCCTCTTCAAGATCCGGACGCAGGATGTAGGTGAGCTCGTAGAGGGTCATCATGTCCTTCCTTCGGGTGCGTGCCGCGATATTGGCAACTTGCCTCGCGCGGGACAGGGGACGCCCAGGTGCTGGGCCTATGGAGTATAGCAATTTCGCCTATCGGCGGCCGAATTCGCGCTCGAGCCGTTCCGTGCTGATGTGAACCGTCGTCGGCCGACCATGGGGGCAGGTACGGGGATGATCCGTGCGGACCAACAGCCCGATTAACTCCTGCATTTCCGGCATGGACAGGGTCTCGCCGGCCTTGACCGCGCCCTTGCATGCGACGACCGTGAGCGCCCGAATCGCGACCTCGTCCCCGGAGCGGGCCTCGGACAGGGCGTCCAGTACCTCGCCCACCTGCTCCGGCGTCATCGACCGATTGCCCATTGCGGGAAGCGCTCTGACGATGCAGGAGGTGTCGCCGAACGGCTCGACGTGGATGCCGAGTCCACGGATGTCCTCGCAATACGCGGTCAGTGTCGCCCACTGATGCGGCAGGAGGTCAATCTGCACCGGTTCCAGAAGGGGCTGGGCGGCTCTGCCATTCCGCCGGGTCATCAGCTGATCGAAGAGCACCCGTTCATGAGCCGCATGCTGATCAATCATGTAGATCCCCGAGGGCCCTTCTGCTACGACGAATGTTCGCGCGGCCTGGCCAAAGACCCGCAGCGTCGGTAGCGCCTCGACGATCGACGGCCGCTGCTCCTCCGGCGGAGGCGCGAACGAGATCTGTTCCGGATACGGCCGTCGGGGAGGCTCGGGAACCCGAACAAGGGCCGAGGCCACGACGTCGAGTGGCCATCGCTCGAGGGTTCTGACGGTGGCGCCATCTGCCTGTCCCCGCAAGGCATCCGAGACTGCGGAGCGCATCGTTGAGAAGGCCGCCCGCTCGGCCACAAACCGTACGTCCAGCTTTGCCGGGTGGACATTCGGGTCGAGATCCTCGGGGGGTACCTCCAGCATGATGACTGCCAGTGCATGGCGACCCGTCATCAGCAGATCTCCATAGGCGTCCTCGATAGCAAAGACGAGCGCCGGAGTCCGCACCGGTCTGCCGTTCACAAGTAGGAGAATCGCCGTCCGGTTGGGTCTCGTGATGTCGGGCGGTGAAACCAAGCCACGCACGGAGATGCGATCCTCACGGTGAACTGGAAGCATGCGATGCGCAATGTCACCCCCATACACCGACCCGAACGCATCGGCGAGATCTCCAGTGCCCGGAGACTCGAGGACCGGTCGGCCGTCTGCAACATATCGGATGGCGACGCCCGGGTGCCCCATGACGTATTGGGCAACGACCTGATGCAGCGCCGATGCCTCTGCCCGTGCCGACTTCATGTGTTTGCGACGCGCCGGAACATGGGCGAAGATATCCTGCACCGTAATCCGAGTGCCACCCGCCGACGCCACCGGCGCCGAGGAGACAAGCTTTCCTCCCTCGTAGACGACACTCATTGCCGCCTCTGATCCCGATACCCCGCTGATCGCTTCCACGTGGGCCACATTGGCGATGGCGTAGAGCGCCTCGCCCCGGAAGCCGAGCGTCTGCACGCGAGGAAGATCGTCGGCTTTATGGAGCTTGCTGGAAGTGTGCTGTGCAAACGCCAGGGCCAGCTGCTCGGGTGGGATCCCATGCCCGTTGTCCACGACGCGAATCAGACGTGTTCCGCCCTCGGCAGCCTCAACCCGTATTCGTGTAGCTCCCGCGTCGATGGCGTTCTCGATCAGCTCCTTGACCGCCGAGGCCGGCCGCTCGATAACCTCACCCGCCTTGATTTGCGCAACGAGGTCATCGTCCATGACTCGAATCATGCCGCACTCGTTTGCACTGACAGCGCCTCAAGCGTTTCGATCATCCTCTGCGTCTCGGCCACGTCGTGGGTGCGGATCAGCTGGACGCGGTTCAGGACAGCGTACGCGGCAACGGCAAGGGAGCCTTCCAACCGATCGGACGGCCGAGCCCCGTCCAGCACTCGACCGATGAACGCCTTTCGCGACCCCGCGAGCATCACCGGCCGGCCAAATCCCTGGAGCTCCCCGAGCCGTCGTACTATCTCGAGATCGTGACTCGGCAGCTTTCCGAATCCTGGCCCGGGGTCAATCGCCAATCGCTCCTCATGTATGCCCTCAGACCGAGCGACCTCGATCTGATCCTTGAAGAACTGCGCGATGTCACCGATGACCGTATCGTAGTGGGGATGCGGCTGGTGCACCCGAGGCCGGCCTTGTATGTGCATGATCACGGCGCCGGCCGCAGTTTCTCTCACGACCGCTCGCATCGCTGGGTTGCGGAGCCCGTTGATGTCGTTAACGATCGTCGCTCCGGCCTCAAGGGCAGCTTTGGCAACCAGCGGGTCAAATGTATCGACGGCAATGGGAATGTTTACCCGGTCCCCAAGCGCGTGGATGACCGGAATCACCCGGGCCAGCTCCTCGCTGGTCGGCACTGTCGGTCCCGGGCCGGCCCGCACGCCTCCCACCTCGACGATATTCGCGCCCTCCGCCAGAATTTCCTCGCCCCGAGCGACAGCAACGGGGAGGTCGAAGTAGCGACCTCCGTCGTAGAAGGAATCGGGCGTGATGTTGAGAACGCCGATGATGAGTGGTCGTTCAAACGATAGCCGATAGCGCCCAATGTCCCAATGCTTCGGCTCGATAGCAGCCCCAGACGCCTCGGTTAATGGTGCAGCGGCCGGCTGGATGCCGTCCAGGCGCAAACTGGGCGAGACTCGCTCGAGCTCCCCGTCGTCGAGCTCGATGGAGAAGGTGCGGAGCGGGTCACCACCCACTCGCGGGCAGCCGGCATCCTCGAGGACCTGGGAAGCCGGGGCGGGCACATTCTCCCACAGACGCCCGAACAGCCAGGAGAGCCATTCCGTTCGGCCGGTCCCACTGGTCCCCTCAGTACCCTGGGGACGAGAAAGGTGGGAACGCTGTTCCAGATCAGGTTTCTTGGATCTGACGGATGCGTCGCTCGATATCGGCGACCTCGAGGTAGTCCTCGTTGAGGAGCTTGTAAGAGCGTTGGATGTGCAGGGTCGCAAGCTGCTGGCCTCGGTCGCCAGGCTCGGCTGCCCATTCCAAAAGCTCCTCCATCCGGTACTTGGACGGCAGCGTATTTGCCAGGAGATGCAGCTCGGCTTCGACCTCCTGGGCGTCAGAGGAACCGAGGCTGTCTCGCAGGCGTCCTACCAGCTTTGTTAGCTCTCCGAGGCGTTCCGCCTCCGAAAGATCGGCGTAGGGGTTTCCCGCCGCAGTCTCAGGAACGGAGACGGGTACGCGGGGACGAGCATTGTAGAGTGCAGCGTATTGCGCGGCGGCCTCTTGTGTCAGTGCAACCACATTGGGCAGGTCAACGGAGTAGAGAGTACCGGCATTGACCAGATCGTCTCGGCGCAGCTCGGCCATATCGCGCAACCACTGGACACTCTCAACCTCCTCGGCAACGGGCGGCATCGGGGGCGAGGGCAGATCTACGTCTCCCGGCTTTAACAGAGACGCAAATGCGGGTGGCACGTACTTCTCAAGACTGATGTGAATCGGCGGGATCACAACGTAGGTGGCCAGCACCGAGTCGCCCGCACCTGACGTGAAATAGATCAGGGCGTGGCCGCAAGGGGCGGTCGGCTCACCGAACTCGAATGAGAGGTCCATAATAGGGCGGAATTCCGCCTCGTTTCCCTGTCCTTGATTATAGGCGGGCCCTCTCCTCGGCTTGCGGGCTCCCAATCGAATGGGGTAGGGTTATTCGATTCGGGTGAGGGAGGGATCTATGTCGGACGACAGCGGGCGCGCGCAGCCAAAGGGAACTCAGTCGTTGAATCCCGCCCTAGGCCTCGCCATTCTCGGCGGCTGTGCTCTTGGCCTCTTGATCCTGGCCAAGCAGATCCCCTCCAAGCATCTCAGCCGGTCCGACGTGGAACGCCTGCTCTTCTATCGCTATCTTCGCGAGAAGGGCAAGCTGGAATCCTAGCTGCCTTCGGGCGGACACGACTGATCCACATCGACGGAGACAACGGTGGCAGAACCCGAGCGTACCCTGATCATCGTCAAGCCCGATGCCATGCAGCGAGGGCTTGCCGGTGAGATCCTGACCGAGTTCGAGCGGCGCGGGCTTCGGATCAGCGCACTCAAGCTAACCCAGGTCGATCGATCCCTGGCGGAAAGACATTACGGGATCCATAAGGGCAAGCCCTTTTTTGAAGGTTTGGTGTCTTTCATCACCTCGTCACCCGTGATCGTGGGGGTCTTCGAAGGGCCGGACGCGATCGCGGCCGTCCGTCAGACAATGGGCGCCACCAACCCGACTGCCGCCGATCCCGGGTCAATTCGGGGTCGGTATGCACTCGATATCGGCCACAATCTGGTTCACGGATCGGACTCGTCCGAGACGGCCGCCTTTGAGATTGGCCTGTTCTTTCAGCCGGAGGAGATCCGGAGCTATCGACGCGACATCGATCCTTGGATCGGCGCCTAGCACGGGATTTCGGCTTTCTTGCCGCGCTTCTCGGAAGCGGGGCGGTGTTCTACGTTGCCGGACCCGCCGAGATCTGGGGTCCGTTCCTGGTGGTCTTCCTCGTGCTCGCGTGGATAAGAACCGATCTCGCGGCCGCGAGCGTTATCGTGTTCCTGCCCTACTTCATGGAGCCGAAACATATCGGCTCCCATCCGCTGCCGCCCAGCGAGGTATTGCTCGGGTGCGTTGCCATCGTAACGGTGGCTCGCGCACTGACCCCGTTCTTGGCGCCGCGGCTGCGGGTTCATATCAAATTGGGGACAGCTCCTTCGGTCCAGACGCTCAGAGAATCACCGTTTGTTCTCCCTGGCCTGCTCTTCTTCGTCGCGGCAGCCATCAGCACGGGGGCGGCGACGGAGCTTCATCTGGCCGCAAGGGCGCTGCTGGAAGTGGTTCTAGAGCCCGTCATGCTGTTCGTCCTTCTCATCTGCAACCTCCCCGCAGGCTCGCCGGGTGGGCGGCGTCGGTCGCTGACCCTGTTGGGCCTGGCGCTTGTGCTGGCGGGTGCGGGTCCAGCAGCTGTCGGTATCGTCCAGCTTGTGACGCACACAAGTCTGGTGGCGATTCCCGGAGCCGGCTACGAGCGTATCCGGTCCGTATACGGAAGCCCGGATAACCTGGGACTCCTCCTTGATCGCGCGATACCGATGGCGTCCGCTCTCCTCTTGACGCCCTTGGCTCTCCCCCTAATCGGATCGCTTTCCGGAGACCGCGTGCACTCAAACGACCGTCTACGAGTCATCGTCGGAGCGGTGGCCTTGATTGCGTTCCTGCTCACGGTCGTCGCCCTGGTGTCCACATTCGTCCTTGGAGCTTGGATCGCCAGCTTCGTGGGCGCTCTTCTCGTCTTTCTCACTCGCCTCAAGGCAGGCTGGTGGCTGTTGATCGTTCTCGCAGTCGTCTTCGTCGGCGGCCTGACCGTTGGTCGGAGTCACCTGGCTCACGGCTTCTCGTCAGCACACGGCGTGACGGCGGCGCAACGGCTCCGCATCTGGCGATCTTCGCTGCGCATGATTCGTGATCATCCGATTGTCGGTGTAGGGCCGGATAACTTTCGACACTACTACACTCCTCGCCATCAAAGCCAGCATGAGTGCCCTCCCGGACTCGGCTACATGGAGCCTGCCGCCTGGCGTGAACCCTGTCTCTCCCACCCTCATAACGTGTTCCTCGACTTCTGGCTCAGCACCGGAGTCGTCGGCCTGGTGGCCTTTGGCTGGCTCCAGGTCGTCTTCTGGCGAATCGTCTGGCGGTCCCGTAGCCTGCTTGCTCGAGACCTTCTCCCGCTGCTCGGCGCCGCTGGGGCAATGTTGGCCGGCTTAGTCCACGGACTGGTTGATAACTCCTACTTCCTCGTCGATCTCAGTGCCATTACCTGGGTGCTCTTCGCGATCGCCAGCCTGGCCTCTGCACCGCTTGCCCGCTCCGAGGATCCGTGCTGATCAGCCACACCGGCCGGCTGTCGCGGCATGGAGAGCAATCCTGGATGGCCAAGGGGTTCGTGCTCCTGATTGCCGCCATCGCCGCGACGTCGACGATCGCCCTGAATCCGGGGAGGGGACTCAGCATATGCGTCCTGGTATTCTCGGCCCTGATTGTCCTGCTCGAGCCACGGTCCGCATTCGTGCTCATACCCGTGTCGGTGCCCTTCGGGTCAGTCGTGCCGTTGTCGCTGGGTTCGGCGGCCATCACCCCCACCGACGCGATGGTGGCAAGCCTCCTGCTCGCCTGGATGCTGACCGCCGGCTCCCGGCCGGCGGTTCGTTGGAAAGCCTGGGGAGTTGCGGCTCTCGCACTTCTTGCCGTCATGGTCCTCTCCACCAGCCAAGCAATCTCCATCGTCTCGTCCCTCAGGGAGATCGTGAAGTGGCTGGAGCTGCTCGTCCTGGTCTGCCTGACGCCCGTCTATCTCAGACGAAAGTCAGATGTGATCCCGGTTCTTGTCGCCGCCGCGCTCGCAGCAACCACTGAGGCGCTCGTTGGCATCGGTCAGTCCCTGCTCCATATGGGACCCGCCAGCTTCCAGATCTATGGCAGATTCCTACGCGCTTACGGCACGTTCGGTCAGCCGAACCCACTTTCCGGCTATCTGAACTTGATGTTTGCCATCGCCGTGGGCGCCTGGGTAGCTCTGCGTCGCCCCATGTTCCTCATGGCTGCTGGCGCCTGCGCCCTGGGAACGCTCTTGACCTTCTCGCGAGCAGGATGGGCCGCCTGGACCGTATCGGCCGCGGTCATGCTCCTCCTACGAGTGCGGCCGCTTCGTTCCTGGGCCGGCTTGACTGGCGTCGCCCTCCTCGTACTCGGTCTGCTGTTGTCGTTCTCGGTAATACCGTTCAGCCCGTTCAGGCGCCTGGCCGCGTCGTTCGGCATCACCGCGGTCAACTTTCATCATTACTCTCATCGGAATTTCAGCGAAGTTGAGCGCGCAGCCCACTGGTTGGCAGGAGTCCGAATGTTCGCGGCACACCCACTCCTGGGTGTGGGCATCGGCAACTATCCCGAAGCCTATGGGCGATACCACGTTGGCGCGTTTGTCGATCCGCTCGGTCATGCGCACAACTACTTCATCAACATTGCTGCCGAGACCGGATTACTGGGACTGTTCGCGTATACGCTGTTTGTGACGGCTGGATTCTGGCTGGCGTGGCGGTCCTTCTTTCATGGCAGATCCCCGCTGAGCCTGGGGGTTGCCATTGGTCTGGTCGGCGTCTGGGTATCCTCGACCTTTCACAACCTGTTTGACGTTCTATATGTCCACGAGATCCCGGCTCTCCTGGGCCTCCTGATGGGTCTGCTGATCGCCGCTGTCGCGATCGACGAAGCTGACGCGGCCAACACCACGCGATACCATACGACGGACCTTGAGCCCCGTCATCCTCACCTTTCATCCACAAGATTGGGAGCGACTGAGAGCTGAACATTGAGGATCGGACACTCGAAGTCCCACCGGAGGCGGCTCTCGATGAGCCGAGCGTCGACGACGCGGATGCCCTGGTTCACGAGCCTCGCGAGCCCCTCTCTCTCGGGAAGAGCGTCTTCAACTGGAGGACGATCGGCTCCTTCGTGCTTGCGGTTGTCATTCTCACTCTCGTCATCTTCATTGGGATCAAGCACGGCTTCAATCCCACGCAGATCTGGCACCGAATTCACAATGCCAATTGGGCCCTGTTTCTGGCCGGCTTCGGGGTGTACTACCTGACGTTCCCGCTGCGGGGACTTCGCTGGCGTATCCTTCTGGAAAATGCCTATCGCGAGTCCCACGCCAACTCCGTCGCCGACATGCATCTCTCGGGGCTGACAGAGATCATCTTCATCTCATGGTTCGTGAACTGTGTTGTGCCGGCGAAGCTTGGTGATCTCTACCGCGCGTACCTTGCCAAGTTGTGGCAGCACATCTCCTGGGTCAAGACCATCGGGACCGTGGTCGCGGAGCGAATCGTCGACATCTTGGCCCTCGCCTTTTTGCTGGCCGGATCCGGCCTCATCGCCTTCCATTCCCGTCTCGGGAGTATCAAGATCATTCTCGGTCTGGGCCTGATCCTGGCCATCATCGGCATCATCGTCCTCACACTCATGAAGCGGCTCAGCCCCACCATCCATCGCCTGGTGCCGGCGAAGCATACGGCACGATATGCCGCCTTCGAGGAAGGGACCCTGCTCAGTCTGCGTAGGCTTCCACTCGTGTTCGGCGTGACCATCCCTATCTGGCTCCTGGAAGGTCTGCGCATCAACTTCATGTTCCTGGCGCTGCACATCAGCGTCTCCTCGATCACCAGTGTTCCCTACGCGGCGATGCTGTTCTTTGCGCTTGGGACCGCCGTCCTCACAACCATTCCCTTCACCCCCGGTGGCCTCGGTATCGTGCAGAGCGGTCTCCTAGGTGTGATGGTGCTCCTCGGTCTGAGCAAGTCGGACGCCGGAGCGGTGGTGATCATGGACAACCTGCTCAGCTATTGGAGCATCGCCATCGTCGGTTTTTTGGTCTATTTGGTGAGTAAGCGGTCTCACTTCCGTAACGTGTAGATGCCGCCACTGACGGTCGGCTATGACGCCACGGCGGCCGTCACGCAGCAGGCGGGGATCGGCCGGTATGCACGCGAGCTGCTCCGGGCCCTGGGGCACCTTCCCGAGTGCTTCCGATACAAGGTTGTGTTCGAGAGCCGTGGCGCGAACGTCCCACTGCCTCAGCTCGGCGACCAATTTTCCGTGTACCCCATTCCCGCATCAGATCGCCTCATGAACGCAGTCTGGCACCGCGCCCGCCTGCCGATCCCCATCGAGGTGCGCACCGGGCGCATCGACGTCTTCCACTCCCCGGACTTCTCGATGGCGCCCTCCATCGCGCCGTCGCTAGTCACGGTTCACGATCTCGCATTCGAAGCGGTTCCGCAGCTCAGTTACCCGAGCCTGGCGCGGTATCTCCACAGGGTCGTGCCCCGAGGGGTCCGTCGCGCACGGGCGGTGATCGTCCCGAGTAGCCATACCAAGGCCGAGATGCTCGCCCGGCTCGGCACCGACGAGGGCAAGGTGCACGTCATTCCGGAGGGAGTCTCGGGTGTGTTCCGGCCAGACTCGCCGGCTGACGACGCAGCAGTCCTCCAGAGGCGTGGGATTACCAGGCCGTATATCTTTACCCACTCGACCCTCGAGCCACGCAAGAATGTGGATCGGCTCCTCGAAGCAATCAGCCGCCTACAAACCAGCGAGTTCCCGCACGTGCTGCTGCTCGCCGGCCGCCTCGGCTGGCTCTACGAACCCATCTTTGAAACCCATGCCCGGCTGGAACTGGGAGATCGTGCTCGTTTTCTCACCGACTGTTCTGATCAGGAGCTTGCCGCACTCCTACGGCAAGCAGACCTGGCCGTGTACCCATCCCTATACGAAGGCTTCGGCCTGCCGGTATTGGAAGCGCTGGCCTGTGGCGCTCCAACCGTCTGTAGCGGCAACACGTCGTTTCCCGAGATTGCAGGCACGGCCGCCGATCTCTTTGACCCTTGGGATGTGGATGACATTGCTGCGGTCATGCGGGCGGTGCTGGAGGATGGCGATCGACAGGCCGCTCTTCGGCGCCAGGGGCCGGTTCAAGCCCGCACGTTCACCTGGGAGCGATGCGCGCGAGCGACCGTGGAGGTCTACAACGCCGTTGGCCAGGGCTAAACGCATCGGCCTTAACGGCCTCTTTCTCGACTACCCCTACAGCGGCACGTGGACATACACCCGAAACCTGACCAGGGCGCTTCTGTCCCTTGCCGAGGGATTCGAGTTCACCCTGTACGTCCGCCGAGGCGAACCGTCGGACGACCTCACCAAGACTGCGGTGCGACCTCTGTGGCCGTTCTCGAGAACAGGGTCTCACTCATCATGGCTAGAGCGTTTGGACAAGGTGGGCTGGGAGACGGTTGCCCTACCTCTCAGCTCTCGACATGACGACCTGCTCCACAATCTCTATTTCACGGCGCCACCGTACCCATCCGGGTCCATGGTCGTGACGGTGCACGACGTCATCTCACTGGATCAGCGTCACCGTCACAGTCAAGCGGCCGGCCTCTACGCTCGACTCATGTCGCGGGCCATTCGACGCGCGCATGCGGTGATCGCCGTATCGAACCACTCCAAATGGGAGATTGCGAATCGACTGGGCTACCCCGAAAGGAAGATCCACGTCGTCCACGAGGCGCCTGATCCGTCGATGGCTCCGGTCGAACAAGTGGGGCTTGAGAGCGTACGTCGTCGGTACGGGCTGCCGGAAAGATACTTCCTGTACCTTGGAGGCACCGAGCGCCGCAAGAACATCGAGGTCTTGATTCGAAGCTGGTCCATGGGGCCACCGCCGGCGAGTGGATTGGTCATCGTTGGGCGCTTCCGAGGATCGGCAGATCCCCTCTATCCGGACATTCCGGGCCAAGCATCCTGCCTCGCGCACTCGGATACGATTCACTTCGTCTCTTCCGCCGACCAAGCCGATTTGGCGGCCCTTTACAGTGGCGCCCTGGCATTCTGCTATCCTTCCACCTATGAGGGTTTTGGGCTGCCTCCCGTCGAGGCCATGGCCTGCGGAGCTCCCGTTCTCGCCGCCAACGCAACCAGCTTGCCCGAAGTTCTCGGTCCCAATGCACAGCTTCTCGACCCCAATGATGCCGCTGCTTGGAATCGGGCCATGCATCGGATGGCGGATGATCCCGCCTGGCGTACCGAGGTGAGCCGGCAGGGCCTCCAGCGTGCTCGCGAGTTCTCGTGGGCAAAAACGGCTCGGGAGACCATAGCGGTCTATCAAACCGTGCTCGGACGGTGAGAGTCGCGATCCTCTCCAAGGCTCTGGTTGTCGCCAGTTACCGAACCAAGTTGCGAGAGCTGAGCCGCTTGGGAATTGACGCGATAGGCATTTCACCGAATGGCTGGGTGGAGGAGGGGGCACGCATCCCCTTTGAGCCGTGGGATTCCGACGAGAACTACCGGATGGAAGTCCTTCCAATGGCCTGGAACGGGCATTTCCATCTGCATTACTATCCGAGCCTTGGTCGCGTACTGGGCGTCATCAAGCCCGATCTTTTGCATGTGGACGAAGAGCCCTACAACCTCGCGACTGGATTGGCATTCCGAGACGCCGACCGCCTCGGAATGCCTGCGGTCTTCTTCTCCTGGCAGAACATCCACCGGAACTACCCGCCGCCGTTTCGTCAGATCGAACGATGGGTGTATCGACAGGCGGCCCATGCCATTGCCGGCAGCGCCGATGCCAGGGATGTACTACGCGCCAAGGGGTACACCGGGCATCTGAGCGTGATTCCGCAGTTCGGCGTCGACATTGAGCGGTTTCATCCTTACCCTCCAATCGATCGACCGTTCACCGTCGGTTATCTTGGCAGGCTCGTACCGGAGAAGGGTATGGCCGACCTGCTTTCGGCATTTCGGCGCCTGCCGCCACCGTCGAGGCTCGTTCTCGTCGGCGATGGCCCAATGGGCACGTTTGTCGATTCTGTTACCGCCGATCTGCGTCGCGACCAACGGATCCAGCGACTTTCGCGCGTGCCCTCTTCAGACGTCCCCGATGTTCTCGGGCAGATGGATGTGGTTGTCCTGCCCTCACGATCACGGCCTCGCTGGCGAGAGCAATTCGGGAGGGTCCTGGTCGAGGCGATGGCGTCGGGAGTTGCCGTCGTCGGTTCGACCTCCGGCGAGATTCCGAATGTCATCGGCGACGCCGGAGTGATTGTTCCCGAGGGAGATGTGGACGCGCTATACAGAGCCCTCGAACGCCTCCAAGAGTCGCCGCAGCTCCGGCAAGACCTGGCGGTCCGGGGCAGGGAACGGGCCGTGTCGACCTTCTCCCAGGCGAGGATCGCACAGCGGACGGCCGAAGTGTATCGCACGGCTCTCGGGCAGCACCAACCGTAAGTGTTGATCCGTAACGCGCTGTCGCTCAGTTCAGCGCGTCTGGCCGCCAAGGGAATGGCGTTCTTTGCCGCCGTATTGGTGGCCCGAAGGCTGGGGGCCGGAGACTACGGGCAGTACAGCCTAATCCTGGCCTTCAGCCTCCTTTTCTCGTATCTGGCCGACTTCGGTCTTGTCTCCCTGCTCGTGCGCGAGGTGGCCTGCGAGCCCTTCCAGGCTTCGGATCTACTGTCCCGTGCCTTGACCGCTCAAGTGACTGTCTCCTTGGCCGGCATCTCGGCTCTCCTGTGCGCAGGTTTCCTTCTGGAGCCGTCTGGCCTGATCCGTATCGGCATACTCCTGGCTGCAGCTGGACTGTTCCTGGAGAGTCTCGGCCGTCCCTTTAGTGGAGTGCTGCTTGGCCAGCAGCGAGTTCTCGCGTCCGCCGTCGCGACCGCGACGGGCAGCATTGTCAACACCACGCTGCTCATCGGGGTGATTCTGGTCCGACCTGGCGTCCTGAACCTGGTGCTGGTAACGATTCCTGTGGGTGTCCTCTCGGCTCTCCTGCCCGCAGCTCTCGTCTGGCGGACCGGCGTTCGCCCGTCCATGTCACTCCGGCTGGATGCGATACGGCTCCTCCAACAGTCGCTGCCTTTCGCGATTCTGGCTGGGTCACTGGTTCTGTATGACCGAATCGACATCGTACTGCTGGCACACCTCAAAAGCTCGGTGGATGTCGGCATCTACGCCGCCGCGGATCGGGTAATTGAGGGGCTGTTGGTGATCCCGGCGGGAATCGGCGCTGCTCTGTACCCGACATTGGCCTCGAATCCGGTTCAGGCGCGTCGCAGGTTGCGCTTCGCGCTTTCGTGGACGCTGCCGCTGGGGCTGCTGCTGACTGTACTGGCGGTCCTACCCGGGTCCCAGTTGGTCGAGCTGCTCTTTGGAGCGAGGTATTCGGGTGTGGGTGCAGCCTTCGCCATCCTCGCGCCCACACTGCTTCTCCAGATGCTGAACATTCCGCTTGCCTACCTCCTCCAGGCCGAGCGACGCACCTGGTCAGCCATTGCTGCAGTGCTCGGCGGCCTGCTGACCAACGTCGCCCTGAACTTCGTCCTGATTCCGGCGATGGGCTTCAGAGGAGCAGCACTCAGCGCCACGATCGCGGAGCTCACTGTTGCGGGTGTCCTCGCCGCCTCCCTGCGGTTAGGCTCGCGACGAGCGCACCATCGGATCCAGATTGCGCCCGCCGCTTTGAGCGAGCCGGCGCCGAACATAACTCCGTAGTTAGGCGGAGGCTCCCGAGCCCTCTGTCACCTCGTGTGACGCCTCAGCCATCCCTGAACAGCGAGCCCAGGAGTAGCCGGAGAAGAGTCTGCCGAGCTCGGCCCGCCTCCCACCGGTGGCGGCTGCGCAGATGCACATAGGTCCAAATGCTGTTGAACAGCACCACTGCAACCTCATCAGGTTCGCCGTGCGCAGTCAGCGAGCCGTCGACCAATCCATCGCGCAGGAGGCGGGCGAGGGGGGCAATAAACGACATGCGCTGCTCCTCGACGCTGGAGGCGCGATGAAAGGCGGTGTCACTGGCGGCGAGCAACGGTAGGTGACGGTCGGCGACATCGAACAGGGCCTCCATGGCGCGTTGCAATCGCTCACGGCCGGCCTCAGACATGGTCAGAACCGGCCACACCCTGGATCGATAGTCCTCGGCCAGCCCCGACAGGAGCTCCCGTATGATGGCTTCGCGAGTGACACCGGATCGCCACAGGGTCGAGCGGGACGATCCGGCCCGCACTGCCACCCGGTCAAGCGTCAGCCCATCCCAGCCATGGTCGGCGATCACCTGAATCGCCGCTTCGACCACGTCTCGGTTCACGGTTGCTGAGGGTTCCTGGCCATGCTGGATTGTCTCAGCCTGGGTGTAGCCACGCTACACGTATGCACCTTGTATGATACAGATATGTTGCATACACGCATCATTTCTGCCCGCAGTCGATTGGAGGAGAACATGGCCGATTGCGTCTTTTGTGCCTCGACAATTCCCTTCGCACCAGATAGTCGCTTTCTCGTCTACGAGGATGACCTTGTTGCCGCCAGCCATATGACCACACAGAAGGATCCGACCACCTACCTCGGTCATCTTGTTCTCCAATCGAAGCGACATGTCCGCGACTTTTCCGGCCTGACGCCAACCGAGGCTGGGGCCGTGGGTCGTGCAATTCAACGGCTAAGTGCCGGCGTGAAAGCTACCACCGCCGCGGAGAACGTCTATGCCGTCTTCTTCGCTGAGGTGGTTCCGCACCTTCACGTACTCCTCACCGCACGCTACCCGAAGACCCCAGAACGTTACTGGCGCATGAACATCTTGGAGTGGCCAGAGGCCCCCCGTGGCGACCTGACGGCGGTGGCCGCCCTCTGTGAGCGCGTGAGACAAAGTACTGCGACCTGCCAGCGCTGAGCTAACTTCTCCGTGAGGCCGGTCCGCCTGTGACGAGCGTCACAGACAAAGCCGGCCGAGGGCCTTCACAATAGAGGGCTCGTTCGCTCCGGGTTCATCGCCACGAACCAGTCATGACGACCCGTCTCGTCCAAGAAGGTGTCCATCTCGAGCACGGGGCACCAACCGGCTGTCGCAGCAGTTCCGCGAGCTGGACCTCGCCATCCAGGCGTCGAACTGGTCTACCGAACTGGTGGACTAAACCGCAAAAAGAGCAGGTAACCTCTCGACGAGCGAGAGCGAGCATCAGGCGGCAACTGCCGAAGTTGCGCAGATCGCAAGATCTCGGAGCTAATCCCTCCACTGGTCGCGCAAAGAGCAGCGCTCCGGGTTCGATTCCCGAAAGCACAACTACGCTCAGCATCGTGACACGCGCACAGGGCATAAGTCACAGGCTACAACCAGGTGCTGACTCGTTCAATGGGAGGCGAGGGTGGGTAAGGGGCTCGCTGGACACCAGCCGGGACGGAGTCTACCAGGACGTCCGTCCCGGTTCTGGCGGGTGCGAAGGCTGTTGGGGAAGGTCGGACGTAGCGAAGTGGCGACACCCGGTCCGCCGGGGATCGGCCTGGCCGCTCACATGCCATAATCAGCAGATGTTCGAGGGAGAATGACCAGCGGGGTGCTCGACGCCGTTCGGGTACTGGCGATTGCCAACCAAAAGGGTGGAGTCGGCAAGACCACGACGGTTATCAATCTCGCTGCATATCTTGGGGCCCTCGAGTTCAAGGTCCTGGTCGTCGACTGCGACCCGCAGTCAAATGCGACGCGCAGCATCACTCCGGCCACGCCTGTCGAGGATTCTCTCTATCAGGTCTTAATGGAAGGGGCGGCTGCGGAACCGGCGATCGTGTCAACGACGACGCCCAACGTCGATCTGTTGGCATCCTCACCCGAGCTGGCCGGGGCGGAGATTGAGCTGGCCGGCATGCACGATCGGGAATCCGTGCTCGCCCGGAACCTCAAGGGAATCGTGGGTTCGTACGATTTCACGCTCATCGATTGCCCGCCGTCGCTTGGCTTGCTTACCATCAATGCCCTGGTGGCCGCTGAGGGACTCATCATTCCCGTTCAGTGCGAGTATCTGGCGTTGGAGGGGGTGGCACATCTGATGGACACGATTCGACGCGTGCGTTCCGGGCTGAATCCGCGGCTACGCGTCTTCGGGCTCCTCATGACGATGTACGACCGGCGGACATCGCTCTCAGAAGAAGTGGTGGCCGAGGTGCGGAGCCACTATCCCGATCTCACATTCGAGACACTCATCCCCCGTAACGTTCGATTGGGGGAAGCGCCCAGCTTTGGACAGCCCATCCTGGACTACGACCCAGGCTCCAGTGGTGCGCAGGCGTATGCCTCGTTCGCGCGAGAGGTCATGGCTCGTGGGTAAGCGACGGACGGCGCTCGGCAGAGGCTTGGATGCTCTGATTCCCGCGAGAGCGCGGGACAGTGTTCATGAGCTCAATCTGGAGGACATTGTTCCTGACCGCTCGCAACCCCGACAGCGGTTTTCGGAAGCAGAACTCGACGAGTTGGCTGATTCCATCCGAGTTCACGGGCTCCTGCAACCCCTTGTTGTCTCCGGCCCGGACGAGCGAGGCAAGCATCGGTTGATCATTGGCGAGAGACGCTGGCAGGCGGCCAAGAAAGCCGGACTGACGCAAGTTCCGGTGATGGAACGCGATGCCGGCACGCCCGAAGCTTTGGAGATGGCGCTGGTGGAGAACCTGCAGCGCCAGGACCTGGACCCGCTGGAAGCCGCCGCCGCCTTCGATCGCTTGATCAGCCGCCACGGCCTGACCCAGGAGGAGGTGGCGAGGCGCGTTGGCCGCAGCCGGCCGGCCGTCGCGAACAGCCTACGCCTGCTGTCCCTCCCGACCAAGGTCCGAGATGCACTGATAGCTGGACAGATTAGCGAGGGACACGCGCGAGCTCTGCTCGCAGCCTCAAATCCTGGCCGGATGGAAGAGTTGCTGCGAAGGGTTATTGCGCTTGGCCTCAACGTGCGTCAGACGGAACAGCTCGTTACCGGATCCCAATCGCCCTCCACGCCTCGGCAGGCGGTACCACCAAGCGCCGAAGTGAGGGAGTTGGAGGATCGGCTCCAGCGAAGCCTGGGAACCAAGGTGTCCTTGATGCCCGGCCGGAAGCGAGGCCGCATCGTCATCGAGTACTACTCGCAAGAAGATCTCTCATCCCTCGTCGAGCGGCTGCTCCAGGAACGGGATTAGCCGGCTCCCCTGCCTAGACGAACCGGACGCGTCGATAACGTTTCTTGCCGACACGCAGTAGAGCCGACTCGGAATCCGGTTGTATGTACGCGGGGACGAGAGACTCATCAGGCGATGCGACTGGCTTCCCGCCGATGGATAGGCCTCCCTGATCGATGAGCCGTCGAGCCTCCCGCCTAGAGGAAACAAGCCCCATCTCGGTGAGGAGGTCAACCGCGTTGAGTCCGCCACCGACGGCATCCTTTGAGATATCCGTGGTGGGAGCGTCCGCAGCCTCACCTTCTCCGGAGAACAAGGCCCGAGAAGTGGCCAGCGCTGTCTCCGCCTCTGCCCGACCGTGGACGATGGCGGTTACCTCAACCGCAAGAATTTCCTTCGCCTGACGAACGTCGGCATCTTTCAGAGCTCCCAGTTCACGCACTTTCTCCATGGGCAGAAAGGTGTAGATCGCCAAGAAGCGCTCGACATCCGCGTCCTCGACATTCATCCAGAACTGAAAGTACTCGTACGGGCTCAACAGCTGAGGATTGAGCCACACCGCCCCCTGCTCGGACTTCCCCATCTTCTGCCCGCCGGCGGTGGTCAGAAGCGGAGTGACCAACGCAAAGGCTTGTACGCCTTCCATGCGACGGATCAGGTCCACGCCCGCGAGGATATTTGCCCACTGGTCGCTGCCACCGAGCTGCAGCAAGCACTCCTGGGTCCGAAAGAGATGAAGGAAGTCGTATCCCTGTAGGAGCTGGTAGGAGAACTCGAGGAAGCTGAGCCCACCCTGCTCGAGCCTCATTCGGTAGGTCTCGTGGGCAAGCATGTGGTTGATAGTGAACCTGCTACCGATATCCCGCAGGAAGGGCACCAGCCGAAGATCCAGCAGCCAGTCGGCGTTATTCAGCAGCAGTCCGCCCTGATCGAATCGGACGAACGGCTCTAACTGAGGCTTCAAACGAGCGACGTTCTCCTCGATGGCCTCGCGAGTCAGCATCGGCCGCTCGGCGCTCTTGCCTGACGGGTCTCCCACCATCGTGGTTCCGCCGCCCATGAGGGCAATCGGCCGGTGACCGAATCGTTGCAACCAGGCCAGCGCCATGAGGCCCATCTGATTGCCGACGTGCAGGCTCTCGGCAGTGGCATCGTAGCCGCAGTAGACGGCGATCGGGCGCTCTAAGGCCCGCCGCAGTCCCTCGAGGTCCGAGGCATCCTTGACGAACCCCCGTTCCTCGAGTATGTCAAGGACGTTCGCAGCAGTCATGCCGGCTCTCACCCGCAACCAGCTCGCCAAGAGGGCATCTGGCCCAACCACAGCGCATTCAGGTCGATTCTGTCACTTTTTCAGTGCAGAAGTCCGGCTCGACCTCTAGGCGCCCCGGACGGTTCGATCGAAGGGAGCGAACGCGCCGCCTCGGCTAGTTCTGGGGATAGGTCGTGCGGAACCGAGCAATGAAGCGCCACGCCTTAGACCCATATCCCTTCACAATGCCGGGCTGGGCCTTCGCGACGCAGTGATAGCTCCTCACGCCCGTTGGGAACTTCCATCCGAACTCGTAGGCGTAGACACCAAGAAGTGTCTTTGACGCCGTCCGAACTTGAATGTAGTACAGGTTGCCGTTGACGGTGCTCTTGAGAACATCGAACAGCCGCGCCCCATCCTTTGTCCACAGAACCGTGGACAACTGGCGGCCCGACTTGCACAGAGGGGCATTGAGCGTCGACACCACGTAGACGGCCCGGTCTCGCTCTTCCCAATTCACCTTCGATGGATGGTGTTTCGTGGGTTGAACTGAACCCCCACCCGCGGCGACGACCCTTGCCGAAGCCGTGGTTGCTCCACTCGCCAAACAAAGCAAAGAAGTCAGCATGCATACGGCGATTGCCCCAGGAATCTTCCCCCGCATCACTCTCCGGTCCAGTTTCCAGACTTTGTTACAGGATTGCAACGGTTTCAATATAGTCGGATGTGTGCGAATCTGCAAGTCGCGCGCTGGTACCACGTGGAATGGTCACCGGCAGAATGAGCCGGCCATATACTCGGGCACCCCACAGCGAGGAGCAATCGCCCATGCACACCGGAGAAACCCTCTCGGCACAGCAATACATCGAGGCGATTCACTCGAATGCCGCCATGTTCTCGACGGCGGCGCAGAAGAACCTTCGTGCGCCCGTCCCGAGCTGTCCCGGCTGGTTCGTGGCCACACTAGTGGCTCATCTTGCCGAGGTGCAACACTTCTGGGCCCTTCAGGTTCGACGGCGTGCACAGGAGCCGATTAGCCTCCCGGAAGCCACATTCGAAGAGTGTCCGGGGTTGCTCTCCTGGTTCGACGGAGTCGATGCGGGCACTCCGGATCTCGATGCCATCCCCGCGACGTTGCTGGACTGGTTCGAGTCGGGAGCCCGAGAGTTGGTCGAAGCGTTTCAGGCCGTACAGCCGGACGAACCGATCTGGCACTGGTCGGGCGATAACCGGGCCATCACGCACATGCGGAACCAGGCCATTGAGGCGGCTGTTCATCGTTGGGACGCGGAGAATGCTCAGGGCGAGACCTCGCCCATTCAGGAGACTGTAGCCCTCGACGGGATCGATCAGCACTTCCAGGTGCAGATTCCGGCAGCGCGAAAGGGTGGCGAGGCTCTGAAGGGCTCAGGCGAAAGCTACCACTTTCACCGAATGGACGGGCCGGGTGAATGGCTGGTGCGCTTCGAGGAGGACCAGGTCATCATGTCGCATGCCCACGCCAAGGCGGATATCGCGATACGTGGTCCACTGGAGCTAATCTTCCTTTGGCTCTGGCGACGGGTGCCGAGTGATGGGCTGGAGGTGCTGGGCGACCGATCCCTGCTGGATCGGTACCGTCGGCTCGTTCCTCCCTCGCAGTAGCTTCAACTGCTAAGAAGCCATCGGCAGATTACTGCCGACTAAGCGTCGGGCAGGCTAGTCCCCGACGGCTGACGAATGGTCGTGGTCGAAGGACGCTCGCGCCCGGCTAGCTGTAGCTTCTCTCGACGGCCGCCTACCGACTGCAATACCTGGGGCAGGAATGGCCCAGCGCCGGCCAGAAGCAGTAGGCCTGGAAGCGGCCATAGACTCCCGGGCCCGGGGATCCCCGCGAGCATCCCGAGGTTCAACGGAATGGTTCCGTGGGCGAGCTGCGGCAGATTGTAATCAAACAGCGGGTCATGCACCCCGCCCCCACCATAAGCGCGGCCACCAATTGTCTCCAGCCAGACCATGACAACCGAGGTGGCAAGGAGTGCCCAGACGGCGAGACGGCCTGCCAGGGTTTGCACACGATCGAGCACGAGGACAACTGGTAGGGCCAAGAACGGCAGAATGGGAATAAGATATCTGGGCCCAACCACCTGGCCACCGTACCAACCCCAGTAGGCGCTGATGGCGAAGAAGAACATGAGCGGCACCACGAAGGCGGTGACCGGAGTCATCCAATCCCGACGGCTGCGAATCGCCCAAACCAGGAACCCCGGGAACGCTAGAAGTAGGAAGGGCGAGAGGAAGAACAGGCCGCGGTAGCGACTGGCCGTCATACCGTCGATGGCATTCCCCGCCGGTGGCCACGTGAATCCCGCGATTCCTCGACACTCCTGTGCCCAAATCTTCTCATTGCATCCGTACCCGGTCGTCAGTGGATTGTGATAGGCCAGGAAGTTGTATCCCATCACAATCGCAAGACCCGGAACACAGCCGGCAATCAAGGGCACGATGGCGGAGCGCGGCAGACGCAACAATCCGTAAAGCCCGATCACGGCGCTCATCAGGGCCGCCGGGTATTCGAAGACAACGGCGAGGCCCAGGCAGATGCCTGCCAGCACCGCCGTAAAGGTGGGACGAGCAACCAACCATTCTCCTAGCCTGGACCCGGTGGCTGCCGTTCGCCCGGCAATGTAGAGGAGCACAAATGCCGCAAGCTCCAGGGCGGCAGCCGGCACGTGAGAGTAGAACTCCTGGGAATAGGGAAAGATAATCGTACCCAGTCCGAACGCGAGGGTGGCGAGCATGCGATTGAGCACAGACGCGGACAGATACTGCAGGAACCAGAAGAACAACAGCAGCATGAGTATGGAGGGGATCGCCACGGTGAGCGCCGACTCGAGATACTGGAGGAGGGCGAAGTCGAGTCGCTTCGGAATGAAGCGGCACGGATCCTTGAGCAAGCGGCGCGTACAGCCGGCATCCTCGAGCGCCAGCCGCCAGGCCGGTCGGGTTTCCAGACTATTCGCCGCCGTTCGGAACGGCGGTATGGCGAGCGCCAGCTTGAAGGCCGCATAGACGGGAACGCCCAGCAGGCTCTGACCCGGCGCCTTATTGCTGTAGTAGTGCCCTTGGTAGTGATCGTCGTCGCTGGTATTTCTCTGATAGGCGTCGATGGCGATCGTGGCATGATTCACCACGGCCATGGTCATATCCAAGCGGGCATCCTGATTCCAGTCATGCCAGCGCGGAAGAAAATACACGAAGCAGACGAAGAATAGCCCGGCGAGGGCGAGATAGGTGCGCACACCGGGCGCCGTCCCCATCCGCTCCGAGGGCCGTTGCGCGGCCTCCAGAGAGGATCCACTCATGAGCGTCGAATTGTAGCAATGAGACCCTGTACGCTGGTTACGGCGAACAGAGATCCCGAGCGCCGCCTCAGGCCAGGTGGCTCTTGAAAGTGTCGTAGTTCTCCAGCGCCTTGCCGGTACCCACAGCCACGCAGTAGAGCGGGAACTCCGACAGATGGCAGGGCACGTCGGTGACCTTCGTCAAGAGCTTGTCGAGATTACGAAGGAGGCTTCCTCCTCCGGTCATCACCATGCCTCGATCCATCACGTCCGATGCCAGCTCCGGCGGAGTTTCCTCGAGAACCACACGAACCGCGTCGACGATTGCGGAGAGCGGATCCGCCATGGCTTCCACGATTTCATTGGTGCCAATGGGGATGGACTTGGGCAGGCCGCCCACCTGGTCACGTCCCCGCACCTCCATCGTGAGCTCCTCCTCGAGGGGGAGTGCAGAACCAATACGGTGCTTCACTTCCTCGGCCGTCTGGTCACCGATCATCAGGCCGTGCTTCTTCCGGATATGGTTGGCAATCACTTCATCCAGATACATGCTGCCGAACCGGACGGACTTGTATCTCACGATGTCGTTGAGACTGATCACGGCTACCTGAGCGGTGCCACCGCCGATGTCGATCACAAGGTTGCCCTGGGGTGAGGCGATGGGCACGTTGGCGCCGATGGCGGCGGCCAGCGGGGCCTCGATCAGAAATGCCCGCTTTGCTCCGGCCTGAATCGCTGCATCGTGAACGGCTCGCTTCTCCACGCTCGTAATGCCGACCGGAATGCTGATCATGACTTCGGGCCGGAACATTGAGAGCGAGCCCGTTACCCGACGCAGCGAGTACCGAAGCATGCCCTCAGTGCGTACGTAGTCCGCGATCACGCCGCCCTTCATGGGACGCACGACCGTGACGCTCTGGGGCGTTCGTCCGATCATGTGGCGTGCTTCCTCGCCGGCCGCCACGATCTTGTTGTCCTCAGTGACCGAGACAACCGAAGGCTCATTGTGCACAATGCCGCGCCCGCGAACGTACATGAGCATGTTCGCCGTGCCCAGATCAATGCCGATCTGTCTACCAAGCAAGCGCTGTTCCTTCCTTCCGTCTCGGGACCCGCTCCGGCCGGCGAACGCCGTCAGCCGGTATCAGTATGCCCGTTGGTTCCCGGGATGGTCCTCGGTCGCCTCCCCTCGTGTCGACGTTCGGCCACCCGAAGCCTCAGAAGTGCGCGCTGCAGCTGGGCTTGCGCTTCCGCCTGGGCCTCACCGGCGGCCGCATCAGTCAGTGCCTGCTCGGCCTGACGCCTGGCAGCTTCAGCCCGCTCTCGATCGATCTCCTCCGATCGCTCTGCAACATCGGCGACCACCGTCACACCATCCGGCAGGACCTGAATGAAGCCTCCCCCAATGGCGATGTGCTCCCAGACCCCATCCTTCTTGTACTGAAGCTCCCCGACCGGTAATGGCGTCACCATCGGCATGTGCTGGGGAAGGACTCCGAATTCACCCTCTATGCCCCTTGACAACACCTCTTCCACCTCGTCGTTGACGATGGTTCGGTCGGGGGTAACGAGACGCAGCTGCATGGTGGCCATGGAGATGGCCTAGCCCTGTGCCTCGAGCGCCGCGGCCTTCTCTCGGGCCTGATCGATCGTTCCCACGTAAAGGAAGGCGTTTTCAGGAAGATCGTCGACGCGTCCCTCGATGATCTCCTTGAAGCCCCTGACCGTCTCACGTACCGGCACGTATACCCCCGGCTGCCCGGTGAAGCGCTCGGCCACGAACATGGGCTGCGAGAGAAACCGCTCAATCTTCCGTGCGCGCGACACCGTCAGTTTGTCTTCATCTGAAAGCTCGTCGATGCCGAGGATGGCGATGATATCTTGCAGCTCGCGGTAGCGCTGCAGGACCTGCTGAACACCCCGAGCCACCTCGTAGTGCTCTTCTCCTACGATCCGTGGATCGAGGATTCGGGACGTGGACGCGAGAGGGTCGATGGCTGGGTAGATCCCCTTCTCGACGATTGACCGTTCCAATGCCAGGGTGGAATCGAGGTGCGCAAACACCGCCGCCGGCGCCGGATCGGTGTAGTCGTCCGCGGGGACATAGACCGCTTGAAAGGAGGTCACGGATCCGTTCTTTGTCGATGTGATGCGCTCCTCGAGCTCCCCCATATCCGTGCCAAGGGTCGGCTGGTATCCGACCGCCGAGGGCAGTCGCCCGAGGAGGACCGACACCTCCGAAGCCGCCTGCGCGAAGCGGAAGATGTTGTCGATGAAGAGCAAGACGTCCCGGCCCTCCCGATCCCGGAAGTACTCGGCCATGGTGAGGCCGGTCAAGCCGACGCGCATGCGCGCTCCGGGCGGCTCGTTCATCTGACCAAAGACGAAGGCGGTCTTGTCGATGACCCCCGACTCCTTCATCTCGAGCCACATGTCATTGCCTTCACGGGTTCGTTCGCCGACGCCGGCAAATACCGAGTATCCACCGTGCTCCGTGGCAATGTTGCGGATCAGCTCCTGGATGATGACCGTCTTTCCCGTTCCGGCCCCGCCGAACACGCCGACCTTGCCGCCGCGGGCGAAGGGGGCAACCAGATCGATGACCTTGGTGCCGGTCTCGAGTATCTGGGTCTCCGTCGATTGTTCGGTGAGGTCCGGCGGACGGCGATGGATGGGTAGGCGCTCGTCCGTCGGCACGGGTCCCAAGCCATCGGTCGGGACTCCAACCACGTTAAACACCCGGCCTAACACTGCTTCACCCACAGGCACCTCGATCGGCTTACCGGTGTCCCTCACTTCCATGCCTCGAGAGAGTCCATCCGTGGGCTGCATGGAAACGGTCCTGACCCAGTTGTTGCCGAGGTCGTTCGCGACCTCAAGGGTCACGGTATTGCCGGCGACGGTGACCTCGAGCGCCGTATTGATCTCCGGAAGGGAGCCCTCGGGGAACTCAACATCCACGACCGGTCCGATGATCTGCACCACATGGCCGGCTTGGTCCCGAGAGCCATCCTCTGCTGTGATCGGTATTGTGGCTTCCTCAAGCGTTGTCACTTGTTGCTCCAGTCCTCCTAGGTTCCGCTGATCGCTCCGGCGGCGGTCGCGATTTCGGCGATCTCTTTGGTGATCTCCGCCTGGCGGGCCTTGTTCATCGCCAGGGTGAGGTCTCCCACCATATCGTTGGCGTTGTCCGTCGCATTACTCATTGCCACCATCTGAGCGCTGTAAAAGCTTGCCCACGACTCCAGCATTGCCTGGTAGATGATGGACTCCACGTAGCGCGGCAGCAAGACATCCAGCACGCGCTCCGGCTCGTCGGGCTCGAAGTTCCATGGCGCCGCTCCCGCGGGCAGCTCGGGCGGCTGCGCCGGCAGGAGCTGAATGACTTCGGGCGTCTGCCGGAGCGTGGTGATGAATCGGGTGTAGACGAGGTGAACGCGATCTACTTCTCCGTTGGCGAAGTCATCCAGCGCTTGACGCGCGATCGGACCGATCTCGGCAAGGGTGACGCGATCGCCCAGATCCGTGAACGAAGCCACCACATTGAGACGGGCACGAGCCGCGAAGGAGCGCCCCTTGCGGCCAACCGTGACGACCCGAACCGGATGGCTCTCGTGATCGACAAACCGGACCATGGCGCGGTTAATGTTCGTGACCAGCGGGCCGGCCAGACCGCGATCCGGAGTGATTGCAATCAGTTCCGAGGTGCGCACTTCACGCTCCACCAAGAGCGGATGTTCACGGGCTCCCGAGCGGGCACCGAGCTGCGCGACGACATCTCTGAGCGCATCAGCGTATGGCCGAGAGGCGGTGACTCGCCCCTGCGCGCGGCGCATCCGAGAGGCCGCAACCATCTGCATCGCCTTGGTGATCTGCGCCAGATTCTTGACCGAGCGGATCCGTCTTCGGATCTCTCGCCTACTGGCCATGGATCACTCCATCCTCAAGCCGTGCCACGCTACGCCGCTTGCTCCTCGACGAACTGAGTCGTCTGGTTGAACTCCTCAATCGCTGCGATCAGCGCTTGCGTCGTGTTATCACTGAGCTGCTTCTCTTCTTGGATCGCCCTGCCGACTTCGGGATGCGACGCATCCATGAAGCGCTGGAAGTCCTGCTCCCACTGACCCAGGCGCTCCACGGGCACCTTGTCGAGGTACCCGTTTACGGCCGCGAAGATGACCTCGACCTCCCGGTAGAGCGGCACCGGCTGGAACTGCGGCTGCTTGAGCACTTCGGTGACTCGCCGCCCGCGTTCGAGCCGCTGCTGGGTCGCGCGATCAAGGTCCGAGCCAAATTGTGCGAATGCGGCAAGCTCTCGGTACTGGGAGAGATCCAATCGAAGTGCACCGGCCACCTGCCGCATGGCTTTGGTCTGCGCCGCGCCGCCCACGCGCGAGACCGAGATGCCGACGTTGAGTGCCGGTCGAATTCCCGCGTAGAAGAGGTCGCTTTCCAGATAAATCTGCCCATCGGTGATGGAGATGACGTTGGTGGGTATGTAGGCGCTCACGTCGCCCGCCTGGGTCTCGATGATAGGGAGGGCAGTGAGCGAGCCCCCACCGTGCTCTTGATTGAGCTTGGCAGCGCGTTCCAGCAGCCGCGAATGCAGGAAGAACACATCACCAGGGAACGCTTCCCGACCCGGCGGCCTGCGCAGCAGAAGCGAGATCTGCCTGTACGCCTGCGCGTGTTTGGTCAGGTCGTCGTAGACCACCAGAGCATCCCGCCCGCTCTCCATGAACTCCTCGCCGATGGCCGTGCCTGAATAGGGGGCCAGCCACTGCAGGGCCGCCGACTCTGACGCGGTTGAGCTCACGATAACCGTGTACTCAAGGGATCCGTACTGCTCGAGGATGGCCGCGATCTCTGCAACCTTTGATTGCTTCTGCCCGATCGCTACGTAGATGCAGAGAAGGTTCTGTCCCTTCTGGTTGATGATGGTGTCGAGCGCGATTGCCGTCTTACCCGTCTGGCGGTCCCCAATGATCAGCTCTCGCTGACCACGGCCGATGGGGATCATGGCATCGATTGCCTTGACGCCCGTCTGCACCGGAGTATTCACCGGTTCCCGAACCACCACTCCCGGCGCCAACCGCTCCACGGGACGGTGCTTGTCCGTGTTGATGGGGCCCTTCCCGTCAAGCGGCCGTCCCAGCGGATTCACAATGCGACCCAGCAGGGCGTCGCCCACGGGCACTTCCACCACTCTGCCGGTGCTGCGCACCTCCATCCCTTCGGTGATCTTCGAGTAGTCGCCAAGGACGACGATGCCGACCGAGTCTTCTTCCAGGTTCGATGCGATTCCCATCACGGGCTCGCCCGTCGCCTCGTCCGTCGTGCCGCGAAACTCAATCAGCTCGTTGTAGAGCGCCTTCTCCAAGCCATAGGCGTGGGCAATGCCGTCACCAACCTCGATGACCGTTCCCACATTGGTGGCCTCGATCTCTTCCGTAAATCCGGCGATCTGTCGCTTGAGAATCTCGTTGATTTCGTCGGCTTTGACTGCCATCCGTGCCTTCTCTCCGTTTCAGTTAGTGTTTCCGCCGTTTCAGGCGAGGCGTTGACGAAGCCGCTCGAGTCGGGTCGCGACGCTGGCGTCGATCAGCTCGTCACCCAACCGAATCACCAGTCCGCCAAGGAGTTTCGGATCCACGGCCCGCCTGACGCGAACGGTGCGTCCCGTACGTTGACTGAGCTGCTCTTGTATCGACCGGACCTCGTCCTCACTCAGAGCCCGGGCCGACAACACGTCGGCTTCCACTCGACCTTCCAATTCATCGAGATACTGGGCGAAGGCGGCGGCGATGCCGGGAAGGATCTCGATCCGGTGTCTTTGAATCAGGAGCCTCAGTAGATTGATCAGCTCGGGGCTGAGATTCGGCGCCAGGTCTTTGAGCACCCGAAGCTTCTGGTCGCTGGAGAAGTTGGGGCTCCTGAGAGCGGCCAGCAGGTCGCGATCCCTGAGGGCGTCGGCCAGACGGTCCAGGTCTTGAAGCCAGGAACGGGGATCGCCATTCTGGCGCGCGACCTCAAAGGTCGCTTGCGCGTAACGCCTGGCAACTGACGTGGTCCTCATGATCCGGCTCCATCCGACGATCCGCTTTCTCGCAGAGCCTGCGCGACGATACGCCGATCGGTCTGATCGTCGAGTGTGCGCGCCAAGACCTCTCGCGCGGCATCGACCGCTGCGTCGGCGGCCCGGACACGCAGCTCGAGGATGGCCCGGTTTCGCTCGGCCTCGATTTCATCCTTTGCCTGACCGATGATGCGGCTCTTCTCGGCTTCCGCCTCGGTCGCGAGCTCATCGCGGAGGCTTCCGCGGATGCCTTCGGCGCGGGCCACGATGCTTCCCGCCTCCTCATGTGCCCGGGCAATCTCGGCTCGTGCTTCCTCGCGAGCCTGCTCCGCCTCGGCTCGGCTCTCTTCAGCAAGGCGCAGCTGCGCATCGATCCGCGCGGCCCTGGCATCCAGGGCTCCCCCGATCCACTGGGCGATGCTGCGGCCGCCGAACGATTTCAGTCGCACCGCCACGACGCAGCCGACTAGGAGGAGGAAGCCGGCCAGCTCGGCGACCCAAAGCAGCAGGTTTGTCACCGTGTTTGCAGCCAGAAACAGGGGCATCAAGCCAGCCCTTCCCTGGCCACGGCGGCCGCCGCCAGCTCCCGGGTCTGCGGTGTGGCATATGTTTGGCCCGTCACTTTGGACGCCGCCTCCAGAGCCAGGTCGATCACCAGGTCGCGAAGCTGCGCAGCTGCCTGTGCTTGCTCCGATTGAATCTGGACACGTGCCTCGCCGACGAGGCGTTGGAATTCCGCGGTCGCCTCCTCGATCTGTTGCGCCCGGAGGCTTGCCCCCTCCTGGCTCACCTCGTCCAGGATCCGCTGGGCCTCGCGACGCGCCTCAGTCAAGATCCGTCGAACCTCGTCACGAGCCTCCGCCGTCTCGTCGCGCGTCTCGCCGACGGCCCTGAGCCCGGCTTCGATTTGCTGATTGCGCTCTCGCCAGGCGCGCCGGACCGGGCCAAATACGGTCGCCTCCATCAGCCAGACCATGCCGAGGAGCACGAGCGCCTCGATGATCAGCGTCGGAACGCTGATCGAAACCGGGGTCGCGGCAACCACTGGCCGGAGGGCGGAGAAGAGCATCAGGGTGCGGTCGTCCTCAGGGCTTCGTGAAAGCGATGATGATTCCGAAGACGAGCGCGATGACGGCGTATGCCTCGATGAGGCCCACGCCGATGAACATCCAGGTGGTCAGAGTTCCACGCGCCTCGGGTTGGCGTGCGAGCCCGGCGACCAGCTGTGACGTCACCACGCCGTCGCCGATACCGGCGCCCACGGCTCCGCCACCGATCATGAGGCCGGCGCCGATGTAAGCGCCGGCATCCTGAGTTGCCGCGATCTGCGTGGTCGCGGTCGCAATCCACAGGGGCAGGTCTGCAATCAATTCTTCCTCCGTCTACACTCCGAGAATTGGGTCGCTTCGGCTAATGGCTTCCGGCCGGCTCGCTGGCGATCGCCATGTATGCCACGGTCAAAACCGTGAAGATGAACGCCTGAATAGTGCCGACGAAGAGGCCGAACGCCAGGATAAAGGGGTTGATGATGACGTTGGCGACGATGGCGAACTCGAGCGGCAAGAGGGAGGCGGCCACAACGAGGAGAATCTCGCCCGCCAAGATGTTGCCGAAAAGCCGGAAGGACAGGGTCAACGGCCGGGAGAGCTCGGTCACGACCGTGAGCAATACCGAGACAGGGTTCAGCGCAATCGCCTTGAATCCACTGGTCCAGTAGTGGCCCTTGTAGGCGCCCAGGCCACTGGTCTGAATGTACCGGACGTGCATGAGGACAAACACCAGGATCGCCAGGCCGAAGGTGGTGCTCACATCCGCAGTGGGCGAATGGAAGTACGGAATGGGGAGCAGCCCGATCACATTCATGATGAAGATGAAGAAGAACAGCGTCAGCGCGATGCCGGCAATGGCTCCCGGATCTCTGCCGAGGTTGTCTTGGATAATGCCGTCGATGAACTCCATGACGGCTTCGACGCCGTTCTGAATCCGGCTCGGCGGTCCTGAAGTGACGTTGGTCCGGATATACAGGCCAAGGGCCAACAAAATGGCCGCGGAGGCCAGTGTCATGACAATGGTGTCCGCATGGATGTTCCAGAGACTTCCCGATTTTCCGATGATCCACCAGTGCTCTCCGATTGGGAGGGTGGAGGCAACCAGGTGCGGCAGGCCGATCATGCGCCGCTCCCGGAGATCCGGCTACCGTCCGCCCACGGGCCGACCCTGCCCCGGCGGCTGCGGTAGTACAGGGCCAGCTCCAGCGTCTGCGTGACGAAGAAGGCAATGGCCATGGCCACTGTCATGGTCACTGACACGAACAACATGGCGACGGTGATGCCGCCGGCCAAGAGGAAGGTGACGAGCATGCCGACCTGCATGGCAATCATGGCACCTGCGGGATCGCCGGTCGACGCGGCCAGTTGTATGCGCTTCACCAGCAGACCGCTGTTCAAATAGGCACCAAGAGCACCGGCTGCAATGCCGGCGCCGAGCAGGGGCCGCCCAACAAGCGCTACCACCGCGGACCCCATGACAATGAGGGCCGGAAGTACCGCGTTCACGTCTCCCCGAGCGTAGCTGGCCAGGACGCGACGCAGCGTCACTCAGTTATCTCCTTCATCGCCACCCGAACAATTTGGAACATCGCGGCGCCAAAGCCGCCCAGGACGCCGATCAGTAGGAAAACAGGCGTGGAGCGAAGCGCATGATCAAGCAACAGACCCGCCACCAGGCCCCCCACGATGAACAGCGCTGAATAGGCCCCAAGCTCTCCCAGCAGCGCGACGCCACTCTTACGAGGGCGCTCGCGGGCGTCCCGACTCTCCGGAGACAGGTCTAATTCTCTCCGAGCCATGCTATCACGGACCGGATTTCGGGCCGGTCGCCAGGGATGAGACCTCAAGCGGGCGGGCGGGTCGTCCCGGTTGCATCGTCACCAGGAATCCTGCGAACAGCACCACGAACCCAAGCGTCAGAACCAGCCAAAAACTGCCGGCAAATCCTCCCTGGTCGGCGGCGGCGCCGGCGAGCGCGGCCAGGAAGGTCCCGGTCGCAATGAGCACGTTCGCCCAAAGGTAGCGGATGGCCGCCCCTCTTCGGACGGTATTCCACGCGGAATAGACCGCGCCGCCTACAACGGCAAGCGCTCCGAATGAGTTCAGGATGGCCACCAGGGCCTTCCAGGCTCCAGGTCGGAGCGCGCTCGTGCCCGGCCCGACTGTCGACGCCGCCACGGCAAGCTTGCCGTGGTCCACTCCGGCCGGCAGCAACAAGATGACACCCACCACGCTCAACAGGATGACCAAGCCGGCCGTGAGGTGCGCCCAAGGTCTGGGCGCCAGAAGATACACACTCCCCAGCCCCAGATATGCCGCCATCAGAAGACCACCGCAGACGTAGTACAGCTTGAACGCGACGTCGTTGTCGCTGCTGTCGAGAAAGACGACGTAACACACGGCAGCCAGCAGGCCGAGGGTGAGCGCCACCGTCCACACCAGCTGGTGGGTATGACGGCGCCTTCGATACTGGCCGAGCACGACGGCTGCAAACAGCCCGCACACGACGGCGACAATCAGCGGATAGACTGCCAATCGCGCTCCCGCCGAAAGTCTACCCCTTCCGTATGCGTACGCGCGCCATGATAGATTTGATGGAGTCGGCGAGGCGTCAATCGACGCCTCTTTTTGGCGTCCGGAGGAATTGTGGGAACGATCATCGACAGCATCAACCGCCAACAGCTCAAGGAGCACGTTCCCGACATCTTTCCGGGCGACACGGTCCGAGTGAGCGTTAAGGTCGTCGAGGGGAACCGCGAGCGGCTCCAGGCATTTGAGGGCACCGTCTTGCGTCTCGGCAAGAGCGGCCCTGCACGCAGCGTCACCGTTCGACGCGTTGCCCACGGAGTGGGCGTCGAGAGAACGTTTCTCGTCAATTCGCCGCGAGTCGACAAGATCGAGGTGGTACGTCGCGGCGACGTTCGACGAGCCCGGCTCTATTACCTCCGTGACCGAGTCGGTAAAGCCACTCGCATCCGCGAAAAGCGCACCTAGCCAGCAGCGGTGACAAGCGGCTCCGGGCATCGGCAACCGGAAGCCGGGACCGCATCGGGTCGCAAGACAAGGACCATTCCCATACCCACGCGGCGTTACGAGCTAGGTCTGTCTCGCGCCGGCATGAGAATCATTGCGGGCGTCGACGAGGTTGGCCGTGGCTGTCTTGCCGGGCCCGTGTTGGCGGCTGCAGTTATCCTACCGGATGAGCGCAGCAAGCTCCGTCATATCTCCGGTGTACGTGACTCTAAGGAGCTGAGGCCGGAGGAACGGGAACGGCTCTTCGGACGAATCCTGCGCATCGGAACGGTCGGCGTAGGTCTGGCATCGCATCGCCTCATCGACCGTTACGGGATTGGGCCCGCGACCCGCTTCGCCATGCTCAAAGCGGTGGGGAGGTTGGGGACGGAACCAGACCACCTGCTGATCGACTGGGTCCGGCTGCCATTGCTCCCCTGCGGGCAGACGTCAATCGTGGACGGTGACGCGCTTTGTCTCAGCATTGCTGCTGCTTCAGTCATCGCGAAGGTCACTCGTGACCGGCTCATGGCGAAAGCAGCAAGTAAGTATCCCGGGTACGGATTCGAGCATCACAAGGGCTATGGAACGCCGGAGCACCATCAGGCGCTTGTCGAGCACGGCCCGTGCGCCATCCATCGCCTGACGTTTCGCCCGGCCTTCGCCGACTGCACGATCGCCGAGATGGCACACCACAACGGCCACACCTAGAGACCTCGGGGGCTTCGGCGAGACCTACACGGCGCACGCGCTCCTCAGGCGCGGCTATGAGATCGTGGACCGCAACGTGCGATTCACGGAGGGAGAGATCGATATCATCGCCCGTGAAGGGGCCGAGCTGGTCTTCGTCGAGGTGAAGACGCGCCATCCCTCACCGTTCGCCACACCCGAGGATGCGATTGACGACGACCGCATGTCGCACCTAGAGGCGGCCATCGAGCAATACTTCGACCAGCTGGGACGACGGGTCCCCTATCGCATCGAGATCGTGTGTGTGGAGGTCGACCGCCAGGGACGAGTCAGGCGCTTCGAGATTCTTGGCGACGTCGGGCTGCGCTAAGGAATCGAGAGGCCATGCCCGCCGGGCACGGACAGGGAGCGGCCTCGACGTCGCGCGTGGTCGCGGATTGGAGGGCGGAGCGGTCATCACTCCGCTAAAATGACGTGAGTGCGCTCGTGGCGGAACAGGTAGACGCGCCAGGTTGAGGGCCTGGTTCCCGCTACAGGGAGTGCTGGTTCGAGTCCAGTCGAGCGCACCAAGCTTCCCCGCGAGGCCCCGGGGGGTCAGGGACCGTCCTGCACCAAAGTTTGACTAGCGAAGCCAGTGGCTGAGCAACTGGTCCCACACTCCCAGTTATCCCCGTTTGTCAGCGCCGGTTTGGAATTGACCCACTTCCGCCGGTTTGGAATTGACCCACCCCGGCTGTTGGGATTCTAGAACGCTGGCTCTTCACCTCCTTCCTGGCGGTCGGAACTCACGCCTGGGAGGTTG